>VFQR01000008.1_pt1 | contig 755338 bp, 719 predicted proteins | sample 3512321 | NCBI WGS metagenome assembly VFQR01 (sample SAMN10412374, study PRJNA504923) | tailings metagenome | isolation source: Relicate 3 Philex TSF1 revegetated site | place: Philippines: Tuba, Benguet | collected 2017-08-29 | reverse complement strand
CTTTTTTCTTGTACATCGCCAGCATGCGCTGGGTGACGAGGAAGCCGCCGAAGATATTGACGGCAGCCAGCGCGATGGCGATCAGGCCGAAGATTTTCGAGGCGTCGAAGACAGCCGAGGCGCCGGCGGCGATCAGGGCGCCGACGATGATCACCGACGAGATCGCGTTGGTGACGCTCATCAGCGGCGTATGCAGCGCCGGAGTCACGCTCCAGACCACGTAATAGCCGACGAAGCAGGCCAGCGCGAAGACGGTGAGCAGCGAGAAGAAGGAGTAAATCTCACCCATGATCAGTTCCCCTCTTTCAGCTGCGGATGCACCACCTGGCCGTCACGTACCACGCAGGTGCCCGTCACGGTTTCATCTTCCAGGTTGAACTTGAAGGTCTTGCCGTCCTTGTCCCAATGCGGGCTGAGGAAATTCCACAGGTTCTTGGCATAAAGGTTCGATGCATCGACCGGCACGCGGCTGGGATAGTTGCTGTAGCCCACAACCTTCACGCCATTCACATCGACCACCTGGTCGACCTTCGACAGCGGGCAGTTGCCGCCGGACTCGACGGCCAGATCGATGATCACCGAACCGGGGCGCATCGACCGCACCATCTCTTCAGTCACCAGCACTGGAGCCGGACGGCCCGGGATCAGCGCGGTGGTGATGATGATGTCCTGCTTCTTGACCGTCTCGGCGATCAGCGCGGCCTGCTTGGCCTTGTACTCGGCCGACATTTCCTTGGCGTAGCCGCCAGCGGTCTGCGAGGCGCGGGCTTCTTCATCGTCGACCCAGACAAACTTGCCGCCGAGGCTTTCGACCTGTTCCTTGGTGGCCGGGCGCACATCCGTCGCCGACACCACCGCGCCGAGGCGCTTGGCCGTCGCGATGGCCTGCAGGCCCGCCACGCCAACGCCCATGACAAAGACGCGGGCCGGGGCAATCGTGCCGGCCGAGGTCATCATCATCGGGAAGGCGCGGCCGAAATGCTGCGCGGCATCCAGCACCGACTTGTAGCCGGCGAGATTGGACTGCGAGGAGAGGATGTCCATCGACTGCGCGCGGGTGATACGCGGCATGAGTTCCATGGCATAGGCCGAGATGCCGGCGGCGGCATAGGCTTTCACCTGCTCGCGCTGCTGCAGCGGCTGCAGGGCCGAGACCAGCACGGCGCCCTTCTTGAGCAAAGCCAGCTCGTCGTTCCCTTCCGCCGCTGTCATCGGCCGCTGCACCTTCAGCACCATGTCGGCATCGCCGAGCGTGCTCTTCGCGTCGGGCGCGATCTGCGCGCCCATGGCGGTGTATTGATCATCGGGGATGTCGGCGGCAAGCCCGGCGCCGGTCTCGACAACAACAGTGCAGCCAAGGCCGACAAATTTCTTCACCGTTTCCGGCGAGGCCGCCACGCGCTTTTCACCGGCGCGGCGTTCTTTCGGTATTCCGATTTTCATGCCAACTCCCCCCGGCGCATCCTCTGCGCCCAAAACAAAGACGGCGCCGAGAGGGCGCCGTCCAGCCGGATCAGACGACGAAGATCGCCATCAGGACCAGCACGACGACCACGGCGACGGTGCCCCAAATCGTCATCTTCACGAAGGCTTCCCAGGCACCCTTGTGCTGGCTGATGTCCATGGAGCCCATCTTGTGTTCTTCGGCCATAATACCCTCTGGTCGGTTAGTAGTATTGAATCGGCGGGGATATTACGCTGCCGGCCGAAGCGGGCACAACCCCTGCCCGAACCTCCAGACCTGCATGGGATGCTCCGGAAGGGCCTGTTTTACCGGCCAAATCTGGACAAATGAGGTCAGGCGACCAGGCCGACGAGCCGGCCGATCTGCTGGAAGGCCTGATTGGCCTGGACTTGCGCCGGACCGGTCTGCGTCGGGGTTCCGGCCGCGCCGCCGGCCTGCGCCTGTTCGCGCTCAGCCCGGGCCTGGGCGGCCTCTGCTTCCTGCTGCTCCTGCTCGGCGCGCTTTTCCTCGCGGATCTGCGCCAGTGCCTGCATCCGCATCTGCGCCGCCGCAGCTGCCACTGCGCGGTCCTGTCCCGAAGGATCGGCCGGAGCCAAAGCGGCAGCAGCCACCTGGGCCGCCTTCTGCAGGGTGGCCTCGGGGTCGCTTTCGGGACTCATGTCGATGGAGACTTCGCCGGCGGTGGCATACATCTGGCCGTCCGGCCCGCGGGTATAGCTGTAACTCGGTGCCCCGGCATGGGCACCGCCGACCGCGGCATGGGCACGTTCATGCGCGCGCACCTTGGCGTCGATCTGCTTGAGCTTGGCGACCTGCGCCTGCTCTTCCTCGCTCAGTTCGCCGGCAGCCGCGGCGGAGCCCGATGACGAACCCTGCCCAGCCTCCTGTGCCGTCAGCAGCGTGGCCCCTGCCAGCCGGCTGCCACCGGTCGCGCTCGCGCTCCCCGTATTGCCGCTCGTGCTTTGCCGTGGCGGACCGAACCCGGATTGCTGCTGCTGTTGCCGCTGTTGCGCCGCCTGTGCCATCTGGGCCGCTGCGAGCGAGAGCCCCGGGAACTGGGCCTGCAAACTGGCACGATTGAACGCGCCATGCTCGCCGCAATCGAGCGAGGCGCAGACAGCGCTGCCGTCGTTGGCCATGGTCTGCGCCGTGGCCACCGGTGGAGAGGATGCGCCGTAGCTCTGGATCGAGCCCGGAGAGTACAGCGACAGACCGCCGATCATGCGCCCGCCTCAAGGTTCAGGCACATTTTCCTTGCAAAAATCAGTGACCGCAACCGGGAAAATCCGGGGTAGGCTCAACCGAAGGTCCGAGATGCCGCAGGCCCGGGTTAGGCCGGCGACTGCAATCCGGCGATTTTCAGCGCCGCCGCCTGGCGCTGTTCCAGCGCCACGACATCGAAACCTTTGATCAGGTCATGGAACAGCCGGTGCCAGTTGATCTCGGCATTCAGATGCAGGAACACGCCGCCCAGGCCGATAGCGGCGCGATCCATGAAGACAAATTCGCGCGGCGGCGTCACACCGCCCAGCGACTTGAGCTGGTGATGCACCTTCTCGGCCACTTCGCGGCCATAGACACCGGAGGATTCCATTTCCTGGATGCGGCGCGGCCGGTCTTCCAACAGCGGGGCATAGACGAATTCGGCCCAGAGATTGAGCGTGTCGATCACCTCGTTGCTGAGGCCAGTGAAACCCCAGGTCTCGTAGGCATGCACGGCCAATGCGCGGTCGTTGGTCGAGATTGCCCGATAGAGGTCGATCACTCCGCCGACGAATTTCGATGGGAAAATGCGCACGCAGCCGAAATCCAGCAGGTTGATGCCGAAATCGTCGCGCACCGTGTAATTGCCCAGATGCGGATCGCCATGGATCACACCGCAGCGGTAGAAGGGCACATACCAGGCGCGAAACAGATTGAGTGCAATGGCATTGCGCGTTTCGAGTGGCGCGTCCTTGAAGTCGAGCAGCCGGTGGCCCTCCAGCCAGGTCATCGCCAGCAACCGCTTGGTGGTCAGATCAGCCGCCACCTCCGGCACATGCACGCCGGGTTCATCCTGCAGCATCGCGCGGTAAAGCCGCATATGGCGACTTTCGAGTTCGTAATCGAGCTCCTCGCGCAAACGGGCGGCGATCTCGTCGTGGATATGTCGGGTGTCGATGGCGGCGTCGTAACGGCGATAGATGCCGAAGATCAGCTTGAGTTGCCGCAGATCGGCTTCCACTGCCGAGGCCATCTCCGGGTATTGCAGTTTCACGGCCAGCTGGCGGCCATCTTTGGCCGTGGCGCGATGCACCTGGCCCAGGCTGGCGGCCGCGGCGGCGGTGAGGTCAAAGCTCTTGAACTTCGTCTGCCATTGCGGTCCGAGTTCGGCCACCATGCGACGCTTGACGAAAGCCTGCCCCATGGCGGGCGCATTGGCCTGCAGTTGCGCCAGCTCCTGCACATATTCCTTAGGCAGGGCGTCCGGGATGGTGGACATAATCTGCGCCACCTTCATCAGCGGACCCTTCAGCCCGCCGAGCGCAGCCCGCAGGTCGGCCGCATGCTGGGCACGATCCATCTTGACGCCCAGCACGCGTTCGGCGCCAAGTCGCGCCGCCAGCCCGCCGACAGAGGCGCCTACTTTGGCGTAGCGGCGGACGCGACCGAGCGGCGTGTCGTGTTCTGCCATGGTTACGAGAGCTGCTCGAGTTCGTCGATGAAGCCTTCGATCACGCCGAGCCCCTTGGACCAGAAGGCCGGATCGGAAGCATCGAGGCCGAAGGGTTCGAGCAGCTCCTTGTGCCGCAGCGTGCCGCCGGCGCGCAGCATGGCGAAATACTTCTCCTGGAAGCCCTGCTCCGCATCCTGGTAGCGCGCATAGAGCGCATTCACCAGACAGTCGCCGAAGGCATAGGCATAAACGTAAAACGGCGAATGCACGAAATGCGGGATGTAGCACCAGAAGCTGCTGTAATCCTGGTCCAGCTTCAGCGCGGGACCGAGGCTTTCGCCCTGCACGCCCATCCAGATTTCGCCGATGCGGTCGGGCGTCAGTTCGCCCTCGCGCCGCGCCGCATGCAGGTTGCGCTCGAACTTGAAGAAGGCGGTCTGGCGCACGACCGTGTTGATCATATCCTCGACCTTGGAGGCGAGCATGATCTTGCGCCGCTCCGGACCGGCGGCATCCAGCAGCGCACGGAAGGTGAGCTGCTCGCCGAAGACCGACGCGGTTTCCGCGAGCGTCAACGGCGTATCCGCCATGAGAGGTCCCTGTTCCGCAGCCAGCAGCTGATGCACGCCATGGCCGAGCTCATGCGCCAGCGTCATCACGTCGCGCGTACGACCCTGGTAGTTCAGCAGGAGATACGGATGCGCGCTCGGCACGGTGGGATGCGCGAAGGCCCCCGAGGCCTTGCCCGGCCGCGCCGGGGCATCGATCCAGGCATTGTCGAAGAACTTTTTGCCGAGATCGGCCAGCTGCGGCGAGAAGCGGCCATAGGCTTTCAGCACGGTATCGCGTGCTTCATCCCAGCCGATCATACGGTCGCTGTCTTCCGGCAGCGGCGCATTGCGGTCCCACCAGTTGAGCTTCTTCCCGCCCATCCACTTCGCCTTCAGCTTGTAATAGCGATGCGAGAGTTTCGGATAGGCCGCCGTCACGGCATCGGTCAGCGCATCGACCACTTCGGGTTCGACGCAGTTGGAGAGATGGCGATAGGCCTCCGGCGTCGGGTATTTGCGCCAGCGGTCTTCCACCTCCTTGTCCTTGATCAGCGTGTTGGTGATCAGGGCAAACAGCCGGATATTCTGCTTGAACACTTTCGCCAGCGTCTTCGCCGCGAGCTTGCGCGTCTTGGCATCCTTGTCGGACAGCTTGTGCAGCACCTGCTCGGCGGTCAGCTGCTCCTTGCCCCAGGGAAAGCGCAGGCCAGCCATGGTTTCGTCGAACAGGCGGTTCCAGGCGGCGCGGCCGGCCACGGCCTTTTCATGCAGCAGCCGCTCGAGTTCGTCCTCCAGCTGGTGGTCGCGGAACAGCCGCAAGTCGCGCAGCCAGGGGCGGTAATGTGCGAGTCTGGCCGACTCGATATACTTCTTCTCGAGATCGACATCCTCGATACGATTGATCTCGAGCGTGAAGAACAGCAGCTTCGTGCCGATGTCGTTCAGCTTCTCCTGCATGTCCTGGTAGAAGCCGGCGATCTTCGGATCGGCCATGTCGCCGGCATAGGCCAGCGAGGCATAGGAATACATGCGGCCGATCAGGTCCTGCAATTCCTCGTATTCGGCGATCATGCCAGCGAGCTGCTCGCCGCTGGCCTGCGCCACCTTGCCCTTCCCCTGCTGCTCCAGCTTCGCGGCGCGTTCTGCCACGCTCGCGAGGTCGCGTTTCAGTTCAGGCGATTCCAGGCCGGGATAGAGATCGGTCAGGTCCCAGACCGGCAGCGTGCCGAGATCGTTGGCGGGCGTGGCGCTGGCGGAGGAAACGGCGGGAGAAGCCATAGGGAAACACCTCTTTTTATAACTGCTCCAGTATATGGGCAGAGCCGGCCGGTTTGACCAGACCGCCGGACGTGACAATCCCGTCAAGCAAGCCGGGAAATTGGGCAAAAATGTGCCAGAGCTTTCAGGGAGTCAGCAGGAAATGCGCATGCGCGGCGGCCACGGGCTTGGCCGGATCGTCCTGCCAGGCCTCGGCGCGCACATTGGCGACGCGGCGGCCATGCTTGGTGATGACAGCCCGGGCAAAGGTTTCCACCGGTCGGGCCGAGCGCAGGTAATCCACCTGCAGGTCGATGATCTTCGGGATGCGGTCGGCATCGGCCGACCAGATCAGTTGCACGATGGCAGCCGATTCCAGCAGCGCGCCGACCACCCCGCCATGCAGGGCGGGCAGCCGTGCGTTGCCGATCAGCTTGGGATCACCCGGCAGCACGCAGATCAGTTCGCCGTCGCTCTCGCCCGGCTTCACTTTGAGGCCGAGAAAACGGAAATACGGCACGGCGGCGAGGAAGGGCGAGAAATCGCGCTGCGCCCGCGCTTCAGCGATCAGCTTCTCGAAATCGACGCTCATGACTGCGCCCCCGGCACCTTCGCGCCTTTGGGTAGCGGCGGTTTATCGGACGAGCCGATCATGAAAGTGCCGACGCAGTTGGCCACCAGATCGTCCGGGGTTTCCGGGTGATAGGCGCGGCCGCGGGCAAAGGCGATGGAGCGCGTCAGCTTGTAGCATTCGGCGGTCGCGTAGAGTTCCTTCTGCGCCAGCGCCGGCTTGAGATAGTCGATGCGCAGATCCAGCGTGGCGATGGCCTGCAGCTTCTGCTGCGCGGCGAACAGCGCAGCAAACACCGCCATACCCGCGACGCTGTCGATCAGCGAGGTGACCGCGCCGCCATGCAGGATGCCACTGACTGGATCGCCGACCAGATCGGCATTGTAAGGCAGTGAGAGGGTGACATGGCTCGATCTGACCTCGATCACCCGCACGCCCAGCGCCGCGCAATGCGGGATGCCCTGTAGCACCATCGCCTCAACCACTTTGGGGTCGATGCTGTCGGGGCTGATCTGCGGAACTTCGCTCAAAGACTTATCCCACGAGATTGTGGTAGCGGCGATACCAGTCGACGAAGCGCGGGATGCCGACATCGATCGGCGTGGTCGGCGCAAAACCGGTATCGCGCTGGATGGCGGAAATATCGGCGAACGAGGCCGGCACATCGCCTTCCTGCATCGGCAGGAACTCTTTCTCGGCCTTGCGTCCGACTTCCTTCTCGATCAGCTCGATCATGCGCATCAGCGGCTCGGACCGATTGTTGCCGATATTGTACAGCCGATACGGACGGCCCTGTTCGTTGGGCGGCGGCGGGCTATCCAGCGTCTTGATCACGCCATTCACGATATCGTCGATATACGTGAAGTCGCGACGCATATCGCCGTTGTTGAACACCTGGATCGGACGGCCTTCGAAGATCGCCTTGGTGAAGATGAACATTGCCATATCCGGCCGGCCCCAGGGTCCGTAGACCGTGAAGAAGCGCAGGCCGGTTTGCGGGAAACCGAACAGATGCGAATAGGCATGGCTGATCAGCTCGTCGGCCTTTTTGGTGGCGGCATAGAGCGAGATCGGCGAATCGACACGATCCTCGACAGCAAAGGGCAGCTTGGTATTGCCGCCATAGACCGAGGAGGACGAGGCATAGACGAAATGCCGGCAGTTTTTCAGGCTGCGGGCGAATTCCAGCATCACCGTATGGCCCAGTACATTGGCGCGGATATAGGCGTAAGGGTTGATCAGCGAATAGCGCACACCCGCCTGGGCCGCGAGGTGAATGATGCGGTCGATCTCGAAATTCTTTGCCGCATCCCGCACTGCATCAGGCTCGGCAATATCGATCTGGAAGAAATGGAAACCCTGATGTGCCTTCAGCTGTTCGAGTCGTGCGCGCTTCAGGGTCGGATCGTAATAATCGTTCAGGTTATCGAGGCCGACCACCTCTTCACCGCGCTGCAGCAAAACCTGCGCGACGTGAAAGCCGATGAAACCGGCGGCACCCGTGAGCAAAATGGCCATGAAATTTCGATCCGAGGTGGGCTGTGCTGCGTTGACTGTCTCGCGCTAACTACCACAATCACTTGAAAGAGCAACCGGCCCCCGGAGCGGCTCCTGGCCAAGCGGTTTTCCCTCGACCGAGCGAGACGACCGCCCTATAATTAGGTAAGCAATGCTGACCTAATTGGCGGCAGGCGCGCCGGACATGGCGCTTACGGTAGCGGGAGGAGCACCGGATGCTGGCGAATGTAACGCTGGACGATAAATACACCCTCGAACGCGGCCGGGTTTTCCTGACCGGCACACAGGCGCTGGTGCGCCTGCCGATGCTGCAGCGAAAGCGCGATCTGGCAGCCGGCCTCAATACCGCCTGTTTCATCTCCGGCTACCGCGGCTCGCCGCTCGGGCTGTTCGACCAGCAGCTCTGGAAAGCCCGCAAATATCTCAAAGACAATCACATCCAGTTTCAGCCCGGCGTGAACGAGGATCTGGCCGCCACCGCGATCTGGGGCAGCCAGCAACTTAATCTCTTCCCCAAGGCGAAATACGACGGCGTCTTCTCGATCTGGTACGGCAAGGGTCCGGGCGTCGACCGCTCGATGGATGTGTTCAAACACGCCAATAATGCCGGTACCTCGAAGCATGGCGGCGTGCTGGCGCTGTGCGGCGACGACCATGGCGCCGCCTCCTCCACCGTGGCACATCAGTCCGAACACATGATGATGGCCGCGATGATGCCGATGCTGCATCCGGCCAATGTTCAGGAATTCATCGATTACGGCCTGCTCGGCTGGGCGATGTCGCGCTACGCTGGTATCTGGGTCGGCTTCAAGTGCCAGACCGAAACCGTCGAAAGCTCGGCCAGCGTGTCCATCGACCCCGAGCGGCTGCAGATCGCTTACCCTACCGATTTCCAGATGCCGGCCGGCGGCCTGAATATCCGCTGGCCTGATGGAATCCTGGAACAGGAAGACCGGCTGCAGCGCCACAAGGCCTATGCCGCCCTGGCCTTCGCCCGCGCCAACAAGATCGACCGCGTCGTGATCGACAGTCCGCGTCCGCGGCTGGGCATCATCACCACCGGCAAATCGTATCTGGACGTGCGCCAGGCCATGGAAGATCTTGGCATCACCGAGGAGATGGCGAGCGATCTGGGCATCCGGCTCTACAAGGTCGGCATGGTCTGGCCGCTGGAGCGCGAGGGTGCCCGCCATTTCGCCGAAGGCCTGGAAGAGGTGATCGTAGTCGAGGAAAAGCGCGCGATCATCGAGAATCAGCTGAAGGAACAGCTCTACAACTGGCGTGAAGACGTGCGCCCGCGCGTGATCGGCAAATTCGACGCGCAGGGCAACTGGCTGCTGCCGTCCGCCGGCGAAATCTCGCCCGCCATTGTCGCCAAGGCACTCTATACCTGGCTGAAGCGCTACGGCACCAATCCGCGCATCGAGGAACGTATCGCCTTCATCGAGCAGAAGGAGAAGGAGCGCGCCGCCAGCACCATCGGCAAGACGCAGCGCACGCCGTATTTCTGCTCGGGCTGCCCGCACAACACCTCGACCCGCGTGCCGGAAGGCAGCCGCGCGGTGGCCGGCATCGGCTGCCACTTCATGTCGCTGTGGATGGACCGTTCGACCGCGACCTTCACGCAGATGGGTGGCGAAGGCACGCCCTGGATCGGCCAGGCACCCTTCACCGAAGAGAACCACATCTTCGCCAATCTGGGCGACGGCACCTATTTCCATTCCGGCCTGCTGGCGCTGCGCGCCTCCATCGCCGCCAAGGTGAATATCACCTACAAGATCCTGTTCAACGACGCGGTCGCCATGACCGGCGGCCAGCCGCATGACGGCCAGCTGACCCCGCAGCAGATTTCGCTGCAGGTCTATGGCGAGGGCGTGCGCCGCATCGCGCTGGTCAGCGACGATCCGGACAAGTATCCGGTCGGCACCGAATGGGCGCCGGGCACCACCTTCCATCACCGCGACGATCTGGATGCGGTGCAGAAGGAACTGCGCGAGATCGAAGGCGTCACCGTGCTGATCTACGACCAGACCTGCGCGGCCGAAAAGCGCCGCCGCCGCAAGCGTGGCACTTTCCCCGATCCGGATCGTCGTATCTTCATCAACGAGGCGGTCTGCGAGGGCTGCGGCGACTGTTCGGTGAAATCCAACTGCGTCTCGGTCGAGCCGCAGGAAACCGAACTCGGCCGCAAGCGCAAGATCAACCAGTCCTCCTGCAACAAGGACTTCTCCTGCGTGAAGGGCTTCTGCCCCAGCTTCGTCTCGGTGCAGGGTGGCAAGGTAAAGCGCGCCAAGGTCAAGGTGCAGCAGAACCCGGCCGACAAGGCCGACGGCCTGTTTGCAGGCCTGAAGACTCCTGAAATCGCGCCACTGGATCAGCCCTACAACATCCTGATCACCGGCATCGGCGGCACCGGCGTCGTCACCATCGGGCAGATCCTTGGCATGGCCGCGCATATCCAGGGCTACGGCACCAGCGTGCTCGACTTCACCGGTCTGGCGCAGAAGAACGGCGCCGTGCTGAGCCATGTGCGTATCGCCATGAAGCCGGACGATATCCATGCCGTGCGCGTGGCGGCCGGCGGCGCCAATCTGGTGCTGGGTTGCGACATGGTCGTGGCCGCGGGCGATGCCGCACTGGAAAAGATGCAGAAGGGCCATACCCGCGCGCTCATCAACACGCATCTGACACCCACTGCCGCCTTCCAGCTCAATCCGAACCTGCAGTTGGACGATGCGCAGATGGCGCAGGCGATCCGCAATTCCGCTGGCGACAACCTGTCGGAATTCGTGGAGGCCACCCGCATCGCTACCGCCCTGATGGGCGATGCCATCGCCACCAATATGTTCATGCTGGGCTATGCCGTGCAGCGCGGCCTGATCCCGGTCTCGCTGGAGGCCCTGCTCAAAGCCATCGAACTGAATGGCACTGCCATCGAGAGCAACAAGATGGCGCTGAACTGGGGCCGGCTCTATGCGCAGGATGCCAAGGCGGTGGAAGATATCGCCCGGCCGTCGGTCGCCACCTTCGAGCCGAAGGCTTTTGCCAAGACCACCGACGAACTGCTGGCCGACCGCGCCCCCCGTCTGGTCGACTACCAGAATGCCGCTTATGCCGAACGCTACAAGTCGCTGGTCGAGCGCGCCCGCAGCGCCGAACAGCAGAAGGCCAAGGGCATGACCGGCTTCGCCGAAGCGGTCGCGCGCTATGCCTACAAACTGATGGCCTACAAGGACGAGTACGAGGTCGCGCGGCTCTATACGGACGGCGAATTCCTCAAGAAGCTGAACACCCAGTTCGAGGGCGACTTCACGCTCAGCTTCCATCTGGCGCCGCCGCTGCTCAATCCGCCCGATCCGGAGACCGGCATCGCGACGAAAAAGCAGTTCGGCCCGTGGATGTTGAAGGCCTTCAAACTGCTGGCGAAGTTCAAGGGTCTGCGCGGCACCAGGCTGGATATCTTCGGCTATACCGAAGAACGCAAGACCGAACGCCAGCTGATCGAGGATTACTTTGCGCTGGTCGAAGAGCTCTGCGCGAAGATGACGCCGGAGACTCATGCGCTGGCCGTGCAGCTGGCGAAGGTCCCGGAAGACATCCGCGGCTATGGCCATGTGAAGGTGAAGCACCTGAAGGCGGCGAAGGAGAAGGAAGCCAAACTTCTGATGACCTTCCGCAATCCGACCGCTCCAATGGCGACGGCAGCGGAGTAAATCCGGTAACCGCGATCACAGTAACGCAGCGGCATGCCGTTGCGTTACGACCGGAAAGGTAATTGCGGACGGCGAAGTGTCATGGCTTGATCGCGCCATGACGACCGCACCCGAAACCATCCGTCTGCAGAGAAGCGAAGGCACCAGCTTCGCATTGCAGGTCTATGCTGCCGCTGACACTTCCGCAGCCGCGATCCTGATCCAGCCTGCGATGGGCGTGAAGGCCGGCTACTACACGCCACTGGCCAGCGCGCTGCGCGATGCCGGCTACAATGTCGCCGTCGCCGAACTACGCGGCCATGAGGAAACCGGCGGTCGACTCCCCGGTCGCGATTACGACTTCAGCTATCACGAATTACTGACCGAGGACTGGCCGCAGGCCATTGCCGCCGTGAAGGCGCGTTTCCCCGGTGCGCCAGTTTACCTGTTCGGGCATTCGCTCGGCGGGCAGGTCAGCATGCTCCATGCCGGCCAGCATCAGGACCAGCTGGCGGGTCTGATCCTTGTCGCGATCAGCTCGGTGCACTGGAAACTCTGGGGTGTCGGCTTCTGGTTCTACAGCCAAGCCGCAGTGCTGACTGCCCGCCTGCTTGGTCACTTTCCCGGCAAGACCTTTCGCTTCGCTGGGCGGGAAGCGCGCGGCGTGATCGCCGACTGGGCGCGGCAGGCTCGTACAGGTGATTTCATCCTCGGACGCGACCGCATCAATCACAAAGACGCGCTGGCCGGAGTTACGCTGCCGGTACTCGCCATCTCGCTACAGGGCGATTTCTTCGCGCCGAAACGGGCCACCGACGATCTAATCGCCAAGATTCCACGCGCGGCAGTCAGCCGCCAGCATCTCGACCCCAGGGCGATGGGGATCGACGGCATCGACCATTTCCGCTGGGTGCGTAAGCCGCAGGTGGTACTGCCCACGCTGCTGGACTGGTTGAAAAGCCGCTGAGTCTTGCGTGTGTGGCGCGGATCGGCCAGAACCCCCTGATGCTGACGCTCAAGCCGCTCTATACGCCCTATCTGGAAAGCCTGTCCGCCCATCCGGAGACTGTGCTGGCCGAACATCCGAACCATGCCGAGATTGCGGAGCTGGCCGTTGAAGTGGCGACGGCAACACTCGATCTCTATGCCCAAACCGGCGCGACCGAACCCTGGCTCAGCTACTTCGCATTGCGCGAAGCCGACAACACCTTACTTGGCATCTGCAGCTTCAAGACGCCGCCGGTGCAGGGCCTGGTCGAAATCGCCTATTTCACCTTCCCGGGCTATGAAGGCCAGGGCGTCGCCAGCGTGATGGCGCGCGAGCTGCTAAAGATCGCTTTCGACGATTACGGCGTGAAAGCCGTGCTGGCACATACCTTGCCGGAGGAGAATGCCTCGACGGCGATCCTGCAGAAACGCGGCTTCACGCTGGTGGAAGCCGTGGAAGATCCCGACGACGGCACGGTCTGGCGCTGGGCGCTGCTGCGGCCTTGATCGAGGGGCCTAGCGTCCCCCGTAGCATTTCACCCGGGTAACTTCGCCACTGTCGGTCTCGGTGCTTTTCTCGCGGTAGATTTCCATCGTGCCGCGATTTCTCAGTTCGCATTCGCCGAGCGGGAACCAGCTGGATTTCAGCTGCACGCGGATAAACTCATTCGGTCCCAGCCGGTCTGGCGCGCAATAGCGGTTCACCTCGCGCGGCTTGGCGATCACGGTAGAATTGACACGGCCCTCGCGGCGGATACCGATCGGCCAGTTGTATTGGGTGAGATTGGCGATGGTGACGCAGGCCTGCGCGTCATCGGTAATCGGACGCTGCGGCTGTGCGGTCGCCGACCCACACAGGAGAAGCGCGGCCAGACCTGCGAATATGCTGGTTTGGCCGCTGCGCATGCTTACTCCGCCGCCGCGCTGTGGTCGGTGTCCATGCCAAGCGCCTGCATGTAGACCTGCAGCAGGGTTTCCTGCTCGGCCAGATCGGCCTTGTCCATCTTGCGCAGACGGATCACCTGGCGAAGGATCTTGATATCGAAGCCATGTGCCTTGGCCTCGGCATAGACTTCCTTGATGTCGTCGGCGAGTGCCTTCTTCTCTTCCTCCAGCCGCTCGATGCGGGCGACGAGCTGGTTGAGTTGCTCGGTCGAGAAGTTGCCGGAGTTGAGTTTCTTGGCCATGACTGCCTCTGCTAGGGGTGGGCTGGGTTGGCGCGGATTATAGCCGCCGCGACACCGCCGCCTATGCCCACCGGTCACTTATCCACAGGAATGCGCCACCTGTGGACAGATCGGAATAATCCTCAGTGTTTGTGGTTTTTCTGCGACTCAGCAAACGCCTTCTGCTGCTCCGGCGAGGCCTCCTTCTGGTATTTCGCCTGCCATTCCGGATAGGGCATGCCGTAGATCTCTTCGCGCGCCGCCATTTTGTCGATCTCGATGCCTTTGATCTTGGCCGCGTCCTGATACCAGTTCGACAGACAGTTGCGGCAGAAACCGGCCAGATTCATCAGGTCGATATTCTGCACATCGGTGCGCGTGCGCAGATGCTCGACCAGCCGGCGAAAGGCGGCGGCTTCCAGTTCGGTCTGGGTCTTGTCGTCGATCTTGTCGGCCATGCTGAAACTCCTTCTTATGCCGGTACCTGGAAGTTCACCGTCTCGGCGATCAGCCAGTCGACCACGGCGCGTAGCGCCGCTGGCTTGTCCGCCCCTGACTCTAGGGCGGCGCGGTAGACTTGCAACTGCCGCTGCGCCGATGTGCCGCGCGAAAGAATACCGCGTGCCCGCTCGACCTCGGCCAGGCAACCCAGTTGCACGGCCTCCTCACGTACCAGTTCGATCAACTCCTCGACCAGCGCCGCGTAGGGCACCGCCTGCCCCTTGCCGAAATCGACCAGCCGCCCTTCCGCGCCGTAGCGCTGCGCCAGCCAGCGGTTTTCGTCGATCAGCGTGTTGGCATAGATGCGCCAGCGCTGGTTCTTCTGTTTCAGCCGCAGGAGCGCGGCCAGCAGGCAGCGGAACAGAGCTGCCACCGTGATGCTGTCATCCACCCGCGTACATACATCCGTGATGCGCAGTTCCAGCGTGGGATAGCGTGCCGAGGGGCGGATATCCCACCACAGCTTGGTGGCGTCCTCGATCAGTCCGGCCTGCATCAGGCGGTTGATCAGCCGCTGGTATTCGCCCCAGGTTTCCAGGCGCTCGGGCAATCCCGTGCGCGGCAGGCTGTCGAACACCGACAGGCGATAGGAATGCAGCCCGCTTTCCTCACCCTGCCAGAAGGGTGAGGAGGTGCTGAGCGCCAGCAGATGTGGCAGGAAATAGCTGACCTGGTTCATCAGATCGATGCGCAGATCCTCATCGGCGATGCCGACATGCACATGCAGGCCGCAGATGATCAGGCGTCGCGCCACGCCGGCCAGATCCTTGGCCAGCCGGTCGTAACGCTCGCGGTCTGTATGCTTCTGCTCATTCCATTTTGCAAAGGGATGCGTGGAGGCGGCGATCGGCGCCAGACCATGCTTGCCCGCCACATCGGCAATGGCCGAACGCAGGCGCACCAGATCGGCACGTGCCTCGCCCATGTCGCGACAAACCTTGGTCACGATCTCGATCTGGCATTTCAGGAATTCGGGATTGATCTGCCCGCCGGCCAGCTTGTCGCATTCCTCCAGCAGGGCGGCGGGCGGATCGACCGCCAGCGCGCCTGTGGCGCGATCCACCAGCAGATGCTCTTCCTCAATGCCGATGGTGAAATCTTCGGCCACGTTTCCCCCTGACAAACCCTTGTTACGCCGCTGTTGCCGTTCGTGCCAGCAAACCGGCCTCGACCAGCATGCGGCGGAAACAGCGCTCCAGCCGTTCGACCCATTCGGCCACGCCGGCATCGTGCGAGATGAGATCCTGTCGCACCTCGATCATCACATGATGCAGGCCGCGATTCTGGCCATGCTCGAAAATCGAATAGCCAGAATGGTCGCGGCCGCTATAGGGCTGGTTGTCGCCCACGATCAGGTCGCCCTCGTCGCGCAGCGCCTGCAGCAGCGGCTGGGCTAGCCGACCGTCGCGATCCCACACGACGCCGATATGCCAGGGCCGCGCCTCGTCCCGGACACGCAGCTTCGGCGTGAAGCTGTGAATCGAGAGCAAAGCCGGCTGCGAGCTGCGCTGCCGCGCCGCCTGCAGCGTCTCGGACACGGCCGCGTGATAAGGCCGGAAATAGCGCGCTAGCCGCCGCTCGCGTTCTTCCTCGCTCAGATCGCGGTTGCCGGGCACCACCGTGCCGTCGCTCACTTCGCAGATCAGGGTCGGATCGTCGGGCCGGCGGTTGCAGTCGATCACCAGCCGCGACACGCCAGACAAGACCGCAGGCGCATCCAGCCGGTGCGCCAGTTGTTCGGCTATCGCGGCCGTACCCGGGTCCCAGCCGATATGCCGCAGCAACTCCTCATCCGGCAGGCCGAGATTGTTGAGCGCTGGCGGCACCGCGCGGCTGGCGTGATCACAGATCAGCACCGCAGGCGAGCGTCCCTGCGGATTCAGCACGCGATAACTTGGAGGTTCCGAAGGCTCAGTCATGGGCAGGCAGCATGTAAGGGCTGACCGTGCGGAAATCGGGGGCGGCAGGTTTGCATAACCAAGGCAGGCTGCACTAAGGTTGCGGCGACAATTTGTCCAATCATAGCCGAAACGAAGCCGTGCTGCACCATATCGCCATAGTCGGCAGCGGTCCTTCCGGACTGTTTTGCGCCGATGCGTTGCTCCGCCAGCGCCCGGACCTGAAAATCGACGTATTCGACCGCCTGCCCACGCCTTATGGTCTGGTGCGATTCGGCGTGGCGCCGGATCACCAGGGTACCAAAGCCGTGACGCGGCAGTTCGACCGGCTGTTCGCCGGCGGCAACCTGCGCTTCCTCGGCCATGTTCAGGTCGGCCGCGACCTGCCGCTCAGCGGTCTGCGCGCGCATTACGATGCCGTGGTGCTGGCGCTGGGCGCCCATGCCGACCGGCCGCTCGGCATCCCGGGCGAGGGCCTGCCCGGCCGCTACGGCTCAATGGCTTTTGTCGGCTGGTATAACGGGCATCCCGATTTCCGCACCCTCGACCCTTTGCTCGACAAACCCGGCATGGCCGTGATCGGCATGGGCAATGTCGCCATCGACATCCTGCGCGTACTGGGGAAGACCAAAGCCGAAATGGCGAGCAGCGACCTGACCGCACATGCGGCCGACAGGATCGCGGCGGCGCCACTCACCGATCTCTATATGCTCGGCCGCCGCGGCCCCATTGAAGCCAGCTTCACCAGCGCCGAACTGGCCGAACTCGGCAAGCTGGAACGCGTGCGCCCCATCGTGAAGAAAAGCGACCTGCCGGAGGCACTGCCGCCCGGTCTCGATCCGAACGAGGCGCGGGTGAAGGAAAAGAACCTTTCCATCCTGCATGAATTCGCCGAGCGCACGGATGAGAAGCCTATCCGGCTACATTTCCTGTTCAATGCGGCACCGGAAGCCATCGTCGGAAGCAGCCGCGTCGAGGGTCTGAAGATCAAGAATGGCCCAACGCTGGAGGTCGGCACGGTGATCAGCGCCATCGGCTATCGCACCGCCGCCGACGGCGACCTGCCACAAAGCGATGAACGCGGCATAATAGCCAATACCGATGGCCGCATCGAACCGGGCCTGTATGTCGTCGGCTGGGCCAAGCGCGGCCCTTCGGGCACCATCCCGACCAATCGCGCCGAAGCCAAAACCGTCGCCGACCTGCTGCTGGCTGATTACGCCAATGATACCGCACCAGCCAAACAAGGCTCGGCCGCGCTGGATGCCTGGCTAACCAGTCGCGGCATCCATGTGATGGACTGGCATTGCTGGAAACGCATCGAGGCTGCGGAAATCGCCGCCGCCATGCCCGGCAGCCCGCGCGCCAAGCTCGCCTCCTGGGAAGACCTGCGAAAGCACAGATCATGAAACTCTACAACAACGACGGATCGCCCTTTGCCGCGCGCGTACGCATGCTGCTGCGTGCGAAAAATGCCGCGCCCATCGAAATGCTGAAGCCCGGTGCCGATTACAAGGCCATCGCGCCGATCGGCAAGATTCCTGCCCTGCTGCTGGATGACGGCACGCTGTTGCCGGAATCGGAAGTGATCTGCGGCTATCTCGATGCCACCCTGCCGGGCCCCCCGCTCTATCTCGACACACCGGAAGCACGCGCCCGCGTCACCCTGATGGTGCGGCTGTCGGACCTTTACCTCGCGCCGCCGCTGCACGATTTCTTCGTGCTGCTGTTCACCCAGCCGGGCAATCGCGCGGCCATCGAGGCGCTGGCGCCAGCTTTCGCGCGTGGGCTGAAATTTCTCGACATCTACATCGCGAAAGACGGCTGCGCCGCCGAAGCCCGGTTCAGCCAGGCTGACTGCACGCTGGCGCCCATGCTGTTCTATGTCGACGAAGTGCTGCCTAGCCTGATCGGCCAGAACCTGCTGGAGAAGCGCCCGGCGCTCAGCGCCTACTGGCAACGCATCAAGACGCATCCGGTAGCCGCTGCCGTGCTGGAGGAAGTGCGTACCAGCTGGGGCCGTTACCAGCAGAAGCTGCAGGCGGCGCAGTGAACGATCCGGCCGCCAGCCCGCCGACCTTACCGGTCTGGCCGGTGCTGGCCGCCACCACGGGAACGCAATCGATTACCACTTTGTCGGCGCTAGCAATTTCAGCCGTCGCACCGCAGGCAGCGGCCGATCTCGGCACCGGAGCAGGCCTGGCCGGCTATCAGGTCAGCCTCGTCTACACCGGGGCCGTGATAACGTCGCTGATCGGCGGCGGCTTCGTGCGCCGGCTCGGTGCCGGCCGCGCCAGCCAGATGGCCCTGTGGCTCGCGGCGATTGGCTGCCTGCTGTCGGCGCTGGGTAGCCTTCCTGCTCTTTGCCTGGGCGCGCTGGTGATTGGGCTAGGCTATGGCTGCACCAATCCGGCGGCCTCGCATCTGCTGTCGCGCACGCGCAGCGGCCCGCACATGAATCTGATCTTTTCGATCAAGCAATGCGGCGTGCCGATTGGCGGAATGCTGGCCGGGCTGCTGATTCCGCCCGTCGCACTGGCGCTCGACTGGCGCGCCGGCCTGTTGCTCTGCGCCCTGTTCGCGATCGCGCTCAGTGTCGCGCTGCAAAGCGTGCGCAGCTCCTGGGATACCGACCGCATCGCCGCCGCACCCCTGTTCCTGTCGCCGCTCGCCGGGCTGCGTGTGGTCTGGGGCCATCCGATCCTGCGCTGGCTGGCGCTCTGTTCCTTTGCCTATTCCATCGTGCAACTATGCCTGACCGGCCTGCTGGTCACCTATCTGGTCACCGAGATCGGGATGCATCTCGTCCTCGCCGGCACCCTGCTCGCGCTGGCGCAGGCTGCCGGTGCCGTCGGGCGTCTCAGCTGGGGCTGGCTGGCTGATCGCCTGCAATCCGGCTCGAAGGTGCTGATCCTGAACGGTGCGATGGCCATGTTCGCCGCCGTCGCCACGGCCTTTATCCAGTCTGACTGGCCGCTCGGCCTGACGGCAGCCGTCGTGATGCTGTTCGGCTTCTGCGCCGTGGGCTGGAATGGTGTGTTCATGGCCGTGATCGCACGACAGGCGCCGCGCGACAGCATCGGGCTGGCGACCGGTGCCACGCTCAGCATCACCTTTGCCGGCGTCGTTATCGGTCCGAGCGGCTTCGCGCTGATGCATGACGAACTGGGGATTAGCTATGGCGGCGGCTATCTGCTGATGGCGTTCGTCACACTGCTGGGCGCGACCTGCATGGTGCTGGCGCGGCGCGGCATTCCGGCGCGCTGATCCTAAAGATCGCCGATGCGGAAATTGAGCTCCAGCACCTTGGGATAGCCTTCCGCATTGGGCGGCATGCGCAGCGGCTGCGACAAGCGCATGGCGCGCAGGAAGGTTTCAACCGCCGTGCGGAAGGCCACCGCCTCGGGCCGCGGATCGGTGGCGATACGATCCCAGTTCTCCACCATGCGGTTCATATCCCAGGGATCGTTCTTGCCGAAAGGCGGCGCCAGCATGCCATCGGGCAACACCCGATAGCGACCGAAAATGCGGATATCGGCGAAGCGCGGTGAGTCGAAATCGATCACCCAGGCACTGACGATCTGGCTGAGGAAGAAATCGCTTTCCGACTGCGTCATGGCCGGACCGGTTTCGCCAGCAGCAACGCCCGGTGCGCCGCGCTGACGATTGCCGGTGGCCTGCTGCGACGGTGGCGTGCGCTGCGCCTGCTGCGGCGGTGCCGTCGTGGTGGCCGGGCTGCTGCGATCCGGCAGCGGCGCCGGCTGTGGACGTTCGCTGGCCTGTGGACGGGCGCGCTGGCCGGCGCTGGGCGGGGCGCGCGACGGCTCCTGCGTCACTGGAGCCTGCTGAAGTTGCGGTACAGTTTCCGGCGGTACATCCCTGAGCGGTTCGATAGACCGCGTAGCAGGCGGCGGTGTCGGCGCAGGCGGCACACCCTGGGGCGCGGGCTTCGGAGCCTCAGGCATGACGAATTCGGCCAGTACCGGCGGCGGTTCGGGCTGAATCCGCCAGGTCCAGGGTTCGATGATCAGCAGGATGGCCACAAGCCCGTGCAGCAGCAGCGACAAGCCGACCGCCACCCAGAGGCGGCGATTCTCCCATTCCTGCGCGCGATATTCCAAAAAGGAGGCCATACCAGACACTTAGCGCTGACGTTGCGGCAGGCCAAGGCTTTTGCCCGCGCAAATCGCCTCGGCTATAACCGATTGTCCGACAAACTATAAGGTCAAGCGGAGAGAAACGTGTCCGAACCAGTCGCCGTCACATATGCCGTTCGCGACGGCATTGCCGTCCTTACCATTGAAAACCCGCCGGTCAACGCGCTGAGCCAGGCGGTCCGCGCCGGCATCATCGCCGGCCTCGACAAGGCCGATGCCGATAGTACCGTACTGGCAGCCGTGATCATTGGCGGCGGACGCACTTTCATTGCCGGCGCCGATATCAAGGAATTCGGCAAGCCCCCGCTGCAGCCCTATCTGCCCGATGTGCTGAAGCGGATCGAGGCCATGACCAAGCCGGTGGTGGCGGCCCTGCATGGCACGGCCCTGGGCGGCGGTTTCGAAGTAGCATTGACCTGCCATTGGCGCGTCGGCGTCGAGAGCGGCCAGGTCGGCCTGCCGGAAGTGAAGCTTGGCCTGCTGCCCGGCTCCGGCGGTACGCAGCGACTGCCGCGCGTCGTGGGACCGAAAGTGGCGCTCGACATGATCGTGTCGGGCAATCCGATCTCCAATAAGAAAGCCGCCGAACTGGGCGCCATCGACGAGATTGTGAGCGGCGACCTCCTCGAAGGCGCACTGGCCTATGCCAGGAAGGTCGTGGCCGAAAAGCGACCGCTGCGCCTGGTGCGCGACATGAACGACAAGGTCAGCGATGTCGACCCGGCGGTGTTTGCCGATTACCGCAAGAGCATTGAGAAGAAGGCTAAGGGCTTCCTCGGCCCCTGGCGCTGCATCGACGCGGTGGAAATCGCCACCCAATTTCCGATGGATGAAGGTCTGCTGAAGGAGCGCGAATTCTTCTTCGAATGCATGGCCAGCCCGCAGCGGGCGGCGCAAATCCATGCCTTCTTCTCCGAGCGCGAAGCCACCAAGATTCCCGGCCTGCCCGAGGATGTGAAACCCAAGGCGATCAAGTCAGCCGCCGTGCTGGGCGCCGGCACCATGGGCGGCGGCATTGCGATGAACTTCGCCAATGCCGGCATTCCGGTGAAGCTGCTCGATGTGTCGCAGGAAGCGCTGTCGCGAGGCCTGGGTGTGATCGAGAAGAACTACGCCACGTCTGTTGCCCGCGGCAGCATGAAGCAGGAGGCGATGGATCGGGCGATGAAGCTGATCTCCGCCACCCAGCATTTCGAGGACATCGGCGATGCCGATATCGTGGTGGAAGCCGTGTTCGAGGAAATGGGCGTCAAGAAGGACGTCTTCGCCAAGCTGGACAAGGTGATGAAGCCTGGCGCGGTGCTGGCGACCAACACCTCCACCTTGGATATCGACGAGATCGCCTCGGCTACCAAACGGCCGCAGGATGTGATCGGCACGCATTTCTTCAGTCCGGCGAATGTGATGAAGCTTCTGGAAAACGTGCGCGGTGCGAAATCCTCACCCGAAACCATCGCCACCGTGATGGCGCTGGGCAAGCAACTGAAGAAGGTCTCGGTGCTGGCCGGCAACTGCGACGGCTTCATCGGCAACCGCATGCTGCATGGCTATCTGCGGGAGGCAAATTTCCTGTTGGAAGAAGGCTGCATGCCGGAGCAGATCGACCGTGCGCTGGAAGACTTCGGCCTTGCCATGGGCCCGTTCCGGATGGGCGATCTCGCCGGCTTGGATGTCGGCTGGCGCATCCGCAAGGGCAAGGCGCATCTGCGGCCCAAGGACGAGCGCTATTCCAAGGTGGCCGACCGGCTCTGCGAACTTGGCCGCTTTGGCCAGAAGACCGGCGCCGGTTTCTACAAATATGAAGGCCGCAACGCCCTGCCCGATCCGGTGGTCACAGAGATCATCCTGGAGGAATCGAAGGCGCAAGGCATTGAACGGCGGGAGATTTCCGACGAGGAAATCGTGCAGCGCTGCATGTATCCGCTGGTCAACGAAGGCGCCAAAATCCTGGAGGAAGGCATCGCCATCCGGTCCAGCGATATCGACATCGTTTACCTTTTCGGCTATGGCTTCCCGGTCTATCGGGGCGGGCCGATGTTCTGGGCCGAACAGATCGGTCTCGACAACGTGCTCGCTACGATACGCGGTTTTCACAAGATCCACGGAAAGTTCTGGGAACCGGCCAAGTTGCTGGTCCAGCGCGCCGAAGCCGGCAAGGGATGGAAGGGCTGAAAAGTCTCCATCCGGAGTCAGAGGTAGCTCAAGAGTCCGATGTCTGAACCTGCCGTTACATATCCGGGCGCCAATGATCCAATTGGCGCCCGGCGTACGTTTGCCATCATCGCGCATCCCGACGCCGGCAAGACCACGCTGACCGAAAAGCTGCTGCTATTCGGCGGCGCGATCCATCTGGCCGGTGCGGTGAAGGCGCGCGGCGAAAGCCGCCGCGCGCGCTCGGACTTCATGAAGATCGAGCAGCAGCGCGGCATCTCGGTGTCGACCTCGGTGATGAATTTCGAGTTCAAGGGCTGGACCTTCAACCTGCTCGACACGCCGGGCCACGAAGACTTCAGCGAAGATACCTATCGCACGCTCACGGCCGTCGATAGCGCAGTCATGGTGCTTGATGCCGCCAAGGGTATCGAAACCCAGACCCGAAAGCTGTTCGAAGTCTGCCGCCTGCGCGACGTGCCGATCACGACATTCGTGAACAAGATCGACCGCGAAAGCCAAGATCCTTTCGCACTCCTTGATGAAGTGGCCTCCACGCTGGCGCTGGAATGCGTGCCGGCGAACTGGCCGATCGGCATGGGCTACGAGTTCAAGGGCTGCTATGACCTGATCGGCAAGCGACTGCTGCTGGTCGGCAAGGAAAACAAGAATCTCGAACCGGAAGTGATCATCCTCGATAAGGGCCTGGACGATCCGCGCGCCGCCGAGATGATCCCGGAAGCCCAGCTTGCCAAGCTGCGGGAAGATATCGCGCTGATCGAAGGCGCCTGCCCGCCCTTCGATCTGGAGTCCTATCGCCAGGGCCATATGACGCCGGTTTATTTCGGCTCGGCGCTGAAGAATTTCGGCGTCGACGAACTGCTGAAGGGGCTGGGCGAATTCGCGCCGCCGCCACGGCCGCAGCCGACCGACAAGCGCGTGGTGCAGCCGACCGACAAGGGCGTGACCGGTTTCGTGTTCAAGGTCCAGGCCAATATGGACAAGAACCACCGCGACCGTGTGGCCTTCCTGCGGCTCTGCTCGGGCCATTTCAAGCGCGGCATGAAGCTGAAGCAGATCAGCACCGGTAAGTCGATCACGGTGAGCAACCCGACCCTGTTCTTCGCGCAGGACCGCTCGCTGGCCGACGAGGCCTGGCCCGGCGACATTATCGGTATTCCCAACCACGGTGTTCTGCGCGTCGGCGATACGCTGACCGAAAGCGAAGACCTGCGCTTCACCGGCATTCCGAATTTCGCGCCGGAAATCCTGCGCCGCGTGCGCCTGTCCGATCCGATGAAGGCCAAGCATCTGCAGCGCGCGCTGGAGGACCTGGCCGAAGAGGGCGTGACGCAGGTCTTCCGGCCCCGGATCGGCGCCGACTGGATCGTCGGTCTGGTCGGCCCGCTTCAGCTCGATGTGCTCGCGGCGCGCCTCTCCGAGGAGTACAGCCTGCAGGTCGGGTTCGAGACCGCACCTTTCGAGACCGCCCGCTGGGTGGATGCCGAAAATCCGCGGGATCTGGACGAATTCGTCGAGCAGAATCGCGGTGTGATTGCCGACGACCGCGAGGGCAATCCGGTCTTCATGGCGCGCAATGCTTGGGAACTCTCCTATATTGAGAAAAAATGGGATAAGATTCGTTTCCATGCGACGCGGGAACGTCATTAACCATCTCGACCGTCGCCGCCTGCTGCTGACGCTGGCGGCTTGCACACTGCTGCCTTTGCAAAGCCGGGCACAGGAGAAGAAGGAAAAGAAGAAGAGCGATACACCGATCGAGAAGCCGCCGATCAATTCGCCGCTTCTCGTGGTCGATGCCGTCACGGCGCCGATTTCCGGCCCGCCGGGCTCCAAGGTAATCATGACGCTCACGGTGGACTGCGGCAGCGTCGAGAATGCCCGCAAGGTCGACGACCTGATGCCGCGGGTCTACAATGCGGTGATCCTGGAACTGAACCGCGAACCGCTCGGCCGCGACGGTCGTATCTACGACAACGATATCGAAGGGATGAAGCGGCGGCTGGTGTACCAGATCAACCGTGCCCTGCAAGGCCCGCAAGTGGTCGGCGTCTATGTCCGCTCGATGCAGGAAGTGCCGCTGCGCGCACCTAGCAGCGGCCGCTCGTAACGACTAGTCGTCGTCACGCGAGAACAGGATCGACTTGGCGTGGATATCGTCGATGCTGCTGAGCAGATCGTCGATCTTGGCTTCCAGCATGTCGGCCGCCTGCCGCGCCATACTGAGTTCCTCCTCCACCGCCTGCAGCATCGCCTGACGTGCGGCGCCGATGATGGCGCCGTTCGGCTGGGCCGGGAAACTGACGCATTTCGCCACGAACCGGCGCACCGCCGAGGCCGAGGGCAGCGTACCGAGCACCAGCTTTGCCGGCAGGGCCACCACCATCCAGCCGGGATCGGCATGGATCGCGGCAAAATCGCCATGGCTGAAACCGGGTCGCGGCGGCGTGTCCGGCGCCGCGCCGGGCAGCTGGATCTCGGCAGCCTGCCAGCCGAAGGCGAGGAATTCCTGCTCGCCGGCCAGCCGCATCTCCTGCAGGGTCTGCTGGTCGGGCTGTTCGGTATCGCTCACGCTATGCTCCGCTCTTGCAGGGCTGTCACATTGGCCCGCAGATTGGCCGGCGACAGGGTGCCAACTACGATACTGCAAACGCCCGGTAAAGTCGCGGCCGCCTTCAGCGCGGCGGCCGGATCGGCGGCATGGCCGCTGGCCAGCGCTTTCTTGATCAGCACGCCCCTGCCCTGCGCCGCCGCCCGGGCGATCAGCGGCGCCTCGTCGGTATAGCCGGGATTCCAGGTCGCCATCAGCAGATCGACATGCGGCCGCAATCGGTCGCCGCCGGCAACGGTCTTGCCGGAGAAACCCGTAGCCCGGATCAGGCCCTGCTGCTTCAGCTTGTTGAGTTCCTCGGCGGCCGGCAGGAAGCGGTCGCTGGCCTCGTCGATGCCATCGGAATGCAGCAATACGGCATCCAGGTACTGCGTGCGCAGCATACGCAGGCTGTTTTCGACCGAGGCGCGGATCGCAGCCGGTGAAAAATCGAAACGCGAGAGCCCGTTTTCGAAAGTTTCGCCGGCCTTGCTGACGATCACCCAGTCTTCCCGCCTGCCGGGGCGCAATTGCCCCAGCCGCTGCTCGCTCAGACCGTAGGCCGGCGCGGTATCCAGCAAGTTGATGCCCAACTCGCGCGCGGTCTCCAGTAGCACGACCACGGCCTTGTCGTCGGGCAGATCGAAGGCCTGCGGATATTTCACGCCCTCGTTGCGGCCGAGCTTCACCGTACCGAGCCCCAGCAGGCTGACGCGAATACCCGTGCTGCCGAGCAACCTCATGTCCATGAAACAGTTTCCCATGGCGCGGGCGCGATGCCCGGTGCGGCCCAGTCAGGCCAATCGGGCTGTGCGGCACCGGACGGCGCCGGCAGCTCGGCCAGCACGAGGTCGGCCAATTGCGGCGCCAGCGCCAGTTTGGTCGGCCAGGCCAGCGCGATGCGGCCCTTGCGTTGCAGCACCGGGCCATCGGGTTTGTGCCCGCTTTCGGTTGCCCCTTCGGCGCGGTCGACGCGGAAACCGGCAAAGCGACTGCGGCTGAAATCGAGCTTTGGCAGCAGTGCGGCCAGTTCGACGCGCGCGGTGGCGATCAGGTCGGCTTCGCTCTGCTGCACGCCGTTTTCGGCCAGCAGCCCGCCGATATTCCAGACCAGTGTACCATCCTGCATCCGATGCGTCGTGATGGTGACGCGCGGCTTGTCGCTGGTGTCGAAGCAATGCGCCCAGAGCGATGCCGGCGCATTGCGGACCAGCACTTGATGCAAGGGCCGGCGCTGCGCAGCTTTTAGCGCCAGTCCAAGCTGCGGCAGCAGGGCTTCATTACCAGCGCCGGCTGTGGAAATCAGATGCCTGGCGGTCACACTGCGGCCCGCGACAATCAACGCGACACAATCGCCACGATGCTCGATCCACGTCTCGCCCGCCTTGATACAGCCTGGATGCAGCTGCGCCAGTGCCGAAACCAGCGACGACGTATCCGTCACGCATTCATCCAGTGCATAGACCGCACCGACCGTGTCTGGATCACGTAGCGCGTTCGGCCAGTCGGCCGGATCCAGCGCCTCGACACGACCGCGCACCAGTTTGCTGCCGAAGAAGCCGGCGACGCGGCTAGCCAGCGAGCGACGTGTCCAGAACAGATGGTTTTCGGCAGCCAGCTTCGCGCCGCGCAGATCGATCTCGCCCGTCCCGTTCAGGGCGGCGCGCCAGCGCGCCGGCATGTCGGCCAGCGCCGCGCTATCCTGCTTCAGCTTCAGATCGATGGCGTATTTCAGGCCGCCATGGATGATGCCCTGCGAGGCCAGCGTCTGACCGGCGCCCAGCGCCGTACGCTCGATCAGCAGCGCGGAATAGCCGGCTGCTTTCAGCCGTGCCAGCAGCCAGAGGCCGGCAATGCCGCCGCCGAGGATCGCGACGTCGACATCGGGACGCATCTGTTCAGGACTGCAGTTTCTTGATGGTCGCCGTGGTGCTCTGCCCGGCGACAAGGCGCGACACCTTCACCTCGCCGCCATAGGCCCGCACCATCTCGGCGCCCACCACCTGATCGACCGTGTAGTCGCCGCCTTTGACCAGAAGATCGGGCTTCAGCAACGCAAGTAGCGGCTCCGGCGTATCCTCCGCGAAGATCACGACCAGATCGACCAGGCCTAAAGCTGCCAGAATCTGCGCGCGATGCCGCTCGTCCTGCACCGGGCGAGTCGGGCCTTTCAGCTTCTTCACGGATGCATCGGCATTGATCGCCACGACCAGCCGGTCGCATTGTGCGCGAACCTCGGACAGCAGCGCCAGATGACCGGGATGCAGCAGGTCGAACACGCCATTGGTGAAGCCGATACGTTCGCCACGGCTGCGCCACAGTGCGACACGCTCGGCGGCCTGCTGTGCCGTCGCCACCTTGGCCTCGATACCGTGTGGATCTGGCATATGCAGCGCCAGCCGCAATTCTTCGGGATGCACCACGGCGGTGCCGATCTTGCCGACCACAATACCGGCGGCGGCATTGGCCAGACGCGCAGCCTGCGGCAGCGGGCGGCCGACAGCCAGCGCGGCGGCAATCGTCGCCACGACAGTGTCGCCGGCGCCGGAGACATCGAAAACTTCACGCGCTTCGGCCTTCAGGTGCAGCGGCGCGGTATCCTTGCCCTGAACGAGCGTCATGCCGGCGCCGCCGCGGGTGACCAGCACATTGGCGATGCCAGCCTCGTTCACCAGCTTGCGGGCAGCATTCACGGCGCTGTCGTCATCGGCACAGCTTTCGCCGGTGGCCAGCGCGGCCTCGGCGCGGTTCGGCGTCACCAGCGTGACGCCTTTATAGCGGCGGTAGTCGCTGCCCTTCGGATCGACAATGATCGGCTTGCCGGCCTTGGCGGCGGCTTTCACCAGCCTGGACAGCACGCGGTCGCCGACGGCGCCCTTGGCATAATCCGACAGGACCAGCACGGCATGGTCGGTCAGTGCATCCAGCGCGGTCTTGATCAGGGTCTCGACGGCATCCTCGGAGGGCTGCGCGGAACTTTCCCGGTCAACGCGCAACAACTGCTGACGACTGCCGATGAAGCGGGTCTTCTCAATGGTATGCCAGGTTTCGTCGATCACGAGATGCGCTTCGATACCCGGTTCGCCTGCCAGCACTTCGTTCAGCTGGTCGGCGGCAATATCGTCGCCAGCCAGCCCCAGCAGCGCCACCCTGGCGCCAAGCGCGGCCAGATTGCGCGCCACATTCCCGGCCCCGCCGGGCATGACGATCTCGCGTTCGATGCGCATCACCGGGATCGGCGCCTCGGGCGAAATGCGGTCGACCCCGCCATAGACGAAGCGGTCGAGCATCACATCGCCCACCACCAGCACGCGGGCGGCAGTGAAATCGGCGGCATCGGCAGTCAGGTCGGACATGGCTTTTCGATACACCGGCAGGGGGTTAAATGCCAGCCTTTAAAGGGCTTTTCAGGTCTGCAGCAGGCGCCGCCCAGCCCCTTCCAGCACCAATGCGGTCAGCCGCCCGGTGGTGTAGGCGCCGGTATCGACGCCGATCCGGTTGGACCGCCATTCCACCTCATGCACGATGGTATGGCCATGCACCACGATCAGCCCGTGATCGATCTCGGAATTGAGGAAGACATCGCGGATCCAGATCATGTTTTCGCGGCTCTGCCGGTCGAGCGGCAGGCCCGGTCGGATACCGGCATGGACGAACAGGTAGTCGCCATACTGCACCTGCTCGGTCAGACTACCGAGAAACTGCTTGTGATGCCGCGGCATTGCGCCTAGCAGCGCACGCTGGGTGAACAGCAGGTCGTCGAACGAGGCCGGCACCTTCACTTTATAACTGGCGAGCGTGGCATCGCCGCCATTGCTGAGCCACAGCGACGCGCCATAGGGCGCATCCATGAACTGCAGCAGCATGTCCTCATGGTTGCCGAGTAATGCGACGGTTTCGACATTCGTAAAACGTGGGCCGACAAAGCGCGGGCGCGCCAGCCGCTCGATCACGCCATGCGAATCCGCGCCGCGATCAACATAGTCGCCGAGATAGACGATGACCGTTTTTTCCGGAGCGGTGCTAAGGTCGGCTTCGATCTTGTCATGCAGCCGGTCCAGCAGATCGGCGCGGCCATGGATATCGCCGATGGCGTAAATGCGGAGTCCGGGCGGGAGCCGGGCCTCCTCGATCAGCATGGATTATTGCGGCGAACGCTTGGCGAGGATGCGCTGCAGGGTGCGGCGATGCATCTTCAGCCGGCGCGCCGTCTCCGACACATTGCGGTCGCAGAGTTCGAAGACGCGCTGGATATGCTCCCAGCGCACGCGCTCGGCCGACATCGGCTCATCCGGCGGGGCCGGATGCGCAGCATTGCCCACGCGCAGTGCACGATCCACGTCATCGGCATCGGCCGGCTTGGGCAGGTAGTCGGCCGCGCCCGCCTTCACGGCAGCCACGGCGGTCGCGATATTTCCGTAACCGGTCAGCATCACCACGCGGGCATCCTGACGGACCTGCCGGATGGCGGTGACGACATCCAGCCCGTTGCCGTCACCCAGCTTGAGGTCGACCACGGCATAGGCCGGCGGCTTGGCACGGGCCATCTGGATTCCGACGGCAACCGATTCCGCGGTTTGCACCACATAGCCGCGCTTTTCCATTGCGCGCGCCAGGCGCAGGCGCAGCGGTTCATCGTCGTCTACGATCAGCAGGGACATATCGGTCATGCGGGCAATGTACCGTAGCGGGGCAGCAGTGCAACCCCTGTGCGGTTACCGGCCGGACTGGCGCGGCCAGTTCACTTCCACCTGGGTGCCGCCCAACGCGGGCCGGTTGGCGAAAGCGACCGAAGCCCCGCTGCGGCGCAGCAGATTCATGGCGATGAACACGCCCAGCCCCATGCCACCGCTATCGGGCCGGCTGGTCACGTATGGCTCGCCGAGCGCAGACAGGATGTCGACGTTCATACCCGGGCCATCGTCGAGGATACGCAGGCGGATCAGCCGGTCGTCCCAATCCACTTCGACATCCACCCTGCTGCGGGCGAATTCCATGGCATTCTGCATCAGGTTGCCCAGGCCATGCAGGATCTCCGGACGGCGCGGCAACAGCGGCGGCGTGCCAGTCCCGATCAGTTGCACTGCGAAAGCGATGCCATCGCGGCGCCAGGGCTGGGCCACCATCTCCATCATATTGGCGATGCCGAGATCGGCGAAGGCTTCCGGATCAGAGGTCGCGGATGGCCGGCGCGACAGGCGTGCCAGGATATCCCGGCAACGTTCCACCTGACTCTGCAGCAGCGCGATATCCTCCGACAGCGCATGTTCGGGCGGCAGATCACGGCCGATTTCCTTTACCACGACAGCGATGGTGCCGAGCGGCGAGCCCAGCTCATGCGCGGCTGCAGCGGCAAGGCCGCCCAGCGCCGAAACCTGCTGCTCGCGCGCCAGCGCCATCTGGGTTGCTGCCAATGCATCCGACATGCGGCGGGCTTCTTCCGCCACCTGCCAGGCATAGGCGGCAATGAACAGCGTACCAAGCACCAGTGCAATCAGATTGCCCCATTGCAGCAGCTCCGGTCTCAGCGCTTCAGTGGCGTCGTTCCAGGGCAGCGGGAAATGGTAGACGGTGAGCACAACAGCCAGGATAAAGGCCAGAAGGCCAAGGACCACGGTGGAGCGAAGCGAGAGAATGGTGGCCGAGACCGTGACCGGGACCAGGATCAGAACCGTGAACGGGTTGTCGATCCCGCCGGTGAGGAACAGCAGGATGCAGAGCTGGACCAGATCGAAAGCCAGATACAGCGCTGCCCCCGGTTCGCTCAGGCGTTTCGCCGTCGGATAGACGACGAAGAGTACGATGTTGAGCAGGGCAGAAATGCCGACGACGCCAAGTGCCGGCAGAAGTGGCAGTTTGAAATTCAGGCCGAAATGAACAAACAGGATGGCGAGCAACTGGCCGATGATCGCAATCCAGCGCAGCAGAACAAGGGTCTGCAGACGCACGCGACCAGCCGGTTCGTCGGCCGCACTCAGATGCGGCCCCAGACGGTCACGCAGATTATCCAGCAAAGCCGCCATCACCGCATATCTTCGTGCCAGTTACGGCCATCGCGCTCGATCAGGCCGATAGCCGCCGAAGGCCCCCAGCTGCCGGCGTTATAAGGTTTGGGCGCTTCGTCCCGTGCGTTCCAGGCGGCCAGGATCGGCTCTGCCCAGCGCCAGGCGGCTTCCACCTCGTCGCTGCGCATGAACAGCATCGGATTACCGCGTACCACATCCATCAGCAGGCGCTCATAGGCATCGGGCTGACGCCCCCGGAAGGCTTCAGCGAAACTGAGATTCAGCGGCGCAGTGCGCAGTCGCATGCCACCGGGTCCGGGCACCTTGCTCATCATATGCAAAGCAATGCCTTCATCGGGCTGCAACCGGATCACCAGCCGGTTCGGCACGACATCTCTGGCCGCAGCCGGAAAAATCAGATGCGGCACCGGGCGGAACTGCACGACGATTTCCGAATGCCGCATCGGCAGACGCTTGCCAGTGCGCAGGTAAAAAGGCACGCCGGCCCAGCGCCAGGTTTCCACTTCGGCTTTCACGACGACGAAAGTCTCGGTGGTGCTGGGATGCCCGAGTTCGTCGAGATAGGCCGCCGCAGCTTCGCCATCGACGCTGCCACGGCCATACTGGCCTCGTACGGTTTTCTCGCTCACTTCACGATCCGTGATCGGGCGGAGCGCCTCCAGCACTTTTAGCTTTTCGTCTCGCACCGCATCGGCGGCGAATTCATTCGGCGGCTCCATTGCCACCAGACAAAGCAGCTGCAGCAGGTGGTTCTGCACCATGTCGCGCAGCGCCCCGGCATGGTCGTAATAGTCGGCACGGCCCTCGACGCCGATTTTCTCGGCCACCGTCACCTGCACATGATCGATCACGCCACGATGCCAGATCGGCTCGAATAGCGCATTGGCAAAGCGCAACGCCATCAGGTTCTGCACCGTCTCCTTGCCGAGATAGTGATCGATGCGGAAAACCCGGTTCTCCGGAAAGGCGGCGGCGACGGCATCGTTGATGGCGCGCGCCGACGCCAGATCATGCCCGATGGGCTTTTCCAGGACGACGCGTGCTCCCGCGCGGTTGAGCCCGGCCTTGGCCAGCTGCGTGCAGATCGGCCCGAAGAAGCGCGGCGCCATGGCAAGGTAGAACACGACGATGCGATCGTCTCCACCGTCCAGCGCGGCTTTCAGCGCCCGGTAATCTTCGCTCTTCTGGGCGTCGAGCGTGAGGTAGCGGAAACGCTGCAGAAACCGCTCGACACGCGCGGCATCGTAATCCTCGGTAGCAACAAATTCCTTGAGCGCAGCAGCCGCCATCCCACGATAGTCCGCATCGCTCATCTCGCCGCGCGCGACGGCAAACAGCCGCGCATCGTCATTCAGCTGACCCGCCACGTCGCGGTGATACAGCGCAGGCACCAGCTTGCGCAGCGACAGGTCGCCGGTGGTGCCAAAGATGACGAGGTCGAAGGAGAAACTACCGCTGGGGTTTGTCATCCCGATACCGTGACAAACTCCGCGCAGCTAATCAATTGCTCTACTCATCCACGAAATGCGGTTCGGGCTTCTCGCGCAACGCTTCGTAATGCACCAGCGCCGGCTCGGGACCCAGCGGCTGCGGCCGACCATGCGCGAAAGCCACCTCGCCACGATCGCAATCCACACGGCGCGCATAACCGTTGATGTAAAGCCGACGGTCCGCTGGCGTGACGTTGATACCGGAACCATGCACCAGATAGGGCGACCACAGCGCGAGATCGCCCGGCGCCAGTTCCAGATCGACCGCATCGGCCGGATCGAGGCCGACCGCACGCAAAGCCTCATCCTGCATGGTCTGCTGGAGGATGGGTCCGTCGGCGCCGAGACCGAGATCGCCCTTGAGGTGGCTGCCCGGAATCACCCTCATCGCGCCGCTGGCGCGCGTATGCACATCGATGGCCAGGCCGGTCTGCACATAGGAATTCGCCAGATCGCGAAACGCCGCGGCCGGGCGGCGGAAGCGGCTGTCCTGATGATAGGCGAATTCCACTTTCGCCGCGCCAGGCGGCTTCCAGTGCATCTGGTTGATGATCTGCTTGAGATCGTTGCCGATCAGCGGCGTCAGCACCGCGGCGAACCGCAGGTCGAGGCGGACGCGGTCCAGCAGCGCGTCGCGCCACGACGGCCATTGCACCATGCGCAAAATCCGACCCAGATGTGGATCGTCGCCGAGCCGGAACAGCAGGTTGCCATGGCGAAAGCTGCGCCCCAGCCGCAGACCCTCGGCCTGCAGCCGGTCGAAGGCGGCGGCGATCTCGGCCACTTCGTCCGGGGAAAACAGTCCACGGATCACCGCATAGCCGTCCCGCAGATAGGCCTGACGCAATACCACAGGGTCAACCAGGGCCGCAGACCAGTCATAGCCAAGCTGCCCCTGAGGGTTATTTGTCGCGGAATTCGGTACAGGCACTTGTGGATAACTCCGAGTCGGCCCCGCTGAGCTAAGGGCTTAGCAGCAGCATTTCCATAGATTCTTGTGGATAATGGACAGAGTCCGGTTGACCAATTCTCAATTTTGGCGCCTTTACTCCATTTAGCGGCCAACGCCAATCATGGGGGCTAGATATGGTATGGACGGACGAAAAAGTTAAACTCCTGGTGCAATACTGGGAATCCGGCCAGTCGATCACGCAGATCGGCAAGCAGCTGGGCATGACCCGCAACGCCGTGGTGGGCAAGGCCCACCGCATCGGTCTCGCCAAGCGCGCCTCGCCGATCATGCGCAGCGAGAAGCCCGCACAGCCGCGTCCGGCCGCCAATCACGGTGGCGGCTCGAGCGGTGGGGGCGGCCATACGGCTGCAGCACCCGCCCCCGCCCGAGCCCCCGTGCAGGTGCGCGAAGACGCAGCCACCCCTGCCAGCCACACTCCGGCTTCGCAGGCTCAACTCACCGCCGCCATGCTGGCCGCGCTGACGCCGTCGACGGGCCCGCGCTGCAAATGGCCGATCGGCGACCCGAAGAGCGCTGAATTCGACTTCTGCACGCAGGTCGCGCTGCCGGGCAAACCCTACTGCGCCGCACATTGCGCTGCGGCCTATACGAATTGGAATCCGGAGAGCGCCGTCGAAGCGGTCAAGGCGATCAACGCCGCCTGATCCTTCGTGGACCGGTTTCCATAAAAAGCCCGGCTGGGATACCCGCCGGGCTTTTTCCTTTTCAGATGAAGCTGGGTTTACGACGCCGCCTTCATCTCCAGCTCGTCCATGCAGTTGATCATCCAGGGTGTGCCGAAACGGTCGGTGACCGTGCCGAAGGCCTTGGCCCAGAAAGTCTGCATCAGCGGGCTGGTGACTGTACCGCCCTGCGAAAGGGCGTCGAAAATACGGCGCGCCTCGGTTTCGCTGGTCAGATTCAGCGTCACCGAAATGCCCTGCATCTTTTCCTGCGGCATATTGGGCGGTGCATCCGACGCCATCAGCGACACCCCACCCACCATCATGCAGGCATGCATGATCAGGTTCTCGGCACCGGTCATGTCCGGCGCGCAGCCGGTATCGGGCGGCGGCGCCTGGCCTTCGGGCATCGGCGGCGCCTCGCTGTATTTCATCATGGCGACAATCTGGCCGCCGAGATGCTTTTCGTAGTAGCGGAAGGCCTCTTCGCAATTTCCGCTGAACATCAGATAGGGGTTGATCTGCACGCTACATTCCTCCTCGGGGTGTGATTTTCAGATTACGGACGACGACTGACAGCCGGCGTCAGGAGAGCGCGCGCAGGTCGGCGCGCAGTTCATCCAGGCCTGTGGCCGTGACCATGCGATCCAGCACGGCATGGGTTTCGGTCCAGATCGGCATCGCCTTCACCATCAGATCCCGCCCGGCGCAGGTCAGCCGCAGGAACTTGCTACGACGGTCGTCAGGGTCGGTTTCGATTTTCAGCAGGCCGCGCCGCTCCAGCGGCTTCAGATTGGCGGTGAGCGTCGTGCGATCCATTGCCAGCAGATTGGCCACCTGGCGCATCGGCGCCGGTTCGGGCCGGTTCAGCGACATCAGCAGGGAGAATTGCCCGTTGGTGAGGTCGACCGGCCGCAAAGCTTCGTCGAACCGCCGCGCCACGGCGCGGGCCGCGCGCTGCACATGGAGGCACAGGCAGGTATCGCGCACCCTAATGGTGGTTTCGTATGGCAGCGGGTTGGCAGCAGTGATTGCCGGGTGCTTTGACATGGCGCAATTATGTTGATATCAACATTTCTGTCAAGGGCAACGAAAAGCGAGGAAACAGCCATGAACGACATGACCAAACCGGCAGCCCCGGCGCTGCCGCCGGTGGTATCTCGTGCGGAATGGCTCGACGCCCGTCGCGCCCTGCTGCTGAAGGAAAAGGAACTCACCCGCGCCCGCGATGCGCTGAATGCCGAGCGCCGCCGCCTGCCTGTTGTCGCGGTGGAGAAGGACTACAGCTTCGACACCGAGCAAGGCGGTCGCAAAAGCCTGCTCGATCTGTTCGAGGGACGCAGCCAGCTGACGATCTATCACTTCATGTTCGATCCCGACGATCCTCCGCCGGGCCAGACACACCCCTACAGCGAGGGCTGCCCCGGCTGCTCGCATGTCGCCGACAACATCCCGCACCTATCGCATCTCCATGCCCGCGACACGTCCTTCACCATGGTGTCGCGCGCGCCGCTCGCCAAGATCATGCCGTTCAAACGGCGCATGGGCTGGACGATGCCCTGGGCGTCGTCCTTCGGCAGCGACTTCAATACCGATTTCGGCGTCACCGTCGATCCCGCCATCGCGCCACCGGAATACAATTACCAGGATGCCGAGGCGCTGAAGGCCAGGGGTCAGCTGGAGCATGTGAAGGGCGAACTACCGGGCCTGAGCGTGTTTCTACGCAACGGAGAGAAAATTTATCACAGCTATTCCACATTCGGCCGCGGCCTGGATGGGCTACTCAACACCTATAACATTCTCGATCTGACGCCCTATGGCCGCCAGGAAACATGGGAAGACTCGCCAGCCGGCTGGCCGCGCACGAATGAGTTCTGGCTACGTCACCACGACAGATACGATGGCCAGAAGCAGGCCACGCCCGATTGCTGCAAAGATTAACAGAGCGAAAGAAGGACAAAACGCGATGAGTTATGTGGATGGTTTTCTGATTCCGGTGCAGAAGAAAAATCTCGCGGCCTATATGAAGATGGCTAAGAAGGCTGGCAAGATCTGGCAGGAATTCGGCGCTGTCGGCTATTACGAATGCGCCGGCGACGACATGAATGCCGCCTTCGGCCTGCCCTTCCCCAAACAGATGAAGCTGAAGAAGGGCGAAGTGCCGGTCTTCTCTTTCATCATCTACAAATCCAAGGCCCAGCGTGACAAGGTAAACGCCAAGATCATGAAAGATCCGCGGATGGCGGCGATGTGCCCGGACCCAAAGAAGATGCCCTTCGAGGTCAAGCGCATGGCTTACGGCGGCTTCAAGACGATGGTTCAGTACTAAGCTGCTGCAATGTAAGGAAAGCCCGGCGGATCACTCCGCCGGGCTTTTTCGTTTCAGGCCGCCGCAGTGGCAGGCATGGCCCAGATGCCGGTCGCGGCTGTGTCGCGCGCATAGTCGGCGAAATCGCGCGGCGGACGGCCAAGCGCACGCTGCACACCGTCGCAGAGATAGGCGGTGCGGCCATCCAGCACGGTGGTGAAGAGTTCGGCCAGTACCCCGGCCAGTTCCGGCGGCAGGCCCTGCTGGTTCATCAGCGACAGGAAGTCGTCCACCGGCAACTGGCGATAGGAGATGTCGCGGCCGAGCGCATGCGCAATCTCGGCCGTCGCCTCAGCCATGGTCAGCAGACGCGGCCCGGTCAGTTCATACAACTGACCGGCATGGCCAGGTTGCGTCAATGCCGCCACCGCCACATCGGCGATGTCGTCGGCATCGATGAACGGCTCCGGGATATCCCCCGCCGGCAGCACGACCTCGCTATGGCGCACCGGATCGAGCAGCAGACTCTCGCTGAAATTCTGCGCGAACCAGGCACAGCGTAAGATAGTCCAGTCTGCACCGGCCTGCTGCGCAATCTGCATCACCGCCTGTTCGGCCGCCTGCGCCGCCGGCTCGTTGCGGCCCGACAGCAGCACCAGACGCTGCACGCCGCTGGCCACCGCCAGACGCGCGAAGGCTTCGACGCGGCCCAGCGCCTCGGGCGCCAGCAGATCGGGATAGTAGGAGAGATAGACCGCACAGACGCCCTGCAGGGCGGCGTCCCAGCCGGCGGCATCCGCCCAGTCGAAAGGCGGCTGCCCGCGGCGCGAACCGATCCGGATGGCGTGACCGGCGGCGGCCAGCCGTTCAACGATGCGTCGACCGGTCTTGCCGGTGCCGCCGGTGATCAGGATCGGGGCGTTGTCAGGATTGGAGATGTTCATCGCGGAGCCTCTTTTATAATAATATGAGGAAATCTCATATTTACAAATGTGATGAATCCTCATATTGTTGCTTTCGTCAAACCGCCATGCGCCGCTCCGTAACCGCCATCACAAGATCGACCCCCGCCGTCCCTGCCGCCCTGGAGGGCCAGCCGGCTGCCCCTGGACGCGCGCCGAGTCAGCAGCGCGCCCGCGCGCGCGTGGAAAAGATTCTGGCCGTGGCGGCCGCGCTGATCGCCAAGGGCGGCAGTGAGGCGATGCGCATGGGCGACGTCGCTGCGCAGGCCGACATCTCGATCGGCTCGCTATATCAGTATTTCCCCGACAAGGCGGCCATCCTGCGCGAACTCAACGAGCGCTATAATGCCAGCTGCCGCCTGCTGATCGCCGCCGAACTCGGTAAGGTCAAAACCAAAGCCGACCTGAAACGCATTTTCGCGGCGCTGCTGGATGTCTATTACCAGTTCTATCGTTCGGAGCCGGTGATCCGCGATATCTGGTCGGGCGCGCAGGCGGATCGCGGGTTGCAGGACCTCGATTTCGAAGACAATCGCCTGAATGCAGCCGTGCTGGCCGAGGTGCTGATCCGCCTGCACCCGAATGCCGATCCGGCCCGCCTGCACAGCACCGCCTTCCTGGTGATGCATCTGAGCGGTTCGACCATGCGCGCCGCCGTCGCCTTGCCCGGAACAGATGGCGATGCGCTCGTCGAGGCCTTCAAGTCGATGGCGATCCGCGAATTGCTGACAGGCTGATCAGTCTTCCAGCAGCCGCTTGGGGTGCAGGCCGTTCACGAAGCCCATGAAGGGCGGATGGATGCTGTAGCCCAGCAGGCGGCGCATATGCTCGCTGCACTGTTTCACCCGCTCGCGCGACACCGACAGGCTGAAATTCTCCTGCTGGCGGCACCACGGTGCGCAATACTGCGCCGTGACACAGAGCCGGCTGCGGTCGGTGATATTGGCGCCGCCGCCATGCCAGAGCGTGCCGACGAAAAACAATACCGAACCGCTCGGCATCACGGCCGGCACCGCGCGGGCGATATCCTCAGGCCCGGGCATGCGGCCATCCCATTTGTGACTGCCGGGGATCAGCAAAGTGGCGCCATTCTCGAAGGTGAAATCGTCGATCGCCATGATCGTGGCCGCACCCAGCGCCGGCCGCGGCCGTGGCACCGGATAAAAGGCATCGTCGTGATGCAGCGGCTGGGCCGCCTCGCCCGGCTGGATGTCGATGGCCTGCAACTGCGACAGCAGGTAGTTCGGCTCCAGCAACCGATCCAGCAGCGCCAGGATCACCGGATGTTCGGCCAGCGGATTGCAGGCCAGCGTCTTCTCCACCACCGCATAGAGCCGTTTGGTGCCGAAGCCTTCGAAACTGTTGCGGCCGAGATGCGGGTGAAAATGCGGCTCCAGTGCGGCGCGCATCGCCTCGGCCTCGTCGGCCGTGAACAGGTTGTGCAGGATCACATAACCGTCGCGCTCGACCTGCGCCATCAGCTCGTCGACCAGCGCCGGATCGACTGCCTGCTGGCTGCCGGCCGTGGAGCGATATTTGCGGGCAAGCTCGGCACGGAAATATTGGCTGACGTCTTTGACGATCATCTTTTCCATGCCGGGCCTCCCCGTCTGTTTGCTAATCGCTCAGCGCGGCAAAGCGCCGCTGGTGGAAATCGGCATTGCCGAAGGTGGTATCCAGCATCATCAACCGCTTCATGTAATGCCCGACATTGAGCTCATCGGTCATGCCCATGCCGCCATGAATCTGCACCGCCTGCTGGCCCACGAAACGCCCAGAGCGGCCGAGCTGCACTTTCGCCGCCGCCGCCGCCTTGGCGCGCTCCTTCGGCTCGGCAGCGGCCTTGAGCGCAGACAGCAGCGCCAGCGAGCGAGCGCTTTCCACCTGCATCATCATGTCGACCAGACGATGCTGGATGACCTGAAACTCGCCGATGGCGCGGCCGAACTGCTTACGCGTTTTCGCGTAAGCCAGCGTGGTTTCATGCAGCGCCGCCATCGCACCCACGGCCTCGGAGGCCATGAAGGCAATCGCCTGATCGATCACGGCCTCGACCGCCGGGAGTGCATTCGCCGGATCGCCCAGCACCGCCAGCACCGGGGCCTGATCGAACTGGATGTCGGAGGCACGACGGTTGTCCACGGTGCGATAGTCATGCCGCGTCACACCAGAGGCTGACGCATCGACGGCAAACAGGCCAAGGCCGTTTGCATCGGTGTCGCCACCGGCCGAACGCGCCAGCACGATCAGGCGATCCGCGCTGGCGGCATCCCAGACCACGATCTTCTTGCCGCTCAGAGTCCAGCCGCCGCCGCTCTTCGTGGCCTTGGTGCGGGTTTCATTCAGCGCGAAACGCGAACCGTGCTCGGCATGGGCAAAGGCCCATTTGGTTTTGCCTTCGGCAATCGCCGGCAGCCATTCATTCTTCTGCGTGTCGTCGCCCGCCGCCTGGATCAGGCCGGCGCCGAGGATCACGGTGGAGAAATACGGCTCGGCGACCATATGCCGCCCGAACCGCTCGGCCAGCAGCGCGGCATCGACGGCGCCACCGCCCAGACCGCCGGCCTCTTCCGGCAGCGGAATGGCGAGCCAGCCCAGTTCGGCCATGGTCTTCCAGTTTTCTTCGGCGTAACCCAGATCGGTTTTCACCAGCTTGCGCCAGCGGTCGAAATCATACTTGTCCTGCAGCCAGCTTTCGACGCTGTCGGCCAGCAGGGTCTGTTCTTCGGACAACTGGAAATCCATGGGACGTTCTTTCCTGTCTTAGCTTTTTGTCGCGATCAGAGGCCCAGCACCATCTTGGCGATGATGTTGCGCTGAATTTCGTTCGAGCCGCCGTAGATCGTGGTGGCGCGATAGTACAGATAGCTTTCCATGCGGCCCTGCGCGTAGTCGGGCCCGACCGGCGGCTGGTTCGACCCGTCTGGCCGGTGTTCATACGGCGCGGCGTAGTAACCGAGCGCCTCGACGGCCAGCTCGCTCAGAGTCTGCTGAATCTCAGAACCGCGGATTTTCAGCATGCTGGCTTCGGGGCCCACACCCTTGCCGGCATTCTCGGCCGCCAGCATGCGTAGGTTGGTATATTCCAGCGCCAGCAGATCGATCTCCACCGCCGCCACCTTGGCGCGGAAATCGGCATCTTCCAGCAGCGGACGGCCGCAGGCCTGTTCCGCGCGGGCAATCTCCTTCAGCCGTTTCAGCCGTTGCTTCGAGGTGGCGACTTCGGCAATACCGGTGCGTTCGTTGCCGAGCAGGAATTTGGCATAAGTCCAGCCCTTGCCTTCCTTGCCGATCAGGTTGGCCTTGGGCACACGCACATTGTCGAGGAACACCTCGTTGACGCTGTGGCCTTCGTCGATGGAGATGATCGGGCGCACCTTCACACCGGGATCGGTCATGTCGAGCAGCAGGAAGGAAATACCCTCCTGCGGCTTGGCTTCCGGATCGGTGCGCACCAGGCAGAACATCATATTCGCGTGCTGCGCCTGAGTGGTCCAGATCTTGTGGCCGTTCACCACGTAATGATCGCCGTCGCTTTCGGCGCGGGTGCGCAGGCTGGCGAGGTCCGAGCCCGAACCGGGTTCGGAATAACCCTGGCACCACCAGTCTTCCATGCTGACGATGCGCGGCAGGTATTTCGCCTTCTGCGCCTCGGTACCGAAGGTGTAGATCACCGGCCCGACCATGCTGATCCCGAAGGGCACCAGCGGCGGCGCATCGGAGGCGGCGCATTCCTCGTCGAAGATATAGCGCTGCACGGGGGTCCAGCCGGGCCCGCCATATTGCTTGGGCCAGTTCGGCGCACCCCAGCCACGCGCATGCAGAATCTTGTGCCAGGCGACGAAGTCGGCCTTGTCGAGATGGATGCGCTGGCGCGTTTTCTCGGCCAGCGCCGGCGGCAGACTGCTGCGTATGAATGCACGCACCTCTTCGCGGAAGGCGCGTTCCTCGGCCGTGAATTCGAGATCCATGGCGTTTCTCCCTGTGACGGCCGCAACGTTAGGACCAGCGGCGGATTCAGGCAAGCGCGTGACGCAGCGGAAGGGCTTGCGATCAGCTGATTCGCCTGCTCAAGTCGCTGGATAACGGAAGGACACGACGATGACATTCGATCCGGCGGCAGCAGGCTGGAAACAGCGTTCCGGCCAGGGGCCGTTCACCCGGGAGATCGGCCCGATCTGGGTGAAACGCGAAAAAGACGGCGCGGATGGCTCGGTATATGCCCTACTGGCGGAAGAGCGCCACACCAATTCGCGCGGCGTCGTCCACGGCGGCATGCTGATGACACTGGCCGACCATGTGCTGGGCTGGATGGTCTGGGATGTGGTCGACCGTGCCGCCTGCGCCACCGTATCGCTGAACAACCAGTTCATCGCCGCCGTGAAGCCCGGCGACTTCATCGAAATGCGCGGCCGTATCGTGCGCCAGACGCGCAGCCTAATCTTCATCCACGGCACCGCCACGGTGGGCGACAAGCCGGTGCTGACCTCGGAGGGGATCTGGAAGGTGCTGGGCCAGGGCTAACGCTGGCCCTACCTCCGCCCGCGCCGCACGATCTTCTTGGCCGGCAGCAGGTCGGCAAACTTCGGCTCGCGCTTCTGCTGCTGCGCGGTAATTGCCTCCATCAGGTCGGCAGTCAGAAACATGCCGGACTGCCAGACCTGCATGTAGTTCAGCGCGTCCGTCACACTATGGTCGCGGGTATAGTTCAGCATTTCCTTGGTGCCATGGATCGCCAGCGGCGACTTCGACGCAATCGTGCGCGCCATGTCCAGCGCATGCGCCAGCATGGCCTCCTGGCTGTCGAACAGCTTGTTGACCAGGCCTGAGGTCAGCGCCTCATCGGCCATCATGCGACGACCACTGTAGGCCAGCTCGCGCACCAGACCCGACGGCATCAGATGCGGCAGGCGCTGCAAGGTGCCGACATCGGCAGTCATGCCGATATTGATTTCCTGGATACAGTACCACGAGTCTGTCGTGGCATAGCGTATGTCGCAGGCCGAGATCAGGTCGACGCCGCCGCCGACGCAGCCGCCCTGGATCGCGGCAATGACCGGCACGCGACACTTTTCGATCACCGTGAAGCTTTCCTGCATCTCGGCCACGGCGCGGCGAAACTGCTCGCCGACCCGGCCGCGGTCGCCGGTCAGCATGTCGCCCGCGATCGTCCCGAAAGCAGACAGATCGAGCCCGCCGGTGAAATGCTTCCCGGTGGAGGAAATCACCACGGCGCGGATGTCGGGCCGATCCTCGATCTCGGCGAAGACATCGACCATCTCCTGCCAGAAGGGCAGGATCATCGCATTGGCCTTGTCGGGCCGGTTGAACACGATCCGCGCGACATGATCGGCGACGGTGAAATCGAAGGTCTTGTAGGTCATCGTTTCCTCCTCAAAGCGCCTGACGCTACGTCAAGGCTGGCGACCGGCGGTCTGCGCCGCTAGAGTCGCCAAAAGAATTCCGAAAGGGATTAAAGGGAGGAACCATGCCGATTGTCTATGACGAACTGCTCGCGCTCGACATCCCGGTCCGCGAGGTCAGCTATACCGACCGCGAGACCATGCTCTATGCGCTCAGCGTGGGCATGGGTCAGGACCCGATGGACCTCGACGAACTGCCCTTCGTGTTCGAGAAGAACCTGAAGGCGCTGCCCAGTCTGTCGACCGTGATCTGCTGGGACGACAGCTGGACGCCGCGCACCGGCATCAACTATGTGATGGTGGTGCATGGCGAACAGCGCATCACCATCCACAAGCCGCTGCCGCCGACCGGCCGCGTGAAGGCGAAAATCCGTATCAAGGATGTGTTCGACAAGGGCGCTGGCAAGGGCGCCATCATGCTGGTGGAAAACACCATCACCGATGCCGCCAGCAGCGAGAAGCTGGTCACACTGCTCTCGACCACCTTTGCCCGTGGCGATGGCGGCTTCGGCGGCCCGGTCCGCAAACCCGAAGAGCTGCCGCCCAAGCCGCATGTCATCCCGGATCGTCAGCCGGATGCCGGCGTGACGCTGAAGACGCAGCCAAACCAGGCGCTGTTCTATCGTCTCTGCGGCGACCGCAATCCGCTGCATGCCGAACCGGCCTTCGCCGCTGCTGCCGGTTTTCCGCGCCCGATCCTGCATGGCCTCTGCACCTATGGCATCGCCGTACGCGCCGTGGTGAAAGCCGTCTGCGATCACGATCCCTCGCGCATCGCCGATATCAATGCGCGTTTCACCGCGCCGGTCTTCCCCGGCGAGACGATCCATACCGAGATCTGGCGCGACGGCAATATCGTCTCGTTCCGCGCGCGGCTGGTGGAACGCGATGTGGTAGTACTGGATCACGGTCGGGTGGAATTGCGCAGCTAACTAGTTGCGCTTCAGCTTGAAATCGCCCGGCTTACGGTGCGCGCCGGGACGGTCGTCCGGCGCCTCGTCGAAGCGCAGCGGCTCCATCTGCGGCACGGCCTCGGGATAGCCGAACAGGTAGCCCTGGCCGTAATCGATGCCGAAATCGAGCAGCAGCCGCGCCTGGTCTTCGGTCTCGACCATCTCGGCCACCGTGCCGATACCAAGCTCCTTACAGAGCCAGACCATGCCCTTGAGGATCGCCTGGTCGCGCATCTGGCCGGCCGACTGCAGCGCCTTCACATAGGCACCGTCGATCTTCACGTAATCGACCTCGAGCGCCTGCAGATAGGGGAATGACGCCGCACCGGCGCCGAAATCGTCGAGACAGACGGAATGGCCGTCGTCGCGCAGCTGCCGCACCGCATTGGCGGCATGCACCAGATTGGTGATCTGGGTCGATTCTGTGATCTCGAAAATCAGCTGCTTCCGCAGCCCCGGATCGTCGGCCATGATTTCGCGCAGGGCAGCCATGAAGACTGCGCTTTCCAGACTATGGCCGGAGAGATTGACCGCCACGTCGATGCGGTCGCCCTGCTTGCGGCGTTCCGACAGCATTTCGACCACGCGATGCACCACGGCCAGATCGAATTCGCCGATCATGTGCACGCCTTCGGCCAGGCGGATGGTCTCGAACGGCGAGCCGCCATCCTCGAAGCGCGACAGCGCCTCGTAATGATGCAGGGTGCGGGTATCGAGTCGCACGATCGGCTGGAACACCAGATCGAACCGCCGGCTGGAGACCGCCGAGCGCAGCGCGCGCACCCGCGACACGGTCTTCTGCAGCAGCGCCTTCAGACTCTCCTCGGTGGAATGCAGCGCGAAGGCGGCAGCGCCTTCGCTGGCAAAGCGGTCGACGGCGAAGGCCATGGCGCTGGCGGCGTCTTCGTCGCTCATCGCCTTCTGGTGCAGGTCGAGCGTGGCGCCGCGCACGCCGACGCCTTTGGCGGCGTCTTCGGCAGCCGGCACACCGCTCTGCTTGATCAGGTCGCGCACCTGTGCGGCGACAGCTTCCTGGTCGATGCTGCTGGCATGCAGGATGCCGTATTTCTCAGCATCGATCAGACCCGCCGTATCGCCGCCGATGGACTTGGCGCGGATCAGCGCGCCGACATCGCCCATCAGGTTCTGGCTCTCGTCAGGGTCCAGGCTGTCGACCAGTTCCTTAAGCCCGACGATCTCGATCAGGGTCAGCTTCACTTCCGAACCGAGTTCGCGCGCCAGCTTCAGGCGGTCGCCGGCCAGGGTTTCGAAATCCTCCGCCGCCAGCAGTCCGGTCTGGTAGTCGCGCTTGTTGGCCAGCGCGGTTTCGGCCAGCGGCAGGCGTGCATTCGACAGGGTGAGATAATAGCGCCCGTCCTGGCGCGGCAGGCAGCAGCCGCCCAGCACGCAGATCGCACCCTGCTGGCCATCGGTGCGCAGCAAGCGCACCGTGACCGGTTCGATACGGCCGCCGACAGCCAGGCCGCCCAGCAGGTTCATCAGAAAATGGCGGTCGCCGTCGTCGATCAGCTCGGCGAATTTACGGCCAAGCAGCGTCTCGGCCTCGCATCCCGCGATCAACCGCGCCGCGCCGGAGGCAAAGGTGATCAGCCCCTCGCCCGACACTTCCAGCATCAGGTCGGCCGCGGAGAAGGCGAATGCGACGAAACGGTCGCGCTCCGCCCGCATATCCTTGGCGCCCATCCTGGCCTCTTCTCAAAGCATGAAAATCCACCCGTGAGTGTGCCAGCCGACGCCCGCCGGCGCAACCCGGCGCCAGGTTTATGCACAGTCTCGTCTACTCCGTATCCGGCGGTCGCATGAGCCGAATTGGCTTGACCCTGCGCCACGTTGCGTTGCCCCCGTCCGGTTCCTACAATGGCGGATAGAAAGCCGGTTACGGCCGGCCACAGGCTAAAGTCTAGGGGGAGAGAAGAATGACCGCTCCGTTTTGGGAAAAATCCTATCCGGCCGGTGTGACCTGGGCGCAGAATTTCCAGGCCAAACCGATCTGGACCATCTTGGACGACGCGGTCGCCCGCTTCGCACCCAATCCCTGCCTCGACTTCATGGGCAAGGGCTACACCTATGCCGCCGTGTCCGACCTGGTCGACCGCGCCGCCAAGGGCTTCCAGCAGCTCGGCGTCGGGCCCGGCGTGCATGTCGGCCTGTTCCTGCCCAATACGCCGCATTACGTGATCTGCTTCTTCGCCATCCTCAAGGCCGGCGGTCGGGTGGTGAATTACAGCCCGCTCGATGCCGAACGCGAGCTGCGCTACAAGATCGAGGACAGCCAGACCGACATTATGGTCACGCTCGACCTGAAAGCGCTGTATCCGAATATCGGCAAGATGCTGGGCACCACCCGGCTGAAGAAGGTGGTGGTCTGCCGCCTGCCCGACGTCCTGCCCTTCCCCAAGAATCTGCTGTTCCCGCTGGCCAAGGGCAAGGAAATCGCCCAGGTGCCGAAGGACGACCGGCATATCCGCTTCACGGATCTCGTCGCCAACGACGGCCGCTACACGCCGCATCCGGTGAAAGACCCGGCAGAGGAAGTGGCGATCCTGCAGTATACCGGCGGCACCACCGGCCAGCCCAAGGGCGCCATGCTCACACATGGCAACATCACCGCCACGGTGCATATGTATGGCGCATGGACCGAGAAGAACGACACGCTGCAGCTGGAAGACGGCAAGGAGCGTGTGCTGATGGTCTTGCCGATGTTCCATATCTATGGTCTCAGCGCCGTGCTGCTGCGCATGCTGACCATCGGCGCGCAGTTCTTCCTGCATCCGCGCTTCGAGCTGAAGGCGGTGATCGAGGATCTGCACAAGAAGAAGATCAGCATCTTCCCCGGCGTGCCCACCATGTATGCCGCCATCGTCAACCTGCCGAACCTGAAGGACTACGACCTGTCGTCGCTGAAATTCTGTGCCTCGGGCGGCGCGCCGCTGCCGGTGGAAGTGCAGGACAAGTTCGAAAACGTCACCGGCCACAAGATGATCGAGGGCTGGGGCATGACCGAGACGTCGCCGGCCGGCACGCAGACCATCTATGGCGGCAAGCGCAAGCGCGGCTCCTGCGGCCTGCCGCTGCCCGGCATCATGATCGAGATCGTCGATGTCGACGACCCGCTGAAGCTGAAGGGCGTCAACGAAACCGGCGAAATCTGTATCACCGGCCCGAATGTGATGAAGGGCTACTGGAACAAGCCGGAAGCGACAGCCGAAGCCTTTGCCGGCGGCCGGTTCCACACCGGCGATGTCGGGTATATCGACGAGGAAGGCTATGTCTTCATCGTCGACCGCAAGAAAGACATGATCCTGTCGGGCGGCTTCAACGTCTATCCGCGCAATATCGAGGAAGCGATCTACGAGCATCCTTCCGTCGAGGAATGCACCGTGATCGGCATTCCCGACCAGTATCGCGGCCAATCGGCCAAGGCCTTCATCAAACTGAAGCCCGATGCCACGCCCTTCACCTTCGAGGAGTTGAAGGAGTTTCTGAAGGACAAGCTCGGCAAGCACGAGATGCCGGTGGCGATGGATATTCGCGACGCCCTGCCCAAGACCCTGATCGGCAAGCTGTCGAAAAAGGAACTGGTCGAGGAAGAGAAGAAGAAGGCGGGCGGCAGCTAAGTCCGCCTGCAGGCAGAACTGAAAAAGCCCCGGTCGGACCGGGGCTTTTTTTGTCTGGGCCGGATTTATTCCGCAGCCTGCGACTTACCGAGCCCCTCATCCCAGTCGCGCAGCGCCCGCGCCGCCGGCTGTACGCGCTGGCGCTCCGCCGCACTGAGCCCGGTCAGCAGCGGCAGCATCGGCCCCATATCGGCAATACCAGCCAGTGTGACGGCATCATGCAGCGTGCGGATCGGGCTGATACCGTCGCGCAGGTCCTCTAGCGGAATGAACGCGTCGCGCAGCCGCTCGGCGGTCGCCCAGTCGCCGCGCTGGATCGCGGCCAGAATCGCCATCGACCCGCGCGGGGCGACGCAGACCGAACCCGAGGTGAATCCGCCCAGCCCGAACTGGCGCAGATGCGCAATTACCGGCCGCTCGCCGATGCCGCTGATCACCAGCTTCGCATCGACATGATCGAGCAGGCGCTTCAGGTAGTCGTCCTGCAGCGGGTCGGCGCGTACCGTGCCGTATTTGATCGCGCAGACCGAGCCGTCCTTGATCAGCCGGCCGACCGCTTCGGGCGCAATGTAGTTGTCCGACTTGATATAGAGCAGCAGCGGCTTGCCCATGGTGACAGCCGCGCGGCGCAAGCCGGTTTCGATGCCGTCCGACGTGGCCGGAAAGGTCATCGGCAATGCCATCGCGGTCGGGACTTTCGAGCCGCGCAGGATGCGGGCCTGGTCGATCAGCTTGCCGTAATCCGGGCCGAAGGACGGGATCAGCCAGGTGTCGGGGCCGACGGCATCGACCAGAAACTCCAGCACCTCGGCATATTCGCTGACCGGCATGTTGTAGAAGTTGGCATTGCCACCATACATCAGGCTGCGCACGCCACCGGCTTCCAAATAGCCGATCAGCTGCCGGTTGGCGTCTTCGTTCACCGTCAGATCGGAATAGCGCGCCAGCGGCGGCACGGCGAATACAGACGCGGACAGGTCTGCCGCAGTGACAGGGGTCGTCTTCATCCGGACCGCTCCCTCAGCTACGCCCGATATGACCGCGGAAGCGCTTGGCGAGGTCGCGCGTCGCCTTGGTCAGCAGGCCCTGATCGACGCCGACGGCGACGAAGGTGAAGCCGGCATCGAGATAGCGCCGGGCATCGTCCTCGTTCACGGCCAGAATGCCGGCCGGCATGTTGGCGGCCTTGCATAGTTCCAGCGCACGCATGATTTCGGCCTGCGCTTCGGGATGTGCCGCATTGCCCAGATGGCCGATGCTGGCGGAGAGATCGGCGGGACCAATGAAAATGCCGTCGACGCCCTCCACCGCAGCCATTTCCGGAATCCTGTTCACGGCATCGCGGGTCTCAGCCTGCAGGATGACGCCGAGTTCGTTTTCCACCGTGGCATAGTAATCCGTGATCAGCCCGTAGCGGTTTGCGCGCGTATTGCCCGCCACGCCGCGCACCCCCTTGGGCGGATAGCGCGTCGCGGCGATCGCCTTCCTGGCTTCCTCGACATTCTGCACGAAGGGCAACAGCAGATTCGGCGCACCGATATCGAGATACCGCTTGATCATCACCGTGTCGTTCCACGGCGGGCGCACCACCGGGCTCGCGGTATTGGCATCGACCTGCATGGCCTGCAACTGCTGCAGCACCGTGGGCACTTCGTTGGGGGCATGCTCGACGTCGATCACGATCCAGTCGAAGCCTGCCGTCGCCAGAATCTCCGCGACCGTATTGCTGCACAGCGAGCACCACAATCCGATCTGCTGCCGCCGCTCCTTGAGGGCGCGTTTGAACATGTTAGCGGGCAATTTCATGATTTTTTGTTTCCTCCGGCGATCCTTGAACGGACGAAGATACAACAAAGAATAAATCGCGGCGATACAAGGGAAAACTGTGCTAAAAACGCACAATGAGGCGGGCAGGCCGATATGCCGGTCCGGGAAGGGGGACATCATGGATCAGTTACCAGCCACAGCCAGCGCGCAGACCGCCCTCCAGACCGCCGGCCCGGGAAGCCGAGGCCGCGGTACGTCGCAGGGAACCGATCCCTTGAGCAGCAACGAGTACCTCACCTTCGCTATCGACGCGCAGCAATACGGCGTCGACATCCTGAGCGTGCGCGAGATCCGCGCCTGGACCGAAGTCACCAACCTGCCCAACACGCCTGACTTCGTGCGCGGCATCATCAACCTGCGCGGCACGATTGTGCCGATCTATGATCTGCGCGTCCGCTTCGGTGGCGGACGCACCACGCCGACCCGCATGCATGTGGTGATCGTGGTGGTGGCGGCGAACGGCACGTTCGGCCTGCTGGTCGATTCCGTGTCGGATATCCTCTCCATCGACCAGCGCGACCTGCAGGGCGTGCCCAATACCGGCATGGCCGACGATCACCAGTTCCTGAGCGCGCTGGTCGCCCGCGAGGAGCGCATGGTTTCAATCCTGGATCTCGACCGCCTGGTTAATCAGGCGACCGCAGCGCAAATGGAACAGATCGCAGCCCAGCAGCAGGGCGGGCAGGCTGCTATCGCCTCGACATAGCTGCAACTGCAAACAGGTCTCACGACAGACAGGTGAAAATTCGGCAACCCTGCCCTTTTTCTCAAGGCAAGCGCCGGTCTTCGACGCTAGGTTGATCCTCAAAGGGCAGACTATTTGGCCGTTTTCTGAGGGGATTGAGCATGAACCTTTCCATTCGCACCACACTGGGGCTGGTGATCGGGATTCTCGGCCTGATGCTCGTGGCCGGCAGTATCAATGCCCTGTTGAACAATCTGGACCGGAACGCGGCCGCCAAGCGCGTCGCGCAGCTGGCGCCAATCAGCCAGGCCTTCTTCCAGAGCCTGCAGCAGCACCGCCTGGAACGCGGCAACATCCTGATCGTGTTCCGCGCCGAAGCTCCGGCCTCCAAGGACAGCATCGACAATATCACCGCCCAGCGCGACGGCACGCTGAAAGGCTTCAACGCCGGATATGCGATGCTGTCCGAACTCAGCAAAGACCTTCCGGGTGCCGCGGCGCTGCTGACCAGACTAAAAGCCGCCAATGATGCGGTCGATGCCATGCGTCCCAAAGCCATGCAGAGCATTGCCCAGCCGCGCGCCCAGCGCGACGCGCAGGTCATGCAGGACTGGCCCCGCGTCACCCAGGGTTATCTGAATGCCGTGCAGGAAGCGTCCGATTTTCTGGAAGCGTCGTTGCAGTTGGTCGATCCTGCTGTCGATCAATTGCTGAGCGTGAAACAGAATGCCTGGACGATCCGCAACTATGCCGGATCGATGGTGCTGCGCATCCTGACCACGATGTCGGCCGGCCAGAGCTGGGGCGTCACCGAGACCATGGCCCATGCCGACGATGCCGGTCGCGTGGCGACCGCATGGAATATCGTCACCGTGATTGCCGCACGCAGCGATACGCCGCAGCCCGTGCGCGATGTGGTCAATACCGCCAATAGCTTCTTCACCGGCCCACTTGGCACCGAGCGTGAGACGATCGTGAAGGCCTTCGTCGCCGGCCAGAAATCGCCGGTCGAGCAGGCGAAGTATCAGCCCACCGTGACCGATAGCCTGAACATGCTGAATGCGGTCGCGAATACTGCGCTGGATGAGCTGATCAAGCGCGCCGACGCCCAGATGGCGCAGACGCAGCGCAGCGTTTTCCTCAGCATCGGAACCCTGGTGGCGGCGGTCGCTTTCACTGTTTTTGGCTTCCTGATCGTGCAGTGGCGCGTCACCGGTCCGATCCATCGCATGACCGGCGCGATGCAGCGCCTGGCCAACCGCGACCTCGGTGTCGAGATTCCCTTTGTCGACCGCGGCGCCGAAGTCGGCCAGATGGCCCAGGCTGTGCAAGTCTTCAAGGACAGCATGATCGCTCGCGAACAGGCCGAGACCGATATGGCGCGTCAGCGCGAGGAGTCGGAAAACCGCCGCCTGGAACGCGAAGCCCGCGAAAAGGCGGCCGGCGAGGAAATTGCTGCGCTGGTCAACAAGGTGGCGCAAGGCGACCTGACCGGCCGCATTAGCGAAAGCGGCAAGGAGGGCTTCTTCCTCTCGACCAGCCAGGAGTTGAACCGTCTGGCCGGCACGCTGCAGACCATGACCGGCGAACTGGCCGACGCGATGAGCGCCATGGCCGGCGGCGACCTGACCAAGACGGTGCGTGGCGAATACCAGGGCGTCTTCGGCGAGATCAAGGGCGCGGTCAATGGCATGTCCGAACGCATGCGCGATTTCGCAAGCCGTCTGACCCAGACGGCACAGTCGGTGAAGGTCGCGTCCGACGAAATCTCGACCGGCAGCCAGGATCTGGCCAGCCGCACGGAATCGCAGGCCGCCAGTATCGAAGAAACCGCCGCCTCGATGCATGAGATCACCGCGACGGTGAAACAGAATGCCGACAACGCGCAGGCTGCCAACCAGTTGGCCGTTGCCGCGCGCGACACCGCTGAAAAGGGCGGCAGCGTGGTGAGCGACGCAGTCGGGGCCGTGACTCGCATCGAGGAAAGCGCCCAGAAGATTTCCGATATCGTCGGCTTGATCGACGAGATCGCCTTCCAGACCAATCTGCTGGCACTCAACGCCTCGGTCGAGGCCGCGCGTGCCGGCGAAGCCGGCAAGGGCTTTGCGGTGGTGGCGCAGGAAGTGCGCGCCCTGGCGCAACGCTCGGCCAATGCCAGCAAGGATATCAAGGCGCTGATCACGGAATCGAATGCGCAGGTGAAGACAGGCGCGTCGCTTGTCAACCAGACCGGCGGCTCGCTGACCGAGATCGTCACCGCGATCAAGAAGGTGAGCGACATTGTCGCTGAGATCGCCGCCGCGTCGCGCGAACAGGCCACCGGCCTCGACCAGATCAACACCGCCGTCGGCAGCATGGACGAGATGACCCAGCGCAACGCGGCGCTGGTCGAAGAGACCACGGCGGCGGCCCAGAGCCTGTCCGGCCAGGCCAACGAACTGGCCAACCTGGTCGGCTTTTTCAAACTGGACGGCAGCGCCCGGGTAAACCAGGGCATGGCCGCCCCGCCCGCAGCGCACCGGCCGGCCCCTGTGGCAGCACCGAAGCCGAGCCCGGCAGCCCCGCCGGCGGCAGCCCGAAAGCCCTCGAATCCAGCCCCCCAGGCCGCGCCCGCGGCCCCTGCCCGGCCCGCGCCGGCAGCCCCCGCCAAGGCAGCGGCAGACGACGATTGGCAGGAATTCTAGGTATCTGCGGGTATCCGCCAAAAACATCTGATTGGCGGTTGCGGGGCATGGGTTGACGTGTCCGGCCGGGAGCGGCAAGGTCCGCCCGCTTTTGCCGCTCTGACGCCGGATTCCCCTACATGCTGCAGCCTGCCGTCGCCCCCCGCCATTCCGCTCCGGTCAGCCATGCCGAGATGGCCAATGCCATCCGCGCGCTGGCCATGGATGCCGTCCAGGCCGCCAATTCCGGCCATCCCGGCATGCCGATGGGTATGGCGGATGTGGCCACCGTGCTGTTCAGCCGCTTCCTGAAATTCGACCCCAAGAACCCGACCTGGCCTGACCGCGACCGTTTCGTATTGTCGGCCGGCCATGGGTCGATGCTGATCTATGCGCTGCTCTACCTGACCGGCTATCAGGACATGACGCTGGACGAGCTGAAGCGCTTCCGCCAGATCGGCGCCCGCACCGCCGGCCATCCCGAATTCGGCCATGCCGGCGGCATCGAAACCACCACCGGCCCGCTGGGCCAGGGCATCGCCACCGCCGTCGGTATGGCACTGGCCGAACGCGCGCTGGCCGCGCAGTTCAACGACAAGCTGGTCGATCACTATACTTACGTGATCGCCGGCGACGGCTGCCTGATGGAAGGCATCAGCCACGAAGCCATTTCGATGGCCGGCCATCTCAAGCTGAACAAGCTGATCGTGCTTTGGGACGATAACCAGATTTCCATCGACGGTCCGACCAGCCTGTCGGTGTCGGACGACCAGATCGCCCGTTTCCAGGCCAGCGGCTGGGCCACCATCGCTGTCGACGGCCACGATCCGGAAGCCGTGGCCGGCGCCATCGCGGCCGCGCAGAAGAGCGACAAGCCGAGCCTGATCGCCTGCCGCACCGTGATCGGCTACGGCGCGCCGACCAAGGCGGGCACGTCGGCCACGCATGGCTCACCGCTCGGCGCCGAAGAAATCAAGGGCACGCGCGAAAAGCTCGGCTGGCCGCATGCGCCCTTCGAGATTCCCGATGCGATCCTCAATGCCTGGCGCGCCGTGGGCAGCGCCGGCGCCGCCAAGTCGGCCGACTGGGCGAAACTGCACGCTGCGCTCCCGGCCGATCGGCGCGCCGAATGGGATCGCCGCATCAAGGGCGACCTGCCGGCCAATTTCGACAAGACGATCTCGGACTACAAGCAGAAGCTCGCCGCCGACAAGCCGAAATGGGCGACCCGCAAGTCGTCGCAGATGGCGCTGGAAGTCATCAATCCGGTGACACCGGAAACGCTCGGCGGTTCGGCCGACCTCACCGGCTCGAACAACACCAAGACCGCGGGCCTGAATCCGGTGAAGCCCGGCGACTATAGCGGTCGCTACGTCTATTACGGCGTGCGCGAGCATGGCATGGCGGCGGCGATGAACGGCGTTGCGCTACATGGTGGCCTGATTCCGTATGGCGGCACCTTCCTGGTATTCACGGATTACTGCCGTCCGTCGATCCGGCTTTCTGCACTGATGGAACAGCGCGTGATCTATGTGATGACGCATGATTCGATCGGTCTGGGCGAAGACGGTCCGACACACCAGCCGGTCGAACACATCGCAAGCTTACGTGCGATTCCGAATCTGCTCGTGCTGCGGCCGGCCGATGCGGTGGAAACTGCCGAAGCCTGGCAGGTCGCCCTGCAGCAAAAGCACCGCCCCAGCGTCCTGGCACTCACCCGCCAGGACCTGCCGGCCGTGCGCACCGCCCACACGGAAGAAAACCTCGTCGCCAAGGGCGGCTATGAGCTGGCTGCAGCCGAAGGTGGCGCCGCCAAGGTCACGCTGCTGGCCACCGGCTCAGAAATCGCCATCGCGATGACCGCGCGTGAACAGTTGCAGAAGGACGCCATCCCGACCCGCGTGGTATCGATGCCGAGCTTCGAGCTTTTCAACGCCCAGGACGAAGCCTACCAGGAAAAGACGCTCGGCCCCGGCACGGTGCGAATCGCGGTGGAAGCCGGCGTGCGCCAGGGCTGGGACCGTTACCTCGGCATCAAGGGCGGTTTCGTCGGTATGAGCAGCTTTGGTGCCTCGGGCCCCTACGAGCAGCTGTACAAGCATTTCGGCATCACGCCCGAAGCCGTGGTCGCCGCCGCCAAACAGCGGTTGTAAAGCCCGTTTCCGGCTGCCATATCCGGTCTGCGCTGTCGGCCATGCTGGCCGTAGCGCCTGTCGCATGCTATAGCACGCGGGCATTAACGCCTTGGATTAAGACGGATTTCCGGTGACTTCAGCCACCTCCGATAGCCCTCAGCCGGCACATGCCAGCAGCAGCAAGCTGCTGCATCGCCTGTTGGCTGAACAGGTCAGGCCGCATCTGGGCTCGCTTGGCCTCGCACTGACAGCGATGATCGTCGTGGCTGCCATGACGGCCGCCACCGCCTGGCTGCTCAAGCCCGCCATCGACCAGGTCTTCACCGCGCGCGACCCCTACTGGACAGTCATGATCCCGGTCGCGGTGGTGATCGTGGTCGTGATCAAGGGTGTGGCGACTTATTTCGAAGGCACGCTGATGACCCGCTTCGGCGAGCAGGTCATTGCCGATACCCAAATCCGGCTCTACAGCCATCTGATCCGTGCCGACCTCGCCTGGCTGCACGATATGCATTCCGGCAGGCTGATCTCCAGTTTCCTGTTCGATGCCACGCTGCTGCGCGAAGCCGTCACCAAGGCCCTGACTGGCATGGTCAAGGACTCGCTGAGCCTGATCTTCCTCACCGGCGTGATGTTCAGTATGAACTGGCAATTCGCGCTGATCGTCTGCGTGATTTTTCCCTTTGTGGGTCTCAGCACCCGACGACTGGGCAAGAAGGCACGCAAGAACTCCGCCAAGGGCCAGCAGGAAACCGGCCGACTCACAACCATCCTGAGCGAGACCTTCGAAGGTGCGCGCATGGTCAAGGCCTATGGCATGGAGCAGCGTGAGATCGAGCGCGCCCGCGCCTCGGTCGATACACGCCTTAGCCACGTGATGAAAGTGGTGCGCGCCCGCGCCGCCGCCAGCCCCACCACCGAAGCGCTCGGCGGCATCGCCGTGGCCGTGGTGATCTATATCGGCGGCAGCAGCGAGACGCTGACGCTGGGCACGCTCACCGCCTTCATCTATGCGGCGCTGACCGCCTACCAGCCGCTCAAGTCGCTCGCCACCATGCAGACCGCGATGCAGGAAGGCCTCGCTGCTGCCGACCGTATCTTCACTATCCTCGATATCAAGCCGACCATCACGGAGCGGGAAGATGCCGAAGCGCTGCGCGTGAATGGCGGCGAAATCCGCCTGGACGCCGTCAGTTTCCGCTATGCGACGGACAAGGCCGCGCTGAATAACGTCAGCCTTGTCGTCCCGCCCGGCAAGAAGGCAGCCCTGGTTGGCGCATCCGGCGCCGGCAAATCCACTCTGCTCAATCTGGTGCCGCGCTTCTACGATGTCACCGAAGGTAGCGTCAAAATCGACGGCCAGGATGTCCGCGACGTGACGCTGTCCTCCCTGCGCCGCAGTGTCGCGTTGGTGAGCCAGGAACTGACGCTGTTCGACGACACCATCCGCGCCAATATCGCCTACGGTCGCCCCGAAGCCAGCCAGGCCGAGATCGAGAATGCCGCGCGCCATGCCGCCGCGCATGATTTCATCATGGCCCTGCCGCAGGGCTACGACACGCCGGTGGGCGAAAACGGCGTGAAGCTATCGGGCGGTCAGCGCCAGCGCGTTGCGATTGCACGTGCCATGCTGCGCGATGCGCCGATCCTGCTGCTGGATGAAGCCACCAGCGCGCTGGACACAGAGTCGGAACGCCTGATCCAGGTCGCCCTGAGCGAACTGATGCGCGGCCGTACCACGCTGGTGATTGCGCATCGCCTGTCCACCGTGATCGATGCCGATGTGATTTTCGTCCTTGATCATGGCCGCCTGGTCGAACAGGGCACACATGCCGAACTGCTGGCACGCAACGGTGCTTATGCACGGCTCTATGCCACGCAGTTCGCCGTCGAGGCCGCTGTCTGAACATGCCCGGGGTGTCTAAGCGCATCCTGCGGAGCAAGGCCGCCGTGCGCCTTGCCGCCGCCGCCATCTACCTTTATGTGCGCTTCGTATATGCCACATCGCGCTGGCAGACCCGCGGGCAGGATGGCCCCGAGCAACTCGGCGCAGCCGGCCAGCCTTTCATCATCAGTTTCTGGCACGGCCGGCTGCTGATGATGCCGCTGGCATGGACCGTGAAGAGGCCGCTACAGGTGCTGATCTCGCACCATCGCGACGGCGAGTTGATCGCGCGCGCCATGGATCCGTTCGGTCTCGGCACAATCCGTGGCTCCACGGCCAAGGGCGGTCGCGATAAAGGCGGTGCTCTTGCTCTGCGCAGCATCCTGCAGGCCCTGAAGCAGGGCAGTTACATCGCCATCACCCCGGATGGTCCCCGCGGACCGCGCATGCGGGCGAGCACTGGCGCCGTCGCTGCCGCCAGGCTGGCCAAGGCGCCCATTTTTCCCTTGGCTTATGCCGTGGCGCGGCGAAAAGTGATCTCGTCCTGGGATCGTTTCATCATTCCCTTGCCGTTCAACCGGGGCATCTTTCTCTGGGGCGAACCGATCGATGTGCATAGCGACACTGCGGAACCGCTCGAACAGGCCGCGCTACGGCTGGAAGCCGCGATGAACGCGCTGTACGACGAAGCCGACCGCCTCTGCGGCCAGACTCCGGTCGCGCCCGCAGACCGCCTGCCGGCGGAAGGCGATGCCTAGGACGGCGCCGCGCTTCTGGCAATCCGGCAGCACCTCACCGCTGCCCGCCCTGCTGCGCCCGCTGGCCGGGCTGTATGGCCTCGGCAATCGCCTAAACCAGCGCATCACAGCCGCCCAGGAGATCGGCGTTCCGGTCATCTCCATCGGCAATCTGGTCGCCGGCGGTGCCGGCAAGACGCCCACGGCCATCGCCATGGCCCTGCGCCTGATCGCACTCGGCCTGCATCCGCAGATCGTCAGCCGCGGCTACGGTGGCAAATTGTCCGGTCCGGTCCGCGTCGATCTCACGCGCCACAGCTTTGCCGATGTCGGCGATGAGGCCCTGCTGCTGGCGGCCGCTGCACCGACCTGGATCGGGGGCAACCGCCCAGCTGCCGCGCGCGCCGCTGTAGCGGCCGGCGCGGACTGCATCATCGCCGACGATGCCCACCAGACCTACGCGCTGGCTCGCAGACTGAGCATTCTGGTGGTCGATGGCGGATACGGTTTCGGCAATGGCCTGCAACTGCCCGCCGGGCCGTTACGCGAACCGGTCGAGGAGGGTTTAAGCCGCTGCGATGCCGTGGTGCTGATCGGCCCGACCAGCGTGCCGCTGCCCGATTTCGGCCGCCGCCCAGTGTTTGCCGCCACCCTGGAGCCAAACGCGGCAGATGCAGTACGTCTGCGCGGCCGGCGGGTACTGGCCTTCGCCGGTATCGGTCGCCCGGAGAAGTTTTTCACATCGCTGCAACAACTGGGTGCGACGGTGGTGCAGACCGCGACCTTCCCCGACCACGCGCCCTATACCCCCGATACGGTTATGCGTCTTGTCGAAACCGCCCACAAGCTGAATGCCATACCTGTCACAACGGCGAAGGATCAGGTCCGCCTGCCGGCCAAGGCCCGCCAGATGGCCGGCGTGCTGCGCGTGACACTGACCTTCGCGGAGCCGCAGCGCGTCGATGACTATCTGCGCGCGAAGTTGAACGACGGGGCGGCGCGCCGTGCCTAAAAAACTACTGTTTCCGAACGCAGAGCCGCATGAATATGTGGCGGCTTGGGGTGCGCGACTGGCGCTGGCCCTGTTCCGCGCTCTGTCGCTCGACCGCGCATCGGCGCTCGGCGGCTGGCTGGCGCGCCGGATCGGGCCACGTAGCGGCGCCCACAAGGTTGCCGCACGTAATCTGGCGCGCGCAATGCCGGAACTGACCGCCGCACAGCAGACCGACGTGCTGATCGGCATGTGGGATAATCTGGGCCGTGTCATTGCCGAATACGCCCATCTTGCCGGTATTCGCGACCAGGGCCGCATCGAAGTGGTGGGGAGCGACTACCTCGACGCCATCCGTGACAGCGGCCGACCAGCCATCTTCTTTTCCGCCCATTACGGCAACTGGGAAGTGATGAGTCTGATCGGGCTGCAGCACGGCCTGTCGCTGGTCCAGGTCTATCGCGCTGCCAACAATCCGCTGACCGAGGAGCTGCTTCAGGAACTGCGCGCGCCGGTTGATGGCCGCCATGTTCCCAAGGGCATGCAGGCGGCCCGCGAACTGCTCAAGGCGCTGAAGCAGAACGAACAGCTCTGCATGCTGGTGGACCAGAAACTATCATCCGGCATTGCCGTGCCGTTCTTCGGCCGCGATGCCATGACGGCGCCAGCCGTGGTGGAACTGGCGTTGCGCGCCGAGTGCCCGATCGTGCCGATTCGTACCGAACGACAGAAGGGCGCGCATTTCCGCGTCATTGTCGAAGCGCCGATCCTGCTGGAAGACACCGGAAACCGCGAGCAGGATGTCTACAGCGGCCTGCTGCTGATCAATCGCAGGATCGAAGACTGGATCCGCAAACGCCCCGACCATTGGTTCTGGGTGCACCGGCGCTGGCCGAGAGACTAGTCACGGCTTCGGCAGCAGACGCTGCGGGTCGAGCCGCACGTCGAACCAGTTCACCCGCCAGTCGAGATGCGGCCCGGTCGAACGGCCCGTCGAGCCGACCGTGCCGATCTGCTCGCCCTGTTTCACCTGCTGCCCGACTTTGACGTTCAGCGACTGCAGGTGCGAGAAGGCCGAATTGATGCCCATGCCGTGGTCGATGATGATCGTGCCGCCGGTGAAATAGATATCCTTCTCGGCCAGCACCACTTCGCCGCCTGCCGGTGCGATCACCGGACTGCCAGCGGGGGCGGCAATATCGATCCCGTAATGCGGCGTTCGCGGTTCGCCGTTCAGAATGCGCTGACTGCCATAGACGCCGGAGACCGGACCCTGCGCCGGCCAGATCCAGCCCTGCAGGAAATCCTGCCGTGCCGTATTGCGCTGGCGCACGGCAGCAATCATCGCATTCTCGCGTTTGATCCGCTCCAGCACGGCCGGCGGTGGCGTCACCTGGGCTGGCGGCAGACCGTCGATACGCTGGATATCGTAGGTCCGCGGCGCGATGGCGAGCTGAATCGCCTCGCTCGGCCCGCCAGGCTGATGAATCGTGAAGGTGGCCGTCGATGCGTCGTCGCGCCCGAAACCGAACACGAAACGACCGTCATTTGCGACCGGCACCTCGCGGCCATTGAGTTTGAGTACAACGCCCGGCCGGGCCATCCCGGTCACGAGACCTCCCTGACTGAAATCGCCCCGCCAGGACAGGCCCGGCGGCGGCTCGTTCGCCCGCGATGTCTGGAAGCCGGCGCTGCCTAGCAACAGGAGCAGGGCCGCGAGCCAGCGCATCATGCGCGCTTGACCGGATCGGCGACCAGACCGCGCGTGGCCACGACAGCATCGGCATAGGCTTCCTGGCGATCGACGCTCCAGTAGCGCAGGCGCTCCAGCGGAATGCGCTGGCCGGTGACCGCACAGGTGACATACGAGCCCGGGAAAACGATGTCGAAAGCGCCGTGCCGGTAATAGACGCGGGCTTCGATCTCGCGCGGCAGCGGCGGTGTCTGCATCAGAACAGGCTTTCCTGCTTGGTGGATTTCGCGCCCGGCGCGGGTTTACGGGGTGCCGGGGCCGCGCCGCCGCCGACGATCTGCGCCTCGCGGTTGCCATCATGCATTTCGATCCGCACGGCAGCACCGGGCGCCATTGCGGCGGCACTGTTCAGGGCATGGCCGTCCGCGCCGTGGATCACGGCAAAACCGCGCGCCAGCACATTGCGGTAGGACAGGCTCTCCAGCAGCTTGGCCGGCTGGTTCAGGCGCTGCGCGGCATCGGCCTGGCGCTGGCGCAGCGCGCGCAGCATGCGCGCATCGGTATCCTTCAACTGGCGGCGATAATCCGTCATCTCGCGTTTCAGCAGCGCCGGGCGCAGCTTGGCCATCGCCGTCTGCAAAGCGGCGCGATGGGCGCGCAGGCCGATGGTCAACGCGCGCGGCAGCCGGTCGGACAGGTCGTCGAAACGCTGGCGCGCCATGTCGAGCTGCTCGCGCGGGCCACGTAAACCGCGGCCCAGCCCGTCGAGCTGCTGGCGTTTCTCGCGCGCCATCCGCGTCACGCCACGACGCAGGCGTTCGTCCAACCCGGCGACGCCGGCGACCAGATCAAGCCGCACCGGCACCGCCATTTCTGCGGCGGCTGTCGGCGTCGGCGCGCGACGGTCGGAGGCGAAGTCGATCAGCGTGGTGTCGGTTTCATGGCCGACCGCCGAGATCAGCGGAATCTCCGAGGCGGCGGCGGCACGCACCACGACTTCCTCGTTGAAGGCCATCAGATCTTCCAGACTGCCGCCGCCGCGCGCCACGATCAGCAGATCGGGACGCGGCACAGCGCCGTTTTCAGGCAATGCATTGAAACCGCGAATGGCTTTTGCCACCTGCTCGGCCGCGCCCTCGCCCTGCACCAGCACCGGCCAGACCAGCACATGCGTCGGGAAGCGATCTTCCAGACGATGCAGGATGTCGCGGATCACGGCACCCGTGGGCGACGTCACCACGCCGATCACGCGCGGCAGATAGGGCAGCGGCTTTTTGCGCTCGGGTGCGAACAGGCCTTCGGCAGCGAGCTTCTGCTTGCGCTGCTCCAGCAGCGCCATCAGCGCGCCGAGGCCGGCGAGTTCCATCCGCTCGACCACCATCTGATATTTGGAGCGGCCGGGATAGCTGGTCAGCTTGCCCGAACAGACCACCTCCATGCCGTCCTCGGGTTTGACCCCGAGCCGCGCGGCGCTGCCCTTCCAGCAGACGCCGTCGAGCAGCGAATCGGCATCCTTCAGCGAGAAGTAGAGATGACCCGAGGCCGCCCGCTTGAAACCCGAGATTTCACCCCGGACACGCACCCAGCCGAAATTGTCCTCGATACTGCGCTTCAGGCGCAGCGAGAGCTCGGTAACCGTATATTCCGGCACATTTCCCGGTGCCGGCGGGGCACCGGTCGAACCGGGCTGGGAAGGCTCGAAATCGCTCATTCGGGAAGCCTTGCGTCTGTTCCGGCCATGATACAAACATTGCCGCCATTCCTCCAGTCGCCACGACGTTCCAGGGGCCCCTATGAACCTTCTCGTCATCGGATCCGGCGGGCGCGAACATGCCCTGTGCTGGGCGCTGAGCGCCTCGCCGCTCGTCAATAAACTGGTCTGCGCGCCGGGCAATGCCGGCATTGCCCAGGTGGCGAAGCTGGCGTCTGTCGATGTCCTGGACAAGGACGGCATGCTCAAGCTGTGCCGTGACGAGCATATCGATTTCGTCGTGGTCGGCCCCGAGGCGCCGCTGGTGATCGGCATGGTCGATTATCTGGAAGCCAACGGCTTTGCCTGTTTCGGTCCCAGCAAGCTTGCTGCCCAGCTGGAAGGCTCCAAAGGTTTCATGAAGGACCTGTGCGCCAAATACGGCATCCCGACGGCGGCCTATGGCCGCTTCAGCGACGCCGCTGCCGCCGAGGCTTTCATTCGCCAGTATGGTGCGCCGATCGTGGTGAAGGCCGATGGACTTGCCGCCGGCAAGGGTGTGGTGGTGGCGATGACGCTGGACGAGGCGCTGGAGGCCAGCGCCGCACTGTTCGCCGAACCCGGCGCGCAGGCCGTGATCGAGGAATTTCTCGATGGCGAGGAAGTCAGCTTCTTTGCCCTGGTGGACGGCAAACATGCGCTGGCGCTGGCCTCGGCGCAGGACCACAAGCGCGTCGGCGACGGCGATACCGGTCCCAATACAGGCGGAATGGGCGCGTATTCTCCGGCCAGGGTGTTCACCCCGGCCCTGCAGCAGCAGGTGATGGAGCAGATCATCCTGCCGACCGTGCACGGCATGATCGCCGAGGGCACGCCGTTCAAGGGCGTGCTGTTCGCCGGACTGATGCTGACCAAGGACGGCCCGAAGCTGCTGGAATACAACACGCGCTTCGGCGATCCGGAATGCCAGACGCTGATGCTGCGGCTGAAATCCGACCTGCTGCCCGCTCTGATGGCCTCGCGCGATGGTCTGCTGAAGGATTTCGATCTGCGCTGGAAAGACGAAGCGGCACTCTGCGTGGTAATGGCCGCCGAAGGCTATCCCGCCGAGCCGCGCAAAGGTACGGTCATCGAAGGGCTTGATGCCGCTGCGGCGGAAGCCAACACTATCGTGTTCCACGCCGGTACCAAATCCGGCGCCGACGGTGCCATTCTGGCCAATGGCGGGCGTGTGCTCGGCATTTGCGGCACCGGCCCGACCATTGCTGCGGCGCAGGCGCGGGCCTATGCCGCTGTGGATAAAGTCCGCTGGCCGCAGGGTTTCTGCCGCAGGGATATCGGCTGGCGCGAAATCGCGCGCGAAAAGCAGACCTGATCGCACTCAAACCGTAATACCACCACCGCAATGCGGAAAACTGCGCCCGTCGATAGGCGGTTGCGCCGGGTGGCGTCGCATGGCTATCGTAGCCATGGGCACGCCCAACTCAGTGTCTTGGCCGAGCCCCAACGAGACGAGGAAACAGCAGTATGAGCGATCAGGATCGCTTCGTCGGCACCATGCCGGTGCAGGAGCGTCACAAGTTCGACGAAGCCGCGCTGGAAAGCTGGCTGAAGCAGAATGTTGCCGACTACAAAGGCCCGCTGACCGTGCAGCAGTTCAAGGGCGGGCAATCCAATCCGACCTTCATGCTGGTGACGCCTGCGAAGAAATATGTGCTGCGCCGCAAGCCGCCGGGCAAGCTGCTGCCATCGGCCCATGCCGTCGACCGCGAATACCGCGTGATCACCGCGCTGGGCCAGACCGATGTACCGGTGGCCAAGACTTACGGCCTATGCGAAGACGACAGCGTGATCGGCACGGCCTTCTACGTCATGGATTGCGTCGAGGGCCGCATCTTCTGGGACCAGCGCCTGCCCGGCATGAACCGCGACGAGCGCGCCGGCATTTTCGACGCGATGAACCGCACCATCGCGGCCCTGCATAAGGTTGACTACGCGGCCATCGGCCTGGGCGACTACGGCAAGCCGGGCGACTATTTCGCCCGCCAGATCAACCGCTGGAGCAAGCAGTACAAGGCCTCGGAGACGGAAGAGATTCCGGCGATGGACAAGCTGATCGAATGGCTGCCCGCGCATATTCCGGCCGGCGAGGAAACCAGCATCGTCCATGGCGACTATCGTATGGACAACATGATCTTCCATCCGACCGAGCCGCGCGTGATCGCGGTGCTGGACTGGGAACTGTCCACGCTGGGTCATCCGCTCGGCGATTTCACCTATCACCTGATGTCATGGCGCCTGGCGCCCGAAACCTTCCGCGGCCTGGCCGGCGTCGATTTCACAGCCCTCGGCATTCCGAGCGAGCAGGACTACATCGCTGCCTACTGCCGCCGCACCGGTCGTGACGGCATTCCGCATCTCGAATTCTACATGGCCTATAACATGTTCCGCATTGCAGGAATCCTGCAGGGCATCATGGGCCGTGTGAAGGACGGCACCGCCGCCAGCCAGCACGCCATCGAGTCCGGCAAACGCGCAAAACCGATTGCCGAACAGGCCTGGTCCGTGGTGGAGCGCATGACGGGGAGCCCCTAGCCGATGGCAGCCGCCGACCTGACCCCCGTACAACCGCAACATCGGTTCGACGAGGCCAGGCTGGCGGCGCATTTGGCCAGTCATCTCTCCGATTTCAAAGCCCCGCTGACGGTGCAGCAGTTCAAGGGACCGGCCTCCAGCCCCACCTTCATGCTGCACAGCCCCGGTCGTAATTTCGTCCTGCGGAAGCGCAGCCAGCCCAGGAAGGGCTGCAGCATGGCGGAGTCTATTGAGCGGGACTTCAGCCTGTTGCGCGCCCTGCATGCGGCGGGATTACCGGTCGGGCAACCGCAACTGGCCTGTACCGACGACAGCGTAATCGGCACGCCCTTCTATATTCTGGATTACGTGCCCGGCCGGCATTTCCGCGACCCCAATCTGCCCGGCATGGATGCCAAGCAGCGCCAGGCGCATTACGAGGCGATGGCGGAGACGCTGGCCCGGCTGCATGCGCTACCGCCGGCGCAGACCGGCCTGCCGGCCAATGGCAGCGGGCTGGACTACCTGAACCGGCAGGTCACGACGCTGGTCGAACAGTATCGCGCCAATGCCACCGACGAGATCGCCGCCATGGAGCGCCTGCTGGACTGGCTGCCGGCGCATGTGCCCGCCGACGATGTCACCAGCCTGATGCACGGCAATTTCCGGTTGGAGAGTCTGGTCTTTCATCCCAGCGAACCGCGTGTGGTAGCGGTGCATGACTGGGATCTGGCGCTGATCGGTCATCCGCTGGCCGATCTGGCGATCAACTGCATGCCCTGGCGCGTGACGATCCCCGGCATGGGCAGCCTGCAGGGTATCGATTTCATCGAAAGCGGCATTCCCGGCGAACCGGATTATCTCAGCGCCTATTGCCGCCATGCCGCGCGCGACGATATTGCACACTGGAATTTCTACCTGGCCTTCGCGCTGTTTCGTGTCGCCGTGATGGCCCAGGGCATCGTCCGGCGCGGCGGCAACGGCACCCCGTCCAGCCCGGCGGCCGCGCAAGCCCTGAAGGTCTATGGTGCGCTGGTGCGGTCTGTCGCCAACCAGGCCTGGAATCTGATCGACAGCAGCGACGACTGATCCACAAAAAAAGAAGGCACCCCTCTGGGTGCCTTCTCTCTCCGGTGCGGGTTGGACGCCGTTACATCCAGAAGGGCGGCACGCCGTAATAGTCGTGCACCTTGCGGCCCCAGGCTTCGTCTTCCCAGTTCACGCGGTCCTTCTCGCCATAGGTCGGCGCGCCTTCCAGCGTCTTCTTGTCGAGATTGACGACATAGCCGCCCTTGTCGGTATCGTAGGTCAGCATGCTCCAGGGCAGCGGGTGATGGCGGTCGCCGATGCCGAGAAAGCCGCCGAAGGACATATCGGCATAGGCCACCTTCCCCGACTTCTTGTCGATCATCACATTGTTGATCGACCCGAGCTTATCGCCCGTGCGGTTGTAGACGGTGGTGCCCTCCACCTTGTCGGCCGAAATCAGACGGTCAGTCATGGGTATCCTCCTGGGGTGTGGGTGGTCGAAACGAAAATGACGCGCAACAGCACGGACCATCCGCGCCACGCCGGCATCTGTAGCTAAACAAACACCAGAAGAATCAGAGTGTTCCTGTGATATTTCGGGCCAAGGCCAAGCTGCGTTGAGGTGCGACCTTTTCGCCGGGTCCGGAACCATGTCACCCGTCGGTCATTCGGAATTGCATGGACGCGAATGCCGGTGGAATATACGGACGCGTCACCTCCGGGTTTGCTCCGGAGGCAGGGCAAGTCGGTGGCTTCGGGCTGCGGCTGTATTGCGGGTATGGGGTATGTCTAAACGGGACAAAAATCCGGCGGAGAGCGAGGCGACTGCGGAGCTGGCAGTGGACACGGCTTTGTCGGCCGATCAGCCCCAGCCTCGCCCCGAGCCCGAGGCCGCACCCCAGCCCGAGACCGCCCCGGAATCCGCGCAGACCGCGACCCAGAGCGAGCAGTCCCGCCAGTTCAATTCCTGGCTCGACCGGGCCCTGCCGCGCCTGATGCAGTATCTCGGCGAGGACACAACCTCGGCTGTGACATCTCCGGGCCCTAAGGCTAAGCACTGATAACTTCTATATAATTTACGGAAAACCGCGAAAATCCATCGCGGTTTTGTCACAGCATGTCCCGGCCTTGTCGCTGGCCGGCGAACACCCCTGCGGCCATCCTCTGGGTCACAGACGGACACGTCACCGAGATCAAAAAAGAGGATGTTCCCCATGACGACCGATGCCATTCACGGCCTGCTGCTGGAAACCCTGCCGTCCCTCAAGGCCTTTTCGATCATGCTGACGCGCGACCGGACCTGGGCCGAAGACCTGACCCAGGAAACCGTGCTGCGCGTGCTGGCCAAGTCGGACCAGTTCCAGCCGGGCACCAATTTCAAGGCCTGGGCCTTCACCATCATGCGCCACCAGCATATCGACCAGGCGCGCCGCCGTCGTCGCGAGGCGACCACCTTCGGCGATGCCAGCGCGATCGAGAACCTGATGGCCACCAAGGCGCCGCAGGAAGACGCCATGGTGCTGGGCGAACTGCTGCAGGCGGTCGATACCCTGAACAAGGCACAGCGCGAGACGCTGATGCTGGTGGTCGGCAGCGGCCTGTCCTACGAGGAAGCGGCCAAGGTCTGCGGCTGCCCGATCGGCACCATCCGCAGCCGTCTGGCCCGCGCCCGCCAGGAACTGGAAGCCAAGATGCTCGGCGAGGCCCCGATGCCGCGCAGCGAGACCACGCGGGAAACCCGTCTGGCCGAACTGCATCACTGAGACGAACTTCTCCCAGCGACGTCACTAGCAATCACGCCCTGGAAAAAGAATGGCGGCAGGAGCAATCCTGCCGCCATCTCTTTTTTTACGCTCTGACGCCAGCGCTTATTCGAGACCGCGGAAAGCGCGCAGCGCGAAATCGGCGGCGCGACCGGCAATCGCGGCCTTCCAGGCTGGCGTGTCGGTATAGAAGGCGTCGCGGATCTTGCGCTTGAGCTGCTGGCCCAGCGGCGAGTTGACGTCACCGCCGCGCGCATGCAGCCAATGGTCGCCGCGCAGGGCTTCCGTCACCTGCTGCCAGGTCTGGGTGCCGTATTCCATCGCAATCGCCGTCACCTCGATCGACTTCGGCAGATCGGCGAAAGCCTCCGGCACGGTGCCGGTGACGCGCGCCGAACTGGAACTGCCATCGTTCGGATTGGTGACTTCAGGGCCGAACACTGTCTTGGCGCGCTGATAGTAAGCCGGGTCGTCCGGGCCGATATAGATCGGCTCGCCATAGCCCATCGGACCGAGGCCGGTATGGAAATCGATGCTGACCAGCTTGCGCGCGGTGGACGGCACCAGCTCCTTTAAAATCCGACGGAAGGTGGTGTTCGACCAGGTCGGCTTCTGACCGCCGAAGAACAGGCCGTCGGGACGCGAATACTGACCGCCCGACATCGCCGCCTGGAAGGCGAAGGCGCCGTGCTTCTGCTGATACTCCAGAATCGCCTGATCGGCTGCGGCGCGGCCCTGGCCTTCCCAGACCGGCGGCAGCAGCAGGTCATGCACCTCTTCATAGGCCGTGTTCACCGGCAGCGGCTTGGAGAAATCCTGGAAGTTGCGGTTGAGGTCGACATTGTCCTCGGTGACGCGACGGACATGCGCAAACCCGTAAGGGTTGATCGCATGGACCATGATCGCGAGGCTGTTCGCCGGCATGGCATCGAACAGCTTGTCCTTGAAGTGGCCGATCTGCGCGCCCGAGCCGCAGAAGCCTTCCGCGCCATGCGTACCCGAGATAGTGAGATAGACGCGCTCGGCCTTTTCCGACCCCAGCAGTGCCACGTCGGTGGTCAGCGTCTCGCCCTTCGGCCCCTTGGCATTGGGATTCTCGAAAGCAACGAGTTTGGCACCCGCCTCCGTGGCGACGGCGCGGAACTTGTCCCGCGCCTCGCCGTAGGTGGCGGAGAAATACGATTCAATAGTCATGGGGAGACTTTCTCTTTTCTTGTCTTTTCGAAATCAGTTCCAGCGCGACAGTTCGAGACGGCCGATCTGGTTGCGATGCACTTCATCCGGACCGTCGGCGAAGCGCAGCGTGCGCGCCTGCGCATAGGCCGCGGCCAGGCCGAAGTCTTCCGACACGCCAGCCGCGCCATGCACCTGCATGGCCCAGTCGATCACCTGGCAGGCCATCACCGGCGCCGCCACCTTGATCATGGCGATTTCCTTGCGCGCCGCCTTGTTGCCCACCGTATCCATCTTCCAGGCCGCATGCAGCGTCAGGAAGCGGGCCTGGTCGATCAGGATGCGGGCATCGGCGATACGCTCCAGCGTCACCGTCTGGTCGGCCACCGGCTTGCCGAAGGCAACACGGCTCTTGGCGCGTTTGCACATCTTCTCCAGCGCACGCTCCGCCTGGCCGATCAGGCGCATGCAGTGATGGATGCGGCCCGGGCCGAGGCGGCCCTGCGCGATCTCGAAACCGCGACCCTCGCCCAGCAGCATGTTGGAGGCCGGCACCCGCACATTGTCGAACGTCACCTCGCCATGGCCGTGCGGGGCGTCGTCATAGCCGAAGACCGGCAGCATACGCAGCACCTTCACGCCCGGTGCATCGCGCGGCACCAGGATCATCGACTGCTGCTGGTACTTGTTCGGATTCTTGGCGTCCGACTTGCCCATGAAGATGAGAATCTTGCAGCGCGGATCGCCGATCCCCGAGGTCCACCACTTGCGACCGTTGATCACATAGGAATCGCCGTCGCGACGGATCTCGGACTCGATGTTGGTGGCATCCGACGAGGCCACGGCCGGCTCGGTCATCGCGAAGGCCGAACGGATCTTGCCGGCCAGCAGCGGCTCCAGCCACTCCTTCTTGTGTTCCTCGGTGCCGTAGCGCTCCAGCACTTCCATGTTGCCGGTGTCGGGCGCCGAGCAGTTGAAGACTTCGGGCGCCCAGTGCACGCGGCCCATGATTTCGCAGAGCGTGGCATATTCATGATTCTTGAGCCCGGCGCCGCGATGGCTTTCCGGCAGGAACAGGTTCCACAATCCCTGCGCCTTGGCCTTCTCCTTCAGCTCTTCCACCACGGCGGTAGGCTGCCAGCGGTCGCCCTTGGCGACTTCCTCGTGGAAGCGGTGTTCGTTCGGATAGACATGATCGTCCATGAAGCGGCTGAGTTTTTCCTGCAGCTCTTTCACGCGATCCGAAAAAGTGAAATCCATTGTTTCCATCCCTTATTGCAAGTTAACCGATAGCGGATACGGGACAGACTTTAGGCCCGCGCAAGGACTTCGGCTAGGGATTGGACCAATCGCAGCGATTGGGACGGTGTTACCGCCGCGCTGCGAAGAAGCCGCGCAACAGGTCTGCCGCCGCCGCTTCGCCGATACCGGCATAGACCTCCGGCCGGTGATGGCAGGTCGGCTGGGCGAAAAAGCGTCCGCCATGGGCCACGCCGCCGCCCTTGGGATCGTCGGCACCGTAATATAACCGCCGCAGACGGGCGAAACTGATCGCACCTGCACACATCGCGCAAGGCTCCAGGGTAACGTAGAGGTCGCAACCGCTTAGCCGCTCCGCCCCCAGCGCCGCCGCCGCCTGGCGGATCGCCAGGATCTCGGCATGGGCGGTGGGATCGTTGCGCAGGCGGGTTTCGTTGCCGGCCCGGGCCACGACAGCCCCGCTGCCATCCACGATCACGGCCCCGACCGGCACTTCGCCGCGCTGGGCGGCCAGCCGCGCCTCGTCCAGGGCCATATCCATCGGGGTTTGCGCGGCATCGGTCATGGCGCGGAGGGTGCGGGACGCCCTATTCCGCGTCAAGCGGCCGGGGGCCGCTTGCTGGCCCCCTCTCGTCAAGCAGGCGGCCCCGGCCTATAAGACAGGCATGAACCAACAGAGCCCCGGTAGCGTTTCTGGCCGCCCGCCCCTGATCGGCATCACCCTCGATTCCGAGGAGCCCGGCGGCTATTCGAAATTCCCCTGGTATGCGCTGCGGCAGAATTACTGCTCGGCCGTCACCGCCACTGGCGGCCTGCCGCTGGTGCTGCCGCATGAACCCGATGCCGTGCCGGCCTATCTCGACCTGCTGGACGGGCTGATCGTCACCGGCGGCAATTTCGACGTCGACCCCGCCCTGTTCGGCGCGGCCGAAAAACACGACACCGTCAAGGTGAAGACCGCGCGCACGCAGTTCGAATGGGCGATCACGCGCGGCATGCTGGACCGCAACAAGCCGGTCTTCGGCATCTGCGGCGGACAGCAGCTGCTGAATGTCGTGCTGGGCGGCACGCTGATCCAGCACATCCCCGACAGCGTGAAAGACCCGCTGCCGCATGAACAGCCTAATCCGCGCGACCAGGCCGGCCATCCGGTGAAGGTGAGCGCCGATACGCTGCTGCGCCGCATCGTCGAAGCCGACGAACTGCCGGTCAACTCCGCGCATCACCAGGCGGTGGATGCCCTGGCGCCCGGCGCCGTCTGCGATGCCATCGCACCCGATGGCGTGATCGAGGGGATCGAGCATCCGGGTTACAAATTCTGCCTCGGCGTGCAGTGGCATCCGGAATTCTTCATCAGCGAGGGCGACCGCAAACTGTTCGCCGCCTTCATCGCCGCCTGCAGACGATGAGCGACGCAGCAGAAGAAAAAGGCGAACGGATCGCCAAGCGCATGGCGCGCGCCGGCCTGTGCTCGCGCCGCGATGCCGAACGCTGGATCGCCGAAGGCCGCGTCATGGTCAACGGCAAAAAGCTGGACACGCCGGCCTGCGTGGTCACCGACGCCGACACGATCCTGGTCAACGGCAAGCCTCTCGCCGGCGCGGCCCGGACGCAGCTCTGGCTGTATCACAAGCCACGCGGCCTGATGACCACGCATCGCGACCCGCAGGGCCGGCCGACGGTGTTCGACAACCTGCCGGACGGCTTGCCGCGCGTGATCTCGGTCGGCCGGCTCGATTTCAATTCCGAAGGCCTGCTGCTGCTGACCAACGACGGCGAGCTGGCCCGCAAGCTGGAACTGCCGAGCACCGGCTGGCTGCGCCGCTACCGCGTGCGCGTCAACGGCCTGCCGCACAAGCAGCATCTGGCGGAACTGGAAAAAGGCATCACCATCGACGGCGTCAACTACGGGCCCATCACGGCCAGCGTGGAGCGCAGCCAGGGTGACAATACCTGGCTGGTCGTCGGCCTGCGCGAAGGCAAGAACCGCGAGGTGCGCCGCGTGATGGAGCATCTCGGCCACCAGGTCAGCCGCCTGATCCGCACCGCCTACGGTCCCTTCCAGCTCGGCGCCATCGAGCCCGGCAAGGTGAAGGAAGTGCCGGGCAAGGTGATCAAGGAGCAGATCGGCGGCGCCGTGAAAGCAGTCCCCCAGAAGAAATGAGAATTGTGGGCGGCACGCATCGCGGCCGGCCGATCGCCGCGCCGCCCGACAAGACCACGCGCCCGACCATCGACCGGGTGCGCGAGTCGCTGTTCAACATGCTGCTGCACTCCCCCAGTTTGATGACCGACGCGGGCAAGTCGCGGCTGGAGGGCGGCATCGTGCTCGATCCTTTCGCCGGCTCGGGCGCGCTCAGCTTCGAGGCACTGTCGCGCGGCGCGCATCATGCCTATCTGTTCGAGATCGACCCGGCGGCGCGGCGCTGCATCCTGCGCAATGCCGACACGCTCGATTTCAGCCGCCAGATCACCCTGCGCGGCGCCGATGCCCTCAACCCCGGACCGGCCCCTGCCCCGGCCGATCTCGTCCTGATGGACCCGCCATACCGGTCCGGGATCGGCACCCAGGTGCTGACCGCCCTGACGCAGAATGGCTGGCTGAAACCCGACGCGCTGGTGATCGTCGAGACCGACAAGGAAGGCCGTTTCGCGATTCCGCCGGGCTTTGCCCTGCTGGAAGAGCGCCAGCAGGGTCCCGCGCGGCTGACCTTCCTGCTGCGCGACACCGCAAACCACTGAAACTGAATACATTTATCGCAGCCGGGAGCCTCTTTACCGGGGGCTTATCCGGCTGGCTGCGCGGCCTTAAACCGGTCTTGTTAGCGCTTATCCACCCCTTATCCGGGGCTTATTCCGGCTTATCGCACCCTTATTTGACGCTTATTCCGTGAAACATCGTCCGTGAAACGTAAGCCGTATAGAGAACAATATAGGAACAAGATCCGAAAGTCAAGGGCACGTCATGCTGGCAGCCCGACCCTACTCCGCTGGCTTCGAGCCGGCCCGGGCCAGGTTGAGGCCCCATTGCCACATCATCTCGGCATCGTCCTTCGGCGACCGGCTATCCGGGGTCGGCACCACCTCGATCCGCGTCGCCAGCGGCGTCGACTGCTGGCCGGCATCGCGCACGTCGCGCGGCGTCATGCCGAAATAGTCGCGGAACAGGTTGCTGAAATGGCTGGGCGACACGAAGCCGTAATCCAGCGCGATATCGAAGATGCGGCGATGTCCCTGCGCCGAGATGGCGCGGAAACAGGCCATCAGCCGCCGACGCTGGATGTGTTCGCGCACACCGCCGACCGGCTTGAACAGCCGGTAGAGCGTGGCCCGCGAACAGCGGAACTGGCGGCAGAGGCTGTCGACGCCGAGCGACGGGTCGCGCAGGTTCTTGTCGATGAAGGCACACATCGTATGCAGCGTCGCCTGATGCGCCGCGCTCGATGTGAGATCGTCGTGGTTGGCCAGCGAATCCAGCAGACCGAAGGTCGCCTGCACCAGCGCGCCGACCTCAGGCGCGGTGGCGCTGTCCAGATGCTGGCGCAGCGACAGCATGTGATCGCAGAAGATCTGCGCGCTGGCGGAATCCTGCACGAAGACACCGCCGGCCGCATCGAGCAGCCGTGGAAACACACCAGAGGCCACGCTACGCGGCATAATCAGCGTCAGGACCTCGGCATCGGTCGATTCCGCATAGACCTCGTAGGCCAGGTTGACCGCGAAGACATTGCCCGGTTTCTGCAGGAATTCGTGGCTGCCGTTCACCACGTTATTGGTGCCGCGGACAAACATCTGGAAGGCCAGATGATCGACATCGTCGTGGCGCGCCATCCAGACCGGATCGCGGCGGAACCGCTGCGCCTCGAAGCGCGTATCAAGAAAAAGGGCCTGGCCGAGATGGAACTGGTGAATTTCGGGGGGCAGCTGCGACTGTTTCGGATCGCGCACCGGTTGCGCGTCCATATAGGCAGCAATGCTCTGGCTGAACAGCGGCTGCAACCATTCGTCGGGCACCATGCCTCGAACCAGGGATGCCTTTGGTATCTGTGCTGCTGTCACCTGCGAATCTCCTGACGCGAGTGTTCCACGCGGCCCCCGGCAACGCAATTGCGGAGTAACTCCCTAGTTCTTCTGGGGGAGAGAGGGTGAGACAGGCAGGCAAGGCTTTCGAGAGACAGGGACAATATCGGCCACCCAACCCAGGATAGGGTTTCCGCATTGGTGGCATGTCACGACCACTCATCTCCAGAAGGGGGATACCATGAAGCGCAACTACGACCAGATTTCACAGCCGGACTCCGGCGATTCGGTTCCGGCCGGTCCCGTTCCAGCCTGCGGCAGCGCTGCCGGGCCTATGCTGCTGACAGGGCCGTCCGATCCCGATCCGGCGGCGGAAGCGGCCATGCTCGAGGCCTGTCAGGTGTCGGCCTTGCTCGCTGCAGCCGCGATGTCACTGACCAACCTGACGCCCGAGACCATGCCCCGGCTGCTGCGGCGGCCGTGAGGCAGCAAAGCGAGGTCCGCCTGCCGAGGGGGTGCGGCGGACCTCGCGCCCTGCTAGTCCGTTAAGGCGCGGCAGCTACCACATCGAGGCTTTGGCACGTTCCGGCCATTCGCGGTCGTAGGTCTCACCGCCCACCCTGCCCTTGCTGAGCGCCGCCAGGATCTGACCCGCCGTGGGCAGCGTTGTCGGATCAACATGCAGCGCCGGATTCCACAGATCGGCGCGCACGATGGCGCGGGCGCACTGGAAATACACGCTGTCGACGGCGATCACCATCACTGAGCGCGGCGGCTTGCCTTCCATGATGAAACTGTCGAGCAGCGCCGGATCGGTATCGAGATGCGCGCGGCCGTTGACCCGCAGCGTATTGCCCGAACCCGGAATGACGAACAGCAGGCCGACGCGCGGATCGCGTACGATATTGCGCAATGTATCGACGCGGTTATTGCCGCGACGATCCGGCAGCATCAGCGTGCGGTCGTCATGCACGCGCACGAACCCCGCCTTGTCGCCGCGCGGCGAGCAGTCGAGCCCTTCCGGCCCGGCCGTGGCGACGGTGACGAAAGGCGAGGCTTCGATATAGGCGCGATAGTCCGGCGCGATGTAATCGATCTCCTTGGCCAGCGACGTCTCGCCCGGCTGGCCGTAGAGCGCTTCGAGGTCTTCGACGGTTTTGATGATGGTCATGCGGCAATCCCGATCGGTAGTTTGGAGGAAAGACGGATCACCGTTCTTCTGCCACGACGCCGTGCCCGAACCAATGGATCGCCGGCGGATGGGTCTATGGATTTCGATGACATTTTGCGCGGCGTGCAGCGGTAGTATATTGCATCGCCGGATTAACGCCGCCAGTTCCGGCCGCTACTTGATCCGGTGCGGCGCCAGACGCATCAGCAGATCGAAATGGCGCGACACGCCGAGCTTGCGATACAGCCCGCGCTGCTGGGTGCGGATGGTATGGATGCTGAGCCCGGTCTGGCGCGCGACTTCCTTGGGTGGCAGGCCGGCGATCAGATAGTTGGCCAGCCGGCTTTCCGCCGCCGTCAGGCGATAAGCCTGGATCGTGGAATGCAGATCCTGCTCTTCCTGATCGATGATGCGCAGCGCTGCGACGATCGCATTCTCGTCGGTGAAGCGGTTGCGCATGATCACCGGCACGGCCTGGATCACATAGGAAGCCCGCCCGGACGGCCGCAGGATCATCATTTCGTTGCGGGCCGGCAGGCCCTGCGATCCGCGCGCGCCGGCAATCACGGCGGCGATCATTTTCGCAATCGCCTCGGTATCGCCCCATCCGCCGGCGGTGACGATGCCGTCTTTCTGGTACAGCCCGTCCATGCTGGCGAAGATGCGCCGGGCATTGTCATTCACCAGCACGATGCGGCCGGCCGTATCGAGGTGGACCACACCCACCTCCTGATCGTTGCCCTGCAGCAGATGCGGTTCCAGCGAGGCATAGACCTGCGAAAAGGCCTCGCGCATCCGGCAGGCGGTTTCGAGATGGGGCAGAATCCGCTGCAGCAGCTCGGCACGGCCGGCCTCGAACGGCCCGCTGCCCGCCGCGCGCAGGAAGCGGACATAGCCCAGGCGGCCGTCGCGGACCGAGAAGGCAGCGGACAGCATGTAGCGCCACCCCGCCTTGCGATACTGATCGTAGAATTCGGCGGCCTCGCCACCGTCCTGTTCGCTCAGGTCGTGCCAGAACAGCTTGCCGGCATTGTCCGGCAGCCGCAGCGGCGCCAGGAAGGGATCGCGGGCGCAGTGGACGCTGTCATAGCTGCTGAGCAGGCGGTATTCGTCGGGGACGCCGTGAATATGCCGCAGCAGCGGCAAGCCGCTGGCGGCCTCTCGTATCGTCAGCTCGCCGGTCTCGGCCTGCAGATGCCGGCTGAGCGAGGCCAGCGCGCCTTGCAGACGTGCGTCGTCGCGCAGAAAGCCGAAGGCGAAGGCCTCGGCCAATCCGTCGAGCATCGCCGTATCCGTCACGCCGGATGTCATCCCTGCGACTCCCAGAATCCCGCCCGGCAGCATCCCGTTTCAGCGTTAAGGATACGCAAACACCCGCCCGCGCAGGCCCCAGAAACGGTTTGGGGGCGGCCTTGAAGGCCGCCCCCATTCCTAACTCTGTAACTGCGATGCCGTCTGTGCCGATTAACGGAACAGGCTGAGCAGCGTGTTCGGCTGCTGGTTGGCGATCGACAGCGCCTGGATGTTCAACTGCTGGCGGACCTGCAGGGACTGCAGGTTGGCGCTTTCAGCGGCCACGTCGGCGTCGACCAGGGCGCCGAGGCCCTTCTTCGCAGCGTCGACCAGGTCGTCGGTGAAGTTCTTCTGCAGGGTCAGGGCGCGGCCTTCGGCAGCAACCGACGCCATGGCGTCGTTCACAGCGGTTTCCAGCGTGGTGAGCGCGGTGTTGGCCGTACCGAAGTCGGCCGAACCGGTCACGGTCGAGGCACCGTCGAAGGTGGTGATCGCGGCTTCGATGTCCACAGCGGTCAGCGTCAGGGTGGCGCCGGCCGTGTCGGCAACGAACGAAGCGCTGGCGCCAGAGGTGGCGATCAGGTTCTTGCCGTTGAAGTTCGCCTGCGTGGTGTACGAGGTCGCCGTGGTGATGAGCTGCGCCACGTCATCCTGGTAGATCTGGCGCTGTTCGGTGCTGATGCTGTCGCTGCCGAGCAGGGCGAGCTTGGCGCGGATGTCGCCGATCACGTCGGAGATGCCCTTCAGGGCGGCGTTGGTAACCTGGGCGAGGCCTTCACCGCCAGCCAACGAGGACTGGACCGAGGCCTTGGCCTTGATGTCGCCGCGGATACCCTGGGCGACTGCGAAAACGGCGGCGTCATCCTGTGCGTCCGCAACGCGGAAGCCGGTCTGAACGCGCTTGGAGGTGACGTCGACTTCTTTGTTGACCGCGCGCAGCGAGGACAGGGCGATCAGAGCGCCGACGTTGGTATTGACGGAATTACCCATGACTTATTCCTTTCTGGATGTTTCGGGACTCTCTCTGAGCACCAAGCCCTGATGATCAGGACGCATTCGTTATCCTAGCTTCGACGAAAAGGTAAAATCGCTATGTTTTGGTATATTAACGTTTTTATATACCAAAACTTTGGTACGCGGCAAGGTTAATTTTTTCTTAGTTTTACAGGCAATTTCACCTTCGACCCGATACTATCCGATTTCCGTCGCCGGCCAAGAACTTTTCCTGAATATCGGCCTCTGGCTGCTAACTCGGCCCGGCCGGCCCGGGATCTGGCAAATGTATATGGTCCGGGCGACCTGCAGCTCAGCGCCGGCCGAACAGCTTTTCGATATCGGCCAGCTTGAGCTCGACATAGGTCGGGCGGCCGTGATTGCACTGGCCGGAATGCGGCGTCGCCTCCATCTGGCGCAAGAGCGCATTCATCTCGTCCAGCGTCAGCCGGCGGCCGGCGCGCACGCTGCCATGACAGGCCATGGTGCCGCAGACCTCTTCGAGCTTTTCCTTCAGCGGCAGCACATTGCCGTATTCGGCCATCGCATCGGCCAGATCGCGCACCAGCGTCTGGACCGCAACATCGCCCAGTAGCGCGGGCACTTCGCGCACCACCACCGCGCCGGCACCGAAAGCTTCCAGGATCAGGCCCAGTTCGGCCAGTTCATTGGCACGCGCCGCCAGGCGGCCGGCCTCAGCTTCCGTCAGCTCGACCACCTCGGGCAGCAGCAGCGCCTGGCGCGGCACGCGACCGGCCTCGAGATGGATTTTCATCCGCTCGTAGACCAGCCGCTCATGCGCGGCATGCTGATCGACGATCACGATGCCATCGGCGGTCTGCGCCACGATATAGGTTTCGTGCAGCTGACCGCGCGCGGCGCCCAGCGGATAGTTCTGCAGCGGCACCGGTGCATTGCCGGCGTCTTCGTTGCGCGCTGCCGGCGCGAGGCCGTCGGCTTCGCCAGGGACCTCGCCTGAGAAATCCCCTTGCGGCGCATTATACATCGCGGCGGCTTCGGCCAGACCGGGCACCGAGGCGGGACGCAGGTTGTCGTAACCGCGCCAGCGCGACGCACCGCCGCCGAAGGTGGACTGGAAGGGCAGCGGCATCGTGGGCCCGGATTGCGGACGCAGCGCGCCGAGCGCAGCCTGCGCCACCGTCGTCGAGGCGCGATGGCCGGCTTCGGCCAAGGCATGGCGCAGCGCGCCGACGATCAGGCCCCTCACAAGGCCGGGATCGCGAAAGCGCACTTCGGCCTTGGCCGGATGCACATTGACATCGACCTGCTCGGCCGGCACCTGCAGGAACAGCGCCACGACCGGATGACGGTCGTGACCGAGGAAATCGGCATAGGCGCCCTTCACCGCACCGACGAACAGCTTGTCGCGCACCGGGCGGCCGTTGACGAAGAGATACTGGTGCTGGGCATTGCCGCGATTGTAGGTCGGCAGACCCGCATAGCCAGTGAGATGAATGCCTTCGCGCTCGGCCCGGATCTCCACCGCGTTGTCGGCGAAGTCGCGACCGAGAATCTGCTCGAGCCGTCCGAGCCTCTGCGTGTTCTGCGGATCGTCCAGCAGGTTGTCGGGCACCGCATCGGCGCGGAAACTGGTGCGGCCATCCTGCTGCAATGTGAATGCAATACCTGCATGGGCCATCGCCAGCCGCTTGACGATCTCCTGCACGGCGAGGTCTTCGGCACGGTCGGTCTTGAGGAATTTCAGGCGTGCCGGCACGGCATAGAACAGGTCGCGCACCTCGATCCGCGTACCCGGACCGGCAGCGGCCGGCTTTACGCCGCCGACCTTGCCGGCATCGACCTCGAGCTGCCAGGCTGAGTCGCTCTGCGTCTCGCGCGTGACGATGTTGAGCCGCGCGACGGCGCCGATGGAGGGCAATGCCTCGCCGCGAAATCCCAGCCACTGGATGTTCAGCAGGTCGTCGCCCGGCAGTTTCGATGTGGCATGACGCTCCACCGCCACCGGCAGATCGTCGGGCGCCATGCCCTTGCCGTCATCGGCGACGCTGATCAGTGTGCGGCCGCCCGAGGCCGTGGCGATATCGATGCGGCGCGCGCCGGCATCGATGGCATTCTCCACCAGTTCCTTCACGGCCGAGGCCGGGCGTTCGACCACTTCGCCGGCGGCGATGCGGTTGACCAGCGTTTCCGGCAGGCGGCGAATGCGCATCGACTCAGCCGCCCAGGCCGGCCGGCTGGCCGACCACGACCACCAGAAAGTCGTCACGGGCGAACAGCCGCTGCGCCACGCGGCGGATGTCATCCTGTGTCACGGCGTTGATCAGGCCGGCATAGGCATCGATATAGTCCGGCTGCAGGCCGCTATTCTGGATTGCCACCAGCATGCCGGCGATGGCCGCATTCGAGCTCAGCCGCAGCGGAAACGAGCCGGTCATGTAGGATTTTGCCGCCGCCAGTTCGGCGTCGGTGACACCCTCTTTCGCCACGCGCGCCAGTTCGGCCCGCACCAGCTTCAGTGCATCGCCGACCTGGGCATTCGACGTCGCGAGCGAGCCGCTGACCAGCGACGACGCCTTGTAGGGCGTCAGCTGCGTGCCGACCGAATAGACCAGGCCGCGCTTTTCGCGCACCTCCTCGAACAGCCGCGAGGTCATGCCGCCGCCGCCCAGCACCTGGTTCAGCACGGTGGCGGCATACCAGTCGGGATCCTCACGCGCGATGCCGGGCGCGCCGAACAGCAGGATGCTCTGCGGATTGGGGAACGGGATCACCACCGGCTGCGCCGCGGTTTTCGGCGTCACCGGCGCCGGCAGGGCCACCGTGGCCTGCGCCGGCAGCGCGCCGAAGCTGGTGTCGACCAGCCGGGCGAGATCCTCCGGCGTCACGTCGCCGACGGCGCCGATCACCAGATTCGAGCGGGCCAGCAGCGCGCCGGCAAAACCGGCGAGCGCCGCGCGGTCGATGCGCTCCAGGCTTTCGGTGCTGGCAGACGACCGGCGGCCATAGGGATGATCGCCATAGGCGAGCTGGGCAAAGCGCTCGCCGACCAGGGCATTGGGGCTGGCGCGGCTGCGCTCGTAGGCCACGCGGGCCTGGGCCTTGACGCGCTGCACCGGTTCGTCGTCGAAGCGCGGCGCGGTCAGCGCCAGTTTCAGCAGTTCGAAGGCGCGGACGCGGTTGCGCGTCAGCGTCCGCAGGGTTGCCGTGGTGTAGTCGCGGTCGGCGCCGAAGCCCATTTCGATGGCGGCTTCCTGCAAGGCGACCTGGAACGTGTCGGCGGAGAGCGCACCGGCGCCTTCGTTGAGCAGGCCGGTCATCAGCTGGGCGAGACCCTCCTGCCCGGCCGGATCGCTGGAGGTGCCGCCGCGCCAGGTCGCCTGCAGCGACAGGATCGGAATGCTCGGCTCGCGCACGAACCAGACCTCGATGCCGAGCGGCGTCCGGATCCGCTCGATCTTCGGACCAGCCAGCGCCGGCAGGGCCGTGCCGACCAGCAGCAGCAGGGCAATTACGAAATTGCGCATCGGCATCCCTCTCAGCTCCGGTTCTGCGGCAGCAGATGGCCGGTGACCGAGCGGCGCAGGTCGAACACATGCCGCGCCGCCGCCAGCACCTGGTCGCGCGTCACCGCCTCGACCAGTTTCGGCCAGGCCTCGATCTCCTCGACCGTCAGTCCCGTGGTGAGCGCCACGCCGAAGATGCGCGCGGCACCCGACAGGCTGTCGCGCGCATAGATCGTTTCCGCCAGCATACCAGTCCGCGCCAGCCGCATCTCGTCGTCGGTCACGCCCTGCGCCAGCAGATCGGCGATCACCCGGTCCAGTGCGGCCTCGACCTCGTCCAGCCCGCGGTCGCGTTTGGGCGAGGCGCTGAAACCGAACGTGCCCTGGTCGAGCGACATCGAGCTGTACCAGGCGCCGGCCGATACCGCGGGACCGTCACCCTGCACCAGCTGCTTGTGCAGCCGGCCGGTCGGCGCATTGAGGATTTCGGACAGTACGGCGAGCGGCACGGCATGCTGTTTCTCGCCGGCCGACCGCGATGGCGCCAGATAGCTGCGCCGCATCGAGGGCTGCACGACGCGGGGATCGGACATGCTGAGGCGGCGGGCCGCCAGCTGGTTCGGCTCCTGCGGCCGGAGACGCGGCGGGATCGGACGCATCGGAATCAGGCCGTAGTATTTCTCGGCGAGTGCCTTCAACTCGTTGGGCCGCACCGCGCCGGCGACGATCAGGATCGCATTGTTCGGCGCGTAATGGCTGCGATAGAAGGCCATTGCATCGGCGAGCGTCAGCCGCTGGATTTCCGCCGGCCAGCCGATCACCGGGCGGCCATAGGGATGATGAAGATACTGCGCGGCATCGAGCTGTTCGCCGAACAGGCCACCGGGATTGTTGTCGGTGCGGCTGAGCCGCTCCTCCATCACGACCTGCAATTCAGGTTTTGCATCCGCCTCGCGCGGCGCGAGATGGGTCATGCGGTCGGCTTCCATGCTCATCACCAGTTCGAGCCGGTCGCGCGCAATGGTCTGAAAATAGCCGGTATAGTCCGACGACGTGAACGCGTTGTCGCGGCCGCCCTCGCGCGCCACGGTTTTGGAGAATTCGCCGGGCGGTACATTCGGCGTCCCCTTGAACATCAGGTGTTCGAGATAATGCGCCACACCCGAGACGCCCGGCGGCTCGTCGGCTGCGCCGACGCGATACCAGACCATGTGATGCACGACCGGCGCGCGGTGATCCTCGATCAGGATCACCTGCATGCCGTTGCCGAGCATGAACTGCGTCGGATTGAAAACCTGGGCCCGGCTGTCGGCGGCCATGCCCGCAAACACAGTCAAAGCGGACAGGGCGGCGATCAGACATCTGCGCACAGGCGACTCCGTCGGCTGGAGGACTCCGTCAAAATTCCCTCAAGCGGCCCGTCGTCGCGCCGCTTGATGGCCGGGTCAGAAAATCCCCTCAAGCGGGCCGCGTTCGCGACGCTTGAGGGTCGGGATCGTGCCGGCGGTGAGCGGCTTGCCGGTGGCGGCATTCTCGCGCAGGCGCTGGGCTTCCTTGGCCGGATCGATGGCCAGGCCCGGCTCGACTGGCGACTGCCAGAACATCAGGCGATCGACAAAGCGGCTGTCGCGTTCGGCGAGCTGGGTGAATTCGTCATTCACCTTGCGGCGGATATCGGGATCGACGTTGCTCGCCTTCGCCTGGCTCAGCAGTGCCTGCTCGCCGGCGGAGGCCGCAGTGGCGCCCGGCGCGGCGCGGCGGCCCAGCGGCGTGATCTGGCCGGCGGCATCGGTGCTGGTGCCGCCGAAAGCTGCGGCGGCACGGTCGCGCGCCGGCACTTCCTGCGGACGGGGCGCACCGGGTTCGGGCGGGCGCAGGCCGAATTCCGGCGGCAGCACCAGCGGCGCCTTGGTCACGACCACAAATTCATCGGGGCTTTTCTTGGTGAAGCCGAGCGCATCGCGCGTGCTATCGCAGCCGGCGAGCGCGAGACTGCCGGCGAGCGCGGCAAGGCTCAGCAGACGCAGACTGGACTGCGGCAGATGTCGGCCGGCAAGATTCGGTCGACGCATGAAAACGATCCCTTCCTGAACGCGAGGCCAAACTGGCGCGAGGCGGGCGATTTTAGCCTCGGGGATGGCGACGGCACAAGGGCGCGACCCAGCCCTGCCGGCCCCGAAATGGCCCGGTTTTCAGCGCCGCACCGGCCCTCTTCACGCCGATATGTTCGGCGGTGCGATCAGGCCCGGGCCGGCGGCCGGCCGGGCAGCCGGACCGTGGCGACGGTGCCGCCCGATTCGCTGCTTTCGATGGTGAGCGAGCCGCCATGCAGTTCGACGAATTTGCGACTGATCGCCAGGCCCAGACCGGTGCCTTCGCTACGCCGGCGGATATTCGGATCGCCCTGCCAGAAGGGCTCGAAGATGCGGGTCAGGTCCTCCGACCGGATACCGATCCCGGTGTCGCGCACCCGGATGGTCAGCCGGCCCTCGGCATCGCAGTCGCCGGTGATATGGACGCTGCCGCCCGGCGGTGTGAACTTGATGGCATTCGACAGCAGGTTGAGCAAAACCTGCTTGATCGCGCGCGCGTCGATCCGGGCCGCCGGCAAATTGGCGGGAAATTCGTCGATCAGGTCGAGATCCGCATCCTGCGCCCTGCCCTTCACGATGGTGATGCAATCGCCGACCACGGTGGGCAGATCGACGTCTTCCAGCGAAAGCTCGTAGCGCCCGGCCTCGATCTTCGACATATCGAGGATGTCGTTGATGACATGCAGCAGATGCCGCGCACTCATCACGATATCCTCGGCATAGTCGAAATAGCGTTCGGAATTGGCGCCCCACATGCGCAGCGTAATCACCTCGGCGAAACCGATGATGGCGTTGAGCGGCGTGCGCAGCTCGTGGCTCATATTGGCGAGGAATTCCGACTTGGCGCGGTTCGCGGCGATGGCATGTTCGCGCTCGTGCGCATAGGAAGAGGCCAGCCGCTCCAGATCCTCGGCCTGTGCACGCAGGCGCAGATTGGCTTCATCCAGGTCCTGCTCGGCACGTTTACGCTCGGTGATGTCGAGGGCGACCGACAGAATGCCGGTAATATTGCCTGCGGAGTCGCGCAGCGGCACCTTGCTCTTCAATTCGGCGCGCAACCGGCCGCCGGCCAGATAATAGACCTGCTCGCGATTCAGCACCGGCTGACCGCCGTTCAGCAATTCGCGTTCCAGTTCCGCCATGTTGGCGACGAAGGTGTCGCGCGCGCTGTCGTCGAGGCCCTTGAGCGGGACTTCATCCAACCGCTTTCCGATCAGGGTTTCGGCATCGACGCCCAGGACCTGCTGTACGATGCTATTGGCAAGGATGTAACGACCCTGAGGATCCTTGACGCTGATCGGCGCTGGCAGCGCATCGACCACGGAGCGCAGCAATTCGCGATTTCGTTCCACTTCGGCCAGATGCTCGCCGCTGGCCCCGAGAATGGCATTGACGCGCTCGGCGAGCAGGCCGAACTCGTCCAGCTCATGCCCTTTCGGGACTTCGATCGCGGTTTCCTTCGACCGGCGCGGATCGGCGCGATCGATCTGCGCGACCAGATTGAGCAGCGGCCGTGTCAGCGTGAAATAGAACAGCACGGCCAGGATCAGCGCCAACACCAAGTTGCGCACCAGCCCGGTGGCGAGCACGACGCCGGTGCGGTTAATGACGCTGCGCGCCAGCAGCGTGCCATCGACATGCACGCGCATCTCGCCGACCAGGTCGCGCTCGCGCGGACCGTAGAGCGGCCGGATCAGAGTCTCTTCCGTCTCGGGCAGCACGAAAACGAGAATGCGCGTGACCAGCGACGTCTCCACGTTCAGCCGGTCGGTATCCCTTTCGCGCTCCTGGATCGCCATGCGGCGGCCGTAATTGTCGTAGATCTCGGCGCGCCAGACCGGCTGGTAAAGCAAAAGACCGCTGACCACGCGGGCCGCCAATTGCTCATCGAGCGCATAAGCGGCCTGAGACGCGGCATCGTTCAGCATATCCATGACCTGCGCGACGGTAGCCTCGCGCTGGGTCACTTCGTTGCGCACATCGATCACGAGCTGAAACAGGCTGGAGAGGAAGCCGAGCACCAGCGCCGCGATCACCGTGACCTTGACCTGGCGGGCGGAAAGCTGATGACGCGCGGATCGCTTTACTGGCACCGGACCGGTCATGCTGGCACTGGACTCTGGAGCCTGAATAGCGGAAGCCTCGCGGCAGCGCGCGGCGTGATCGGCAACCGGGTGCCGCTCGTCGTTTCCCCCGCCCCGGACCGGCTTCGCCGTCCGGTCAACTCTGACCGAAGCATTCGCTTCTTGCCCCATGCCTCACCTGCAGGGGCGATGCTGCCACCAATCGCGGTCGGGCGCAACGAATCGACGGAACCGCCACCGAAGGTAGCAACTCGAGTTTTCAGGTGTCTTAATCTGCGGTTTTCTGCGGACGGAAGCCGTCGGCGAGAAGCAGCAGCACACCGATCACAATGGCGCTGTCGGCCAGATTGAAGGCCGGCCAGTGCCAGCCGAAGGCATGAAAATCGAGAAAGTCGAAGACCGCACCGAACCGGTAGCGGTCGACCACGTTGCCCATCGCCCCACCGATGATCAGGCCCAGCGACACGGCCACGAAGCCCGAGCGATTGCGCCACAGCCACCAGACGAGCCAAGCCGTGACCGCGAAAGACACCGCGATCAGCGTCCAGGCGCGGTTGGCGCTGTCTTCGCTGAACATCCCGAAGCTGACGCCGGTATTCCACACCATCACCAGATTGAAGAATGGCGTGATCGTGATGCCAGCCGGGTTCTGCTGCATCAGGTCGAGGAAGTAGAGCTTGCTGATCTGGTCGGCGACGAAAATGCCGGCAGCGATCAGCAGGCCGAGTCTGAATGTGCGACTCATGCGGCGACAGCTCCTGATACGGCCTCGGCGCAACGCTTACACAGATCGTCATGGCCTGACACATGGCCGACTTCCGGCAGCACCTGCCAGCAGCGTTCGCATTTCAGGCCCGAGGCCTGCTGCGGCACCACCGCCACGCCCTTGGCATCGTCGGTGCGGAAAGCTTCGGCCGGGCCCTCGCCTTCCCGCACAGTGATGCCGGAGGTGATGCAGATTTCGGCGAAATCGATGCCCTTGAGCGCCTCGATATCCTCGGCCGTCGCATAGACTTCCGGATGCGCCTGCAGGCTGGCACCGATGCGCTTCTCGGCGCGTTCGATCTCCAGCGCGCCGGTGACGGCGCGGCGCACGCGGCGCACCCGCTCCCATTTGGCACCCAGGGTGGCATCCAGCCATTCGGCCGGAATGGTCGGGAACAGTTCGCGATGTACGCTGCCGTCCTCCGACGGATAGCGCGTGAGCCAGGCTTCTTCCGCCGTGAAGCTGATGAAGGGCGCCAGCCACTTCACCAGGCAGTCGAACAGGTGGTCCAGCACGGTGCGCGCGGCGCAGCGGCGGATGCTGGTCGGCGCGTCGCAATAGAGCGCATCCTTGCGGATGTCGAAATAGAAGCCCGAGAGATCTACCGCGCAGAAATTGTAGATCGCCACATACATGCGATGGAAATCATACTGCTCACAGCTTTCGCGCACGATAGTGCCGAGTTCGGCCAGGCGATGCAGCACCCAGCGCTCCAGGTCCGGCATCTGCGCATGCGGCAGGCGCTCGCTTTCCTGGAATCCGGCAAGATTGCCAAGCAGGTAGCGCAGCGTGTTGCGCAGGCGGCGATAGGCATCCGACTGCGCCTGGATGATGGTCTTGCCGACGCTGAGATCGTCGGAATAATCCGACGACACCACCCACAGGCGCAGGATGTCGGCGCCTGACTGCTTGATCACGTCCTGCGGCTCGGTCGTATTGCCGAGCGACTTGGACATCTTGCGGCCCTTCTCGTCCAGCGTGAAGCCATGCGTCAGCACGGCATCGTAGGGCGCACGGCCGCGCGTGCCGCAGCTTTCCAGCAGGGACGAGTGGAACCAGCCGCGATGCTGGTCGGAGCCTTCGAGATACAGCGAGGCCGGCCATTTCAGGTCGGGGCGCTGTTCCAGCACGAAGCTGTGCGTCGAACCGGAGTCGAACCAGACATCGAGAATGTCGGTCACCATCTTCCAGTCGGACGGATTGTACTTGTTGCCAAGGAAATCCGCTGGCTGGGCGGTGAACCAGGCATCGGCGCCGCCCTTCAGGCAGGCCTCGACGATACGCTCGTTCACTTCCTCGTCGCGCAGCAGTTCACCGGTTTCCTTATGCTCGAAGATCGCAATCGGAACGCCCCAGGCGCGCTGGCGGCTGATCACCCAGTCCGGGCGCTGCTCGATCATCGAGTACAAACGATTGCGGCCGCCGGCAGGATAGAAGGCGGTGGCATCGATGGCGGCCAGGGCCTTCTTGCGCAGATCGTTGGTGGTCATCGAGATGAACCACTGCGGCGTGTTGCGGAAGATCAGCGGCGCTTTCGAGCGCCAGGAATGCGGATATTGGTGGCGCAGACGCCCCTTGCCGAGCAGGCCGTTGGCCTCGATCAGCGTGGCGATCACACGGCCGTTGGCATCGCCTTCCTTGCCGGCATCGTCCAGCACGCGGGCCGGCGTGTCGCCGCCGAAGATCGGCACATGGCGGAAGTAGCTGCCATCGGCATCCACCGTATGCGGCACTTCGATGCCGTTGGCGGTGCCGAGGTTATAGTCGTCGGCGCCATGACCCGGCGCGATATGCACGAAACCGGTGCCGGCATCCAGCGTGACGAAATCGCCGAACAGCACCGGCACGTCGTACTCGTAGCCCCGGCCGCGCAGCGGATGCGCGCAGATCGTGCCAGCCAGATCGCTGCCCTTCAGCACGGCCAGCACGCTGCTGCCTTCGATGGCACAGGCCTTGCTCACGCTCTCGACCAGATCCTTCGCGATGACGATTTCATCGCCGACCTTGGCCAGCGTCTTTTCGCCGACCGCATCGACGCGCAGGCGCACATAGTCGGCGTCTTTCGCGGCGGCAATCGCGCGGTTGCCCGGCATGGTCCAGGGCGTGGTGGTCCAGATCACAACAGACGCGCCTTCGGCGGCCTTCGCATTCGTCTTCACCACCGGGAATTTCACGAAGATGGTGTGCGAGGTATGCTCGTGATACTCGACCTCGGCTTCGGCCAGCGCAGTGCGTTCGACGATCGACCACATCACCGGCTTCGAGCCCTTGAACAGGCCGCCATTCATCAGGAATTTCTGGATCTCGCGCACGATCTGGGCTTCGGCGGCGAAGCTCATGGTGGTGTACGGGTTCTTCCAGTCGCCGATCACGCCAAGACGCTTGAATTCCTCGCGCTGCACGCCGATCCAGTGATCGGCAAAATCGCGGCACTCCTTGCGGAACTCGTCGATCGGCACTTCGTCCTTGTTCTTGCCGGCGGCGCGGTATTTCTCCTCGATCTTCCATTCGATCGGCAGGCCGTGGCAGTCCCAGCCCGGCACGTAATTGGCGTCATAGCCCATCATCTGCCGCGAGCGGTTGATCACGTCCTTGAGGATCTTGTTCAGCGCGTGACCGATATGCAGGTTGCCGTTGGCATAGGGCGGGCCGTCATGCAGCACGAACAGCTCGCGGCCCTTGGAGTCGGCGCGCAGCTTTTCGTAGAGGCCGATCTTCTCCCAGCGGGCGAGGATTTCCGGCTCCTTGGCCGGCAGGCCGGCCTTCATCGGAAACTCGGTGGTGGGCAGGAAAACGGTGGGGCGGTAGTCGGTGGTCATGGCTCAACTCGGGTGGCGCGCGGCCGGCAGTTGGCGGCGCGGAAAATTCAGGAAAAGTCGAGGATATCCCGGGCCTTAGAAAAGGACCGGGCCGCTAATTCGCAGTGGCTCAGAGGCCGCAGATATGGCGAATTGCCCAAGCATGGCGATGATTTAGCATCCCCGCCCCACCCTGTCGAGGTGGCGTCAAAGGTGACAGACCGCCTCGATGCGGTTGCCGGCCGGATCGATCACGAAGGCGGCGTAATAGCTGTCATGGTAATGCGGCCGCAGGCCGGGTGGGCCATCGTCCCGGCCGCCCTGCGCCAGTGCTGCCGCATAGAAAGCCTCGACGGCTTCACGGCCGGGCGCCTTGAAGCACCAGTGCCGGCGCGGATCGGGCCGCATGGCGGCCGACTGCAGGACCGAGATGTAGCTGCGCCCGGGCGCATCCGATCCGGCGCGCAGGCCATAGCCCCGCGCCTCCGGCTGCGCGTAGACCAGCGGGTAGCCCAGCGCCTGCATCACCGCATCGTAGAAACCGGCAACGGCGGCCATGTCGGGCACGGTGATGGAAACGTGGTCGAGCATTACCGCTTCTTCAAAATCGCCTTCGCCGCGTCGACATCCGCCGCGATCTGGCGCTTCAGCGGTTCGGGGCCTTCGTATTTCAACTCGGGCCGCAGGAAGGCGTGGAACTCGACGCGCAAGGATCGCCCGTAGAGGTCGCCGCTGAAATCGAACAGATAGACTTCCAGCTTCACATCGGTCTGATCGAAGGTCGGCCGGATGCCGAGACTGGCGACGCCGTCATACACCTCGCCGTCCAGCATGCAGCGCACGGCGTAGATGCCGAATTTCGGCACCTGGAAATCGGTCAGCGCCACATTGGCGGTGGGATAACCCAGTTCGCGGCCGCGCTTGTCGCCATGCTCGACACTGCCGACGATCTCCCACGGCCGGCCGAGAATGCGGTTGGCCTCAGCCTGTTCGCCCGCTTCCAGCAGGCGGCGCACACGTGACGACGAGAACACGTCTCCGTCACCTTGCGGCGCAACTACCGTGACGCCGATACCGTGTTTCGCGCCCAGTTCGCGCAGCAGGTCGGTGGTGCCGGCGCGCGCCTTGCCGAAGGTGAAATCGTAGCCGACCACGACATGGCTGAGCCCAAGATCGCGGGCGAGGATATGGTCGACGAAATCCTGCGGCGACTGCGCCGCCAGCCCGGCATCGAAGGGCATGGCCAGCACGGCCTTGATGCCGAGATCGCCGAAGAGGCGCGCCTTGGTCTCCAGTGCATCGAGCCGGAAGGGCGGCGCGCTGGGCACGAAGAAGCGGCGCGGATGCGGCTCGAAGGTCATCACCACGCGGGGGCAGGCCTGTCCGGCCCGTTCGGCAGCCTTGTCTGCCTGGGCATGCACGGCCGCGATCAGGGCGCGATGGCCCAGATGCACGCCGTCGAAATTGCCGATGGCCGCCACGGCACCGCGAAGGGCCGGCGGGAAACTGGCACTGGAACGCAGAAGACGCATGCTGGTCGTGAAACTCCGGGGAAAACCCGGCGCCGTTACCTGGCCTTGCGGGAGACCATCATGGTGGCGGCACCGTCGATCACCACAGTATCGCCGACCCGGCATTCGCAAGCAAAGGTCACGCGGCGCTTCTCGGCCACGATTTCCGTCACCGTCACCTTGGCCGTCACCGTATCGCCGATCCGCACCGGCGCCTTGAAGCGCAGGTCCTGCGACACGTAGATGCAACCAGGGCCCGGCAGCTTGGTGCCCAGCACGGTGCTGATCAAGCTGGCGCCCAGCATGCCGTGCGCGATGCGGCCCTTGAAGGGCGTCGCGGCGGCAAAGGCTTCGTCCATATGCACCGGGTTGGTGTCGCCCGAGACTTCGGCGAAGGCGACGATATCGGCTTCGCTCACCGTCTTGGCGAACTCGTCCGACATGCCGACCTGCAGGTCTTCCAGGTAATAGCCGTGCAAGGCCTGATAGGTCATGGCTGGTCCTTTAAGCGAGCTTTGGCGAGCGGTTGACGGTTTTTTTTGTGGCGGCGACTATAGCGGCCCGTTCGCCGGACCGGCAACCCGCCGGTTCGTATCTGCAGCATAGACATTTGTATATCCAAGCCATGACCGAGATTCGCGCGCTCAGCGCCTTCACGACGCAATACCGCAGCGGAATCCGCTACGTCCTGACCGATATCGACGACACGCTGACCACGCACGGCCGCCTGCAGGCGGCGGCCTATACGGCGCTGGAGCGGCTGGAGGCCGCCGGCTTCAAGGTCATCCCGATCACCGGGCGCCCGGCCGGCTGGTGCGACCTGATCGCCCGTTTCTGGCCGGTCGATGCCATCGTCGGCGAAAATGGCGCGCTCTACATGCGCTACGACCGCGCGGCGAAGAAGATGCGGCGGAAGTTCTTCCAGACCGAGGCAGAACGCGCGGTGGCACGCAAGAAGCTGACGGCGCTCAGCGAGACCATATTGCGCGAGGTGCCGGGCACGGCACTGGCCTCCGATCAGCAGTATCGCGAATGCGACCTGGCCGTCGATTTCTGCGAGGACGTGCCGCCGCTGCCGCAGACCAGCATCGATAAAATCGTTGCGCTGTTCGAGGCGGCCGGCGCCACCGCGAAGGTCAGCTCGATTCATGTCAACGGCTGGTTCGGCCACTGGGACAAGCTCTCGATGACCCGCGTGCTGTTCGAGGAATGCTACGGCCTTAAACTCGACGATGTGCGCGATCAGGTGGTGTTCGCCGGCGACAGCCCGAACGATGCGCCGATGTTCGGCTATTTCCCTTACAGCGTGGGCGTGGCCAATGTGCGGCCGTTCCTCGACCGTATCGCGGCCAAACCCGCCTTCATTACCGAGGGCGAAGGCGGTGCGGGATTCGTCGAACTGGCGGACGCGCTGATCGCGGCCAAGAACTAGGCCGCCTTGGCCATCTTCGGCGGGCCGAACAGCAGGCCCTGACCGAAGGGGAGATTCAGGTCGGCGAGCTTCAGCAGGTCGGATTCCTTCTCGACCTTGGCCAGTACCGGCAGCAGATCATGGCGGCGACAGATTTCGGCCAGATCGGCGGGGTCGACGCTGGCGCGCGACACCACGGCCGGATCGGTGAAGCAGCCGGCATTGATTTTCAGGAAGCGCACGCCGAGTTTGGCCAAGGCCGGGAAATCCAGATCGAGCCGGTCGATGCCGTCGAGCGACAGCGCGAAGCCCAGCGCCGACAGCTGGCCCAGACGATAGAGGCCGTTGCGGTCGAGATTGCGCACGCCCTCGTAGCTGAATTCCAGCACGATATTGGCAGCGTGCTCGCGTTCGCGGCTGAGAAAGTCGTAGAGCGGATTGAAGGTCTCGATCTGCGCCAGCATGTCGGGCGACAGGTTGAGGAAGAAGCCGACATCCTTGGCGCGCTGTTCCAGCTTGCGCACCATCTGCACACCGCGCAGCAGCATCAGCGCATCGAATTCGGCGCGCAGGCCGGCGGCATCCAGCGCCTGCAGGCAGGCGGCGGCCGGATAGGCCTTGCCGTTCTCGTCGCGCGGCCGGGCCAGCAGTTCGAAAAAGCGGATCTTGCGCTGCGGTAGGCTGACGATCGGCTGTACATGCAGCTCGACGCGGTTGTTGTTGAGTGCGTCGCGCACCGCTTCCAGCAGCGTGCCGTCATCGGCCGGCTCGGGCGCGCGCAGCGGATCGGGAATGGTCAGGCGCGGCTCATTCGCCACATGCAGGGTGGCCGGCTGACGGATGGCGACCGGTTCGGGCTGCACGTCGATCATGCCGGGGGCGGTCATCGGTACGGCTTCCTGGTCGCGCAGGCGCAGCACTTCCTCGGCCAGCTGCTCGATTTCGGCGATCAGGCGCTTCTGCACCCGGCGGCGCAGCAGGATTTCGCGGACCGCCCAGAACAGCATCAGCAGGCCGAGCGCCAGGATGCCGGGATGCTGCCCGCCCAGACCCGGCACCAGCCGCGTCAGCGACACACCGGCGACCAGCGCGATCAGCGACAGGGCGGCAAAGGCAAGCAGGGTGGGCATCGGGTCTGGCCTCCAGGGCATGCAACAAGCGGCTACCCAGACGGGTTGAGAACGCTATAGTTAAGCTGGAGTAGCGTTAATGGAGGCTGAATCAGGAGCGGCCACACTATGACCCCAGAAAATCAAAAGGTTAGCCCCCTTCCGTTGCCGTCGTTGCGGCGCCGCCTGGTCGGCGCCCTCGCCTCGCTGCCGCTGATCGCCGCCGGCCTGGTGGCGCTCGGCCCCTTCGGCAGCAACGTGCAGGCCCAGCAGATGAGCAAAAAGGGAACCACCGGCATGACCGCGCATGATTTCGAACTGACCGGCATCGACGGCACGCCCATGCCGCTGAAACAGTACAAGGGCAAGGTCGTGCTGCTGGTCAACACCGCCTCGCAATGCGGCTTCACCCCGCAATATGCCGACCTCGAAAAGGTCTGGCAGCAGTATCGCGCGCGCGGCCTGGTCGTGATCGGCGTGCCGTCGAACGATTTCGGCGGCCAGGAACCGGGCACGGCGGCGCAGATCAAGGAATTCTGCGAGGTGAATTTCGACATCGACTTCCCGCTCGCCGACAAGCAGTCGGTGAAAGGCCCGAAGGCGCATCCGCTCTATCGCTGGATCGCCGCCGAACTGGGCGAGGACGCGCTGCCGAAATGGAATTTCCACAAATACCTGATCGGTGCCGACGGCAAGCTGATTGAGGGCTTCGCCACGCCGGTGAAGCCGACCGATGCCAAGATCACCAAGGCGATCGAACTGGCGCTGCTGAAGGCCAAGGCCTGACCTTCATATGGATTTCCTGTCCGAACTGTTGCGCGCGGCTGCTTTCGAGGCCTTAGTGGTGGGCCAGCACCATCTCGGGCCGCGCCGCAGCCTGGAAGTCGATGCTGGGCGGCATATCGGCTTCCTGATCGCCCGCAGCGGCATCTGCCGCCTGGCCCCGCTGAAAGGCGCCGGCGACTGGGCCTGCCGGCTCAAACCCGGCAATGTCGCGATCTTCCCGCAGGGCGATGCCTGCCATGCCGTGCCGGACGACGGCAAATCGGTGAGCCTTATCAGCGGGCATTTCGAGATCGACCGGCAGATCGCCGCACCATTGCTGCAGCGGCTGCCCGCCCTGCTCTTCCTGTGCCCGCAAACCGAACTCGGCACCAGCTGGCAGCGCATGACGCTGGATGTGATCAGCGACGAACTCAGCTCCGGCAGCGCCGGCAGCACCCTTGTGGTACAGCGTATGCTGGAGATGTTTTTCACCTATGCCGCACGTCGGCATCTGGCGCCGGAAGTGGACGGCATTCCGGTGAACACCCCTGTCGGCCGGCAGATCGACGCGGCGCTGACGGTGATGCACCGTCATCCGGAGCGCAACTGGACCGTCGCTGGGCTTGCGAAGATCGCCCATATGTCGCCGCCGACCTTCGTGCGCCAGTTCAAGGCCAGCCTGCTGCTACCGCCACTGCGCTATCTCGCGCAATATCGCATGAAGCGGGCTGCTGACTTGCTGGCCGGCGGCCGGCGCACGCTGGCCGAGATCGCGGCGCGCTGCGGCTACCGGTCGGAAGCCGCGCTCGTACGCGCCTTCAAACGGCATTACAACGTGGCACCCGGCCGCTATGGCCGAGCGTTGCGGACAAGAAATCGATCAGACCGATCAAATAGCACCGCCTGAGCCCCGCTATATGCAGCCTCCCGTAACGGAGGGTGCAATGACTGAGGCAGTAGTGATGCGGCGGACCGGCGATGCCGGCGTGCTGGAACTTGAACAATTGGCAGCGCCGGTGCTGGCGCCCGGCGAAGTGCTGATTGAGCAGGCCGCGATCGGCGTGAACTTTCTCGATATTCTGCAGCGGCGCGGCGACAGCCCGCTGCCGCAGCTACCTGCCGTGCTGGGCGGCGAAGGGTCGGGCACTGTCGTCATGCTGGGTGACGATGTGCGCGGCCTGAAGGTGGGAGACCGAGTTGCCTATATGGGCGGGCTGGGTGCCTATGCCCGCCGACGCAGCATCGGCGCCGACCGGGTCGTGCGCCTGCCTGACGGGATCGATGCCGGTGTGGCGGCCGCCAGCTTGTTGAAAGGCCTGACGGCGCATTACCTGCTGCGACGGCTCTGCCAGCTGCAACCGGGCGATGCTGTGCTGTTCCATGCCGCGGCGGGCGGGGTCGGTCTGCTGTTCGCGCAGTGGGCGCGGCATCTGGGCCTCACCACGATAGGCACCGTCTCGACGCCGGAAAAGGCCGAACTGGCGCGCGCCCATGGCTGCGCGCATGTCGTGGTCGGCTACGACCGCGAGAGCACCCTCCAGACGGTAATGGACGTGACTGACGGGAAGGGCGTGGCGCTGGCCTGCGACTCCGTCGGGCTGGCCACCTTCGAAACGTCGATCGCGGCCACGCGCAAGCGCGGCACCATCGCCAGCTTCGGCTCGGCGTCGGGACGCGCGCCAGCGATCCAGCTCGGCGAGTATTTCGGCCGGGCGCTGTTCTTCACTATGCCCAACGTCACCGCCTATAACGAGGGGGCCGATTTCCAGCGCAATGCCGACGAACTTTTCAGCCTGATCGGCGCCGGCGTGCTAACGCCCCTGATCAGCCGCCGCTATGCCCTGTCAGAAGCCGCGCAGGCGCATGCCGCGGTGGAAAGCCGCCAAACCATCGGCTCGATCATCCTGGTGACACAATGAGTGCGGCCGATAATGAAGCCATCCTCGCTGCCGCCGCCGATTATGTGGATGGCGCCTATGACGGCGATGCCGCGCGCCTTGCCCGCTCGCTGCATCCCGATCTCGCCAAGCGGATCGTGCGCGCCAACCCCGATGGCCGCCCGCGGCTTGACCAGATGAGCGCGCTCGGCCTAATCCGGCTGATCGAAAGCAAATCGCCGGTCGCCGCCGACCAGCGCAGGCGCGAGATTACGATCCTGGCGGTGGACGGAGATATCGCGTCGGTCCGCGTGCGGATGCAGCACTGGACCGACCATTTGCAGCTCTGCCGCTGGGAGGGACGCTGGCTGATCGTCAACGCATTGTGGCGCCTGCAGGCCGAATTGCCGTAGCCAAGCCAGCCGCGATCCTCTATCTAGCCGGCATGAACTACCGCCACGCCTTTCATGCCGGCAATTTCGGCGACGTGCTGAAGCATGTCGTGCTGCTGGAACTGCTCGAGGCTCTGCACCGCAAGCCCAATCCCGTGCATCTGATCGATACCCATGCCGGGATCGGGCTCTACGACCTGGCCTCCGATGAAGCCCAGCGCAGCGGCGAATACCGCTTCGGCGTCGGCGCCGTGCTGGCCGATCCGAATGCGGCAAAAATCCTGCCGCGCTACTGGGACGCGCTGAAGCGGCTCAATCCCGAGCTGAAACCCGGCGGCAGCGGGCTGCGGCGCTATCCCGGCTCGCCCTGGCTGCTGCAGGACAGCGTGCGCGCCGGCGACCGCGTCACGCTCTGCGAACTTCACCCGCAGGATGCCGAAACGCTGAAACGCAATATCGGTCGCGATCCGGCCGTGGCGATCCATCACCGCGACGGCTTCGAGGCGCTGAAAGCGCTGACGCCGCCGACGCCGCGCCGGGGACTGGCGCTGATCGATCCTGCTTTCGAGGCGAAAGACGAATTCGACACACTGACCGGAGCCGTGCTGCTGGCGCATCAGCGCTGGGCCACCGGGCAACTGGCGGTGTGGTATCCGGTGAAGGACCAGAAGAGCATCGACCGGTGGAAATCCTCGCTGGCGAAGCAGTTGAAGGCCGAGACGCTGTGTATCGAGCTGACGGTGCGGCCGGCGAAGGACGCGAAGCAGATGAACGGCAGCGGCCTGATCGTGGTCAATCCGCCCTGGCAGCTGGCCGAAGCCCTGACGCCGATGCTGGAGTTTCTGAAAAGCCGGCTGGCACGCGAGGCCGGCGCGGCGGCGAGGATCGCGACACTCGTCAAAGCAAACTAAGAAAGGCCCTCACCCTCCCATCGCTATCGCGATAGTCCCCTCCCTCTCCCACTACGTGGGCGAGGGGTTTTCTTTTTGCTCCCTCTCCCGCTTGCGGGAGAGGGTTGGGGTGAGGGTCTGTTTAGTGAATCGTGCCCGACGGCGGATCGAGATCGTCGTCGTCATCGTCCTCGTCGTCGAAATCCTCGTCGGCATCCTGCTCGTCATCGTCATTGGCGCCGGCCGGCGGGTTCGCCACCGGCCCGGCCTGGTGATGGCTGAGCCGCCAGGCCTTGCCCTCGCGGACGAAAATATTCGAGGCGATCAGATACTGGTCTTCCACTTTCTCGAAGCAGATCACCAGCGCCACATCGCCCCAGAGCGTGACGCGCGGCCCCATCATCTGCAAGGCGGGTTGCGACGGATTGGACAGGATGCGGCGCCAGCCTTCCAGCACGGCCTCGCGGCCCATCAGCGGCGGCCAGCCCGGATGAATGCAGACCACGGGAGCCGACTTGGCCCAGAGCGCTTCCATCGCATCGACGTCGCGCGCGGCGAACGCCCGGTAGAAGGCGGCATTGGTGTCCAGCAGGACGGTTTCGTCATCGGGTGGCGGTGTCGGCATGGCGATACTTTAGAATGCGGCCGGGCGGCTTGGTAGTGCCTTGCGCCCTCTCCTTTGGGATGCTTCCCTCGCGGCATGACCGCCCTGCCCGATCCCGCGCCCGACTTCGCCGTTCTGATGGTCTGCACCGGCAATATCTGCCGCTCGCCGACCGCCGACGGCCTGCTGCGCCATGCCTTGCAGCGCGCCGGCCTGTCGGAGCGGGTGCGGGTCGATTCCGCGGGCACGCATGACTACCATGTCGGCGATCCGCCCGACCGCCGCAGCACCGCGCATGCCAAACGGTTCGGCATCGACCTGAGCGACCTGCGCGCCCGCCAGGTCACGGTGGAGGATTTCGCCGACTTCGACCTGATCCTGGCGATGGACGACGGGCATTACCGCCAGCTGCTGCGGCTCTGCCCGCCGCCATACCGCGACCGGGTGAAGCTCTATCTGTCCTACGCGCCGCAATTCGGCCGCGATGTGCCCGACCCCTATTACGGCAATGCCGATGGCTTCGACACGGTCTGGCGCATGTGCGAGGCAGTGACCGAGGTGCTGATGACCGAGATCAGGTCCCGGCTGCGCCAGACAACCTCTTTTCCATAGCCGCGACGCCGTGCTCCATCATCTTTTCGATGGCCGGCTTCATGTCGGCCGGCAGCAGGTCGGCGTGCCAGACGATGCGGCAGCGGCCGGGACCATCCTCCGTCACCTGAAACGACGCATTGTGATGCGTCAGCCGGCCGCCGCTGGCCGAATAGGCCAGGCGATGTGTGACGTCATCGATATCGACGATCGCCTCGCGCGCCACGATGCCGTTGGCGAAGGTGACGATGCGCGAGGCCCCGCCCTCCTCCAGCCTGCAGTCGGTGACGAAGCCCGGCGCCAGCCGGTGGACGGCGCCGGTATCCCGGAACGCCGCCCAAACGCTGTCGATGCCGGCTGCCACGGTGAATTCCTTATGGATACTCGGCATCCGTCCGCTCCTGCCTAACCGGCCTTGCTGCAATAGGCCTCGATCCGGTAGCCGTCCGGGTCGATGGCGAAAGCGGCGTAATAATTGTCGCCGTAATCGGCGCGCAGGCCGGGCTGGCCGTTGTCCCTGCCGCCCTGCGCCAGCGCCGCGGCATGGAAAGCCTGCACGCTTTTGCGGCTCGGCGCGTCGAAACAGAAATGCAGCCCCGAGGCCATGTCGGCCGGCACCGGCCGGTCGGTCTGGCTGATCCACAGCACGACGGCTTTATCGCCATAGCCGAGCGATCCTTCGCCCTCGCTCAGGCAGCTGTAGCCGAGCGGCGCCAGCACGGCATCGTAAAACGCCTTGGTCTTCGCCGTATCGCGAACACCGATGGACACATGATTCAGCATGGTTTTCTCCTGCAATTCGTCCCGACATATTTCTGGCAGCAGTGCGCGCCGGAAGCCGCACCATGCCCCGGTCTCCGGTTCCGGCGCTTGGGGAAAATTGCTATTCTTGCGCCATGTCCCGACGCGCCGTTCCGCCGACCTCTCAGGTCAATCCGACCGCCACCGCTTCAACGCCGGCGGCGCGCGTGATTGCGCGCGGCGCCGACTGGGTGTTGAACGAGTTCGACTGCCAGGCCGGACCGCAGGATCGTCCCTTCGAGGAATGCCATGCCACCTTTGCCATGGCTGCCGTGATGGAAGGCTCTTTCCAGTATCGCTGCGACAGCGGCCGGGCCCTGCTCTATCCCGGCGCGGTGATGCTGGGGAATGCCGGCGCCTGCTACGAATGCGGCCATGACCATGGCAGCGGCGACCGCTGCGTCAGCCTGCATTTAACGCCGGCGCTGTTCGAAGACATTGCCGCCAGCATGGCGGGCAGCAGCCGCTTCCGCTTCACGATGGCGATGCTGCCGGCGCTGAAATCGCTGTATCGCCCGCTGGCGGAGATCGCCGCGCTCGCCGCGAAGACCTCAACGCCGGAGCCCATGGCCGTCGAGGAACTGGTGATCGACATGGCCGAAACCGTGGTCGCGACCGTGGCCGGCGGCGATGCGCGTTCAACCGCGCCCTCGGCGGCCGACAGCCGGCGCATCAGCCGCGTGCTGCGCCATATCGAGGCGCATGCCACGGAAGCAGAGACCGCTGCGGCGCTCGACCTGGCCGGGCTCGCGGCTGTCGCCTGCATGAGCAAGTATCATTTCCTGCGCAGCTTCCGCCGCATCACCGGGGTCACGCCGCACCAGTATCTGCTCGGCCTGCGCCTGCGCCGGGCGGCGCTGCGGCTGTGCAGCAGCCGCGATCCGGTCAGCGCCATCGCCTATGATGCCGGATTTGGCGATCTCTCGACCTTCAATGCCAACTTCCGCGCGCAGTTCGGCGCCAGCCCCGGCGGTTTTCGCGCCGCCCACGGAAGGTTGATTGCCGCCTGAGCCAATACGCTCAAAGCCCGGAAAATATGGTGAAATCAGTCTGGTGATCGAAAAATTATTTCGTTTTCGAGTCAGCATCGCTTACAAGGGCGCGGTTACGTCCTTTTTATCGGGATCAGCCCTATGCGCGGTTACGCCTTCGCCCTTGCCCTGACGATTGCCGCCGGCACTCCGTTTTTCGCCGTTCAGGCGCAGACCAGCACAGCCGCGGCCGTCGAAGCCTGCATGAAGGAAGTCCGCAGCGGCCTGAAGGCCGGCCAGAAGCTGACCGAGCAGCAGCGCATGGTGGCCGAGACGCAGTGCCGCGCCCGCGCCGAACAGGCCGCGCAGCCGGTCAGGAAATAACGCTTTCGACCTAGAGAGCTTTGGGGCCAAGAGCCTTAGGCTTGGGCCCGCCGGTCGCCCAGTCGAGCAGCTGCACGGTATGGAGCACCGGCTTGTCCATTCCTGACGCGATCTGCACCAGGCAGCCAATATTGCCCGCCGCCACCGCATCGGCATTCGTGGACGCGATATTCTTCACCTTGCGGTCGCGCAGCTGCGCCGAAAGTTCCGGCTGCAGCAGGTTGTAAGTCCCGGCAGAGCCGCAGCACAGATGCGCTTCCGGCACATCCTTCACCGTGAAGCCGGCCTGTCCCAGTAACTGCTTGGGCAAGGCCGTGATCTTCTGGCCGTGCTGCAATGAACAGGCGCTGTGATAGGCCACGGTCAGCGCCGGCAACCCGGCCACCGGCTTCAGGCCGAGATCGCGCATCACCTCGGTGATGTCCTTCGCCAGCGCACCGATCTTCGCCGCTTTGTCGGCCCAGGCCGGATCGCTGCGCAGCATGAAGCCGTAATCCTTCACGGTGGTGCCACAGCCCGAGGCGTTGATCACCACCGCATCCAGACCGCCCTCGCGTTCCAGTTCGGCCGTCCAGGCGGCGATATTCGCTTTCGCCTTGGCATGGGCATCGTCTTCCTTGCCCATGTGATGGGTCAGCGCGCCGCAGCAGCCGGCACCCTGCGCGACCACCACCTCGCAGCCATGCCGCGTCAGCAGCCGGATCGTGGCCGCGTTGATTTCCGGATCGAGCACACGCTGGGCGCAGCCGGTCATCAGCGCGACACGCATACGCCGCACACCCTCTGCTTTGAACACCTGCGGCTGATCCAGCGGCGAGGCCGGCGGCAGCGAAGCCGGGGCCAGCGCCACCATGGCTTTCAGTTTCTGCGGCAGCAGAAAGCGGAACAGCTTGCCGATCTTCGCTAGCCGCAGGCTGAGCCGGAACAGGCCCGGATGGGGCAGCACGCGTGCCAGAATGCCGCGCAGCAGCCGGTCCATCAGCGGACGTTGATAGGTTTGCTCGATATGCGCGCGGGCATGATCGACCAGATGCATGTAATGCACGCTGCTCGGGCAGGTGGTCATGCAGGACAGGCACGAGAGACAGCGGTCGACATGGCGCACGGTCTCTTCCGTGGCGTCGTGACCGCCTTCCAGCATCTGCTTGATCAGATAGATGCGGCCGCGCGGGCTGTCGCGCTCATCGCCGAGCAGAACGTAAGTCGGGCAGGTCGCGGTGCAGAAGCCGCAATGCACGCATTTGCGCAGGATCTCGTTCGAGGCGGCAATGCCGGGATCGGCGAGCTGGGCGAGGGTAAAGGAGGTTTGCATCTTACGTTCCCGCCACCATACGGCCCGGATTGAGGATGTTCATCGGGTCGAAGCTTTCTTTCACACGACGCGACAATGCGGCCAAAGCGTCCGGCTGCGGCTGGAAGACCGGCACGGCGGCGCGCGTGGCAAGGTCGGCACGGAACAGCGTGGCATGGCCGCCGCCATGTTCGGCCACCGCACCGCGCACCAGCGCGGCATGGGCATCTTCGGCCGCCGGAAGCGTGAGCCAGACCAGTCCGCCGGCCCAGTCGTAGAAGACCTGCGCGTCCGGCTGCGCCTGCGCGATGGCCGCCGTAACCGACGGACCGCTCATCGGCGCCACCGAGAGCCGCCACAACACACGGTCCTGCGGCAGCACGAAGGCCGCCACGTCGCGGATCTCGCGCCACAGCCAGGACGAATTCATCGAATGCAGTTCTTCCAGAGCACCGTAGCTGCCCAGCAGGTCGCGCAGCGCCTCGCAGCGCGCTTTCACCGACACATCCGTGCCTTCGACACGGATCGCGGTGACGGAGGTGCCTGCCTTCGCGACATAGGCGACGCCGGATAGCGCCGCGATCCCGGCCGGCAGATGCGCCAGGCCCGCCACTTCATGCGGCGAGGTGGCGGCCGCCGACAGCGCCCGGATCGCCGTCGCATCGTCGAGACCGAAGATCAGCACGGTGCGGGTCTTTTCCGGCGCGGGCAGCACCTTCACGGTCACTTCGGTCAGCGCCACCAGCGTGCCATAGGCGCCGCAGACCAGCTTGGGCAGGTCGTAGCCGGTGACATTCTTCACGACTTTGGCGCCGGCCTTGAAGATTTCACCGCGGCCCGACACGCCAGCGAATCCCAGCAGGTGATCGCGCACCGCACCCGACTTGAAGCGGCGCGGCCCGGCCAGATTGCAGCCGATCGCACCGCCGATGGTGCCGCGCGCCGCCGGTCCGCCCCAGAGCGGGCCGTAGTCGGGCGGTTCGAAAGCCAGCATCTGGTTGCTGGCGCTCAGCAGCTTCTCGACATCCGACACCAGCGTTCCGGGGCGCAGGGTGAGCACCAGCTCGGCGGGCTCGTAATCGAGAATGCCGCTGAGCCGGCCGATATCGAGCGCATATTCCGTCTGGGCGGGACGGCCGAGCCCGGCCTTGCTGCGATGGCCGTGCAGGCTGAGCGGCTTGCCTTCGGCAGCGGCCCATTTGATCAGGTCGGCGACGTCGGTGGTGCCGGAAGGGATGAAGGTTTCGGGCATCAGAATCTCGGCAGGTCGGGAAACGCCAGCTGGCCCTTATGCACATGCATGCGCCCCAATTCGGCGCAGCGATGCAGCACGGGAAACACCTTGCCGGGATTAAGGCGATGATTGGGATCGAAGGCGCATTTGACGCGCTGCTGCTGCGCCAGATCGGCCTCGGAGAACATCGCCGGCATCAGGTCGCGCTTTTCCACGCCGACGCCATGCTCGCCGGTCAGCACGCCACCGACCTCGACGCAGAGGCGCAGGATATCGGCGCCGAATTCCTCGGCGCGCTCCAGCTCGCCCGGATTGTTGGCATCGTACAGGATCAGCGGATGCAGGTTGCCGTCGCCGGCATGAAACACGTTCGCCACGCGCAAGCCGTGCTTTTCTGACAGCTGGCCCATGCGCGTCAGCACCAGCGGCAGGGTCTTGCGCGGAATCGTGCCGTCCATGCAGAGATAGTCCGGCGAGATGCGCCCGACGGCGGGAAACGCCGCCTTGCGACCGGCCCAGAAATTTAGCCGCTCGTCCTCACTCTGCGACACACGTAAACTCACCGAGCCGCAGCGTTCGGCGATCTCCTTCACGCGCAGCAGCAGGTCGTCGACCTCGGCGGGCGGCCCGTCCAGTTCGATGATCAGCAGCGCTTCGACATCGCGCGGATAGCCGGCCTGGACGAAGTCTTCGGCGGCATGAATGGCCGGGCGGTCCATCATCTCCATGCCGCCGGGAATGATGCCGGCGGCGATAATGCGCGCCACGCAGTTGCCGGCGGATTCGGAGGTGGGGAAACCGGCCAGCACGGCGCGCTGCGTGGTCGGCTTGGGGAGGATGCGCACCGTCACTTCGGTGATTACGCCGAGCAGGCCTTCCGAACCGCAGATGATGCCCATCAGGTCGTAGCCCTCGGCATCGAGATGCTTGCCGCCGAGCCGCACCACCTCGCCGGTCATCAGCACCATCTCGACGCCGAGGATGTTGTTGGTGGTGAGGCCGTATTTCAGGCAATGCACGCCGCCGGAATTCTCCGCCACATTGCCGCCGATGGTGCAGGCGATCTGGCTGGAGGGGTCCGGCGCGTAATAGAAGCCGCGATGTTCGACGGCGCGGGTGATGCCCAGATTGGTGACGCCGGGCTGCACCACGGCGCAGCGGTTGTCCCAGTCGATCTCCAGCACCTTGTTGAACTTGCCGAGTCCCAGCAGCACGCCATCGGCCAGCGGCAGCGCGCCGCCCGACAAAGATGTGCCGGCGCCGCGCGGCACGATCTTCACGCCGCGCTGGTTGCACAGCTTCATCACCTCGGACACCTGCTGCACCGTGCTGGGCAGCACGGCGACCAGCGGCAGCTGGCGATAGGCGGTCAGCCCGTCGCATTCGAAAGCCTTCAGGCTGGTCTCGTCGGCGATCACGCCCTCGCCCGGCACGATCCGGCGCAACGCGGCGATCAGATCGAGCCGCTGGGCGATGATGTCCTGTTCGGGTGCGGGCATCAGCATGGCATCATCCCTTTTTCCTCTGTGCGGCGAGATACCGCTCCGCGGCATTGGCAACGTGGCGACGGGCGGCGAAACCGGCGGCTTCGGCATCGCCGCGCAGGATCGCCTTGACCATATCGAGATGCTCGGCCTGCGCCGCCAGAGTGCTGCCGCTTTCGCGCGCCTCGGGCTGCCATGTCACCTGTCGCGTGGCGGAAAAATGCTGCGCCAGGAAGGCGGCGAACTGCGCCAGATAAGGATTGTGCGCCGCCGTGGCGATGGCGGCATGGAAAGCATCGTCGGCCTCGGCGCCGTCCGTGCCATTCTCGAAGGCCTGCTGCATCTGCATGAAGGCGGCATCGAGAGCCTTGATATCGGCCTTGCTGCGGCGCTGCGCCGCCAGTTCGGCCATGCCGACTTCGATCACGCCACGCAATTCGAAGACATGCGCCAGATCGGCGGGATCGAGCTGCCCCGTCTTGTCCAGGGCGGCGATGCGGAAATTGGCCAGGCCGGGCTTGGCTGCGACGAAGGCGCCCGAGCCCTGCCGGCTTTCGACATAGCCGTCGGATTTCAGCCGGGCGATGGCTTCGCGCACCACGGCGCGGCTGACGGCAAAACGCCCGACCAGCTGCATCTCGGTCGGCAGCCGGTCGCCGGGCTTGAACTCCCCGGCGCGGATCATGGCAACCAGCCGGGCGGCCAGGCTGGCGCCCAGGCCCGAGGTGCGGGGCAGTTCGGACTCAGGGGTCTGGAGCAGACTCGACATCGGGCGAATTTGTCAGGTTGTCAGACAAATTTCCAGCCCGTGGTGACAGTCCGGACAAAAGAAAACGGCCCGGCTGATGTGGCAGCCGGGCCGTTTAAATCTCACCGAACCGAAGGGGTATTAACCCTGGCGCGCCTTGAAGCGCGGGTTGGTCTTGTTGATCACGTAGACGCGGCCCTTGCGGCGCACGACGCGGCAATCGCGATGACGGCCCTTGGCCGACTTGAGGGAATTCACGACCTTCATGACACCTGACCTTATAACAAAAAACCGGGCGCAGTTCTTACCCGCCCGGCGGAAAAGTGGGCGGACCATACCGGCGGGTCCCGGGACTGTCAACCGGAAAACCGGGCCGAAATCGCCCCTGCGGCCCCGCCGTTAAACCCTTAGAATTCCTGCCAATCCTCGTCCGACTTCGGCGCCGCAGCAGCCGGCTTTGGCGCGGCGGCGGCGGCCGGTTTCGGTGCGGGCGCAGCCGGACGGGCAACCGGTGCGGGACTCGGTGACGGAGCGGGTGCTGACCCGGATACCGGCATGCTGCCGCCGGCGACCTTGAAGAAGCCGACCAGCTCGGCGAGCAGCCCGGCCTGGGTGTTCAGGCTCTGGGCCGCCGCCGTGGTCTCTTCGACCAGCGCCGCGTTGCGCTGGGTCATCTCGTCCATGCTGCCGACGGCGGTGTTGATCTGGTCGAGGCCGGTGGCCTGCTCGCGGCTGGCGGCGGCGATCTCGGCGACGATATCCGACACTTTCTTGATCGCGGTGACGATCTCGGTCAGCGAGCCGCCGGTCTGGTTGACCAGCGACGCGCCTGTCTTCACCTGCGCATTCGATTCCGTGATCAGCGCCTTGATGTCCTTCGAGGCATTGGCGGAACGCTGCGCCAGTGCACGCACCTCCTGCGCCACCACCGCAAAGCCCTTGCCGGCTTCGCCGGCACGTGCCGCTTCCACGCTCGCGTTGAGCGCCAGCAGGTTGGTCTGGAAGGCGATCTCGTCGATCAGGCCGACGATATCGGCGATCTTGCGCGCGCTTTCCTCGATCTGCGTCACGGCCGACACCGCATTGGCCACCACGCTGCCGCCCTTTTCGGCGGTGTCACGCGCCGCCACAGCCAGTTGATTAGCCGCCTGGGCGTTGTCGGCATTCTGTTTCACCGTCGTGGTAATTTCATGCATCGAGGCGGCAGTTTCCTCGATACTGGCGGCCTGCGATTCCGTGCGGCTGGCCAGATCCTGGCTGCCGGTCGAGATTTCGGTCGAGGCTGCCTTCACCGATTGCGTCGTCTGGGTCAGACGGCTTGCGAAGTCGCGCAACCGTTCGGCCATACCGTTGGCGCTGGCCTTCAGCTGCCCGAAGACGCCGTGGTATTCGCCGCGCACGCTGCGCGTCACGTCGCCATGCGACATCGCCCCCATCACCTCGGCCAGTTCGCCGGCCATGGTCTGTAGCGTGGCGGCCAGACGATTCAGCTCCTGGCTGGTCGAGAGGAAGAAGCCCTCCTTGCCGCTTTCGTTGATGCGCCCGCTGAGATCGCCCTGTGCCACCTTGTTGACCAGCGCGGCAATTTCCTCGCCGGCCGCTTTCTCGCGCGCCTGCTGCTCGATACGCCGCTGTTCGGCCTCCTCGCGCTGGCGGGCGATCTGTGCTTCGGCCTCTTCGCGGGCGATCATGCTGTCCTTGAAGACCTGCACCGCCTTGGCCATCTCGCCGATCTCGTCGCGCCGCTCGCTGCCGGTGACGGCAACACCGGTATTGCCGGTCGCCAGGGTATTCATCACGCCGGTGATGCGGCTGATCGGCCGGGTCAGCGTGGCAATGACGATGTAAAGCGCCAGCGCCACCGATACCGCGATGGCGGCGACCGTGATCATGATCAGCAGCGGACGCTGCTCATTATAATAGTCCGTCAGACCTGTGCTGACCTCGATCACCCGCTCGGCATTGCGCTTGGTGACACCGTCGATCAGGCGATTGACGGCCTGTCGGTTGGCGCGATTGGTGTCATTGTCGCCAAACGTGCGGGCCTCGCCCGGCTGCCCCTCGAGCCCAAGTCGCGCCAGTTCGCGGCGGAACTGGATGAACTGGTTGACCGTGGCGATGAACTGCTTGGCCTCGTCGCTCGCGGCGGCCTGCGGACCGATCAGGGCCGTCCAGTCCTTCAGCACATTTTCCATCTCGCCGGTGAAACGGGTGATGCCGGCGGCAAAGGGCCGGGCCGCTGCGGCATCGGCCGACATGTAGACGCCGCGCGAGTCCATCACCACGGCATAGACCAGCGCATTCAGCCGCTCGCCATACTGAGTCTGCTTCGCGATGCTCTCCATGACGTTCGTCTGTCGCTCGAAGCGGTCGAGCGAGATGACGCCCATCGTGCCGATCGCGGCGGCGGCAACAGCCAGCAGCGCAACGACGGCGAGTACCCGGGGCCCGATCTTCAAGTTCGGTGCAAAAGACATGAATTTCCCCCTTCTTTCAGCGGCAAGACGAAAGATTTGACTACCTTGCCATAAATCTTTGATTTGTGAGATTAATAAACAGATACTCACCGGATTCACATATATCTACAGTAGTTTTTGGAGCCTATCAGGGGAGCAGAATTCACACCCGATGATTGAATTGTATACGGAGCGTCGTGGTTCGCCGAAATCCGGCAGCGCCAGCCGGTCCGGATCTCCCCGCCCACGGCATTCAGCTATAGTTTTCAGGCACTAGGCAGATTGCCGCGTGCCGAAAGCCGTCTCGGCACACCCTTCTCATTCACGCCCGCCTTCCCCGGGGGCAGTCCAGCAGGCCATGAACACAGCTCCTCCCGCGGTCGGTACCTTCGCCCCCTTCCAGCACCGGACCTTCCGGCTGTTCTGGATGGCCTCGCTGGTCTCGAATATCGGCGTGCTGGTGCAGACCATCGGCGCCAGCTGGGTGATGATGACGATCAGCGGATCGGCCAGCCTGGTGGCGCTGGTGCAGGGTATGAATGCGCTGCCGGTGATGCTGTTTGCGCTGGCGGCCGGCGCGCTGGCCGACAATTTCGACCGGCGCATCGTCATGCTCAGCGCACAGATTTCGATGCTGGCGCTGTCCCTGCTCCTCGCAGCCGCGGTCTATTTCGACTGGGTCACGCCCTGGCTGCTGCTGGCGCTGACTTTCCTGATCGGCACCGGCGCCGCGGTCAACAATCCGTCCTGGCAGGCCAGCGTGCGCGACACCGTGCCGCGCGATACCATTTCGGCCGCCGTGGTGCTGAACAACATGGGCTTCAACGCCACCCGCAGCATCGGGCCTGCGATTGGCGGCACCATCGTGGCGACACTGGGCGCCACGCTGTCCTTTGTCTTCAATGCGCTGACCTATCTGCCGATCATCTGGGTGCTAGCGAAATGGAAGCCGGAAAGCCAAAAATCGGATTTGCCGCGCGAAGATTTTCTCAGCGCGATGTCAGCCGGCCTGCGCTATGTGGCGATGTCGCCACATATCCTGGTGGTGTTGTTCAGAACCATTCTGTTCAGTTCCTGCGCAAGCGCGGTGCTGGCGCTGCTGCCCATCGTCGCCCGCGACCTTCTCGGCGGCGGCCCGCTCACCTATGGCGGCCTGCTCTCGACCTTCGGCGTGGGCGCCATCCTGGGTGCCGTGCTCAACGCCCGCATCCACCGGATGCTGACCGATGAAACCATCACCCGGCTCGCCTGCCTGATCTCGCTGGCCGCGACCGTCACGCTCGGCCTCAGCACCAATCTTTATCTCAGCTTTGCCGTGCTGATCCCGGCCGGCGCCTGCTGGGTGATCGTGCTGTCGCTGTTCAATATCTCGGTGCAGCTCTCGGCGCCGCGCTGGGTGGTCGGCCGCGCCATTGCGCTCTACCAGATGACCAATTTCGGCGGCCTGGCGATCGGCAGTTGGGTCTGGGGCGCGCTGGCGGATGCCGATGGCGTGTCGACCGCACTGGTCGTGGCCGGTCTCGGGCTTCTGGTCTGCGCTGGCGTCGGTTTCCGCTTCACCCTGAAGAATGTCGTCTCGGTCGACCTGGATCCGCTTGGCCAATTCCAGGCGCCTGCGACCAAACTGGATATCAAGCCGCAAAGCGGCCCGATTTTCGTGATGGTGGAGTATCGCATCCGCCAGGAGGACGTCACCGCCTTCCTGGCGGTGATGACGCGTCGGCGGCAGATCCGCCTGCGCGACGGCGCGCAACGCTGGGCGCTGCTGCGCCATGTCGAAGACACCGAACTCTGGACCGAGTCCTATCATGTGCCGACCTGGCTGGAATATATCCGGCACAATTCGCGCCGCACCAAGGCGGATGCCGAAGTGATGGAACAACTGCGCGGACTGCATCAGGGCGACGGCCCGCGCGTGCATCGCTGGATCGAACGCCAGACCGTGCCGCCGACCGAAGACATCCTGATCAAGCACACGCCGGAACTGCACTAAACAAACAGAGGCGCCTTTCGGCGCCTCTGGGCATTCGGCAAAAACTCAGATGTGTGATACCGCCGCTCAGGCGGCAGCGGAGACCGACGGCACGCCGCGGCTGAACAGGCGGTTCACGTCGATCAGCGCGACCATGCGGTCTTCATGCGTGGCCAGCGCGCTGAGGAAGGTGTGTTCCTCGTCGGCTGCCGTGGCCGGCACCGGCTGCAAGGCCGAGGCGTCGAGCGCGAGAATATCCGACACGGTATCGACCAGCAGGCCGACGGATTCGCTGCCGATCTCGACGACGATCACAACATTGGCGCTGGTCGCCTGGGTGATGCCGCCGCCGAGGCGGACACGCAGATCGAAGATCGGCACCACCGCGCCGCGCAGGTTGATGACACCGCGCACGAAGGGCGGCGTGTTGGGCAGCGGCGTCACGTCGGTCCAGGCGCGGATTTCGCGCACGCTGAGCAGATCGAGGCCGTAATTCTGGTCGCCGATGGTGAAAGTCAGCACTTCCTGGCTGCCGCCGAGAACGGCGCCGCCCTTGTCGGTGGTAGCGGGCAGGCCGGGAGCCGAAACGGTTGCGGGCGTAGACATGTGCTCACACTTTCTGTTGTCGCACTCGCCGTCGTTCTACGGAGCGCAGGGCGGAATTGTGTTTTGAAACGCCGTCCCCGGTAACAAAGGACGGCGCATGCCCGGTGGGGGCGGATACTGCGGCTAGCCCTTCGGCGATCGGAACCGGCAGCAGGCCTGACCCGCCTGCCACTTCAGGGCTACCACGACTATGATTGGCAAATTTCCGGCCAAGCTGCAAACGGAATCGAATTCGACAGCCGAGTGTTATCAAGTATTTAGCACTCGATCAGGCGGACTCCACCAAAGCTTGTGGTGGACTCAGAACACCAACTCAACGAGTTGTGGTCCCCGCGTCTCCAGCGCCGCCGCGAAAGCCCGGCTGAAATCGCCCATCTCGGTGACGCGAACACCGGCGATGCCATGCCCCTTGGCCAGCGCCACCCAGTCCGGGTCGGGCCGGTCGAGCGTGAGCATGTCGACCGCGCGCGGGCCAGGATTGGACACGCCGACATTGGTGAGTTCGCCGCGCAGGATATTGTAGGTGCGGTTGGCAAAGACCACGACGGTGATGTTGAGTTGCTCGCGCGCCATCGTCCACAGCGCCTGCAGCGTGTAGAAGGCGCTGCCGTCACCAGTCAGCACGACCACCTTGCGGTCCGGGCAGGCGACGGCGCAACCGACCGCCATCGGCATGCTGTAGCCGATCGAGCCGCCCATATTCTGCAGCCAGTCATGCGGCCCGGCGGCTTCGGCAGCGGCGAAAATGCCCCGCCCCGAGGTGAGAGATTCATCCAGCACGATGGCATGATCGGGCAGCAAGGCCGTGATCGCGGCCGCGATCTTCTCCACGCTGACGCCGCCTTCGGGCAATGCCGGCTTCGGCAACTGCGCCGGGCCTGCGACCTTGCCCTTCGGCGCCTTCAGCGCATCGGCGAGACGTTCCAGCGCATCGAGCAGATCGTCGTCGACATCGGCGACCGGCGTGATGTTGCAGGTCTCCGGCGTCAGCAGGCTCGGCTGGCCCGGATAGGCGAAGAAGGCGACCGGACGGCGGCAGCCGACCAGCACCATTTCGTCGGTGTCCTTGAGATAAGCGAGCGCCTGCGACAGGATATACGGCACGCGGCCGACACGCGGCAGGTCGCCACCGCGTTCCATCCGCGCGCTGGCGCCGGGATTGGACAACTGACAGCCGGTCACGGCGGCAATGCGCGCCGCCACTTCCAGGCAGGGCCGCAGCAGGGCATGGCCACCGAGCACCAGCATGCCGCGCGTGCCGGCCTTTTTCAGCGCAGCTGCGGCGGCGGCAATGGCACTATCATCGACCTTGGCACGCGGCGGCGGCACCATGGCCGGCGCCGGGCCGGTCACTTCGGTCCAGGCGGTGTCGGCCGGCAATACCATGGTGGCGATCTTGCCCGATCCGCTCCGCGCCACCGTCACGGCCTCGGCACCGAGCTTGGCGACATCATGCGCGGCTTTGGCGCGGCCGATCCATTGCGAGACCGGACGGGCAATGCCGTCGATATCCGAGGTCAGCGGCGCGTCATATTGCAGGTGATAGGTGGCATGTTCGCCAACGATATTGACGATGCCGGAATTGGCCTTGCGCGCGTTGTGCAGATTGGAAAGGCCGTTGGCGAGGCCGGGGCCGAGATGCAGCAGGGTCGCGGCCGGCTTGTGCAGCATCCGCCAGTAGCCATCGGCGGCACCCGTCACGACATTCTCCTGCAGGCCGAGCACGCAGCGGATGCCGGGCACATGATCAAGCGCCGCGACGAAATGCATTTCGGAAGTGCCGGGATTGGCGAAGCAGGTATCGACGCCGGAAACAACAAGACTGCGGACGAGGCTTTCGGCGCCGTTCATGGAGATCTCCTGAATGTATTGCAGGCGAAGACGCGACGCGCCTACACGGTGGCGATGGGGGAGGCCGGAGAACCGACCGCGCCAGTCAGTCTAAGCGGTGGGGCGGTCAGCAGGAAGCGGTTGCGCTTGTGCTGTTTCAGATACGCCGCGAGTTCGGACAGATACCAGAGTTCGCCGAGCGGCACGCCGAGCTTGAACAAGCAATGCTCGTGCAGCGGCAGCATGGCATGGCTGCCGTCGACGGCTTTGGCCGGCAGCCCCTCAACGGCATAGTTGTCCGCGATCAGGGTACTCACCTTGCTGTCGGTGATCCAGTTCAGCAGTTTCCTGTCGCGTCCATCGATTACTGCACAGGAATTTTCCAGCCGGTGATGATCGGGCTTGCGGCCCATGGAGAGCAGCACGTCGCCAAAGCCGGTGAAGAAGCAGAGCATGTCGCCCTGCTCGACCGCCACCTTCTGAGTCTCCATCGCCTTCATCAGCAGATCGTAGCCGACCCAGGTGCGGGCCTCGCCACATTCGTCATGCAGGTTGACCAGCACGCCACGGCCCTGCAGGCCGTGCTTGGCGAAATTGTGGATACCGAGCGGCTCGGTGCCCTTCGAGGGGAACCGCTCCAGCCGCGGCTCGCCGACATGGCGATCCTCGACATCGGGCACATCGCTGCCGCCACGCCAGCCATTGTAAAAGACGCGTTCCGGCTCGCCGTCGCCATCGGCATCGAACATCGAGCCGATATGGGCGAAACTGTCCCATTGCGTGGAATACTGCAGATAAAGCAAAGCCGCATCGTCGCTGGACACATCCGTCACTTTCGGATCGTACATCGAGAGCGGCAGCGCCATATTGGGACGGCCCTCGCGCACGACGGCAAACAGCTGCGGTGGGAAGCGGCGCGGATTGAGCAGGTTGCCGCCCGGATATTCCAGCGGCAGCGACAGGCAGAAGGTGCGGCCCTCGCGCACTTCGGCGATGCCCTGCTTCACCTTCTCCGGCGTGATCCAGTTGACGCGACCGATGCGGTCATCGGCGCCGAACTCGCCCCAGTTCGACCCGTCCGGGCGGTTTTTCCAGCGCTGCGTCATGTCGCGTCCTCGAAAATAATGATGGCCGGCGGGAAAGTCCCGAGCCCGGCCATCACACACAGTTATGTCGGAGGTTTCAAGAAGGTACGCCTTGGTTCAGGCGGCAGCGTTCTCCCGCATTGCACCCACCGAGTAATTCTTCCAGCGCGCCTCGACCGCGTCATGCAGGTCGCGCTGCTGACCGAGCGCGAACACGGTTTCGGCGACCAGGAACATCGGGCCGATCAGGGCCTGCAGCAGGTTGTCGGCCAGAGCCGGGCGACGACCCTCGAAGACATGGCCGACCAGCTGGAACACCCAGCCGCCGACGAAGAAGGCCGCGAAGGCGATCCAGCCGGTCATGCTGCCCTGGGCTGCCACCTTCTCGGCCAGCATCAGCAGCACGAAGCCGACCAGCACCATCAGACCGCCGATGCGGCGGTCGAGCCAGAGATAGAAGATGCCGCTGGCGAACCACAGCAGCGTGGCCAGCGTGACGACAGCCTCGCCGTCCCACAGGCTGAGCAGCGGCACCCAGCTGAGCGGGATGAACAGCGAGAAGACGATGGCCGGAATGCCGATGAAATGGGTGGCGCGGTTGCGCGCATCGCGGTGATAGGCGGAATACATCGCCATCTGTTCGACGAAGAACGGGTTCATCGCGGTTTCCTCCGTTTTTTATCGAGCCGCCGAGTCGCTTCCGCAACCCGGAAAATCGCTTATCTGTGGATAACCCTAACCCCCTCTAAAGCATTGTCAATCGTGGCGTTTTCGAACTTCCGCAAGGTCACGGGGAATACCATTGACTAATATATGGTGCTGCCTATTCTCCCAGCGTCGCTAGCAGTCTGGCGGGAGAGACGCGAAACCCATTCTACATGGGGGCCCGCGCGCCGAAGGAGCAACCGCCCCGGAAACTCTCAGGCCGAAGGACCGACCGGACTGGCGACACTCTGGAAAGCGGATCGGGAGTCCAACCCCGGTCCCACCGAAGGAGTAAGGAGAGATTTAACCTCTCCGAATCTCTCAGGTTCCCGGACAGAGGGGGCGAACGGCGAAACCATCCGCCGGTTCGACTCTGATTCTGTCTGCAAGGGAACCTCGCTTGGGCGACACGGCCGAAACTCTCAAAGTCACCCCTCTTCATGCCCTGCATAAAGAGCTGGGCGCGCGCATGGTGCCCTTCGCCGGCTATGACATGCCGGTGCAGTATCCCACCGGCATCCTGACCGAACACAAACACACGCGCGCCGCTGCCGGCCTGTTCGATGTCTCGCATATGGGCCAGGTGAAGATGACCGGCGCCGATGTGGCGAAGGCGCTGGAGACGCTGGTCCCCAGCGATATCCAGGCGCTCGATGTCGGCAAGATGCGCTACACGGTCTTCACCAACGACCAAGCCGGCATTCTCGACGACTTCATGGTCAACAAGCGCGACCGCGACCTGTTCATCGTCTTCAATGCCGGCTGCAAGGACAACGACCTTGCCCATGCCCGCGCCAACCTGAAGGGCGTGGAGATCGACTATCTCGAAAGCCATGCGCTGCTGGCCCTGCAGGGCCCGGCCGCCGTCGCGGTGCTGGCGCGGCTGAACAGCGCGGTACAGGCGATGAGCTTCGGCATGGGCGCAACGCTGGCGCTCGGCAAATACGAGGTCTTCATCACGCGCTCGGGCTATACCGGCGAGGACGGCTTCGAGATTTCGGTCCCCGGCGACCAGGCCGAGGAGTTCGCCCGCTGGCTGCTGAGCCAGCCGGAAGTGAAGCCCATCGGTCTCGGCGCGCGCGACAGTCTGCGCCTCGAAGCCGGCCTAGCCCTCTATGGCCATGAACTCGATCTGACCACCACGCCCATTGAAGCGGGCCTGAACTGGACGATCTCCAAGCGACGCCGCGAGGAAGGCGGCTTCCCCGGCGCGGCGATTGTGCAGCAGCAGTTGAAAGACGGTCCGGCGCGCAAGCTGACCGGCATCCAGCCCGAGGGCCGCGCGCCGGCCCGCGAAGGCACCGAGATCCTCAACAGCGAAACCGGCGAGAAGATCGGTGTCGTCACCTCGGGCGGGTTCGGCCCCAGCGTCGATGCGCCGATTGCCATCGGTTACGTCGCGACCGCCCATGCCGCGCCCGGAACGCCGCTCAGCCTGATGGTGCGCGGCAAGGCGCTGCCCGCCAGGACCTGCAAGCTCCCCTTCATCACCAAACGCTACGCCAAGTAAGCAAGGAGACGATCCATGACCACCCGTTACAGCAAGGACCATGAATGGATCCGTCTCGAGGGCGATGTCGCCACCGTGGGGATTTCCGACTACGCGCAGAGCCAGCTCGGCGATGTGGTGTTCGTCGACCTGCCGGCCAAGGGCAAGACCGTTGCGGCCGGCGCTGAAGTCGCCGTCGTTGAATCCGTGAAGGCGGCGAGCGAAGTCTACGCCCCGGCTGGCGGCGAAGTGGTGGAGACCAACCAGGCTATCGTCGACGATCCGTCGCTGGTCAATCGCGCAGCTCAAGCCGATGGCTGGTTCGTCAAGCTGAAGCTCAGCAACACGGCCGAACTGGACGCCCTGATGGACCAGGCTGCCTACGACGCCTATCTCAAGACCCTCTAACGTGTAAGGAGCGCACATGCGCTATCTCGGTCTGACCGAAGCCGACCGCCGCGACATGCTGGAGACCATCGGGGTTTCCAGCATCGACGCGCTGTTCAAGGATGTACCTGCCGGCGCGCTGAACCCGCAGCTGGACCTGCCGCCGCATCAGGGCGAGCTGGAGGTCGAGCGCGCCTTCGCCGCCATGGCGAAGAAGAATGTCTCGCCGATGGATGTGCCCTTTTTCCTGGGCGCCGGCGCCTATCGCCACCATATCCCGGCTGCGGTCGATCACCTGATCCAGCGCTCGGAATTCCTCACCTCTTACACGCCGTATCAGCCCGAGATCAGCCAGGGCACGCTGCAGTATCTGTTCGAATTCCAGACCCAGGTGAGCATGATCACCGGCATGGAAGTGGCGAATGCGTCGATGTATGACGGCGCCACCTCGGCCGCCGAAGCCGTGCTGATGGCGCAGCGCATCACCAAGCGCAGCAAGGCGGTGCTGTCGGGCGGCCTGCATCCGCATTACCGCGATACGGTGGCGACACTGATGGACCAGACCGACCAGCCGCATGTGGCGGCCCCGGTCGATCTTGCCGGCACCGAGGACCTGTCCACGCTGATCGACGAGCAGACCGCCTGCGTCGTGGTGCAGAACCCGAATGTGTTCGGTCATCTGCGCGACCTGACGTCGCTGGCCAAAGCCTGCCAGGCCAAGGGCGCGCTGCTGGTGGTCGCCGTCACCGAAATCACCTCGCTCGGCCTCGTCACGCCGCCGGGCGCGATGGGTGCCGATATCGTCGTGGCGGAAGGCCAGAGCATCGGCGTGCCGCTCAGCTTCGGCGGGCCTTACGTGGGCCTGTTCGCAACGCGCGAGAAATACGTGCGCCAGATGCCGGGCCGCCTCTGCGGCGAGACCGTCGACCAGGAGGGCCGGCGCGGCTTCGTACTGACGCTGTCGGCGCGCGAGCAGCACATCCGCCGCGAAAAGGCGACCTCGAATATCTGCACCAATTCAGGCCTCTGCGCGCTGGCCTTCACCATTCATATGAGCCTGCTGGGTGAAGCCGGTCTCACGCGCCTTGCCGAGATCAACCATGGCAAGGCCGTGCAACTGGCCGAGAAGCTGGCCGAAATGAAGGGCGTCGCGGTGGTGCCGCAGGCCTTCTACAACGAATTCGCCATCACGCTGCCCAAGCCGGCGGCGGGCATCGTTGAAAAGTTGGTCGAGCAGAAGATCCTCGGCGGCGTGCCGGCCTCGCGCCTCTTCCCCGGCGACAAGTCGCTGGAGAATGTGCTGCTGATCGCCGTGACCGAAACCAATACCGAAGGCGATATGGACAAGCTTGTCGCCGCCCTGAAGGAGGTGCTGTGATGAACCGCCAGGGACGCCCCACCGCGCCGCATACCGCCGCCAACAGCGCCTCGACCGGCACGCTGACCGGCAATCGCGGCCTGCAGATGGAAGAAGCGCTGATCTTCGAGATCGGCGAGGACGGCCGCACCGGCGTCGACCTGCCGGCGGCGCCGAAAGTCAAAGACCGCCTCGGCGGGCTGAAGCGACAGGGCAAGATCGGTCTGCCAGGCCTGAGCGAGCCGCAGGTGATCCGCCATTTCGTGCGCCTGTCGCAGAAGAACTATTCCATCGATGCCGGGCTGTATCCGCTCGGCTCCTGCACGATGAAGCACAATCCGCGCCTCAACGAGAAAATGGCGCGGCTGCCCGGCCTGGGTGACGTGCATCCCCTGCAGCCGGTCTCGACCGTGCAGGGTGCGCTGGAGGTCATCGACCGGCTCGCCGGCTGGCTCAAGACGCTGACCGGTATGCCGGCGGTGGCGATGTCGCCGGCCGCCGGCGCGCATGGCGAGCTGTGCGGCCTGATGGCGATCCGCGCGGCGCTGAAGGCGCGCGGCGATGTGCGCAAGCGCATCCTCGCGCCCGAATCCGCGCATGGCACCAATCCGGCCACCGCGGCGCTCTGCGGCTATACCGTCGATCCGATCCCGGCCACCGCCGAGGGCCGCGTCGATCTCGACGCCCTGCAGGCCAAGCTGGGGCCGGATGTGGCGGCGATCATGCTGACCAATCCGAATACCTGCGGCCTGTTCGAACGCGACATCAAGAAGGTCGCCGATATGGTGCATGCCGCCGGCGCCTTCTTCTACTGCGACGGCGCCAACTTCAACGCCATCGTCGGCAAGGTGCGTCCGGGCGATCTCGGCATCGACTGCATGCATATCAACCTGCACAAGACCTTCTCGACGCCGCATGGCGGCGGCGGCCCGGGTTCAGGCCCAGTCGTGTTGTCGGACTCGCTGAAAGACTTCGTGCCGCTGCCCTATGTGGTGCATGGCAAGGATGGTCTGACGCTGGTGGAAAGCGGCGACGCCAAGAGCTTCGGCCGCATGAAGAGCTTCCATGGCCAGATGGGCATGTTCATCCGCGCGCTCGCCTACATGATGAGCCACGGTGCCGACGGCCTGAAGCGCGTGGCCGAAGACAGCGTGCTGTCGGCCAACTACGTGCTGGCAAGCCTCAAGGACATCATGAGCCCCAGCTTCGAGGGCCCCTGCATGCATGAGGCGCTGTTCGACGACCGCTTCCTGAAGGATACCGGCGTCACCACGCTGGATTTCGCCAAGGCGATGATCGACGAGGGCTACCATCCGATGACAGTGTATTTCCCGCTCGTCGTACATGGCGCCATGCTGATCGAGCCGACCGAAAGCGAGAGCAAGGACAGCGTGGACACCTTCGTCAACACGCTGCGCGGCCTGGCCGAGAAGGCGATTGCCGGCGGCGAGAATGTCGCGATGTTCCAGGCCGCCCCGCAGCTCACGCCGCGCCGTCGCCTGGACGAAACCCGCGCCGCCCGCTCGCCGGTGCTGCGCTGGAAGCCGGGCAGCAACGGCGCGCCGATTGATAAGGCCGCGGCGGAGTAAGCGCCGTCGTCATTGCAGAAATGCAAACCGCCCGGTCAGCAATGGCCGGGCGGCTTTTTTCATGGCACGTCAGCGTCGCACGAAGGGGAGCGGCCGTCCGCGCAGTTGCGGCTCAGAGGTGTGCCGCCCCAGCAGCCGCGACAGGATCGCCGCCACGGCCACAATCGCCGCGCTGACGATCAGCCAGACCGCCGCGATGAGAAAGCCGCCGGCACCGTCGAGAAGGCCGGCCAGCCAGACCAGCAGGCCGGAGAATTCCGATCCGAGCGTCAACCGGTCGGCATTGCTGCTGGCAAAAGCGGTGGCCCATTCCAGCAGGCCGTGACCGAGCCAGGCGAGACCCGACCACACCAGGATTGCGATGCCGGCGACGGCCCAAATGAATTTATTCATGACTGATGCTCCGCCGGCGACGGGCCGGACTCTTGTGGCAGGGTCTCGAGGAACGCATCCAGCAGTTCGATATTCCGCTGGTTGGCACGATAGAAGGCGTCGCCGAACCAGCCGACCACGGGAATCACGCTGATCAGCAGGTCGACCGCGACATTGCCGCTCATGCGCAGGATCAGCGCCGGCGGCGCTCCGAGCCGCCGCGCTTCCCAGATCAGGTAACCTGCGAGGCCCTTGGCCGTCAGCGTGCCGATGCCGGGCACCAGATTCAGCACCGCATCAAGGCCAACATGGATATTCGTGCCCGGCACGCGAACCGCGCTGTCGAGCAGGCGGGCGAGCGCCCTGAGGCGACGGCGCACAATGTCGATCCGCTGGCCGGATGCAGGATGAATGGAGTCGTAGGCAGAGGAATATGAGGCCGTGTATGCCGGCATGAACGCCTCCCAAGATCAGAGCGACAGATCGCTCATCAGGTGGAAGAGTCCGACATCGCAGCCTGCGCAGCTGCCAGAGGGGCCCGGACCCCAGTTGCAAGGTCAGATTGGAAGCGGAAGGCCGGATTTCAAGGGTTCTGAACCATCGCAGCTCGCAGCGGGTTTCCGCGAACGTCCCGCCTTTCGCCAACCGCAGAAAGAGGACCGCCCGCGAAGCTTAACGCTCGATGCGGGCCAGCACCGTCATCAGGAGATAGGCGACCAGCGCGAAGCCGAGACCGGGCAGGAGAATACTGGTGCCGACAAAGCCCCAGTCGACGCCACAGGTGGTGGGAATGCCGCTGCCGCGGCTCATGTCGATCGGAATATGGCCCTGCGCGGCCGGCACCGGCTTGCACAATCCCATCGGCTCGTAGCCATGCGTGCGCAGCAGCAGGATGCCGTAGAGCACCACTGGCAGGCCGAGACCGGCCACCAGACTGGTCGCAACGCGGCCGGCAGGCGTACGCGGGCGGATCAAGCGGGATAGGCGCGACAGCACATCTGTCTCCACATTTCGGGAGGTTCTGATAGCAGGACCGGCAGCCCGGCGCCAGATGCAGCGCTCAGCCCGGCGCGAGTGCGTGCCGGGCCAGTGCGTGGCGGGCGAGAGCCAGCGTCGCATCGCGATCGCCGGCCGCATCGACAGGGGCCCAGCCGGGTTCGGAAGCAGACGGGGCCTGCAGAGCTTGCATCTGCCAGTCCACCACGGTGCCGGTGGCATCGGAGGCATCGCCCTGCCGGGTCGCGACGCGGCGCAGCAGTATCTCCGGTGGCGCCGTCAACCACAGGCCTGCAAAGCCGGTGCGGCATCGTTCAGCGATGGCAACTGCCGCGCTGCGTTCGTTGGTCCGACCGAACACGGCATCCAGCAGTATGCTGTGGCCGCTGTGCAGCAGCCGTTCGCCGGTCGTCAGCAGCGCGGCATAGGTCTGCCGGCTCGCCTCGGCGGTGTAGCTCTCCTGCGGCAGGCGCTCGGTCAGCGCCCTGCTCAGCAACTGCTTGCGCAGCACGTCGCTCCGCAGCACCACTCCGCCCCAGGGATACCCGCCGAGTTCCGCCGCGAGGTCGCGCGCCACGGTGGACTTGCCGGTGCCGGAATAGCCGCCGACCGCCACACATCGCGGCCGTTCCGACCGCAATGCACGCTGCGCCAGCGCCAGATAGCCGCGCGCCTCGTCCCGCCCGGCCGGCGTCATGGCCGCGATGTGACAGCGGATCGCGGCCCGCAGGGCAACGTAAAGCGGCAGCAGCGGCAGACCGTCATAGTCGCCGCTCGCTTCGAGATAGCGATTGAGTGCGCGGTTGGCGAGTTCGCTGCAGCCATGATGCAGCAGGTCCATCAGCAGGAAGGCGAAGTCGTACAGCGTGTCGATCTCCGCCAGGTCGTCATCGAATTCCAGGCAGTCGAACAGCACGGGCCGGCCGTCGATCAGGGCAATGTTGCGCAAATGCAGATCGCCATGACCGTGCCGCATGCGGCCTACCGCCCTGCGGGTCGCCAGCAAGGCGCGCTGGCTTTCGAATTTGACCTGCAGCGCCGCACGAAAGGCTGCCAGTTCCGGATCGGACAATCCGTCCGGCGTACGGCGCGCGAAGGCGGCATCGTTGAACGACAACGTGCGCGTGACGGTGTCGGCCGCCTCGGCATCTACCGTTTCGGCCCGGGCATGGAAATCCGCAATGGTATCCGCCAGCGTCTCGATGAGTGCTGCATCCAGCGTCCCGCCGTCGGCCAGCCGGTCGAAGGTCGCCCCGGACGGAAAGCGCCGCATCTCGATTAGCCATTCCACCGGCTCGCCCTGTTCCGTGAGGCTGAGCTGCCCGTCGGCCGTGCGACAGACCGCGCGACACCCGAGATACAGATCGGGTGCCGTGCGCCGGTTCAGTTCGACTTCGCGCAGGCAAGCCGCATGCCGCTGCTGCAGGGAGGCGAAATCCAGATAGGGCAGCGTGACCGCCTTTTTCAGCTTCCAGGCCCGGTCACCGGACAGGAAGATGCGCGAGATATGGGTTTCCATCACCTGCTCGGGCGGCGGCTGGAACACGCGGTCGATATCCGGCGGATTGGGGTCGGTCATGCCGGCAGTCTAGCCCGGCGGCGATGGCGAATGTTTGACCGAACGCAAAGCCGGCCATCGGCGCGTGGCAAGCCGGACTTATGCCGCCTTCGACCAGCTGCGGTCGACCAGCGCCACGATGGCACGCATGATCTGGGTCAGGTCGTAATCCTTCGGCGTGAAAACGCCGGCGATACCCGAGGCCTTCAGCCGTGCCTCGTCTTCGGGCGGAATGATGCCGCCGACCACCACCGGTACGTCGCCGATGCCTTCGGCGCGCATGCGCTGCATCACCTCGGTTGCCAGTTCGACATGGCTGCCCGAGAGGATCGAGAGGCCGACCAGATGCACGCCTTCTTCCAGTGCCGCGGCCACGATCTGCTCCGGCGTCAGACGGATACCCTCGTAAACCACTTCCATGCCGCAATCGCGGGCCTTCACGGCGATCTGCTCGGCGCCGTTCGAATGGCCGTCGAGGCCGGGCTTGCCGACCAGCAACTTGAGCGGCCGGCCGAGGCGTTTTGCCACCGCCTTCACTTCCTCACGCAACTCGTCCATGCCGTCATTGCCCAGCGCTTTGCTGGCAGCCGACACACCGGTCGGCGCGCGGTATTCGCCGAAGACCTTGCGCAGCGTCGCCGCCCATTCGCCGGTGGTAACACCGGCTTTGGCCGCAGCGATGCTGGGTTCCATGATGTTGCGACTGTCGCGGGCGGCGGCTTCGAGATCTTTCAGGGCGGCCTCGACGGCGTTCCGGTCGCGCTGGGCGCGCCAGGCCTTCAGACGTTCGATCTGCTCGGCCTCTGCGGCCGGATCGACCGTCATGATCGCGCCGCCTTCAGTACCAACCAGCGGCGACGGCGCGCTTTCGGTAAATTTGTTGACGCCGACCACGGTGATCGCGCCGGTCTCGATGCCGCGCACGCGCGCCGTGTTGCTCTCGACCAGGGCCTGTTTCAGGTAGCCACTCTCGACCGCCTGGATCGCGCCGCCCATCTCCTCGATACGCTTCAGCTCGGCGCGGGCGGCGTCTTTCAGCTCGTTCACCTTGGCCTCGATCGCCGGGTTGCCGTCGAACAGGTCGCCGTATTCCAGAAGATCGGTCTCGTAGGCGACGATCTGCTGCAGGCGCAGCGACCATTGCTGGTCCCAGGGACGCGGCAGGCCCAGCGCCTCATTCCAGGCCGGCAACTGCACGGCGCGCGCGCGCGCCTTCTTCGACAGCACCACGGCCAGCATCTCGAGCAGGATGCGATAGACGTTGTTCTCAGGCTGCGGCTCGGTCAGGCCGAGCGAATTGACCTGCACGCCATAGCGGAACATCAGCGCCTTGGGATCGGTGACGCCGTAACGCTCGCGGCCGATTTCTTCCCAGAGATCGACGAAGGCGCGCATCTTGCAGATTTCGGTGACGAACCGAATCCCGGCATTGACGAAGAAGCTGATGCGGCCGAAGGCCTGCGCGAAATCCTCCGGCGGCACCTGGCCCGAGGCCTTCACGGCATCCAGCACCGCAATCGCGGTGGCCAGCGCATAGGCCAGTTCCTGCACCGGCGTAGCGCCCGCTTCCTGCAGGTGATAGCTGCAGACATTGGTCGGATTCCACTTGGGCAATTCGCGATAGGTGAAGGCGATCACGTCGGTGATCAGCCGCATCGAGGCCGCCGGCGGATAGATATAGGTGCCGCGCGACAGATATTCCTTGATGATGTCGTTCTGCACCGTGCCGTTCAGGTCGGACCGTTTGGCGCCCTGCTCCTCGGCGACCGCGATATAGAGCGCCAGCAGCCAGGCAGCCGGCGCATTGATCGTCATCGAGGTATTCATTTGCGCCAGCGGAATCCGGTCGAACAGCACCCGCATGTCGCCCAGATGGCTGATCGGCACGCCCACCTTGCCCACCTCGCCGCGCGCCAGCACATGGTCGCTGTCGTAACCGGTCTGGGTCGGCAGGTCGAAAGCCACCGACAGGCCGGTCTGGCCGCGGCCCAAATTGGTCCGGTACAGTTCGTTCGACGCCGTGGCCGAGGAATGGCCCGAATAGGTACGGAACAACCAGGGCTTTTCCCGGTTAGCATCGGGGCCCTTCTCGCGGGTGCGAAGGGATCCGGTCTGGGCAGTGTCCGTCGGGCGAGTCGCAGACATAATTTTATTCCGAGTCAAGTTGACGTTAGGATATTTAGTTTCTCGTTGCGTCGGCCTTGAGAAATATCATAACCTGTGCTGCATTGCAAAACGATCTTGCCATTTTTTCGCCAGTGCAAAAAGATAGGCCAAGGTCTTGCTCGTCACCGTCTCGCGGCGCCGCACAAGGCTAATCCCGGCCTGGGCGGCCCAACAAGACCAGAAACGCCGTCCGCAGCGACACCTGCGGGCGTAACAGGGAAACAACGAGGGAGTTTCGTCATGTCGAATGCGGGTGGATCTGTTGTCGCGCTGCCGACCGCCCAGGCTCAGGCCGCACAAGCTGCGGCCCAGGCCCAGGCGGCGACCGGAGCGCTGAAAGATCTCTACGAAGTTGGCGAAATTCCGCCGGTCGGCCATGTGCCGAAGCAGATGTATGCCTGGGCGATCCGCCGCGAGCGCCACGGGCCGCCGGAAGAGTCGATGCAGCTGGAAGTGCTGCCGACGCCCGAGATCGATGCCGACGAGGTGCTGATTCTCGTGATGGCGGCGGGCGTGAACTACAACGGCGTCTGGGCCGGTCTCGGCGTGCCGATCTCGCCCTTCGATGTGCACAAGGCCGAATACCACATCGCCGGCTCCGATGCCTCGGGCATCGTCTACAAGGTCGGCCGCCGCGTGAAGCGCTGGAAGGTCGGCGACGAAGTCATCGTCCATTGCAACCAGGACGACGGCGACGACGAGGAGTGCAACGGCGGCGATCCGATGAACTCGCCGACGCAGCGCATCTGGGGTTACGAGACTCCGGATGGCAGCTTCGCGCAGTTCGCCCGCGTGCAGTCGCGCCAGCTGATGGCACGCCCCAAGCATCTGACCTGGGAAGAAAGCGCCTGCTACACGCTGACGCTCGCCACCGCCTACCGCATGCTGTTTGGCCACCGTCCGCATATCCTGCGGCCGGGCCATAACGTGCTGGTCTGGGGCGCCGCCGGCGGTCTCGGCTCGATGGCGATCCAGCTGATCGCCATTTCCGGGGCCAATGCCATCGGCATCATCTCGGATGAGTCGAAGCGCGATTTCGTCATGAGCCTGGGTGCCAAGGGCGTGATCAACCGCAACGACTTCGATTGCTGGGGCCAGCTGCCGCCGGTGATGGATACCGAGAAATACGCCGAGTACATGAAGAAATGCCGTGCCTTCGGCAAGGCGATCTGGGACATCACCGGCAAGGGCAACGATGTCGATTTCGTCTTCGAGCATCCCGGCGAGCAGACCTTCCCGGTCTCCTGCTTCGTGGTGAAGCGCGGCGGCATGGTGGTGTTCTGCGCCGGCACGACGGGCTTCAACATCACCTTCGACGCGCGATTCGTGTGGATGCGCCAGAAGCGCATCCAGGGCAGCCACTTCGCCAACCTGCTGCAGGCCAGTCAGGCCAACCAGCTGGTGATCGAACGCCGCCTCGATCCCTGCATGTCGGAAGTGCTCGGCTGGGCCGATATCCCGCGCGCCCATACCAAGATGTGGAAGAACCAGCACAAGCCCGGCAACATGGCCGTGCTGGTCAGCGCCAAGGTGCCCGGCCTGCGTACCCTTGAGGATGCAATCGAAGCAGGGAATTCATAATCCCTCTCGATGCTGACCGGCTGGCGGAGCGATCCGCCAGCCGACATTTCCCAAAGAGATTTCCCGTTCCGCTTTTAAGGACGATTCTGCATGTCCGCTGCTCCGAAACTCGCACCCGCTTCTGATCCGCTCATCATCGCCGACCTGCTGCCGACCTGCAGCAAGGCGCTGGAGGCGGCCGAGACGCTGCTGGGTCATGCCACGGCGGCCGTAGCGCTCATGGTGCGCGATGCCAACGGCAATATCGACGCCGCCAAGCTGGAAGACGAGCAGTTTGCCGCGCATGGACTGGCCTGGCTTGCCACCTATGTGGCGACGCTCAAGGAAAGCCTGCACTGGGCCGAGCGGTTGAAGGAAGACGGCAAGCTGCGCGAACTGGAACAGCTGATCCTGCAGGCCGGCTTCGGCGAGTATCTGGCACAGATGCAGGGCGGCATCAGCATGAGCCAGGTAGAAATCTGCCGCCTGTCCGATCTCGGCGTTTCAGCCGAGGCGCAACAGGCGATGCTGACGCCGGCCGTGAAGACGCTGATCGCTGCCGGCAACACGCCGCCGGTCCGCAGCCGGATCGCCGAGTTGATCAAGGACGGCCTCGACACCGGAGATTTCGGCGAACTCGGTCTCGACGAGACCATGGCCATGGTGCGCGAGCAGTTCCGCCGCTTCGGCGAGGACAAGGTCATCCCCTATGCGCATGACTGGCACCGCAAGGATGAATTCATCCCGATGAGCGTGGTCGACGAGATGGCCGAGCTCGGCGTCTTCGGCCTCACCATTCCGGAAGAATATGGCGGGCATGGCATGGGCAAGACCGCCATGTGCGTGGTCTCGGAAGAACTTAGCCGCTGCTATATCGGCGTCGGCAGCCTCGGCACCCGCGCCGAGATCGCCGCCGAACTGATCCTGCGCGGCGGCACCGAAGAGCAGAAGAAGAAATGGCTGCCCAAGCTCGCCTCGGGCGAGACGCTACCCACCGCCGTCTTTACCGAGCCGAACACGGGCTCGGATCTCGGTTCGCTGCGCACGCGCGCGGTAAAAGACGGCGATGTCTACAAGGTGACCGGCAACAAGACCTGGATCACCCATGCCGCGCGTACCGACCTGATGACCTTGCTGGCGCGCACCGATCCGAACGAGAAGAGCTACAAGGGCCTCTCGATGTTCCTGGCCGAGAAGCCGCGCGGCGACGATGCCAATCCCTTCCCCGCCGAAGGCATGACCGGCGGCGAGATCGAAGTGCTCGGCTATCGCGGCATGAAGGAATACGAGATCGGCTTCGACGGCTTCGAGGTGAAGGCCGAGAACCTGCTGGGCCAGCGCGAGGGCCAGGGCTTCAAGCAGCTGATGGAGACGTTTGAGTCGGCCCGCATCCAGACCGGCGCGCGTGCGCTGGGCGTGGCGCAATGCGCGCTGGAACTCGGCCTGAAATACGCCAACGAGCGCATCCAGTTCGGCAAGCCGATCTACAGCTTCCCGCGCGTGCATGGCAAGATCGCCTGGATGGCGGTGGAAACCATGCTGGCGCGCCAGCTCTGCTATTTTGCCGCGCGCGAGAAAGACCAGGGCCGTCGCTGCGACCTGGAAGCCGGCATGGCCAAGCTGCTGGCCGCGCGCATCGCCTGGGCCAATGCCGACAATGCGCTGCAGGTGCATGGCGGCAACGGCTATGCCGAGGAATATCCGATCAGCCGCGTGCTGTGCGACGCGCGCATCCTCAACATTTTCGAGGGCGCTGCCGAGATCCAGGCGCAGGTGATCGCCCGCCGCCTGCTGGAAACGCGCAACGGCTAATTCATAAAGTCCGTGCTGGTCAGGTTGCTGCCGCAGACCAGCACGGCCACCTTTTCGCCCGGCTTCGGCACATAGCGTTTCGACAGCAGTGCCGCAAAGGCCGCTGCGCCACCGGGCTCCGCTACCAGCCGCAGCTTTTCCCACAAGGCCTTCTGCGCTTTGACTATCGCTTCGTCCGTCACCAGCACGGACTCAGCCACGCGCTGCTGCGCGATCGGGAACATCAGACTGCCGATCATCTTCGGCGCCAGCGAGTCCGCCGCGATGCCGCCGGCCGGCGCCTCGACCGGTTTTCCTGCCTTGAGCGCCATGTGCAGTGTGGGCGCAGCCTCGGGCTCCACCGCCACCACTTTCACCTTGCCGCCATACCAGGCGGCAATGCCGCCGATCAGGCCGCCGCCGCCGACGGCGACCAGCAGCGTATCGATCTCGGGGGCCTGTTCTTCCAGCTCGAGACCCACGCTGCCCTGACCGATCAGGGTTTCCGGCTGGTCATAGGCATGGATCGCCAGCGCGCCGCTTTCCTTCAGCCATTCCTCGCTGGCCGCCAGCGCATCGGCATAGCGGTCGCCGCCCACCACAAGATCGGCGCCGTAGCTTTTGATCTTGGCGATCTTCATCGGTGCCGCGATGCTGGGCACGAAAATCCTGGCCGGCACCTTCAGCACCATGGCGGCATAGGCCACCGCTGCACCGTGGTTGCCACCCGAGGCCGCCACCACGCCGGCGGCCGGCACCTTGCCCGCCAGCAGACCGGTGAAAGCGCCGCGCGGCTTGAACGAGCCGGAATGCTGCAGCAGTTCCAGCTTGAGCTGCACCTGCGGCAGGTCGAGGCCGAAATCGGCTCCCGCCACGGCCATGACCGGCGTGCGCCGTATATAAGGTGCGATCCTCGGGTAATTGGCGGCTATGGCGGCGCGGTCGACAGAAGCAGATGACATGGAATCCCGACTTGCAGATGGAGGACGCTGGCTTGACTATAATTAGGAAAATGGCTAATTAGCAATATGCCTGTCGAGCAAAACATGCTTGCCGCCTTCCGTGCGCTGGCCAGCGACCGCCGGCTCGCCATCCTCGACTGGCTGCGCGACCCCGAGACGCACTTCCCCCCGCAGACCGACGGGGATCTGGTGAAGGACGGCGTCTGCGGTCTGCTGATCGCCGAAAAACTGGGGGTCAGCCAGCCGACCGCCAGCGAGCATCTGAAAATCCTGGTCCAGGCCGGCCTGCTGCGCGGCAGGCGGATCCGGCAGTGGACCTTCTATCGCCGGGACGAAACCGCCATCGCACGGCTGAAGCAGGGCCTGCGCGACCTGTAACTTGCGGCGGATTGCCGCCGATGGCCGGGAGGGCTTGGACCTGCCCGGCGGGACCCTATATCCTCCGGCCATGCAGAATGTCGTCAACTTCCTGATCCCGGCCTTTGCCGTCGCCACTTTTCTGGTGCTCTGCGTCGGCATCTTCGCGCTGTTCCGCGGCGGCCGGTTCAACCGCTCGTATTCGAACCTGCTGATGCGCTGGCGCATCCTGCTGCAGTTCATTGCCATCATCCTGATCGGCATCGCCAGTTTCGCCTTCCGCAACTGAGGCTGACGCATGGTTAAGCTCGACCGGATCTACACCCGCGGTGGCGACAAGGGCATGACCTCGCTGGGGAACGGCGAGCGCGTGCCCAAACACGATCTCCGTGTAGAGGCCTATGGCGCCGTCGATGAGGCCAACGCGGCCATCGGGCTGGCGCGGCTGCATACCCACCCGTCGGAGGATGGCGGTTCCGATCTGGATGCCATGCTGTCGCGCATCCAGAATGACCTTTTCGATCTGGGCGCCGACCTCTGTACCCCGGAAGACGAAGAGAACGATCCACGCCGCCGGCCGGCCCTGCGGATGGACCAGGTGCAGGTCGACCGGCTGGAAGCCGAGATCGACGCCATGAATGCGCGGCTCAGACCGCTGACATCTTTTATATTGCCCGGCGGGAGCCCGGCCGCCGCTTACCTGCATCTGGCCCGCACCATCGTCCGGCGCGCCGAGCGGCTGGTGACCGCCCTGCAGGATGCCGAGCGCATCAACCCTGCGGCCCTCAGCTATATCAACCGCCTGTCGGACCACCTGTTTGTCGCTGCCCGTCATGCCAACCGGGACGGTGCCGGCGACGTCCTCTGGGTACCGGGACTGAACCGCGGCTGAACTGGAACTGCCCGGCAAAAACTGCCGGACCCGACCCGGCAAGCGGACCAGACGGCAGAAGCTGCCGCGTTAACCCCGTCTCGAAATATTGTGAATTCCCCTGAAATAATAATGCATTAGCCCGAACGGCCAAAACTGGCACGGTGCTTGCTCCTCCTCTGGCAAATCGGTTTCCAGCCCATGGAGGGGTGTTATGTCAATTAGTGGCGCTTTGCAGACCTCGATCACCGGCCTGAATGGTCAGTCCGCGGCGATCGGCTTCATCTCGGACAACGTCGCGAATGCGAGCACCATCGGCTACAAGAAGGTCGAGTCGCGGTTTCAGACGCTGGTGACGCAGTCGAGCGCACAGGCGAATACGCACTCCCCCGGCGGCGTCATCAACCAGCCTTTCTTCGCCAACAATACGCAGGGCTCGATCCAGCAGGTGTCCTCCACCACCTCGATCGCCCTGGTCGGCGGCGGCTTCATCCCGGTCTCGAAAAAGAACGGCACGGACGGCACCACCGGCCTGCCGACGTTTGAGACCACCAGCTACTTCACCCGTGTCGGCGACTTCAACCAGAACAGCGACGGCTTCCTGGTGAACTCCTCGGGCTACTTCCTGCGCGGCTGGCCGATCGATCCGGTCACCGGCGTGGTCGACAGCTCGGCGACTGAAGAAGTGCGCGTGTCCAACCTGCTCGACGCGCCCGTCGCGACCAGCGTGGTCGATTACGCCGCCAACCTGCCGTCCAACGCGCTCGACACCTCAGGCACGCTGCCGGCCACCTTGCCGGCCAGCTCGATCCAGATCTTCGACGCGCTGGGCAACGCCCGCACGCTGAACCTGACCTGGACACGCACCGGCAACAACGCCTGGGAACTCGCGGTCAACGCTCCGGGGGCCGATACCACGGCTTCCACTACTTCGTTCGGTCCGATCACCGTGACCTTCGGCGGCTCGATCGCCGGCAACAACATCTCGCCTGGCACGATCGCCAGCCTCGGCGCCGCCGACGGTACCACACCGTCCGGTACCGGCACCGGCGTCTTGACCGGTTCGCAGGCCTCTGCCGTGAACGACGATGCGTCGATTGCCTTCAGCATCGACTACGGTTCGGGCGGCCAGCAGATCCGTCTCGACCTGGGTTCCTATGGCAATTCGATCGGCACCACTCAGTATGCCGGCGACACACTGACGCTGAACAACTTCCAGCAGAACGGTGTGCCGCAGGGTAACTTCAAGAACCTCGCGATCGACCAGGACGGCTTCGTCTCGGTCACCTTCGACAATGGTAACGTCAAACAGTTCTACCAGATCCCGGTGGCCAAATTCCGAGATCCAACCGAACTGGACCGTGTGGCAGGTAACGCCTTCGTCGAAACCCCAAGCTCTGGCGGCGCAGTGCTGTCGCAGTCGGGATCGAGCGGCGCCGGTGATTATGTGTCGGCCGCCATCGAAGGCTCGAACGTCGATATCGCCGAAGAGTTCTCCAAGCTGATCGTCGCCCAGCGTACCTACTCGGCCAACGCCCGGCTGATCACCGCTGCCGACGAACTGCTCCAGGAAACCATCAATATCCGCCGCTAACTGAACTGACTGCCGGGCCCGACCGGCCCGGCAGTCACCACCACAACCCCGGAAAGGTTCTGTATCATGTCTTTGAGCGCCGCCCTCAACACTGCCGTCATCGGCCTGCAGACTCTGCAGAACCAGACGCGCATTGCTGCGGGCAACGTCTCGAACGCGCAGAACCCGGATTATACCCGCAAGGTCGCCACGCTAACCACGCCTGCGGCTGCAGGCCTGCCGCAGGCCGCCCTGATCTCTGGTGTCACCCGCGCCGTCGCGCCGGAAATCCAGCAGGACTTCTACAGCGCCAACGCCGACTATGGCCGGCTGCAGATGCAGCTGGGTTATACGAAGGAACTCGCCGAAGCCCTGGATGCGACCAACACCACTGGCGATCAGCCGACTCTGCTGGCGATGATGACCCGCTTCGAGGATGCCTGGAAGCAACTCGAAGCCACGCCAGAAAACAACGACTTCAAAAGCCTGGTCGCACAGCGCGGCGCAGAGCTAGCCGGCGAAATCCGCCGTCTGAACGGGCTGCAGTCGGAACTTCAGAACAGAGCGCAGCAGAATATCCAAACCGATATCGAGGCCATCAACACCTCGACAGCGAAGATTGCCGAACTGAACAGCAAGATCGCCTCGCTGAGCGCTGCCGGCTCCCCGGTCGGCGACCTGGAAGACCTGCGCGATGCCGAGATCAAGCGTCTGTCCGACAAGGTCGGCGTTCGCACGCTGACTAACGATCGCGGCGAGGTATTCGTATACACCACCGGCGGCGTTCAGCTCGTCGGGACGACCGCCCAGCAGTTCGAGTATGTCGAGACCGCAAACCCGCCCACATATCCCCAGGCCGGTATCTACCTGAACGGTTCCAGCACGGATGTCACGGGCGGCTTCCTGAACGGCTCGACCCGCGCTTCGCTGGACTATCTCGACGTCACTGCGACCGCCCTGGCCTCGAACGACCCGAATGTCGCCACACTATCGAAATTCTTCAATCAGCTCGATACTTTTGCCGCCAATCTGCGCGATGTTGTGAATAACGCGTATGGCGGCACTTTCTTCGACTACAGCGCCGCGGTCGGCACGCCGCCCAACGAGGCCGGCCTGCTGATCGTCGAGGCCGGCCTTGCAGCCGATCCGAGCACGCTGGATGCCAGCGTGGCTGGCGCCGTCCAGCAGGCGATGCGCAATACCACGATGACAAATGCGCAGATCAACCGCAGCACCGATCCGAACGGTCTGGTTGTCGCCAACGTCAATATTTTCGGTGTGGCGAACAGCATCCTGTCCTACCATGCCCGGGCGGCAGCAGATAACGAACTGCAGCGCGATACGGCCGAACGCCTACAGCACACCCTGGACCAGAAATTCCGCAACATCACCGGTGTCAATATCGATGATGAGCTTGCGCAGTTGCAGCTTCTGCAGAACAATTATGCCGCGCTGGCCAATGTCATGAATACGGTCACGCAGATGTTCGACACTCTCGTCAACATCGGGAGGTAAACCATGGTCTCTCTTATCGGCACGACCCAATTCGCCACTCAGCTCGATGTGACCCGCAATATCCGGCTGCTGAACCTTCAGCTGAACCGGCAGAACCAGCAGCTGGCCGACGGCCGCTACGCCGACGGCCTGATCGGCGTTTCTCAGCGGGCCCAGGAACTCGGCAACCTGAAATCTGAAATCGGCACGGTCAACAACTACAAGAGCGCTGTGCAGTCGGCGCAGAACCGTACCAACCTCTATGCCATCACCATCGAGGAAATCATCGATATCGCGACCGAAGCGCAGGATACGATGATTAAGAACCGCGACCCGTTTTTCGCCACAAGTTCTGCGCCAGCCGTACAGGCAAACCTGTTGCTCGACAGAATCGGCGGACTGCTGCAGACCAAGGACGGCGACCGCTTTCTGTTTGCCGGCACCAACTATACCCAGAATCCGATCAACGGCACGATCTCGGGCCTGCCGACGATCTACGGCGCCAACGCGGTTCCGGGCGTGGACTACAATCCCTTCGTGGCTTTCACGGCTCCAGCCGCTTTCCCCGGTACGAGCCAGTACGCATCGGCGAACGATTTCTATATCAACCCGTCGCCGACCGCCCCAGGGACTTACGACGACTTCTACGATACGACCAATACGACGCTGTACACCGACGACAATGAGCAGTTGAGCTATGGCGTCTCGGCCGCAGAAGGCGGCTTCCAGATTCTGATCGATGCCATCCTGCGCTTCCGCGATGCGACGCAGGATATTGCCGGCAACCCGGACAACTACCAGGCCCGCGTCGATCAGGCCCGCACGCAGCTGAACGATGCGATCTCCTCGCTGAAATCGATCGCTTCGCGCAATGGTTACAAGCAGCAACAGCTAGCCGAAGTGCAGGCCCGCCACGACCGGGCGCTGGACGTACTCAAGGTGCGCGTCGGCAGCATCGAGAATATCGATATCGGCGAAGTCTCGGTCAACATCAAGAACCTGCAGACCACGCTGGAAGCCTCCTACGTGATCACGCGCGACAGCCTGCAGCTCTCGCTGGTTAACTTCCTGCGTTAAGCAGGCTTTTCCCGGCCCTGGTTCGGTCGGCGGGGCGCCTCGCCGGTTGCGATTCTGCCGCCATTGCCTATATTCCGGACCATCAACTTGGGCCCGGAAATGGACATTCAGCTCTACAACACCCTCACCCGCCAGAAGGAAATCTTCCGGCCGCTCGATCCGCAGCGGGTGACGATGTATGTCTGCGGCCCCACGGTCTACAACTACGCCCATATCGGCAACGCCCGCCCGGCAGTGGTCTTCGACACGCTGTATCGCCTGCTACAGAAAACCTTCCCGAAGGTGATCTACGCGCGCAACGTCACCGACGTAGACGACAAGATCAACCAGGCGGCCAAGGATCAGGGCGTGCCGATCGGCACGATCACCGAGAAGTATCTCGCGGTCTATCACGCCGACATGGGCGCGCTTGGCGTGCTGCCGCCGGGGATCGAGCCCAGGGTGACCCAGCATATCGATGCGATCATCAGTATGATCGAGCGGCTGATTGCTAACGGCAACGCTTATGAGAAGGACGGCCAGGTCCTGTTCCATGTGCCGTCCTTCAAGGATTACGGCCAGCTGTCGCGCCGCGACCGCGACGAGATGATCGCGGGCGCCCGCGTCGACGTTGCCGCCTATAAGCGCGATCCAGCCGACTTCACGCTCTGGAAACCCTCGGATGCCGAGACGGTCGGCTGGGACAGCCCCTGGGGCCGCGGCCGGCCTGGCTGGCATATCGAATGCTCGGCAATGATCGAACGCCAGTTCGGCACCGGCCCGATCGATATCCATGGTGGCGGCCACGACCTGATCTTCCCGCATCATGAGAACGAGATCGCACAGAGCGTCTGCGCCCATAACGGCGCGCAATTCTGCCGCACCTGGATGCATAACGGTTTCGTCAACATCAATGCCGAGAAGATGTCGAAGTCGCTCGGCAATGTGACGCTCGTGCATGACCTGCTGAAGCTGGCGCCGGGCGAGGCCCTGCGTCTGGTGCTGCTGTCGGCGCATTACCGCCAGCCGCTCGACTGGACCGAAACCGCAGTCAAGGACGCGCGCACACAGCTGGATCGCCTCTATCGTGCGCTCGACTCGCTGAAGGATGTGCAGGCCACTGAAACGCCGGCACCGGCCGCCTTCATGGCCGCGCTGGCCGACGACCTGAATACGCCGCGCGCGCTGGCGGAACTGCACCAGATCGCCAATGCGGCGAATAAGGCGACAGACGCCGCCGAGCGCGCGCGCCTGAAAGGCGAGCTACTGGCCAGTGGCTGGCTGATCGGGCTGCTGCAGCAGGATCCGGCGGTCTGGCTGAAGGGCGGTGCCAACGCGGCGGATGTGGATGCCGTGGCCATCGAGGCACTGATCGCAGACCGCAGGGCCGCCCGTGCCCGCAAGGACTGGGCGGAGTCCGACCGCATCCGCGACGAACTGGCGGCGCGGGGCATCGTTCTGGAAGACAAGGCCGGCGAAACCACCTGGCGGGTCGCATCATGAGCGAGACCGACATCAAGGCCGTGCAGGACGAGATCGTCGAGGATTTCGGCCTGTTCGACGACTGGATGGATCGCTACCGCTTCCTGATCGACCTCGGCCGTGCCCTGCCACCCTATCCGGATGAACTCCGCACCGATGAGTGGCGCGTGAAAGGCTGCATCAACCGTGCCTGGCTGCATGGCGAGGCGCGCGATGGCCGCATCTATTACCAGGCCAGCAGCGAGTCTGAGATTGTCGCGGGCCTGATTGCATTGTTGTTGAAGGTCTATTCCGGGCGCAAGCCGCAGGAGATTGTCGATACCCCGCCCGACTTCCTGCAGAAGATCGGCGTCTGGGAAAACATCACGTCGAACCGCATCAACGGCCTGAACGGCATGATCGCGCTGATTCAGAACGTGGCGAAGGCCGAACTGAAGGCGGCCTAAGCCTTCCCCATCATACTTTTCGGGCAGCCTCGATCTGGTCGATGGCCTTGACCGCAGCCTCGAAGGGCAGCAGCACGGCATTGTGGCGCGCCTTGTGCTCGCGCACCGGCACCAGCACTTCCAGATCGGTAAAGGCACCGCCGGCGAAGTCCGCACCCGGCGGCGGACCGTTCTCCTTGAGCATGCTGCGCATCATTCCGACCAGCTGGCGCAGCGTGGCCGCATCCTGCCCGATGATATGCCGGCCCAGGATACTGGCCGCCGCCTGCCCCAGGGCGCAGGCCCGCACCTGCTGGCCGTAGGCCGCCACGCGGCCCTCCGGGTCGAGGTTGAGGTCGACCGTGATCCGGCTGCCGCAGAGCGGGCTGTGATGGGTCACAGTGGCGTCCGGGCTGGTCAGGCGCTCGGTCTGGCCGATATGTGCCGCAAAATTAAGGATTTTTTCGTTGTAGAGGGCATTCAGCATGGGGCTTAGGCTACTCCTCGGGCGGCCTTGATGCACTGCCTTGAAGCCCCATTGCCTTGAAGCGGGGGCCACCCGACGATATATAACGGTCCATCTTTCCAGAACAATCCGGGCCGCCGATTTCTCAGCCCCCGGCAGGAGCAAAGCCCGTGTTCGCCAAGCGTGTTTCGATTGAGCAGGTTGAAGAAGGCAATGATCTGGCACCGAAATTCGATGCCGACGGCCTGATTGCCTGCGTCACCACCGCCGCCGAAACCGGCGAGGTTCTGATGCTCGGCTACATGAATGCCGAAGCGCTGCAGAAGACCATCGAAACCGGCGAGGCGCATTACTACAGCCGCAGCCGCAAGGTGCTGTGGCACAAGGGCGCTACCTCGGGCCTGGTGCAGAAGGTGGTCGAGATGCGCATCGACGACGACCAGGACGCCGTCTGGCTACGTGTGAAAATCCCGGGCGATGCCTCCTGCCATGTCGGCTATCGCTCCTGCTTCTACCGCTCGGTGCCGACCGGCAAGCCGGCTGACAGCGTCGAACTCACCTTCGAGGAGAAGGAAAAGATGTTCGATCCGAAGGCGGTCTACGGCGACGCGCCCAATCCGACGATCCTGTAGTCTCCGGACTCAGCAGCGCTGCGCGCCCGAAGCGGCGCCCAGACGCGGCTTTGCGGTTGCAATAGCTGCAACTTTTCGTGCTGCGGAACGTTGATCTGCGGCCCTGATCGCGCTCGGCCGCGAGACGGTAAAACTCCCATCATATTGTCGTCGGCCCGGCGCCCGCCCTATATGAGCCCGGCCTGAAACGGCCCGCAAAGAATAAGGAGTAGATGATGACCGCCCCTTTCACGATGAAGCCCCTGCCCTATGCCGACGACGCCCTGGATCCGGTGATCACCGCCCAGACCATCGGTTTTCATTATGGCAAGCATCACACGACCTATCTCAACACGCTGAACAAGCTGGTGGGCGAGGATGTGTCGCTGCAGGGCAAGAGCCTGGTTGAGATCGTCAAGGCGACGCACGGCAAGAGCGACAAGGCCGCCGTGTTCAACAATGCCGCCCAGGTCTGGAATCACGACTTCTACTGGGACAGCCTGAAGCCCAATGGCGGCGGCAAGCCGACCGGCAGGATGGCCGACCTGATCAAGGACAGTTTCGGCGACTACGACAAGTTCAAGGCCGATTTCGCCCAGGCCGGCGTGACCCAGTTCGGTTCGGGCTGGGCCTGGCTCTGCCTGGAAGGCGGCAAGCTGGTGTTCAAGAAGACCGGCAATGCCGAGAACCCGCTGCATATGACCGGCGTCACCCCGCTGCTGACGCTGGATGTATGGGAGCATGCCTATTACCTGGACTGGCAGAACCGGCGCCCCGACCATCTGAATGCCTGTATCGAGAAGCTGCTGAACTGGGACTTCGCCGAAAAGAATCTCGGCTGACAGGCCTGCAACCAAAGCGACAGGGCGGTGGGAAACCACCGCCTTTTTCCATGCGGCACCGCCTGGCGGCTTCATAAATCCCTAAGACATTCGTCGCTAGAAAGCAGGGTGTAGAAATGGGGCCATTGCGCCCCGCAGTCAGAGGATCGTTCCGTCATGCCGCATGATGCACCGCTTATCACGATGCTGGCGCTGGCCTTCGTGATCGCGTTCGCCTTCGGTATGATCGCCCAGAAATTCAGTCTCTCGCCGCTGGTCGGCTACCTGATTGCCGGCATCACCGTCGGCCCGCATACCCCCGGTTTTGTCGCCGACGCCGTGCTGGCACAGCAACTGGCCGAGATCGGCGTCATTCTCCTCATGTTCGGCGTCGGCCTGCATTTCTCGCCGGCCGATCTGATGCGGGTGCGCTGGATCGCCATTCCCGGCGCCATCGCACAGATGGCGGTCGCCACTGTGCTCGGCTTCGCGGTGGCGCAGTTTTTCGACTGGGGTATCGGCGGCGGCCTGGTCTTCGGACTGGCGCTCTCGGTCGCCAGCACGGTCGTGCTGCTGCGGGCGCTGGAAAGCCGCAACGAGGTCGACAGCGACCATGGCCGCATCGCCGTCGGCTGGCTGCTGGTGGAAGACATCCTGATGATTGCCGCCCTGCTGCTGCTGCCGGCTTTTGCCGATCTGCTGGCCGACCGGCCGAACAGCAGCGGCGACAGCCTGATCTACAGCTTGCTGATGACAGTGGCAAAAGTGGCGCTGTTTGCCGCGCTGGCGCTCGTCGTGGGCCGCCGCGTGATTCCGTGGCTGCTGCAGCATGTCGCCGATACCGGTTCGCGCGAATTGTTCACGCTGGCGGTGCTGGCCTGCGCGCTCGGCATCGCCTTCGGCGCCGCCATGCTGTTCGATGTGTCCTTTGCGCTGGGCGCGTTTTTCGCGGGCGTGATCATGAATGAGTCCGAGTTCAGCCACGACGCCGCCCAGCGCTCACTGCCCTTCCAGGATGCCTTCGCGGTGATGTTCTTTGTCTCGGTCGGCATGCTGTTCCAGCCGAGCATTATCTTCGACGCGCCGCTGGGGGTACTGGCCGTGCTGCTGATCATCCTGCTGGGAAAATCGGTGGCGGCCTTCCTGATCGTGCTGGCCTTCCGGCATCCGCTGACCTCGGCGCTGACGATTTCCGCCAGCCTGGCGCAGATCGGCGAATTCTCCTTCATCCTGGCGGGACTGGGCGTGTCCTACGGCCTGTTGCCCCCGGAGGGCCGCGATCTCATCATGGCCGGCGCGCTGCTGTCGATCTCGCTCAACCCGCTACTGTTTCGCGCGCTGGAGCCGCTGGAGGCCTGGCTGCGGGCGCGTCCCGACCTGCTGCGCAAACTCGGTTCGAAAGACCACAAGGACTGAGATCCGGTCGTTTCGCGGGCCGCTAGCCGGTGGCGATATACTGCCGCAGAGCTTCGGCTTCCATTTCCGTCGCGGCGATACGGCGCTTGACCACGTCGCCAATTGAAATCATGCCGATCAGCTTGCCGTTATCCACCACCGGCAGGTGGCGGATGCGACGCTTGGTCATCAGATGCATGACATCTTCGACGGTGTCGTGGCTGGAACAGACCATCACATTGCGGGTCATGATCGTGTCGGCGCTCTGCTGCAGCAGATCCGTGCCGATCATGGCCAGCCCGCGCACGATGTCGCGTTCGGAGAGAATCCCGGCGATGCTGCCATCCGCCCGCAGAACCATCACGGCGCCGATGCCCTTGTCGGCAAGCTTCTGACAGACCGCCTCGATCCCGTCATCCGGGCGGACGCTGATCACGCCCGGAGTCTTGTCCTTGAGAATAAGCGCAACGGTCATGGTGTTTCCTCCTGGCTTGCCCGCACTGCGGCGGGCTGTCGCGAACGGTCAGTCACAATCCTCTGCTGTCAAACGCTGCAGCGACCTGCCGGGTTGTTCCGGCGGCCTGTCCATGGGCCTGCGTTGCTGAAAACCTGATAAAAAGGCCCGTGCGGGCCGCCGCGCGGGACATCCCCTGCTGGCGCGGTCTGGGCGGAGCGGGCGGTGTCACCGATGCTCATGCGGCCTCCCGGTGCTGAACCTGCCGATTCCCCCTGCCGGCGGCCGAGGGCGGTATCTGAACAGCAACACAGACAGTCTCGGACAAGGCAGGGGCGCTGGCAAGATGCTTTGCGGTGGTGAGCGAGCGGGCCTTTGGGCTGGGATTTAAGTGTTTGAACAGGAACCAGCTTTGCCACAAATCAGCAGGCGGGTGGGAGCCTTGCGGGCGGGGATGGGTTCAGTTAAGGTCCGCGCCGTTTTCGACCCCCGGCCGTGGTTTGCACCTTCAGCCGGACCCTCGCGGAGAGGTGCCAGAGTGGTCGATCGGGGCGGTCTCGAAAACCGTTGTGCGTGCAAGCGTACCGTGGGTTCGAATCCCACCCTCTCCGCCATTTCTCTCCAAGCTGTTGAATTCACTGCCTGCTGTTTCAGCAGGGCACCCTACCAACAAATGCCTGCGCCCTGCCGAGCCCGCGCCAAGGCGTCGATCTCTCACCCGCGCCAGCGCAATACCAGGTCCCAGAGATGCGCTAGCAGGGCAACGATCAACGGCGCGGCGATCCAGGCCCAATGCTGGGCACCGATCAATGCGCCGCGTAAAGCCAGCGCCAGGCCAAGCCCGGCAAGGATCGTCGGAAACAAGGCACGCAATTGTGGTCCCTGGCCCGTCACCCGCCGATACAGCCACAGCGCCAAACATTCGGCCGCCACAAGCAAGATGATCAGATCGACAACCCGGCCGCTGGCGAAAAACTCGCTCATGACTTAAGGCGACACCAGACGGCAAAGGTGCGCCAGATCCTTGAAGAAGATACGCAGTTGCTGGCCGAGCGGTGCGCGCTTCAGTTCCTTGTTCATATAGGATTCCCAGGTCAGCCGCTGCACGTCGGGATCTCGGCACATGCTGACGAAGCGTTCGCGCATCGCGTCGCTGCGATACCAGAAGGTCTGCATCACGCCCAGAATCCAGAAGACGCGTCCATGACTGCGCATGAAGCGGTCGCGTGCCTGGCGCAGGGCCTTCACATGTCCGGTCTGCAGGAAAGCGTCGACTGCATCGCCGGCAAGCCGCCCGCCGAGCATCGCATAATAGATACCCTCGCCGGAGGCCGGGGCAACCACGCCGGCGGCATCGCCAGCGAGCACCACATCACGGCCGTTATCCCAGCGCCTCAGCGGCTTCATCGGAATCGGCGCACCCTCTCGCCGCACCGTTTCGACTGCGCCCAGGCCGGCGATGCGACGAAGATCGCCCACCGCGCCGCGCAGCGCGAAGCCCTTGCGTGCAGTGCCTACGCCCACGCTGGTGGTATCGCCATGGGGGAAGACCCAGCCGTAGAAGTCGGGCGACAGCCGGCCGTTGTAATAGACATCGCAGCGCGCGGCAGCAAAGGCCGCGTCGCGCGGCGAACGGACGATCTCGTGATAGGCGAAAACCGTCTTTGCCCGCCCCGAGCCGGGTATGCACTGCCGCGCTACCGCAGAGACGGCACCATCGGCACCGATCACCGAACGCGCGCGCACCGACTGAAGCCCGCCCCGTGCCTCTTGCGCAGAGGCGCGGTAAATCACCCGCGCAATGCCATCGGGGTCGCGTTCCAGGCGCTCGAACGTGCCGGTGACACGCTCGGCGCCCGCCTCTGCCGCGCGACAGCGCAGCCATTCATCGAATTCATCGCGGTCCACCATCCCGACATAGCCGCCATCGATCGGCATATCGACTTCGCGCGCCGTCGGCGAAACGATGCGGGCACAGGTGATCCGCGCCTTGATCAGAGTGTCAGGTATGTCGAAGTCGCGGATCAGCCGCGGCGGCACGGCACCGCCACAGGGTTTGATCCTGCCGCCTCGATCGAGCAGCAGGACACTATAGCCGCGCTCTGCCAGGTCGGTTGCCGCAGTGGCACCTGAAGGACCGCCGCCCACGACAACGACATCATAGCTCTGCGTTTCAGTCATCGCCGGCCTCCTGCGCCAAAGTGTTATGTTGCACAACCGCCGCGGTGGGTTGACCGATCGCGGATATGGGCTGCAAACGCGCCGCCAGAAATCCGGCGACCAGAAACAATGCAGCACCGAATAGGAAAACGAGACCGTAGGTCTGTGCCGGCTGCTGCAGGATCAGCCCGGCGAGATCGGCAGCGACAGTGCCGAGAAAGCCGCCGAGCCCGAAGGCGATGGCCTGCGCCGCCCCCCAAAGCCCCATCCGAACGCCTTCGCGACGGCCATGGCCGGTCGCGACCAGACTCATCATCGAACCGATTGCCGCCACGGCATAAGCGCCATTGGTAAGACCGAGCAGGAACACGTTGGCACGCAACGGCCAGTCCGGACTTAGCAGCCCACCGCCGGCAAGACCGATCAGGCTCATGGACGACGCAATGCAGCCGCCCGTGGTCCAGGCCTTGACCGAACCCAGGCGCAGGCCGGTGACCGCAACGGCAACCAGCAGCATGCCGATCAGCACCCCGGCATGCTGCAGACCCGCAAGCTGTGTCGACTCTCCGGGCGTAAGCCCAAAAACCGTGCCGGCGAAGGGCTCGAGAATCAGGTCCTGCGCACTATACGCCAGCATCGAGATAAAAATGAAAATGGCAAAGCTACGCGCCAACGGTTCGTTCCAGACCTCGGCAAGTGCCGCACGGAAGGGTGTGTGCGCTGCGGGCTCCGCATCGACATGGTCAGGCGTGACCACCTCCACACCATGCACGGCAACGAGGGTCAGGCAGATGGCGATCGCGCCGATCACAGCGCTGATCAAAACAAGGCGCGACGGTGAATAGGGATCGAGGAAATGACCTGCAACGCCAGCCGTAACAACGATCCCGAGGATCATCATAGTCCAAACGATCGTCGCTGCCGCAGCCCGACGCGCGGGTGCAGTCTGCTTGGCCAGCAACACCAGAAGGGTCGTGCCTGCGGCGCCGACGCCACCGCCGATGGCAATGAAGGCCACCACAGCCAGCAGGATGCCCGCAATGACGCTGCTTGCCATCCAGACCGTCGCAATCGTGGCCAGGACGCCGCCCAAGGCCAGCACGATGACGCCGCCGATCACCCATGGGGTGCGCCGGCCGCCACGATCCGACCCGTGGCCCATACGCGGACGCAGGATCTGCACCCAGTAATGCAGCGCCACCAGCAGGCCCGGCAAGATGGCCGGCAGTGCCAGTTCCACAACCATGATGCGGTTCAGCGTTGACGTGGTCAGCACCACCACCGAGCCGAGCGCCGTCTGCACCAGGCCGAGGCGGAAAATCCCAAACCAGCTCAATGAGGCAGTTTGCATCAGAGCTTCCCCGACAGCAGCGGGCGCAGGGCAAAAGCAGAAATCAGCATCCCGCCGACATAGAGGGTGATGCCAGTGGCATTGTACCAAGGCGCCAGTTCGCGCGGCCGTTTCAGCAGTCGCCGCATCAGGAGCAACTGGGCCACCAGCATGCCGGCGACCGCGATGGCGTGCCAGGTCTGCCCCCAGTCGTAGAGCTTGGCCACCACCACAACCTGTGGACCCGCCATCATCCAGCAGGCGACCACAGCCGCCCGCTCGGCGCCAAGCTGCACCGGCAGCGACGCGATGCCCATGCGGGTATCGCCCTCAATCGACTTGAAATCATTCAGCGTCATGATGCCATGCGCGCCGAAACTGTAGAGCAGCGCCAGCCAGAGAATATGCGGATCGGGAAACGTCTGGGTCATTACGGCGGCGGCCGTCAGCCAGGGCAGTCCTTCGTAGCAGATGGCAACCGCGCTATTGCCCCACCATCCGTTGCGTTTCAGGCGGAGCGGCGGCGCACTGTAAGCCCACGCCAGCAACAGACCGACGACGGCTGCGACAAAACCCCATACGCCCAAGAAAGTCGCAACCAGCAACGAGACCAGCGTCCAGCCGATGGCCACATAGAGCCCCCACCGGCCCGGCATCCGGCCCGAAGGGATCGGGCGCTGTGGTTCGTTGATGGCATCGACATGGCGGTCGAACCAATCGTTCACAGCCTGGCTGGTGCCGCAAACCAAAGGGCCGGCCAGCAACACGCCAGCGACGATCTCGGGCCAGCGCGGCCCAAGCGGCAGGCCGACAGACACGATGCCGCAGCCGAAAGCCCACATCGGCGGAAACCAGGTGATCGGCTTCAACAACTCAAGAAAAGCGGAAGGAGCCGGTCGGATCATGCAGTGGTTTTTCTATTCTTCCCGGTCTGCGTCAGGCGAGAAATCGATCAGACCGTGACGCCTCAATTTGAGATAGAGGCTCTGACGACTGAGCCCGAGCATCTCGGCGGCCGAGGCGCGGTTGTCATTGGTGAGTTCCAAAGCCGCTTCGATACACAGCCGCTCGATCATGTCGGTCGAGTCGCGGACCAGTTCCTTAAGCGGCACGCGACCGATCAGTTCCTTCAACTGCTCGCTGGAGCGATGCATGTTTCCGGGGCCGCGCGCTTCGCCGACGGTGCGGCGGTTGACCATTCTGATGGTGAAGCCAAAATACAACTGATCGCCATCCAGCAACTTGGCGGCGGAGACTTCCACATCGGCTGGCGTTCCGCCATCGCTGCGCAATGTGGTGCCGAAAATCCGGACGCTGCCGTGACGACGCAGACTGGACATCAGCACATCGAGATCGATGCCCGGACGCCCCAGCCAGCGGTCCAGCATCTCGCCGCGCGCCTGCTGCTCGGTGGGCAGATGGGTCAAATCCAGGAATGCGGCATTCGCGACCAGGATACGGCCCTCCGAGTCGGTCACGACGGAGGCATCCGGACCGGTTTCGGCCAGTTTCAGCAAGCCGACCTTGCTGCGAGACACCAGCGCATTGTTATCGGCATGAATAGGCAATACCCGCATCAATAAGACCGGTACGCCTTCATTACGCAGCAGTGACGCCGAGATCCGCATCGTTTCCCCGGTCTCGAGCAATCTAGCCTGGATCACTTCCGGCTGGCCGGACGCGCGCACATCGTTCACCAGAGCCTGCACGCCATTGCGGGTCGCGGCATCGAACATATCCAGCAGGTTGCGGCTGCCGGCCCGCTTGCCGCGCACATCCAGCAACGGCGCAGCTGCCGGATTCGATTCCAAAATCCGCAAAGAGCCCGCATCGACAACGAGCAGGGCTTCTGACGCGCCGTCAAACAGCAGCCGGTATCGCATTTCGATATGGCGCAAGCGCGCGTAATCGCGCTCCATCGACTGCTGGGTCTCGATCAGACGCTGCTGGAGCTGCGCGATCGGACGCAAATCGCGCCCCAGGGCAACCAGGTGCCCCGGGCGTACCTTCACCACGGAATACAGGATCGGAACATCGCCGCCCACCGACGACGGATGGTTCATCTGGCGCCAGCCAGAGACCGTCTTCTCCTCCGCCTCGGCCAGCATGCCGACGATTTTCTCACGCGATTCGACCGTGACCGTATCCAGCCAGGATTTTCCCAGCCAGTGCAGCGACTGCTCCAATTCATGCGACAATTCAGCGCTGGAGAAGGCCATATCGCGAATGCAGGCCTTACTATCGAGAATCAGGGCAACGTCCGATGCGACAGCGATCAGCGTGGCCGCTGCTTCGACATCCAGCTCCTTCAGGGTCTTTTTCGGTGCCTTGAAATGCTTCACTCGCACTCAACTCCTCGTGGACTCGAAAACTCTGACCGCACAGCCCGTAATACGCCGGCCTGCGCTCTGCAATCTGACTCATCTTTCCGGTCCCGCGCTTCGCTTACCTGACTTTCAGGATTCGCCCTTCCATCATGGTGCGCGCTGCCAGGACTGCACTGCGGCCATCCACGGCCGTCATATCCGCGCCGACTTTGGACACCAGAGCCGGATGCTCGTTAAACACATGACCGCCGACCATAATGACGATCGACTTGTTACGCGACGCACGCCGCACCATTGCAATCCGCGACGCCATCGCCTCAAGGTGTACGTCGCAGCTGGCCGAGAGTCCGATCATGTTGAAGTCGTGATCGCGGACCATATCTACCAGCGCACCGCTTGAGGTAAACATCTCACCGAAAACGTCCCAACCATCGCGACGGAAATACTGCGCCACAATGGAGAGGCCGAGATTATGCTGCTCACCCGGCAGCGCCAAAAGCAGGGACGAGTGGCCGCCGAAAAAGGCCGCCGGCGCCTCGGCCTGAAAATCCGCCTCAAGATCCCGTACCAGACGCTGCAGCAGCATCATCCCAAGCGTCACTTGAACGAAATTGCAGCGATCGGCAGTCCAGAATTCTCCAAGGCGGCGCGCGGTGCCCGTAAAGAGCTCCAGATAGAGCGTCTCTATCGAAACCCCGTCCTCGCGCAAGCGATTGACGTTTTCCTGAACAGCTGCCTCGTCGCCAGACAGAACCAACTCAGCAAACTCTACCACTTCTTCAGGCATTGTCGGCTTGTCTAAAGCCTTCATTCTCACTTCCGCATCGTGGCGGGCCTGCAGAAGGCGCGGAATGATCTCGTTTTCGATCGCTCGGGCCATCGCCACGATAACCGCCAACGCCGGCCGAGCCGGAGCTTCCGTACCTTGCCGCGCGGGGGGCGACACCTGCGTCGATCTGAAGCCTTTGGTGCGGGCAGACTCCTGAGAATCCGCCTGATCGACACCGTTTGCCCAGCCGCAGAGCGGGGTCCCCAAACCCTGTTGTTTTGCATCACTCATAAGACGTCCTCCCTAGAGTGGACTTTCGCATTATTTGCGTCAACGATGTTTGACGTCAACTTTTATTGACACTTTGGATTTACTGGTTTAGCTTTTTTTGTAGACAAAAGGGGCGGAGGCGTGCGGATGGGCTTCCATCGAACATCGATTTTTTCCTCGTTTTCCGGGATTAACTCTGAAAGCCATGGCGCTACCTCGAGTGGCGGTTCCCAGCCATGCCACACCCAAGCTTCTTCGCTGTCAAATAAAATTGACATACGTTGCGCTGCGGTAGCGACTAACCATCAGAAATCCGTGTCAGACTCGGCGGTAAAAAATTCTCATGCCGCACTGCACCAATCGCGCCCCCCACTCTACACACCGGAGCAACGCCAGCGGCGCGACTCCACCCGCTGGACCCTTGTGCAGGGTCTCCTGGCGCCGCTGCAGTTTGTCATCTTCGCCGTCAGCCTCGCCCTTGTGCTGCGTTTTCTCCTGACCGGAGAAGGACTTGCTGCAGCCACCGCGTCCGTCGTGCTGAAAACCATGGCGCTTTACGCCATCATGATCACCGGCGCGATCTGGGAACGCGTGGTGTTCGGCCAATACCTCTTCGCCCCGGCGTTTTACTGGGAAGATGTCTTCAGCATGCTGGTGCTGGCGCTTCACAGCCTTTATCTGATCTCACTGATCGGAGATTGGGCCACACCACGACAGCAGATGCTGATCGCGTTGGCCGCATATGCCACCTATCTGATCAATGCCGGACAATTCCTGCTCAAGCTGCGCGCCGCGCGGCTGGAAAGATCGCCGTCCGATGTGGGGCTGACCGCCCCGCAGGGCGGCATGACATGAGTGGCGACTGTACCATATCGACCCAGCGCCCTGTTCTGCGCGAGCGCGGCCAGCGTGAGGTTTTCTGCGGTCTGACCGGTATCATCTGGTTGCATCGCCGCATCCAGGATGCCTTCTTCCTCGTCGTCGGATCGCGCACCTGCGCCCATCTGATCCAGTCGGCAGCCGGTGTGATGATTTTTGCCGAGCCGCGCTTCGCCACGGCGATCATCGACGAACGCGACCTGGCCGGACTCGCCGATGCCAATGCCGAACTCGATCGCGTGGTGACACGACTGATCGAGCGTCGTCCTGATATCCGGCTGCTTTTCCTGGTCGGGTCCTGCCCGTCGGAAGTGATCAAACTCGATCTGTCGCGGGCAGCTCAGCGTCTAAGCCAACGGATGGCACCCGAGGTGCGGGTCCTGAATTATTCCGGAAGCGGAATCGAAACCACATTTACCCAGGGCGAGGATGCCTGTCTGGCCGCCCTCGTACCGGGTCTGCCCGCGGCGCCGGCTGACCAGGAACGCCTGCTGGTGGTGGGCGCGATCGCCGATGTGGTGGAAGACCAGATGCGGCGTCTGTTCTCGGCGCTCGGCATCGCGGCTGTCGATTTCCTCCCGCCCCGCAAGGCCGCGGATCTGCCTGCAGTCGGCCCGGGGACACGCTTCCTGATGGTGCAGCCCTTCCTGGCGGATACCGCACGCGCACTGGAGCTGCGCGGCGCGACGCCGATTATCGCACCCTTCCCGCTGGGGGCCGAGGGCACCACGCTTTGGCTGCGTGCCGCCGCGGATGCATTCGGTATTTCGGCCGAACGCTTCCGGTCGGCCACCGACGTGCCACGCATCCGTGCCGAGCGGGCGCTTGAGCGCTATCGTTCCGACCTGAGCGAGAAGAACATCTTTCTGTTCCCGGATTCCCAGCTTGAGATTCCGCTGGGGCGGTTTCTGATGCGTGAACTCGGCATGCGCTGCATCGAGATCGGCACGCCGTACCTGCATCGCAGCCACATGGCACCGGAACTGGATTTGATACCGGCCGACGTTCCGCTCAGCGAGGGCCAGGATGTCGACCGCCAGCTTGACCGCTGCCGTGCGGCAAATCCCGACCTGGTGGTCTGCGGACTGGGTCTGGCCAATCCGCTGGAAGCCGAGGGTATCACCACGAAATGGTCGATCGAGCTGCTGTTCACCCCGATTCAGGGCTACGAACAGGCCGGCGATCTGGCCGAACTTTTCGCCCGGCCGCTTCGGCGCCGCGCCATGCTGGTGGCATAACCGGATGCAGCTGACCCTGTGGACATACGAAGCCCCGCCCCATGTCGGCGCCATGCGCATCGCCACTGCAATGCGTGATGTGCATTACGTGTTGCATGCCCCGCAGGGCGACACTTATGCCGATCTGCTGTTCACCATGATCGAACGGCGCCGCGCCCGTCCGCCCGTGACCTATACGACCTTTCAGGCGCGCGATCTGGGCGGCGACACTGCCGAACTCTTCAAGACGGCAGCACGTGATGCATATGACCGCTTCCGGCCGAAAGCCATGCTGGTTGGCGCCTCCTGCACAGCCGAGCTGATACAGGACGATCCTGGCGGGCTGGCACTGGCATTGAAACTGCCGATCCCCGTGATCCCACTCGAGTTGCCGGCCTATCAGAAGAAAGAAAACTGGGGCGCCTCGGAGACCTTCTATCGCCTGCTGCGCGGTCTGGCCCAGCCAGTCGAGCGTTCGCCGCGAGCGAGTCGCCGACCCCGCTGCAACATTCTCGGTCCTACTGCGCTGGGCTTCCGTCATCGCGACGATACCGCCGAGATCACGGATTTGCTGACGGCGATGGGCATCGACATCAACATCACCGCACCGATGGACGCCTCGCCCGATGACATCGCGCGCATCGGTGACGCTGACTTCAACGTCGTGCTTTATCCGGAGATTGCCGGCACCGCTGCAAGTTGGCTGAGCAAAACTTTCCAGCAACCCAGCACAAGAATTGTACCTATCGGAGTGGATGCCACGCGCCGCTTCATCGCCGAAGTTGCCGAACTGGCTGGCGTCGACCCGACTCCTGTATTGGCGGGAGCGCCCTCTCGCCTGACTTGGTACTCGCGCTCGGTCGATTCGACATATCTGACCGGCAAGCGCGTGTTCATCTTCGGTGACGCCACGCACGTCATAGCTGCAGCACGCATCGCTGCCGATGAACTCGGATTCAAGGTCGTGGGGCTGGGCACCTATAGTCGCGAATTCGCCCGTGAGATTCGTGAAGAGGCTAAACGCTACGATGTCGAAGCACTGATCACGGATGACTATCTCGACGTGGAAGCGCAAGTCAAAGATCTGCAGCCCGAACTTCTGCTCGGCACGCAGATGGAACGGCACATCGCCAAGCGGCTTGGGATCGCCTGTGCCGTGATATCGGCACCTGTGCATGTGCAGGATTTCCCAGCGCGCTATTCGCCGCAAATGGGCTTCGAAGGCGCCAATGTCATTTTCGACACCTGGGTGCATCCCTTGATGATGGGGCTGGAAGAGCACCTTTTGACAATGTTCCGTGAAGACTTCGAGTTCTCCGACGACAAAGTCGCGTCTCATCTGGGTCACGATAGTCGCACGAGGAGCGAGAATAAGCTGCCGGCCGGCATAGCCTTCGCGGCACCTGCATATGTAGCTGACGCAGGGATATCCCCGACTTGGGAAAGCGAGGCCGAAAAGGAGCTGAAGAAAATCCCGTTCTTCGTCCGAGGTAAAGCCCGGCGCAATACCGAGAGCTTTGCTCGCGAACGCGGCATGGCCCTCATAACCATAGAGACCCTGTATGACGCAAAAGCGCATTACGGTCGCTGACGCAACCCCGGTGCGGGTTGTGCTGGTCACAATGGACAGCCACCTGTCCGGCGCAGCGATGCGTGCCGCCGCCATGCTACGAAAGGAAATCCCGGGACTGCAGCTGCTGATTCACGCCGCCGATGAGTGGGGTAGCAACGAAAAGGCGCTGGCCGACTGCCGTCACGATATCGCAAGCGCTGATATCGTATTGGCAACCATGCTGTTCCTAGATGAGCATGTACGCGCCGTGCTGCCCGATCTGGAAGCTAGACGTGCAAACTGCGACGCTCTGATCTGCTGCATGTCCGCTGGCGAGGCCGTCAAGCTGACGCGTATGGGCAAGCTCGACATGAGTTCCCAGGCCAAGGGGGCCATGAGCTGGCTGAAATCCTTGCGCGGCAAAAAAAGCGGCAATGGGTCCAGCGGCAAGGGACAGATGAAGGTGCTGCGTCAGCTCCCCAAAATCTTGCGCTTCATACCCGGCGCCGCGCAGGATCTGCGTGCCTATTTCCTGGTCATGCAATATTGGCTGAATGGCTCGGACGAGAATGTCGCCAATCTGGTCCGCTTTATTGTGCAGCGGTATGCCACCGGTCCGCGCGCCGGTCTGGCCGGCAATACCAAGGTACAGGCCCCGGTCAACTATCCGGATGTCGGATTGTATCATCCGCGTGCCAGGAAGCGCATCCTCGAGAGCGTGCGCGATCTGCCGCCGCCGCCGCGCCCGTCGGTCGTCAATGTCGGTGTGTTGATCCTTAGGTCCTACGTTCTGGCCGGCAACGCCAGCCATTACGACAGCGTGATCGAAGCTTTGGAAGCGCGCGGCCTGCGGCCAATCGTGGCTTTCTCGGCCGGGCTGGATCAGCGACCGGCGATTGAGAAGTTCTTCATGCCGGATGGCACCTGCATTGTGGATGCCGTTGTGTCGCTGACCGGATTTTCACTGGTCGGAGGCCCGGCCTACAACGACGCTCGGGCAGCAGAAGAGCTTCTGACCCGTCTGGACGTACCTTACGTGGCGGCGCATCCGGTCGAATTCCAGACGCTTGAGCAATGGCAGCAGGACAAGCGCGGCCTGACCCCAGTGGAAGCGACGATGATGGTGGCGATCCCAGAACTGGATGGTGCCATCAGCCCGATGACATTCGGTGGCCGCAGCAGCCAGGCCAAGGGCGGGCCGCGCGATATGGCAGCGGAACCGGAGCGCGCCGCAATGCTGGCGGCACGAGTCGCCAAAATGGTCGCATTGCGCCGCACTGCCCGCGCCGAACGCAAAGTCGCAGTAGTGCTGTTCAATTTCCCACCCAATGCCGGCGCCACCGGCACGGCTGCCTACCTGTCGGTATTTGCCTCGCTTTTCAACACGCTGAACGCATTAAAGCAGGCTGGCTACGCAGTAGAGATACCTGCTGATATCGATGCTTTGCGCCAACGCGTTCTGAGCGGCAATGCCGCCCGCTATGGCATGGAGGCGAATGTAGCCGCGCGGATCAGCGCCGAAGACCATGTGCGCCGCGAACGGTGGCTGCCCGAGATCGAGAAGCAGTGGGGCCCAGCGCCCGGCCGACAGAATAGCGATGGCCGGAACCTCATGATCCTCGGCGAGCATTTCGGCAATGTCTTTGTCGGAATCCAACCGGGTTTCGGATATGAAGGCGATCCCATGCGGCTGCTGTTCGAGGGCGGCTTCAGCCCCACGCATGCCTTCTCGGCTTTTTACCGCTGGCTGCGTGAGGATTTCGGCGCGCATGCCGTGCTACATTTCGGCACCCACGGTGCCCTGGAATTCATGCCCGGTAAACAGACCGGTCTGTCGGCCGCCTGCTGGCCGGATCGCCTGATCGGCGACTTGCCTAATTTCTATCTCTACGCATCCAACAACCCTTCCGAAGGCACCTTGGCCAAGCGGCGCGGCGGCGCGACGCTGATCAGCTATATGACGCCCCCCGTGACCGAGGCTGGGCTGTATCGCGGCCTGGCCGATCTCAAAGGCACCATCGAACGTTGGAGAAGTCTGGAACCAGAGGCCGAGCCGGCGCAGCGCGACAGCATCGCGAGCCTGATCCAGGCCCAGGCTGCCGTGATCGAACTGGCGGCGGCCGAACCGGCATGGCCCGATCCGGCGGCCGAGATCGACCGTCTGCGTCTGGCGGTGCATGAACTGGAAATCACCCTGATTCCGAATGGCCTGCATATCGTGGGCGAGCCACCCAAAGCCGCTGAGCGCGCCGCCCTGCTGGATGCTGCCGGTATTGCCGAGGGCACCGAACGCACCCGACTGGACGCACTGATGGCGGCCGACCATGAAACGCCGGCCATCATTCATGTGCTGGATGGCGGCTATCTGCCTCCGGCGCCCGGCGGCGACCTGCTGCGCAACAGCGACGTACTTCCCACCGGCCGCAACCTGCATGGTTTCGACCCCTTCCGCATCCCCAGCGCGATGGCTCTTCGCGATGGCGCCATGCAGGCCGATAAACTCCTGGCACGATACATGGCTGACACGGGCAGCCTGCCGGAAACCATGGCTCTGGTTCTGTGGGGAACCGACAATCTCAAGACCGAGGGCGGTCCGATCGGCCAGGCGCTGTGGCTGATGGGCGCCGAACCGCGTCACGACAGCTACGGCCGCCTTGCCGGCGCCCAGTTGATTCCGCTCGAAACCCTCGGCCGACCGCGCATTGACGTCATGGTCACCCTGTCGGGGATCTTCCGCGACCTGCTGCCGTTGCAGATCAAGCTGCTGGCGGAGGCCGCGCTGCTGGCAGCAAATGCCGACGAGCCGACAGAGCAGAATTTCGTCCGCAAACATGCCCTCACGTTGCAAGCCGCCCATGGTGTCGATATCGCGACCGCGGCCATGCGCGTCTTCGGCAATACCGATGGTGCCTATGGCGCCAACGTGAACAATCTGGTGAGCCAGGGCGGTTGGGGCAGCGAAGACCAACTGGCCGATGCCTTCATCCGCCGTAAGGGATTCGGCTACGGCGTCGATGGCCGGCCGGTGCGCCATGACGACGTACTCAAGGGTATGCTGGCCTCCGTCGACGCGGCCTATCAGAACATCGACTCGATCGAGCTCGGCGTCACGACCATCGATCATTACTTCGACTCTCTGGGCGGCATCAGCCGTGCCGTCCGTCAGGCACGCGGAGAGACCGCCAAGGTCTATATCGGCGACCAGACCCAGGGCAGCGCTGTCGTGCGCACCCTGTCTGAGCAGGTTTCGCTGGAAACCCGCACCCGGTCACTGAATCCGAAATGGTACGAGCCGATGCTCGCACACGGCTATGAAGGCGTGCGCCAGATCGAAGCGCAGGTGACCAACACGCTGGGCTGGTCGGCCACGACCGGCGACGTTGCACCATGGGTTTACCAACAGCTGACGCAGACATTCATTCTTGATCCGGCGATGCGCGAACGGCTCGCCGAACTCAATCCGGTCGCTTCGGCGAAGATGGCCAGTCGCCTGTTAGAGGCGCATGACCGCAACTACTGGCTCCCCGACCAAGCCATGCTCGATGCGCTGCGGCAGGCGGAGAACGAACTCGAGGATCACCTCGAAGGCATAGGCAAGGGAGTGGCAGCATGAATATCGCGACCGATTTACGGGCACTTACACCCAAGCCTCATGGCTGCCGCGACGACGGCGAAGGCAGCGTGCAGGTCAAACTAGACCCGAACGTGAAGATCGGTACAGCGAAGGTATTCGCCGTTTACGGCAAGGGCGGCATCGGCAAGAGCACGACATCGTCGAACCTCTCTGTCGCCTTCTCCAAACTCGGTAAGCGCGTATTACAGATTGGCTGCGATCCCAAGCATGACTCCACCTTCACGCTGACCAAGAAGCTGATGCCGACGGTCATCGACGTTCTAGAACAGGTGAACTTTCACAGCGAGGAACTGCGCGTCGAAGACTTCGTATATGAGGGCTACAACGGTGTGATGTGCGTCGAGGCCGGCGGGCCGCCGGCGGGCACGGGTTGCGGCGGCTACGTTGTCGGCCAGACCGTGAAGCTGTTAAAGGAGCACCACCTCCTTGACGATACAGATGTGGTGATCTTCGACGTTCTCGGCGATGTGGTCTGCGGGGGCTTTGCTGCACCCTTGCAGCATGCCGACCGCGCTCTCATCGTGACCGCCAACGACTTCGACTCCATATTTGCCATGAACCGCATCGTGGCAGCGATTCACGCCAAGGCGAAGAATTATGGCGTGCGGCTGGGTGGAGTGATCGCCAATCGCAGCGCGGGTACCGATCAGATCGACCGGTTTAATGCCCGTGTGGGCCTGGAGACGCTTGCGCACTTCCCCGACCTGGACGTGATCCGGCGCAGCCGTCTGAAAAAGTCCACCTTGTTCGAGATGGAATCCTCACCCGAACTGGAAAAGGTCCAGGCCGAATATCTCAAGCTGGCGGCCTCGCTCTGGGCCGGCACGCTGGTGGTGGACGCGATACCGCTGAAGGACCGCGACATCTTTGATCTGCTGGGGTTCGACTGATGCAAACGCTCTCGTATACGAAACGACGCAGTGAACTGGAAGCCTATTTCGACCGCACTGCCGCGGAAGCCTGGTCGCGTCTGACCTCGGATGCGCCGGTCAGCCGGATTCGCGCCACTGTTCGCGCCGGTCGCGACCGGATGCGCAACACCCTGCTGGGCTGGTTGCCGCAGGATCTGCGGGGCATGCGCCTGCTCGATGCCGGCTGCGGCACGGGGGCTTTCGCCGTGGAAGCCGCGCGACGCGGTGCCGATGTTCTGGCCATCGATCTATCTCCAACGCTGGTCCAGCTCGCCGCCGACCGTATGCCGCGAGATCTGGGCGCTGGCAGCATCCGTTTCGCCGTCGGCGACATGCTGGATCCGCCGGGCGGTCCGTTCGATCACATCGTCGCGATGGATTCCCTGATCCATTATCAGGCCTCAGACATGACACGCGCCGTTGCGGCGCTGACCGCCAGGGCCAAACACAGCGTCTTGTTCACCTTCGCGCCGCGCACACCGGCGCTGGCCATGATGCATGCCGTCGGGCGACTGTTCCCGCGCGGCGATCGCGCGCCCTCTATCGAGCCGATCGAGCCGGATACCATCCGCCACCGCCTGATCACCGCACCGGACATGAAAGCCTGGCTGCCGACCCGCAGCCAGCGTATCGCCTCCGGCTTCTACACCAGTCAGGCCATGGAGATGCGCAAGGCATGATGCCCATCAGCCGCATACTGGCGAGAGGCTGGACCAATCTGGATCCGCGATGGTTGCCGTTCGCGGATGCCGGCACGGTCGAACTGCCGCTGGCGCGTCTGTTGCGACTTTCACTGTTTCAGGTGTCGGTCGGCATGGCCGTCGCCCTGCTGAATGGTACGCTGAACCGGGTGATGATCGTGGAACTGGGCGTCCCTGCCTGGCTCGTCGCGCTGATGATTGCCTTGCCGCTGGCTTTTGCGCCATTCCGCGTGTTGCTCGGTCATCGCTCTGACCATCACCGCTCTGTTCTGGGCTGGCGCCGCGTTCCCTATATCTGGATGGGCAGCCTGCTGCAGTTCGGGGGCTTTGCCATCATGCCTTTCGCCTTGCTAGTCCTGTCGGGTGATGGGCACGGACCGGTCTGGACCGGCCAGCTGGGTGCTGCGCTGGCCTTTCTGCTGGTCGGTGCCGGTCTGCACACCACGCAAACGGCCGGCCTGGCCCTGGCCAACGATCTGGCCCCAGCGCATGTGCGCCCACGGGTAGTCGCCCTCCTCTACGTCATGCTGCTGGTCGGTACGCTGGTCAGCGCCCTGTTCTTCGGTGCGCTGCTGGCCGATTTCGGCCATGTCAAACTGATCCAGGTGATCCAGAGCGCGGCCCTGATCACCATGGCCCTGAACATGATCGCCCTCTGGAAGCAGGAAGTTCGCAATCCTGCTCTCACCGACCCAGAGCGCGAGCGCCCAACCTTCCGCGCCTCGTGGCAGGATTATCGCCGCCAAGCCACGTCACTGCGCGTACTGATCGCCGTTGGCCTCGGCACAGCGGCACTGAGCATGCAGGATGTTCTGCTTGAACCCTATGGCGGCGAGATCCTGAACCTGTCCGTGAGCGCCACTACGATCCTGACCGCGTTGCTGGCAGGTGGCACACTGATCGGTCTGGCCCTCTCGGCGCGGCGGTTGGGGCGTGGCGCCGACCCTTACCGGCTCGCGGCTGTCGGTATCCTGGTTGGCATTGCGGCTTTTTCCTGCGTGATCTTCGCGGCGCCGATGGATGCCGTCTGGCTGTTCTGCCTGGGCGCCGGACTGATCGGCTTCGGTGGCGGACTGTTCGGCGTCGGCATGCTGACGGCTGCCATGCAGCTCGCCAGTGAACAGCAGAGCGGTATTGCGCTTGGCGCCTGGGGGGCCGTGCAGGCCTCGGCTGCCGGCCTCGGTATCGCGCTGGGCGGGGCTCTGCGCGATATCGTCGGCAGCCTCGGCGCGGAGGGCCTGCTCGGGCCCGGCCTCAGCGGCCCAGGGGTTGGCTACAGCTTCGTCTATCACCTCGAAATCGCATTGTTGTTCATGACTCTGGTTGCCATCGGTCCGCTGGTTCGCTCGCCGAAGAACCGCAGGCAACCATCAACCCGCTTCGGCCTGGCGGAAATGCCAGGCTGAAGCCCATTGGGAGGGAAGCGCCATGGGTACCATTGTTGGCAGTATCGACCTCACACAAGTTGTGCTTTACGGCTTCTGGATCTTTTTCGCCGGCCTGATCCTGTATCTGCGCCGCGAAGACAAGCGCGAAGGCTATCCGCTGGAGTCGGATATCCCCGAGCGCCGCAATCAAGTTCGCATGGTGGGCTTCCCCGATATGCCGGAGCCGAAAAGCTTCCAGCTCAGCAATGGCCATGTTCATCATGCGCCGCATGCACGGCCGGAACGTGCAAGCCTCGCCGCCGAGCCCATCGGCAACTGGCCGGGCGCGCCACTCGAGCCGACCGGGAATCCGATGCTCGATGGTGTGGGCCCTGCGGCCTGGGCCGAACGCGAGGATGTGCCGGAAATGACCCTCGATGGTCGGCCGGTGATCGTACCCATGCGAGTGGAAGGCAGCTTCAGCGTCGCAGTTGAGGATGCGGATCCGCGTGGCATGGATGTTTACGGTGCTGACGGCATAGTCGCCGGGCAGGTGAGCGACCTTTGGGTTGATCGCTCCGAACCCCAAATCCGTTTCCTGGAGATCGGCGTGGCTGGCCGTCCGGTGCTGGTGCCGATCAACTTTGCCCGCATTGATGGCGACCGGCGCCGCATTCGCGTGAACGCGATCCTTGCGGACCAGTTCGCCCAGGTACCGGCAACGGCAAGCCGCGACCAGATCACCAAGCTGGAAGAGGACAAGATCGCCGGTTACTACGCCGGCGGTACGCTGTATGCCACGCCGCAACGCCTGGGGCCGCTGCTATGAGCCGCGAGCCCGAGACGCAACCGCTGCCCGAGGCTCTGCCGGCGGGCGAAACACTCCTCTGGCAGGGTCGGCCGCATTGGTGGCGGCTGGCGCGCGACGCTTTCCATCTTCGCGGCGTCGCGATCTATTTCGCACTACTGATGGTCTGGCGGTTCAGCGTTGCCCTGCATGACGGCCTGGGCATGGTCGAAGCGACGGCATCGGCTCTCTGGTTGCTGCCCCTGGCGGTCAGTGCCCTCGGCATCCTGTTGCTGCTCGGCTGGCTGAATGCGCGCAGCACGCTGTACGTGATCACCACGCGCCGCGTCGTTCTTCGGTTCGGCATCGCATTGCCAATGACCCTGAACCTGCCTTTCACCAAGATGGGCGCTGCGGCCCTCCGCCTCGAAGCCGATGGCAGCGGCGATATCGCCTTGTCGCTGACCGGCAAAGACCGCATCGCCTATCTGGTGCTGTGGCCGTTTGCGCGGGGCTGGCGCCTGAGCAAGCCGGAACCGTTACTCCGTGCCCTGCCCGAGGCGGCGCGGCCGGCACGCCTTCTGGCCGATGCCCTTGCCGCCGTACACGGCACCGCCGCACCAGCCACGCCGCTATCGGTGCCTGCCGGCATCAAGACCGGTCAGCCGCAGGGCGCGGCACTGGCTTGATATACCAACACCTGCAAGGGGAGAGCTAGAGCATGAGCGATCATCACCATAACGGCCCCTTCCCGCGCGCGCCGCTGATCGGCTGCTTCATTCTCGTCGGTGCAGTCCTGGCGCTGGTGGCGACCTATCGCTTATCCGGCCAGGCTCCGGAAGCAAAGGTGCGTCCGACGCAACCCGTGTTGACGGCGGAGTTTCATTTCCGGGATCGCGCCGATGGCGGCGTGCTGGTCTACGATGCGACGCAAAGCCGTCTGATCGATGCACTCGAACCGGGAACCAACGGCTTCCTGCGTGTCACCCTTCGCACGCTGACCCGCGAGCGCCGCAGCCAGGGCCTGGGTCAGGAGCAACCGTTCCGGATTTCAAGCTGGGAAAATGGCGAGGTAGAGGTAGTGGACACGGCTACGGGTCGCCGTATCAGCCTGCGTCCCTTCGGCATCGAAAATGCCGAAAGCTTCGCTGCCCTGTTGCGGGAAAGGAGCGGCTCATGACCCATCGCCCATTGCTCGGCGGCCAGAGTCTCGATGTGCCCTGCACCATTGAGATCGAACACAGCGAGAATTTCCTGCATGCCCATGTGGAGTTGCAGGGCGCCGAAATCGGCCCTGGCGACATGGTGCTGGTCCACGATGCCCCCAGCGTCGTTCCATTCGGCACAGACGCCATCTATCGCCGGCACGCCACATTGAGTCGCGCCGGGCTGCTCGGGCGGCTTTGGACCAAACTGACTGCCTACACGATATTGACCGAACTTTATGAAATCGGCTTTTCCGTCGGGAGGACCAAATGAGCGCCGCCATCGAGACCGCTAGCCTGAACGACACCACGCGCGAAGCCCATACCGACACGCTGCTATCGCCACGCTTCTACACCACAGACTATGCGGCGATGGATCGATTGGACATTTCTTCCGTGCGATCCGAATGGGATCAGATGATTGCCGAGTTGCGAGCGGATACCAATCGCGACCATTTTCATCGCAACGACGAGTGGGATGCCGACCTGGATCGCCTGCCGCCGGCGCTGCGGTCGGAATTCATCCAATTCATGGTGTCGTCGTTGACGGCCGAATTCTCCGGCTGCCTGCTTTACGCGGAGATCGTCAAGAACATCCAGAATCCCGATATTCGCGAACTGTTCCGCTGCATGAGCCGCGACGAATCGCGACACGCCGGTTTCATCAATGCCGCCCTCAAGGAATTCGGTATTGGCGTGGATATGGGGTTTCTGAGCAAGGCAAAAAAGTACACTTACTTCCGGCCGAAATTCATCTTCTACGCCACCTATCTGTCGGAGAAGATCGGCTATGCGCGCTATATCACCATCTATCGCCAACTGCAGCGCCATCCGGAGCGCCGGTTCCATCCGATTTTCAAATGGTTCGAGCGCTGGTGTAACGACGAATTTCGCCATGGCGAGGCCTTCGCGCTGCTGATGCGGGCCGATCCCAAGCTGCTGCGCGGCCATAACATCTTGTGGATTCGTTTCTTCCTGCTGGCTGTCTTCGCCACCATGTATGTCCGCGACCATGCACGCCCCGAACTGCATGCCGCCATGGGTATCGATCCGACCGACTACGGTTTTCAGGTCTTCCGCATCACCACCGAAATCTCCAAACAGGTCTTCCCGCTGTCGCTCGATATCGAGAATCCGGCTTTTCGCCGCGGCCTTGACCGGTTGTGCGCAATCGCCGATGCCGTCGCCGCAGCACGCGCCCAAGGCGGCGTGGTCGGCTGGATGAAACGGATCGGCCTGGGGCTCAGCGCTGGTCTCACTTTTGCAGGGCTATATCTGCTGCCTGTACAAACCCATGCCCTGCCGGCGCAGGTGCGCATGGAACCGAGCTGGTAGACTGGGCCCTCGCCGTGTTTCCCGTCGCCACCATTGCCGAAACCGCCAGCCTCGCCGAAATCGGCTGGGCCGCACTGGCGGCTTTGTTCGTATGGTGGTTCAGCACTGGCCTGGTACTGTTTCTCGTCTGGCTGCCGCGCCGGGTCGGCAAACTCTGCTTCGGGTTTGCAACTGCGTTGTTGCCTCTTGCCTTCCTCGCTCTGGACCGCGCCTCCGATGCCGAGGGCACACTGGCGGCGTATCAGGCCTTCATCGCTGCCATCGCAATCTGGGGCTGGGCCGAACTGGGCTTCCTGACCGGTCTGGTCACCGGATCCCGCATTCAGCCCTGCCCGCCATCGGCACGCGGCTGGCGGCGCACAACTTACGCTCTGCAGGCGATCCTGCATCACGAACTGGCCCTGCTGGGGCTTGGCCTGCTGGTACTGGCAATCTGCTGGGGCGCCGTGAATCCGTTCGGCCTGTGGACTTATCTGGTGCTCTGGGTGATGCGCCTCAGCTCGAAGCTGAACCTGTTCCTCGGCGTGCGGACCTTCAACGAGGAATTCCTGCCGACGCATCTCAGCTATCTGGCCAGCTATTTCAGACGGCGGCCGTTCAATCCGATGCTGCCATTCTCGATTGCACTACCGGCGATCGCCGTCGCGCTCCTGGTCCAGCACGCGGCGTCCGCAGCTGCAGGCAGTCTGGAAGCCGCAGGTTACGCACTGCTCGCCTCGCTACTGGCGCTCGCCGCACTCGAACATCTCTTCATGCTGCTGCCGGTTCCGGTGACGGCATTGTGGGGCTGGAGCCTGCGGCGCCAGGCTAAAGCCATTCCCAGTCCTGTTGCAGACCCCTTCACATCAAACGTTGATTGGAGACAGCCATGAATTACGAGGCCTTTTTCGCCGGCCAGGTTGACAACCTGCGTCAGGAAGGACGGTATCGGGTTTTCGCTGACCTGGAGCGGCATGCCGGCGGTTTCCCGCATGCCACCCATAGACGCGGCGATACCTGCTCGAAGGTGACGGTCTGGTGCTCCAACGACTATCTCGGCATGGGCCAGCACCCCGAGGTTCTAGCCGCCATGCATGCCGCCCTCGACAGTTGCGGGGCAGGCGCCGGCGGTACCCGCAATATCTCGGGCACCAACCATTATCATGTGCTGCTCGAGCAAGAACTGGCCGACCTGCACCAGAAACAGGCCGCCCTGTTGTTTACATCCGGTTATGTGTCGAACTGGGCGACCCTGTCGACCATCGCCTCGCGCATGACCGGTTGCGTGATCTTCTCGGACGAAATGAACCATGCCTCAATGATCGAAGGTATCCGCCACAGCGGCGCACCGCGAAGGATCTTCGCGCATAACAATCCGTCCGACCTGGATCGCAAGCTGTCGGAATTCGACCGCGACACGCCGAAACTGGTTGCTTTCGAATCGGTCTATTCGATGGATGGCGACATCGCCCCGATCGACGAAATCTGCGATGTCGCCGACCGCCATGGTGCCATGACCTATCTCGACGAGGTGCATGCGGTCGGTCTTTACGGACCGCGGGGCGGCGGCATCGCTGACCGCGAGGGTCTGAGCCATCGTCTGACAGTGATCGAGGGTACGCTGGCCAAGGCCTTCGGCGTCGTCGGTGGCTATATCGCCGGATCGGCCGCGATGTGCGATTTCGTCCGGAGCTATGCCTCCGGCTTCATCTTTTCCTCCTCGCCGCCGCCGGCCGTGGCAGCCGGCGCCATGGCCAGCATCAAGCATCTCAAGGTCAGCCAGGCGGAACGTATCCGGCATCAGGAGCGCGTCGCTGCCACACGCCGGCGCCTGCGCGCGGCCGGACTGCCACTGCTGGAGAATCGCAGCCATATTGTGCCAGTGATGGTGGGCGACGCAGTACGCTGCAAGCAGATCAGCGACCATTTGCTGGAGCGGTTCGGCATCTATGTGCAGCCGATCAACTATCCCACCGTGCCGCGCGGCACCGAACGGCTCCGCATCACGCCCACGCCATACCACAGCGATGCCGATATCGAGCATCTGGCGCGTTCGCTGGCCATCGTCTGGGCCGAGCTGGATCTGGCGCTTGCGGCCTGAGACCGGCTGAACCGCAGAGAACCGGCGAGCTAAAAAAGAAAAACCGGCCGTCCTTCGCGGACGGCCGGTTTTTTAGTCTGGGGAAGCCGGGCAGCCTATTTGAACTTGGCGATATAGGCGATGACGTCGCGACGCTCGCTCTCGCTGGGCAGTTTCAGGACCATCTTCGTATTGCTGGCCTCCTTGACCCCCTTGCTCTCCAGAAATTTCTTCAGGAAGGCGTTCGGATCGGCCAGGTATTCGAAGATCAGTGCCTCGGTCCAGACCAGGCCGTTCTCGCCGGCCTTTTTGTTCAGGGTCGAATAGGAATAACCCTCGATGGTGCCGGACTTGCGCCCGATCACGCCGGTCAGGACCGGGCCAACCATGTTCTTCGCGCCATCGCCGACGCGATGGCAGGTCATGCACTTCTTGAACACTTGTTCGCCCTTGACGGGATCGCCACTCTGGGCCAGGGCCGGTGCCGCAGCACCGGTCATGATGGCAAGTGTGCCGGCGATCAGAAATCCACGTAGCGACATCATCAACGCGCCTCCCTATGCAATGAAACAATTCTGGCAAAAGCCGGGGCTGATGCGCACCCGTACAGGAATAGATACGCATCAGTCTCCGGAACGGATCACAGGTCTTATGGGGGCGTAAGACCGTGTTTGGTGCCCCATTCATACCAGTTGTCCACGACCGTTCCGGTCAGCAGGATGCCGATGCCGCCTGTCAGGGTGCAGAGCACCGCAAACCACCAGGCCCAGCGATGGATCGACTCCATCGTGGCATTGAAGCCCATGGTCCAGCGCCAGAACAGGGCAGCACGCTCGCCCGCCGTGCCGCGATCCAGTGCCTGCTCGATTTCGCGTTCTCCGCCGAAGCGGCTGACCGCCAGGATGGTCGCGCCATGCATGGCAAACAGCAGGGTGGAGCCATACAGGAAGGCAATCGAGAGCATGTGGAAGGGGTTGTAGAACAGGTTGCCGTAGCGCAGTGAAAACTCGTTCGTCCAGTCCAGATGCGGGAAGATCCCGAACGGTACCGCTTCGCTCCAGCTCCCCATCAGCAAGGGGCGGATGAACCCAAGCACCAGGTACAGCCAGATCGCTGAGGCAAAAGCCCAGCAGACATGCGTGCCCATGCCGAGTGCCCTGGCACGCAGATAGGTGCGCAGCCACCAAAGGATAATGGAGAGTGTGAGGAAAAAGCCCGCCATCAGCCACCAGCCGCCTTCGGCCAGAGGTGGGATACTGAGGCCATATTCCGGCTTCGGCGGCATCAGACCAAGCCAGAACAGCTGTTTGACGAACTCGATCGGATTCCAGTTCACCTGCGCCATCATGTTGAGGCCGATGATCTCGATCGCCAGAATGCCGAAGAAGATCGAAGCCAGCCCCAGTGTGCCGAGATAGAACGGCCCGATCTGTGCGTCGCCGAAGCGGCCGAACAGATGCACGAAGCTGGGTTTGCCCTGGCGCTGCCAGATGCCGGGGCGGGCGAACGGTACGCCGGGATAAGCCGGCGCCCGAACCTGGACTTGGGTGAAGATACTTTGGAATTCAGCCATGGTTCCCTCCCTGATTTCACGCCCAGATCGGCAGCTTGAGCCACCAGTTCCACCAGTCGGGCCAACCGCCGGCGAAGAACGGGCCGCTGATCACGATGCAGACGGCGCTCCAGAAACCCGCCGACAGCGCCAGGAACAGTCCCAGGCGGTGAATGCCCAGGGTGCCGATGGAGTAGCCGATGGTGTCGCGGAAGAAGGTGTTCTCGTGTTCCGGTGTCTTGACGTCTTCGCCTTCTGCCGGATTGAGCGCGGACAGCACCAGAGACCCGTGCAGCGCCAGCGCCAGCGTGGTGGTGAAGAAGAAGCTCACCGCGATCATGTGCGCCGGGTTGTAGTGGAAGTTGACGTAGGTATAGCCGGTGGTCGAAACCCAATCGAGGTGGGTGAAGATGCCGTAGGGAAAGCCATAGCCCCAGGCCCCCATCAGCACCGGGCGGATCACAACCAGGCTGAAATAGGCGAAGATCGCCATACCGAAGGCGATGGGTACATGCAAACCGATTCCCAGCTTGCGGCAGATTTCGACCTCACGCAGCGCCCAGGAGCAAAAGGCCCCCATCGCACATACCGTGACGATCTGCCAGATACCGCCCTCCATCAGCGGGGCGAACCGCAGTCCATAGGCGACGTCAGGCGGGTTGATGCTGATCTGCCAGGGGCTCCAGGATGGCCCGTTGGCCGCGCCCCACAGGATCATCGCCACCCCGACGAAGGTGAAGAAGATCGTCGTGACACCGAAGAAACCGACATAGAACGGTCCCACCCAGAAATCGAACAGATCCCCGCCAATGAGCGTTCCACCGCGAACTCGGTATTTCCGTTCAAAACTGAGCATGGCCATGACCGCACCCCTGCATCGTATTTTGTCTTGAAGTGACCGCAGGTGGGACCAGACGTTCGGTCTGGCCCCACTGCCGTCTGAGAATGAACACCGTCCGGCAGACCGTCAGGTCGGCAGGATGGTGCTACTGACCTCGACGGACGCCGATTTGCGCGGGCCTTCCAGCCAGTTGAACCGGTCGGTGCTGAGCAGGATGAAATGAATCACCAGCGCCAGTCCGAAGAGGAAGGTGAATAGCGCGACCAACGAACGTCGCGGATCGAAAAGAAGCCAGATACGCCACATGGTGACCTCCCTATGTAAGGATTTGCATCATCGTGCCGGCCAGCTGGGTGGCCCCGTCTTGCAACGAGGCATAACCCTTCGGTCCCGGCAGCCACGGCCGCCACATCCAGGCAAGGATATGGGCGACAATGGCGACGATGGTGAACGCAATGAAGCTGGTCATGAAGACGCCGTGGAATTCCTGCGCTTCACGCTCTGTCAAACCAGACAGAGAGCCGGTTTTCGCGTCTGCCATAGTACGCTCTCCATTTTAGGCCTTGCGGCCGTTACCGCGCTCCTCCCGCGCGGCAGGGATTGCCATGGCATGGGAATGCCACAACGTCCGGCCGCCCGGAAAAAGCCGGACGACAAGATGACATGCCGCTCAGCCGAAAGGCGTTTGCGGGATCGTATTCAGCGCCAGCTCCCAGGCCGCGTCGCGCGACGAGGCCAACAGCGGACCATGATGTTTGCGGCCACCGATCAGGCCCGACACGACGGCGCCGGCAAAGGCCACGGAATAGACAATGCGGAATTCAATGGGCGTGCCATGCAGTGATCGATGGCCCGAATCCATCTGCCCCTCAAGCGTCATGCTCATGACTGCCACTCCTCCCTGCGAAACCGCCGCAAATCCGGCGATATCCTTTTTGAACTTCTTACAGTGCGTACTCTCGTGCCTTGGCAACTCGATCCATGGTGACGCGACTCTCTCCCGCCAGCTTGGCGCCACGTTCAGCTGCGTCGCGAATACGCTTGGCTGCCGAGATGCGCACCAGCACCGGGTAAGTTTCCATCGCTTCGTCAAAGAAACTGCGTGCGTCGTCATCCCAGGGCAATTCACGGTTCAACCGTGCCGGCGTTGCCTCCACCGCATCCATGACGCTGGCCTGCGGCAGGATGTGGAACAGCGCATCGAACAGGGCATTGCAGGTTTCCTGCACGATGTAGGTGGCGCCGGCATACCCCATGAAGGGCGTACCGGTATGGCGCCGGATGATCGCGCCGGGGAAAGATGCTGGAATATACATGCCACGACCGCCCGCCTCGGCCAGGTACATGCGTTCGTTGAAGCTGCCGAACAGTATGAATGGCGGCGTCTCGCGCACGGCCCGGCGCACCGCATCGTTATCCGGCTTCTCGCCCGCCTTACGGGCGAAGGAGAAGGCGCAGGGCAGGCCCATCTCGGTTTCCAGGAAGTTGCGCAGACCGCGGGCATAGGTTTCGTTCGCGACAACGGCGAAGCTTGCCGTGCCGAAGAAATCCTGTGTCACCGAACGCCACAGATCCCAGATCGGCTTGATGGTGGTGTGACGTTCGCGCTCGATGAAAGGCTCAGGGTCGATGCCGAGCAGTTCGCCCAGCGTGCGCAGGAATTTCGTGGTGCTGTGCAGCCCGATGGGAGCCTGCAAATACGGCCGGCCCAGGGTCTCGCACAGCAGGCGGCCGAATTCCCGGTACATGCAAATGTTGACATCGGCGTTGATCAGCCGCGCCACGTCCGCCAGATGGCTGCCGAGCGGGAAAACCATGTTGACCTCGGCGCCGATCCCTTCGACCAGGCGACGAATCTCGGCCAGATCCGAGGGGGTGTTGAACTGCCCGTATATCGGCCCGATGATGTTGACGCGTGGCTTCTCACCGTCTTTACGGGCTTTCCGCTCGGGAATCTTCTTGACGCCGTACTCGGTCCACAGCCAGTTCATGGCGCGATCCGCGCTCTGCCACTGATCCTCATCGATCGTCCGCGGCAGGAAACGCTTGATGCTGGTGCCTTCCGGTGTGACGCCACCGCCGATCATCTCGGCAATCGAGCCAGTGACCACCACAGCAGGCTGATGCGGATCGAGTACCTTGTGCGCACGCTTCATCGCCGCTTCGGTGCCGGTCTGGCCAAGCTCTTCCTCGCCGAGGCCGGTGACTACGACCGGGAGTTCATGCGGCGGCAGGCCATCGGTGTAGTGCAAGACGGCGGTGATCGGCAGGTTCTCGCATCCGACCGGCCCGTCGATGATGACCTGCAGGCCTTTGATCGCCGTGAATACGTAGACCGAACCCCAGTAGCCGCCTGCGCGATCATGATCCAGCACCAGCATGGCTCAGGTCCCCATCGCGACTGACTTGGCCGGACGCTCAAGCTGCTTGCGATAGCGCTCGCGAAATTCCGGCCGATCACGGGGTGTGTCTTCCCACACGCCGGCAGCGTAACCGGTGCCGACGCCGGCGAAGAACTGCGTCATGGCATCGAAGCGCGGCTGGCTGGCGATGGCCGCATTGACCACCTGTGCGAGCGATCCTGCCCCGGCAACACCAAACAGCGGGCGCGCCGAGATCAGATTGGTAAAATACAGCGCCGGGATGCTGAGTTCCTTGGCCTTCTGCACCACTGGCGTCGTGCCGATAGCGAGGTCCGGACGGAAAGCCTGCAGCGCGGCGAGATCGTGTTCCAGCGAGGCACGATAGCGTACCTCGACACCGCGCGACTCCAGCCAGGCCTTGTCGGCTTCCGACCAAGGTGTACGCGGACAGGCCGTGCCGACATACGGTACATCGGCGCCGCTTTCGATCAGCAGGCGCGCCACCAGCAATTCCGAACCTTCATAGCCCGATAGAGTGATGCGTCCTTTGACGGGCTTGGCCGCAAGTGCCGCCTTGATCATCGGCAGGAAGCGCGCTTTGGCCTGGTCGATCCGGTCGGCGGCCACGTTGCAGGCCTTGCCGATGCCATCGAGCCAGTCCGCTGTACCATCGAGGCCGACCGGCGCCGAGCCAACGATGGGCCTGCCGGCAATCTCGAACTCGCGGATCGATGCCGTGTAGAAAGGATGGATCGCGGCAACCGCCGCGCAATCCAGCGCGGCGTAGAGTTCGCGCCATTCGCGGGTCGGCACCACCGGGCCGGCCGCCAGGCCCAAAGGTTCCAGCATGGCGCCGATGCCGACCGGATCGGCCGGAAACATCTCGCCAAGCAGGGTGACGCTGGGCAGATCGCGACTGTGGTTGCGCGGCGCCTGTACTGGGCCGCTTTCCACTTCACGGCGGGCATAGGCGAGCATGGCACCTGCCAGCACGTCCTTGGCCTCGGCATGGGTCGGCACGCCGAAACCCGGCACGTCGATGCCGATGATACGCACGCCGTTGATCTCTTTCGGCAGGAGCCGCAATGGCACGCCGGAGGCCGTCGGTACGCAGAGATTGGTGATGATTACGGTGTCGTAGAGCGCCGGATCGGCCAGCTTGAACACCGCTTCCCGGATATCCTCGAACAGCTTGCCGGTGACCAGCGTTTCCGAATTGAACGGCACATAGCCGACAGAGCGTTTGGCACCGTAGAAATGCGAGGTGAAGGTCAGGCCGTAGACACAGCAGGCCGAGCCCGACAGCACCGTTGCTGTGCGACGCATCCGCAGGCCGACGCGCAGCGATCCGAAGGCCGGACACATGCTCTGCGGCCTGTCATGCGGTCCCACTGGATAATCGGCGGCATACTGGTCGAGGATGTCACTTTTGCCTGCCGCCTGCGCTGCACGACGCATTTCTGCGGCACCGGCATGACAGCCGACGCCGTTCCCGTCCGCAGGTCCGGTTGTTGGGACAGAGATCGGTGTTGTGAGAGGATCGGCGCTCATGGTCGTGGCCTAGACTGTCTCGTAGACGACTTCGAGAGACGTCTTGACCGGCGCCGTGCCGCCGCACATGTCTTCGAAGCTGGCCGGGTCCAGCACCACGCCGCGACCGACCGCCTCGCCCTTGAACAGTCCGAGCAGGCCATCCTGGGTCAGCGGAGTCGGATGCATCGGCGGTGCTTCGGCCACGTTCAGCGCCAGGGCCTCGAACAGCGACGCCCATTGCGAGCCGGGCTGACCGACGATTTCGTAGTTGGCGCTTTTGCGGCGGATATCCTCATTCGACGGGATTGCAGCCAGCACCGGAATACCGACCGCCGCCGAGAAGGCCGCCGCCTCGCCGGTACCGTCATCCTTGTTGATCACCATGCCGGCAACACCGACATTGCCGCCCAGTTTCCGGAAATACTCCACCGCCGAGCAGACGTTGTTGGCGACATACAGCGACTGCAGGTCGTTAGAACCGACCACGATGACTTTCTGGCACATGTCGCGCGCGATCGGCAGACCGAATCCGCCGCAGACGACGTCGCCCAGGAAATCGAGCAGAACGTAATCGAAGCCCCAGCTGTGGAAGCCGAGCTTCTCCAGCAGTTCAAAGCCGTGGATGATGCCGCGCCCGCCGCAGCCACGCCCAACTTCCGGACCACCGAGTTCCATGGCAAAAACGCCGTCACGCTTGAAGCAGACATCGCTGATCTTGATGTCTTCGCCCGCCAGTTTCTTTTTCGACGAGGTTTCGATGATGGTCGGGCAGGCACGACCGCCAAACAGCAGCGAGGTCGTGTCGCTTTTCGGATCGCAGCCGATCAGCAGCACACGCTTTCCCTGCTGCGCCATCATGTAAGAGAGGTTGGCGAGAGTGAAACTCTTGCCGATACCACCCTTGCCGTAGATCGCGATGATCTGCGTCGTTTTGGTGACCGGCGCGGTCGAAACCGGTGTTGGCTCGATCTGGGCTTCGGCACGAAGCGCGGCGGCCATATTGATCTCAGGCTTGATATTCACGATGGCGTTCTCCAGTCCAGGATCATTTTCAGGCATTCCGCGTCGGCGAATGCCGTCTGATAGGCCCCAGCGGCGTCCGACGCCCGGGCGCGATGGGTGATCAACCCATCGAGCGAAAGTCGACCGCAGTCGACCAGCAGCGATACTGTGGCAAGATCGGCCGGCTTCCATTCGGCGGCGACGCGCAGGCGCGCTTCGCGCATGAAGGCAGGCGGATAGCTGAAGGCGAGCGGTTCGTCGTAGAAACCGGCCAGAACCACCTCGCCATGCGGCGCCAGATGGGCGATCAGGGTGTCGAGCAGACCGCTGGCGCCGCTGACATCGTAAATGGCGGCATAGTCGCGCCGCGTATCCTCGGCAGGATCGATCACGCGGTAACCGCGGGCGCCATCGCGCCGCGCCGGGTTTTTCTCCCACACCACTGGATTGGCACCTGCCTGAACCGCCAGGCGCGCCATCAGGCGACCGAGCACGCCATGCCCGACGATCAGGTCGGGCAGAACGGCATTCGGTGCAGCGATAGCATGATAGGCGGTGGCGGCCAGCGCCAGCAGAACGGCGCTCTCGCCGAGTCCGTCGCCGACCGGCGTGACGCGTCGGCCGGGTACGACCACACGACTTGCGGCACCGCCGAACAACCCGCGGACCGGGCCATAGCAGGCGGCGCCGGGTACAAAGACGCGATCTCCGACCTGCCCGCCGGATCGCGCACCCGCAGAAGCGATGCGTCCCACCGACTCGTAACCCGGCACCAGGGGATAGCCGAGGCCGGGAAAAGCCGGCATCCGGCCATCCCATAACAGGCGTTCGGTGCCGGTGCTGATGCCGCTCCACTCAATGTCGACGACAACATCTTCGTCGCCCGCCGGCTCAAGAGAGAGGTTTTGCAGGGAAAGCTTTCGACGCTCTTCGAAGACGACTGCGACCGTTTGCATCGCGCGCTCCAGATCCGGGGAGAGATATCCCGCTGGATTCCATTTCGTAGTGTCACTTTAAATGGACAGTTTTGACTGTCAAGTTTATTTAACACACAGCCTTCAGGCCGCGGTCGCTATCAGGACGCGGACGAGCCCCGGCATATGGGTCGGCATCAGCCTTGGGCCAGCGAATCCGGCCTGGACCACCATATCGCTGAGCACTGCTGGACTGCGGGGCCGGCCACTGCCCATGGCCAGAAGATACATACCGAAATAGGCATCGCCGGCTGCTTCTGCGCCCGGCGTTTCCGCCATTGGTTCGGCCAGCAACAGGCGGCCACCGGCAGGCAGCGCCGTCCTCACCCGGCGCAGAAGGCCGAGCGCCGCGTCATCGTCATGATCATGGATCACACGGACCAGGCTGATGATATCGGCCTCGCGCGGCAGCTGGTCGCGATGAAAATCGCCGCCAATGGCGCGCCCGCGCGTCGTCAGCCCAGTTGAGGCGAAGCGTTCCTCGGCGCGCTTGGCCACAGGTGGAAGATCGAAAACCCGCACGGCGAGGTTCGGCCAGCGCCGCGCTGCCGCCTGGGCGAAGGCGCCCTCGCCGCCGCCTACGTCCATCAAACAGCGATGATCACGTAGCGGATATGCCGCGAGGATGCTGTCGGCGATCATTGCCTGCGACACCGCCATCAGTCGGCTGTAATCGCTGATCTCGGCAGAGTCGAGGTCGGCCGGCCGCGCTGTGCCTGCATAGGCCCAGTATTCCTGCAGTCGGCCGCCACCGCCGCCACGACGCAGCAGCGCTACAGGATCAGCAAGATCGGCGTATAGCAGCCTGTGGTGCTCGACCATCGCTGCAATGCCGGGATTACCTAACGTGGCAGCACCCAGCATATCGAGCCCGTAACAATCGGCTCCGCCGCGCCGGCGCAGCAGCTTCAGTGACGCTGCAGCCGCTAGCAGACGCTGCATCGCCGTCTCCGGCAGATCATGCCGACGCGCCAGTTCCGCCACCGACAGCGGTCCGGCAGCCAGAGTCTCGAACAGACGCAAGTGCAGGCAGGCTGCGAGAATCTGCGTGTAGACGAAGCCGGCGCAAAGATCGAACAAGGCACCGGCCTGACGCCGGGCAATCGGCCGGGTCAACGGGAAAGCGCTTGCCCAGCGCTGAAAACCGGCGCTGGCGACCAGCCTGTCGCGCCAGCGCAGCAAGGCATCAAACACGACGGATCAGGCGGCGACTTGCGCCAGTTTGGCCGGTAGAAGCCGCTTGGCTTCCAACGCAATCAGAGCCATCAAATCGTCGCTGCCCGGACAGATCGGAACGGCGGCCATGGCTTCCGCCACCAGACCCTCCATCCGCCGGATCGTCGCGGACAGGCTCTGGCCCGCCAGAGCGTTGGGGCGGCCATGGGCCTGATCCTGGCCGCATGGCTTGCCGAGCTCCTCGCTATCCGCATAGGCATCGCGAATATCGTCTGCCACCTGATAGGCCTCGCCCAGCGCCTCGCCGAGATGACGCCAGGCTTCGCCATCCGCATTGGCAGCGTAAGCACCTGCGGCTGTCGCGGCAGCAAAGAGTGCGCCGGTCTTGGCCTGTTGATAGACTGCCAGATCGACAGAGGGTTCGCATTCATAGGCCTGCCCGGCGCAGATTCCATTGGGTGTACCGCCGGCACGGGCCAGCGTCATGATCAGCGGTGCCAGGCGAGCCGAACTCATCGGAACGCGTGCAATCGTTTCGAAGGCCAAAACGATCAGTGCATCCCCGGCCAGGACCGCCAGCGGTTCACCGAAGGCGCGGTGAACCGTCGGACGGCCGCGGCGCAAATCCGCATCGTCGAAACACGGCAGATCGTCATGCACCAGCGAAGCACAGTGCAGCAGTTCGATCGCGATCCCGGCCGCCAAGGCAGCGGCCCGGTCATGCCGACCGCAGGCACTGGCAACAGCAAGGCAGAGCCGCGGACGCAGGCGCGCACCGCGCGGAAAGACGGCGTGGTTCATCGCTGCGGCCAGCAGCGGCGGTCCAGCCGGAGCTGCTGCATGATGCAGGGCTGCCGCGAGCGCTTGTTCAATCCTGGAAAGCTCGTCCATCGCCGCCTCCGATCCCTCTGGATATAGTTTGTGTCATTTTTATTTGTCACTTATACTGTAACAGATTATAGACAGTCGGGCGGTTACACAAACGGTATTTCCCGTCCTGACCGCATCGGAGCCCCGATATGGCGGGCCAAGCTATCGTGATTGGTGCTGGGATCGGCGGCTTGGTGGCAGCGCTGGATTTGTGCTGTCGCGGCCTTGAGGTGACCGTACTGGAGGCCCAGAACGGTCCTGGCGGCAAGATGCGCCGCGTGCAGGTTGGCGATCAAACACTCGACGGCGGCCCCACGGTCTTCACCATGCGGTCGATCTTCGAGCGCATCTTTGCCGATGCCGGCGCGAACCTGTCCGAGCATGTCCGTCTGCAGCCGGCACAGATTCTCGCCCGACATGCCTGGGATGCTGAAGCGCAGCTCGATCTCTTCGCCGATCCACTGCGTTCGGCCGAAGCGATCGGCAAACTTGCCGGCCCCAACGAGGCACGCGGTTTCCTGGCGTTCAGCGCCGATGCACGCCGCGTTTATCAGGCTCTGGAAAGCACCTTCATCCATGCGACCAAGCCCAACCCGCTTTCGTTGGTGCTGCGCGCTGGCTGGCGTGGCCTGCCGGAGATGCTGCAGATTCAGCCCTTCGCACGTCTGTGGGACCGGCTTGGTCATTATTTCAAGGATGCGCGGCTGCAGCAGCTTTTCGGCCGCTATGCCACCTACTGCGGCGCGTCGCCGTTTCTGGCACCGGCCACCCTGATGCTGGTGGCGCAGGTGGAGGCCGATGGCGTCTGGCTGGTGGAAGGCGGCATGCATCAGTTGGCCCTGGCGATGGCCGCACTGGTGGAGAGCAAAGGCGGGCGATTCCGCTATGGCACCGATGCCAAGCGCGTGCTGCTGACCGGCGGTCGCGCCAGCGGCGTCGAACTCGCAACGGGCGAGCGACTGGGTGCCGATGCCATTGTCCTGAATACCGACCCGGCCGCGCTCGGCCAGGGATTGCTGGGCGACGAGATCCGATCAGCAATTCCGAGGCAATCTCCGCCGCAGCGTTCGCTGTCGGCGCTGGTCTGGACCCTGATCGGTGAGCCGAGCGGTTTCCCGCTCCTGCATCACACAGTCTTCTTCAGCCGAAATTACAGGGGCGAATTCGATGCGCTACGCCAGGGCCGGATCTGCGCCGATCCGACCGTGTATGTCTGCGCGCAGGATCGCGACGGCGACGGCCGGATGCGACAGAGCGGTCCGGAGCGCTTGTATTGCCTGATCAACGCACCGGCGGATGGCGACCAAAACGCATATGGTGCAAAGGAGATTGAACGATGCGCGGAAAAAGCCCGTATGCGGCTGGAAGAATGCGGCCTGAGCATCCGCACCAGTCAGGATCTGGTGAAAACAACCAGTCCGGCGGATTTCAATCGTCTGTTTCCGGGCAATGGCGGGGCGCTGTACGGCATGGCGAGCCATGGCTGGCTGGCCTCGTTCCGTCGCCCGGGGGCACGCTGCAAAATTCCGGGGCTATATCTGGCGGGCGGCGGAACCCATCCTGGACCGGGGGTGCCGATGGCGGCGATGTCGGGCCGGCTCGCTGCGCAGAGCCTGTTACTGGACCTGGCTTCGATCGGCCGGTAGCCGCCAATGGATATGCCTGGTGGTATGTCGATGCGATCAGCGATGATGGTTGCCATGCCCTGACGGTGATCGGATTCGTCGGCAGCGTCTTCTCGCCTTACTATGCCTGGGCGCGCCGCAGACATGTGACCGACCCGCAAGACTTCTGCGCGATCAATTGCGCCCTCTACAGTCCAGGTAACGACCGCTGGGCCATGACCGAGCGCCGTGCCGACCGCATGTATCGTGACGCCACGCATCTGCGTGTCGGCCCGAGCGTCATGCGTTGGACTGGCAACGCCCTGGAAATCGAACTGGACGAAATCGGCATGCCATTGCCGCGCCGCATCCGGGGTAGCATCCGTTTATCGCCGGAAATCCTGCCGCAGCGCGTCATTATGCTCGACCATGCCGGTCGGCATCGCTGGCAGCCTGTGGCGCCGCTCGCCCGCGTCGAGGCACGGTTTGAACATCCTGATCTGCGATGGCAGGGCCATGGCTATTTCGACATGAATTCTGGCGACGAACCCCTGGAGCGTGGTTTCCGCAGCTGGCAATGGTCGCGTGCCCGGACGGCAGATGGCGCCGCAATCCTCTACAACGGTATACGCCGTGACGGCAGCCGTTTCGATCTGGCCCTGCTATGCGACCCCGAAGGCGGCGTCACCGAGCAGGAACCGCCGCCGCGCCATCGTCTGCCGGCGACACTGTGGCGCGTGCAGCGCGACACCGGCAGCGCAGCCGGTTCGATGCCGCGAGTGGTTCGCACCCTCGAAGACACACCATTCTACACCCGGTCGCTCGTACAAGGTGTGCTGGGCAATCAATACGTCACAATGATGCATGAAGGTCTGGATCTGGATCGCTTCAGCAGCAGGCTGGTTCAGGTCATGCTGCCATTCCGCATGCCGCGGCGTTTCTGACGAGCGTCAGGATTCCCCCGCGGCGCGCTCGGCAGCTTCACGCTCTTCACGCTTGCGCTTGTCGCGTTTGAGCACGTGCAGCTCGCGCAGTCCGAAACCGAGCGCCAGCACCAGCACAAGGGCCATTTCCAGCCAGGCGATGGCATTGAATTCCATCACACCCGACCTTGCTGGCGCCGCTCGAGCCGCGCGAAGAGATCGATGATCCGTGTGGTCCGACTGCCGATATCCCACCAGGGCGGCAGGCTGACCGCGTTCTCCTCTATATCCGCCAAGGTCCGGACAGCCACGCTGTCGAGGATAAAGCGATTGGCCTCGAGCACTGGATGCGCCTCGCGTCGGCCCGGCAGGCTCGCCTGCATCATCGCCTGGATCAGCAGGACACACTTGCGCGCCGGCGACACCACGGCCCGGCGGGATACCGAATCGTAGCCGTTGCGTGCCACCATCTGCCCGATCTCGGCATAGAGCAGACGGGCCGCCGCGATGCCGGGCCGGCAATCCAGCGGTAAGCCGGCAATGCCGTCATCGGCGCGTTTATAATGCCGTTCGGCAGCCTCAAGCAGACGCTTCACGACACTGCCAAGGGCCGGAGAGAAGTGTGGATCGCGAAGCCAGTGGTCGGCGTTCAGGCCGGCCTCGGCCATCCAGCGCAGCGGCAGATAAAGGCGGCCGTTGCGGGCATCCTCGCCGACATCTCGCGCGATATTGGTCAACTGCATTGCCACGCCAAGATCGGCCGCGCGAGCCAACTGCTGCGGGTCGCGCTGCCCCATCAACAGCGCCATCATCGCGCCGACCGTACCGGCCACGCGGGCCGCATAGGCTTCGAGATCTTCAAGCGTGGCGTAGCGCAGTCCGGCGGCATCCCAGGCAAAGCCTTCCAGCAGCCCCGCCGGCAGGGCGAGTGGAATGTCATGCCACGCCATCACGGCGGCCAATGCCCGGTCGGAGGGCAGCGGCCGCGGCTGCCCTTCGGCGGCCCGCTGCAGCCGGTCTTGCAGGTGCCGGAGAGGCTGGGTCGAGGCGTCGCCCAGGTCGACGGCATCATCGGCCAGGCGACAGAAGGCATACAGCGCGGTGGCGTCCAGACGAATACGCCGCGGCAGCAGAAAGGACGCCGCATAGAAAGTGCGCGATCCGTTGCGCAGCAGCGTGCGGCAGGCGGCGAGATCCGCTGCGGTCTGGAAATGCAGCTCAGGCCAGGGCGTCGACATCGGGCACCACGGAATCAAGAACGCGCGCCGAGCTGATCACGCCCGGCACACCGGCCCCCGGATGGGTGCCCGCTCCGACCAGATAGAGCCGGTCGATCTCTTCGCTGCGGTTATGCGGCCGGAACCAGGCACTTTGCAGCAGGGTGGGCTCCAGTCCGAAACCCGCGCCGTGATAAGACATCAGGTCGTCGGCGAAATTTTGCGGTGTCATCACGCGGGAGGTCGCCAGATTTTCTGTCAAACCAGGCAGCAAGGTGGCCTCCAGATGCTGCGCAATTCGCTGCCGGTAGGGCTCGGCTGCGACGCGCCAGTCGATACCGGCACTCAGATTCGGCACCGGCGCCAGGACATAGAACGCATCATGGCCCGACGGCGCCAGAGTCGGGTCGGTCGCGGTCGGACGATGCAGATAGAGGCTAAAATCATCGGCCAGGATCTTGTTCTGGAAAATATCCTTCAGCAGGCCACGATAGCGCGGACACAGCATGATGGTGTGATGCGCGACGTCTGGATATTGACGCCGTGTGCCGAAATACCAGACAAAAAGCCCCATGGAATAGCGCGACCGCGCCAGCTTGGTATCGGTCCAGCGGGTGCGATGTTCCGCCGGCAGCAGATGCCGATAGGTCGAGGCGCTGTCGGCATTGGATACGACGATATCGCCGGCGATGCATTCGCCACTCGCCAGGCGCACGCCAGTGGCGCGCTTCCCGTCGACCAGAATTTCGGCGACGTCGGCGCCGTAGACGATGCTGCCGCCCTGCCCTTCGATCAGCCGAACCATGGCTTGCACCAGCGCACCGGTACCGCCCATGACGAAATGCACGCCCCAGCGTCGCTCCAGGGCCGCGATCAGGCCGTAGATAGCTGTCGCGGTGAACGGATTGCCGCCGATCAGCAGCGGATGGAAACTGAAAATGGTGCGCAGGCGCGCATCGCGCATGAACCGCGACACCAATCCATAAACGCTGAGATGCGCGCGGTGCCGCACCAGATCGGGGGCGATGCGCAGCATGTCGCGGATGCTGCCGAACGGTACATGGCCGAGTTGTTCGAAGCCGATCCGGCACAGCGCCTCGCTGGCCTGCATGAAACGCAGGTAGCCGTTCACATCGTCCGGCGCCATGCGCTGGATCTGCGCCAGCATAGCTGCAGGGTCATCGCTGTAATCGAAGGTCTCGCCATCGTCAAAGCGGATACGGTAAAAGGGATTCATCGGTCGGAGGTCGATATCCTCGGCCAGCGAACGACCGCAGAGCTGCCATAATTCTTCCAGCAGGAACGGCGCAGTGATGATGGTTGGGCCAGCATCGAAAGTGAAGCCATCCTGACGGAACACGCCGGCACGTCCACCCGGTTGATCCCGACGCTCCAGAATCGTGACGCGATATCCGCGCGCGCCCAGACGGATAGCGGCGGCCAGACCGCCAAAACCGCTGCCGATGATCACCGCATGGGGGCGATCAGGCCGCATCGACGCCGATGCGAAACCCTGACGTTGATGCGGCGGCAGTTGCATCTCAGCCCTCCGCCAGTTTGCGGATCTGGGCTGCGATTTGCGCTGGAGCCTCTTCGTGCGCCAGGTGACCAAGACCCCGGAGATACGTGACCTCGGCGCTGCGCAGCATGTCACGTATGCGAAAGGCATCGGATGGCGGGATTGTGCGGTCGGCACCGCCAACGATCAGATACAGTGGGGTTCGCAGCCCCGGAAGTTCGCGCTGCAGGGTATCGAGATCCCATTCGGCCATCATGCCCAGCGCAGCGGCGACATGGCCTGGCGAACGGGCCAGCCGGCTATAAAGCGCCGTACCGACGGCATCCAGTCGCGAACCGGTATCGCGCAGCAGTCGCGGCACCATGCCCGGCGATTCCGCACAGCGCGCGAAGAAGTGCGGCACACGATCTATACGAGCGAGAAGCCTCGCCATCGGCGAAAAGATTTTCCCGGCCAGACCGCGGATCGGCAGCAGGGCTCCATTCAGCGCGATGAGCTTGCTGGGTTGAATGGCACCGTCAAGGCACAATCGTACCAGAATGGCGGCACCTGCCGAATGACCTACCGCCAGATGGGGCTTGCAATCCAACTCTCGCAGCAAGGCCTGCACCGAACCCGCCATGCCCGGCAGCGACAGCCCGTAGGGTGCTGGCATCGCCGTGAAGCCGTGGCCCGGCAGGTCCGGGGCAATCACGGTAAAATCCGTCGCCAGCATCGGCGCGAGGTCCCGCCAGCTATGCGTGGCGGCACCGGTGCCATGGATCAGCAGCAGATTCGGGCCATGCCCCATGACCTGCACATGCCAGCGCAACCCGCCAGCCATCACAAACCGGCTGGCGGCGCGGTTCGGCCAGTCGGCGCCGTCGCGATCCCAGTCCAGCCGCTCCGCGTCCACCGGCGCGGTGGCGCGGACCGCCGGGCCATGCCGCCTGCTGGTGTCGCTCATGCCCGACACATTGACCCCGTTTCAGGCGCGCAGGGTCGCGACGCGTGGACTATCCTTGCCGAGCGCGGCGAAGACCTTTGCCACAATCGCTTTGGCATCTAGGCCGGCCTTGGCATACATCGCGGCTGGACTGTCATGCTCGATGAAAGTGTCCGGTAGCGTCATGGCGCGGAACTGCAGGCGGCTGAGGCGGCCATGTTCGGCAAGCAATGTCAGCACCTGACTGCCGAAGCCGCCGCTGGCGCCCTCTTCAATGGTGATCATCACTTCATGCTCGTTGGCCAGCCGCAGCGCCAGATCCGTATCTATCGGTTTGGCAAAGCGCGCATCGGCAACCGTCACCGAGAGCCCGAAACGCGAGAGCTCGTCGGCGGCCAGCAGACATTCGGCAAGCCGGGTGCCCAGCGACAGCAGCGCCACGGTGTTGCCTTCGCGCAGCACACGGCCTTTGCCGATTTCCAGCGGGATGCCACGCTCGGGCATCGCCACGCCGATACCGTCGCCACGCGGATAGCGCAGGGCCGAGGGTGCGTCATCGAGGGCAACCTGCGTGGCCACCATATGCACCAGTTCAGCCTCATCGGCAGCCGCCATCAGCACCATTCCCGGCAAACAGCCAAGATAGGCCAGATCGAAACTGCCGGCATGGGTGGGGCCGTCGGCTCCGACCAGACCGGCGCGGTCGATGGCAAAGCGCACTGGCAGTTTCTGAATCGCCACGTCATGCACGATCTGGTCATAGGCGCGCTGCAGGAAGGTGGAATAGATCGCGACGAACGGCTTGAACCCCTCGGCGGCAAGGCCGGCAGCGAACGTGACCGCGTGTTGTTCGGCGATCCCCACATCGAACATGCGATCGGGATGCGCCTTGGCGAAAATGTCCAGCCCGGTGCCGGATGGCATCGCGGCAGTGATGGCGACGATACGATCGTCCTTGTCGGCCTCGCGGGCCAGACTCTCGCCGAACACCTTCGTGTAGGCTGGCGCGACAGCTTCGGGTTTGACCTGCTTGCCGGTGGCGATATCGAACTTGGTGACGCCATGATACTTGTCGCCGGCGGCTTCGGCCGGCGCATAGCCTTTGCCTTTCTGGGTCACGACATGAACCAAAATGGGGCCGTGTTCGGTGTCGCGCACATTCCGCAGGATCGGCAGCAAATGATCCAGATTGTGGCCATCGACCGGGCCCACATAGTAGAATCCGAGTTCTTCGAACAACGAACCGCCGGTCCAGAAATTGCGCGCAAATGCTTCGGCACGCGCAGCCTGGTGCGCCATGAACTTCGGTAGCTTGCGGGTGAGCGACTTGGCGCCCTCGCGCAGCGTCAGGTAGGTCGGCCCGGTGATCGTACGGGCAAGATAGGCGCTCATGGCGCCGACCGGCGGCGCAATCGACATATCGTTGTCGTTCAGGATCACGATCAGACGCGAATCCATCGCGCCGGCATTGTTCATTGCCTCGTAGGCCATGCCGGCCGACATGGCACCATCGCCGATCACGGCGATCACGTTGTTGGCCTTGCCCTGCAGGTCGCGGGCCACCGCCATGCCGAGGCCCGCGGAAATGGAGGTCGAGCTGTGGGCCGCGCCGAAGGGGTCGAATTCACTCTCGCTGCGTTTGGTGAAGCCCGACAAACCGCCGCCCTGGCGGATGGTGCGCATGCGGTCGCGCCGGCCGGTGAGTATTTTATGCGGATAAGCCTGATGCCCCACATCCCAGATCAGCTTGTCGTTCGGCGTATCGAACACGTAATGCAGCGCGACCGTCAGTTCGACCACACCAAGGCCGGCGCCGAGATGACCGCCGGTGCGCGACACGGCATCGATCATTTCGGTGCGTACGCAATCGGCAACGTTTCTGAGTTCGCTTTCGGGCAATTGCCGCAGATCCTGCGGGGTGCGGATGTGATCCAGCATGAAGCCCTCCCATGAAAGTCCTGTCGACTGTTATAAACTATTTACAGTCTTTGTGTCATATTTATTTGACACTTTCCGGCTGCGCCGCGAGGAAAGCGTCATATCCCGCGACAAAATCGGTGAAAGCTTCGAAATGCGGCAATGCACCCGTCTTCATGGGCAGGATATGCCAATTCGGCAGCGCAGCGACTTCCGGCACTCGCGAATAGTCCGTGAAGTCGCCTTTATTGCCATGCACCATCCAGATCGGCAGTGACAGGGCGCGATAAAGCTGTGGTGCGTCCCGACTGAACAGAAATCCGGATACGAAGAAATAGGGCGCATGCCGTGCGCCCGGCTGCCGCGCCGTGATCCAGTCGTAATCCAGCAGCCCTTCGTCGATATAGCGCGAGCCCCAGGTCTTGTTCAGGAAATACCGGATCAACGCACGACTGGTGAGCCAGTCGAACAGAGCGCGCCGCCACGGGCCTCGCCGCAGAAAGGCCAGCAGCAGCGGCATCCCACGATGCCCCTTCCCTTCCGGGCGTGAACGGCGATTGAAGGCTGTTGGACTGACGAAGGCAAGAGTGCGGAAGGCATCCGGCCGTTCGGTCGCGGCACGGGCCAGGAATTCGCAACTCAGCGACAAGGCAATGGCATCGACCGGCCCCTCGCCGAAATGCTTGTACATCTCGGGCAGGATCTCATGCACTGCGTCCGTCATCATCCGAACGGAATAGGTTCGGTCGGAACGTTCCGAACCACCGAACCCTGGCAGTTCAAGTGCACAGACGCCGCGCAGTGCAGCATAGTATTTGAACAAGGGTGACATTTCGTAGGCTGAGGCCGCGGCATTCACGCTATGCAGCAACAGCAAAGGCGGGTGCGCGTTCGGCGCAGACGGTCTGTCGATGTAGTAGCAAAGCCGGCCGACGCGACTCGCGAACATATGTCGCTCACCGGGAACGGCCGCCGGCAACACTGGAATGTCGGTGCTCACGGTGACTGGATCGCCCGACGCACCGCCCGCGACATGCCTTCCGCATCGGCTTGCGGCAGCGGCAGGTAAGTGGCAGCCATCTCGGTCGCGAGGCGGCGGCCCGCGGGTGCCGGACGCGGCGAAGTGTCAATCAGCAATGCAGAAAAGCCGCGCGCCCGCAGGTCGCGCGCAGCCGTCATGGCATCGCTTTCGGCCTGATCGCGCAGCGGTGTGCCGTCGCGCGAGATGTTTGCCTTACCATCGGTCAGCAGAACCAGCAGCGGTGTCTGGCCACGGCGGCGCACGGCTTCGGCGAGATCGGTGGCTGCGGCGATGCCCGCAGCCAGCGGCGTGCCGCCGCCACCAGGAAGGGCAGCGAGGCTGCATTTGGCGCGCGTCAGCGAACGGGTAGGTGCCAGAAGGAGACTGGCGGTCTGGCCGCGGAAACTCAGCAGTGCCACCGCATCTCGACGTACATAACAGTCGGCGAGCAGAAGTTCGACCGCCCCTTTGGCTTCGGCCAGCCGGTGCAGTGCCGACGAACCCGAAGCATCGACGACGAAAATCGTTACTGTCTCGCTATGTTGCTGAAAACGTTTAATGCGGAAGTCGCTGCGCCGTACCTGAATCCTGGCCGCCGTTGCATCCGGCGCAGGCCGCAGCCTCTGATAGGGCGCCGCCGCACGCAACGTTGCCAGCAGATCGAGGCGGTTGCCCCCGGTTGGGTCGCCGGGACGCACGCCGACCGGGCGACCGCGCGTCCTGCCGACTTGGCGCTGTCCCGCCTTGCCCTGACTGCCGCCGCGGCTGCGGATCGCCTGCCCTGAGAGCAATCGTGCCAGCAGATCGGCGGGCAGCGCGGCCTTGGCGGCGTTCAGAACGATATCCTCCGGCAGTGCGCCGCCTTGACCATCGGCCTCAGCAGTCTGCGGCTGTTCCGGCTGAGGCTGATCGGACTGCGGCGGTGGCTCCGCAGTTTTGTCTGGCGGCGTTTCGGCCGGCAGGATGGTGGCACGGGGGGCCAGAACCAGTCGCGCAGCGACTGCCGCATCCGATTCCTCGACCGCCGTATGACCCTCAAGTGCCGCATGCAACCGCGCCACGCGCAGCGCCAGCATCGGCGCCCGCAGAGACGGCACGCCCAGCATATGCGCCGCCTTGCACAAGGCCGCAACAATGTCCCGGCTGGGCACCAGATCGGCGAAACGTCGACGCAGTTGCGCAAGATCGGGCAGGCGCTGCGTCGCATCGACAAAATCGCCGAGCGCAACGGTATCCAGGGTGACACGGAAACCAAGGCGGTCGAGCAGAGCCGGCGGCGGCGCCTCGTCCGGTTCCAGTCCTTCATCCAGGGCGATGAGGGCGAAGCGTGCATCGAAGCGCTGCGTAAAACCGTCGCGCTCCACACACAACTCGCCTTGATCAAGGACGATGGCAATATGCGCCGCGACGGCGGTCGGCATACGCTCCGCCATGGCCGCGACCACCACGCCGCCATCGGCTTCGGCCAGCAGACCGCGTTCCGCTATGCTGCGACCGGACTGCAGCGTTGCAGCCAGATCGAGGCCGCCGAGCAGCCGGTTTTGCGAAATGTTGAGCGGCAGATGGCGCCAGGCTGCCTGCGGCAGCATCCCGCGAAGAAAGCTCAGCCAGCGATCACGCAGCGGCCCGGGCCCGGCATGGATTACGGCGCCGCCCAGTCCTGTGGGGTCGGCAGCCAGCAGGAAAGCCGCCAGAATTGCATCCGGCATGGCGGCCGGGCCAGCAGTCGGACCGGCCTGTTGTTGGTTCACGGCCCGAACATCTCGGACAGCGCGCGATCTATCCGCACGCTCGAGCCGGCTTCATCCAGCGGGTTGCGCCGCAGGCGATGCCGCAGCGCAGAGGGCGCAACGCGGCGCAGCTGGATCGTGCTGACGCTCTGCTCGCCATCCAGCGCTGCCAGCGCGCGCGCCGCACGCATGAGGGTGAGTTCGCCGCGCAGGCCATCCACACCCAGAGCGAGACATAGCTCGGCAGACTGGCGCAGAACGGCATCGGGCACCGTAACGGTGTTGAGACGGTCGCGCGCACTCAGTATGCGACGGCGTACTTTGGCCTCATCTTTTTGCCAACGCGCCGTAAAACGCACCGGATCGCGTTCGAACTCGTCGCGTCGACGGACCACTTCGATGCGGATGTCTAGGTCCGTGGGTGTCTTGACTTCGACCGACAGACCGAAGCGATCCAGCAGTTGCGGTCGCAACTCGCCCTCTTCCGGATTGCCGGTACCGACCAGGACGAAACGCGCCGGATGCCGGATCGAGAGTCCATCGCGCTCGATCACGTTCTCTCCGGATGCCGCGACGTCGAGCAGCAGGTCGACCAGATGATCCTCCAGCAGGTTCACTTCGTCGATGTAAAGGAAACCGCGATTGGCGGCGGCCAGCAGGCCGGGCTGAAAGGCCTTCACGCCCTGGGTCAGGGCACGCTCGAGATCGAGAGCACCAACCACCCGGTCTTCAGTGGCACCCAGCGGCAGATCCACCACCGGCACCGGCACAGATATGGTGCGCGGTTCGCCTGTACGGTTACGCGCCATGCACCCTTCGACGCAGGTATGCGGACCGGCCTCAGGCGAACAGGCATAGGGGCAGCCAGCCACTGCTGTCATGCGCGGCAGCAGGGCCGCCAGGGCGCGGATGGCCGTGGACTTGCCGGTGCCACGATCGCCGAAAGCCAGCACGCCGCCCAGGGCGCCATCGACGGCGGCCAGCAGCAGCGCCAGTTTCATTTCATCCTGGCCGACAATAGCGACGAAGGGAAAAACCGGCCGCGACTCTGACTTGGACGGCGATGCCGCTGGAGTCTTGATCTGCAACTTGGTCACCGATCCTGCAGCCATAGCATGCCACTCCACATCAGGTCGGACCGCGCCTGGGCGCGGCGTGCTCGGCGGCGAGCAGTTCCGGCGGCAGGCGGAAACGTACGGTTTCCTCCACACCGCTCAGGGTTTCCACACTCACATCGCGCCAGTCGCGCAGCACGGCGATGGCCTCTTGCACCAGACTTTCCGGAGCCGAAGCGCCTGCAGTGACACCCACGCAATCGACCCCATCGAGCCAGGCGGGATCGATATCGCTCGGCCGATCCAGCAGATGACTGTTGATCCCGAGGCTTTCACCGATTTCACGTAGCCGGTTGGAATTCGACGACGTCGCCGAGCCCATCACAAGCAGCAGCTGCGCAGATTCGGCCAGATCGCGAACCGCGTTTTGCCGGTTCTGTGTGGCATAGCAGATATCGCTGGTCTCCGGCCCAACCGCATGCGGATAGCGCTGCATCAAGGCGGCGATCAGCGCCCGCGTATCGTTGACGCTGAGCGTTGTCTGCGTGACATAGGCCACCCGGTCGGAATCCTGGACACTGAGTCCGGCGATATCGGCAAGGCTGCCGACCACATGCACGCGACCGTCGATCTGGCCACGTGTGCCCTCGACCTCGGCATGGCCGGCATGGCCGATAATGATGACATCGTAGCCCTGGGCGGCATAGCGGCGCCCCTGATTGTGCACTTTCTGCACCAGCGGGCAGGTCGCATCGATGACCTCGAGCCGGCGTGCAGCGGCGGCATGTTCGACCACACGGGAAACGCCGTGGGCACTGAAGATCGCAATCGCACCGGGCGGCAGATCGTCAAGTTCATCGACAAACACCGCGCCAAGACCGGTTAGCCGCGCCACCACAGTGTTGTTGTGAACGATTTCATGGCGCACATAGACCGGCGGCCCGTAGATCGCCAACGCCTTCTCCACCACCTCGATGGCGCGATCCACCCCGGCGCAGAAGCCTCTCGGCTTGGCCAGGATCACCCGGAGTTTGCGACGCCCGCCTGTCATGGCCGCGATTAGAATATGCCATACCCAAAGTGTCAACTAATATTGACACTCATCGTGTCCAATTTGATTTATTGCCGCTCGACCGGCATGGCAAGCGGGCGAATTTGCTAGTCAATCCAGCAGGAAACCCGCCGCCCTCATCCCTATACCGATGGTGGCTAGCGCCGCTTCAACGGACATACACTGCCGGGATCGGGCATCTATGCGGAGAGCGATATGACGTTGACGGCGATCTATCCCAGCCTGAAAGACAAGGTTGTCTTCTTTACCGGCGGCGGCGTCATTCTCAACTTCGGCTCAGTTAGTTGGATGCTCAAGCAGGGGGGCATGGCGGCCTATACGATGGCGAAGGCGTCGGTGCAGGGACTGACGCGATCTCTGGCGCGCGATTTCGGCCGCGACAACATTCGCGTCAACACAATTGTCCCCGGCTGGGTCCTGACCGAACGCCAGGTCGAATTGTGGCTGGATGCCGACAGCGACGCGGCCCGCCGCGCCGGCCAGTGCCTCGATATCCGGCTGCAACCCGATCACATCGCAGCCATGGCGCTGTTTCTCGCAGCCGACGACAGCAGCGGCTGCACGGCGCAGGATTTCATCGTCGATGCCGGCTGGACATGATTTAGTTTGCGGCCATTTGCCCGCCGGTCAACCGGCAGCCGCAGCTCCGGACGGCAGCGAGACGCGCACGCGGTTGCGGCCGGCGGCCTTGGCGCCATAGAGGGCATCGTCGGCACGGTCGATCGCATCCTGCACGTCGCGGTCGGCCGCGTTGAGGATGGTGCAGCCGAGGCTGATGGTCACCCGCACCGTCGCACCGCTTTCCGTCGCCACCGGGACCGAAGAAATCAGACCGCGCGTGCGTTCCGCGTAGGACACGGCCGCCGCCACATCGCTCTCCATCAGCAGCACAACGAATTCCTCGCCGCCAAAACGTGCAACCAGATCGGTATCGCGAGCCGCCGTCTGCAGCCGCTCGGCCACGGCGCGGATCACGGCATCGCCTGTGGCGTGGCCGTGGCTGTCGTTCACCTGCTTGAAATGATCGATATCGGCCACCACCACGGCCAGCGCGCGATCGTACCGGCGGGCATAGGCGACCTGGCGCTCGGCCGCCGCCAGAAAAGCACGCCTGTTGAGGAGGCCGGTCAACGGATCGGTTTCCGACAGGCGGCGCAGACGCTCGATATCGAGCGAGAGCTCACGCGTCGCGACCGCCTGCTGTTCGGCATCGCGCTCCGCCGCGGACAGTTTCTGTTCGGCCATGCCGATACGGCGCAGCAGCGACCGCAACGCGCGCGACAGCTGCACCACTTCGCTGGCACCGCCGACACGAGGCAGCGTGCCGGCACCGGCCTCGCGGCCGATGCGATCAGCTTCTGCGGTGATGGCCAGGATCGGTCGAGCCAGACGGCCAGCCAGCCAGTACGTCACCAGAATGCCGATCAGGCCGAGACCGGCGCCGATCAGCAGGATCGATCCGACCAGGTCGTTGACCGGAGCATTGGCCACCGAAATCGGCAGCCGCGCCACCACGATCCAGTTCAGGCCGGGATAATCGCGATAGCCGGTGCTGGCAGCATAGCCCGTCAGCCATTGCGCCGAGTCTTGTCCATAGGCGAGACCGACGCCTGAGCCTTTGGCGCGGATCGCGGCAATCTGCTCGGGCGAGAGCATCACGGTGTTCATGTTGTTGCCAAGCAGCACGCGTCCGCTGCTATCCAGGATGCTGATATCAGCTGTCGAGAACTGGCTGTTGGTCGCCAGGATGGCGCGTCGTACCTCCGACGCCCAGTCCCAGCTCAGATGAGCGCCGATCACGCCGATGATCGTCCCGCCGGCATCGCGCACCGGATAGGCCACGTCGACGAAGCGGAAGGGCTCCGAATCTCTGCGCGGGCCTAACAGCTTGGCCAGCAGCAGGGCTTCATGCACGTCGCCGACGAAAGGCTTGGTCGTAGCCTCGATGAACCATGGCCGCTGCGCCACCGACAGGCCTTCCAGCATAGCCTTGGTGGCCGCCACCACCTTGCCGTCCAACGTGCAATAGCCGATCCAGGCGTAATCGGGATAGCTGGCCTGCAGGCGGTCGAGCACCCGGCGCAGTACGGTCGGGTCGCCCTGCCAGACGCCGCGCAGCGGTTCGAGGTCGGCCAGCGTGCCGATTTCGTGATACCGGGTCGCCATGTCGCGATCGAGACGGTCCGCCATCGCGAGGGCCTGCTCGGCGAGGCTGGTGGCCACCAGTTCGGCGGTTTTCTCCCGTCCGAGCCACGCGCCGGCCAGTGTCGCGCCGGCCACCAGGAACACGACAAGCCCCGCCGTTCCCAAGGTAATCTGCAAACGGATCGAGAGGCTGTCGAACAGATTCCGCAGGCGCATCGGCCAGGCTCCGTCTTCCAGACCGGCCCACCGGCAGGTCGGACCAATATTCGGCCGACTGCCCGGGTAAATCAATCTCGTTGATGCAGCCGGCGTTGCGCCCGGATCAGGCCTTGTAGAGCGCCTTGTACTGCTCGCGGAGGAGGTTCTTCTGCACCTTGCCCATCGTATTGCGCGGCAGATCGTCGACGAAAAATACCCGTTTGGGCAGTTTGAACTTGGCCAGACGGCCATCCAGCGCCTTCAGCACGCCGGCTTCGGTAAGACTATGCCCCTTGCCCGCCACCACGACGGCCGTGACCCCCTCGCCGAAATCGGGGTGATCGACGCCGATCACCGCCGACTCGATCACGCCGGGCATGGCGTCGATCTCGGTCTCGACTTCCTTGGGATAGACGTTGTAGCCGCCAGTGATGATCAAGTCCTTGCCGCGACCGACGATATGCACATAGCCACGGTCGTCGATCTTGCCGAGGTCGCCGGTGATGAAGAAACCGTCGGTGCGGAATTCCGCCGCGGTCTTCTCCGGCATGCGCCAGTAGCCCTTGAACACATTGGGGCCCTTCACCTCGATCATGCCGATCTCGCCCTGCGCGAGATGCTTGCCGGTTTCGGGGTCTGTGATGCGCACTGATACGCCCGGCAGCGGGAAACCGACCGTGCCGGCGACGCGCTCGCCGTCATAGGGGTTGGACGTATTCATATTGGTTTCGGTCATGCCGTAACGCTCAAGGATGCGGTGGCCGGTGCGGGCCTCCCATTCCTTATGCGTGTCGGCCAGCAGCGGCGCCGAACCGGAGACGAAGAGGCGGATATGCTTGACGGCGTCTTTCGTCAGCGCCGGGCTCTGCAGCAGGCGCACATAGAAGGTCGGCACGCCCATCATGCTGGTGGCGCGCGGCAGCAGCTTCATCACCTCGTCGCCGTCGAATTTGGCGAGGAAGATCATCGAAGCGCCGGCCAGCAGCGTTACGTTGCTGGCGACGAACAGCCCATGGGTATGGAATATCGGCAACGCATGCAGCAGCACGTCGTCGCTGGTGAAGCGCCAGTAGTCCTTGAGCGTCGCCGCATTGGAATAGAGATTGTGATGCGTCAGCATCGCACCCTTCGAGCGGCCGGTGGTGCCCGAAGTGTAGAGAATCGCGGCGAGATCGTCGGCGGCACGCGGCACAGCAGCGAAGCCCACTGGCGTCGACTTGGCCTTATCCATCAGACTGCCATCGCCATTGCTGCCGAGCGTCAGCACATGGGCGACGCCGAGCTTGGTGGCCAGGGGGCTGAGGTCCTTTTCCGCATTCGGGCGGCAGACCACCACGCGCGGCTCGGCATCGCCGATGAAATATTCCAGCTCGGCCAGGGTGTAGCCGACATTGAGCGGCAGATAGACTCCGCCAGCCGCCACCACACCGAGATAGAGGATCAGGGCCTCGGCCGATTTGTCGACCTGCACGGCGACACGGTCGCCCGGCTGTACGCCCAGATCCACCAGCATGCGGGCCATGCGTTCGGCCAGCGCAAACGTGTCGGCATAGCTGAATTTGCGTCCGTCGCCGGTCTCGATGAAGATCTTGGCCGGATCGGCAATGCTGGAACGGATCAGGGAATAAAGGTTCTCGGACATCGGCGTTTTTTCAATCTTGCGCGGGGTTGCGGATCAGAAGCGATACTAAATCGCCCCGATACTTAATCGTTCATGGCCCCATCCGCGCAAGTCTCCCAACCGGCGAAGCGCGTGTTCGACGCATTTTAAGAGGCCATGTGTCCTAGGAGGCTATGGCCTCCAGCTGGTCCGGTGCCAGCAGGCGATAGCCCACGCCCAGTTCGGTCACCACATAGGTCGGGCGGGCAGGGTCGCGCTCGATCCGCTGGCGCAGCTTGCGCATGAAGATGCGCAGGTAATGCACATCCTCGGCATGTTCGTCGCCCCAGACACCGCGCAGCAATTGTTCATGCGTCACCACTTTGCCGGCGTGGCGGGCCAGATGTTGCAGCAGGCCATACTGTTTCGGCGTCAGCTTCACCTCGGCGCCGTCGACCAGCACGCGCCGCCGCGCCAGATCGACCGCCAGCCCGCCGACCTCGAACACCGGCTCATCGGCAGCCGAGGGCGCGCGCCGCATCACCGCATTCACGCGCGCCAGGAACTCGGCGATGCTGAACGGCTTGGTCAGGTAGTCGTCCGCCCCGCATTCGAAGGCGCGGATCTTGTCGGCCTCGCGGCTGCGCACCGTCAGGACGACGACCGGCACCCAGCTCCATTCGCGCAGACGCTTCAGCACATCCAGTCCGTCCTGGTCGCCGAGTTGCATGTCGAGCACTACGAGATGAATCTCGTTCTTGCCCAGGGCATCCAGAGCCTCAGCGCCGCTTGCGGCCTCGATCACCTCGAAATCGTGCATTGCCAGCGCCGGCCGCAGAAACCGTCGGATCTGCACCTCATCGTCGACGATCAGGATTCTGCGCTTGTCGCCCATGCGGCTTCCCCTTCATCCGTCACTTGCAGAGATTTGGCCAGCGGCATGCCGATATGGAATGCGGCACCTTGCCCCACCCCGCTGCTGTCGGCCCAGATTTCGCCCCCTGCAGCCTCGACAAAGGCCTTACTGACCATCAGGCCAAGGCCGTTGCCCGCCACCTGACCCGATGTGGCATCGGCTGCTCGGTAGAACGGCGCAAAGATTTTCTGTGCCTCGGCGCGATCCAACCCGATGCCGGAATCGCGCACGCTCAGCACAACGCGGTCGCCGTCGAGCCGCCCTTGCAATGCGATCACAGACCCGGGCGGCGAATATTTCGCGGCATTTTCCAGGATATTCACTAAAGCCTGCTCCACCAGCACCGGATCGGTCTCGACCATCGGCAGGGCCAGCATGTCGTCGGATTCGATCCGGTGCCGCGCCAGCGCCTTCTGGGTCTGGCGCAGGGCCGCATTGGTGATATCGGCCACGTCGATCGGCTCCACCTGCGGCGCCAGACGCCCGGCGCGGATGCGCGTCAGGTCGAGCATGCGGCGGATATAACGCTCCAGCCGCTGCGCCTCTTCACGGATCGTCGATTGCAATTCGACGCGCGTGGTCTCGTCGCAGATTGGGCCGAATTTCTCCAACGTGGTGACGGAACCGAGAATTGACGCCAGCGGCGTATGCAGGTCGTGGCTGATCGAGCCCAGCACAGCCTCGCGCAGATTTTCCGCCTTGGCCTGCACGCGCGCTTCTTCCACCCGCAGTGCCAGCCGCATGCGCGCCAGGGCCAGGCCGGATTGTTCGATCATCGCGGCGACGGCCAGCGGATCTAAACGACTGTCAGGTTCGGTACCGACAACAATCACGCCGACTGGCGCACCACCGCTGTTCAGCAGATAGACCGGCGGCGCAGCCGTGTCGCGCGCACGCCAGGCCCGTTCGGCGACGGCTAGCGGCTGCACGCCGTCGAAATCGCCGACGGCAGCCAGTTCACGCAGACTGCCGGCATCATCCATGTAGATGGCGACGGCGCTGCCGAGGCTGTGGCTGAGTTCCTCGGCCAGCACGGCGGGAATCTTGGCAGGATCCACCACGGCGCTGATCCTGCGGTTAAAGGCGAGCAGATATTCCATGATCGCCTCGCGGCGGCGCGAGGCAGCGGCGGCACGCCGCGCATAACCGGCCAGCTGGCTGGAAACGATGGCGACACCGCCGAAGACGAAGATATCGGCCACCTCCTGCGGATCGGCATCGGGCAGGAAGAAGGCCGGGTTGTAGAACAGCACCGAACAGACCGCGAGCGAGGCCAGCGCCGCCGTCAGAGAGGGGATCATGCCGCCGAAAATCGCGGCGCCCAGAATCACCGGTACGAACAGGATCGAGGCCGAGGTGACATTGATGGTACGGCTGAGCGTGAAGACGGCAATGCCGGCCAGTCCGACCACGGCCGCGGCAACAATGCTGTGCAGCAGGATCCGGCCGGCGCGCGGGCGGGCGGATTCCTCTCCGGCGATGGGAAGCGCAATCGGCGACGTCATGCCCGATTATCCCACAGACGGGCGACCCGTACAGCCTCCGGCGGCGCAGTCAGGACCGTGTCAGTCGAGGCAGTCAAGCTGCGCCGGCCCCAGTTGCCCGGCACGACCGCGGATCACCTCGGACCGCCGCTCGATATAGGCCGTCGGCCGGGCTGCATTCCAGCGGTTCGGGCTTGGCAATATGGCGGCCAGCCGGGCGGCCTGGCTCTCGCTCAGCCGGCTGGCCGGAATGCCGAACAACGTCTGCGCCGCTGCCTCGGCCCCAAACAGACCCGGCCCCATTTCGGCGATGCCGAGATAGACTTCCATGATCCGCCGTTTCGGCCAAAACGCATCGAGCGCCAGCGCCAGCGGCGCCTCCAGCCCCTTGCGCAGGAAGCCGCCGCCCGGCCAGAGGAACAGGTTGCGCGCCACCTGCATCGTGATGGTGCTGGCCCCGCGCAGGCGGCCGGTTTCCCCGTAATCGTCCAGCGCCTCCTGCACCGCGTCGAAATCGATGCCGTGATGCTGGCAGAAACGGCCGTCCTCCGAGGCGATCACGGCACGCGGCAGCCCCCGGGCCACGGCCGCCAGCGGCACGGGCCGATAGCGTATGACTTCGCCGCGCTCGATCATGCGGATCGCCATCAGCGGCGTGACCGGCGGATCGACGAAACGGTACACCAGCAAACCGCCGCCCCAGAACAGGACGACGATCAGAACCAGGATTTTCAGCAAGCCGAACAGCAGCTTCATCGCCAGCCAGAAAACCCGGCCCCGGCCGCGCTGGCAACCGTTCCGGCCGGCAATCCTGGCGGGATCCTGGCGCGCCAAGCCGGTGGACAGCCGGTCGGCATAAGGATTTACTGGCAGGAACGGGGAGAAAACACTTTATGCTGCAAGGCAGCGCCATTCTGCTTCTGTCGCTCGGCTATCTCGGGCTGCTGTTCGCCATCGCCCATCTCGGCGACCGGCTCAATAGCCGGTGGTACAGCGGCCGCAGCGGAGCCACCATCTACGCGCTGTCGCTGGCGATCTACTGCACCTCCTGGACCTTCTACGGCTCGGTCGGCCGCGCCGCCCTGTCCGGTCCCGATTTCATCCTGATCTATGTCGGCCCGATCCTCGCCATCACGGTCTGCTATCCGATGATGGCCAAGATGATCCGCATCGCCAAACTGCAGAACGTGGTGTCGATCGCCGACTTCATCGGTTCGCGGTACGGCAAGAGTCGCGCTGTGGCGGTGCTGGTCACGGTGATCGCGGTGATCGGCGTACTGCCCTATATCTCGCTGCAGATGCAGGCAGTCAGCGTCACTTTCGAGGTTCTGGTCGGCAGCGAAATGGCGCATCTGCTCAATGCCACCCTGCCACCGCCCTGGCGCGACACCGCCATGTTCGTGGCCGGCATCATGGGGCTGTTCACCATCCTGTTCGGCGTGCGCCATGTGCAGGCCACCGAGCAGCATCGCGGCATGATGCTGGCCATCGCCTTCGAATCCCTGATCAAGCTCGCCGCATTTCTGGCCGTCGGTCTTTTTGTGATCTACGGGCTGTTCGACTCCGGCAGCGATCTGCTCGCCCGCGTGGAGGAGCGGCCGGACCTGCGCGAACAGCTCAGCAAAGGCCTGGGCACCAACTGGATCGCGATGACGCTGCTGTCGGGTTTTGCCTTCCTGTGCCTGCCACGCCAGTTCCATGTTGCCGTCGTGGAAAGCAGCGATCCCAGCCAGCTGAAAGCCGCGCGCTGGCTGTTCCCGACCTATCTGGTCGTCATCAACCTGTTCGTGGTGCCGATTGCCGCGGCGGGCCTGCTGCTGACCGAGAAGGGCACCAATCCGGATTTCTTCGTCCTCACCCTGCCGCTGATGCACGACCAGCTGGCGCTGTCGGTCTTTGCCTTCATCGGCGGCCTGTCGGCGGCAACCTCGATGGTGATCGTGGCCTGCATGGCGCTCTCGATCATGGTGTCGAACGAACTGTTCACGCCGCTGCTGCTGCGCTCGCGCGCCGGCGGCTCGCACGATGTCGGGCAGATCGTGCTGAATGTGCGCCGCGCCGCCGTGATCGTCATACTGATCGCAGCCTATATCTACCACACCTGGATCGCCGGCTATCTGCCGCTCGCCTCCATGGGCATGATCTCCTTCGTCGCGGTGGCGAATTTCGCACCGCCCCTGCTGCTCGGCCTGTACTGGAAACGCGCGCATCGCTACGGCGTCGTCAGCGGACTGGTCGCCGGTTTCGGCGTCTGGTTCTACGCCCTGCTGCTGCCTTCCATTCAGGGTGCCGCCATCGGCCAGCCGATGCTGGCGCCGCTGGCCTCCTGGCTGCCCTCGCCCATCGACCGTTTCGATGCGATCCTGCAGGGCTTCGTCGCCTGCGTCGTGGTCAACACCTCGTTGCTGGTCGGCATCTCGCTGCTGTCGCGCCCCAGCATGCGCGACCGCGAACAGGCGGCGATCTTCGTCTCCGGTGGCGACGGCCTGCCGGCTGCCGATTTCGAGGACAGCGACAATGACCCGCGCATCGACGAGCTGCGCGCCCTGGCGGCCCGCTTCATCGGCACCGAACGCGCTGAACGCGCCTTTGCCGGCCGCCGGATGACCGCCGCCGAAGCGATGGCCTTCACCGAGCATCTGCTCGGCGGCGCCATCGGTGCGGCCTCGGCGCGTATCGTGATGGCATCGGCGCGCGGCAAGAACCTGCTGAGTCCGCGCGCGGCCCGCGCCATGCTCGGCGAGGCCTCGGAGGCGATCCGCCACAATCTCGATCTGCTCCGCACCACGCTGGACCATATCAGCCAGGGTATCGGCGTGTTCGACCGCGAGCAGCGGCTGGCGGCCTGGAACGACCGTTTCTTCGATCTGCTCAGCCTGCCGGCCAATCTGGCCGAGAACGGCGTACCGCTGACCCAGCTGGCCGGCGACGGCAGCGGCGACCTCGCCATGACGCTCGCTTCGGGCGCGCATGGCTCGCAGATCTACGAGCGGCGCCGGCCCGATGGCGGCGTGATCGAAATCCGTGTCGATCCCATGCCGGACGGCGGTTTCGTCGCCACCTGCACCGATGTCAGCGAACGCGTGCGCGCCGCCGAAGCGCTGCGTGCTTCGGAACGCGCCATTCGCGTCTATACCGACAACGTGCCGGTGCTGATCGCCTATGTGGATCGCGAGGAGCGCTACCGCTTCACCAACATGCCGTTCCGCCGCTCGCTCAACCTGCCGCAGCAGCAGATCGACGGCCGGCCGCTGAACGAGATGATCTCGGCCGACCGCTACAACCGGCTGAAGCCGCATATCGACGCGGCGCTCGCCGGCCAGCGCCAGAGTTTCGAAATCGAATTCCCCACCAACGATGCGAAGATCGAGGTGGCGCATGGCACGTATATTCCGCATATCGGCCATAGCGGCGAAGTGCTCGGCTTCTTCCTGCTGTACCAGGATGTGACCGAACGCCGCCGCGCCGATGCGGCTTTGCGCGCCGCCTATGAAGGCCTGGAGCGCCGCGTGGCCGAGCGCACCGCCGAACTGCAGCTCGCCGTGCAGGAACTGGAAGCCTCGCGCGCCCAGGCCGAAGCCGCCAATCTCGGCAAGACACGTTTCCTTGCCGCCGCCAGCCACGACCTGTTGCAGCCGCTGCATGCCGCCCGCCTGTTCACGGCGGCCCTGGCCGAGCGCGAGCCGGACAATCCGCTAGTGTCGAAGATCGATCACGGGCTCAGTTCGGTCGAGGCCCTGCTGGATGCCTTGCTCGACATCTCCAAACTGGATGCCGGTGCGGTGCGGCCCGAAATCCGCCCGGTGGCGCTGTCTTCTCTGTTCGATACCATCGCGACCTCCTTCGGCCCGCTGGCGGCGCGGCGCGGCGTGACGCTGAAAGTCGTGCCGACCAGCGCGACGATCAGCACCGACCCGGCGCTGCTCCGTCGTGTCTTGCAGAATTTCGTCGCCAATGCGATCCGCTATGCCGATCCGGCACGCGAAAACCGCCGCGTGGTGGTCGGCTGCCGGCATGAGGGCGACGATATCCGCATCGTGGTCTGCGACAACGGCCCGGGCATTCCGGCCGACAAGCAGCAGGCGATCTTCCAGGAATTCGCCCGTCTGGAGCAGCGCGGCGGCGGCGATACCGAACGCGGCCTCGGACTGGGCCTTGCCATCGTCGAGCGCATCGCCCGCATGCTCAACACGCCGATCCGGCTCGACTCGCGCCAGGGCTATGGCTCGGCATTCAGCGTCAGCGTGCCGCGCGCTGCCGTCGAGCCCGTGCAGGCGGCGGCTGCCGCGCCGGCGCCGGCCTTCGTCGCCGGTTCGCTGAGCGGCAGTTTCGTGCTCTGCATCGAGAACGAGGCCGGCGTGCGCGAGGCGATGATCACCCTGCTGGAAGGCTGGTCCTGCACGGTGGCGGCCGTGGCGTCGATTGCCGATGCGCGGCAGGCGGTGGCGCAGGCCGGCCGCAGCCCCGACATCATCCTGGCCGATCTGCATCTGGACGAGGACAGCCCGGACGGGCTCGACGCCATCGCGCAACTGCGCAAGGACTGGGGCCAGCGCATTCCCGCCATCCTGATCACCGCCGAACGCAGCCAGGAGATGCGCCACCGCGCCGCCGAGATGGGGGTGGATGTGCTGAACAAGCCGGTGAAACCGGCCGCCTTGCGCGCGCTGATCAGCCAGCGCCGCCGGCCGGCCAGTCCTCCGGGGGAGCCTCTCGCCGAGACCGGCGACTAAACCGAGAAGTGACGCGCGGCGATGACGGCTTGCGTGCGGCTGCGCACGCCGAGCTTCTTGAGGATCGCGGTGACATGCGCCTTCACGGTAGCTTCGCCCACCGACAGTTCATGCGCGATCTGCTTGTTGAGCTTGCCCTTCGACAGCAAGGTCAGCACGCGCAGCTGCTGCGGCGTGAGTTCGCCGACGCGGCGGGCGAAATCGTCGGGCATCGCCGCGTCGCCGCCTTCCAGCTCGGGCGGCAGCCAGACCTCGCCATCCAGCACCGACTGCAGCGCGCTGGCAATCGTCTCCATCGCCGCCGATTTCGGCACGAAGGCGGCGGCGCCGAATTCGATGGCACGGCGCATGGTGGCCGGTTCGCGGGTGGAGGACACAATCGCCACCGGCACGGCGGGATGGCTGGAGCGCACGGCGGCAAGGCCGGCGAAGCCGTCCATGCCGGGCATGTCGAGATCGAGAATGAGCAGGTCGACGGATTCGCGCGCATCCAGCGCGGCGCGGGCGCCATCGAGATCGGCGGCACCGATCACCTCGACGCCGGTCATGGCCTGGCGCAGGGCCTGGCCCAGCGCCTCGCGCACCAAGGGGTGGTCGTCAGCGATGATGATTGTCAGCGCCGGCTCTGCAGCGCCGGTCTTTTGGGCTCCCGTCATGGGACGAAATTAGACCAGCCGCCGGCCGGCAGCAAGGAACCGCCCTGTCCGACAAAGGCAGAAGCGGTCAGCCGAAGCGGCGGATCGACGGCGGCAGCAGCGACGGCATCCCGGTGCAACCGGCCAGCGTAAACAGGCTGAGGGGCTGCGCGCGATAGACGGCAATGGCGCCGCTGGCCCGCAGACGCTCTGCAAACCCCGCCTCGTCCGAGGCCAGTTCGACCGCGTTGGTCAGCCAGGTCTGCCGCACCAGGCGTGCCTCGGTTTGCAGTGCCGCGCCGGTCACAGCCGCGTCGCTCCAGCCGAAGGGATACACGGCGATCACGCGGCCGCTGGCCTCGGGCGGCAGGGCGGCTTGCTGGAGCGTCCAGCCGAACAGGCCGGCCCAGAGCAGCAGCACCGCCGCCGCAAATCCCAAGGCCAAGCGATGCGGCCCCGCCATGTTTACTCGGCCGCTGCCGCCGGCGCGGCGACGCGCACCAGCGGGCGTTCGTCGATCGGCCAGTGCACGATGGCGGCGAAGATCGCCAGCCCGGTCGAGATCCACCAGACCACATCGTAGGAGCCGCTGGCATCGAACAGCCTTCCGCCAAGCCAGACGCCGAGGAAGCCGCCGACCTGATGGCTGAAAAACACGATGCCGAACAGCGTGGCCATGTAGCGCGGCCCGAAAATCTGCGCCACCAGACCCGAGGTGAGCGGCACGGTGGAGAGCCAGAGCAGCCCCATGCAGAAGGCGAAGATCAGCACGCTCACCTGCGTCATCGGCATCATCACGAAGACGGCGATCACCACGGCACGCGCGGCATAGATGAAGCTGAGCAGGTATTTCTTGCTGCGCTTGCCGCCCAGCACGCCGGCGGTGTAGGAGCCGACCACATTGGCCAGCCCGACCAAAGCCAGCGCCCAGGCGCCGGTCTGTGGATCGAGGCCCCGGTCGACGATATAGGCCGGCAGATGCGTCTGGATGAAGGAGACGTGGAAGCCGCAGACGAAGAAGCCCGAGATCAGCAGCCAGTAGCTTTTCTGGTGGCCGGCCTCGCGCAGCGCCTCGCCCATCGACTGTTTCGGCCCGCTGCCTTCCGGTGCCTTGCCGGCCAGCGCAGAGGACAGCGGCACGATGGCGAGCGCGAACAGACTGAGCAGGATCAGCGCGAACTGCCAGCCCCAGGCGGCGATGAAGCCCTGGCTGAGCGGCACCATCAGGAACTGCCCCATCGAACCGGCGGCTGTCCCTAAGCCGAGTGCCCAGGAGCGTTTTTCCGGCGAGACCATGCGGGCGATGGCGGCGAGCGCCACGGTAAACGACGTGCCTGCCAGTCCCATGCCGAGCAGCACGCCCAGCGTGAGATTGAGCATCAGCGGCGTGGCGGCATAGGCCGTCAGCGCGACGCCGGCGGCATAGAGCAGCGCGCCGACCGCCAGCACGCGGGCCGAGCCGTAACGGTCGGCGATGGCGCCGGCAAAGGGCTGGCCGAAGCCCCAGAGCACGGTCTGGATGGCGATGCCGAAGGCGAAGACCTCGCGGCCCCAGCCATTGGCGATGCTGATCGGCTCGAGGAACAGCCCGAAGCCGGAGCGCACGCCGAAATTCAGCAAGGCAATCGTGCAGCCGGCGATGATGACCAGGAGCGGCGTGCGCCAGCCCAGACTGACGGGAGCGGGAGTGGCGGACATCTGGGCCTCCTGAACGGGCGTTCGTTTCGTCACCAGCACAGCTAAACCCCTGACCGGCAAGGAGCAAGTGCACAATTGCGACCCTACAATGCGGGCACCGGCACCCCGTTAGACGCACCTGAAACCGGCTGATTCCGTGCTTAAACCGATCTTATTCCGGCTTATTCGACCCTTATTCGATGCTTATTTTTGCTTATACGAGGCTTATTTGGGCTTAACTCGCCGTCTGCCTGTGCAGACCCCATCCCGATACCTGCTAAACGGGAACATTATAGCAACATTTGGCCTTAAAGAAAAGCCGGGACTGTGGCCCGGCTTTTTCCCTCAGTCCTGACAGGGAGGCTTGCGCCTCAACCGGGCTTGCGCCTCAACCGGGCTTGCGCCCGGTTGCCTGCTCGATCTGCTTGGCGGTGTTGTACTGGCTGAGCGCATAGACCGCCCAGAGCGCAGCCGGAATCCAGCCGATCAGGGTGACCTGCAGGATCAGGCAAATGATGCCGGCAATCGGCCGGCCGATGGTGAAGAACAGCAGGAAGGGCAGAAAGATCGCGATGATCAGGCGCATAAATACGAACATCCTTTTTTTTCCAAGTATATTGACCGCGAGGAACTCACGATTTTGGACTTCGCACCGATATGCCCACTCGTTCCCCAGTTGAAGGCATTTGCATTTACTGCAGAACGCTGAGCTCTAACTTGGGTGACGAACACATTGTACCGGCCAGCCTAGGCGGCAAGGTATTGATCCGAAGCGCATCCTGTCAGTCATGTGAACGAATCACAAGCCGCTTTGAAAACCACTGCGCAGACCGAATGCTGCGCCCCGCCCTGACACATATTGGAATTCGAGGCAGGACAAAAATAAAACGCTCTCAGGTCGCGGTGAAGGTAGGAAAGGCACCATATAGCAAACGCCACAAGATGCCCGTTACTGAACATCCCGGAATGTTGTGGATGTTCAGTTTCTCGGTTGCCGGCATTCTGTTCGGAAATACCTCTTCGACACCTCCAGTTGGCCGCATAATTACTCGGCCAATTCATGAAAACATCGACCACAGACTTAAGAATTTGTCCGCCCTTGGGCCGGATGTAAGCCTCATCGACAAACCATTCGATGCAGCGCCGTTCGCTCGATTGCTAGCGAAGATTGCTCATTGCCATTTGGTGGCGGAAATTGGTTTCGAGCATTTTGAGCCGCTCCTACCAACTTTGATCTTAAACGATCATTCTGATGAGCAATTACTAAACTATGTCGGCACGCATATTGGTAAAAACCCAGAAAGCTCAGATTTGCACAGCATCTGGCACAGTAAAGAGCGAGGCACCAACGGTGTAGAATACTATGTGGTGCATATTCGTCTCTTTGGACAATATGATATGCCGATGCATTATGTGGTTGCAGGGCTTCCCAAATAACCGACTAGCCAGAATGCAAAGCGGCGCGCCGGTTGTCCGGCGCGCCGTTTTGACTGTTACACAGAGATCCTCGGGTCAAGCCCGAGGATGACGACTTAAGGTCTTACTTCCCCAGGCTCGGATCGATCTGCTTGCAGGCGTCGACCAGGCCCTTCACGGCATTGGCCGAATGCTCGAACATCTTCTTCTCTTCGGCATTCAGCTCGATCTCGACGATCTTTTCCACGCCATTGGCGCCGATCACCACCGGCACGCCGACATACATACCCGACTGGCCATACTTGCCACCCTCAAGCCAGGCGGCGCAAGGCAGCACGCGGCGCTTGTCCTTCAGGTAACTCTCGGCCATCTCGATGGCCGACGAGGCCGGCGCGTAGAAGGCCGAGCCGGTCTTGAGCAGCGCCACGATCTCGGCGCCGCCATCGCGGGTGCGCTGCACGATCTTGTCGATCTTCTCCTGCGTCGACCAGCCCATCTTGATCAGGTCGGGCACCGGGATGCCGGCCACGGTGGAATAGCGGATCAGCGGCACCATGGTGTCGCCGTGGCCGCCGAGCACGAAGGCGTTCACGTCGTTGACCGAGACGTTGAATTCTTCGGCCAGGAAGTGACGGAAGCGGGCGCTGTCGAGCACGCCGGCCATGCCGATCACCTTGTTATGCGGCAGGCCGCAGACTTCGCGCAGCACCCAGACCATGGCGTCGAGCGGGTTGGTGATGCAGATGACAAAGGCGTCCGGCGCATGCGCCTTGATGCCGGCGCCGACCGCCTGCATGACCTTGATGTTGATGCCGAGCAGGTCGTCGCGGCTCATGCCGGGCTTACGCGCCACACCGGCGGTGACGATGATGACATCCGAACCGGCGATGTCCTTGTAATCTTGGGTGCCGCGCAGCTTGGCGTCGAAGCCTTCGACAGCGCCGGCCTGGGCCATGTCGAGCGCCTTGCCCTGCGGCAGGCCTTCGACCACGTCGAAGATGGTGATGTCGCCCAGTTCCTTCATACCGGCCAGCAGGGCCAGGGTGCCACCGATATTGCCGCCGCCGATCAGGGCGATTTTCTTGCGCGCCATAGGGAAATCCTCCGGAGATTTACGTCTGTTCTGGGGTGGAAATGGTCGGCCCAAGGGGTAGCGGGAATCGCCCGGGCCGGCAAGGCTCCGGGGCCCCTCCGAAGGCCGCAAATGGCCGGATTCAGAGAAAGAAAAAGGCCGCTGGTTTCCCAACGGCCCCTACTCTCTTTTCGTCATGCCGGGCCCAAGTAGATCTTCTTGGCCGGCATCCCATTTTTAATGGGACCCCGGCTCAAAAGGCCGGGGTGACGATCCTTGTTACAGCCTCAGCGCGGCGCCATCCGCAGCGCGCCATCCAGGCGGATGGTCTCGCCGTTCAGCATGGTGTTCTCGCAGATATGCTTGGCCAGCGCGGCATATTCTTCCGGGCGGCCGAGACGCGACGGATAGGGCACCGACTTGCCCAGGCTCTCCTGCGCTTCCGGCGGCAGGGCGAACATCATTGGCGTGCCGAACAGGCCCGGCGCAATCGTGCAGACGCGGATGCCGAACTGGGCGAACTCTCTTGCAAGAGGAAGCGTCATGCCATGCACGCCCGCCTTGGAGGCGCCATAGGCCGGCTGGCCGATCTGGCCGTCGAAAGCGGCGACCGAGGCGGTGTTGATGATGCAGCCGCGTTCCTTGTCGGCCATCTCCGGCTGCTGCTGCATGTGATGCGCGACCAGGCGGATCATGTTGAAGGTGCCGATCAGGTTGATCTGCACGACCTTGATGAATTTCTCCAGCGCGACCGGGCCATCCTTGCCCACCGCCTTCATCGGCGTGCCGACGCCGGCGCAGTTGACCAGCACGCGCACCGGGCCGACCTTGGCGATGGCGTCCTTCACGGCGGCCTCGCCGCCCGGGCCGTCGGCCACGTCGCATTTGATCGCGACGCCGCCGATCTCCTTGGCAGTCTGCTCGGCGAGTTCGAGATTCATGTCGAAGATGGCGACCTTGGCGCCCGCACCCGCCAGCGCCTTCGCCGTCGCCGCGCCCAGACCCGAAGCGCCGCCGGTGACGATCGCGCCTACACCCTTGAGATCCATGAGATCACTCCCTCAATCGTTATCTGTATTGTTACCTGGCGTAACTAATTTTCCGGGCGTGGTTATACCCGCTCGCCCCGGTTTTGGCTACGTTTGGGCGGCTATTGCGCCAGCAGGCGGCGATGGTCGCCGCTGCTGATCGTCTGCTTCAGCGCCGCGTTGAAGCGCGCGATCAGGCCGGCGGCATCCGGGCGGCTGCGCGGCACGACCAAATACAGCTCCTGGAGTCCGAAGGGCGGCTCGGCGACCGCCACGATACGCCCGGTCAGCGCGGCCCGGGCGACCAGCGCCTCGCCGATCCGCTGATCCTGGATGAAAAAGTCGGCGCGGTCGGCCGCCAGCAGGCCGGGACAGGAGGCCGCGCTGGCCGCCGTTGCGCGCTGCACCTCGCCGCGGTCGATCATCGGCTGCAGCGCCGCGGCCGGGGCGTAGCCGAGCGGCGCGCAGACGCGGCGGCCTTTCAGATCGGCCGGCGCGCGATAGGCAAAGCGCCGCTCGACCGGCATGAACACCGCCTGCCGCACCTGGATCAGCGGATCGGAATAGAGCACATCGCGCTCGCGTTCGGCTGTGCGGACATAGGGAAAGGTCGCGTCGTAGCGGCCGCGCAGGGTTTCCTCGTAGCCGCGCCGCCAGGGCGCGATGTCGATGGCGGCCGTCGCATTCATGCGCTGCATCACCTGCTGTACCAGCCGCACGGCCAGCCCGCCGCCGGGCTCCTGGGCATCGACATAGGGCGGGTAGTCCTCCCCGGTCACCAGCGCGAGCGGCTCAGTCGCGCGGGCCGGCGACACCGCCGCGACCAGCGCCAGACTGGCGCACAGGATGCGTAAAATCCCCATAACCCGCGAAAAACCCCTCGGCATCCCCAGTGTTATGGCATAGCGGGGGCCCGCTTGCACCCTGCGCCGCTTGCAGCCCGGGCCGCTTGCAGCCTGAGCAGGGGCTCCCCATATCAGCCGCCATGAGCCTCGACCCCAATCCGCTGGCCTTCCAGGTGCCGGCCGATCCCGCCCGCCTCAAGCTGGAACAGCCGCGGCTGGCCAAACGCTTCTGGCGCAAACTCAAGACCACCGTCAGCTACCTGCCGGGCGCCGAGACTTTCCTCGCCGCCTTCTATGCCGCGACCGATCCGAAAACGCCGGCCACCGCCAAGGCGGTGCTGTTCGGCGCGCTGGGCTATTTCGTCGTGCCGGTGGATTTCATCCCCGACATCTTCGGCGCGATGGGCTATGGCGACGACCTCGCGGTGATCCTGGCCGCGATCAAGGCGGTGGAATCGAGCATGACCGAGGCGCATCGCCGCCTCGCCGCCGGCTGGCTCGAAAAGCTGCGTCGCGGCTAGTCCCCTGCTAGGCTGGCGCCATGCGCCCGCCCGTCATGCATGTCCTGCTGCTGCCCTTCCTGCCGCTCGCCGCGCTGGCCGATGAACCGCCGGCCCCGCCGCTGCATTTCCGCGCCGGCACCATTCTGGCCGGCGGACATCTGTTGCCCTCGGCGGTGACGCTGCCGCCGGTCGAAGGCCCGGTGACGCTGCAGCCCAGCGAGGGCCCGCCGCTGCACTGGCGCGTCACGGTCGGCAACGGCGAGACGCGGCTGCTGGATGCCCAGGGGCGCTGGGCGGCGAAGGTGGAGTATCACCGCAGCGAGCGCGGCGGGCGTGTGGTGTGCCAGACGTATCAAACCACGATCTCGCCGGAATGGACGGCGACCGGCAAGGACGCCGCCACGCGCGCCGATTACACGCCGGCGGATGACCGCATCTACGCCTTCCGCGACGTGCCCTGCCCCTGACTGCACTGACCTCAGGCGTAAGCGACCCAGCCGCGCCAGGTGAAGGCGGCATAGAATATCGCAACATCCGAAAAGCCTGCCGCGCGAAGGATGGCCTCGTCCTGCTCGGGCGCCAGCATCGGCAAATGCGCGTCCACTGTCGCGACCATCTTTTCCACCTGCGCCGGTTCGGCACCCGATGCGCTGGCGAATGCGCCATACCGCGACAGCCAGAGACGACGCGCGTCGCCGTCCTGGGGAAAGCTGGTATGCGCCGCCACGAAGGGCGCGCCCGGCTTCAATCGCCGACGCAGTTCCACCAGCGTGCGCAGGCGCTCTTTGGCATCCAGAAAATGCAGGGTCAGAAGGCAGGTGGCGACATCGAACGGGCCTTCAGGCGCATCGTCGATATAGCCCTCGCAGAACTGCACACGCGCCGCATCCGCCCCCAGCAGGCGTTTTGCCTCGGTCAGCATGGCACCCGCCGGATCGACGCCCACAAAGCTCCACTCCGGCTGAGCCGCAGCCAAAGCCTTCAGCTCAAGGCCGCCGCCGGCCCCCAGCACCAGCACTTGAGCGTCCTTCGGTGCGCGCTCCGCAAGGAGGATCGCAGTCATGCGATGCAGGTCGCTGAAGGCAGGCATGAAGCGCTGCGGGCCCTCGCCATAACGTTTTGCATGCTCGGGGTCGCTGAAGGATGCGAGCAGGGTCTGCATCGCGCTGTTAGCCGGCATGAACTGTCTCCAGATCGCAAGACCGATTGCGCCGCGCCAGGCGCTTGCGCAGGTCGTCGCTGAGCTGTCCGAGCGTCACCGCGGCGAATTGCGACAGCAGCAGAGCCTCGGCCTCGTCGAAAGCCCGGCCCAGTGCGGCATTCACCGACTGCTCGATCAGGCAGCCCGGCGCCTCCGTCCGGTTGCCCATCGCCAGCAGCGACGGCTCGCCGAGCGCCTCGTAGACATCGCGCAAGGTGAGCCTCGAGAGATCGCAGGCCAGCGTCCAGCCACCGCCATGGCCTTTTTCCGACCGCACATAGCCGCGGTCCCGCAGCCCCGCCATGATCTGGCGGATCACGACCGGATTGGTCTGCATCGCCCTGGCCAGCATTTCGGATGTAGCTGGTGCGTCGCGCTGCGCCATATGCAGCAGCACATGCAGCACGCCCGACAATTTGCTGTCCCGTCTCATGTAATCTCAAATATTACATGAGACGGGACAGGTCAAGCCCAGGCGTCGTGCGAAAAAAAATCAGGGCCCGCCTCCATGACCGGAGACAGACCCTGACTTTACGTCAGCAGAGGCGGATTAGCGCCGGGATCAGCGCATGGGCTGCAGGATCACCGTGCCGGTCGGCGGCGCAGCCGGCGCCGGGGCGACATAGTAGGTGCCGGCGGTCGGCGCCGGCTGCACGATCACCGGACCGGTGGTGGCCGGAGCCGTGGTCGTGGTGGTGGTCTGCTGCACCACGGTGCCCGGTGCGACGGCCGGCGACGGCACGAACATGGCACTCACCTGCTCGAGTTCGACATGGATGTTGCTCGATGGCGCCGTCTTGGTCAGCACCTGGTAGACCTTGTTGTTGCGGAACAGTACGCGGCCGCCCTGCTCGATCCAGGCATTCACCACGTAAGTGGCGTTCGGATTGATCGTGCCATACTGGTAGGGCAGCGAGAACTGCGTCACCGCCATGCTGTTCGGCACGATACGCTGTTCCGACACCACTTCGGGATAGGACTGGCCGCGTGTGACGTCTTCCAGGCGAACGACGATCACTGAATCGGCCGGCAGGATGAGGCGTTCGCGATACGATACCGTACCGCTGACGGCGTAGCTGCGCGACGCGCAGGCGACGACCGAGGACGCCGCGATGGCAGCGGCAGCGAACATGAGGAAAGAGCGACGCGCGATCATGTTTTTTCTCCTTATGGTCAGGCCGGATCGCGCACGGTCGCAGCAGAGGACATCGTCTGCTGCGCCGCCGTATCCGTACCCGTTTCCAGGTGCGTAACCCTGGCGGGGTGGCAGGCATCAAACGTGACCGTGGAGACGCGGTTCCGCTGTGCCGCCTTCGTCACATTTATATTTCAGGGAAAACCCGCGCAGATCGCGAAGCTGTGCCGCAGGCATTGCGGCCGCAGTGTGGCAGCCGCCCGGAGTTATGCGATCAGAGATATGCGATCAGGCGTCCGCCGATCACCGCGCCGGTCCAGGCCAGCAGCGAGGTGACCGCGCCCAGCCGTGCCACCGGCGGCACGTAGTCGACTGCGGCCCAGACGGCCATCGTGCGCCACGGCCCGAGATGGAACAGGATTGCATTGCCAAGTCCTAATGCTACGCAGAATAGCTTGACCTGGAAGGCCGGGTTCAGCGCGATGCTGGTGGCCTCGGTGGCGAACAGCAGGAAGCCGGCGGGCGCGGCGATGCAGAAGCCGATCATGGCGAGCGGCACGGCATGGCGCGCCAGCGCCGTCAGCGGCAGGAAGCGATGCAGGCCAAGCAGCCGCAGATCGAAGCCCGCGATGCTGCCGACCAGCAGGATGAAGCCGAAGATGTGGATGATCTCGACGGCAGGATACAGCCAGATCGACTCCCGCATCGCCGCGCCGAGCGTGGACTGCTCGAGCGAGACCAGCAGCGGATGATGCGAGGCGACGTGTTCCAAAACGGTCAGCGCAGGTCGCCGTCAACGCAGCTCGACGGTGAAGCCGTTATGGGTGACCCGCTCGGCGCGCATCTCGTCGGGCCGCGAGCGGCTGGGATAACCGACCGCCACCAGCCTGTCGCCGGTCTTGATCTCCGCGATCGGCTTGCCGCGCGCCGCCATGCGCGACGGCGGCGACAGCGTAACGATCCACAGCTTGTCGGCGGTCTTCAGCTTGAGTTCGCCATGCGGATTGTTCGGATCGATCTCGGCCACCGTACCATCCAGCGTCAGCACCGTATTCGAGTCATACGAGCCCCAGCCGTGATGGGCGAGAACGGGCTGGATCAGGCTCAGCGCAAAAATGCCGGAGACGGCAAGCTTCAGCGCGATGGCAGCGACAATCAGGCGACGGCGGGACATCGGGCACCTCCTGCTGGATGCGGGTATTTTCCGGCGATCCGCTGCCGTAGGCAACCCCGGCCGGCATTCAACTTACCGTGGCCGCAGGTTTCTTCCTGGTGCGGCCCTGCGGCGTGAAGCGGAAATGATCGATCAGGGCGCGCAGCTTCGGTGGCGCGTTGCGGCGGGCCGCGAAATACAGGAAGAAGCCGGCGAAGCGCGGGCAATACTCCTCCAGCACGGCTTCCAGTTCGCCGCGTGCGATATACGGCAGGAAGGTTTCCTCCATGCCGAAGGTCAGCCCGCCGCCGGCGCAGGCGGTGCGCACCATCACCCACATGTCGTTGGTGGTGACTTCGGGATTCACCGCCACATCGAAGTCGCGGCCATTGCGGCCGAATTCCCACCGGTACGGCTCCACCCGCGGCGACGGGCGCCAGCCGATGCAGCGATGCTGCGCCAGTTCGGTGGGATGTTTCGGCCGGCCATGTTTTTTGAAGTAAGCCGGCGCGCCGACGACCAGCTGGCGCTGCTCGTCCGAGACCGGCACGGCGATCATATCCTGCTCGATCACCTCGCCCAGCCGCACGCCGGCATCGTAGCCTTCAGCGACGATGTCGAATTCCTCGTCGGTGACGGTGATATCGAGCTGTATGCCGGGATAGGCCTGCGTGAAACTCGCCACCAGCGGACCTGAGATGAAACGCTCGGCGATCGACGATACCGCCAGCCGCAGCAGACCGCTCGGCTTGGCCTCGCGATCCCGCGTGGCGTCGAGCGCCAGCGCCACCTCGCTCACCGCCGGGGCAACGCGCTGATAGAGCTGCGTGCCCGCCTCGGTGAGGCTGACGCTGCGCGTCGTGCGCTGCACCAGGGCCGTACCCAGCCGGTCTTCCAGCCGCTGGATCGCCTGGCTCACCGCCGGCCGCGAAACGCCGAGCCGTTCCGCCGCCGCGCGGAAGCTTTTCGCCTCGGCCAGCGCGATGAACACCGAGATGCTGTTGAGGTCGGGATTCATTGGTAATACATACTTACCACTGAAGTAATTATTCTTCAAATTGTATTACGTATTCAGGCTGCCTAACTGTGTGGTGCCGTCCATCGCAACACAGGAGACAGCCATGCCCCTCCCCACCCGTCGCGTTGTTGCCCTCGCCGCGCTGCTGGCGAGCGGCGCCCTGCCGCTCACGCCCAGCCCGGCGCTGGCGAGCGGCGCCACCGAGACCAACCGTCGCGCCGTGTCCGATGCCTTCGCCCGCTGGGCCGCCGGCGGCAATACCTTCTTCAGCGATATCCTGACCCCGGATGTGATCTGGACCATCGAGGGCTCCAGCCCCAGCGCCGGCGTCTACCGTGGCATGACCGACTTCGTCGACCGCGCCGTGCGGCCTTTCGTGTCGCGCCTCTCAAGCCCGATACGCCCGACAGCCTACCGGGTCTGGGCCGATGGCGAGCATGTCATCATCAACTGGGAAGGCAGCGGCATGGCGCGCGACGGCCAGCCCTATGCCAACCGCTATGCCTGGATCTTCCGCATGCAGGACGGCAAGGCGGTCGAAGTCACGGCTTTCCTCGATCTCGCGCCGTACGACGACGTGCTGCGCCGGATTCCGGCGCCGACGCAGTAAGGGAGGCTGCCATGCGCATCACATCCCTGCTGCTCGCCGCCCTGCTGGTGGCCGCCCTGCCAGCTGCGGCCAGCGAAAACAGAACCCCCCGCCAGACCACGGAGACACAAATGCAGAGCAACCGTTATGTCGGCATGTGGGTGACCGATGACGGATATATCCGCCACGAATTGCTGCCGAACGGGCGCTACGATGAAGCGCGCGGCAGCCGGCAGAGCGCCTATCGCGGCCGGTATGAGATCAAGGGCAATCATATCGACTACTGGGACGATACCGGCTTCACCGCCGACGGCCAGTTCGTCGACGACAACACCCTGCATCACGGCGGCATGATTTTCCGGCGCCGCTGAACGAAAAAGGCCCCGGCATTGCCGGGGCCTTCATCACTTCATTGGCGCGCAGCTTACTTCGCGCTGTCGGCCACGGTGTAGTCCGCGCCGGTCTTTTCCTTCAGCTCGTCCAGCGACACGCCGGGCGCGCGCTCGATCAGCACCATGCCGCCGCCCTTGCGGTCGATGGTGAAGACGGCGAGATCGGTGATCACCATATCCACCACGCCGGCGCCGGTCAGCGGCAGGTCGCACTTCTTCAGCAGCTTCTTCTCGCCATCCTTGGAATTGTGCTCCATGACGACGACGACGCGCTTCACGCCGGCGACGAGGTCCATCGCGCCGCCCATGCCCTTGACCATCTTGCCCGGGATCATCCAGTTGGCGAGATCGCCATTCTGCGCCACCTGCATAGCGCCGAGGATCGAGAGGTCGATATGGCCGCCGCGGATCATCGCAAACGACTGATCCGAACCGAAGAAGCTGGAATGCGGCAGCTCTGTAATGGTCTGCTTGCCGGCATTGATCAGGTCGGGGTCTTCCTCGCCCTCATAGGGGAAAGGGCCCATGCCGAGCATGCCGTTTTCCGACTGCAGCACGACATCGACGCCGTCGGGAATGAAGTTCGATACCAGCGTCGGGATGCCGATGCCGAGATTGACATAGAAGCCGTCCTTCAGCTCTTTCGCTGCACGGGCGGCCATTTCATCGCGGGTCCAAGCCATTGTATGTCTCCTTCCCGTCGCTTACGCGCGCTTCCGCACGGTGCGGTTTTCGATGATCTTGTTATACGGCGCGCCGCAGATGATGCGCTGCACGTAGATGCCCGGCGTATGGATCTGGTCGGGATCGAGCTGGCCGGGTTCGACCAGTTCTTCCACTTCCGCCACCGTGATCTTGCCGGCCGTGGCCATCGCGGGGTTAAAGTTGCGCGCGGTCTTGCGATAGACCAGGTTGCCCGCGGTATCGCCCTTCCAGGCCTTCACCAGCGACACATCGGCGACCAGGCCGGTCTCCATGATGTAGCGCTCACCGTTGAAGACGCGCTCTTCCTTGCCTTCGGCGATCAGCGTGCCGACGCCGGTCTTGGTGAAGAAGGCGGGGATGCCGGCGCCACCGGCGCGGATACGCTCGGCCATAGTGCCCTGCGGGTTGAATTCGAGTTCCAGTTCGCCGGCCAGATACTGCTTGGCGAAGATCTTGTTCTCGCCGACATAGGACGAGATCATCTTCTTCACCTGGCGCGTTTCCAGCAGCTTGCCCAGGCCGGCACCGTCGACGCCGGCATTGTTCGACACGCAGGTCAGGCCCTTGACGCCGCTTTCCATCAGCGCGTCGATCAGCTTTTCCGGCAGGCCACAGAGGCCGAAGCCGCCGCACATCACCATGATATTGTCGCGGACGATGCCTTCCAGCGCCGCCTTCGCATTCGGGTAAACCTTGTTCATGCGCCCCTTCCCAGACTGGAGACTGCAGGCTTGGCCCGCATTTACCATGCGGGCCCAAGTGCCTGAAACGCGGGGACATTACCGGCGCGTTTGCGCTGCGGCAACGGTCGACTTGACGGCGGCGGGGCAGACTGGCAATTTGTTGGGGATATGAACAAAACCGCCCGCCTGAGCCTTCTCCTTCTTAGCGGCCCGATCCTGTAAGCAGGGTCGGGAAAAGAAGAACGCGCGCCCAAGGGCGCAGGCTCAGTCCAGCACAGCGGTTCGTTGTCATGTCCACCTTCACTGAAATCCCGGCTTTTTCGCTCCTGCTCCTTCGACTTACTAGCGGCCGCTGAACAGCGGGCCTCTGTCAGCGGCCATTCACGGCCCTTCCCGATAGTCGACACAAATTCCCTTTCGCTTCAGGAGCGAAGACCATGAACAAGATGAATTTCCACAAATACCGCCCGTTCGCGCCGATCAACCTGCCGGACCGGACCTGGCCCAACACAACCATCACCAAGGCACCAATCTGGTGCAGCGTCGATCTGCGTGACGGCAACCAGGCGCTGATCGAGCCGATGGGGCCCGAGCGCAAGATGCGCATGTTCGACACGCTGGTGAAACTCGGCTTCAAGGAGATCGAGGTCGGCTTCCCGTCGGCGTCCGACACCGATTTCAGCTTCACGCGTCAGATCATCGAGGAAAAACTGATCCCCGATGACGTGACGATCCAGGTGCTGACCCAATGCCGGCCGGAACTGATCACGCGTACGTTTGAAGCCCTGAAGGGCGCCAGGCGCGCCATCGTGCATTTCTACAATTCGACCTCGACGCTGCAGCGCCGTGTGGTGTTCGGCCTCGACCAGGCCGGCATCACCAAGATCGCCACCGACGGCGCGCGGCTGGTGAAGGAACTGGCCGACAAGGCGCCGGAGACCGACTGGGTATTCCAGTATTCGCCGGAAAGCTTCACCGGCACCGAGATCGATTACGCCATCGAAATCTGCGAAGCGGTGATGGACGTGATCAAGCCGACGCCGCAGAAAAAGATCATCTTCAACCTGCCGGCCACGGTGGAGATGAGCACGCCGAACATCTATGCCGACCAGATCGAGTATTTCCTGCGCAAGGTGAAGAACCGCGACTGCATCATCCTCTCCCTGCATCCGCATAACGACCGCGGCACCGGCGTGGCGGCGGCAGAACTGGGCGTGATGGCCGGCGCCGACCGCGTGGAAGGTACGCTGTTCGGCAACGGCGAGCGCACCGGCAACGTCGATGTCGTGACGCTGGCGATGAACCTGTTCAGCCAGGGTGTCGATCCCGAACTGGACTTCACCGACATCACCGCAGCGGCGCGTACGGCGGAATACTGTAACCAGCTGCCGGTGCATCCGCGCCATCCTTATGTGGGCGAACTGGCCTTCACGGCTTTCTCCGGTTCGCATCAGGATGCGATCAAGAAGGGCATGGCGGCGCAGAGCCAGCGCAACGACGGCATCTGGGAAGTGCCCTACCTGCCGATCGATCCGGCCGATGTGGGCCGTGCCTACGAGCCGGTGATCCGCATCAACAGCCAGTCCGGCAAGGGCGGCATCTCCTATGTGCTCGAAACCGATTACGGTCTCGAACTGCCGCGCCGCCTGCAGATCGAGTTCAGCCAGGTGATCCAGCGCATTGCCGACGGCACCGGCAAGGAAATCAGCCCGAAGCTGATCTGGGACACGTTCGAGACTGAGTATCTGGTCCAGCCGGCAGGCCGCTTCAAATTCGCCAGCCATCGCACCCTGCCCGATCCGCATCAGAGCGAACGCCGCAGCCTGACCGCCCAGGTCAAGGACGGCGCCGCAGCCATCGAACTGCAGGGCCAGGGGACCGGACCGATCGATGCCTATATCGACGCGATCAACCGCCATGCCGGGTTACAGATCAACCTGATCGATTACCGCGAACATGCCATCGCGCCGACCGCCACGAATGGCGGGGCCTCCTCGGAGGCGGTCGCCTATGTCGAGATCAAGCGGGCGGACGGCACCACCCTGTTCGGCGTCGGCCGCGACCGGAATATCGTCGCCGCTTCGCTCAAGGCGGTGACCTCGGCGGCTAACCGTTTGCTGGCAAGCTGAGTCAGGCCAACTGCCTAACTTTTCAGCAATGGGCCGTGTTTCGGGCAGATTCCCGCGACGCGGCCTTTTCTGTTGCGGCCGAGGATGGCTAAAGTAGGTGGAGACTCGGAGCCTGCCGACCGGCACGGTTCTTGAAGGGTGGAAATGGCGACGCCGTGCCGTGCGGGCATAGACCCGACCAGCGGCCAACAACGCTGAGGAGTGAGACACATGAAACTGGTCATGGCAGTCATCAAGCCATTCAAACTCGACGAAGTGCGCGAGGCGCTGACAAGCCTCGGCGTCGAGGGCCTGACCGTCACTGAGGTTAAGGGGTTCGGCCGACAGAAGGGCCATACCGAAATCTATCGCGGCGCGGAATACGCCGTCAGCTTCCTGCCGAAGGTCAAGATCGAGGTGGCGGTGAAATCCGCGCTTGCCGATCGCGTGATCGAGGCGATCCAGAATGCCGCCAAGACCGGCCAGATCGGCGACGGCAAGATCTTCGTGGTCGATCTGGAGAAGGCACTGCGCATCCGCACCGGCGAAACCGACGACGACGCGCTCTGACCGAGGCGTCCTGCAGGCAGTCACCGATTAACGAACGGCCCGGCGGTCGCAGGATCGCCGGGCCGTTTTGTTTCAGCAGTCGGTGCCGCCGCCCGGGCAGGTCTTGTAGTTGCCCGGTTCGGTGGGCACCGGCACGCGTGGCGGCGGCGGCTCGCCCCAGTAGCAGGCGGTCAGCAGCGGCGTGGTCACCGAGAGTGTGAAAAGGACCAGCAGGAGTCGCAGCATTGGATGCCCCCTTCGCGTTTGGCATCCGTTCAACCGATCAGCCCACGCTTCGGTTCCGCGAGCGTCGCGGCTCAGTCGCGCTTCATCGCCTCGACCAGGCGGGTGATGTTCAGGCGATACATCTTCACGAAGCTGTCGGCTTCGCCGCCCGGCGGCGACAGGGCATCGGAATACAGCCGGCCGCCCACCTTCACATTCGCCTCGCGCGCGATCTGCTCGATCAGGCGCGGATTCGCGATATTCTCGAAGAACAGCGCCTGCACTTTCTCGCGCTTGATCTGGCGGACCAGGCGGCCGACCGCGTCGGCCGAGGCTTCGGCTTCGGTCGTGATACCCTGCGGCGCCATGAAGGCGATGCGGTAGCGCGCCGCCAGATAGCCGAAGGCATCGTGCTGGGTGATCACCTTGCGCTGCGCCTGCGGCACCTTGCCGATCTCGGCCTCGGCCCAGGCATCGAGTTGCTTCAGCTCGGCGGCATAGGCCGCGCCGCGCGCGCGATAGGCCTCGGCCTGCGTCGGGTCGGCCTCCGCCAGACCTTTGACGATATTGCCGATATAGGTTTGCATGCGGGTCAGGTCGTGCCAGACATGCGGATCGTCGATCTTCGCTCCCGCCTTGCCGTGATCGTGCTTATGGCCATGGCTGTGCCCGTGATGATCGTTGCGCAGTGCAATTGCCGCGATGCCCTCGGCGGCGACGATGCGGCGGCCCTTGAAACCCGAGGCGGCGGCCAGGCGGTCGAGCCAGGGCTCGAAATTCAGTCCGCTGGCCACCAGCACATCGGCAGTGGCGACGGCACGCGCATCGCTCGGCGATGGCTGGAAGACATGCGCATCGGCCATCGCGGGCACCAGCGTGACAACATCGACGCGGTCGCCGCCGACCTGCGCGACGATATCTCCCAGGATCGAGAAGCTGGTAACCACGCGCAGTTTCTGCTGCGCCAGAGCGGGAGCCGCAACAAGCAGCGTCAGGAAACAGGCGATGAGTAAGCGCAGCATGATCAGGCCTCCAGATGACGGCCGCGATGCCAGAGCAGCACCAGGCCATGCCGGCCGAAGGCCAGCGACAGCAGATAGGCCGCGCCGCCCAGCAGCACGACGGACGGCCCGGACGGCAGATCGGCGTGATACGACAGCAGCAGGCCGCTATAGGCCGACAGCATGGCGATCAGCACGGCCACCAGCATGCCGCTGACCAGCGAGCGGCACCAATAGCGTGCCGCCAGCGCCGGCAGCATCATCAGGCCGACCGCCATCAGGCTGCCAAGCGCCTGGAAGGCTGCCACCAGGTTGATCACCACGAGGCCGAGGAAGACGAAGTGATACAGCGTGCCGCCGCCGGGCTGCACGCTGCGCAGGAATTCCGGATCGAAGCCGTCGGCCAGCAGCGGGCGATAGATGATGGCAAACACGACCAGCGTCAGGCTGGCAACCGATCCGAGCAGCAGCAGCGCGACATCGTCCACCGCGAGAACCGAGCCGAACAGGATCTGCATCACATCGACCGCCGAACCGCGCGTCGAGATCAGCGTGACGCCGAGCGCCAGCGCAATCAGATAGAAGGCGGCGAAACTGGCATCCTCGCGCTGGTCGGTGGCGCGGGTGGCGGCACCCGCCAGCAGGGCCACGACAAGGCCGGCGATCACCCCGCCGATGCTGATGGCGGGCAGCGAAAAACCGGCGATCAGGAAGCCGACCGCAGCACCGGGCAGGATGGCATGGCTCATCGCCTCGCCGAACAGGCTCATGCGGCGCAGCATCAGCACTACGCCGATCGGCGCGCTGCCGAGCGCCAAGGCGCAGCAGGCCACCAGCGCGCGGCGCATGAAGGCGAATTCGGCGAAAGGCCCGAACAGAAAATCAGCCATCGCGGTCATGGGTCAGGCCGCGTGCGTGTGGTCGTGCTTATGGTCGTGCTGATGACCATCATGGTGATGATGGCCATGATCTGCCGGCAGGCAGAGCGGCGCGTCTTCGTCCCATGATTCCGCCATCTGGCGCGCAGCCAGCTGGTTTTCCGGCGTCAGCACGTCTTCCATCCGACCCCAGGCGATCAGCCGGCGCGCCAGATAAACGGCCTCAGGGAAATTCTGCCGCACCATCTCGAAATCGTGCAGCACGGCGATCACCGTCCGCTTTTCGCTGTGCCAGCGGCGCAGCAGCGCCAGCAGATCGGCAATGGTACGGGCATCCAGTGCGTTGAACGGTTCGTCGAGCAGGATCACACGGGCATCCTGCACCAGCACGCGGGCGAACAACGCGCGCTGCGCCTGGCCGATGGACAGCGTGTCGAGCGGGCGCTGCTCGAAACCTTCGAGGCCCACCGCGCTGAGGGCTGCGCGCGCGGCCTCGATGCCCTGCTTGCCGATGCGGCCGAAAGCGCCGGCGCGCTGCCAGTGGCCGAGCAGCACCAGTTCCAGCACCGAGATCGGGAAGCTGCGGTCGAGGCTCGACTGCTGCGGCAGGAAGGCGATGTCGCGCTGCTTCAGCGGACCGCGCTCGATGCGGCCTTCCACCACCGGCAACTGCCCGACGATGGCTTTCAGCAAAGTGGACTTGCCGGCGCCGTTGGGGCCGAGGATCGCGGTGAGCGAGCCGGGTGCGAAACGCCCCGAGACATGATGCACCGCCGGGTGGCGGTCATAGGCGACCGTCACGTCTTTCAACGTGATTTCGCCGGCGGTGACGGCAGAGGCAGCGCGGGTCATGGCTCGCCACCGCTCCCGGCTGCCCACCAGATACCGGCCCAGAGCGCCGCCAGCACCGGCAGCAACGCCGCGATGCGCAGGCCGATGCCGGCGGTGAGGACGGCAATCGGCAGGTCGAAGGCGGGTTTGGGTCGCGCAGACATGTTATCTTATAACATGCAGCATTCACCTGTCGTCAACCCGCCATGCCCTAAACCGGTCACATTCCGCTGCCAAACCCGCCGCACCGGCCGGCCGGGCCGGAATTTTTTGTCTAAACCTGAGTTTGTTCCGCCATGGCCCGTTCGCCACGCCGCAGCACTGACCCCAAGAAATCCACCTCGTCCCGTGGCAAAGCCGCGAAAGGCGGCTGGCTGAAACGCCTGTTCCCCGTCTCCCCGTCTGGCAGCCTGCTGGGGCGGCTCGGCAGCCTGGCGGCGGTGCTGGCGATCTGGGGCTGCGTGGTGCTCGGCGGCCTGTTCGCCTGGTATGCCTACGACCTGCCGGATTTCGACGAACTCTACATCGTCGAGCGCAAAAGCTCGGTGACGCTGAAGGCCGCCGACGGCACGGTGCTGGCCACCTATGGCGATCTCTACGGCGAGCACCAGTCGCTGAAGAGCCTGCCGCCGCATTTGCCGCAAGCACTGATGGCCACCGAGGATCGTCGCTTCTATTCGCATTTCGGCATCGATCCGATGGGCCTGGCCCGCGCGGCTTATGCCAACCTGCGCGCCGGCCGCACCGTGCAGGGCGGCTCGACGCTGACGCAGCAGCTGGCCAAGAACGTCTTCCTCAGTCCGAACCGCACGCTGAAACGCAAGGTGCAGGAACTGATGCTCGCCTTCCGGCTTGAGCATCGCTTCACCAAGGACCAGATTCTGGAGATGTATCTGAACCGCGTCTATTTCGGCGCGGGCGCCTATGGCGTCGAGGCGGCGGCGCAGCGTTTCTTCGACAAGCCGGCAGCCAAACTGTCGCTGGGCGAGTCTGCGATGCTGGTCGGCCTGCTGAAGGCGCCGTCGAAACTGGCGCCGACCGGCAATATCAAATCGGCGCAGAGTCGCGCCGCGCAGGTGCTGCGCAACATGGCCGAGGCCGGCTATATCGCGCCCGAAACCGCCGAGGCGGCGATTGCCAGGCCGACGCAGCTGGCGCGCTCGCGCCTGCCGCTGCCCAATGCGCGCTATTTCGCCGACTGGGCTGTGGAAGAGGTCTATCAGCTGGTCGGTCGCGACCATCAGGACCTCACCGTCTACACCACGCTCGACAGCCGCCTGCAGGGCAGCGCCGAGCGGTCGGTCGACACCGTACTGGACCGCGAGGGCGAGAAGCAGGATGTCGGGCAGGCCGCTCTGGTGGCGCTGGCACCCGATGGCGCGGTGCGCGCCATGGTCGGCGGTCGCGACTATCTCGACAGCAGCTTCAACCGGGCGACGCAGGCCCGCCGGCAGCCCGGCTCGGCCTTCAAGCCCATCGTCTTCCTCACTGCACTGGAACAGGGCATCCGGCCGGACGATCAGTTCGTTGACGGACCAATCGAAGTCAGCGGCTGGAAACCGCGCAACTATGACGGCCAGTATCACGGCGCGATGACCTTGCGCGAAGCGGCGGCGCGCTCGATCAACACCATTGCCGTGCAGGTCGATGAAAAAGTCGGTCGCGACAAAGTGATCGAGACCGCGCGGCGCCTGGGGATAACCAGCGATCTGAAGCCGCATCCCTCGCTGGCCCTTGGCGCCTTCGAAGTCGGTGTGCTTGAATTGACCGCTGCATATGCCGCTTTCGTGAATGGCGGCTATGCGGTGCAGCCCTACGGGGTGATCGAAATCCGCGACGCACAGAACAACGTTCTGTTCCGTCGCCAGGACGGGGGGGCTTACGCGCATATGATCGGCGGGGAAGCGCTGGGCGATCTCAACGACCTGCTGCGCGGCGTGGTCGAAACCGGCACCGGCCGCGCCGCCCGCATCGGCCGCCCGGCCGCCGGCAAGACCGGCACGACCTCCGATTACCGCGATGCCTGGTTCATCGGCTATACGCCGGACCTGGTGACGTCTGTGTGGGTCGGCAACGACGACAATTCACCCACGAAGAAAGTCAGCGGCTCCGGCCTGCCGTCGCAGATCTGGCGCGGTTTCATGACCGACGCGCTGAAAGGCCGCCCGGTCAGCGACCTGCCCCAAGCCCCGCGCCAGCACTTCAGCCTGCCCTCGCTGTGGGACCGCATCGTCGGCTCGTTCGGCAGCTCGCCGGCACAGGCGCGGGCACCTGCGGCCGTGCCGCCGCCGCCGCGCAGCCATATCGAACCCGCCGCACCGCCGCCGAATGAATCTGGCCAGCCGCCATCCGCCGAGCCGCGGTTGAACTGGCAAATCGGCCCGCAGCCGGTGCGCCAGTGATACGACTGCGCCTGGCCGGACTGCTGTTAGCTTGCACCCTGGGCTTCGCGGATGCCCGGGCGGAGGGCGTGGTGAACCAGCAGATCAGCTTTACTTCCAATGACGGCGCTGTACTGGCCGGCACGCTGACCATGCCGGGCGGCATGGTGGAGAAAGTACCGGCGCTGGTGCTGCTGCAGGGCAGCGGGCCGACCGACCGCGACGGCAACCAGCCGCCGGTGCTGCGCACGGACCTGCTGCGCCAGATCGCCGAGGGGCTGGCGCAGAAGGGCATTGCCACCCTGCGCTACGACAAGCGCGGCATGCATGCCAATGCCCCCGGCCTGCCTACCGACCCCAAGGACTATGCCGCCTATTTCGACTGGCAGCGTTTCGTCGACGATGCCTATGCCGCCTATGCCTTCCTGCGCGCGCAGCCGAGTGTGGACCTGCACAAGACCGGCATCGCCGGCCATTCCGAGGGCGGCTCCATCGCGCTCGATCTGGCCGCGCGCCTGCAGGACAAGGAAAAGCCGGCGATGCTGGTGCTGATGGCCACCGCCGGCCGGCCCATCGACGTGATCGTGCGCGAACAGCTGGACCGCCAGCTGGCCGCACTGAAACCGGCGCAGAAGCGCGCATTCATGACCGAGAACGACCGCGTGGTGAAGGCGATCCGCGATACCGGCCAGATACCGGAAAAACTGCCGCAGGCCCTCAACGGTCTTTATCCATTTTACAGCGGGCCGTTCTGGCAGGCGCAGCTCAGGCTCGACCCGGCGGAACTCGCGCGACGCTATCCGGGTCCGGTGCTGCTGGTGCAGGGCGAAGCCGATATCCAGATTTCCGCCGCGCGCGATGCCGTGGCACTGGATCGCGCGCTTCAGTCACGCGACGCAGACGATCACACGCTGATCCTTCTGCCGCACACCAGCCATGCGCTGAAGGCGATGCGCGACGACAAGGACCAGGGCTATGAAGGCGAGATCGATCCGGCGTTGATCGACAGGATGGCGACCTGGCTGCTCAGCAAGGCGATCAAGCCCTGAGCCGTCGCACGATCAGCAGGTAGCTCAGCAGCGCGGCCAGCCCCATGCCCGCCAGCGCAAAACTGAGCGGCAGCGCCGTGTCGTTCAGCGCATGGCCAACGGCAATCCCGGAAATGGCCGCCAGCGCCATCTGTCCGAAGCCCATCAGCGCGGCCGCCGAACCGGCCATCTGCGGGAAGGGCTGCAGCGCGCCGGCCTGGCCCTGCGGCATGGTGAGGCCGACGCCCAGCGAAAATACCATCATCGGCCCGGCGAGGCTGATCCAGTGCCACTGGGCCTGCAGTGCCCACATTGCGGTTTGCAACCCCGCGACCGCGACACCGCCGGCCGCGCAGGCCGAGACGCCGATCAGCAGCATGCGGTCAACGCCCAGCTGGCGCGTGAGCCGCGCGCCGAGAAAACCGCCGCCAATATAACCGATCACCATCAGCAAAAAGCAGAAGCCGAAAACGCGCTCATCGACGCCGAATACCGTGCGCAGCGTGAATGACGAGCCGGAGATGAAAGCGAACAGCCCGCCATAGGAAAACGCGACGCAGAGCGCATAGCCGCGAAAACCGCCATTGCGCAGCAGGATGCCGAAATTGCGCAGCATCGGGCCGACTCGCGTGGCCTGCGGATTGCGATACTGGTTGCTCTCGGGCAGAAACGCCAGCACGGACAGACCGAGCGCAAGCCCGGCCAGCGCCATGGCGACAAAATTCGCCTGCCAGCCGAACCAGACATGCAGATAGCCGCCGATGATCGGCGCCACTGCCGGCGTCAGGCCCAGCACCATCGCCATCATGGACAGCGCATGAGCCGCCGCCGCACCTTCATAGAGATCGCGGGCGATGGCGCGCCCCAGCACCACGCCGGCGCAGCCGCCCAGCGCCTGGACGAAGCGCCACAGGATCAGCCATTCGATGCTGCCAGCGAAAGCGCAGCCGATCGAAGCCAGGGTGAACAGTGCCACACCCGCTAGCAGCACCGGCCGCCGGCCGAAGCGGTCGGACAACGGACCATAGATCAGCTGCATCACCGCAAAGCCGGCCATGAAGGCGCTGAGCGTAAGTTGCACCGTGGCCATGTCGGTGTCGTACAGCGTGACCAGCGCCGGCAGCGACGGCAAATACATGTCGGTGCTGAGCGGACCGAGCGCCGTGGCGCAGCCGAGCAGGATCACCAGCGCGGTGGAGTCGCGCGCCAGCGGTCGCCGCGGACTGTGCATGGGGCCGCTCAGCCGTGCAGATGCAGGGCCGCGCCATGGCGGCGCAGCCAGGCGCGGGCGGTGCGCAAGTCCTGCTCGCTGCCGAGCAACTCGGCGCAGAGCAACCAGAAAGACTCGCTGTGGTCCATATGCTTCAGATGCGCCACTTCATGCGCTACCAGGTAGCGCCCGATGGCCGGCGGCGCCAGCAACAGCCGCCAGGAGAAGGACAGGTTGCCATGCGCAGAGCAGCTGCCCCAGCGGCTCTGGGTGTCGCGCACGGTGACGCGCCGCACCTGGACGCCGATGCTGGCGGCCATGTCGCGTGCGGTGATGGCGAATTCCTCGCGGGCCCGGCGCTTCAGCCAGTCGCGCAGCCGGCGCGGCAGATGCTCGCTGCGGCCGGTGACATGAATCTCGTCCCTCTCGAGCCAGACGCCACCACGGCCAGCCGGGCGGTGGCGGATGATGTGCGGCGCACCATAAAGCGGCAGCACCGCACCATCCTGCCAAGGCTGGCTTTCCGGCCTTTCTTCCTGGCGGGCCAGAATCCAGTTGACCTGCTCGGTCACGAATTGCTGACCGGATTTCAGGCTGGCCCGACTCGGCAGTACAAGGATCACGGCTCCATCCCTGGGCATTACACGCAGCAGCATACGCCGCGCCCTGGAATCACGCTTCACGAGAAAGGGGAAACTCTGTGCGCCGACTTTCAGACTGTCGGGGCCAATTTCTACAGCTGAAGAGGCAGAATAAGGCTTGGTCAATACCCGCCCCTTGTCATATAACCGTCATAAATCTTACGTGCGAATGTCATCGTAGGAACCATAAAAACGTCGGCCACCCCCGACTCAGGGCGGAATTTCTTTAGCACTGGAGACTGAACAATGAAATCGACAGGGAAACTCGCGCGCTTCGCGCTCGCGCTGCTGGCCGGCACGGCTATGGCCGTCGGCGCTACAGGCGCCTGGGCACAGGCGAAGGACAATCGCATCGAGCTGCAGTGGTGGCATGCGATGGGCGGCGCCCTGGGTGAACGGGTCAACGAAGTCGCCGACGGCTTCAACAAGGGCCAGGACAAGTACCGTGTCGTTGCCGTCAACAAGGGCAGCTATCCGGAAACCCTGACCGCCGCCATGGCGGCTTTCCGCGCCGGCAAGGGCCCGCATATCGTGCAGGTCTTTGAAGTCGGCACCGGCACGATGATGGCCTCGCGCGCCGCGATCAAGCCTGTGTATGAACTGATGGCCCAGAACGGCTACAAGTTCGACCCCGGTTCCTACATCTCCTCGGTGACCGGCTATTACAGCACGGCCGACGGCAAGATGCTGTCCTATCCGTTCAACTCCTCCACGCCGGTGATGTATTACAACAAGGACGCCTTCGAGAAGGCCGGCCTTGACCCGAACAAGCCGCCGAAGACCTGGCAGGAATTCGACCCGATCCTTAAGAAGCTGAAGGCTTCGGGCAGCACCTGCCCGTTCCAGACCAACTGGCAGACCTGGGTGCAGCTGGAGAATTTCTCGGCGCTGCATAACGTGCCATTTGCCAGCAAGTCGAACGGCTTCGACGGTTTCGACACCGAGCTGCAGTTCAACAGCCCGCTGCATGTCCGCCACATCACCCAGCTGGCCAGCTGGATGAAGGACGGCCTGATGGTGTATGGCGGTCGCAAGAACGAAGCGAACGCCAAGTTCGTCTCGGGCGAATGCGCCATCCACATGGAAAGCTCGGCCGGTTACGCCACCTTCGCCCGCGGCGCCAAGTTCAAGTGGGGCATCTCGATGCTGCCGTACTACAGCGACGTGGCCGGCGCGCCGCAGAACTCGATCATCGGCGGTGCTTCGCTGTGGGTTCTCGGCAAGCACAAGGCCGAAGAATACAAGGGCGTGGCCCAGTTCTTCGACTATCTGACCTCGACCGAAAACCAGGTCTGGTGGCATAAGGTGACCGGCTATCTGCCGATCACGCCGATGTCGTATGAGGCGACCAAGCAGCAGGGCTTCTATGCTGCGAATCCGGGCACCGACACCTCGGTGCAGCAGATGATGCTCAAGACTCCGACCAACAACTCCAAGGGCCTGCGCCTGGGCAACTTCGTCCAGATCCGCGACGTGATGGACGAGGAACTGGAAGCGGTCTGGTCGGGCAAGAAGTCGCCCAAGGAAGCGCTGGACACTGCCGTGGAGCGTGGCAACCGCCTGCTCCGCCAGTTCGAGCGCGACGCCAAGCGTTCGTAATGAGTTGATTCGACCCTCTTAGGGGGAGCCCGCGCCTTGACTTTACAGGGCGCGGGCTTTTCTTTGGCGCACCATGGAAAAACGAGTCGTCTTTCAAAATCGCTACCTGCCGTATCTGCTGATCGCGCCGCAGATTGCGATCACGATCATCTTTTTCTTTTGGCCGGCGAGCCAGGCGGTCGTGCAGTCTGTGCTGCGCGAGGATGCCTTCGGCACCAGCAGCCACTTCGTCGGTCTGGAAAACTTCATCGCCCTCTTCGAGGACGACTACTATCTCAATTCCTTCAAGATCACGGCTATTTTCAGCCTTCTGGTCACCTCAATCGGCCTGAGCGTATCGCTGCTGCTGGCGGTGACGGCCGACCGCCTGGTGCGCGGCACCATGGTCTACAAGACGCTGCTGATCTGGCCCTATGCCGTCGCGCCGGCCGTAGCTGGCGCGCTGTGGGGCTTCGTCTTCCTGCCCGGTTCGGGCCTATTCTCCTGGCTGCTCGCCAAAATGGGCGTTGACTGGAATTTCTACCTCAACACCTCGCAAGCGATGTTCGTCGTCGTCGTCGCCGCGACCTGGAAGCAGATTTCCTACAACTTCCTGTTCTTCCTCGCCGGCCTGCAGTCGGTGCCGAAATCCCTCATTGAGGCTGCGGCCATCGATGGCGCCGGACCGATCCGCCGCTTCTGGACCATCATCTTCCCGCTGCTGTCACCGACGCTGTTTTTCCTCGTCGTCGTTAACGTGGTCTATGCCTTCTTCGAAACCTTCGGTGTGATCCATTCGCTCACTCGCGGTGGTCCGGCCAAGTCGACCGAAATCCTGGTCTACAAGGTCTGGTATGACGGCTTCGAAGCGCAGGATCTCGGCGGTTCGTCGGCACAGTCGGTCATTCTGATGGTCATCGTGATCGCGCTGACCGTCGTCCAGTTCCGTTACATCGAGCGCAAGGTTCATTACTGATGATCGAGCGCCGCCCCATCGCCAATGCTTTCGGTCATAGCATCCTGATCGCGACGATTCTGATCGTCGCATTCCCGATCTATCTCGCGATTATCGCCGCGTCGCATACAGTGCAGGACGTCTCGCAAAGCCCGATGCCGATCCTTCCCGGCGCGGAATTCTTCACCAATACCGCGATAGCCCTGTTCGATGGCCCGCAAATCGTCGGCGTATCTCGCGCAACGCCGGCCCTTCTGTTGATGGCCAACAGCCTGATCATGGCAATCGCGATTGCCGTCGGCAAAATCGTTATCTCGCTGCTGTCGGCCTTTGCCATCGTCTATTTCCGTTTCCCGCTGAAGAACTTCTTCTTCTGGATGATCTTCATCACCCTGATGTTGCCGGTCGAAGTGCGTATTATCCCGACTTATAAGGTCATCTCCGACCTGGGCATGCTGGATTCATATACCGGTCTGATCCTGCCGCTGATCGCTTCGGCCACCGCGACCTTCCTGTTCCGCCAGTTCTTCATGACGGTTCCGGACGAACTGGTGGAAGCCGCCCGCATCGACGGGGCTGGACCGATGCGTTTCTTCTGGCAAATACTGGTGCCTCTGACCCGCACCAGTATCGCAGCGATGTTCGTGATCCAGTTCATCTACGGCTGGAACCAGTATCTCTGGCCATTGCTGATCGCGTCCGACCCGAAATACCAGACTATCGTGCTGGCCATCGGCCGCCTGATTCGTGCGCCGGATGCCTTTTATGAATGGCCGGTGATCATGGGTATGGCCGTGCTGGCCCTGCTGCCGCCCGTCCTGGTGGTGGTGCTGATGCAGCGCTGGTTCGTCAAAGGTCTCGTTGAAACGGAAAAGTGAGCGCCCCTCATGGCGAAAGTCACGCTGAAAGGCGTCAAGAAGAATTACGGCCCGGTCAAGGCCATCCACGGCGTCGACATGGAGATCAACGACGGCGAATTCATCGTCATCGTCGGTCCGTCGGGTTGCGGCAAGTCTACGCTGCTGCGTATGGTCGCCGGACTGGAAGCGATTTCGGAAGGTCAGATCGTGATCGGCGACCGCGTGGTCAACGATATCGAGCCGGCCGACCGCGACATCGCCATGGTGTTCCAGAATTACGCGCTCTATCCGCATATGAGCGTGTACCAGAACATGTCCTATGGCCTGCGCATCCGCGGCATGGACAAGGCCGATATCGAAAAGCGTGTGCAGCGCGCTGCCGAAATTCTGCAGCTGCAGCCCTATCTGCAGCGCAAGCCGCGCGAACTGTCGGGCGGTCAGCGCCAGCGCGTCGCCATGGGCCGTGCCATCGTGCGCGAACCCAGCGTGTTCCTGTTCGACGAACCGCTGTCGAATCTCGACGCCAAGCTGCGCGTGCAGATGCGCCTGGAGATCAAGCGCCTGCACCAGCAGCTCGGCGTCACCTCGATCTACGTGACCCATGACCAGGTCGAGGCCATGACGCTCGCCGATCGGCTGGTGGTGATGAACCTGGGCCGCGCCGACCAGATCGGCACGCCGGGCGATGTCTATAATCACCCCGCCACCACCTATGTCGGCGGTTTCATCGGTTCGCCGGCGATGAATTTCGTGAAATGCCGCATAGAGGCTGGTCAGATCGTGCTGGACGGCGGCGTCACGCTGGCCCTGCCCGGCGGCTGGAGCGTCCCGGCCGGTGGTTACACGCTCGGCATCCGTCCGGAGACCCTGCGCGTTGCCCGCCCGGGCGAGACGCCGGACCTGCATCTGGATGTCGACGTAGCGGAAGAGCTGGGCGCTGACACTCTGCTGCATGGTAAGGTCGGGGGCCAGGAAGTCGTGGCGCGCGTGCCCAGCAATGCCGGGTATCACGACAAGTCCCGGCCGGGGCTGATGGTCGATATGGCCCGCGCCCATCTGTTCGACACCGACAGCGGTTTGCGTGTTGCTGTGTGACCGGGTGCCGCGCCGGCATGTCCGGCTGGCGCAATCCGGTTAGTACAGCTGAATGGTGCCGAGATAGGATCCGGAAACGCCCAGATTGGGCCGCGCTTCTTCGGCGGTGCGACTTAAGGCGGCGCAGCTGTAGGTCGCCCGCACCGGCGCCGAGAGCGAGCAGGAATACAAATCCGTCGAATTATAGAACAGCTGCGGGTCGCCACAGTGTTTCCGCACCAAAGCCAACACCTGGTCTGGCGTATGGCTAAGCCGGTTATAGCAAAGCGAGAAAAACGGCCGTCCAGTGCGCGGGTCGTTGGCCGCCGGCAGCTGACCGATCTCATACCCTGTGGTCAAGCCCGGCAGGCGTCGCCCCAGCATATAGGGCTCGCTGCTCACAGCGCCGCAGCCGGTCAGGCCCAGCAGCAGGCCGGCCGCAACACTGCGCCTCCAGGAAACGGTTCGTCGGATCATCGCGCCACTTTGCCGCGCCGGTCGGGTGACGGCAAGCCCCTGTCTCCTGACAAATCCGCCTCAATTCAGGCATAATCCGGCGTAATCGTCTGACTCCAGCAACAGTAGCGGTGATTTGATGTCGTGGCGCGGCAAGCCGGTGATCGTGACCGGCGGTATGGGATTTATCGGCTCCAACCTGGTGCGTCGCCTGCTAGGGGCCGGTGCGCAGGTGACGGTGATCGACCGCATGCTGGCGCAATACGGCGCCAACCCGTTCAATCTCTCCGGCCTGGCGCTGGCCGAACTGATCGAGGCCGATATCGGTGCCGAGGCAGCAATCTTTGAGGCCATCGGCAAGGCGGCGGTGATCTTCAACTTTGCCGGCCAGACCTCGCATATGGACTCCATGAAGCAGCCGCTGGAAGACCTGCGGCTGAACCAGGAGGCAAATCTGCGCTTCCTGGAACTGGTGCGGCGGGTCAACCCGCAGGCCCGGCTGATCTTCAGTTCGACCCGGCAATTCTACGGTCCTCCGAAATACCTGCCGGTGGACGAGAAGCACCCCATTGCGCCGCCCGACATCAACGGTATCCATAAATATGCCGCCGAGTCCTATCACATGCTCTATGCGCGCGTGCACGGCATGCGTACCACGGCATTGCGCCTGACCAATGTGTTCGGCCCGCGCATGCGCATCCGCGATGCCAAGCAGACCTTCCTCGGCATCTGGATCCGCCATGTGATCGAGAATACCCGCTTCGAAGTCTGGGGCGGCGAACAGAAGCGCGACTTCACCTATGTCGACGACCTGTGCGATGCCGCGATGATCGCGGCCGAGACCGAGGCCACGGTCGGACAAATCTATAATGTCGGCGGCTGCCCGCCGATGTCGCTGCTGGACCTCGCCGAACTGGTGATCAAGGTCGGGGGCAGCGGCGGCTTCGACCGCAAGGAATTCCCGGCCGAGCGCAAGAAGATCGATATCGGCGATTATGTCGCTGACGACACCGCCTTCCGCGCCGCCACCGGCTGGGCGCCCAAGACCGCGCTGGCCGACGGCCTGAGACAGACCATCGACTTCTACCGCGGCCATGCCGCGCATTACCTGTGAGAGCCCTTCCGATGATTCCGCAGACCAATCCGAAAGCCGCCTATCTCGCCCAGCGCGAGGCCATCGACGCAGCGATCCGCCGCGTACTGGAGAACGGCTGGTATATCCAGGGCGAGGAAGTTGCTGCCTTCGAGCGCGACTTCGCCGCCTATACCGGTTCGAAACATGCCGTCGCCTGCGCCAGCGGCACCGATGCGCTGATCCTGGCGCTGCGCAGCCTTGGCATCGGCCCCGGCGACGCCGTAATCACCGTTGCACACACAGCCGTGGCCACCGTGGCCGCCATCGAACTGGCCGGCGCCACCCCGGTGCTGGTCGATACCGATGAGTACTGGACGATGTCGGCCGCGGCGCTGGAGGCTACGCTCAATGCATGGCCCGCCGGCACTCCGAAGCCGAAGGCGGTAATCCCGGTGCATCTCTACGGCCAGCCGGCAGCCATCGACGAGATCGCTGCAATTGCGAAACGGCACAACCTGCTGCTGATCGAAGATAATGCGCAGGCGCATGGTGCCACTTTGGGCGGCAAGATGGTTGGCCACTGGGGCAAGGCGGCGGCCTACAGTCTCTATCCGACCAAGAATCTCGGCGCGATTGGAGACGGCGGCATCGTCACCACCGACGACGATGCGGTGGCCGATACCCTGCGCAGCCTGCGGGAATACGGCTGGCGCGAACGATACATCAGTGCCATTGCCGGCATGAACAGCCGTCTCGACCCGCTGCAGGCAGCTATTCTGCGCGTCAAGCTCGGCGCGCTTCCCGCTGATACCGCGCGACGCCAGGCGATTGCCGCGCGTTACAGCGCAGGCCTGGCGGGGCTGAACGGTCTGGCCCTGCCCAAGGTGCGCGCCGGTGCCGCGCCGGTCTATCACCTCTACGTCGTCGATGCTGGCGCGCGCCGCGATGAGCTGCAAGCCAAGCTGAAGGAAAAGGGCGTCGGCACGCTGATCCACTATCCAGTGCCGGTGCATCTGCAGCCGGCTTACAAGGACAAGATCGCGCTGGGTGCAGGCGGTCTACTGAATACCGAACGCGCGGCCAAAAGCGTGCTTAGCCTACCGCTCTTCCCACAACTGCCGGACAGCGATGTCGATGCCGTGATCGCCGCCGTAAAGGCGGTCTGGTGATTACGCGCTTCGGGTAATCAGGAACACGCCGGCACAGACCAGCGCGATCCCGGCCAGCTTGGAGGCGGTGATCGGCTCGCCGTAGAGCCAGAAGCCGAGCAAAGCCACCAGTACGTAGGACAGCGACACGCTCGGAAACGCCACCGAGACCGGGATCTTGCGCAGGGCATACATGTAGCAGAGCGCGGCGGCGAAATAGAGCGCGAGCCCCACGATAGAGGCCGGTGCGAGAAACTGCTGCAACAGGGTTTCGCCGCTGGCGCCGGATTTCAGCAGAATCTGGCCGCCGACGCCAAGCAGCACGCCGGCAGCCAGCGCGACATAAAACCAGGTCATGGCTGCGTCTCCGCCGGCAATGCCTTCTCGTTGCGCTGTACGTCGCGCACGATGAATTGCGGCTTCCGGTTCACGGTGAGGAACAGCCGGCCAAGATATTCGCCGACCAGGCCGAGCATGATGAGCTGCACACCGGCCAGCAACAGGATCGCCGCCATCACCGAGGCGTAACCCTGCGGTGTGCGTCCGCCTATCGCCTCGATCAGGATGATCAGGAAGACCAGCAGGCCGAGACCCGCCATGACAAAGCCGGTCAGCGTACCGATCCGCAGCGGCATGACCGAGAAATTCAGGAACATCGACATGAACAGCCGCACCAGGCGACGGATCGTATAGTTGCTGCGACCTTCGGCGCGCGCCAGATGCTGCACCTGCAGGCGGCCGATATTCTGGGTCACCTGCATGATCAGGCCGTCCACATAGGGAAACGGGCCGGTATGTTCCAGAATGTTGCGCGCGACAAACGCGCTCATGCAGCGGAAGCTGGAGAGATACAGGCCCTTCGGCTTGTCGAGCAGGTTATCGGCGCACCAGTTGGTGAAGCGGCTGCCCAGATTGCGCCAGGCGGCATGCTGCTTGTCGGCATAGTAGGTGTAGACGACGTCGTAGCCGTTATCCTTTGCATAGCGCCACAGCCGCACGACTTCCTCGGGCGGGTTCTGCAGATCGTCGTCCATGTTGATGATGTATTCGCCGCGGGCATGGCTCAGGCCGGCCATCACAGCGTTATGTTCGCCGAAATTGCGCGCCAGATTGACCACCGTCAGCGCAACCGCATTCTGCCGGCACAGATCGCGGCAGACATCGAGCGAATTGTCCGGGCTGCAGTCGTTGACCAGCACGATCTCGTGGCCACCGGGCACATCCAGCCTGGCCAGCGCCTCCACCAGCGTGGGCACGCTTGTGGCCCCATTGTAAACCGGCACAACGATCGAGAGCGCGAATGCCGGAGCCGGCCCTGTCGTGCTGATCCTGTCGCCCTGCATGTTACTGCTGTCCTGTCTCATGGTTTCTTCGCCTCGATCCAGACCGAACCGCCGAAGGGGAGGTGTAGGCCAATATCGGCCAACCGCTGCTCGAGCGCCGTGACGGCGTAGAACAGGCTGTCCTGCCAGGCCGGGAAGGGCTTCACGTCGCTGCCCCCGCCCTCACCTTTACCAGCCGTCAGGCGATGCAGCAGCATTAACGGAAACAGCAGGCTGTTCCAATAGCCGCCGGAGATGGCGGTAAAGCCGGCCGCCGCCAGCCGGGCGCGCGCCAGACCCAGCGTGTAGCGGCGCTTGTTATGGACATGCGCATCATGCGCCGAGGCCATCCACTGGTAGGCCGGCAGGTTCAGCAGCAGCGTACCGCCCGGCTTCAGGCAACGCAGGAACTCGGCCAGTGCTGCCGCCTCGTCCACGGCGGCATGACACAGCACATCGGCGCTGACGATGACATCGAACTGCCCGCCCCCATAGGGCATGGCATTGACGCTGCCGACCTGCAGCTTGGCAGGGTCGCGGCCAGACAGCTTGGCGCGGGCAAGCCCGGCAGCCTCAGCGTCGTATTCCAGCCCCTGCAGGTCGAGATCGGGCCGAAGGGCCGTCAGTCGGGCCAGCAGGCCGCCGGTGCCGCAGCCGGCATCGAGCAGCCGGGCACCGGGCGGCAGGCCCAGACGCGCGACACGGTTCAGCAGGCGGGCATGCAGAGCGCGATACCACCACATGGTCGCCTCCAACATCGCCATCCGGTGGTATTCAACCCGTTCCATTCGCCACTGACCGGTTTTCCATTTGATTTCTACGTAAGTGAATGATTTACCAAGGCGACCTAGGTTAAGCCAGTCCCAATGTCAGAGCCCGCCACCCAGACCAGTTATCCAACCCAGGACGCCGTGATGCGCCGTGGCCGGGACTGGCCGCGCCTACTGCATGGTTTGGTGCTGGTTGTCTGCGCACTCTGGCTGATCGGCTATTTCTTCCCGCCGATCAATCACGACACCGCCGTGCTGCTCTACATTTCGAAGAACTGGCTGAATGGCGGACGGCTGTTCATCGACGCCATCGACATCAACACGCCACTGGTTTTCGTCGTCCATCTGCTGCCCGAGGCGATTGCCAAGCTGACCGGCATTCAGGGCACCACCGCGCTGGTCGGCCTGCTGGGCATTGGCATCGCCGCCTCCTTCATCACCTGCCGCAAGGTGCTGGCCGCCAGCCTGGACCCGGCGCATGCCACAGCCGATGCGCTGCTGCCGCTGCTGCTGCTATTCCTGCTGATCGTCTATCCCAACAATATGTTCGCCCAGCGGGAACATATGATGCTAGTTCTGGCCATGCCCTATCTGCTGGTGGCGAGCGGACGCGCCGATGGCGAACCGCTGTCGAACCGGCTGAAGATCGCCACCGGCCTGATGGCTGGCGTCGGCTTTGCCATGAAGCCGTATTTCCTGGCGATGCCGTTATTCGTCGAACTCTACATCGTCAGCCAGATTTCGCTGCGCCGCAGCCTGGCCGATCCGGCGCCTTGGGCCGTGCTGGCCGTCTGCGTGGCACATGCCTTGTTCGCCATTATCGTCACGCCGGAATATTTCACCGTCGCACTTCCCTTGGCGCGCGCCTTCTACAGCGAAGTCAGCCAGTGGAGCATGTTGGACCTGGCCTTGAGCGCCAATCTGGGCCCGCCGACTTTCATCCTTCCGCTGCTGGGCATCGCCGCCTTCCTGGCGGTGCGCTCGCATATGGCGCGTATCATTTTCCTGGCTGGCATCGGCGGGCTGCTCTCGGGCTATGCGCAGGGCAAGGGCTGGCCCTATCACGCCCTGCCGGCGCAGGCGCTGACCCTGCTGCTGGCCGGCGTGATCATTGCCTATGTGATGGACCATGTGGTCTGGCCCAAACGCAGCGACACCCGGCCGGCCAAGCTGTTTGCCGCGGCTTTGATGCTGCTGATCTTCTACCAGGAAGGCCTGCACAGCCGCCCCTTCTTCAAGCAACTGGAATATCGCGGCTCCGACCTGCAGCGCCTGATGCATGTCGTGAAAGCCGAGCGCCGCAACGACCGCGTGCTGGTACTGTCGCCCGGTATCTATCCACATTTCCCGATGCTGAACTATCTCAACATGCAGATGACCATGCGGTTCGAGAGCATGTGGCTGCTGCAGGGTGCCTATTCCGACTGCGAGGAGTTGGCGCCATTGTACAATCCGCCGGAGTCGATGAGTCGGGCCGAGGAATTCGTCTTCCGCAGCGTGGCCGAGGATTTCTACAAGAAGAAGCCGTCACTGCTGATCGTCGACAACGTGGCCGGTATTCCGCGCTGCCAGGGCGAGGCGTTCAATTATCTGGATTACTTTTCGCGTAATCCGCTCTTCGCCAAGCGGTTCGAGGATTACGACCGTGCCCTGGATCTCGACCGCTACACGATCTACCGCCGCAGGGACGGGTTAAAATAAAAGGGGCCAAACGGCCCCTTTTTCATGACGGATCGGATATTTCCGCGATCAGACGTGGAAGCTTTCGCCGCAGCCGCAGCGGCCCTTTTCGTTGGGATTGCGGAAGACAAAGCCCGATTGCAGCTTGTCCTCTTCCCAGTCGATCTCGGTGCCGAAGATATACATCTGCGCCTTCGGCTCGATCAGCACCGTCACGCCCTTGTCTTCCACCACCTCGTCGAACTTTTCCTTCTCGGTGGCATATTGAATGTCGTACGAGAAGCCCGAGCAGCCCTTGGTCTTGATTGCAATGCGCAGGCCGATCACCGGCTTGTCCGACTGCGCGATCAGCGCGCGGACACGGTCGGCAGCGGCTTCGGTCAGCGTCACCGGTTTGAAAGCCGGGCGGGCTTTTGCTGGCGTAGTTGTTTCGGTCGTCGTCATCACATCACACCCAGTTCAAGCCGGGCCGCCTCGGACATATGCTCCGGGCCCCACGGCGGATCCCAAACAACATCGATGGTCACCTCGCCGACCCCGGGGATGGAGCGGGTCTTCTGCTCCACCTCGGCAGGCATCGACTGGGCGGCCGGACAGTTCGGCGAGGTCAGGGTCATGTCGATCTGGACATCCCGGGCCTCGTTCACCTCGACCTTGTATATAAGGCCCAATTCGTAAATGTTAACCGGTATTTCGGGGTCGAAGACGGTCTTGATCGTCTCGATCACCTGGTCGCGCAGCTCGTCATGGCCGGCGGCACCGCCTGCCGGGGCATTCTGTTGCATTTCCTCTGGCGCGGACATCAGCCGAAAATCTCCCTCACCCGCTTCAGGCCGGCGCACAAGGCGTCGATTTCGGCCCGCGTATTGTACATCCCGAAACTGGCCCGCACGGTGGCCTGCACCCCCATCCGCTCCATCAGGGGATGGGCACAATGCTGGCCGACCCGGACCGCAATCCCCTCGCGGTCAAGGATAGTGCCGATATCGTGCGGGTGAATGCCCTCCAGCACAAAAGACATCACGCCGGCCTTGTGCGCTGCCGTACCGATCAGGCGCAGCGAATTGATCGCCGACAGCTTCTCGGTGGCATAGGCCGTCAGGTCGGTCTCATGGGCTGCAATCGCCGCCAGGCTGATGGAATTCACATAATCGATGGCGGCGCCCAGCCCGACCGCCTCCACAAAGGCCGGCGTGCCAGCCTCGAAGCGGTGCGGGATGTCGTTGTATTCGGTCTTGTCGAAGCTGACCGACAGGATCATGTCGCCGCCACCCTGCCAGGGCGGCATGGCTTCCAGGATCTCAGCCTTGGCATAGAGCACGCCGATACCGGTCGGGCCATACAGCTTATGCCCGGTGAAGACATAGAAATCGGCATCCAGCGCTTTCACGTCGACCTGCATATGCTGCACGGCCTGGCTGCCGTCGATCAGCACTTTGACGCCCTTGTCATGGGCCGCGCGGATCATCTCGGCCACCGGCAGGATGGTGCCCAAAGTGTTGGACACATGCGCCACAGCCACCAGCTTGGTCTGCGGGCCAATCAACTTGACGTATTCGTCCCAGATCAACTCGCCACTGTCGCTGATCGGCGCGACCTTCAGCTTCACGCCATAGCGCTCGCCCAGGATCTGCCAGGGCACGATATTGGCGTGATGCTCCAGATGCGTGATCAGCACCTCGTCGCCGGCCTTCAGGTTTTTCCAGCCCCAGCTATGCGCCACCAGATTGACGGCTTCGGTGGCATTGCGGGTGAAGACGATCTCGCGGGTGTCTTTCACGCCGATGAAATGCGCCACCTTCTCGCGCGCCTTTTCATACTCGTCGGTCGCCAGCTGGCTCAGCTGATAGATGCCGCGATGCACGTTGGCATAGGTATGCTCGTACATCCGCGTCATCGCCTCGATCACCTGGCGCGGCTTCTGTGCGCTGGCGCCGCTATCGAGGAAGACCAGCGGCTTGCCATGTACCTTCTCGGACAGGATCGGAAAATCGGCGCGCACGCGCTCGACATCGAAAGCCGGGGCAACCTGTTTCGGCAGTGCGCTCACTTCGCACCTCCTGCCAGCCAACCCTCGACAAAGGCTTCGACATGATCGCGCAGCGCGCCTTCCGGCACGGCAGTCACGACCTCGTGGGCAAAGCCGCTGAGCAGCAGGCGGCGCGCTTCGGCCGCAGGAATGCCGCGCGCCTGCATATAAAACATCTGCTGCGCGTCCACATCGCCAATCGAAGCGCCATGGCTGCATTTCACATCGTCGGCCAGGATTTCGAGTTCCGGCTTGGTGTCGATCTGGGCACGGTCGGCCAGCAGTAGCGTGCGGCTGAGCTGCTGCGCATCGGTCTTCTGCGCCTGTGGCGCGACGCGGATACCGCCCTGGAACACTGCATGGCCCTTGTCGTCCACCACATGCTTGAACAGCTGGTTGCTGCGGCAGTCGGGCACGGCATGATGCAGGAACAGGGTGTGGTCGAGATGCGAAGACCCGCGTGCTAGCACCAGTCCCTGAACGTCAACCTCGGCATCGCTGCCAGCGAAGTCGACATGAAGTTCGTGGCGGGCTAGCGCCGCGCCAGCCTGCACGGATGCGTGGGCATAACGCGCTCCGGCGCCGACCGACACGCGGCCGAGCGCGGCGTGATAGGCGGTGTCGTGCTCGGCCTGCAGGCGGATATGGGTCAGCTTCGCGCCCTCGCCCACTACGATATGGGCATAGACATTGGTCCAGCCGGCCGCAGACGCACCGCCATCGCGGTAGCTTTCCAGCATGGTGGCTTCGGCCTTCGCGCCAAGGCGGATCAAATGGCGCAGGTTGACCAGCGCCGGCACGCCGAAGCTGACGATCTCGACCGGCTTATCCAGCACCACGCCATCCTGCAGCAGCAGCACGACACCGTCGCTGGCCAGCGCGGCATTGAGTTCGCTGAGCGAAACCTCGCGCCTGTCGCCAGCAGCGGCCAGCGCATCCTGGAGGGCATCGCCCGCAGCGCTCAGCGGGGCAAGTGTCGCACCCTTGGGCAGCGCGCCGATCTGCGAGGCAGCGGCATCGAAGCGGCCGTTGACGAAGACCAGTCGATGGCTGTCGGCGTTCAGCGCAGCAGCCTTCAGCCGCGCCGGATCAACGCTGCCATCATTGGCAGGCAGAGCCCAGGCCTGGCGCTCCAGCGCATTCAGGCCGGTGAATTTCCAGCTTTCCAGCTTGTGGTTCGGCAGGCCGTGCTTGCGGAAGGCCTCGATGGCCGCCTTGCGGCGCGCGGCCACGGCAGCGTCTTTCGCGCCGGGCAGGCTATCGGCAGCGGCTTCATAGGCGCCGGCCAGATATTCGGTGAAGGGCAAAGCGGACATGATCAGGCGCCCTTACGCGGCATCCGCGATGATATCGGCATAGCCCTTGGCCTCGAGTTCGAGTGCCAGGTCCTTGCCGCCGGTCTTGATGATGCGGCCCTTGGACAGCACATGCACCACGTCGGGCACGATATAGTCCAGCAGGCGCTGGTAATGCGTGATCACCATGGCCGAGCGCTCGGGCGACCGCAGCGCATTGACGCCCTCGGCGACGATCTTCAGCGCGTCGATATCGAGGCCGGAATCGGTTTCGTCCAGGATCGCCAGCGCCGGCTCCAGCATCGCCATCTGGAAGACTTCGTTGCGCTTCTTCTCGCCGCCCGAGAAACCCTGGTTGACGGCACGCTGCAGGAACTTCTCGTCCATCTGCAGCTGCTTCATCTTGGCCTTGGCGGTCTTGAGGAAGGTCATGGCATCCATATCGGCCAGGCCCCGGTGCTTGCGCACGGCATTCACCGCCGAGCGCAGGAAGGTGGCATTGGCGACGCCGGGGATTTCCACCGGATACTGGAAGGCCAGGAAGATGCCTTCGCGGGCGCGCTCTTCCGGTTCCAGATTCAGCAGGCTCTGGCCCTTGAAGAGGATGTCTCCTTCAGTGACCTCGTAGCCGTCGCGGCCAGCCAGCACATAGGACAGCGTCGACTTCCCGGAGCCGTTCGGACCCATGATGGCATGGACTTCGCCGGCCTTGATGGTCAGGTCGATGCCGCGGAGGATTTCCTTGCCGTCGACGGTGGCGTGCAGGTTCTTGATCTCAAGCATGGGGCAATTCCTGGGACGTAAAATCTTTAGCCGACCGAGCCTTCAAGGCTGACACCGAGCAGCTTCTGGGCTTCGACCGCGAATTCCATCGGCAGCTTCTGCAGCACTTCCTTGCAGAAGCCGTTCACGATGGTGGAGACCGCATCTTCCTCGGACAGGCCGCGCTGGCGGCAGTAGAACAGCTGGTCGTCGGAGATGCGCGACGTGGTGGCTTCATGCTCGACCTTGGCCGAGCGGTTCTTCACTTCGATATAGGGCACGGTATGGCCGCCGCAGCGATCGCCGATCAGCAGGCTGTCGCACTGCGAGTAGTTGCGCGCGCCGGCAGCGCCAGGCATCACGCGCACGAGGCCGCGATAAGTATTCTGCGCCTTGCCGGCCGAAATGCCCTTCGAGATGATCGTGGACTTCGAATTCTTGCCCATATGGATCATCTTCGTACCGGTATCGGCCTGCTGCGCGTTGTTCGCCACCGCGACCGAGTAGAACTCGCCCACAGAGTCGTCGCCCTGCAGGATCACGGAGGGGTATTTCCAGGTGATCGCCGAACCGGTTTCGACCTGGGTCCAGCTGATCTTGGACCGCGCGCCACGGCAGGCGCCACGCTTGGTGACGAAATTGTAGATGCCGCCCTTGCCGTTCTTGTCGCCCGGATACCAGTTCTGCACCGTGGCATAGCGGATTTCGGCATCTTCCATGGCGACGAGTTCGACCACGGCAGCATGCAACTGGTTCTCGTCGCGCATCGGCGCGGTGCAGCCTTCGAGATAGGACACATAGGCGCCCTTGTCGACGATGATCAACGTGCGCTCGAACTGGCCGGTCTTGGCCTCGTTGATGCGGAAATAGGTGCTGAGTTCCATCGGGCAGCGCACACCCGGCGGCACGTAGACGAAGGAGCCGTCCGAGAACACCGCCGAATTGAGCGTGGCGTAGAAGTTGTCGGTCACCGGCACGACCGAGCCGAGATACTTCTGCACCAGTTCGGGATGCTCGCGCACCGCTTCCGACATCGAGCAGAAGATGATGCCGAGATCCTTCAGCTTGCCCTTGAAAGTCGTGGCGACCGAGACGCTGTCGAACACGGCATCGACCGCGACACCGGCGAGGATCTCGCGTTCCTTCAGCGGGATGCCGAGTTTCTCGTAGGTCGCCAGCAGTTCGGGATCAACCTCGTCGATACTTTTCAGCTTCTTCTTCGGTGCGGAATAGTAATGGATGTCCTGGAAATCGATCTCGGGATAGCTCACCTTGGCCCAGCCCGGTTCGCCCTTCTCCTTGGCCATGCGCAGCCAGGCCTTATAGGCGCGCAGGCGCCAGTCCAGCATCCATTGCGGCTCTTCCTTCTTGGCCGAGATGAAGCGGACCGTGTCCTCGCTCAGACCCTTGGGCAGCAGCTCGGATTCGATGTCGGTGACAAAGCCGTATTTATACTCGCCGGCCAGGTTTTCGACGGTTTCGATGGTTTGGGCATTGGCAGCCATGGGGCTTGGCTCCGTACTGGATTTAAGCGTTGGGCGGCGGCGCAGCCGCACGCGGCGGCAGCGGGCCGAGGAAGTCGTAGGCAGGACGGGCCAACTCGGCCAGCGTGACGCTTTCCAGCGCACTGCGGATGGCGGTGTTGATCCGGTTGATGCCGCGACGCGACACGCAGAGATTCTCGCGGTCGCAGGCGCTGGGCTGGTGGTTGTCGGAGCACTGGGTCAGCGCGATCGGGCCATCCAGCGCCGTGATGATGGAAGCCACGGTGATCTCTTCCGGGGCGGCGGCCAGACGATAGCCGCCGCGCGCACCGCGCTGCGAGGCCAGCAGGCCCGCCTTGGCCAGCTTGGCCATGATCTTGGCCACGGTCGGGCCCGGCAGCCCGGTGGCCTGTGCGGCATCGGCAGCATTATGCACGCCGGCCGGCTCCGCGGCGGCGTGGGCCATCACCATGACGCCGTAATCGGCCAGACGGCTCAGGCGCAACATGTTGCAAATCCTTCGCAATTGCAAATCAGACCAATATAGTCCGATTTGTTCGGAGGCAAATAAGACCAAATTGGTCTGGTTTGCAAGATGATTTCCGGCGCTCCGAAGTCAACCCGGTTAAACCGGCTCTTAAGGGGTTCTGGCGCAATGGTTAATGCTGGGTCGAATCAGAGGGTAGCGGCGTGAATCGGAAGCAGCGGCGGGCACAGGAAAAGACAGCCGGCAAATCACCGGCAGGGGCCGCGCCGGCATCAGCGATGCCCGTGCCCCCGCCGGAGGTGCAGCGCGAGGCCAATCGCCTCAACGACCAGGCGCTGCAGGCCCACGCCGCCGGGGGCAACGACGAAGCGATCAGCCTGCTGCGGATGGCGATCACTCTGAATCCGGGCCAGCCGCTCTATCACAACAATCTGGGCGAACTGCTGCGGCTGCAGGGCCTGACCGACCTGGCGATGCTCAGCCTGGATGAGGCAATCCGGCTCAATCCGAACTATGCCGAAGCGCACAGCAACCGCGGCAACCTACTGCGTCAGTTGAACCGCGGCGAAGAGGCCATTGCCGAATATCGCATCGCCCTCAGACTGAAGCCGGACTTCGTCGATGCGCTGAACAACCTCGGCGCGGCCCTGCTCGACAGGAACGATCATGCCGAAGCCGCCGAGGTCTTGAAGAAGGCCGTGAAGCTGAATCCAGAGATCGGCATGGCCCAGCGCAACCTCGGCATGGCACTGTCGGCGCTGAACGATCTCAAGGGCGCCGAAGCCGCCTACAAAGCCAGCCTCGTGGCACGGATCAAGCCGGCCGATGGCGGGGCCGCCGAAACGCATCTGCTGCTGGGCGATATTGCCCGCGCCAACAACGACCTGGACGGCGCCCTGCAATGGTACGAACGCAGCTGGCATGAACGGCCGGGATATGGCGAAGCGCATAACCGCTATGCCGTCGCCCTGATGGTGGACGGTCGCTATCGCGAGGCCTGGCCGCATTTCGAGGCCCGCTGGAGCCTGGCCGAGACCAATGTCGACAAACGACCGTTCACGCAGCCCTTCTGGAAGGGCGAGGCACTGGCGCCGGGACAAACCTTGCTGCTGTTCACCGAACAGGGCGTGGGCGAATCGCTGGTGCTGTGGAGCCTGCTGCCGGAACTGCTGGCGCGCGGAATCACGCCGGTGATCGAATGCGATCCGCGCATGATTCCGATCCTGCAGCGCAGCTTCCCCGGCATCGAGATGTACGGCCGCGCCAATCCGCCGCATCCGCGCCTTGCCGCAGCCGATCTGGCGATGCAGGCGACGCTGTTCGACATCGCGCGCGTCTTCCGCAATTCCCCGGCAGACTGCACCGGCGCATTGCCGATCCGCGCGGATCTCGAGCGTGCCGCAGCTTTGCGCGCGCAGTATCAGGCCGGCAGCGGCCAGCCGCTGGTCGGCATTGCCTGGCACAGCTCCAGTCCCAAGCTGGGCGCGCCCAAATCGGCGAGGCTGACCGATTTCGCGCCCTTCCTCGCCCTGCCCGGCCTGCGCTTCGTCGACCTGCAATACGGCAACCGCGCCGCCGACCGCGACGCGCTGAAACAGGCGCATGGCGTCGAGGTGATCGCCGATCCCGCGATCGATCAACTGAAGGATCTGGATGCCTTTGCGGCCCAGGTGGCGGCAATGGATATGGTAATTTCGACCAGCAACACCACCGCGCATATGGCGGCTGCACTGGGCAAGCCAACGCTGATCCTGCTGCATCACGGCATTTCGCCGCACTGGTACTGGACCCGCAACGGCGAGACGACACCGTGGTATCCGACCGCCCGTCTGCTGCGGCAATCGGAAACCGGCGACTGGCGCAGCCTGGCGGAAAAAGTGGCGGTAGAATTGAAGCAGCGCTTCTCCTGAACTAGATCTTGGGCATGACAACCGAACTCAACATCGCCTTTCGCGCCGCCATGCGGCGGTTGGCTGCCACCGTCACCGTCCTCTCGACGACGGCTGAGAATGGCGCGCGCCTTGGCATGACCGCCACGGCGGTCACCTCGGTCTCGGCCGACCCGCCCGCCGTGCTGGCCTGCGTAAACCGCTCGGCGGCTTTGCATGCGCAGCTCGGCCTCGGCCGACGACTGTGTATCAACCTGCTGCATTGTAGCCAGCAGCGCCTGTCGGAGGTTTTTGCCGGCGGCCTGGATGGCGATATCCGCTTCAGCGAGGGCGACTGGCGCAACAATGCCGAAGGCGTGCCCTATCTGGCCGATGCCCAGGCGAATATTTTCTGCGAGATCGAGGCCCTGCATGCCTATGGCACGCACTCGGTCTGCATCGGCCGCGTGACTCATGCGGCCTGCCGGGCCGACGTGGCGCCACTGGTCTACCAGGACGGTACCTATATGTGCACGGGACCGCTGACGGACTAGCTCAGCTGTAGTGCGAGACCGCCTGGATCAGGCGGCGAAACTCGTTCACCACCTGACGCTCCACTGTTTCATTCAGCGCGACGGTGCTTTTCAGCTTGCGCGGACGCAACGGTACGACGGGTGCCGCAACAGCCGCGAGCCTCGGCTGCGGACGCGGTGCAGGCTGCTTCGCTGCTGGGCGGCGCGGCAGCGGCATCACCTTTGCCGCAGGCCGTGGCTGGTCGAGCGGCGCCAGTTTCAGCTTGGGATGGTCCTTGAACCCGGCCGAGGCATAGACCGCAATCTCGCTGCGGCCATCGGGAAGTTCCTCGATCAGCAGCAGGGTCGGGAACCGCGCCGCCAGCAGGGCGAAAGTTTCATCCGGCAGGAAGGACGGTTCCGGGATTGCGCACCAGCGGCGCTGCGCCTCGAAGCCGAGCGGGCGGTTATGCGCCTTGTAGAGGCGGCCGAGATTGTCGGCGAAATTCGGATCCTTGTGGAAGACGAGCACGATCTGGCGATGCAGGTCGTTCGGGCTGTGCCGGCGGCAAACCAGCAGCGCCAGTTCGTCAGCCCGCGCGCCCAGCGCGGCGGCCGCGCCGAAAAAGCCCAGTACCGTGCCGGCGGCACGGACATCCTGGGTCAGGAAGCCCAGTCGGTCGGCATGCCGCAGCGTACCGATGGGGCTGAAGAAGCGCGGGTTAAGCGTCATGGGCCTGTCTCTGCGTGCATTTTAGCGCCCGGACAGCCCAGAGTCTTTGCTTTAAAGCCCGCGTTTTGCGTCAGACTCGGTAATGGTTAACCGAACAGCCGCATCCACCACCCATAGCGCCAGCCAGCCAGCGCGACTCCAGCCAGTACGCCCAGGGTAAGATACAGACCCCAGGGCTGACGCTTCTCGGCATAGGGGTCGGTCAATGCGCGTTCCGAGCCGGGCGGCAGTTTGGCCAGATGCGTCAGGCTGCCGCCGAAGGGAATGTTGATCAGGGCGCGCGCATTCACGGCCCAACCGTTGGCGTCCAGCAGCGGGCCGAGATTGCGCTGCCGTAACTTCATCGCCGCGATGATCATCGACGGGCCGGAGACGATCAACACGACGCCGATGATGGCCAGCGGAATCTGCCACCATGCCAGATTGAGGAATCCGGTGACCACAGAGGCCAGCGCCGTGCCGATGGCACCGATGGCGAGGCCGATGGCAGCGAAAATACCGGCGAACTTGCCGGCATCGAAAGCCTGCTGTTGCGCGGCGGGACCTGGGGCCGGAGCTGGCGCGGGCTGCCCCGAGATCGCCTGCGTGCCGGTCTGCAGCAACTGGCTGGTGACCTGCTGCTCGTTGGCCTTGGAGCGCGCCGCAGCGAATTTCTCGACCTGCTCGCCGACGAATTTGCCGACCTTCTTGAATGGTAGCCAGAAGGCCTCGCGGATCGAGATCGGATGGCTGACGACCTTGATGACCACCGCATCCCAGTCATGGCCGGAACGGTCGTAGAAAACACCGTTGCGTCCCACCATCAGCTGGTCGGCATCGCCGGCCGTCACCGCGGCAGCAATCGTCAGCTTCTCATTCGTGGGCTTGCCATCCGCACCGCGCCGCGTGCACTCGCAATACAGCAGATAGATGCGGCTGAGCACTGCCAGCGTGGCATGCTTGGCCGGATCCTCGACCGCAATGCAGAGGTCGCAGGAACGGCCGTCGATATAAAGCGTGCCGACCTGGAAGATCGCCTTGCCGCGCCTCGTATAGAAATCCTTGAAGGCGACGAAGTTGTTGAGCAGCGGCACCAGATCACGGACATAGCGCGCCAGCGTCTCGACAGAGGCGATGGCTTCGAATTCCGGCGCCAGCGCGGCATCCTTCGCGATCAGCGCGGCAATCTTCTGCTGCGCGCCGCTCTGCTTGATCGCACGCAGGCGGGCAATACCCAGCGGCTCGACCAGCATACCGGCCTTGCGCTTGAGCCAGTCTGTCGCCGGTGCCAGGCGTGCCTGCAGATCGCGCCATTCGGTTTCGCTCAGCGTGCCGCGCTCGCCGTCCAGCAGCGGTGCGACAGCTGCATCGCGCAGGCGTGCCACATCGGCCGCCCAGGCGGGGTTCACGCCCTGTCCGAGCGGAAGCGGACGTTCGGCCTCGATCCGGGCCAGCGGAAACGCGGCGACGGCAGCCGCGCCGGCCGAGAGATCGGCATCAGCGATGGCTGCGAAATCCTTGTCATCGGCATTCAAAGCCGTGCCGGCCACGGGATCGTAGGCGGCCAACCGGCTGCGGAAGAAATAGTCATCCACCTTGGCCGAGAGCTTCTGCACTGCTTCGACAGCCGGCAGCGTGCCCTCGCCCAGCGGCAGGATTTCTGGCTTGGCGAACGCCTCGTCCCACCAGGCGAGATAGGCATCCAGCGCCGTGAAGAAAGCCTCGGCCTCCTCCTTGCCGATACCGGTCTCGCCGCCGCGGTCGGGCCTCTCGCCGACCAGCTTCATGATTTCTTTCATCACCTGGGCGGTCTCGGCATCCTCGCCGGCAGCCGATGGCGGCACGACACCATCGCCATTGAACTGCGTCTTGCCGAAGATGCGCCCCACATCGGCCGCCTCTGCCGGGCTGATCGCCGCGGCATCGCCTTTGCCGATATTGGTCAGGATGCGTCTGGCAGAGGCCAGGATACGCGCGCCTTCCTCATGATCGTCGTCGATGGCGCTGAGCGGTAATTCGCTATGGCCGGCAAACAGCACATTGGCATCGCGCACCATGCGGCAGGTCCAGTTCACGGCTGCCAGAAGCTCGAGGGCGCGGATACGGCCGTCCTTGTCGGCGTCGATCAGTTCCAGCGTGCGGCGGTCGAAATCGATCCCCTTGACCGGACAACTGAGCGCCAGCCAGAGTTTCTGGTCGAGGCCGGAAAGATGCTTCAGGTCCTCGCCATTCTCGAGGCGCAGCTGATCGAAGCCCCCGGCGCGAAAGAAGCGCCAGCGATGCGGATTCTCCGGATGCGGTCGTTCAGACAGCCGGGTGCCGGTCTGATCCGTCTGCGCTTCAGCCATGGCGGCCTCCCATATCGTGCAGGCCGAGGATATAGCTGCGTGTAAGGGCTGCCAATCAGTTAAGGGGCGCGGATGCGGTTAGCGCAGCGGCCAGAAGATCGGGATCAGCAGGGTGCCCACCACCAGCACCAGGAAGGAGAGCGGCAGACCGAGCCGGCAATAATCCCCGAAGCGGTAGCCGCCCGGGCCCATCACCAGGGTGTTGCACTGGTGACCGATCGGGGTGAGGAAATCGCAGGCCGCGCCCAGCGCCACCGCCATCAGGAAGGGGTCTGGATTGAGACCCAGTTTCTGCGCCAGGCTGGCGCCGATCGGCCCCATGATCAGTACGGTCGCCGCATTGTTGAGAAACGGTGTCAGCAGCATGGCGCTGCCCATCATCAAGGCCAGCGCACCCACGGGCGGCAGGGCATCGGCCGCGACAGCCAGAAAGCCGGCGATCAGTTCGGCGCCGCCGGTGCTGCTGATCGAATCGCTGACCGGGATCAGGCAGGCCATCAGCATAATGATCGGAATGTCGATGGACTCGTAAGCCTCTTTCAGCGTCAGCACGCCGAGGAGCACCATCAGCACGGCGGCACCGAAAAAGGCGGTGGTGACCGGCACCAGCTTGAAGGCGACCACCAGCATGGCCAAAGCCAGCAGCACGATCGGGAGATATTCCTGGCGCTTGCGGCCCAGACCGATGGCGCGGTCGAGCAGCGGCAGACACCCCAGATGGCTCAGGCTTTCCGCCATGGTTTCTTCCGGCCCCTGCAGTACCAGCACATCGCCGGCCTGGAAACGGATCTGGCTCAGTCGTTTAGCAAGCGGCTCGCCCGCACGGCTGATTGCCAGCAGACTGAGGCCTTCATGTTCGCGCAGGCGCAGCGAGCGCGCCGAAGCGCCGATCAGCGATGACACTCCGGTGACCACCGCCTCGACCACGGCAATGTCCTTGGGCGGCTCGCCGCGGGTATTCTTCTCTTCGCCGTCTTTGCTGCTGCGGGCATCGCGTTCGGGGTCGGCGGCGGCGCGCAGATCGAGCTTGGCCTCTTCGATCAGCTTGCGCAAAGCCACGGCTTCGGCGCGCACGATCAGGATATCGCCGGCAAAGAGCTGCCAGTGCCAGGCGGGCGTGTAGCGATGCCGCTTTTCACGCACAATCGCCACGACCTCGACATCGCCCTCGCCCAGCGCTTCAAGGTCGCCGACGGTCTTACCCAGCAGCGTAGATTTTTCGCCGATCCGCACTTCGGTGAGGTAGGGGTCGGTTTCGAAGGCCTGTTCGGCCGAATTGGGTGGCGTGCGGTTGGCAGGCAGCAGACGCCAGCCGAAGACGAGGAAGATCAGGCCAGTCACTGCGATCCCGATACCCACCGGCGCGAAATCGAACATGGCGAAGGGCTCGCCGGTCAACTCGGCACGGACGCGCGAGACCAGAATATTCGGCGAGGTGCCGATCAGGGTGACCACACCGCCGATCAGCGACCCGAAGGCCATCGGCATCAGCAGCCGCGAGACCGGGGTCTCGCTGCGGCGGGCGATCTGAATGGCAATCGGCAGCAGGATCGCCAGCGCGCCGACATTCTTCATGAAGACGGACAGCACGGTGGTGGCAAAGGCAAGCGCCGCCACTTGGCGCGTGGTGGTGGTGAGGAATGGCTCGGCCTGACGCACCACCCGACCGATGAGCGTGGATTTGCCGACACCGGCGCTGATCACCAGTGCCGAGGCGACCAGCACGACGACCTGGTCGCTGAAACCGGAGAAGGCCTTGTCGGCAGGAACCACGCCAAGCGCCAGCGCCGCCAGCAGGCTGAATAGCGCAACGAGGTCGAAGCGGAAGCGGTTCGAAATGAACAGTGCGACGGTGACGGCAATCAGGCCGAAGGACAGGGCTTGGTCTAGGGTCACGGGGTTATCCGGGGCTCATTTGTCCGGTTGATCAGACCGATACAACGGCCACGTCCCGCTTATCGTTCCCGCGAAGGCAGCGCCAAATGCCAAGGCACCCAAAATGCAAACGGCGCCTTGCGGCGCCGTGCATGCTTTGCGATGAGAATGGTGGGCGCACCAGGGCTCGAACCTGGGACCCGCTGATTAAGAGTCAGCTGCTCTACCAACTGAGCTATGCGCCCGACTCTCATCGACGAACCGGTGCGGGACCGGGTCGCCAAAAGCTGGGGGAAAATACCCGGATTCGCCCAAATTGCAAGCGCTTCGGGGCCGGGAAATTTATCTGCCACGCCAAAGCCTTAAATCTGCCGATTCGGCCAAGAATCAGCTCAGGGGCCCGCTCATGTGGCGGGGGATTTCCACATCGCGATGCACATAGACATTGATCAGGAGACCGATGCCGACCATCAGCGTCATCATCGCGGTGCCGCCATAAGAAAATAGCGGCAGCGGAACGCCCACCACCGGCACAAGACCGGACACCATGGCGATGTTGATAAAGACGTAGAGGAACAACATGGTGGTCAGCCCGCCGGCCAGCAGCCGGCCATACTGGCTGCGCGAGCGCAGCGCGATGGCATAGCCATAGGCAATCAGCAAGATGTAAAGCGCGATCAGCACCAGCGCGCCGATCAGCCCATGTTCCTCGGCGAACATGGTGAAGATGAAATCGGTCTGCTTTTCGGGCAGGAAGCTCAGGTGACTCTGGGTCCCCTGCATGAATCCCTTGCCGGAGAAGCCACCTGAGCCGAGCGCGATCTTCGATTGCAGGATGTGATACCCCGAGCCGAGCGGGTCTTCCTCAGGGTTCATAAAGGTGAGCACGCGACGTTTCTGGTAATCGTGCAGGAAATTCCAGGCAATCGGCAGCGCCGCACCGCCGCCAAGGACCACGAGGGTGAATTTCCAGGCGCGCACGCCGGTGAAGAAGAACACGGCGCCCGAGGACGCGAGAAGCAGCATGGCGGTGCCGAGATCGGGCTGCTTGATCACCAGAACGACCGGGACCAGCACGATGGCGAGCGGCAACACCAGCCAGCGGATCCGGCCGATATCCTCATAGGACAGACCGTGAAAATAACGCGCCAGAGTCAGCACCAGCGCAATCTTCATGATCTCCGAGGGCTGCACATGCACGATGCCGAGATCCAGCCAGCGCTGGGCCCCCATGCCGATGCGGCCCACCAGTTCGACGGCGATGAGCAGCACCAGGCCGACGGCATAGACGACGTAGGACAGTCGCATCCAGATGCGGATATCCGTCACCGCGATGACAATCGTGAGGATCAAGCCGACGGCAAAGCGCGCCATTTGCCGGTCGGCCCAGGGATCGATATCGCCGCCGGCCGCCGAATAGAGCGCGGTAAACCCCAGGCAGGCGATCACGGTGATCAGCAGCACCAGACCCCAGTTGACGTCGCGCAGCTTTCGCCCGATCGACTGGTCGTTGCCGCGCGTGGACCAATGCGCCATCTCAGCCTCCGTCCTTGGCGGCGGGCGCAGGCGTGGCGGCGGTGGTCGGGCCCGGCGCGCCGCGCGGTTTGCGCGACGGGTCCAGCTTCTGGCATTCCAGCATGATGTCGCGCGCGACCGGGGCGGCAGCCTTCGCGCCGGAACCGCCATGCTCGATAATCACGGCACAGGCATAGCGCGGCGCCGAAATCGGCGCATAGGCCACGAACAGCGCGTGATCGCGCTCCTCCCAGGGCTTCTCCTCGTTTTTGCGGACACGGGTTTCGCGCTCCAGCCGGCTGATGCGTCGCACCTGACTCGAACCGGTTTTGCCGGCCATGGCATATTGTGCCAGGGTGATCCGCGCGCCGGCCGCCGTACCGCGCGGCGGCGCGGTGACCCGGATCATGCCTTCCAGTGCCAGATCGAGTTGCTCGCGTTTGAAATTGAGACTTGGCCAGCGCTGCGAGGCGAGACGCGGATCGGTCGCGGGTCCGAAGGCGTCGTCCTTGCGTACGATGCGCGGCTGCACCGCATAGCCGCCATTCGCCAGCCGCGCCGTCATGATGGCCAGTTGCAGCGGTGTCGTGGTGACGTAGCCCTGGCCGATACCGATCACCAGATTCTCGCCCGGATGCCAGGGTTGCCCGAGTGCACCCTGCTTCCAGGCGCGGGTCGGAATGATGCCGCGCCGCTCGCCGGTCAGGTCGATGCCGCTGAAGTCGCCAAGGCCGAGTTTCTTGGCCACTTCGGCGATCTTGTCGACGCCAGTGCGCCGCGCGGCCTCGTAGAAGTAGACGTCGCAGCTTTCCTCCACGGCCGACACGAAATTCATCGTGCCGTGACCGCCCTTCTTCCAGCAATGGAAGGTATTGTTGCCGAAATCCATATGACCCGGGCAGAACACCCGCGTCTCCGGCGTCATGCTGCCCGATTCCAGCGCCGCGATGCCAACCAGCATCTTGTAGGTCGAGCCGGGCGGATACTGGCCGGCGATAGCCTTGTTGATCAGCGGTTTGTATTTGTCGTTGTTGAGCTGACGCCACTGCGGGCCAGTGATGCCGACATTGAACCAGTTCGGGTCGTAGCCGGGATTGGACACCAGGGCGAGAATTTCGCCGGTATGGATATCCATCACCACGGCGGCGCCGCTTTCCTCACCGAAGCGTTCCTGCGCGAAACGCTGCAGGTCGGCATCGATCGTCAGGACGACGTCGTTGCCCTGCTGGCCGTTATGCCGCCCGAGCTCGCGAATGGCGCGGCCATAGGCGTTGACCTCGATCTGGCTATGCCCCGCCCGGCCGCGCAGCTGCTCGTCGTAAACCTTCTCTACGCCGCTCTTGCCGATGCGGAAACCCGGCAGTTCGAGCAGTGGGTCGTCGCCGAGCTCGTTTTCAGCCACAGCGCCGACATAGCCGACGACATGACTGAAGGTATGCGCATAGGGGTAGTCGCGCGTCTCGCCGACATCGAGTTGCACGCCCGGCAGGTCAGGGGAATGCAGGTTGATCTTGGCGAAATCATCCCAGGACAGGTTTTCGGCCACGACGACCGGTACGAATTTTCGCCGCCGCTCGATTTCGCGCTTCACCCGGACACGCTGAGTGTCGTCGACCTGTATCAGCTTGGACAGGGCCTCCAGCGTCGCATCGACGTTGCGAGTCTGCTCGGCCACGATCATGACGCGGTAGTTGCGGCGGTTGGAGGCCAGTTCCACACCGAAACGATCCAGCACCCGGCCCCGCCGTGGCGGCAGAAGACGCATGTTGATGCGATTTTCCTCGGCCAGAAGCGTGTATTTATCGGCTTCCATCACCTGCAGGTAATACAACCGCGCCATCAAAGCGCCGAACAGGCCGAGCTGCGCCGTACCGAGCAGCAGGGCGCGACGGGTAAAAACCCGCTGCAGATCGTTATCGCGCCGGTTGATCGCCACGCGCGCCTCAGGCCGTCACGGATGCACGCAGCCACCGCCGCTCCAGGCGGCTGAGCAGCCAGTAGACCGCCGGATACAGCGTCAGCGACAGCAGTAGCTGGGCCAGCAACGGCGCCGTGGGCAGCAGGCGCCAGTGCAGTAGCGAAACGATGATCCAGCCGGCCGGCAAAACGGCACCCACCACAAGCGCGAAAGCCGCCCAGTTGACCAGGAAGGAGGAGCCGAGGAAAACCTTGCGCTGCGCCATACCGAGTTCGTGCACCAGCACCAGTGCCAGCGCATTCAGGCCAAGTGGCCCGGCCGACAACAGATCGAGCAGTAGTCCGATCATGAAGGCCCCTAGCATGGTCATCAGATCGGAGCGGAAAATGCTCCAGTAAAAAACCGCCATCAGGGCGAAGGCCGGCGCGACACTTTCGAAATGCGGCAGGCCGACAGGGGCAAGGCCGATCAGCACCAGAAACACGCTGCTGAGGATCGGCAGCAGAGCTTGGATACGGCGGCTGGTCTGGCGGAGCAGCGCGGACATCCCGCCAGCCTCAGCGCGACTGTTGCGGCCGCGCGGCCTGGGAAGATGCGGCGGGAAGGTTTGCGGCCTGAGGCAGCAATGGCGGCAGCGCAGCCGTCGGGTCTTCCGCGTCGATGCGGGTTTCGTCAAATTGCATCACGCGCAGGAAATCGAGGCGACCGAGATCGACCAGCGGGCGCACCCGCACGCCGCCATCGACCGAGGCGATTTCTGCAACGGGGATACCGGCAGGAAACTGCCCACCGTCGCCCGAGGTGACCACATGCATCCCGACGGCCGGTTTGGCGGCGCCAGAGAGATATTCAAGGCGCGGGAACGGCGAGTTGTCGCCGGTCAGCACGGCGCGATGCCCGCCCTCCTGCAACATCACCGGCAGGCGCGAATTCAGGTCGGTCAGCAGCAGGATGCGCGACGCGCGATAGCCGACTTCGGCAACCCGTCCGACATAACCGCCCTCGCCGATCACGGCCTGACCTTTCTTCACGCCGTCCTTGCTGCCGATATTCAGCAGGGCCGTGCGCACGAAACTGCCGCCGCCATCCGCGATCACGCGGCCGGTGACGAAGCTGTTGCTCAGATCAGGGCCGGCCGAGAGCAGACGCCGCATGCTGGCATTGTCCTGCTCAAGCCGTCGCGCCACTTCCTGCCACTGCAGCAGGCGGGCGTTCTCGGTCCGGAGACGGAAATTCTCTTCATGCACGAAAAGGATGTCGTCGACCCAGCCGATCACGGCATTGACCACGCTGACCGGCTGCGCCACCGCACTCAGGATCGGCTCGAAGATATCGGCGACGACGGCGCGCGACCGCTCGACCACCGGGCGGTCGATGCGACTGAGCAGGATCAGGCCGACGGCGGAGGCGAGCAGAAGCAGGAACGCGAAACGCTGCAGCAGCGCGAGTATCGGCGCTGCGATCCATGCACTGCGTCCGGTGCGTCTTGCCATGTGTCCCCGTCAGCCCCTTCCCGGCTATCCGCCGATCAATACGGCGGGTTGTACAGAACGTGCTTCAGCGTCTTCATTTCTTCCAGCGCGCGGCCGGTGCCCAGCGCGACGCAGGAGAGCGGTTCGTCGGCGATCGAGACCGGCAGACCGGTGGCATGGCGCAGCACGAGATCGAGATTGCCCAGCAGTGCGCCGCCGCCGGTGAGCACGATGCCCTTGTCGACGATATCGGCGGCCAGTTCCGGCGCAGTGTGTTCGAGTGCGACCTTGACGGCTTCGACGATGGCGCCGACCGGTTCGGCCAGGCTTTCGGCGATCTGGCGCTGGTTGATCACCAACTCCTTCGGCACGCCGTTCATCAGATCGCGGCCCTTGATCTCCATCGACAGGCCGTTGCCGTCTTCCGGCGGCGCGGCAGAGCCGATCTGCTTCTTGATACGCTCGGCCGAGGCCTCGCCGACCAGCAGGTTATGGTTGCGGCGGATATAGGCGATGATGGCTTCATCCATCTTGTCGCCGCCGACGCGCACGCTGCGCGAATAGACGATACCGCCCAGCGAAAGCACGGCCACTTCCGTGGTGCCGCCACCGATATCGACCACCATCGAACCGGTCGGTTCGGTGACCGGCAGGCCGGCGCCGATTGCGGCAGCCATCGGCTCTTCGATCAGGAAGACGCGGCGCGAACCGGCGGATTCCGCCGAGTCCATGATGGCGCGACGCTCGACCGCAGTGGAGCCCGACGGCACGCAGATGATCACCTGCGGCGACGCGAAGCTGCGGCGATTGTGAACCTTGCGGATGAAATGCTTGATCATTTCCTCAGCGACTTCGAAATCAGCGATCACGCCGTCGCGCAGGGGTCGGATGGCTTCGATATTGCCCGGGGTGCGGCCCAGCATCTGCTTGGCTTCGTCGCCGACAGCCAGAACCTGCTTCTTGCCGCGGTTATTGGCGATTGCCACCACGGACGGTTCATTCAGCACGATCCCTCGGCCCTTGACGTAGACCAGCGTATTCGCCGTGCCCAGATCAATGGCCATATCGGCCGACATGAAACCCATCAAACGCGAGAACATCGAGAAGCACCCTCACCAGCGTAAAATCGCGCCGTTATCGCCTTTGAGACCGGAATAGCGCAACCCCCAGCCCCCATAAATTCCCGGCTGCCCGCCGGCTTGGTATCTCAGGCGCTCAAGGCGGCCGGCGCGGTCTTTTCCCGCTTCACCAGCAGCTTGTTGAGCGCGTGAATATAGGCCCGGCAACTCGCCACCAGCGTGTCGGCATCGGAGGCCTGACCGTTTACCGTTTTGCCGCCTTCCTCCAGCCGCACCGTCACCTCGGCCTGGGCATCCGTGCCATGGGTCACGGCATGCACTTGGTACAACTGCAGGTTCGCGGAATGCGGGAACAGCGTCTTGATCGCATTGAAGGTCGCATCCACCGGACCGTTGCCGCTGGCACGAACGCCCTTCACCGCACCGTCGATCTCCAGCTCCAGTTCGGCGCTTTGCGGCTCCTTCGATCCGGCGATCACCTGCAGCGAAACGAAGCGGATGCGATGGCTGTCATGCGCCACGGTATCGTCGACCAGCGCGACGAGATCCTCGTCGAAGACCTCCTTCTTGCGGTCGGCCAGATCCTTGAAGCGACCGAAGGCATCGTTCAGCTGGTTTTCGGCCAGATTGAAGCCGAGCTCTTCCAGCTTCTTGCGGAAGGCATGCCGGCCGGAATGCTTGCCCATCACCAGCGTCGAGCGGTTCAGCCCGACCGATTCCGGCGTCATGATCTCGTAGGTGCCGGCATGTTTCAGCATGCCGTCCTGATGGATGCCGCTTTCATGTGCGAAGGCATTGGCACCGACGATGGCCTTGTTCGGCTGCACCACGAAGCCGGTCACCGCCGAAACAAGCCGCGAGGCCTTCATGATGTCGGTCGTCTTGATACCGGTCTCGAACTGCATCGCGTCGGGCCGCGTGCGCAGTGCCATCACGATTTCTTCCAGCGCGGCATTGCCGGCGCGTTCGCCCAGACCGTTGATGGTGCACTCCACCTGCCGCGCGCCGCCGATCACGGCCGCCAGCGAATTGGCGACAGCCAGACCCAGATCGTTATGGCAATGCGCGGAAAACCTGGCTTTATCGCTGTTCGGGATGTTTTCGATCAGATAGCGCATCAGCGCCGTGTATTCCTCCGGTACCGTGTAGCCCACGGTGTCGGGCACGTTGATCGTGGTGGCGCCGGCCTTGATGGCGCTTTCGATCACGCGGCAGAGGAACTCGCGATCCGAACGCGTGCCGTCCTCGCAGCTCCATTCCACATCGTCGCAGAGATTGCGCGCATGGCTGACGCTGTCGATGATCGCCTGATGTACGGCCTCGGGTTCCATCTGCAGCTTGAATTTCATATGCAGCGGCGAGGTGGAGATGAAGGTGTGGATGCGCGCGCTCTTGGCGGGCTTCAGGGCTTCCCAGGCACGGTCGATATCCTTCCTGCCGGCGCGGCTCAGACCGCAGACGGTGGAATTCTTCACGCGCTTGGCAATCTCGTTCACGGCTTCGAAGTCGCCGTTGGACGCAATCGGGAAGCCAGCCTCGATCACATCGACGCCCATGCCTTCCAGGACCGAAGCGATCTTCAGCTTCTCTTCCAGATTCATCGACGCGCCGGGCGACTGCTCGCCGTCGCGCAAGGTCGTGTCGAAAATGATGACGCGTTCGCGGCCGGTGCCGGTGCTGCTCGTTGCTGTCGCCATGTCAGACCTCATACCGGGAATCGGGCAGCGTCCCCGCGCCGGACCCGAAAAGGTCGGCGTTGCAGGAATTTTGCCGCAGTTTCCATGCTTTAACCAACAGTCTACACGCTCCGGCGGGGGTCCGGCAAAGGCCGAAAAACCTAAGTCTGACATAGACTTGCAGCGACACTCTCCGACAGCATGCTTAAAAAGGGGTGAATGCCCGAGCCCTGCAACCCGAATCAGCTAATGTCCTGAAAACACGGCTGAATTGAGGCGCCGAGCGCAGCACTACCCCTGCTCGGGCTGTCAGGTGCCGGACGGCGAGACCAGGCAGGCGCCATCCCGACCTACCCCACCTGACTATCGATTCTCGTCGAGCCAGATTTTCAGGCGGTCGAGATAGCGCCAGAACTGCTCCAGATCCGCCTCGGCCCAGTCGGCAAAGGCCGGCGCCACTTCGGGCAGCAGGGCGGCAATCGCCCTGCTATGCGCGGTCTTTCCTCTGGCGGTGAGGAAGAGTTGCTTCGAACGCGCGTCATCTGCGCTCGGCGCCTCGCGCAGATACCCCTTGGCGATCAGCTTCTGCGTCGTCTTGGTCACGGCCGGCGGCAGCTGCTGCATGGCGCGGGCGATGCCACCGACGGTCTTGCCCTCCTCGGGTCGATGGCTGAAGTGATTCAGCATGATGAATTGCGGCAGCGCCAGATCCTGTGCGCGCAGCGCCCGGTTGGCCTTCGTCGAGGCAAGCTGGTCGATGATCCCGACCCAATTGAAGATACGGAACCGCAGATCCGGCCCAAGACCGGCCGACAGGGGCAGTTCGGCATCCTTCGGTTTGGGTGGCGGCATCTCAGCGCATCAGCAGGGCATCCAGCCTCCGTCGCGGCGACGGCGGCACGGGTTCAGAATAGCCGAGACGAAACAGCATTTGCACCGTCTGGCCGTTCGAGATGCCGAGCGCCGTGAGGAATTCGCGCTGCAGCTCCGCCATCTCGGGATATTCCTGCAGCACCTGACTGACCGGATGCATGGCGACTCCGAGCTCGGTAGCTTTCAGGTTCAGCCGCACATAGGCGCGACCGGCCTCGATCTGGCTGATGCGGTCATTCAACGCAGTCACCAGCCAGCCGAAGGCCGGGGTGGCGCGCGCCCAGCCGAGCGCATAATCGATGCCACCCTGATAGGCCATGGTACCCGGCGTCATTGCCTTCTCGGTGGTCATCAGACCGAGTTTCGACAGCCACCAGAAAAACGGCCCATGCAGTTCGATCCCGTCCGGCTGCGCCGCGATGGCGTCGGCGCCGATGCGCAGGCGGTCGATGCTTTCCTTCAGCGTGCGCGGGGTCTGCATCTCGATCAGCATGGCGCGTTCGGTGACGCCGCGTAGGCTGGTGGCCAGAGCCGTATCGGTCGTGATGGTTAGTGCAGAGCCCGTGCGATGCGCCGCCTGCAAGGCCTGCACGTGGCCGGCTTCCAGTGGCCGCTGCTGATAGGGCTCCTTGGTGGAGCGCCGGTGCGGAATCTGTGCAAACAGCGGGTCGTTTGCTGTCGTGTCGCGCTGCAGCCGAATACGCGCCAGCGGACGGTCGTCCACCTCGCCTGCGGCCGGCTGGCCTTGCGGGAAATAGTCGATCTCGCAGCGATAGCCTTCGGCGCCGGCGGCCAGCACCAGCAGTTCCAGGAAGGTGCCGTGGCCGATGACGATCTGGCGCGCGAAGGGATCGGTTTCCGGCAACAGCCGCGTGCGATCAACATGCAGCAGGATCTCGCCCTCGCGGCGCAGGTCGACCAGCCAGGGCTGCATGTTATGCGGGTTGGGCGCCAGCAATGCCCAGCTCAGCGCACGCCGGCGCGGATCGGTTTCGCCGACAGGCCCCGTCCAGGGCACCACGGCACTCGCCGGCATGCGGTCGCAGCCCTGCAGGCCGCCACCCACCATGGCGGCGCCGACCGCGCCACCGCCCAGAACCCTGATAAACCCCCGTCGCGTCACCTTCACGGTCGCCTCCATCATTAATTTCCATGGAAACAAATATCATTTCCATGGAAACTTTCAATCTGGCACTATGTGACGGAGGACACAGCCGGAAACGAAAACGGCCGCCGGATCGCTCCGGCGGCCGCCGCAGACCTTATGCGGGTCTGGATTAGTTCGAACGGGCCTTGTCGACCAGCTTGTTCTTGGCGATCCAGGGCATCATGGCGCGCAGCTTGCTGCCCACTTCCTCGATCGGATGCTGGGCTAGGCGCGCACGGGTCGCCTTGAACGAGGTCTGGTTGACCTTGTTTTCCAGCATCCAGTTGCGGGTGAAGCGGCCGGACTGGATGTCTTCCAGCACGCGCTTCATCTCGGCCTTGGTTTCCGGCGTGATGATGCGCGGGCCGGTGACGTATTCGCCGTACTCAGCCGTGTTCGAGATCGAGTAGTTCATGTTGGCGATGCCGCCTTCGTAGATCAGGTCCACGATCAGCTTCACTTCATGCAGGCACTCGAAATAGGCCATTTCCGGGGCGTAGCCGGCTTCGACCAGGGTCTCGTAACCGGCCTTGATCAGCTCGACCAGGCCGCCGCAGAGCACGACCTGCTCGCCGAACAGGTCGGTTTCGCATTCTTCCTGGAAGGTGGTCTCGATGATGCCAGCCTTGCCGCCGCCATTGGCCGAAGCATACGAGAGCGCGATTTCCAGCGCGTTGCCCGAGGCATTCTGGTGCACGGCAACCAGCGACGGCACGCCGCCGCCCTTCAGGTATTCCGAACGCACGGTATGGCCCGGACCCTTCGGCGCGATCATGAAGACGTCGAGGTCCTTGCGCGGCTCGATCAGGTTGAAATGGATGTTCAGGCCATGCGCGAAGGCGAGCGCGGCGCCTTCCTTCATGTTGTCGCGCAGGTCGTTGTTCCACAGGTCGGACTGGCCCTCATCAGGGGTCAGCACCATCACCACATCGGCCCACTTGGCGGCCTCGGTCGGGGTCATCACCTTGAAGCCGGCCTCTTCGGCCTTCTTGGTGCCGGCCGAGCCCTTGCGCAGCGCCACGGCGATGTTCTTCACGCCGCTGTCCTTCAGGTTCATCGCATGGGCATGGCCCTGGCTGCCGTAGCCGACGATGACAACCTTCTTGCCCTTGATCAGGTTCAGGTCCGCATCGCGGTCATAGTAAACGCGCATTTCAGTCTCTCCTCGGGATAAGCGTCGTTGTTCGTGATTGGAGTGAATTAAAGCGGCTTGGGACCGCGGCTGATCGCCACCACGCCGGTACGCGAGACATCGACCAGGCCGAGCGGCTTCATCAGCTCGACGAAAGCGGTGATCTTTTCCGGGTTGCCGGTCAGTTCGAAAACAAAGGATTCGGTGGTGCTGTCGACCGCACGCGCCCGGAAGATATCGGCGATACGCAAGGATTCCACGCGCTTCTCGCCGGTGCCGGCTACCTTGATCAGCGCCAGTTCGCGCGCGATATGCGGGCCTTCGACCGTCAGGTCATGCACGTTATGCACCGGTACCAGCCGGCCGAGCTGCGCCTTGATCTGTTCGATCACATTCGACGGCCCGGAGGTGACGACCGTGATGCGGGACAGATGCGCCGCATCGGAAACTTCGGCCACCGTCAGGCTTTCGATATTGTAGCCACGGCCGGAAAACAGCCCGACGACGCGGGCGAGGATGCCGGGCTCGTTGTCGACGAGTACGGAGAGGATATGGGACTGGATCGGCTGCTGCGGCGCGGACATGATCTGGTTCTTCTGCTTGGTGACGCCGGACCTCAGACGAGGGCCATGCCCTCTTCGGTGACGCTGGCGTTGGTCGGATCCTTCGGCTTGTCGTCGGCCAGGATCATCTCGTTATGGGCAGCCCCCGACGGCACCATCGGGAAGCAGTTCTCCGCCTTGTCGACGGCAACGTCCACCACCACCGGACCGTCATACGCGATCATCTCCTTGATCGTCGCATCGAGGTCGGCCGGATCGGTGCAGCGCAGCCCCTTGCAGTGGAAGGCTTCGGCCAGCTTGACGAAATCGGGCAGCGACTCCGAATAGCTCTGCGAGTAGCGGCCGCCATGCAGCAGCTGCTGCCACTGGCGCACCATGCCCATGTATTCGTTGTTGAGGATGAACACCTTCACCGGCAGGCGGAACTGCGCCGCCGTGCCCAGCTCCTGAATGTTCATCAGGATCGAGGCCTCGCCGGCGATATCCACCACCAGCTTGCCGGGATGGCCGAGCTGCACGCCGAGCGCGGCCGGCAGGCCGTAGCCCATGGTGCCCAGGCCGCCCGAGGTCATCCAGCGGTTCGGCTTGTTGAACTTGTAGAACTGGGCGGCCCACATCTGGTGCTGGCCCACTTCGGTGGTGATGAAGGTGTCCTGATCCTTGGTCAGCTCATACAGCCGCTCGATGGCGAGCTGCGGCTTGATGATCTTGGAATCCTTCTTGTACTTGAGGCTGTCGCGGGCGCGCCACTGGTCGATCTGCTGCCACCACTTGTCGACCGCCTTCTGGTTTGGCTTGTAACCGCCCTGCTTCCAGGCTGCGATCATCTGCTCCAGCACCTTGCAGGCGTCGCCGACGATATTCAGGTCGCAGCGCACCGTCTTGTTGTGCGAGGACGGATCGATATCGACATGGATTTTCTTCGACCCGGGCGAGAAAGCCGCCAGACGGCCGGTGATGCGGTCGTCGAAACGCGCGCCGATATTGATCATCACGTCGCAATCATGCATCGCATGATTGGCTTCCCAGGTGCCGTGCATGCCCAGCATGCCGAGGAACTGCTTGTCGGTGGCGGGATAGGCGCCGAGGCCCATCAGCGTGTTGGTGATCGGGAAACCGGTCAGTTGCACGAATTCGCGCAGCAGCTCGGACGCCCTCGGACCCGCATTGATGATGCCGCCGCCGGTATAGAAGACCGGGCGCTCGGCCGCGGCCATCATCGCCACGGCTTCCTTGATCTTGGCCTCGTCGCCGGTGATCTGCGGGCGATAGGTCTTGTGCTTGACGTTGTCCTTGCCCGTGTAGGTGCCGGAGGCAACCTGCACATCCTTCGGCAGATCGATCACCACCGGGCCCGGACGGCCGTTGGTGGCGACGTAAAACGCCTCATGCACCACGCGGGAGAGATCGTCCACGTTTTTGACGAGATAGTTGTGCTTGGTGCAGGGCCGGGTGATGCCGGTAGTGTCGCATTCCTGGAAGGCGTCGGTGCCGACCAGATGCGTGGCGACCTGGCCGGTCAGGCAGATCACCGGGATGGAATCGAGCAGCGCATCGGTCAGGCCGGTGACGGCATTGGTGGCGCCGGGACCGGAAGTGACCAGCACGACGCCGGGCTTGCCGGTCGAGCGCGCATAGCCTTCGGCGGCATGCACCGCACCCTGTTCATGGCGCACCAGGATGTGGCGGATCACATTCTGCTTGAACAGCGCGTCGTAAATCGGCAGCACCGCACCGCCGGGATAGCCGAAGACGACCTCGACGCCCTGATCGATCAGGGCCTTGATCAGCATTTCCGCACCGGACATCTGGGCCGGCGTCGCCTGCGCAGCGCTAGACATGACACGCAATCCTTCGGGCAATCAGCCCCTTAAGACGAAAATCGGCCGGAAGACGGGCCCCGGCCGGCTGAAAAGCGGCGCCAACCTAGAAGCGCCTCAACGGGCCGTCAACAGGTATCTCACAATGAATGGAAAGATTTCCGCCTCTAGGTTGAAATTTTCTTGCTGACTTAAATCTTTTTCCACAACCAGGTCGGGGCGGAACTGATGCCGGAACCAGGTGGTCTGGCGCTTGGCATAGTGCCGGGTGTTGAGCTGACCCACGCGGATCGCCTCATCCAGCCCGATCTCACCCTTAAGATACTGAATCAGTTCAGGAAGTCCATGCGCCTTGCGCATCGGGGCATCGGTCGGGATATCTGTCCGGGCCAGCACCGCCTTCGCCTCGTCGAGCGCACCTGCCGCGATCATGCCCTCGAAACGCCGGTCGATCCGGGCATAGAGGCTGTCGCGCGGCGGCGCCAGTAGCAGCCGGAAGACCGGATTGGGCAGGCCGGGGTTGGCCGGTGCCGCCTGCCAGTCGGCCAGACCGCGACCGGTGGCCTGCAGCACCTCCCAGGCCCGCACCAGCCGCTGGCTGTCGCCCGGCTTCAGGACGGCAGCGGTTCCGGGGTCGGCCTCCGCCAGCGCAGCATGGATCCCCGGCGCGCCGTCCGTCTCCAGGCGGGCGCGCGCCTCAGCACGAATCTCGGCCGGGATCGGCGGGATCTCGGCCAGCCCCTCGAACAGGCTGCGCAGATACATGCCGGTGCCGCCCAGCAGGATCGGTACCCTGCCCTCCGCCACGGTCTGGGCAATCGCCTGCCGCGCCAGATCGACCCAGACAGCCGCCGTACCATGCACGGCACCATCCAGCACGCCATACAGGCGGTGCGGCACCTGGCGCAGTTCCTCATCCGTCGGCCGCGCCGTCAGCACGCGCAGGTCGCGATACATCTGCATGCTGTCGGCGTTGATCACCGTGCCGTTCACCTTTTCGGCAATGGCAATGCCGAGTGCCGACTTGCCGCTGGCGGTGGGGCCGGCGACGACGAGGATCGGGGCTCTACTGGGATCGGTCACGGAAGGGTCTGCCAGAGGGCTGTCGGTTGCGCCGCCTGTTGTACAGGCCTAGAAGAGTCGGATGCAAAGCATTCTGACCCTGATCGCCGCGCCCCATAACGCCGTGCTGACGCCCAAGCTGACCAATGCCGTGCGCGATGCGCTGGCCCTGGCGCGCGGTCGGGTCGGCCCGGCCGACTGGCTGGATCCCGGCATTGCCTGCGATATCCCCTTCGACAATGTCGATGTGCGCGAGGCGGAGAAAGTGGCGCGCGTCGCCCTGCGCAATGCGCCGGTCGATGTCATCGCGCTGCCCAACTCGCCCGGCCGGCGCAAGAAGGCGCTGGTGGCCGACATGGAATCGACCATCATCCGCAACGAGATGCTGGACGAGCTCGCCTTCCTCGCCGATATCGGCGAACAGGTGGCCGAGATCACGGCTAAGGCGATGAACGGCGAACTCGATTTCTATGCCGCGATCCGCGAGCGCGTCGCGCTGCTGAAGGGCCAGCCGGCCCTGCTGCTGGAGGACGCTGCCAAGCGCATCAAGCTGATGCCAGGCGCGCAGGCGCTGATCGCCACGCTGAAACAGCATGGCGTGCATTGCGCGCTGGTCTCAGGCGGCTTCGATTACTACACCGGCCCGATTGCCGAGCAACTCGGGTTCGACGAGCAGCAGGCCAATCGCATGATCCTCGAGAACGAGCAGATCGCCGGCATTGCCGAGCCGATCCTCGGCCGCGAGGCCAAGCTGGAGGCGTTGCAGCGCGTGGCGCGCGAACGCGGGATTACGGTGGACGACTGCATCACCGTGGGCGACGGCGCCAATGACCTGGCCATGCTCGGCGCGGCCGGCATGGGCGTGGCGTATCATGCCAAGCCCAAGGTGCAGGAACAGGCCCGCATCAACATCCGCCACGGCGACCTGACCGCCCTGCTGTATCTGCAGGGCTACCGCGCCAACGAGATTTACGGGCGGGGCTGATTTAAAAAATTATCGCTCCCGGCCCGGCGGCGTTGCCACCTTACATACGCTGGCGCGCAAAGCGCGACGGGCGAGAGCTCGGTCTATCGGCCGCTCTGGGTCCCGGCTTTCGCGGGGACGACGATCTTTGCTGAATTGCTCATTCTCTTAAATCGTCATCCCCGGGCTTGCCCCGGGGATCAACGCCTTACTTTCTCGACCTTCCGATGCCCAAAGACGTAGATGGCCGGGTCAAGACCGGCCATGACAGTTTGGGTTTGTTGTGCGCGGGGGTGTTTACTGCGCCGTCCAACCGCCATTGATGACAATCGATCTACTGCGTTTCAAGCCACAGCAAGCGCATTTCATCCAGCATCAGCTGCGTTCTGTGATGCGCAGTCTCCGGAGCCACAAGTATTCCGGCATACCCTTGACGCATGCCTAAAACCGTCCTACTCGGCGGGAAATCGTCGCTGCTTTTCAGCAACTGAACAAACTGCACGTCGTCTCTTGTTTGGCCTAAGTCGTCACGCTGAAGCTCAGACACAGCGGCGCAAACCGGCTTATCCAGTTTCAAGTAATAGCCAACCTCAGGTCGGTCACCCTTCGAAATGTCATGATAGTTCGGTGGGCCGGGCAGCGTAATCTCCGTCAGCTTGCCCGCAACCTCAACCGCATCGCCTGGCTTGAGGCAAGTTTGTGCTGTGGCAGGCAGGGCAAAAGCCACTGCCGCCGCAACAAGCAAGCCCCGCACTACCGCGCCGTCCAGCCGCCGTCGATCGCCACCGACGTGCCGGTGATCGACTTGGCCATGTCGCTGCACAGGAAGACGGCGAGCGCCGCGACTTCCTCGATCTCGACGAATCGCCGCGTCGGCTGTGCCGCCAGGATCACCTCGCGGATGACCTGCTCATGCGACATCTTGTGCACCTTGGCCTGGTCCTCGATCTGGTTTTCCACCAGCGGCGTGCGCACATAGCCCGGGCAGATCGCATTCACCGTGATGCCGGCCTCGGCCACTTCGAGTGCCACGGATTTCGTCAGGCCGACCTGACCATGCTTGGCCGCCACATAGGCCGATTTGAACGGCGAGGCGATCAGGCCATGGGCGGAGGCGATATTGACGATGCGGCCCCAGCCCTTCTTCTTCATGCCGGGCAACGCCGCCTTGATGCAGTGGAAGCTGGAACTGAGGTTGATGTTCTGGATCGCCTCCCACTTCGCCTCGGGGAATTCATCCACGGCTGAGACGAACTGGATGCCGGCATTGTTGATCAGGATATCGACGCCGCTTAAGCCCTCGGCGGCCTTTTTCATGAAGGCGGCAATCGCCTCGCCCTTACTCATATCGGCGCCGTCGTAGAGCACCTTGACGCCGAATTCGGCGGCGATGCCGGCCCGCAGCTTTTCGATTTCGGCGGCATCGCCGAAACCGTTCAGCATCAGGTTGCAGCCCTCCTTGGCCAGCGCCCGGGCAATCCCTAAACCGATCCCGCTGGTGGACCCGGTGACGACGGCGGACTTGCCTTTCAGCATGGCGCGACCTTTCTTATCTGCCTGGAGAGGATGGCCGGAGCCTAGCGGAAAAGCCCGGCTTTTGCCTAGCCGCCGGCCGGCGTTGCCCGGTCAGTTCCGGGCCTGAGCCTTGCGGCTGCCGCGCCGCCCATGGGATACTTTCGACAGCACTTTTGCAGGAGCCTTTTGCGCATGCTGAACCGTATCGCCCGCCTGGATGATGAGGACGCGCCGGAGAAGAACGGCGACGCCGACAAGGAGAAGGTGCGGGACAAGACCCCGGCCATTGAGGAGCGCCTTTTCAAGGCGCGCACCATCCTGATCTTCGGCGGCATCGACCAGAAGCTGGCCAAGGAAGTCTCTGCCCGCCTGCTGGCGCTGCAGTCGGCCGGCGACGATCCGATCACCATCTTTATCAACAGCCAGGGCGGCCATGTCGAATCGGGCGACACGATTTATGACATGATCAAGTTCGTGAAGCCGGATGTGCGCGTGGTCGGCACCGGCTGGGTCGCCTCGGCCGGCGCGCTGATCTATGCCGCGGCCAAGAAGGAAAACCGCTTCTCGCTGCCCAATACCCGCTTCCTGCTGCATCAACCGTCCGGCGGCGCCGGCGGCACGGCTTCGGATGTCGCCATCCAGGCCAAGGAAATCATCCGGATGCGCAAGCGGCTGAACGAAATCTTCGCCCGCGAGACCGGCCAGCCGATCGAGCGCATCGAAAAGGACACCGACCGCGATTACTGGATGAGCGCGGAGCAGGCGGTGGAATACGGCCTGGTCGGCAAGATCGTGCAGAATGCCCGCGAGATCGACTGAGATCGCGTCGCACTGAAAATACAAAGGCCGGCCCAAGGAGATATTCTCCGGGCCGGCCTTTTTTTATTTACGCTGCCAGCGCGCTCAGGCTCACTTCGCTGGCCTCGGCCGCCACCAGCACATGACCGGGCGGCACCGGGAGCCATTTCTGCACATGCTCGTCGAGCGGTTCCGACACGATGGTGAGCCGGCCGTCTTCCATGCGCCAGTACAGGCTGGGCGGTTCGGCATCGGAGGAGTAGCGGATCGCATAGACCGAGCGGCCGTCGGTCAGCGACGCCGTCATGCGGAAAGCCTCGGTGATGTCATCTTCCATCATCAGCCGGCGCACATCGGCAATGGCAGCCGCAATCGCGTTCAACGGATCGCGGTCCAGCCCGTGTTTCAGCATCAGGTAGAAGATCGCTTCCGAGTCCGTGGTGCCGAGCCGCTGCTCGTAGAGCGCATCTGGGATCAGCGCTTCCAGCCGCCGGCGCAGTTTGCCATAGCCGCCGATCTGGCCGTTATGCATGAACAGCCAGCGGCCGTTGGCGAAGGGATGGCAGTTGGCCCGTGAGGTAGCCGTGCCGGTGGAGGCGCGCACATGCGCCAGGAACAGGCTGGAGCGGATCTGGTGCGCGATGCTGCGCAGGTTCGGATCGTTCCAGGCCGGCAGGATGTCGCGATAGGTGCCCGGCAGCTCGCGTTCGGCATACCAGCCGACGCCGAATCCGTCGCCGTTGGTGGCCACTGCGGCCTTGCGGGCATGCAGGCTCTGCTCGATCAGCGAATAGCGCGGCGCGAAGAGCAGGTCTTCGAGATAGATCGGATCGCCCCGATAGGTCAGCCAGCGGCACATGCAGTTTCCCCGGATTCGTCCGGCTCATTTTACGGGAAACGACTGGGATTTGCGACGCGGGCAAAGAAAAAGGCCGGCCCGGAAACTATCCGGAGCCGGCCTTTTCCAGATCAGAATGCGCCGTTTACGACTTCAACGGCACCGGCACAAAGCGCGGCTCGCCAGCGCGCTGGATCTGCAGCAGCGCCACCTTGCGCTTGGCATCCTTCAGCGCCTTGAGCATCTCGACCGCGTCGTCGGTGTTGCGAATTTCCGACTGCGCCATCTCGATGATCACATCGCCGACGCGCACGTCACGCTTGGCGGCCGGCCCATCGTTTTCTACATCGGTGACCACCACGCCCTTCACGTCATCCTTGATGTCGTGCTTCTGGCGCAGCTCCTTGGTCAGCGGCGCGACGCGCAGGCCGAGATCGGCCAGATCGGTTTCGTTGCGGCCGGCCTTGGGGCGGGCTGCATCGGCCTTCTGGCTATTCTCCTGCCTGGCCGACGCCATGGCGGCTTCCAGTTCGCCCAGCGTGGCCCGCACCGTCTGTTTCTTGCCCTTGCGCACGATATCGACATTCACCGTCTTGCCGACCGGTGTCTCGGCCACGCTGCGGGTCAGCGCATTGGTGCTGGCAATCGCCTTGCCGTCGAAACTGGTGATCACGTCGCCGCTGTCGATGCCGGCCTTCTGGGCCGGGCCGCCGGGGACGACCTTGGCCACCAGTGCGCCGCGCGCCTGCTGCAGGCCGAGGGCTTCCACCATGTCGTCCGTGACCGACTGGATCTGCACGCCGAGCCAGCCGCGCTTGGTGCGGCCGAATTCGATCAGCTGCTGCACCACCGGGCGGGCGAGATTGGCCGGCACGGCGAAACCGATACCGATCGAGCCGCCGGACTGCGAGAAGATCGCCGTATTGATGCCGATGACGTCGCCGTCCCTGTTGAACAGCGGACCGCCGGAATTGCCCTTGTTAATCGAGGCATCGGTCTGGATGAAGTCGTCGTAGCGGCCGGCATTGATGTCGCGGCCACGCGCCGAGATGATGCCGGCAGTGACGGTGCCGCCGAGACCGAAGGGGTTGCCGATCGCCAGAGTCCACTGGCCGACGCGGATCTTCTCGGAATCGCCCCAGCCCACGGCGGTCAGCTTGCGGTCCTTCGGCTCGACCTTGAGCACTGCAATGTCGATCTCGGGGTCGCGGCCGATGACCTTCGCTTCCAGCTCGGTATTGTCGTGCAGGATCACGCGCACCTGGTCGGCATCGGCGATGACGTGGTTGTTGGTCACGACATAGCCGCGCGCATCGACGATGAAACCCGATCCGAGCGACGACACCTGACGCGGCGGCCGATTGCCGCCCTCGCCGCGCTGCTGACGTTCGAAGAATTCCTTGAAGAAATCCTCGAAGGGCGAACCCGGCGGGAATTGCGGCATGCCTTCCGGCGTAACGCCGCGATTCTGCACGGTCTGGGTGGTGGAGATATTCACCACCGCCGGCAGCAGGCGTTCGGCCAGGTCGGCGAAATCGCCTTCCGGCGCGCGCGCCTCAACCGGTGCAACGGCGCCGAACATCAGCACCAGGGCGGTGGCGGCAACCGTGACGCCGCGGATCAATCGTTCCTGCATCATGTGCCCCATATTATCCTCCTCGCCGCAAGCGACGAACTCAACTTAACGTGCAGCCGGACGGCGCGGTGCGCCGGTCGCACTGTCGAAATACTTGAAGAACTCCGAATCCGGCGACAGCACCATGGTGGTATCGCTCTGCTGCAGCGCCTTGGTATAGGCCTGCAACGAGCGATAGAAATCATAGAACTGCGGGTCCTTGTTGGCGGCTTCGGCGAAGATGCGGGTGCGTTCCGCATCGCCTTCACCGCGCAGGATTTCCGAGCGGCGACGCGCATCCGCAATCAGGATGGTGCGCTGGCGTTCGGCTTCCGAACGAATCCTTTCGGACAATTCGAAGCCGGTGGCACGCTGCTCGTTGGCTTCACGCTGACGCTCGGTCTGCATACGGCGGAAGATCGCCTGGCCGATGGTATCGGGGAAGTCGGCGCGCTTGATGCGCACGTCGACCAGCTCGATGCCGAGACGGCGGCTGTCTTCCTGCAGCGTGGTGGTCACCTGCTGCATGGCTGCCGGGCGGTCGCCCGAGATGATCGTGCTGGCATCCAGGCGACCGAAGGCACCGCGGAACGCGTTGGCCACCGAAGGTGCCAGGCGGCCGCGCAGGCCAAGCTCGTTGCGGACGGTCTGATAGAACAGCAGCGGATTGACGATCTTGTAGCGGACGAAGCTGTCCACCACGAGACGACGCTGGTCGGCGGTCAGGATTTCTTCCGGCTGGGCATCGAGGCCGAGGATGCGCTTGTCGAAGTAAACGACATCCTGGATCAACGGGATCTTCACATTCAGGCCGGGTTCGGTGATCACGCGACGCGGATCGCCGAACTGGACCACCAGCGCCTGCTGCGCCTGATGCACGGTGAACAGCGAGGCCTTGACCAGGAAGCCGGCGGCAACCAGGACGATGACGACGATGGTGAGGAGCGAGCGGTTCATGTTGCGTCTCCTCTCTTAGCGCGGCTGCTGCGCGTTGCCGCGCGGCTGCTGCTTCTGCAATTCGGTCAGCGGCAGATAGGGCACCACGCCCTGGCCGCCATTTTGACTGTCGACGATCACCTTGTTGGTGCCGCGCATGATCTGTTCCATGGTTTCGAGATACATGCGTTTGGTCGTCACATCCTTGGCCTTGGTATATTCGTTGTAGACCTGCGTGAAGCGGCTCGCATCGCCCTGTGCGTTGGCGATGGTTTCCTGCTTGTAGGCTTCGGCCTGCTGCAGCAGACGCTGCACTTCGCCGCGGGCGCGCGGGATGATGTCGTTACGATAGGCTTCCGCCTCGTTCTGCGCGCGCTCGCGGTCGGCCTGCGCCGCCTGGACGTCGCGGAAGGCATCGATGACCGAGGCCGGCGGTTCGGTACGCTGCAGCGCCACCTGGGTGATCACCACGCCGGCGCTGTAGCCGTCGAGCACCGCCTGCATCACGCGACGGGTGTCGTCGGCGATCTTGGTGCGGCCTTCGGTCAGGATGAACTGGATGTTGTTCTTGCCGACCACTTCACGGATCGCGCTTTCGGCGACCTGCTTGATGGTGCGCGAGGGCTCGACCACGTTGAACAGATACTGGCCGGCATCCTTCACCTGCCACAGCACGGTGAAGTCGATATCCACGATATTCTCGTCGCCGGTCAGCATCAGGCTTTCTTCGGGCACGTCGCGGGTTTGCCCACCGCGGGCCAACGTTTCGCCCTGGCTGCGGAAACCGATCTCTTCGCGATTGACGGTGGTGACCTTCGGGGTCAGCACGCTGTCGACCGGCCAGGGCAGGCGATAGCGCAGACCCGGCTCGGTGACGCTGTGGACCTTACCGAACCGCAGTACGACGCCCTGTTCGTCGGTATCGACGCGGTAGAAGCCGGTGCCGAGCCAGATCGCCACGGCAACCAGGATCAGCAGCAGGATGCCGCGGCCCGACACGTCGCCGCCCGGCAGCATGCCGCGGAAGCGGTCCTGGCCCTTACGCAGGATGTCTTCGAGACTGGGAGGATTCGGGCCGCCGAACGGGCCGCCGCCACCGCCATTGCCGCCGCCGCCATTGCCGCGACCGCCACCAGACCCCTGGCCCCATGGTCCGCGACCGCCGCCACCGCCGCCGCCAAAACCCCCACCTTGATTGCTCCAGGGCATCCTACAGTCCTTCTTAACCTGATTTTGGGCCATCCGAGACTGCGCCAGACCCCCAATAGACATCTCGGGTCCGGCGCAACGGCGCCAGTTTCGCATTGTCCCGGCGGGTTGTCGCCCCGTCCCGGTCTCAGTATTGAGTCTCTTGGCCTCGCCTGTCCTGCCAGGCAGACGAATTGCCGTCCGTCAGCACCCGCGATATATCAACCACTTGACACTATCGCTGGGCGCAAGCGCGGCTTTGCCTGCCAGTCGCTGAGAATATTGGAACGTTTACAGGGATTTCAAGCATGACCGGGATTACAGAGGCTCAGATCCTCGACGCGTTGCGCGGTGTGGTAGATGCCGATCATGGCAAGAATGTGGTCGAGCTCGGCATGGTGTCCGGCCTGGTGATCAAGGGCGGTAATGTCGGCTTCGTGCTGGAAGTGCCGGCCCGGGACGGGGCCCGCAAGGAACCCCTGCGCAAGGCCGCCGAGCAGGCCGTCGCCGCCCTGCCCGGCATCACCTCGGCCACGGTCGTGCTGACAGCGCAGACCCAGGGCAAGTCGGGCGCCACGCAACCGGCGCATTCGCATGCCCACGATCACCACGGTCACGATCACGGCCACAGCCACGGCGCAGCGAAAAAACCGGCCGCCGCGCCCGAAGTCGCCGCACGTCCCGCCATTCCGGGCATCAAATCGATCATTGCCGTCGCCTCGGGCAAGGGCGGCGTCGGCAAGTCCACCACCGCCGTCAATCTGGCGCTGGCGCTTTCGCAGGGCGGCAAGAAGGTCGGCCTGCTGGATGCCGATATCTACGGCCCCTCGCTGCCGCGCATGCTCGGCCTGAGCGGCAAGAAGCCGGACTCGCCTGATGGCAAGCGGCTGCAGCCGCTGCAGGGCTGGGGCATTCCCGTCATGTCGATGGGCTTCCTGGTGCCGGAAGACACGCCGATGATCTGGCGCGGCCCCATGGTGATGAGCGCGCTGGAGCAGATGCTGCGCGACGTGAACTGGGGTGAACTGGATGTGCTGGTGGTCGACATGCCGCCCGGCACCGGCGATGCGCAGCTGACCATGGCACAGCGCGTGCCGCTGGCCGGCGCGGTGATCGTCTCCACCCCGCAGGACATTGCGCTGCTGGATGCGCGCAAGGGCCTGAACATGTTTCGCCGCGTCGATGTGCCCTTGCTCGGCATCGTCGAGAATATGAGCTATTTCTGCTGCCCCAATTGCGGCCATCGCAGCGAGATTTTCGCCCATGGCGGCGCGCGCAAGACGGCCGAGGAATTGGGCGTCGATTTCCTCGGCGAATTGCCGCTGAATATCGCGATCCGCGAGACCAGCGATGGCGGCACGCCGATCGTGGCCTTCAAGCCCGACAGCGACGAGGCCAAGGCGTATCGTGCCATCGCGGCGCAGGTGGCCGCCAAGCTGGACCGCGATGCTGCCAGCAGCAGGATGCCGAAGATCACGATTCAGTGACCGCGCCCCCAAGCCAAAGAAAAAGGCCGGGCAGTGCCCGGCCTTTTTTTGATCTGAAACGACCCGATCAGGCCTCGCTGGCCTTTTCCTCCGAGATCGCCGCCTGCGCGGCCGCCAGACGGGCGATCGGCACGCGATAGGGCGAGCAGGAGACGTAATCCAATCCGGCATTGTGGCAGAAGCGCACCGACGACGGATCGCCGCCATGCTCGCCGCAGATGCCCAGCTTGATATCCTTGCGGGCGCTGCGGCCGCGCTCGGCCGCCATCTTCACCAGCTCGCCGACGCCGCTCTGGTCGATCGTGACGAACGGGTCGCGCTCGAAGATGCCGGCCTTCAGGTAGTCTTCCATGAACAGCGCAGAATCGTCGCGGCTGATGCCCAGCGTGGTCTGGGTCAGGTCGTTGGTGCCGAAGGAGAAGAATTCGGCGGTCTGCGCGATATCGGCGGCGCGCAGGGCGGCGCGCGGCAGCTCGATCATCGTGCCGACCAGATACTTCACCTTCTTGCCCTGTTCCTTGAACACGGCGGCCGCGACCGCGTCGACCTTGCCCTTCAGGATGTCGATCTCGGCCTTGGTGGCGACCAGCGGGATCATCACCTCGGGCTCGACCGGCTTGCCGCCAGCCTTGGAGACAGCCACCGCCGCCTCGAAGATGGCGCGCGCCTGCATCTCGTAGATTTCCGGGAAACTGATGCCTAGACGGCAGCCGCGATGGCCGAGCATCGGATTGGTTTCTTCCAGTGCCTTCTTGCGTTCCTTCAGTGCGCCGACGCTCAGGCCGGTGCCGCGCGCGACCGCGTCGAAATCGGCATCGGTCTTGGGCAGGAATTCATGCAGCGGCGGATCGAGCAGGCGGATCGTGACGGGACGGCCGGCCATGATCTTGAACAGCTGCACGAAATCCTCGCGCTGCATCGGCAGGATCTTGGCCAGCGCCTTTGTGCGGCCTTCGACGCTGTGCGACAGGATCATCTCGCGCACCGCCGTGATGCGGTCGGCATCGAAGAACATATGCTCGGTGCGGCACAGGCCGATGCCTTCGCAGCCGAACCGCACGGCCGTCTCGGCATCCGCCGGAGTCTCGGCGTTGGTGCGGACCTTCAGCTTGCGCAGCTTATCCGCCCAGATCATCAGCTGGCCGAAATCGCCCGACAGCTGCGGCTCGATCATCGGCATGACACCCAGGATCACTTCGCCGGTCGATCCGTCGATGGTGATCACGTCGCCCTTGTTCACCGTGACGTCGCCCATCGTCATCTTGTTGGCGGCATAGTCGATGCGGATGGCACCAGCGCCCGACACGCAGGGGCGGCCCATGCCGCGGGCCACGACGGCCGCGTGACTGGTGGTGCCGCCGCGCGCGGTCAGAATGCCCTTGGCGGCATGCATGCCATGAATGTCTTCCGGCGAGGTTTCGACGCGGACAAGGATCACGGCCTCGCCCTTGCCGGCCAGCTGTTCGGCTTCATCGGCCGTGAACACGGCCTTGCCCGAAGCGGCGCCCGGCGACGCGGCCAGGCCCTTGGCGATCACCTTGCGCTCGGCCTTCGGATCCGGGGTCGGATGCAGCAGCTGGTCCAGCGACGCCGGCTCGACGCGCACGACGGCCTCGGCCTGGCTGATCAGCTTTTCCTTCACCATGTCGACGGCGATCTTGATCGCAGCCTTGGCGGTGCGCTTGCCCGAACGGGTCTGCAACATCCACAGCTTGCCCTGCTGGACCGTGAACTCGATGTCCTGCATGTCGCGGTAGTGCTTTTCCAGCGTCTTGAACACGCCGACCAGCTGCTTGAAGGTCTGCGGCATCGACTCTTCCATCGACGGCATGTCGTTGCCGACCTTGAGCCGCGAGTCCTTGGTCAGCTGCTGCGGCGTGCGGATGCCGGCCACGACATCCTCGCCCTGCGCATTGATCAGGTATTCGCCGTAATAGATTTTCTCGCCGGTGGAGGGGTCGCGCGTGAAGGCAACACCGGTGCACGAGGTCTCGCCCATATTGCCGAACACCATCGCCTGCACATTCACCGCCGTGCCCCAGGAGGCCGGAATGTTGTGCAGGTTGCGATAGGTGATGGCGCGCTGGTTCATCCAGCTGGAGAACACGGCGCCGATGGCGCCCCAGAGCTGGTCATGCACATTCTGCGGGAAGGGCTTGCCCAGTTCCTGCTGCACCTTCTTCTTATAGGCGACGACGATCTGCTTCCAGTCCTCGGCCTTCAGTTCGGTGTCGAGATTGAGGCCATGCTCTTCCTTGTGCATCTCGAGCAGTTCCTCGAAATGCTCGTGGCCGACATCCAGCACCACGTTGGAATACATCTGGATGAAGCGGCGATAGCTGTCCCAGGCGAAACGCTCGTTGCCCGACAGTTTGGCCAGACCTTCGACGGTCTCGTCATTCAGGCCGAGATTCAGCACGGTATCCATCATGCCCGGCATCGAGGCCCGCGCACCCGAGCGGACCGACACCAGCAGCGGCTTCTTCGGATCGCCGAATTTGGCGCCGACCAGCTTCTCGACACGCGCCAGCGCGGCATCGACCTGGCCCTTCAGCTCCTTGGGATACTGCTTGCCGTTCTTGTAGTACGCCGTGCAGACCTCGGTAGTGATGGTCAGGCCCGGCGGCACCGGCAGGCCGATATTCGACATCTCGGCCAGGTTGGCGCCCTTGCCGCCCAGCAGGTTGCGCATATCGGCGCGGCCCTCGGCCTTGCCGTCGCCGAAGGAGTAAACCAGCTTGCCCTTGGCAGGTACGACAGACTTCGCCGGCTTCGCGGCCTTGCGGACGACTTTCTTCGGCGCAGCCTTCTTCGGCCCTGCTTTTTTGGGGGCTGCCTTGCGGGCCTTCACCGCCTTCTTGGCGACCTTCTTCTTGGCAGCTGTCTTCTTGGCCATGGCAGTATTACCCCTCGATCTGGGAAAAGTCGGCGACACGATCCATGCTGCCGGCAACGGCAGACAGCAGGCTCAAACGATTACGGCGCACGGCCGTCACATCGGCATTGACGGTGACGCGGTCGAAAAATGCATCGACCGGCGCACGTAGCCGCGCAAGTGTGGCAAGATAATGTCGGAAATCCGCCTCGTCCTGGGTCTTTCCGGAGACCTCGCGGCCCAGATCGCCCAAGGCGGCGACCAGCACGCGCTCTTCATCCTGCGCGATCAGCTGGCCGTCGATTTCGCCGAGCTTCAGATCCGGCGTCTTTTTCATCTCGGCCCGCACGATGTTATTGGCGCGGCGATAGGCCACCAGCAGGTTGGCGCCCTCGCCTTCGGTCAGGAAGCCGCGCAAAGCCTCGACCTTGGCGAGAATGCGCAGCAGATCGTCGTCGTTGCCCTTGGCAAAGACGGCCGTGACCAGGTCGTGCCGCACACCCTGCTCGCGCAGATGCACTTTCAGACGGTCGACGAAGAACTGCATCAGTTCCTCGACCGCACTGCGCTGACCGTCCGCCTGCACGATCTGCAGCGACAGGGCCGAGCGGAACAGCGGCTTGAGCGGCAGCGGCAGCTTGTTCTCGAGGATCAGACGGATCACGCCAAGCGCGGCACGGCGCAGCGCGAAAGGATCCTTCGAGCCGGTCGGCTTTTCGTCGATGGCGAAGAAACCGGCCAGCGTGTCGATCTTGTCGGCCAGCGCGACCGCCACGGAGACCGGCGCGGTCGGGCAGCTGTCGTTCGGGCCCTGCGGCGCGTAATGCTGCGCAATGGCATCGGCCACGGCAGCGGGTTCGCCGTCGTTCAGCGCGTAATAGCGCCCCATGATACCCTGCAACTCGGGGAATTCGCCGACCAGACCGCTGACCAGATCGGCCTTGGCGAGCCTGGCCGCCTGGCGCGCCTGTTTGGCATCGGCATGCAGGGCGCCGGCGATTTCATAGGCCAGACGCTCCACGCGCTCGACCTTCTGCGCCACGGTGCCGAGTTTGGCATGGAAGACAATGTCCTTCAGCGCCGGCAGGCGGCTTTCCAGCGTGGCCTTGCGGTCCTGGTCCCAGAAGAATTTGGCATCCGACAGACGCGCATTCAGCACGCGCTCGTTGCCGGCAACCACCTGCTTGCCGCCATCGTCGGTCATCGTGTTGGCGACGATGACGAAGCGCGGCGCCAGCGCGCCGTCCTTGGTATTGAGCGCGAAATACTTCTGATGTGCGCGCATCGTGGTGGTCAGCACCTCGCGCGGCACGCTCATGAAGTCCTGCGGAATGCGACCGAGCAGCACGACCGGCTGTTCGACCAGGCCCGTGACTTCGTCGGCGAGGCCCGGATCATCGACCAGCACCAGCCCCTCGTTACCGGCGGCAAAAGCCGCATCCTTCAGCACGGCGGCGCGGCGGGTGGCGAAGTCGGGTTCGACATAGGCGGCGCGCAGGCGGCGCAGGTAATCGTTGGCATCGCGTACGGCAAAGCGCGCCGGCGCCTGGAAGCGATGGCCGCAGGTGGTGTCGCCGGCGGTGAGATGACCGAAGGTGAACGGCACCGTCTCGCCTTCGAACAGACAGATGATGCTGTGCAGCGGGCGCACCCAGCGCAGCGGATGATCGGCCCAGCGCATCGATTTCGGCCAGGGCAAAGCCGCCAGTGCCTCGGGGATCAGGCGCCTGAGCGCGTCTTTCGTCGCCTCGCCGGGCTTTTCGACCACAGCGAACCAGAATTCGCCCTTGCCGGTATCGCGCTTCTCGCACTGGTCGAGCGAGGTGAGCCCGGCACCGCGCAGGAAGCCCTGCACGGCCTGGTCGGGCGAGCCGACGCGCGGGCCTTTCTTTTCTTCGCGCACTGCCTCCTGCATACGCGGCAGTCCGCGCACCACCAGCGCCACGCGGCGCGGCGTGACGTAGGATTCGGTCTTGTCGAAATGCAGGCCGGACTTTTTCAGCAGCTCGGTGACAAGACGCTGCAGGTCTTCGGCGGCGCGCTGCTGCATGCGCGCGGGGATTTCTTCCGAATGCAGTTCGAGCAGGAGTTCGCCGAGCATCAGACGGCCTCCTGCAGATGGCCGCGCGAGCGCAGCCACTGGGTACAGCAGGCCTTGGCCAGCGCACGCACGCGGCCGATATAGGCGGCGCGCTCGGTCACGCTGATCACGCCGCGTGCATCCAGCAGGTTGAAGGTATGGCTCGCCTTCATGCACTGATCGTAGGCCGGCAGGGCCAGGCCTTTTTCCACCAGCGCGATGCATTCCTTTTCGACATCGGCGAAGCGGCGGAACAGCTGCTCGGTATCGGCATGTTCGAAATTGTACGCCGAGAATTCGCGTTCGGCCTGATGGAAGACTTCGCCGTATTTCACGCCGCGACCGTTGAAGTCGAGGTCGTAGACGTTCTCCCTGCCCTGCACATACATCGCCAGGCGTTCCAGGCCGTAGGTGATTTCGGCCGAGACCGGCGAGCAGTCGAAGCCGCCGACCTGCTGGAAATAGGTGAACTGCGTCACCTCCATGCCGTCGCACCACACTTCCCAGCCCAGACCCCAGGCGCCCAGCGTCGGGCTTTCCCAGTCGTCCTCGACGAAGCGGATGTCATGACGCTTGGACGAGATGCCGAGCGCTTCGAGCGAGCCGAGATAGAGTTCCAGCACATTGGCCGGACTCGGCTTCAGGATCACCTGGAACTGGTAGTAATGCTGCAGGCGGTTCGGATTGTCGCCGTAGCGCCCATCCTTGGGACGGCGCGAGGGCTGCACGTAAGCCGCATTCCACGGCTCCGGACCGAGCGCCCGCAGTGTGGTGGCGGGATGGAAGGTGCCGGCACCGACTTCCATGTCGTAAGGCTGCAGCAGCAGGCAACCCTGCCGCGCCCAGTAGGTCTGCAGCGTGAGAATCAGGTCCTGAAACGATGAAGCCGCAGCGGGTCCGGTGGGCGCCATGACAGGTCCTTTGCGCTCTCGCCTTGCATGCGTTTGGGGTGGCGGAAAATCGGGCGGACCTTAGCCAGCGGGGGCTTGAGAATCAAGCCGTTGGCCCACCCGCCCAGGGACCGACTAAAGCCCAAAGCAGGCTGTGAAAACCGCGCTTCGGAGCTAGGCTGATCGGCAGTCCGGACGCCCGCAGGTCTGATCGGCCGGCTTGCCGGGATCGACCACCATATAAGTGCCGCACACCGGACAGGGTTTCAGGTCTTCGGCGATGGCTTTGGGCGGTTCCGGGGCTTTGGGCTCCGCCGGCGCGGGCGGTTTGGCCGGCGGCTTGCGGTTGATGTAGCGCCAGCCGTACCAGACGGCCGCGACCAGGAGGATCAGAAGCAGGAACTTCAGCATGGCGATGATTCTGAGGCCTCAGACCCCTGGCTTGCAAGACTCGGGCGGTCAGGTTCCTGGCGAGTCGCCGTCACATTCCGGGCAGAGCCGCCCCGTTTCGCAGCACCGCGTCGATCTCGGGCAGATAGCTGCCATCGGCCTGATGCAGCACCAGCCCCGGCGTCAGCGTGAGCGGCGCCTTGCTGCCCTTCACCGCCCGCACGATCACGCGTTTGGCCGGCTGGCCCGCCTTGGACCACAGCGGAATCACTCGAATCGCCCCGGCCTTGCCCTTCTCCAAGGCCGCCAGGATATCGCCCAGCCGCTCGGCCTTGTGGATCAGGGTCAGCCCGGCATTCGGCTTTGCATACCGGAGCATCGCTGCGATCCAATGGCCCAGATCGGCATCTTCGGCTTCCGCGCGCGCCGTCGCCCGGCCGGCATGCGGTGAGACACGATGTCGCGCCGCGTCGAAATACGGCGGGTTGGCGAAAACCTGGTCGAAACTGTTCGGCGCCAGCCCGGCGACACGGCGCGCACGGATATCGCCCTCAAAGACGCTGAGGCGATCCTCGACACCATTGGCGACGATGTTGCGGGCACAGAGCGCGACCAGATCGGGCTGCAGTTCGAGCCCAGCCACCGTCACGGTCTTCAGGCGCGCGGCAAGGCAGAGCATGGCCACGCCTGAGCCGCAGCCCAGTTCCAGCACCCGCGCACCCGCCTTGGCGCCCACAGCTGCGGCCAGCATCACGGCATCGGCGCTGGCGCGCTGGCCCTTGCGCGGCTGTTTCAGGCGGACCAGGCCGCCCAGCAGGGCATCGGTCGTGTGATCGTTGTCAGGCATTTGATCTGAAAGACAAACTTGGCAAATGAGCGGCGCTTGACCGACCCGGCCAGCCCACTATGCTCCAGCCAGACCGCTCGACACAATCATGGGTTCGACCAGTAAAGTGCAGATCGCCTCCAAATCCCTGCCAGACCTGCCGGCGCCGGGCCGCAAGCCCAGCATCGAGCCGTTGCGCGCCCTGGTGGGCGCCAATATGGATGCGGTCAACCGCGAGATCGTCGCCCGTATGGCCAGCGATGTCAGCCTGATTCCGGAACTGGCCAGCCACCTGATCGCCGCCGGCGGCAAGCGCATCCGTCCGCTGCTGACGCTGGGCGCCGCCCGGCTCTGCGGCTACCAGGGCAGCCATGACGTGCTGCTCGCCACCTGCGTCGAATTCATCCATACCGCCACGCTGCTGCATGACGATGTCGTGGACGAGAGCGACCGCCGCCGCGGCAACGCCACCGCCAATGTACTGTGGGGCAATCAGCCGTCCGTGCTGGTCGGCGACTTCCTGTTCACACGCGCCTTCCAGCTGATGGTCGAAACCGGCTCGCTGGAAGTGCTGCGCATCCTGGCCGGCGCCTCCTCGGAGATCGCCGAGGGCGAAGTGCTGCAGCTGGTGATCGCCAACGACATGAATTCGCTGGAAAGCGACTATCTGAGGGTGATCAAGGCCAAGACCGCGGCGCTGTTTGCGGCGGCCTGCCGTGTCGGCGCCGTGATTGCCGACCGCCCGGTCTCGGACGCCCAGTCGCTCGACGATTACGGCCACAATCTCGGCATCGCCTTCCAGCTGGTCGACGATGCACTCGACTATGCCTCGGACGGCGAGACACTGGGCAAGAATACCGGCGACGATTTCCGCGAGGGCAAGATCACCCTGCCGGTGCTGCTCGCCTTTGCGAAGGGCAGCGAGGCCGAGAAGGCCTTCTGGCGCCGCGTGATCGAACGGCCGGAGGAACAGACGGCCGAGGACTGGCCGCAGGCGCTGGCCTATCTGGAGCGCCATGGCGCGATCCAGGAGACCATGGCCCGCGCCCGGCTGTACGGCCAGAAAGCCCGCCAGTCGCTGGCGCCTTTCGCGGCCGGCGCGATGCGCGACGCCTTAACCGAAGCGGTCGACTTCGCGGTCGAACGGGCGCGCTGAGCCCCGTCCGGACCGGCATTTAAACCGCTGGTCTGCCGCGATTTTCCCCTGATCCGAAATTCCCCCGAATCAGCCAGGATATCTTCCGGGGGGCCGCTTGCGGGGTGGCCCCTCAGGCGCTATACAGTCGGCCCGCGCCGGTCGGAGCGTAGCTCAGCCTGGTAGAGCACTAGCTTCGGGAGCTAGGGGCCGGAGGTTCGAATCCTCTCGCTCCGACCAGCGCGCGATATCTCCCATGAAAATTCGATCTCATCGTAGTACCTGCGGAAGCAGGTGCTCTCTCTATTCGTCATCCCGGGCTTGACCCGGGATCCCGTTTTTCACGTCGACGAAATGGGACCCCGGCTCGCGCGGACCCTGTCCTCGGGCTGCGCATAGCGCAGACCCGGGGGCTTGGCCGAGGTGACGTGGTGGTGGCCGCCCTACTCCGTAATCACCGGCGGCACCGGCGCACGCTTCACTGTCTCGCGGTAGAGAATATAGAGCCCGCTGGCGATCACGATGGCAGCGCCGATCCAGGTGACCAGATCGGGGAAATCGCCCCAGACATACCAGCCGATCGCCACCGCCCAGAGCAGATGCACGTAATCGAACGGCGCCACCACCGAGGCCGGTGCCAGACCGTAGGCCTGCGTCATGCACAATTGCGCCGCGCCGCCGACCAGGCCGACGGAAATCAGCAGCAGCAGATCGACGCCATCCGGCGTCTGCCAGAAGAACGGCAGGGCCAGCCCGGTCATCGCCGTGCAGAAGGCGGTGAACCAGAAGGCAATGGTCGGGGACGGTTCCAGCCGGCTGAGCTTGCGGATCTGGATGATCGCCAGCGCATAGAGCAGGGTCGCGCCCACCACGATCAGCGTCGCGCTCTCCAGCAGGCCGGCTCCCGGCCGCACGATCACCAGCATGCCGAAGAAGCCGACCACGATAGCCGACCATCGATGCAGGCCGACGCGCTCCTGCAGCAGCCAGACCGACATGCAGGCAATGAAGATCGGCGCGGCGAAGGCAATCGCCGTCACTTCGGCCAGCGGCAGGAATTTATACGAATAGAAGAACAGCAGCATGGCGCCGCAGCCGAAGACCGAACGCAAGGCATGCCCGCCCGGCTGCCGCGTGCGCAGCATGACCAGGGCATTGTCGAGTCGCCCGCCGGCGCCGCGCCAGACCATCAGCAGGATCGGCGGCAACGCAAACAGGCTGCGGAAGAACATGATCTGCACGGTGGGATAGGTGGCGGCCAGCCACTTCACCAGCGCATCCATCACACCGAACAGCGACACCGCCATCAGGATATAGCCGATACCGAGCGGAATATTGGAAACCTGGACATGAACGGGCGGGGCGGACATCTGAACTGTTCTTTGTTGACGGAAAAAAGCAAACGGCCCGGATGGTTGTGCCATGCCGGGCCGTGAAATGCACGCCTGCGATTGTATCGATCAGAAAGCCAGCGGCTCGGTTACCCGGGCCCACCGGCCGTTCTTCACCTGCACCATGAAGACGGCATCGCTGCCATGCCGTTTGTTCGGCCCGAAGGTCATGACCGGACCGCCGAAAATATCGGTATAGCCATGAATCGATTCCATCGCCTTGAGGAAACTCTCGGTGGTGAGATCCTTGCCGGCACGGTCGAGGCCCATGACGATCAGGTCGGCGGCGACATAGGAGAACTGCGCTGCCGGATTGGGATCGGTGTTGTATTTGGCGCGGTATTTCTCCACCCACTGCCGGATCACCGGGTTGGGCGAATCCGAATAGGGCGCCTCGATCTGTGTCATCGTATAGAGGCCCTCGGTGGCACTGCCCGGCGCACCTGAAACGTTCAGGTCGAAAGCCGCCGTGGTGCCGACCATATCGACTGTCCAGCCCATCTTGCGCGCCGTGCTATAGGCCAGAATAGTGTCGCGGATGATCGAACCCAGCGCGATCAGGTCGCAGTTGGCGGCCCGCAGCTTGGTCATCTGCGCCGTAAAGTCGGTGTCGGTCGGCTTGTGCGTGGTCGCATCGGCGAACTTCATGTTCATCGCTGCCAGCTGGTCGCGTGCGCCGTCGAAAATTTCCTTGCCGAAGTCGGTATCCTGATAGAGCGCGCAAACGTTCTTCTTGCCCTTGTCGACGAAATGCTTCACCGCGCCGCGCATCTGGGCGTAATAGGACGCGCCCGCCGCCCATTTCATCGGGTGGAAAGGTTCATAAAGCTGTCGCGCCCAGCTTAACGGGAAGAAGTTCGGAATCCCGGCTTTCAGCTGGTCCGGGAGAACGGCGTTGTTCATCGGCGTGCCGGCGCCGAGCAGCATCAGAAAGACCTTGTCACGGTTGATCAGCTTGTTGCCGGCCTGCACGGCACGCGGCACCTGATACTGGCTGTCTTCCACGATGTACTTGATCTTGCGGCCGTGGATGCCGCCCTGTGCATTCACCTCGTCGAAGCGCAGGCGCGCCGCATTGGAGGAATGCACGCCGAAGGCGGCGGCGACGCCCGAGAGGTCGGTATGTGTGCCGATCACCACCTCGGTCCTGCTTACCCCCTGCAGCTTTTGCGCAAAGGCTGGTGCGGTCCCTAGCAGAACAGCCAAGGTTGCCACGGATAATCTGCCCAGACGGATCATGTGTCCTCCGTTGATTTTTCATATTGGCGAGACAGATAGGCCGCGGCAGCCGAAGCCGCCGCGGCCGCACGGGATAAACTTACATGCTGTAGCGCACTGGCCCTGCAATCTGCACGAACCGGCCCTTCTGCACCTGGAACAGGAAAGCCTCGTCGGCACCCTGGTGCTTGTTCGGCCCGTAACTGACGGCCGGGCCGCCGAAGATGTCGCGGAAGCCCTGGATGCTTTCGATTGCCGCCACCATCTTGTCGGTGGTCAGGTCCTTGCCGGCACGGTCGAAGGCGAAGATCAACTGGTCCATCAGGCCGTAGCCATAGACCGCACCGATATTCACGTCGACGCCGAACTTGGCCTTGTACTTGTCCATGAAGGCGGCCACCTGCGGCGACGCCGTGTCACGATACGGCATCACCGTACCAGCCATGACATAGAGGCCTTCGGTGGCACCGCCCGGCGCACCGGCAACGATCTGGTCGTAATTCGCCGACTGGCCAAGGAAATCGACATCCCAGCCCATCTTGCGCGCCGTGCCGTAAGGCACGATGGCATCGCGCACGATGGTGCCCATCACCACGATGTCGCAGTTGGCGGCGCGCAGCTTGGTGATCTGGCCGGTGAAGTCGGTATCGGCCGGCTTGTTGGTGGCGGTTTCGATCACCGGCAGCTTCATCACCTTGGCCTGGTCGTTCACCGCCTCGAAGATTTCCTTGCCGAAATCGGTGTCCTGATACAGCGTGCAGAAGCGTTTCTTGCCCTTGTTGGCCACCATCCACTGCATGCCGGCGCGGACCTGATCGTAGTAGGACGACAGCCCGGCGAATTTCAGCTTGTGGAACGGTTCCGACATCTGGCGCGCCGCGGTGATCGGCGAGAAGTTGATCACGCCGGCTTTCAACTGGTCGGGCAGCACTGCATTGTTCATCGGCGTGCCGAGCGCGCCGGCCATCAGAAAGATGTTGTCGCGGTTGATCAGCTTGTTGGCCGCCTGCACGGCACGCGGCACCTGATACTGGTTATCCTCGACGATCAGCCTGATCTTGCGGCCGTAGATGCCGCCGGCCTCGTTGACCTCGTCGATGCGCAACCGCATCGCATTGGACGAATGCACGCCATAGCTGGCGGCCGGACCGGAGAGGTCCGTATGCATGCCAATGACGATTTCGTTTTTGGTGACGCCACGCACCTTACCGGCTTGCGCCCAAGCTGATGATATCAGGCCTGCGCCGGCGAATACCACTGCACTGGTCACGACCGCGGCCGTGAGCACGTTGACCCTACGCATGCGGACCTCCCTGGTTTTTGTGGTCTTATGGTTTGCTTGACTGGCTCTCCTTAAACCGGGGCAAGCTTAGTCCTCTGCCGGAACAGGGCCTAGATGGATTCCGTGCCGCGCGCTGTGCTGCTGCGCCGCACAAAAGTAAAGACGCCCGCGGTTTCCCGCGGGCGTCTCGCATTCGGCCGTGGCCGGAGTATTCAGATCAATACTTGATCGGCCCGTCAGCGATCTGCACGAAGCGACCCTTCTGGATCTGATAGAACAGCACGTCGGTGGTGCCCTGGTGCTTGTTCGGACCGAAGCTGATCACCGGGCCGCCGAAGATGTCACGATAGCCCTGGATGCCTTCCAGCGCCGAGATGAACTTCTCGGTGGTGAGGTCCTTACCGGCACGATCCAGCGCCGTGATGATCAGGTCGGCGATGTTATGGCCGTAGACCGAACCGATATTCGGATCGGAATTATACTTGGCCTTGTACGAGTCCCACCAGGCAGCGACCTGCGGCGAAGCGGTGTCGCGGTACGGCATCACCGTGCCGGCGCCGACATAGAGGCCTTCGGTCGCACCACCCGGCGCCGAAGCGACGATCTGGTCGAAGCTGGCCGACTGCGACACGAAGTCGACATCCGTCCAGCCCATCTTGCGGGCGGTGGCATAGGGCACGATGGCATCGCGCACGATGGCGCCCATCGCAACCAGGTCACAGCCGGCGCCGCGCAGCTTGGTGATCTGCGCGGTGAAGTCGGTAGCAATCGGCGTGTTGGTGGCCGTTTCGACCAGCTGCATGCCTTGCGCCTTGGCCTGATCCTGCGCGGCTTCCAGGATTTCCTTACCGAAGTCGGTATCCTGGTAGAGCGTGCAGAGCTTCTTGCGGTTGTTCTTCGCCGTCAGATACTTGATGCCCGCGCGAGTGTGATCGTAGTAGCTGGAGAAGGTCTGGAACTTCAGCTTGTGGAAGGGTTCCGCCATCGAACGCGCCGCAGTCAGCGGGGCCAGGTTGGGCACGTTGGCCTTGAACTGGTCCTCGAAGACGGCGTTGTTCATCGGCGTGCCGAGCGCGCCGGCCATCAGGAAGATCTTGTCGCGGTTGATCAGCTTGTTCGCGGCCTGCACGGCGCGCGGCACCTGATACTGGTGATCCTCGACGATGAAGCGGATCTTGCGGCCGTGAATGCCGCCTTCCGCGTTGATCCGGTCGAAATAGAGCCGCATCGCATTCGACACATGCACGCCGTAAGAGGCGGCCGGGCCGCTCAGGTCGGTATGCTGGCCGATCACGACCTCGGATTTGGTGACGCCGCGAACCGCCTGCGCCTGCACATTGCCGGCTGCTGTCAGACCGGCCACCGCCGCGACTGCCGCCGTCACCGCCATAAGTCTCGTACGCATCCTCATCTCCCGTTTTCGAGTAAACCGTTAAACCAGTTCACGCTTATGCCGCCCATTGAACTGGGCGTTATATGGCTGGGGCGGCTCAACCTACCAGTTGGCCGCCCCAGTGTCTTATCTTTAGTACTTCAGGGGACCCGCCACCTGTACGAAGCGGCCCTTCTGGATCTGGTACATCAGCACCTCGTTCGACCCGAGGTGCTTGTCTTTACTGAAGTTGACCACCGGGCCGCCGAAGATGTCGCGGTAGCCCTGGATGCCCTCCAGCGCCTTCAGGAAGCTTTCGGTGGTCAGGTCCTTGCCGGCGCGCTCGAGCGCGGTGACCACCAGCATGGCCGTGTTGGTGCCATAGACGGCGCCGATATTCGGATCGGCGTTGTACTTGGCCTTATAGGCATCCCACCAGGTCGCCACCGTGGCATCCGCCGTGTCACGGTACGGCATGATGGTGCCGGCACCCACGTAGAGGCCCTCGGTCGCGCCGCCCGGAGCCGACGCCACGATCTGGTCGAAGCTGGCCGACTGCGACAGGAAGTCGACATCGGTCCAGCCCATCTTGCGGGCGGTGCCGTAGGGCACGATGGCGTCGCGCACGATGGCGCCCATCGCGACGATGTCGCAGCCCGCGCTGCGCAGCTTGGCGATCTGGGCGGTGAAGTCGGTGGCGATCGGGGTGTTGGTGGCGGTCTCAACCACCGGCATGTTCATCGCCTTGGCCTGATCCTGCACGGCATCCAGGACTTCCTTGCCAAAGTCGGTGTCCTGATACAGCGTGCAGATCTTCTTGCGGCCATTCTTCTCGACCAGATACTTGAGCAGCGCGCGGGTCTGGTCGTAGTAGCTCGAGATCATCTGGAACTTGAGCGGATGATGCGGCTCGACCATCGAACGCGCCGCCGTCACCGGATTGATGTTCGGAATGCCGGCCTTGAACTGGTCGGCGAAGACCGCGTTGTTATGCGGCGTGCCGAGCGCGCCGGCCATGATGAAGATCTTGTCGCGGTTGATCAGCTTGTTGGCGGCCTGCACGGCGCGCGGCACCTGATACTGCGTATCCTCGACGATCAGCCGGATCTTGCGGCCGTGAATGCCGCCCTGTGCGTTGATCTCGTCGAACTTCATGCGCATGGCCTGCGACGAATGCACGCCGTAGCTGGCCGCCGGACCGCTGAGGTCGGTATGCATGCCGATGACGATTTCGCTCTTGCTGACGCCGCGCACCGACTGTGCGTTTGCATCGCCCTGAACCAGACCAGCGGCGAGAACCGCCGCAAAAGCCACTGAATAAGCACTCATACGCATCTGGGGTTTCCCTCTCCTTACTGAATTATTCTTCTTCGCGCCCGACTCAGGCGGAAGCATACATCTCCTCGATCAGAGGCTTGTATTTCTCGTTCACGAACTTGCGCTTCAGCTTCATCGTCGGGGTCAACTCGTCGTCTTCGGCGGTGAGCTGCTGGTCGATCAGCTTGAACTTCTTGATCGTTTCGACGCGGGCGAAATTCTTGTTCACCTTCTCGATCTCGGACCAGATCAGCTCCTGCACTTCCTTGGAGCGGCAGAGCGAGGCGAAATTGGTGAAGGGCACGTTCAGATCCTGGGCGTATTTCACCACGTTGTCATGGTCGATCATCACCAGGCAGGTGAGATACGGCCGGCGGTCGCCGATCACCACGGCATCCGACACATAGGGGCTGAATTTCAGCTGGTTCTCGATTTCCGACGGCGTGATGTTCTTGCCGCCGGCGGTGATGATGATGTCCTTCATCCGGTCGGTGATGCGGAACCAGCCCTCGTTGTCGACCGTGCCGACATCGCCGGTATGCAGCCAGCCGTCGACGATGGTTTCCGCCGTCTTGGTCGGATTGTTCAGATAGCCCATGAAGACATGCGGCCCGCGCAGCAGGATTTCGCCTTCCGGGCTGATTTTCGCCTCGGTATTGGGCACGCTCATGCCGATGGTGCCGAGCTTGACCCGGTCCATCTGCGGCGAGGTGGCGAGGCCGACATTCTCGGTCTGGCCGTAGACTTCGCGCATGTCCTTGCCGAGGGCGAGATACCACTTGATCAGGTCGGGCGAGATCGGCGCGGCGCCGGTGACCAGCCATTTGCAGCGGTCGATGCCGATGATGCGCTTGATATTCTTCAGCACCAGATGGTCGGCGAACCAGAAAGCCAGCTTCAGCGCGGCCGACGGCTGGCGGTCTTCCAGGCGGCATTGTGCCATCTGGTAGCCGATGCCCAGCGCGGTCTTGTAGGCGAGTTTGCCGAGGCCGGTGGCATCCTTCATGCGGATGGCAACGCCGGAATAGAATTTCTCCCACAGCCGGGGCACGGCGAAGAACACGGTGGGCTGCACTTCCTGCAGGTTCTGCGGCACGGTCTCGGGGCTTTCGGCGAAATTCACCGTCGAACCCGAGCGGATCGGCCAGAGCAGCGAGAAGCCGCGCTCGGCGATATGGCACAGCGGCAGGAAGCTGAGCTGCTCGTCGGTATCGACCTGCTCGAGCAGACGGCCGGCATTCTCCATCTGGAAGACCAGGTTGCGGTGGCTGATCATCGCGCCCTTCGGCGCCCCGGTGGTGCCCGAGGTGTAGATCAGGATCGCCAGATCGTCGGGCTTGCCGAGCGCCAGCTGCTCGTCCCAGTATTTCGGCTGCGCCCGGTCGAATTCGCGGCCGAGCTTGAGCAGTTCGTCGAAGCTGATCACCATCGGATCGCTGAAGTCGGCCAGGCCCTCCATGTCGATCACGACGATCTTGCGCAAAGTCGGGCACTGGTCGCGCACTTCCAGGATCTTGTCGAGCTGCTCGTCGTTCTCGGCGATATAGATCACCGTGCGGCTGTCGTTGACGATATAGGCGACCTGCTTGGCGGAATCGGTGGTGTAGATGCCGTTGGTGACGGCGCCGATGCCCTGGGTGCCGAGATCGGCATAGAGCCACTCCGGATTGCCTTCCGAGATGATCGAGATTACCTCGCCGCGCTTCACGCCGAGCGCCGCAAAGCCCAGACCGGCATGTTTGGCATTGTCGCCGTATTGCCGCCACGTGATGGAATTCCAGATGCCGAGATGCTTCTCGCGCATCGCGACCTTGTCGCCGCGTTCGGCCACCTTGCGCCAGAAATAGCGCGGCAGTGTGTCGCGCTCGATGGTTTCGAGAATGTCGGCGTCGATGGAAATGCCCGATTTCGGGTCGAGTACCTTGGCAACCATATTCGCCTCCTCCGGCGCCTAGCGCCAGGTTTTCCGTTTCTTCCAGCGTCGCTTGCCGCGCACGCCCTGTTCTTTCATGCCGAGATAGAATTCCTTGATGTCTTCCTTCTCGAGCAGCTTCGCGCAGGTATCGGCCATCACGATGCGGCCGACTTCCAGCACGTAACCGAAATGCGCGGCATGCAACGCGACATTCGCATTCTGCTCGACCAGCAGGATCGTGGTGCCCTGCTCGGCATTGATGCGCACGATGATCTCGAAGATGTCCTTGACCAGCTTGGGCGACAGACCGAGCGAAGGCTCGTCCAGCAGCAGCAGCTTCGGCCGGCCCATCAGCGCGCGGCCGATGCTGAGCATCTGCTGCTCGCCGCCCGACATCGATCCGGCCGGCTGGTTCTCGCGCTCCTTCAGGCGCGGGAAATAGCCGTAGACCATCTCCATGTCTTTCGCGACGCCATCGGCATCCTTACGCGTGAAGGCACCCATCATCAGGTTTTCCCGCACCGTCAGGAACGGGAAGGTCTCGCGGCCCTCGGGCACATGGCCGATGCCCAGACGCATCACCTTGTCCGGATCCATCTTCTGGATGTCCTGGCCGTTGAAGACCACGCTGCCCTTCTGCGGGTCCATCACGCCGGAGATCGTCTTCAGGATCGTGGTCTTGCCGGCGCCGTTGGCGCCGAGAACGGTCACGATGCTGCCTTCGGGCACTTCGAGGCTGACGCCGCGGATCGCCATGATCGGCCCGTAGAAGGTCTCGATATTGGCCAGCTTGAGCAGCGGCGGGTTGGCCAGCTTCTGTTCGACGGTCTGGTTGAGAGTCGCAACGCTCATCTCAGCCTCCCAGATAGGCTTTGACGACTTCGGGATGGCTCTGCACCTCCGAAGGCGTGCCCATGGCGAGCACGCGGCCGTAATTCAGCGCCAGCACGCGGTCCGACACCTCGTTCACCAGGGTCATGTCGTGTTCCACCATCAGCACGGTGATGCCCAGCTCGTTGCGGATGTCGTGGATCCAGAAGGCCATATCCTCGGTCTCTTCGGTATTGAGACCGGAGGACGGCTCGTCGAGCAGCAGCAGCTTGGGCTCGGTGCAGAGCGCGCGGGCCAGTTCCACCACCTTGCGGGCGCCGTAGGGCAGATTGACGATATAGGTGTCGCGGTAATGCTGCAGGTCGAGGAAGTCGATCACATGCTCGACCTTCTCGCGATGCTCCAGCTCCATCTTGCGCACGGATGGCAGGAACAGCAGCTGCGAGGCCAGATTGCCGCCGCGATGGGCATGGCGGCCGAGCAGCAGGTTGTGCAGCACGGTGGCATGTTCGAACAGCTCGATATTCTGGAAGGTGCGCGCAATCCCCATCGCGGCGATCCGGTGCGGCGCCACGTCGGTGATGTCGTTGCCTTCGAAGAACAGCTTGCCTTCGGTCGGGTTGTAGATGCGGCTGATCAGGTTGAACACCGTGGTCTTGCCGGCACCGTTCGGCCCGATGATGGTGAAGACCTGGCCCTTCTGGACGTCGAAGCTGACGCCGTCGACCGCCTTGATGCCGCCGAAATTGATGGCGAGGTTATCGGCCTTGAACAGCGTCACCGGTTGCGCTCCGATTTTGTGTAGGTCTTCTGGCGCTTGAAGGTCGCCTTCTTGTAGAGCGGGAAGAGCGAGAAATAGAGCTTCACCTTGAGCCAGCGGCCGTAGATGCCGAGCGGCTCGAACAGGATGAAGAAGACCAGGATGAGGCCGAAGATGCCGGGTTCCAGGCCGGGCTGGCGCGCGATGCCTTCGGGCAGGTAGTCGCGCAGGATGGCGATCAGCTGCGGCAGCGAGCCGACGAAGATCGCGCCGTAGATCGCGCCATGCAGCGAGCCGAGCCCGCCGACCACCACCATCAGCAGCAGCTGGATCGAGAGCAGGATGTTGAAGGCATCCGGCGCCAGATAGCCGATCTTGTGCGCGAACAGCGTGCCGCCGAAGCCGGTGAAGCCGGCCGAGATCGAAAACGCCAGCGTCTTGTAGGCGGCGAGATTGACGCCCATCGACTGCGCCGCGATCTCGGAGTCGCGGATGGCGACGAAGGCGCGCCCGGTGGGCGAGCGCAGCAGGTTGAGCGCCGCCAGCGCCGCCAGAACCAGCGCGCCGAAGGTGATGTAGTAGAACGGCACGTCGTCGACCAGGCCGACGCCGAGGAATTCCGGCCGCGGCACCGGGAAGCCCTTGAAGCCGCCGGTGACGCTCTCCCAGCGGATCAGGATCTGCTCGATGATGAAGGCAAAGGCCAGCGTGGCGATGGCGAGATAGACGCCGGTGAGTTTCAGCGCCGGCCGCCCGATCAGCGCGCCGATCACCGCCGACAGCAGGGTGGCGACCGGGATCGAGATCCAGAACGGCACGCCCATGGTGAGCAGCACCGAATGCGTATAGGCGCCGATACCGAGGAAGGCGGCATGACCGAGCGACACCTGGCCGGTATAGCCGGTCAGCAACATCAGGCCGATGCCGACGATGGCCAGGATGAAGACATAGGAAATCTCGCCGAGCCAGAAATCTTCCAGCAGGAAGGGCGCGGCCAGCAGGGCGACGATCAGCAGCCCGTACCAGAACCGGTCTGTGTTGTCGCGGAACAGGTTGATATCCTGGTTGTAATCCGTCTTGAAGAAAAAGCGCATGATCTGTCCCGCCCCCTACACGCGCTTGCGGCCGATATTGCCGAACAGGCCCTGCGGCCGGGCAAACAGCACCAGAAGGATCACGATATAGGCCGCGACATCCTTGAAACCTTCCGGCAGGTAGATGCCGGAGAACTGCTCGATCACGCCGATCACCAGGCCGCCGAACACCGCGCCCGGGATCGAGCCGAAACCGCCCAGCACCGCCGCTGCGAAGGCCTTCAGGCCGATGAGCCCGATGGTGACGTCGATCAGCGAGACCGGCGCCAGCAGGATGCCGGCGACAGCCGCCACGCCGGCCGAGATCGCCCAGACCAGCGAGAAGATCATCTTGACCGGGATACCCATGTAATAAGCGGCCAGCTGGTTCTGCGACGCCGCCTGCATGGCCACGCCGATGCGGGTGAAGCGGAAGAAGGCATAGAGCAGGCCGCACAGGATCGCCGTGCCGATCACGATGGACAGATTCACATCGGCGATGATGAAGTCGCCGACCCTGGTCACGCCGTCGGTGAACGGCGTGGCGAAGGCGCGCGTCTCGGTGCCCCAGATCATCGAGGCGCCGGAGCGGAATAGGAAGCCGAGACCGATGGTGAGCATGACGACGGCGAATTGCGGCTGGCCGATCACCTGGCGCAGGATCACCGTATCGAGCAGGTAGCCGAACACCGCCATGAACAGCACGGCGCCCAGGAAGGCCGCCCAGTAGTTCATGCTGTAATATTCGATGAAGGCAAACGCCATGAAGGCGCCCAGCATCAGCAGGTCGCCCTGGGCGAAATTCACCATCTCGGTGGCTTTGTAGATCAGCACGAAACCAAGCGCGACCAGGCCGTAAATACAGCCTGCCGCCAGCCCGTTCAGCAGCAACTGGACAATCTCGGACAGAGTTCATCCTCCCAGATGAAAGGCGGTTCTTTATGCCGCCGTGGTTATGCGGAGATTATGAAAGGGCGAGCGTACAGGTCAATCGCTTTCGCGCTCGGATGAATGCTAATCACTTGACGTAGCGTCAATTTTCGCCCCTGCTTGGTTTTGCCTAGACTGTGGCCTGCCCCCCGGACTGCGCCCCGGTATTGCTCAAGGAACCGGCATGTCGATCCCCTTCATCAAGGACCTGCAGTTTGCCTATGGCACGGTCAGCGGTCTGTCCCCGCTGGTGCGCCGCGTCATTGCGCAGAACCCGTCCGCCTTCACCTTTCACGGCACCGGCACCTATGTGGTCGGCCATGGCGGCGGCGTAGCGGTGATCGATCCGGGCCCCGACGACTCGGCGCATATCGACGCGCTGCTGGCCAGCCTGCGGGGCGAAACCGTCAGCCATATCCTGATCACCCACACGCATCGCGACCATTCGCCGGGGGCTGCGCTGCTCAAGGCGCGCACCGGTGCGCCGACCTACGGCTTCGGCCCGCATCCGCAGGTGAAGAACGCCAGCGGCGTGGTGGTGGAGGAAGGCGGCGACCACACTTTCATGCCCGATCATGTGCTGAAGGATGGCGACGAGATCCGCGGCACGGGCTGGACAGTGACGGCGCTGCACACACCGGGGCATATCTCCAATCATCTCTGCTTCGGTCTGCAGGAGGAAAAGGCGCTGTTCAGCGGCGATCATGTGATGGGCTGGTCGACCACGGTGATCTCGCCGCCCGACGGCAACATGACCGATTATTACGCCAGCCTGAAGAAACTGCTGTTCCGCGACGATGTGCGCTACTATCCGACGCATGGCGCGCCGATCGATGCGCTCGGCACCGGCCATTCGCCGCAGCATTTCGTGCGCGAGCTGATCAAGCATCGCGAGGCGCGCGAGGCGCAGATCCTGGACTGCCTCGCGCAGAGCGGCCCGCAGACCATTCCGCAGATGGTGGCGAAGATGTATGCGGAGATTCCCGCATTCCTGCACCCTGCCGCCGCCCGCTCGGTGCTGGCGCATCTGATCCATATGGCCGGCGACGGCCGGGTAAAGGTCGAGGGCGGCGGCACGCCGGACGAGGCGGCGACCTGGCGCCAGTGATCCGAAGGCGCTGCGGCTGCGTATGACAGTCAATCCGGCCAGAATCCGGAAGCCTGTTTTTGCCCCTCGCCATGCCAGTCCCCGCCAGTACGCCATTACCGGAACGCTTCAACTTCCAGCATGCCGACCTGCGGCGCGCGGGGTCTGTTTTCGTGCGCGGCCCGGATCGGCTGCCGATGCTGAAAATGGATTTCGGCGAGCTGAAAGGCAGCCTGCCGCTGGATCGCCTGCACACCAGCCTGCAGCTTCACGCCGACGGGATCGACAGAGAGCTTCTGGCGCTGGTGCCCGAAGCTCTGCGCTATGTGCGACAGGTGCAGGCCGACGATCCGGTGCCGAGCGAATTGCGCGATGGCCGCCCGTCCTGGCTGCCGCGTTCGCATGTGATGCAACGCGCGGTCGGCGCGGTATGGCGCGCCGTCGAACGGCCGCTGGCCCTGCTCGATGCCGCCCCGGCGCAGAAAAATGCCGCTTTCGACGGCGCCGCGCGCGATCTGGCGCGGCAGCTGCTCGGCCTGTTTCCCGATATCACCATTGCGCAGGTCGAGGAGCGGGTGACGGCGGTGGTGTGCGATCTCGCCCGCGTCGACTGGCTGCGGCGCGCCACCACCACCCTACAGCGCACGGTGGGCGAAATGGCACAGTATTCGGCGCAGCAGGGCAATGACAGCGCCGGCGACCTGGCCCGGCGTAGCGCCCTGCAGCTGCGCGACGTCACGATCTGGGGCACCCAGAAAGCCATTGCCGCCGACGCCGCGGTGGGCGACATCAACAGCCTGCTGGCCGAACCCGAGCTGCTGCGACGCAAGGCATGGCCGGCGATCTGCGCCCTGCGCGCGCTGGCGCTCGATGTCGAGCCGATCATCCTTCTGTGGCAGAGTGCGCGCGACCGTGCGGATGGCGGTCCGCGCCGGCGCGACCTTGAAGACATCCTGCGGCTGACGCTGCAGCGGTATGCCGGTTTCGATCCGGCGCAGTTCCTGCCGAAGCCCGTGTCGATGGCAGCTGGAGGCTTCGATGACTGACACCCTCTGCCGTCTTGCAGCGAACGGGCACCCGCGATGAGCGACATGCGGAACGACACCGGCCTTAATGTGAAGGGCTACGAGGAGCTGGCGCTCACCGAGCTGCCGCATTACCCGATGCTGGCGCAGTGCCATGCCGCATGGCAGGCGGCACATCGCGGCGCGACACTGCCGGCTGTGATCGAGCCCGAGGCCCTGCCCTCCGAGGTGTTGCCCTATACGATGCTGCTCGATTACCTGCCCGAGGAACGCGATGTGCGCGTACGGCTGGCCGGCAATTATGTCGGTGAACGCACCAGCGCGGATCTGGGCGGCCGCCGCCTCGCCAACTTCTTCAACGCCCACGATGCCGCCATCGTTTTCGCCAGTATGGAGCAGGTTGCCAACCGGCGAGAGGCCAGCCTGGCGCGACGCAGCTATGTGTCGCTGGAGGGCAACCAGCTCAGCTATGTGCGCCTGATCCTGCCACTGTCGCTCGATGGCGCCACGGTGACCGGCTTTTTCAAGACCATCGAACCGGCCAGCCTGAGCCGCGAGCCGGCGGCCGCGACATAAGACATAAATCGCCCCGCCCCGCGTCACGGAACCGTCTTCCGCCGGCGCTTGCGCCGCAGGCTCGCGCGGCCCATCTGTCATGGCAGAGGACCGCCATGACCGAAGACCGCAGCCAGCACTGGAACACGGTTTACGCCACCAAACCGGCCGACAGCGTCAGCTGGTATCAGTCCGTGCCGCAGCTGTCGCTCGACATGATCGGCCGCGCCGGACTGGCACAGGAAGCAGCCGTGATCGATATCGGCGGCGGCGCCTCGGCCCTGGCCGGTTGCCTGCTGCAGGCGGGCTATCGCGATGTCACGGTGCTGGATATCTCGGCCACGGCGCTGCAGGTGGCGCGCGCCGGGCTTGGCGAGGATGCGGGGCGGATCCGCTGGATCGTCGACGACATCACGGCCTGGCGACCCGAACGGCGCTACGACCTGTGGCACGACCGCGCGGTGTTTCATTTCCTGACGGCGCAGTCGGAGCGCGACGCCTATCTCGCCGCCCTCCGCGCCGGCACGCGGGCCGGCAGCCAGATCGTCATCGCCACCTTCGCACCGGATGGACCGGAACGCTGCAGCGGCCTGCCGGTGCAGCGCTATTCGCCGCAGAGTCTGGCGCAGACCTTGGGCGAGGATTTCGCCCTGCTGGAATCCGGTCGCGAGGATCACCGCACGCCCGGCGGCAATACGCAGCATTTCCAGTTCAGCCGGTTTCTGCGGCGCGGCTGAGGCTGGATCGCTGACACGGCGTCAGATGATCGAGCCTATCGCTGGTGGATTCTTCGGGTCCATCGGCCTCATGGCAGAATGTTCCAAGTAATGCATGTAGCGTTGCGGATCTTCATTCGCCCAGCGGATTGCATCATGGCCGAACCAGAACAGTGATCCCTTGTCGTGCAGATGCGTCACCTTTCGGCTGGGTAGATCGAAGCTGACCTGGTTGCGGTTGGTGCAGAATTTGCCCAGCAAACGATAGAAGCGGCGAGACATCGCTTCATGCTCGCGGTTGCCGGGATCGCAATAAAAGGTGCAGTCGCTCTGTGGGAGCATCTTCCAGTTCTGCTGCAATTCCGAGCCAAACATGTACCAGATACGGATCATGAAATACGGATTGGCTCGCCTCTTACCACCAGCAGTCTTCTGCACCACCCACCGCCCCAGACCGCGGTCATCGACCTCCCATCGCATGTTCGCTTCGTACCGGTCTTCGTCGAACACCGCCATCGCATCGCATTTGGTGTCGATTCCCGGCAGGTCGAACATGTGCTTATGAAAGACTGTTTTTTCCATCGGCGCGGGATCGTAGTACCGCTGCAAGGGGGTCAAGGCATAGTAGCGAAACATAGGAAAGGTTTCGGCCAGCGCATCGGCAAAACCACGCCAGTCGGCATCCGTCATATACAGACGCCGCACGCGCATTGACGGGCGAGTTGGCAGATTGCTCATGGCTGTGACCTACAAACTGCCTTTGCCTTTGAGGTGGCGCTCCCATTTGAGGCCGACACGTTGCGCCAACTCGCGAGCCATCTGACGATATTCCTCCAGCTTCTCTGCACTGACTTGTCCATGCGCCTGATCGGGGCGTAATTTTGGTGCAAATTCATTCAGATGTCCCGGCGAATTATATTCGGAACGCGCAATCTGGTCCCGTTCCGGCTTCACGCCCGTCGTGGGATCTCTTTTCAGCGGCTGACCAGAGAATACACGCAGATACTCTTCCACCATCCCGCTTGCTAACTTACGAGCGTATTTTATCGTGAAGTCCGGCCAGGTTGCTCCTAATGGCCCAGCCGAGTCTCGCCCCTCGATATACTCTTCTGGTACCTCCACATAGCCCAGCTCATTGTTATTATCGGGCCTGCGCGCACCACGTACATGCTCGGCATAGGCGCCAATTTCAGGCCGCTGTTTTTTCAAATCCTCCATGATTGCCTTCACCAGCTCGGCATTGCCTAGACGCGTCGCCTCGTCACCACGCCGGCCGCCCTTGTTATTGAAGACCAGCAGCAGTTCCCGCGCCAACTCCTGATCGAAGGGCTCCAGTCCCTCGACCCACTCTTTCATCTCCGGTGGAATCAGTTCCTCGATCTGCGACTCGCGCTCTTCCGCCGGTCGCCCCCGCAACTTGTCGTCCACCTTCGGCGGAATCAGCGGTGGCGTTTTGGAAGCCGCCTCGGCCGCCTCATCGACCGGCATCATGGTGACGGCCGCCTGTTCGGCCTCGCCCAGGCGCGGATCGCGCGATTGTCCCTCCGCCCAGGCCGCCTGGGCGGCGGCCAGCAGATTGGTCAGGTTTCCAGCAGCATTGTCGACCAGGCGACCGAGCTGACGGCCAGCCGCCTGCGTGTCCGGCTGTTCATGCGGATATGTGTTTTGCGGAATCCTGCCAGTCGCACCGGCCGGCGGTGGCGTGATCGCACGAGGCGGCATCGGAACCATGACCTGCGCCATTTGCGCACCGTCGCGCCAGCCGGGCGATGCCGGCATATCCGCGTCGCTGACCGTGCCCAGCGGATACTGAGGCGGCATATCGCTTCCATTACGAAGTGCTATCTCGGGCGAGTCTCCGGGATCAGGGCCTCCATAATGCCGGTCGACCTCTTCCGGTGTCGGCACACGGCGGCCAGCGAAGGCGTCGCCCAGATCGTCTCGTAGGGCGAACAACGTCTCTCCGACGCCACTCTCGCTCACGCCATCCTCGCCAAACGGCAGCAGGATGCCGTAGGTCGTGAGGCCTTTCCGTTTCTGATATTTGCGGATGCTGCGCCAGAGTTCGCCGCCGGGCCAGCCGGTCGGCGCGCCCAGGGAGGCAAGATCGTAGTCGCCGCTGTTGCCCAGCAGCACCTGAGCTCGGATCACATCTTCCCGGAAATTGTCGCCTCCGGGCCCGACCGAGCCTTTGAAGCGGAAGGGATCCGGCCTGTAGATGCCCTCGGACGATCCGCTGATCCAGCGGCGTATGCCGGTACCCGGTCCGAGGTCCATTGCTGGCCTTGCCGCCGGACGGCCCGGGTGGCGGTCGTTGTTTTCAAAATCAAACTCGAGCATGGCCGCGCTCCCTGGAAGAGAGTTTGATTTTATTCCTATAATATACTATATTTGTTCCTTAAAGTCAAGGCCCGTCTTCTGCCGGAACCGGCATGGGCGGCAGTTCAGAGCTGCGGAGATCAGGACAGCGCCAAACACATCTGCGATAAGCCGGAATAAGGGTCAAATAAGCAAAAATAAGCACGCTATAAGCCCGCATAAGCACCGGATAAGCCCGGACAAGGAGGCCCTGAAGCCCGGATAATCTCGGAAAAACAAGATATTACCCGCCCGCCCGGCGTATTTAAGTCATGGCCCGACGCAAGTTGTTACAGGACAGGGCAGCGGTATCCGTGCACACTGGGCCGCGGTCCGCTTTCCGGGCCGGACGATCTCCCTGCCGGACCAGAAGTTTCGGTACAGCGTTCATGCATTCTGGCCAGGAGACCCGCCATGCTGGCAGCCGCCCGCGACCTGCACTCGACGACCGACCCCGAAGACGACCGCCCGGTGGTGCTGATCGTCGAGGACGAGGTGCTGGTGCGCATGGTGATCGCCGAATATCTGCGCGACTGCGGCTTCATGGCGATCGAAGCCGGCAGCGCGCAGGAAGCGCTCGCCCTGTTCAAGGCCGATATCGATGTCGATGTGGTGTTCAGCGATATCCAGATGCCGGGCGAGATGGACGGTTTCGGCCTGGCGCAATGGGTGCGACAAAACCGGCCCGAGGTGAAGGTGATCCTGACGTCGGGTGCCGCCAGCGCGGCGGGCAAGGCGGCCGATCTGTGCCATGACGGTGCGCTGCTGCCGAAACCCTACGATTCCGAAGAGGTCGAGCGCCGGATCCGGCAGCTGCTGGCCACGCGCGACCGCAACACGGCTAAGCCCTGACAAGAAAAGGGCCGCTGGTAAAAGCGGCCCTTGCCTCTGGCGTTCTGCGGCGGGATCAAACGCCGCCTATGTTCTTCGCGTGCTTCACGCGCCCGGGGTCGGCAGCTTGTAGTCCTTGAACTGCTCGCGCAGTTTGACCTTCAGCAGCTTGCCGGTGGCGGTGTGCGGCAGTTCGGGGACGAAGACCACGTCGTCGGGCAGCCACCACTTGGCGACGCGGCTTTCGAGGAAGCTCAGCATCTCGTCGCGCGTGACCTCCTGGCCGGGCTTCTTGATCACCAGCAGCAACGGGCGCTCCTGCCACTTCTCGTGATGCACGCCGATCACGGCGGCTTCCTGTACGGCGGGGTGGCCGACCGCGGCATTCTCCAGGTCGATCGAGGAAATCCATTCGCCGCCCGACTTGATCACATCCTTCGAGCGGTCAGTGATCTGCATGTAGCCGTCTTCGTCCAGCGTGGCGACATCGCCGGTGGTGAACCAACCCTCCTTGTCGAGCACGTTGCCGCCCTCGCCGCGGAAATAGCCGCGCGTGATCCAGGGACCGCGCACCTTGACGTTGCCAAACGCCTTGCCGTCGCGCGGCAGTTCGTTGCCGTCGTCGTCGGTGATCTTGATCTCGACGCCATAGACGGTGCGGCCCTGCTTGCTTTGCACATCGAGACGCTGCTCCAGCGGCAGCTCGGCATGTTTCTTCAGCAGGTTGCCGGTGGTGCCGAGCGGCGACATCTCGGTCATGCCCCAGGCATGGATCACGAAGCAGTTAAACTGCTTGGCGAAACGCTCGATCATCGCGCGCGGCGCCGCCGAGCCGCCGATCACGCAGCGTTCGAGCCTGATATCCGCCTTGGCGTCGAGCGCCGGATTGGCGTCGATATACTGGAAGAAGGCAAGCCAGACGGTCGGCACGCCGAGCGAGAAGTTGCACTTTTCGTCGCGCAGCAGCTCATACACGCTCTTGCCGTCCAGCGCCGGGCCGGGGAAGACCAGCTTGGCGCCGCTCATGCAGGCGCCGTAGGGCACGCCCCAGGCATTGGCATGGAACAGCGGCACGATCACCAGCGCGCTGTCGCCCGAGCCGAGATTGAGGCCGTCGCGCTGGCAGACGGCGTAGGAATGCAGCACGGTCGAGCGATGCGAATACAGCACGCCCTTCGGATTGCCGGTGGTGCCCGAGGTGTAGCAGAGCGACGAGGCGGTGCGTTCGTCGAATTCCGGCCAGGCGTAATCCGGCTTCTCGGCGCCGATCAGATCCTCGTAGCACAGCAGATTGGGGATCTTGCTGTCCTTGGGCATATGCGCCGCATCGGTCAGCAGCACGAAGCCCTTCACGGTCTTGAGCTGCGGCACCAGCTTCTCAACCAGCGGCAGGAAGGTGAGATCGAAGAACAGATACTGGTCTTCGGCATGATTGACGATGTAGTCGATCTGCTCGGGGAACAGGCGCGGGTTGACGGTATGCAGCACCGCGCCCATGCCCGACACGCCGTAGTAGAGTTCGAAATGCCGGTAGGTATTCCAGGCCAGCGTGCCGATGCGGTCGCCGAGTTTTACGCCCAGCCGGGTCAGCGCATTGGCCAGCTGGCGCGAGCGGTCGCGCAGGTCGCGATAGGTGTAGCGATGGACCGGGCCTTCCACCGTGCGGGTCACGATTTCCGTCTTGCCGTGATACAGCGCGGCATATTCGATCAGCTGTGAAATCAGCAGCGGACGGTCCTGAATCAGGCCCAGCATCGGTTTCCTCCTCGCAGAAACTTATGGTTTGTGACGGGCAGTCTATGGGGGTGAAAAATCCCCTGCAAGCGGCGGCGGGCCGCCCCGTCTTGCCGCCGCGTCAGGTCATGACTCAGGTGCCGGTGAACACCGGCTTGCGCTTGGCGAGGAAGGCATCCCGCCCCTCAGCGAAGTCGGCCGAGTTGAACAGCAGGGCCTGCCCGTCGGCCTCCTGTGCCAGCACGGCCTCCAGCGGCTGCGGCCCGCGCGCCAGCGTCGCCTTGATGAAGCCGACCGGCAGCGGCGCGAGGCTGGCGAACTTCGCCGCCAGCGCGAGGGCTGCGGTCAGCGCCTCGCCCGGCGCCGTCACCTCATCCACCAGACCGATGCGGCCGGCCGTCTCGCCGTCGATCTCTTCGGCCAGCATCAGCAGTCGCTTAACCCAGCCGGCATTGACCCGCTGCGGCACGGTCCACAAGGCGGCCATGTCGGGCATCAGACCGATCTTGCCAAACGAGCAGCAGAATTTCGCATCATTGGCCGCCACCACCTGGTCGCAGAGCAGCGCCAGCGACATGCCGGCGCCATAGGCATAGCCTTCTACTGCGGCAATCACCGGCTTGGGTCCCGCCACCAGCAGCCGGACCAGCCGGTGCAGATTGGCCAGGCGCTGCCGCCCTGCCACGCCGGCGACATTCTGCATGGTGGAGATATCGCCGCCGGCGCAGAAGGCGCCGCCGCTGCCGGTCAGCACGAGGACCCGGACCGCCGGATCGGCCATGGCGGTGTCCACGGCGGCGATCAGTGCGGCCCGCAGGTCGAGCGACAGCGCGTTGCGCTTGGACGGGTAGTTCAGCCGGATGACCTGGATGCCGGGTGGAATCGCCGCTGATTCGGCGGAGGTTTCGAGTAGCACCAAAGGCTGCGCCGCAGTCATGCCGGTTTTCCCCCAATCTGTGGCGCGTTTGAAATTAAATTACCGACGCTCATTGCACAGATTTTATTCAATGTGATCGTTTCCCGGTACGAGTGTAACCGAAGAGCCACAGTTCCCGGGCTCAACCGCCATCATACAGGGGAAGTGTTTGTCGGACAGGGGCTTACCTGATTATCTCACCGTCGAATTTTCTTCCCGGAGGTTACCCCAATGACCAAGTTTGCTTTCCGCGCTGCCCTCGTGGCCCTCGGCCTCGTCGCTGCGGCCCCGGCCATGGCCGCCGACATTCCGCTCGGCGTCGCCGTCAATGCCGGCGTGGTTTCCGACTATCGCTTCCGTGGCATCAGCCAGAGCGACAAGAACCCGGCTGCCCAGGGCGGTATCGACGCCACCCTGGCGCCGAACGACTGGCTGACGATCTACACCGGTGTGTGGGGCAGCAGCGTCGACTTCAACAACGGCACCACCGCCGAACTCGATCTCATCGGTGGCCTGCGCGGCACCTTCGACAAGCTGGGCGTCGATATCGGCTTCATCCGCTACAATTATACCGGCGGCGCCTCGCCGGAAGCGCAGGACTTCACCGAAGCCAAGCTGGCTGTCAGCTATGACTTCGGCTTCGCGCTGCCGAGTGCGGCGATCTACTACAGCCCGGAATACTTCAACAACAGCGGCACCGGCGTCTACTATACGGCCGGCGTTGCGGTTCCGATCCCGGTGACCGAGTTCAGCCCGACCATCAAGGCCAACATCGGCAAGCAGAGCCTAGACCGGCCGGCGAACTTCTTCGGCACCGGCGCGACCAAGGACAACTACATCGACTACAACATCGGTCTGTTCGCCACCTATTGGGGCTTCACCGCCGGCGTGCAGTATGTCGACACCAACCTGTCGAAGCGCGACTGCGGCGGTCTGAACACCTGCGAAAGCGGTGTGGTGTTCTCGCTGAACTACGCCTACACCTTCTGATCCGGTCCGCCTGCGGGCGGTCCGAAAGCCGCCGCCATCGTCCAGATGGCGGCGGTTTTTTTATGCCTGCAGGAATGCGCCGATTGCGGCGTAGCCTGTCAGCGGGGCCTGCCGTAATCGGCGGAAGCCAGTTGGCGTGACGCCGCCCAGCGCATAGACCGCCATCCCCCGCCGCGCTGCGGCGGTTGCCAGCGCGGCAAAGCGCAGAACACCCAGCGGCGCCGCGCCGAGGTGGCTGGCAGTGGCAAAGACCGGCGAGATCAAGACGGCCGCCGCGCCGCTGCGTGCCGCGCGCGCGATCGCGGCGGCGTCATGCGCGGCCACCGTGACCAACCGCAGTCCGATCCGCCGCGCTATGGGAGCATGTCCGATCAAATCCTGCGGCAGATGCAGGGCGTCGGCGGACACCGCACGGGCCAGCCGGGCATCGCCCGCCACCGCAAGCACCAGACCGCGCCGCCGGCACAGCACGGCCACCTGCTGGGCCAAAGCCAGACGCTCTGCCGGCGGCAGTTCGTAATGCCGAAACAGCACGCCATCGCCGCGTTGCAGCCGTAGGATGGCAGGCAGCGGGTCCGGCAACCTGCGCATATCCGTGACCAGCCAGCGCAGCGGAAGCCGGCCGCGAGGCTTCCGCCCTTGCGGCGGGGTTGATAGCGTGCCGGCCAGAGACGTCACCCGGGATTTCATTACAGCAGCCTGCCATGATCCAGCCGTCGGAAGCCACCGTCGCCTCCCGCCTCGCCGCCATCCGGCAGCAGATCGCCGACGCCGCCGCAACGGCCAAGCGCGATCCCGCCGCCACGACACTGGTGGCGGTGGCGAAGACATTTCCCGCCGAAGCCGTCCTCGAGGCCCTGGCGGCCGGGCAGCGGCATTTCGGCGAGAACCGCGTGCAGGAGGGCATGGCGAAATATCCCGCGCTGCGCGAGGCATATCCTGACCTCGTGTTGCATCTGATCGGTCCGCTGCAGACCAACAAGGTGAAGCAGGCGGTGGCGCATTTCGATGTGATCCATACGCTGGACCGCGAAAGCCTGGCGAAGGAACTGGCCAAGGAATTCGAGAAAAGCGGCCGCCGCCTGCCCTGTTTCGTGCAGGTGAATACGGGCGAGGAGCCGCAGAAGGCCGGCTGTGCGCCGCAGGAGGCCGATGCCTTCATCGCCGCCTGCCGCGCGCTGGGTCTGCCAGTGGTCGGCCTGATGTGCATTCCGCCGGCCGAGGAAGAGCCCGCACCGCATTTCGCACTGCTGAACAAGATCGCCAAACGCAACGGACTCGACCAGCTCAGCATGGGCATGAGCGGCGATTTCGAAACCGCCGTGATGCTGGGCGCCACGCATGTGCGCGTCGGCAGCGCGATCTTCGGCGGGCGGAGCTATCCGCCCGCGCAGTAGCGTTTACTGCTTCTTCGTCGTCCCGCCCGACGCCAGCGTGACGCTGTCGCCAGCAATCACAAACGTGACCGACCCGTCGCTGGTCTTGTAGGTCCACTGTTCCAGCGGGCCGAGCTTCTGCAATTCGCTCGGTTTGCCCAGCGCCTTTTCCAGTTGCGCCTTGGTCTTGGCCGGCTCGGCTTTCTTCAGCGCCTCTTCCGTGGAGGGCGGGCCGCAGGCGATCAGGGCCAGCGGCAATGCAAGCGTCAATGCGAGGCGGGCCAGTCGGGCCATGATCGGTCGCTCCATGAATGGATGAGGCCGGATCAGTTAAGCAACCAACCCGGCCCCGGTAAAGCGGTAAACTCGTTTGCGAACGCTTGACTTAGAACTGCAATGGGGTGGCCTGACGCACGCCCGGAATGGCTTTCACCTTCTCGGCCACATCGGCCGGGATGGCGCCGTCGACTTCCACCAGACAGATCGCATCCTCGCCACGCGCGGCGCGGCCGAGATGGAAGGTGGCGATGTTGATGCCGGCATCGCCCAGCACCGTACCCAGCCGGCCGATAAAGCCCGGCTTGTCGGCATTGGTGACATAGAGCATGTGCGGGCCGAGTTCGGCGTCGATATCGATACCCTTGATCTCGACCACGCGCGGGTTCTTGTTGGCGAATAGCGTGCCCGAGAGATGGCGCACCTTGTCGGCATGGATGGTGACGCGCATCAGCGTGGCATAGTCGCCTTCGCGGTCATGCTTGACCTCGGAGACCTCGATATTGCGCTCCTTGGCCACCAGCGGCGCATTGACCATGTTAACGCTGCTGAGCTGGCGGCGCAGCAGGCCTTCCAGCACGATGGCCGTAAGCGGCCGCGTGTTCAGCGTGGCGGCATGGCCTTCGTATTCGATCACCACCTTGGTCAGGTTGGCTTCGGCCAACTGGCCGACGAAGCTGCCGAGCTGTTCGGCCAGTTTCATATAGGGGCGCAGCTTGGGGGCATCCTCGGCCGAGACCGACGGCATGTTCAGCGCGTTGGTGACGGCGCCGGTCAGCAGGTAGTCGCTGATCTGCTCGGCCACCTGCAGCGCCACATTCTCCTGCGCTTCGTTGGTCGAGGCACCCAGATGCGGCGTGGCGATAAAACGCTCGTGGTTGAACAAGATGTTTTCCTTGGCCGGCTCGGTGACGAAAACGTCGAAGGCGGCGCCGGCCACCTGGCCGCTGTCGAGCGCATCCTTGAGCGCAACCTCGTCGACCAGACCGCCGCGGGCACAGTTGACGATCCGCACGCCTTTCTTGGCTTTGGCCAGCGCCTTGGCATCCAGGATATTTCGGGTCTGGTCAGTCAGCGGGGTATGCAGGCTGATGAAATCGGCGCGCGCCAGCAGTTCGTCCAGTTCCACTTTCTCGATACCCAGCGAAGTGGCGCGTTCCGGCGTCAGGAAGGGATCGTAACCGATCACCTTCATCTTCAGGCCTTGCGCGCGGTCGGCCACGATGGAGCCGATATTGCCGCAGCCGATCAGACCGAGCGTCTTGCCGTAGAGCTCGACGCCCATGAAGCGGTTCTTCTCCCACTTGCCGGCCTGGGTGGAGCGGTCGGCCTGCGGGATTTCGCGGGCCAGCGCCATCATCATGGCGACCGCATGTTCGGCGGTGGTGATGGAATTGCCGAACGGGGTGTTCATCACGCAGACGCCGCGCGCGGTGGCGGCCGGAATATCCACATTGTCGACGCCGATGCCGGCGCGACCGACGACCTTCAGCTTCTTGGCGGCTTCCAGCACCTTGGATGTCACCTTGGTAGCCGAGCGGATCGCCAGGCCGTCATAGTCGCCGATGATGGCGAGCAGTTCGTCCGGCTTCAGGCCGGTCTTGATATCGACCTCGACGCCGCGGGTCTTGAAGATGTCGACGGCGGCGGGGCTCAGTTCGTCGGAGATCAGAACCTTGACCATGGGATGAGTCCTCAGGTGTGAGAATTGGGGAATGTCAGAATGAGAAACGAAAAGGGCGCGACCGGAGGCCGCGCCCGTGAATCGGATCAGGCGGCAGCGGCCGGCTTGTAATTCGCCTTCACCTCAGTGAAAGCCCAGTCGAGCCAGGGGCAGAGCGCGACGATGTCGCTGGTCTCCACCGTGGCGCCGCCCCAGATGCGCAGGCCCGGCGGGGCATCGCGATAGGCAGCGATGTCCATGGCCACACCTTCCTTCTCGAGTACCGCGGCGATCTGCTTGGCCGCCGCTTCCTGGTCCTTCGGACCCAGCGCGGTGAACCAGGGATCGACCACCTTGAGGCAGATCGAGGTGTTGGACCGCACGGCCGGATCGGCGGCGAGGAAGTCGACCCAGGGGGTCTTCGCCTTCCAGTCGGTAATCGCCTTCAGATTGGCTTCCGAACGCGCGATCATACCCTTCAGGCCGCCGACGCTCTCGCCCCATTTCAGGGCGTCGAGGATGTCTTCGACGCAGAGCATGGAGGGCGTGTTGATCGTCTCGCCCTTGAAGATGCCGTCGATCAGCTTGCCGTCCTTGGCCATACGGAAAATCTTCGGCAGCGGCCAGGCCGGGGTGTAGGTCTCCAGACGCTGCACCGCGCGCGGGCTCAGCACGATCATGCCATGCGCGGCCTCGCCACCGGTCGCCTTCTGCCACGACCAGGTGGTGACATCGAGCTTCGACCACGGCAGATCCATGGCGAAGACAGCCGAGGTGGCGTCGCAGATCGCCAGACCTTCGCGAGTATCAGAAATCCAGTCGCCGTTCGGCACCTTCACGCCTGAGGTGGTGCCATTCCAGGTGAAGACGACGTCGCGGCTCCAGTCGACCTGTTTGAGATCGGGGATCTCGCCGTAGCCGGCCTTTAGCGTGCGGACATCCTTGAGCTTCAGTTCCTTGGAGATATCCGAGCCCCAGCCGGCGCCGAAGCTTTCCCAGGCCAGGACATCGACGCCGCGCGGTCCCAGCATCGACCACAGCGCCATTTCCACGGCGCCGGTATCGGAGGCCGGCACGATGCCGATCTTGTAATCTGCGGGAATGCCCAGCAGCTTGCGATGCAACTCGATGGCATCGACCAGCCGCTGCTTGCCCTCTTTCGAGCGATGCGAGCGGCCCAGCAGGGCATTCTGGAGAATTTCGGGGGTCCAGCCGGGGCGCTTGGCGCAGGGGCCGGAAGAGAAATGCGCGGACTTCGGGCGCAGGGCAGGCTTGGTCATGTGTCTATCCTTCCAGATAGTAAGCGCCCCGTTGGGGGGGCGTGTCCCACGGCCCTTCTACCCAAACCGGACCCGGCGCGCAATGGCCGAATTGTCGCAACGGTCGTGGCCAGAGCTGTTCAGCCCGAAAAATGGCTCGAATAACCGGTGAAATATCCGGATCTTCACCTTCAAATCCACTTTCGGCGGGTCCATCTTCGTAAGGTGGCGGTAAGTCTGCCGCCCGATAAGAGCCCTTCTATGCGCCTCCTGCTGATCGAAGACGAAACCGCACTGCTCGACATGCTCCAGCGCAGCCTGGTGCGTGCCGGTTTCACCGTCGACGTCGCCGCGACGGCGGAAGACGCGCGCGATGCCTTGGCGACGTCGCGTTACGACGCCATGGTTCTCGATCTGGGTCTGCCCGACGAGGACGGCCTGACGATCCTGCGCGACTTGCGTGCCCGGCGCGACAGTACCCCGGTGCTGATCCTTACCGCACGCGACGGTGTCGAGGACCGCGTGGCGGGACTGAATAGCGGCGCCGATGATTACCTGCTCAAACCCTTCGCCGTCGACGAACTGATCGCGCGGCTGAAAGCCCTGCTGCGGCGTCCCAACGGTGCACTCGGCATCGTTTTGCAGGCCGGCAACATATCCTTCGACACTATTGGCCGAACGGTCACCATCGATGGCCGTACTTTGCCACTCACCGCGCGTGAAATGACGCTGCTGGAAAACCTGCTGCGGCGGGTCGGGCGGGTGGTACCGAAGCGCTATCTGGAAGAACGCATCTACGGCTTCGACGATGAAGTGACGCCGAACTCGCTCGAGGTGCTGCTGCACAGGCTGCGCCGCAAGCTGACCGGCAACGGCTTCTCAGGGGAAATCCATACCGTGCGCGGTGTGGGCTATCTGCTGGCGGAAGCAGCCGCATGAGCCGGTCCGTGACCCATCGGTGGTCGCTGCAGGCGCGTCTGGCCTGGCGGATGGGACTGGTCCTGCTGGGGTCGACGGTGCTGGTCGCCATCGCCATCAGCCAGTATGCCTGGTTCGCGCTCGACAACCTGGACGATGTCGGGCTGCAGATCCAGGCCAAGCAGATCGCGCTGCATGTGCAGGTCCGCAATGGCGACATGACTGTGTCCCTGCCGCCGGAGCTGGATCAGGCCTATCGTACTTCCGGCGACAGCTATCTGTATGCCGTGATCGATCCTGCCGGACAGATCGCGGCAGCTTCCAGCGACAAGGCGCGCACCGCGTTTGCCGGCTTGTCCTTTAATCGCCCCGCCGATGGCGAGACGGTGTTCCGCCTTCTCGATGCCGGTGGCGGCGAGAGCAGCTATTACGCATTACAGAGCAGCGAGGGATTGCCGGCGGGGTATCGCGTGATCGTGGCACAGGGAAAGCTCCATCCCGACGTCTACATCGACACCCTGCTCAGTGAATTCGCCGTGCATATCGGCTGGACCGTACCCGTCGTGCTGGCGGCGGCACTGCTGATGGCGACCTGGACGATCCGCACAAGCCTGAGACCCATCAAGGAGCTCTCCGCCCGCGCCCTGCAGATCGGGCCCGAAACCCGCAATCTTCGCCTCCCAACCGACGATGTGGCGGAAGAAATCCGTGCCCTGCCGCTGGCCATCAACGCTGCGCTCGACCGCCTGGAACAGGGGTTCGAAATACAGCGCCGGTTCACCGCCAATGCCGCGCATGAATTGCGCACGCCGCTGGCGGTGCTGACCGCGCGGGTTGCAGAACTGGAACCCAGTGCCGAAACCCGGCGTCTGGCCGAAGACATCGCGCGCATGAATCGCCTGGTCAGCCAGTTGCTGCAGGTCTCGCGGCTGGAAGCCGCCCCGCCCAAATTCGATACGGTCGATCTCAACGTCGTGGCCGAAACAGTCGTCGCCTTTCTGGCACCGCTGGCGATTGCCGCGCACAAGACACTGGCCTTGAGCGATGCCCCTCATCCGGTGCTGGTGAAGGGTTCATCCGACGCATTGGAGAATGCGCTGCGCAATCTCGTCGAGAATGCCATTGCCCATACCGCAGCCGGTTCAGAAGTGACAATTATCGTGACGCCTGAGCCCGCCATCACCGTGCGCGACCATGGCCCCAGCGTGCCGGTGGCCCAGCGCGCTGAAATCTTCGAGCGCTTCTGGCGCGGCCGGAACAAGCAACGCAGTTCCGGTGCCGGGCTGGGACTGGCCATTGTGGCGGAAACCATGCGCGGCCACGGCGGCAGTGTCTCGGTCGGTGACGCCGCGGGCGGCGGCGCGGAATTCATCCTGCATTTTCCCAGCAAAGGCAGCACGTAAGCTTGCTGTAAGTGGGACCGGGTAAACAGCGGTAGGCTTCCGCAACCCCGGTCTGTCATGCTGTTTGTTCCTTTGCGCGAAACACCGCTTTCGCCGCCGCCCCACCGTATTCCGCCCCGGCTTCGCTTCTGGCTGCTCTGCCTGGGCATCTTCATGCTGCTGGCGGCAGCCGTGCGATTGGCGCTGACGCTCTGGATCGCCTTCGATACCCCGGACTCAGTCGTATCTTTCGCAGCCGTGTGGATCGTCGGATTGGTCGACGATGCCGCCACGGCCGTGTTGCTCGGCCTGCCGTTCCTGCTGGGGCTTTACCTGCTCAATCGCGTGTTCCGCTGGCGCACTGGAAAGGTATTGGCACATCTGTTGCTGCTGGGCCTTCTGGGTCTTGCGGTCTTTTCCGCCGCGGCGGAGCTTTTTTTCTGGGATGAGTACAACAGTCGCTTCAACGGCATTGCCGTCTACTACCTGATCTTCCCCAAGGAGGTGCTCGGCAATATTCGCGAGTCCTTCGATCTGCGCATCTACCTGCCGGCAATCACGGCCGTCGTCCTGGCCATTTACGCCCTGCTGCGCCGCCGCCTGAACCATGCGCTGGAGGCGCCGCTGCTGCCGGGCGAGTGGCGGCGTAGTGGCGCCGTGGCCGCCATGGCCACGCTGCTCGCTTTGCCCTTCCTGCATGCCGGCCCCTACGAGCCGGTCACGGCCCGCACCACCAACGAACTGGCCGTAAATGGCATGCACAGCATCGTGAATGCCTTCCTGACCAACGACAGCAAGTATGATGGCGTCTATCCCGGCATCGACGAGGCCGAAGCCATTCCGCTGCTGCGCGACATGGTGCGGCAGGACAATACAACGAATCTTGCCGCGCCCGGCGAACGCAGCCTGCGCCGCCATGTCGACAACGGGCCGATGCCAGCGAAGAAACTGAATGTCGTCCTGGTACTCGAGGAATCCTTCGGCTCGGTCTATTTCGAGGATGTGTTCGAGGACAAACAGCGCAACTATCGGCAAACTGTATCGCCGAACTGGCACCGGCTCGCGGACAACGGCCTGCTGTTCACCAATATCTACGCCACCGGCGACCGTACCGTGCGTGCACTGGAAGCCATCTTCACATCTTTCCCGCCGATCCCTGGCATTTCTACCGCGCGCCGCAGCGGTTCGGAGGGCATGAACTCCCTGCCCTTCCTGCTCAAGCGGTTCGGCTATCGCTCGACTTTTCTCTACGGGGGTCCGACCAGCTTCGACAATATGGGACATTTCTGGGAAACGATCGGCTTCGACCGAGTACTGGGACAGAGCGACATCGCCGACCGCGGCTTCAAAACAATCTGGGGCGTGGCAGACGAATACATGTTCAAGGAAGCACTCGCGCGCATCGACAGTATGGCGGCCGAACCGGGACCGTTCTTCTTTGCCTGCCTGACCGTCAGCAACCATCGCCCCTTCCGCTATCCCGACGGTCGTATCGAGCAACGGCCCGACCTCGGGTTCAAGGAGCAGGCCGCCGCCTATGCCGACTGGTCGCTGGGCCGCTTCATCGATGCGGCACGCAGCAAGCCGTGGTTCGACGACACCGTATTCGTGCTGATCGGCGATCATGGGCCGAAAGTCTGGGGCGCGGCACAGATTCCGGTGCAGGGCTTCCGCGTGCCTTTAGTCGTCTATGCGCCGAAGCATGTCGCACCCGCGCGCGATGCCGTGCTGGGGTCGAGCATGGACGTTGCGCCCACACTGCTCGGACTGCTCGGACTGAGCTACGATAGCCCGTTCTTCGGCATCGACCTGCGCCGCGTGCCGTCGGGCGGCGGCCGCATCGCCATGGCGCATAATTTCGATGTGGCGGTGGGCGATGGCCGCAATGCCGTCATCCTCACCCCGAAAGGCGACCTGCGTCCCTATGCGATGCAGGCGGGGCCGTTCCAACTGGAACCGGTGCCGACACAAACCGTGCCCGCGCTGCTTAAGAAGCAGGCCACCGCGCAGACGCAGACGGCGCATCGCATGTTCTACAGCCGGCAGTATCACGAACTTTCGGAAAAACCCTGACCCGGTCTCAGCCCGCGCGGGCGTTGCTCGCGGCGGCCAGTTCCATCAGGCGCGGCGCCCGGTCCGACACCTCGCGCAGGATGGTTTCCGCCACCGTGAGCCGCTTGCGGGCGTCGTCATCCAGCACACCCTGGATTTTCTCGCGGTCGATGCGAGCCACCGTCTCGTGCAATTCCCAAATGGTGGCGAGGAACACCTTCTGGGTGCCGACCGGCAGGACTTCGGCATTCTCGAGCGCCGGGAAAACCCGCAGAACCACATCGATCTTCATGCGCAGCAGATCGACGATCAGCTGGCTGTGATATTCCTGCAACTGGGCCGCGGCGTCCTTCTCGGCATTCTCCATGCGGTCCTCGATCAGGACCAGCACGCCTTCAATCTCGGTCAGCGATTCGCGATATTCGTAATAGGGTTCGTAGGTGGCGTGACCGATGCGCTGGATCGCATCCTCGGCCTTGACGCGCGCCCTTTTGGTCTGGCGCTTCAGCGCATCGAGCAATGTCTCGATCTCTGCTTTCCGGTAGCGTCTGCCGGCAATCTTGCTCATCGCTTGCGTCTTCTGTTGTCCGGCACCGCGCGGTATCGGCGATTGCCCGATACTAGCCGCACCTCCCCGCCCCAGCCAACGGCGTGTTGGTGACAGTTCACAGAAAAACGGCCGCCCGAGAGGCGGCCGTTATCCGATTCGACGAGAATATCAGGAGACCGGATCAATCGATCCGGGCACCCGACGCCTTGGCAACTTCGCCCCAGCGCTTGATCTCGGCATTGAGGAAGCTGCCGAACGCTGCGCCCGCGACCTGCGGTACGGCCGACCCGTTATTCTTCCAGATTTCCGTCAGTTCCGGCGTGGCCATCGCGGTCTGCGTTTCCTTGGTCATGCGCTCGATCACCGCCGCCGGGGTGCCCTTCGGCGCCCACATGGCATACCAGGTCGACACCTCGTAGCCATCCAGCCCGGCTTCCTTGGCGGTCGGCACATCGGGGAAGGCCGGCGAACGCTGGGCCGCCGCGACCGCGAGCGGCTTGATGCGGCCGGCCTTGATCTGACCGGCCGACGAGCCCAGTCCGTCGAAGATCATCTCGATACCCTGGCCGCCGACCAGATCCTGCATGGCCGGACCGGCGCCGCGATACGGCACATGCGCGATATCGGTCTTGGTCAGGATCTTGAACAGCTCGCCGGCCAGATGATGCGAGGTGCCGTTGCCGGCCGAACCATAAGACAGCTTGCCCGGCTTGGCCTTGGCTTCATCGATCAGCTGCTTCAGCGTCGTCGCCGAGGTGCGGGTCGGGTTGACCACCACCACCTGCGGCGGCTGCGCGATCAGGATGACCGGGATGAAATCCTTCTCGATGTCGTAATCCAGCTTCGGATAGACCGACGGCGCGATGGCGTGATGCGCGCCGCCGATGAAGAAGGTGTAGCCATCGGGCGCCGCGCGCGCCGCGATACCGGCACCCACGGTGCCGCCGGCACCGCCGCGATTGTCGATGATGACCTGCTTGCCGAGCTGGTTGCCCAGCTGCGCTGCCAGCGGGCGGGCGAAAGCATCGGTGCCGCCGCCGGCCGGGAACGGCACGACGAAGGTGACCGGCTTTTCGGGCCAGGCCTGTGCCTGGGCAGCGCCGGAGATGAGGCCCATGGCGGCCAGAACCGCACCCGATGCCACTGCCGTGAATGCCAGAATCCGCCGCATGTCTTTTCTCCCTTCTAAGCGCACCGGTTCATTCCGGTCCTCGCGCGTTTCCTCAGGGGAAAAGTTTTACCGGCAAATGCGGGCGCAGACCAACCCTTATCGTTGGAGATGCAACCTTATTGCACTGCACCCGAGAGCCTGCATTCAATTTAGCCAGTCAGCAGCAACACGAGCGCCAACAGCAGGAAGGCCGCCGCCGCCAGATAGCGCGCCAGCGCCAGCGGCAGACGTCGCATCAGTGCCTTGCCGAGAAACACCACCGGCACATTGGCCAGCATCAGACCCAGCGTGCTGGCCGCCGTGACCAGCAGGATGGCATCGTAGCGCGCGGCCAGGGCCGTGGTGGCCAGCTGGGTCTTGTCGCCGATCTCGGCGATGAAGAACATCGTCAGCGTGGTGAGGAAGGCGCCCCAGCGTCCGCTTTTCGGCGCGGCATCGTCGTCCAGCTTGTCGGGGATCAGCGTCCAGATCGCCATCGCCACGAAGGAGGCGATCAGCACCCAGCGCAGCACCTGTGGCGCCAGCAGGTCTTCGAGCCAGACACCGATGGCGGCAGCCGCCAGATGATTGGCGACGGTCGCGGCCAGAATGCCGGCCAGGATCGGCCAGGGCCGGTGGAAGCGCGCCGCCAGCAACAGCGACAGGAGCTGCGTCTTGTCGCCGATCTCGGCGACGGCAACGACGCCGGTGGTGGTGAGGAACGCGGAGAGGTCCGGGACAGCAAACATGGGGCGGGCACATCGGGGACCGGGCGGCGATCAGAGCCATAGGCTGTCCCGTCGCCGCCCGGTCCGGGATGCAACGGCACAAGCCTAAGGTCTCGCCTACGCAGCTTCTGCAAGCTGGTCCGGAAGCGCCAAGGCAAGAGGGCTGGTCTCCGCTCGCCTAGTCTGTTGACGCTTCCTCCGCTCATCTTTTGCAAGACGGCGGACGGCTACTCCCCAAAGGGTGCGGCGATGGTGTAGCGCGGATCGCGCAGGCTGCCAAGCGTCCGGCTGCATACGCCAGTATCCCTAAAGCGCGAGATCTCAAAAAGAAAACAATCTTGAGTATTTGTTTCCTAAAGAACAAAGAATAAACTGCCGGGCATGGTCGCACGCTGCCGCACGGTCGCATTCCAGGGCATCGAGGTGATGCCGGTCGAGGCGCAGGTGCAGCTGTCGAACGGCCTGCCGGCTTTTGCCGTGGTCGGCCTCGCCGACAAGGCGGTGGGCGAAAGCCGGGAAAGAGTCCGCGGCGCGCTCGGCGCGATCGGTCTGGCACTGCCGCCCAAACGCATCACCGTCAATCTCGCGCCCGCCGACCTGCCCAAGGAGGGCAGCCATTACGACCTGCCGATTGCGCTGGCGCTGCTCGCCGCGATGGGCGTGCTGCCGCCCGATGCGCTGGACGGCTATCTCGCGCTCGGCGAACTCGGCCTCGACGGTGCCGTCGGCGCCGTCACCGGGATCCTGCCGGCGGCGCTGTCAGCGCATGCGCAGGATCGCGGCCTGATCTGCCCACAGGTGCAGGGCAGCGAGGCAGCCTGGGCCGGCGACGCCGAACGCGTGCTGGCGGCGCCGTCGCTGCTGGCGCTGATCAATCATTTCAAGGGCAGCCAGGTGTTGCCGCAGCCGCGCCCGGGCATCGCCGCCGAGGACGGTGCCGCGATGCCCGACCTGCGCGACATCAAGGGCCAGGAAAGCGCCAAACGCGCGCTGGAAGTGGCGGCGGCCGGGTCGCACAATCTTTTACTGATCGGACCGCCGGGCGCCGGCAAGTCGATGCTGGCGCAGCGTCTGCCCGGCATCCTGCCGCCGCTGGACTCCGCCGAGATTCTCGAAGTCAGCATGATCGCCTCGCTGGCCGGACAGCTGCCCGACGGTAAGCTGACGCGCCGGCGACCGTTCCGCGCGCCGCATCATTCGGCCTCGATGGCGGCGCTGGTTGGCGGCGGGTTGCGCGTGAAGCCGGGCGAAGTCAGCCTCGCGCATCTCGGCGTGCTGTTCCTGGATGAGCTGCCCGAATTCAATCGCCAAACGCTCGACAGTTTGCGCCAGCCGCTGGAAACCGGCGAATGCGTGGTGGCACGTGCCAATGCGCATGTCAGCTATCCGGCCCGCGTCCAGCTGGTGGCGGCGATGAATCCCTGCCGCTGCGGCCATCTCGGCGACCCGGCCCAGGCCTGCAGCCGTGCGCCGAAATGCGGCGCCGATTACCAGGCGCGGCTCTCCGGCCCGCTGCTCGACCGCATCGATCTCACGCTGGACGTGCCGGCCGTTAGTCCCGACGATCTGGCCGCACCGCCGCCGGGCGAAGACTCGGCCACGGTGGCGGCGCGCGTGGCACAGGCGCGCGACATCCAGCGCGACCGCTATGCGCGCACCGGCAGCGGCGGGCTGTCGAAAGACGGCCGCGACGTGATCCGCACCAATGCGCAGGCCGACGGGCAACTGCTCGAACGCATCGCCGCGCCCGACGAGGCCGGCCGCAACCTGCTCACCGAAGCCGCCAAGGCGATGCACCTGACGGCGCGCGGGTATCATCGCGTGTTGCGGGTGGCGCGCACGCTGGCCGATCTGGACGGCAGCGACACTGTGCGGCGATTACACGTGGCAGAAGCGCTGAGCTACCGAAGGCTGGGATTCGTGCGCTGATCAGTCTTTGGTGAACCGCCGCATGCCGAAGGCGAAGAGCAGCCCGCCGGCATACATCAACACGCCGTAGAGGCCGCCGGGGATCGCCAATGCGTCGTCCTGCAGTACGGTGCTGGCAATCACGATGGCGAGCGTTGCATTCTGCACAGCTGTCTCGATGCCAAGCGTGACCGACTGGCGGCGCGACAGGCGCGACAGCCAGGCGACGAAGAAACCGGTGGCGAGCATCAGCAGGTTGAGCCCGATGGCGAAGCCAGCGAGGCTGCCGAAATTGTCGCGCAGGAGCGTCCAGTTCTTGGCCACCGCGCCGAGCACGATGACGACGAACAGCACGGCGGCCACGCGGGTTGCGCGCGGCTCCCAGCGCAGCGCGCCCTGCGGCCAGCGTGCGCGCACCAGCATGCCCAGGCCCACCGGTACGCCGAGCATCAGGAAAATCTGCCCCATCATCAGGCCGACCGGCACCGTTACGGCGGCCTGAGCACTGCCACCGAAATGCTGTATCGACCAGATCACAATCGGCGGCAGAGTAAAGATCGTGGCGACGCTGGCCACCGCGGTGAAGCTGACCGCCAGCGCCACGTCGCCGCGCGCGATATAGGTGAGCAGGTTCGAGGTCGTGCCGGTCGGGCAGGCTGCGAGAATCATAAAGCCGATGGCGAAGACGCCGCCGATCCCCACCGCCTTGAGCAGCAGAAAGCAGATCAGCGGCAGCAGCACGAAATGGCACAGCACGCCCACGAGGAGTGCGCGTGGCTGGCGCACGATCCGCACGAAATCCTCGACCGTGAGGCCGAGGCCGAGCGAGAACATGATGAAGGCCAGAATCCCCGGCAGCAGCAGGGTGGTGACGATATCGCCTTCCATGTCGTTTCCTTTTCTCAGCCGTCTGTGGCGGCCCTGTCCCTGCAGTAACGATACGCGATGCCGTGGGGGCTTCAAGCCTCGCCCCGCCCTGCTTTTGGGCATTGTCAGGCTGCAATCGCGGGGTCGCCATAGTACGGCCGAGGCCGTAGCATGAGTGGATGAATCGCATGATGCGCCATGGCATGGTGCGGCCGCATTCGATCCTCACCGGACCCATTCCATGACCGCCTCTTCGTCGTTCGCCGCCCCGCCCCACTCGCTTGCCCTGGAGCTGCTTCTGCTGGCCGCCCTCGCCACGCTCTGGGGTGCGTCCTTCACCTTCATCAAGCTGGGGGTCGAGACCATCCCGCCGGTGACCTTCATCGCCGCGCGCACGGTGATCGCGGGGGTGCTGCTGCTCGGTATCCTGTGGGCTCGCGGCATCGCACTGCCGCGCGACCGCGCCACCTGGCGCAGCCTGGGCATCCAGGCCTGCCTCAACTCCGTCATGCCCTTCACCCTGATCGCCTGGGCCGAGACCCGCATCGATGCGGGACTGGCGACGATCCTGAATTCGACCACGCCGATCTTCGCCTTCCTGATCACCTGGGCGATCACGCGGCACGAGGCCGTGACGGCACGCAAACTGTTCGGCACCATCATGGGTATCGCTGGTGTCTGTCTGATCATGGGCGTCGGTGCGCTGACCGGGCTGGGCAGCGATATCTGGGGCCAGATCGCCATGCTGGTGGCGTCGCTGTCCTACGGCGCGGCCGCGATCTACGGCCACAATTTCAAACATCTCGATTCGATGGTGCCGGCGGCGGGCTCGATGCTCTGCGGCGCCGTCATCCTGGTACCGCTCAGCCTGCTGGTGGATCGGCCCTGGACTCTGCAGCCATCGACGACTTCGCTCTGGGCATTGCTGGCGCTGTCGGTCTTTTCCACTGCCCTGGCCTTCGTGATCTATTTCAGGCTGGTGCGCACCTTGGGCTCGGTCGGCGTGACGTCACAGGCATATCTGCGCATTCCCATCGGTGTGGGAATCGGCGTGGTCTTCCTGGGCGAGAGCCTGGCCGGTTCGGCCTGGCTGGGTCTGGTTTTCGTGGTGGTCGGCGTGGCAGCGATGTCGCTGCCGGGGCGCGCAAAACCGGCCTGAGCTACTCGCTGTCCGACGGATAGATCGCGCCGAGGATCTTGGTGACGCGACCGCCTTCCATCAGCGGCAGCGCCAGCTTGTCGACCTGCAGGTATTCGCGCGCCGAGGGGCTGCTGCGCGAGACATAGATCGGCGCGCCGATCCGTACCACGCGGGTATATTCATCCAGCGGCTTGGCACCGATACGGTCGGCCGAGGCACTGACCGTCTTGCCGGTCAGATCGAAGCCGAACAGCTGGGTCAGGGTCGTGCCATACAGGCGATAGCGGTATTCGTTGCCGTCGAGGCAATCGAGTATCATCAGGTGGCCAAACCAGGGCAGCAGATCTTCGTGCGAAAAATCGCTGCGCGGCGGCGCCTGGCGACTGCCGCGTTTGGCATCCCAGAGATCGAACAGGGCCCCCAGCGCCGGATGCGAGATCGTCACATCATGGCTGTCGTCGTGATAGGAAAGCATCTGGCGCTTGAACTGCAAAATCATCGGGCCCACTCCACGGAAAACCACCTGTACTAAAACGGCCCGATCCAAACGCCGATTGCCCGGCCGGACACAGTGCTTTTCCGGTTAGCACGCGGTCTTGGCGCGAAAATTCCGGTAACCACCACCCGCTCCGGACGTTAAGCTGCCGCCCATCCGGACTGTATCGTGATCGATCGTGACGGGCAGCGCAGCCTGACGGGTAGTCGAAAGCGGCGGAAGCCGGTAAAAACTTGCCTCACATTCGGCCGGATGATCGGCTTACCTGTCTGCTGTAGCGTGGATGCCTTCAAAGTGACGACGGTTCAGAAAACAGATGTTGCTATTGTCGGTGCGGGCCCGGTCGGCCTGTTCGCGGTGTTCGAATGCGGCATGGTCGGCCTGACCTGCCATGTGGTCGATGCGCTGGACGCCATCGGCGGACAATGCAGCGCGCTGTATCCCGAAAAGCCGATTTACGACATTCCCGGCTTCCCGCAGATCAGCGGCGCCGGCCTGGTCGAACAGCTGGAGCAGCAGGTCGCGCCGTTCAAGCCGGTCTATCATCTGGGCCAGCGCGTCGACAAAGTCGAACAGCCCCATGGCCAGGGACGCGGATTCCGGCTCACCACGTCGAAGGGCACCGTGATCGAGGCCGGCGCGGTGATCGTCGCGGCCGGTGCCGGCGCTTTCGGGCCCAACCGCCCGCCGCTGGATCGCATCGAGCAGTTCGAGGGCCAGCCGGGCGGCTGCGGCGTGCATTATCTCGTGCGACGTGCCGAGGATTTCCGTGCCCGCAAGATCGTGATCGCCGGCGGCGGCGACAGCGCGGTGGACTGGGCCCTGATGCTGCACGGTATCGCCTCGCAGATCTGGTTCGTGCATCGCCGCGACCAGTTCCGCGCCGCGCCTGACAGCGTCGCCAAGCTGCGCGCGCTCGACGGCCACGGCCTCAATATCGTCGTGCCCTATCAGCTCGATGCGCTCGAGGGCGGCAATGGCGTGCTGACCGGCGTGACGGTGAAATCGCTGGATGGCGATGCGAAATTACTGCCGGCCGATGCGCTGCTCGCCTTCTTCGGCCTGAAGAGCGACCTCGGCCCCATCGCACAATGGGGTATGGACCTGGAGCGCCATCATCTGCCGGTCGATCCGGCCACCTGCCAGACCTCGGTACCCGGCATCTTTGCCATCGGCGACGTCGCGACCTATCGCGGCAAGCTCAAGCTGATCCTGACCGGTTTCGCCGAAGCGGCTTCGGCTGCGCATGCGATCTATCCGCTGCTCAACGACGGCAAGCCGCTGCATTTCGAGTATTCGACCTCGAAAGGCACGCCAGGAAGCAATCCCGGCGGCACTGGAAAAGCCTAGACAATGCGACTGGTGCGATTGCCCCAGTAGCGGTCCTTGATCAGCCGTTTGTACAGCTTGCCGGTCGGATGCCGCGGCAGGGCTTCCTCGAAATCGATCGAGCGCGGGCATTTGATCGCGGCGAGATGCTGGCGGCAATAGGCCAGCAGTTCCTCGGCCAGCGCCGGCCCCGCGTCCTTCATATCCACCGGCTGCACGACCGCTTTCACTTCTTCGCCGAAGTCTTCATTGGGCACGCCGACCACGGCGACATCCGCCACCTTGGGATGCTCGATCAGTACATTCTCGGCTTCCTGCGGATAGATGTTCACGCCGCCGGAGATGATCATGAAGGCCTTACGGTCGGTGAGGTAGAGATAGCCTTCGGCGTCGAGGTAGCCGATATCGCCCAGCGTGCTCCAGCCCTTGTCGTTGAAGGCCTGTTTCGTCTTGGCCTCGTCGTTGTGGTAGGTGAAAGGCTGGCCGTTGCCGAAATAGACCAGCCCGGACTCACCCACGCCCAGTTCGGCGCCGCTCTCGTCATCGACGATATGCAGCTCGCCGATGATGGCACGGCCGACAGAGCCCTGATGCGTCTGCCAGTCCTGGCTGGTGATGAAGGTCATGCCGTTACCTTCGGACGCCGCGTAATACTCGAACAGCACCGGCCCCCACCAGTCGATCATCTGCTGCTTGGTTGCGCTCGAGACGGGTCCGGCGCCATGGATGGCGACGCGATGCGATGACAGGTCGTAGCGGCTGCGCAGCTCCGCTGGCAGCTTAAGCATCCGCACGAACATCGTTGGCACCCAGTTACTGTGCGTGATCCTGTGCTGCTCGATCAGGCGTAATGCCGCTTCGGCCTCGAAATGCTGCATGACCACCAGCGTTCCGCCCACGCGCAGCACCAGCATGCAGTAGCGCAAAGGCGCGGCGTGATAGAGCGGCGCCGGATTGAGGTAACGCATCTCCGGGCCGTAGTCGTAGAGCTTGTAGCCGTTGTCGACGAAATAGCTGCGCGTGCCGACCGGATCGCCATTGATCGGTCGCTTGATGCCCTTGGGCTTGCCGGTCGTGCCCGAGGAATAGAGCATGTCGCGGCCCTGCATCTCGTCGGCAATCGGCGTCGCCGGCAGGACTGAGACCGCTGCTTCCCAGCTGTCGTAGCCGGGCTCGGGCTGACCGCCGATCATGTAGAAGCGTTCGACGCCTTTGCACTGGGCACGCAACTCCGCTGCGATATTGCGGAACTCATCGGTGATCACCAGCACGCGGGCGGCGGCATCGCTGGCGATATAGGCGATCTCGGGCGCGCTGAGCCGCGTGCTGATCGGGGTATAGTACAACCCGGCACGGTCGGCGCCGAAACAGACCTCGAAGAATTCCGGCCGGTTCTCGATCAGCAGCGCCATGTGGCTGCGCGGACCGAGGCCCAGTTTGCGGAACAGCTGTGCCGCGCGGTTCGACGCGGCCTCCAGCTGACCGAAAGTGGTGACCGCGCCGGTCTCCGCCATGACGATGGCCGGCTTGTCGGGTGTCTTGTGCGCATGCTCAGTGATGTAAACGAGGTCGGACAAGTCAGCCTTCCTTTTCCAACAGGGCGCGCAGCTCGGTCTTCAGGACCTTGCCGTAGTTATTCTTCGGTAAAGCGGGCAGGAAGCGATACTGTTTCGGCCGCTTGAAGCGCGCGATATGATCCAGACAGAGCGCATCCAGCGTCGCCTCGCCGACCGACGAGCCGTTGCGGCGCACGACGAAGGCCACCACTTCCTCGCCCCAGTCGGCATGCGGCTTGCCGACCACTGACACCTCGTCCACATCGGGATGTTGCAGCAGGACTTCCTCCACTTCGCGCGGATAGATGTTGCTGCCGCCCGAGATGATCATGTCCTTGGAGCGGTCCTTCAGGGTGAGATAGCCGTCGTCGTCGAAGCTGCCGACATCGCCGGTATGCAGCCAGCCATTGCGCAGGGTCTGCGCGGTCGCCTCCGGATTGCGCCAGTAACCGGCCATCACCACATCGCCGCGGCAGACGATTTCGCCGATCTCGCCATTGGGCAGCGGAGTGTCGTCGGCATCGACCACGCGGACCTCGACATCGGTGCGCGCGACGCCGGCCGAGCCCAGCCGTTGCAGATGTCGCGGATGTCCGGTATCGATATGCATCGCCTTGTCCATGCCGGTGATGGTCATCGGCGCTTCGCCCTGACCATAAATCTGCGCCAGCTTCGGCCCCAGCACGCGCATGGCATCCTGCAGGTCGGCGACATACATCGGCCCGCCGCCATAGACGATGGTTTTCAGATTTGCGGTGTCGGCCGCCGCGATCTCGGGTGCATGGATCAGACGATGCACCATGGTCGGCGCGAAAAAGAAGCTGCAGCCAGGCCAATGCGCGATCAGATCCAGCGTCTCGCCAGGATCGAAACCGCCGGACTCCGGGATCACCTGATTGGCGCCGCGCGCCACATGCGGCAGGCCATAAAGGCCCGAGCCGTGACTGATCGGCGCACAGTGGATGATGCAGTCCTGCGGATTGATATGATCCACATCGGCGAAATAGTTCATCACTGCGGCGACGAGATTGCGATGGGTCAGCATCGCGCCTTTCGGCCGTCCCGTAGTACCCGAGGTATAGAACAGCCAGGCCAGATCCTCGGGTGCCACATCTGCCACCGGTATCGCTGGCGCGTCATACAGCGCGGCAAAGTCAGGTGTCTCGAGCAGGATCAGCGGCGTCGGCGTCAGCGGCTTCAGTTCGTCGCCCAGCGCGTTGGAGACCACCGCCAATTTGGCGCCGGCATTCTCCAGAATCCAGGCGACCTCGCGCGCATGCAGTTTGGCATTCACCGGCACCGCCACTAGGCCGGCATGCCAGAGCGCGAACAGCAGTTCCCAGTATTCGGGGCAGTTCTTCAGCAGCAACGCCACGCGGTCGCCGCGTTCGAGGTTGCCGGCCGCCACCAGGCCCGCGGCCAGCCGGGGCACCCGTCGTCCGGTTTCGGCATAGGTGTGCCGCACAGCCTTGCCGACCGACAAGGCCGGCCGGTCTCCCCAAACTTTGGCCGCACGGTGCAGCAGATGCGCCAGGTTCATGATCGTCCCGGATTGCGTTTCCTCAGGGACGAATGTTACGCAAAGAAAAACGGCGCCGGAAGCCGGCGCCGTCGGTCGGACTGCAGTTTACGCGACGTCAGGCGTGATATTCGGTGACCGTGAGGCCTTCATCGACCGAGAAGCGGTTCTGGTATTTCGGTGCAATGCGGTCGACCGGCAGCAGGATGAAGACGTCGGTGGTGCCGAACTGCTGGTCGATCACCGCGCCGTCGCCGATATAGGCTCCCAGCCGGAGATAGCCCTTGATCAGCGGTGGCAGGGCATGCAGCGCGGTGCGCATGTTGATCTGCTCAGCCGGCATCATGTTCATCGACACGAAGCGCTCGGGCAGTGCTCGCACGCGCCATTGCGGCGGCGGCAGGTGATTGTGATGCAGGTAGCTCAGCGCCATCGCATGCTGCTGCGGATCGGTGCCCGGGAAGGAGGCGCAGCCGAACATGAAGCTGATGTCGTGGTCGGTGATGTAGGTGGAGATGCCGCGCCACAGCAACTGGATCGTCGCATTGGTGCGGTAGTCGCGATGCACGCAGGAGCGGCCGAGTTCCAGCAACCCGCCGCCGGCACCGGCATAATCCAGCATCGGCTTCAGATCGTATTCCGAAGCCGAGTAGAAACCGCCATGGGTCTCGGCGAATTCGCGGCGCAGCAGGCGATAGGTGCCGACAGCCTGCTCGCCATCGGGATGACGGCGATCGAAGACCATCAGATGATCGCACAGCCGGTCGAATTGGTCGAAATCGCGACCCAGCCGGGCCATCTCGGGCGACGGCTCGGCGGCCATCTCCTCATAGAAAACCTTGTAGCGCAGGCGCTGGGCCTGGGCGATGTCATCGGGGCTGCGCGTCAGCCGCACCTCGAACCGGCCATCGGCAGACGTGCACTGCCAGCCGCGACGGGTGGCGCGGGGCTGTGGGATGACCGATGGGACGGAGAGAGGCAACTGCATGTTCATGCTCCGACTATCGCTATACACGATGATGCAACAGTGTCAAATCTATGACAGATATATTAAAACGCGTATTCAAGAAAAATATGTTGCGGTCGCCGGGCAGTCGCAACCCCTAAATGTAGCGGTCTCCGAACCGCCCTCTCCGGCCAGGTAATGGCCGAGTCGCGCGGTCAGTCCTCCGGGCCCGGATCCGAATTGCCCGCCCTGCGCGTATCCAGCCTGGTCTCGGCCCCGCGCCGGGTCAGCCAGGCCAGCAGAACCAGGCCGGGCAGCGCCGCCGCGGTGGTCAGGAGAAAGAAGCCCGGCCAGCCCAGGCCCTGCGTCAGGAAGCCGGCATAGGACGACAGCAGGGTACGGGCCACCGCCGTCAGCGACGACAGCAGCGCGTATTGCGTGGCGGTGTAGGCGACATCGCACAGCGCCGAAAGATAGGCCACCAGCACCGCCGTGCCCATGCCGCCTGCCAGGTTCTCGACACCGACCGTGAGCGCTAGGAACCATGGATCGTGGCCGCGCAGGGCCAGCAGGGCGAAGAGCAGGTTGGAGCCCATCTGCAGCAGGCCGCAGATCCACAGCGAGCGATACAAACCGATGGCCTGCATCATCCAGCCGCCGAGAAACAGTCCGATCATGGTGGCGCCGAAACCGTACAGTTTGCTGATCTCGGCGATTTCGGTCTTGGTGAAGCCGATATCGAGATAGAAGCTGGTGGCCAGCACGCCGGCCAGGCTATCGCCCAGCTTGAACAGCATGACGAAGAGCAGGATACCGACCCAACCCTTGCGCGTCATGAACTGGAGGAACGGCCCGGCGACACTGGCATAAAACCACGCCATCGTGGCGGCCGCAGGACCGGACAGATGCGGCCGTGCACCGAGCCAGGCCTGCGCCTCGGCAAAGCGCCGCTCGGCATCGCCGCGCGGCAGCGTCTGCGGCTCGCCGATCAGCAGCACCGTGATGGCGCCGACCACCAGCAAAGCCGCCATCGCAAGATAGACCAGCGGCCAGGCGAACTGGTCGGCCAGATAGAGGGCGCCGGCAGACGACACCAGCATGCCGATGCGGTAGCCGAAGACGATGGAGGCGGCGCCGGCAGCGAGTTGTCGCTGCTCCAGGATTTCGACACGCCAGGCATCGATCACGATATCCTGGGTGGCGGAGGCAAAGGCGACACCGACGGCAAATACGGCCGTGACGGCGAGCGCCTCACCGGGACGGCTGAAGGCCAGCGCAACGATGGCCGCCATCAGCAGGGCCTGCGCGAAGATCAGCCAGCCGCGGCGGCGGCCGAGCCAGCGCGTCAGGATCGGCAAAGGCATGCGGTCGACCAGCGGCGCCCAGAGGAATTTCAGCGTATAGGGCACACCCACCAGCGCGAACAATCCGATGGACTGCAGCGAAACGCCGGATTCTTTCAGCCAGGCCTGTAAAGTCTGACCGGTCAACGCCAGCGGCAGACCGGAAGCGAAGCCAAGCACCAGAATCGCCAGCACGCGACGGTCCCGATAGACCGCAAGCGCCGACAACCATGATGAAACGCGGGTGCTGGCCGCCACCGATCAGGGCCGCTTGGCGTAGCCGAGCGGCTGCAGCACCTCGGAAATCTCGCCCAGGATGGCGGGATCGTCGATGGTGGCAGGCATGCGATAGTCTTGCGCGTCGGCGATTTTCTGCATCGTGCCGCGCAGTATCTTGCCCGAGCGGGTTTTCGGCAACCGTTTCACCACAGCCGCCTGTTTGAACGCCGCCACGGGTCCGATTCGGTCACGCACCAGTTGCACAAGTTCGCGCAGGATCTGGTCTCCCGGCTTGGTCACGCCGGCTTTCAGCACCACAAAGCCCAGCGGTACCTGGCCCTTGAGCGCATCTGCAACGCCAACCACCGCGCACTCCGCCACATCGGGATGCGAGGCCAGCACCTCTTCCATGCCGCCGGTCGACAGCCGATGCCCGGCAACATTGATGATGTCGTCGGTGCGGCTCATGATGAAGATATAGCCGTCTTCGTCGATGAAGCCGGCATCGCCGGTGTTGTAGTAGCCGGGGAAGCGCGCGAGATAGCTTTTCTTGAAGCCCTCGTCGTTGTTCCACAGGGTCGGCAGGCAACCCGGCGGCATCGGCAGCTTGATCACGATATTGCCGATATCGCCGGCTTTCACCGGATGGCCGTCGTCGTCCAGTACCTGCACGTCGTAGCCCGGCACGATGCGGGTCGGCGAACCGTGCTTGACCGGCAGTTGCTCGATGCCCATGCAGTTCGAGGCCACCGGCCAGCCAGTCTCGGTCTGCCACCAGTGATCGATCACCGGCTTTCCCAGGGCATCTTCCGCCCATTTCACCGTATCGGGATCGGCGCGTTCGCCGGCCAGGAACAGCGTGCGGAAATGCGACAGGTCGTATTTCTTCAGCAGCTCGGCTTTCGGATCTTCCTTCTTGATCGCGCGGAACGCCGTGGGCGCGGTGAACAGCGCCACCACCTTATGCTGCTCGATCACGCGCCAGTAGGCGCCGGCATCCGGCGTGCCGACCGGCTTGCCTTCGTACAGCAATGTCGTGCAGCCGGCGATCAGCGGTGCATAGACGATATAGGAATGCCCCACCACCCAGCCGACATCCGACGCGGCCCAGAAGACCTCGCCCGGATCGACGCCATAGATGTTTTTCATCGACCAGTTCAGCGCCACCATATGGCCGCCATTCTGGCGCACGACACCTTTGGGAATACCGGTGGTGCCCGAGGTATAGAGAACATAGAGCGGATCGGTCGCCTGCACGGCGACGCAGTCGGCCGGCTGCGCCTTGGCGATCTCGGCGTCGAAATCGAAATCGCGACCAGCCGTCATCGGCGCTGTATACATCGGACGCTGGAACACCAGGCAGGAGGACGGTTTATGCGCCGCCATCTCGATGGCCTGATCGAGCAGCGGCTTATATTCCACCACACGGCCGGCTTCGAGGCCGCAGGAGCTCGCGATGATCAGCTTCGGTTTGGCATCGTCGATACGGGTGGCCAGTTCGCGCGGCGCGAAACCGCCGAAGACCACCGAATGGATCGCGCCGATGCGGGCACAGGCCAGCATCGCCATCACCGCTTCGGGCGTCATCGCCATGTAGATGATGACACGATCGCCCTTGGCTATCCCCCGTGCCTGCAGCGCACCGGCCAGCTTCCCCACCCTGTCGCGCAGTTCCCGTGTCGTGAATTTGCGGATCGTGTTGGTGACAGGCGAGTCGTAGATCAGCGCGACGCGGTCGCCATGGCCGGCCTCGATATGGCGGTCGAGCGCGTTATAGCAGGTGTTGCATTCCGCTCCGGCGAACCAGCGATAGAATGGCGGATTGGAGGCGTCCAGCACGCGATCCCAGGATTTGGTCCAGTGCAGCGCGCGCGCCGCCTCGGCCCAGAAACCCTCCGGATCGGCCTTTGCTGCTGCATAGACCTGTTCATAGCGGCCAGCCATACGCGCCTCCCTGCCTTTGTCTTTGCAAGATCTATAGCAGATCGCGCCCGGCAAAGGCCACGCGGCGGCGACTACGACGCTGGTCTAAACCGCGATGCTGATAGCGAGGCGCTACTCTGCGGCCTGGGCTGCCCGGCCACTGCCAAGCAGTTCGGCCTTGGCGGCATCGTATTCACGCTTGAGCCGGGCGACCAGTTCAGCCACCGGCGGCGAGTCCTGGATCAGGCCGACGCCCTGGCCCGCACCCCAGATATCGCGCCAGGCCTTCGACTTCGAGCTGCCGCCCGAGCCGAAGCTCATCGTGCTCTTGTCGGCTTCGGGCAGGTTGTCGGGATCCATGCCGGCGGCAGCGATGCTTTTCTTCAGATAGTTGCCGTGTACGCCGGTGAACAGCGAGGAATAGACGATGTCGTTGGCGGCGGAGTCGATCAGCATCTGCTTGTAGCCCGGAGCGGCATTGGCTTCCTGCGTCGCGATGAAGCGCGTGCCCATATAAGCGAAGTCCGCGCCCATCGCCTGTGCGGCGAGAACCTGCCGGCCATGCGAGATCGAACCCGACAGCGCAAGTGGTCCGGCGAAGAACTGCCGCACCTCCGAGACCAGCGCAAACGGACTAAGCGTGCCGGCATGGCCGCCGGCGCCGGCGCAGACCAGGATCAGACCGTCGACACCGGCCTCCAGCGCCTTCTTGGCATGCCGGATATTGATCACGTCATGCAGCACGATACCGCCATAGGAATGGATGGCATCGACCACTTCGTTGGGCGCGCGCAAGGAGGTGATGACGATCGGCACCTTGTACTTCACGCACATCTCGACGTCGTGTTTCAGGCGGTCGTTCGAATGATGCACGATCTGGTTGACGGCGAACGGCGCCACCGGCTTGTCGGGATTGCTGGCGCGATACTCGTCCAGTTCGGTGGTGATCCGCTGCAGCCACTGCTCCAGCACTTCGGCGGGGCGCGCATTCAGCGCGGGGAACGATCCCACGATGCCGGCCTTGCACTGGGCGATTACCAGCTCGGGTCCGGAGACGATGAACATCGGCGAGCCGATCACCGGCAGCGACAGGCGGCCCTGAACGACGGCAGGAAGGGTCATAGGTTTCCTCCAGGAAATTTGTTGGCCGGATGATCCGACAGGCCCGCTGCGCCGTCAATCGCGGCGGATGTGAATCGCTCACATTGACGCTACGGCAGTCATCCAGTCCGCCATGGGATACGTAGAAAACTCGAAACAAGCGGACACCATGCTCACAGCCCTGATCATTCTGGGCGCCACCCTGTTCGGCCTTGGCGCCACCAGCGAACACATCACCCGTCAGGCGGAACGCGATTTCCCGCCGGAGGGTCGGATCGTTGAAGCGGGCGGTATCCGCCAGCATGTGATCGAGCGCGGCGAAGGTCCGCCGCTGGTAATGATCCACGGTGCCTATGGTGCGGCGGGCGATTTCGCGGCCAGCCTGCTGCCGCAGACCGCAGCAAAATTCCGCGGCATTGCCATCGACCGGCCCGGTCATGGCTATAGCGAAGGCATCGACAGCGATACGCCCGATGCGCAGGCGCGAATGCTGCGTGCTGCGCTAGAAACGCTGGGCGTGCGCCGGCCGATCCTGCTCGGCTTCTCCTACGGCGGCGCCGTGGCGCTCAGCTATGCCTTGCAATATCCGGATGAGGTGGCGGCGCTGGTGCTCGTCAACCCGGCGACGCACCCCTGGCGCCGCGGCCCCACCATGCCCTTTGGCGTGGCGGACGCGCCGCTGATCGGACCGATCCTGAAACACACGTTTGTCACGCCGCTCGGGCTGGCACTCAAGGACAGTGCGGTGGCATCGGTTTTCGCGCCGGAGCCGGTGCCGCCATCCTTTGAAACTGCGCCCGTGACCCTTGGCCTGCGGCCGGACGACTATGCCGCCACTGCCCGCGAGATCCGCGCGCTCGACGCTTTCCTGCGTGCACAGGTTCCGCGCTATCCGGACCTGCGCCTGCCGGTGGCGATTGTCGTGAATGACGGCGACACCTCCGTGCGATCCACCATCCATGGCCGGCGTCTGGCCTCGGTCCTGCGCGATGTCGAACTGGTGGTGACCGATGGCGGTGGCCATCCGCTGCATTTCTCCCGGCCTGCCGCAGTTCTCGCCGCCATCGACTGGGCAGCAGCGAAAGCAGGCTACTGAGCCGCGCGCAACTCGATCTGCGTGTTCGGACGCAGCACGGCCAGCAGCGCTAGCAGATCGGCCAAGGCCAGCGCAACGCAGCCTTCGGTGCTGCTGTAATCTGGCCGGGCGACATGCATGAAAATGGCGCTGCCAAGGCCGGGCACCGGCGGATCGTCGTTATGACCCAGAGCGACGATCACATCGTAGACCGCGTCCTCGCGCCAGAGCTTTTCGTGACTGGCGTCATAAGGCAGAGCCACATACCGGTTATAGGCCGGGTCATGCGGATCGTCGCACCAGCCATCCTGCGGCGTCAGCGCTTGCAGCGGCAGCCGCGTCTGCGGCGCGGCGATGCGGTCCGGACGGTAAAACACCTGACGCAAAGCATATCGGCCCAGCGGCGTAGCGCCGTCGCCCTCGCGCTTCTCGGCTTCGGGCAGCACGCCGCCCTTGCCGAGCGCACAGCGGAACCGCAGCCCGCCGAATGAAAGAAAGCCGTCAGAGGTGACGATGATGTCGCTCATACCGCCATCAGGCGGGATTCATTGCGGCGACGCAAGAGGCGAAGGGTCGCTTACGGCACGATGCCGGCGCGGCGGTTCTTCTCGTTCTGCATGTCGAAGTATTTCTGGTAGGCGTCGGCGGCACGGTTCGACCACTCGGCCTGCTTGTCGCCCTGCACCATGGCAGCGGTGGAAGCCGTGGCCGATTGCGGGGTGGCGAGATAATGGTTGCCGCGCACGGTGCCGAATTTCGCGGTCGCATTTGCCTGGGTCACAGGAGAGGTTCCTACCGAACGGGTCGGTAGGCCGCCGCCACCCGCCGGATGAGCGGGGAACCAGGTGCGGCCGTCGCTGCCTTGGACCGGCTGACGCGGCATCGCATTGACCTGCATCGGACCGGTTGTATGCGTCTGTGCCGGCTGACCGGGCAGCGGATTGGCCCGCGCCGTGTTAATCGCATCGGCGCGCGTCTCGGCCTGCTGGGTGGCGGCCGTCTGCTTCAGCGCCTGAAACAGGTCGGCCGGCAGTTCGATGGCGCCGCCGGGGCTGCCTGCCGCCGGCGCGGCGACCTGCTTTGTCGCACTTGGCTGGCGCTCGCTGCGCGGATCCATGGCAACGCCCAGCTTCATCTCCGGTTCGGGCGCAGGCTGTGTCTGTGTCTGGGCAATCCGGGATGCAGGGCCCGGCTGCGACGCCGCAGCCACCATGGTCTGCGCTTCATCCCTGGGTGCGAGATCGATGCCCAGCGCCGCGAGCGCATGCTCGCCCGGGTCCTTGCCGGTGGATTCTTCCACCATGCCGCTGACCAGAGAGGCAACCAGACCGATTGGGCCGCCGAACAGGCCGCCGCCGGCGATGCGCGCACCCGGATCGATCTTGTCGCCTGTCATGGCGCGATAGACCGTGCCGACAATCGGGATATGCTGCAGCGGATTGATGATGTCGAGGAAATCGCCGAAGGTGAATCCGTCCTCACCGAACAGCGGCTTGCCGGGTTTGGCGGACGCACCTTCCTCTTCGGCCATTCTGGCCGGGCGCGACGGCAAATCGTTGATGCCGTGGACGTCGTAGGTGGTCAGGCTAGACATGATGGTCCTTTCCTCGGGACACATCTTTGCAAGCCGCAGGCCAAGAAGCCGGCCTGTAAAATCAGATGGTTAACCGGTAACCCAGCGCCACCCGGCAAATCCTGCCGGGCCGTCAGAGATAATGGCCGGAGCGTTTGCGCTTGGCGGCCAGATAGGCCTCGTTATGGGCATTGGTCGGGAATTTATGCGGCACCCGCTCAACGACCTCGATGCCGCAGGCCGCCAGGCCGGACACTTTCTCGGGGTTATTGGTCAGCAGCCGCACCCGGCTGAAGCCCAGCTTCTGCAGCATGCGGGCGGCCGGCAGGAACCAGCGCTCATCGGCATCGAAGCCGAGCCGCTGGTTGGCATCCACCGTGTCGAAACCCTGATCCTGCAGCTGGTAGGCGCGCAGCTTGTTGACCAGGCCGATGCCGCGGCCTTCCTGGGCCAGATACAGCAGCACGCCGCCGCCCGCCTGGTTGATGGTGCGGATCGCGCCGCGCAGCTGTTCGCCGCAATCGCAGCGCAGGCTGCCGAGCAGATCGCCGGTGAAACATTCCGAATGCAGCCGCGTCAGCACCGGCTGGGCCGGGTCAGGCGTCCCGATCACGAGAGCGAAATGCTCCTGCCGGCCATCGGCCGGGCGGAAGGCGAAAAGCTGTGCCGTCTCGGCATCCGCCACCGGCAACCGGGCGCGGCTGACCGGCTGAAGCGTTTCCGCCGCCGCCGTGTCATAGGCGGCCACGGCGGCTTCCGGCAGTACCAGCAGATCGCCGGGCAGCGCCGCATCGGCCGGCAGGTCTATATGGATCGCCGCCGGCAACAGGTAGGCCGTCTTGGCAAGCTTTACCGCCAGACGCGCGCTCTCCGGCGGAGCCGCCTTGATGCGGGTGAACGGCCCGCGCAAGGGCGCGGCCAGATCGCGACTGGCATCGGCCAGATCGCGGATCAGGGCTGCACGGTCTTCGACCGGAACCGGCAGGTCATGCAGGGGTAACAGAATGGTGTCATGCCCGGTGGGGCCGATATGCAGCACGGCGGCACGCGAGGCAGGCAGGACGAGCGCTGCCGCCGTGTCGTAGGGTTGCAGGCCGGCAAGAGTCGCTTCGGTCAGGGTTTCGGCGGCCAGCACCAGAATGCGCCGGTCGTCGCCGCCCAGCAGCATTACGGGGCGGCCGCGACGCAACTCGTGACCGGCGCGGTCGACGGCAATAGCGGCAGCGGCAGGGGAAAAATCAGTCATGACCGATCCGATGTACGACTCTGGCGGCGACCCGGCAACCCATGGGGAACCGGCAACCCGCCAGGAGGCCGATCCTGCCGCCGCGGTATCTGCCCGGATGCCGCCCGGCGCGGCCGAATTCGCGCCCTGGACCACGCCCAGCCTGCAGGCCCGCCTGATCGCCCGCGGCCTGCGGCGCCTGGTCAAGCCGCGCCGGGTCACCCGAAACGATGTGGCGCTGATCCGCGCCCTGATGGCCGCCATCACCCGCAGCCGTCCCCTGCCCGGCGTGACCGTCGAACGGGTCAAATTTCCTGTCCATGGCGAATGGCTGCGCCCGCGCCAGCCGCGACGCGGCCGGGCGATGCTGTATCTGCATGGCGGCGGCTACATGGCCGGCAACCCGCGCACCCACCGTGCCATCACCGCGCGGCTGGCGCATCGTCTGGCGGTTGCGGTCTTTGCGCTCGACTATCGCCTGGCGCCGGAACATCCCTACCCCGCTGCGCTGGAGGATGCTGTGGCAGCCTGGCGCTGGCTGCTGGATGGGGGCTGGCGGGCGGACCGTATCTGGCTGGCGGGCGACTCCGCCGGTGGCGGGCTTGCGCTGGCCCTGATGCTGGCCTGCAAGCAGCAGGGCCTGCCGCTGCCCGCCGCGGCAGCGCTGTTTTCGCCCTGGACCGACCTGACCTGCAGCGGCGCGGCGGTCACCGAGAATGCGCAAAGCTGCGCCTGGTTCACGGCGCAGCATCTGGATTTCGCGGCCCGCCTCTATGCCGGCAGCCATACGCCGGGCGATCCGCTGATCTCGCCGCTGCATGGCGACCTGTCGGGCCTGCCGCCGCTACTGCTGCATGTTAGCGACAGCGAACTGCTGCGTGACGACTCGCTGCGGCTGGAGGCGAAAGCCCGCACGGCCGGCACCCCCGTCCGTCTGCGGATATGGCATGGCCTGCCGCATGCCTGGCCGAATTTCGCCGGGCTGATGCCGGAGGGCGATGCCTGCCTGGAAGATGCCGCCAGTGCCCTGCTCGCCCTGTCTGCTGGTTAATCCGTCTGCCAGTTAATCCGTCTGCCGCTTGAGCCAGCCGACGCGAACAGGCAGACTCAGGCGCGCCGTCGCACCATAGCGGCGCGAGTCGGGAGACCTGTTTGCAGGAAAAAGAACTGCGTCTGGCGCTGGTGTGTTTCGGCGGCGTCTCGCTCGCCATCTACATGCATGGCGTCACCAAGGAAATCCTGAAACTGGTGCGCGCCTCGCGCGCCTATCACGACCTGCCGAAGGGCAAGACGCGCGACACGGCCCGCTTCGCCGACCATGTGCAAGCGAGCGATACCGAATACGACAGTGAGCACGCCTATTTCGAGCTGCTGCAGGAGATCGGCAGGCATGTCGATCTGCGCGTCGTCGTCGATGTGATCGCGGGCGCATCGGCCGGCGGCATCAACGGCCTGATCCTCGGCCGCGCGCTGGCGCATAACCTGCGCATCGATCATTTCCGTAATCTGTGGCTTCGCGAAGCCGATGTCGAACGCCTGCTCGACACCGAAAAGCGCGCCAGCCAGTGGAGCAAGGCCTATATGCGTCCGCTGCTGTGGCTGGCGGCGCGCTCGCGGTTCGGCCGGCTGCTGCTGGGCGAGAGCGAAGTGCTGCAGAAGGTGTCGCTGTTCACCCGCTCGCGCTGGTTCCAGCCGCCGTTCGACGGCACGCATCTGCTGCGCCAGCTGATGGCCGGGCTGGAAGGTATGGGCGATCCGAAAACGCCAGGCGACTCCCTGATGCCGACCAATCTGGCACTCGACCTGTTCGTGACGCTGACCGATTTTTACGGCTTCCTCCAGCATATCCCGATTCACGATCCGCCCTATGTGCGCGACCGCGAGCATCGCCATGTGCTGCGCTACAGCTATCGCCGCTGGTCGGGCGGCGACGAGCAGTCCGACTTCACCCGCGCCGATGCGCCCGCACTGGCGTTCGCCGGTCGTGCCACCTCGGCCTTTCCCGGCGCCTTCCCGCCAGCACAGATCGGCGAGATAGACCGCCTGCTGGCCGAACAGGGCCGGCAGTGGCACAACCGCGACAGCTTCATTCGCCGCAATTTCGCCGATTACCTGCGCGCCGACCTCGATCCGGAACTGACCTCCTTCGTCGATGGCGGCGTACTGGCCAACAAGCCCTTTGCCGCCGCGATGAAGGCGATCCGGGGGCGGCCGGCCTATCGCGAGGTGGATCGCCGGCTGGTCTATATCGATCCGCAGCCGCTGCGCCCGCCACCGCCGCCGACCGGCCGCATTCCCGGATTCTTTCGGGTACTGAAGGGCGCGCTCAGCGATATTCCGCGCAACGAGCCGATTTCCGATGAACTGATCGGCGTCAGCCGCTTCAACGAGCGTGTCCGTCATCTGCGCGGCGTGATCGAGGCGACCCAGCCGCAGATCGCACGCCTAGTCGAGGAAAGCGCGCCACAGCATCTCGATGCGAGTTTAAGCGAAATGGAAGTGCGGCTCTGGCGCATGCAGGTCAGCGAACGCGCCGTGCGCGAAGCCGGGTTTGCCTATGAAGGCTATGTGCGCCTCAAACTGGGCGCCGTGCTGGACTTCGTCACCAGACTGGTCTGCGACGCCTGCGGCCATGGCGAACGTTCAACCGAAGCGCAATGGACGCGGCAGGCCTTGCTGCACTGGGCCGAGACGCGCGGCGTCTGCTACACGGTCAAGCAGTTCGAAAAGGCGCGGCCCGGCGCCGCCATCGACGAACTGCCCGGCTGGGTGCGGTTCCTGCTGCGCTTCGACGTCGCCTTCCGCACGCGCCGGGTGCGCTTCCTGGTCCAGCAGCTCAATCAGCTCTACGGCAAGCTGGCCGAGCCCGAACATCGCGGCCTGAAAGCCGAGGAACTCGACAAGCTGAAACGCACACTCTACGAGGCACAGGAGACGCTGCGCCATTTCGGCAGCGCCCAGTGCCTTGCGGCCGCAACCATCGAGCAGATCAAGGCGCTGTTCTTCCGCCGCGTCGCACTACAGCAGGCCGACCTGCTTGCACAGGATGCGCGCGACTTTGCCGCGCGGAACCTGACGGCCATCGACGCCGCCATCGACGCGATGGGAGTCGATATCGACCTGAACCGCCGCACCGACCAGCTGGATGCACTGTTCGCCGATCTTGCGCCGCAGGACTGGAGCGCACCGGCGCGACAGACACTGCTGGTCAGCTATATCGGTTTCCCCTTCTGGGACGTGCTGACCTTCACCATCACCAACTGGCGCGATCTCGGCGAGTTCAACGAGATCCGCATCGACCGCATCAGCCCGGAAGATGCCGTCGCCATCCGCAAGGGCAATACGCTGAAGGGCGTCAACCTGGGTCGGTTCGGCGGATTCTTCAGCCGTGCCCATCGCGAGAACGACTATCTCTGGGGCAGGCTGCATGCCGCCGACCGCCTGATCGACATCGTCTACGATGCTGCCAGCGGGCCTGGTATCGACATCCCGCTCGACCGGACCGCAATCAAGCTGAAGGCCTTCCGCCTGATCCTGGACCGCGAAGCCGCCAATCTGGCCGTCAGCCAGACGCTGATCGCCGATCTGCGCCAGGAACTGGACGCCATCGCGGCTGGCAAAGTCGCGTGAACTGCCGGTTGCGCGGCTTGTCCGGCTAGGGATTTGGCGTATGCTCGCCACCGCCCTTTTTCAGCTAGCCAAGCGAGCCTTACCGTGACCCGTTCGATCCGTTCCGCCCTCCTCATTGCTGCTGCTGTGGTGGCGCTCAGCCCTATCGCCGTCGCGCAGCCGAGGCAGACGGCCAAGGCAGGCGAGGATCCGGTGGTGGCGCGCGTGAACGGCCAGCCGATCTATCGCTCGGCGGTGCTGGACTTCTACAATCAGCTGCCGCCGCAGATGGCGCAGATTCCGCTGGAGCAGATCGCGCCGGGCATCATCAACGAACTCGCGGCACGTAAGCTGCTGAGCGACGCCGCCGAAAAGGCCAAGCTGGGCGATAACGCCGATGTGAAGAAGCAGCTGCAGAGCGCACGCGAGCAGGTGCTGCAGCAGGCCTATCTCGACCGCAAGGTGAAGGAAGACGTCACCGAAGCCAAAATGAAGGCCCGCTACGACGAGTTGATCAAGCAGCAGCCGGCGGAAGAAGAGGTGCATGCCCGCCACATCCTGGTGAACAGCGAGGCCGATGCGAAGGCCGCGCTGGAGGAAGTGAAGAAGGGCACCGACTTTACCGAAGTCTCGAAGAAGCGTTCGACCGGGCCGACGGCCGCCACCGGCGGCGATCTCGGTTTCTTCACCAAGGACAAGATGGTGCCGGCTTTCGCCGAAGCCGCCTTCAAGCTGCAGCCCGGCCAGGTGACCGAGGCGCCGGTGCAGACCCAGTTCGGCTGGCACATCATCAAGGTGGAAGCGCGCCGCAAGTCCGAGCCGCCGAAATTCGAGGATGTGCGCGGCCAGGTTTACGAGATGATGAGCGGCGAGGCTGTCGAGAAGGTGGTGGCCGACCTGCGCAAGAGCGCCAAGATCGAGACGCTCGACTGGCCGCAGGATAGCGGCAAGCTGCCGACCATCGCACCCGCCCCGAAAAAGAACTGACCTCAGCACGCAATAGAAGAAAGCCCAGGAGCTTCACGATGGCTGCGCATCCGGTTTCGCCGCTGGCCCCGACGTCCTATCCGGCCCTGCCGGCCATCGCAGGTGCGCGTTTCGCCACCGGCCATTCCGGCATCCGCTACAAGAACCGCGACGATCTGCTGCTGATCGACTTCGCATCGGGCACCACGGTGGCCGGACTTTTCACCCGCTCGTCGATGCCGGGCGCACCGGTGGAATGGTGCCGCAAGATCCTGCCGAACGGCGCCGCCCGCGCGCTGGTGGTGAATGCCGGCATCGCCAATGTGTTTACCGGCAAGGCCGGCGCGCAGGCAGTGAAGACCACGGCCGACGGCGCCGCCAAGACGCTGGGCTGCAAGGCCAACGAGGTCTATCTCGCCTCGACCGGCGTGATCGGCCAGATCCTGCCGGCCGAGAAGATCGTGGCGCAGATGCCCAAGCTGAAAAGCGGCCTGCAGGACAGCGACTGGATGCGCGCCGCCAAGGCGATCATGACCACGGACACCTTCCCGAAGCTGGCCACCGCGAAATGCAAGATCGACGGCAAGGCCGTGACCATCAACGGCTTCTGCAAGGGCTCGGGCATGATCGCGCCCGACATGGCGACCATGCTGGCCTTCATCGTCACCGACGCGAAGCTGCCGGCCGAGGTGTTGCAGGCACTGCTGAAGGCCAGCAACAATCAGAGTTTCAACTGCCTGACGGTGGACGGCGATACATCCACCTCCGACACCGTGCTGCTGTTCGCTACCGGCAAGGCCGGCAATACGGCGCCGGCCAAGGCCTCCGACAAGCGACTGGCCGATTTCCGCAAGGCGCTGACCGCCGTGATGTCCGACCTGGCGCAGCAGATCGCCAAGGATGGCGAAGGTGCGCAGAAACTGGTGACCATCGACGTGACCGGCGCCAAGAGCGACACCTCGGCACGGGTCATGGCGCGTGCGATCGCCAATTCACCGCTGGTGAAGACCGCGATTGCCGGCGCCGATGCCAACTGGGGCCGCATCATCATGGCGGTGGGCAAGTCGGCCGAACCGGCCAACCGCGACAAGCTGGTGATCAAGATCGGCGGCAAGGCGGTGACCAAGAACGGCATGGTGCGTCCGGACCACGATGATGCCGCCGCCACCAAGCATTTCCAGAGCCGCGATGTGCGCATCGAGGTGGATGTCGCGGTCGGCAAGGGCGCGGCGCGCGTCTGGACCTGCGACCTGACGCACGGCTATATCGACATCAATGCCGACTACCGCAGCTGACGATCCACTCTGCCCCGGCGATGCCACGGCGCTGCTGACACCCAAGCCGGTCGTTCTGGTTGTCGCGGTGGCGCTGGTCGACACCGATAACCGCGTGCTGCTGACCCAGCGCCCGCCGGGCAAGAAGCTGGCCGGACTGTGGGAGTTTCCCGGTGGCAAGGTGGAGCCCAACGAAACGCCGGAAGCGGCCCTGATCCGCGAGCTGCATGAGGAACTGCATCTCGACATCTCGGCCGCCTGCCTGGCGCCCTATGCTTTCGCCAGCCATTCCTACGACGACTTCCACCTGCTGATGCCGCTCTATGTCTGCCGCCGTTGGGCCGGGCAGCCGCAGCCGCGCGAGGGCCAGGCGATGAAATGGCTGCGGCCGGTGAAGATGAACCCGCAGGAGATGCCGCCGGCCGATGTGCCGCTGGTGGCCATGCTGCGCGACCTGCTGACCTAGGGCACTGCGCACTCCGTCCCGTTCGGGGCCAGTTTCGTCCCATTCCGTCCCGTTTGAGCCTGTTGCATCCCGTTTCGGCCCGTTAACTCCAGGCGAGGCCCTTGGCTTTTCGCGCCAAGTCATTGATTTCCCTATAGACTATGTCCAATAGCCGGGATGATATGGCGCATGCCATATGCATATACGGAAAAGAACAATTGTTCCTTTATAGGAATAATAGCATCGAGATCCCAACAAGACAAATGTAAGTCTGGGTTACCGCGCAGGCGGGAACCCAGACTGACCATTGTCTGGATCCCCGCTTTACCGGGGATGACGAGTTCCGCGCCTTACTGCGACACCCGCTCGAGCGCTTCCGGGCTGTACTGCGCGGCGAATTCCTCTGACGGCGCAATCGGCTTGATCACATCGACCAGGACGCCACTCGGATCAGCGACGATGAAATGCCGCTGACCAAAGGCCTCGTCGCGGATGGTCAGCCGGATGTTCAGTCCCGCCGCCTGCGCCTGCGCATAGACGGCATCGACATCCTCGACCTCGAAATTGATCAGGACACCCTGCGCCGGCTTGCGGAACCCTTCAGGGATGGTCTCGTGGGTGTGGTCGAGTATGGCAAGATTGACCCGCGAATCGCTCCGGCTGATGAGATGCACATACCAGTCGCTCTCGAAGGCCGGGGCGAAGTCGAAATGGGTTTCATAGAAGGCCCGGGTCTCGGCCAGTTTGTCGGTGCAGATGACGGGGTAATAGCTGGTGATCTTCATGGGAACTCCCTGGGTGGCGGTGGTGGACGGCTCGGTTAAAGGGGTGGACTGGCCGTCCTGGGCTTGATATAAACATACAGGCTGTATGTATGCAAGAGAAACGTCAGAGCAAGGCTGAAAAACATGCGGCGACGCGGGCGGCCCTGCTGGCCACCGCGCGCGGACTGTTTGCCGCCAAGGGATATGCCGCCACCGGCACCGAAGAGGTGGTCGTGCAGGCCGAGGTGACGCGCGGCGCGCTCTATTATCATTTCGCCGACAAGCAGGCGCTGTTCGCCGCCGTGGTCGAGCAGGTGGCGCAGGAGGTGCTGACGGCCATCGAGGCCGCCGCGGCCAAAGCGACATCGCCGCTGGATGGCCTGGTGCGCGGCAGCCGAGCTTTCATCGCGGCCTGCCTGGAGCCTGGCGCGCGCCAGATCTATCTGATCGACGCCCCCTCGGTGATCGGCTGGCAGCGCTGGCGCGAGATCGATGCCCGTCATGGCATGGGCTCGCTGCGGCAGGGCGTGGAAGCCGCCCTCGCCAATCTGCCGCAGAGACAGAAACTGTCAGCCGAGGCCCTGACCTATCTGCTGAGCGGTGCGATGAACGAGGCCGTGCTCTGGCTGGCCGAAGCGAAGGATGAAGCTGCTGCGCGCCAAGCTGCCGAGGCCGCGCTCACGCGCATCCTCGAGCTCTTGTTTACGCCCAAGGTTTAATTCGGTTTGAGCGGCCCGCCGATGGGATGCGCCACCGTGCCCAGCGCATCGGCCAGGCGATGCGTCGCCTGGCCCGGCCGCAGCGGCTTCTGCTGGCTCTCATGCGGCGACCAGCCGGTCAGGCTGATCGTCTCGAAGGTAGCCGGTACGCGGCCGTCCGGACCGGCAAAGCGCTGCTGATACAATTCCGCCATGCGCAGCAGGGTGGCGCGGCGGGTGAAGCCCTTGCGCCGGGCCAGCACCGCATTGGTTTCGCCCATGCCGCGCAGGTCGCGCATCAGGGCAAAGGCATCGGAATAGGTTACCGGGATGATTTCGCTGTCCGCCACGGGCAACGCGAAGCCGGCGCGCTGCAGCAGCGCGGCGCCATCGAGCGTTTCGGCCATCGGCGAGATGCGCGGACTGGCGCCACCCTCGAGTTCGGCTTCGGCCGCCAGCCAGCATTGCCGCATCTCGCTGAGCGTTGAACCGCCCAGCATGGCGCCGAGAAAAAGACCATCGGGCTTGAGTACGCGACGGATCTGGATCAGCGCGCCGGGCAGGTCGTTGACCCAGTGCAGGTTGAGCAATGCGATGACGAGATCGAATTTGCCTTCTGCGAAGGGCAGGAATTCTTCATCGCCCACCGCATGCAGACCCGCACCGCCGACGGCATCCATCGATACGATGCGCTCGATCCCGCCGCGCCCCTCCAGATGCGACTGTAGCCAGGCCGCATCGCAGCCCTGCACCAGCGCCAGCGGGAAGCTGCGGCGGATATCGTCCAGCCGGTCCAGTAACCGCTCTGCCACGGCGGCGCGCAGGAAATCTGAATCGCCTGCAATCCTGGCCGCACGCTGGCGCTGACGCCGCTTGGCGGCGCGATCGAAGACCTGCATAGTGTCGTTCATCGCTGCATTCTGCCACGGGCCCTCGCACCTCGCCATGCCGGTACGGAGCAAAATTAAAAAGGCTGTGACCAAGGCCATCGAAAAGCCTGCGGGGAAGCTTAAATCGACGCGACGAACCCGAGAACGTAAACCGCTGAACCTCGCCCTGCAGGGCGGCGGCACCCACGGCGCCTTTACCTGGGGTGTGCTGGACCGATTGCTCGAAGAAGACTGTTTCGAGATCGAAGGGATCAGCGGCACGTCTGCCGGGGCGATGAACGCCGCCGTGCTGGCCTATGGCCTGCATCGCGGCGGGCCGGAGATGGCGCGCGCGAGCCTACGCGACTTCTGGAAACGCGTGGCCGATGCCGCCGCCCTGTCGCCGTTCCGCCCGACGCTGCTCGATCAGTGGTTCAAATTCGGCGGCATCGACTATTCGCCCAGTTACCAGTTGATGGAATTCACCACCAAGCTCGCCTCGCCCTACCAAACGCTCTCGGGCGGCGAGAATCCGCTGCGTGAGATTCTTGAAAAGACCATCGACTGCGACAGCCTGCATGAAGGCATCTCGCTGAAACTGTTCGTCTGCGCCACCGATGTGCTGGAAGGCAAGATCAAGGTGTTCCAGAACGAGGAACTGAGCATCGATGCCCTGCTCGCCTCGGCCTGTCTGCCGCAGCTGTTCCAGGCCGTGCAGATCGGCAAGAGTTTCTACTGGGATGGCGGCTTCATGGGCAATCCGCCGATCTTCCCGATCATCTACAACTGCGACTGCCGCGATGTGCTGATCGTGCAGATCAATCCGATGAAAATCCCCTCTGTGCCGAAGACGCCGCAGGCCATCCTCGACCGCGCCAATACGCTGAGCTTCAATTCCAGCCTGGTGCGCGAGATGCGGGCGATCAATTTCGTCACCAAACTGATAGAGTCCGGCTTCGACGATGGCGGACGGCTGAAGCATATGCTGATCCACACCATCGATGCGGAAGAGCAACTGGCCGCCTTCGGCGCGACCAGCAAATACGATGTGAACTGGGATTTCCTGCAGAAGCTCTATGCGCTCGGTCGCCGGCAGGGCGCGACCTTCCTGCGCAAGCATTTCGACAGCATCGGCAAGGAATCGACCACCAATATCGTGGCGAAGTTCCTCTAGCTATTCCGCTGCCAACTATTCCGCGGCTTGGGCCGGCTGCAGTACCCGCATAATGGCCCTTGCCCGCTTGGCCACCTTCTGCGCCGTGAAGCCCGGCTTGTACAGCGCGCCGCCGAAACCGAAACCGGCCGCGCCGGCTTCGAGCCAGCCATCCATATTATCGGCATTAATGCTGCCGACCGGAATCACCGGCATGGTGCGCGGCAGCACGGCGCGCAGGCTTTTCAGCACCGCGGGCGAGGCCGCCTCGGCGGGGAACAGCTTCAGCCCGTCGGCGCCGGCCTCGATCATGTCGAAGGCTTCGGTGGGCGTGAAGAAACCCGGCACAGCATACATATCCAGCACCTTGGCCTTCTGCACGACATCGCGACAGGCATGCGGCGACACCGTGAGCCGTCCTCCGGCCTGGGCGATACGCTTGACCATGGTGCAATCCACCACCGTACCGGCGCCGATCAATGCCCGGTCGCCGAAATGCTTGGCCAGATGGCTGATGCTGACCAGCGGGTCGGGCGAGTTGAGCGGCACTTCGATGATGCGGATGCCGGTCTCGATCAGCGCGGCACCGATCTCGACCACTTCCTCGGGCTTCACGCCGCGCAGAATGGCAATGGCGGGGCTGGCCTGCAGCCAGGCCGACAGATCCTTTGTTGTATGATCCTTCATGGCGTCCTCCTCGCCGCGTGCTGCGCTAGGCGATAGAGCCCAGCGGCCGCGGCATCTTCCGGCGCCACATCGGTATCGATACCGAGCAAGGCGAAAGCCTTCCGGTAGCGCATCGCCAGTCCGCCGGTGCCGACGATGACGACCTTCCCGGCCCAGACGGTTGCCCGCACTTCATGGCCGATCAGGATACCTGAAAGATAGTGCGCCGCAGCCTCGGCGGAAAGCTCATTGAACAGCCTTCGCGTGCGCACACTGAAAATGTGATGCAGCAATCCGCCCGGCCGGCCGGACAGTGCCAGGCCGGCTTCGAAAGCGGCGGCATCCAGTTCTTCGCCGCCTTCCGGTGCCAGCATCGCGGCGATCAGCCCATGGCTTTTCAGCAGGGCGAAGACCTCGCCGGTCATGGCCGTGGCAAAGCCCGCGATCCGGCCATCGCGTACCTGCACATGCTTGGAATGGGTGCCGGGCATGCAGAGCGTAGCCTCGGCGGGCAGATCGAGGCCGAAGATCTGGGTTTCCTCGCCGCGCATCACATCGGGTACACCCTCGGCATTGCGACAGGTCAGGCCCGGCACGATCTGCGCAACACGTCCGCCGCCCAGATCGACCGGGCAGAGATGGGCCGCCAGTTCGGCCATGCCGGCCGGACATGCGGCATAGGGCACCTCGCGCCAGCCCTGCCGGCTGCCGACCATGCCGCTGAGCAGCACGGGGGCGGCGGGCTCGTCGCGTAGCCAGTCGCCGATCTGCTGCTGCAGTACGGCGGCGTAATCCGTGGGTGCCAGGCTGGCGATGCCGGAGGCGGCCGTGCGGCGCTCGCGGATGCCGCCGTCGTCCGTCAGGCGATAGGCGCGAAAACCGCTGCTGCCCCAGTCAATGCCGATCACTGGCGATGCCGATCATGTCAGCCGGCGAGACGCCGTCCCGTGCCGGCATCGAACAGGTGCACGCGATCGAGCCGCGGCATCACATGCATGCCGTTGCCGGGATGCACGCCGGGATGTTCGGCGAAGACGCCGCAGATTTGCGCGCCGCTGAGATCGGCATAGACGAAGGTACTGGCTCCCGTCGGCTCAACCACGCTGACCGTGACCGGCAGACCCTGACCGTCGGACGGCGTCAGATGTTCCGGCCGGATGCCATAGACCACCGGCTGGCCATCCTGGCCGCTGGCATTGCCACTGAGCGGCAGGTCGATGCCGGCCTCGGTCGCCACCCAGTTGCGGCTGCCGTCGTGGCGCAGCGTGCCCTTGATCAGGTTGATGGCCGGCGACCCGATGAAACCCGCCACGAACAGGTTGGCCGGCTGTTCGTAGAGTTCGAGCGGCGTGCCGACCTGCTCGACGATGCCGTCATGCATGACCACGATACGGTCGGCCATGGTCATGGCCTCGATCTGGTCATGCGTGACGTAGATCGAGGTGGTCCTGAGTTGCTGGTGCAGCGCCTTGATCTCGGTGCGCATCTGCACGCGCAGCTTGGCATCGAGATTCGACAGCGGTTCGTCGAACAGGAAGACCTGCGGGTTGCGTACGATGGCGCGGCCCATCGCCACGCGCTGGCGCTGGCCGCCCGACAACTGCTTGGGATAACGGTCGAGATACGGGTCGAGACCAAGGATCTGCGAGGCCTTTGCCACGCGTTCGGCAATCGTGTCGCGGCCGGCTTTGCGCAGTTTCAGCGAAAAGCCCATATTCTCGCGCACCGTCATATGCGGATAGAGCGCGTAGTTCTGAAACACCATGGCGATATCGCGGTCTTTCGACGGGATATCGTTCACCACCCGGTCGCCGATGCGGATGACACCGCCGGAAATCTCCTCCAGCCCGGCGATCATGCGCAGCAGGGTGGATTTACCGCAGCCGGACGGCCCGACCAGCACGACGAATTCGCCGTCGGGAATCTTGATGTCGATCCCGTGGACCACTTCCAGCGCGCCGTAACGCTTGCGCACGGCCTCAACGCTTACACTCGCCATTGCAAACTCCCTGTACTTTTCTTGTCGTGCCGGCCCTTACGACTTCACCGCCCCCGCAGTGAGACCGGAAACCATGTAACGCCGGAATGCGTAATAGACCGCCGCCGGCGGCAGCGCATAGATCGCACCGGTGGCCATCAGCACGTTGAACGGCGCATCGTCGGTGGTGAGGAAATGCCCGAGCGCGACGGCCAGCGTGATGTCCTTGTCGGCCGACAGCAGCAGGAAGGCATAGAGATATTCGTTCCAGGCCAGCAGCAGAGCATAGGTGCCGATCGCCACCAGCGACGGCGCCATCAGCGGCAGATAGATCAGGTAAAAAATCTGCAGCGGACTGGCGCCATCGATACGTGCGGCCTCATCCAGCTCGTACGGCAGCTTGTCGGCATACTGCTTCAGCACCCAGATGGCATACGGCGACGCGAAGGTCACCATCGTGAGGATCAGCGACCATTGCGTGTTGAGCAGGCCATAGACGCCCATCACCTTGTACATCGGGATCGCCAGAAATGCCGGCGGGATCAGGTAGGTGGCCAGCGCCATGTTCGACACCAGACGTCCGCCGCGCACGCGCAGGCGACTGATGGCAAAGGTGGCGGTGGCGGCGACGGTGAGCGTGATCAGGCAGACCATCACGGCGACGAAGGCGCTGTTGCCGAGCTGCTGCCAGAAATGCTCGAGATAGTAATGCCCCTGCTTCAGCACCGTTTCGTAGTTTTCCAGCGTCGGCCGCGACGGCCAGACCGCGCCGGCGAAGGTTTCCACGCGCGGCGTGATCGACATGACGAACAGGTGATAGATCGGGATCAGGGTCCAGACCAGGATGACGACGCCAAGCAGCATCAGCCGGGCTTCGCCAAATATCTTGCGCAGGGTCATGTCTCGTCGCTTTTCTTCATGCGGCGGAGCATCAGGATCAGCAGCGGCAGCATGATCGGCAACGCCACCACCACCGTCGAGACGCCGACCTCGACTTCGGACATGCCGAAGGCGTAGCGGATACCGAGCGTGGCCAGAGTCTGCGTCGCATCGGCGGGACCGCCGCCGGTCAGCAGATAGATCGAGTTGAAGTCGCCCAGACTCATGATGGTCGAGAGCAGCGTGCAGGTGATGTAGAGATTGCGCATGCTCGGGAAGGTGACATAGGCGAATTTCTGCAGCCCGCTGGCACCGTCCACATCGGCCGATTCATAGAGATCCTTCGGGATCGCTAGCCGCCCCGCCAGCATGATCAGCGTCCAGAACGGCAGATATTTCCAGATATGGACCAGGCAGATCATGCCCAGACCGGACCAGCGGTTGAGCAGCCAGTTCGGACCTTCCTCGAAGGTGAAGCGGAAGATCAGCGCATTCACCATGCCCCATTCCGCATTGAGCATCCAGCGGAAGGACAGGATGGTGGGAATCGACGGGATCGCCCAAGGCAGGATGAAGATCACGCTGAGCCAGCGGATCCAGCGCTTCTCGTGGACGAAGAAACCCGACAGCAGCAGCGCCAGGAACAGCTTCAGGTTGACCGCGACGCCGAGGAAGAGCGCGGTGTTGACGATGGTGCGGGTGAAGACCGGATCGGTCCACAGCCGCTCATAGCTTTTCGGATTTGTGCCGAGCACCAGGCCGTAGACGACCGGGTAAACCACCAGGGTGATGAACAGCACGATATAGGGCACGAGGAAAATCAGGCCCCAGGCTGCCTCTGGCGAGAGGCGGCCCGGGGCCTTTTTCCCGGCTTGCACGTCGATTACAGCAGCCACGACGATCAGCCGTTACTCAGACTCAACCTTCGACGAGTTGTTTGATGCGGGCGAACATTTCGTCGACCGCCTGCTCCGGCGAAATCTTGTCCTGCACGACGCGCGACATGGCACGACCCCACACGTTCTCGGCATTCACCGTGGTGAACTTGTAGTTATACACGAAGGGGAACGGCACGGTCGGCTGCTTCACGAACTGCTGGTAGACGTTCTTGCGATGCTGGTCTTCCTGCCAGAACGGACGTTCCGCAGCTTCCTTGGTGACCGGGAACCAGCGGCCGAGCGAACCTTCCGTATAGGGGATCAGGTTTTCGGGCTGGGCCAGGAAAGCGAGGAATTCCTTGGCGCGCTTCTTGTTCGGCGAATCGGCGAAGGCCACCGCGAGCTTGATCGACACCAGATTGGGCAGCGGCTGCCCGTCGGGCTTGGCGGGCCAGTTGGTGGTGCGGATCAGATCGTAGTAGTTGATCTTCGCCTGGGCACGATCCTTCTCCTCCTTGGCATTCATCATGTCGTCCATGTGCTTGCCGGGCAGCGAGATAGTCGCGTTATGCGTCATCGGCGTGGTCTTGTTGTGGAAGGCCACGTTGTTGTCGACATCCTTCCACGCCAGCGAACCGGGTGGAGTGCAGCCCTTGACCACGATATCGGTGTAATCCTTGAGCGCGGACACCATGCCGGCCTTGATCTTCGGGTCGTTGATCAGCAGCTTGCCGTCCTTGTCGACCGGCATCGCGTTATAGGCGTTCACATAGGACAGGAAGCTGTAGAAGGTGTCTGACGCTTCCACCGAAGAGGGATGGCCGATGCCGTAGACGCGCTTGCCCTTGGCACGCAGGCCGGGCTGCACCTTGTCGCACCAGAAGGACCAGTAGCCCTTCCAGTCCTTCGGAATGTCGCTCTCCTTGAAACCGGCTTCCTCGACCATGTCCTTCCAGTAATTGGCATGCATGGTCTGCTGGTAGATCGGCATGCCGTAATAGGCGCGCTTGCCGCCCGGGCCCTGCAGGAAAGCGGTATCCAGCACGCCGGGCAGGAACTTGTCCTTGTTCGGCGCGATGATGTCCGACAGATCTTCCAGCTTGCCCTCAAAGGCCCATTTGCCGGCGGTGCGGAAATCGAAGGTCCAGCCGAAGGCGGCATCCGGCGGCGTCTTGGCTTCCACGGCCGAGACCGCCTTGGTGATGATGTCTTCCACGCCGAACAGGCTGAGTTCGACGGTGACGCCGGTCTTCTGCTTGAAGCGCTCGATGACTGCGTTCAGCGCGGTATCTTCGGCCGGATAAAAGCCCTTGTTGAACCAGATGGTGAGCTTTTCCTGCGCCAGTGCGGGTGTTGCACCGGCCAGAATCGCTCCACTGAAAACCGCACCGGCAATGAACCGGCCCGCGGCCTTACGCATGGCTGACTTACCCATTTTTATTCCTCCCTGCCTGACCCGTTGTGGGTTTTTCTGTCGATGACCGATGCGACGCGGCATAGTTTCGTAGCATCTTATATATCAGTTTAGCCAGCTCGATACGGACTGCCAAGCCTCTTTGCACAACTCGCCGCACATATAAGCGCCGAGTTGTGCGGCGCCCGCGCCCGTTCTGCCGCCGGTTCCGTGCGTCAGTGATTGTGCCGCGGGACCCCGTAGGTTTCGGCAATGCGCTGGTAGTCCGTGGCAAAGTCGAGGCAGCCGCCTGTGGACAACTGCCCGACATATTTGCGCTGCAGCTCCTGCCAGGGCGTCTGGTTGACCAGCTTGGGCGGGGTCCAGGCCTTGCGGCGTTTCTCCAGTTCTTCACTGGAGATCATAATGTCGGCGCTGCGCTTATTCAGATCGATGCGGATTTTGTCGCCGGTCCGGAGCAGCGCGAGCCCGCCGCCGACCGCCGATTCCGGCGAGGCATTGAGGATCGACGGGCTGCCGGACGTGCCGCTCTGGCGACCGTCGCCGATACAGGGCAGCAGGTTGATGCCCTGCTTCACCAGCCGGTCCGGCGGCAGCATGTTCACCACTTCGGCCGCACCCGGATAACCAATGGGTCCGGTGCCGCGGATGACCAGGATGCTGTTCTCGTCCACCGGCAGCGCGGGATCGTTGATCCGCGCGTGATAATCCTCTGGCCCCTCGAAGACGATGGCGGTGCCCTCGAAGGCATTGGGATCGCCGGGCCGTTCGAGATACTTCTTGCGGAATTCCGGCGAGACCACCGAGGTTTTCATCACGGCGGAGTCGAACAGCGTGCCCGACAGCACGGCAAAGCCGGCTTCCGGCAACATCGGCTTGTCATAGGTCTTGATCACGTTGCGGTCTTCGCAGACAGCATTTTTTACGTTCTCGCCCATGGTCTTGCCGTTCACCGTCAGCGCATCGGCATGCAGCTTGCCGGCTTCCAGCAGCTCGCGCATCACCACCGGCACGCCACCGGCATGATGGAACCCCTCGCCGAGATACTCGCCGGCCGGCATCAGGTTGACCAGCAGCGGAATGTTGTAGCCCACCTTGTCCCAGTCCTTCACATCCAGCTCGACGCCGATATGGCGCGCGATGGCATTCAGATGCGGCGGACAGTTGGTGGAGGCGCCGAGCGCGCTGGCGGCCACGATGGCATTCTCGAAGGCCTTGCGCGTCATGATCTTCGACGGGCGCAGATCCTCATGCACGATCTCGACGGCGCGGCGGCCGGTCTCGTAGGCCATCTGCGCGCGTTCGCGATACGGCGCCGGGATCGAGGCGCAGCCCGGCAGCGACATGCCGAGCGCTTCGGCCATGCTGTTCATCGACAGCGCCGTGCCCATGGTGTTGCAGTGGCCCGGGCTGGGCGCCGAGGAAGCCACCATTTCCAGGAACTGGTCATAATTGATGCGGCCGGCGGCGAGTTCCTGGCGCGCGAACCACACCACGGTGCCGGAGCCGGCGCGCATGCCCTTGTACCAGCCGTCCAGCATCGGGCCGCCCGACAGCACGATGGCGGGAATGTCGACAGTCGCCGCCGCCATCAACATGCCCGGCGTGGTCTTGTCGCAGCCGGTGGTCAGCACCACGCCGTCGATCGGATAGGAATAGAGCAGTTCGGCCAGCGTCATGTAGAGCAGGTTGCGGTCGAGCGCCGCGGTCGGCCGCTTGCCGGTTTCCTGGATCGGATGGGTGGGAAACTCCATCGGGATGCCGCCGGCATCGCGGATACCGTCGCGGATGCGCGTCGCCAGATCGAGATGATGGCGGTTGCAGGGCGACAGGTCGCTGCCCGACTGGGCAATGCCAATGATCGGCTTCCCGCCGCGCAGTTCCGCCAGCGTGAGGCCGAAATTGAGATAGCGTTCCAGATACAGCGCGGTCATGCCGGGATCGTGCGGATTGTCGAACCATTCGCGGCTGCGCAGTTTTTTCTTGTCGTTCTTCTTCTCGGTCATTTGGGGCTCCCTCAATTCGAATCTTCTATGTCTGCTTGATCTGGCGTTCCCGGTGCAGCACGAACAATCCGCTGGCCACGATAATCCCGGCACCCAGCAGCATCAGCGGCGTGGGCAGATCGGCGAAAAACAGCCAGCCGAGCAGGATCGCCCAGAGCAGCGAGGTGTAGGTGAACGGCACGACCACGGCTGCTGGTGCCAGTTTGAGCGACTGGTTCATGCACATATGTGCCGCCGTGGCGACCACGCCGATCAACGCCAGATAGCCGATACCCGGCAGGTCGACCGGTTCCCAGCCCCAGGGTAGGGTCAACAGCCCGACGCCGCCGACGGCAATGCTGTGATAGACGATCAGCGACAGCGAGTTGGTTTCGCGCAACTTGCGCGTCGCCACCATCGACAGCGCATAGGTGAAGCTGCCGCCCAGCGCGATCAGCGCCGGCGCGGTGAAGACCCCGCCGTCGGGCTGCAGCACCAGCAGCACGCCGATGAAGCCGATGCCGACCGCCAGGCCGCGGCGCCAGCCGACCGCCTCGCCCAGCAGCGGAATGGCCAGGATCGTCACGATCAGCGGTGTGGCCTGATACACCGCCATCACATCGGCCAGCGGCAGATGCCGCACGGCGAGATAGAAGCAGAAAACCTCGGCGACGATGAAGGCCAGGCGCAGGGCATGCTGGCCCGGCTGCTGCAACACAAAAACCTTGCGCCAGCCGGCTTTGTGAACCGCCGGCAACAGCACGACCAATGCGGTGGCCGAACGGATGAACAGCAGCTGGCCGACGGCCACGCTCGCCACCATCCACTTGCCCAGCGCGTCGTTGAAGGTGAACAGCGCCGTACCGAGCAGCATGAAGAGAACGCCGCGCCAATGGCCGGAGTCGATTGCCACCCCCGTCCCGACCGTGCGTTCGGACATACCTAGCCGCTCCGCCTTTCGCCGCGGCCACGCGCCTGCTCATGCAGAATGATCTGATAGTCACGCGAGGCCGCGCGGATATGCACGCCCAGCAGGTTCATCGCCTTGGTCTTTTCCTTGGCGCGCAGCAGCTTCACGATATTCTGGTGTTCGGCCAGAGAGTCGCCCACCGTCCGTTCCTTCGAGGTGACGCTGGCGCGCAGGGCCTGGATCTTCATTTCCAGCTGCTGGTGGGCCTGGGTCAGGAAACGGTTGTTGGCGCGCAGCAGGATATGGCGGTGATATTCCGTATCCAGGCGCCGATAGGCCGGAATGTCGCCATCGGCCACCGCCTTGGTCATGCGCTTCACATTCTGCTCCAGCGCCTCGACCAGTCCGGCTTCGTCATTCTGCAAGGCGTCGCGCAAAGCTGCCGCTTCGAGAATGACGCGATACTGGCACATTTCGGCGGCTTCCTCGGGCGCCAGTGAAAACACGAAACTGCCGCGCTGCGGCTGGATGTCGACCAGACCTTCCAGTTTCAGCTGCAGCAGGGCTTCGCGGACCGGCGTCTTGGAAATGCCGAGCTGAGCCGCTAGAACATTCTCCGAAAGCGCTTCGCCGAGCGCCAGTTCGCCGTTGGTGATCCGTCCGCGGACATGGTCCTTGACCAGTTCGGTGAGGGATTTCGGGCGCTCCAGCCGCGTTGTGCGCGCTGTGCCAGCTTTTGCCATGGCGGACGGACCTTTTCGACTTGCTCGACCGCCAGCGTAGCAGCGCAATCCGGGTCGCTTCAAGCCGGATAGTATCTGATATGTCAGTCAGCTTGCTCTTGCCCGCGCGCTCGGTTAGGAAGGTCATGCAATGGGAGACGCCCGGACGATGCCTTTCGACATCCTGTGCCTCGGCGAGGCCATGGTCGAGTTCAACCAGACCGGCGGTGCCGACAGCGACCAGTATCTGCGCGGCTATGGCGGCGACACCTCGAACTGCGCCATCGCTGCGGCGCGGCAGGGTGCCCTGTCCGCCTACTGCACGCTGGTCGGCCAGGACGTGTTCGGCGATCTGCTGCTCGATTTATGGCAGCGTGAACAGGTGGATATCAGCACCATCGGCCGGCGCAGCGACTGTCCGACCGCCATCTATTTCGTCACCCATGGCGAGACAGGCCATACGTTCACCTATTATCGCAAGAACTCGGCCGCCAGCCATATGACCCCCGCCGACCTGCCCGGCGAGGCGCTGGAGCAGAGCAAGGTGCTGCATGTGTCGGGCATTACGCTGGCCGTGAGCGACAGCTTGCGGGAAACGGCGCTGGCCGCCATGGCGCGCATGCGCAAGGCCGGTCGCAGGGTCTCGTTCGACACCAACCTGCGGCTCAAACTCTGGCCGCTGGAGACCGCGCGCGATGCCATCCATGCCGCGCTGAAGCTGTCCGACATCGCGCTTCCGAGTCTGGAAGATGCCGCTACGCTGACAGGCCTGAGCGATCCTCTCGCCATCCTCGACTATTATCGCGATCTTGGGATTCCGCTGGTGGTGCTGAAATGCGGCGCCGAAGGCGTGATCGTGGCCAGCCGCGAGGGTCGCTGGCGGCTGCCCGGCCATCGCGTGCCGACGGTGGATGCCACCGGTGCCGGTGACTGTTTCGATGGCGCCTTCCTGGCCGAACTGGTGCGCGGCGCGGCGCCGCTCGATGCGGTGGCCTATGCCAATGCTGCGGCAGCGCTCACCACCATCGGCTATGGCGCGGTGGCGCCGATCCCGCGCCGCACGGCGGTGGAGGCCTTCTTCCAGTCGGTCGGGCGCAGGGCGCCCGAACCGATCTGAAAGCCGGAATCGCTTAGCCTTTGTAGTTCCGCGCGGTCTGGTGCTGTTCGCCCAGGCCGGCGATGCCGAGATGAATCTTGTCGCCGTCCTTGAGATAGAGCGGCGGCTTCTGGCCCATGCCGACACCCGGCGGCGTACCGGTCGAGATGATGTCGCCCGGCTGCAGCGACATGAACTGGCTCAGGTAGCTGACCAGGTAGCGCACGCCATAGACCATGGTCTTGGTCGAACCGTTCTGGAAGCGCTTGCCGTTGATGTCGCAGAACATCGCCAGGTCCTGCGGATCGGGCACCTCGTCGGCCGTCACCAGCCAGGGGCCGATCGGGCCGAAACTGTCGCAGCTCTTGCCCTTGGTCCACTGGCCGTGGCGCTCGATCTGGAAGGCGCGCTCCGACACGTCGTTGATCAGGCAGTAGCCGGCGACATGCTTCATCGCATCGGCCTCGCTGACATAGCGCGCCACCGAACCGATCACGACACCGAGTTCGACTTCCCAGTCGGTCTTCTGCGAATTCTTCGGGATGATCACGTCATCGTTCGGGCCGGTGATCGCCGAGGTCGCCTTCATGAAAATGATCGGCTCCGGCGGCACGGTGGCGCCGGTCTCGGCGGCGTGATCGGAATAGTTGAGCCCGATGCAGATGAACTTGCCAACGCCGGCAACGCAGGGCCCGATACGCGGATTGCCTGGCACGACCTTCAGCGCCTGCGGATCGAGCGACTTCAGCTTGTCGAGGCCGGCCGGGCTGAGCGAGCTACCGCTGATATCCGGGATCGTGGTGGACAGGTCGCGAATGGTGCCGGTGGCATCGAGCAGACCGGGCCTTTCCTGGCCGGGCGGGCCGTAACGCAGCAGTTTCATGTTCGTATTCTCCCTTTAAGCGTCAGATCGTCCAGCCGCCGTCGATCACGTGGATCGTGCCGGTGGTGAAGGCGGATTCATCGGAGGCGAGATAGACCGCCAGCGCGGCGATCTCCTCGGGCGTGCCGAGCCGGCCGAGTGGCTGACGCGCCACGAAACCGGAGCGCGCCTGTTCGAGACCGCCGGCCGCGGCGGCCTGACTGGCGATACGGTCGTCCAGCGACGGCGTCTGGATCGTGCCGGGGCAGATCGCATTGGCGCGGATACCCTGCTTGATGAAGTCGGCCGCCAGCGATTTGGTCATGCCAATCACCGCCGCCTTGGTGGTGCCATAGACGAAGCGGTTCGGCGCACCCTTCACCGAGGAGCAGGCCGACGACATATTGACGATGGAGCCGCCCCTGCCGCTGGCGATCATCGCCGGCAGGAAGGCCTTCACCATGCGATACATGGCGCGCACATTGAGATCGAAGGAAAAATCCCAGTCCTTCTCTTCGGTTTCCAGGATCGTGCCGTGATGCACGAAGCCGGCGCAGTTGAACAGCACATCCACCGCACCGGTCTCTTTCGCAAAGGCGGCAATCGCGGCAGGGTCCAGCACATCGAGCTTGCGGGTGCGGATATTCGGCAGGCTGCCGAGTTCCTTCAGCCTGGCCTCGTTGATATCGGTGGCGATCACCGAGGCGCCTTCGCGCGCATACGCGATCGCCGAGGCGCGGCCGATGCCCTGCGCCGCTGCCGTGACCACTGCTGTCTTGCCTTCCAAACGCATGCCTGTCTCCCGGTGTTTAAGCGCCAAATACTACGCAACGGCCGGCAGGCAGGCCGGACCGATCGGTTCGAAACTTTTATAGGTGAGGATGAATTCCTGGTGGCCCAGGCCTTCGGATTTTGTCATCTCGCCGGCGCCGACCCGTTTGATCAGGTCGAAGATTTCGCGGCCCACCGTGTCGAGATCGGCGCTGCCTTCGAGAATCCGTCCGGCATTCACATCCATGTCGTCGGCCATGCGCGCATAAGTTCTGGGATTGGCGCAGACCTTGATCACCGGCGCCAGCGCCGACCCGACCACCGAGCCGCGTCCGGTGGAGAACAGGATAACATGCGAGCCGCAAGCTATAAGCTCAGCGATCTCGGCATTGTCGCTGATATTGGGGAACCCGAACCGCACCTCGCCATCGGGCACGACGTCCAGAAGATAGAGTCCGCCACGCGGCGGGATATCGCCCGGCTTGATGATGCCGCTGATCGGCGAGGCACCGCTTTTCGCATAGGCGCCGAGCGACTTCTCCTCGATGGTGGTCAGCCCGCCATCGGCATTGCCCGGCGCGAAACTCGGATAGCCCAGCGTTTCGTAGTAGCGCGCCGCCTTGGCCACGCAGGCTTTCAACTCGAACCCCAGTTCCGGGGTGATGGCCCGTTCGGCCATCCAGTCTTCCATGCCGATCAGTTCGCCGGTTTCCTCGAAAATGGCAGCAGCTTTTTCTTCCACCAGGAAATCGAAGGCGCGACCCATCGCCGGGTTGGCGGTGAGCCCTGATGTGGCATCCGAGCCGCCGCAGATCGTACCGACCACCAGTTCAGAGACATCCATCGGTTCGGTCGGCTGCACGGCGAGAGCGGCGAGCTGGTCTTCAACCCACTGCCGGCCCTTCTCGATAGTGGCGCGCGTGCCGCCATTCTCTTGGATCGCCAGCAGCTGCACGGGCCGGCCGCTGTCCTTGATGGTGCGCTCCAGCAGCTTCTTGTTGAAACCTTCGCAACCGAGTGAGACCAGCAGCACGGCGCCCACATTGGGATGGGTGCAGAGCCGCTGCATCATCTTCAGCGCATAGGCATTGGGATAGCAGCCGGGGAAGCCGATCACATGCGCGCCGGCCTCACGGTAGGGCCAGGCGATTTCCTTCGAGACGTGATGGGCACATTCGACCAGATAGGCCACCGCGACATAGTTGCGGATTCCCTTGCGACCGTCGCTGCGGCGCCAGCCGCGCATTGTCGTTGCGTTCATGGTGCCGCCTCCACCGGTACGGTGCTCGCCATATAGTCGCTGGCCAGATTGTGGCTGTGGACATAACCGCCGAGCGGAATCGCCTCGGTGGCACGGCCGATCGGCGCGCCGTATTTCACGATCCGCTCGCCTGCCGCGATGTCGCGCAGTGCGATCTTGTGTCCGAACCCCATGGCGCGCTGCAGGGTGACGCTCCGGCCCGCCACCCGCAACGCCGTGCCGGCGGCGATTTCCAGCCGCGCCACCGCGATGTTGTCGCCCGGCGCCAGCACCAGCAGGCGCGAATCTGTCTCAGAATTTGCCATAGCGCTTGTAGGCGTCCTGCGGATCCATGCCGGCCATGATGTGGCGGCGCACTTCGCCCTCGGTGCTCATCACCTCTTCGGTGCGCGCGATCACCGCCTCGGCCATCGCACGGGGCACGATCACGATGCCGTCGCGGTCGGCGATCACATAGTCGCCGGTGCAGATCGTGACGGTACCGATCGTGATCGGCGCGCCGAAACTGTCGGGCACCCAGCGGGCCACGATATCGGAGGGTGTGTAGAAACTGCACCAGGTCGGGAAACCGATCTCGTCGATCATCGCCGCATCGCGGCAGCCGCCATCGACGATATAGCCGCGCACGCCCTTCAGCTGCAGCGCCGAGGCGGACAACTCGCCCATCAGCGCCACTTCCTTGTTGTTCGGCTGGCAGATCACCACCTTGCCGCCCGGCGCTTTCGACAGCACACCGGTCCATTCCAGCAGGGTTTCATGCGCCGACTTGGTGCGGTCGATATGGCCGCTGACGGTCCAGATTTCGCCGGCCAAAGTGTGTTTGATATTCAGCGGACGGATATCGTGGGGCAGCAGGCAGTTGTCGTGGCCCTGCGCCCGCAGCACGTCATGGACAGCCGAGGCATAGCAACGGCCGAGGCGATCCGCGAGCGGATCGGCCGGAGGGGTCCCGGACATTTTCACTCCCATCTTATATATCAGTTGCCACAACTTTAGCCAGATTCGCCGCGGCTGGCTAGGCATGACGCAGATGACGGTTGCCGCCCCCCTGCCAGCGGGCGGATACTGCCGGTCAATCGGGGACAGACCGGCCGCTCTGGGAAGGATACCGCCATGATGAAGAAAATCGCCCTTGCCGTCGCCATCGTCGTGATCGCGATTGCCGGCGCCGCCTATTACTTCGCCTCCAATCTCGACAGCATCGTCAAAGCGGTGATCGAGCGCTACGGCTCGGAAGCCACCCAGGCCAGCGTGACGCTGAAATCCGTTAAACTGTCGGTCACCGAGGGCAACGGCCAGCTCAATACGCTGGCGGTGAAGAACCCGAAAGGCTTCAGCAGTGCGGATGCCATCACGCTGGGCGACATCAAGGTATCGCTGGATCTCTCCACCCTGCAGTCCAACACCATCGTGGTGAAGGACGTCACCATTCTGCAGCCCTCGATCTTGTATGAGTATGCCGGCGGCGGCGGCAATCTCGAAGCGCTGCAGAAGAATGTGCAGTCCTATGCCGCCAAGTTCAGCGGCGGCAAGACCGAGCCGAACAAGAGCGCCGGCGATCCCGGCCAGGCCGCCAGCAAGCAGCCGGACAAGAAGGTCATCATCGAGAATCTGGTGATCCGCGACGGCAAGGTGGCGGCCACGCATCAGGCGCTGCAGGGCCGCACCATCTCGGCCAACCTGCCGACCATCCAACTGAAGGATATCGGCAAGGACAAGGGTGGCGCGATGCCGGCCGAAGTTGCCGAGAAGGTGATCGGCGCGATCAGCGCGCAGGCCTCGCGCGTTGCCACCGCCGAGTTGCAGAAACAGGCCGGCGACATCCTGAAGAACCAGGCCGGCGGCCTGCTGGGCGGTAGCGGCACGGGTGGAACGAGCGGCGGCAGCACGACCGACAAGTTGAAAGGCCTGCTCGGCAAATAAGCACGGTCCTGCGCGAAAACGCATAGGAGCTATCGCGTAAATTTATGGCGCTGTCGGTCGTAGGGCCGGCGGCAGCGGGCTAACATGCCGCCCGATGATCAGTCCCGCCATCCGCAACGCCCTCGCCGGCCTCGGTGCCCTTCTGCTCGGTCTCGGCATCGGTCGCTTCGGCTACACGCCGCTGATGCCGGTGCTGATCGAGCAGGGCTGGCTCAGCGTCGGCGATGCTGGCTATCTCGGTGCCACTAACCTGTTCGGCTATGTGTTCGGCAGCCTGACGGCCGCCACGCTGGCCCGCATGGTACCGGTGCCGCTGCTCACCCGCATCTCCATGGTGGCCGTGGGTGTGAGTCTGATCGCCTGCGCCCTGCCCTGGGGCTTCCTCTGGTTCGCGCCCTGGCGCTTTCTCGCCGGCTTCACCGGCGGGCTGCTGATGGTCGGCGCGATTCCGCTGGTACTGTCGCGTGCGCCCATGACGCAGCGCGGTCGCGCCAATGGCATCATCTTCACCGGTGTCGGTTCGGGCATCATCATTTCGGGCATGCTCGTCCCGGCGCTGGCCGGTTTCGGCCCCACCGCGATCTGGGCCGGCATGGGTCTGCTCGCCCTGACAATCGCGGCACTGACCTGGAAACAGTGGGATGGCGATGCCGCCCTGCCCCCGCCGCCGCTGGAGGCGGCGCCGGCACGCGCCTTCACTCTGCCGGTCGCGCTGCTGCTCGCAGCCTACACGCTCGACTCGGCCGGCTTCATCCCGCACACGGTATTCCTCGCCGACTATGTCGCGCGCGGCCTGGAGCGCGGCGTGGCGGCCGGCGGTCTGGTCTGGGTGCTGTTCGGCGTCGGTGCGCTCTGCGGCCCGCTGCTCGTCGGCTTCGCGGCGGAATGGTTCGGTTTCTATCGCAGCATCATCGGCGTGCTCACCATCAAGAGCGCCGCCATCGCGATTCCCCTGGTCTCGCAGCATCCGGTCGCACTCGGCATTTCCGCTGTCACCGTCGGCATGATGACACCCGGCATCTCGGCACTGGCCTCGGGCCGGGTGGCCGAACTGGTCGGCTTCGGCGCGCATCGCAAGGTCTGGGGCTGGCTGACGGCCGGCTTTGCCGGCGCCTCGGCCGGTGTGGGCTACCTCTTCTCCTGGCTGTTCGACCGGACGCATTCCTACGATCTGCTCTTCGCGCTCGGCTCCGCCGGCATCTTCATCGCCATGCTGCTGACCATCTTCGTCCGTAAACCCAGCTAAACCGCTGCAATGCCTACATTCTTTTTCCACAGTTTAAAACTTGACATTTATATTAGAATTATCTAATTTAGCAATATCTAATGCTAAGGCCACAGAGATGAACGCCGACCTGAACCAGCTGAAAGCCAGTGCCGCCGAAGCCAGCCGCTTCCTGCGCGCACTCGCCAACGAAAAACGCCTACTGACGCTCTGCCAACTGGTCGGAGCGGAACGTTCGGTCGGCGTGCTAGCCGAAGCCGTGGGTCTCAGCCAGTCGGCGCTGTCGCAGCACCTGACCAAGCTGCGCGAGGACGGACTGGTCGCCACCCGCCGCGACAGCCAGACGATCTATTACCGCCTCGCCGATCCGCGCATCGAAGCCATGATCGGCCTGCTCTACGACCAGTTCTGCAAACCCGCTTCACGCTGACCCGGAGTCCATCCATGTCCATCCCGAAAATCGCCCCGACCGAATTGCAGCGCCGCCTGCAGGCCGACAGCGCCGTGCTGATCGACATTCGCGAACCAGCCGAATATGCGCGCGAGCATATTCACGGTGCGCGTCTGGTGCCGCTGAGTGCCATCGACAGCCACGATTTCGATGCCCAGCATGGCAAGGCCGCCGTCTTCACCTGCCGCAGCGGCAACCGCACCGCGATGAATGCGGCGCGTCTTCTGGCCAAGGGATTCCCCGAAGCCTATGTGCTGGAGGGTGGACTGGATGGCTGGAAACGTGCCGGGCTGCCGGTGCATTTCAATGCCGATGCGCCGCTCGACCTGCAGCGCCAGGTACAGATCACGGCCGGCGGAATGGCCTTTGCCGGCGCCCTGCTGGCCTGGTTCGTCTCGCCCTGGTTCATCCTGCTCAGCGGCTTCGTCGGTGCCGGCCTGATGATGGCCGGACTCACCGGTTTCTGCGGCATGGCGCGACTGCTCGCGGCGATGCCGTGGAACCGGAAATTCCTTGCTGCGTAACGGAGGCCGCGATGAAACCGCAGGTGCATGCGTTTTTCGATGAGCCCACCAACACGGTCAGCTATGTCGTGGCCGATCCGGCGACCAAGACCTGTGCCGTCATCGACTCGGTGCTGGACTACGATGCCGCGGCGGGACGAACGAAAACCGCGTCGGCCGACAGCATCATCGCCTTCATCCGCCAGCAGGGTCTGACGCTGGACTGGATTCTGGAAACGCATGTGCATGCCGATCACCTTTCGGCCGCGCCTTATATCAAGCAGCAGCTCGGCGGCCGGATCGGCATCGGTTTCAACATCACCGTCGTGCAGAACGTATTCGGCAAGGTGTTCAACGCCGGCACCGAATTTGCCCGCGACGGCAGCCAGTTCGATCACCTGTTCCGCGACGGCGAAAGCTTCCGGATCGGACAGATCGAAACCCGTGTGCTGCATACGCCCGGCCATACGCCCGCCTGCATGACCTATGTGATCGGCGATGCCGCCTTTGTCGGCGACACGCTGTTTATGCCGGATTACGGCACGGCGCGCTGCGACTTTCCCGGCGGCGATGCGCGCGAACTCTACCGCTCGATCCGCAAGATCTTTGCGCTGCCGCCCGAAACACGCCTGTTCATGTGCCACGATTACAAGGCGCCGGGTCGCGACGAGTATCGCTGGGAAACGACGGTGGCCGAAGAGCGCGCCCACAATGTGCATGCGCATGACGGGGTGGACGAGGACAGTTTCGTGGCCATGCGGCGCAAACGCGATGCGACGCTGGACATGCCGCGCCTGATCCTGCCTTCGGTGCAGGTGAATATGCGCGCCGGTAAGCTGCCGCCACCGGAAAGCAACGGCACGCGCTACCTGAAAATCCCGCTCGACGCGCTCTGATCATGCTCTCGCTGACAGTCGCACAAAGCGCCTGGGCGCTGGCCTCGGGCGGCGCGGTCGGCTTCGCGCTGGCCCTGGTCGGTGGCGGCGGCTCGATCCTGGCCGTGCCCGCCCTGCTCTATCTGGTCGGACTGGCCGATACGCATCTCGCCATCGGCACCAGCGCGCTGGCCGTGTCGGTCAACGCCTTCGCCAATCTCGCCCTGCACGCGCGCAAGCAGGCGGTGAAGTGGCGTTGTGCCGCCGTTTATGCGATCAGCGGCGTGCTGGGCGCAGCCGTAGGGTCTACGCTGGGCAAGATGGTGGATGGTCGCCAGCTTCTGCTTCTGTTTGCCGCCGCCATGGTGGCGGTGGGGCTCGCGATGCTGCGGCCCAAGGCCGCCGGCGGGAATCCGGACGTCGAACTCAATGCCCGCATCTTTCCGAAGCTGGCGATCCTCGGCCTGCTGACCGGACTGGCGAGCGGCTTTTTCGGCATCGGCGGCGGCTTCCTGGTGGTGCCGGGCCTGATGGCCGGCAGCGGCATGCCCATGCTGAATGCCGTGGCCGCGTCGCTGCTGTCGGTCGGCAGTTTCGGCCTGACCACGGCCGGGAATTACGCCCTCACCGGGCAGGTGCACTGGATTGCCGCCGGCTGGTTCATCGCCGGCGGTGTGTTCGGCGGCTTCCTCGGTCTGCGTATGGCGCACAGGGCTGCGCAGCGCAAAGGCCTGCTCAACCGGATCTTTGCCGGACTGATCTTCGCCGTGGCCGGTTACATCGTCTGGCACGCGCAGTAATCAGCCGCCATACAGCCAGTCGTTTCCCGCATAGGCTTGAGCCTGTGTGCGGCCGGACAGCAGCGCATTGCGCAATTCACGCACCGGCCCGGTGGCGTGATAGAAATCGCCGTAAACCCGCGCCATCACCTGCACCCGCGCCGTGCGCAGATAGCGTTCCTGCTGGTAGGCCAGGAAGGCGGTATGGGGATCGTCGCGCCGTGCCGCCAGTTTCTCGGCCAGGCAGACCGCATCCTCGATGGCCATGCAGGCGCCCTGCGCCAGATATTGCAGCATCGGATGCGCGGCATCGCCCAGCAAAGCGATACGGCCCTTGGTCCAGTTCGCCACTGGCTCGCGGTCGCACAGCACCCACATGCGCCAGGACTCGATCTTGTTGAGCAGCGCATGCACCTGCGGCTGCTGGTTCTGGAACCGCTCGTTCAGCTCTTCCACATCGCCGAAGGCGTTCCAGCCCTCTTCATAGCGGTTGGAATGGAATACCGCGACCAGGTTGAACAGCTCGCCGCGGCGCAGCGGATAATGCACCAGATGCGTCTTGGGCCCGGCCCAGAGCACGACATTATTCTCGAACTGGCCCGGCGGCACCTCGCTGGCTGGCAGCACGGCGCGATAGGCGATATGGCCCGAGACGCGCGGCTTGCCGTCGTTGACGATCCCGGCGCGGACCTGCGACCACAGGCCGTCGCAGGCCACTATGCTGTCGCCGGCGATTGTCTCGCCATCGGCCAGCGTGACTCGGACGCCGTCGCCAGTATCCTGCCACATCGCGACCTTGGCACTGTTGCGCAAGGTGACTTTCTTCTGCACCAGGCAGGCCTGCAGCAGCGTGCTGTGCAGATCGGCGCGATGCGTCACCGCATAGGGCATGCCCCAATGGGCGCGCGCCTGCTCGCCCATCGGAATCCGCGTCACGATCTCGCCAGTCAGCGCATCCCGCATGATCAGGTTTTCGGGGAAGACTGCATCCGCTTCGATGGCGGCGCGGATGCCGAGCGCCTCGAAGCGGCGGAACACATTCGGCCCCAGCTGGATACCGGCGCCGACCTCCCTGAACTCGGCCGACTGTTCCAGCAGCACCGACGCGATGCCTTTCAGCGCCAGCGCCAAAGCCGTCGCCAAGCCGCCGATGCCGCCGCCAATGATGATGACCGGCCGATCCTGTAGTGCCATGTTCCCACCCCCGATATAGTCCTTACACGGACTATTTGCCGAAGACTATAGCGCCGATCCTCCGGCCGATCCAGCAAACTATTGTCGATTCTCCCTTTTCGCGACTCGTGGGCAGGGTTTGACACCCTCTGGGCGAGGTCGAATGATCGACCTTAGTCGAATGCAGGCGACCCGAGTCGCCGATCCGCGGACGACCGAGAAACAAAAACCAAGGGGATAACCAATGGCAAAGTCTGATGACGGCATCCTGTCGCGCTGGACTCTGAAAACCGGAGGCGTGATCGCGCCGGATGAACGCCTGCCGATGGGGCAGACGATTGCGCTCGGCCTGCAGCATGTGGTGGCGATGTTCGGCGCCACCGTGCTGGCGCCGCTGCTGATGGGCTTCGATCCGAATGTCTCGATCCTGTTCTCGGGGATCTCGACGATTATCTTCTTCTTCTTCACCGGCGGCCGGCTGCCAAGCTATCTCGGCTCCAGCTTCTCCTTCATCGCCGTTGTGATTGCCGCGACTGCTTATGCGGGCAGCGGTCCAAACCCCAATATCGGCCTGGCGCTCGGCGGCATCATCGCCTGCGGCGCGCTCTATGCGATCATCGGCCTCATCGTGATGAAATCCGGTATCGGCTGGATCGAAACCCTGATGCCGCCGGTGGTAACCGGTGCCATCGTCGCGGTGATCGGTCTCAACCTGGCGCCCATCGCGGTGAAGGGTGTCAGCGCCAGTGGCTTCGATGCCTTCATCGGCCTGTTCACCGTGGTCGCGGTCGGCGTGGTGGCGGTCTACACCAGCGGCACGGTGCAGCGCCTGCCGATCCTGCTCGGCGGCCTGGCCGCCTATATCCTCTATGCCGTGCTGGCCAATGGTATGGGCATGGGCAAGCCGATCGATTTCAGCAGCGTGGCGAATGCCGCCTGGATCGGCATGCCGAACTTCACCGCGCCGGTCTTCGATGCCAAGGCGATGCTGCTGATCGCGCCGGTCGCCATCATCCTGGTGGCGGAGAATCTCGGCCATGTGAAGGCCATCGGCGTGATGACCGGCCGCAATCTCGATCCGCTGCTGGGCAAGGCCTTCCTCGGCGATGGCGTCGCCACCATGGTGTCGGGCTTCGGCGGCGGCACCGGCATGACCACCTATGCGGAAAACATGGGTGTGATGGCGGTGACCAAGATCTTCTCGACCCTGGTCTTCCTGGTCGCTGCAGTCTTCGCCATCCTGCTCGGCTTCTCGCCCAAATTCGGCGCGCTGATCCTCACCATCCCCGGCCCCGTGCTCGGCGGCCTGGCGCTGGTGGTGTTCGGCCTGATCTCGGCCACGGCCGGCCGTATCTGGGTGGAGAACAACGTCGACTTCTCGAATGCGCGCAACCTGATCACGGTCGGTGTGGCGCTCACCGTCGGCGCGGGCGACCTGATGCTGAAATTCGGCGGCTTCTCGCTTGGCGGCATCGGCACCGCCACCTTCGGCGCCATCATCCTGTACCAGATCCTGAACGGCAAAAAGTAAGTTCGGGATCTCCGGTCACGACCCGCGGCGGGTTTTGTCCTGCCGCGGGTTTTTTCATGCCAGCAGCCGCGCCACGCAGCGCCGCACGCCGTCCTGCCAAGGCGGCAGGCGGATGCCATACATGGCTGCGATCTTTGCCGTATCGAGGACCGAATTGACCGGGCGTTTCGCCAGCGTAGGATAGTCTGTTGTCGCGATGGCATCGACCGGGATCGCCCGGCCGGCCGCCTTCATGGTTTCCACCGCAACCTCATGCCAGGTCGCCGCACCCGCGCCGGCCAGATGGAAAACGCCGCCAGGGCCGCCGGCACGCAGCGGTTTTGCCATCGCCAGAACCGCGGCGGCCAGATCCGGTGCGTAGGTCGGCGAGCCATACTGGTCGGCCACGACGCGCAGGCGGTCGCGCTCCGTGCTCAGCCGCAGCATGGTCCTGACGAAATTATTGCCAAAGGGACTGTGCAGCCAGGCGGTGCGGAGGATCGCTGCCGCAGGATATGTCGCCAGCACGGCCTGCTCGCCGGCCAGCTTGGAGGCGCCATAGACGCTCTGCGGAGCGCAGGAATTCGTTTCGCGCCAGGCACCCGGCCGCAGGCCGTCGAACACATAATCGGTGGAAAGATGGATCAGCGGCAGCTTGCGCCGCGCGCAAACTGCGGCGACGGCCGCTACACCGTCGCGATTCACGGCAAAGGCGAGATCGACCTCGCTCTCGGCCCTGTCGACGGCTGTATAGGCTGCCGCATTGATCACGATATCGGCAGGCAGGTCGCCCAGTGCCTCGGCAACCGTTTCAGGCTGGGCGAGATCGAGCAGCGGACGGCCGATGCAGCTGACAGCGACCTGTTCGCCGGAGAGTTCGGACAGCGAACGCGCCAGCTGCCCCTGCGTGCCGATCACCGCGACGCGCAGCATGACCTAGTCGCCGTTGGTGACGAGCAGCGGCGGCAGCGGGTAATACGGCGGCAGGACTTTCGCTTCGCTCAGCAACGGTGCGCTTCTGTCCTTGGCCGCGATCACCGGCTCGCGTATCTTCCAGTCGATGCCGATGGCCGGATCGTCCCAGCGGATCGCGTGTTCGCAGCTCGGATCGTAAGGCGCGGTGCATTGATAAATGACATCCGCCTGCTCGCTCAGCACCGAAAAGCCATGCGCGAAGCCAGGCGGAATCCAGAGCTGGTGGTGGTTGTCGCCGCTCAGCAGCGTACCGGTCCAGCGCCCGAAGGTGGGCGAACCTTTCCGGATATCGACGGCCACATCGAACACCTCGCCGGCCACGACGCTGACCAGCTTACCCTGGCCGTGCGGCTCCTGGTAATGCAGACCACGGATCACGCTCTTTTTCGAGCGCGAGAAATTGGTCTGCACCGAGGGTACGCCGAGGCCGTGATTGAGATAGCGCGGCGCGTTCCACAATTCCTTGATCGAACCGCGGTCGTCGGCAAACACTTTCATCTCGATGATGAAGACGTCGGGCAGGTCGGTGGCGATGATGCGCATGATGCCTGCCCCGTCTAGCGGCCGCTCTCGTTCAGGATGCGCCGCAGATACTGGCCATAGGCATTCTTGCCATAGGCCGTGGCGATCTTTTCCACCTGCGCGGCATCGATATACCCCTGCCGCCAGGCGATCTCTTCGGGTGCGGCAATCTTCAGGCCCTGGCGTTTTTCCACCGTGGCGATGAAGTTGGAGGCTTCGAGCAGGCTGTCGGGCGTGCCGGTGTCGAGCCAGGCAAAGCCGCGACCGAACAGTTCGACCTTCAGTTTTCCGCGCTTGAGATACACATTGTTGAGATCGGTGATCTCCAGTTCGCCGCGCGCGGACGGTTTCAGGCTGGCCGCAATGTCGCAGACGTCGCGGTCGTAGAAATACAGGCCGGTCACTGCCCAGTTGGTCGGCGGATGAGCCGGCTTCTCGATGATCGCCGTCGGCGTTTTCTTGTCCGGCCCCAGTTCCAGCACGCCATAGCGCTCCGGATCGGCCACCCAGTAACCGAACACCACCGCACCATCCTTGATGGCGGCGGCGCGGCGAAGCACTTCGCTGAAGCCCTCGCCGTAGAAGATGTTGTCGCCGAGCACCAGCGCGCAGGCTTCGCCGGCGATGAAATCGCGGCCGATGATAAAGGCCTGCGCGATACCGTTCGGTTCGGCCTGCACGGCATAAACGATCGAGATGCCCCACTGGCTGCCGTCGCCCAGCAGGCTGCGGAAGGCGGTCTGGTCGCGCGGCGTGGTAATCACCAGAATCTCGCGGATGCCGGCCAGCATCAGCGTGGTGAGCGGGTGGTAGATCATCGGCTTGTCGTAGACAGGAATCAGCTGCTTGCTGGTCACGGCCGTTGCCGGATGCAACCGCGTGCCGGCGCCGCCCGCCAGGATGATACCCTTCATCGTCTTGCCGCCCTTCTCTGGTCGCCTGACCTTTGCAACAGTCTAGCCTGCGTCGCGCCGCCGGTCACGTCGCCGAAACTTCGGCGATCCGGCGTTCCACCTGCCGCAGCTCGGTTTCCAGATCGGGAATCAGTGGCAGCTTGCGTTGCAGCCGTTCACGGAGCTTGCCGAGGCATTTCAGCCGGTCCTGGCGGGAGAAACGCGGATCGCGCAGCGCGAAGTCGGCGAAAATCAGCCAGTCGGTCACCCCGGCGCGATAGACGGCGGTATGGGTGGTGCTGGTATTGGCGTCGGGATGCATCCGGAAATACGACAGCGGCTCGGCGAAATAGATCGCATCGCCGCGTTCGCAGAGATTGATCCAGGCCGACATATCACCCAGACCGGCAATCGCCGTGCCATGGAATTCGAACAGGGTCGGCCGGCCAGCGGCATCGACGATGTCGCGCTTGCGCATCATCACCGTGGTCAGTTCGCCGACATGGTTCAGCGCATCGGCGATGCAGCGGTGCAGCAGCTGGGCGCCTGGGATCACCGTCACCGGATCCTTCACCTGGAAGGCGCGCGGCCGCTGGATCACACGGTTGTCGGTATCGATCAGGTCGCGCGGGGAAAAGGCGAGCGTCGCCGACGGCACGCTGGCGAAGGCCGCCGCCATCTGGCCGATGCAGAGTGGATGCAGCAGGTCGTCATCCAGCAGGAATTTGACGAACTCGCCCTGTGCCAGACCGATCAGGCGGAGCGCATTGTTCTGCGCGCCGGGATTTGGGTTACGCGAGTATTTGATGCCTGGATAGCGGGCACAGATTTCGGCAATCGCCTCGCTGGGGCAATCGTCGCTGACAATAATCTCCTTGTTCGCCCAGGTCTGAGCCAGGGCCGACGTCAATGCGATTTCGAAATGTCGCGGCTTGTAGCTCGGGATCAGGATGCTGATCAGTGGCGAAGTGTCGGTCATGACTGATGTTACATACCCGGCGGCGGACCACCGGCGGCTGCCCAGCGTGCCGATGCCACGCGACGGAACTCCGTATGGTCCCGGATATAGTCGCTCTCGTCGTAATGCGCCGACGCCATGACCAGACAGACGGCACCGGATGAAAAATTGTCGATCACGCGCCACACCATCGACTTCAGTAGAACGCCCTTATGCGAGCGGTTGAGGAACACGCTTTCCTGCCGGTGGCCGTCGTCGAGATGGATGCTGAAGCTGCCCGAAGCGGCAATGATCAACTGCTGCAGCGTCCTGTGCGCATGGCCGGCGCGCTCCGAGCCCGATGGCACATCGTAAAGGTAATAGACGCGGCGGATGTCGAACGGCACCTGCCGTTCGGCTTCCACGACCGTCAGATTGCCGCGCTGGTCATGCACGACCGGCAGGTCGATGACGTCCCATTTCTTGTCGTGATCGCTCATGCCATGGCGCCCGGCGCAGAGTCCCTTCGGCGTGAGTCTAGCCGGGGATTCGTTAACAAATGCCTCAGCCGGCCCCGTCAGGCCTCGCGCATGGCAACGCCGAAACCGGTCTGGCCAAAGCCGTTGCCGTTGTAGAAGAGATATCTGCCACCCGGCAGGTCCACGACCGCACTGAAACAGATGGTTTCCGAATCCCAGCCCTGCGGCGAGACATCGAGACCCAGCATCGCATCGTTGCGCTGCCAGTTGCGGCCATCGGCCGAGGTGGCATAGGCGAGCCGGTAGCCGTGACGCAGCGTGCGCGTCGAGAAGTAGAGTTCGTATCCGGCCGGCGACGACACGACAAACGGCCGGCCGAGACCGTGCTCGACAGCCTCATCGGGCGCCAGCACGAAACGGCTCGCGCCGGTCCAGTGCCGGCCGTCGGCCGACTCCAGTTCGCGCATGTGATAATTCGGCACGGCCTTGCCGCCGACCGTCACTTCACGATCTCCGGCGATATACAGCATGCGCCAGCCGTCATGTTCAGGCCATACGAAGGGCGCGGTGCGATAGAGCAGTTCGCCGTCGCAGCAGCCCAGGATCGGCGCTTCCGAAACCCGGGTGAAGCTTTCGCCGCCATCGCGGCTGATCGCCAGGCCGCTGAACAGGACATAGCGGACCTGCACGCCGAGCTGGTAGCCGGCGTAGTAGAGCCAAAGCTCCGCGCCGCGCCAGATCGCACAGGTGGGCAGCACGCCGTTGTCGTCGAAACAGCCGGGCCGGCCGATATCGAGTACCGGCCTGATCGCGCGCCGCAGGATGCGGGTCGGATCGCGCGGATCGAGATCGACATAACCGATGCGGCCCACGCCCCTGTCGTCGCGGCTGCCATAATACACCCGCAAGCCGCCATCGGGCATCTGCACCGGCGTGGGGATCGCGGCATGGCTGCGCGCCCAGGCCTCGGTGCCGTCCGGAGCGTAAATGCATCCGAGCTTGCGCCAGCGCATCGTCATGTGTCGGATACCTTGAACATGCGCCAGGTCGTCAGCTTGGCGACCTCCGCCTCGGCCGGACGGAACAACTGGCCCGGTTCGGTATCCCTCGAGATCACGCAGCCGGGCCCGACCCAGTTGTCTTTACCCAGGGTGACATTGTTGGCCAGCGTGGCGTTCACGCCGAGAAAACTGCCGCTGCCGATGGTGCAGTAACCTGAAATAACCACATGCGAGGAGACGAAGACATTGTCTTCGATGGTGGAGTGATGGCCGATATGGTTGCCGCTCCACAGCACGACATTGTCGCCGATGGTGACGAAGGGCTGCACCACGTTGTTTTCGAAGATGAAGCAATGCTCGCCCAGCTTCGCATTCTTCCACACAAAGGCCTGCGGACTGACATAGCTGGCCGGCCGGTATCCCATCGCCTTGGCTGCCGCCAGCAGCCGGGCGCGCAGGCGGTTCAGCTGCGTATAGACCACGGCGACATGGATATCGTGCTCCGCTGGCGGATACAGGCCGGACAGGGTTTCGAAGGCGACGACCGGGCGATCCAGCAATCTGTCGCGTTTGAGATAGGCCTGCTCGACCGCGAAGGCGACCACCTCGTAGTAGTCCCCGGCACTGAAATACTCGCAGGCGATTTCGGCAAAGGCACTGTCGCCGACCAGGATCAGTTTGCGTTTCTGCGCCACGGCCTACCCTCTCGCCTCGCGCCGGGACGGCTGCGCCACCGTCCGACGGATCGTGTCGCAGACATGATCGATCTGTGCCTCCGCAAGCCCCGGCCAGACCGGCAGGCTCAGCGTCGTGCGCGCGATCGTTTCCGCCACCGGATACTGGCTGGCACCGTAGCCCAACGCGGCATAGGCCGGCTGCAGATGCGGCGGCACCGGATAATGCACCATGGTCTGCACCCCGGCAGCCTTCAGTGACTCAGCCAGCGCATCGCGCGCCACATGGCGCACCGGGAAGAGATGCCAGACCGGTTCGCTGTCCTCGGTCGTCGCCGGCAGGTCGAGCCCGGGCAGATCCGCGAGCGCAGCCCGGTAGCGCGCGACGATACGCCGGCGGTCGGCATTCGTGTCATCCAGCCGGCGCAGCTTCACCGACAGGATCGCAGCCTGCAGCTCGTCCAGTCTCGAATTGCAGCCGGCGATCCGGTGTTCGTACTTCCGGTCCGAACCGTAATTGCGGAGCAGGCGGATGCGTTTGGCCAGCGCCGCATCGCCGGTGACCACCGCGCCACCATCGCCCAGCGCACCCAGATTCTTGGTCGGATAGAAGCTGAAACCGGCCGCAACTCCGAGGCTGCCGGTCTTCTGGCCATGATAGCGTGCGCCATGCGCCTGCGCGGCATCCTCGATCAGATGGAGATTGTGCTTCGCCGCCAGCGCCTGCAGCGCCGCCATCTCGGCCGGCACGCCATACAGATGCACGGCGATCAGAGCTTTGGTGCGACTGGTGATCGCGGCCGATACGAGCGCGGGATTTATATTGCCTGTATCGGCGATACAATCGACCGGAACCGGTTTCGCGCCGGTCCGCGTCACGCCCAGCCAGGTGGCAATGAAGGTGTGTGCCGGCACGATCACTTCGTCGCCGGCACCGATGCCGAGGCCTTCGAGGATCAGCGCGAGAGCATCGAGCCCGTTAGCCACGCCGATGCTGTGGCCGGCTGTGCAGTAGCTGGCGAATTCGGATTCGAATGCGGCAACGCGCTCGCCCAGGATGAACTGGCGACCGTCCAGCACCTGACGCCAGACTGTATCCAGCTCGCCGGCGATGGCGGCATGGGTCGGTCCGATATCGAAAAACGGGACATTCATGAGCGGCGATCCGGCATTCCCGCCCAAAGTAGATCACCGATTGTTAATAAATCACACCTAGTTTTCCGCGCATGACCCAGCTTGACGGGATCCCGGGAACCGGCATCGACCCGGCGGCTTATACCGTCGCGGGCTTCGAAGACTTTCGCCGCCGCGCCGCCGATCCCAGGCTCAGTCCGCATGAGAAATCCGGCTTCCCCGATCTCTATCGTGACGGTCGCGGCGGCACCATCCTGAACGACATCCTGGCCAAGATGCCGCCGCTCTGCGACCGCGGCCAGACCGTGCTCGATATCGGACCGGGCAGTTCCAGCCTGCCGCTGGCGCTGATCGAACACTGCATCCGTCAGCAGCATCGTCTCGTGCTGGTCGATTCCGCCGAGATGCTCGCGCTGCTGCCCGACCATGCTGCCATCACCAAGATTGCAGGCGCTTTCCCCGCGGTGCTGCCCGCCGTGCAGAAGGTTTCGGCCGGATACGATGCGATTCTGGTCTACAGCGTAGCGCAGTATGTGTTCGCGGAAGCCAACCTATGGTCCTTCGTCGATCTCGCCGCGGGGCTGCTCAATCCGGGCGGCGCGCTGCTGATCGGCGACCTGCCCAATATCAGCCTGCGCAAGCGTTTCCTCGCCAGCGCGGCCGGGCGCGACCATCATCGTCGTCATGTCGATCCGGACAGCGATCCGGTCGTCGCGTTCAACCAGCCTGAGCCCGGCCAGATCGACGATGCGGTGGTCTTCGCCATCCTGCAGCGGATGCGGCTGGCCGGTTACAACGCTTTCGTTGTGCCGCAGGCGCCCGAACTGCCGCAGGCGAGCCGCCGCGAAGACATCCTGATCCGCCGGCCGTGATGTCTGCCGATCTCCCCGCCATTGCGTTGCGCCGCTATAGCGACAGCGATGCCGACAGCTGGAACCGCTTCAATGCCGCCAGCAAGAACGGTACCTTCATGCTGGACCGCAACTACATGGACTATCACCGCGACCGTTTCGAGGATCATTCGCTGCTGGCCTTCGATGCCGATGGCGCGCTGCTCGCCCTGCTGCCGGCGCATCGCCGCGACGGCATGCTGGTCAGTCATGGCGGCCTGACCTATGGCGGCGTGATCAGCGACGCAAATATGACACCGCTGAAGATGCTCGGCCTGTTCGAGGCCCTGCTGGCGCATCTGAAACGTGACGGCCTGCGCAGCCTCTATTACAAGACCATTCCGCGTTTCTATCATCGCCAGCCGGCCGACGAGGACCTGTTCGCGCTGTTCGTGCACAAGGCCGTACTGAAGCGGCGCGATCTCACCACTGCGATCGACCCGCAATTCCCGGCGGCGGTGCAGACGCGGCGCAGGCGTGGCATGAAGGCGGCCGCGCAGGCCGGCTTGGTTTGCGGCCCGAGCGCGCGCTGGGAAGATTTCTGGGCGATCCTGACGCAGAACCTGGCCGACCGGCATAATCTGAAGCCCGTGCATACAGTGGAAGAAATCCGCCTGCTGCACAGCCGCTTCCCGGACTCGATCAGGCTGTATTGCGCGACGCAGGATGATGTCGTGGTCGGCGGTGCGGTGATGTATCTGACGCCCCGCTGCGCCCATGTGCAGTATACCGCCAGCAATCCGGCCGGCCGCGCGGCCAATGCGCTCGACCTGCTGTTCTTCGCCCTGGTGGAGGAATATCGCGACCGCTGGTTCGACTTCGGCATTTCCAACGAGGGCGACGGCCGCCTGCTCAATCACGGCCTGATTGACTACAAGGAAGGCTTCGGCGCCCGCACGGTCACACTGGACCATTACGAGATCCTGCTGCCTTAAATCTGCAGCCTAGATCTTCAAGCCCGCCAGCCTGAAAACCTCCAGCAGCTGCGCCCGCAGGCGTGCCAACGAATAGTCGCGTCCGACCCGCTCGCGCGCCGTCTGAACCATCGCCTGCCGCGCTGCGGCATCGCCCAGCAGATCGGGTAACGCCGTCGCCCAGTCAGAGTCCTTCACCAGCAAGGCCGCGCCGCCCGCGCAGCAGTCGCGATAGATCGGATGGTCGGAGGCGATCACCGGCAGACCGGCGGCGGTATATTCGACCCATTTGGTATAGGTCTTCATCCGGGTGAAAGGATTGTCGCAGAGCGGCGTCAGGCCGAGCGACCAGTTGCGGCTTTGCAGATCGCGCAGGTAATCGTCATAGGCGATGAAGCGGCGCTCATGCTTCACGCGTTCACCGAAGCGCGCAAGCTCCGCCGGCAGATGCTCCAGCGAGCCGATCAGCTCAAAGCGCGCCTGCGGATACCGCTCCAGCGCCGCGACGATGCCGGGCAGCGCCAGTTTCAGATCCTCGTTATGGCCGCCGCTGGCCGCGTAACCGAATGTCAGTCCGGCAGCAGGCGCGGACACCGGCAGCAGGTCGACGGCGGCGCAGATCGCACCGACATGCGGCTGCGCCACCGCGATACCCAGTTCCAGCATGCGGTCGCGCAGCGCATCCGTGCTGAAATAAGCGACGCTGGCCTGCTCCATCTGCGCGCGCAGGGCCTGCAGCCGCTTGGGGTGATTGTAATAGGCGACCTTCTCCGCACCCTGGTCGGCTGAGACCTCCATCAGGTTGTCGTCGAGATGGAAAACGAACGGCAGTCCCATCCGGCGGCTGGCGACGAGAAACTCTTCCGCCATCGCGCCGTTGTAGCGGCTGGAAAACACCAGCGCCGGCCGCACCTGGCCGAGCACCATGCCGGCGAGCGACAGCGCATCGATACCGGGCGGCGCGCCCTTGACGATCTGCGCCAGCGCCTCCTGCGTCAGCATCTGGATGTTGAAACCCGGCAAGCCCTGCAACGGCCGCAGCAGGTGGATCGCCAGCGTGGGCGACACGCCGGCCGACAGGGCGAGAATGGTGACGGGCTGCGTCATGCTTTCGCGGCCTTGAGATCACCCAGCACGGCGAGCCAGCGTGCCGCATTCGCGGCCGGGCTGTAGCGCGCCTGCACGAGATCCTGTCCGGCCTGCAGGCGCGCCAGCGTCGCGGCCGGATCGCGCAGCGCCGTTTCGACCGCCTCGGCCATCGACGCCTCCAGCCCGATCACATCGGCCAGCATGCGGTAGCTGTCGAGCGGATGCGCCACGACGTAACGCCCGGCGGCCAGCGCCTGCAGCGCGCGGTTGTTGCTCTTGCCTTTCGACGAGGCGTGATCCGTATCGAAGGGCAGCACCACGAGATCGCAGGCCGCCAGCGCCGCCTCCAGCACCGGCAGCGACCATGGTTCGCAGTCGACACCGAAGCCGGCCGGACCGGCCGGACCGAAAATGCGCTGGCTGTCGGGGCTCGTCAGCGCCTCGCAGACCAGCCGGAGCGAGGTCGGGCGGCGCTGACGGATCTTCGGCAGATCCTCATGCACCAGTTGCCGGACGGCCGCGACATGCGCCGAGAGGAAGCCGAACCACAGCAGCTTCAGCTCCGGTCCGGGCGCGAACCGTGCCGGCTGCGCCGCCACCTCGACCACATCCTCGATCACGAAAACCGGTTTGCCCGCGCCGAGCGCCGCGCGCATCTGCTCCGCCAGCGCCTCGGTCGGTGCGGTGACGGCATCGCAGCGCGCGAACAGCGCCTGCAGGATATTGCGATAGGTCTGCGCCTTGTCGGCGCCGAAGGTCTTTGCCATCGCCTCCAGCACTTCGGCCGACAGCTTGAAATCCGAGACATCGACTGCGATACGCCCGCCCTGGCCGCGGATCGCATCGAGCCGGTCGAACAGCACGCCGATCACATTGGCCAGCATCAGGATGTCGTGCTTGGGCTGGTGCAGCACCAGCAGGTCGAGCCGCGTGTCGAAATCCGGCCGGAACAGTTCCATCACCGCCGTCACCTCGGCGCGGTGGCCGTCGCGCTGCAGCTGCCGGGCGGGGATCAAGCCGCGATAGCGGGCGCTGGCCAGACGCGCCATCTGGTCCAGCGGAGCATGGGGTGCGGTGTTGACCGCATAAACGACGCGCATGAGAGACCGTCAGAGCCTCGATTCGGGGATACACGAGTATAGCCGCAACGCCTGGCACGACGAGGCGCGGGCAGCGAAAAGGCGGTGCTAATTCGCGGAAATTCCAGAGAAAATGGCGCACCCGACAAGATTCGAACTTGTGACCTCTGCCTTCGGAGGGCAGCGCTCTATCCAGCTGAGCTACGGGTGCGGGGTCTGGACGGGCCGGACCTTAACCGAGCCGCCCCCAGCAACGCAAGCTGGGGACCGGACCGCCCAGACCGGCTTTTCCGGGCTTGTTGTGGCTTATCCGCAGCTTATCCCAGCTTCCATCGACCTTATCCGCTGCTTATTCCGCCTTATCGACTGCTTATTCCGTCTTATAGCGAGCTTATCGAGAGCTTATTTCGTCTTATTTTTCCTTATATCGGCCCGTTTGCGGTCTCCCTCTCCGCATGGGGACACAGTCCCTACCCCAGATCGCGGAACAGATCGGCCAGGAATGCGGTGGGGTTGCCGAGGAACGACTTCGTGACGCGGTAATGCTCGGTCTCTTCCAGTGCGATGGGGCGGATCGCGCCGCCGTCCAGCGATAGCAGAGCCGCATCCGGTAAACTCATCAGGATGGGGGAATGCGTGGCGATGATCGCCTGCACCTGGCCGCTCAGCTGCCATTCGCGCAGGATGCGCAGGAAAGCCAGCTGGCGTTGCGGCGAGAGCGCCACTTCCGGTTCGTCGAGGAAGAAGATACTGCGCTTCTCGCCACGCAGGCGCTCGGTAAAGGCTTGCAGGAAAGCCTCCCCATGACTTCGGAGATGCATACCGGGCGGCACTCCACCACCCTCTTTATAAGCATCATCAATATATGTCTGATAATTGAAGAAGCTTTCCGCACGAAAGAAAAACCCGCGATTCACTTTAGGCAGCCAGGACAGACGCAATGCCTGCACCAACGCATTCTCGGTCTCTGCGGCGCCGGTCTGATGATCCTGGCTGCCGCCTTGCGGGGAAAATCCCGCGGCCTGTGCGAAGGCCTCGATGAGCGTGGACTTTCCGGAGCCGTTTTCACCGACAACAATGGTAATGGCGGACTCGAAATCGAGTTCGAATCCATCAGCGAGATACGGCAGTACGGTAAAAGGAAATGCCTCTCGATCCGTTTTTGCCGGATCGAGAGTGGTGCGTTTAAGGAAGGGCGCGGTCAGCATCCAGCTTCGACGGTAGGTATTGGAGCGGTTACATGGATGGGGTTGCCTTGCGTATCGACGAATTCGCCCCAGAATCCGACCTCGCGTCGTGCGGCACGAAAGGCATAACAGTAAGCCTCTTCCGGCCAGTCGCCGAACATGCGGATTTTCACCGGGTTATTCGAATAGAACAGGCTGACCGAGAAACGTGGCCGCCAAGGCGGGCCAGTGAACCGCGGACGTCCAATACGGATGGAAAACTCGCGAAGACCCTGAGGTCCTGGAAGCTTACCCACGAATGAAACTGCCGGCATGCTCGGGCGCCGACAACCACGTACTAGGCCAACGAAACCACGATGCGGTGATCCGTAATCCAGTGGTGGGTCGAGCCACAATACTTGGCCCTGTTTGCCGGCAACGCCGCAGCCGTTATCGAGCAACCATTGTCGGGCGTGGCGGAGGGCGTCGTGATAAGCCTGCTCGGAGAAATCCGAGATGGCAGCGCAGGACATTTCTGGCTGTGAGCACGTGACTTGGCAGCGATATCGCCCATCGGTGAGTTTTTCTGGCGCCGCTGCGGAAAGATGAAAATCCCGCAGCGGCGTGCCGGCGCTGTCGATCAATACTCCATTGCATGAAAAGGCAATCACCGGCGACGTCCAGGCAGTTGAGGTTTGTCTGTTTTATTCCCGAAACATGCAACATACCGAGCATGGGCTGCCACCTGACATTCGGCGCGCCGACCCCTATTATTCGCATATCGAGAGTCGCATTCAGCCATCTCTGCTTCATATATACGATCACATTCCGAAGCAGGAGGTCCCCCGGGCACCGCCGGCTTGTGATCGTCCCACTCGTTCTGCGTCGGTCCCTTTTTCGGCGGCCCTTTCCAGGGTGGGCCGTACTTGCCTTTGGCCGCTTCATCCCATGGCGCCTGATCGTCATTCGCCGGCTTCTGATCGTCGTTGGCCGCCGGCGGCGCAGCTTCCAGCACCGTATTCATCGCCTGTTCCGTCGGTCCGCCCGGACGCATCAGGGCGTCGACCTTCAGCCCATTGTCGCGCTGGAATTGCCGGATGCCGTTGAACAGGTCGGTGTCGACCCAGGCGCCGGGTTCGGTACCATCGACCGGCCGGTAATAGCCCAGCGCCATCAGCGTCTTCTTGGTGTCGAGAATGTCGTCGGGCTCGGCCAGATGATCCGGGCTGAGCGCCGCGCGCAGGTTGAGTTTCGTCCTGTGCCTGCAGTTGGCTCCGTTGCACATCGTCGGTCTCCTTTGCCGGCTTGCGGATGCAAACCACCAGTCGCTGCCGGCCAGGCCGGAGCGGTGAAAATCCTCAGCGTTGCTGGAGCGTTATCCGCGAATGGGTTGTCCGGCGGCGTTTCGGCCTGCCCGGGCCCGGCGGGCACTCGCGGCAGCCATACTAAAACAAAAAGTGAACATATGCAACAGGAATTGGCGGATTTCCGGTGAATACCTGTTTATGCACTGCGCCCGGGGCCGCTTCAGGATCGGCAGTTTCGGCCGGGCCGGCGAATGCCTGGCCGGTCAGGCCGCCCGGCTGCGGGTCAGCTCCAGGAACAGGTCTTCCAGATCGGCATCCTGAGTGGTCAGGTCGTGGATCGCGAGCCCGGCGGCCTGCAATTTGGCCAGCACGGCACCGAACGGCAGCTGGCTGGGGCGGTAATGCAGGCGCAGCCGGCGCGGCCCCAGCAGTTCGGCCTCCAGGCCCTGCAGCGCCGCCGGAACGGCCGGCAGATCGGCCTCCAGGGTGACGATCACATCCTTGCGGTCCATGCGCGCCAGCAGCTTCGGCGTGGCGTCATGCGCCACGATACGGCCGTGGTTGACGATGGCGATATGGTCGCAGAGCGCCTCGGCTTCCTCGAGGTAATGCGTGGTCAGCACCACGGTCGTGCCGTTGGCATTCAGTTGCCGCACATAGGCCCAGAGCTGCTGCCGCAATTCGATATCGACGCCGGCGGTCGGCTCGTCCAGCACCAGTACCGGCGGGGTATGCACCAGCGCCTTGCCGACCAGCAGGCGCCGCCGCATGCCGCCCGACAATGTGCGTGCGTAGGAGTTCGCCTTGTCGGTCAGGCCCAGCGCGGCGAGAATCTCGTCGCTGCGCCGTTCCGCCCGGGGCACGCCATAGAGGCCGGCCTGGAATTCCAGCGCCTCGCGCGGCGTGAAAAACGGATCGAGGTTGAGTTCCTGCGGCACCACGCCGATCGCGGCGCGCGCGGCGCGCGTGTCGGTGTCGATATCGTGGCCCCAGACCGAAGCCGTGCCGGACGTCTTGGTGACCAGACCGGCGAGGATGTTGATCAGGGTGGATTTGCCGGCGCCGTTCGGGCCCAGCAGGCCGAAGAAACTGCCGCGCGGAATCTCCAGCGTCACGCCCTGCAGCGCGGTCTTGGCTTTGGCGCCATGGCCGTAAACCTTGACCAGGTCGCGCACGGCAATCGCGGGGCTGGAAGTGCTGGAAAGCAGCCCGGAATCAGACGGAGAATCGGCAGCAGTCATGGCCGGAATGCCTTGTAAGGCTGGCGTGGCGGCCCCGGAGGGCTGGCGTGACGAACGGTGCTGCGGTAGGTATCACTTCGGACCGGACGGGTCAATTTACCCGCCCCTCAAAGCCTTCCGGAGACGACCATGCAGGCCGCCCAAAATAAATCTTCCTCGGCTACCGCTCCCGAAACCATCGTTGTCGACAGCCCGGTCGTGGCCTGCGACGGCGGCGGCGGTGCGCTGGGTCATCCGCGCGTCTATCTCAACATGGGCGACAAGACCGAGATCGACTGCCCCTATTGCGGCCGCGCCTATGTGCTGAAGGACGGCGCGGGCCATCATTGATGGCCGCCACAAAACACCGCCTCTATCTGGTCGACGGCTCGGGCTACATCTTCCGGGCCTATCACGCGCTGCCGCCGCTGACGCGCAAATCCGACGGCATGCCGATCGGCGCCGTGTCGGGCTTCTGCAACATGCTGTCCAGCCTGCGCGACAAGGCCGAGCACGATCAGGCCGTCAGCCATATGGCGGTGATCTTCGATGCCGGCCGCGAGACCTTCCGCAGCGAAATCTATCCCGACTACAAAGCCAACCGCAGCGAGACGCCGGAAGACCTGATCCCGCAATTCGCGCCGATCCGCGAAGCGACGCGCGCCTTCGGTCTGCCCAGCATCGAAAAAGACGGTTTCGAGGCCGACGACATCATCGCGACCTACGCCAAGCTGGCGAATGAAGCCGGCATGGAAGTCTGCATCGTCTCGTCCGACAAGGACCTGATGCAACTCGTCAGAGACGGCGTCGGCATGATGGACCCGATGAAGGATCGCAATATCGGTCCCGCCGAGGTGATGGAGAAGTTCGGCGTAGCGCCCGACAAGGTGATCGATGTGCAGGCGCTGGCCGGCGACAGCACCGACAACGTGCCCGGCGTGCCCGGCATCGGCATCAAGACCGCCGCCGAGCTGATCAACACCTATGGCGACCTGGAAACGCTGCTGGCACGCGCGGCCGAGATCAAGCAGCCCAAGCGGCGCGAGACCCTGCTGACCAATGCCGACAAGGCGCGGATTTCCTATCAGCTGGTGAAGCTGAAGGACGACGTGCCGCTCGAACTCGGCCTCGACGACCTGAAACTCTCGCCGGTGGAATGGCCGAAGCTGTCGGCCTTCCTCAACGAGATGGAATTCCGCACGCTGACCAGCCGGATCGAGAACCGCCTGAAACTGCGCGGCACCGATATGAGCGGCGGCGCACCCGGCGTGACGGCCAGACCTGAAAGCATGTACAGCGCGCCGGTCGCAAGCGCGCACAAAGCGACGACGCCGATTATTGCTTTTGCCGGCGAAGGCGGACCCGAGACGCCACCGGTCAGCCGCGACCGTTACGAACTGGTACAGGATCTCGGTGCGCTGCAGCGCTGGATCGCGCGCGGCTTCCAGGCTGGCATCATCGCCTTCGACACCGAGACCACCAATCTCTCGCCCACCATGGCCGAGATCGTCGGCTTCAGCCTGGCGGTCGCGCCGGGCGAGGCCTGCTATGTGCCGCTCGGCCATCGCAAGGCCGGCGGCGGGCTGGATTTCGGCGGCGATGGCGACATCAAACAGATTCCGCTGCAACAGGCGCTCGACGCGCTCAAGCCGCTGCTGGCCGATCCGGGCGTGCTGAAGGTCGGACAGAATATCAAATACGACATGGCCGTACTGCACGGCTATGGCGTCGAGATCGTGTCCTACGACGACACGATGCTGATGTCCTATACGCTGGATGCCGGCAAGCACGGCCATGGCATGGACGAATTGTCCGAACGCCATCTCGGCCATACGCCGATCAGCTACGATGAGGTCACCGGCACCGGCAAGGCACGGCTGCCCTTTGCCGAAGTTGCGCTGGACAAGGCCCGCGATTACGCCGCCGAAGACGCCGATGTGACCTTGCGCCTCTGGCATGTACTGAAACCGCGCCTGCTGGCCGAGAAGCAGGTGACGCTCTACGAAACCATCGAACGGCCGCTGCCGTCTGTCGTCTGCGCCATGGAATGCGCCGGCATCAAGGTCGATCCGGCCGAACTCAATCGCCTGTCGGCCGACTTCGCCCAGCGTATGGAGACCTTCGAGAAGAAGGCGCATGAACTGGCCGAGGACAGTTTCAACATCGGCTCGCCCAAGCAGCTGGGCGAGATCCTGTTCGACAAGATGAAACTGCCCGGCGGCAAGAAGGGCAAGACCGGCGCCTATTCCACCGGCGCCGAGGTGCTGGAGGAACTGGCCGCCGAGGGCCATGAACTGCCGCGCGTGGTGCTGGACTGGCGCCAGCTGCAGAAGCTGAAAAGCACCTACGCCGATGCGCTGGTCGCTTCGATCAACCCGAAGACCGGCCGTGTGCATACCTCCTTTGCGCTCTCGGCCACCAATACCGGTCGCTTCGCGTCCAGCGATCCGAACCTGCAGAATATCCCGGTGCGCACCGAGGAAGGCCGCAAGATCCGCAAGGCCTTTGTTGCCGACCGGAGCCACAAGATCGTCTCGGCCGACTATTCGCAGATTGAGCTGCGCATCCTGGCGCATATCGCCGATATCGGCGCCTTGAAAGAGGCCTTCCTGAAAGGCATCGACATCCATGCGCTGACCGCGTCGCAGGTGTTCAACACGCCGGTCGAAGGCATGGACCCGATGGTGCGCCGCGCCGCGAAGGCGATCAACTTCGGGATTATCTATGGCATGAGCGCGTTTGGCTTAGCTGCGCAGCTCGGCATCCCGCAGCGCGAGGCGCAGAGCTATATCGCCGCCTATTTCGAGCGCTATCCGGGTATCAAGGACTACATGGACAGCACCAAGAAACAGGTGAAGGAGCAGGGCTTCGTCACCACGCTCTACGGCCGGCGCGTGCATTTCCCCAATATCAATTCGAAGAACCCGGCCGAACGCGCCTTCCTCGAACGCGCCGCGATCAATGCGCCGATCCAGGGCTCAGCCGCCGACATCATCAAGCGCGCCATGGCGAAACTGCCGGCGGCGATTGCGGCGAAGGGCCTGACCGCCCGCATGCTGCTGCAGGTGCATGACGAACTGGTCTTCGAGGCGAAAGAGTCGGAAGTCGAGACGCTGATCGCAGTCGCCAAGGACGTGATGCAGGCGGCCGCCACGCTGACCGTGCCGCTGGTGGTCGAAGCCGGCGTGGGCGACAACTGGGAAGCGGCGCACTGACGCTTCCTTTGTCACCCCGGCCTTGAGCCGGGGTCCCATTACTCTCTTGAAAAATGCGATCCCGGGTCTTCGCCCGGGATGACGGCGGCTATTTACTGCCCTGCCTTCACGCAGCGCTGCACGATGGCGCCGCAGGGTTCCAGGATCTCGCGGCCGGTGGCCGTCCGTCCGCGGAACTCGACGCCTTGCACCCGGCCGTTCTGCAGCGCAAAGGTCGCCTCGCAGTAGCGGAAATAGTCGTAGGAGCTTTCGGCGCGACCGGTCGGCGTGTAGCCGATATCGGAGGTCATCGTGGCCGAGCGGCTGGTCTCGCGGAAATAGCTCCACAGGTCGATGCCGTTCTCGCGGTTCAGCGCGGTCGGCTCGCCGGCGCAGGCCTTGAGCTGGACGTCGCTCATGCCGACCATCTCGGTCCGCGCCCGCTCGGCCACCTGCTCCAGCGGCGAGGCACAGGCCCCCAGCAAAGGAAGGGCCAACAGCAGGATAGGAAGCGCGAGGGTTTTGTGCATTGCGCCAATCTGCCGCAACGCCCGGCCGCGGTCAAACCTTCCCATCGATCAGAGCCTTGCGCCGCCCGATATTGTCGACTCGCCGGCTTTCCGATAAACCAGATGTCCACCGAGAAAGGGACCCAGAATGGCCGCGAATGTCACCGTCATGCCGGAGAAGCTGCGTGCCGCCGTGCGCCATATCTGTCTGGCCGCCGGCAGCAACGAACGCGAGGCAGTGCTGGTCGCCGACAACCTGGTGCTGGCCAATCTGAGCGGCCATGACAGCCATGGTGTCGGCATGCTGCCGCAATACATCCTCGCGGCGGTGGAAAAGCGCCTGGTGGTGAACCAGTCGGTGCGCATCACCGGCGATGCCGGCGCGATCCTCAATCTCGATGGCGGCATGGGCTATGGCCAGGTGATCGGCCATGAAGCCATGGAACTGGGCATCCGCCGCGCCCGCGACACCGGCGCCTGTATCGTAGCCTTACGCGACAGCCACCATATCGGCCGCATCGGCCATTGGGGCGAGCAATGCGCCGCCGCCGGCCTGGTTTCGATGCATTACGTCAACGTCGTCGGCCGCCCGGCGCTGGTGGCGCCCTTCGGCGGTTCGGACGCCCGCTTCGCAACCAATCCCTATTGCTGCGCGATTCCCGCCACCGAACCGGGCGGCGACCCCATCGTGCTCGACATGGCGACCAGCAAGATCGCCATGGGCAAGGTGCGCGTCGCCATGAACAAGGGCGAGGAGGTGCCGCCCGGCACGCTGATCGACTCCGCCGGCAACCCGACCAACGATCCGAAGACCATGTTCACTCCGCCGATCGGCGCCATCCTCGCTTTCGGCGAACATAAGGGCTATGGCCTCGCCGTGATCGCCGAGCTTCTCGCTGGCGCCTTCACCGGCGGCGCCACCATGAAGCCGGGCGCCTGGGCCAAGAACACCATCACCAACAACATGTTCTCGGTGATCGTCGATCCGGCCAGACTCGGCGGCGCCGAGAGCTGGCAGCGCGAGACGCAGGCCTTCGTCGATTTCGTCAAAGCTTCGCCGAAAGCCCCCGGCTCGGATGGCGTGCAGGTCGCGGGCGAACCGGAGCGCCGCTATCGCGCCAAGCGCAACCACGACGGCATCCCGGTGGATGCCACCACCTGGAGCGAAATTATCGCTGCCGGTGAATCGGTCGGCGTCAGCGCCAGCCAGACCAATGCCGCCGCAGGACTCAACTGATGAACATCTCAGCTATCACTGAAGCCGCCGACCGCCTGCGCCAGGCCTACGAGACCGGCGTGGCCTGCACCCCCGTCCGCGAGCTGCTCTCCGGCGACATGAAGGCGGCCTATGCCGTGCAGGCGCTGAACCGCGATTACTGGCTGAAGGCTGGCCGCCGCGCCGTCGGCTACAAGATCGCGCTCAGCAACCGTGCGGCGCAGAAGGCGATGAATCTTTCTGAGCCGGCCTATGGCATTCTCTATGCCGACATGCTGATGGGCGATGGCGACGAGGTGGCGACCGGGCGCGTGATGCAGCCGCGCGTCGAGGGCGAAGTCGCCATCGTGCTGGACCGCGATCTCGACATGGAACAGCCGACGCTCGCCGATGTGATCCGCGCCGTCGGCTATTGCCTTCCGGCCATCGAGGTGGTCGGCGGGCGGATCGCCAATCTGGATTCCAAGCCGGTCGATCTGGTGGCCGACAATGCCAGCGGCGGTGCTTTCGTGCTGGGCGCGCCGGCGCGCCGCCTCGACGGTCTCGACCTGCGCCGCATGAGCATGAGCCTGACCAAGAACGGCAGCCCGGCCGGCACCGGCACCGGCGAGGCAGTCTATGGCAGCCCGCTGCATGCGCTGGCCTGGCTGGCCGGCAAGCTGGTGCAGGACGAGATGCCGCTGCAGGCCGGCGACGTGATCATGACCGGGACGTATTTTGCCATGCAGGCGGCGGCGCCCGGCGACCAGTTCGAGGTGATCGCCGACGGGCTGGGCCGCTGCGCCGTCAGCTTCGCGGCGGCATAAACAGGGAGCCGCCAGCATGCGCGCGATCGAACTGCAGAGCTTTTCGGTCGATGCCTTGCGCATGGCAGAGCGACCCGACCCGACACCGAGGCCCGGTGAGGTGCTGGTGCGGGTGAAAGCCTGCTCGCTGAATTTCCGCGACTGGCTGATGGCGCTCGGCCAGTATAATCCGAAACAGAAACTGCCGCTGATCCCGGTCTCCGACGGCGCCGGCGAGGTGATTGCCGTCGGTGACGGTGTGACGGGTTTCAAACCCGGCGACCGCGTGCTGGGGCATTTCTTCCCCAACTGGCTCGCCGGCGAACCCAGCGTCGAGAAATTCTCCGTCAGCATGGGCGGGCCGTTCGATGGCTGGCTCTGCGAGCAGCGCACCTTCCTGGCGAATGCGCTCGCACATATACCGGCGCATCTCTCCTACGAAGAAGCCGCCGCCCTGCCCTGCGCGGCGCTGACGGCCTGGAGCGCCATCGTCACACTCGGCAAGCTACAGCCCGGCGAGCGCGTCCTGATCCAGGGCACCGGCGGCGTCGCGCTCTTCGCGCTGCAGTTTGCCAAGCTAGCCGGCGCCGAGGTGATCATGACCTCGTCGTCCGACGAGAAGCTAGCGCGCGTCCAAGCCATGGGCGCCGACCATCTGATCAATTACAAAACCGATACCAACTGGGGCCAGACCGCGCGCGCGCTGTCCGGCGGCGCGGGACTGGATCACATCGTCGAACTCGGCGGCGCCGGCACCTTGATGCAGTCGATCCGCGCCATCCGGCCCGGCGGCACGATCAGCATGATCGGCGTGCTGTCCGGCCCCGGCCATGACCTGAAGATTCCGCTGGTGGTGATGCAGCAGATCAAGCTGCAGGGCGTGACGGTCGGCGCCAAGGACGGGCTTGATGCGATGCTGCGCGCGATCAGCCTGAGCAAGCTTAAGCCGGTGCTGGACGAGCGGTTCGAATTCTCGGAAGCCGGTGTGCGTGCTGCATACCATCATATGGGCGGCGGAAGTCATTTCGGAAAGATTGTGCTGACTTTCGACTGAGCTTGCGTATAGTTCGCGGCCCATGCAGCCCCGTGTCGCCCTCTACACCTTTGGAATCTTTGCCAGGCCATCGGCCGACCCAGCCAATGACGGCTTCCATGCGCGCAACGATGCCAATCTGGCCGCCGCTGAGGCCAGCGCCGGTTTCATCGCACGTTCCGGCTATGACGGCGATCCGGGTCCGGCCAGCTGGGGCGCGCATTGCTATCCGCGTTTCTACACCGGCACAGACGCGCATTCGCCCTCGACACTGTCGCTGTGGACCGACCTCGAATCGCCCTTCGCCTTCACCTATCACGGCCTGCATGCCGAGGCGCTGTCGCATGGCCGCGACTGGTTCGCCAAGCCGATCCTGGCGCCGGCCAAACCGGCCTGGCCGCCCTATGTGCTGTGGTGGGTGGCCGCCGATCATGTGCCGGAGTGGCGCGAAGCGGTCGCACGGCTGGAGCATCTGCACGATCATGGTGCCACCGCGCATGCCTTCGACTGGAAGACGCCCTTCGATGCCGGCGGCCTGCCCTGTCAGATCGACCGCGACAGCGTGCGGCAGCGGGCGGAATTGAACAGGCGCGTCTAAACCTCCGTATAATTCCCCTGGCCGGCCATTCCGCGCATGGTAGCGTCTGCCATCCAGCAGCATCGAGGCCGCCGCCATGTATGTCCTGATCCTGACCATCGTGCATACCGCGATCAGCCTGGTGGCGCTGGCGACCGGGCCGGCGGTGGTCGCCGACCTGCTGGGCAGCCGCGAACGCGAGGGCGTGACGAAGCTGTTCCTCGCCATGGCACTGCTGACCAGCGCGACCGGCTTCCTGTTCCCCTTCGCACAACTGCTGCCCTCGCATGTGGTCGGGCTGGTGGCGTTGCTGGTGCTGGCCGTCACCATCCCGGCGCGCTACCGGTTCGGCCTGCGCGGCGCCTGGCGCTGGGTCTATGCCGGCGGCGCAGTGGCCAGTCTGTATCTGCTGGTCTTCGTGCTGATCGCGCAGCTCTTCACCAAAATCCCCGCGCTCACCGCCGCGGCGCCGACGCTGAGCGAGCCGCCCTTTGCGGTGACGCAGGGCGTGACGCTGGCGGTCTTTGTCGTGATCGGCCTGCTGGCGGTGCGCCGCTTTCACCCGACCGCCGCGCCGTCCATGGCCGGATAAGGCAGCACGCGCTCGATCAGCGCGGTATCGGCATATTCGACGATCTCGACCACGCGGCCATCGTTCAGCCGGAAGATCATGCAGTAGCTGTTGCAGTAGTCTGCGCCGGCCCTGGTGCGCGCCTGGCCGCGCGCCTGCACCACGACGCAGTCGTCTTCCGCGATCATCCGTGCGACCGTGAGCGGGTTGGGTCCGGCCAGCACCTCGAAGAGCGGTTTCAGCAGATCGGCTTTCACCGCCGCCTTGCCGCGATAGCTGCGCGACCAGGGCGTGCTGCCCTCGACATGCCAGACCACATCCTCGGCCAGCATCTCGATGAACGGCCGGCCGTTGCCGGATGCCAGATCGGCGAAAACCCAGTGCAGCAGCGCCTTGTTGGCGGCAGCCTGTTTCGGGGCCGGTTTTTTCATATTCGCCTCCTTCGGTGACGGCCGCAGGATCGGGCAGATACAATCATTCTTCCAATCGATAGTCTGTATGACTTATATTCGTGCCATGAATTTGGCTGCCCTCGACCTCAACCTGCTGGTGGCACTGGATGCGCTGGTGACCGAGGCGCATGTCGGCCGCGCCGCCATGCGGATCGGCCTGTCGCAGCCCGCCATGAGCCATGCCCTGCGCCGCCTGCGCGAGCTGCTGGGCGATCCGCTGCTGGTGCGTACCGGCCCGGCCATGGACCTGACGCCGCGCGCGCAGGCTTTGCGCGAGCCGCTGAAACAGACGCTGGAACAGGTGCGCGGGCTGTTCGTCGCCGACGGATTCGATCCGGCCAGCAGCACGCGACGTTTCGCGCTGATGATCCCCGACTACATCATCAATTTCGTGCTGCCGCCGCTGGTGAGCCGCATTGCCGGGGAAGCGCCCGGCGTGCGGCTGGATGTGACGCCGTGGCGCGGCGCGCCGCTGCAGGCGAGCGGCGCGATCGCACCGGACATCGCACGCAGCATCGATTTCGCCTTCAACTGCCGGCCAGGCGCCCTGCCCGGCTTCCATCGCCAGCGCCTGTTCGGCGATGCAGATCGCCTGGCGGTGCGCCGCGGCCATCCGGTCGGCGCCAAACTGAGCCGCTGGCCGCAATTCCTAACGGCTCGGCATGTCGCGGTGATCGGCCGCGGCCAGAGCGAAGACCTGATCGACAGCTGGCTGCAGGGCCAGGGCATCCAGCGCCGTATCGCGCTTTCTGTGCCAGGCTACTTGCAGGCATTACATGTTGTGGCGCAGAGCGATCTGGTCGCCTTCGTGCCCAGCCGGCTGATCGCCAGCCTGAGCCGGCAGCTCGACCTCGTGGCGGTGACGCCGCCGCTGCAGCCCGAAGGCGACGAGGAATACCTGTTCTGGCCGGTGCGGCACCAGAACGATCCCGGCTCGCTGTGGCTGCGCCGCCATATCCTCGCGGTCGGCCGCGAACTGGATCAGCAGAAGCGGAAGGCTTAGCCGGCTGATTACAGGCCGGCGAGCGAGAGCCGCGCGGCGAGAAAGTCGATCAGCAGGCGCAGCCGCGCCGGCAGCACGCCTGGCAGCCAGACGATCTGCAACGGTATCGGCGCACTTTCATATCCTGACAACAGCAACTCCAGACGCCCGTCATCCAGATACGGCCGGATCTGGTAAAGCGGCGCCTGGCCGATGCCCAGCCCCGCCACCACCGCCTCGATCCGGGCCGGCGCGGTATCGGAGCGGAAGCGGCCCTTCACCGGCACCTGCTGCGCCGCATCGCCGATGCCGAACGTCCAGCTGTCGTTGCTGTGATGGCTGAAGCGTGTGACGCAGTCATGCTCTTTCAGGTCCTCTGGCATTAACGGACGGCCATGGCGTTCGAGGTAGCGCGGCGCCGCAAAGATCACGCGACGGATCAGGCCCAGCTGGCGGCGACGCAACGTGGAATCCTGCAGGAAGCCGAACTGCACGGCGAGATCGAAGCCTTCAGCCAGAAGATCGACATAGCGATCCTCCAGCGACAGTTCGACATCAATGGCGGGATGGCGCTCCATGAAGGCCGCGACGACCGGCAACACATACGACACGCCGAAGCGCGAGGATGCGGCGATGCGGATACGGCCCGCGATGCCGGCGCCATCCTGCATCACCTGCTCGCGCGCCATGTCGAGATCAGCCAGCACCGCTTTCATCTGCTTGTAGAAAGACTCGCCGGCCGGTGTGGCCCGGCTGCGCCGCGTGGTGCGCGCCACCAGTTCGACGCCCAGCTCCTGCTCCAGCATCTGCAGCGAACGGCTGACCGCCTGCAGCGAGCGGCCAAGCTGGCGCGCCGCCGCGGTCAGGCTGCCGCGCTCTACAATGGCGACAAAATTACGGTAATCCGCCAAATCCGCCACTAAATTCTCCCTAAATATGGGAGAATATATCACTATAAGGCGTTATACTCATATTTTTGATCATAATGCAGGCTACGGGCATCGCTGTCCCCGCCCCGGCTTGCCCATGTACCCGTCTCTCGCTTCATCCGTGTTTTTCTGGCTGTCCTCCGCGCGGTGGCCGTGGCCCGCCCGCAGTCGGGCATTGCCATCTGCGTCATCCCCGCCACCGGGCCTTCACCTGCTGCAGGATATCGGCTGCACAGAACAGCAGATCGCAGCACCGCCCGATGCACGGACCAGCGCTCTCGACTGGCGCCAAAAATCAGGACTCTGAACGGTCAATCCGCCGCCACCAGCGGCGGCAGCGCGCGCACGCGGCTGCGCGGGAAGCGGATCGTCACCGTGGTGCCGCTGCCCTCGGCGGAATCGATGGTGATCGAGCCGCCATGCAGCCGCATCAGCGCCTGCACCAGCGGCAGGCCCAGCCCGGTGCCGCCATAGGCCTTGTTCATATGGTGGTGCAGTTGCACGAAGGGTTCGAGCGCACGCGGCACCTCCTCGCGTTTCATGCCGATGCCGGTATCGCTGATCGCAATCGCCAGCCGGCCGTCGCCTTCCAGCCGCGCCACCAGCCGCACCGCGCCGCCGGCCGGCGTGAACTTCACCGCGTTGCCTAGCAGGTTGAGCAGCATCTGGCGAAAGGCGCGTTCGTCGGCCATCAGATAGGGCAGGACATCCGGGAAGCTCGCCTCCAGCGTCACCCGGGCGGTGGCGGCACGCTCACGCATCAGGCGCAACGACGCTTCCGTCTGTTCCTGCACATCCAGCTCGGCTTCGCTGAGCTCCATCCGGCCGGCTTCGATCCGGGTATGATCGAGCAGGTCGTTGACCAGGCTGAGCAGATGGCGGCCGCTGGCCAGGATGTCGCTGGCATAGTCGCGGTAGCGCGCATCGCCGAGCTGGCCGAACAGTTCGTTGGTGAGGATTTCGGAAAAGCCGATCACCGCATTCAGCGGCGTACGCAGTTCGTGGCTCATATTGGCGAGGAAGGCCGATTTGGCATTGCTGGCTTCTTCCGCGGCCTGTTTGGCGCGTTTCAGATCCTCGATGGCGCGCCGCAGCGCATCGGCATCGCGGTTCACCCGCGCGATCACGCGGTTGTATTGCAGCGCGATAGGCTCGACCTCGGAGCCGACCACGACACGCACCGGCCGGTCGAAGCCGCCTTCACGGCGCTGGCGTTCCATGTCGGCGACCAGATCGAGCATGGCCGAGCCGGCACCGTGTTCGGCCTGGTTGAGCCCGATGGCTTCGGCATTGCCGGCAACGCGCAGCGGCACTGCGAGATTTACCAGCCGCAGCAGGATATAGCTGGCGCCGAAACCGAGCAGGCCAGCCGCAGCGCAGCCGAGCAGCTGGATGCCGAATTGCGTGACGCGGTCCTGCGGTACGCCCGCCGCCGTGAGCGGCCAGCCGGCCGGATCGCCGAAAATCGCCACCGCCAGCGTGCCCCAGATGCCGGCGAACAGATGCACCGGCACGGCGCCGACCGCATCGTCGATCTTCCAGCGCTCCAGCCATTCGGCGCCGAGCAGCGCCACCATACCGCCGACCGCGCCGATGATCACGGCGCTCAGGCCCGAGACGTTGTGGCAGTTCGCCGTGATGGCGACCAGGCCGGCCAGCGTGCCGTTGAGGAAATCCTCGACGCGGACCTTGTCATAGAGCAGCTGCGACAGGATCAGGTTGGCGACGCCGCCGGCGCAGCCGCCCAAAGTGGTGTTGATCAGAATCCCCGGCACGCTGTCGTTCAGCGCCAGGGTCGAGCCGCCGTTGAAGCCGAACCAGCCGAACCACAGCAGCATGACGCCCAGCGTCGACATCACCAGATCGTGGCCGCGCATGCTGTTCTGGCCGGGCAGAAAGCGGCCGGCGCGCGGCCCGACGATCAGCACAGCGGCCAGCGACACCCAGCCGCCGATGGAATGCACCACGCTGGAGCCGGCGAAGTCGATGAAGCCGAGATTGGCGAGCCAGCCGCCCGTGCCGCCGAACTGGCCGGTATTCCAGACCCAGTGCGCATAGACCGGATAGATCAGCCCGGAGATGACCATGGTGATGGCGATGTAACTGGCGAAACTGACCCGCTCGGCCACCGCGCCGGAGACGATGGTCGCGGCGGTGCCGCAGAACATCAGCTGGAACAGGAAAAAGGCACCGGCGGCCATGGCGCCGCGCGCGTCGAACAGCCATTCGCTGGCCCCGATCCAGCCGGTGCCGGCACCGAAGGCGAAGGCGAAACCGAAGGCCCAGAACAGCAGGCCGGCGATGCAGAAATCGGCGAGATTTTTCAACGCCACGTTGATGCTGTTCTTGGCGCGCACGAAGCCGCTTTCCAGACAGCAGAACCCCGCCTGCATGACGAAGATCATGCAGGTGGCGATCAGGATCCAGGCGGTGTCGATGCGATCGGGCGTCATGCGGCCCGGGGGTCGTAGCAAGAGGCATACCATGGAGATTCGCCGAGTCTCCGGCCGGCTCACGGCTTGTTCCCGGCCCGGGCCTGCCTATATTTTCGCCAAGCCTGTTGGCATTTGCGGCGCGGCGGTTGGCTTTTGCCCCCCGGGCCCTTATCTGTGATCCCCGACAGCCTGCGCACCGCAGCAACCCATTCCGAGCGACGTACACGCCATGGACCTTTCGCCCAAATCGCCCAACAGCCTCTCCGGCTCCCGCACCGCGCTGAGCACCGGCATGGCCCCAGTCTCGGCTCCCGGCGCCGCCGCCCCTGCGGCAGCACCCGCTGCGGCTGCAGAGCTGATCAAGGATGCCGATGTCAGCACCTTCATGCAGGACGTGATCCAGGCCTCGATGCAGCAGCCGGTGCTGGTCGACTTCTGGGCGCCGTGGTGCGGCCCCTGCAAGCAGCTGACGCCGGCGCTGGAAAAGCTGGTCAAGGGCGCCAACGGCAAGCTGCGGCTGGTCAAGATCAACGTCGACGATCCGAAGAACCAGCCGCTGGCCCAGCAGCTGCGCATCCAGTCGATCCCCGCCGTCTATGCCTTCTACCAGGGCCAGCCGGTCGACGGTTTCGTCGGCGCGCTGCCAGAAAGCCAGCTGAAGAAATTCGCCGAGGGTCTGCCCGGCGCCGGCGCGATCCAGGACAGTGCCGCCGAGGCCATCGAGGCCGGCAAGGCGGCGCTGGCCGAACAGGCCTGGGAAGATGCCGCCGCCGCCTTCTCCACGGCGCTGGGCGCGGAACCCGAGAATGTTTCGGCCTTAGGCGGTCTGGCGCGTGCGCTGATCGGCATGGGCGAGATCGAGGGCGCCAAGGAAATCCTCGAACAGATTCCGGCCGACAAGGCCGGCCACGCCGACGTCGCCGCCGCGCGCTCGGCGTTGGAACTGCAGGAAGCCGGCAGCCAGGCCGCCGGCAACCTCAAGCCGCTCGAAGCCGCCGTCGCCGCCAATCCGAACGACCACCAGGCGCGGCTGGATTATGCCGTGGCGCTGCATGGCGCCGGCAATGCCGAAGCCGCCATCGACCAGCTGCTGGATATCGTGAAGCGCGACCGCAAATGGAACGAGGAAGCCGCGCGCAAGCAGCTGGTGAAAATCTTCGAGGCGATGGGCCCGATGGACCCGGTGGTGGTGGATGCCCGCCGCCGCCTGTCCTCGATCCTGTTCTCCTGAGCAGCCAGGGTCGCGCAAGATGCATGAGTCCCAGTGCCCCTCCAGCATCGGCGAACTCAGCACCACTATCCCTATTTTTCCGCTGACCGGCGTGCTGCTGCTGCCGCGCGGCCTGCTGCCGCTCAACATCTTCGAGCCGCGCTATCTGGCCATGACGCGGGCGGCGCTCGACGGCGCCAAGCTGATCGGCATGCTGCAGCCGACCCAGCCCTATGGCCACGACGGCCAGTCGCCGCCGAAGAACAGCGCCGATGTCTACGGCACCGGCTGCGTGGGCAAGATCGTGTCCGCCACCGAGACGGATGACGGCCGTATCCTGCTGACGCTGAAGGGGCTGTGCCGTTTCGATGTGATGCGCGAGATCGAAGCCGGCACACCGTATCGCCAGGTGGAAGCCGATTACGCGCGTTACGCGGGCGACATGACGGTGCTGCCCGATGGCCTGTGCGACCGCAACCGGCTGATCCATGCGCTGCGCGGCTATTGCGCCAAGCACAACCTGCCGGCCGACTGGGAGTCGATCGCGGCGGTGAACGACGACCTGCTGGTGCATTCGCTGGCGATGATCTGTCCTTTCACGGCCGGCGAGAAGCAGGCCTTGCTGGAAGCGCGCGATTTCAAGGCGCGTGCCGCCATGCTGGTCTCGCTGCTGGAAATGGCGCTGCTCGATCACACGACGCTGCCGCGCGGCGCCAAGCCAAACTGAGAGATATCCGATGAGCGAGCCCACACAGACACCCACTGCCCCGCCCGCTTCGGCACCGGTCGATCCGAAACTGCTCGAGCTGCTGGTCTGCCCGGTCACCAAGGGACCGCTGAGCTACGACCGCGCGCGCAACGAACTGGTCAGCGAGAAGGCCGGGCTGGCCTTTCCGATCCGCGACGGTATTCCGATCATGCTGGTGGACGAAGCACGCCAGATCGACGACACCCATCTGTGATGTCCGACCAGAAGTATTCCGTGCCGAGCGGCCTCAATCCGCGCTCGCTCTACCAGCAGGACGGCCGACCCGCCTGTACCGATGTGCGCTACATCTCGGCCGAGAAGCGCCTCGAGGTCGCGTTCGAGAACGGTAAGCAGTTCAGCTTCACGGCGGAATTCCTGCGCGTCGAGAGTCCGTCGGCCGAGGTGCAGGGCCATGGCCCGAGCCAGAAGACGCTGGTGCCGGGCCGTCGCCATGTCGGCATCATCGGCATCGAACCGGTCGGGACCTATGCCTTGCGCCTGAAATTCGATGACCTGCACGATACCGGACTGTATAGCTGGGAATGGTTCTACGACCACGGCCACAGCCAGGACGAATTGTGGGCTGACTATCTGCAGCGCCTTGAGGCGCGCGGCCTGAGCCGAGAGCCGCGACGCTAACCTAGATCGTCTCGCCTCTCAGCAGCCGCGGCAGGCGACCGACATCGCCCATCGCGTGGCGCATGAATAGCTTTTTCAGCGGGCCGATGCGGTTGACGACGCCGAGCCCGAGATCGCGGGCGATCCGCAGCGGTGCGATGTCGTTGGAGAACAGTCGCGTCAGGCCGTCGGTGACCGCGCCCAGCACCAGATTGTCGACGCGGCGCCAGCGTTCGTAACGTTCGAGCACATCGCTGCGGCCGATATCGAGACCGAGCCGCCGCGCCTCGACCACAGCCTCGGTCAGTGCCGCGATATCGCGCAGGCCCAGATTGAGCCCCTGTCCCGCAATCGGATGAATACCATGCGCCGCATCGCCGATCAGCGCCATGCGGTGATCGGTGTAGCGCAGCGCCAGCATGAAACTGAACGGATAGGACCAACGCGGCCCGACCGCGTCGCAGGCGCCGTAACCGGTGCCGAACCGCTGGCGCATCTCGCTGGCGAAACCGGCATCGTCCAGCGCCATGATGGCCGCCGCGCGCTCGGTCGGCTCGCTCCAGACCAGCGAGGAACGATGATGACCCGCCGCATCGTCGGTCATCGGCAGGATGGCAAACGGCCCGGCCGGCAGGAAACGCTCCTGCGCCACGCCCTCATGCGGCAGTTCATGCTGCACGGTGCAGACGATGCCGCTCTGGCGATAGGCCCAGTCGATGGTGCGGATGCCGGCCTGCTGGCGGATCGCCGACTGGCGGCCATCGGCACCCACCACGAGGCGCGCCTGGAGGCGACGACCGTTGGCAAGCTCGATCTCGGCCGGCGCACCCGACCCGGCCATGCCGTATTCGATGCGCCGTGCGGTCATCGGCGCGATCAGTTCGAGGCTCGGGCAGTCGGCCAGCGCGGCCTGCTGCGCCAGCCGGATGACACGATTCTCGACCAGATACCCGAACGGCGCCGTGCCCAGCTCGCTATGGTCGTAATGCACGAAGAGCAGCGAGTCGCCATCCGACACCCGGATGTCCCACATGGGCTGCGCCGCGCGCACATGCCGCCACAGGCCGATGGCCTCCAGCATCCGCTGCGAGGCCAGGGCGATGGCCGAAACCCGGCCGTCGAAGCCGGCCCCGGTAATCCGCACCGGGTCCTCGCGGTCGATCACCGCCACCGAAATACCGTGCCGGGCCAAGGCGATGGCCTGGGTCAGGCCATTCAGGCCGCCGCCGATCACGACGACATCGAACAACTCGGCGGAAGAGTTTTCGGAGGGCTGAGTCATGCCGGGCATCCTCGGCACGGCATTCGCGGTTGTCCAGTCCCGGTCCCAGTCCTTGGCCGGAGTCGGGACGTTATGCCGCAATTTCTTTGGACGCCGCCGCCGCGCCGTACTAGCCTTAAGCCATGCCGTTCAAGCCGCTGACCATCCTGGTTCTGGCCTGGCTGACGGGCCTGCCGCTGCTGTCCCTGCCGACCAGGGGGCTTGCCGCCGAGCAGATGCCCGTCGATCTCGAATTGCTGCTGGCGGTCGACATTTCCGGCAGCATTGACGCCGACGAAGCCCGGCTGCAGCGCGAAGGCTACGCCCGCGCCCTGATCGACAAGGATGTGATCAAGGCGATCCGCGGCGGCATCCACGGCAAGATCGCGATTGCCTATTTCGACTGGTCCGATGCCTATGTACAGAACCAGATCCTGGACTGGACGCTGGTGCAGGACGAAGCCAGCGCGCGCCGGGTGGCGCAGCATCTGCTGGATGCACAGACGCGCACGGCGAGACGCACCAGCATCACCGGCGCGATCAACTATGCCCTGCCGCGTTTTGGCTCCGGCCCCTACAAGGGCCTCCGCAAGGTGCTGGATGTCTCGGGCGATGGGCCGAACAACGATGGCGGGCCGATCGATATTACGCGCGACAAGGCCGTCGCGTCGGGCATCGTGATCAACGGTCTGGTGATCCTGAACGGCAAGCAGAACACCTGGGGCTTCCCGCAGCTGGAAGACCTCGACCGCTATTACGAGGGCTGCGTGATCGGCGGCCCCGGCTCCTTCGTCGTGGTGGCGGAAGGCTTCGAGACCTTCCACGAAGCGGTTCGGCGCAAGCTGATCCTCGAAATCGCCTCCGCCCCCGCCGTGCCGCCGGCCTGGCAGCGTATCGGGCCGCCGGTCTTCCACAAGACGCAGTCCGGCTACCGCTATCCCAAGGGCTGCGACATCGGCGAGCGGCAGAGCCAGGAATTCTGGCGCCGCCGCTGGGACCAGTAGACGCTTAGCCGGGCAAAATCCCGCCAAAGTCACGCCGGCGCGTCTTGGCCTCGCCCGGTTTTTGCCGTATTTCCAAGCAATAAATCCTACCGGATCCAACCGCGGGCACGACCCGACCTGACCCTTTCCTCGGAGTATCCCTTCATGGCCACCCGCCCCGGTCCGTTCGACCGCGCCGACTTTCCTTTCGCTCTCCGCCTCGTCACCGAAGCCGCTGCCGTCGCTGCCCATCGCTGGGTCGGCCGCAGCCGCAAGGAAGATGGCGACGGCGCCGCCGTGGAAGCGATGCGCAAGGCGCTGAACGACATCAACATCAATGCGGTGGTGATGATCGGCGAAGGCGAGAAGGACAATGCCCCGCTGCTGTATCGCGGCGAGCGCATCGGCCAGGGTGAACCTGAGATCGAGATCGCTGTCGATCCCATCGAGGGTACGACCAACATGGCCAACGGCGTCGACAATTCGATGGCCGTGATGGCACTGGCGCCACGCGGCGCGATGTTCGACCTCGGCCCCAGCTTCTACATGGACAAGCTGGTGCTGCCGGCCGCCGCAAAGGGCAAGGTCGATCCGGCATGGCCGGTGAAGAAGAGACTGGACGCGCTGGCCGCCGCGCTCAACAAGCCGGTCTCGGAGCTGCGCATCTTCGTGCTGAACCGCAAGCGGCATCACGCAATGATCAAGGAGATTCACGACGCCGGCGCCCGCACCGTGCTGCAGGAAAACGGCGATGTGGCCGGTGCCTTCATGGCCGTGCAGAAGGGGAGCACCGTCGATGCGCTCTTCGGCACTGGCGGTTCGCCGGAAGGCATCATCACCGCGATTTTCGTGCGCGCCATGGGCGGCGAATTCTTCGGCCGCGTCGATCCACAAGGCGATGACGAAGCCGCCAAGGTGAAGGCCTTCGGCCTCGATGCCGGCAAATGGATGAGCGGCAACGACCTGGTGAAAAGCAACGATGCCGTTTTCGTGGCGACCGGCATCAACTCGGGTCCGGTCTGCCGCGGGATCACCATCGAGCAGGGCATCGCTTCGACCCATAGCGTGATCCTGATGGCAAAGACCGGCGCGCGCCACGACATTTCCAGCCGCTTCCCTATCGCTTAAGCCAGAGTTCGCCGCATGAGCATGCGTGAAGTCGCCACGCCGTCCTTCGACGGGCAGAAGCCCGGCACGTCCGGCCTGCGCAAGAAGGTCACGGTATTCCAGCAGCCCGGCTATCTGGAAAGCTTTGTGCAGGCGGTGTTCGATTGCGCTCCTGAATTGCAGGGCGGCACGCTGGTGCTGGGCGGCGACGGCCGCTTCTTCAACCGCACCGCCATCCAGACCATCCTGCGCATGGCGGCCGCCAATGGCATCGACCGCGTGCTGGTCGGCCAGGGCGGGATCCTTTCCACCCCGGCCGCCAGCGCGGTGATCCGGCGGCATCGGGCGCGCGGCGGCCTGGTGCTGTCGGCCAGTCACAATCCCGGCGGACCGGATGGCGATTTCGGCATCAAATACAATATCGCAAATGGCGGTCCGGCGCCGGAAGCCGTGACCGAGGCGATTTATCAGCGCACGCAGACGATCCGGCAGTACAGGATTTTTGAAGCCGATCCCGTCGATCTCGATACCATCGGCAATCGCAGGATCGGCAACATGACCGTGACGGTGATCGATCCGGTTGACGACTATGCCGTGCTGCTGGGCTGCCTGTTCGATTTCGATGCGATCCGCACCCTTCTGTCGCGCCGCGATTTCCGTTTCCGCTTCGATGCCATGCATGCCGTGACCGGGCCTTATGCCAGACGGCTACTCGTCGACATGCTGGGCGCGCCCGCCGAGAGCGTGATCAATGCCGAGCCGCTGGAAGATTTCGGCGGCGGCCATCCCGATCCGAATCCAGTTTATGCACCCGAGCTTTACAAGGCCGCGGTGCTGGACGGCGAGCTGGATTTTGCCGCCGCGTCGGATGGCGATGGCGACCGCAACATGATTCTCGGCAAGGGCATTGCCGTGACGCCGAGCGACAGTCTGGCGGTCCTGGCCGCCCATGCGACGCTGGCACCGGGCTATGCCAAAGGCATTGCCGGCGTGGCCCGTTCGATGCCGACCAGCCGCGCGCCGGATGCGGTGGCGCGCGCATTGAAGCTGGAATGTTTCGAGACGCCGACCGGATGGAAATTCTTCGGCAACCTGCTGGATGCCGGCCGCATCACGCTTTGCGGCGAGGAAAGCTACGGCACCAGTTCGGACCATGTCCGCGAGAAGGATGGTCTCTGGGCCGTGCTGTTCTGGCTCAACTTGCTGGCGGCGAAGCCCAGCGAGACCGTGCAGTCGATCTTGCAGGCGCACTGGAAACGGTTCGGCCGGCATTACTACAGCCGGCACGATTACGAGGCCGTCGATGCAAAACAGGCGGCCGACGCGCTGAACCGCCTGCGCGCCGCACTGCCGGCATTACCCGGCCAAACCATCGGCAGCCTGACGATCACGGCAGCAGATGACTTCGCCTATCGCGATCCGGTGGATGGCAGCGAGAGCAAAGGCCAGGGCCTGCGGGTGATCTGTGGCGAACACGCGCGCTTGATCGCCCGCCTGTCGGGCACGGGTACCGAAGGCGCCACCGTGCGTTTGTATTTCGAGCTGTACGAAGCCGATCCGGCCAGGCAGGCCGACGATGTGCAGGCCCGCCTGATGCCGCTGATCGAGTTTGCCGAAGCGCAGACCGGCCTTCGCAGCATCACCGGGCGTGCAGCGCCGGATGTAATCACGTAAGGTTTGACGTAACCGTCGGAGGAAGAATGTCGCTGCCGATGCCGATCGACCAGACGCCCGCCTGGCGCGCCCTTGCCGCCCATGCCAGCGCCACCCGTACACGGCAGCTGCGCGACCTGTTCGCCGCCGACGACAAGCGGTTCGACCGTTTCTCGTTCCGCTGCGGCAATCTTCTGGTCGATCTGTCGCGTCAGCGCATCGATACCGAGACGTTCGACCTGCTGCTCGATCTGGCAAAAACCGCCGAAGTGGAAACCTGGCGCGACCGGATGCTGACTGGCGAGAAGATCAACACCACGGAGAACCGCGCCGCACTGCATACCGCTTTGCGCCTGCCGGCCAGCGCCAGCCTCACTGTCGATGGCACCGACATCGTGGCGCAGGTGCATGGCGAATTGCAGCGGATGGGCGAGATCATCGATGCCATCCGCAACGGCACCTGGCGCGGCATCACCGAGAAACAGTTCAAAAGCGTGGTCGCCATGGGCATCGGCGGCTCGGATCTTGGCCCGCGCATGACGCTCGAAGCGCTGGCCGCCGACAAGCTGCCGGATATCGACATCCATTTCGTCAGCAACGTGGACGGCGCCGACATCGCGCGCGTGCTGCAGAAATGCGAGGCCGAAACCACGCTGTTCGTGGTAGCCTCCAAGACCTTCACCACGCAGGAAACCATGGCCAATGCCGAAACGGCGCGCGCCTGGCTGCAGGAAAAGCTCGGCCCCGGTATCATCGACTGGCCGCGCCACTTCATGGGCCTGTCGGCCAATACGACGGTTCCCGGCAAATTCGGCATCCGACCCGAGCAGGTGCTGCAGTTCTGGGACTGGGTCGGCGGCCGCTATTCGCTCTGGTCGGCCATCGGCTTCCCGGTCGCGCTCGGCATCGGCATGGAGAAGTTCCGTGAGATGCTGGATGGCGCGCATGCGATGGACCACCATTTCCGCACGGCACCGCTGCACGAGAACCTGCCGGTGCTGATGGCGCTGGCTGGCGTGTGGAATGTGAACTTCCTGAATTCGCCGGCTTTGGCCGTGCTGCCCTACGATCAGGGATTGTCGAAACTTGCCCCCTATCTGCAGCAGGCGGATATGGAGAGCAACGGCAAGGGCGTCGACCGCTGGGGCCGGCCGCTCGGCTTCAATACCGGGCCGATCGTGTTCGGCGAGCCCGGCACCAACGGCCAGCATGCCTTCTACCAGCTGCTGCACCAGGGCCCGCAGGTGATCGCCTGCGATTTCATCGCACCGCTGAAGAGCCGCTATCCGATCGGGCGGCATCACGACATGCTGCTGGCCAATGTGTTCGCACAGGCTGAAGCGCTGATGTGCGGCAAGACCCGCGCCGAGGCCGAGGCCGAGTTGCGTGCAGAAGGCGCCGATGAGGCGAAGGTGGCGGCGCTTGCGCCGCACAAGGTCTTCCCCGGCAACTGGCCCAGCACCACTATTCTTCTGCCCCAGATCGATCCCTACCACCTCGGGATGCTGATTGCCCTCTACGAGCACAAGATTTTCGTGCAGGGTGTCGTCTGGGGCGTGAATTCCTTCGATCAGTGGGGCGTCGAGCTGGGCAAACAGCTCGCCAAGCCGATCCTGGAAGAACTGACCGACCCCTCGATCCAGCATACGCATGACAGCGCCACCGCCGGCATGATCGCGCTGGCGCGCAGCCAGCCCCGGTCGTAATCTCCGACTGTCTGCCGCGGTGGGGTGGCAGGCGGAGTTTGGGGTTTTTGAAAAAGATGCGAGTGCTGTCGCTATGAGCGAAGCAGAGGCCGCGCGCCAGCAGGATGCGGTGCGACAGGGGATGCGCGAGATCGACTTCGTCCTGCATTCCTCGTGGCGGCTGGGCAAGACCATCGTGGCTGGCTGGACATACGAAGGCGCACGCGCCAGCTTCTGCTTCTCCGAACCCTATACGGTGCTGGGCAGCGCCGAAGAGCTGCCGCGACTGATCCGCGGGCGCCGGTTCATGGATGCCGCCAGTTTCGCCGAGACCTGCAAGCTGCTGCGGGCCCGGCCGCTGACTATGGAACTGCCATTCACCATCGGCACGGCGAAAGGCGAAATCAGTCCGCTGCAGATCGAAACGCTGGTCAAGCGCTACACGATCAGCGCGACCGAAAGCCGCGCCGTCATCCTGTTCGACATCGTCAGCTTCTCGAAGCACTCGCCGCTGGAACAGGTGGCGCAGCTGTCGTCGCTGGAATACTCGATCAATTCGGCGGCCAAGCGCCTGAACCAGGCCGGTCTGCGTACTGAACTGGCGCGCTCTACCGTGGGCGACGGCTTCTATGTCTGGAATCGCAGCGAGGGTCCGGATGCCGATCTGCGCAGCTGGCTGGCGCTGCTGCTGATCCTGGCCGACAACGCACTGGCACGGCAGAAGGGCAATCCGAAGCTGGTGCCCACCCTGCGCGCCGCCTTCACCATCGGCAGCCATTTTTCCTATCATCAGGTGGAAGGCACCACGCCGCGCGGCTTCGAATACATTGTCGGCGAAGTGACCATCACGCTCGCCCGTATCATCGCCAAGGCGCTACCGGGTCAGATCCTGATCGGCCAGTTCCAGCGCGAGCTGGGCGGCACCGCCGGCAGCATCGAGACCTTTGGCTTTCTGGCCCGCGCGGAGCAGATCGCCGCCGGCCTGTCGGGACTCGAAGTGGGCAATGCCAGCCTGCTCGGCCTGCGCAGCCGCACCACAAGTCCGGGCGACAAATCAGGGCCGACGGTCTATCGCATCGGCGACAAGCACGGCTACACACATCAGGCGTTTAACACGCGGGTGACCGTGGATCGCGAGAATTGCACGGCCTTGATGCTGGGGCGCGCCAGCGCCGAACTGGCCGAGTTCAGCGCCGAACCGACGCCTTACGATCCGAAGGCTGCGCTCCGGCGCCCGCCGGCAGGCTGATCCGGCCGCGCGAGCGGCTTCAGCCGGGCATTTTTTCGATGGCGGCGAGGCCGTCTTTCATCAGCCGGGCGGCAGGCACGCTGCCGCTCACCAGTTCCAGCATGCGCACGGCGCCGTATAGCTGCTGCTTGGCCGCGTCCTTGCCGATGCCGTCCAGTTTGCCAGCCTTGATATCGGCCACCAGCGTTCCGCCGCCCTGTTCGATCTGGCCGCCGAGTTGCTTCAACGCGTCGCCGACATCCTTGTCAGCGCCGATGCTGCTAGCCACTTTGGCGACTTTCTGGATGGCGTAAACGCGATCTTCAGCCGCGACCTTGGCGTTAAAGATCGCTTCCTTCACGGCGGCTTCCTGCCCGGGCTCGATGGAGGCTGGTGTTGCCAGCGCATCCAGCAGCTTGACATCGGCGCCTGCCAGCACACCGGTTTTGACCATGTCGCGCAGTTTGCGGCCCGCCGCCTCCATCTCAGGCTGCGGTCCCTCGGCCATGCCATCGGCTTTCAGCCGGCCGATCATCACCACGAAATCGTCGACCATGCCGGCGATATTGCCGGCCTCCATCTTGCCGGCATCGGCCCGGCCGATCGATTTGTAGAAACGCTTGCTGTCGGCGGCGATCATGCGGCGCGCATACTGGCCCGGCTTGAGATCGGCGATTCCGGTGGGCATATCGCCCAGGCCGTCGAAAATCGGCAGCGCCTGGAACGGATCGCTCAGACGAGCCAGGATGAAGGCGATCATATACCCGGGCAGGCCGGCGCCGCTGCTGCACAGCGCCGTGTAACTGTCGCGGATGGCTTCGACCTGGGCATCGAGCAGTTTGCCAACCGGCTTGGGCGACAGTTCGTCGCGCAGGGTCTCCAGCGCCGCGGCGATCTCCAGCACGCACATCATGTCGACGAGATCGAGATAGGCGGTTTCGCTGCCCAGCCTGGCCACAAGGCCGGCCCGGTACGCCGGATCGCTGTCGGCCTGGCTGACCTCCTGGCGCAGGCGGCGTGCGGCGATGCCCCATAATGTGGCGCCGAGTTTGGGAATGCGCGGATCGGCGCTGGCGCCGATGGCCGGCGCGGTCGAGCTGCGGATACTGGCTTCCAGTTCCTTGACCGACGGCTGATCCAGGCATTGCAGGACGAAGTCCCAGCAGGGCGCGAGCGAGGCGCGCGAAATGCGGCCGAACTGCTTGTCGCCGTCTTCGGGCAGGATCAGCAGGTCTTCGAAGGGATGGCAGAAAATGCGCTGCAGCGTCAGATGCCGCGGCGGCCGGGTCTTGGCCAGGCGCGGGCGCAGGGTGCCCAGGGCGGCATCCGCCAGAGCCGCCGAAAGCACGACGGCACGCGAACGTTCGATGAGAAGGGTCAGCTGCGCGACCTTCTCGTCGGGAATTTCGAACAGCTTGCGCTCAATGTCGCGCAGCTCGGACGCAAGATCGGTCATATCCGTTTCCGCTTCACGTTCTCTACGCGCCGGACCATCTCGATATCGAGCGAGCCGGAATTCCATCCCTCAAGAGCGCGCACCTGCATGCGCGTATTCTCCTGCATCGCCGCCAGATTTGGTCTGTTGGCAGCTTCCTTGTCAGGAATGATGGGCAGAACTCGATAAATTTCCGTTACTGCGGCGCGCTGGGCATCGCGGTCGCGGTCTTCCGCATCTTTCCACAGCAGCAGGATGAATTCCCATCCGTCTACGGTCCACCACAACCGGCCGATATCGCGCTGCAGGGCTTCCGTCGCTTTCTCCCAATTGGAGAGGACGCGCTCGGCATACTCGACCGGACGTAAGGATGCCGCGGCCAGGTCGCGGGCGAAGTCGTCGGTGAAATAGGCGACCTTGGCGATGCCGCGTGCGAGGTCAGAGGCCTCGGATTTGTCGGCATCGGCCCAGTGGTTGAGCGACTGGCCCAGATTGGCAATGCCGCTGATCAGGCGGCGCAGGCGGCTTTCCTTGGGCATACCGGGCATGCCAAGCGGAGAGATGAACTGACCCCAACGCTCCAAGCGGTCGTAAAGCTCGTTGGCATTGGTGCCAAGCTTTTTAGCAATATCGCCCAGGCCCAAACGGATACGGTCGCGGCCGGAGGTCGAGGTGAAATCCGACACATGCAGATTCATCTGGCCGGCGGAGAGTCGGTCCAGCGCCGTCTTGAACAGGAAATAGCGCGTGAGAAGGATTTCGTTTTCCTCCTCATTGATGGCCTCTTCGGCACTCTTCTGCGCCTCCGGTCCGGCCAGACCGGTGCGCGCCGTCTCCAGCGTCGCCATACGCACGTCGGGTGGCAGGCAGGAATTCTTCTTGAAAATTTCTTCCTGCAAGGCGCGGTCGTGCATGGTGAGCTGGAAGATTTCGGGGACATCCTTCCAGCGGATGACGTAATTGCCCTTCACGCCGGAGAAGGCGGAGACCGTCAGTTCCAGATTGTCGCGGCTGTCCATACGCACGCGGGCCTGGCTCAGCGCCGGCGTCGTGAAGGCAACCGCCGTCCCGCGCTCTTCGAATTTCGCGGGCTGGAATTGCGACGCGGACCCCCGTGGAAAATTCATCCCTTACCCGACAATAGAGAGCGAAAACCCCGCCCTAATAAACCACAAGGCGGGTGCGGAGCAAATGACCCGGCCGGGTCAGTCCAGCCATTCCCGCGATTTTTCGATGACCCGGATGGTTTCGTCCCAAAGGTCCATGCTGTGCAGGTCGGCCGGATCGACCCAGGCCACAGCCGCGGCATCGTCGCCGGCGACCGCGTCCCCGGCCACCCAGCGGGCCGCAAAATCGATGATCGTGTAGTGATAGAGCACGCGCCCGGCGGCATCGCGCAGGACCGAGTCGATGACATCGACCAGGCCGAGCAGTTCGATCACAACCCCGGTTTCCTCGGCGATCTCGCGATGAATGCCGTCCCGCACCGTTTCACCCAGATGCTGCGCCCCGCCCGGCAGGCTCCAGATGCCGGCACGCGGAGGATTGCCGCGCTGGACCATCAGTACCCGTCCATCCCTCCAGACGACCGCGCCAAGCCCCACCAGCGGATTCGCGGGATATTCACGCGGCATGCATTTGTCTCCATACTGACGGGCCTGTTCGTCGCCAAGATAACAAAAAGCTGGAGAAAACGCCCGTGACGGTCATGTTCGATGCTCGGGATCCCGCGGTGATACGCGATCCCTATCCAGCGCTGGCCCGCCTGCGCGAAAGCGATCCCGTTCATTGGGACAGCCGACTCGGGGGCTGGCTGCTGACGCGCTACGACGACATCCGGCGCTCGTTACGAGACCCGCGCCTGTCGTCGGATCGCATGCGACCCTTCTTCGCGCACCTGCCGGACGGCAGCCGCAACGAGCTGGCAGATCTGGAGGCCCATATGGCGCTCTGGGCCGTCTTCAACGATCCGCCCGATCACACGCGTCTGCGCGGCCTGATGAACCGGGCCTTCACCACCTCGGCGATTGCGGCCCTGCGTCCTAAAGTCGCCACCATCGTCGAAGGATTGGTCGACGACCTGCTGCGCGAACCGGAGGCCGACTTCATCGCCCGCTTCGCCTATCCGCTACCGGCGACGGTAATTGCGCTGCTGATCGGCGTTCCGCTTGAGGATGTCGAGTTGCTCAAGCACTGGTCCGACGATCTCGGCAGCTTTGTGCTGGCCTCCCGCCTTTCGGCCGACAAATACAGCCGTGCCAATGCCGCGATCCGCGAGATGAATGCCTATTTCGGCGATCTGGTAGAGGCAAGACGACGCCGACCGTCGGACGACATTGCCTCGGCGATGGTTTCGGCAGAGGAACGCGGCGACTTTCTCAGCCGCGACGAACTGGTGGCGGCCTGCGTGCTGCTGCTGTTTGCCGGCCATGAAACCACGACCCACCTTCTGGGCAACGGTATGCTGGCCCTGCTGCGCCACCCGGAGCAGATGCAGCGCCTGCGCACAGGATCTGCCGACCAGGCTCTTGTCGCCAACGCGGTGGAGGAAATGCTCCGGTGGGACGGCCCTTCGCTGGCGCAGGTCCGCGTGGTTGCCGATACTTATGAACTGAGCGGCCGGACACTGCAGCCGGGAGACCGTGTCTTCCAGATGCTGGCCGCCGCGAATCGCGATCCGGAAACTTTCACCGATCCGGACCGTTTCGACATCGGACGGACGGAGAGCAGCCGGCACCTCACCTTCGGCTTCGGTATTCATTTCTGTATCGGTGCACCGCTTGCCCGACTGGAGGGACAGGTCGCCTTTCCGATATTGCTCCGCCGGTTGGAAGATATCGCCTTGGCAGGCCCACCCGACTGGAGCGACTCCATCGTAGTACGCGGGTTAAATCGGCTCATGGTTACCTGCCGCCCGGGCTGAACGCGGTCGATTTTTGTTCAGCGCATGGTTATCCTCGAACATATCAATGATCTCAATTTGTTAGAGGTGGCTGTGTGGCCATGAGCGGTGCGCTTCCATTGACCAATAACCGCATCCCGACCCAGCTTGCGCTGCTGGTCGCCGGCTTTGTCGTCCTGGTGACGATGAGCCTGACCTCGCTCTGGCTGGTGCGCGAATCCGACCGGGCGTCGGACATCGTCGCCCATACCCTGGAGGTCAATTCCGCCATCGTCACTTTCCAGGCTGCATTGCGCCGGGCCGAAAGCGGCGAGCGCGGCTATCTGCTGACCGGGGATGAAGCCTATCTCAACGATTACCGGATCGGACAACGTCGCCTGCGCGAAATCCAGAGCCAGTTGCAGACCCTGATCTCCGACAATCCGAAGCAGCAGGCCAGGTTGCAGGCCTTGCTGCCGCTGATCGAACGCAAGATGGAAAAGCTCGCCACTACGATTGCCCTGAAGCAGCAGGGGCGGAATGACGAAGCTGTGGCGATGACAAAAACCGGCGCCGGCCTGGAACTGATGAACCAGATCCTGGAACAGGTTTCCGTTATGCTGGCCGATGAGCGCGCATTGCTGGAGGAACGGCGGCACTATTCCGACCGTACCAGCATCATGCTTTTCGCCGTCAACTTTTTCGGCGGCCTGGTCATCGCGGTGCTGGCGCTGGCCTCCATCAGCCTGATCCGCAGGAGGAGCGAGCAGGCCGCGCAGGCCAATCTGCAGCTTGCGGCCGCGCATGCCGAGCTGGAAGCCGTCAATCGCGGACTGGAAGAGCGCGTGGCCGAGCGCACCGCTGATCTGCGCGAAGCCAACGACGAGATCCAGCGTTTCGCCTTCATCGTCAGCCATGACCTGCGCTCGCCGCTGGTCAATATCATGGGCTTCACCAGCGAACTGGAGGCCCTGCAGGGCGACATCTTCGGCGAACAGCCGCAGACCCCGGAGCAGCGGACACAGCTGCGCCGCGAGGTGAATGAAGCGCTTGGTTTCATAAAGACTTCGATCTCGAAGATGGACCGCCTGATCAACGCCATCCTCGCCCTGTCGCGTGCAGGTCGACGCGAGTTCACGCCGCAGTCGATTGCGCTGGGCACACTGCTGGCCTCGATGGAGAAAGACGTCGCGCATCGCCTGCAGGAGGTCGGGGGCGAGATCGAAATCGGCCCGATGCCAGACATCGTCAGCGACCGCTTGGCACTGGAGCAGATCTTCTCCAACCTGATCGACAATGCCATCAAGTATCGCAGCATGGATCGCCCCGTTCGTATCCGCATCGAAAGCGAACAGCGCGGCAATTTTGCTGTCATTCGTGTTGCCGACAACGGCCGCGGCATCGAGGCCAAGGACTACGAACGAATCTTCGAACTGTTCCGTCGCGCCGGACCGCAAGACCGGCCGGGCGAAGGCATCGGCCTGGCCCATGTGCGCGCCATGGTGCGCCGTCTTGGCGGCACGATCCGCGTCGACAGCGAACTCGGCCACAGCACGACCTTTACGATAATTTTACCGAAACGGTGGACTGCTTAGCCCCGTCAAGAGGAAAGCAGATGTCCGAACAGACCCCCGTAACGATCGTGATGATCGAAGACGACGACGGCCATGCTCGGCTGATCGAGAAGAATATCCGTCGTGCCGGCGTCAATAATGAGATCAAGCCGTTCACCACCGGTACGGAGGCGCTGGCCTACCTTCTGGGCGGCGACGGCAGCAGCAAGGGGCATAAAGGCGAAGCCTTACTAATTCTGCTCGACCTGAACCTGCCCGACATGTCGGGTATCGATCTTCTGCAAAAGATCAAGCAGAGCGCCGGCCTGCATATGGCACCGGTCGTGGTGCTGACCACCACCGACGACAAGCGCGAGATTCAGCGCTGCTACGATCTGGGCTGTAACGTCTACATCACCAAACCGGTCGACTATGAGCATTTTGCACAGGCGATCCGGCAGATCGGCCTGTTTTTCACGGTGATGCAGGTGCCCGAGACCGGCAGAGCCTGAACCGGGCAGCCCACGGATACAAAAACGGCGGCCGGAGCGATCCGGCCGCCGTTTCACTTTACGGAACCATCACACCGCAGCCGTCACTCCGCAGCCTGGGCCTGACGCTCGTTGATCAACTGCCACAGCTTCAGCGGCGTGGCCGGCATGTCGACATGGGTGACGCCCAGATCGGAAAGCGCATCGACGATGGCGCTGATCGTGGCCGGAGCCGAGCCCACCGCACCCGCCTCGCCCGCGCCCTTGACGCCGAGCGGATTGGTCTTGCACGGCACCTCGCAGAGGATCACCTCGATATCGGGGAAGTTGTCGGCGCGCGGTAGACAGTAATCCGTGAAGCTGCCGGTCAGCAGCTGGCCGTCCTCGTCATACACGACATGCTCATACAGTGCCTGGCCGACGCCCTGCACCACACCGCCATGGATCTGGCCCTTGACGATGGTGGGGTTGATCACCCGGCCCATATCGTCGGCCACCACATAGCGCACCACCCGGGTGATGCCGGTGGCCGGATCGATCTCGACTTCGCAAGCGTGGCAGCCGTTGGGGAAGGTGATCGCCTGGATCTGGTGATCGGTGGCGGCATCGAGGCCGGCTGCCTGGTCGTAGCCGACGCCGGAGCGTTTGCGCGCCTCGGCCGCCACATCGAGGATGCCGACGCTGCGATCCGTGCCAGCCACCGCGAAGCGCCCGGCGGCAAATTCGATGTCGCCAGCCGCGGTCTCCAGCATCTCGGCCGCCATTGCCTTGCCCTTTTCGACCACGGCATCGCTGGTCTTGAGCAATGCGCCGCCCTGCGAATAGAGCGACCGCGCACCGCCGGTGCCCCCGCCGGTCGGGATCCTGTCGCTGTCGCCCTGGCGGATCCGGATCTTGTCGGCGCCGATGCCGAGCAGTTCCGAGATGATGCCGGTATAGGCGGTTTCATGACCCTGCCCGGTCGACTGCGTGCCGACATAGACATCGACAAGACCGTCTTCGGCGAAGCGGATTTCGGCCCGTTCGGTCGGCGCGCCGCCGGTGGCTTCAAGGTAGTAGGCCATGCCGATGCCGCGCCGCAGGCCGCGTCTGGCCGAGGCCGCGCGCCGCGCCTCGAAGCCGGCCCAGTCAATGGCTTTGAGCGCGGTGTCGGCGGTGTTGGCGAAATCGCCGGAATCGTAGACCAGGTTCATCGCGCTGGTCCACGGGAAGGCATCAGACGGAATGTAGTTCTTGCGGCGCAGTTCGGCGCGATCGATCTTCAGTTCGGCTGCTGCGATATCGATCAGCCGCTCCATGATGTAGTTCGATTCCGGCCGGCCGGCGCCGCGATAGGCATCGACCGGCACGGTATTGGTGAACACGCCCTCGACACGGGCATGCACGGCCTGGAAACGGTAGACCGAGCTGAGCACCTTGGTGCCGGCCATGGTCGGGATCATCGGCGCATAGGTGGAGAGATACGCGCCCATATCGGCGATGTTGTGCACGCGCAGCGCCAGGAAATGGTTGTCCTTGTCCAGCGCCATCTCGGCATGGGTGAGATTGGCGCGGCCATGCGTGTCGGTCAGGAAGGCCTCGGAGCGTTCCGAGGTCCATTTGACCGGACGGCCGAGTGCGCGGGCGGCGAACAGCGTCAGCACCTGTTCGGGATAGATAAAAATCTTCATGCCAAAACCGCCGCCGACATCGTCGGTATACACAGCGAACTTCTCTTCCGGCAGACTGAAAATCTTGGCGAGAGTCTTTTTCAGCACCCAGACGCCTTGGGTCGGCACATGCAGCGCAAAGCGGCCGGTTTCCTTGTCGAAGGCGGCCAGCGACACGCGCGCCTCCATCGAGGCAACCACGATGCGGTTGTTTTCCAGCGTCAGCTTCACGGTTTTGGCCGCACCGGCAAACAGCGCATCCACCTTCGCCTTGTCGCCGGTTTCCCAGTCGAAGACACGGTTGTTCGGCGCCTCGGGCCAGATCTGCGGCTGGCCGGGCTCCATGGCGGTGGCCAGATTGGCGGCGGCCGGCAACGGATCGTAGTCCACCTCGATCAGTTCGGACGCATCGCGCGCCTGCGCCGCGGTTTCGGCCACCACAAAAGCGACCGGATCGCCGACATGGCGCACCAGCCCATCGGCCAGCGCCGGACGCGGCGGATCCGCACGCATCGAGCCGTCGCGATTTTTCAGGGGAATGGTGCAGGGCAGATTGCCGATATTGGCAGCCTTCAGATCGGCAATCGTATACACCGCCAGCACGCCGGGCGCCTGCTTGGCCTCCGTGGTGTCGATCTTCAGAATTCTCGCGTGGGCATGCGGCGAACGCAGAAACACGCCGTGCGCCTGTCCGGGCAGGCTGATATCGTCGGTGTAGCGCCCCTTGCCGGTGATGAAACGCTGGTCCTCGACACGGCGAACCGGCTGGCTCTGGCCGAACTTGGTCATGCGGGCAGTCCTTTCAGGGAATACGCGGCCCGTCCTGCCGGGCCGCGTTTCTGAGGGCGATTTGAGCAGGAATGATAGGCATTCCGTCCCTGCTTTCAACCCGCCGAAATGCACCGGTGCAATAAGCACCCGCAGGTGACTCTGGGAAATCAGGGGCCAAAGCGGCGCAGCGCGCTGTAGGTCCAGAAGGGCATGGCGCCCAGCAGCACGCAGACCCCGGAAAACAGGAAGACCGCCGTGTAGCCGCCGGTGACATCGTGCAGGGTCGCGCCGGTGAAGGTGCCGAAGCCGACACCGAGTCCGCTGCCCACCATCATGGTGCCGAAGATCATGCCGAACCGCGGACCGTGGAAAATCCGGGCCGCCGTCGCGCCCACCAGCGGCCCTCGGGCGCCGAAGGACAGCCCGACCAGCAGCACGAAGGTCCAGAGCAGCAAAGGCGATTGCGACACAGCGAGCGCCCAGAGCGCGGCGAGGCCCAGCAGACTGAAGGCATAGGAGATCGCCGCCGAGGCATGCCGGCCGATGCGGACGTCGAGCCAGGAGAAGCCGAGGATGCCGATCGGGGTCAGCACGCCAACGAAGCCGTAGATCGAGGCCGCTTTCAGCGGCGCATAGCCCAGCTCGACCAGATAGGCGACCGCCTGCACCATCACGGAGAACATGCCGGCGGAGGTGAAAAAGAAGACCGAGGTCAGTCCCCAGAAGGCCGGGTTGCGCATGGCGCTGCCGATAGTCCATTCGATGGCCGCGACGGCTTCGCCGACATTGCCGTCGGTGGCCTTCGGCTTTGGCGGCAGCATGCGACCGACCTGTGCCGTCGGCCAGGAGACCAGCAGCAGAGCCGGCAGCGCCAGCAAGACGATACCGGCCAGGATGCGATAGGCGTTGCGCCAGCCCAGCGTCTCGATGATGTACTGCGCCAGCGGCACCATCAGCAGCGATCCGATGCCGAGCGCGGCATAGACCACGCTCATTGCCCGCGACAGGTTGCCGCCCTCATACCAGCGCGCCAGCAATGCGGAATGCGGCGCATTGCCGAGGAAAGCCGCCGCGCAGCCGACGCCGATGCCGATGAAAATGTAGAGATGCCAGATCGCGCTGCCGAAGGAAGCCAGCACCAGACCGGCGCTGAGCAGCAGCATGCCGCCGATATAGATCCTGAGCGGCCCGAACCGGTCGAAGCAATAGCCCGCCAGCGGCGCGCAAAGACCGGCCAGCAGCATCTGCAGCGAATAGATCGCGGCGACATCCGCGCGGTTGGCCTGGAACTCGGCGGTCAGTGCCAGCAGGAATGTCGTGAAGCTCTCGCCGATGCCGCGTGAGAGCACATTCAGCAGGAAGCAGATGCCGACGAGCAAAACCGCGAGCCGCGTGGCGCTCTGCCTGCCCAATGCGTCTTCAGGCATGGATCAGATATCCTGCCCGGCTTCGGCCTGGCGTAGCATCTGCTTGGCGATCACCAATTGCTGGATCTGGCTGGTGCCTTCATAGAGCCGGAACAGCCGTACATCGCGGTAAAAGCGTTCGACGGCATATTCCTGGATGTAGCCCGAGCCGCCATGGATCTGCACGGCGCGGTCGGCGACGCGGCCGACCATCTCGGAGGCGAACAGCTTGCAGGCGCTGGCCTCCAGCGAAACCGTCTCGCCGGCGGCATAGCGTTTCGCCGCGTCACGGATCATGCAGCGCGCCGCATAGGCGTCGGTCTTGCTGTCGGCCAGCATGGCCTGCACCAGCTGGAACTCGGCAATCGGCTGGCCGAACTGCTTGCGCTCGCGTGCGTAGGATACCGATTCATGGATCAGCCGCTCGGCGGCGCCGACGCACATGGCAGAGATATGCAAGCGGCCGCGATCCAGCACTTTCATCGCAGTCTTGAAGCCCTGCCCCTCCCTGCCGCCGATGATATTGGCGGCGGGCACCTTCACGTTGTCGAAGATCACATCGGCGGTATGCGAACCGCGCTGGCCCATCTTCTTGTCCGGTTTGCCAATGGTGATGCCGGGCGTGTTGGCCTCCACGATGAAGGCGGTGACACCGCCGGCGCCCTTGGTGTTCGGATCGGTGCGCGCCATCAGCGTGAAGATACCGGCATGCGGCGCGTTGGTGATGAAGCGCTTGGTGCCGTTGACGATGTAATGATCGCCCTGGCGCTCGGCGCGCGTTTTCACGCTGGCGGCATCCGAGCCGGCTTCGGGTTCAGTGAGCGCGAAAGATGCCGTGATCTCGCCGCTGGCGAGTCTGGGCAACCAGGCTTTCTTCTGCTCGTCCGTGCCATCGATCAGGATACCCTGGCTGCCGATGCCGACATTGGTGCCAAACAGGCTGCGAAAGGCGGGCGAGGTCCAGCCCAGTTCAAAGACCAGTTCGACCTCTTCGTCCATCGCAAGGCCAAGCCCGCCGTAGTCTTCCGGGATGGAGATGCCGTAGAGGCCCATCTCGGCAAAGCTGCGGCGGATCTCGTCGGGGATCCGGTCGTCGTCGGCGACCTGTTTTTCGAGGGGGACCAGCTTTTCGCGCACGAAACGGCGCAGCTCGCGCCGGGTCTGCTCCAGCGTATCCTTGTCCATCGGGGCACTCACTCTTCCAAAAGGTCTGCGACAAGCTTGGCACAATCGCGGTGAGGTGCAAGCCGCACCAAGCGGACCAGTTCAAATATGCCCCATTCAAATTCGCAGCGTCAGCCGCGACGGAACACCACGGCCGCTAGCCAGCCGGAAAACACCGCCAGCAGCACCGCCACCAGACCATAGACGGCGGGTTCCTGGCGCGAGAAGTCGTAAACCTCCTGTTCGATACCCTGCTTGTCGATGAACAGCGGCGTCGACTGTGCGGCCACGATGCGGTTGTCGCGGATCAGATAGATTTCGGTCTGGTAAGTGCCGACCGGTACGGTGGAGGGAAAGCTGATAGCGGTGCGGAAGAGTTTCGGCCCGAGGAAATCGATGGCGCCGATATCCTCGCGATACAGTCCATCGCGGCGTTTCAGTCGTACCACCGACTGATGATAGTCCCTGACATTTTCGGGCGGCCGCAGACCCAGATAGCGGAAACGCAGGTTTTCCGTGCCGATCTGCAGCCGCTGCAACAGGTTGACCGGCGCGATCTCCTTCAGCGGCTTGCTGGTCGCAACCGCGTAATAGGCGGGGACATTTTCGAAGCTTTCCGAGCGCCGGGTCAGCCAAAAGCCGAACGTCGACCGCTTGCGCCGCACCACCGCCGTCGAAGTGGGGCCGCGCACGACAACGACAATCTCGCCCGGCTCGTCGATGGCGCCGAACAACAGAAGCTCCGTGCCGGTGAAGCTGGAGGTGATGGCGATCAGATGCGACGAGAGATCGGTGATCAGCGGCGAATCCGCAGGTGCCGGGCCGCGCGGCGCATTCGGTGTCGCCTGCGCGAAAGCCTGATCCGCGCCACACAGCAGCAGCAGGATGAGCGCAAGCCGCTTCATCGCGGCCCCGCCTCGAGAAAGAACTGGTCGTCAGGCGGCAGGATCAGTTCGATGGCCAGCGCAATCGCCACGGCCAGCACCAGAGCGGCCAGCAGTCCGCGAATCTGCTCGCCGCGCAGGCGTGCACCGTGCCGCACGCCATACTGGGCGCCGATCACCGAGCCGACCAGCAGCATCAGTGCCAGAGTTACGTCCACCGTCTGTGTCGTGATGGCATGCAGCATTGTTACGTTGGCGGTGACGAAAATGATCTGGAACAAGGACGTGCCGACCACGATAGCGGTGGGCATGCCGAGCAGATAGATCATCGCCGGCACCAGCAGGAAGCCTGCGCCCACACCCATGATGGCGGCGAGGATACCGACGAGGAAGCCAAGCGCGACCGGCATCAGCAGACTTATATAAAGCTGCGACTTGCGGAACCGCATCTTGAACGGCAGCGCACGGATGATGGCGTGATCGTTCAGACGCTTGCGCCGCACGACCGGCGTAGCGCCGGGCTTGGCGCGCAAGGCGCGGATGCTTTCGGTCAGCATCATACTGCCGATGGTGCCCAGTATGATCACATAAGACAGCGCGATCACGGCATCGAGCTGGCCGATGCGTTTCAGCACGGTGAAGAGATAGGCGCCGAAGCTGGATCCGGCCAGGCCGCCGATCAGCAGCATGGCGCCCATTTTGAAATCGACATTGTCCTTGCGCCAATGCGCATAGACGGCCGAAACGCTGGCTGCCACCACCTGGTTGGCCGAGGTAGCCACCGCCACCGGCGGCGGCACGCCGATGAAGATCAGCAACGGCGTGAGCAGAAAACCGCCGCCGACGCCGAACAGGCCGGAGAGATATCCCACCGCCCCGCCGAGGCCGAGCAGCAACCATATGCTGACCGACAGCTCGGCAATGGGAAGGTAGATTTGCATAATTCCGGCCGGACCCTGACGACTACGCGGCGTGGTGCTTTATCTGCTTATAAAGACCTGTCGCCAAACTGCCATGGCAATCGTTGCCATTTCGTGATTTTCCCGAACAAAGCGGGGCACTTGGCCTCAGCCGGCGCTGGTCTGGCTGTTATGCCCCAGTCCGGCCGGCACGCCCGCGCGTTCCAGCTCGCGGCCCAGCCTGCCCGAGAGGAAGGCGAAATACATGCGGAAATCCGAAATGAAGGACCAGAGCGGATATTTGAAACTGGCCGGCTTGTTCTTCTCGAAGAAGAAATGCCCGATCCAGGCCGGACCGTAGCCGATCAGCAATGCGCCCAGCAGCCAAGGCCAGTCGCCGGTCACGAACAGCGCAGCGAGGCTGAGCAGTGCCAGCGTCGTGCCGAAATAGTGCCAGACCCGCGTCACCGGCTTGGCATGCTCGCGCAGGTAAAACGGCCAGAATTCGCCATAGCTCTTTATCCGATTGTCGGACATAGTTGTTTCCTCCGTTTGCCTTGCGCTCATCATATAGTCATAATTCGCGGTTTTCCAGTATTTTTATCGAAAATAGGCACGCGAATGAGATTCGAGTTGACGTTGACGTAAGCGGAAACTAAGACTCCACCCCAAGTGAGAAACAAGCCTAAAGGGAGGGCTTACCGTGTCGGATAACAAGACCTACACGATCACCGATCTGGCGCACGAATTCAAAGTGACGCCGCGCGCCATCCGTTTCTACGAAGACAAGGGCCTGTTGCATCCGAGCCGTCAGGGCATGATGCGGGTCTACGCCAAGCGGGACCGTGCCCGCCTGCTGCTGATCCTGCGTGGCAAGCGTCTGGGCTTCAGCCTGGCCGAAATCCGCGAGATGATCGACCTCTACGATCTGGGCGATGGCCGCATGGAGCAGCTGACGCTGACTCTGAAGCGCTCGCGTGACCGCCTTGCCGCGCTGGAAACCCAGCGTCAGGACATCGAGGAGGCCATCACCCAGTTGAAGCAGGATGTCCGCATCCTGGACGACTTCCTGAAGCTGAACCGCGACCGCCCGGCCTCGCAGTCCTTCAAGGAATTCGTGCAGAGCCGCGCCCCGCAGGAATACGCCGCCGTCGCCGAATAAGGCCCGGCCGACCACCCGGCGCCGCGTTCCCGGCGCCGGCCCGAATTTTCGTTACCGAACCAAAAATCTGTCCGTTCTCGCTAAGGAGACATCGTCATGATGCGCAACGTGGTGATCGCCGGCTATGCCCGCTCGCCTTTCACGCTGGCCCGTAAGGGTGCGCTGGCCAAGGTCCGTCCCGACGACCTGACCGCGCAGGTGATCAAGGCCCTGGTCGAGCGCACCGGCGTTGACCCGAAGGCCATCGAGGACGTGATCGTGGGCTGCGCCTTCCCCGAAGGCGAGCAGGGCCTGAATGTCGCCCGCCTGATCAGCTTCCTCGCCGGCATCCCGCAGGAAGCGGCCGGTACCACCGTCAACCGTTTCTGCGGCTCCTCGATGCAGAGCATCCACCAGGCTGCCGGCGCCATCCAGATGAAGGCCGGCGAAGCCTTCATTTGCGCGGGCGTCGAAAGCATGACCCGTGTGCCGATGGGTGGCTTCAACACCCTGCCGAACCCCAAGCTGCTGCAGGAGTATCCGCAGGCCTATGTCTCGATGGGCATCACCGCCGAGAACCTGGCCAAGAAGTACAATATCGACCGCAAGGCGCAGGAGCAGATGGCTGTCGAGAGCCATGCCAAGGCTGCCGCCGCGCAGAAGGCCGGCAAGCTGAAGGACGAGATCGTCGCCATCGTCGACGGCAACAACCGCGTCGAACTCGACGGCTGCATTCGTCCGGACACCTCGGCCGAGGGCCTCGCTGGCCTGAACCCCGCCTTCGATGCGGCGGGCACCGTCACCGCCGGCACCTCCTCGCCGCTGACCGACGGCGCCTCCGCCACGCTGGTCTGCTCGGAAGACTTCGCCAAGGCGCATGGCCTCAAGGTGCTGGCCCGCATCAAGTCGGTGGCCGTCGCCGGCTGCGCGCCGGACCTGATGGGCATCGGTCCGGTGCCGGCCACCAAGAAGGCGCTGGAGCGCGCCGGGCTGAAGCTGGGCGATATCGACATCATCGAGCTGAACGAAGCCTTCGCCGCCCAGGCGCTGGGCTGCGTTGCCGAAGCCAAATACGACATGAGCAAGGTCAACCTGGACGGCGGCGCCATCGCGCTGGGTCATCCGATGGGCGCCACCGGCGCACGCATCACCGGCAAGGCCGCGGCGCTGCTGAAGCGCGAAGGCAAGCAGTTTGCGCTGGCAACCCAGTGCATCGGCGGCGGTCAGGGCATCGCCACCGTTCTGGAAGCCGTTTAAGCGTCGGAGCCATCAATCATGACCGAGATCAAAAAAGTCGCGGTGATCGGCGCCGGCGTGATGGGGTCCGGCATCGCCGCCCATGTCGCCAATGCCGGCATCCCGGTGATCCTGCTGGATATCGTGCCGCAGGGTGCCAATGACCGCAGCGCGCTGGCCAAGGGCGCCATCGAGAAGATGCTGAAGACCAAGCCCGCGCCCTTCATGCATCCGAAGGTCGCCAAGCTGGTCACGCCCGGCAATCTGGAAGACGATCTCGACAAACTGGCCGACGTGGACTGGATCTGCGAAGCGATCATCGAGAATGTCGATCTGAAGCGGAAGCTCTATGCCCAGCTGGAGCAGAAGCGCAAGAAGGGCTCGATCGTCACCTCGAACACCTCGACGATCCCGCTCGACCTGCTGACCGAAGGCCTGCCGGAAAGCTTCGCTGCCGATTTCGCGGTGACGCATTTCTTCAACCCGCCGCGCTACATGCGCCTGTTCGAGCTGGTGAAGGGCCCGAAGACCAAGCCCGACGTGATCGACGCGCTGCGCCGTTTCGGCGACGTCAAGCTCGGCAAGGAAGTGGTCGACTGTAAGGACCGTCCGGGCTTCATCGCCAACCGCATCGGCATCTACTGGTCCACGGTCGCCACCGCGCTGGCCTATGACATGGGCCTGACGGTGGAAGAGGCCGACAGCATCGTCGGCAAGCCGATGGGCATTCCCAAGACCGGCATCTTCGGCCTCGCCGATCTGACCGGCATCGATCTCGGCCCCTATGTGGTCGGCTCGATGCTGAAGACCCTGCCCAAGACCGATCCGCTGCATCAGTTCTACAAGGCGGATCATCCGCTCAATGCCCTGATGCAGAAGATGATCAAGGACGGCTATACCGGCCGCAAGGGCAAAGGCGGCTTCTACCGCAACCGCGGCAAGGAAGCGCTGGATCTCAAGACCGGCGAATACCGCGCCGTGAAGCGCGCGAATCTTGAGTCTGCGAAGGTCGCCAAGAAGGGTCTGCGCACGCTGGTCGAACATCCCGACAAGGGCGGCCAGTATGCCTGGGGCGTCGCCAGCCGCGTGCTGAGCTACGCCGCCGACCTGGTGCCGGAGATCGTCGACGACATCCTCGCCGTCGATCTTGCGATGAAGACCGGCTACGCCTGGAAATACGGCCCGTTCGAGCAGATCGACCAACTCGGCACGCAGTGGTTTGCCGACAAGCTCAAGGCCGCCGGCATGCCGGTACCGAAGATGGTTGAAGTCGCAGCTGGCCGTCCCTTCTACAAGGAAGAGAACGGCAAGGCCTACAGGCTCACCACCAAGGGCGACTATGCCGAGATCGTGGTGGCGCCCGATGCCTGGATGCTGGCCGATATCAAGCGCGGCAAGCAGCCGATCGCTTCGAACAAGGGCGCCAGCCTGTGGGATGTCGGCGATGGCGTCGCCTGCCTGGAATTCCACACCAAGATGAATGCGGTAGATGCCGACATCATTGCGATGGTGAAGGAAGCCGGCAAGATCGACAAGAAGGGCTTCAAGGCGCTGATCATCGGCAACGACGCCGACAACTTCTCGGTCGGCGCCAATGTCGGCATCGCGCTGTTCCAGGCCAATATCGCCATGTGGCCCGCCATCGAGCAGGGCATCAGCGAAGGCCAGGATGCCTATATGAAGCTGAAATACGCACCCTTCCCGGTCGTGTCGGCGGTGGCCGGCATGGCGCTGGGCGGCGGCTGCGAGATCACGCTGCATTCCGATGCGATCCAGGCCCATGCCGAAAGCTATATGGGCCTCGTCGAGGTCGGTGTCGGCGTCATTCCGGGCTGGGGCGGCTGCAAGGAACTGGTCACCCGCGCGATCACCAACAAGAAGCGTCCCGGCGGCCCGATGCCGGCGCTGGCCCAGGTGTTCGAGGCGATTTCCACCGCCAAGGTCGCGACCTCGGCGATGGAAGCGCGCGACATGCTGATCCTGCGCGATGGCGACGGCATCACCATGAACCGCCGCCGCCTGCTGGCCGATGCCAAGGCCAAGGCGCTGAAGCTGGCGGAAGACTACAAGCCGCCGGTGCCGGTCGAGATCAGCCTGCCCGGTCCGAGCGCCAAGGCGGCGATGAAACTGGCCGTCGAGGGCTTCGCCCAGCAGGGTAAGGCGACGAAACATGACGTGGTGGTGTCCGGTGCGCTGGCCAATGTGGTGTCGGGCGGCAAGACCGATATCACCGAGGTGATCACCGAGAAGAAGCTGCTGGAACTGGAGCGCGAGAATTTCATGGCGCTGATCAAGACCAGCGCCACGCTCGACCGTATCGAACACATGCTGACCAAGGGTAAGCCGCTGCGCAATTAAGGCGTAGCGTCAAGGGAGAGACAGGCCATGCCGAGCTATACCGCCCCGATCAAGGATTTCCAGTTCGTGCTGCATGATGTGCTGCAGATGGAAAAGATGAGCAACCAGCTGGGCTTCACCGATGCCAGCCGCGACGTCGTCGACGCCGTGCTGGAAGAAGGCGGCAAGTTCATGAGTGAGGTCACCGCGCCGCTGAACCGCGTCGGCGATCTCGAAGGCTGCAAGTGGGACAACGGCGTGGTCACCACGCCGACCGGTTTCAAGGAGGCCTACAAGCAGTATTGCGAGGCCGGCTGGGGCGCGCTGACTGCCGAAGAGAAGTATGGCGGCCAGGGTCTGCCGCATGTGCTGGGCATTGCCATGGCCGAAATCCAGTCCTCGGCCAACATGGCGTTTGCCATGTATCCGGGCCTGACCCATGGCGCCTATGAAGCGCTGCTGCGCCACGGCTCGGAAGAGCAGAAGGACAAGTATCTGCCGAACATGGCGTCGGGCAAATGGACCGGCACCATGAACCTGACCGAGCCGCATTGCGGCACGGATCTCGGCCTGATGCGCACCAAGGCCGAACCGCAGGCTGACGGCAGCTACCTGATCTCCGGCACCAAGATCTTTATCTCGGCCGGCGAACACGACATGGCCGAGAACATCATCCATCTGGTACTGGCCAAGATTCCGGGCGGCCCGGAAGGCATCAAGGGCGTCAGCCTGTTCCTGGTGCCGAAATTCCTGGTCAACGACGACGGTTCGCTCGGCGCTCGCAACGGCGTCAGCTGCGGCTCGATCGAGCACAAGATGGGCATCCACGGCAATTCGACCTGCGTGCTGAATTACGACAATGCCAAAGGCTGGCTGGTCGGCCAGATGCACAAGGGCATGCAGGCGATGTTCGTGATGATGAACGCCGCCCGCCTCGGCGTCGGCGTGCAGGGCCTGAGCCAGGCCGAGGTCGCCTATCAGAACGCTCTGACTTACGCCAACGACCGTCTTCAGGGTCGGTCCATCACTGGTACGAAGAATCCGGAAAAGCCGGCCGATCCCATTATCGTGCACCCCGATATCCGGCGCATGCTGATGACCATCAAGGCCTTCGTTGAAGGCAGCCGTGCGCTGGCCTTGTGGACCGGCATCGAACTCGATGTCGCCGCCAAGCATCCCGATGCCGAGCGTCGCCAGGAAGCCGACGACCTGGTCGCCTTCCTGACTCCGATGGTGAAGGCCTATATGACCGATTTCGGTTACCAGTGCACCACCATGGCCCAGCAGGTCTATGGCGGCCACGGCTATATCGCCGAATGGGGCATGGAGCAGTTCGTGCGCGATGCGCGCATCGCCATGATCTATGAAGGCGCCAATGGCATCCAGGCGCTCGATCTGGTCGGCCGCAAGCTGCCGACCGGCATCGGCCGCCTCGCCCGCCGCTTCTTCCATCCGGTGTCGAGCTATATCGAAGAGAAGATGATGGATCCGGCCATCGGCAAGGATTACGTCATGCCGCTGGCCAAGGCCTTCGCCCGCCTACAGACTGCGACTGCCGTGGTCAGCGAACGCGGCCTGAAGAATCCGGACGAAGCCGGTGCCGCCTCGTGGGACTATCTCAATCTCTTCGCGCTGGTCGCGCTCGGCTTCATGTGGGCCCGCATGGCCGAAGTGGCCAAGCAGAAGCTGGCTGAAGGCGCCGCCGACAAGGATTTCTACGAGAGCAAGCTGGTGACCGCCCGCTTCTTCATGGAACGCATGCTGCCCGACACCGCCGCCCAGCTCGCCAAGATCCAGGCCGGGTCGGAAAGCACCATGATGCTGAAGGCCGCCAATTTCTAACATGCAAGCCACGTAGGACGTGGCCCAAGTCTACGGAGGAAACGAACGAATGACCGAATACGGCATCCCGCGCAGCATCTATGGCGAAGACCACCAGATGTTCCGCGAGGCGGCGCGCAAGTTCTTCGAACGCGAGGTCGTCCCCCATCACGCCAAGTGGGAAGAGGATGGCATCGTGCCGAAGGATGTCTGGCGCAAGGCCGGTGAAGCCGGCTTCCTCTGCGCCACCATGCCTGAGGAATACGGTGGCTCCGGCGTCGACCGGCTGTATTCGGCGATCCTGATGGAAGAACAGGCCTATACCGGCTGCACCGGCCCGGGCTTTTCGCTGCATTCCGATATCGTCGCGCCCTATATCCTCGCCTATGGCTCGGAAGAGCAGAAAAAGAAGTGGTTGCCCAAGATGGCGACTGGCGAAGTGGTCGGCGCGATTGCCATGACCGAACCGGGCGCCGGTTCAGACCTGCAGGGCGTGAAGACCACCGCCGTGCGCGACGGCAATGAATTCGTCATCAATGGCCAGAAGACCTTCATCACCAACGGCCAGAATGCCGATCTGGTGATTGTTGTGACCAAGACCGACCCCAAGCAGGGCGCCAAGGGCACCTCGCTGTTCCTGGTGGAAGCCGGCCGCGAGGGCTTCACCAAGGGCCGCAATCTCGAAAAGCTCGGCATGAAGGCGCAGGATACCTCCGAGCTGTTCTTCGCTGATGTGCGGGTGCCGCCGGAAAACATGCTGGGCGGCGAAGGCCAGGGCTTTTTCTACCTGATGCAGGAACTGGCCTGGGAGCGTCTGCAGATCGCCATCATGGCCGTGGCCAGCTGCGAGGCCGCGCTGAAATGGACCGTGGATTACACCCGTGACCGCAAGGTGTTCGGCAAGTCGGTGCTGGATTTCCAGAATACCAAGTTCGAACTGGCCGAACTGAAAACCGAGACGCAGATCGCCCGCGTCTTCGTCGACAAATGCATCGAGATGGTGGCCGACCACAAGCTGGATGTCGCCACCGCCGCGATGGCGAAATATTGGTGCACCGATCTGCAGGGCAAGCTGCTCGACCGCTGCCTGCAGCTGTTCGGCGGCTACGGCTTCATGTGGGAATATCCGATCACCCGCGCCTATGCCGATGCCCGCGTGCAGCGCATCTATGGCGGCACCAATGAAATCATGAAGGAACTGATCAGCCGTACTTTGTAAGAACCCGGGTATCCGGCGCAAACAACGACAAAAAGGGAGAGAGACCATGACCGAAGCCTTCATCTACGACGCCGTGCGCACGCCGCGCGGCAAGGGCCGCTCCAGCGGCGCCCTGCATGAAGTGACCCCGATGCGGCTGGCCACCACGGCTCTGGAAGCCGTGCGCGACCGCAACAATCTCGATACCTCCCTCGTCGATGACGTGGTACTCGGCTGCGTCATGCCGGTGGGCGAACAGGGCGCCGATATCGCCCGCGTCGCCGTGATCCAGTCCGGCTATGCCGAAACCACCGCCGGTGTGCAGATCAACCGCTTCTGCGCCTCAGGCCTCGAAGCCTGCAATATGGCCGCCGCGCAGGTGATGTCCGGCCAGAGCCAGATGGCGATTGGCGGCGGCGTCGAAAGCATGAGCCGCGTACCGATGGGCTCCGATGGCGGCGCCTGGGCCACCGATCCGGCCGTGGCATTGCCGACCTATTTCGTGCCGCAGGGCATCTCGGCCGACCTGATCGCCACCAAATACGGCTTCAGCCGCGATGATGTCGATTCTTACGCGGTGGAAAGCCAGAAGCGCGCCAAGCGCTCCTGGGACGAGGGCCGCTTCAAGAAGTCGATCATCCCGGTCAAGGATATCAACGGCCTAACGATTCTCGACCGCGATGAGCATATGCGCCCCGACACCACCATGCAGTCGCTCGCCTCGCTCGATCCGTCCTTCACCGTGATGGGCGAGCAGTTCGGCTTCGACTCGGTCGCCACGCAACGCTATCCGGAAGTCGAGCGTATCGAGCATGTGCACCATGCCGGCAACAGCTCAGGCATCGTCGACGGCGCCGCCGCCGTTCTGTTCGGCAACAAGGAAGCCGGCATCAGGACCGGACTGAAGCCGCGCGCCCGCATCCGCAGCTTCGCCTCCATCGGCTCGGAGCCGACCATCATGCTGACCGGCCCGAGCTTTGCCGCCGAAAAGGCACTGAAGATCGCCGGCATGAAGCCGTCCGACATCGACCTGTGGGAGCTAAACGAGGCATTTGCGTCTGTCGTTCTCCGCTTCATGCAGGCGCTGAACATCCCGCATGACAAGATCAACGTGAATGGCGGCGCCATCGCGCTGGGCCATCCGCTGGGCGCGACCGGTGCGATGATCCTGGGCACCATGGTCGACGAGCTGGAGCGCAGCGGCAAGAGCACGGCTCTGGTCACGCTCTGCGTCGGCGCCGGCATGGGCACCGCCACCATCATCGAGCGCGTTTAAGCGCTACACGTTTTTTCAGGGACGAAACCATGATCGACTATAGCGTTGACGGCGACGGCGTCGCCTCCATTACCTGGAATATGGCCGACCGGCCGATGAATGTGATGAACGGTGACAGCATCGGCGCTTTCCGCGATGCCGTCTACAAGGCCATCGGCGACAAGGCCGTGAAGGGCGTGATCGTCACCTCGGCGAAAAACGATTTCGTCGCCGGCGCCGACCTGACCAATCTGCTGAAAGAGTCGAAGGATGCCGCCAAGGCGACGCAGAACAGCTTCGCCCTGCAGAAACTGTTCCGCGATATCGAAAAGGCCGGCAAGCCCTTCGTGGCCGCGATGAACGGCACGGCTTTGGGCGGCGGCTATGAAATCTGCCTGGCCTGTCACCGCCGCATCGCCGCCGACAGTCCGAAGGCGCTGATCGGCCTGCCGGAAGCCACCATCGGGCTGCTGCCCGGTGCCGGCGGCACCCAGCGCCTGCCGCGCCTGATCGGCGTGTCGAAGGCCCTGCCGATGATGCTGGAAGGCAAGAAGGTCGATTCCAAGGCCGCTCTGGCACTCGGCATGGTCGACGAAGTCGTCGCACCGGCCGACCTGCTCAAGCGCGCCAAGGAGTGGATCCTGGGTGACGGCCAGAGCAATCATGTGAAGCCCTGGGACCAGAAGGGCTTCCGTGTGCCGGAAGCCGCCAACACGCCGAAGGGCGCGCAGGTCTTTACTGCCGGTAATGCCATGCTGCGCGCCAAGACGCAGGGCAACTATCCCAATGCGCAATACATCATGTCCTGCGTCTACGAGGGCATGCTGGTCGATATCGATACCGGCCTGAAGATCGAGAGCCGCTATTTCGTCGCCTGCACGCAGTCGAAGGAAGCGCGCAACATGATCCGCTCGCTGTTCTTCTCGATCGGCGAGGCCAATAAGCTGGCCAACCGTCCGAAGAATGTGCCGACCCAGACCTACACCAAGGTCGGTATCCTCGGCGCCGGCATGATGGGCGCCGGCATTGCCTGGGCCTGCTCGTCGGTCGGAATCCAGACCGTGCTGCTGGATTCCACGCAGGACTCGGCCGACAAGGGTAAGGCCTATTCCGCCGCCCTGCTCGACAAGCGCATCAAGGCGAAGAAGGCGACCGAGGCCGACAAGGACAGGCAGCTCGGCCTGATCAAGGCGACCACCTCCTACGACGATCTCAAGGGGTGCGAGCTGATCATCGAGGCTGTGTTCGAGGATCGCGCCATCAAGGCCGATGTCACCAGGAAGGCCGAAGCGCAGATCGCGGCCGATGCCATCTTCGCCTCCAATACCTCGACCTTGCCAATCAGCGGTCTGGCCGAAGCCAGCAGCCGGCCGGCCAACTTCATCGGCCTGCATTTCTTCTCGCCGGTCGACAAGATGCCGCTGGTGGAAATCATCCGCGGCAAGCAGACCTCGGACGAAACGCTGGCCCGCGCCATGGACTTCGTGAAGAAGATCCGCAAGACCCCCATCGTGGTGAATGACAGCCGCGGCTTCTATACCAGCCGCGTCTTCGCGACCTACGTCACCGAAGGCCTGACCATGCTGGCCGAGGGCGTGGCGCCCGCCATCATCGAGAATGCCGGCAAGATGGCCGGCATGCCGGTGGGCCCGCTGGCGCTGGCCGACGAGGTGTCGATGGAACTGATGCATCGCGTGCGTCAGCAGACCAAGAAGGACCTCGGCGACGCCTACAAGAGCGACGGGTCTGAACCGGTGCTACAGACCATGGTCGAAAAGCTCGGCCGTATCGGCAAGAAGGCCGGCAAGGGCTTCTACGAGTATCCGGCCGATGGCAGGAAGAAGCTGTGGAGCGAACTCTCCAAGCATTTCCCGGTCAAGCCGGAAGCCGAACAGCCCGATGTGCAGGACGTGATCAAGCGGCTGGTCTATATCCAGTCGGTCGAAACCGCGCGCTGCCTGGAGGAGAAAGTCGTCATCGACGTGCGCGATGCCGATGTCGGTTCGATCATGGGCTGGGGCTTCCCACCCTTCCGCGGCGGCACGGTCAGCAATATCGATACCGTGGGTGTGCAGCCGTTTGTCACCGAATGCGACAAGCTGGCCCAGAAGCATGGCGCCCGCTTCACGCCACCCAAGCTGCTGCGCGACATGGCAGCGCAGGGCAAGGCCTTCTACGCCGCCTGATCGCGGCAGCAGATCGGAAAAGAAAAGGGCCGGGTTATCCCCGGCCCTTTTTATTGGCAGATCATCGGACTCAGTCCGCTGGCGGTGCGATCTCGCTGTCTTCCTCGCTATCGGCCTGATCCTCGGATCCGGTCTCGCTCTCGCCTGTGGGCTCACTCTCCGCCTCAGGCTCGAACAGCGTGGTGCTGCTGCCAGCATCCCCGCCGGCTGGCAGCGCACCTGCCGCATCGCCGCCACCGCCATAGAGCTGCTCCGGCAGCCAGAGTGCGATCTCGGGGAAGGTGTAGAGCAGCACCATCGCCACCAGAACCATGCCGACGAAGGGATAGATGCCTTTGAAAATCTCCTCGATCGACAGCGATTTCGGCGCCACGCCCTTGCAGTAGAAGGCCGCCATTGCCACCGGCGGTGTCAGGAACGAGGTCTGCAGGTTCAGCGCCACCAGAATGCCGAAGAACAAGGGGTCGACGCCGTAATGCTGTAGCAGCGGCAGGAAGATCGGCACGAAGATGATGATGATCTCGGTCCATTCCAGCGGCCAGCCCAGCAGGAAGATGATGAACTGGGCCAGAATCATGAACTGGGTGCTGGAGAGTTCGAGATAGTCGATCACCTGACGCACCACTTCATGGCCGTTCAGATAGGCGAAGACCGCGGAGAAGGTGGCCGAGCCGACGAACAGCCAGCAGACCATCGCCGCCGAACGCGCGGTCAGGTAAACCGACTCGGTCAGCTTGGTGAGACTGAAGCTGCGATAGCAGATCGCCAGCACAATGGCGCCGGCCGCGCCGACGGCGGCCGCCTCGGTGGGCGTCGCCAGGCCGAACAGAATCGCACCCAGCACGGTGGCGATCAGCAGCGCCAGCGGCAGGAACGAGGTCGCCAATGCCCACAGCACCTTAGCCAGCGGCACATCCAGGATTTCCTTCGGCGGCTTGGGTGCCACAGCCGGATTGGCGATCGCCCGGCCGATCACATACAGCACGTATAGCGCTGCCAGCATCAGGCCGGGCAGGAAGGCACCGGCATAGAGCTTGACCACCGAGACGCCCGCTGTAGCGCCATACAGGATCAGCAGCACGCTGGGCGGAATCAAAATGCCGAGACAGCCGCCAGCACAAACCACGCCGGCCGCCAGTTTCGGGTCGTAGCCGGCGCGCAGCATGGCCGGTAGGGCGAGCAGGCTCATCAGCGTCACCACCGCACCGACAATGCCGGTGGCGGTCGCAAACAGCGCGCAAGTGATCAGCGTGGCCAGCGCCAGCGAGCCGGGCAGATTTTTCGCCGCCAGCTCGATACTCAAAAATAATCGGTCGAGAATATTCGCACGCTCGACGATATAGCCCATGAACAGGAACAGTGGCACCGAGATCAGCACGTCATTGGCCATGACGCTGAAGGTGCGCTGCACGAACAATTCGAAAATATGGTTGCCCATGGCGTAGTAGCCGAAGCCGACGCCGATGGCCATGAGGGTGAAGGCAATGGGGAAACCGAAGCCGATGGCGAACAGGAACACCACCAGCATCAGGATGCCAACCTGGGGATCCGTCATCACGCCTTCTCCCCGTTGGCGCCTTCAGCGGCGTACTGCTTCTGCAACACCTGTTCGAGTTCCTCCACATCGCCCAGCCGGGGCGGCCAGTTTCCGTGTTTGATGCAATAGATACAGCGCAACACCTCGGCGACGCCCTGCGCGATCAGCATGGCGCCGGCGATCGGAATGATGGTCTTGAACGGATAGATGATCGGACCGGCCGGCGTGAACAGGCTGCGCTCCTTCACCGACCAGGAATAGGCGGCATATTCCCAGCCCGTGACGAGCAGGGTGATGATGCCGGGGAAGAAGAATACGAAATACAGGATCAGATCGGACTTGGCCTGGGTTCGCGGCTGCCAGTTACGATAGATCCAGTCGCCCCGCACATGTCCGTTGCGCGCCAGCGTATAGGCCCCCGCCATCATGAACAGCGTGCCATAGAGAATATAGGCCGCATCGAAGGCCCATTCAGTCGGCGCCTGCAGCACGTAGCGCGCAAAAACCTCGTAGCTGGTGGCGGCCGTCAGCAGCAGGATGCACCATCCGAAAGCCTTGCCGACCCAGGTATTGATCGTCTCGATCCAGAAAACCAACCGATTGTCCATGCGCGTCCCTGTTCCGCGTATTTATACTTTGTTTATGCCAGTCCCACTTAAACGACGGGAACCGCCGGTCTCCCGGCGGTTCCCGCAAACACTCACTGCGCTTTGCGTCAACCCTTGCGGTTGAAGAAGTGATTGTACGCGAGGTCCTTGCTCGGGTTGTTCAGCAATTCGTAGCGCACCGTGCGGCGGACCCAGTCCATCTGCGACTTCACCACCTTGGCGAAGAAGGCTTCCTGGTTCTGCGCCGTCAGCACGCTGTCCCAGGCCTTCAGCTGCGCCTGCTGCACCGCGCGCGGCGTACGGAAGACGCGGACCTTGTCCTTGGTCTGCAACTCGGCGAGATCCTTCGAGTAACGGTCGAGCGCCTTCCACGACATATCGGAAGAGGCCGCCTCGGCCGCGTATTTCAGGATCGCCTTCTGCTCGGCCGACATGGCATCGTATTTGGTCTTGTTGAACAGGATTTCGAACATCTCCGCTGCCTGGTGATAGCTCTGCAGCATGTAGACCTTCGAAACGTCCGGGAAGCCCAGTATACGGTCGGAAGACGGATTGTTGAACTCGGCGGCATCGAGCAGACCGCGATCCATCGCCGGAACGATTTCGCCGCCGGCCACGATCGTGACGGCCGCACCCAGTTCCTTGAACAGGTCGGCCGAGAGGCCCACGGTGCGGTATTTCAGGTTCTTCAGGTCGTCAGCGGTCTTGACTTCCTTCTTGAACCAGCCGAGCGGCTGGGCCGGCATCGGGCCCGACATGAAGCCAACGACATTCAGCTTCAGGATGTCGTGCACCAGCTCGTTATAGAGCCTGTAACCGCCGCCGTAATTCATCCAGGCCAGCACGCCATTGGCATCCCAGCCGAAGGGCGGCACGGTGCCGAACAGCGAGAAGGCCTTGTGCTTACCGTACCAGTAGGCCGACACGCCATGGCCGGCATCGAGCACGCCGCTATGCACAGCATCCTGCATGCCGAAGGCGGGCACCACCGAACCGGCGGCCAGCACGTCGAGCTTCAGGCGGCCGCCCGACAGCTCGTTGACCCGGGTGGCGAAGTCGGAGGCCATCTCGTGGAAGATGTCCTTGGTCGGCCAGGTCGACTGGTATTTCAGCGTCACGGTCTGGGCGCGCGACACCTGCGGCATCGCCACAGTGGCGACAGCAGCGGCACCGGCCAGGCCGGCGCCGCGCAGGAACTGGCGACGCCCGGATTTCTTGGACGCACCCGCTTTTTCGGACGCAACTGGGGTGTCTTTACGCTCGGTCATCGTTTCCTCCCGTGGAATGTTTTTGCCGAAACCGGCTGTGTTCAATCTGAATCGAGCGACGCCATCATTGGGCGCATCCCTCCCGCGGGGCAAGCGGAATTTTATCCGGAAGTTACGCCCCGCATTGCACAATTTCGTGCACAGCCAGGCAAAGCCCAGTTTGGCGGGCATGAACCAATTTGACCTCGCGGACCAATCGTCTCAGACTTAAGTCCAATAAGAAAAACCGGAGGATTCGCCATGACACCGCCCGCCGCCGCGCTCAAGCCCAATCTGCTTACGTCAGGGGCAGATATCCGCACATCCGTCTCGGCCGAGGAATGGGCTGTCCGCGTCGATCTGGCCGCCGCCTACCGCCTGGTGGCGCATTACGGCTGGGATGACCTGATTTTCACTCATATTTCCGCACGCGTGCCGGGGCCGGAGGAGCATTTCCTGATTAATCCCTATGGCTGGATGTTCCACGAAATCACCGCCTCGTCGCTGGTGAAGGTGGATCTGGAGGGCAATATCGTCTCGCCGACCGACAGCATCATCAATCCGGCCGGCTTCACCATCCATTCCGCCATCCATGGCGCGCGCCACGATGTTGGCTGCGTACTTCATTTGCATACAAGCGATGGCATCGCCGTTTCGGCCCAGGCCGAGGGCCTGATGCCGCTGAGCCAGACCGCCATGGTGGCCCTGAGCATGCTGAGCTATCACGACTACGAGGGGATTGCGCTCAATCTGGACGAACGCGAGCGTCTGGTCGCCGATCTCGGCATGAACAACCTGATGATCCTGCGCCAGCACGGCACCCTGGCCTGCGGCCGGACCGTGGCCTCGGCCTTCCTCAACATCCATGTTCTGGAACGCGCCTGTCAGGCCCAGGTCAAGGCGCTGGCCGGCGGGGTGAAATTGCATCCGGCCAAGCCCGAAGTGCAGGAACTGGTGAAGGCTCAGGTGCGCGGTTCCAAGATCGATGTCAGCGGCCTGGCCTGGGGCGGCCTGCTGCGCATGCTGGATGCGAAGGACGCGTCCTACAAAACCTGAAGCCGCGCCAGCAGCGCATCGATGTCTTCGGCCGTGTGATAGAGCCCGAAGCCGATGCGCAGGCGTGTGCCGCGATAATCGGTCACAACCTTCTGCGCCTCCAGCTGCTGCTGCACACGCGCGGCATTCTCCAGCTCAAAGGTCAGGAAATTGCCATGCGGCTGGTCCTGCCGTACCACCAGCTGCGCGGCTTTTAGCGGCCCGCACGGCAGGGCGGCGACGAAGCGCTGCTGTAGCGCACAGACATGCGCATGGATCATGTCCACCGTAATGCCGTCACGCTGCAGCCAGTCCTGCACGGCATTGAAACGATAGAGGCCCGACGGGTCGAAGGTCGAGCCCATGAAGCGCCAGCCGGTGTCGGTATAGGCCGTACGGCTGTCCTGCGCCGCCGACAGGGCGCCGAAGGCGGCATACCAGCCGGTATCGCGCGGCCGTGCGCCCCAGCCGGGCGGACAATGCATGAAACAGGCGCCCTCGCCCGCCATGGCGTATTTGTAGCCGCCGGCGATGTAGAAGGCGCGGGCGGCCAAAGCCGACCAGTCGACCGGCCGGGCCATGAAGCCATGATAGCCATCCACCACCAGCATGGCGTCGCCCGATGCTGCCGCGAGGTCGCTGAAATCCTCGACCGCGAAGCCGGAATTGAAAAACACCTGGCTGACGAAGATCAGGTCATAACTGCCGGCCTTCGACGCTTCGGCAAATCGTGCCGCAAAGCTGTCGAACGGCGCCGCCGGAATCCGGGTCGCCTGCACCAGGCCGTCCTCTTCCATCCGCGCGATCTGCCGCGCGAAGGAGTGGAATTCGCTGTCGCTGGTCAGCAGCCGGATCGGCCGGTCGGCCGGAAAGCAGGAGAGTAGCCGCTTCACCAGCTCATGCGTGTTGGGGGCAAACACCACGCTTTCGGGGTCCGGCAGCCTGAGCTGCCGCGCCACATGCGCCTGGGCTGCCGGATAGATATGCCCCAGCACATGCGCCCATTTGCCGTCGATCAGGCGGGCGGCGTCGTCCCAGGCCCTGCCCTGGCCTTCGCGGCTGGCATCGGGCCAGCAGGCATGACTGTGCGCGGCGAAGTGCAACCGGTCAGGCTCACTTGAGAGAAAATGCGAGAAATGCCGTTTCAGATCGAGGATCGCCATACCGTTTCCTCTGTCGCGCGACCGTGATATTTTAGATTTAAAGTATTGCCGGGAGCAAGGCCATGACAACAGACGGCATCCAGACCGATTTCTCCGACCGTATGAGCTATGGCGACTACCTGAAGCTCGACACCCTGCTGTCAGCGCAGCAGTCGCTGTCGGGCGAGCAGGACGAACTGCTGTTCATCACCATCCACCAGGTCCAGGAATTGTGGATGAAGCTGCTGAACAGCGAACTCGACATGGCGATCCGCCATATCCGGGCCGACGAACTCGGCCCCAGCTTCAAATGCCTGTCGCGCGTGTCGCGCATCCAGATCCAGCTGATCCAGGCCTGGGACGTGCTGAGCACCATGACGCCGGCGGATTACCTGCGCTTCCGTCCGATGCTAGGCTCCTCCTCGGGTTTCCAGTCCTGGCAGTATCGCCAGATCGAATTCAAGCTCGGCGCTAAGAATCCGCTGATGCTGAAACCGCACCGGCACCGTCCCGACATCTACGACCCGCTGGAAGCCGCCTTCAACGCACCGAGTATTTACGATGAAGCCCTGCGGCTGCTGGCGCGCCGCGGCCTGGCGGTGCCCGCCGATATCCTCGATCGCGATGTGACCAAGCCGCATCAGGCCGACAGCCGCGTGGAAGACCTCTGGGGTATGATCTACCGCGAGTCAGAGACCCATTTCGACCTCTATGAACTGGCCGAAGAACTGGTCGACGTGGAAGACAGCTTTCAGCAATGGCGCTTCCGTCACATGAAGACGGTGGAGCGCATCATCGGCATGCGCCAGGGGACAGGCGGTAGCGCCGGCGTGGCCTATCTGCGGCAGGCGCTGGAGCACAGCTTCTTCCCCGAACTGTGGTCGGTGCGGACGAAGCTCTGAGTCTGGGCCCTAATATGCCGTGAACAGCACCATGAAGGCCGACACCGTGATCGTGGCGATCACGGTCGTCACCAGAATGGTGGAGGACGCCCGCTGCACGTAAGTGTTCTGCTGCGTGGCGAGGATATAGACATTCGCCGCCGTCGGCATCGAGGCCTGGATTACCGCCACTGCCGTCAGGAAGGCATCGAGCTTCAGCACATAGGCCGCCAGCATCCAGACCACCAGCGGGTGGATCGCCAGCTTGCCGATGGCCGCGAGCGACACCTGCTCCAGTCCCTCCGAGATCGGCCGGCCGACCAGCGTGAGACCCAGCGCGAACAGCGCGCAGGGCGCCGAGGCATCGGCGAGCAGGTTGAGCAGGGTCTCCAGCGGACTGAACAGGTTCAGGCCGGTCAGGCCCCAGATGAGGCCGGCGAAGGTGGAGATGATCAGCGGATTGCGCGACATGCCGATGGCAACGCGCTTGAAGATGGCCGGCAGCGAGGCATTGCCGCCATTCGAACCCTCGATCAGCGCCGTGGTGATCGGGATCAGCAGCACATGGTCGAAGACGATGATCAGCACGGCCGGCAGCACGGCGGCATCGCCGAACAGCGTCACCAGAATCGGCAGCCCCATGAAACCGACATTGCCGAAGGAGGCCGACATGCCCTGCACGGCACGTTCGCCCCAGTTCATCGCAAACAGCAGCCGGCTTAAGCCGACCGTAAAGGCATAGGCGATCAGGCCGCCGCCGCTATAGGCGGCGACGAATTTCCAGTCGAAGGCCGTGAAGACCGGCGCCTGCGCCATCTTGATGAACAGCATGGCCGGCAGCGCGAACCAGATCACGAAGGCATTCAGGCCGAGATAGGCCTGCGCCGTGATGATGCGGGTCCAGCCGGCGGCATAGCCGACGAAGATCAGGCCGAAAAACGGCAGCGAGACGTTGAGCAGCGTTCCCATGGCCGGCAGTCAGCCACAAACGCCGCCCCCGCGAAAGCAGGAACCCAAAAGATTTTATCGGTTCTCCAGCGCTATTCGGCCGGCTGCGTCGCTACCAGCCGCTTCGAGAAAGCCGCCCGCACCATCTCCGGCATGACGATCGACTTGCGCGCCTTGAGGTCGAACAGTACGGCGACGATTTCGGCGCGGGCCACCGGCTGATGGGTGTTGCTGTCGAGCATGAAATGGAAAAAGCGCCAGGTCTTGTCGCGCAGTTCCAGCATGCCGGTGCGGGCGTAATAGGCATCGCCGATCGTGAGCGGCCGGAAATAGTCGATGGTATAATCCAGTGCCGCTGAGCCGATATTATGCTCACGCATCCTGTCGGCGGTCAGGTCGCCGCCTGCCAGCATGTTGCCGGCCGCCTGCGAGAAGCAGGCCATATAGAACCGCGTCGCCATGCGGCCGGTCTCCTCGGCCTCCCAGCGGTCGACGCCGCCGCGACAGGTTTCGTACATGCCGTCGACCGGTGCATCCGGCACCTTCACGCCGGTATGCGGCGCCGGCGGCGGCGGCGCTTTCAGTTGCGCGGCCAATGTCTCCGCGGCCTTGCGCACATCCATCGGCAAGGTCAGCGCACCCCCGCCATCCAGCCGGTCGAGGATCACCTCCGCCTCGCAGGTCGCCGACAGCGTATTCGTCTCGGCCTCGTAAAGCTCGTGATAGAGAAACAGCCGGTCATCGGCGCTGCTGCGGATGCCGCTGCGCAGGCGAAGCACGGCGCCTTCGTGATTCTCGCGCTTGAACTGGATGCGATGTTTCAGCGGGCGGACTGCCACCTTGTCGGCCTGGCGCCGCGTCGGACCGTAGCCCAGCGACATCAGTAATTGTTTCTCGGCCTCGGCAAAGCGCGCCAGATAGAACTGCACGTTCAGATGCCCCATGCGGTCGCATTCCCAGGGCTGCACCGGCGAGCGTCCGGTTGGCACGAAACCGTCTTCGGTGGGCGGAATCGCCACCTGCTCCGCCGGTGCCGCGGGATCAATCTTCACCGCCTTGAAGCCCTCCTCCAGATCGGCCGGCAGGGTGACGGATTTGCGCTGCACCAGGTCGAAACACAGTGCCAGCACCTCGGCCTGCATACAGAGCGCACCGGTCTCGGCATTGTAGACGCGATGATGGAATTTGATCTTCTTGCCCTCGGCGAAAACCACGCCGCTTTCCATGCGGATCAGGTCGCCGGCATGCAGTTCGCTGACAAAGCGCGTCTCGGCATTTACTGCAGCGATACCGAGTTTCAGTTCCTTGAACGCCTTCTGGCCGAAGCCGGCCGCCAGCATCACGCTGGCCGCCGCATCGCTGATGCGGGCGGTATAGAACTGTACGTTCATATGGCCGTACTGATCGCATTCCCAGGCGGCGACCGAGCCGCGGAAGCTTTCGCGGAAATTGCTCAAGGCATGACTCTCTGCATGGAGGATGTGGTCTGGAGGTGGTGCATGTTCGCGCCTCAGGCTGCCGCGCGCAACCGCTGGGTCAGCAGCTCGACATGACGGCGCACCACCGCCTCGCCGGTATCGCCGAGGATTTTCAGTCGCCCGGTGGTTTCCAGCATCAGCGCGCCGGCCGTGGCTGCCGCAAGGGAAACCGTTTCGGCCCGCAGCAATTCCGCATCGAGCGGTGCAATGCGCCGCATGGCGTCGCTCAGCACCGTGTAACACTGAATCAGTCGGCCGTTGAGCAGGCGGTCGAGTTCCGGCGTCAGGCCGACGGGGCGCAGGCCCTGCCCCAGGTAAAGCCCGAGATAGAGATCGTCGGGACGCCGGCGGTAGAAATCGTAGAAGGCCAGCGCCCCCGCCATGAGCTGCTCATCGGATGCTGCCTTGCCGACCGCCTCGCGCAGATATTTCTGCAGGTCGGCCAGCGAGCCGGCCAGCATCTCGGCATAGAGCGCCTCTTTCGCCGGGTAGTGCAGATAGACGGTACCGACGGCGATACCCGCCTCGGCAGCGATGGCCCGCAGCGTCGCAGCCTCCAGCCCGTCGCGGGCGAAGATCTTGCGCGCCGCCTGCAGGATCGCCTCGCGCTTGAAAGCGCGGACGGCCTCGCGCCGCCCGCTCTTCTTCTCGGCTAGCGCAGTCTCAGCGGGCATTTTTCCAGGCCAGCGGATCGCCGCCGTCGCGTTCCTTGACGGCCGCCTTGAAACCGACCTGCTCGCAGCGCGCCTTGAAGGCGACACCCTCGGGCGAATGCCGGGTGATGCCGTCGAACAGGGTCGCCAGCGTCTGCGTCGAATTCAGCCCCATATTGTCGTAGGCCTGGTTCACCATCAGCTTCTGCATCATCAGCTGGTTCTTCGGCACGGAAGCCATGCGGGCGACCAGCGCCTCGACATGGGCATCCAGTTTGTCAGCCGGGACCGCATCGATCACCAAGCCATACTCCTTGGCCGTGATCCCGTCGATCAGGTCGCCGGTCAGCAGCATGCGCTTGGCCTTTTCGGCGCCCAGGCGATAGACCCACATCGCCGTGGTCGGGCAGCCCCAGATGCGGGCCGGCGGATAGCCGATCTTCGCATCCTCGGCCATCACGACGAGGTCGCAGCACAGCGCGATGTCGCTGCCGCCCGCCACTGCATAGCCATGGATCTTGGCCACCACCGGCTTGAGCGAGCGCCACAGGCTGAAAAAGCAGTCGGTGCTGTGCCGCATCCACTGGTAATCCACCAGCGGATCCCAGGGCATGTCCTGGCTGCCCTTCACCGGGCGCGGCGCCTCGGCATATTCCTTCAGATCGTAGCCGGCGCAAAAGGCGCGCCCTGCCCCGCTCAGCAGGATGACATGCACGTCGTCGTCCTGGTTGGCGCGTTCCACGGCGGCGCGCAGCAGGTCGGGCGTGGTCTCGTGGATGGCGTTCAGATGTTCGGGACGATTGAGGGTGATGCGGGCGACGCGGCCGTCGCGCTCATACAGGACAAATGGGTCTGCCATGGTCGTTCCTCCGGTTTATGGAGAAATCGTACCATCGTTCACTAAAATGAACAACGTTCATAATTCCAGTTCGCGATAGCGGGCGCCGGGCAGCGGATTGTCGTAATAAGGCGGAATATCGCGGAATCCCAGACTGTCGTAAATCCGGTTGGCGGCCACCATCGAGGGGAAGGTGTCGAGACGGATGGCGCGATACCCGAAGCGGCGCGCCTCGGCCAGCACCGCATCCGTGAGCGCGCGGCCGAAATTGTGTCCGCGTCCGGCCGGATCGATATAGAGCCGCTTCATTTCGGCCACTCCCTGCCCCAGGTCGCGCAGCCCGACCACGCCGACGGCCGCGCCATTCACCTTGGCCAGCAGCAGGGCGCCGCGGTGTTCCGGCGCGTATTTGCCCGGCAGCCCGGCCAGTTCTTCGTCGAAGCCCTGAAAACACAGGCTGAAATCCAGCGATTGCGCATAGGCCAGGAACAACCGGCGCACCGCGGCGAGATCGTCGGGCGTGGCGGCGGCGGTGATCGAAAGGGTCGGGGCTGAGTCGGTCATGCATCCATCAGAAAAGAAAAGGGCGCGACACACAACAGGGATTGATGCCGCGCCCAGCCGGCTTGCGCCGACCTTCCGGCAGTTATCGGGGCAACCGCCGAAATCGAACTTGTCCTGCCCTTTACAAAGTCACGGTCCCTTCCATGAACGGTTTGCAGGTGCCGGCCATGAAGACGCGCTCGCCCTCGAGCCGGCAATACAGCGTGCCGCCGCGCGCCGAGGCCTGGTAGGCAACGATGTCGCGCTTGCCCAACCGCTTTGCCCAGTAGGGCACGATGCTGCAATGGGCCGAGCCGGTGACCGGATCTTCCGGAATGCCCTTGGCCGGCGCGAAAAAGCGCGACACGCAATCGATGCCCGGCCGGTCGCCCGGCGCCGTCACCATCACGGCGAACTTGTCGATGTTCATCAGGCCGTTCATGTCGGGCTTGAGCGCGCGCACAGTGGCGGCATTGTCGTAGACCAGCAGGTAGTCGCGCGCGCCGAGAATCTCGACAGGCGCGGCGCCGAGCGCTTCAATCAGGCCGGCGCAAGGCTGCACCGGCGCGGCGGGCCGGGCCGGGAAGTCGAGCATCAGCCGCCCGCTTTCGCCCTGTTGCGTCACCGTCAACGTGCCGCTCTTGGTGAAGAAATCGACCCGCTCGCGACCGCGGTCCAGCTTGTTGAACAACACCCAGGCCGAGGCCAGCGTGGCATGACCGCAAAGATCGATTTCCACTTCCGGCGTGAACCAGCGCAGACCGAAGCCATCCTCACCCAACCCGCCCTTCTGCGGCACGAAGAAGGCCGTCTCGGCCAGATTATTCTCGGCCGCAATGGCCTGCATGGTTGCATCGGGCAGCCAGCTGTCGAGCGGCATCACGGCGGCCGGATTGCCCTTGAACACCGCATCGGCGAAGGCATCGACCTGATAGATCGGCAGTTGCATGGCGAGCCTCAGAGATAGAGCAGCACGGCCGACAGCAGCGTCAGCCCGGCCATGGTGAAGTTGAAGATCGTGCGGGCGCGTGCATCGGTCAGAAAGCGTCCGATCCCGACGCCGAACAGGGCCCAGAGCGACACGCAGGGCAGATTGATGAGCGTGAAGATCGCCGCGATCAGCGCGACTTCCAGGCCGTAATGACCGCCGGGTGTGGTGAAGGCCGCCACCGCGCCCACCGCCATCATCCAGGCTTTCGGATTGACATACTGGAACAGCGCGGCCTCGTGAAACCGCATCGGCCGCAGCTCGCTGCGGCTTTCGATGCCGCCGGCGCGCGCCAGCTGCCAGGCAAGCCAGACCAAATACAACGCCCCGGCAGCCTTCAGGCCCTGATGCAGCCAGTCGCTGGCCAGAATCACCGCGCCGAGACCGACTCCGGTGACGAGGATGAGCGAGAGGAAGCCGGCGCTGATGCCCAGCATATGCGGCAGGGTGCGGCGAAAACCGAAATTGGCGCCCGACGCGGTGAGAAGAATGTTGTTGGGCCCGGGCGTGATCGAGGTGACCGTGGCGAAGAGCGCGAGCGGCAGCAGCAGGAAGGTTTCGGCTTGCACGGTTATGTCGCGCCTCTAGCAAAGGGTATCCGGCGTCGGTGCATCTGATGCGCACGCGACGCCGGCAGCCGGGGGGCTTAAACCCGTGATGGTCTATCTATCGAAGCCACACCGGCTTGCGGCTCAGTTCGGCTTCCACATCGGCGCGAGTCAGACCGACGTCTTTCAGAATCTCTTGCGGCAGCCCGGCCAGGTCAGCCCGTTCCCGGGCCTGGCGCTGCCAGTCGAGCAGCGTCAGCACGATGGTCGTCGCGCCCTTGGCGCTGACAGTCACAGTGCGGTCGATGACCCGGCCGATCGTGCTGCCCGCGCGTTCGACCGGGCCAATACCATAGGGCCGGTCGATTGTATCGATACAATTCGTCATGTGATTGCTCCAATATCTGGGGAGATACGTAACATTGAACCCGCTCAACGCAGGCAATGAGATAATTGATTGACTCCATCATAGGGTCAATGGCAATATTGTCACCATGACAATGTGGATCCCCAATCTCGAAGCATTTCCGGGCCCGCGCTATCAGGCGCTCGCCACGGCCATCGAAACCGCTATCCAGACGGGCGAACTGCCGGTCGGCGCCAAGCTGCCGCCGCAACGCAACCTCGCCTGGAAGCTCGGCGTCACGGTCGGCACGGTCAGCCGCGGCTACATGCTGGCCGAGCAGAAGGGGCTGCTCTCAGGCGAAGTCGGGCGCGGCACCTTCGTGAAGCCCTACGATGGCCTGACCGGCGGCAACGGCTTTCGCAGCGAGATCGTCGCGCCGCAGGGCGAGATTCCGCGGCTGACCACGCCGGGCGTGATCGAACTGTCACGCAACGAACCCAGCCTGCCCGATTTCGAAGACATCATGCGTAGCTCGCTGCAGCGCCTCTCCCTGCGCGGCGGGCTGCAGAATCTGCTGGGCTACAGCCGCACGCTCGGCGATCCGGCGCATCGCGCCGCCGCCGCGCAATGGATCGGCCGCGTCGGACTTTCCGTCACGCCGGAACAGGTGATCGCCACCGCCGGCGCGCAGCAGGCGCTCGCCATCGTGATGACGGCGATGACCATGCCGAACGAGGTCATGCTGGTCGAATCGCTGACCTATGGCGGCGTGCACGAGAATGCGCAGCAGCGCCCGATCCGCCTCGAAGCCGTGGCGATGGACGACGAAGGCATGCGCCCCGATGCGCTGGCCGAAGCCGCCCGGCGCACCGGCAGCCGGCTGGTGCTGATCCAGCCCACCATTCACAACCCGACCACCGTGATGATGACCGCCGAGCGGCGCAACGCGATCATCGCGGTGGCGCGCAAGCACGACCTCACCATCATCGAGGACGATGTCTACGGCTTCCTGATCAAGGACCGGCCGCTGCCGATCGCCGCGCTGGCGCCGGAACGCACCATCTACATCACCAGCGCCTCGAAATGCATGGCGCCGGGCCTGCGCGTCGGCTGGATCGCCGCGCCGCCGGTGCTGGTGGAGCGCTTCGCCGATGCGCTGCATGCGGTCGCGGTCAACAATCCGCGGCTCAACCAGGAAATCGTGCGGCAGTGGATCGAGGACGGCACCGCGGCGATGCTGGTGGACCGTCTGCGCGAGGAGGCCGCAATCCGCAATACGATGGCAGCCGATGCCTTCGACGGTCTGACCCTGCGCAGCCATCCGGCCAGCCTGCACTGCTATCTGGAACTGCCGCAGCCCTGGCGACCGAACGAATTCACCAACCAGGCGCTCGGCCAGGGCGTGCGCATCGCCAGCTGCACGTCCTTCCTGCTCGACAACCGGCCCAATCCGCCGCCCTGGGTCCGCGTCTCGCTGGCGCCCTCGCCCGACCGCAACGAAGTGGCGGACGGATTACGCCGCCTGCGCAACCTGATCGAACGCGGCCCGGAAGCGCGCCACGCGGTCGTCTGATCAGTCCCGCTGCACCGTATGGGCGTGATTGAGCGGGCCATGGCCGTGACCGAAACCCGGCGCGGTCTCGATCGCCTTGCGCACGTAAGCCCGCGCCTGCGCCACCGCGTCGCGTAACGGCAGCCCGAAAGCCAGGCCGGTCGCAATCGCCGAGGCCAGCGTGCAACCGGTGCCATGCGTGGACGTCGTGTCGATGCGCGTATCCTGATAGCGCTGCGTACCGCGCGCGTCGCGCAGCAGATCGACCAGCGCATCGCCCATCAGATGGCCGCCCTTGAGCAGCACGGCCTGCGGCCCGAGCTGCAGCAGGCGTTCGCTCGCCGGCGCCATGTCGGCTTCCTCCGTCACCTTCAGCCCGGACAGCACTTCGGCCTCGGGAAGGTTCGGCGTGATCACCGTCGCACGCGGGATGAGCCGCGTCCGCAAAGCCTCGGCGGCAGACGGCTGCAGCAGCGAGGCGCCGCCCTTGGCCACCATCACCGGATCGACCACCAGCGGCACATCCGGCGCGTATCGGTCGAGCGCCTCGACCACCGCTTCGATAATGTCGGCGCGATGCAGCATGCCGGTCTTGATCGCATCGGCGCCGATATCTTCCAGCACCACGCGCAGCTGCAGCGCGATGAAATCGGCCGGCACGTCATGGATCGCATGCACCGTGCGCGTATCCTGCGCCGTCAATGCGGTGATCGCCGTCATGGCATAGCCGCCCAGCGCCGTCACCGCCTTGATATCGGCCTGGATGCCGGCGCCGCCGCCGGAATCCGATCCGGCGATGATGAGAACGCGACCCTTTTTCACGACACCGTCGGCAGCGCTCACGCCGCCTGCTCCAGCGCCATGCAGATTTCGGCCACCACGGTCTGCACCAGCAATTCGTCCTCGCCTTCCGCCATCACGCGGATCAGCGGCTCGGTGCCGCTCGGGCGGATCACGATCCGGCCGGCCTTGCCGAGTTTCTTTTCGGCGGCGTCGATGGCCTGCTGCACCTTCGGCGTCTCCAGCGGCGTGCCGCCGGCATGGCGCACGTTGCGCAGCAATTGCGGATAGGGCGCGAAGCGGCGGCAGAACTGGCTGGAGGTCTGGCCCGACTCGCACAAAGCCGCCAGCACCTGCAACGCCGCCACCAGACCGTCGCCGGTGGTGGCGAAATCCGACAGGATGATATGGCCGGATTGTTCGCCGCCGAGATTGTAGCCGTCGCTGCGCATTGCCTCGAGCACATAGCGGTCGCCGACCTTGGTGCGGATCAGCTCGACGCCGAGACTCTGCACGAAGCGCTCGAGACCGAGATTCGACATCACGGTGGCGACCAGGCCGTTCTTTTCCAGCCGGCCCTGGCGCAGCCAGCTTTCGGCGATCACCGCCATCAGCTGGTCGCCGTCGATCACCTGACCGCGCTCGTCCACCATCACCAGGCGGTCGGCATCGCCGTCCAGCGCGATGCCGACATGCGCGCCATGCGCCACCACGGCTTCCTGCAGCGCGCGCGGATGCGTCGAGCCGCAGTCGCGGTTGATGTTGAAACCGTCGGGCTTCACGCCGATCGGGATCACCTCGGCTTCGAGTTCCCACAGCACGGCGGGCGCCACCTTGTAGGCGGCGCCGTTGGCGCAGTCGATCACCACTTTCAGTCCGGCCAGCGTGCGGCCCTTGGGCAGCGTCGCCTTGGCGAATTCGACATAGCGGCCATCGGCATCGTCCAGGCGGCGCGCGCGGCCGAGCTTGTCGGCGGCGGCCAGCACCGGCTGGGCATCGCCGAGGATCATCGCCTCGATCTCGCGTTCGGCGTCGTCGGTCAGCTTGTAGCCGTCGGGCCCGAACAGCTTGATGCCGTTGTCGTGGAAGGGATTGTGCGAGGCCGAGATCATCACGCCGAGATCGCAGCGCAACGCGCGGGTCAGCATCGCTACGGCCGGCGTCGGCATCGGGCCGACCTGGAACACATCCATGCCGACGGCAGTGAAGCCGGCCACCAGGGCCGGTTCGAGCATGTAACCGGACAGCCGCGTATCCTTGCCGATCAGCACGCGGTGGCGATGATCGCCGCGCGTGAAATAGGCGCCGGCGGCCATGCCGACTTTCAGCGCGGTGGCGGCCGTCATCGGCTCGGTATTGGCCAGACCGCGAATGCCATCGGTGCCAAAAAATTTGCGGGTCATGCGAATCGGGGTCCCATCGGAACGGTGTCAGCTGTGGCGCGGGACTATGCCACAGAAAGCGGGCCAACGGCAGAGTCTGCGTGCCGATTCATGCTGTTACGACTTGTTACATTTACGCGGAATCATTGAGCTTTTCCGCCCTGAAGGCGCCCTGCCGCATGGCCTGCCACAGGCTGAGCGCCTGCACGGTCTCGGCAACATCGTGCACGCGCAGGATCTTCGCGCCATTCTGCGCCGCCCATAAGGCAGCGGCAATCGAGCCGGGCAGCCGCCGCTGGGCCTCGGGCTCGCGAGCCACCGTGCCGATGAAGCTCTTGCGCGACACGCCGACCAGCAGCGGATAGCCCAGCACGCGGAAGGCCTGCAGCCGCTGCAGCAGCGTGAGATTGTGATCGACCGTCTTGCCGAAGCCGATGCCGGGATCGATCAGGATCCGGTCGCGCGCAAGCCCCGCCGCGCGGCAGGCGGCGATGCGCTGCGCCAGATAGTCGCGCACCTCGGCCACCACATCGTCGTAGCGCGGCGCCTGCTGCATGCTGCCGGGCTCGCCCTGCATATGCATCAGCACGACCGGCAAACCGCTGCGGATCGCAGCTTCCAGACTGCCCTCGCCGCTCAGCGCGGAAATGTCGTTGATCAGATGCGCACCGGCCACGGCCGCCGCGCGCATGGTGGCGGCATTGCGCGTATCGACCGAGAGCAGCGCGCGCGGCAGCTCGCGCCGCAGCGCCTCGATCACCGGCACCAGCCGCTGGATTTCCTGCTGGAACGAGACCGGCGCGGCGCCCGGCCGCGTCGATTCCGCGCCCAGGTCAAGAATATCGGCGCCAGCCGCGGCCATCGCCTTCGCCTGCTCGATCGCCGCCGGCGCGTCGCCCTTCAGCCCGTCGCCCGAGAAACTGTCGTCGGTGACGTTGACGATGCCCATCACCAGCGGGCGGCCGGACTCCTCGGCGCGGCGCAACAGCGACTGCAGCCGGGCGACGGCCTCATGACTGCTCGCCGGTGTTCGTTTCGCTTCGCGGGTGTTCGCTGGCATTCGCGGGTGTTCGTTTCGCTTCGTTTGGGTTCGTGGGTGCTCGCTGGCGCTCGTTCGGCTTCGCCGGTATTCGCGTTAACTCATTTTTCTACCTATTCGGGAAGTTTCTTTACAGAGCGGCATCATGTTCTTATCATGTTCTCTTCTTGAAAGCAACAACATTCCATATATGGAATATTCCTTGGATGGCATATACTGTCGAATACACGGATGAGTTCGGTGCGCTGTGGTCCGGTTTCAGCGAAAGCCAGCAGGAGGATATTGCCGCGATGGTCGGCCTGCTGGAAGAGCGCGGCCCGCATCTACCGTTCCCCTACTCTTCGGGGATTGCCGCATCGCGCCATCCGCATATGCGTGAGCTGCGGGTGCAGTCGGGCGGGCGGCCGATCCGGATCTTCTATGCTTTCGATCCGCGCAGGATGGCGATCCTGCTGATCGGCGGCGACAAGACCGGCGACGACCGCTGCTACCAGCGGCTCATTCCGGTGGCGGATACGCTGTATGACACGCATCTGGCCGAACTGAAACAGGAGGGACTGCTGCCATGACCGGACGAACGCCTTTCGACACGCTGCGCGCCGGTATGAGCGCGGAGGCGCGCGCCCGCGCTGCCGGGAAGACCGACGCGCTGCGGACGGAAATGCCGCTGCAGGAGCTGCGCGCGGCGCTGCGCCTGTCGCAGGCCGAACTGGGCGCATTGCTGCAGGTGGAGCAGCCGGCCGTCGCCAAGCTGGAAAAGCGCACGGATATGTATGTCAGCACGCTGCGCCGGGTGATCGAAGCCATGGGCGGACGGCTGCATATCGTGGCAGAATTCCCCGATGGCGAAGTCGAAATCGCCAATTTCGCCGATGCCGGCGATACGCCCAACGCTGCCGAATAAACCAGGAGTCGCCGCCCCATGACCCTCGATTTCCTGCTGATCGCGCTGATCGTCGTCGCCACGCCGGGCACCGGCATGATCTACACGGTGGCCGCCGGGCTCACCCGGGGCGGACGCGCGAGTATCGTCGCCGCCTTTGGCTGCACGCTCGGCATCGTGCCGCATATGATTGCGGCGATCACCGGCCTGGCCGCTTTGCTGCACACCTCGGCGCTGCTGTTCGACGCGGTGAAATATGCCGGCGTGGCCTACCTGCTGTGGATGGCCTGGATGACCTGGAAGGATCGCGGCTCGCTCAGCCTGACCGGACAGGGGCCGCACCGGAACACGGCGTTGCAGGTCACCATCGAGGCCATCGTGATCAACCTGCTCAATCCGAAACTCTCGATCTTCTTCTTCGCTTTCCTGCCGCAATTCGTGGCGACCGACGCGCCCGACGCCCTGCCGCGCATGCTGGAAATGAGCGGCGTGTTCATGGCGATGACCTTCGTGGTCTTTGCGCTCTACGGCCTGTTTGCGGCCTATGTGCGCGACCATGTGCTGAGCCGGCCCAAGGTGATGCTGTGGCTGCGCCGGACCTTTGCGGCAGCCTTTGTCGCGCTCGGTGCGAAGCTGGCGCTGACGGAGCGGTGAGGATGGAGAACATTCTTACGCAGTTAATTGCATCGATAGGTGCCGCCACCATTACAGCCAGCGGAATAATATTCCTTGCTAAAACTTGGATGTCAGAACGGATAAAAAATTCGATTAAGAGTGAGTACGATCAGAAGCTGGAAACCCATAAAGCAGAGTTAAAAGCAAAGTCAGATGTGGAAATCGAAAGACTGCGATCTCAGTTGAACATCACTGCTGCCGAGCATCAGGTTAAATTCTCTCGCCTTCACGAAAAACGAGCGGAGATTGTTGCAGAAACTTACTCGAAGCTAAGAGAATTATTGTTCGCGCTTAATAGCTACGTAAGATTATTTAGAATTTCTAACGAACCATCTATGGAAGAAAAGTATAAAACCCTCATTAGTACTCACAGATCATTTTACGATGCATATTCCCTGAGCTTAATATTCTTTCCAAAAGACGTCGCTGATAAGCTAGACGGCATTAATAAAGCCTGCCTTGACGCAGGGAATGAATTTCGACTTTTTGTAGACATCGGTGACCACCCAGAGAAAACAAAGAAGTGGGTTGCCATCGCTGAAGCTGTCGAAAAGAAAATACTCGTCACCTTGCGCGACCTAGAAGATGAATTTCGTCGCCTGCTAGGTGATACACCGTGAAAATCGGCATCATCGAACCCGGGCAGATTCCCGCGCCGCTGCGCGAGCAGTACATCAGCTATCCCGCGATGTTTCAGGCGCAGCTGCAGGCGCTGCTGCCCGGTGCCAGATTCACCACCATCTCCGTTGTGAATGGCGAGACGCTGCCCGCGCCGGATGCCTGCGATGCCTGGCTGATCCCCGGTTCGCGCCATGGTGTCTATGACGACCTGCCGTGGATCGAGCCGCTGAAAGCTTTCATCCGCGAGGCTGCCCGCCTGAAACGGCGGATGGCCGGCGTGTGTTTCGGCCACCAGATCATCGCCGAGGCGCTCGGCGGCAGGGTGGAGAAAGCCGCCATCGGTTTTCGCATCGGCCTGGAGCGGTATGAGACGACGATGGAGGGCGTGCCGCAGACCGTCGCGATGCCGGCCTTTCACCAGGACCAGATCATCGTGCAGCCGCCGAATGCCGAAGTGGTGGCGCGCAGCGCGGCCTGCGCCTATGCGGCTTTGCGCTATACCGATGCGCCGGTGTTCTCGGTGCAGTTCCATCCCGAATTCAGCCGGGCTTACTTACGCGACCTGATCGACTGCATGGGGCAGCAGCAGGCGCAGCCGGGATTGCCGCAGGACAGCCCGGCCACCGACGCGATCGGCATGCGCTGGATTGCCGCGTTTCTGGCGGGCTCGAAGTAAGGGCCCACCCTCACCCCAGCAACAGGTCCATCTCCGGATCGCCCTTCTGCATGGCGCGCTGATAGGCCGGGCGCGCGCCGATCCGCGCCAGATATTTCAGGATCTGGGGATAGCCGGAAAGATCGTAGGGCTGGAAATGCCGCATGGTGGTGAGCGAGAACACCGTCATGATATCGGCCGCGGAGAACTCTCCCGCCAGATACGGCACTGTACTGAGCCGCGCCTCCATCATCGCCAGAATGCGCTGCATGCGCTGCTGCCCCAGTTTCAGCGCCGGATGATCCTCGGGCGGATTGAAGCGGCTGGAGATCATCAGCCGCATGAAGGCCGGCTGCAGCGTGCCGTTGGCGAAATGGAACCAGTAGAGATAATCGGCATAGGCCGGATCGTCCGGCGCCACGCGCAGGCGGCCATTGCCATGTTTCGCGATGATCCACTCCACCACCGCGCCGGATTCGGCCAGCGTCAGGCCGTCATCCGTGATGACCGGCGCCGAGCCGACGGGATGCAGCGCACGATACTCGTCGGGCGCCAGCACCGGCGCGCGGGCATAGTGTTTCAGCTCGTAGGGGATATCGAGCTCCTCGCAGAGCCAGACGATGCGTTCGGACTGCGACTTGCCGAGATGATGAACGGTGAGCATGCGGCCTCTTCTGCGGTTCCGCCGCAAGCGTAGCATGACGGAGGCATGGCAACGACCGCCGGCGCCGGCGGTTCCGCGGATTATGAAATCTTCGCGAGCCCCTTGCAGGCCCTGCCGCCGGCTCCCAGATGCCGCGCAGGAGCAGAGACGCCGCGTTGCAGGAGAAGGCCATGGCCGACAGCGAGACGATGCCCGATACCTTGCCGGATACCTTACCGGGCGCATTCCGCAGTTCCGCCGACATCCTGCAGGAGGTGCGCCGTGCCGAGGCGCTGCTCCGCAGCACATTCGGTGTCGGCTGCCTCGATGCCCAGGGCCTGCTGGCGAAGCCGGATGCCTGCAGCGACGCGCTGACGGCAGCGATTCGCGGATTGCTGGCGGCGCAGACGCGGCTGGCCGAGACGCAATGGCCGCAGGCCGCCTATCAGCCGGAGCGGCCGGCCGAGGTCGCAGCGGCGGAGTGAGGCGCTCGCCGACGCGGAGAGCCGGGGTTCAGACGGCATCAGCCACAAAGAAAAACGCCCGGGGTTGAGCCCGGGCGTTTCCATCTTCATTCGGTGCAGACGGCGCTTACGCGCCGCCTGTCGACTCTGGCGCTTACGCGCCCGGCTGCGGTTCGGGTTCGAACCCGCCGGCCGGCTTGCTGCCGCCGCCGCGCGTGGTCGGCACCGCCGAGCGCGGGCCGGTATCGCCCGGGGTCGGCGTCTTGTCGTCGGGACGGACGATCGGTTCGCCACGCAGCAGCGCACGGACCTCGTCGCCCGACAGCGTCTCGTATTCCAGCAACGCCACGGCGATCTTGTCGAGCTCGGCGCGATGGTCGGTCAGGATACGGCGCGCGGTGGCTTCCGCCGTATCGATGATGGTGCGGATTTCCTCATCGATCAGGCGTGCGGTGGCATCCGACACGTTCTTGCGCTGCGTGACGCTGTGGCCGAGGAAGACTTCTTCCTCGTTATCGGAGTAGCGCAGGCGGCCGAGCTTGTCGGACATGCCCCATTCGGTGACCATGCGGCGCGCGAGCCCCGTGGCCTGCTGGATGTCGTTCGAGGCCCCGGTGGTGATGTTTTCCTTGCCGAAGACCAGCTCTTCCGCCATGCGGCCGCCGAACATCATCGCCAGACGCGATTCCAGTTCGAGCTGCGACATCGACAGACGGTCCTTCTCCGGCAGCGACATGGTGACACCCAGCGCGCGGCCGCGCGGGATGATCGTCACCTTATGCAGCGGATCGTGCTTGGGCACATGCAGGCCGACCAGGGCATGACCCGCCTCATGGAAGGCGGTGAGGCGCTTTTCCTCCTCGCCCATCACCATCGAGCGGCGCTCGGCGCCCATCATCACCTTGTCCTTGGCATGTTCGAAATCGGCCATGGTGACGACGCGCTTGTTGCGGCGCGCGGCCAGCAGCGCCGCCTCGTTCACCAGGTTGGCCAGATCGGCACCCGAGAAACCGGGCGTGCCGCGGGCGATGATCTTCGGGTCCACGTCGGGCGCCAGCGGCACCTTGCGCATATGGACGCGCAGGATGTGTTCGCGGCCGATGATATCCGGGTTCGGCACCACGATCTGGCGGTCGAAACGGCCCGGACGCAGCAAAGCCGGATCGAGCACGTCGGGGCGGTTGGTGGCGGCGATCAGGATCACGCCTTCCGTGGCCTCGAAACCGTCCATCTCGACCAGCAGCTGGTTCAGCGTCTGCTCACGTTCGTCGTTGCCGCCGCCCAGGCCGGCGCCGCGATGGCGGCCGACCGCGTCGATTTCGTCGATGAAGATGATGCAGGGCGCGTTCTTCTTGGCCTGCTCGAACATGTCGCGCACGCGGCTGGCGCCGACGCCGACGAACATTTCGACGAAGTCGGAACCCGAAATGGTGAAGAAGGGCACGTTGGCTTCGCCGGCGATGGCGCGGGCCAGCAGCGTCTTGCCGGTGCCCGGCGGGCCGACCAGCAGACAGCCCTTCGGGATCTTGCCGCCGAGGCGCTGGAATTTCTGCGGGTCACGCAGGAAGTCGACGATCTCTTCCAACTCGCTCTTGGCTTCCTCGATGCCGGCGACGTCCTCGAAGGTGACGCGGCCATGGCGTTCGGTGAGCAGGCGGGCCTTCGATTTGCCGAAGCCCATCGCCTTGCCGCCGCCGCCCTGCATCTGGCGCATGAAGAAAATCCAGACGCCGATCAGCAGCAGCATCGGGAACCAGGAGATGAAGATGCTGAACAGCGGGTTGCCTTCTTCCGGCGGCTGGGCCGCGACGCGCACGCCGCGCTCGGTCAGCTTGGAGACCAGCGAGGGGTCGTTCGGGATATAGGTGGTGAAGCTGCGGCCGTCGCGGAAATGGCCGGTCACGGTGTTGGAGCTGTTCTGGATCGTGACGTCGGTGATCTGGCCGTTCTGCACGTCGTTCAGGAAATCGGAATAGGCAAGCGCCTGGGCGCCGCTGCGCATGCTGGGGCCCTGAAACAGATTGAACAGCGCCACGACCAGAAGGCCGATGATCACCCACAGCGCCAGATTACGGCCGAACATATTCACGGAAGCCCGTTCCTTTCCACGCAACATCCCTGCCCGGATGAAACTCCGGAGGCGGAAAATTTTAGCCGATTTTTACCGGCACAGACCATAGATATGCGCTCGCCCGGGCTAAACAAGCGGTTACCGCGCGAGATTCTGTCGTCCCAACCCCGGATTCAGCCAGGAACGGCCGCCGGAAGCGCCGGCTGGAAAGAGATTGTTACATTGGCGGGCAGTTGCCCCCATCCCAGCCCCGGCACCGCCAGCAGGCGCCCGTCCGCCCGGCGCAGGGCTGGCAAGCTCGGCCATGCGACTTTCGGCACAGCCGGCTTAGCGATGCCGGCCGGGCGGTCTTTCCCCAGCGGCGCGAGGCTGATGCCCCGGACAGGCTTCGCGACTGTCACGCGGAAACGCCCATCCCACAGCATGGCGCTGAGCGGCTGGACGGGCGGCAGGTAGCGCGCCTCGCGGCAGACCAGCAGGCGCTCGTCGCCCCCCCTTACACGGGTCAGCAGGCAGCGATGCAGGGTCAGCGGCAGGCTTTTGCCGCTGCGTAAAGCCTCCAGCAGCCGCTGCAGCCCGTCGAGCCGCGGCGGCACGGCCACGCCGCCGATGGCGCCGAGCAGTTTAACCAGCGCGCGCAAGGAGAGTTCATCCTCGGCCGCGACCAGCGGGGCCGGATCGAGCCAGGCGACGCCCGCCGGCGTCAGTTGCACCGACTCGTGCAGCAGATCGTAGGCGGCATGGTCGAGCAGCGCGCGGGTGCGGGCGAAATTGCGCGCCGTCTGCGCCAGATGCTGCACCAGTTCGGCGCGGCCGGCGGCATCGTTGCCGCTGAGCAGATCCAGCGCCGCCCGCACGCGCACGCGCTGGAACGAGGCATTGGCGTTGCTCGGATCTTCCACCCAGGCTTGTTTGCGTTTGCGCAGGGTCGCGACCAGCCGCGCCTTGGGCAGATCGAGCAACGGCCGCAGCAGGATCAGGTTGTCGCGGATCGCCCGCGGCTGCATCGCCGCCAGCCCGTCGACGCCCGAGCCGCGCAACGCGCGCAGCAGCAGGGTCTCGGCCTGGTCGTCGCGGTGGTGTGCCAGCAGCAGATGAGCGATGCCGTGTTTCGCACAGGCCTGCGCCAGCAGCGCATAGCGCGCCTCGCGCGCCGCCGCCTGCTTGTTCGCGGTGGGCTTCACCTTCGCATCCCAGGTGAGGATGCGCGGCGTCAGCCCGGCCTGGCGCAGCAAGGCGGCGACATGGCGCGCCTCTTTCGTCGAGTCCGGCCGCAGGCGGTGATCGACGATCAGCGGCAGCACCGCGATGCGTTTTTTCTTTGCCCAAGCCGCGGCCAGCAGCGCCAGCGCCATGCTGTCGGCGCCGCCGGACACCGCCACGGCAATGGTTTTCGGTTTGTCGTCAGCCAGCAGCGGCGCCAGGCAGCGCGCAAATTCCGCCGCGCTGATCGCCGCTGCCGTCATGCGCTTACTTGCAGCCGATCTTGCCGCGCTCGCGGGTGGCGGCGTCCTTCACATGCGGCGGCGCGCTGGGGAAGTCCTTCCCGAGCTGGCCGAGCGCCGCACAGGCTTCGGGATTCTTTTTCATCGCCGACAGCGACATGCCGAGCTTCAGCAGGCTGTCCGGCGCCTTGGCGCTTTTCGGAAAACCCTGATAGCCCTGCAGGAAGGCCTGCGCGGCGGGCTCATACTGGCCGCGCACGTAATAGGTCTCGCCGAGCCAGTATTGCGCATTGCCGGCCAGCGCATCCTGCGGATGCGCGCCGAGGAATTCGCGGAACGCCGATTCCGCATCGGCATAGTCGCTCTGCACCAGCAGCCGGTAGGCGTAGTTGTAGCGCTCCTGCGGCGTCCCGGCCGGCAGCTTGCCCTTGCCGGAGGTGGGCGGCGCGGCGCGCGCGGCCAGCGTCTGGTTCTGCTGCGCGGGCTGGGCCGGCGCACCGGCGGCATTCGGCAACGGACGGCCCTGCGCATCGGCCGGCATCGCGCCCAGCACGCCTTCCCGGGTCGGCGCCTGGCCGGGCGTCGAAGAGGTCGAACCGCGGGCGACATTGGCGGGCTGGTTGTTCGTGGCGGTCGGCAGGCCCTGCTGCTGCGCACTGGGCCTGACCTGCTCGACACTGCCGGCGGCCTGGCCGGGCTGCGGCTGTGTGCCGCCACGCTCCAGCTGGTTGAGGCGGAAATCGACGTCTTCGACCAGTTTGTCGATGCGGCGATTGGCCTGGCTCGAGGCGAATTCCACTTCCTCGAAGCGGCCGGTCATCTGGCGGATCTGGTTTTCCAGTTCATCGATGCGCGCATTCAGGCGATTGGCCGCCGAGCTGCCGTCAGTGCTGGTATCGGTGAGACTGCCGGCACCGGTAGACGGTGAGGCGGGCGGCGTGCCGCCGCGATAGACCTGGCGCTGCAGGGTTTGCAGGTCGCGTTCCAGGCGATTGATGCGGTCGAGGGTCTGGGCGTCCTGAGCCCAAGCTGACTCTATACTGGCTGGCATAGCGGTGCCGGTGAGCAGAAGGACAACAGACAGACGGGCGGCGAGCGACGCAGACATGAGCAGACCCCGTGATGGACGAATCGGGCAGATTGCCGAGTTTACCGGGGTTTACGTCAAAAGCATGGCGGCAGGCAATGTCGGGACGCAGATTTGCGCCCCGACGCTGCACTTGCGGAGGTCTGCCGGTCAGTTCTGCAGGACGGTCACGCCGCGGCGGTTCTGGGCCCAGGCGCTGTCGTTATTGCCGACGGCGACCGGACGTTCCTTGCCGTAGGAGATCGTGGTGACGCGGCTGGCCGGGATGCCCTGGTTGACGAGATAGTTGCGCACCGCGGTGGCGCGGCGGTCGCCCAGCGCGAGGTTGTATTCGCGGGTGCCGCGTTCGTCGCAATGGCCTTCGATGACCACGCGCCACTGGCCGTTGCGCTTCAGCCAGGCGACCTGGCGATCCAGGATCGAAACGGCCTGGTTGTTCAGCGAATGGGAATCGGTTTCGAACAGCACGCGGTCGCCCGCTTCAACGGCGAGCTGCTGCTGGGCGCCTTCACGGCCCCCCAGGGTGCTGCTGCCCACGCCGCCCATCGGGCTGGTGGCCACGCCGCTGCCGGCGCCGCCGCGGCCGCCGGCGCCGCTCATCGAGCTGTCCTGCTGCGGCGCGCTTTCGCAGGCGGCCAGACCCAGCACCAGCATCGCGGTCAGCATCGACCGCACCATCGTAATACGCTGCATTTTTGGGGACTCCCCTCTCTCGTTAGTACTGCCCACCCAAAAGTCCAGCATACCTAAGCCTGGCTTTTACGGCGGAATGGCGAATCTTTTGCGGCAGAACTGCGGCAGGCACAGAAAACGCGTCGAAGAGATTCTTGAGTGACCGAACCCCTGACCGCGAAAAAAGTGCCGCTCCCCGCTGCAAATCTGGCCCGCGATACCTGAATCAAACAGATGACTGACTGAAACCGGCTTGGAATCAAAACACCCGCCTGCTCACGCAGACGGGTGTTTCAGAGATCTTCAGTGCAGCCGGACCAGCCAGCCGCGGCTGAATTAGTTCGACAGGACCGTCACACCGCGACGGTTCTGGGCCCAGGCGGCTTCGTTCGAACCCAGAGCCACCGGACGCTCCTTACCGTAGGAGATCGTGGTGACGCGGTTCGCCGGGATGCCCTGGTTGACCAGGTAGGTCTTGACGGCATTGGCGCGGCGCTCGCCGAGCGCCAGGTTGTATTCGCGGGTGCCGCGTTCGTCGGCATGGCCCTCGATCACGACCTTCCACTGACCATAGCGCTTCAGCCAGGCAGCCTGCTTGTCAAGCGTGGCCTTGCCGGCCGGCTTCACTTCGAACTTGTCATAGTCGAAGAAGACGCGGTCGCCGACGTTGACCTGGAAGTCCTGCACGGTGCCCGGCGCGATGCTGGCAGCCGGAGCGGCAGCAGTGGCGGGGGCGGCGCCGGCGCCGCTGGTCGAAGCGGTCGGAGCCGGTTCGGACGCGCAGGCGGAAACGAGCAAGCCCACGGCAGCCACGGCCAGGAACTTGGAGCCGAAGGTGTTGAGGCGCATTTTTATTATCCCTCCAAGGGTTTCGAGAAGTGAGTCAGGTACCTGAACAGCGAAGCGCAACTTGCGTTCCATATCCGGGACTGAGAAATATCAATCCGGACACGGAGCGTGTGACAGATCCCCAAGTCTTGCCGGTCGTCGCCTCAGGGCTGGAAACCGCTTCCGTAGCCAAGGGCAAACGTTGCCGGAACCCCGAGGTTCAAGCCATTACGTCACAGTGGACTATATCGGCCGGTTTTTACTGAATCAATAGGCCTAAGAGCTTGTAAATACTAAACGGACCCCTGCGGCATTTCTGCAACAGGGGTCCGTCCGGACCAAGTTACCCACAGGCGGTGAGGCTCGAATCGGGCGGCGAAGCCGCAGGCAAAGCTGCGCTTGCGTCGCCCGCCCGATCAGCGCACCAGAGCCGACAGCGGCGACCAGGCCGGATCGGAGGCGTCGGCCGGGGTCGGGATTTCACGCTCGTTGAATCCGGTGAGATCGATCGAGATCAACCGCACGCGCTGGCCCTGACCACGCGCATTCGGCGGTGTCTCGCGGTAGAACATGAGCACGCGGCCGTTCGGCGCCCAGGTCGGCGCTTCCTGCACGACGCTGTTGGTCGAGAGAATGCGCTCGCCGCTGCCATCGGGGCGCATCACACCGATCGAGAACTGGCCCTGGAATTCCTTGGTGAACGCGATCAGATCGCCGCGCGGCGACCAGACCGGCGTGGAATAGCGGCCCTGGTTGAAGCTGATGCGCTTCTGGTCGGAACCGTCCGAGTTCATCACATAGATCTGCTTGGTTCCGCCCCGGTCGGAATTGAAGGTGATGCGGCGGCCGTCAGGCGCGAAGCTGGGCGAGGTATCGATGGCCGGATCTGTGGTCAGACGCTGACGCTGCCGCGTGCGCAGATCCATCATGTAGACATCGGAGTTGCCGTCGGTTGCGAGCGACATGATCACGCGGTTGCCGTCAGGCGAGAAACGCGGCGCGAAGGTCATGCCCGGAAAATCGCCGACCAGTTCCTGCTGCCCGGTGTCGATGTTGAACAGATAGACACGCGGCTTGTCGTTGAAATAGCTCAGATAGGTGATTTCCTGCTGGCCCGGGCTGAAGCGCGGCGTCAGCACCAGGTAGCGACCGTCGGTCAGCATGCGATGGTTGGCGCCATCCTGATCCATGATCGCCAGCCGCTTCACGCGACGATCCGGCGGGCCGCTTTCCGAAACATAGACGATGCGGGTGTCGAAATAGCCGTCTTCGCCGGTGACGCGCTTGTAGATCGCATCGGCAATCAGATGCGCCAGCCGGCGCCAGTTGTCCGGCGTGGTGAACAGCGCGAGCCCGGTCATCTGGTTTTCCGCCGCCACGTCCCACAGGCGGAATTCGCCGCGCAGGCGACCGTCGGACTGCATCTCGATGCGGCCATTGACCAGCGCATCGACATTGATCACGCGCCAGTCCTGGAAGCGTGGCTGCACGCGCATCTGGGCCGGCGACTGGATATGCGCCCGGGGATCGGCCGGCTTGAACAGGCCGGAGCGTTCCAGATCGGCGCGAATCACCTGCGCGATGTCCTGGCCGATCTTGCTGGCCTGCGGATTGTCGGCGTCGAAATCGGAAATCGCGATCGGGACCGGTTTGAAATTGCCGCGCGTGATGTCGATCTCGACCGCCGCCTGCGCCTGCAGCGCAAAGACTGACAGCGCGGTCGCAATCAGCATCAGAAAACCGGCCTTCGCAGCACCGGAAATCGACATACGAAGCATAACTGTCTCCCTATCGCTTTTACCCGCCCACCATCATGCGCGGGTCGAAATGCAGAATGATTTCCTGGCCCCATTTATCCTTGTCGCCCGGCGGCAACTGGAACGGCACGGCCTTGAGCACGGCGCGACGCGCGGATTCGGCGGCAGCGCGATAGCTTTCGTTGCCCGGCAGGAACATGCGGGCCTGATCGACGATCTCGGGCTGCTGGCGCAGCGAGCCGTCGGGGTTGAGGCTGAAGCGGATGCGCACCTGAAGATTGCTGGCATCCTTGGCGCCGATATCGAACTGCCACTTATCTTCCACCTGCTTGCGGATGAAATCCCGCTCGCTCATCGAGATCGGCTGGTTCGGATTCGACGGTCCCTCGGCGCGCGGCGCGGCGGCTGGCGGCGTGCGCGACGCGGTCTGCGGCGCCTGCTGCGGCGTCGGCGCCGGCGGTGCCTTCATCTTGTTCACGAGCGCCGCGACATCCGAGAAATTCGGCGTCTTGCTCTTTTCTTCGGTGCGCTGCTGCGTCGGCTTGGGCGGCGCCGGCTTCACGTCGGGCTTCGGCTTCTCTGCCACCTTCGGCGGCTCGGGCGTCTCCACCACTTCCTTGGGCTTGGGCAGCGGCTTGGGCGACGGCACCGGCTCGGGCATCGGCGTCGGCTTGGGCGCCTCGGCCTGTTTCGGCGGCTCTGGTGCCGGGGGCGGTGGCGGCGGAGGGGGAGCTGCGGCCTGCGGCTGCGGCTTCGGCGGCTCGGGTGCCGGTTTGGCTTCCGGTACCGGCTCTTCCTTCGGCGGCGCCTTGGTCTCTACGATCTGCGGCTGAGGCTTGGGCACGTTGGTCTTTTCGGCGATGGGCGCGAATTCCGCCAGCACGACCATCGGCTCGGGCTCGCGCTTCGGCTGCCAATAGGGCAGGCCGAAGATCGCCAATGCCGTGATACCGGCATGCAGGCTGGCCGAGAATATGTAAGACGAACGCTGCACCCTGCCCTGACCCTTGCTGTCTTAACGCCGTGCCGGCGCGACGTTGGGCGGATTGCCGACCAGCGCCACCTTGGTGAAGCCGCCGGTGTTGATCACGCCCATCACTTCCAGCACCTTGCCGTAATTGATCGCCTGGTCGCCGCGCACGAAGATACGGCGGTCGGGCGCATTGCCGGCGATCGCCTGCAGGCGCGGCACCAGCTGCTCTAACTCAATCGGGCTTTCCTGAAGGTAAACGACGCCCTTGGAGTCGATGGTGACGCTGAGCGGTTCGTCCTGGCCCTGGATCGCAGCTGCCTGCGTCTTGGGCAGATCGACCTGCACGCCGACGGTGAGCAGCGGCGCCGCGACCATGAAGACGATCAGCAGCACCAGCATCACGTCGACCAGCGGCGTGACGTTGATTTCCGACATCGGCGCCCGACGCATGCGACCGCCACGGGTCGAACCGCCGCCTCCGGCTGACATACCCATGATCAGGCCGCCTCTTCGTCAAGCTGACGCGACATCAGCGCGGAGAACTCGCCGGCAAAGCCTTCGAGCCGCACATTCAGGCGGGCCAGGTCGTTGGAAAACTTGTTGTAGGCCATCACCGCCGGAATGGCGGCCAGCAGGCCGAGCGCGGTGGCGAACAGCGCCTCCGCGATGCCCGGCGCCACGACTGCCAAAGATGTGTTCTTGGAAGACGCAATGGCGTGGAAGGAGTTCATGATGCCCCAGACCGTGCCGAACAGGCCGACGAAGGGCGAGACCGAACCGACCGAGGCGAGGAAGCCGAGATAGCGTTCCAGCCGCTCCATCTCGCGGTCGATGGAGACGCGCATGACCTGGTTGATGCGGACCTGCAGCGAGCCGAGGCCCTTGGTGCCGCGCACCAGGCCGCGCTCGGTGGAGCGGCGCCATTCGCGCATGGCGGCGACGAACAGCACCGCCATCGGATGCTGGGGTCCGGCCATCGACAGGCGGTCATACAGCGCATCGAGCGAGCCGCCCGACCAGAAGTCGTTCTCGAACTTGTCGGTATCGCTGATGGTGCGGCGGATCTTGATCAGCTTGTCGAAGATGATCGCCCAGGACCAGAAGGAGGCCAGGATGAGCATCAGCATGACGGCCTTGACGATCCAGTCGGCCTGGAGGAAGAGCGCCCAGAGCGAGAGGTCGGTGGCCACAGAAGAGCCTCCGAGCTGCGCGGCGCTGACGGTCCTGTCCATAAGTTCGAATCCTTTGGTTAAGAGTTAGCAGATCAATGCGACAAATTTGGTGAAAGTGTGGCGAAAAGCGCCGCAATCGGGGGCGGCACCCGCCGGGCACGGCCTTTTGAATCGATACAGGCCAGCTTGACCTCGGCCCGGACCAGCAGCGCCTCGCCGCGCCAGACCTCCTGCCCAAGCGTCAGGCTGGCGCCGCGCAGTTCGGTTATGCTGGTCGTCACGATCAGCTCCTCGTGCAGCCGGGCCGGTTTCAGGTAGTCGATATTGCAGGCCCGGACGGCGAAGGCGACGCCGTTGTCCGAGTCGATCAGGCCGCGCTGGTCGATGCCATGCTGCAGCAGCAGGTCGGACCGGCCGCGCTCGATGAAACGCAGGTAATTGGCGTAATACACGATGCCGGCGGCGTCGGTATCCTCCCACTGGACTCTCAAGGAATATCGATGTTCAGACATCATCATCGTCCAGAAGGTCGAGCTGGTTGGCGCCAAGCCCGGCGGGCGGCGTCAGGCCGATATGGGCGAAGGCGGCCGGGGTCAGCAGGCGGCCGCGCGGCGTGCGCTGCAGGAAGCCCTGCTGGATCAGATAGGGCTCGATGATGTCTTCCAGCGCGTCGCGCGGTTCGGACAGCGAGGCGGCAATGGTTTCCACGCCGACCGGTCCGCCGGAGAAATCGCGGGCGATGGTGGTGAGATACCGCCGGTCCATGGCATCCAGCCCGCGGGCATCGACTTCCAGCCTGAGCAAGGCTGCGTCGGCGGTGGCGGCATCGACGACCTTCGCCTTGGCAAAGACGGCGAAGTCGCGCACCCGGCGCAGCAGGCGCCCGGCCACGCGGGGCGTGCCACGGGCGCGGCGGGCGATCTCGCGCGCGCCGGAGGCATCGAGGTCCAGATTGAGGATCCGCGCGCCGCGCCGCACGATCAGTTCGAGTTCTTCCACCTCGTAGAAATTCAGTCGCAGCGGAATGCCGAAACGCTCGCGTAAGGGTGTGGTGAGCAGGCCCGACCGCGTGGTGGCGCCGACCAGCGTGAAGGGCGGCAGGTCGATGCGCACGCTACGCGCCGACGGCCCCTCGCCGATGATCAGGTCGAGCTGGAAATCTTCCATCGCCGGATAGAGGATCTCCTCCACGGCCGGATTGAGCCGGTGGATCTCGTCGATGAACAGCACGTCGCGTGCTTCGAGATTGGTCAGCAGGGCAGCGAGGTCGCCGGCCTTGGCGATGACCGGACCCGAGGTGGCCTTGAAGTTGACGCCGAGTTCGCGCGACACGATCTGCGCCAGCGTGGTCTTCCCCAGACCCGGCGGGCCATGGAACAGCACATGGTCGAGCGCCTCGCCGCGCGCCTTTGCGGCCTGGATGAAGATGTTCAGATTCTCGCGGGCGCGGGCCTGGCCGATGAAATCGCCCAGCACCTGCGGGCGCAGATGGCGTTCGAGATCGTCGCCCTCGCCCTTGGCACCAGAGACCATTCTGGAGGCCTCGCTCATCGCGCCAGCTCCTTGAGCGCGGCCGGGATCAGCTGTTGCACATTCGCTTTATCGCCGAGATTGCGCGCAGCTGTCGTGACGGCGCCGAAGGCATCGGCGCGCTTGTAGCCCAGATTGACCAGCGCCGAGAGCGCATCGGCCACCGGGCCGTTGGCGCCGCCTTCCGACGCGACATCCGCCGGCGTGGCGCTCGCCACCGGGCCGAGCGCAATGCCGCCGACCTTGTCCTTCAGCTCGGTAATCAGGCGCACCGCCAGCTTGGGGCCGACGCCGTCGCAGCGGTTCAGCGAGGTCTTGTCGGCCGAGGCGATGGCGCGGAACAGCTCATCAGGCGACAAGGTCGAGAGAATGCCGAGCGCGACTTTCGCCCCGACGCCCTGCACGGTCTGCAGCAGGTTGAAGCAGCTGCGTTCGGCTTCGGAGAGGAAGCCGAAGAGATGGATATGCTCTTCGCGCACATGGGTCTCGATATGCAGTCGCAGGGCTTCGCCCGGCCGCGGCAGGTTGCGCAGCGTTCTGCCTGAGCAGAAGACCTGGTAGCCGACGCCGTTCACATCGAGGATGCAGAAGGTTTCGGCCACAGAGTCGAGCAGCCCGCTGAGCTTGGCGATCATCGCGCGGCGCCCCTGACTTCGGCCGCCATGACGCGGCGCGCGGTGGCGGCATTGTGCGCGTGGCAGATCGCCACGGCCAGCGCGTCGGCGGCATCGGCGCCAGTCACATTACAGCCAGGCAACAGCCGCTTCACCATGGCATGGACCTGGTCCTTGTCGGCGGCACCGGTGCCCACCACGGCCTTCTTGATCATGGTGGGCGCGTATTCCGCCACCGGCAGGCCGGCCAGCGCCGGCGCCAGCAGTACCACGCCGCGCGCCTGGCCCAGCTTCAGCGTCGAGGCCGGGTTCTTGTTGACGAAAGTCTCTTCCACCGCAGCCGCCTGCGGCTGCCATTCCTGCAGCAGGTCGACCAGCGCGTCATGCAGGCTGCGCAGACGATAGGCCAGTTCATCGTCCGGGTTGCTGCGGATGGTGCCATGCGCGACATGGCTCAACCGGTTGCCCTCGGCATGGATGATGCCCCAGCCGGTGGCCCGCAGGCCGGGATCGAGACCGATGATGCGCATGGGTGAACCCAAGCCGGAATCCTTTCGGGGCCTTAACCCGCGAGCCGCTTCAGTTCGTCCTCCGAAATGTCGAAATTGGCGTAGACGGTCTGCACGTCGTCGCTGTCTTCCAGCACTTCGATCATCTTGAACAGCGTCTCGGCCTTTTCGCCCTCGACCGGCGTGGTGGTCTTGGCCTTCCACACCAGCTTGGCCGATTTGGGCTCGCCGAAGGTCTTTTCCAGCGCCTCGCGCACCGCGGCGAAATCGTCCTGCGCGCAGGTCACGCTATGGCCTTCCTCATCGGACTGCACATCCTCGGCGCCGGCCTCCAGCGCGCCTTCGAACAGCGCCTCCGGCGTGCCGGCGGCGACCGGAAACACGATCTCGCCGACGCGGTCGAACATGAAGGACACGGAGTTGGTCTCGCCCAGCGCACCGCCATTCTTGGAGAAGGCGGCGCGCACTTCGCCGGCCGTGCGGTTGCGGTTGTCGGTCAGCGCCTCGACGATCACGGCGACGCCGCCGGGACCGTAGCCCTCGTAACGCACCTCTTCGTAATTGTCGGCGCCTTCGGCACCCGAGCCGCGCTTGATGGCGCGATCCACGGTGTCCTTCGGCATATTGGCGGCACGGGCGGCCTGGATGGCGGCGCGCAGGCGCGGATTGGCCGCCGGATCGGGCTGGCCGGAGCGGGCCGCCGTGGTCAGTTCGCGGATCAGCTTGGTGAAAACCTTGGCGCGTTTGGCATCCTGCGCGCCCTTCCGATGCATGATGTTTTTAAACTGGGAATGGCCGGCCATGGACGAACCTGGTTAAAACGTGAAAAACCGAGCGAATCGGGCATGTTTATCATATTTCGGCGGCTTTATCTCCCGAACCCCGAAAGGGCAGCCCGGATACTGCCGCCGCAGCCGAAAAGCAAGGCGGGCATCGGCCGGCCGGCCAAAAGACCCGGCGGACGCGGCGCGCGACGGCGCAGCACTGCGATTGCACGGACCCCGCCGCGGCGATAAGCTTTCCGGATTCCGCTGCGGCAACCGCGAGGCGGAAAGATTTTCACGTCTCGTCAATGTGTTACTCGATCGATCCGGGCAGACTCGCATGATGGATCTGATGCAGATCGCCTCCACGGCGTCCCTGGCGCGCCGGCCGGTCAACGGCAGCGGCCTGCCCGGCTATCCGCAATCGGAACTGCTGACCCGGATTCATCTCATCTGGCTCGAGGCCCGCGGCAGCGCCGAGATGCCGGCCCGCAGGCAGATCCCGTCCTCGGCGCTGGAGCCGATGGCCGGGCAGATGCTGGTCTTCGGCGTCGAACGCGACCCGTTCGATTTCCGCTACCTCGAAATGGGCAGCCGCATGCGCGAGCTCAGCAACGACGACTATACCGGCCGGCGCCTGAGCGAGATTCCGCATCAGCGCCCCCCCAGCCTGGTCTGGGACCACCTGACGGCGGCGGTGGATGCCCGCGCGCCGGTCCGCGGCGCCCTGCCTTATGTCGGCCGCCGGCGCGACATCGGCAGCATTTTTCATATCGTGCTGCCGCTGGCCGAGGATGGCGAAACGCCGGATTGCCTGCTGGTCTGCGTCGAATTCGCCCCGGTGATGCACCTGCAGGACGGCACGCATCCCTTCACCCAGCTCGGCTGATGCCCCCCTCACCTTCGGTTGAGTGGAATCCGCTTTGGCGTCTGCACAATCCCTGAGACACTACCAGGCGTGACAGGAGCCTGATGTGTCGACGATGCGCGACCTGCTGCTGCGCCGGCAGGCAACGCCTGTGCTGCTGCAGGGCTACGATTACTGGGAGAGCAAGCGCCGGGACCGGGCCATGCCGGCGCGCGCCGATCTCGACCCGATCGAGATGAAGGCTTTTCTGCCGCATATCGTGCTGACCGACGTGCTGCGCGATTCAGCCCCGGACCTGCCGCTGGATTTCCGGTATCGCCTGATGGGCACGGCGGTGGACAGCCATATGTCGCGGCGCTTCACCGGCCTGCGCCTGAGCGAACTGCCGGCGCAGCGGGCCGGCAGCCAGATGTGGCAGAATTTCAGCGAGGTGGTCGAACAGCGCCAGCCACGTTTCCATCGCGTGCCCTATGTCGGACCGCAGAAGGATTTCCTCTCCCTGATCGACCTGGTGTTGCCGCTGTCAGACGACGGCCGCTGCGTGACCATGCTGATCTCGCTGGTGGATTTCATCCCGCGCGAGATCAACCCGCCGCCCGGGCGATAGCCCTGTGGGGTGAAATGCCGAAATTAAGGATGCGTTTTCGTCCGTTTCGTGCCATTTTCCGCCCGTCACCCCTCCCCGCACAGCTTCCGTCAGGATTGCCGGCCGCGCATGACAGCGTTGGATTTGGAGTCGGCCACGCCGCGCCTGCGGCAGGCTTTCGCATACTGGTCCGCGAAATGCGGCGCCCGGCCGATGCCGGGACGTGCCGATCTCGATCCGGCCGAGATCAAGCCGCTGCTGCCTTACCTGGTGCTGATGGATGTGCTGCGCGATGCCAAGCCCGGCTGGCCGCTGGATTTCCGCTATCGCCTGATCGGCACGGTCACCGACGCGATGATGAGTGCACGCTACACCCGGAAATGCATGAGCGATCTGCCGCACCAGCAGCCGGACAGTCGCTTGTGGCAGAGCCTGGCATACGTGACGGAGACACGCCGACCGAAGTTGAACCGCGTGCCTTACGTGGGCCCGCACAAGGATTTCATGTCGGTGGTCGACCTGGTGATGCCGTTATCGGCGGACGGTGAAACGGTGAACATGCTGTTCTGCATCGTCGACTTCGTGCCGCGCGAAACGCCGGCTTATCCCTGACGACTAAGGTCAGAGGTCGGCCTGCGCCAGACGCCCCCCCAGGCGCAGCGGCGCGATCCTGGTCGCCAAACCGGTGCGGTCGTCGGTTTCGACATAGACGGCGCAGAGCGTGCCTTCGCCGTTCGCCGGCTCGAAACGGCCGCCGGGAATCTTGCGGGTGAAACGGTTGAGCGGCTCGGTCTTTTCCATGCCGATCACCGAATTGTAGTCGCCGCACATGCCGGCATCGGTCTGATAGGCCGTGCCATTGGGCAAAATCTGCGCATCGGCCGTCGGGATATGGCTGTGCGTGCCGCAGACGAGAGACGCGCGCCCGTCGCAGAAATGGCCCATCGCCATTTTCTCCGACGTCGCCTCGCCGTGGATATCGACGATGACGGCATCGACGCCGCCGCCCAGCCGGTGTTTCGACAATTCGCCGTCGACGGCCGCGAAGGGATCGTCGAGCGGGTCCATGAAGATGCGGCCCATCACCTGCACCACCAGAACCTTCTTGCCGCTGTTCAGCGTGTAGACCGCGGCGCCTTTGCCCGGCGTGCCCTTGGGATAGTTCAGCGGGCGCAGCAGTTTCGGATCGGAATTGATATAGCCCAGCGTTTCGCGCTGGTCCCAGGCATGGTTGCCGAGCACGATCACGTCGACGCCGGCAGCATAGAATTCCTCGCAGATTTTTCCGGTGATGCCGAAACCGGCTGCGGCATTTTCCCCGTTGACCAGCACGAAATCGAGGCCGAGGCGGCTGCGCAGTTCCGGTATGCGCTGGATCACTGCATCGCGACCCGACCGGCCGACCACATCGCCGCAATAAAGAAGTTTCATCGTCCGCTATCTTTCAAACCTGACCGCACCCCGTTCGGTGACAGCCCAGTCCAGTCGTTCGTCATGCGCCGCATGCGGCAGCTCCGCCACCTGCTGTACCGCGAAGGCATAGCCCACGGCCAGTATCTTCTTGCCGGCATCCGCTCGCAGGTGCTGCAGCGTGGCATCGTAATAGCCGCCGCCCTGGCCCAGCCGATAGCCGGCCGTGTCGAATCCCACCAGCGGCACCAACAGGATATCGGGCACCGGCAGCGTGGCGGTCGCTGGCGGCGCCGGAATGCCATAGGCGCCCGTCGGCGGCAATTCGGCCAGATCGCGGCACAGGCGGAACTGCAGCAGGCGAAGGCCCGGCTGCACCGCCGGCAGCGCAATCGTCGCGCCCCTGCCCTGCAGCTGCGTCAGCAACGGGCGAGGATCGAGTTCGTCCTGCATCGGCCAGTAACCGGCCACCACCTGGCCGGCCTGGACCGGGATCGCCGCCAGGAAACGGTCGGCGGCCAGCGCGGCGATGGCCGCAGCATTGGCGCCGTCATTCACCCGTGCGGCTTCACTGCGGCGCGCCTTCAGCTTGGTGCGCAGGCTGGCCTTGCGGCGGTCGAGATCGGGGTCGCCAGTGAATGAAGCAGGAGTGATCAAGGCTGGATCGGAGGATCGCAATGGGGGGAAGAAAAGTGGACGGGCCCACCATGGGCCGTGAAGTATGAACTAACCTCTGTGGCCTGGCGTACCAGGTGGGCGCCGTATGATCGAGACCACGGCCTCGGCAGTGACAGCTCCCATAGAGATGAGCATTGGCCCCAGGGTTACGTAAACCCACGCACCGGGCAGCGCCCGTCCGGCTGTATACTTAGGCGCTCTCCAGCCGCGCGGCAATGTCTTCCAGCCGCTTTGCCAGCCCGACCAGCGCATCTGCGCCATCCGCCGAGGTTTTTTGTTCGGTCTGCAGGGCACTTACAGCCTGGCGCATCTCGGCCACGTCGCGCTGGGCCTGTTCCAGATCGTCGGCCAGCGTCAGCGCCGTCATCAGCATCAGCCGCGCCTCGCCTACCTGGCCGACCAGAGCCGCCAGTTCGCGTACGCGTTTGTCGAGCGTGCCCGACAGGCGGCGGACCTGATCCTCCTCGCCGTCGTCGCAGCCGATCTCGTAGAGCCGGTTGTTGACAGTGACATTCACCAGAGCCATCGCCGCCTCCTCACTCTAAACCCGGCCCTGAGCGTCGAGGGCCTGGCGCAGCCGCGCCATGGTGGCTTCCAGCCGTGCGGCGACGCCCGACTGGAAGGCCTGCATTTCGTCTCGGCTGGCATGGGCCGCCGCCAGTTCGGCTTTCAGTGCGGCCAGATCGCCGGTCGGCTCGACGATCTGCACAGCTTGCGCTGCGTTCCGCGCGCTGGCCAGTTCGCCGCGCAGGCTGTCGATCTCCGCCTTCAGCACAGCGATCTCGTTGTCGCGCGCCGCCAGCTCGACAGCATGGGCGACGGCGTTGTCTTCCGCAGGGGCTGTTTCCGCCACCGCAGCCTCATCGGCCTGGACAGCGTCATTCTGGATTTGCGCCAGTTCGGCCCGCAGCGCATCGACCAGCGCGGCGCGTTCGCGCAGAGAGTCGGCCTCTTCGCGGGCCGCCTGCAATTCGTCGCGCAGTGCCTTCATGTCGCCGACCATCAATCCATGCTGCTCGGACAGCCGGCGGAAAGCCTCGGCGCGCTGGCCCAGCGCGGCATCCAGGCGACGGATCGCCTGTTCCATCGCTGCAATAGCTGCGGGTATCCCGGTCTGCGTCAGAATAGACCTGCCTGATGCTTGGGGTTGGGAAACGAAGTTGCTATGGAAGATAAGCTCGGTGTCCGCCGCACGCAACCGAACACCCCCGATTCATCATTCCGTCATTCCGGCCACATTCATGCCCGAATCGTTTCCGATGATTGCCGATCCATGGTTTTACGCTGCGGCCTTTCCGGCCGTGCTGATCACCGGCATGAGCAAGGGCGGATTCGGCCCCGGCACCAGCCTGATCGCCCTGCCGCTGCTGGCTTTGGTGCTGCCGCCGATCCAGGCCGCCGCCATCATGCTGCCGGTGCTCTGCGCCATGGACCTGGCGGGCCTGTGGGGCTTTCGCGGCAAATGGGACCGCCGCAACATGAAGATCATCCTGGCCGGCGCGATGATCGGCATCGCTGTCGGCACGGCCACAGCAGGTTACGTCAGCGACCGCGGCGTGCAGGTGATCGTCGGTGCGGTGGCGGTGGCCTTCGCCCTGCAGAAATGGCTGAAACGCGGACCCGAGCAGCCGGCACAGCCCAACACGCTGAAAGGCCTGTTCTGGAGCGCCTGTTCCGGCTTCACCAGTTTCATCGCCCATGCCGGCGGCCCGCCGCTGCAGGTCTATCTGCTGCCGCAGCGGCTGGACAAGACCATCTTCGTCGGCACCACCATCATCTTCTTCGCCGTGGTGAATTACGTGAAGCTGATCCCCTACTGGTGGCTCGGGCAGTTCGCGCCCGGCAATCTGGCCACCAGCGCAGTGCTGGTGCCGGTGGCGGTCGGCGGCGTCTATCTCGGCATGTGGCTGCATCACAAGATGAGCGACGTGCTGTTCTACCGCATCGTCTATGTCTGCGTCTTCCTGGTCGGCCTGAAGCTGCTCTATGACGGCCTCGGCCTGAAACTGTTCTAAACGGCCGGATTCCCCGGACCCCGGTTGCTGGAAGGGCATGGTTTGCTCTAGCTTGGCGCAAAGTCAGGGGAAAGCGCCAGATGACCAGCATTTACGATCGCGATCTCGACCGGAACCGGGCCAATTACGAGCCGCTGTCGCCGCTCAGCTTCCTGCGCCGCACCGCCGAGGTGTTTCCCGACCGGCTGGCAGTGATCCACGGCAAGCTGCGGTATAATTATACGCAACTCTACGAGCGCTGCCGCCGGCTCGCCTCGGCGCTGGAAAAGCGCGGCATCAAGCGCGGCGACACAGTGGCGATCATGGCACCGAACACGCCGGCGCATCTGGAGGCGCATTTCGGCATTCCCGCCACCGGCGCGGTGATTAATGCGATCAACACCCGGCTGGATGCCGCCGCCATCGCCTTCATCCTGGAGCATGGCGAAGCCAAGATCCTGTTCACCGACCGAGAATACAGCGCGGTGGTGAAGCAGGCGGTGCATATCTCCAGCAACAAGCCGCTGGTGATCGATATCGACGATCACCTGTGCAGCACCGGCGAGCTGTTCGGCGAGATCGAATACGAGGATTTCCTGAAATCAGGCGATCCGGACTGGGCTTGGCGCGGCGTGGGCGACGAGTGGGACGCCATCTCGCTGGGCTATACCTCGGGCACGACAGGTAATCCCAAGGGCGTGGTGACGCATCATCGCGGCGCTTACCTGAATGCCGTGGGCAATGCCGTGACCTGGAACCTGCCCAAGCATCCGCGCTATCTGTGGACCCTGCCGATGTTCCATTGCGACGGCTGGTGCTTCCCCTGGACCATCACCATGCTGGCCGGCGTTCATGTCTGCCTGCGCAAGGTGGATCCGGCGCTGGTCTTCGACAGTTTCATGAATCATGGCGTGACGCATTTCTGCGGCGCGCCCACGGTGCTGACCATGCTGATCAACGCGCCGGATGAGGTGAAGGCGAAGCTGAAACCTGGCGTGAAATGCATGACGGCGGGCGCGGCGCCGCCGGCGGCCGTGCTGGCCGCGATGGAAAAAATGGGCTTCGACGTCACGCATGTCTATGGCCTGACCGAAGTCTACGGCCCCGCCGTGGTGTGCGACTGGCATGAGGAATGGGACCAACTGCCGCTGCCGGAAAAGGCTGCCGTGAAGGCGCGCCAGGGCGTGCGCTACCACGTCGAGGAAGACGTCACCGTGCTGAATCCCGAGACCATGGAGCGCGTGCCGGAAGACGGCGAGACCATGGGCGAGATCATGTTCCGCGGCAATGTGGTGATGAAAGGCTATCTGAAGAATCCGAAGGCGACTCAGGAGGCTTTCGCCGGCGGCTGGTTCCATTCCGGCGACCTGGCCGTGCTGCATCCCGGCGGTTACATGCAGATCAAGGACCGCTCGAAGGACATCATCATCTCGGGCGGCGAGAATATCTCCACCATCGAGGTCGAGGGCGTGCTCTACATGCATCCCGATATCGTCGAGGCCGCCGTCGTTGCACGCCCGGACGAGCATTGGGGCGAGACGCCCTGCGCCTTCGTCACGCTCCGCAACGGTGCGAGTGCGACAAGCGACGAGATCATCGCCTTCTGCAAGGAACGGCTTGCGAAGTTCAAGGTGCCAAGGACCGTGGTGTTCAGCGAATTGCCGAAAACCTCGACGGGCAAGATTCAGAAATTCGAGCTGCGCGAGCGGGCCCGCGCTCTGAAATGATCAGAGCGCGCGGCCCCAACGCCTATGCGCTGCGGGATATTTCTTCTTTGAGTTTGAGTTTTTCGCGCTTGAGCTTGGTAACGCGGACTTGATCAGGCAGGGGGCGGTGACTCTCGTCATCGATGGCCGCTTGCAGGGCATGATGTTTTTCGATGAGAGTGTCGAGATGCGCCGGATTATTCATCGCAGGCTCCTCCTTCCGGTTTGGAGCGCGCTAACCAGTTCGACTGCGGTCGCCCTGACGATGGCGCGACCGCATCGGTGCGCGCCTAACTATGATCTAAGCACTGCCTCTGCCCTTTGTCAGCCCCAAAGAAAATAAATTCTCCAGCCAGCGAGTCCCGGTATGCGCCGCATACAGAAACCCCCCTCGAAAACTGCCGCCAAACGCGCCGCCAACAAAGCCACGCTGGCCTCCGTGCGGATCAGGAAACGCAGCCAAACCGCCGCAAAGACCGCGCAATTCGCAACCGCAGCGGTGCGCGCACCTGCACAACGACGCCTCGTGGTTGGCATCACCGGTGCCTCCGGCGTGATCTACGGCATCCGTCTGCTGGAAGCGCTGAAAGGCAGCGGTATCGAGTCGCATCTGGTGCTCAGCCGCGCCGCCGAGATGACCATCGCCTATGAAACATCGTATGCGATCAAGGATGTGAAGGCGCTGGCGCATACCGTTTATCCGGTCGGCGATATCGGTGCGGCGGTGTCGTCCGGCTCGTTCCAGACGCTCGGCATGGTGATCCTGCCCTGTTCGATGAAGACGCTGGCCGAGATCGCCACCGGCGTGACCACGACGCTGCTATCGCGCGCCGCAGATGTGACGCTGAAAGAGCGCCGCCGCCTGGTGCTGGTACCGCGCGAGACGCCGCTGCATCTCGGGCATCTGCGCAACATGACCGCAGTCACCGAGATGGGCGCGATCGTCGCGCCGCCGATGCCGGGCTTCTATGCGATGCCGCAGAATCTGGACGACCTGATCAACCACACGGTCGGCCGCGTGCTGGACCTCTTCGGCCTTGATGCCGGCCTGGTGAAACGCTGGGCCGGACGCCCCCCGGCGTCTAGCTGAAGGCGATCCGCAGCAGATCGGCGCCAAGCTGCAGCGCCTGCTGATCCTTAGGCGCGATCCGCTCCAGATAGACGGCGAGATGCGCCGCCGCCGCCTCGATCTCGTCGTCGCGCCCGGGCGGGCTCTTTGCGCTGCGCGGTGCCGGACTGACCCGGCTCGCCGCCGCCAGCCAGACCTGGGCCACCTGTTCCAGCTTCAGCTCCAGTGCCTTGATCTCGGCATAGAGGCCGTCTGCCGTGGGTTCGATCTCGCACAGGCTCTTGAGCGCGCGGCGTGCCTCCCGCAGCGGCTGCAGCACCGCATTGACTGGCGCAACCGCCGCCTCCACCCGCTCCAGCTCGGCATCGGCCCAGCCGGCATAGCCGCGCCGCGCCCGCCAGAAGCCGAGCAGCACAAGGTTCACATCGGCACGGAAACCGTCCTGCAGGGCGAGGCAGGCCGCCGCTGCACCGGGGCGGTCGTAGAGACCCAGCGAAAATGCCCAGAATCCGGCCTGGCCGGCCTGCGCCGGCGCACCCCCTATGGTCCCTGTGTCAGAGTCGGCCATCCATGCTATGCTAGCGGAGTTTCCGGGTATCAGGGTAGGCCGCGAGCAGCAGAATGAATTTTCCGGGTCCGATCGACACCGAGGAATTGCAGGGCAAACTGGCCGACCTGCGCGCCGAGCACCGCGATCTCGACGACGCCATCACCGCGCTGGCCGAACAGCCGAGCCTGAACCTGATCCAGATTCAGCGCATGAAAAAGCGCAAGCTGGCCCTGAAGGATCAGATCACCCGGATCGAAAACCTGCTGATCCCCGACATCATCGCTTAGCGCGTGCCGTAAGCGGCGCGAATCTCCTCGGCCAGCGCCACGGCCGGAGCCGAGAGCTGCCGGCCTTTCAGCTGCAGGAAACCGATCTGCCGGCTGAGCGCCGGTCCGGTCAGCGGCCGCATGGTCAGGCGATCCGAGGCGAACATCGAAAAGGTCAGCGCCGGCAGGGCCGTGACCCCGAGGCCGGCCGAGACCAGCGCGATGCAGGAGGCGATCTGCTCGACCTCGAATCTGGGCTGCAGCGCGAAATCGGCCTGCAGCAGCACGGCATCGGCTAGCCGGCGCACCGAGGTCGAGCCCGCCATAGCGACATAGGGATGCCCCTCCAGCTTGCTCCACGCGACCGGGCCTTTCCCTTTCGCGAGGACATGATCGTCGCGACAGACCAGATGAATGCGGTCGGCGCCGATCTCGTCATAGGCCAGCGCAGCGGTTTCGGCGATGCGCGTGGTCACGGCAAAATCGGCCAGGCCATCGGCCACCATCGCCACCGCGCGTTCATGCATCACATCGCGGATCGCCACATCGATGCCAGGATATTTACGCTGCAGCTGCATCAGGGCGCGCGGCAGGATCGAGGTTGCCACCGAGGGCAGCACCGCAATCGTCAGTCGCCCGTGCAGCCCGTCGGCGCGGTCGGCCACGCCCTGCATCGCCACCTTGAAATCGCGCAGCAGGTCTTCCGCCACCGCAAACAGATGCCGCCCGTCCGGCGTCGGCTGCACGCTGCGCGTGGTGCGGTCGAACAGGGTCAGGCCCAGTTCGGTTTCGATCTTGCGGATCGCCGCGCTCAGCGCCGGCTGCGAGATGCGCAGCTTCTCGGCGGCCTGGGTGAAACTGCCTGCGCGCATCGTGGCGGCGAAGAGTTCGAGTTGGCGCAAGGTGAGATTGATAGGCATGATTTATAAATCCATATTTCTTATATATTGGACGTTATAAGTCAGTTTTTGCATCCTGTCCGCGAGGAAACGCAGGATGCCAATCGACATAGTCCATATCGGCGGGGGCGCCGGTTTTGCCGGCGACCGGCCGGGCGCCGCCGTCGCGGTGGCCGAGGCGCTGGCTGCGGTTGCGCAGCGGGGTATACCCGCCTTCCTGATTTTCGAGATGCTGGCCGAGCGCACGCTGGCGCTGGCGCAACTGGACCGTCGCCGTGATCCGGACGCCGGCTACAGCGCCAATCTCGCCGCGCTGGTGCAGCCGGTGCTGGCGCTGTGCCTGCAGCATAATATCCGCATCGTCGGCAATTTCGGCGCCGCCAATCCGCCGGCCGCCGCCCGCCGGCTGCGGGCGATGGCGCGCGAGCTCGGTTATCCGGAGACGAAAATCGCGGTGGTCGCGGGGGACGATCTCAGCGCCCGCCTGACGCCGGGCGAACTGGCCGGCCGCGAAACCGACGGTGCGCTGCTGCAAGGCCGCACCGCTATCGTCGCCGCCAATGCCTATCTCGGCGCACAGCCGATTGCCGAGGCCCTGGCCGCTGGCGCGCAGATCGTGGTGACCGGCCGGGTCGCCGATCCGTCGCTGGTGCTGGGTCCGCTGGCATATGCCTTCGGCTGGCAGTGGAACGACTGGGACCGGCTGGCCGCAGGAACCCTGGTCGGCCATCTGCTGGAATGCGGCCCGCAGGTGAGCGGCGGCTATTTCGCCGATCCCGGCCTGAAAGACGTGCCCGATCTCGACCGGCTGGGCTATCCCATCGCCGAAGTGAGACCGGACGGCAGCGCGGTGATCACCAAACCGCAGGGCAGTGGCGGCGTGGTCGATCTGCGCACGGTCAAGGAGCAGATCCTCTACGAGATCCACGATCCCGCCGCCTATCTGACCCCCGATGTCGTGCTCGACCTGACCGACGTCGAGCTGGCGCAGCAGGGTCCGGATCGCGTGGCGGTCTCCGGCGCGCGCGGCCGTGCGCGGCCAGACACACTGAAAGCCACCGTCTGTTTCGAGAATGGCTGGTTCGCCGAAGCCGAGATTTCCTATGCCGGGCCGAATGCGACGGCGCGCGCAAAGCTGGCCATCGACATCATCCGCAAACGTATGGCCGTGTTGCAGCCGGGCTTGAACATCCGCGCCGATATCATCGGCGTGGTCAGCAGCTTCGGCGACAGTGCCGGCAATGACCTTGCCGCCGCGACCGCGGAAAGCGAAGACGTCCGCGTGCGTTTCGCCGCGCGCCATGCCGATGCCGAGATTGCCAAACGGCTGCTGGCCGAGGTGGAGGCGCTCTATGTCGCCGGGCCGGCCGGCGGCGCCGGCTTGCGCCGTCATCTGGTGCCGCAGCTGGCCAGCGCCTCCTGCCTGATCGAACGCGACCTCGTTTCGCCGCGCACGGAGCTACTGCCATGAGCGACGTGCTGCTGCATCGGATCGCCCATGCCAGATCCGGCGACAAGGGCAACCGCCTGAACATCGCCCTGATCTGCTATCGGCCGGACGTCTTCGACACGGTCGCTGCGCAGGTCACGCCAGAGCGCGTGGCGGCATTATTCGCCAGCCGTAAGATCGGCCGGGTGCAGCGGTTCGACCTGCCGAAACTCTGGGCCTTCAACTTCGTGCTCGACCGCGCCCTTGATGGCGGCGTGAATGCCAGCCTCGGTCTCGACGGCCATGGCAAATCGCTGTCCTTCAAACTGCTGACCCTTCCCGTCAGCCTGCCCGCTTCGCTGCTTCAGTCCCTGATTGCCGATCAACCATAAACGGAGGAAACCATGCGCATCCTGTCATCTCTTATCGTGGCCGCACTCGCGGTCGCATCGCCGGCTCTGGCACAAAACTATCCGACCAAGCCGATCAAGTTCATCGTGCCGTTTGCCGCTGGCAGCGCCACCGACACGGTGGCGCGGATCGTCGGCGACTATGTGTCGAAAGACCTGAAGCAGCCGGTGGTGGTGGAGAATGCCGCCGGCGGCAGCGGCGTGATCGCCGCACAGAAAGTGGCGCAGGCCGATCCGGATGGCTACACGCTGCTGATCTCGACCAACACCACGCATGCCGCCAACCAGAGCATGCTCAAGAAGCTGCCCTACGATGCGGTGAAGGATTTCGAAACCGTCACCCTGCTGGGTACGATTCCGATGGCGCTGGTGATCAATCCGTCGGTGCCAGCGAATAACGTGAAGGAGCTGATCGCCTATGCCAAGGCGAATCCCGGCAAGCTGAGCTTCGGCGCGGGTTCCAGCTCGTCGCGCATCGGCGTCGAGATGTTCAAGGTGATGACCGGCACCGACATCGTGCATGTGCCCTACAAGAGCAACCCGCAGGCGGTGACCGACCTGCTGGGCGGCCAGGTGCAGCTGATGATCGCTGATGTCTCCACCACGCTGCCGCAGGCTGCGGCCGGCAAGGTGAAGGCACTCGGCGTCTCGACCAAGGGCCCCTCGCCGGTGGCGCCGGGCCTGCCCACCATCGCCAGCGAAGGCGTGCCGGGCTATGAGCTCACCGCCTGGTTCGCCGCCTGGCTACCGGCGAAGACGCCGGCCGCGATTGCCGACCGCCTACAGAAGTCGATGGCGGCTGCGGTCGCCGACCCGGAGATTGTGACCAAGCTGATGGCGGCCGGGATCGAGCCGAAGTCGAGCAGCCGCAAGGAACTGGCCGATTTCGTCGGCAGCGAAACCGAGAAATGGGCCAAGGTGGTCAAGGCCGCCGGTATCGAGCCGGAATAAGACGAGATCATTCTGCGAATAAGAAAGGCCGGTCATGTCTGACCGGCCTTTTTCTTTTACAGAGGCTTGCTTCCGTCAAACCGCATAGGGCACTGGATCGAGCAGCGTGTTCACCTCGGCCAGCTCATCTGCCGACAGCACGCGCGCGCCGGCCTTCACATTCTGCTCGAGCTGCTCGGGTTTGGTGGCGCCGGCGATCACGCTGGAGACCTGCGGCTTGGCCAGCAGCCAGGCGAAGGCCAGTTCGGTCATGCTCCAGCCGCTTTTGTCGCACCAGCCGCGCAGGCGTTCGACCGTCGCCATGTTGGCCGGCGTCATGTAGCGGTTGGCCAGCCGCTCGGTATTGGCCAGACGCGAGCCTTCCGCGGCCGAGCCTGCCTTGTGCTTGCCGGTGAGCAGCCCCGAGGCGAGCGGGAAGAACGGCAGGAAGCCGAGGCCGAACCGCTTGCAGGCCTCGAGCTGCTCGATCTCGGCCTTGCGGAACACCATGCTGAGTTCGTCCTGCGCCGAGACGAAACGGTGCGTGCCGAGCTGCTTTGCGGTCCAGTCGGCATCGGCGAGCTGCCAGGCCGAGAAATTCGAATTGCCGATATAGCGCACCTTGCCCTGGGTGATCAGATCGTCCAGCGCGCGTAAAGTCTCATCGATCGGCGTGCGCGGATCGGGCTGGTGCTGCTGGTAGAGGTCGATGTAATCGGTCTGCAGCCGGGTCAGGCTGTCTTCCACCGCCTGCATGATATAGCGCCGCGAGGCGCCAACTTTCTTGCCGCTGTCGTCCATCGGCATGGCGAATTTGGTCGCCAGCACGATATCCTTGCGGCGGGCGCCGAGGATCTTGCCCATCTGCGTCTCGGAGCCGCCCTTGTTGCCGTAGATATCGGCGGTGTCGAACAGCGTGATGCCGAGATCGAGCGCCTTGTGAATGACTTTCCGCGAGGCTTCGAGGTCGAGCCGCATTTCGAAATTGTTGCAGCCGAGGCCGACTTCGGAGACCAGAAGACCGGACGTGCCGAGATTACGGAATTTCATGATGGGACTCTCTGTGTAAGGCGCGACGAGGCCGGGAGTATCCTGCCGCGACTGTGACGAGAGCAAGCCGGACCATATTGGTCCGGTCAGATTCACCCCAGCACCCGCAGCGCTTCCGTCGCCGCCATGCGTCCTGACAGCCACGCGCCGGCGGCCGAGCCGATCCAGTCGACCGGCGCGAAGGCCTCGCCGGCGAACAGCACGCGGGCGCGACCGGCTGCACTGGTGAGCGCGCGGCCGGCATTGCGTCGTGCCGTGGCGAAGCCCGGTCGGGCCGCCGCCACTGCACCGCGGCTCCACGGGTCGCTGCCCCATTGCGTGGCAACGCCCTTGACGAATTTGCGGTCGACGGCGTCGCCGAGCATGGTGCGGACCTGGCTGCGGGCGGCCGCGATCATCGCTGCCTCGCCGCGCCCTTCCAGATCGCGCGCATAGTCGCCGCCGATCTGCGCAATCGCCAACGGCATCGCCTGAGCATTCAATCTGATGCTCATGGCGCGGCTGTTATGCGCCCGCAACAAGGCCTGCGTGTTGGCCGGCGCATCGAAGGTGCCGCCCTCGTACTGCAACGCGATGCGATCGATGACACCCATGGTCATGCGGCCGAGCGCCTCGCGCTGCGGTTCGGGCAGGCCGGGCTGAAAGACGATCCCGTCTCTGGCATTCAGCAGGCCGAGCGGCACGGTGACGATGCAGGCCTCGGCGCGCACCTGCCCTTCCGCCGTGGCAACGGTGACGCCGCTGCCGCCGGAACTGTCTCCCGGGCCGCCAGCCCAGTCGATGCGGACGACCGCGCGGTTGCGGAAGACCGGCAGGTCGCCGGCAAACTGACCGAGCCAGTTGCCGAAACCGCCGGGTAACCATGCGTCGTTGCCGGTGCCGGCCAGGCGCGGCGCATCCAGCGCCGACAGCGCCTGGAATTCGACGCCGACATGCAGCGGCGCGGCGAGCGCCCGGGCCAGTTCGATCCAGCGGCCGGCCGGACCGTTCGGATCCAGTTTCACCCGGCTGGCCAGCGGCACGTCGCTGCGCAGCGCGCGGGCATCGAGCAGGGCATCGTCCATCCGGTCATAGGCAAAGCCGAGCGCGTCGTAGTCCTGGGTGGAGGCATCGCGCGCCGGTTCGCCGGGTCCATTCTGGTCGAACAGCCAGAAATCGCCTTCGTCGGGCTGCATGCGCAATTCGCGATTGCGCAGTTCGACGGCGAGCGGATTGATATCGGCCGACCGCAACAGCCAGCCGCCGAGATCGACGGGAAAATCCAGCGCCGCGGTATTCGTCCAGATGCGACCGCCGATGCGGTCGCGCGCCTCGAGCACCACGACGTTGCGTCCGCGATCCTGCAGCATGCGGGCCGCCGCCAACCCGGCAAGACCGGCGCCGACCACCACCACTTCGGTTTCCGACGGCAGATTGGCCGCACGCGATGCCGCAGCCGGCAGCAGGGCCGCCGCCGCCGTCATCAGCATCGCCTGGCGTCGCGTCGCGTGAATCATGGGCCGCATTATGCCGCTGCAGGCAAGGTTTGGGAAAAAATTAAAGCCGGGCCGCGAGGGAACGCGGCCCGGCTTGGTCAGCGTCTAAGGGTTGTGACGCGTTACTGTGCGAAAGCCTGGCGCAGCGCCGCGTTGCCCTGGGCGATGGCGGCGCGGGTCGCGGGGCTGTTCGCCACGCCGTTCAGCATGACGAAGTCGTGAATCACACCGTTGTAACGCGTCGAGGTCACGGCGACGCCGGCCTGATCCAGCTTGCGAGCATAGGCTTCGCCCTCATCGCGCAGCAGGTCGTTCTCGGCGACGATCACGGTGGCCGACGGCAGGCCCTTCAGCTGTTCGACCGAGGCCTTCAGCGGGAAGGCCAGGGCGTCGTTGCGCACCGCCTTGGGGTAATGCGCGTCGAGGAAGAAGTGCATCGCATTGGTGGTCAGCCAGGGGCCGTTGCCATAGGCCTGATACGAACTGTTCTGTGCGATGTCGTCGGTGACCGGATAGAACAGCAACTGGTGGCTGATCTTCGGGCCGTTGCGGTCCTTGGCCAGCAGGGCGACGACGGCAGCCATGTTGCCGCCGGCACTGTCGCCCGCCACCGCAAGGCGCGAGGCATCGACATTCAGCGCCCGGGCATTGGCAACCACATACTGCGTGGCGGCATAGGCCTCTTCATTCGGCACCGGATACACCACATCAGGCGTGCGGCGGTAGTCGACGAAGACCACAGCGGCATGGGCGCCGACGGCGATCTCGCGGATCAGGCGATCATGCGTGTCCTTGCCGCCGAGCATCCAGCCGCCGCCATGGAAATACATCACCACCGGCAGCGGCGCACTGACGCCCTGCGGACGCACGATGCGCACATTCACCGAGCCGAGCGGACCGACCGGGAAGCTGGTGTCCTGGATATCGGCATTCAGCTTGGCGACCGGGCCGCTCTGGGCGCCCGACAGCACGTTGCGGGCGGCTTCCGGCGACAGCGTGTAGATCGGCGCGCCGCCGGCCCGGGTCACGGCTTCGATGAAGCTGCGGTTGACGGCATCCAGATTGGCAGGCTGGGCCTGGCCGGTGCCGGCGATCAGGCTGCCAGCGACGGCGGCAGCGGCGAGGTAACGGTTCAGGTTCGACATAGCGGTCACTCCTCTTTGGGTTGCCAGGGCCGGCTGGGGAGGCGCCTGGGTCCGTCATGCGGACAGGAGTTATATATCGCGATAAGTATTATTTTGATAACTACTTAATCTGCAGATCAGCCATGCATATTTTGCATGATAAATATTATTGCGATAATAGATGTGGAGTCAGTGCAGGATCATGGCCACCGAAACCGCCAGGGCCAGCCCCATGGCGATATTGAAACCGCGCTGCCGGCGCGGATCTCGCAGCAGCCGCTGCGCCGCCGCGCCGAAGGCGAGCCAGACGAGACTGCTGGGCAAAGCCGCACTGACGAAGACCAGCGTAAAGATCGTCGCCCGCAGCAACGCCGACTCGGCCTCGCCCGGCAGATAGGTGGCGACCGCGCCGGCCGAGACTAGCCAGGCTTTCGGATTGACCCATTGCAGCAGGGCGGCGCTCCAGAACCCCGCCTGACGCGGCTGTTGCGTGCCGCCCGCGCCGACCGGCGCGGACGCGATCTTCCAGGCCAGCCAGAGCAGGAAAACCGCACCGGAATAACGCACGATCTGCATGATGTCGGAATGCGCGACGACGATGGCGCCGAAACCGTAGGCGGCCAGGAACATCATCGAGCCCATGCCGGCACCGATGCCGAACAGGCAGGGCAGGCCGCGCAACACCCCCACCTGCAGGCCGGTGGCGGTGAGCAGCACATTGCTCGGCCCCGGCGTGATAGCGGCAACGAGGGCGAAGACGAAAAAGGCGACGGCCTGTTCCAGCGTCATGCCGCCATTACGTCACTCGGGCAGCGGCCTGTCTGGAAGGTTTGTGCAGTCTCAGTCGGCCGAGCGGAACGGATGCGGGTTGAACACACCCAGCACCTTCAGCGAGCGGCTGAAATATTCCAGTTCCTGCAGCGCCAGATCGACATTGCGATGTGCCGGATGGCCTTCGATCTCGGCATAGAATTCGGCGACCTTGAACCCGTCGGTGAGATAGCTTTCCAGCTTCACGACGTTCACGCCATTGGTGGCGAAGCCGCCCAGCGCCTTGTAGAGCGAGGCCGGCACGCTGCGCACCCGGAACATGATCGCGGTCATGCAGGCCGAGCTGTTCGGGTCGGGATCGCGGCGCTGGCGTTCCAGCTTGATGAAGCGCGTGGTGTTGGTGTGATTGTCCTCGATATCCGCACGCAGCGTCTGCAGGCCGTAGAGTTCGCCCGCGATGCTGGAGGCAATCGCCGCTTCCTCCGGATTGTTGCGCTCGGCCACATCCTTGGCCGAACCGGCGGTATCGCTGGCGACAATCGGCTCGATGCCGAGATCCTTGGTGATGCGGCGGCACTGCGAGAGCGCCTGCACATGGCTGTAGACGCGCTTCACCGTCTTCAGCGTGGCACCCTTGGGCGCCAGCAGCTGGTGCCGCACGCGCAGGAAATGCTCGGCCGTGATGAACAGGCCGCCTTCGGGCAACAGATGATGGATATCGGCCACGCGGCCGGCGGTGGAATTCTCGATCGGGATCAGGCCGCAGGCCGCCCTGCCCTCGCGCACGGCGGCGAAGGCATCCTCGAAGGTGGCGCAGGGCAGCGGCACCATATCGGGCAGCGCCTCGCGGCAGGCCAGATGCGAATAGGCGCCCGGCGCACCCTGAAAGGCCACGACCGTTGCGGGGTCGGTGGCATCCGTGGCGATGGTGGCGACAGGCGACATGGCGTGAACTCTTTTTGCGGAATTATCTGGGCTGCATGGCGGCGCGGATGCGCGCAAGATCGGCCGGAGTATCGACACCGAGCGGAAGTGTGTCAACGACGGCTGCCGCAATGCTCATGCCGTTTTCCAGCGCACGCAACTGCTCCAGGCTCTCGCGCTTTTCCAGCGGCGACGGCTTGAGCGAGACGAAGCGTTCGAGCGCAGCACGGCGATAGGCGTATATGCCGATATGGTGCCAGAGCGGCCCATCCCCGCCCGGCACCGGCCGGCGGCTGAAATAGAGCGCACGGCCGATCATTGGCTGATTAGGCGTCTGGCCGGGTGCAAGGCTGAGCACGGCCTTCACCACGTTGCGGTCGTCGATCTCATGTGGATCGACGATGGGAGTCGCCAGGGTGGCGATATCGATGGCGGGATCGGCCAGCGGCATCAGCACGGCCGAGATCACCTTCGGATCGATGGCCGGCAGATCGCCCTGCAGGTTGATCACGGCATCATGCTCTCCCTTCGGGTCGAGCTTCTGCAGCGCTTCGAAGATGCGGTCGGAGCCCGAGGGATGGTTCGGGTCGGTCAGCACCGCTTCGCCGCCCGCGGCCATCACGGCATCCGCAATCGGGGCATCGCCGCAGGCCACGGCGACGCGGGCGAATCCGGCCTCCTGGGCGCGGCGCAGGCAATGCACGATCATCGGCTGGCCGTGGATGTCGGCCAGCGGTTTATCCGGCAGCCGGGTCGACGCGAGCCGCGACGGGATCAGGACGATGGGATTTTTCGGAGTCGCGGCAGTCATGCGGATTTAAGCCTTGAAATAGCTGCAAGATCGGAGAGACGGGCCGAACCGGGCCCGTAGCTGTTACCGGTGCTGCCCCGGTGCGGCACTTCGCCGCAGCCGGAGCCGCCGCAGGCCCAACCGGTGCGGATATATACGGGTTGCGAACGGGTCGGGGAAGCCGGTAATCTCCCGGCGATTTTCCAGCCGTTTCACGGCCCTGCCAGCATTGCCGTTCCCGGGAGTCCGACCCAATGAATAGTTTCGAGCTCAACAAGATCGCCGGCGCAGTCCTGTTCTGCCTGCTGATCATCATGGGCGTCAGCCAGGTCGGCAACATGCTGATCGCGCCCAAGAAGCTCGCCGAGGCCGCCTACAAGATCGACGTTCCCGAGGAAGCCCCGGCTGCCGGCGCCCCCGCCGCTGCCCAGGAACAGGATCCGCCGGTCGCCACCCTGCTTGCCGCCGCCAGCGTCGACGCCGGCAAGAAGGCCTTCGGCAAATGCGCTTCCTGCCACAGCGTCGAAAAGGGCGGCGCGAACAAGGTCGGCCCGAACCTCTACGACATCGTGCAGGCGCCCAAGGGCCATATCGCCAGCTTCGCCTATTCCGACGGCCTGAAGAAGACCGGCGGCGAATGGACCTATGACAGCCTCTATGCCTTCCTGAAGAACCCGAAGGCCTATGCCCCGGGCACCAAGATGGCCTATGCCGGTTCGCGCAGCCCGAAGGAGCGCGCCGACCTGATCGCCTATCTGCGCAGCCTGTCGGACAGCCCGAAGCCGCTGCCGAACTGAGCCGGATCTAAAGATCAAAGGGCCGGGACCTGTCATGACCGACATCCCGGCCCTTTTTGCATCCAAGGCGGACGAATTCTGGGCCTTCGCGCATCAGCTGGCCGACCTGGCCCGCGCCGAGATCCGGCCGCATTTTCGCACCCATTTCGATGTGATCAGCAAGGCCGATGCCTCGCCCGTCACCATTGCCGACCGCAATGCCGAAGCCGCGATGCGCAAGGCCATCGAGGCGCAGTATCCCGACCACGGCATCTTTGGCGAAGAATTCGGCCAGGTGCGCGATGACTCGCCGTGGCGCTGGATTCTCGATCCGATTGACGGCACCAAGAGCTTCGTCTCTGGCCTGCCGATTTTCGGTACGCTGATCGCACTGACTTTCGAGAATCGCCCGGTGCTGGGCGTGATCGACCAGCCGATCATGAGCGACCGCTGGATCGGCGCTCTGGGCCGCCCGACAGAATTCAACGGCAAGCCGGCGCGGACCCAGGCACAGCGCGGCCTGCCCGATGCCGTGCTGATGACGACCTACGTGGACAGTTTCACGGAAGCTGAGCTGGCCGCGTTCACGAAATTGCGAAAGGCCTGCCGCATCAATCGTATGTCCGGCGACTGCATTGCCTATGGTATGCTGGCATCAGGTTACGCCGACATCGCGATGGATGGCCGGATGCAGCCTTACGATTATGCCGCCCTGACGCCGATAGTAGCCGGTGCTGGCGGCACGATCACCGACTGGGAAGGCCAGCCGCTGGACATGCGCGGTCGTTCCCGCGTTCTGGCTGCGGCAAATCCGGCGCTGCACCGGGCGGCCATGGACTACCTGTCCGGAGTGTGACGCTGACTGGAGCGAAAAGATGCGATCCGTACTGCTGCCCGCTGTCCTGCTTGCCGCGCTCGCACTCTCCGCCCCTTCCGCCGTTCAGGCCCAGACCACCAGGACCAGTCACGCCCTCTCGCTGCTCGGCGAACCGAAATATCCGGCCGGCTTCACCCATCTCGATTTCGTCAATGTGAATGCACCTAAGGGCGGCGAGTATCGCGCCGCCGCAGTGGGCGGTTTCGACAGCCTCAATCCCTTCATTCCGAAGGGCGATGACGCGCCGGGCCTCGCGCTGGTCTACGAGACGCTGATGAGCTCGCCGATGGACGACGACACCAGCGAATACGGCCTGATCGCCGAGACCGTCGAAGTGCCCGACGATCTCAGTTTCGTCACCTTCAACCTGCGGGCCGCCGCGCGCTGGGCCGACGGCAAACCGATCACGGCGGAAGACGTGGCCTGGAGCTTCGAACAGATCCAGAAGCATGGCGAGCCGATGCTCCAGCTTTACTATGCCAATGTCCAGAAGGCCGAAGTGATCAATCCACGCAAGGTGAAGTTCAACTTCTCGGGTCCGAAGAACCGCGAACTGCCGCAGATCATGGGCCAGTTGCCGATCGTGCAGAAGGAACTCTGGGAGAAGCGCGGCTTCGACAAGACGACTCTGGAGCCCTGGGCCGGCTCCGGTCCCTACCGGATCGTCGGCTTCGAAGCGAACCGCTACATCACCTACGAACGCCGCGCCGACTGGTGGGCCAAGGACCTGCCGCTCAACAAGGGCCGCTATAATTTCGACCGCATTCGCTACGATATGTACCGCGACACCACCGTGTTGCTAGAGGCGTTCAAATCCGGCCAGTTCGATTTCCGCGCCGAGAATATCGCGCGCAACTGGCACACCGCCTACGAGATCCCTGCCGTTGCGCAGGGCCTGATGCAGAAGGCCGAATTGCCGCACCAGCGGCCCGCCGGCCTGAGCGGCTTCCTGTTCAACTTGCGCAAGGCGAAATTCCAGGATGCGCGCGTGCGCCGCGCCCTGAGCCTGGCCTTCGATTACGAATGGACCAACAAGACCTTCTTCTATGGCGGCTACACCCGCAGCAGCAGCTATTTCCAGAATTCCGATTTCGCGGCCAGAGGCGAACCTTCGGCAGGCGAGCTGAAACTGCTGGAACCCCTGCGCGACCAACTGCCCAAGGAAGTCTTCGGTCCGGCTTTCGTCGCGCCGGCCTCGGACGGCAGCGGCCAGGATCGCAAGAACCTGCGCGAAGCCGCCGCCCTGCTGAAAGCAGCGGGCTGGGAGGTGAAGAACGGCAAACTGACCGATGCGCGGGGCGAGGCCTTCACGATCGAATTCCTGCTCGGCGATCCATCCTATGAACGCCTGGTCGGACCCTGGGCGCAGAATCTGCAGCGCCTGGGCATCACGCTGACCATGCGGACGGTGGACAGTGCGCAATACGTCACGCGCCTGCGGGCTTTCGACTACGACACGATCTTCTCCGGCTGGGGCCAGTCGAACTCGCCCGGCAACGAACAGCGCAGCTTCTTCTCCAGCCAGGCCGCCGACAATCCGGCCAGCCGCAACTGGATCGGACTGAAAAGCCCCGCCGTGGACAAGCTGATCGATGCCGTGATCTATGCGCCGGATCGCGACGCGTTGATCACCGCGACACGCGCGCTGGACCGCGCGCTGACCTGGGGCTACTACCTCGTGCCGGGCTGGCATCTGCCGGCTGACCGCGTGGTCTACTGGAACAAATTCGGCCGGCCCGACAAGAACCCGAAAAACGGCGTCGATTTCTTTGCCTGGTGGATCGATCCCGCCAAGGCCGCCAAACTTTCCAGCAGCAAGCCGTGAAGACGATCCGATGACCTGGTTGAAGTCCGTCACCCTAGAAGACAGCGGCGTAGCGCTGGTGCCGCTCAGCCATGACCATCGCGAGCCGCTGGTGGAAGCCGTGAAAGACGGCGAGCTGTGGAACCTGTGGTATACGCTGATCCCGAAGCCGGAGGGCATGACCGCCGAGATCGACCGTCGGCTCGGCCTGCAGGAGAAGGGCTCGATGCTGCCCTTCACCGTGCTGGACAAGACGCAAGGCAGTAAGCCGGTCGGCATGACCACCTACATGAATATCGATGCCACGAATCGCCGCGTCGAGATCGGCTCGACCTGGTATCGCAAGAGCGTGCAGCGCTCGCCACTCAACACGCGCTGCAAACTTCTGCTACTTGAATATGCATTCGAGACACTCGACTGCATCGCCGTCGAATTCCGCACGCATTTCTTCAATCACCAGAGCCGCGAGGCCATCGCCCGGCTGGGCGCCAAGCAGGACGGCATCCTGCGCAACCATCAGCTCGGCGCCAACGGCTCTTTACGCGACACCGTGGTGTTCAGCATCCTGCCGAACGAATGGCCGGCGGCAAAAACCCACCTGCAGTCCCGGCTCGACCGCCTGGTGAAGGGGCAATCCGCTTGAAACTGCTCGGCGCGATCTGTCTGCTGTCCTGCCTGATCGCGCCGGCGCTGGCTCAAGCACAAACTTCGCCGCGCCACGGCCTCTCCGCCTTCGGCGAACTGAAACATCCGCCCGGCTTCCGGCATTTCGACTATGTGAACCCCGATGCGCCGAAGGGCGGCGAGCTGCGCAGCTGGCAGCTCGATTCCTACGACAATCTCAATCCGCTGATCCTGAAAGGCGTGATGGCCCGCAACCTGTCGCTGTCCTTCCAGAGCCTGATGGTCCGCGGCATGGATGAACCCGATGCCGTCTATGCCGATCTCGCCGAAAGCGCCGAACTGGCCGCGGATCGCAGCTGGGCTGCCTTCAATATCCATCCGAAGGCGAAGTTCAGCAACGGCATGCCGGTGACCGCCGAGGACGTGGTCTTTACGTTCGAGTCGGCCAAGAAGGACGGCCATCCGGTCTATCAGCTGGTGCTGCGCGATGTCGACAGCATCACCGCCGAAGGCCGTCTGCGCGTGGTGTTCCGCTTCGCCGAGAGCGAAAGTCGCCGCGACCTGCCGCAGACCGTGGCGCAACTGCCGATCCTGCCCAAAGCCTGGTTCGCAACGCGCGACTTCGCCAGCCCGACCATGGAGCCGATTCCGGGCTCGGGTCCGTATCGGATCAGCCGCGTCGATGCCGGGCGCAGCCTGACCTATGAGCGCGTGAAGGACTGGTGGGCGAAGGATCTGCCGGTCAATCGCGGCCGCTACAATTTCGACTGGTATCGCGACGACTATTACCGCGACCGCGATATTGGCGCCGAGGCGTTCTTCGCCGGTGAATACGATTTCCGCGAAGAGGTGACGGCGCGGGTCTGGGCCACCGGCTACCAGGGCAAGCCGGCCTTCGATCAGGGCCGGATCAAACGCGAGGTGCTGAAGGACGAAACGCCGTCGGGCGTGCAGGCCTGGTTCCTCAACAGCCGCAAGCCACATCTGTCCGACCCGCGCGTGCGGCAGGCGATCAATCTGGCCTACGATTACGAATGGGCCAACAAGACGCTGTTCTACGGGCTGTACAAGCGCACGCGCTCGATGTTCGAGAATTCCGATCTCGCCGCCACCGGCCTGCCCTCGCCGGCCGAACTGGAATTGCTGGAACCCTATCGCGACCGCCTGCCGCCGGAGGTGTTCACGGCGGAGTTCCAGCCGCCGCAGACCGACGGCTCGGGCAACAATCGCGCCAACCTGAAAAAGGCGCAGCAATTGCTGCTGGAGGCCGGCTGGAAGATCGACAACGGCAAGCTGGTCGATGCCAAGGGCAATCCCTTCGTGCTGGAATTCATGCTCTACGAGCCGAGCTTCCAGCGCATCATCAATCCCTTTGCGCGCAACCTGGAGCGGATCGGGATCGACATTTCGATCCGCGTGGTCGATATCGCCACCTTTGAAAACCGCATGCGCAGCTTCGATTACGACGTGATGTCGCGTCGGTTTATCCAGCCCCTCACCCCGGGCATCGAGCAGCGGAACTACTGGTCGTCGCGCTCTGCCGCCACGGTCGGCAGCTTCAATTTCTCCGGCGTGCAGACTCCGGCCGCCGACGACCTGATCGAGCATATCGTGAAAGCCCGCAACCGCGACGAACTGCGCGCCGCCACCCGGGCATTGGACCGGGTTTTGATGTGGGGCTGGTATGTCGTACCGCACTGGTACAGCGGCACCTTCAAGCTGGGTTACTGGGACCGCTTCCATCGCCCGGCCAGAAAACCGGTCTACGATGTCGGCCTGGTCGATACCTGGTGGATCGATCCTGCGAAAGACAAGGCATTGAATTTGCCGCGTCAGAGATGACAGACTAGAGCGATGCTGGCCTATATCCTCCGCCGCCTTCTGCTGATCGTGCCGACCCTGCTCGGCATCATGGTGATCAATTTCGTCATCGTGCAATTCGCGCCCGGCGGCCCGGTCGAGCAGGTGATCGCCCAGGTGACCGGCACGGCGGCCGACAGCACGGCGCGCATTTCCGGGGCGACCGGCGGCGAGACCGGTCCGGGCGCCGGCGCCTTTGCCCAGGCCGCCGAGGGCGCCAGCGCGCGCTATCGCGGCGCGCAGGGCCTGGATCCCGAATTCATCAAGCGGATCGAGAAGCAGTTCGGCTTCGACAAGCCGGCGCATGAACGGCTCTGGCTGATGCTGAAGCAGTATGCCCAGCTCGATTTCGGCACCAGCTATTTCAAGGACCGCCCGGTGACGGAGCTGATCGTCGAGAAACTGCCGGTCTCGATTTCGCTGGGATTGTGGACCACACTGATCGTCTACCTGATCTCCATCCCGCTCGGCATCGCGAAAGCCGTGCGCGACGGCAGCCGCTTCGATATCTGGACCTCGGGTGCCATCGTGGTCGGCTATGCCATCCCCAGCTTCCTGTTCGCCGTGCTGCTGGTGGTGCTGTTCGCCGGCGGCAGCTTCGTGCAGTGGTTCCCGTTGCGCGGGCTCACCTCGGACAACTGGGACCAGCTCAGCCTGATGGGCAAGATCGCCGACTATTTCTGGCATCTCGTGCTACCGGTGACCGCGATGGTGATCGGCGGTTTCGCCAGCCTGGTGATGCTGACCAAGAATTCCTTCATGGAAGAGATCAACAAGCTCTATGTGCTGACGGCGCGGGCCAAGGGCCTGAGCGAGCGCCGCGTGCTGTACGGCCATGTCTTCCGCAACGCCATGCTGATCGTGATCGCCGGCTTCCCTGGCGCTTTCATCGGCATCCTGTTCACCTCCTCGCTGCTGATCGAGGTGATCTTCTCGCTCGACGGCCTCGGCCTGCTTGGCTTCGAGGCGGCGCTGAAACGCGATTATCCGATCATGTTCGGCTCGCTGTTCATCTTCACGCTGCTCGGACTGATCGTCGGGCTTATCTCCGACCTGATGTATGTGGCGGTCGATCCGCGCATCGATTTCGAAAGCCGCGACGCCTGATGCAGATGGCTCCGCTCACCTTAAGCCCGATCAATGCGCGGCGCTGGCGCAACTTCCGTGCCAACGGGCGCGGCTACTGGTCGCTGTGGATTTTCGCCATCCTGTTCGTGTTGAGCCTGTTCGCCGAGCTGGTTGCCAACGACTCGCCGCTGCTGGTGAAATACGATGGCGGCTATTATTTCCCGGTGCTGAAGGCCTATCCCGAAACCACCTTCGGCGGCGATTTCGAGACCGAAGCCAAGTATCGCGACCAGTTCGTGCAGGATCTGATACGGGAAAAGGGCGGCTGGATGGTCTGGCCGCCGATCCGCTACAGCTATCGCACCATCAATTACGATCTCGGCCGCCCGGCGCCGTCGCCCCCGACGCGGGAAAACCTGCTCGGCACCGACGATCAGGGTCGCGATGTGCTGGCCCGCCTGATCTACGGCTTCCGCATCAGCGTGCTGTTCGGCCTGGTGCTGACCGCACTGAGCTCGGTGATCGGCGTGATCGCCGGGGCGGTGCAGGGTTATTTCGGCGGCAAGACCGATCTCATCTTCCAGCGCTTCATCGAGATCTGGTCCGGTCTGCCGACGCTCTACCTGCTGATCATCCTGGCCAGCGTGGTACAGCCGAATTTCTGGTGGCTGCTCGGCATCATGCTGCTGTTCAGCTGGATGGCACTGGTCGGCGTGGTGCGCGCCGAGTTCCTGCGCGCGCGCAACTTCGGCTATGTCCGCGCCGCCCGTGCGCTCGGTGTCTCCGACATCTCGATCATGTTCCGCCACCTGCTGCCCAATGCCATGGTAGCGACCCTGACCATGATGCCCTTCATCCTGAACGGCTCGATCACGACGCTGACCGCACTCGACTTCCTCGGCTTCGGCCTGCCACCGGGCTCACCCTCCTTGGGCGAACTGCTGGCGCAGGGCAAAACCAACATCCAGGCACCCTGGCTCGGCATCACCGCTTTCGCCGTGCTGGCGGTCATGCTGAGCCTGCTGATCTTCATCGGCGAAGCGGTGCGCGACGCCTTCGACCCGCGCAAGATCTTCAAATGAGTGCTGCCCCCCTGCTATCCGTCCGCGATCTGAGCGTGCGCTTCGGCGCGTTCGAGGCCGTGAAGCACGTCTCCTTCGAGATCGCCCGCGGCGAAACCCTGGCACTGGTCGGCGAGAGCGGCTCGGGCAAGTCGGTCACGGCCTTGTCCGTGCTGCAGCTGCTGCCCTATCCACTCGCCAGCCATCCGAACGGGTCGATCCGCTTCGGCGATGCCGAGATGGTGAATGCACCGCCGGCAACTCTGGAGCGCATCCGCGGTAACCGCATTGCCATGGTGTTCCAGGAACCGATGACCTCGCTCAATCCGCTGCACACGATCGAGCGGCAGATCAACGAGGTTCTGTTCCTGCATAAGCGGCTGAATGCAGCGGCGGCCCGCACCCGCACGCTGGAACTTTTGCAGCTGGTCGGCCTGCCGGACGCCGAGAAGCGCCTGGGCGCCTATCCGCACCAGCTGTCGGGCGGCCAGCGCCAGCGCGTGATGATCGCCATGGCACTGGCCAACGAACCGGACCTGCTGATTGCCGACGAACCGACCACGGCGTTGGACGTCACCATTCAGGCGCAGATCCTGAAACTGCTGAAGGATCTGCAGCAGAAGCTGGGCATGGCGCTGCTGCTGATCACGCATGACCTGAATATCGTGCGCAAGGTCGTAGACCGGGTCTGCATCATGACCCAGGGCGAGATCGTCGAGCAGGGTCCGGTCGCGCAGGTCTTCGGCCAGCCGCAGCATGCATATACCCGCAAGCTGCTGGCTGCCGAGCCCAAGGGCATTGCCGCCGTGGCGCTGCCCGACGCGCCGGTGGTGATGGACGCCAGAGACGTGAAGGTCTGGTTCCCGATCACGGCAGGTCTGCTGCGCCGCACGGTGGGACATATCAAGGCGGTGGACGGTATCTCGCTCAGCGTCTGCGCCGGCGAAACGCTGGGCGTGGTGGGCGAGTCGGGTTCGGGTAAATCCACGCTGGCCTATGCCCTGCTGCGCCTGCAGCGCAGCGACGGCAGCATCCGCTTCCATGGCGAGGAACTGCAGGGCCGCAGCTGGGGCGAGATGCGCAGCTTGCGCAAGGATATGCAGATCGTCTTCCAGGATCCGTTCGACTCGCTCAGCCCGCGCATGTCGGTGTTTCATATCGTCTCGGAAGGCCTGCTGGTGCACGATATCGGCGCCGACGAGGCCGAACGCCGCACCATGGTGGCCGAGGCCCTGCGCGAGGTTGGCCTCGACCCTGCTGCGATGGACCGCTATCCGCATGAATTCTCGGGCGGCCAGCGCCAGCGTATCGCGATCGCCCGCGCCATCGTGCTGAAGCCGAAATTCATCGTGCTGGACGAGCCGACCTCGGCGCTCGATATGAGCGTGCAGGCGCAGATCGTCGACTTGCTGCGCGATCTGCAACGCAAACAGGGTCTGGCCTACCTGTTCATCAGCCACGATCTGCGCGTGGTGCGCGCGCTGTCCGACCGCGTGATGGTGATGAAGGACGGCAAGGTGGTGGAAGAGAATACCGCGAAGCGCATCTTCGAGGCGCCACAGACGGATTACACCAAGGCGCTGATCGCCGCCGCCTTCGACATCGCCGTCAGCCACGAAGCAGCCGTCAGGTCCTGACATGGCGCTGCTGATCTATACCAAAGCCCACGATCCGCAGGTCTGGGCCGCTGAGATCGGGGCACTGGCGCCTGATCTCGATATCCGCATCCACCCCAATACGGGCAATCCGAATGAGATCGAGGCCGCGCTGGTGGCCAAGCCGCCGCCGGGCCTGCTGAAAAGCTTTCCCAATCTGAAGCTGATCCACGCCTTCGGCGCCGGCGTCGACGCAATCCTGGCCGACCCGCATCTGCCGCGCCATGTGCCGCTGGCCCGCGTGATCGACGACCGCCTGACCGTGGCGATGACCGAGTATGTGCTGCTGCATGTGCTGCGCTTCCACCGCCAGGTCGACGCCATGGCGGCCAACCAGCGCAGCAAGTCGTGGAAATGGCTGCCGCCGGTCGATGCCTCGGAACGCGTCATCGGCATCATGGGCATGGGTACGCTGGGCATGGCGGCGGCGCAGAAACTGTCGCAGTTCGGCTTCCAGCTGGTGAGCTGGAGCCGCGGCCTGAAGGCGGTCGACGGCGTCACCAGCTTCCATGGCGACGAGCATCTCGACAGTTTTTTAAGGCTCTGCAACGTGCTGGTCTGCCTGCTGCCGCTGACTCCGGATACGCGCGGCATCATCAGCCGCCGCACGCTGTCATTGCTGCCGCGCGGCGCCTATATCATCAATGCCGCCCGCGGCGGCCATGTGGTGGAGGCCGACCTGCTGCATGCGCTCGATTCCGAATGGTTGTCCGGCGCAACGCTGGACGTGTTCGACGAGGAACCGCTGCGCGACGACCATCCCTTCTGGACGCATCCCAAGGTGACAGTGACGCCGCACAACGCAGCCGACAGTATCCCGGCGCAGGTCGCGCCGCAGATCGTCGATAACATCAAGCGGATGCAGCAGGGCCTGCCGCTGCTGCGGCTGGTGGATTACAAGCGCGGTTATTGATCCGCCGGCGGAGGTTTCAGAATATCGAGGTGCCGGCCATCGATGTCCAGATGATCCCCGATGGGAATCAGGTCGTCCTCCGGTGACGACGCCCGGGTGGCATGTTCGTCAGCCCAACGGCGCATCGCCGAGATTTCACCCTGCCGCATCTTGGCGCGCGGCACCAGATGTTCGAGCGCTTGTTCCAGATCGCCCATCGTCAGGTCGGCATTGGCAGCGCCATGTACCCGCCGTTGGAACGCCGCGATCAGCGCCTCATTCACCCAGGAGTTAATCTCTGCGCCGGTCAGCGCGACATCGGCGCCGAAATGCTCTGGCCCTGCCAGAGCGGCCAACCGATCGAGGTCGAATGCATTCGAGTCGCGCCCGGTGCGGCGGATATGGATGTCGATGATCTCGCGGCGCTCCTGATGGTTGGGCAGGTCGACAAAAAAGATCTCGTCAAACCTGCCCTTGCGCAGGGCCTCAGGCGGTAAATGTTCAATGGCATTTGCCGTCGCAAAGACGAAGACCGGCGATTCCTTTTCCTGCAGCCAGGTCAGGAACGTGGCCAGGACGCGCAGCGATGTGCCGCTGTCGCCAACATAGCCATGGGTGCGCGGCAAACCCTTCTCGATTTCGTCGATCCACAATACGCAGGGGGCTACCGCCTCGCAAACCTGGATAGCCTCGCGCATACGGCTCTCCGACGACCCGATCAGGGACGAGAAAACCTTCCCCATGTCCAGGTGTATCAACGGTAGTTTCCAGGTGGCGGCCACGCTCTTGGCCGATAGCGACTTGCCGCATCCCGGTACACCGGTGATCAATACCCCCTTGGGAGATGCGATGCCGAAAACGCGGCCCGCCGAGGAGAATGCTGCATCGCGGCGAGAGAGCCACAACTTCAGCAGATCGAGACCGCCGACATCGTTAAGGGAAAGGTTGCGCGCATCGATATATTCCAGAATACCGCTCTTGCGTACGATCTGCTGCTTCTGAAGGAAAATCGACTGCACATCGCGGTCGTCGAATTTCATGTCATCGATAATGGCCTTGGACAGACAGTTGTCGATTTCAGCCATGGTCAATCCAAGTGCGGAATCAACCATGCGGGTGGCCAGTTCCGGATTCGGATCCACCTTGAAGCCGCGATTGGGTTTGAGCTTCTCGATCAGGGCGGAAACATGAGCCTCGATCTCATCCCGGCTTGGCAACGGCAGGTCTATGACAGTGACTTCCTTCTCCAACTCTTCCGGGATGGTCGGACTTTGCGAAATCACCAGGCAATTGGCGTGATAGCCGCGAGAGCGGATTGCAATCACCAGATCGCGCAGCTTCCGGCTATATATCGGATTGACGCCTCGGCCCGACAGATAGGGATAGGGATCGAGAAAGACGAACAGATAGCCGCCCTTGTGGCGGTTCTTATGCACGACCATGCGATCGAACAGTTCCAGCGCCGAAGCCAGATCGCTTAACGCAGCCTGCGCCGCCGCCGGGAACGGCCCCTCTGCGCTGCCAACCAGATCGTGACGATCAACGGGTTCACCGCCGAGATTATGCACACCGCGGCTGGCGCTCCACAGTATCAGCTTCTTGTTCAGCTCTGATGCGATCGCGGCCACCGCCGCCAGCGCACGATCCTCTTCATAGGTTGCAATATGAACCAAGGGGTAGCGGGCCCGGACCAGCATCCGAAGCTCGCCGAGAAAATCGTTCAGATTACGCAGCATGCAGACGCTCCCGGTGGCAGGCCGGGCAGGGACAAGCCTCGGCACCGACATTTATTCTGTCGGCTGTCGAGGCTGCGACATTGATCCCTGTCAAATCAGAACGGAAAGGCCCCGCCCATTCAGGATTGTCTGATGCGTCCGTTGGCAGGCGGAGTGGGAACCACTCCTGAGCCGGCTAGGCTCACTCCCACTTCCTGAAAACCTCGACGAACTTCTCTTCGCCGCAGGCGATGAAGTAGCCGCGCAGCACGCAGTTTTCCGACTCGCCCAGCCGCTGGCGGACGGCCTTGAGCGCCGGCAGCATTTCCTTGGCCAGCTGCTTGTCGCGGAAACGCATCACTTCGCCCTGGGTGCGGGCGCCGTCATAGATCACGCCGATGCTTTCTTCCGAATTGATCTCGGGGCGGCGCTTCTGGAAGGTGTTCAGGCTTTTCAGGCCACCGGTTCTGGCGATGAACTGCTGGAAATTGCTGAGAGAACTGTGGCGCTGATCCGGTGCCGTCTGCTTGGCTTCGAAACAGCCGGAGAGCAAACCGAGCGCGAGAAGGCCTGCGCCGAGCGCCGGCAGACGTTGAGACCGCATGGGTAGTCTTCCCCTGATGGCGGCCCTTTCCACACCCGGCCGCGTTGCGACCACTTTAAAAGACCAAGCTCTAAAGAAAGCTATAAGGATCGATATCGACGGTGCGTTTTACACCTGACGGTAGTTTTGTTTTTGCCATCCATTCGCGCAAGGCGGCAGGCACGTCGATCTCGCGTGCGGCCTTGAGCAGCAGGCGCTCGCGGAACCGGCCGCGCAGGTAATGCAGCGGTGCCGGCGCCGGCCCCAGCACAGACAGGCCCTCCCCGCGCGGCGCCGAACGGGCCAGCGCACGGGCTGCCTGCTCGACTTCCGCCTGGTCGGCCCCGCTGACGATCACCGCCGCCAGCCGGCCGAAGGGCGGCATCCCGGCACGCTGCCGCTCCGCCATTTCCGCCGCCAGGAATCCGGCCGTATCGTGCCGGCTGAGCGCCGCGATCACCGGATGACCAGGATCGAAGGACTGCAGCAGCACGCGACCCGGATGGGCGGCGCGGCCGGCGCGACCCGCCACCTGGGTCAGCAACTGATGCGTACGTTCCGCGGCGCGCGGATCGCCACCGGCCAGCCCCAGATCGGCATCGATCACGCCGACCAGGGTCAGCAGCGGAAAGTGATGGCCTTTCGCCACGATCTGCGTCCCGATCAGAATATCGATCTCGCGCCGCTCCATTCGCTCCAGCATCTCGCCGATCTGTTTCGGCGAATTGGCGGTGTCGGAGGCCATTACCGCCAGGCGCGCATCGGGGAACAGCATCGCGGCCTCTTCCGCCAGCCGTTCGACACCGGGGCCGCAGGCCTTGAACTTGTCTTCCGCCTCGCAGGCGGGACAATGCTTCGGCAGGCGCTGCTGATGGCCGCAATGATGACATTGCAGATTGCCATGCCGCTTGTGCTCCACCAGCCAGGCCGAGCAGTTCGGACATTGCAGGCGATGGCCGCAGGCACCGCAGAGCGTGAGCGGCGCATAACCGCGCCGGTTCAGGAACAGCATGCCCTGTTCGCCGGCGGCGATGGCCTGCGTCAGCGCGGTCGCCAGCGGTGCCGAGATGAAGCGCTGCGCCGGCAGCTTTTCCTTGCGCATATCCACGATATGGATTGCCGGCAGACTGGCGGCATTGTGGCGTTCGGGCAGTACCGCATGGGCATAGCGCCGTCGCGCCACGTTATGCAGGCTTTCCAGCGACGGCGTTGCCGAGGCCAGTATGACCGGAATGCCTTCCAGCTTCGCGCGCACCACCGCCATATCGCGCGCATTGTAGATCACGCCCTCTTCCTGCTTGTAGGAGGCATCGTGTTCTTCATCGACCACGACAAGACCGAGATCGGCATAGGGCAGGAACAGTGCCGAGCGCGCACCGATCACCACGCGGGCCTCGCCGCGGCTGATCGCGCGGAGTGTGGCGGCGCGGCGGCCTTCGGCCATTTCCGAATGCCAGGCCCAGGCCGGCGCGCCGAAGCGCTGCTCGAAGCGATCCAGCGACTGCTGCGTCAGCGCGATTTCCGGCAGCAGGACCAGAACCTGCCGGCCCATCTGCAGCGCTGCCGACACAGCTTCGTAATACACCTCGGTCTTGCCAGCACCCGTCACGCCTTCCAGCAGGGTGACGGAGAAATCGCGCGCCTCGGTGGCGGCGCGCAGGGCGGCAGCCGCTTCGGTCTGCAAAGTGTTCAGCTTGCGGCCGGCGCGCTGCCAGTCCGGTGGCGGTGGCGCGCGAAACGCCGGCACCTGATCGGCCTGCAGCGCGCCCAGTTCGACCAGCTTGCGTACCACCGCCTGGGACACGGCAGCCGCCTCGGCCAGTTCGCTCACTGTCATGCCGGGCCGCTCGCGCGCGATTTCCAGCACACGCTCACGCTGGTCGCTCAGCTTCACGCCGGCCGCATCGCCCAGCCGTAAGACAGCGCGCAGCGGCGGCGGCTCGACCAGCGCGCGCGGTTCGGGCAGGCACATTTTCAACACCGCACCGGTGGGATTGAGCGTGTAGCCCGCCACCCAGTCGACCAGCTTGCGCAGCATGGGTTGAATCGGCGGCGCGTCGCAGCGCCGGATCACGTCTTTCAGCTTGGCTTTCTCGGGCAGAGGTTCGGGCGTGCCGTCCCAGACCACGCCAAGCGACACGCGGTTGCCGATCGGCACTTCGACGATATCGCCGGGCGCAAACGGGCCCGCGCTGCCGGCCCGATAGGTGAAGGGCTCGGCCAGCGGCAGAGGCAGCAGAACATGGAGCAGATCGGCAGGCGTCAACGTTGTACCAGTGGGCCGCCCGGCTTTGGCTGGCAGCACCAGCTTCGGTCGGGTATTGTTAACCATCCTGCTTATAGCATCGGCGGCTGATTCGGGCAGACCCGGGCCGCCTCAAGGAGTGATCAGGATATGAAATTTTTCGTCGATACCGCTGATATCGCCGAGATTGCCGAGTTGAACGAGACCGGCCTGCTGGATGGCGTGACCACCAACCCGTCGCTGGTGGCCAAGACCGGCAAGGACTTCGTCAGCACGATCAAGGAAATCTGCAAGATCGTGAAGGGCCCGGTGTCTGCCGAGGTGACCGCCACCGACCACGCCACCATGCTGGCGGAGGGTCGCAAGCTCGCCGCGCTCGCCACCAATGTCGCCGTGAAGGTGCCGCTCACCGTCGACGGTCTGAAGACCTGCAAGGCGCTGTCGGATGACGGCATCATGGTCAATGTGACGCTATGCTTCTCGCCGGCGCAGGCGATCCTCGCCGCCAAGGCCGGCGCCACTTTCATCTCGCCCTTCGTCGGACGGCTCGACGATATCGGCCAGGACGGTATGCAGCTGATCGCGGATATCGTGCAGATCTACAACAACTACCCCGATTTCAAGACCGAGGTGCTGGTCGCTTCGATCCGGCATCCGATCCACCTGATCGAATCGGCCAAGCTGGGCGCCGATGTCGCCACCCTGCCGCCGAATGTGCTCAAGGGCCTGGTGAAACATCCGCTGACCGACAAGGGCCTGGAGGCCTTCCTCGCCGACTGGAAGAAGACCGGTCAGTCGATCCTGGACAAGTAGGACCACGTTATGGCCGACGGCATCACCGCACCTGTCACCGAAAACACCGGCCTCGTGGAAGCCGATGTGGTCGAATGGCTGAAGCAGAATCCCGATCTGCTGACGCGCCATCCCGACCTGTGCGAAATCCTGCTGCCGCCGACCGCGCCGCGCGGTGGCGATAATGTCGTCGATCTGCAGCGTTTCATGGTGCAGCGCCTGCAAGGCGAGTTGCATCGTGTGTCGCATGTCGGCAACGAGTTGCTGGATGCCAGCCGCCAGAACCTTTCGGCGACGCAGCGTGTGCATGCCGCGGTGCTGATGCTGCTCGAGGCCGGCAGTTTCGAACACATGATTCACATGGCGACGCAGGACTGGACCGATCTGCTCGAAGTCGATGTCATCAGCCTCTGCGTCGAGGGCGACCCCGAACGCATGAAGGAGATCGCCACCGGCGGCGTCTTCGTGCTGCCCAACGGCACCATCGACACGCTGCTCGGCGCCTTGCCCGCGATGGCGCGCGACAATGCCGAAGCCGCCAGCTGGCTCTACGGGCCGGCCGCCTCACTGGTACGCTCGGATGCGCTGGCACGCCTGGATTTCGGCCCGAATGCGCCGGCGGCGATGCTGGCGCTCGGCTCGCGCGAGCCCGACAAATTCCAGCCGCATCAGGGCACGGAACTGTTGCAGTTCCTGGCCGGCGTACTGGGCCGTTCGGTGCAGGCATGGCTCGATCTGCCAGCCAAGTAACGGAGACGGACGAACGCCTGCCGTTCTTCCTGGCCGCCGCGGATGTGAAGGCGGCCGCCGAGGCCTGGTATCTCTGGCTCGCCAAGGAAAAGCGTTTCTCGCGCCACACCTTGCGGGCCTATGGTCAGGACCTTTCCGGCTATCTCAGTTTCCTAAGCGAACATCTCGGCGAACCGGCCGGCATGGCCGATCTGCAGTCGCTGCGGCTCGCCGATTTCCGTGCGTATCTGAGCCATCGCCGCAACGATGGCGTCGGCGCCACCTCGCTGGCCAGAAACCTCAGCGCCATCCGCAGCTTTTTCCGCCGCCTGCAGAAGGACGGCCGCATCGATAACGCCACCGCCAATCTGGTGCGCACGCCGAAACGGCCGCATAGCGTGCCGAAACCGCTGGCGGTGCAGGCCGCGCAGCAGGTGATCGAGGCGGTCGACGAAGCCGACACGCTGCCCTGGCTGCAGGCGCGAGATGCCGCGATCCTGACTTTGCTCTGGGGCGCCGGGCTTCGTCTGGGCGAGGCGCTCGGACTGAATGGCGACGATATTCCCCAGAAAAACTATATGCTGGGCGACAGCCTCACCGTCACCGGCAAAGGCAACAAGCAGCGGCTGGTGCCGATCCTGCCGGTCGTGCGCGAGGCCATCGCGCAATATGCGAAACTCTGTCCCTATGGCATCGGCGCCGGCACGCCGCTGTTTTACGGCGCGCGCGGCAAGCGGCTCGATCCCGCGATCGTTCAAAAAGCGATGCGAACCGCACGGCGATCGCTCAACCTTCCGGAAACCGCCACGCCGCATGCGCTGCGGCACTCTTTCGCCACGCATCTTCTGGCAGGCGGCGGCGATCTGCGTACCATCCAGGAACTGCTGGGCCATGCCTCGCTGGCCACCACCCAGCGTTACACCGAGGTGGATGCCGAAGCGCTGCTGCGGGTCTACGGCGACGCTCATCCGCGCGCGCGGACATCCCGAACAGCGGCGTAATCGCCATCACAGTTGCGGGACCACAACTGTCCTGACTTTGCCATAATCGCCGGACATCCTATGTTTGCACGTGAAGGCAGACATGACATTCCGCACCCGCCCCCTGATCCGCAATCTGCTGCTCGCCGTCGGCGCGCTGATCGCGCTGCCGCTGATGGCCAGCGGCGCCTCCATCGCCACGGCCGAACGCAAGCACTGGTCGACCTCGCGCTGGGACAGTGTCGGTCTCGCCCCCGATCCCGTCGCCGTGAAGGAGGCCGTGATCCAGGTCTATGCCGCCCGCGTCTGGGGCTGGCGCGGCGCCTTCGCGGTCCATACCTGGATTGTGGTCAAACCGGCCGGCGCGCCCAGCTTCACCCGCTACGAAGTGGTCGGCTGGGGCGGTTCGCCAGTGCGCATCAGCAACCGTACGCCGGACGGCTACTGGGCCGGCAATGCGCCCGAACTGCTGCATGACCTGCGCGGCGATGCCGCGGCCGCCGCCATCCCGCTGCTGATCTCGGCGGCCGAACGTTATCCCGGCCGCGACGGCTATGTGATGTGGCCGGGACCCAACTCGAACAGTTTCGTCGCCTATCTGGCCCGGGAAGTGCCCGAACTGGGCCTCGAACTGCCGCCCACCGCGGTTGGCAAGGACTGGCTGGGTGCCACCACGATCTTCGCGCCGGCCCCCAGTGGCACCGGCTATCAGGTCAACCTGTTCGGCCTGGCCGGCGTGACCGCCGCCGCCCGCGAAGGGCTGGAACTCAACCTGCTGGGCCTGACCATCGGCGTGGACCTGCTGCGTCCTGCCCTCAAGCTGCCCGGGCTCGGCCGGGTCGGACTGCCGGTTAACCCGGAAGCGACCGAGACCAAATCCCCATAAGTAACCAGTAGTTGCGGACTTGGGCCGACTGATCGCGGCAGGCATTTTTCCGCCGGCGGTGCTACAGTATGCGGACAGGCGCGAGCTGGCAGGCCCGCGCGCGATGCGAACAACCTGACGAGCGTGCATCCGGCCGCCATGACGGAGCAGAAACCCATTGCCGCGCCCCTGAACCGGGCCGCCTTCGAGAGCCCGGTCGGCGTGCCGGCGCCCGAGCGGGTCGGCATCGGCCTGCGTCCGCCGCATCACGAAGACCTGCTCGACACCCGGCCACCGCTGGGCTGGCTGGAAATCCATGCCGAGACCTATATGGGCGGCGGCGCGTCGCGGCATTACCTGGAACAGGCCCGGGCGCTCTGGCCGGTCGGCGTGCAGGCAACGGGGCTGGGGCTCGGCGGCGAGGAACTGCCCGATCCAGATCATCTCGAGCGGCTGGCGCGGCTGGTGGACTGGCTGCAGCCGGCCCTGGTGTCGGAGCATCTCGCCTGGGTCGGCGTCGAAGGCCGGTACTACAATGATCTGCTGCCATTTCCATACACGCCGCAGACGCTGGAAAGCTGCCGCCGCAATGTCGATATCGTGCAGGCGCGGCTCAATCGCCCGATCCTGATGGCCAATCCGGCCAGTTACCTGCGGTTCCGCGAAAGCCAGATCGCCGAGGCCGAGTTTCTCAGCCGGCTCAGCGAACAGAGCGGCTGCGGCATCCTCTGCGACGTGAACAATCTTTATGTTTCCAGCGTCAACCATGTCGGCCGCGAAGCGGCGCCTGCGGTGGCCGAAGCCTATCTCGACAGCCTGCCCGGCCCGGCCGTGCACCAGATCCGCATTGCCGGCCACAGCGAAAGCGAAACCGAAGGCAAGCCGATGCTGATCGACGACCATGGCGCACTGGTCGCCGAGCCGGTCTGGCGGCTGTATGCCAGCGCCGTGCAGCGCTTCCCGCATGCCGCCACCTCGCTGGAATGGGATGCCAACCTGCCGCCGCTCGCCCATCTGGTGGCGGAAGCCCAGCATGCCGAACGCCAGCGCGCCGCCGCGCTCAGGCCCAGCCCCTTACCGAACGAACCGGACGGCGATGAGCGCGCTGCTTGAACGACAGCGCGAATTCGCCGATGCGCTGACCGGCTCGCTCTACGGCATCGCCGAGAAGGTGATCGGCGACGCCATCCCGGCCGAAGGCCGGCTGCAGATCTATGCCGACCGCTTTCGTGCCAGCCTGCTCGAGGTTCTGGCCAATACCTTTCCGGTGACGCGCGGCCTGGTCGGCGAAGCGTTTTTCGCACAGACAGCGCGTGCGTTTCTGATTTTCGATCCGCCGCGTTCGCCGCTGCTCTGGCAATACGGCCACGGCTTCCCGACATTTCTGGCGGCCCTGCCCGATCTCGGCGGCCACCAGTATCTGCCCGACATCGCCGCCTTCGAATGGGCGCTGAACCTGGCCGAACATGCCGAGGATGTCGACCTGCTACGCGCGGAAGACCTGCCCGATGCGATCGAGACGCTGACGCTGCATCCGTCGGCGCAGCGGCTCTCCACGCCCTTTCCGGTCAGCGAGATCTGGCAGGTCCACCAGCCAGAATCGCCAGCGGTGGAACGCATCCAGATGGCCGGCGGCGGCGAACGCCTGCTGGTCTGGCGGCGCGGCATCAGGGTCTGCTGGCACAAGCTCAATCACGGCGAGGATCGCCTGCTGGCCGAACTGGGCGGCGGCGCCACGCTGGATGCCGCCATGCTGGCGGCCAGCGTGCATGCGGATTTCGACTTCCCCGCCAGTTTCAGCTGGATGCTGGATGGCGGGGTTTTCGCGCGGCCTGCGCTTTAATCCAGCCAGGCATACGACGCTGCCAGCATCGCCTCGACGCCGGTGCGCAGGGTCGGATGCAGCTGCGGCGCATAGAAGGGCGAGTGGTTGACCGGCATCACGCTCGGGTCTTCGCCCTTCTGCACGCGGGCATAGAGTTCGGGATCGGTGCCGCCAATCACCCAGAAGACCGAGGGCACATTCCAGGCCGTGCCGAACAGGCCGAAATCCTCGCTGCCCGAGGCCGGCTCCACCGTCACCACGCGCTCGGCGCCGAAGAAAGCCGAAATCCCATCCACCGTGCGTTGGGTGGCAGCTTCGTCGTTCACCGTGAGCGGGAACTGGCTGATCACCGAATATTCCGGCGGCTTGGGCGCGCCCGAGGCCTGCGCCTCGGCATCGATGATGCGCTTGACCGAGGCCAGCACGCGCTGGCGCACATTCTCCTTGAAGGTGCGGATATTCAGGCGCAGCAGCGCCTCGTCCGGAATCACGTTTTCATTGAAGCCGCTCTGCAGCGTGCCGACCGTGACCACTGCACTGTCCGCCATCGCCACTTCGCGCGACACGACGGTCTGCAGGCGCATCACGGTGGAGGCCGCCATCACCACGGGATCGATGCTGTTCTGCGGCTTGGAGCCATGCGCACCGCGACCGAACAGCTTCACCTCCCAGCTGTCGGCCGCCGACATGGCGACACCCGCCTTGTAACCGACGGTGCCGGCCGGCATCGGAATGACATGCTGGCCGAGACAGACGGTCGGCTTGGGGAAGCGCTTGACCATGCCGTCTTCCAGCATGGCGCGCGCGCCCTGGCTGGTTTCCTCCGCCGGCTGGAACACCGCCATCACGGTGCCCTTCCAGCTGTCGCGATTTTCCGACAGCAGGCGGCCGACCGCCATCAGCCAGGTGACGTGGAAATCGTGGCCGCAGGCATGCATGATCGACACGGCCTGGCCGAAACGGTCGGTGCCGGTCTGCGTGCTGGCATAGTCGAGGCCGGTCTTTTCCTTGACCGGCAGGCCGTCCATATCGGCGCGCAGCAGGATCACCGGCCCGTCGCCGTTCTTCAGCAGCGCGACCACGCCGGTCTTGCCGACCTGTTCATGCACCTCGAAGCCGTATTTTTTCATCCAAGCGGCCGCGATGCCGGCGGTACGCACTTCCTGCATCGACAGCTCGGGATGGCGATGCAGATCGAGATAGATCTGCTCCAGTTCCGGCATCAGCGCGTCGATCTTTTTGAAGATCGCGGCCTTTTCGGGCGAAAGCGTACGGTAGCGGGGAGCGTCCATGGCAATATCTCTTCTGGATGGCAGGCTTAAGCGTAGGATTGAAACTGCGGCACGCTGCCGGCGCGCAGGCGCGGCAGGCCGCAGCGCGGCGCATTCGGATCGGCCTCGATCTCGCCGAGCAGGACGAGAATCTCCTGGCCGATACGCATGGCATCTGCCGGCGGCAGCGCTTCGGGATGTTCGACAAGGGCGAGCAGATCGAGGATGCGCTGCTGGCGCTGGTAACGGCGGCGGATCGCGGCGGCCTCGTCTTCGGGCATCGCGATCAGATCCACATCCGGCGGCAATTCGCAGCGGTCGCACATGCGCAGAATTATAGACCCTGTTGGGCCGTCAGGGTCAACGAGACTGTAGCGCTTTGCCGGTGCGGACCAATGCGAGCGGACCAATCAGCGCGCCCAACCCCATCACGGCGAGCCCGATACCCCAGGTCATGACCGTCTGTTCGCCGGCCACATATTGCGCCGCATCCAGGGCGAAGCCGACACAGAGCGGCCCCAGTACCGAAATGCCGAAGCCCAGCGAAGAATGTAGCGCCATGGTCGAGGCGCGATGTTCCGGCTCGGCGGCCGCCATCATCCCCGAGGTGAGCGAACCTGAATCGCCGCAAATGAAAACGAAATAGACCGCGCAGAACAGCAGCACGGCCCAGACCGGCAGCCAGGCGGTGAAGCCGAACAGCAAGCCCATCGCGGCCGACACCGTCATGATGACGACCAGCGCGCGCCGGCGGCCGAAGCGCAGCGCAAGTTCGTTGCCCAGCAGGCTGGCCGGGAGCCCGATCAGCGTGACGACCGCAGCCAGCACCGTGGCGCTGGGCAGCAGCCCCGCCACCTGCGGTTCGCGCGCCAGCACGAAAACCAGGAAGGCCGTGACCCAGGCGCGCATGGCGGTGAGTTCGAAACCGTGCGCGGCGTAGGCGATGATATAGCCCATGGCATCGCGGTTGCGCAGGACGGGTCGCAGCGCGAAGCCACTGGCCGGCTTACCCGCGGCGGACGGCCGGTAAGGCTGCAGAATCCGCCAGGCCAGCAGCCCGGCAGCGAGGCTGAGCAGGCCGACGACGGCGAAACTCCAGCGCCAGCCATACCATTCCGCCAGCAGGCCGGTGACGCTGAAACTGGCGGCCACGGCAATCGAGTAGCTGGCGGTGTAGAAGGTGACGGCGCGGCTCTGCTCGCCGCCCTGCAGCCGGTCGGTCAGCGCACGCAGGCCGGGCATATAGACGGCGGCCTGCCCGACGCCGCCGATGGCGCGCAGGGCCATGCCGGACCAGAAACCGTCGGCCAGCACGGCAAATCCCACCGTGCTGATCCCGGTGAGCACCGCGCCGGCAGCAAAGACCAGCCGGGCATCGAAGCGGTCGGTCAGCATCACCGCATGGGTGACGGCCAGCATGTAGCCGAGATAGTAGATGCCGGCGATCCAGCCGGCCTCGGTATTGCTCAGCCCCCAGAGCGCGATGAACTCCGGCATCAGGGCGGGAAAGCTGGCAATCGGCAGGATGGCCAGCACTTCGAGCGCGGCCAGCAGGAAAATGAGGTGACGGGACGACATCGGAGGGGGAAAATCTTTGGCGATGACAAAGCGATGACACAGTATTCACGCAACTTGCGCCGACTGCCAGAGTATCGTCACATTTACCGGCGATAACCTGCCGAGTCGTCCAGAACTGGCCTGCAAGAACCAGGATCCGTCATGCCGATCAAAATCCAGCCCAACCTGAATCCCGCGCTCTCCCGCCGCCATTTCCTGGCCGGCACCGCCGCCCTCGGCCTCACGCCGCTGCTGGCCTGCGCGCCGCAGCCGCGCGACACCGCCACGCCGGTACCGCAGTTCGACACCTATCCGCCGATCGTCTTCGTGCATGGCAACGGCGACACCGCCGCGCTGTGGCACACCACGATCTGGCGCTGGGAAAGTGCCGGCTTCCCCGACAAGCGGCTGTTCGCCATCGACTTCCCCTATCCGCTGGCGCGCAGCGTCGATGCGGATTACCAGGCCGGCCGGTCGTCGACGCAGGACCAGATGCAGCAACTCTCGGAAGCCGTGCAGCTGGCGCTCAGACAGAGCGGCGCGGGCCGGGTGGCACTGGTGGGCTCGTCGCGCGGCGGCAATGCGATCCGCAACTATCTCAAGCATGGCCCGGGCCCGGCCTATGTCAGCCATGCCGTGCTCTGCGGCACGCCCAACCATGGCGTGATCGTCTCGAACGACCGCCTGGTCGGCAGCGAATTCAACGGTGCAAGTCCGTTCCTGCGCGGGTTGAACAGCGGCTCGGAAATCGTGCCGGGCGTGGAATGGATGACGCTGCGCAGCGACAAGCTCGACAAATTTGCGCAACCCGACGGCGCCGGTCTCGGCATGCCGGGCGTCGCCACCGGCGTCACCGCCGATGGCCCGGCCCTGGCGGGGGCGAAGAATGTGGTTCTGCCCGGCCTCGATCACCGCGAGGTGGCCTTCCACGAAAACGCCTTCGCCGCGATGTGGGAATTCATCATCGGCCGGCCGCCGGCCACCACGAAAATCCTGCCGGAAACCCGTCCGGTGCTGAACGGCAAGGTCAACGGCATGGCGCGCGGCGTGCCGACCAACCTGCCGGTCGAGGGCGCCACGGTGGAAATCTGGGAAACCAACCCGCAGACCGGCGCGCGACTGCGCAGCGAACCGGCGCATCGCAAGGTGACCGGCCCTGACGGCTACTGGGGTCCGTTCAATACCTCAGGCCCGACCGCGACCTATGAATTCGTGCTGACAGTGCCGAGCCAGACCAAGACGCATATCTACCGCTCGCCTTTCCCGCGCTCGTCGGCGCATGTGCATCTGCGCACCGCCACGGTGGCGGATCGGGATCGCCAGGCCGGATCGATCGTGACGATCAGCCGACCGCGCGGCTATTTCGGCCCTGGCCGCGACATCGTCACCTTCGACGGCCAGCCGGCACCGGGCATTCCGGCCGGCGTACCGACCAACTCCACCTCGACGCTGACCCTGCCGCGCGGTACGGCGCAGCGGACGGTGGTCTGCCGCTGCAACGACGAGATCATCGCCGTGCAGAGCTGGGATGCCAGCGACGACCGCGCGGTGATCGCGGAGTTGCATTACTGAGAATGTATGCTTCCAGCATCAATTTCCGGAACTACTGGGGCCTTGGCGCACCGCCACCACAAGTTCTTGTATTGGTGCTCGGTGTGGTCGTTTTGATCGCCGTCATCTGGTGGCAATGGCCGCATCGCCGAGTCCGAAATATAGGACTGGCCCTACTCGCCGCCTGCGGCGCCGCAATACTCTATCAGTTGCTCGGCTGACGCCTGATCAGCAGCAGGCCGCCGGCGACGATCAGCGCCGTGCCGAGCCAGGCCGTGAGGCCGGGCAGCGTGCCGAACACCACCCAGCCGATCAGCGCGGCAAAGGCCACGGATGAATAGGTGAACGGCGCCAGCCAGGCCGCATCGGCGATGCGGTAGGCCTGCACATTGCACATCTGGCCGGCAATCGCCATCGGACCGATCAGGCAGAGCAGCGCCAGCGTCACCGGCTCGACCGGCACCCAGAGGAACAGCATCGCCGCGCCGAGCAGCAGCGTCGCAAAGCCGTTCACATGCAGCAGCATCGACAGCATGCTTTCGTGCCGTGAGAGCACCTTGATCAGGATCACCTCGCAGGCCGTCAGGAACGCGCCGGCCAGCATGGCGAGCGGCGCCAGAGGGTTGCTCAGGGCATCGGGATCGACCGCGACGCCGGCATTGCCGCGCACGATCACCAGCGCGCCGAGCACACACAGCCCCGCCGCCACCGACTGCAGCAGGACGATACGCTCGCGCAGCAGCACGACGGCCAGCCCCATGGTGAAGACGCCCTGCAGCAGCGCCAGCGCCGAGGCATCGGCCAGCGGCATATAGGTGGCACCCCAGATCGAGCAGGCGCCGCCGCCGACACCGCAGCAGGCGCGCAGCAGATGCAGGTGGCGCCGGCCGCCAGCCAGAAGTTCGGACAGGGGCTGGCGGCGCGCGAGCGCAAGCCCGCTGACGGTGGCGAAGCCGCTCAGGTAGCGGATGAAGACGATCTGGAGCGCCGGCACCAGGCCGCCGGTCAGCTTGCCCGAGGCATAGAGCAGCGAAAAGGCGAAAGCCGCGCCGAGCACCCAGAGTGCGGCGATGGCTTTTGAGTCGAGGTGCGGAAAGCTCACGGAAGCCTTATCTGACTTTGTCATGCGCGGACCCAAGAAGATCTTTCTGGCCGCGCATCGGATTTCAATGGGACCCTCGGGTCAAGCCCGAGGATGACGAGAAAAGAAGACAAAACTCTCCTACTGCCCGCGCTTTTTATCCCGCGCGAAATTCACCACCGCGCCGGTCGCGCGGGTGCCAAAGCCCTGCGAGGTGTAGAATAGCACTCGCTTCGGGTCGCCGCGCGTCCACTCCATCGCATGATGGCCGCACCATTGGGGTGAGCCTTTCCACTCCGACACGGTGACTTCGTAGCTCGGCAGGCGGACGCGGGTGAGACCTTTGCTGTTACTGGCGAATTTGCCGAACAAGCGAAAGAACCGTGCCGCCAGCGCCAGGTGCTCCTTGTTCTTCGGCGTGGCATAGAAATGGATGTGGCCCGTGTCGGGGTGCGGCACCGGCCGCTCGCGCAGGTAACCGCCGGGCTCAAACACTACATAGGGATGCGGCGGCGGCAACAAAAGCCAGTGCCAGTTCTCCGGCTCGCCGACATGATGATATCGCTTAAACTGTGGCTGCCAGTCCAGATCGAACACCATATACCGACGATCAGCATAGAAAGAATCGCAGCGGATATCGAACAGATGCCGGTGCATATGTATCGCTGGCGGCTGGCGCGTCTGCCGTAGTGTTTCTGGATCATTGATATAGTCGGGGCGAAGATAATAGCGCGCCTGCGGATAGGCCTCGGCCAGGGCACGGCCAAAGTCGCGCCAGTCCGCCTCTAGCATGCAGACTTCCCTGCCCCGGATCGTGGTGGGCGGCGGCGTCATCGCTTTCCCTTCTGCTTCTCATTCGCCTTGCGTGCGCTCGATGTGCCTGGATACTGCGCCGGAGCCGCCGGTGCCGGCTTGTTGAACTCGCCGGCCTTTTCGAATTTCTTCCGCGTCTCCAGCGCAAGGTCCCGACAGAATTTGTCAGCCTCGGTTTTTATGTCTTCGTCCGAAGTGCCGCGCTTCGCCTTGCCGGCCATGCCGAACACGTCGTCTTCCGCCAGGGCGCCGATTCCATCGGCTGCCCTCACCTCGCGAGGCTTGAACCTGCCATTGGCATAGACATCCGCCGTGTTGGCGCGGACCCGCAGGACAATATTGCGCGCAATTTCGAAAGTCATATCCGGACGCCGGCTGCCTGCCTGTTCTTGATTGCCATCTTCATTATGATTCCAGATATGCTCCTCTTCCTTATAGTCCTCACCTCTTCCATCCAGCGTGCCCCCTGCAAAATGCTTGACGCTGAAGTCAGGCAGTTCTTTTTTCAGGGCCTCAAGGCAGGAGGCAATATAAATATTAATCTCCCGCCGGGTCTGCGGATGGCCGCGCTTGTCGTCCGCGCCGGTTTTCGCCAGTTCAAGGGTGACGGCATCGTTCAGCGCCTCGGCGAATTTCCGGTCGTCCGGATCGAGCTCGTCCGCCCAGGCCTCGAGCGGCGGCACCTGCACAGGTTCGCCATCCTCGGCGATGACGACGCGGCCACGCTGCGGGCTTTGTTCCGCCGGACTTTCTTCGCGGGCCGGCTCCTGCCGCTCGAAGTGGCTTTTCCTCCAGTCCTGTTCTCTTTGCGCCTTCCATTGCCGTATGGCGTCTTGCTGCTCCGGCGTTGGCGGCACTACAGGTCGGCCCGCACTTTCGCTTGCGGGCAAAGGCCCCTGATGCAGTTCCGGCTGCGCCATGAGCGGGCGTGGTGCCTGAGGCAGATGCGGTCCTGTCGGCGACTGCGCAGGCGGCACCGGACCGCGCGGCGATGGGCGAGTCTGCTGTAACAACGTCCTCACACCAGGCCCTTTCGCGTCCTGCGCACCCGGCGTGAAACGTGCCGGCGGCGCTGGCACCTCGTCGCTCAGCACCCTGCCCGGCCGCAGTATGCTGCCAACAGGGGCGTCGCCGTCGACGTCCATTGCCTGCAATCGCATTGCAGTCTGAGGCTCTCCATCGGTTTCCGGGTCCCGCCGTGCGCGATCATCCCAGAAGCGGTCCACATCCTCGGGCGTCGGCGCGGCAGCATCCTGGAAGCGGTCGAACAGCGAGTCTTTCATCGCCTGCATCGTTTCGCCTTCGCCAGTCTCGGACACGCCGCCGGACGGCAGTGGCAGCAGCACGCCATCCGGCTCCAGGCCGCTATCCTTCTGCAGACGGGCGATGGCCCTGTTTAGGCCTTCGCCGGGCCAGCCGGTCGGCACGCCCGGCGTCGGCAGGTCGAGATAGCCGCTGCCGGCGAGCAGCAGTTGCGCCTTGATCACATCAGCGCGGTCGTTCTTGCCATGGCGGCCCACGGAGCCGAACAGGGTGAAGGGGTCGAAACGGTCGGGATCGGCGAAGCGCATGGTAAACCTGCAGAATCGAATATTGATTTATTTCCTATAATGTTCTTTTTTTGATCCTAAAGTCAAGCCGATTGATCGGAAATGTCCCGAGATTCCGTCAAATATGAATACAAAAATATGCAGGCCGTTCTAAACTCTTGCAGATACGGAATAAAAAAGGCGGCCCGAAAGGCCGCCTTTTGCCGTAACGCGACTCCTGAACGCATTTCACATATTGATGATCTGGCCATCCACGCCGAGCGCGGCTTCCTTCACCGCCTCGGTCAGGGCCGGATGGGCATGGACGGTGCGGTAGATGTCTTCCGCCGAGGCGCCGAATTCCAGTGCCATCACCAGCTCCTGGATCAGGTGGCCGGCATCGGGACCGATGATATGCGCGCCGACGATCTTCTTGGTCTTCTCGTCTTCGAGGATTTTCACGAAACCGTCGGTCATCGTCATGGCGCGGGCACGGGCATTCGCCGTGAAGGGGAATTTGCCGACTTTGTAAGCCACGCCGGCGGCCTTCAGTTCCTCTTCGGTCTTGCCGACATTGGCGACTTCCGGCCAGGTGTAGACCACGCCCGGAATGGCATCGTAGTTGATATGCGGCTTCTGGCCGGCGAGCAGTTCGGCCAGCACCACGCCCTCTTCCTCGGCCTTGTGCGCCAGCATCGCGCCGGCAATCGCATCGCCGATGGCATAGACGCCCTTGGCCGTGGTCTGGAAATGACCGTCGGTCTTGACGCGGCCGCGCTCGTCGAGCTGCACGCCGGCGGCTTCGAGATTGAGGCCGGCGGTATACGGCCGGCGCCCGATCGAGACCAGCACCACATCGGTCGTGACCTCTTCCTTGTTGCCGCCCGCAGCGGCTTCCATGGTGAGCGTCACGCCCTTCTTGTCGGCCTTGGCCGCCGTCACCTTGGTGCCGAGCTTGAACTTCATGCCCTGCTTGGCGAGGATGCGCTGCATCGTCTTCGACACTTCGCCGTCATTGGTCGGCAGGATGCGGTCGAGGAATTCCACCACCGTCACCTCGGCGCCGAGGCGCAGCCAGACCGAGCCGAGCTCGAGTCCGATCACGCCGCCGCCGATCACCACCATGCTCTTCGGTATGGACGGCAGCTTCAGCGCGCCGGTGGAGGAGACCACCCGCGTCTCGTCGATCTCGATACCCTTGAGCGGCGTGACTTCAGAACCGGTGGCGATGACGATGTGCTTCGCCGCATAGGTGCCGGCGCTCTCGCCCTTGACGGTCACCTTGCCGCCGCCGGCCAGGCTGCCGGTGCCCTTGAGCCAGGCGATCTTGTTCTTCTTGAACAGGAATTCGATGCCCTTGTTCGACGAGGTCACCACGCTCTGCTTCTGCGCCATCATGGCCGGCAGGTCGATGTCGATCTTGCCGCCGATCTTGATGCCGTGCTGGGCGAAACCATGCGCGGCGGTGTGATACAGTTCGGAGGAATGCAGCAAAGCCTTGGACGGGATGCAGCCGACATTGGTGCAGGTGCCGCCGAGACCCGGATCCTTTTCGACGACCGCAACCGACATGCCGAGCTGGGCGCAGCGGATCGCCATGGTATAGCCGCCGGGGCCGGCGCCGATGATGATGACGTCGAAAGCCTGTTCACTCATGGATGATCCTCCGAAACTTCACGAGGGCAACGGGCCGTACAGGCCGCCGCCAGCGTAATTCATTTTGCGCACCTGCTGGCTGCCGACAAGCAGCCCGCTGGCGACCAGATCCTTCAGGATTGCGGCATAGATCGCCGAATCCTTGACCGCATTCACCGCCGCCGTGTCGCGCCAGAAGGTGATGGTGTGCCATTCCTGTTCGTCATGGGTGAAGAAACAGGCGAGGCAGCCGTCCTGGTCGCGGAAGAACGGCTGCAGGCGCTCGGCGGCGAAGGCGATGAAATCCGCAATCCGTCCCGGCGCATAGGCCGTACTCCAGACGCGGACGATCATCGCCCTGCCTCGTCCCTCTTACATCTCGAACAGCAGGCGCTGCGGATCCTCGAGGCATTCCTTGACGCGCACGAGGAAGCTGACCGCCTCGCGGCCGTCGATGATGCGGTGATCGTAGGTCAGCGCGACATACATCATCGGGCGGATCACGACCTGGCCGTTGATGGCCATCGGACGCTCCTGGATCTTGTGCATGCCCAGAATCGCCGACTGCGGCGGATTGATGATCGGCGTCGACATCAGCGAGCCGAACACGCCGCCATTGGTGATGCTGAAGCTGCCGCCCTGCAACTCGTCGATGCCGAGCTTGCCGTCGCGGGCGCGCTTGCCCATGTCGGCGATGGTCTTCTCGATACCGGCGAAGGAGAGCTGATCGGCATCGCGGATCACCGGCACGACCAGACCGGTCGGGGTGGACACGGCGCAGCCGATGTTGAAGTAGTTCTTGAAGACGATCTCATCGCCCTCGATCTCGGCATTCACCGCCGGGAATTCGCGCAGGGCCTGCACGCAGGCCTTCACGAAGAAGGACATGAAGCCGAGACGCACGCCGTGCTTCTTCTCGAACTGGTCGACATACTGCTTGCGCGCCGCCATCAGCGCGGTCATGTCGACCTCGTTGAAGGTGGTGAGCAGCGCGGCGGTGTTCTGCGCTTCCTTGAGGCGGCGGGCGATCACTTGGCGCAGCTTGGACATACGCTGGCGTTCTTCGCGGTCGCCATTGGCGCGCGGGCCGGCCGGCACGGAGGGGCGCGCAGCGGGAGCCGCACCGCCGCCGCTGGCGAGCAGATCGGCCACATCGCCCTTGGTGACGCGACCGTCCTTGCCCGAACCGGTGACACCGGACAGGTTCACATTCTTTTCGGCCGCCATCTTGGCGGCGGCCGGCAGCGCCTGACCGGCGGCCGGCGCGGCAGCGGCAGGTTTCGCGGCGGGCGCCGGAGCGGCAGCAGGTGCAGCGGCGGGCGCAGCAGCCGGCTTGGCGGCGGGCTTGGCGGCGCCGGCACCGGCAGTCAGCGTGCCCAGCAGGTCGCCGACCTGCACGGTGGCGCCTTCAGCAGCCAGCACTTCAGCCAGCGTGCCGGCTTCCGGCGCATTGACCTCGACGGTCACCTTGTCGGTCTCGAGCTCGACCAGCAGCTGGTCGCGGGCGACAGCGTCGCCAGCCTTCACCGACCATTTGCCGACGGTGGCTTCGGAGATCGATTCCGCCAGCTGCGGGACGCGAATTTCGACTGCCATGGTAACTTTCCTTCGTTTAAAAACGCCCCTCGAAACCTTCAGCACCGCACGGCTCAGGCCGTGAGGGCCTCGTCCACCAGCTTGGCCTGCTGCTGGTTATGCTTGCTCATCAGGCCGGTGGCCGGCGACGCGGCCGCGAGACGGCCGGCATAGAGCGGCCGCTTCATCTTCAGGCCCAGCTCGGTCATCACCGCTTCGACATGCGGCTCGACGAAGCTCCAGGCGCCCATATTCTTCGGCTCTTCCTGGCACCAGACCACCATCTTGGCATTCTTGTAGCGGCTCAGTTCGGCCAGCAGCGCCTTGTGCGGGAAGGGATAGAGCTGCTCGACGCGCAGGATCACGGTGTCCTTCAGTTCGCGCTTCTGACGCTCCTCGAACAGGTCGTAATAGACCTTGCCCGAGCACAGGATCACCCGCTTGATCTTGGCATCGTCATGCGGCGCATCGTCCCACAGCACGCGATGGAAGGTGGTGCCGGCCGCCATCTCGGTCAGCTTCGACACCGCCAGCTTGTGACGCAGCAGCGATTTCGGCGTCATCAGGATCAGCGGCTTGCGGAACTTGCGATGGATCTGCCGGCGCAGGATGTGGAAGTAGTTGGCCGGCGTGGAGCAGTTCGCCACCTGCATGTTGTCTTCGGCGCAGAGCTGCAGATAACGCTCGAGGCGGGCCGAACTGTGTTCGGGGCCCTGGCCTTCGTAGCCATGCGGCAGCAGCACGGTGAGGCCCGACATGCGCATCCACTTGGCTTCGCCCGAGGAGATGAACTGGTCGAACACCACCTGGGCGCCGTTGGCGAAATCGCCGAACTGGCCTTCCCACATCACGAGCGTGTTCGGTTCGGCCAGGCTGTAGCCGTATTCGTAGCCCAGCACGGCCTCTTCCGAGAGCAGGCTGTCGATCACTTCGTAATTGGCCTGACCCTCAGCGATATGGTTGAGCGGCACATAGCGCTCTTCCGTCTGCTGGTCATGCCAGACGCTGTGGCGCTGGCTGAAGGTGCCGCGACCGCAATCCTGGCCCGACAGGCGCACGCCCTTGCCTTCCAGCTGCAGCGAACCGAAGGCGAGCGCTTCCGCGGTCGCCCAGTCGATGCCCTCGCCGGCCTCGATGGCGGCGCGGCGGTTGGCGGTGTTGCGCGCCAGCGTCTTGTGGATGTTGAAGCCGTCGGGCACGGTCGTGATGGCCATGCCGACCTTTTTCAGCGTCTCGATCTCGACGCCGGTGGTGCCACGGCGCTCGTCGCCCGAAGCCTCTTCCAGCCCGGCCCACTTGCCTTCCAGCCAGTCGGCCTTGTTCGGCTTGAACGACTTGGACGCTTCCAGCTCGCCTTCCAGCTTGTTCTGGAATTCGGTCACCATCGCCTCGGCATCGGCCTCGGTGATCGTGCCTTCGTCGATCAGGCGCTTGGCATAGATCTGGCGCGTGGTCGGATGCGTCGCGATCGTGCGGTACATGATCGGCTGCGTGAAGGACGGATCGTCGGTCTCGTTATGGCCGTGGCGGCGATAACAGAACAGGTCGATCACCACGTCCTTCTTGAACTGCTGGCGGAATTCGGTGGCGATCTTGGCCACATGCGTCACGGCTTCCGGATCGTCGCCGTTCACATGGAAGATCGGCGCCTGCACCACCTTGGCGCCGTCCGATGGATAGGGCGACGACCGCGAATAGGACGGATTGGTGGTGAAACCGATCTGGTTGTTCACGATGATGTGGATGGTGCCGCCGGTGCGGTAGCCGCGCAGCTCGCTAAGCGCGAAGCATTCCGCCACCACGCCCTGGCCGGCGAAGGCCGCGTCGCCATGCAGCAGCACGGTCATGACCTGGCCGCGCTCGGTATCGTGCATCTGCGTCTGCTTGGCGCGCGATTTGCCGAGGCAGACCGGATTGATGATTTCCAGATGCGACGGATTGGCCGCCATCGACAGATGCACCTTGTTGCCGTCGAATTCGCGATCCGACGACACGCCGAGATGGTACTTCACGTCGCCCGAACCCTGGAAATCGTCCGGGTGATAGGCCATGCCCTTGAATTCGGAGAAAATGGCGCGATAGGGCTTGGCCATCACGTTGGCCAGCATGTTGAGGCGGCCGCGATGCGGCATGCCCAGTTCGATATCCTGCAGGCCAAGCTGGCCGCCGCGCTTGATGATCGCTTCCATCGCCGGGATCAGCGCTTCGCCGCCTTCGAGGCCGAACCGCTTGGTGCCGGTGAACTTCATGTGACAGAAGCGCTCGAAAATCTCACCTTCCACCAGCTTGTTCAGAATCGCCTTCTTGCCCTCGGGCGTGAAATGCACGTCCTTGTCGCGCCCTTCGATGCGCGACTGGATCCAGGCCTTCTGCTCCGGGTGATAGATGTGCATGAACTCGACGCCGATGGTCGAGCAGTAGGTACGGCGCAGGATCGCAAGAATCTCGCGCAGCGTGGCCGTCTCCAGGCCCAGCATGTTGTCGATGAAGATCGGGCGATCCATGTCGGCTTCGGTGAAGCCGTAGGATTCCGGCTCCAGTTCCGGATGCGCGCCGGGCGCCTGGATGCCGAGCGGATCCAGATTGGCCATCAGATGGCCGCGGATGCGATAGTTGCGGATCAGCATGGCGGCGCGGATCGTGTCCAGCGCCGCATTGCGCGCATCGGCCGGCGAGGCGCCGCCCTTGGCCGCACGGTCGGCCGACTTGGCCGCCTTGCCCTGCGGACCCAGCAGCCCCTCGTCCTCCATCGGCACCAGCGCGGTGGCCGGCGCCCAGGACGGACGACTCAGCGCCTGTTTCGGCTGACTGAAATCGTCGCCCAGAGCCTCGAAGAACTGCTTCCAGGAAGCATCGACGCTGTCGGGGTTAGCCACGTACTTGGCGTACAGCTCCTCGACGAAGGTGCTGTTGCCACCGTAGAGGAATTGCGTGCGTTCAAGCTGCGCCGTCATCGATGTCGTGGCGCCGCTTGTTGGCCGGCGCCGCCCTCTGTGTTCCTGTTACTTGCCGTTCAACAGATCGACCAGGGTGGTGCCAAGCGCTGCCGGGCTCTCCGAAACTCGGATTCCGGCCGATCGCATGGCCTCCAGCTTGGTATTCGCATCGCCCTTGCCGCCCGAGATGATCGCGCCGGCATGACCCATGCGGCGGCCCGGAGGCGCGGTACGACCGGCGATGAAGCCGACGGTCGGCTTCTTCACCTTCGACTTCATCAGGAATTCGGCGGCTTCTTCCTCGGCCGAACCGCCGATTTCGCCAATCATGATGATGCATTCGGTTTCCTTGTCGCCAAGGAACAGGTCGAGCGCGTCGATGAAATTGGTGCCATTGACCGGATCGCCACCGATGCCGATGCAGGTGGTCTGGCCGAGGCCCGCAGCGGTCGTCTGCGCGACGGCTTCATAGGTCAGCGTGCCGGACCGCGACACGATGCCGACTTTGCCGCGGCGATGGATATGACCCGGCATGATGCCGATCTTGCACTCGCCCGGCGTGATCACGCCGGGGCAGTTCGGGCCGATCAGGCGGGTCTTGGAGCCGACGAGGCTGCGCTTGACCTTCACCATGTCGAGCACCGGGATGCCTTCGGTGATGCAGACCACCAGCGGGATTTCCGCGTCGATGGCTTCCATGATCGAGTCGGCCGCGAACGGCGGCGGCACGTAGATCACCGACGCATTCGCGCCGGTCTTTTCCACGGCTTCGCCGACGGTGTTGAACACCGGCAGGCCGATATGCGTGGTGCCGCCCTTACCCGGTGTCACGCCGCCGACCATCTTGGTGCCGTAAGCGATCGCCTGTTCGGAATGGAAAGTGCCCTGGCTGCCGGTCAGGCCCTGGCAGATGACCTTGGTGTCCTTGTTGACGAGAACAGCCATTTACTTGGCTCCCTTCACGGCCTTCACCACCTTGTCGGCGGCGTCGGCGAGATTGTCGGCAGAGATGATCGGCAGGCCGCTCTCGGCCATGATCTTCTTGCCCAGATCGACATTGGTGCCTTCGAGGCGAACCACCAGCGGCACGGCCAGCTTCACTTCGCGGGCCGCCGCCACCACGCCTTCGGCGATGATGTCGCAGCGCATGATGCCGCCGAAGATGTTGACCAGGATGCCCTTCACGTTCTTGTCGCCAAGAATGATCTTGAAGGCCGCCGTGACGCGTTCCTTGGTGGCGCCACCGCCGACATCGAGGAAGTTGGCCGGCTCGGAGCCGTACAGCTTGATGATGTCCATGGTCGCCATCGCGAGGCCCGCGCCGTTGACCATACAGCCGATCTCGCCGTCCAGCTTGACGTAGTTCAGCGACCACTTGGCGGCTTCGAGCTCGGACGCGTCTTCCTCGTCCGGGTCGCGCATGTCTTCCACATCCTTGTGGCGGAACAGCGCGTTGTCGTCGAAGTTCATCTTGGCATCCAGCGCGATCATCTCGCCGGCGCCGGTAACGACCAGCGGATTGATTTCCACGATGGAGGCGTCGAGGCCGACGAAGGCCTCGTACATCGCGAGCATGAACTTGGTCGCCGACTGCACCTGCTTGCCTTCCAGGCCGAGGCCAAAGGCGATGCTGCGGGCGTGGTGCGACTGCATGCCGGTCGCCGGATCGATGGCAACCTTCAGGATCTTCTCGGGATGCGCGGCGGCAACCTCTTCGATCTCCATGCCGCCCTCGGTCGAGGCCATCACGGTGATGCGCGAGGTGGCGCGGTCGACCAGGAAGCTCAGATAGAGCTCGCGCTTGATGTCGCAGCCTTCCTCGATATACAGGCGCTTGACCAGCTTGCCCTCGGGGCCGGTCTGGTGCGTCACCAGGGTCATGCCCAGGATCGCCTTGGACTGGGCCGCCACGTCGTCGATCGACTTGACCACCTTGACGCCGCCGCCCTTGCCGCGGCCGCCGGCATGGATCTGGGCCTTCACCACCCAGACCGGACCACCGAGCTGCTTGGCCACGGTAACGGCCTCTTCGGCCGTGAAAGCGACGCCGCCGCGCGGCACGGCGACACCGTATTTCGCGAGCAGGCCTTTGGCCTGGTATTCATGAATGTTCATGCTGACCTACGGGTTGGTAAACCCGGGCGAAAAGCCCCGGTTTCTCTGATTGCCCTTCGGGGCCGAGGTTATAGCAACCTTCCAAAAAGCCGCAACCTTCGCCGCACGGAAAATCAGGGTTTTGGACGAAAGTTCACAGACTTGCGGCCCCAGCTACCCAGTTGGTTACCACGGTGGCGGGCGGTGGATTTCTGCCCCGGATCACAGGGCCGCGGGCCGGGCCGGAAGCGGCCCGCCGGAGAGGGTCGGGAGGATCTCAGCGGCGCTGCTGCAGGGCCCGGCCGGCGGCGGTCCCGTCGCCATAGTTGTAGAGGCGCGTATTGATCGCCGGCGACGGGTTGAAATCCATCTGCGACAGCGTGATCGCAGTGTCCTTGCCCTGCGCATCGGTGACGATCCAGCCGGCGAATTCCAGCGGCTTGTCGCCGAAGACGATGGTCAGCGCGCCTTCCTTCGGCCGCGCCGGCGAAAACAGCGTCACGCGCAGGATCGCCGCGCCGCGCTCGACCCTGGCGATGCCGACATCCTTGTCTTCGAAGCTGACCTGATCGCGCAACAGCAGGTCCAGCGGCGTAGCACCGAGCGGCACACGCTCCACGGATCGCAGCTCCTTGTCTTCCATCACGATATAGGCACCGTCCGACACGATCAGCATCGGCACCGGCGGATCGAATTCGAAGCGGAAGCGGCCCGGGCGGGTCATGTAGATCTTGCCTTCCGCGGCGCTGCCGTCCGGTGCCACCTGCAGGAAGCGGCCGCGCATGCTGCGCACGGTATTGAAGTAATCCGCGATCCGCTTGAGATCGGCCCGGTCGGCCTCGGTGAGCCTGGCCGCACCGGCAGGTGCGGCGGCATAGGCGGCGGCGAGCGGCAGTTTCGCGGCGGTGGCGGCAACGGCCATGGCGAGCAGGAAGGCGCGACGGTTGGTCATGGCGCCAAGCGGTAACTGCCGCAGATGGCGAAATCAAGGCGGGATGCGTAAACTGCAGGCACTGCGACCGGGCTCAAATACAGGGGGATGCGATGATCCTGACGACGACCGACAGCGTGGAAGGCCGCAAAATCGCCGGCTATCTCGGCATTGTGGCCGGCGAGGCCGTGATGGGCACCAATATCTTCCGCGATTTCTTCGCCGGCATCACCGATATCCTCGGCGGCCGCTCCGGCTCCTACGAAAAGGAGCTGCGCAAGGCCAAGGCGCTGGCGCTGGAATCGATGATCGAGGAGGCCAGGTCGCTTGGCGCCGATGCCGTGGTCGGCATGGATCTCGATTACCAGCAGATCGGCGGCACGGATAAGCAAATGTTGATGGTCGCGGCGAGCGGAACTGCGGTAAAACTGGCCTGAGGCCGGGAGCTGCGCCCCCGTCCATCGGGGGAATCAGACAATGGAATCGCGCTTTACCAGCTTCGTCGGCGGGCCGACGGGGCCGTGGAAAATTGTATCGGTCAGGGCGATCAGCGGCGATGCGATGCCCGCAGCCAGTCATCTCGACCTGCGCGAGGGGCTGAACGAGGTCGAGGATGCAGCCTGGCAGCTGCGCGGCGTGGCGAGCAACCTGCGCTATACGAAAGAGAGCGAGCGCAGGGCGCTGGCGGCAGTGCAGCCCGGCCTGGGACGGCCGGAGGCGCGGCTGGCCGCGCTGATTCCGATCCGCAAGACCGCCGCCTGGTGGCTGCTGGCGCAGGACGAGCGCCGCACGATCGTGGAGGAGCAGTCGCGCCACATCGCCATCGGCATGGAGTATCTGCCCGCCGTGGCGCGCAAGCTGTTCCATGCCCGCGACCTCGGCGAGCCCTTCGACTTCCTCACCTGGTTCGAATTCGCGCCCGAACATGCCCCTGGATTCGATGCCCTGCTGCAGGCGCTGCGCGCCAGCCCGGAATGGGACTATGTCGACCGGGAGGTCGAAATCCGGCTGGAACGCGTCCGCTGAGCGAACAAAAATCCGCAAATTTGCGGCTTGAAAATCGAACGACCGTTCTATAAAGTCGCCAGCACCCTCCTTCATCTTAAGGTGCACCATGACCCGGACGACAAAAACGTCAGCAAATAAAAGTCCGAATGTTCGTTCTTTATTGAACGGCCTGATCCAGCGCGAGCTGGTCCGGACCGGCTTCCGCCTCGCCCCCGGCTGGGCGGCCGACCGGGCAGCCCGGTTGTTCCTGCGGCCCTGGCGCCGCCCGGGGCAAGAGCGTTCTGGGTATGTTTCACGTGAAACCCCCTTCGCCGCCGAAAGCCCGCTATCGGGTCCGGTGGCGGCCTGGAGTTTCGGGCCGACGGCACCCGGCACACCCGCCGTGCTGCTGGTGCATGGCTGGGAGGACGATCATCTGAGCTGGGCGGCGCTGATCGACAAGCTGGTGGCGCGCGGCTATCGCGTGATCGCGCCCGACCTGCCGGGCCATGGCCGTTCGCCGGCCAAACTGACCTCGATCCCGGTGATGGCGGCCGGCGTCGCCGCCGTGGCGCGCGAAGCCGAGAAAATCGGCGCGATCTCGGACGCCCAGCCGTTCCAGGCGGTGATCGCGCATTCGCTGGGCGGTACCGCGACGCTGCTCGCCGCCAGCGAGATGGGGCTGACCGCCGAACGTTACGCCATCATGGCGGCACCGAACCATCCGCGCCTGTTCGCCGGCGCGATGATGAAGATGCTCGGGCTCACTCCAGCGCAAACGGAAAAGGTCTTCGCCGCCATCGAGCGGCTGGTCGGCCGCAGCATGGATTCGCTGTATCTGCCGCACAAGCTGCGCCTGTTGCGCCAGCCCGGCCTGATCCTGCACAGCCGCGACGACCGCACCGTGCCGCTGCAGCACAGCCAGGAGAATGCCGCCGCCTGGCCGCGCGCTGATTTCCGCATCCTCGACGGGCTCGGCCATCGCAAGATGATGCTGGACGACGGCGTGCAGGCCATGCTGCTGCATTTCATCGCGAGCAAAGCGCCGCAGGATGCCTATGGCCTGCGCAGCGATGCGGCGGACTAGCGCCGCAGCTGCTGGGCGTGATGCGCGATATGTTCGCCGATGAAGCTGGCGATGAAATAGTAGCTGTGGTCGTAACCGGCCTGCAGCCGTAGCGTCAGCGGAATGCCGGCCGCGGCGGCGGCATTGGTCAGCAGCTGCGGCTTCAGCTGCTTCTCGAGAAACTCGTCCGCCATGCCCTGGTCGATCAGCACCGGCCTGCGCCACTCCGTGCGTGACGCCAGCGCGGTCGCGTCCCAGTTTTTCCACGTGGAACGATCAGACCCGAGATAGCCGGTGAACGCCTTCTCGCCCCAGGGCACCTGACTGGGCGCCACGATCGGCGCAAAGGCCGAAACCGACTTGTAGCGCTGCGGATTGCGGAAGGCACAGACCAGCGCGCCATGGCCACCCATCGAATGGCCGAAGATGCCGCTGCGCGCAGGCTCGACCGCGAAATGTTCGGCGATCAGCGCTGGCAGTTCCTCGGTGACGTAACTGTACATGCGGTAGTGCCGCGACCACGGCGCCTCGGTGGCATCGACATAGAAGCCGGCGCCGGAGCCGAAATCGTAAGCCTCATCCTCGCCGGGGATATTAACTCCGCGCGGCGATGTGTCGGGCGCGACCAGAATCAGACCATGTTCGGCCGCATAGCGCTGCGCGCCGGCCTTGGCGACCATATTCTCCCAGGTGCAGGTCAGACCGGAGAGATAATACAGCACCGGCAGCTTCGCATTCTCGCTCGCCTGCGGCGGCAGATAGACCGCGAACTCCATGCTGCAGCCGAGCACAGACGAGCGATGCGTCCAGACCTGCTGCTGGCCGCCGAAACTGGCCCAGTTTTTGATCCGCTCCATGCTCAGAAGGTCACGCCTAAAAAGTAACAACCGAGCGGATCGACTTGCCTTCATGCATCAGGTCGAAGGCATCGTTGATCTTCTCCAGCGGCATCACATGGGTGATCAGGTCGTCGATGTTGATCTTGCCATCCATATACCAGTCGACGATCTGCGGCACATCGCTGCGCCCGCGCGCGCCGCCGAAAGCCGAGCCCTTCCAGACCCGGCCAGTGACCAGCTGGAACGGACGCGTGGAGATTTCCGCACCCGACGGCGCCACGCCGATAATGATGCTCTCGCCCCAGCCCTTGTGGCAGCATTCCAGCGCCTGGCGCATCGTCTTGGTATTGCCGATGCATTCGAAGCTGAAATCGGCGCCACCCTTGGTCAGTTCGACCAGATACGGCACCAGCTCCTCGTCCTTCATGTCTTTCGGATTGACGAAATGCGTCATGCCGAATTTCTCGGCCATCTGTTTACGCGCCGGATTGATGTCGACGCCGATGATGCGGTCGGCGCCGACCATGCGCGCGCCCTGGATCACGTTGAGGCCGATACCGCCGAGGCCGAACACGACGACATTGGCACCCGCCTGCACTTTCGCGGTGTAGACCACCGCACCAATGCCGGTGGTGACGCCGCAGCCGATGTAGCAGACCTTCTCGAAGGGCGCGTCGGGGCGGATCTTCGCCACCGCGATCTCGGGCAGCACGGTGTAGTTGGCAAAGGTCGAGGTACCCATGTAATGCCAGACCGTCTCGCCGCGGCATTTGAAGCGGCTGGTGCCGTCCGGCATCTGTCCCGCACCCTGGGTGATGCGGATCGACTGGCAGAGATTGGTCTTGCGGCTGAGGCAGTAGTCGCATTGCCGGCATTCCGGCGTGTAGAGCGGAATGACATGATCGCCCTTTTTCACGCTGGTGACGCCCGGGCCGATATCGACCACCACGCCAGCGCCTTCATGGCCGAGGATGCAGGGGAACTTGCCCTCACTATCGAGGCCCGACAGCGTATAGGCATCGGTGTGGCAGACGCCGGTGGCCCGGATCTCGACCAGCACTTCGCCGGCCTTCGGGCCTTCCAGCCTCACCGTCTCGATGCTGAGCGGCTTCTTGGCTTCGAAGGCAACGGCGGCGCGCACATCCATGACGGCTCTCCTGCAGAAAATGAATCCGCAGGAGAATAAAGGTCAGGACTGCCGCTGGCTAGGCTGCCAGCTCAACCGCGATGGCCGTCGCCTCACCGCCGCCGATGCAGAGCGAGGCAATGCCGCGTTTGCCGCCGGAGCGCTGCAGCGTATTGAGCAATGTGACGACGATGCGCGCGCCGGTCGCACCGATCGGATGGCCCAGCGCGCAGGCACCGCCGAGGATGTTGAGGCGGTCATGACCGATATTGAGGTCGCGCATCGCCGCCATCGGCACGGCGGCGAAGGCCTCGTTGATCTCGAACAGGTCGACCTGATCAATGCTCCAGCCGGTCTTGTCCAGCAGCTTGCGGATCGCCGGGATCGGCGCGGTGGTGAACCAGTCCGGCGCCTGGGCATGCACGCTATGCCCGACAATGCGTGCCACGATGGGCAGACCGTTGTCTTTCGCGGTGCTTTCGCGCGCCAGCACCAGCGCGGCGGCGCCGTCGGCGTTCGCTGAAGAACTCGCCGGTGTGATCGTGCCGTTGACCTTGAAGGCCGCCTTCAGTGTCGGGATCTTGTCCGGATTCACTTTCAGCGGATTTTCGTCGCGCGACAAAGTCTCCGCGCCCTTCGCGGTGGGCGTCACGGCAACGATCTCGGCATCGAACCAGCCATTCTCGACGGCCTTGCGGGCGCGGGTCAGCGTCTCGATGGCATAGGCATCCTGCTCGGCCCGCGTGAAACCGTATTTCTCGGCGCATTGCTCGCCGAAGGTGCCCATGGCGCGGTCGCGCTCATAGGCATCCTCCAGTCCGTCCATCATCATATGGTCGATCACTTTGGTATGGCCGGCCTTGTGGCCGAAGCGCATCTGCGGCAGCAGATACGGCGCACCCGACATGCTCTCCATGCCGCCGGCCACCATGATTTGCGCCGAGCCGGCCAGCAGCATGTCATGCGCCATCATGGTGGCGCGCATCCCTGAACCGCAGACCTTGTTGACGGTGACGGCGCCGACATGATCCGGCAGCCCGGCCTTGCGCGCCGCCTGACGCGCCGGCGCCTGACCCTGCCCGGCCGGCAGCACGCAGCCCATCAGCACTTCATCGACCTGCTCGCCCTTCACGCCCGCACGCGCCAGTGCTTCCCTGATCACCACGGCGCCGAGTTCGTTGCCGGCCACGGAGCTGAGTGCGCCGCCGAAGCGGCCGAGCGGGGTGCGGATGGCGGACGCAATGACGATGGGATCTTTTGACATGACGGCTCTCCGGTTTTCCTTGCCGGGTAAATTAGATGATTGCTATCATCTATCCGTCAAGCCCTATTTTTGCGACTGCGAACAAGGCCATGCGCCGCTCCGCCGAAGACAAAGCCGAAACCCGCCGCCAGATCGTCAGGACTGCCGGCCGGATGATCCGCGGCCGCGGCCTGGCCGAAACCGGCGTCGCCGATGTCATGGCCGAGGCCGGCCTGACCCATGGCGGCTTCTACCGGCATTTCGAGTCCAAGGACGCGCTGGCCGCAGCGGCGGTGGAAAGCGCTTTCGCCCATATGCGGGCACGGCTGGAGACGATCACCACCACAGCACCACCCGGCCGCAAGATGGCCGCGCTGATCGAGACCTATCTGACCGAGGCGCATCGCGACCAGCCGCAGCATGGCTGCGTGATGGCGAGCGTGGGCATGGAAGCGCAGCGCGCCGGCGGCGTCGTCCAGGCGGCCTATGAGGACGGTATCACCAGACTGCTGGCGCTGTTTGCCGCGCAGATCACGGCACCGAACCGGCAGCAGCGCGAGGATCGCGCGCAGGCGGTACTGTCGGTGATGGTCGGCGGGCTGCTGCTGGCGCGGGCGCTACGACATGATGCGGCAGCCTCGGCGCGCGCCCTGAAAAATGCCCGGGCAGCGGCGCTGAAGCTGGCGCAATAAAAAAAGCCCGGCATGAGCCGGGCTTTTTGAACTCTGGATATCGCTGCGGGTTACTCAGCCGCCTCGATGTTGCGGGCCAGCACTTCGCGCTTACCGACATGGTTGGCGGGACCAACCACGCCTTCCTTTTCCATGCGTTCCATGATGCGGGCGGCGCGGTTGTAGCCGATCTGCAGATGGCGCTGGATGAAGGAGGTGGACGCCTTGCGCTCGCGGCAGACCAGCGCGACCGCCTGATCGTAGAGCGTGTCTTCCTCGCCGCCCTCGCCGCCGCCGGAACCCGGCATGCCGAACTTGCCGCCATCGGGATCGCTGGTCACGGCTTCGACATAAACCGGCTCAGCCTGGTCCTTCAGCGTCTTGACCACGCGTTCGACTTCCTCGTCCGACACGAACGGCCCGTGCACGCGGCTGATGCGGCCGGCACCCGGCATGAACAGCATGTCGCCCATGCCCAGCAGCTGCTCGGCGCCCTGCTCGCCCAGGATGGTGCGGCTGTCGATCTTCGAGGTCACCTGGAAGGAGATACGCGTCGGGAAGTTGGCCTTGATCGTGCCGGTGATGACATCGACCGACGGACGCTGTGTCGCCATGATGAGGTGAATCCCGGCGGCGCGCGCCATCTGCGCCAGGCGCTGGATCGCGGCCTCGATATCCTTGCCGGCGACCAGCATCAGGTCGGCCAGCTCGTCGACGATCACGACGATAAAGGGCAGCGGGTTGAGGTCGATCGGGCGTTCTTCGTAGATCGGCTTGCCGGCTTCGTCGAAACCGGTCTGCACGGTGCGACCGAGCGTTTCGCCCTTCGCCCGCGCCACGGCCAGACGCTCGTTGTAGCTGGCGATATTGCGCACGCCGAGTTCCGACATCTTGCGATAGCGGTCTTCCATCTCGCGCACGGTCCATTTCAGCGCGACCACGGCCTTGCCCGGCTCTGTCACGACCGGCGCCAGCAGATGCGGGATACCGTCATAGACGGAGAGTTCCAGCATCTTGGGATCGACCATGATGAAGCGGCACTGATCCGGCGTCAGCTTGTACAGCAGCGACAGGATCATGGTGTTGATCGCCACCGACTTGCCCGAACCGGTGGTGCCGGCGACCAGCAGATGCGGCATCTTGGCGAGATCGGCGATGATCGCCGAGCCGCCGATATCCTTGCCCAGCGCCAGTGCCAGCTTGCTGGTCGGCGATTCGAATTCGGCCGAGGACAGCAATTCGCGCAGATAGACGGTTTCGCGCTTGGCATTCGGCAGCTCGATGCCGATGGCATTGCGGCCGGGAATGACGGCGACGCGGGCCGACAGCGCGCTCATCGAACGGGCGATGTCGTCGCTGAGGCCGATCACGCGGCTGGATTTGGTGCCCGGTGCGGGTTCGAGTTCGTAAAGCGTGACGACCGGACCGGGGCGTACCTTGGTGATCTCGCCCTGCACGCCGAATTCGTTCAGCACGGATTCCAGCATGCGGGCATTCTGCTCCAGCGCATCCTCGTTGATCTTTTCGCGGCCGGTATCGGCCGGCGGCGGCTTAAGCAGCGACAGTTCCGGCAGTTCGAAATCGCCGGCATCGCCGAGATTGAGCGAGGTCTGCGCCTCGCGCACGGCGCGGCTGCCCGTCTTCGGCTTTTCGATGCGACGGGTGACGCGGCCCTCATCGGCCTTTTTCGCCATCGGCAGACGCGGCAGATCCTGCTCGTCATCCTCGTCGGCATCGACCTCGTCGAGATCGTCCGGATCGACGTAATCGTCCTGGCTCGCCGCCGCCTTGCTCTTGGCCTTGCCGAAACTCGGCTCGGCCTTGCGGATCACCGGCTTGTCGTCCTCGTCGTCGCGGGTGACGGCGCCCTTCAGGCGCGCGAAGAAGCCCTGCGTCTCCTGCCCGGCGCGCATGGCGGCCTTGCCGCCCTGATAGATGCCCTGCGCAGCAAGGCCCGCAGTCGCAGCCGCGCCGAAGCCGAGGCCCGCGCCCATGCTGCGCCATTCGCCCATGCTGAGTCCCGAGGCGAAATAGAAGCTGAGCACCGCGAGGCCGAAGCAGACCACGGCCGGCAGCACCGCCGAGATCGGCAGGCCGAACATCACGCCGAACGGCACCAGCTGGTGATAGAGGATATAATCGCCGACCACGCCGCCAAGACCGGCACGCAGGGCCCAGGTGGCCGGCACCGGAAGCGCGGCGGCGAAAGCGGCGAACAGGATCAGCGTCAGCGGCACCAGCGCGACATTCAGCCACCAGCGCGGCAGGCCGCGATGCGACACGATACGGAAACCCCAGGAGGCGAGCAGCAGCACGAACAGCCAGGCCGAGAGGCCGAGCGTCTGCAGCAGCACATCGGACGCATAGGCGCCCGGCAGGCCGAGCCAGTTATGCGGCGCCTTGGGCGTGGCGTGATTGAAGTTGGGATCGGCGGGATCGAAGCTGGCCAGCGCCAGCGCCAGCAGGAAGCCCAGGCCGAGAACCAGGATGCCGCCGCCTTCGCGGGCGCGCAGGCGCAGGAAATCGTCGAAACCCTCGGGGAAGAAAGACCGCTTCTTCTTGGACCTGGCAGCCATGCCGTTCCTCACAGATTAACCATAGCGGCGCGCAGACAGAGGCGCCGACCCGGGCCGATTCGCCCTAGCCTGAACAGTTAAGCCCCGAGAACGTTACCAATGCGTTGAAGCGCGACCTTCGTGGACTCCAAATCCGCCACTAAGGCTATACGGAGATAGGATTTTCCGGCCTTTTCGCCGCCGTTTTCCGGCCGGGTCAGGTAATTGCCCGGCAGGGTGCGGATCGCGGCCTCGCGCCACAGCTTGAGCGCCATGGCTTCCGGGTCGCCCACATCGAGCCAGAGATAGAAGCCGCCGGCCGGGCGGAAAAAGCCGAACCGGTTGCCCAGCACATTCTGCGCCATGTCGAATTTCTGGCGATACAGCGCCCGGTTCTCCTCGACATGCTTTTCATCGCGCCACAGGGCGGCCGAGGCCGCCGCCACCGGCATCATCATGCCGGTGCAGCCATAGTTGCGCAGCTTGATGAAGGCCTTGGTGATCTCGAGGTCGCCGGTGCAGAAACCTGAACGCAACCCCGGCGCGCTGGAGCGCTTGGACAGCGAATGGAACACCACGATGTTTTTCAGCGCATCCTGGCCCGCCTTGCTGCCGGCCAGATGCAGCGCGGCATCCAGCCCGCCCGGCGGCGGCGTCTGGTCGTAAATCTCGGCATAGCATTCGTCGAAAGCCACGACGAAATCATGCTTGCGCGCCAGTTCGATCAGATGCGCGAGATACTCCACACTGGCCACCGCGCCCTGCGGGTTGGCCGGCGAGCAGATATAGACCAGCGCCGTGCGGTCCAGCGTGTCCTTATCGAGCGATCTGAAGTCCGGCAGGAAGCCGTTTTCGGCATAGGCCGGCAGGAAATAAGGATCGGCGCCGGCGGCGACGGCGGCGCCGACATAGGTCTGGTAGAAGGGATTGGGCATCAGCACCAGCGGGCGCTCGCCTTTCGCACCCTTCTTCTGCGGCACGATCACATTGGCGATCATGTACAGGCCTTCGCGCGTGCCGGTCAGCGCCACGATCTGCGTCTCGGGCTGGATCAGGGTTTCGGGCAGCTTGTAGCGGCGCGTGATCCAGGCGGCGCAGGCGGCACGGAATTCCGGTGTGCCGTTGATGGTGGGATAGCGGTTGAGGATGCTCAGATCCGCGGTCATCTGCTCGATCACCATCGGCGGCAGCGGGTGGTTCGGCTCGCCGATCGAAAGATTGATCATCGGCATGCCGGCCGGCAGCGGCTCGGCATCGAGCAGCGTGCGCAGGCGGGCAAAGGGATAGTCGCTGAGTTCGTCGATACGGGGATTGAGCATGGCGGACCGGGACAGGCGCCCGACGCGGCTGAGCCGAATCGGAGCATCGAAGGGGATGCGGCAATCTAAGCTTCGGCGACTCCGGCGGCAATACCGGGGCCGCCGGCCCGGCTGTATGCGGCAACTGCATACCCTACCCGAAATCGGGCAAATACCGACTCCGCGCCACGACAGAAGCGACTTTCCGCGCTAGGCTGCGGCATGGAGAAGACGCCCACCCCGCCAAGCTCGACGGTCTGCAGCCTGGACGAAGCGCCGGAGGCCTGGCGCGGCTACCTCTCGCCGGCCGAGATCGCCGCCGAACTGGACAAGCTGCTGCCGCGCATCCGCGACGACGCGCTGCATGCGAAGCTGAAAGCGATCCGCGACAGCCTGCCGGACGCATAAGCGGCCGGCCGCGCGTTACGATGCCGGCTCGGGCGCGGCGCCGGAGGGATCGGTGCTGCCTTTCGCGGCCTTCGCCCGCGCCAGACGCACCGGCGGCGCATTCCCCGCCTTGTCGACGCCGAAATAGATCGTGCGATGCGGATAGGGAATTTCTATGCCCAGCTCGTCGAAGCGTTTCTTCAGGCGCTTGCTGAATTCGCGCTTCACGCTCCATTGCTGTGCCGGCAGGGTCTTGATGCGGAAACGGATCACCACGGCGGAGTCGGCGAGTTCGTTGACGCCCCACATTTCCAGATCGTCGAGAATCTTCGCGCCCCAGTCCGGTTCGGCGCGGAATTCGGCGGCGAGCTTCACGATTTCTCCGATCACCGCATCGATATCCTCGCGATAAGACACGCCGATATCGAACACTGCCTGCGCGAAACCGCGCGTCATGTTCTTGATCCGGGTGACTTCGCTGAACGGAATCACATGCACGACGCCTTCCGAATCGCGCAGCCGGATGGTGCGGATCGAGATGTCCTCCACCACGCCGCTGTTGCCGCCCAGATCGACGATATCGCCGACCGACACGGTTTCCTCGGCGAGAATGAAAATGCCGGTGATCACGTCCTTCACCAGCGTCTGCGCGCCGAAGCCGATGGCCAGGCCGATCACACCGGCGCCGGCCAGCAGCGGCGCGATGTTGATGCCGAGCTCCGACAGCACGATCAGGGTGGCGATCAGGCCCAGTACGATGGACACGAAACGGCGCAGCAGCGGCAACAGGGTGCGCACGCGGCCGGAATGCATCGGCGGCTGCCCGTCGCGCCCCGGCCGGGTCAGATAATACTCGATGCCGGCGGCGGTGGCCTCCCACAGGCTGAGCGTGACCAGCACCACGAAAACGATGGTGGTGACTCGACCGGTGATGCTGCGGCCGATATCGCTGCCGAGCCAGCCGAGCGTGTCGATGCCCCAAGCCTGCAGGATAGCGAAGGCCGCGACGATGGACAGCAGAACCTTGAGCGTGCCGAGCAGCAGCGGAAGATAGCGGTTGGCGCGCGCTTCCAGTCCGGGGAAACGCGCCCGGCTTTCCGGTGCGACGCTGAACAGGCGACCGAGACCGCTTTCGACGACGAAGAACAGGCCGCGCAGGATCGCCAGCACGGCAATGGTGGCCAGGGTGCCGCGCAGGATGAGGTTGAAGCCGCCGCTGACCTCGAAGGCCCAGATGGTGTAGGACGCGCCGATATAAAGCAGTGCGAGGATATGCCAGGTATCGCCGAGGCGATATCGCAGCACGCGCACGGCGTTGGTGCGCGCTCCGCCCGGCGTGGCCTCGGCAGGCCCGCGAATGCGTTCCGCCACCGCGCTGCGATTCTGCAGCACGAGCACCGCCAGCAGCGCGGCGAACACGAAGCCGGCCAGTCTGGCGATCCCGTCGATCCCGTCCGCCGGCAGACGGACGCGCGCAGCGATCTGCAATGCGGCAAACCCGATCACCACCACGCCGCTGAGGCGGCGCAGCCAGACCTGGAGATAGGCCGCGCTTTCGCCCTCCAGCCGCATCAGACGTGCCGGTGCCGCGTCCGGTGCCAGTAACAGCTGGCCGGCGATGTCGGCGGCGCGCCAGACCACGAAAGCCAGCACGACAATCTGCGCAATGTCGCGCGTCATTGCGTTCGGCGCCAGCAGGGCCAGCGTGCCATAGGCAGCGGCAGCGAAAACGGCAGTCGGCACCAGCGCCACGAGCACACGCATCAGCGTGAAGATCAGACCGAGCCAGGCCGGACCGCTGCCGCGCGGTTCAAGGGCGGCTTTCGAACGCCGGATGGCCGCGAAGGCCGCTGCCTGCAGCGTCAGCGCGACGGCGAGTGCGGCCCCGAGCTTGAACAGCACATCGCTCCACAGCGCGCGCCGCTGTGGAGTCTCGATCTGGACTTCGAGCCAGCGCTGCAGCGACGGCAGATCGGAGAACAGCGCACCCATGGCAGCGAGCGCGCTGCCGGCGCGGCGCATCTGCCCAACCAGGGACTCGATGATGGCGGCACCGGGATCTTCGGCTTCCGCCGGCGTTTCGCTCTCCGGCGTCGGCGATGCTGCCGCACCGCTGCGGCCGGCATCGCGCGCCGCGGCCAGGGCGCGCAGCGTCTCGACCAGCCGCTGGCGCCCGGCCTCGTCCTGAATCTGGTCGGCCAGCGCATTCAGTTCGCTGGCGGTCAGTCCGCCAGCGGCAGGAGTCTGTCTGGTCTCAGCGGCAGGCGACGGCGTCTGCGCGGCCGCAGGCAGCACGACGAGACAGACGAGGAGACAAGCGATGGCGGCAAGGGTTCCGCGCAAGGCGGACAAGGATCGATGCAGCATCCCGCCGAGTATGGCGGGAAATGTGGCACGAGAATGGCCCGCGCCGCAGAAATGGCCGAGAACCGACATGAATTATGGCGATGCGGGAGAGAATGGTGCCCAGGGCCGGAATCGAACCAGCGACACGAGGATTTTCAGTCCTCTGCTCTACCAACTGAGCTACCTGGGCACGCGGGTATCGGCGAGATACCGCCGCTACGGGCTTTATTCCGTAACGGCGCGCGGTTATAGACAAATTCCCCCGCCCTGTCCATATCAGGGCAGAACAAATTTATCTTGCCGCGGAAATACTTTAGCCGATGTCGTCGCCCTCTCCGAATGCTGCCGCGATCCATGTGGCGGGCCTTGCCAAGACCTATGGCGAGGGCGGCAAGACCGTGCATGCCGTGGCCGGCATCGATTTCAGCGTGCCGGCGGGTAGCGTGACTGCGCTGCTGGGCGGCAACGGCGCCGGCAAGACCACCACCATCGCCATGCTGCTCGGCCTGCTGAAGCCCTCGGCGGGCAGTATCCATATTCTGGACACGGACATGCTGCGCGACCGGCACGCGATCCTGCCGCGGCTGAATTTTTCCTCGCCTTATGTCGATCTGCCGCATCGCCTGACCGTGCGGCAGAACCTGATGGTGTTTGCCGGCCTCTATGCCGTGCCGCAGGCAGCGGCGCGGATCGAGCAGCTGGCCGAGGAACTGAATTTCGCCACCCTGCTGGACCGCCCGGCCGGCGCGCTCTCGGCCGGCCAGAAGACCCGCGTGGCGCTGGCCAAGGCGCTGATCAACCAACCCGACGTCCTGCTGCTGGACGAGCCGACCGCCTCGCTCGATCCCGACACCGCCGACTGGGTGCGCAGCCTGCTGGAAAAATATCGCGCCGAGCGCGGCGTCACCATCCTGCTGGCCTCGCATAACATGGCCGAGGTCGAGCGGCTGTGCGACCAGGTGCTGATGATGAAGCAGGGCCGCATCGTGGATCGCGGCACGGCACCGCAGCTGGTGGCGAAATACGGCCGACAGAACCTGGAAGAAGTCTTCCTCGATATTGCGCGCGGCCAGGGCAAGGCTGCCGAATTGGAAGGATTGCCGGCATGAGCGCGCAGACATCCATGGCGCAGGGTATCGGCCGCAGCCTGCAACGCATCTTCGCCATGCTGCGCCGGCACTGGTATCTGCTGGCCGGCTCGTGGACGCGGGTCGTCGAACTGATCTACTGGCCGGCCGTGCAGATGATCATGTGGGGATTCCTCACCCAGTTCCTCGCCAGCAAGACGTCTTATGTCGCGCAGGCCTTCGGCGTGTTCCTGGCCGGCATGATGCTGTGGGATTCGATGTTCCGCGTGCAGCTCGGCGTGGCGATTTCCTTCCTCGAGGAAATGTGGTCGCGCAATCTGGGCAACCTGTTCGTCAGCCCGCTGCGGCCCGGCGAATTCGCGGCGTCCGTGCTGCTGATGGGACTGCTGCGCACGCTGGTCGGCATGCTGCCGGTCAGCGTCATGGCCTGGTGGTTCTTCGATTTCTCGGTCTATGGCATGGGGCTGGCGCTGGCCGGTTTCTTCTTCAGTCTGGTCATGTTCGGCTGGGCCATCGGCGTGGCCGTCTGCGGCCTGATCATGCGGCACGGTCTCGGCGCCGAGAGTGCCGCCTGGGGCGCCATGTTCCTGATCCTGCCGGTCGCGGCGGTGTATTATCCGGTCGCCGTGCTGCCGGGCTGGCTGCAGGTCGTCGCCTGGTCGCTGCCGCCGGCTTATGTCTTCGAAGGCATGCGGGCGCTGCTGGTGGATGGCGTGCTGCGCAGCGACCTGCTGATCGGCGCCTTTGCACTGAACGCGCTGTACCTCGCGCTCGGCATCTGGGCCTTCCTGGCGTTTTTCGAAGCGGCGCGCCGCCGCGGCCAGCTACTGGGCCAGGGTGAGTAAGGCGACGCCGTCGCTCATCAGCCGCCCCAGCAGACGCATCGGGAGCAGCGTAAACAGCCCAGGGATCACCAGAGCGCCGAAGAACAGGCCGATCATCGCCATGCGGTGACGCGCCACCTTGCCGCGCCGGATCGCCAGCACCGCAAGTGGAACCAGAACCAGCACCAGCAGGCTCAGCGCATGGATCGGGCTGAAGCTGCCGGTGATGCCAGTGATCCAGAAGGAACTGACCGCCGCCGTCAGCATCAGCACAACCCAGATCCAGCCGAGTGTCCGGTGCGAGACGGTGCCTTTGCGGCGAATCAGCATGAAGATACCCAGCGCCAATGCCAGAATTGTGGCGACAAGATGGATATGGACCGCCGGACCGGCAGCGAGCAAGGGCATATAATTCATGACCCGAGCCTGCCCCACCCCCTGCAAAGCAGCCAGCGGCTTGCTATATTGCTGTGACCGTGATCACCGGTTTTCCGGCACTTTCACGCGACTTGGCCGTTACAAACCCGACTGCCACCATTCAAGGACTGCCCCGTGAGCGCGACGATTGCCCTGGTCGATGACGACCGCAACATCCTGACTTCGGTTTCGATTGCCCTGGAGGCCGAGGGCTACAAGGTGCGCACCTATAACGACGGCGCCGAAGCCCTGCGCCACCTGACGCAGCAGATGCCCGACCTCGTCATCCTCGACATCAAGATGCCGCGGCTCGACGGCATGGAAACGCTGAGCCGGCTGCGCCGCGTCAGTCAGGTGCCGGTGATCTTCCTCACCTCCAAGGACGAGGAGATCGACGAGGTGCTCGGCCTCAAGATGGGCGCCGACGACTACATCACCAAGCCGTTCAGCCAGCGCCTGCTGATCGAACGCATTAAGGCGGTGCTGCGCCGTGCCGAGGCCAACCGGCCGGGCGCCGAGGAGACCTCCTCCGACAAGCTGGTGGTGCGCGGCCCCCTCACGCTGGATCCGGCGCGCCATCGCTGCACCTGGAAGGGCGAGGAAGTGGTGCTGACCGTCACCGAGTTCCTGCTGCTCGATGCGCTGGCCCAGCGGCCCGGCCATGTGAAGAACCGCGACCAGCTGATGGATGCCGCCTATGACGACAATGTTTATGTCGACGACCGCACCATCGACAGCCACATCAAGCGCCTGCGCAAGAAGTTCAAGATGGTGGACGACAGTTTCGACTCCATCGAGACGCTGTATGGCGTCGGCTATCGCTTCAAGGAGCAGGCGGCCTGATCGCGCCATCGCGACGCGGGAAGAGGTGAACGGCATGGAGGTCAGGCGGTGAGCGATCCGTCTCCGCGCCGGCGACTGATGTCGCCGCTGACGCGCCGCATCCTGCTGATCAATCTGGCGGCACCGATCGCGCTGGTGCTGGCCTTCTTCTATCTCGACCAGTTCCGCCTCGGCCTGATCGACACCCGGCTGACCGCCCTGCGCTACGAGGCCGGCCTGATCGCCGGCGCATTGGGTGAGTCGGCCATCAGCCCGACGGAGTTCAGCCCCACGCTGGAACCCGAACTCGCGCGCCAGTTGCTGCGTCGCCTCTCGGCGCAATCGAGTGCGCGGGCGCGGCTGTTCGATGCCGAGGGCGAGATGATCGCCGACAGCCGGCTGCTGCTGGCCGCCGGCCGCGGCGTCGTGACGCGCCAATTGCCGCCGCCGAATATCGATACGCCCTGGGAACAGGCCCTGATCGGCCTCTACGACCGGATCAACGCCGTGTTCATGACAAGGCTGAACCTGCCGAAATATGTCGAGCTGCCGTTCACGCATGCCAACGACTATCCCGAAGCGCGCGGCGCCCTGGTCGGCGAGGAAAGCAACCGGCTGCGCGACCTGTCGGACGGCAGAATCATGTTATCCGTGGCCGTGCCGGTGCAGGGCCTGCGCAAGGTCGTGGGCGCCCTGCTGCTGAATGTCGACAGCGCCGAGCTCGATGCCCGCGTGCGCGAGGAGCGCCTCGGCGTGCTGAAGGTGTTTGCCGCTGTGCTGGGCTTCACCGTGCTGGCATCGCTCTATCTGGCCGGCGCGATCGTCCGGCCGATCCACCGCCTGGCCGAGGCGGCAGAGCGCATCCGCGCCGCCAAGGGCCGCATCGCGCATCTCTCCCTGCCGGACTACTCGCGCCGCGAGGACGAAATCGGCGACCTGTCCAGCGTCCTGCGCGCCATGACATCGGCGCTGTCGCAGCGACTGGACGCCATCGAGCGTTTTGCCGCCGATGTGTCGCATGAGATCAAGAACCCGCTCACCTCGCTGCGCAGCGCCATGGAAACTTTTCTGCGCACGGAAAAACCCGAACTGCGCGAACGACTGCTGGCCGTGATGCAGGACGACGTGCGCCGCATGGACCGGCTGATCACCGATATCTCGGGTGCCTCGCGGCTCGATGCCGAACTCGCGCGCAGCGAGGCTGCGCCGCTCGATATCGCCGCGATGCTTCAGTCGGTAGTCGAAACCTACGCCGCGCGCCTGGCGGATACCGGCCCGAAGATCGAACTGGTACGGATCGAGCCGGGTCCGTATCTGGCTACCGGTTTCGAGGGGCAGTTGGGCCAGGTGGCGCGCAATCTGATCGACAACGCGATTTCCTTTAGTCCGGCGGATGGCACAATCACGGTGAAAGTGAAGCGCGAACCGCGCCATGTGGTGTTCAGCGTCACCGACGAAGGACCGGGCATTCCGCCGGAAAACCTGGAATCGATCTTCGAGCGTTTCTACAGCGAACGGCCGGCAAGCGAGGCTTTCGGTCTGCATTCCGGTCTCGGCCTGTCGATTGCCCGCCAGGTGGTGCAGTCGCTCGGTGGCGAGGTGCATGCCGAGAACCGCGACGACGGCAGGACCGGTGCCCGCTTTGTGGTACGGCTGCCGCTTTGAACGGCCGCTTTTTCAGGCCGGCGCCGCATTAACCAAAGCGCAGGCGCCGCTGTCATATCAGCGTGTATTGACTCCGTTGGGAGGCCCCGGCAGGCTGCGCCGCCATGCTCACCATCCATGCAAGCTGTGTATCGATCGACGGTGTCGCGCTTCTGCTGCGCGGTCCCTCCGGTGCGGGAAAATCCGATCTTGCGCTGCGCCTGCTGGAGGCCGGGGCCGAGCTGGTCGCCGATGACCGCACCCAGCTGCGATGCGATGACGGCCTGCTGATTGCCAGTGCGCCGGAACAGTTGCGCGGCTTGCTGGAAGTCCGCGGCCTCGGCCCGGTGCGCGTCCCGGCGGCGGTGACGGCGCCCGTGGCATTGATTGTCGATCTCGTGCCGCTGCAGGATGTGCCGCGCCTGCCCGAACCGCGTTACGAAAACATCCTCGATGTCACGCTGCCCTGTCTGTCGCTATATGCCTTCGAGGCCAGCGCGGCGATCAAGGCAGGCTGGGCCCTGGCACGCGCCCTCGACGGCCGCTTGTTCGAGCCTGAAGAGATCGTGGCGGCGACCGGCAATGTCACCGAACTCTTCAAGCGCAAAGCCTGATCCATGAATGCTGTCGCCGCTCCGATCCGTTTCGTCGTCGTCAGCGGACTTTCGGGAGCCGGAAAATCCACCGCGCTGAAACTGCTGGAAGACTATGGCTATGAGGCGGTCGACAATCTGCCGATGGCCTTGCTGCGCCGGCTTGCCGCGGCCGACGATGCCGAAGGCCCCGGCAGCCAGCCGCGCCGCGCTATCGCCGTCGGCATCGACAGCCGCACGCGCGACTTTCAGCCTGACCAACTGATCGCCCTGCTCGGCGAACTGCGCCAGCGCGACGACCTTGCCGTACAGCTGCTGTATTTCGACTGCGAGGACGATGTGCTGCTCAAGCGCTTCACGGCCACGCGCCGCCGTCATCCTCTGGCCAGTGACCGCCCGATCGCCGACGGTATTGCCGCCGAACGCCGGCTGATGCTGCCGCTGCGTGCCGCCGCCGATCTGGTGATCGATACCTCGACGGCCGCCCTGCCGGACTTCCGCCAGTCGCTGGCGGCGGAATTCGCACTGGACGCGCTGCCCGGCCTCAGTATCATGGTGCTCTCTTTCTCCTACAAACTCGGCCTGCCGCGCGAGGCGGATCTGGTGTTCGATGTGCGCTTTCTGCGCAATCCCCATTATGACGAGGCCCTGCGTCCGCATACCGGCGACAATCCAGCGGTCGCTGCCTATGTCGCGGCCGATCCCGGCTATGCCGATTTCGTCGGGCGGTTGCGCGACATGATCGATGCGCTGCTGCCGCGTTACGTCCAGGAAGGCAAACGCTACCTCACCATAGCGGTTGGTTGCACAGGCGGCCGTCACCGCTCCGTTGTGGTTGCCGAGGCGCTCGGCAAGCACTTGCGCGAAGCTGGGCAACGTGTCGATATCCGTCACCGCGACCGCGATCTGGCCTCAGCCTGACCCCTGACCCGAGCCGCAGTTCCGAGGAACCTTCACCGCATGACCAGCCACAAGATCGCCAATCACGAGATCGATAGCGCCCCATGATCGGTATTGTCGTCGTCACCCACGGCCGCCTTGCCGAGGAATTCATTCACGCCACCGAACATGTGGTGGGACCGCAGAAGAATATGCGTGCCGTCTGTATCGGACCGGATGACGACATGGAGCAGCGCCGGCAGGATATCCTCGCCGCGGTCGCCGCGGTCGAGACCGGCAAGGGCGTGATCGTGCTGACCGATATGTTCGGCGGCACGCCCTCCAATCTCGCGATCTCGATCATGGATCAGGCCCGGGTGGAAGTGATCGCCGGCGTCAATCTGCCGATGCTGATCAAGCTGGCCAGCGTGCGCGGCAAATCCGAGATGGCTGCCGCCGTCAGCGCCGGCCAGGAAGCCGGCCGCAAATACATCAACGTCGCCTCCAAGCTGCTGGCCGGAGAGTCGGCCGAATGAGCGAGACGACGGCGAAGGACGCGCCGCTCCTGCGCAGCGTCACCATTCCCAACCAGCGCGGCCTGCATGCCCGCGCCGCGGCCAAGTTCGTCCAGGTCGTGGCCCGCTTCCCCCAGGCCAAAATCCAGGTCTCCAAGGACGGCCAGACCGTGAATGGGGAATCGATCATGGGCCTGATGATGCTGGCCGGCACCCAGGGCTCCAGCATCGAGATCAGCGCCGCGGGCGTCGAGGCTGGCGCCGCCATGGAGGCCCTGATCGCCCTAGTGGAAGGTAAATTCGGGGAATCCGAATAGCTGAGCTTAAAGTCTATATACCTATATAAAGATTTCTTTATATAGTTCTGGACAGCCCGCCGGCGGCCCTGCTATACCGCGCCCAGTTGTGAAATGACCGCCAACTGGAGCTGCCGATATGAGCGCGGATTACATCGTTAAAGACATTGGCCTGGCCGACTGGGGCCGCAAGGAACTGGATATGGCCGAGACCGAGATGCCCGGTCTGATGGCCACCCGCGCCGAATACGGCAAGGCCCAGCCGCTCAAGGGCGCCCGCATCGCCGGCTCCCTGCATATGACGATCCAGACCGGCGTGCTGATCGAGACGCTCAAGGCGCTCGGCGCCGATATCCGCTGGGCCTCGTGCAATATCTATTCGACCCAGGACCATGCCGCCGCCGCGATTGCCGCCGCCGGCATCCCGGTCTTCGCGGTCAAGGGCGAGACCCTGGAAGAATACTGGGACTACACCCATAAGATCTTCGAATGGGCCGATGGCGGCACGCCGAACATGATCCTGGACGACGGCGGCGACGCCACGCTGCTGATCCATCTCGGCATGCAGGCAGAGAAGGACCCGTCCGTCATCTCCAAGCCGACCAATGAGGAAGAAACCGTCCTCTATGCGGCGATCGCCAAGAAGTTGAAGTCGTCGCCGGGCTGGTACACGAAGATGGGCACCGCCATCAAGGGCGTGACCGAAGAGACCACCACCGGCGTGCATCGCCTTTACATTATGGCCAAGGAAGGCCGCCTGCTCTTCCCGGCCATCAACGTCAACGACAGCGTCACGAAGTCGAAATTCGACAATCTGTACGGCTGCCGCGAAAGCCTGGTCGACGGCATCCGCCGTGGCACCGACGTGATGATGGCCGGCAAGATCGCCGTGGTCGCCGGTTTCGGCGACGTGGGCAAGGGCTCGGCTGCCAGCCTGCGTAACGCCGGCTGCCGCGTGATGGTCACCGAGATCGATCCGATCTGCGCCCTGCAGGCCGCTATGGAAGGCTATGAGGTCGTGACCATGGAAGACGCCGCCCCGAAGGGCGATATCTTCGTCACCGCCACCGGCAACGTCGATGTCATCACGCTGGACCACATGCGCCAGATGAAGCATCGCGCCATCGTCTGCAACATCGGCCACTTCGACAGCGAGATCCAGATCGGCGCGCTGAAGAATATGAAGTGGCATAATGTGAAGCCGCAGGTCGACGAGGTCGAATTCCCCGATAGCAAGCGCATCATCGTGCTGTCGGAAGGTCGCCTCGTGAACCTGGGCAATGCCACTGGCCATCCGAGCTTCGTGATGAGCGCCTCCTTCACCAACCAGGTGCTGGCGCAGATCGAATTGTGGACCAATCCGGGCAAGTACCAGAAGCAGGTCTACACCCTGCCCAAGCATCTGGACGAGAAGGTCGCCAGCCTGCATCTGGAGAAGGTCGGTGCCAAGCTGACCAAGCTGACCGACCAGCAGGCCAAGTATCTCGGCATCGGCGAAAAAGGCCCGTTCAAGCCGGACCATTACCGCTACTGATCGAAACGAATCGTTCGATTGCGCAAAGGCCGGGCCCAGGAAGATTTCTTGGCCCGGCCTTTGTCGTTTCTAAAACCTTGTTTTGACCTGCCGGGCTGGCCGATAGTGGCGCCATGTCTGGGGAAATCGCGTGAACGAGGTCTGGGGACTCGCGGCACTGGCGGCGGCGGCCGCCGGCCTCGCCGGCTGGCAGGCTCTGCGCGCGCAGGGGCTGGCCGAACGCTTGCGCCGCGCCGAGGCAGAGACGGCAGCCATTGCCATTGCGCGCGATGGCGAGCGCAAAGCGGCGAGCACGCTGCAGCGCCGCATTGACAGCCTGACCGCCGAGAATGAGCAGCTGCGCAGCGCCGAAGCGCAGGCCAGCGCGCTGCTGGATGCCGCACCCTTCCCGATCTGGCGCCGCGACGGTGAAGGCCGTCTGCTCTGGGTCAATGCGCGCTATGCCCTGATGGCCGAAACCACGGCGCAGGATGCGGTCGAACGCGGCCTGGAACTCGCCTCGGCGCACGATCTCGACCAGCCGCGCGACCTGGCCCTGGCGGCACGCGCGGCCGCCACGCTGAAATCGCAGGAGCGCCGCTTCGTCGCCGAAGGCGACCGCCGCAACTACCGCATCTTCGAGCTTCCGGCCGGCGACGGCACGCTCGGCTTTGGCCAGGACATCACGCCGGAAGCCGATGCGCGCGGCCAGCTGCGCCGCCATATGGAAGCCCATATGGAAGTGCTGCGCACCATTTCCACCGCCACGGCGATCTACGGACCGGACAAGAAGCTGCTGATCTGGAATCGCGCCTATGCGCGGCTCTGGCAGCTTGATGAAGCCTGGCTCGAAAGCCGGCCCAGTTTCGGCGAAGTGCTGGAACAGCTGCGCGTCGAACGCCGCCTACCCGAGCAGATCGACTGGCAGGCCTACAAGCGCGGTCAGCTGTCACTTTTCACCACCGTGATCGAGCGGCAGGAAGAGCTGATGCACCTACCCGACGGCTCGACGCTGCGGCTGGTGATCAGCGCCTATCCCTCCGGCGGCCTGCTGTTTGCCTATGACGACGTGACCCGGCAGCTCACGCTGGAGCGCGCCACCAACACCATGATCGCGGTACAGCGCGCTACGCTCGACAATCTCTATGAAGCCGTCGTCGTCTACGGTTCGGACGGACGTCTGTCGCTGTATAACCGCGCCTTCGCCCAGCTCTGGCAGATTGACGTCGACCTGCTGAACCGCCAGCCGCATATCACCGAAGTGGTCGAAGCGGTGCGTCCGCTGATGCAGCGCAATCCCGATTGGGGGCAGCAGCGGCAGCGCCTGATCGACAGTTTCGCCAGTCGCAAGGGCACGCGAGGAAGGCTGGAACGCGGCGACGGCACGGTGATCGACTATGCCTCCGTACCATTGCCCGACGGCGCCGTGCTCTACACCTATCTGGATGTCAGCGCCAATATCCGCATCGAGCGCGCGCTGCGCGAGCGCAACGAGGCGCTGGAACGCACCGACCGCATGAACGCGGCCTTCATCAGCAATATCACGCATGACTTGCGCTCGCCGCTCGGCACGCTGATCAGCATGACCGAGGTGCTCTCGCAGGGCATCCTCGGCCCAATGAATCCGCGCCAGGAGGAATACTGCGCCGACATCATGACGACGTCGCGCGACCTGCTGAAACTGCTGGACGACATCATCGCCATCGCGACCATCGAGGTCGGCCAGATGGCGCTGGATCCGGCCGAGATACCGCTCGACACCCTCTGGCGCGACGAAGCTGCGCAATGGCGTGAAACCGCCGAGCGCCGTGCCATCGCGCTCGATCTGCCCGCCCATGGCGGCAGCGGCACCGTGTTCGGCGACGGCCAGCGACTGCGTCAGGCGCTGGACAGCGTAATGGCTGCCGCGCTGGACGGCACACCGCAGGGCGGCCGCGTCGCGCTTTCGCTGACCGTGGACGACGAATCGCATCTCGGCCTCAGGCTGGAATGCCATAGCGGCGGGCTGAGCCCGGTGCAGCCGCGCCGGCTATTTGCCGACCTGATCGACACCCCCGATCAGCGGCGCATGGATGCCGATCTCTCGCTGATCGTCGCACGCGGCCTGCTCGACCTGCATGGCGTAAGGCTGAAGCTCGATGGCGACGACGGTATTCAGGTGGTGGACATCCTGCTGCCACGCTATCCCCTGCCGGAGCCAGGCCCGATTGCAGCGCTGCTGGCGCGCCAGTAGAGTCCGCGTCATGCCAACGATTCACCGCTACCGGTTACCTGACGAGTCGGCGACCGCGGCCCTGGGGATTCTGCTAGCCGACCGGCTGCAGACCGGCGACGCGATCCTGCTGGAGGGCGCGCTCGGCGTCGGCAAAACCTGTTTCGCGCGCGCCCTGATCCGGCATCTGACCGGCGATGCCGGAACGGAAGTTCCCAGCCCGAGTTTCAATCTGGTGCTGACCTACGATCTCCCGCCGGATCGCTTCAAGGGGGGCATACTCTGGCATTTCGATCTCTATCGCGTAAGCGACCCGCGCGAACTCGACGAACTCGGTCTCGACGATGCGCTGCGCGACGGCATCACACTGATCGAATGGCCCGACCGGCTCGGATCACAGATACCGGCAAGTGCGCTGACGGTGTCACTGTCGCTGCTGAGTGATGCAGCTGGGCCCCGGCAGGCCGAATTGCTCGGCGATGCCACCTGGGCTGCCCGGCTGGCCGACCTGCCCGAAAGCTTTGCCCATGATGCCGATGTCTGACCGCGCTGCACTTTCTCGGGCTTTCCTGCAGCGCGCCGGCTGGGGCGATGCGACGCGCGCCAAACTGGCAGGTGACGCCTCGTTCCGCAAATACGAGCGGTTGAGCCGCAACGGCGAACCCGCAGTGTTGATGGATGCACCGCCACCGCAGGAAGACGTCCGCCCGTTCATTCGCATCGCCCGCCATCTGGCAGATCTGGGCTACAGCGCGCCGCGCATACTGGCGGAGGATATCAAACACGGCTTCCTGCTGCTGGAGGATCTGGGCGACGACCTGTTTGCCAGATTGCTGACATCCGGCGGCGACGAGCAGGAGTTGTATGAAGCCACCATCGACTTCCTGCTTGATCTGCACCGGCATCCCGCACCGGACGATCTGGCGCCCTATGACGAAACCCGCCTGATCGAGGAAGCCCAGTTATTCACCGACTGGTATCTGCCGGCCCTCACCGGCCGCGACACACCGGACAATATAAGACAGGCCTTCCGCTTCCTGTTCGGCATCCTGGCGCCGGAGGTCAGCATGGATGCGACTCCCGGCAAGCGCATCCTGGTGCTGCGCGATTTCCATGCCGAGAACCTGATCTGGCTGCCGCAGCGCAGCGGCGCGGCCAGACTCGGCCTGCTCGACTTCCAGGATGCCGTGGCCGGCCATCCGGCTTACGACCTCGTCTCGCTGCTGGAAGATGCACGCCGCGACGTCGACCCCGATCTCGCCGAGGCGATGCTGCAGCGCTACATCGCCGGCAGCGGCATGGACAACGCAAAATTCCGTCGCGCCTATGCCATTCTCGGAGCCCAACGCAACATCCGCATCATTGGCATTTTCACCCGGCTGTGGAAACGCGATGGCAAGCCGCAGTACCAGGCTTTCATGCCGCGCATGTGGGGCCTGCTGGAGCGCGATCTTGCGCATCCGGCGCTGACCGATCTGCGCGGCTGGCTCGATGCGATGGTGCCGCAGGAGCTGCGCCGCCAGCCATTGCCGGGTCTGGCATGACGACTGTACCGCAGACAGCCATGGTGCTGGCCGCGGGCCTGGGCACGCGGCTGAGGCCTCTGACCGACCATACGCCGAAGCCACTGATCCCGGTGGCCGGCCGAACCCTGCTGGATCGCTGTCTCGACCGGCTGGCCGAAGCCGGCGTGCGACGCGCTGTCGTCAACATCCACTGGCTCGGCAGTCAGATCCGCGAGCATCTCAAAGCGCGCCGCGACATGGAGATTGTCATCTCCGACGAAACCGACCGGCTGCTGGAAACCGGCGGCGGGCTCGCAAAAGCATTGCCGTTGCTCGGTGATGCACCGTTCATCGCGGTGAATGCCGACCTGATCTGGCGCGATGACGGCGGCGAGACCGCTGTACAGCGCCTGGCCGCCGCTTTCGACCCCGCGAGAATGGATGGCCTTCTGCTGCTGCAGCCGCGCGAGACCGCCGATGGTCATGCCGGTGCCGGCGACTTCGCCCTCGAAACCGATGGGCGGTTGCGCCGCCGTGGCACACAGGCAACGGCGCCATATGTCTATACCGGCGTGCAGATCCTGCAGCCCGCGCTGTTCCGCGACGCACCGGCGGGGGCATTCTCGCTCAACATTCTCTACGACCGCGCGATTACCGCCGGGCGCCTGTATGGCATCGTGCATCGCGGCAGTTGGATGGATGTCGGGACGCATGACGGCCTGAAGCATGCGGAGGCGGTACTGCATGGCGAAAAGCGCTAGCCCCTCCGTCTATACCATCGCACCGGGCCGGCCGTTTCTCGACCTGCTGGCCGGCGGCATCCTGAAGCAATACGGCGCCGACCCGCTGATCCTGTCGCGCGTCACCGTGCTGCTGCCGACGCGGCGCGCTTGCCGCGCCCTCGCCGAAGCCTTCCTGCGCCGCAGTGGCGGCGCGGCCCTGCTGCTGCCGGTGATCCGCCCGCTCGGCGATGTCGACGAAGACGAACTGGAGTTGCGCGGCATCGGCGAGGGCGACGAGGCGCTGGCCTTCGGTACGCTGGAACGCAGCCTGCTGCTGGCCCGCCTTGTCCGCGCGTCGCCGCTGGCCGGCGGCGACAGCGCCAATGCTTTGCGGCTGGCGCGCGAACTCGGTCATCTGCTCGATGCAGCCGCCACCGAGGAAGTCGGACTCGACCGCCTGCCCGATCTGGTGCCGGCCGAACTGGCCGGCCACTGGCAGCAGACGCTGGATTTCCTGAAGATCGTTCGCGAGACCTGGCCGGCGATCAAGGCCGAGCAGGGCCGCAGCGACAGTGCCGAACATCGTCAGCGCGCCACCCAGCGCTGGATCGAGCACTGGCAGAAGATGCCGCCAGATGGACCGGTGATCGCTGCCGGCTCGACCGGCACGATCCCCGCCACCGCACGGCTGCTGAAACTGATCTCGCGTCTGCCGGATGGCTGCATCGTCCTGCCCGGCGTCGACAGGGCGCTGGACGATGCGGCATGGACCGCGGTGCGTGAGGAGCCGACCCATCCGCAGCATGCTCTGGCGCGACTGCTGGAAACGCTGGGCGTGCTGCGCGAGGAAGTTGCTGACTGGCCTGACGACGACAAACCCTGTCCCGCCCGCGCCGCCTTGCTGACAGCGGCGCTGCTGCCGCCGGCGGAAAGCCATCGCTGGCGCGACCTGCGCGACAGTCTGGCAGCCGATGCGCTGGCCGGCCTGCAGCGGATCGACGCCCCCGGCCCGCGCGAGGAAGCGCTCAGCATCGCGCTGGCGATGCGCGAGACGCTGGAAACCCCCGGACGGACCGCGGCGCTGATCACGCCGGACCGCATGCTGGCGCGTCGCGTCAGCCTGGAACTGGCGCGCTACGGGATCGACGTCAACGACTCCGCCGGCATCCCGCTGATCCAGACTGCGCCTGCGGTGTTCCTGCGCCTGCTGGCTGCAGCTGTAGCCGAGAATTTCGCGCCGGTGGCGCTGCTGGCGCTGCTGAAACATCCCTTCTGCCGGCTCGGCATGGCGCGCGGAGACGTGCTGCGCTGGATCCGCCGCGTGGAACGCAGACTGTTGCGCAAGAGCCGGCCGACGACCGGACTTGCCCAGATGGCAGCCGATCTGGCGAACGAGCCCGAGTTGCTGCCGCCGCTGGCACGCCTTGCGACCATCGCCGAAACGACGCGAAGCGAGGGCGGCGAGACGACCATGCTGAAGACGCTGCTTCAGGTGCAGGTGACGGTGGCCGAAGCGCTGACGGTCGCGCCTGACCAGCCGACGCCACTGTGGCAGCAGGATGCCGGCGAAGCGCTGCATGCGCTGGTGGTGGACCTGCTGGAGGCGTCCGAACAGTTCGGTACGGTGACGCCGGGCGAATGGCCGCGCCTGCTCGATGCGCTGCTGGAAGGCCAGGTGGTGCGGCCTCGTCGCCCCTCGCATGGCCGGCTGGCGATCTGGGGCCTGCTGGAAGCGCGTCTGCAGCAGGCCGACCGCATCATCCTCGGCGGGCTGAATGAGGGTACATGGCCGCCGCAGGCGAAGGAAGATCCCTGGCTCAGCCGGCCTATGCGCGCAGCGCTGGGCCTGAGCAGCCCGGAATTTCGCCTGGGACAAACCGCGCATGATTTCGTGCAGGCCGCCAGCGGCAGCGACGTGATCCTGACGCGCGCGGCGAAAGTCGACGGCACGCCGACCGTGCCCGCCCGCTGGCTGCTGCGGCTGGAGGCATTGCTCGATGAAAAGGATCCGCGCTGGACCGGGAGTCTCGCGCCGCAATATCTCGCCTGGGCCGAACAGTTGGACAGTCCTACGCAGAGCCTGAAAGTCGATCCGCCGAAACCCGCACCGCCGGTGAAGGCGCGACCGCGCAAACTACCGGTCACCGATATCGAAACCTGGATTCGCGATCCTTATGCGATCTATGCCAAGCGCGTGCTGGGCCTGCGCCGCCTCGATCCGCCCGACCAGCCGCCCGATGCGCGCCTGCGCGGCAACGTGATCCATGCCGTGCTGGAAAAATTCCAGCAACGCTATCCGGACGGCCTGCCCGAGGATGCTGCGGCGCTGAACGAACTGTTCGATCTGGGCCGCATCGAATTCGGCGACTGGCTGCAGCAGCCCGAAATCGCTGCCTTGTGGTGGCCGCGTTTCGAGCGCGCCATGCGCTGGTTCCTGGCTTACGAACGCGAACGGCGCAGCGACGGCTTCCGGCCCGCATTGCTGGAGGCCAAAGGCGCGACGGAGCTGGCCGCGCCCGGTGGCGTCTTCACGCTGGAGGCGCGCGCCGACCGCATCGACCGTCATGTCGCGGACGGCCGGCTGGCGATCCTCGACTACAAGACCGGCAATCCGCCGTCGCCGCCACAGGTCAGTAGCGGACTTTCGCCGCAGCTTCCCCTGGAAGCGGCCATTGCGCAGGCTGGCGGCTTTGCCGGACTCTCGCCGGCAGAGATCGCCGAACTGGTCTACATCCGGCTCGGCGGCGGCGCCGACCCCGGCAAAGCGCAACGCATCGAAAGTACCAGCCGCACCAAGATTCCGCCGGCCAACGACCTGGCACGCGAAGCATTGGCCCGCCTGAGCGGCTGGGTTGCATGGTTCGACGACGAGACAAAACCCTATCTGTCGCGACCGCGCCCGCAATTCGTCGATTATCCCGGCGACTACGATCACCTCGCCCGCGTCGCCGAACGCGCCGAAGGCACGGGAGAAGGCCAATGACGCCGGATCCTGAATTGCTCGCCCATACCATGAACCAGCGCAGTGCCGCCGATCCGGTGCAGTCGGCCTGGGTCGCCGCCAATGCCGGTTCGGGCAAGACGCGCGTGCTGGTCGATCGCGTCACGCGACTACTGCTGATGGAAGCACGGCCGAGCGGTATCCTCTGCCTCACCTTCACCAAGGCGGCGGCGGCCGAGATGCAGCTGCGCCTGACCGACCGGCTGGGCAAATGGACAACGCTGGGCGATGCCGCGCTGAAAACCGAACTCTTCGAGCTGCTTGGCCGGCCGGTGACGAATACGGATATGGATGCGGCGCGCCGGCTGTTTGCCCGCACGCTGGAATCGCCCGGCGGATTACGGCTGCAGACCGTGCATGCCTTCTGCGAATCGCTGCTCAAGCGCTTCCCGGTCGAGGCGCAGGTGCCGCCAGGTTTTGCCGTGGCCGACGATGGCGTGACAGCCGACCTGCTCGAAACGGCGCGCAAGCAGGTGCTGCGCGACGGCTTGAGCGACGCCGGCTTCCGCCCGGTGATCGAGTTTTTCGCCGCGCGTGTGGATGACGGCCGCTTCGCCGAACTGCTGAAAGCCCTGCTCGGCCGCCGCCGCGACCTGGCATTGCTGCTGGAGGCGCATGGCACTGCAGCCGGCGCCATCGGCGCGCTCTATGCGCAGCTCGAGCTGCCGCCGGATGCGACGCGCGACCTCAGCATCCGGCAGCATATCGGGACGATGCGCATGGCGGATCTGCGCCGCGCCGTCGCAGCGCTGTGCAATGGCGGCACCAATGACAAAAAACTCGGCCAGCCGCTCGCGACGTGGCTGGCGAATGACGCACCTGTTGAAACCTTCGAGACTGAATGGCTGTCCCGCTTCTTCACCGACAAGGGTGAACCGCGCGTTACGCTGGTGAGCAAACCTACCGAGAAATCCGCCCCGGGTTGCACCGAGATTCTGGCCGAAGAACAGGCGCGTCTGATCGCGCTGCAGCAGGAACTGAACAAGGTGACCGTCGCCGAGGCCACGGCGATGCTGCTGCGACTTGGCGAACGGCTGCTGGACTCCTATGCGACGCTGAAAATCGCGCGCGGCCTTCTGGATTACGACGACCTGATCCTGCGCACGCGCGATCTGCTGGTTGAGCCGAGCCAGGTGCCCTGGGTGATGTTCAAGCTGGATCGCGGCATCGATCACATCCTGGTGGATGAAGCGCAGGATACCAGCCCCGACCAGTGGTCGGTGGTGACCGCGCTGGCCGACGAATTCTTCAGTGGCAGCGGCGCGCGCGACGATATTCCCCGGCGCACCATCTTTGCGGTGGGCGACAGGAAGCAGTCGATTTACAGCTTCCAGGGCGCGAAACCGCAGGCCTTCCTCGATACCTACAGCGTTTTTCGCCGGCGCGCCGAGGCTGTCGGCCAGCAATTGGCGCAGATCCCGCTGGAAATGTCGTTCCGCTCGGCGCCTGCCGTGCTGCAGCTGGTGGATGCCGTCTTCGCCGACGACGCCGCAAAGCCCGGCGTTGTTGACGAAAGGCCGTTGCATCACAAGGCAAGTCGCATCGGCGCCGCCGGCCGGATCGAACTCTGGCCGCCGTTCAAACCCGATCCCAAGGCGCAGAGCGAGCCCTGGGAAACGCCGCTGGACTATGTCGGCCAGAGGGACCCGCGCAAGCGGCTGGCAGAGGAAATCGCGACCCAGATCCGGCGCTGGATGGACAGCGAGGAGCTGCCGAGCCTGGGGCGCCGCGTACGGCCCGGCGATGTGATGATCCTGGTGCGCCGCCGCAATGTGTTTTTCGAGGCGATGGTGCAGGCGTTGAAGACCGCCGGCGTGCCGGTGGCCGGTGCCGACCGCATGACACTGACCGAGCAGATCGCCGTACTCGACCTGCTGGCGCTGGGCGCCTTCTGCCTGCTGCCGGACGACGACCTCACTCTCGCCACCGTCCTGAAGGGGCCGCTGTTCAATTTCAGCGAAGACGACCTGTTCGACCTGTGCTGGAACCGCCAGCAGCCGCGCCTCTGGCATGAATTGCAGCGCCGCGCCGAGGAGCGCCCGCTATGGCGCGCGGCGAACGAGGAACTGCACAAATGGCTGGCGCGCGCCGACCTCGTCACGCCATTCGCACTCTATGCCGAACTGCTGGGCGCGGGCGGTGGGCGACAGCGGCTGGTGGCGCGGCTGGGGCCGCAGGCCAACGAGCCGATCGACGAATTCGTGGCTGCTGCACTGACCTACGAACGCGAATCGGCGCCCAGCCTGCAGGGCTTCATTCACTGGATCACCCGCCACGAGATGGTGATCAAGCGCGATCTCGACCAGGGCCGCAACGAGGTACGCGTGCTGACCGTGCATGGCGCCAAAGGTCTGGAAGCGCCCATCGTGATCCTGCCCGATACCTGCGATCTGCCGAAAGACCAGAGCAATGGCGGTTTGCTATGGGGCGAAGCGCCCGCACCGCCGGTGCATGCCCTGGGTCCGGCCGCCGCCCGCGCCGTGCCGCAGCTCTACTGGCCGATGCGCAAGGATAACGACATCGGCCTCACGGCTGGGCTGCGCGACAGACGACAGGCCGAGCAGATGAAGGAATATCGCCGCCTGCTCTACGTGGCGCTGACGCGCGCACGGGACCGGCTGTATGTCTGCGGCTATCTCGGCAGCCGCGATGCGGACAAAGGCCCGTCGCAGGGCAGCTGGTACGATCTGATCTCGGCCGGTTTCGACCGGCTTGCACCGGTCTCCGCCATTCCCCTGCCGTGGGGCGACGAAGCGCGACGCTACGAGACCAATCCGGACTCGCGCGGCGCGACAGAAGCTGCAGCGGTCGCGGCAAAGTCCTTTGCCGCCCCCGGCTGGCTGCGACAGCCGCCGCCGCCCGAACCGACGCCGCCGCGACCGTTAAGCCCGTCTCAGCCCAGCTGGCCCGATCCGGCCCCGCTCAGCCCGACGGCGCCCGACCGTCTGGCCGGACTGGTGCGTGGCCGCCTCATCCACCGGCTGCTGCAGACGCTGCCCGACCTGCCGGAATCCGAGCGTTTGCCGGCCGCCGCGCGCTTCCTGGCGCATCCTGGCCATGCGCTTGATCCCGCCAGTCGGGCGGCCTTGCGGCAGGAAGTGATGGCCCTGCTGGCTGATCCGCAGTTCGCCGCGATCTTTCGCCCCGAGGCCCGCACCGAAGCCCCGCTGGCCGGCCGCGTCGGCAACCGGCTGGTGGTCGGTCAGGTCGACCGCCTGCTGGTCACCGACAACACCGTGCTCGTGGTGGACTACAAGACGAACCGCCCGCCGCCGTCAGCGGTCGCCGAGGTCGATCCGGCCTATCTGGATCAGATGGCGCTGTATCGCGCGCTGCTGAGCCAGGTTTTCCCCAACCACCGGATCGAGGCAGCACTGGTCTGGACCCATACGGCCCGCCTGATGCCGCTGCCGAATGATCTGCTGGATCAGCGCCTTGCCGCTTTCACCGCAACGTGAGTAGTCGTAGGCTGGCGGCATGCCTAGCTTCACCCGCATGACCAGCCCGGCCCCATATCTTCAGTCTCTGCTCCGTCGCGCCGCGCTGGCTGTATCGCTGGCCCTGGCCGGCACTGCTGCACAGGCGCAGACCGCCACATCGCCGGTGGTGCTGGAACTCTTCACCAGCCAGGGCTGCAACTCCTGCCCGCCCGCCGATGCGCTGATGCAGGACTGGCTGAAGCAGCCCGGCGTGATCGCGATCTCCCTGCATGTCGATTACTGGGATTATCTCGGCTGGAAAGATACACTGGGCCGCAAGGGCCACGGCACCCGCCAGCAGGATTACGCGCGAAATTCAGGCAAGCGCGAAGTTTACACGCCGCAGGTGGTGGTGAACGGCAAATACATGGTGGTCGGCTCCGACCGCGCAGCCGTGGAAAGGGCGCTCGAGAAGGGCCGCCGCATGCAATCCGTCGCAATCCAGGCCGAAAAGAACAAAGCCACGGGCAAATGGCAGATCAAAGTGCCGACGGTGGCGGGTTTCGAGGGTGAAGCGAAACTGGTGCTCTGCCGCTACGATGCGCAGCACGAAGTCGCGATCGAACGCGGCGAGAATTCCGGCAAGACGCTCAACTATCTGAATGTCGCGCGCAGCTGGGGCGACCTTGGCCGCTGGAAAGGCCAAAGCGCCAGCTATGACCTGCCCGACCTGACCGGCACCGACTGGGGCCGGCAGGGTGCGATGGTGATGCTGCAGATCGTCACCGGCGAAGGCGTCGGGCCGATCCTTGGCGCGGTCGACATCAAGGGCGGTCAATAACCCGCCGATACTGAAGATCCCGCCCCGCAAAGGTTACACCCCCTGCGGTTGACAGGCTGGCCAGCGCGGCCGATGGTTTGTTCATGACAACCGTTTCAGGCAACAAGCCCGCAAGCAGAATTGAACATCGCCTGCGCCCGGCTGATCGGAATGACCTGTATCGTCTGCAGGAAATCGCCCGCACCAGCCTGCCCGATGCCGCGAGCCTCGACCTCGCTGCGCTGGAGCGTGACGGCAGCCTTTTCGTGGCCGAGTGGCGCACCGCAATCGATGCCTTCATGGTGTTGCTGCCGCTGCAGACCAGCCTGCTGATCAACCGGATGGCTGTGGCGGAAGAGGCCCGACGACAGGGCCTTGGCGCATGGCTGCTCGATTGCGCCACCATGCATGCGCGCGGCCTGGGTCTGGTGGCCATCGAGATCCAGCGACCGGAACACGACAGCGCCGGCATCGCCTGGCTCGCCAGACGCGGCTTCGTGCGGCATCCACATGGCGGCAACAAAATCTACCTGACGCGCAGCGTATAATTCAGAAAAAGAAGTGGGGAAACACCGATGAGCGATCCGAAATCGGTCCTGCGTCCGTCCAGCACCCTGCTGATGGTGCGCGACGGCGCGGCCGGGCTGGAAGTCTTCATGGTCAAACGCAATCACGCCATCGACTTCGCGTCCGGTGCCCTGGTGTTTCCGGGCGGTAAGCTGGCCGACGGCGACGGCGATCCGGTGCTGATGGGCCGCCATGCCCGCCCCGGCAATTTCGATCCTGCCTTGACGCCCTTTGCCTTCGGCGCCATCCGCGAAGCCTTCGAGGAATCCGGCCTGCTGCTGGCCCGCGCCAAGGGCAGCGGCGCGCTGCTGCCGGCGGCCCGCATGGAAACCCTGGGCCACTGGCGCGAGCCGCTCAACCGCGGCGAAAAGACGCTGCGCGACATGGCCGAAACCGAAGGGCTGGACTATGCCCTCGATACGCTGGTGCCTTTCGCACACTGGATCACGCCGGAAGTGATGCCCAAGCGGTTCGACACCTGGTTCTTTCTCGCGCCCGCACCGGCCGATCAGGTCGGCGTGCATGACGGTTCGGAATCGGTGGAGTCGGAATGGGTCGGCGCGCAGGCAGCGCTCGACGACTGGGAAGCCAAGACCCGCACCATCGTCTTTGCCACCCGCATGCAGCTGGTGAAGCTGGCGCGGTCGCGCACCGTCGCCGAGGCGCTTGCCGCGACCAAAGCCGACACGGTGGTCGATGTGATGCCGGTGCTGGACAAGACGTCCTTCGCCGAACCGCATCTGCGTATTCCGGCCGAAGCCGGCTATGGCGTCACCGAAGTGCCACTGAGCCGGGTCGGGATGTAACCCCGACCCGAACGGCGCGTCAGATCGCCTTCTCCATCAGCCTGGCCAGCCGCTGGGCGAATTGCAGCGGATCGGCCGGCGGATCGCCTTCGACCAGACGGGCCTGGTCGAGCAGCAGATACGCCGCATCCTCCAGCGCATCGACGGCGCCGGCCTGCTGGACGCGGGCAGCCAGCGACCTGATCAGCGCATGACCCGGATTGATCTCCAGGATACGCGCGCTGACCTTGTCGAGCTGCTTGTGCTGGCGCAGCAGGCGCTCGAGATGCATATCGATATCGCCTTCGGCGGCACTCAGGCAGACCGCGCTGTCGGTCAGGCGCTTCGACTCCCGCACATCCTTCACGGCGTCGCCCAGGATCTGCTTCAGCGCCGCGATCAGCGTGCCGAGCGCGGCGTCGTCCGGGCGATCCTCCGGCTTTTTCTCGTCCGCTGAAACGGCGATGCCATCGAGATCGGCACCGGCGCGGCTGGCCGACTTGATCGGCTTGCCGGCATAGTCGCGCACCACCGAAAGCCAGAAATCGTCGACCGGATCGGTCAGCAGCAGCACCTCGACGCCCTTGGCGCGGAAGCCTTCCAGCTGCGGACTGAGCTTCAGCTGTTCCGCCTGCTCGCCATTGATCACGTAGATGGCGCTCTGGCCATCCTTCATGGCGGCGACATAGTCGTCGAGCGATATCCAGCCGTCGCGCTGCGACGAGCGGAAGCGGGCCAGCTTGAGGATGGCTTCGCGATGCTCCGGATCTTCGTACAGACCTTCCTTCAGTACCGGGCCGAAGGCCTCCCAGAATTTCGCGTAGTCGGCCGCATCCTTGCCGGCCTTCTTTTCCAGTTCGGTCAGCACGCGACGGCTGATTGCCTGCTTGATGCGGGCCAGAACCGGATTGTGCTGCAACATCTCGCGGCTGACATTCAGCGGCAGATCGGCGGAATCGACCACGCCACGCAGGAAGCGCAGCCAGGGCGGCACCAGTTCGTCGCAGCGATCCGTGATGAAGACGCGCCGCACGTAAAGCCGCAGCGCCGACTTGCGCGCCGGATCGAACAGATCGTGCGGCCGCGACGACGGCACGAACAGCAGCAGGCTGTAATCGAGCTTGCCTTCGGCCCTGGCATGCAGGGTCAGCCAGGGATCGTCGAAGGCATGCGAAACATGATGGTAGAAGCTCTGATACTGCTCGTCCGTGACCTCGGATTTCGGCCGTGCCCAGAGCGCGCTGGCGCTATTCAGCGTCTCACTCTTGCCGTCCGCCTCCAGCAGTACCGGCAGGGCGATATGATCCGAGTAGGTGCGGACGATATGACTGAGCCGCAGGGTTTCGAGGAATTCCTCCTCGCCCTTGCGCAGATGCAGGATAATGGTCGTACCGCGGTTACCGCGTTCGGCCTCGCCGATGGTGAACTGGCCCGAACCATCCGAAATCCAGCGCCAGGCCTGTGCCTCGCCAGCCTTGCGCGAGATCACTTCCACCTTCTCGGCGACCATGAAGGCGGAATAGAAACCGACACCGAACTGGCCGATCAGCGCCATGTCCTTGGCGGCATCGCCGGTCATCTTGGCGGCGAATTCGCCGGTGCCCGAACGCGCGATGGTGCCGAGATTGCCGACCAGTTCGTCGCGGCTCATGCCGATGCCGTTGTCAGACACGGTCAACGTACCGGCAGCCTTGTCGGGCGTCAGAACCACTTTGAGATCGGTATCGCCGGCCCAGAGACCGTCCTCGGTCTGCGCGGCGAAACGCAGCTTGTCGCAGGCGTCCGAGGCATTCGAGATCAGCTCGCGAAGGAAAATTTCCTTCTGGCTGTACAATGCGTGGGTAACGATATGCAGCAGCCGGGTGACTTCGGCCTGAAACTGCATGGTCTGGTCGGTCATGACGGCACCTCCAGTAAATCAGCCTTTCTTCTCGTCGTCTTTCTTTTCCGGCTCGATCAGGTCTTTCAGCCGGCGGGTCAGGTCGCGGGCGGCATAATCGTTGAGCAGATAGGCCCAGCCATCCAGGCGCGCCATGGCTTCCTTCACCTGCTTCTCGGCCTCTTCGGGCTTCAGCAGATCCTTGTTGGCGTCGCTGGGTTTTGCCAGCGCCGGATCGAAGCTGACGGAAATCGTCGCCCAGAATTTCTTGTCCTGGTCGGCGGCCGGGATCGTGCGCACCACGGCCTTCACGCCGTCCAGCGTGACGATCTCGGTCACCGTCGCCTTCGAGAAATCATGCTCGCTCGCCTTGGCCACATCCTCGAAGCCGAGATAGGCCAGGCCGCCGGCGACCGCATTCACATCGAAAGGCGAGCCGATCTTCATGCCCCTGGGCACATCGGGCAGCATGAAATCGACCGGCGTATTGTCCGGCTTCTCGGGGCCGCGACCGACCTTCAGCACTTCGCCATCCGGATGCGTCACGGTGGCAAATGCCACGCGATTCTTGTCGATCTTGATCAGGTCCTTGACCAGCCACTGCACCGGATCGGCCGGCAGTTCCAGCGTGCCCTGCGCCAGCCAGGCCCGCGCCTCATTCGGCTTGCGCACCTGCAGTTGCCCAGGCTTGCCGCCGGTTGGATAGCTGCGGGTCTTGCCGACGATCACCGCGGCCATCGACTTGGCGTCCTTGTCGACCAGCCGGATCAGAATCGGGCCGGGATCGGATTTCGCGGCATCGTCCACGGGCTTGTACTGGTCCGGTTCGGACACCTGCAGCAGATTGTAGTTTTCCGGCTTGTCGCTGCGCGGCTCGATGGTCTCAAGGCCGGCGACGCCCAGCACGTTCTTACGTACCAGATCGGCCCGCACCGGATAGTCATGCCGGCTCGGCATGGTCCACTGATCTGCCGTGGCGCCGCGTTCGATGCGGAACAGCGATTTCACCGTGGCGATTTCCAGCGAGGCGACGTCGTTCACCTTCGAAGTCAGGCCCGGGAACATCGGCTTCGGCGTGAAATCGGCCTGCGCCGCCTTGTCGCGCGAGATCGCCACCCACCAGCCGGCGCCACCGAGGACGACGGCAGCGACAACCAGAATTGCCCAGCTCTTGTTGCGCATCTTCATCACCACTGCTCCCGACTACGACTCAACCTTCCAGCGCGCGGCGAATCCGCCGCTGACGCCAGACGATGGCCAGACCGACCGCCACCAAAGCGGCGAGCAGCGGCATCAGGCCGATATTGATGAACTTGACCAGCACCTGCAGGCTTTCGATATCGCGGTTCAGCTCGCGCTGCACGCCGCGCAGCTCGCGCCGGGTCGACAGCAGGTCGTCGCGGAAGGTGGTCATCGCGGCTTCCTGCTCGGCGCTGAGCAGGGCGTTCGACTGATCCTGCGCCTTGCTCTGCAGGTCGGCCAGCTGCTTCTGCGTAGTCTCCAGCTTCTGCTCCAGCGCCTTCTGGCGAGCGAGGAACTGCTGCTCGGCCTGGCGGCGCATATTGTCGATCACCTCGAACGGTCGCTGCGACCGGCCGCGGCTGCGCAGGCCGATCAGATCGCCCGAACCGGACATGTTGTCGATCGCGTTGACCAGCAGGTCAGCATTGGCGGCAATCGGCACATACATGGTCTGGCCCATCATCTGCTGGCTGCGCACCCAGAAGCGGTCGTCCAGCAGATCGGCATCGGCCACCAGCAGCACGTTGATCGGCTTGGCGCTCTCGACCACATGCGGTGCGGCGGGCTTCGGCGCCTCGCCGTCCTTCTTCTCTACTGGCGGCGCACCGTTCGGGAAGGCCGATTTGACCGTGCCGCTGATACGGGCGGCCAGCACATAGGTTTCGCCGGTCGGCTTGAACTTCTCGGCCAGCGCCTGCGGATTCGGATCGCCGTCGAGTTCCTTGGTCTCCATCAGCATCGCCTGGTTCGACGAGGTGATCAGCGGTGTGACGGTGGTGGTAGCACCGTCCACTTTGCGGATCGAACCCATCGACGCGGCGTTGAGTTGCGTCAGTTCGGCGGTTACGACATCTTCGCGATTGAGCCGCTCGCCGGGGATCGCCAGCCACGGCACGTAATCCACCACCGCGGCCGGACCGCTGCGGCCGGTCTGCACGCGCTGCGCCAGCGCCAGGTCGGCCACGAACTGGTTCGGCACAACTTCGATACCCCAGGCCTTGAACAACTCGGGCAGCAGCGAGGACTGGTCGCCGCCCGGCATCGGCCGGCCGGTCATCGGATTGGGCATCGCTGCCATGGTTTCCGAATAGGGATCGGCGAATACGATCAGCCGGCCGCCCTTCAGCACATACTGGTCGATGGCATATTGCACCTGCGGGCTGAGATCCTTCGGATGCGCCAGAATGAGGGTCGAGATCTTGTCGTCGATCTCCTCCGGCTTGGTGACATCGATCATCTTCACCTGGAAGAACTGCTTGATCTGCTCAAGGATCAGATAGGGCTGCGACTGCCCGCGCATCGCCGCCATCATGCCGCCGGGACCGTATTCCAGCGGCAGGGCGCCGAGAATGCCGACCGTCGGCTTGGTCGGATTGCTCAGGGCGTAGACCAGCTTGGTCAGGTCATATTCGAGGAACTGCTCCTTGTCGGACTGGAAGAAGGCAATGGTCTGCTGCTGATCGAGCGCATTGGTGCCGACCAGACCGAAATACAGCGATCCGCCTGGCAGTTGCGCGCCCTGCAGGCCGGCCTGTACCGCGCGATCTTCCGCTTCAGTGAAGGGCTCGGGGTCGATCACCTCCAGGCGGATCTTGCCGTTGGCCAGCGCGGCATAGCGTTCGAGCAATTCACGTACGCGGTTGCCGTACTGCTTCAGCTGTGGCGCATTGCCGGCCAGCTTGTCGGAGAAGAAAAAGCGCAGGGTGATCGGCTCGGGGATGGCTTTCAGCACATTGCGGGTGCCGTCCGACAGGGTATAGAGCCGGGCTTCGGTCAGATCGACGCGCGCATCGCGCAGGCCGTTGTTGACCAGGATGTTGAAGCCGAAGAACAGGGCAAAGGCGGCGACGAGGCCGGTGCCGGTGAGAAGGGCTTTGCTGCCGGTTTTCATGACTTAGCCAGCCTTCTTGAGGTCGACGATGACCGCGTTGGCGTACAGCCAGACCGCGATGAGGGACAGGAAGAACACCAGGTCGCGCAGATCGATCACGCCCTCGGTGATCGCATTGAAATGCGCCAGGAAGCTGAACGAGGCGATGGTGTCGACGATCAGCGCCGGCGCCCAGCCCTGGAAGAAGCTGAGCACCATCGGTGCGCCCGAGACGGTGAAGATGAAGCAGACCAGCACGCTGAGCACGAAGGCGATCACCTGGTTCTTGGTCACGGCCGACATGCAGCTGCCGATGGCGAGATAGGCACCGGCCATCAGCAGGCTGCCGATATAGCCGGCGAGGATCACGCCGTTATCGGGATTGCCGAGCCAGTTCACGGTGAGCCAGAGCGGGAAGGTCAGCGCCAGTGCGATGCCGGCAAAGGCCCAGGCGGCAAGGAACTTGCCCAGAACAGCCGCCCAGAGCGGGATCGGCAAGGTGAGAAGAAGTTCGATGGTGCCGGCCTTACGCTCTTCCGCCCAGAGCCGCATGGCGATGGCGGGCAGGAAAAAGAGATAGAGCCAAGGATGAAACAGGAAGAAAGCTTTCAGGTCGGCCTGACCGCGTTCGAAGAACTGGCCGAGATAGAAGGTGAAGATTCCCGCGGTGAACAGGAACACCACGATGAAGACATAGGCCACCGGGGTGGAGAAATAGCCGCTGAATTCGCGGCGGAGAACGGCAAGCATCGGTTTCATGGTCGTGTAATTCCTGCTTAAGCGGTGCGCGACAGCTTTTGCTTACGCGGCGCGAGCCTGGGTGATTTCGCGGAAGGCGGCATCGAGCTTGCCCGGACCGGCAAGCATCTCGCCGATGCGCCATCCGGCAGTACCCTCGGGCTTGCCTTCGGCCAGGATGCGGCCACGGGCAATGATGATGGCGCGGCTGCACACCGCCTCCACTTCCTCGAGGATATGCGTGGAAATGATGATCGCCTTGTCGCGCGACATGGCCTGGATCAGGCCGCGCACTTCATGCTTCTGGTTCGGATCGAGACCGTCGGTCGGTTCGTCGAGCACCAGCACCGGCGGATCGTGCAGGATCGCCTGAGCCAGGCCGACGCGACGCTTGTAACCCTTGGACAGCGTGTCGATCGGCTGGTCCAGCACGTCCTTGATGTTGACCTGGTCGATCACCTTGTCGAGCCGCCACTGGCGATCCTTGCCGGACAGGCCGCGCACATCGGCGATGAAATCGAGAAAGCCGCGCGCCGTCATGTCGGCATAGGTCGGCGCGCCTTCCGGCAGGTAGCCGATGGCGCGCCGCGCCGCGAGCGGCTCGGCCTCGACATCGTGGCCGCAGACCGAAATGCTCCCTGAGGTAGAGCTCAGGAAGCCGCACAACATCTTCATGGTGGTGGATTTGCCGGCCCCGTTCGGACCCAGGAAGCCCAGCACCTCGCCCTTGGCGACGCTGAAGCTGATATTATCGACGGCGGTGAACGGCCCGAATTGCTTGACCAGATTCTTTATGTCGATCATCGTTTTAGTTGATCCCTGCCCCACATGGCGGCCCCTGCCGCTTCAGCGCCCGCTACATAAGAGTGTCCCCCACCATGGTTCAAGCCCCCGGCCAAGATTTGCGCTGCTTCACCGCGCCGGGAGTGCCAGATTTTCGCCATGTCTGATGTCCCCTCCCCAGCCGGCGATACACCGCCCTCGCCCTGCAACAAGGTCTGCAGCATCGACCGCCGCACGGGCTGGTGCCTCGGCTGCTGGCGCACCGGCGAGGAAATCGGCGCCTGGCCGGCCATGACCCCGCAGGCCAAGCATACCCTGCTCGCGCTGCTGCCGGCGCGGCAGGCAACCCAGGCCGGGCGGCGCTGATGGCCGCTTTCCTGCTCAAACGCCTGAGCACCCTGCTCGCCACCCTGCTGGCGACCTCGGTGATCGTCTTCCTGGTACTGGAGATTCTGCCCGGCGACCCGGCTTTGCTGGTGCTGGGCATCGACGCCACCGACGAGCAGCTCGCCGTCTTCCGCCGCGAATACGGGCTGGATAAACCGATCCTCGACCGCTACCTGCTGTGGATCGGCAATCTTCTCCTGGGCGATTTCGGTATTTCCTACGCCTACAAAACGCCGGTCTGGCCGCTGATCGCCGAACGCCTCGCGCTCACCTATCCGCTGTCGCTTGCGGCCATGCTGCTGACCGTGGTGCTGGCGCTGGGCCTCGGTGTCTATGCCGCCGCACAGCATAACAAGCCGGGCGATCTCGCCATCATGGGTGTCAGCCAGCTCGGCATCTCGATCCCGAATTTCTGGTTCGGCCTGCTGCTGATCCTGCTGTTCGCCGTCAATCTGGGTTGGTTTTCCGCCGGCGGTTTCCCGGGCTGGGCGGACGGCGTCGGCCCGGCCATGAAAAGCCTGATCCTGCCCAGCATCTCGCTGGCCGTGGTGCAGGCCGCGATCCTCGCCCGCATCACGCGCTCCTCGGTCCTCGAAGTGCTGCGCGAGGATTTCGTGCGCACCGCGCGTGCCAAGGGTCTGAACCGCCAGGCGGTGCTGTGGGGCCATGTGCTGCGCAATGCCATGATCCCGGTGATCACCGTGATCGGCCTGCAATTCGGCAATCTGCTGACCGGTACCATCGTGGTCGAGCAGGTTTTCTCGCTGCCCGGTCTCGGCCGCCTGATCTTCCAGGCGATCAGCAACCGCGACATCGAGGTGGTGAAGGCCGCCGTGATCCTGCTCGCCTTCACGGTGGTGGCCGTGAACTTCATCGTCGACGTGCTCTACGCGGTGATCGATCCGCGACTGAAGGCACAGGATGTCTAGTTTCGTGAGACGCGCATTGCGACACCGCAGCTTCGTGGTCGGCGCGGCGCTCACCGGCTTTGTTGTCGGCATGGCGCTGCTGTCACTGGTTTGGACGCCGTATTCGCCGACCGCGATCAATATCCGCCGCCGCATGCAGATGCCCTCGGCCGATTACTGGCTCGGCACCGACCCCTTCGGCCGCGATGTGCTGTCCCTGATCCTGGCCGGTGCGCAGAATTCGCTCACTGTCGGGCTCCTCGCCGTCGGCGGCGGTCTCGTCCTGGGCGCCGCACTCGGCCTGCTGGCCGCCGCACGGCGCGGCTGGATCGAAGAGCTGGTCATGCGGTTCGCGGACTTCACCTTCGCCTTCCCGGCAATTCTCTCTGCCATCATGCTGGCCGCCATCTTTGGGCCCAGCACGATGAATTCCATCGTCGCCATCGCCATCTTCAATATCCCGGTCTTTGCCCGCGTGGTGCGCGGCTCGGCCAATGCGATCTGGGCGCGCGACTATATCCTCGCAGCCCGCAGCGCCGGCAAGGGCAGTTTCCGCATCACCATTGAACATGTGCTGCCCAATATCATGTCCGTGATTGTCGTGCAGGCGACCATCCAGTTCGCGCTCGCGATCCTGGCCGAAGCCGCGCTGTCCTATCTCGGCCTCGGCACCCAGCCGCCGACGCCGAGCTGGGGCCGCATGCTGAACGAAGCGCAGGCCATGGTCTTCCGCGCACCCTTTCTGGCGGTCTTCCCCGGTTTCGCCATCGCCATCGCGGTGCTGGGCTTCAACCTGCTGGGCGACGGCCTGCGCGATCTGACCGATCCGCGTTTGTCGAGGCAGCGCTGATGTCGGCTCCTCTGCTATCCGTGAAAGACCTGCGCGTCGCGCTACAGACCGCGCGCGGCCCGGCCGAAGCGGTACGTGGTATCGGGTTCGATCTGCGCAAGGGCGAGACGCTGGGTATCGTCGGCGAGTCCGGCAGCGGCAAATCGCTGACTGCCCTCGCACTGATGGGCCTGCTGCCCGACGGTGCCCGCACGACCGGAGAAGTGAATTATGCCGGCCGCAACCTGCTTGCCGCGAGTGAGAAGGAACTTTGCAGTCTGCGCGGCAATCGCCTGGCGATGATCTTCCAGGAACCGATGACCTCGCTCAATCCGCTGCACCGGATCGGCGACCAGATCGCCGAACCGCTGCGGCTGCATCTCGGCCTCACCGGACTGCAGGCGCGTGAGCGCGTGGTGGAGTTACTGGATCGCGTCGGGATTCCCAATCCGCGTAGCCGGCTGGATGCCTATCCGCATCAGCTGTCGGGCGGGCAGCGCCAGCGGGTGATGATTGCCATGGCGCTGGCCTGCGATCCCGATATCCTGATCGCCGACGAGCCGACCACCGCACTGGATGTCACCATCCAGGGCCAGATCCTCGATCTGATCCGCCGGCTGGTGGATGAAACCGGCATGGGTCTGGTGCTGATCAGCCACGATCTCGGCGTGATCGCCGAAACCGTGGATCGCGTGCTGGTGATGTATGCCGGCCGCGCCGTGGAGTCCGGTCCGGTACGCGAGGTCTTCGCGCGCATGGCGCATCCTTATGCGCGTGGGCTGTTCTCGGCAATGCCGCGTATCGCGCCGGGGCTTTCGCATCCGCGGCCGCAGCTGCCGACCATCCCCGGTATCGTGCCCGATCTACACGATCTGCCGGCCGCCTGCGCCTTCGCCGACCGCTGTGCGCTGGCCGAGCCGCGCTGTCGCAGCGATTTCCCGCCTAATGCCGCCATCGGCCCGACACATCAGGCCGAATGCTGGCGCACCGATATGACGGTGGGGGCCGCGCCATGACCGCGCTGGTCGAACTCGACAACATCCACAAGACCTACACGCTGAAACGCGCGACGCCGTTTTCGGCCGCGCAGCAGGTCTTCGCCGTGAATGGCGTCTCGCTGGCCATCGAGGCCGGCGAAAGTCTCGGGATCGTGGGTGAGTCCGGCTGCGGCAAGTCCACGCTGGCGCGACTGGTGATGGCGCTGGAGAAGCCGAACCAAGGCCGCATGCGGTTTGCCGGCCGCGATCTTAATACCCTGGCGACAGAAGACCTGCGCGCCGCCAGACGCGATTTCCAGATGGTGTTCCAGGACCCCTACGGCTCGCTCGATCCGCGCCTGACGGTGGAGCGGATCGTGGCCGAACCGCTGGACGTGCTGGAAAAGCTGACGAAGGCGGAACGCAAGCAGCGCGTGGCCGAGACACTGGCCACCGTGGGCTTGCGGGCCGGCGACATGGAAAAGTATCCGCATGAATTTTCCGGCGGTCAGCGCCAGCGCATCGCGATTGCCCGCGCCCTGATCACACGCCCGAAGCTGATCGTGGCCGACGAGGCCGTCTCGGCGCTCGATGTCTCGGTGCAGGCACAGGTGCTGAACCTGATGGCCGAGCTGCAGCTGCGCTATGGCATCACATATCTGTTCATCAGCCACAATCTGGCGGTGATCGACCACCTCTGCAGCCATGTCGCCGTGATGTATCTCGGCCGCATCGTCGAGCAGGGCAGCACCGCAACGGTCTTCGCCCAGCCGGCGCATCCATATACGCGCGCGCTTCTCGCGGCCCTGCCGCAGCCGGTGCCACCGCCGCCCGGACAGGCGCGCCGCAGCAGCCTGCTGCAGGGCAATCCGCCGAGCCAGACCGCGCTCAAGCCCGGCTGCGCATTGGCTGACCGCTGTATTTATGCCGATGAGCATTGCCGAAGCGCGCGTCCGGAGCTGCGTGCGCTGCCGGATGGCCGGACCGTCGCCTGCCACAAGGCCGAAAGCGTTCTGGAAGAACCGCTACCGCGCTGAACCGACGACCTCCAGGCGATACCCGCGCTCGCGCATGCAATAGTCGGTGAATTCTGCCTCGCGCGGACCGCGGTCAAAATAGGACGGTGCGCGCGGTTCGCGCCAGGGTGGCCCGAAAGAATTGAAACCGGTGCCCGTCCAGGGCGGATAGAGCGGCCTTGTCGACGCGCTTTCATCCAGCGCCTGCTTCCAGGCAATGTCCCGGCATTCCCTGTAATCTCGGTCGCGCTGCGCGGCACCGGTATCGCTGCGCACCCACTCAGTCGGCGTCGTCGTGCAGGCGGCCAGCAACAGCAGCAATGAAAGTCCGGCTGCGCGCATCATGATTTTTTCGCGATAGGTCGCAGGTGATAGCCGCGCTGTTCCATACAGTAGATCGCCAGCTCGTACATGCGGGCACCGCGGCGCGTATAGGATGTGGTGCCGGCGCTGCCATCTTCGCCGCCCGACTCCATGAACTGGGTGTCGCGAAATGGCGGATAGATCGGTCGCGTCTTGTCGCTCTCATCCAGCGCCTGCCAGTTGGCAATGTCGTGACACTCTTTCTCGTCTTTCTGGCGCTGCTCGGGCGACGTGTCGTTCCGCGCCCATTCCGTGGTCGGTGCGCAAGCGGCGGTTACGAATAGCAGCAAAAGAATGGCAATATGGTGCATCACGACCCCTGCCCCGGCACCGGCGCCAGATGATAGCCGCGGGCGCGCAGGCAGAACGTCTGCAGGTCGCTCTCGCGCTGCTGGCGCCACATGGAACTGTCATGGCGTGCATAGCCGTAAGGTCCCGCATAAGGCCCGAAGCGCGACGGCCACATGCCATAGTGCCCATGGAAATAGTGCCCACCGAAGAAGCTCTCGCGAAAGGCCTGGTCACGCGCGAGATTGGCGCAGTCGCGGCTGTCGGTCTGGGCTTCGGCCAGGGTGACACCGGGTTTCTGCCAGGCCATCGGCGGCCCGCAGGCGGCCAGCAGGCCGGCGGCCGTCAGCACGACAAGAGAAGGCGCGATCCTGTTGCCCATGCGGCCCGACCTCCCGGAGCCAATATCGACATTTAGGCTAGGCGCGACTTGCGGCGGAAATAGGGCCGCCCAGACCTATTCCTGGCAGGGAAAGGCATCCGTCATGGCAAGCCGGACGGCCTGGATCGCCTCCTGCCCCAGCTGGTCGCCGTTTTCCTTGGCCCATTCGACGAACTGCTGGCGCAGCACGGTCGCCGGCGCCTCGCGCGGCGCGCAGAACCAGGTCAGTTCCTTCTCCGCCACGGCGAGTTCATACATCGCCACCGAGGCCTGCAGGTAGCGCAGGCAGCCGGCCAGACGCGCGCTGCCTTCGGCGCCGTCGCAAAGCGCCTGCAGGTCGCGGGCGAGGAATTTCGGCGGCGGCGCCAGGCTGCCGCCGGGATTCTGGGCCGGACTCTGCTGTGCAACCGCAACAGACGCGAAAAGACCGGCGACCAGGCCGGCCAGGACGAGCAGACGCATCAGACGATCTCGTTCTCGAAAGGCTCGCCGCCCATGCGGCGGAAAATGGCATACATCGCCTCGGCGGCGGCATCCAGTTTGCTGCGGTCGGTCGAGCGCAGCACGATGGCGGTGGAGGCCCGGCCGCCGCGGAAGGCGGGATAGGAGCCCATATCGACATCGGGATACTGCTGCTGCAACGCGCCGAGATCCTCGGCGACCGCGCCCTCGGGCACCAGCGCCAGCACGGTGCGCGACAGCAGCTTGTCGCCGCCGGTGAGCGTGGGCGCCACGCTGGCCACCATGGCCTCGAAAATCTTCGGTACGCCGGCCATCACCATCACATTGCCGATCCGAAAACCCGGCGCGGCGGAAACCGGATTGTCGATCAGCGTCGCGGTCTCCGGGATGCGCGCCATGCGCAGACGCGCCGCATTCAGCATACCGGCCTCGTAATGCGCCTCCAGTCGGCGGCGTGCTTCCGGATGGATGTCGATGGTCACGCCGAAGGCCTTCGCGATGCAGTCAGCCGTGATATCGTCATGCGTCGGGCCGATGCCGCCCGAAGTGAAGACATAATCGTAGCGCGCGCGCAGTTCGTTTACGGCGGCAATGATCGTCTCTTCGATATCGGGTACCACACGCGCCTCGCGCAGACGGATGCCGAACTCGGTCAGCTTACCGGCCAGGAAATGCATGTTGGCATCGCGGGTACGGCCCGAGAGAATCTCGTTGCCGATCACCAGCATGGCCGCGGTTACGATTTTGGGTGCATCCGTCATAGCGCAGGACATAGCACGCGCTGGACGTGCAGACCAGCCACCGTTACTGGTGTGACATGCAGTTTCCCGAACCCCTGACGCCGGCCACCCTGGTCCGCCGCTACAAGCGCTTCCTGGCCGACATGCAGTTCGACGATGGTCGCATCGAGACGGTGCATTGCCCCAATCCGGGCCAGATGCTGGGACTGACCGAACCGGGCAGCCGGGCCTGGCTCAAGCCCGGCAAGGGCAAGCTGAACTGGGGCTGGGTGATCGGCACCGCCGAGAATGGCAGTCAGGTCGGCATTGATACCGGTCTGGCCAATCGGCTCGCCGCCGAAGCGCTGGCGCAGGACGCGATCCCGGAACTGGCCGGCTACAGCCTGCATCGGCCGGAAGTGAAATACGGTACCAACAGCCGCGTCGATTTCCTGCTGACCGCCGAGAGCAGGCCAGCATGCTATCTCGAGATCAAGAACGTACATCTGAGCCGCCGGCCCCCGCTGGCGGAATTTCCAGACTGCGTCACCGCGCGCGGCGCGAAACATCTGCGTGAGCTGTCGGCAATGGTGGCTGCCGGTCACCGGGCCGTGATGCTGTTCGTGGTACAGCGCGACGACTGCAGCCATTTCCGCATCGCCGCCGACTGTGATCCGGGCTATGCCGCCGGCTTCATCGAGGCTAGGAATGCCGGGGTCGAGGCGCTATGTTACGCCTGCAGCGTCACGGAGGCCGGCATCGCGATTGCCCGCCGGCTCCACATCGACCCGTAACGCACTGAAAAACAAGGCAAAATATACGTGAACCAGAATCAGGCCCGCATTCTCGAGACCGAAGACGACGACGATTTCCACCCCGGTGCGATCCGCCTGCACAAGCCAGAAGACTTCGCCGGCATGCGCGCCGCCGGCCGGCTGGCGGCCGAGACGCTGGATTTCATCACGCCCCATGTCGAGCCTGGCGTCACCACCGGCCGGCTGGACGAGCTTTGCCATGCCTATATCGTCGAGCGCAGCGCCGTGCCGGCGCCGCTCGGCTATCGCGGCTTCCCGAAGTCGATCTGCACGTCTGTGAATCATGTCGTCTGCCACGGCATCCCGGGCGACAAGGTTCTGGAAGACGGCGACATCCTCAATATCGACGTCACGGTGATCCTGGATGGCTGGCATGGCGACACCAGCCGCATGTTCCTGGTCGGCGATGTCGGCGTGAAGGGCAAGCGCATCTGCGACATCACCTATGAAGCCATGATGCGCGGCATCGAGGTGGTGAAGCCCGGCGCCACCACCGGCGATATCGGCCATGCGATCCAGAGCTTCGTCGAGAAGGAGCGCTTTTCGGTGGTGCGCGATTTCTGCGGCCACGGGCTGGGCCGCATCTTCCACGAGCCGCCGAATATCCTGCATTACGGCGAGCCGGGCGCCGGTGTGCCGCTGCAGGCCGGCATGTTCTTCACCATCGAGCCGATGGTGAATGCTGGCAAGTGGCAGGTGAAGCTGCTGTCGGACGGTTGGACCGCGGTGACGAAAGACCGGTCGCTGTCGGCGCAGTTCGAACATTCGATCGGCGTCACCGAGACCGGCTACGAGATTTTCACGCTGTCGCCCAAGGGCTGGCACAAGCCGCCATATACATAAGACGGACTGATTGGCAGAAGCGGGCGATCCCGAAAAACCCCACTTCCACGGCCATCGCGCAAGATTGCGGGCCCGCTTCCTCGACAGCGGCGGGACTGGCATACCGGATTATGAAATCCTCGAACTGATCCTGTTCGGCGTGTTTCGCAACGGCGATACCAAGCCGCTGGCGAAAGCGCTGGTGGCCGAATTCGGGTCGCTGGCTGCCGTGCTGGCCGCACCGGCCGCGCGCCTCGGCAAGGTGCCCGGCTGTGGCGAGGCCGTGATCGCCGCGCTGAAGGTGACGCGCGAAGCCGGCCTGCGCATGCTGCAGGCGGAGGCGACGGCGCGGCCGGCGCTGTCAAACTGGCAGGCTTTGCTCGATTACTGTCGCGCCCAGCTGCAGCACGAACCGGTCGAGCAGTTCAGAATCCTGTTCCTCGACAGGAAGAATCAGGTGATCGCCGACGAGCAGCAGCAGCGCGGCACGGTGGACCACACGCCGGTCTATCCGCGCGAAGTGGTGAAGCGTGCGCTGGAACTGAATGCCGCCGCCCTGATCCTGGTGCATAATCATCCGAGCGGCGACCCGACGCCGAGCCGCGCCGATATCGAGATGACGAAACAGGTCGCGTCAGCCGCCGCAACGATGGGGATCGCGGTGCATGATCACCTGATCATCGGCCGCAGGGGCCATACCAGCTTCCGCGAGAAGGGGCTGATCGCGTAACCCTCTCTCAATGCGCCGCGCCGCCCGCCTGCACCCGGCGCAGCATCACCATGGCCAGCACCGCACCGATGGCCGCGATCACGGCGCAGGCCAGCACGCTGAGGAAAAAGCCCTGCGAGAAGGCCAGACGGGCGGCCTCCAGCAGCGCATCGGCGCTGGCTGCCGGCAGGCCTTCCGCCACCGTCATGGCGCCGCCCAGCGTGCTGCGCGCGGCTTCGGCGGCGGCGGGCGGCAGGTCGCCCGGCATCGCCCCGGTCATGCGGCTGCGATAGGCCGTGGCGGCCAGGCTGCCGAGGATGGCGATGCCGAGCGCGCCGCCGAATTCGGCGGCGGTCTCCGACAGGGCCGAAGCGGCACCGGCACGTTCCGGCGGCGCCGTGCCGATCACCAGTTCGGTGGTCAGCGTAAAGACCGGCGACAGGCCGATGCAGAAAACGATCGAACCGACCATCAGGAAGGTAAAACCGGACGGCCCGCCGGCACGGGCGATCATCACATAGCCGATCGCCGCCAGCGCCAGTCCGAGCCCCAGCACATAGGCCGGGCGCAGGCGCCGGATCACGACCGGTGCCACCATCGAACCGATGATGAAGGTGACGCCCATCGGGGCCATCCACAGGCCCGCCTCCAGCGCACCCATGCCGAGCACGAGCTGGAAATACTGCGCCAGGAACAGGAACATGCCGAAGGCGATGAAGATGCCGATGATATTGATGGCCAGTGCCGTGCTGAAGGACGCCGAGCGAAACAGCGTCATGTCGATCATCGGGTCGGCCAGCCGCAACTGTCGCCGCACGAAGATCGTGCCCATCGCGAGACCGAAGGCAATCGCGGCGACAGACAACCCGTTCGCGCCCTGCTCGGCCAACCGCTTGATGCCGTAGATCATCGGCAGCACCGCCACCAGCGACAAGACGGCACTGAGGATATCCAGCCGGCCGGCCTTGGGATCCTTGTATTCCGGCAGCAGGATGGGGCCGAGGATCAGCAGCATGGCCATCACCGGCAGCGCCACCAGGAAGACCGATCCCCACCAGAAATATTCCAGCAGCACGCCGCCGATCACCGGCCCGATCGCGCCGCCGGCCGAGAAACTGGCAACCCAGATGCCGATGGCCACGGTGCGCTGCTGCGGATCGTGAAACATATTGCGGATCAGCGACAACGTAGACGGCGCCAGCGTGGCCGCGGCGATGCCCAGCAGCGCACGCGCCAGGATCAGCATTTCGGCACTGGTGACGAAGGCGGCAAACACGGAGGTGATACCGAAGGCCACTGCGCCGATCAGTAGCACGCGGCGCCGGCCGATGCGGTCGCCCAGCGTGCCCATGGTGATCAGGGCGCCAGCCACCATGAAGCCGTAGATATCGACGATCCAGAGCAGCTGGCTGCTGCTGGGCTGCAGCGCGGCGCTGAGCTGCGGCACCGCGAGATTCAGCACCGTCAGGTCCATCGAATACAGCAGGCATGGCAGCGCCAGCACAGCCAGTCCGATCCATTCGCGCCGGCCAGCCTGCGCCGGACTCGCGGTTGCTGTGTCCATGATCTGCTCTGACGTCGACATGAGGAGGCTTTCTACTCTTTTTTTGCGAGACTGGTATTGCAGAAATGTAACCGATCCGGATGACAGCCAGCGGCAGCAGTTGACCATCCCCACCGCCTGCGCCACCATCGTCCTTACCGAGGGGGGCGCCGCTAGGGCGCTGAGATTCGGCCGGCAGAGGTCCCACTTCTGCAACGCCGTGACCCTAAGAACCTGATCCGGGTCATGCCGGCGGAGGGAACGGTCGTTCAGTCGCCCAGAGTCGATTATTCTCCGCGCCTGCATTCCGCGAACATCCACCACATCCCGGATTTCCTGTCGTCGCACGAGAAGGAAATCCCATGGACAATATTACAGACGCCCCCAACTTCAAGATCACCACAGGGCCTTTGCCGGCCTCGCGCAAGGTCTATCAGCCCGGCGTATTGCACCCTGACATTCGCGTGCCGCATCGCGAAATTGCCACGCATCCCTCCGCCAACGAATCGCCGCTGCCGGTCTACGACACCTCGGGCCCCTACACCGAGCCGGCCGCCGAAATCGACATCAATCGCGGCCTGCCGCGCTGGCGCACCCGCCTGATCGAGGCGCGCGGCGATGTTGAGGCTTACGATGGCCGCCTGGTGAAACCGGAAGACAATGGCGGCGCCAGTACCGTGCCCGCCTTCCCGCTGCATCCGCGTCCGCTGCGGGCGAAAGGTGGCGCTGCCGTCACGCAATACGAATATGCCCGGCGCGGCATGATTACGCCGGAAATGGAATATGTTGCGATCCGCGAGAACGAAGCGCGCAGGGAACTGGCGAAACGGGATGGCGAAGACTTCGGTGCCGAGATCCCGGACTTCGTGACGCCCGAATTTGTAAGAAGCGAGATCGCGCGCGGCCGCGCCATCATCCCCTGCAACATCAACCATCCGGAACTGGAGCCGATGATCATCGGCCGCAATTTCCTGGTGAAGGTGAATGCCAATATCGGCAACTCGGCCGTCACGTCCTCCGTGGTCGAGGAGGTCGACAAGATGGTCTGGGCGATCCGCTGGGGCGCCGACACGGTGATGGACCTCTCGACCGGCCGTAACATCTACAATATCCGCGACTGGATTATCAGAAACTCCCCCGTCCCCATCGGCACCGTACCGATCTACCAGGCGCTGGAGAAGGTCAACGGCAAGGCCGAAGACCTGACCTGGCAAGTCTACCGCGACACGCTGATCGAACAGGCCGAACAGGGTGTGGATTACTTCACCATCCATGCCGGCGTGCGGCTGGCCTATATTCCGCTAACGGCGAACCGCGTCACGGGCATCGTGTCGCGCGGCGGCTCGATCATGGCGAAATGGTGCCTGGCGCATCATCGCGAGAATTTCCTCTACACCCATTTCGAGGAGATCTGCGACATCCTGCGCGCCTACGATATCAGCTTCTCGCTGGGCGACGGCCTGCGGCCGGGCTCGACCGCCGATGCCAACGACGCCGCGCAGTTCGCCGAACTGGAGACGCTGGGCGAATTGACCAAGATCGCCTGGGCCAAGGGGGTGCAGGTGATGATCGAGGGGCCGGGCCATGTCGCCATGCACAAGATCAAGGCCAATATGGACAAGCAGCTGAAAACCTGCGGCGAGGCGCCCTTCTACACGTTAGGCCCGCTCACCACCGATATCGCCCCGGGCTACGACCACATCACCAGCGGCATCGGCGCCGCCATGATCGGCTGGTATGGCTGCGCGATGCTCTGCTACGTCACGCCGAAGGAGCATCTCGGCCTGCCGGATCGCAACGACGTGAAGACCGGCGTGATCACCTACAAGATCGCCGCCCATGCCGCCGACCTGGCCAAGGGCCATCCGGGTGCGGCCCGGCGCGACGACGCGCTCAGCCGGGCGCGCTTTGAGTTTCGCTGGGAGGACCAGTTCAATCTCGGCCTCGACCCGGAAACGGCGGCGCAGTTCCACGACCAGACTTTGCCGAAGGAAGCGCACAAGACCGCGCATTTCTGCTCGATGTGCGGGCCGAAATTCTGCTCGATGAAAATCAGCCAGGAGGTGCGCGACGCTGCCCGGATGCAGAATGATGTGGCCCATCAGGGCTTGGCAGACATGGCCGAGCGGTTCCGCCAGCAGGGCGGTGAAATCTACCGGTAACAACCGGGTTAAAAGCGGCAGCCGGGGGCTTGTGCAACCGGCTGCCGCTGCTTACATCTGAAGGCATAAATTCGGCATAAACTCCGGGGCAGGCAAACCATGATCCGCAAACCGACCTCCATTCTCGTCACCATTCTGGCCACCGGCCTTGTGCTGCTGCCGGCGCTGGTCGAGGCCAAGGCCGGTCGCGGCGGCAGCATGGGCAGCCGCGGCACCCGCACCTACGATGCCGCGCCCGCAACGCCGACCGCGCCTTCGGCCGCGCCGGTGCAGCGCAGCGCCACGCCGCCCGCGACCACCCAGCCGCAGGCGGCCCCGACCACGGCCGCGCGTCCGGCCACCGCCGGCGCACCGGCCGCAGCCGCCCAGCAGGGCTTCTTCAACCGCCCCTTCATGCCGGCCCTGATGGGCGGCCTGATCGGCATGGGCATCGGCGGGCTGCTGTTCGGCGGCGGCCTGTTCGGCGAAGGCGGCCTCGGGGCCATGGGCTTCGGCGGCATCGTCGGCCTGCTGCTGCAGCTGGCACTGGTCTTCTTCATCGTGCGCCTGGCCATGAACTTCTTCCGCCGCCGGCAGCAGCCGGCCATGGCGGGCGGCCCGCAGAATTACCAGCAGTATGACCGCGCGCCAGTGACCGACATCCCGTCGTCGCAGCCCCACCCTTCGATGGCACAGGCCCGGACCGGCGCCATGCTGGGTGGCAGTGCCGCGCCGATGCTGCAGATCAACGACGCCGATTTCGAAGCCTTCCAGCAGTCGCTCAGCGACATCCAGACCGCCTGGTCGAAGGGCGATCTGGAGGCTTTGCGCAGCCATGTCACGCCTGAGATGCTGGGCTATTTCGGCCGCGAACTCTCGGCGCTGGCCAGCCAGGGCCTGACCAACAAGGTCGAGGACGTCACGCTCGAACAGGGCGATCTGGCCGAGGCCTGGAGCGAGGACGGCATCGACTACGCCACCGTCGCGATGCGCTGGAGCGCGCTGGACTACACCACGGATGCCAGCGGCAAGGTGGTGGAGGGCAGCCAGACCGAGCGCGGGATGAGCGTGGAGACCTGGACCTTCCTGCGTGCCGGCAACGGTCGCTGGATTCTGAGTGCCATCCAGCAAGTCTAAGTGACGCCGCCGGTCTTCGATGAGGCCTTCCGGGCCAAGCTGACCGAACTGATGGTGTGGCGGCGCGATGTGCGCCGCTTCATCCCCCACAAACCCGTACCGCCGGAGCTGGTCGCCGGGCTGCTGGAAACCGCAGCCCTGGCGCCCTCCGTGGGCAACAGCCAGCCCTGGCGGTTCGTGCTGGTGGAAGATGCCACGCGCCGCGCCAAGGTGGTCGCCAATTTCGAGCGTGCGAACAAAGCGGCGCTCTCCGACTACAGCGGCGAGAAAGCCAGGCTCTATGCCGGGCTGAAACTCGCCGGGCTGAAAGAGGCGCCGGTGCATCTCGCGGTGTTTGCCGATGAAGGCACCGGTCAGGGCTATGGGCTGGGCCGCCGCACCATGCCCGAGATGCTGGACTATTCCGCCGTGATGGCGGTCTACGGCTTCTGGCTGGCGGCGCGCGCCGTGGGGCTCGGCGCAGGCTGGGTGTCGATCTTCGAGCCGGAAGCGCTCACGCGCGACCTCGATGTGCCGGGCGACTGGAAACTGGTCGCTTATTTATGCGTCGGCTGGCCCGAAGAGGACCAGGCGACACCGGAACTCGAACGCGCCGGCTGGGAACATCGCCGCGAGGTCAGCGAGCAGATTCTGAAACGCTGAAAACGAAACGGCCGGGCGATGAAACCCGGCCGCTTGCATATTCTATGACGAGTAGCCTTACGCCGCCGCTTCCAGCATGGCGGTGTATTTCTCGACCTGCGCATTGGCCTTGGCCTTGGCGTGGTCGTCCTTGGCGTCCTCGAAATCCTCGCGGGCGTCCTTCAGCGCGGCTTCCACCTTCGCACGATCCAGCTTCGACACCGGGGTGGCCTCTTCGGCCAGCACGGTCAGCTTGTCGTTGGCCACTTCGGCGAAACCGCCGGCCACGAAAATCCGCTCGGTGACGGCGCCGTTGACGGTCACTTCGATCACGCCGTTGCGGATGGTGGAGATCAGCGGGCTGTGACCCGGCAGCACGCCGAAGTCGCCGGCCTCACCGGGCACCACCACCATTTCGGCATCTACCGCGAGAAGCAGCTTCTCGGGCGATACCAGTTCGAACCTGACGGTCTCCGCCATGGTTTAACTCCTAGCCTTGAGCTTAGGCAGCTTCCGCCGCCAGCTTCTTCGCCTTGGCAATCGCCTCGTCGATGGTGCCGACCATGTAGAACGCCGATTCCGGCAGATGATCGTGCTTGCCGTCGACGATTTCCTTGAAGCCACGGATGGTCTCGGCCAGCGGCACCTGCACGCCCGGCGAACCGGTGAAGACCTGCGCCACGTCGAAGGGCTGGCTCAGGAAGCGCTGGATCTTGCGGGCGCGGGCGACGGTCAGCTTGTCTTCTTCCGACAGCTCGTCCATGCCCAGGATGGCGATGATGTCCTGCAGCGACTTGTAGCTCTGCAGGATCGACTGCACGCGGCGGGCGATCTCGTAATGCTCGTCGCCGACGATGCGCGGATCGAGAATGCGCGAGGTCGAGTCGAGCGGATCCACCGCCGGATAGATGCCGAGCTCGGCGATCTGGCGCGACAGCACGGTGGTGGCGTCCAAGTGCGCGAACGAGGTGGCCGGCGCCGGGTCGGTCAAGTCGTCGGCGGGCACGTAAATCGCCTGCACCGAGGTGATCGAACCCTTGTTGGTCGAGGTGATGCGCTCCTGCAGGGCGCCCATGTCGGTGGCCAGCGTCGGCTGGTAACCCACCGCCGAGGGAATACGGCCGAGCAGCGCCGACATTTCCGAACCCGCCTGGGTGAAGCGGAAGATGTTGTCGACGAAGAACAGCACGTCCTGGCCTTCCTGGTCGCGGAAGTATTCCGCGAGAGTCAGACCGGTCAGGGCGACGCGGGCGCGGGCGCCCGGCGGCTCGTTCATCTGACCGTACACCAGCGCCACCTTCGAGCCCGGGCCGTCGGTCTTGATAACGCCCGATTCCATCATTTCGTGATAGAGGTCGTTGCCTTCGCGGGTACGCTCGCCGACGCCGGCGAACACCGAGTAGCCGCCGTGGGTCTTCGCGATGTTGTTGATCAGCTCCATGATGAGCACGGTCTTGCCCACGCCGGCGCCGCCGAACAGGCCGATCTTGCCGCCCTTGGCATAGGGCGCGAGCAGGTCGACGACCTTGATGCCGGTGACCAGCACCTTCTGCTCGGTCGACTGGTCGACGTAGTCAGGGGCCGGGGCATGGATCGGGGCGGCCTGCTTGGCGTTGATCGGGCCGCGCTCGTCGATCGGCTGGCCGATCACGTTGATGATGCGGCCCAGCGTCTCCTGGCCGACCGGCACCGAGATCGGGCTGCCGGTGTCGGTGACTTCCATGCCGCGGACCAGACCGTCGGTCGAGTCCATCGCGATGGTGCGCACGGTCTGCTCGCCCAGATGCTGCGCGACTTCCAGAACCAGGTGGTTGCCCTGGTTGGTGCAATGCAGGGCGTTCAGGATGGCCGGCAGGTAGCCGTCGAACTGAACGTCGACAACCGCGCCGATGACCTGGGTAATGCGACCCGTCTTGTTCGTGGACATGATGCTGCTCCGCTCTCTCTTTTCCGTCTCGTCCAGCGCGCGGTCTTAGACCGCCTCGGCGCCGGAGATGATTTCGATAAGTTCCTTGGTGATCTGGGCCTGACGCGACCGGTTGTAGACGGTCGTGAGCTTCTTGATCATCTCGCCGGCATTGCGCGTCGCATTGTCCATCGCGGACATGCGGGCGCCCTGTTCGGAGGCCGCATTCTCCAGCAGCGCGCGATAGATCTGCATCGACAGATTGCGCGGCAGCAGCTGGTCGAGAATGGTCTCTTCGTCCGGCTCGAATTCGTAGATCGCGCCCTTCAGGTCCGGACCGGCATTGACGGCATCGCCGGCAACCATGGCCGGGATGATCTGCTGCACGGTCGGCACCTGGCTGATCACCGACTTGAAGTTGTTGTAGAAGACATGGGCGACGTCGAATTCGCCGGCCTCGAACATCGCCAGCGCACGGTCGGCGATTTCCTGGGCCTCGGCAAAGCCGACGCGCTTGGCCTTCGACAGATCGACGGTGTCGACGATCTTCGAGGCATGGTCGCGACGCAGCTGGTCGCGGCCCTTCTTGCCGACGCAGAGGATTTTCACCGTCTTGCCGGCGGCCGTCAGCTCTTCGATCTTGCGACGCGCGAGCTTGACGATCGAGGAGTTGAACGCGCCGCACAGGCCGCGTTCGGCGGTAGCGACGATCAGGAGGTGAACCTGATCCTTGCCGGTGCCGATCATCAGCTTCGGTGCGGTGTCGGAGCCCGTCTGGGCGGCCGACAGCGACGCCATGATGCTGGCCATACGCTCGGCGTAAGGACGCGCCGCTTCGGCGGCCTCCTGGGCGCGGCGCAGCTTGCTGGCTGCCACCATCTTCATCGCCTTCGTGATCTTCTGGGTCGACTTGACCGAGTTGATCCGAACGCGCAGTGACTTGAGGCTAGGCATGAAGCTCTACCCTTTGGTTCAAGCGGCTCAGGCGAACGTCTTGGCGAGCTCTTCGAGCACCGCCTTCAGCTTGGCTTCCAGATCCGGCGTCAGGGCCTGCTGTTCGCGGATGCCCGACAGGATGTCAGCGTTCTTCGACTTGATGGTGCTCAGCAGGGTCTGCTCGAAGCGACCGACCTGGGCGACCGGCAGCTTGTCGAGATAGCCCTTCACGCCGGCATAGATCGAGACGACCTGCTCTTCGACCGGCAGCGGCTGATACTGCGGCTGCTTCAGCAGCTCGGTCAGACGCGCGCCGCGGTTCAGCAGGCGCTGGGTCGCCGGATCGAGATCCGAACCGAACTGGGCGAAGGCGGCCATTTCGCGATACTGCGCGAGTTCCAGCTTGATCGAGCCGGCCACCTGCTTCATCGCCTTGATCTGGGCGGCCGAACCGACGCGCGACACCGACAGGCCGACGTTGATGGCCGGGCGGATGCCCTTATAGAAGAGCTCGGTTTCCAGGAAGATCTGGCCGTCGGTGATCGAGATGACGTTGGTCGGGATGTAGGCCGACACGTCGCCCGCCTGGGTCTCGATGACCGGCAGGGCGGTCAGCGAACCGGCGCCCATCTTGTCGTTCATCTTGGCGGCGCGCTCGAGCAGGCGCGAATGGATGTAGAAGACGTCGCCCGGATAGGCTTCGCGGCCCGGCGGACGGCGCAGCAGCAGCGACATCTGGCGATAGGCGACGGCCTGCTTGGACAGATCGTCATACACTATCACGGCATGCATGCCGTTGTCGCGGAAGAACTCGCCCATGGCGCAGCCGGTATACGGCGCCAGGAACTGCAGCGGCGCCGGCTCGGAGGCAGTGGCGGCGACGACGATGGAGTATTCCATCGCGCCGGCTTCTTCCAGGGTCTTCACGACCTGGGCGACCGTCGAACGCTTCTGGCCGACCGCGACGTAGATGCAGAAGAGCTTCTTCTTCTCGTCGCCGCTGTTGGTGGCCTTCTGGTTCAGGATGGCGTCGATCGCCACCGCGGTCTTGCCGGTCTGGCGGTCGCCGATGATCAGTTCGCGCTGACCGCGGCCGACCGGCACCAGGGCGTCGAGCGCCTTCAGGCCGGTCTGCATCGGCTCATGCACCGACTTGCGCGGGATGATGCCCGGGGCCTTCACTTCCACGCGGGCGCGGGTGACGTCCTTGAGCGGGCCCTTGCCGTCGATGGGATTGCCGAGCGCGTCGACGACGCGGCCGAGCAGACCCTTGCCGACCGGCACGTCCACGATGGCGCCGGTACGCTTGACGGTGTCGCCTTCCTTGATGCCGCGGTCTTCGCCGAAGATCACGACGCCGACATTGTCGGTTTCGAGGTTCAGGGCCATGCCCTTCACGCCGCCGGGGAACTCGACCATCTCGCCGGCCTGAACCTTGTCGAGGCCATGGACGCGGGCGATGCCGTCGCCGATGGAAAGAACCTGACCGACTTCCGAAACCTCGGCTTCGGCGCCGAAATTCTTGATCTGGCTCTTCAGGATTTCAGAAATCTCTGCGGCGCGGATATCCATCACGCAACACCTTTCATGGCGGTCTTCAGATTATTGAGCTTGGTGAGGATCGACGCATCGATCATGCGCGATCCGAATTTGACGATCAGGCCGCCGATCAGCGAGGGATCGACCTTGGCGTTGATCACGACATTGCCGGCAGCGGTGGACGACAACGAAGACTTGATCTGGGCGAGCTGGGCGTCGTTCAGCGGCACGGCCGAAACGACTTCGGCCAGCGCTTCGCCGCGATGATGGCTGAGCAGCTTCTTGAAGCCGGCGATCACATCGGCCAGCACGAAGAGGCGGCGGTTGGAGGCCGCGACGCCGAGGAAGCGGCGGACCAGATCGCTGAAGCCCGCCTTTTCGGCGACGGCGCCGATCGCCCGGGCCTGGTCTTCGCGGCTGAAGACCGGCGAACGGACCAGACGGACGAGATCGGCCGACCCGGCCAGCATGGCCGAGAGCTGATCGAGATCCTTGGCGACGGCATCGAGCTGACCGGCGTCGCGCGCCAGATCGAACAGCGCTGTCGCGTAACGGCCGGCAATGCCGGTAACGAGCGAGGATTCCTGAGCCACGAAAGCCCCTTCTTCTTCATGGACCGGAGCATCGGAACGGGACTCGCCGCATCGGCTTGCGGCCAGCCCCTCGACGCTCCACTTAAGACGTTGACAGACTTAAGGAATTTTCGGGGAGACTATAGCTTTTTTACGGCCCCCCCGGCGCGAAAGCCGCGTCTAGTTAGCATACGGGTATTAGCGGCGCAACGGTGAGGCCCGCACTGCAAACCGGGCCATTTGCCGCACTTCCCCGCCAGGTCATAAAGCGTGCGCTCCGCGCACGGATTTCGCTGGTGAGGCGCTCGTTCTGCTTCGCTGAGCTTCGTTTGGCTTCGCGCGTGTTCGTTTCGCTTCGTTTGCGTTCGTTTCGGCTCGTTCGGCGTCGCTGCGGCCGGGCACGCCCGACCCAGACGCTGCAGCCTACCATGAAAATAAGAACATATAAAGAACATACTTACGTAAGCAGGCTAGCGCAAGGTTTCCTGGAAGAAACTGGTCCAGTGCGGCACGGCAACGAAACGGTCCCCGACATAGCCGCTGTGGTAGCCGCCGTAGCGGACGCATTTGGCGAAGGCACCCCAGATATCCTGCCCGGCCGTGACCGTGCCGGAATTCAGGTCGGTGACCTTGTTTGCCTCAACCAAAAGATTGCAGGCGGCGTAATGCGGGCCGGTGCTGTTGCGCACCCGCCGGTAGGGCGCATCGAAACTGTGGCCCACGCCGGGCAAGACGATAATTCGCGCCGCCCCGCCCCGCCCGTTCATCCAGGGCACATAGTCTTCGCAATAGCGGCTCGGGGTTTCGTCATCCTCGGCGCCGGCGATGAACAGGAAGGGCACCGGCAGATATGAATCGCGCAGCGCGTTCCTCAGTCCGCAATAGCCATACATACCGACCACCGCATCAGGCGGCTGCGCCGTGAAGGGCCTGCCATAAAGCCGCGTCACGTTGCGGTTGACGGTGTCGTGAATCCATCTCTGCACCAGCGTTATCGCCGCGCCGCCGCCTTGGCTTTCACCGATGCTGCCGACTTTTGCAAAGCCGTGCTGGCGCAACCAGGCTGCTGCAGTCAGGCTGTCGAAAGCCATGTTGAATTCGTTGCCGCCCTTCTGTGCAGCGGCGACATAGTCGTGGTGTGTCACGGTAATACCGCGCGGCGTCCAGTGATCGATCACCAGCGCGGCGAAACCGGCCTGACGCGCGGCATCGGCATACTCGAACAGCCGCGAATCCAGCCCCTGCGAGCCATGCGTGATCATGATCGCCGCAGTGGCGCCGGGCCGGGCGAAGAAATAGCCGGTCGCCTCCATGCGATGGCAGATCACCGGTGTTCCGGTACAGGCGACGCTGGGCCAGGTGACTGTTTCGCCATTGGTGGGCGTGGCGCGTTTTCCGGCATCGCCCGGCGTAACGCAGGCCGCCAGCAGGAGCAGCAGGCCGGGCGCCAGCTGCCGCAGCATGCTTTATTTGCTCAGCACGCGCTGCACGGCTTTCTGCCAGCCGGCATAAAGCTGGGCACGGGTCGATGCGTTCATGCGCGGTTCGAAACGGCGTTCGCAGTGCCAGCCATAGGCCACCGCATCGAGCCCGGCATAGACGCCCGTCGCCAGCCCGGCGAGATAGGCCGCACCGAGCGCCGTGGTCTCGATCACGCGCGGGCGCTCCACAGCGACATCCAGCATGTCAGCCAGGAACTGGCAGAGCCAGTCGTTGGCCACCATGCCGCCATCGACGCGGATCGCCGCCGGTGCCGGCGCGCCATCGGCCTTCATCGCCGTGGTGAGATCGCGCGTCTGATAGCCGACCGATTCCAGCGTGGCGCGCGCGATATGCGCGCGACCGGCATCAAGCGTGAGGCCAAGGATGGCAGCGCGCGCATCCGGGTCCCAGTAGGGCGCACCGAGGCCGACAAAGGCCGGCACCAGATAGACGCCGTGATTTTCCGGCACCTGTGCGGCGAGGGTCGCGGTCTCGGCCGCGCCGTCGACGATCTTCAAGCCGTCGCGTAGCCATTTCACGGCAGCGCCGGCGACGAAGATCGAGCCTTCCAGCGCGTAGGTCGTCTCGCCATTGAGGCGATAGGCCACGGTGGTGAGCAGGCGATTGTTCGACTGCACGGGTTTGCCACCGATATTGACCAGCGCGAAACAGCCGGTGCCGTAGGTGGATTTCACCATGCCGGGCTGGAAACAGGCCTGCCCGAAGGTGGCGGCCTGCTGGTCGCCGGCGATGCCAGTGACCGGCACGGCATGACCGAGGATATCCACCGATGCGACACCGAATTCGCAGCTGCAATCCTTTACATCGGGCAGCATCGCCGCCGGCACATGAAATATCTTCAGCAGCAGTTCGTCCCATTGCTGCTGCACGATATCGAACAGCATGGTGCGCGAGGCATTGGTGGCATCGGTCGCGTGGACTTTTCCGCCGGTCAGGCGGAACAGAAGATACGAGTCGATGGTGCCGAAACAGAGTTCACCCTTCTCGGCGCGCGCCCGCGCGCCCGGCACATGATCGAGCAGCCAGGCGATCTTGGTGGCGGAAAAGTAGCTGTCGATCAGCAGGCCGGTTTTCTGCTGCACCAGACTGCCGACGCCATCGGCAACTTTCTGGCGGCAGGTTTCCGCCGTGCGGCGATCCTGCCAGACGATGGCGCGGTGGATCGGGCGCCCCGACTCCCTTTCCCACACCACCGTCGTCTCGCGCTGATTTGTAATCCCGATGCCGGCGATGTCGCTGCCGCGCAGGCCGGCTTTCGCCACCGCCTCGCGCATCAGGCTCTGCACATCGCGCCAGATTTCCTCGGCATCGTGTTCCACCCAGCCATCGGCCGGATAATGCTGGGTCAGTTCCTTCTGCGCGGTCGCCACCGGCAGACCCGAGGCATTGAACACGATGGCGCGGCTGGAGGTGGTGCCCTGGTCGATGGCGAGGATGTGGTTCGGCATGGCGCGTTATTCGGCCGCGGCAGTTGCGCAGCCTTCGGCCTTGAACACGCGTTTGGTGCTGGCGGGGAATTTCACCAGCTTCGAGGCCGGGCGGATCGGCCGCGCCACCAGATTGCCGGTGCAGTTCGGGCAGCGGCCTTTCAGCACGGTCTCCGCACAGTCGGCGCAGAAGGTGCATTCGAAAGTGCAGATGCGCGCCAGCTCGGACTCCGGCGGCAGGTCGCGGTTACAGCATTCGCAGTTCGGACGCAGGTCGAGCATTTCAGGCTCCTTTCGCGATCTGGACGGCTTTTTTCGCAATGGCAGTGATGCCGGCCCAGTCGCCCTTTTGCACCAGCTCCTTCGGCGCCAGCCAGGAGCCGCCAGCGGCGAAGACATTGGGCAACGACGTGTAGCTGCGCAGGTTGGCTTCGGTGACACCGCCGGTGGGGCAGAATTTCACCTCCGGGAAAGGCCCGGCGAAGCCCTTCAGCGCGGCGGCGCCGCCAGAAGACTCGGCGGGGAAGAATTTGGCGCGCATGAAACCCTGCTCCATCGCGCGCATGATCTCGGAGGCGGTCGACACCGCCGGCAGATAGGGCAGACCGGTATCCTTGGCGCAGTAATACAGCGCCTCGGTCGCGCCCGGCGAGATGACGAATTTCGCGCCGGCCAGCTGCGCAGCGGCGAATTGCGCCGGATTGAGCACGGTGCCGGCACCGACCACGGCCTCGGGCACCTCGGCGGCGATACGCTGGATGGCCTCCAGCGCCGCGGCCGAACGCAGGGTGATTTCCAGCACCGGAATGCCGCCGGCGACCAGGGCTTTGGCCAGCGGCACCGCCTGTGCAGCATCTTCCACCACCAGCACCGGGATCACCGGGCTGCGGGTCAGAATGGCATCCAGCGCAGCGGTACGCTCGGCGGTTTTATCGACGGCCTTGTCCGGCATGAGTCCTCCCTTGTTTGATGGGAAGGATACGCGCGGGATGCAGCCGGCTTCAAGTCATCCGAAGTGCGGAGGCGGCGGGCCGCATCGCGCTCAGACCTGCTCCTTCAGCTTGCCGCGATGATAACGCCGGATCACGGTGTCGTCCGGCGGGAAATGCTCCGGCTGCAATGCCGTCATCTGTGCCTGGATGCAGAGCCAGCGCCCGTCTTCCAGCACATAGGTGTCGGTGTAGAAGGTCATGCCGGATGTGGCGATGTCGCCGTTGCGCCGCGTGTAGCAGGTCACGGCGCTGACCAGCGCGACGGAGTCGAAAATCTCGATCCGCTCGTCGCGATAGTCCCAGTAGGTGATGACGTCCGGGTCGAAGCCGGTCGCCCAGTAGGCAAGGTAGTCGGCACGATACATGCGACTGCCATCGGGCATGATGCAGAGAAAGCGCGGATGGATGATCGCCGCATGCGACGCCACATCGTTGGTGACGAAATTGTGGATGAATGTGGCATTCAGCCGGCGCAACGCGACCAGTCTGGTATCCTGCAGCATGAAATCTCTCCCCTATCGATGCCGATATCCTTGTATCGGCCTCTCAAGGACGGCGATGCAATGACGTGCGGCGTCAATCCAGCAGGGAAAAATCGGGTTCCGCCGCCAGCCGGCGGGCGAGCTGCGCGGTGGCGTCGTCAGCGGGGAAAAAGCCTTCGATCTTGATCTGCTGCAGCGTGATGTCGCGCGGCATGGCAAAGGTCGTCAGCGTGACAAAGAAGCTCAAGTCATGCCTGCCGATCTGCAACTGCATCGGCACCACGGGCGCGTCATGGCCGTTCGCGCTGAAGGCCGCCGGCATATCGGGATAGCGCAGCAGGTCTTCGCGCAGGCGGGCAGCGGCATGGCTGAGGCCCTGCGTCGCCTCGCGATGCAGCACCTGCAGATAGGCGGCGGTAAACGCGTGCCAATTCGGCATGAAGCGCCGCATGCCGCCGGGATGACACATCACATGCATCACATTCTGCGCCAGCTCGGCCGGGACATGATAAAACGGCCGCAGTACGCCGAGGATACGCGCGGCAGCCGTGTTGCGCTGGCGCAGGTTCCAGGCCTCGTCGACCAACAGGGCCGGAAACGGTTCCTGCTGCGCCAGCATGAAATCCAGCGCCTGCTGCACATGACCCAGTTCGGGCGCATTGAGCGGCACTTCGCTGAAGACCGGCGCGAAGCCGGCGGCGATCAGCAGGGCATTCTGCGCCGCCAGCGGAATATCCAGCACACTCGCCAGCAGCACGACCATCTCGCGGCTCGGCTGCGACTTGCCTTTTTCCAGGAAGCAGAGATGCCGGGTGGAGATCCCGGCTTCGGTGGCGAGGCTGAGCTGGCTCATGCGACGTTCCGCGCGCCACTGCCGCAGCAGATCGGGGAAAGCGGCGCGCGCGCCGCGCGCCGGGGAAGCCACCAGCATCTCGTTCATGCCGGCCAGCCTAGACCCGGCGGGTAAACGCAACAATTACCTTTGAGGTTAATCCGACTTTTCCAGACTTTCCGGGCGCTTACTCGCGCAAGCCGCCGCTTTTCAGGATGAAATCGGCGATCTCGGCGACGCCCTTCTCGGCCTTCAGGTTGGCGAAGATGAACGGCCGAACCCCACGCATCTTCTTCGCGTCGCGGTCCATCACCTCGAGCGAGGCGCCGACCAGCGGGGCCAGATCGATCTTGTTGATCACCAGCAGGTCCGAGCGCGTGATGCCGGGGCCGCCCTTGCGCGGGATCTTGTCGCCGGCCGAGACGTCGATCACGTAGATGGTGATGTCGGCCAGTTCTGGCGAGAAGGTGGCGGCCAGGTTGTCGCCGCCGCTCTCGACAAAGATCACATCGAGGCCGGGGAATTTCTTCTGCATGTCGGCGACGGCGGCGAGATTGATCGAGGCGTCTTCGCGGATCGCCGTATGCGGGCAGCCGCCGGTTTCGACGCCAGCGATCCGCTCGGGCGCCAGCGCATTGGCGCGGGTGAGGAATTCGGCGTCTTCCTTGGTGTAGATGTCGTTGGTGACGACGGCGATATTCCAGTCGTCGCGCAGGTGGCGGCAGAGCCGTTCGACCAGCGCGGTCTTGCCCGACCCGACCGGGCCACCGATACCGACACGTAAGGGATTCGAACTCATGAGCGGAACAGCCTCGTATACTGGGTTTCGTGCATCATAGAGGTGAGATCGACCATCGGCGAGGCCGTACCGCAGTCGTCCAGCGGACAGGCCAGCGCACAGGGTACGACGCTCTCGACCACCGGCATGAGCGCAGCCAGCGTGCGCTGGCCGTCGGTCTGGCCGAGCGGGATCAGGCGCACGGCAGCCGAGACCAGATTGGCGGCAAAGGCATGCAGATAGGCGGCGAGCACGGTGTCGACCGCGAGGCGGTGCGCGCCGGCGGCGACGCCGACAGCAATGCAAAGCGGCACCGGCTTGTCTTCGCGGAGCGCAGCGAAGGCGTCGAGCGTTGGCGAGGCGCCCCAGGCGGCGCGGGTGACGGAGAGATAGGAGCCGCCCTGCTGCGTGCTTTCCAGCGCCATCTCCGCCGTGCCGCGCCAGGCGGCGGCCAGATCGGCCAATTCATCCAGCCGGGCCAGATCGTCGCAGGCCGCATGGGCCTCCTTCAGCAGCACCGCATCGACCCAGCCGGCGCCATGGCGCAGGATATGACCGATCCATTGCGTGAGCGTGGCGACGTCCTTCACCCGGCCGGTCTCGACCGCATATTCGACGCCATGGCTGTAGGAAAACGCGCCGATCGGATAGCTCGGCGAGAACCAAGCCAGCAGGCGATAAATATCTGGTAATGGCGTATTGCCCACCGGAAGACCCTGTCCGCCACGGTCACGAACTTAGCATAAAACCATACTTATCCGAAACGCGGAACGCGCCCCGCCACTGTTTGCAAAAAATCCAGAAGACTGATAATTCCTTACATATGTTGTCAATTCGAACCATCCAAGGCTTGGCGCAACGCGCCCTCCTGCTTTTCGGCCTCGTCTGCCTCCTCGCCCTGGCCTATTCCATCTTCAATCGCTGGGGCGGCCTGCAGGACGCCGCGGCCTGGCGCGAAGCGCTGCTGTTCTACGTTCTGCCGCTGGGGCTAGTAGCCGCCATTTGCTTCTTCTGCGCGTTTTCGCGGTGGGCAGATCCGCTATTCTGTGTCCTGATGTTTGCCGCCGCTTATGCAGCGCTGTTCGTCTGCGAAATCTATCTCCAGAATCTCGAATTCGACCAGAATGCCAAGCGGCAGGAAGCCGCTAGGAAGCTCGGCTACGAGTTGGATACCCGTGAGGTGGCCGACGTAGCCGCAGCGCTGCGGCGCGAAGGCCATGATGCGATCGCTGTCATCCGCAAGCATAGCGATCCCAACCTGATGCCATTCGGCACCGTGCCCAACGCGCTGGCCGTGGTCTGCAACGAGTTTGGCCCGTGGTACATCGTGCGCAGCGACCGCTATGGTTTCAAAAACCCAGACAAGATCTGGGATGATCCTGGCGGGTCGGACGTGATGGTGCTGGGCGACTCCTTCGCCTACGGACAGTGCGACCCGGTCACCGGCGGCTTTGCCGACATTCTGCGCGGCAAGGGGCTGAGCGTCCTCAACATGAGCATCGGTGGCAATGGCCCGGTGCAGAACCTGGGTACGCAGATCGAATATGGCACGCTGAAGCCGCCGAAATACATTTTGTGGATGCACTACGCCGGGAACGACCTCAGCGGTCTCACGCAGTTCCGCAGCCATGCGATGTCGATGCGCTACGTCGAAGACCCAGGCTTCCGACAGAATCTGCCCGCGAAAACCGCCGAGATCGACCAGCTGTTGCGCCAGGCCGAGAAAGACATGCTGGCGCTGGCCCAGACCCGTCCGGTCAAGCCCGGTTTCATCGATTATGTGACACAGCCGAAGTTCCTGTGGCGAACCGCGCGTCTGTATGCGCTGCGCGCCACTTTCGGCATGGCCCGGAACACCGTTGATGATACAGATTTCCCGCTGTTCCAGCGGATTATCGAGCGCGCCAGGGATGTGGCGCGCAGCCAGGGAGCCGAACTGATCATCGTCAGCATCCCGGCAGTGCAGCAGCTCGGCAAGCCCGAGGATGCCATGCAACGGGAAACCCGGGCGACAGTGGAATCTGCCGGCCTCCGGTTCTACAATCTGAAACAGGACTATGAACGGCAACCCGACTACAGGACGCTATATGCTTACGGTAGTGCAGGGGGGCATCTGACGCCGGATGGCAACCGGTTGACGGCTGAACTTCTGTTGCGGATTTTGCGTCCATAAACCGGCCAGCGGGACCCAGGGTTTTCGGCATGAGTAAAGAAAGACAGTTCGGCCTCCTCCTTGGCGCCGTCCTCGGCGTCATCGGCCTGTGGCCGCTGTTCCATGCCGAGAGCCCCCGACTCTGGAGTCTGGTGCCTGCCGCGGCGTTGCTGGTCGCAGCGCTGTTCTTGCCCGGCCTGCTACGGCATCCGCTGAAATGGTGGATGAAGCTGGGCGAGCTGCTGCATGTGATCACCTCGCCGCTGCTGATGGGGCTGATCTTCTTCGTAGTGTTCACTCCGGTCAGCCTGCTGCTGCGCCTACTGCGGAAGCGGCCGATCGCGATGGGACCCGACCGCGCGCGCAAGACCTACTGGATCCCGCGGGAACAGCCCGCGCCTGGTAAAGGCTCAATGGAGTTCGGGTTCTGACATGCAATTCCTCGGCGAACTCTGGCGGTATATTCGCGTCAGGAAAAAATACTGGCTGGCGCCGATCCTGTTTGCCTGCCTTCTGCTCGGCGGCCTGATCGTCGCCACTAAGGGCAGCGTCGTCGCGCCATTCATCTACGCAATCTTCTGACGGTATGTACATCCTCGGCATTTCGGCCTTCTATCATGACAGCGCCGCCGCGCTGCTGCATGAGGGCCGCGTCGTCGCTGCCGCGCAGGAAGAGCGATTCACCCGCAAGAAGCACGATTCCAGCTTCCCCGGCCAAGCCGTACGTTACTGCCTGGCCGAAGCCGGTATCAGGCCAGACCAAGTCGATCACGTTGCCTTCTACGACAAGCCGTTCCTGAAATTCGAACGCCTGATCGAAACCTATCTATCTTTCGCTCCGCAAGGCTTCACGTCGTTCCGGCAGGCGATGCCGTTGTGGCTCGGCGAGAAATTCTTCCAGCGTCGGCTCCTGTCGGACGAGTTGAAGAAAATCGACGCAGGCGTCGACTGGCGTAAAAAGCTGTTGTTCTCCGAACATCATTACAGCCACGCCGCCAGCGCCTACTATCCCTCCCCCTTCGACGATGCCGCCGTACTGACCATGGATGGCGTCGGCGAATGGACCACGACATCGCTGGCTTACGGCCGCGGAAGCGATCTCCATATCCTGAAGGAGATCCACTTCCCGCATTCGCTCGGCCTGCTGTATTCAGCTTTCACGTACTATACCGGATTCAAAGTCAATTCCGGCGAATACAAGGTTATGGGTCTCGCGCCCTATGGGGAACCGAAATACGCCCAGCTGATTCGCGACCACCTGATCGACATCAAGGACGACGGCTCCTTTCGTCTCGATATGCAGTATTTCGATTACTGCACCGGTCTGACCATGACCAACACGCGCTTCGACGCCCTGTTCGGCGGCCCACCGCGCAGACCCGAGGATCGGCTGGAGCAGCGACATATGGACCTAGCCGCGTCGATCCAAGCGGTAACGGAAGAGGTGGTGCTCCGACTGGCACGCGACATCCGTGAGGAAACCGGCGCCCGCAATCTTTGCATGGCCGGCGGCGTGGCACTCAATTGCGTCGCCAACGGCCTGCTGGCACGTGAAGGCGTCTTCGAGCGCATCTGGGTACAGCCGGCAGCGGGGGATGCCGGTGGCTCGGTCGGGGCTGCGCTGGCCGCCTGGCACCATCATTACGGCAATCCGCGTCTGCCGCTGAACGGCCGCGACCAGATTGCCGGCAGCTATCTCGGCCCGAGTTATGCGCAAGAGGATGCGGAACACCGGCTGCGCGCCGCCGGCGCGGCCTTCACCGTGCTGAGTGACGACGAGCTTTTCACCACGGTGGCCGGAGACCTTGCAGAGGGCAAGGCGGTTGGCTGGTTCCAGGACCGCATGGAGTTCGGCCCGCGCGCGCTCGGCAACCGCTCCATTCTCGGCGACCCGCGTTCGCCCGCGATGCAAAAAATGCTCAATCTGAAAGTGAAATATCGCGAGAGCTTCCGGCCATTTGCCCCGGCCGTACTGCGCGAAGACCTTTCAGAATGGTTCGAATTTTCCGACGATTCGCCCTATATGCTGATGGTGGCGCCGATCCGCAAGGATCGTCAGCGCAGGATGACGGAAGCCGAAGAGCAGTTGTTCGGTATCGACAAGCTGAATGTACCACGCTCCGACCTGCCGGCTGTGACACATGTCGATTACTCCGCACGCCTGCAGACAGTGCATGCCGACACCAACCCGCGATTCCATCGCTTGATTTCAGCCTTCAAGGCCGCCACCGGCTGTCCCGTTCTGGTCAATACCAGCTTCAACGTCCGCGGCGAACCGATCGTCTGCACGCCGGAAGATGCCTTCCGCTGCTTCATGGGATCTGAAATCGAACTGCTGGTCGTCGGCAACTGCGTGCTGCGCAAGGAGCAGCAGAATCCGGCGCTCAAGCTCGACTACAAGAACAATTTTGAACTCGACTGATCGCTGAAAGGATCAGTGCTTGTGGTCATGGTCGTGGTGGTGATCGTGCTCATGGCCGGGATCGTCGGCATGAGGATGCACATGGGCATGGCCACCATGGCGATGCTCCGGCTTGCCGTAGCGCGAACCCAGCCCGTAAGGATGCGAGGGATCGTGATTGTGCTGGCCGTAGGCGCCGCCTTCGGGATCGAAGGGTGCCTCGATGGCCTTCACCTGCGCACCCAGGCCTTTCAGCATGTCGACAATGACATGGTCGTCGCGAATGAGAATACGGTCACCGCGGATTTCAGCCGGCAGATGGCGGTTGCCGAGATGCCAGGCGAGGCGTGCCAGCAGTTCGGGCGTCGGCGCCGTGACCTCGATCAACTGTTCCGGCGCCGCCTGCACCTCGATATAACCACCGCTCTCCAGTTTCAGCCCGTCGCCATGGCGCAGCACGGTGGCCTCGGCGAGATCGAGCAGAAACACCGTGCCGTCATCGGCGGTCAGGCGGATGCGGCGGCGATGGCGGTCATGCTGCGCCAGCGTGACGGTGGCTTTGCGCTCAGACGCAGGCCAGTGGCCGACGGGAATGACTTGAGTTGCTTTCAGCATTGCCTACCCCACCAAACAACACGTCATCCTCGTGCGTGGCCCGAGAATCTTTCTCCATTCGGCCAGAGATGGTCGGGTCAAGCCCGACCATGACGCGTTGTATATGTATCATCAAAACAGAAAATACCGCTGCGCCATCGGTAGTACTTTCGCCGGCTCGCAGGTCAGCAGCTTGCCATCGGCGCGCACGACATAGGTTTCCGGATCGACCTCGATCTTCGGCATATAGGCGTTGTGCACCATGTCCTGCTTCTTCACCTTGCGGCAGCCCTTTACGGCGACCATGGGTCTGGTGAGTCCGAATTTCGTGGCGATGTCGTTCTGCAATCCTGCTTCGCTGACGAAGAGCAGGCTGGACTGCAGGCTGTTGCGGCCGAAGCTGGCGAACATCGGGCGGTAATGCACCGGCTGCGGCGTCGGGATCGAAGCGTTGGGATCGCCCATCGGCGCCGCCGCGATGCTGCCGCCCTTGAGGATCATATCGGGCTTCACGCCGAAGAAGGCCGGCGACCAGATCACCAGATCGGCGAATTTGCCGACCTCGACCGAGCCGATCTCATGCGCCACGCCATGGCTGAGCGCCGGATTGATGGTGTATTTGGCGACATAGCGTTTGGCGCGGAAATTGTCGTTGTCGCCGGTCTCCTCGGGCAGGCGGCCGCGCTGCTTCTTCATCTTGTCGGCGGTTTGCCAGGTGCGGATGATCACCTCGCCGACGCGGCCCATCGCCTGGCTGTCGGACGACATCATCGAAAAGGCACCGAGATCATGCAGGATGTCTTCCGCCGCAATCGTCTCGCGGCGGATGCGGCTGTCGGCAAAGGCGACGTCTTCGGGGATGCGCGCATCGAGATGGTGGCAGACCATCAGCATGTCGAGATGCTCGTCCACGGTGTTGACCGTGTAGGGCATGGTCGGATTGGTGGAGGACGGCAGCACATTGGCCAGCCCCGCGACCTGAATAATGTCCGGCGCATGGCCGCCGCCGGCGCCTTCGGTGTGGAAGGCGTGGATGGTGCGGTGTTTGAAGGCGGCGATCGTGTCCTCGACGAAGCCGCTTTCGTTCAGCGTGTCGGTATGGATCGCCACCTGGATGTCATGCGCTTCGGCCACGTTCAGGCAGTTGTCGATGGCAGCGGGAGTCGTGCCCCAGTCCTCGTGCAGTTTCAGACCGCAGACGCCGGCGGCGATCTGCTCGATCAGGCCGTCGGGTTTCGCTGCATTGCCCTTGCCGAGCAGGCCGATATTCATCGGAAAAGCTTCGGCCGCCTGCAGCATGCGCATGATATGGAACGGACCCGGCGTGCAGGTGGTGGCGCTGGTGCCCGCCGCCGGGCCGGTGCCGCCACCCATCATGGTGGTGACGCCCGAATAGAGCGCCTCTTCGATCTGCTGCGGGCAGATGAAATGGATATGCGCGTCGAAACCGCCGGCGGTAACGATCTTGCCCTCGCCGGCAATCGCCTCGGTGCCCGGGCCGATAATGATGTCGATGCCGGACTGGATATCCGGATTGCCGGCCTTGCCGATGGCATGGATGCGGCCATTCTTCAGGCCGATATCGGCCTTCACGATGCCCCAGTGATCGAGGATCAGCGCATTGGTGATCACGGTGTCGACCGCGCCGGCGGCATTGGTCACCTGGCTCTGGCCCATGCCGTCGCGGATCACCTTGCCGCCGCCGAATTTCACTTCCTCGCCATAGAGCGGCGTGTTAGCGCTGTAGCCATCCTTGCCGGAGGCAGCAGACGGCGGCGAGGCGGTGAAATCTTTCTCCACCTCGATAATAAGATCGGTATCGGCCAGCCGCACCTTGTCGCCCACGGTGGGACCGTACATGCCGGCATAGGCCTTGCGGGGAATGCGGTTTGCCATCGTCTGTATTCCCCCCTTACAGCTTGCCCATGATATCGGCCCGGAAGCCGTAGACTTCGCGCTTGCCGGCAAAGGACACGAGATTGACCGAGCGTGTCTGGCCCGGCTCGAAGCGCACCGCCGTGCCGGCCGGAATATCCAGCCGCATGCCGCGAGCTTTGTCCCGGTCGAATTTCAGCGCCGGATTGGTTTCGAAGAAATGATAGTGGCTGCCGACCTGGATCGGCCGGTCGCCGGTATTGGCGATCTCCAGCGTCATGGTCGGCCGGCCGGCATTCAGTTCGATCTCGCCATCGGGGGTGATGATTTCACCGGGGATCATGCCATCACCTCTTCCACCCTCATTGTCATGGCCGGGCTTGACCCGGCCATCCACGTGCGAGGGTTCTGTAGAACGGTTTCAGTCCGGGACAGGCAGTAAGACGTGGATGGCCGGGTCAAGCCCGGCCATGACACAGAGAGAGAATGCGATGACATCGTCATTCCCATCACCGGATCGGATTGTGCACGGTCACCAGCTTGGTGCCGTCCGGGAAGGTGGCCTCGACCTGGATCTCGTGGATCATCTCGGGAATCCCCTCCATCACCTGCGCCCGGGTGAGCACGGTGGCACCAGCCTGCATCAAATCGGCGACCGAGCGGCCGTCACGCGCGCCTTCCACGACGAAATCGGTGATCAGCGCAATGGCTTCCGGGTGGTTCAGCTTCACGCCACGTTCCAGCCGGCGGCGCGCCACGTTGGCGGCCATGGCGACCAGCAATTTGTCTTTTTCGCGGGGCGTCAGATTCATGACCGCTCCCCTCCCCCTGCTACTGTGGCGATGTCAGACGGTAAGATAGCGGCGGACGTCGTCGGCATCCAGCCGGGACGCATCGCCTTCGACCACCACCTCGCCGCGCTGCAGCAGGATGAACTGGTCGGCCAGGGCGCGGGCGAAGTCGAAATACTGCTCGACCAGCACGATGGCCATGGTGCCGCGATTGGCCAGGTCGCGGATCACCCGACCGATATCCTTGATGATCGAGGGCTGGATACCCTCGGTCGGTTCGTCCAGCAGCAGCAGCCTGGGGCGCGTGACCAGGGCCCGCGCAATCGCCAGCTGCTGCTGCTGTCCCCCCGAAAGGTCGCCGCCGCGCCGGTTGCGCATCTCGTGCAGCACCGGGAACAGCGCGAAAATGTCGTCCTCGATCTTACGCGCGCCCCTGGGGAGCGGGGCCAGGCCAGTCTCGAGATTTTCATAGACGGTCAGGCGCGGAAAGATTTCGCGACCCTGCGGCACCATGGCGATACCACGCCTGGCCCGCTCATGCGGTTTGAGCGCAGTGATGTCCTGGCCTTCCCACATGACCTTGCCTGAGCGTACGCCCTGCAGGCCGACCAGCGCGCGCATCAGCGAGGTCTTGCCGACGCCATTGCGGCCCAGCACACAGGTGATCTTGCCCACTTCGGCAGTGACGCCGACATCGCGCAGGGCATGGCTGGCGCCGTAGTAGAGATTGAGATTGGCGGCCTGCAACATCTTTTAGCGCCCCAGATAAACTTCGATGACGCGCGGATCGTTCTGCACGTGATCGACCGTGCCTTCCGACAGCACGCTGCCCTCGTGCAGCACAGTCACTTTCGCGCCGAGATCGCGCACGAATTCCATGTCGTGTTCGACGACCACCAGCGTGCGCTCGCCCTTCAGCGTCAGGATCAGTTCGGCGGTCTGCTTGGTTTCGGCATCGGTCATGCCGGCCACCGGCTCGTCCAGCAGGATCAGCTGGGTGTCCTGCACCAGCAGCATGCCGATCTCAAGCCACTGTTTCTGGCCATGGCTCAGCGAACCGGCGATGTCTTCCACCTTGGCATCGAGCCCCACCGTATCCAGCGCCCAGCCGATGCGGTCGAGCGCCTCGGAATTCAGCCGGCCGAGCAGGGTTTTCCAGGCGCCGCGCGCCGATTTCAGCGCCAGTTCGAAATTCTCGAAGACGGTGAGATTCTCGAACACCGTGGGTTTCTGGAATTTGCGGCCGATACCGAGATTCGCGATCGCCACCTCGTCCAGTTTGGTCAGGTCGATGCGACCAGCGAACAGCACTTCGCCGGCATCCGGCTTGGTCTTGCCGGTGATGATATCCATCATCGTGGTCTTGCCGGCGCCATTGGGCCCAATGATGGTGCGCAGCTCGCCTGGCGCCACCATGAGGGCGAGATTGTTGATCGCTTTGAAGCCGTCGAAGGATACGCTGACACCATCGAGATAAAGCTGCGTATCCGAAACGCGAACCTTGCCCACGACTTCGGGCGCGAGACCGGCGGTGGCATTTTCGACCAGCACGGAAGGCAGTGGCATGGCGGGGCGCATCACTCGGCCCCCTTTTCAGCGGCCTTGCTGTCGTCGCGCGCAAAGGCGCGTTTCTGGGCGCGCCAGGCCTGCCACTGGCCGACCATGCCGACGATACCCTTCGGGAACAGCAAGGTGGAGGCGATGAACAGGCCGCCGAGCACAAAGAGCCAGAGTTCGGGTGCGGCCCCCGTGAGCCAGGTTTTCACCAGATTGATCACCACGCCGCCGAGGATGGCGCCATAGAGCGTGCCGCGACCGCCGACCGCCACCCAGATCGCGATCTCGATGGAATTGGCCGGCGAGAATTCGCCCGGATTGATGATGCCGACCTGCGGCACATAGAGCGCGCCGGCGATACCCGCGAGTAGCGCCGACAGCACGAAGGCGAACAGCTTGGCGGCCGTGGGCGAATAGCCGAGGAAGCGGACGCGGCTTTCGGCATCGCGCACCGCGAGCAGCACGCGGCCGAGTTTCGACCGCGTCACGAAACGGCAGAGCAGGAAACACAGGCCGAGGACGATCACCGAGGCGATATAGAGGCCGAGGCGGGTATCCTGCGACTGGATCGGGAAGCCGAGAATATCCTTGAAGTCGGTGAGGCCGTTATTGCCGCCAAAGCCCATATCGTTGCGGAAGAAGGCGAGCCAGAGCGCGAAGGTCATCGCCTGGGTGACGATGGAGATATAGACGCCGGTGACGCGGCTGCGGAAGGCAAACCAGCCCAGCACCAGCGCGAGAATACCCGGCGCCAGCAGCACCATCAGCATAGCAAACGGGAAGCTGTCGAAGCCCTGCCAGTACCAGGGGAGTTCCTTCCAGTTCAGGAAGACCATGAAATCGGGCAGCTCGGGATGGCCGTAAACGCCGCGCGTGCCGATCTGGCGCATCAGATACATGCCCATGGCATAACCGCCGAGCGCGAAGAAGGCGCCATGGCCGAGGCTGAGAATGCCGGCATAGCCCCAGACCAGATCGAGGCTGAGCGCCAGGATCGCGTAGCAGGCATATTTGCCGAGCAGCGGAATGAGATAATCCGACAGGTGCAGGACGCTGCCGCGGGCCGGCAGCACATTGAGCAGCGGCACCAGCACGATCAGCACGAAGCCGATGGCGAGAAATGCGGCCCAGCCGCGGCGGTCCAGCAGCGGGCGTGGCTGGGCGAGCGTCTCCAGTTTCTCACGCATCGGCGGAACGCCCCTTCGCCGCGAACAGCCCGCGCGGGCGTTTCTGGATGAACAGGATGATGCAGACCAGCACGACCACCTTGCCCAGCACCGCGCCAGCCACCGGTTCGAGGATCTTGTTGACGACGCCGAGCGTGAGCGCGCCCACGAGAGTCCCCATCAGACTGCCGACGCCGCCGAAGACGACGACCAGGAAACTGTCGACGATGTAGATGGTGCCGAGATTGGGCGAGACGTTGCCGATCTGGCTGAGCGCCACGCCGGCCATGCCGGCGATGCCCGACCCCAGCGCAAAGGTCATGGCGTCGACGCGGGCGGTGGGAATCCCCATCACGGCGGCCATCTGACGGTTCTGCGTCACCGCGCGCATATGCAGGCCGAAGGCGGTGCGTTTAAGGATCAGCGCGATCAGACCCAGTACCAGGAAGCAGAAGATGATGATGTAGACGCGGTTCCAGGTGATGGCGAGGCCGCCGGCAATATCGATGGCGCCGGTCATCCAGCTGGGATTGGCGACTTCCTTGTTGGTGGCGCCGAAGATGCTGCGCACCGCCTGCTGCAGGCAGAGGCTGACGCCCCAGGTGGCCAGCATGGTTTCCAGCGGGCGGCCGTAGAGGAAGCGGATCACGCCGCGTTCGATGGCGACGCCCACGGCGGCGGCGATCAGGAAGGCGACCGGCAGCGCGACGATCAGATAGGCGCCGATCCAGCCGGGCGGGAAGAAGGCGCGGAAGATTTCCTGCGTCACGAAGGCCGAATAGGCGCCCAGCATGATCATCTCGCCATGCGCCATGTTGATCACGCCCATCACCCCGAAGGTGATGGCGAGGCCGACGGCGGCGAGCAGCAGCACCGAGCCGAGCGAGATGCCCTGGATGAAATTCTCGACGTAGGAATAGAGCGTGATCTTGGTCTGCATCCGGTCGAAGGCCTTGACCAAAGCCGCCTTCACATCCGGATCCTGCTCCTGGTTGAGGCGTGCCTGCAGCAGGGCGCGCACGCGCAAATCGGAGGCCGTCCCCAGCACGGCGATGGCCTCCTGCCGCTTCACCTTGTCGGGATGCGCGATCTCGGCGGCCGCGAGGCTGAGCGCCATCACGCGTTTCACGCCCTCGACGGTTTCGCGGCCATAGGCCTCGCGCAGCAGTGCCACGGCTTCTGGCGTGGCATTGTCGAGCAGTGCATTGGCGGCGATCCGGCGCGCGGCCGGGTCGGCGCTGCTCAAGCCCAGGCGGCCGACCGCGCCGCGCAGCACGTTGCGCAGGTTGTTGTTAACGAACAGCGGATCGAGCGCGTTCGACGGCACCGTGCCGAGGGTGGCGCCATCCAGCGGCGAGGTCAGCGCGATCTCGTTGCCGCTCTGCGCGCCAATCACCATCAGTCCATCGGATTTGCGCAGGAACAGCCGGCCGTCGGCCAGGGCGCGAAATACCGGAATGGCGCGCACATCGCCCAAGGCCGTCAGCGCCTCGATGGCCTTGCCCTTGTCGGCGAAACTGTCGCTCTTCAGGCCTTCGAGCGCGGCGGCGAAGTCGACCGGACCGGCACTGGCGGCGGGTGCCGCACCGGCCAGCAGGGCTTTCGCATCGTCGGAGACGGCGATGGCCTGCAGGTCTTCCGGCTTCGCCATGTCCTCGATATCGCCGGTGGCGGCATTGGTGACGACGATCATCTCGCCGTCTTTCTCGCCGATCACCACGGCATTGTCGGAAAGGCGCAGATAGAGATTGCCGGCGGCCAGCGCGGCCAGCGCGGCCTTCGCCTTGTCGTCGCTGCTTTGCGTCAGCGCCGCGATGGCGGGTTTCGGATCGCTGTCGGTCAGACCGGACAGCGTGGCCGCCAGATCCTGGGCGCTGGCGGGGCGCACGCTGGCGACGAGTGCCAGCATCAGAACGACCAGCAGAAGGGGCAGAAATCGTTGCATGGGTTCGAGGACCGCTGCGATTTTTATGGCGATGACAGGAGAAGATTTTTGTTGGGCGTTCCAAGCCCCTTCCCGCGCAGCGCTGCCGCGAAGGAAGGGGCCGGATGCCATGACGCTTAGGCTGTTAGTTCGCGAGGGCGGCGTATTTCGGCTTCTCGCAGTTGCCGCAGACCCAGGGGAAGGTCCAGTCGGCGGTCAGCTTGGCGCTTTCCGGGATGTACTTCGACCAGGCATCGGCCTTCACCGGGCCCTTGGTCTGCCAGACGATGTTGAACTGGCCGTCCGGGCGGATTTCGCCGATCAGCACCGGCTTGGACAGGTGATGGTTGGTGTTCATCACGGCGGTGAAGCCCGACGGCGCCTTCACCTTCTGGCCATACATCGCCTGACGCACGGCATCCACGTTGGTGGTGCCTGCCTGCGCAACCGCCTGGGCCCACATCTTGAAGCCGATATAGGTGGCTTCCATCGGGTCGTTGGTGACGCGCTTGTCGTTCTTGATGAAGGTCTTCCACTGCTTGATGAAAGCGTCGTTGGTGGGGTTCTTCACCGACTGGAAGTAGTTCCAGGCGGCGAGATGGCCGACCAGATCCTTGGTGTCGATACCGGCGAGTTCTTCTTCGCCGACCGAGAAGGCCACGACCGGAATGTCGGAGGCCTTGATGCCGGCATTGGCGAGTTCCTTGTAGAACGGCACGTTGGCGTCGCCGTTGATGGTCGAGACCACGGCAGTCTTCTTGCCCGCCGAGCCGAACTTCTTGATGTCGGCCACGATGGTCTGCCAGTCGGAATGACCGAACGGCGTGTAGTTGATCATGATGTCTTCCTGCTTCACGCCCTTGGCTTTCAGGAAGGCTTCGAGGATCTTGTTGGTGGTGCGCGGATAGACGTAGTCGGTGCCGGCCAGCACCCAGCGCTTCACTTCGCCGCCATCCTTGCTCATCAGGTATTCCACCGCCGGGATCGCCTGCTGGTTCGGCGCGGCGCCGGTGTAGAACACGTTCTTCGAGCTTTCCTCGCCCTCATACTGGACGGGGTAGAACAGCATGCTGTTGAGCTCTTCGAAGACCGGCAGCACCGACTTGCGGCTCACCGAGGTCCAGCAGCCGAATACCACCGAGACCTTTTCCTTCGAGATCAGTTCGCGCGCCTTTTCGGCAAACAGCGGCCAGTTGGAGGCCGGATCGACCACCACGGCCTCGACCTTCTTGCCGAGCAGACCGCCCTTCTTGTTGATGTCGTCGACCATCATCAGGACGGTGTCCTTCAGGGTCGTCTCCGAGATCGCCATGGTGCCCGACAGCGAATGCAGGACGCCGACCTTGATCGTGTCCTGGGCCAGGGCCGGCGCACTGCCGACAGCGACTGCGCCCAGCATGGCGCCTGCCGCGGCCATCGTCCGCATAAACTTGGTCATTGAGACTTCCTCTCCTGCTTTGGCCGAGCCCCCCAGGCCGGCCTGACAAGAAGGGAGTGGCAAGGAGTGTGCCAAGCGGACCATACCGCCGCGGCATGGTCCAATAGCGCGGGTAATGCGCTGATTCCGCACCGCAATATGACGGGATTGTGTCTTTTCCACCGGGACGATTCCGACCTTGGTCGAAACGCAATCCCGGCGGGATATTGCACCTTATTTTGGCAGCATCTTCGTAAAAATTGGGCACGGGTCAAAAAATGGGCAGCACCATCCGCCAATGCAGGAGTCACATGACTCAAATTGAGTCAGAACCGCCACAGCCTCGGCATGGCGGGTCGCAGGCCGAGGCCCGGGCGCAAGACAGACCATAGCCGGGCGAACTGGCGGCGCAGCCGGGCAGCGTCGCTGTCCAGCAGGCGGAGCAGCAGCAGACCATCGATCACCGTCGCACCCCACGCGCAGCCGGACTCATGATCGGGCAACTCGCGCAGACGGTCGCGCGCGCCGCCCGCATCGGGTCCCTGATACAGGATCACGGCCTGCGCCACTGCACCGGCAAAGCCCGCAGGATGGTCGAGCGCAGCGGCAATCTCCCCCTCCAGCCGCGTCGCATCGGTCCAGAGCAGGCGGCCGTCGCGCCGCACCTGCCAGCGGTCGAACAGGCTGCCGGTGCTGAAGCGTTCGCCGCGCGCGATGCGGCCGAACACCGTGATATCGCCGGCGAGCAGCCGGCTGTCGGCTGCGACCGAGACTGCAATCCGACGATGCAAGCGCGCACCGTCGAACAGGATCATCTCCTGTGGCAGCCATTCGAGCATAGCGCCGGATGCCACATCGAGTGTGAGTTCGAGCGCGGCGGCGCTATCATCGGGCGAGCGGTAGATTTTCTCCGCCGCCTGCGGCGTGCAGAGCGCGGCGGCGCCGGCATCCACCGCCACCGACAGTTTCAGTTTATCGCCGCCGGTCAAGCCGCCGGCGGTGGTGATCAGCACGGCAGTGACCGGCTCGCCCGGATCTGGCGAGGGCAGCAGCGCGCGGCAGGGATCCGACTGATACAGATCGGCCAGACGCGTGGCACCGCCTTGCTCTACGCCAAAGCGCAGGGTGAGTGCGCCATTGGCGCGCTGCAGGCGCGGTGCCGCTGCCGCTGTCACCGATTGATCCTCCAAACGAAACGGGGCCCCATCATGGATGGAGCCCCGCAGGTTAATCAAGTGACGGCCGATCAGACGCCCGTGGTCAGACCACCGTGGCATGGCGTTCGATGCAGGTGCGCAGCACCGCATCGGCATCCTTTTTCCACCAGTTGTTGGCCGACATGATCTCGACCTCGCAGAAGCCGTCGTAGCCGACGCCTTCGACCATGGCGCGGATCGACCGGATGTCGATTACGCCATCGCCCATCATGCCGCGATCCAGCAGCAGATCGGCGGTCGGCACCAGCCAGTCGCAGATATGGAAGGCCAGCACGCGCTTGTTCGCCCGTTTGATTTGCGCCGCCAGATGGGGATCCCACCAGACGTGATAAACGTCGACGGCGACGCCGAGATGGCGGTCGTTCGGACCGGACCCCAGCGCATCACAGATATCCAGCGCCTGCGCCACGGTGTTCACGCAGGCGCGGTCGGCGGCATACATCGGATGCAGCGGTTCGATGGCGAGCGGCACATGGGCGGCACGGGCATGTTCCAGCACGGCGGCGATGCCGTCCTGCACCTGTTGCCGCGCACCCGCGAGATCGCGCGAGCCGGCCGGCATGCCGCCGACCACCAGCACCAGGCACTGCGCATTCAGGGCGGCTGCGTCGTCGATGGCGCGTTTGTTGTCTTCGATGGCGGCTTTGCGCCCGGCGGCATCGGCGGCCGGAAACATGCCGCCGCGGCACAGGCCGGTGACGGTCAGCCCGACCTCGCGGATATGTTTGGCGGCCTTGGCCGTGGTGTAGTCAGCCAGCTTGTCGCGCCAGGGCGAGATGCCGGTGATGCCATGGCGCGCGCAGCCTTCGATACATTGCTGCAGCGACCACTGCTCCTTCACGGTCGCCGTATTCAGTGAGAGCGGGCCGGGCTTTGTCATGCCGCGATTCCGTGCGTGGCCAGTACCGCCTTCATGCGCGACGCCGCACGATCCGGATCGCTGAGCAGCCCGGCGGCATCGGCCAGACGGAACAGTTCCGCCAGATGCTGCGCCGAGCGCGTGCTCTGCTGGCCGCCGACCATGACGAAGTGATCCTGATGGCCGTTGAGATAGGCCATGAAGACTACACCGGTCTTGTAGAAGCGCGTCGGCGCCCTGAAGATATGCCGCGACAGCGGCACGGTCGGTGCGAGCAGGTCGTGGAAGGTCTTTTCATCGCCCCGCGTCAACGCGCCCAGCGCGGCCGAGGCCGCCGGCGCGATGGCATCGAAAATACCGAGCAGCGCGTCGGAATAACCTTCTGCATCGCCGGCGATCAGTTCGGCGTAGTTGAAGTCGTCGCCGGTATACATGCGCACGCCTTTCGGCAATTTGCGGCGCATGACGATTTCCTTGTCCTTGTCGAGGAGCGAAATCTTGATGCCGTCGACCTTGGCAGCGTTGGCGCGGATCACCTCGAGGCAGGTGTCCATGGCCGTCATGTGATCGGCATTACCCCAGTAGCCGGTCAGCGCTGGATCGAACATCTCACCGAGCCAGTGCAGGATCACCGGCTGCTTCACCTGGCTCAGGATGCGGTTATAGACCCTGGCGTAATCGTCCGGCGACTTCGCCGCCGCCGTGAGCGCGCGCGAGGCCATCAGGATGATGCGGCCACCGAGCTTTTCGATGGCGGCGCATTGTTCCTCATAGGCGGCGATCACCCTGTCGATGGTGACACCCGGCCCCGGCGCCAGATGGTCGGTGCCCGCGCCCGAAGCCACCACAGCACCCGGCACGTCTTTCGCAGCCTCCAGCGAACGGCGCACCAGTTCCAGCGCATCCTTCCAGTCGAGACCCATGCCGCGCTGCGCGGTGTCCATGGCCTCCGCCACGCCGAAGCCAAGCGACCAGAGATGTTTCCTGAACGCGATGGTGCGGTCCCAGTCGATGGCGGGCGTCAGCCAGGGATCGTGCTCGGCCAGCGGATCGGCCACCACATGCGCCGCCGCATAGGCCACACGGCTGAACGGCGGCTTGGCGGCAGGAAACGCCTTCGGTGTTTTCAGCGTATAGGGCGCCAGCTTGCCGGCGCCGGCAGGCAGGTTGAGCGTCGTCATGATGGTTACGCCTTCAGTTCCGGCAGATCGATCCAGCGGCGTTCCTTCCAGCTCTTCAGGCCGGCTTCGGCGAGCTGCACGCCCTTGGCGCCTTCCAGCAGCGTCCACTTGAACGGCTCGTTGTCGACCAGGTGGCGGATGAACATTTCCCACTGGGCACGGAAACCGTTCATGTAAACCTGATTGTCGGGCACTTCCTGCCAGGTGTCGAAGAAATCGATGGTCTGCGGCACATCCGGATTCCACACCGGCTTTGGCGTGTTGACGCGCGCCTGCGTGCGACACTTGGTCAGGCCGGCGACCGCCGAGCCCAGCGTGCCGTCGACATGGAAGGTGACCAGATCGTCGCGGCGCACGCGCGTAGTCCAAGACGAGTTGATCTGGGCGATCACGCCGCTCTTGAGCTGGAAGGTGGCATAGGCCGCATCGTCGGCATCGGCCTTGTAGGGTTTGCCGTTCTCGTCCCAGCGCTTCTTGATATGGGTGGCGCCGAGGCAGGAGACGCTCTCGACTTCGCCGAACAGGTTGTCGAGCACGTAGCGCCAGTGGCAGAGCATATCGAGGATGATGCCGCCGCCATCCTTGTAGCGGTAATTCCACGACGGGCGCTGCGCCTGCTGCCAGTCGCCCTCGAACACCCAGTAGCCGAACTCGCCGCGCACCGACAGGATTTCGCCGAAGAAGCCGCTGTCGATCAGCATCTTGATCTTCTGCAGGCCGGGCAGGAACAGCTTGTCCTGCACCACGCCATGTTTGATCTTGTATTTCTTCGCCGCCTTCACCAGATCGAGCGCGACGCTCAGCTTCTCGGCGGTCGGCTTCTCGCAATAGACATCCTTGCCGGCGGCCATCGCCTTCTTAAGCAGGCCGGCGCGCGCCTGGGTGGTGGCCGCATCAAAGAACAGGGTGTCGTCCTTGTTCTTCAGCGCGGCATCCAGATCGTCGGTATAGCGTTCGATGCCATGGGTTTTGGCCAGCCGCGCCACCTTGTCGAGATTGCGGCCGACCAGGATCGGGTCGGGCATCACGCGGCGGCCGTTCTTCAGCACCACGCCGCCATCCTTGCGGATCGCACAGATCGAGCGGATCAGATGCTGGTTCATACCCATGCGTCCGGTGACGCCGTTCATGATGATGCCGAGGCGGATATCCTTGCTCATGGTGTCTTGTCCTTTTTTAGGAATTTAAAGTCACTGATTCAGATTCAGGGGGGCGAGGCTGCCCCAATCGGGTTCGGCGCCGGACCCGAAGGCCGTGGCATCCATGACGCTGCGCAGGTCGAGATTGCCGTTGCGGATGTCGAGCCGCACGCGACCCGATTTCGCATCGCGACGATAGAGATCGGGATGGGCGGCGAGGAACGCATCCTGTTCCGCCTGCGGCGCCGTGCCGAAACCGTCGACATAGTGATGGCCGTTGCGCTCGACATCGCTCAAACCCAGCGCCGCCACCAGCACCAGATCCTGCTGCACGGCCAGGCCGGCCTGGCAGGTCAGGTCCTCGCCGGTGATAAAGTAGCCCGAGTTATTATTTTCCTGGCCCCAGTGCGAACACCGCGCCGCGTTCAGGATGGCGCGATAGACGCCCTTGCAGGTTTTCGACGAGATACCGCGATACCCCAGCGCACGCGCCGCGGGGAAGACGTCGTAATCGGCATCCGATTCATCGACGATCAGCGGAATCTCGGCAGCCAGCCTGTCCACCGGCTGGGCCAGTGCAGCGGCGCGCTTGATCGGCTGCTCGATATAAAGGATCGAGGAGATCAGCCGACGCAGCATGCGGTCGGCCTTCATTGCGGCCCAGAGCGCGGCGATGCCATCGACATCGTCATACTGTTCGTTGCCGTCCAGGCTGGCGCGATAGGGTTCGGTCGAGTCATCCAGCACGGCGGCGATGCCCTGCAGGCGCGCCAGGTCGGACTCCACATTGCCGCCGACCTTCAGCTTGAACCAGCGATGGCCGTATTGCGCCACGGCGCCTTCCAGGCTTTCAGGCAGGCCGTCGTTCAACCGCGGCACCGCCACATCGCTGTCGCGCAGCGGATCGATCAGGCCCACGGTATGACGGGCGGCAATATGGCGCACGGTTTTCAGCCCGCCGAGCCAAGCATTGAGATCGAAGCCGGCCAGATCGGGTGTCAGCGACGTGTCGATGCCGAACTGGTTCCGGCCCAGCAGTGCCGTGAAGGGCACGCCGCGCAGACGGCAGAGCGCATCGATCGCGGCACGATCCAGCAGCGCGGCACCATACGAGACCACCAGGGCATTGAGTCCTTCGGCGGCACCCTGCCGCACGAGTGCAGCATGATGCGCGGCGGAATGGCCGAAAGCGGTGCGCGGCGCGGCATCGGAGCCATAGGCGGCTACCGCATTGAGCAGGCTGCGTCGCAGCTGATCGAAATTCTGCTCATTGCTGAGCGCCGGGTTCTTGTCGAACCATTTCGGTGCCATCAGTTCGGCCGCCGACCCCCAGGCGCTGCGTCCGTTGGACAGCGTGATGCGCAGCCGCGCATAGGCCTGAGGCGCCGCAGTGAGCGTCACCACCCCGAAGCGGAAAGGCAGCCGCAGCGTGACCGGCCGTTCGAACAGCTGGATTTCAGCAATGGTGAAAGCGGGCGCCTCGGTCTTCATGCCGCCGCCCCCATCAGATCGCGCAGGAAGCGGATGGAATGCGCGGCGACGCCGGGACCGTCCGGTTCGTAGATGAAGGGCTCGACGCCGAGATCGCCGGCATAGCCATGCTGTTTCAGCGCGGCGATGATCGGCGCGAAATCCATCTCGCCCTGGCCGGGGCCCTTGCGGTTCGGATCGTTGACCTGGATATGGGCGATCAGCCCGCTGGGCATCCATTGCGCGATCAGTTCGGGCACCGACTGCGCCTCGGCCAGGCCGGCCGCGCTGCAATCGATCATGGTGCGGAAGCTGTTGCTGCCGATACCCTCGACCACGCCGATGGCCTCGGCCACCGTATTGATGAAATTGGTCTCGCGGCGCGATAGCGGCTCAAGGCAGTAGATCACACCGGCCTTCTCGGCGGCGCGCGCGGCGTAGCGGAACGCTTCCAGCGCATAACCTTTGGCAGCATGGATGTCGCGTTCGGGCAGCTGGCGCTGCGCCGGCGAACCATGCACCAGATACCGGCCGCCCAGATCGGCGCAGAGCTCGCACAGGCCCTGCATCATCTCGCGGGTGCGGCGGCGCACCGCCGGATCGGTGTCGGTGATCGAAAGTCCCTTGGGCGTGACCAGCAGCCAGTGCAGGCCGGTCACAGCCAACCCGGCCTCTTCCACCGTGCGGCGGACGACCTTGCGTTCGGCGGCACTGAGCGAGAGCGGATCGTCGCTGAGCGTGAACGGCGCGATCTCCACCCCGTCATAGCCCAGCTCGGCTGCCATCGCGCATTGCGCGGCGAAGGGCAGACCGGCGAGAACTTCGTTGCAGAGCGAGATGCGCATTCGACAGTCGATCCAAAAGTAACCAGTCAGTTACTTATAGCGGGAGGCGGCCGGCATCGTCAATTCCTAACTCCGGTTCAGGCGCGCCGGAACGGGCGCAGCGCCAGGGCCATGCCCTGGCCCATGAAGCGACGCGCGGCCGGGATGTTCATCAGGATGGTGAACAGCACCAGAAGGAAAAGGACGGAGGCGATGGGCCGGGTCAGGAAGGGCGTCAGGTCGCCATCCGACAGGCTCAGGCCGCGGCGCAGGCTCTTGTCGAGCAGGTCGCCCAGCACGATGCCCAGCACCAGCGGCGCCATCGGATAGTTCAGGCTGCGCATCGCCAGACCGACGATGCCGAAAACCAGCATGACCAGGATATCGAAGGGCCGCGAAGCGATGGCATAGGAGCCGACGGCGCAGAGCACGAAGATCACCGGCATCACCAGCGCACGCGGTACCAGCAGGATTTTCACCAGCAGCTTGGTCAGTACCAGGCCGTAGATGAGGATGCCGATCGAGGCGAAGAACATCATCGCCACGACGTCGTAAACGAAGGTCGGATTTTCCACCATGATCAGCGGACCCGGGCGCACGCCATGGATCAGCATGGCGGCCAGCAGCACGGCAGCCGGCGCCGAGCCGGGCACGGCAAGCGTCAAAACCGGAATGACCGCACCGGGGATGCAGGCATTGTCGCCGGTTTCGGCCGCCATCAGGCCTTCGACCGACCCCTTGCCGAACTTTTCCTTTTCCTTACTGGCGCGGCGTGCGGCGGCATAGGAACTCCAGGCCGCGACATCCTCACCCACGCCCGGCACGATACCGATGAAGGTGCCGATCAGGCCCGACCGGATTACGGTGCGCCAGTATTGCAGCACGTCTTTGATCCTCGGAATCACCGTGTCGTAGGCATTGATGATGAATTTCTGCGGCTTGTCCTTCATCACGTTCAGCACTTCGGCGAAACCGAACACACCGACCAGCGCCGGGATCAGCGCGATGCCGCCCGACAGGTCGTGGACGCCGAAGGTGAAGCGGTCATAGGCATACATGCCTTCCTGACCGATGGCGGCGATGAACAGCCCGATGAAACCGGCGATCCAGCCCTTCAGCGGGTCGGTGCCGGTCAGGTTGCCCGAGATCACCACGCCGAACACGGCCAGCCAGAAGAATTCATAGGCGCCGAATTTCAGCGCCATCTCGCCCAGGATCGGCGTGAACAGCGCCAGGAAGAACATGCCGATCCAGGTGCCGAGCACGGAGCCGGAGGTGGCGATGCCCATGGCGCGGCCGGCCAGGCCCTGCTTGGCCAGCACATGGCCGTCGAGGCAGGAGGCGGCCGAGGCCGGCGTGCCCGGAATGTTGAGCAGGATGGCGCTGCGGCTGCCGCCGTAGATCGCGCCAACGTAAGTGCAGATCAGGATCAGCAGCGCCTGATCGGACGGCAGCTTCAGCGTCAGCGTCGTCATCAGCGCCACGCCCATGGTGGCAGTCAGGCCGGGCAAGGCGCCGATGATCATGCCGACCAGGCAGGCGCCCAGTGCATACAGGATGGTGACCGGGCTGGCGAAATTGCCGATCGAATGGGCGAAACCGAGCAGGCCGTCAAACATGGATGCGATGCCTTCTACTTACGGCAGGCGGACAAGGAACAGTTCTTCGAAAACATACTGGATCAGCCAGCCGGCCAGCAGGCCATGCACCACGGCAACCGCGATACCGCGCGGTATCTGCCCGGCGGCACGACGCTCGGCATACTGGAAAACGAAAACGAAGATGGCGACATAGATCGCCGTGACCAGCCAGAAGGGCAGCGCACTGGCGACCACCACCAGTGCGTAGACCAGCGACAGGCCGAGGCTGAAAATCAACCGCCAGTGATCGCGCAGGTCGACACGGGCCGCTGTCCGTTTCTGCAAGGCACCGGCGCGCACCGCGCGCAGCAGCAGGATCGCACCCATGAAGGCGATGGCAATGCCGAGCAGGCCCGGCACCAGGCCCGGCGCCGTGTAAATGCTGGCCTGGAACCGTTCCAGGCGATCCATCTTCAGGCTGATCACGAGTATGGCGACACCCAGCACGATCCAGACCAGCGCGGACCAGAAATCGGCGCGCGGCGAGACCGGCACGGCCTCGGCATCGGTAGGCTGGGCGGGGGTCTGGTCCATGATCGCAACTCCTGAAAAGCAAATCGGCCGCCCGGCTCGGTCAAGCCAGGCGGCCGTGCAGTGTCGTCCGGATTACGGCTTCGGAATGCCGATGGTTTCCGGATTGATCTTGGCCTTGCCACCTTCCTGCAGGATCCAGGCAGCGCCCTGGATCGCCGGGAAGGACGCCTTCTTGGCATCGTCGCCGTGACGCGGATCGAAGATCGCGCCCTTGTCGGAGGCATACTTCTTCAGCGCTTCCGAGTTGACGATCTTTTCCGCCCAGATCTTGTTGAGCGTCGCGGTCACTTCCGCCGGCACGCCCTTCGGCACGAAGATGCCGAAATAGTTGGCTTCGGTGCGGAAGTTCGGCAGCGTCTTGGTGATCGGCTCGATCGCCGGTGCGCCGTCGACCACCAGCGGCTTGTCGGACAGCACGGCCAGCGGACGCAGGCGCTTGCCACGGATCATCTCGATCTGCTCGACGCCGAGCTGGCTGGTCACTTCGGTTTCGCCCGACACGACGGAAATCACCGCCGGATTGCCGCCGTCATAGGATACATGCTTGTAGGTGGCACCGGCTGCGCGGGCCAGCGCTTCCGAGCCGTAATGACCCGAGGAATTCACGCCGGCAGTGGCGAACGACACCTGGCCCGGCTTGGCCTTCATGGCGGCGAGCAGTTCGCCGACGGTCTTGTAGGGCGTGTTCGGATTGACGCTGATCACCGACTGGTTGGCGACGGTCAGGTAGAAATCCCAGTCCTTGGCCTGGGTGTCGAGCAAGCCGGACACGGCATAGGACCCGATGTCTTTCGCGGCACCCGAAGCCCAGGTGTAGCCGTCCTTGGGGCCTTCCAGCACGCTCTTGGTGCCGATCGAGCCCGAGGCGCCGGGCTGGTTGACCACGACAACCTTCTGGCCGAGTTCCTTTTCCAGCTCGCCGGCGGTGACGCGGATCACCTGGTCGGTGGAGCCGCCGGCCGCCCAGGGCACGATGATGGTGATCGGCTTGGTCGGCTTCCAGGTCTGCGCAGCGGCCGGCTGGGCGGCGAGGCCCAGGGCACCGACTGCGAATGCAGCCACAGCAATACGAATAGCAAGCTTGCCTTGCATGGCGGTCTCCTCCGTTATGGATCGTAACGATCCTTGTTATCCGCCCAGCATTTCCGATGCCGGGCGGGCTTGTCAACGGAGAAGTAACCGGTCAGTTACGAAATTCGACCACGGGCGAGACGCCCTACTAGGGCCGCAGATAGCCCAGGATCACGTCGGCAGAGTGTTCCATGCGGGCTTTCTGCTCTTTCTGGCTGAGCAGGTTGCGGCCGAAAATGGTCGAGAGCGTGTGGACATTTGAGAAGTAGAAAAAACCGAGCGCCGCAATCGTGGTGTACAGATCGACCGGATCGACATTTTTACGGAACACGCCGGATTTCTGACCGCGCTGCAGCAAATCGGTGATCACCACCAGCAGCGGGGTGTACAACTCGCGGATTTTCTTGGAATCCTTCAGATAGCTGGCCTTGTGCAGGTTTTCCGCATTCAGCAGCGCGATGAATTCCGGATTGCGCGAACAGAATTTGAAATTGAATTCCATCAGGTAGCGCATGCCCTCTTCCGGCTTCATGCGCGCCACGTCGATGGCATGTTCCTCTTCGCGCATCCGGGCATAGGCGTTTTCCAGCACGGTGAGCCAGAGGCCCTCCTTGTTGCCGAAATATTCGTAGATCATGCGCTTGTTGGAGCCCGAGCGCGCGGCGATCTCATCGACCCGCGCGCCAGCCAGGCCTTTCGCGGCGAATTCGACCAGCGCGGCATCCAGGATATTGCGCCGCGTCACGTCCGGCTGACGGCTTTTCTTCGCGGCGGACTTGGCGGGCTTGGACTTGGTCATGGAGGCGCTCTCCCCTTCGCCCAGTCTTGCCGGGCGATGGGGGGCGCCGTCAAGCCGGAGCCGCAGCGCTTACGGGCAGGTGGTTCCGTTGGTAAAGCCGATGCTGCCGCTCGCCGGCGTGCCGTTACACACGCCGCTGCCACGGACGTTGCCAGTCGAGCCGGCATTGATCGTGGTGTTGACGTCCAGATTGGCAATCCGGTTGGTGATGCCGCCGGAGGCGCTCATGCTGTTGCCGGACACCGTGATCGTGGTGTTGGCCGCAGATGCGGCACTGAATGCGGTCATCGTGGTCGCGGTGCCGCTACCCGTGGCCGTCAGGGTGTTGCCTCGCACCGTCGTGGTGCTCTCGCCAATGCTCAAGGCGACAGCACCGTTTGCGCCGCTCTGCGTTATCGTGATGATACTGTTCTCGACCACCACGTTATTGGACCCATCGGCAACCAGCACCGCCGAGCCGCCGGTGCCGCCGCTATAGGCGTTCGATACCGTCATGCCCGTCAGCCTGCCGCCAGCATTCAACTGCACGGCCGAGCCGGCCATATTCGTGCCGCTGATCGACGCGCCGGTATTCACGACAGCCGTACGGCCCGAGGCGCTGCGCACCGTGACAAGGCCGGTCAGAGTCTGATTGGTGGCGAGGCTGACCGTATTGCCGGTGGTAACCTGGAAACTGCCGGCGAGAAGCACCGTGGAGTTGTTGCCGGCCGCCGTGACGGCAGCATCGAGATCATTGCCTGCCGTGCTGGCACTGTTGACCACCGTGAAGCTGCCGCCACCGGCGAGCTGCGTTGCCGTCTCCGGCGCACTGAAACGGCCGACCTGGCTGACCACATCGATATCGCGGACGACCGGATCGGCCATGCGGCGTTCCATCGGCGTCAGCGTCGAGGCGGGCTTGCCGTAGACCTGGAGTGGGATACGCAAGCGCGCCGTGAGAAACCCCTGGCTGCCGCGTGGATCGTCATGCTGCCATTCCGCGCCGAGGCTGAAGCGCGAGCCGTCCCACAGATACGGCACGGTGTCGAATGTCAGTTCGGCGCGGACGCGCGGACCGCTGACATCCGGCACACCGCTTTCGCTGAAATGATAGGCGCCGCCGAAAATGCGGAACTGCCTGTCGGCGCTGGCGTCGAACAGCGGCACCCGCCAGCCGATTTCGGCATCGAAGCCGCCCATGCTGCGCTCTTCGCCGCCCCGGAAAAGTACGGTGGTGCCGGAAACTTCGGCGGTATTCAGGCTGTCGACATTGTGGCTGCGCCGGCCGACCGGTGCGTAGTAATTGGCGCGCAGGTCCCAGTCCTGCGACAGCGCTTCGACACCGAGCGTGACCTGGTTGAAGTGGTTGTCGAGTTCGGTGCGGCGACGGTCGAAATAGCCATAGGCGCCGAGATTCCAGCCGCTCTCGAGCATATGGCGAACGCCAAGGCCGTAATTGCCCTCGTTGCTGTCGTTGTCATCCATGCGGACGCGCAGGCTGGCGAACAGCAGCGTGTCGGCAGATTGCGCGACCGGAATGAAGAGATCGGCCTCACCCAGCGAGCGCTTCGTGCCCGGCTTGGCCTCAAGGTCGATATGCGGACCCCATTTCGGCTGCGCGTCCTGCGCCCTCACCGAAGCAACCTGCGAAAGACCTACGACCACCGCGAGCAGACTGGCGGAATACACGACGCTGCGTGTCACCACAGATAATCCCCCCGGATTAAATTTACTTCCGAGGGTTAAGGCGCAGGCTTCTGTCTGTCAACGGATTTCGACCGCAGCACCGGTCAGCCCAGCATCTCCGGCAGGGTGACCAGTTTCACGCCGGCCTGCTCCAGCCCGGCGCGGATATGGCGGGCCATCGAGACCGCGCCGGCGCTGTCGCCATGCACGCAGATCGAGTCGACATTGCAGGGGATGCGCTTGCCGCTGACCGAGACGATGGCGCGTTCCTGCACCATGCGCAGCACATTCGTCAGGGCCTCGTCGTTGTCATGCACCATGGCATGCGGCTGTCCGCGTGGCACCAGGTTGCCGTCGTCGTCGTAATTGCGGTCGGCAAAGACTTCCTGCGCCACCGGCAGGTTCATCTTCGCGGCCGCGGTTACCATGGCCGAGCCGGCCGGCGCCAGGAAGATCAGGTCCTTCGACACACCGGCGATGCCGCGCGCCAGTGCCATGGCGAGGTCCATATCGGTGGCAGCCTTGTTGTTGATCGCGCCATGCGGCTTCACATGCGTGATCTTGCCGCCTTTCGTCGCCGCCACGCCCATCAGCGCACCGATCTGATAGGCCATCAGCGCTTCGACTTCCTTGTTGCTCAGAGTCATCGGCCGGCGGCCGAACCCCTGCAGGTCGGGATAGGAGGGATGCGCGCCGATCGAGACGCCGTTCTTCACGGCTTCGGCCACGGTCGCCTGCATCACGCTCCAGTCACCGGCATGAAAGCCGCAGGCGACATTGGCGGTGCCGACGACAGTCAGCATCGCCGCGTCGTCGCCCATGGTCCAGGCACCGTAGCTTTCGCCGAGATCGCTGTTCAGGTTGGTCTTCACGGTCATGGGGCCTCCGCCTTAGCGCCAGTGCCCGCTGGGGGCATCCACGGCGCCGCTGATCAGGTTCTGCGTATATAGCGCGTTCAGGTCCATATAGACATCGGGCATTGCCGTACGGATGCCGTCGATCAGCTTGCGCAGCATCTTGGCCTGCGCACGGCGGATGGCCTCGGCCTCGGCGACCGCGATGGCGGCGAAGGTCAGGGTGTCGCCCGGCTTCATACGCCCGACACGCGGCAGGTCGGCGGAGATCACCGTGGCGATCTTGGTATAGCCGCCGGTGGTCTGGCGGTCGGCCATCAGGATGATCGGCTTGCCGTTGCCCGGCACCTGGATCGAGCCGGTGACCACGCCTTCCGAGGCGATATCGGCACCGCGCGTATGCTCGATGGTCTCGCCCTCGAGCCGGATACCCATACGGTCGGCTTCCTTGGTCACGGTGTAGGTCGCCGACAGAAACGTCTCGATACCTTTTGCCGTGAAGCGGTCGTCCTGCGGGCCGAGCACGACGCGCACCGGGCCGCTGCCATAGTCGATCTCATCAGGCAGTTCCCGCTCGTCGCCTTCGGCCGCCATCGCATTCAGCGGTAGCCTGTCGCCGGCCTGCAGCGCGCGTCCCTCGAAGCCGCCGAGACCAGAGCGCATATAGGTCGAGAGACTGCCCATGAAGGGCTGGATGGCGAAGCCGCCGGCCACGGCGAGATAGGCCACGCCGCCCTCTTCCACCGCACCGATGCTGAGCCGGTCGCCGCGTTTGAGCAGCAGCGACCGCCAGGGCCTGACCGGACGCGCCTCGCCGCCGCCGGCAGGCTGCAGGGTCAGTTTCGCCTTGCCGCCCAGCACGACCCGCACGCCATCGGCGGCGGCCGTCACCGTTGGACCGAGATAACCGATCTCGAGGGCGGCTGTATTCTCCGGATTGCCGACCACGGCATTGGCCAGCCGCAGCGCGATGGCATCGGTGGCGCCGGCCACCGGCATGCCCAGCGCTTGCGCGCCGAGGCGACCAAGATCCTGTACCGAAGTCATCAGGCCGGGCGCGACGATTTCGAGGAAGCCGGCGCTCATGGCGTCACCTTGAGCGCCGCGTAATCGAATGCGCCATTCTCGACCTGGCGCAGCATCGCGGCATAGTCATCGGTTGAAACCGCGAAATAGGTCACCTCGTCGCCGGCACCGAGCAGGATCGGCTCCGCACGCGATGCATCGAACAGCCGGAGCGGCGTGCGGCCGAGCAGGTGCCAGCCGCCCGGGCTTTCCCAGGGATAGATCGTCGTCATCGATTCGGCGATGGCGACCGAGCCCTGCGGCACTTTGGTACGCGGCGAGGACCGGCGCGGCAGATGCAGCGCGGCATCGAGCCCGCCCATATAGGCCAGACCCGGCATGAAACCGAGCATGTAGACGAAATACCGTCCGCCGGTATGAATCGCAATTACCTGATCGGTCGTGACCTTGCAGCGGTCGGCCGTTTCGGCCAGATCGAGGCCGAAGTCCTCGGCATAGCAGACTGGCAGACGCCACAGACGCCCGGCGCGCTGCTGCGGCTTGAGCCCGTCGAGCAGCCCGCGCACATGGCCTTCCAGATCGGCGCGGCTGGTGACCAGCGGATCATATTGCACCAGCAGGGCGCGGAAAGATGGAACGGTTTCGACCACACCGGCCGGGCGCGTCTCGGCCAGCGCGGCATGCAGCGCCATCACCATGGCATTGATGCCGCGGTCGATACCCTCGCCGAATTCGACGCTGAAGCCGGTATCGCCGAAGGACCGGATCTGGGGATAGGCGCTCATGCCCGAGTCATAGAACGTGGCGGCTTACGCCACAACAGGAAGCGCCTCGACATCATAGGCATGGCTGAGCTTGCGCTTGAGGATCGGGTCCTCCAGCTCCATTTCGAACCGCGTGCCGGCACGGATGCCGCCGATGGCACCGATGGTGCCGCCGAACATCAGGCTGCCGGGCGGCAGCGTGGCGCTGTTGCTGTAGCGCTGCATCAGATCCGCCGGACTGCGCAGGCCGGACACCGCGCCCTCCTGATACAGGACGCGCTTGCCGTCGATGGTGGCCCAGGCACGCAGCATCAGGCTGTCCCAGTGCGGCAGCACCTCGTCATAGCGCCACAGGCCGTTGCCAAGCACTTTCGAACAGAGCTGCTTCGACAGAGCCACGCCAGCCGCTTCCGCCTTGCGGTCGGTATGGTCCGAGCCGACCGTGACCCAGAGCCCGTCGGCCAGCGAAACGATCACCGGCTCCACTTCGCCCGAGGTATCCGGGCCAAGCACCTGGAGGCGGTCGGTCTGGATCAGCTGGCCGGTGCCAATGCGGTAGAACAGCGGCACATTGCTCGGGCGCGGCACGCCGATGGCGGCCAGTTCCTCGATGTGATGTTCGATGGCATGCGCGTCGCGTCCGGCCCAGCCGGCCACGATGAGCGTGTCGATCTGCACAGCGACGCGGTCGCGCTTGTCCTGCCAGAAACGGTCGAAGGTGAGCATGAGCGGAAATCCTTAGCCGAAAGTCAGTGTTAGCCGAAAGTTTGGGGCAGCCAGAGGGCGATGCCCGGGAATATCGTCAGCAGCAGAATGAGCAGGATCATGATGCCCACGAAGGGCACCGATCCGACGATCACGTCGTTCAGCGTGCCATGCGTGCGCAGCGACTGCACGACGAAGAGGTTCAGACCGACCGGCGGCGTGATCAGTGCCATCTCGATCAGGATGATGATGATGATGCCGAACCAGAGCGGGTCGAAACCCAGCCCGAACATCACCGGCGCCACGATGGGGATGGTGGTGATCATCATGGACAGCGTTTCCATGAAACAGCCGAGGATGAGATAGAATACCACCAGCGCGATCAACATCTCGAATTTCGACAGGCCGAGCCCGGCAATGAAATCGGTCAGCATCGTGGTCAGGCCGATGGCCGAGATGACGAAGTTGAGGAAATAGGCCGCGACGATGATCATCATCACCATGGCCGTGGTGCGCATGGTGTTTTCCATCACCTCTTTCAGCATGGCGATCGACAGCTTTCTGTAGAAAGCCGCCAGCCCCAAAGCCGCCACAACGCCGAGCGAGGCGGCTTCGGTCGGCGTCGCCAGACCGGCATAGATCGAGCCAACCACGACGAGGAAAATGCCGAGCGGCGGCAACAGGTCGATCAAACTGGCAAAGCGTTCGCTCCAGCCAAAGCTTTCCGTCCGGCCGCCCAGCGAGGGCTTCACGATGCAGCAGATCGCGACGAAGAGCATGAACAGCAGCGCCAGACCGAGGCCGGGAATGATGCCGGCGAGATACAGTTTGGGAATCGAGGTGTCGGTCAGCACCGCATAGATGATGATATTGATCGAGGGCGGGATCAGAATGCCGAGTGTGCCGCCGGCGGCCAGCGTGCCGAGGAACAGGCGCTCGTTGTAACCGTGCTTCTTCACCAGCGGCAGCGCTACGGTGCCGACCGTGGCCGCCGTGGCCACCGAGGAGCCCGAAGTGGCGGCGAAGATGGCGCAGGCGCCGATATTGGAATGCATCAGGCCGCCCGGGATCCAGGCGAGCCATTTCACCATCGCGGCATACATGCGTTCGGCGACGCCGGCGCGCAGCAGGATCTCGCCCAGCAGGATGAACATCGGGATCGAGACGAGCAGGAAGTCCTTGGAAGACGACCAGGCCACCTCGCCCAGCGCGAGGCTGAGCGGCATCTTGGAATAAAGCTTGTCGAGCAGCAGGCCGAGCATGCCGAGCGCACCGGCCACCGGAATGGCGGCGGCCAGCAGGGCGAGCAGAAGAATGAGGGTGGTGCCGAGCATCGGGTCAGTCCTGCGGCTTGAGGGACGCGGTATGCGACGCTTCGCTGGCGGCATCTTCCTCGATGGTGCGCGCGCCGGCCAGGCTGCGCACCTTGGCGAGATCGCCGCCCAGCAGCGCGAACAGCGCACGCAGCAGCAGCGGAACAATGGTGAAGAGGAAGAAGACTAGACCGACCAGCCAGAGCGACTGCGGAATCCACAAAGGCGTCGCCAGCGGCGTGGTGGCGCGGGCCTGGAACGCCAGCGAGGTGTCGAGCACGTCCCAGGCCTGCCAGGTCAACAGCGCCAGGAAACCGCCGAAGGCGATCAGGGCGAGAATATCGAGGATGGCGCAGAGCGCCTGCGGCAGACGGATATACAGCGCATCGACGCGCACATTGGCGCGGCGGAGCAGCGTGAAAGCCAGCGCCCAGGTCGTGCCGATGGCGAAGGCATAACCCGAGAGTTCGTCGGCGCCGCCCAGCGAGATCACGAACAGCTTGCGCAGCAGCACGTCGACGGAGACGAGAATGGCGGAAGCGAGGATCATCGTGCCGCCGAACCAGATGGCGTAATGCGACATGCGGTCGGCAAAGCCGAGCCAGCGATCGAGCAGCGCGGTCATGATGTCCCCCGGATTTCGGAAAAATGCAGACGGGGCCGCGTCACACGGCCCCGTCCGTTACAGAGGCGTCAGTTCGCCTTGGCGGTGATGCCGACGATCTTGCCGATGCTGTCGTTCCAGGCCGGTACGCAGTCGCCCGCGCAGCGCGCCGCCCATTTCGGCACGACGGTCTCGGTCATCGCCTTCTTCAGCAGCGCCTTGTCGGATTCGGTGACCGGCACGACGGTCATCTTGGCCTTGGTGCCGAGCTTGCAATTGTCCTTGCCGGCATTGCAGTCGTAACCCTGCTGGGTCTCTTCGGCAGCCGCCTTCCAGATGCGGTCTTCCAGACCCTTGATCTCGGTCTGCAGGAAGGTCTTCACCTTCGGATCGAGACGGTCCCAGGTCTTCACGTTCACGCCATGCATGACATGGCTCCAGCCCAGCGGCAGCGCATAGATATGCGTCGCCACTTCGTACCACTTGGCCGAATTGCCAGACAACGTGCCGGTGATGGCGCAATCGACCACCTTGTTCTGCAGCGCCGGCACCACTTCGTTGAAGGCCAGCGTCACGCCGGTGCCGCCGAAGGCCTCGACGAATTCTGCCAGCGTACGGTTGCCGGTACGCACCTTCTTGCCCTTCAGATCGGCCAGCCCCTTGATCTCGCCGTTGCAGAACAGCACCTGCGCCGAATACGGCCAGATGCCGAGTACCTGCACGCCGAAACGCTCGCGGTAGAACTTGTCGTAGACCGGCTTGTAGGCATCCGAGACCTTGCGGGCGGTTTCGACATCCGGCGACAGGCCGGCGAGGTCGACCGCTTCGTTGCGCGCATCGTCAGCGGCGACATAGCCGAGCACGGTGGAGCCGAAGTCGATGACGCCGAGACGCATCAGGCGGAAGATCTCCGCGCCCTTCAGGCCCATTTCGTTGAACGGGGTGATTTCGGCCGTGACGGCACCCTTGGACTTCTCGGTGATTTCCTTGGTCCAGAACGGCTGCTCGTATTCCTTGTACTGGGTCAGGTTGCCCCAGGCGCCGACGACCTTCAGCGGCGTCTTCGGCAGGTCCTGAGCCAGAGCAGCACCGCTCAGGCCCATCGCCACGGCACCCGCGACTGCGAGCGTCTTGATCATGGATGTCATCTCTTCCCCTCCGTTGTGAATTACAAAATTGCCAAACGACTGTTCTTCAGATCGGTCACCAGCATGTGCCCCGGCGCATGGGTGATGCAGAAATCGGGCTTCACCGTCGCGATCACCGACTGGGGCGTGACGCCGCAGGCCCAGAAGACCGGCAGTTCATCGGCCTTGACCTCGACCGGATCGCCGTAATCGGGTTTGGCGATATCCTTGATGCCGATCAGCTCCGGCTTGCCCAGATGCACCGGCGCGCCATGCACGGCCGGGAAGCGCGAGGTGATCTGTACGGCGCGAATCGCGTCGGCGGGTTTCAGCGGTCGCATCGACACGACCAGCGGGCCATGGAACGGACCGGCCGGCACGGTCTGGATATTGGTACGGTACATCGGCACGTTGGTTCCGGCGCTGATATGGCGCAGCTCGATGCCGTCGTCGACCAGCGCTTCCTCGAAGGAAAACGAGCAGCCGAGCAGGAAAGCCACCAGATCGTCGCGCCACACCGCCTTCAGGTCGCGCACTTCCTCGACCAGCTTGCCGTCGCGCCACACGCGATACAGCGGCAGGTCGGTGCGGATATCGAGGTCTTCGCCCAGCGCCGGGATGCGCGGATCGCCCGGTTCGGAGGCGCCGATCAGTGGGCAGGGTTTGGGATTGAACTGGCAGAAGCGGAAGAAATCGTCGGCCAACGCCTTGGGCAGGATGGCGAGGTTGCCCTGCACGAAACCGGGGGCGATGCCGGCCGTCTGGCCGCGATGCTCGCCGCGCCGAACCGCCAGCCGGGCCTCGCGGCCGCTGGCATAGATCTTCCCTGGGGCAACAGCGTTCATCCCGTCCTCCTGTCTGTGCCCATGGCATCATGACGGAAGCATGACTGTCCAATCGCGAGTTCGGATGGCAGCCGATAAGAAATTCTTATCGGTCGAAAATCGGGCGATCCAGGTTATTTCTGCCTCTTTTCGCGCCGCCGCATTTCAGCCTGCGCCATGTCGCGCGCAATTTCGGTCACCGCCTCGGCCAGATAACTGTCGGGCTTGACCGGATAACAGGCATGGAAATTCAGATCGGGCAAATTCTGTTCCGCTTTCACCACACGCAGGCGCTTTTCGGTCAGTTCGCGCTGGATGATCAGGGGCGGGATCGCCGAGATGCCGATGCCGTCGAGCGTCATGCGCACGATGGTGGACAGCGAGGCATTGCCGTACATGCGCAGGGCCGGCATGTCATGCCGCGTCATCATCTCGCGGATCGCGATATACGGCCGCGTGTTGCGCGGATAGGTGATGATCGGCCAGCGCGCCAGGGTCGACAGCGGCACCGGTTCGGCCCCGAGATCGAGCGACGGACTGGCGATCCAGGCCAGCGGATAGCTTGATAAAGCCACGTTTTTCATGCGTGGTTCGCTGATCGGGCCGAGCACGAAAGCGATATCCAGCTGGTGCGCCAGCAGGCGTTCGCGCAGCAGCGGCGACACATCGACTTCGATCTCGAGCGTCAGCGCCGGATAGACCGTATGCATGCGTTCGATCAGTTTCGACAGCCAGGTATGAACAATGGTTTCGGCCACCCCGAGCCGCACGGTGCCGCGCATCGCCTTCTTCTCGCGCGCCGCATGCAGCAGGTCGGCATGCAGCTGCAGCATGCGTTCGGCATAGGGCAGCAGCTCGTTGCCCTTCGAGGTGAGCGCGATGCCGCGCGGCTCGCGGTCGAACAGTTTCACACTGAGTTCGGATTCGAGCTGCGCGATGCGCTGCGACACTGCCGGCTGCGTGGTGTTGAGCTTGTCGGCAGCGGCGCGGAAGCCGCCGAGATGGGCGACCCAGACGAAGGTTTCGAGATTGCGCAGATCGGCCATCGCTGAAAGTCCGTGATTTTGCTGCCGGACTATAAGCCGTTCTTATCGGGTTCCGGCAATGAAACATTTGTATCATATTGAATATATGCAGAATCAATTGTTGCAAACGCATCCCGGCTGCGGTTCAATCGGGTCATGCCGGACCTGCCGCCCGACCTTTCGCTGAGCGACCGAATTGCCCAGGCCTTTGCCGGCCTGCCGCCGCAGCTGCAGGCGGCGGCCCGCTTCGTGCTGGACCATCCGGACGACGTCGCGCTGCTGTCGATGCGCGAACAGGCCCGCCGCGCCGGCGTGCCGCCGGTGACCATGACCCGCCTGGCCCGCCAGCTCGGTTTCGCCGATTACGCCGCCTTCCGTGACCTGCAGGCGGCGGCTTTGCGGCGGCCGGGCCACACCGCAGAATTCAGCCATCGCGCCGGCCAGTTGCAGCGCCAGAAAGCCCAGAGCGGCGATGGCGCGCTCGCGGCCCAGATCGGCTGGGCCATGGCCGACCATATCGCCGCCAGCCATGACGAAGCCGGCACTGCCGCGCTGATCGCCGCCGCCGCGCTGATCGAAAAGGCGCGCAAGGTGTATTTCCTCGGCCTGCGCTCCTGCCATGCCGTCGCCTTCCACGCGCAATATGTGCATGGGCTGTTTCGCGACAACGGCGTGCTGCTGGACGGCGCCGGCGATACTGGCTTCGACGCGCTGCGCCATGCCGGCCCGGGCGATGTGCTGGTGGTCATCAGCGTCGACCCCTACACAACTGCTGCCGTCGAACGCACAGCTTATGCCGCGAAACAGGGCCTTGGCATCGTGGCGATCACCGACAGCCGCGTGTCGCCGGTGGCGACGCTGGCGCAGGCCAGTATCCTGGTGCCGACCGAGACGCCCTCCTTCTTCCACGCCATCACGCCGGCCTTTGCCGCTGCCGAAACCCTGATCGCGCTGGTCGCGGCGCGCGGCGGCGAGCAGGCGTTGCACGCCATCCGCACAGCCGAGCACCAGCTCGACGCCTTTTCCACCTACTGGTCCCGCCGCCCCCAGCGCAGAAAGCCGAAAGCATGACAAGCCGCATTCTTCACCGCTCGATCAACCATACCTACCCGGTCGCCGTCGGCGGCGAAGGCATCCGCATCATCGATTCCACCGGCAAGCAGTATATCGACGCCTCGGGCGGCGCGGCGGTGAGCTGTCTCGGCCACGGCCATCCCGATATCACCCGCGCCATGCATGAGCAGGCCGACAAGCTGGCCTTCGCCCATACCAGCTTTTTCACCACCGAACCGGCCGAGAAGCTCGCCGACGAACTGATCGCCCATGCACCCAAGGGCATCAGCCATGTCTATTACGTGTCGGGCGGTTCGGAGGCGATCGAGGCGGCGCTGAAAATGGCGCGGCAGTATCATGTCGAACGCGGCGAGCCGCAGCGCCGGCATTTCATCGCCCGCCGCCAGAGCTATCACGGCAACACCGTCGGCGCGCTGTCGGTCGGCGGCAATGCCTGGCGCCGCCAGCAATTCGCCCCGATGCTGATCGAGGCGCATCATATCGCGCCCTGCTTCGACTACCGCGACCGCCGGCCGGACGAGACGCCGGAGGCCTACGGACAGCGTGCCGCCGATGAACTGGAAGCCAAGATTCTCGAACTCGGCAAGGATAGCGTGATCGCCTTCGTCGCCGAACCCGTGGTCGGCGCCACGCTTGGCGCGGTCACGGCCGCGCCGGGTTACTTCAAGCGTATCCGCGAAATTTGCGACACATACGGCGTGCTGCTGATCCTGGATGAAGTGATGTGCGGCATGGGCCGTACCGGCACGCTGCATGCCTGCGAGCAGGAGGGCATCTCGCCCGACATCATGACCATCGCCAAGGGCCTGGGCGGCGGCTACCAGCCGATCGGCGCCATCCTGCTGGGCCAGCATATCTTCGACGCTTTCAAAAACGGTTCGGGCTTCTTCCAGCACGGCCATACCTATCTCGGCCATCCGATGGCCTGCGCCGCCGCGCTGGCCGTGCAGCAGGTGATCAAGCGCGACCGTCTGCTGGAGAATGTGCAGGCGATGGGCGCGCATCTGATGGATCGCCTGCAGGACCGCTTCGGCAACCACCGCCATGTCGGCGATATCCGCGGTCGCGGCCTGTTCCAGGCCATCGAACTGGTGCAGGATCGTGCCAGCAAGAGCACCTTCGATCCGGCGAAAAAGCTGAATGCCCGCATCAAGCAGGAGGCCATGAATATCGGCCTGATGTGCTACCCGATGGGCGGCACCATCGACGGGCGGCATGGCGACCATGTCTTGCTGGCGCCGCCCTTCATCTGTACGAAGGACGATATTAACCTGATCGTCGAAAAGCTCGGCGATGCCGTCGATACTGCCCTTAAGAGTGTTGTCTGATGACCTCTGTTCTGCCTGGTGCCATCATTGCCGTCGCGCCGAACGGCGCCCGCAAGCTGAAACCCGACCATCCGGCGGTGCCGCTCAGTGCCGACGAACTCGGCCTCTGCGCCGCGCAATGCCTGCAGGCCGGCGCCGCCATGATCCACCTGCATGTGCGCGAGCCGGGCAGCGGCAAACATTCGCTGGATGCCGGCCTGTATCGCGAGGCGATCAAGGCGGTGCGGCGCGAGGCCGGCGACGACCTGATCATCCAGGCCACATCCGAAGCCGCTGGCGTCTATGACCGGCACCAGCAGATGGCGGCGATGCGCGCCCTGATGCCGGAAGCCTGCAGCCTGGCCGTGCGCGAAATCCTGCCCGATGCCGAGGCGGAGAAAGACGGCGCTACATTTCTGGCCGAGCTCTACAAGGCCGGGGTGATGATGCAGTACATCCTCTACGCCGCCGAGGACGTGCAGCGGTTTCACGAGCTGAAGGCGCGCGGCATCATCCCGGGCGAGCGGCATTTCGTGCTGTTCGTGCTGGGCCGCTATACGGCCGGCCAAAAGTCCGAGCCGGCCGACCTGCTGCCCTTCCTGCATGACTGGAGCAACACGGACGGCGATTTCGCCGTCTGCGCCTTCGGCCCGAAGGAATCGGCCTGCGCGCTGACCGCATTAGGCCTGAACGGCCATGCCCGGCTCGGCTTCGAGAACAACACGCTGCTGAGCGACGGCAGCACCGCGCCCGACAATGCGGCGCTGATCCGCCAGACCGTGCAGGCCGCCGGCGTGATGGGCCGCAGCATCGCCGATGTGAAAGCGGCGCGGGCGTATCTGCAAAATCTGAGATAACCGCTCCGCCCTCACCCCAACCCTCTCCCCCAAGCGGGAGAGGGAGGGCCCCGCCGCGTAGCGGTGGGAGGGTGAGGGATTTCTACGCCGCGGCCAGCGTGAAGTCCTGTTCCGGCACCGGCGCAGGACGTCCGGCCAGCACGGCGGCGATCACCTCGGCCGAGCCGAAGGCGAGCGTAAAGCCGAGCGCGCCGTGACCGACATTGAGCAGCAGGTTGTCGATGCCGCTGGCATTGAGGATCGGCAGGCCTTTCGGTGTCGCGGGACGCAGACCGGTCCAGGGTTCCATCTGCTGCCAGGTCGAAGCCTGCGGGAAAGTCTCCTGCGCCTGCGCCACCAGCTGGCCCAGCCGGCGCGGGTCGATGCTGTCGTCGGTGCCGACGATATCGGCCATGCCGGCCACGCGCAGTTTTTCGCCCAGCCGCGCATAGACGATCTTGTAGTCGGTGTCAGTCACCGAGACGCGCGGCGCCGCATCGTCATTGGCGATCGGCAACGACAGACTGTAGCCCTTGATCGGATAGATCGGCAGGTCCAGGCCGGCAGTCAATCCGAGCCGGCGACTGGCAACGCCGGCCGCCAGCACATAGGCATCGGCTTCCAGCACGTCGCCGTTTGCGGTTTCCACGCCCAGCAGACGCCGGCCGCTGCGCAGCAGGCGGCGTACCTGGGCGCCGTATACGAATTTGACGCCGCTGTTGTCGCCCGACAGCAATCCTTCGATACCCTGGCACAGGCGATAGGGATCGGCGGCTTCTTCATCGGGCGTATACACACCGCCGACGATGCGATGCGCAATGCTTTGCAGCGCCGGTTCGAGCTTCAGGCAGGCCTCGCGATTCAGCACCTGCTGCACGCTGCCGAGGCGGCTCTGGTAGTCGACCTGTGCCCGCGCGGCCTCAAGGCCGCCCGCACTGCCCTGCACGACCAGCTTGCCCGCGCGGCTCCAGGTGAAATCGAGCCTGCGGATATCTTCCGCGGCATGCAGCACGTCGCGGCTCAGATATGCCAGGCGCAGCAACTTGTCGGTGGTGGCAAAGGCCTGCTCGCGCGTGCAGGCGGCCATGAATCGCAGCAGCCAGCGATACTGGAACGGATCGAAGGTGGGACGGAACCGCATCGGCGTGTTGCGCCCGAACAGGTATTTCGGCAGATCGAACCACACGGCGGGGCTGGCCAGCGGCGCCACGTAAGAGTAGCTGAGCTGCGCGCCATTGGCATGGCTGGCGCCCTGCGCCGTAGTGGGCGCGCGATCGACGACGGTAACGCGGTGGCCGTCGCGCGCGAGACGCCAGGCCGTAGTCATGCCGACCACGCCGGAACCGATCACCACAATGTTCATTCGGAACACTCCATTGCACCGCGACGCAAAGATGCACCGCGACGCACAGAGCCCCGCAGCGGTCATTCAGATCAGACCGCCAAGCTAGGTGGCCATGCGCCGCGCTGCCACTGCCGATCCGGCGGTTGCCCATTACATTGCGTTATGCCATGTCTTGACCGCTTCGCTCCTCTCAGCCGGCTCCGCCATGCAACTGCGCCATCTCGAAGTCTTTCACGCGATCATGCTGACCGGCACGATCACAGCGGCAGCCAAACTGCTGAACATCTCGCAACCGGCGGCAACCCGCCTGCTGCTGCGCGCCGAAGACCAACTCGGCTACAAGCTGTTCGATCGTGTGAAAGGTCGCCTGCTGCCGACGCGCGAAGGCCAGGTGCTGCATGCTGAGAGCGAACGCATCATCAGCGGACTGGACAACCTGCGCAAACTGTCGCGCAACCTGGGTGCCGCCACCAGCGGGCATCTGCGCATCGCCGCCGCGCCGGCGTTGTGTGTCGATCTGATCCCGCTGGCGATCACACGCTTCCGCCAGAAACATGCCGATGTCAGCTTCGAGGTCGAAAGCCGGCAATATGCCGATCTGGTTCGCGTCGTGCTAAATCATGAAGTCGATCTCGGCATCGGCTTCGACATCCAGTCGCATCCCGGCCTCGAGATCCAGACGCTGGCGCCGGCGCAGTTCTACGGCATCTTTCCGAAGTCGATGGACGCGCAGCTGCCGGCCGCCGTGAAGATCGACTGGTTCCGCAAGCATCCCTTCATCGGCCTGCGCAGCGACGATCCGCTGGGTGCCGCCTTCAGCGCCGCGGTCAAGCTGTCCGGGGTGGAACTGGAGCCCATCGTCGAGGTGAAGACCAACCAGATCGCACTCGCCCTGGTCTCGCGCGGCGCCGGCGTGGCGATCGTGGACCAGTATACCGCCGCCTCGCACAATCCCGAGCTGGTGGCGACGCGGCCACTGTCGCCGCGAATCGAGTTTTCCCTGCATACGCTGCGCGCCAAGCACCAGCCGGCCTCGGTTTTGGCGCGGAAATTCAGCGCAACTCTGGCATTGACCGAAAAGACGATTTCCGGCGCGCTAAGCCGCGCCGACAAGACCCATCGGGCTTGACGAAACGGGCCTAAATTGCCTCCATACCGCCAGGTTATGGACATGGCACCGATCCGCATGGCAGAAAAGCCGTGCGGTTCAGCTATCACAGGGTTCAGGAACTGGCCGGCAGTCGCATCGGGGGGCGGCGCCGGCATTGCAGGCCAGGACGTTTCGGACACCGATCCGAAAACGGCCGGCCCGGTTCCTTGTCTGTCCCGATACCGTCGCCCCGGGTTTCAACCATTCCCGGACGGCATCTGCAGTAACGCATGGCCTGGCCAATCACGGCGATGGCCACATACGGAGGAGAAACAATCATGCTGTTTGGAACCAAGCACCTTGCCATCGGTGCTTTCGGCGCGGCCGTGCTGGCCGCCCTGCCCGGCGCCAGCATGGCGCAGCAGAAATTCGTCACCATCGGCACCGGCGGCGTGACCGGCGTGTATTACGCGGCTGGCGGCGCGATCTGCCGCCTGCTGAACAAGGACCGCAAGGCCCATGGCATCCGCTGCTCGGTCGAATCGACCGGCGGGTCGGCCTACAACATCAACACGATCAAGGCCGGCGAACTCGACTTCGGCGCCGCCCAGTCCGACGTGCATTACAATGCCTACAAGGGCGTTGGCAGCTTCAAGGATGCCGGCGAGTTCAAGGAACTGCGTTCGGTCTTCTCGATCCATCCGGAGCCGTTCACGGTGCTGGCCCGCAAGGAAGCCAACATCACGAAGTTCGAAGACTTCAAGGGCAAGCGCTTCAACGTCGGCAATCCGGGCTCGGGCACCCGCGCCTCGATGGAACAGCTCCTCACCACACTGGGCTGGAAGCTGACCGACTTCTCGCTGGCCTCCGAACTGAAGGCCGACGAGCACGGCCCGGCGCTGTGCGACAACAAGATCGACGGCTTCTTCTACGGCGTCGGCCATCCCTCGGCCAACATTCAGGACCCGACCACCACCTGCGGTGCCAAGCTGGTCTCGTTGACCGGCCCGGCCATCGACAAGCTGGTGGCGGAGCATTCCTACTTCGCCAAGGCCACCATCCCGGCCGGCCTGTACAACAACAACCCGCAGCCGACCCAGACCTACGGCGTGCTGGCCACGCTGGTCAGCTCGTCCAAGGTCGACACCGAGACCGTCTATCAGCTCGTGAAGGCCGTGTATGAAAACTTCGACGAGTTCAAGAAGCTGCATCCGGCCTTCGCCAATCTGGACCAAAAGGCGATGATCAAGGACGGCAACTCGGCGCCGCTGCATGACGGCGCCGTGAAGTACTACAAGGAAAAGGGCCTGATGTAAGGCTCTTCGCAGCGATGCGCAGCCGGCCCGTTTTTCGGAACGGGCCGGCTTTTTTTTAAGTAGAAGACCACACCGAATTTCCGGGGGATCGCAATGACCGCCAGCACCACGAACAAGACCGCCACCGAGCAGGAACTGCAGGAGCTCGTCAAGGAAGCCGATCTCGGCGGTCGCGATCCGCAGGGTCCGGTGGCCCGAATCATTCTGGTGGTTGCCGTTGCATGGTCGGCCTTCCAGGTCTGGTATGCATCGCCGCTGCCGTTCCTGTTCGGCGTGTTCATCCTCAACGACACTGAAGCGCGCGCCATCCATCTCGGCTTCTCGGTCTTCCTGGCCTTCACCTGCTATCCGGCCTTCAAGCGGTCGCCGCGCAGCTATATTCCCGTCGCCGACTGGATCTTTGCCATCGCCGGCGCTTTCGCCGCGTCCTATCTTTTCCTGTTCTATCGCGATCTGGCGCTGCGTCCGGGTCAGCCGACCTGGTATGACCTCGTCGCCTCGGGCATCGGCCTGCTGCTGTTGCTGGAAGCGACCCGCCGTTCGCTCGGCCCGCCGATGGTGGTGGTCGCCGCTGTGTTCATTGCCTTCACCTTCGCCGGTCCCTGGATGCCCGATGTGATCCAACACAAGGGCGCCTCGCTCACCAAATTCCTGCAGCACCAGTGGCTGACCACCGAAGGCGTGTTCGGCGTGGCGCTCGGCGTCTCGGCCGGCTTCGTCTTCCTCTTCGTGCTGTTCGGCTCGCTGCTGGAAAAGGCCGGCGGCGGCAACTGGATGATGCAGATCTCGGTGGCGCTGCTCGGCCATCTGCGCGGCGGCCCGGCCAAGGTGGCCGTGGTGTCGTCGGCGCTGAACGGTGTGGTTTCCGGTTCGTCGGTCTCGAACGTCGTCTCTGGCGGTATCTTCACTATCCCGATGATGAAGCGCACCGGTCTGAGCGGCGTGAAAGCCGGCGCCATCGAAACCGCGTCGTCAGTGAACGGCCAGATCATGCCGCCGGTGATGGGCGCCGCCGCCTTCCTGATGACGGAATATGTCGGCCTGCCCTATTCCGACATCGTTAAGCATGCCTTCCTGCCGGCAGTGATTTCCTACATCGCGCTGTTCTACATCGTCGACATCGAGGCGCAGAAGATCAATTCCCGGCCGCTGGAACGTGCGGTGAAGCGCCCGCGCGGCGAATTCTGGTTGCGCCAGCTGATGGGCTGGAGCGGCACCGTCGCCTTCATCTGCGGCCTTTACTATGCCGTGCTGGGCATCCAGGCGGTGTTCGGCGCCGCCGCGCCCTGGCTGCTCGCCATCGGCGGCACCGGCCTGTATCTGCTGTCGCTGTGGTATGCCGCGAAATATCCCGATCTGGAACTCGACGACGCCAGCAATCCCGACATCAAGATTCCCGAAGCCTGGGCCGTCGCGCGCACCGGCCTGCATTTTACCCTGCCGATCATCGTGTTGCTGTGGTGTCTCATGGTGGAGGAAATGTCGCCCGGCCTGTCGGCCTTCTGGGCCACCGCCGCGGTGATGACCATCGTGGTGACGCAGCGACCGATCATCGCCTTTTTCCGCGGCAGCCGGGATTTCATGGAGGCTGCGAAGCAGGGCCTGCTCGACCTGGTCGACGGTTTCAGCCTCGGCGCCCGCAACATGATCGGCATCGGTATCGCCACCGCGACGGCCGGCATCATCGTCGGCACCGTGACGCTGACCGGCATGGGCCTGATGATGACCGACTTCGTCGAGTTCCTGTCGGGCGGCAATGTCATGATCATGCTGTTCCTGACTGCCTTCATCTGCCTGATCCTCGGCATGGGCATCCCGACCACGGCGAACTACATCCTGGTCGCCACGCTGATGGCGCCGGTGATCGTGGAACTGGGCGCGCAGGCCGGCCTCGCCATCCCGCTGATCGCCGTACATCTGTTCGTGTTCTACTTCGGCATCATGGCCGACGTGACGCCGCCGGTAGGCCTGGCCTCCTTCGCGGCGGCGGCCATTTCGGGCGAAGACCCGATCAAGACCGGCCTGCAGGGCACCGTCTATTCGATGCGCACCGCCGTGCTGCCGTTCATCTTCATCTTCAATCCGCAACTGCTGCTGATCGATATCGGCAATACGGGCGAAGCGATTCTGGTGGTGGTGATTTCGACCGTGGCCATCCTGCTGTTCTCGGCCGGCACCATGGGCTGGTTCCTGACCCGCAGCAAACTCTGGGAGTCGGCCGCACTGCTGCTGATCTGCTTCGCCATGTTCCGGCCCGGCTTTTTCATGGACAGGTTCTATGAGCCCTATACGCAGGCGCCGGCCGCACAGCTTTACGATATCGCAGCGCGCCAGCCGGCGGAGGGCCGCCTCCTGTTCGTGGTCGCCGGCACCACGCTGGAAGGCGAGGATGTGACCAAGACGATCAGCCTGCCGCTCGGCGCGGCCGGCGACGGCCGCAAGCGCCTGGCCGATGCCGGCCTGACGCTGGTGCCGATGGGCGACAGGATGCAGGTCGGTGCCATCAAGTTCGGCTCCGCCGCCAAGCGCGTCGGCCTCGAAAGCGGCTTCACCATCGAGCATGTGCTGCTGCCGGCCGACCGGCCGAGCAAGCATCTGATCTACATCCCCGCCTTTGCCCTGCTGGCGGTGGTGTTGGCGCTACAGTTGCGGCGCCGCAAGACTGCGCCTCTGGCAACGGCATGAGCGGGACCGTCGTCCTCTGTTCGGGTGGCATCGATTCCGCCACCCTCGCCTACAAGGTGGCGGCCGAGCGCAGGCTCGACCGCCTGATCTCCTTCGACTACGGCCAGCGCCATCGCCGCGAGATCGAGCATGCCGCGCGGATTGCCGCCGCACTGGGCGTGCGGCATGACGTGGTAGACATCACGGCGCTGGGAAAATTCCTGACCTCATCCTCGCTGATTTCCGGCGGCGATGCGGTGCCGGACGGGCATTACGCGCAGGACAATATGAAGTCCACCGTGGTGCCGAACCGCAACGCCATCATGCTGACCATCGCCTTCGGCATCGCCGCCGGCGCCAAAGCCGATGCGGTCGGCATTGCCGTGCATGGCGGCGATCATTTCATCTATCCCGACTGCCGGCCCGGCTTCATCGAGGCTTTCCGCGTCATGCAGGATCGCGCGCTGGAGGATATGTGGCAGGTCGAGCTGTATTCGCCCTTCCTCACCACCGACAAGGCCGGCATCGTCGCCGAAGGCGCGCGTCTGGGCGTGCCGTTCCATCTGACCTGGAGTTGCTACAAGGGTGGCGAGACGCATTGCGGGCGTTGCGGCACCTGCGTGGAGCGCCGCGAGGCTTTCCACCTTTCCGGCGTACCCGACCCGACTCCGTATGAGGATGCGGACTACTGGCTGCAGGCGATCGCAGCGATGAAGCAGAAAAAAGGCGGCTGAAACGCCGCCTTTTTTTGTCTAGGCCGCCGCGGCGATGCCGAGCCGCTCATCGCGGTCGCGCAGCAGGCGAATGACCGGAATGCTGAGCAGCACCATCCAGGCCTTGCCGATGATCTGGCCGGCCAGATAGTCGAGGCTGCCGAAGGCGAGATAGAGGAAGGCGACCGAATCCACGCACAGCCCGACCAGGCTGGACAGGATTACGGCGCGCACCAGGCCGCGCTTCTGCAGCGGCGTGTAGACGGCGAAATCGGCCAGTTCGGACAGCAGGAAAGCCGCGGTGGAGGCAACCACCAGAGCCGGCGGCGCCACGAAGCCCGACAGCGCGGCGCCGGCGAGGATCGCCGCCAGCGCCCAGCCCTTGCCAAGCCGGCGCTGCACCAGATCGCGCAGCACCAGCGCCAGCCCGATCATCAGCACGCCGCTCGGCGCGGTAATGCCGAACGGGGCAACAGGGATCAGGCAGGGCCCCTGCGGAATACAGACGGTGCCGACATTGCCGATCAGCCAGTTGGCCGCCGGCACGCAGGCCATAAAGGCGGCGAAATAGACAAAACCTTCCAGGCGCAGTCGATCCATAAGAGGCTCCTTCGGGCGGGGGATATACGGCGGCGGCGCGTTTCAGGCAACCCTGCCGGAATCTCCCAGCCGAAACCGCAGCTTAGGCCGCCGAGACGCTGGCCCAGGGCTGCGCGATCTCGACCATGCCGGTGCAGTCGCCGTCGGCGCCGAACATCACCGCGCTGGGGCAGGCATAGTTCAGCGGCAGCGGATCGCGGCGTTTGGCCAGCGCACCGGGGAACCGCGCCATGATCGCCGCCTGCACATCGGCCGCGTGCAGCGGGTCGTACCAGGGCTGGCCCAAGATGCTGGCATCGATGCGCGGCTGGTGGAACGCCGCTTCCAGCGGCAGCTTGTAGTCGATCAGGAAGGACAGGATCTGCATGACGGCCGGCATGATGCGGCGGCCGCCCGAGGCGCCGATCGCCAGCCAGGGCCGGTCGCCGTCCAGCACCAGGGTCGGCAGCATGTTGCACAGCGGACGCTTGCCAGCGCCAATGGAGTTCGGCTGATTGGGCCGCGTATCGAACCACATGATGCCGTTATTCATGGTGATGCCGCTGCCGGGCAGCATGGTGCAGCTGCCGAAGGCAGCCAGCAGCGTCTGCGTCACCGCCACCATGTTGCCGTCGCCGTCGACGACGCAGAAATGGCTGGTGCAGCTCTTGCCATTGTCGGTATCGCCCATGCCGGCCAGCCGCTTTTCGTAAGCGGCCTCCAGCCCTTCGATATAGGCGATGTAGCTCTGCGCCGAGAGCGTGGCGCCGATCTTCGGGCCGGCCACCTCGAAAGCATCGCGCAGGCTGGGCCCGGCCGTGAGATACGGCGGCAGCAGCAGCGTCTTGCCGTGATAATCGTAGCGCAGCGGTTCGACCAGCTGCGCCTTGTAGGCCTTCAGGTCGTCGGCGGAAATCTTCGAGCCACCCTTGGCGAGATCGGCAACGATGCTTTTCGCCAGCTCACCCTCGTAATAATCGCGACCGCCAGCCTTGGCGATCTGGCGCAGGCTCGCCAGCAGCGCGTCGTTCTTGAGAAAACCGCCAGCCTCGGCGGTGGGTGGATAGCCATCGACGAGGAACACGGCTTTCGCCGCCGGCGATTTCGCCAGATGGCGCGCCGCATTGGTGACCTGCAGGCTGAGGAACCAGTCGACCTCCATGCCGCGTTCGGCCAGGCCAATGGCGGGTGCCAGCAATTCGGCCCAGCTGCGCGTGCCGAAAGTCTCATGCGCCAGCCGTACGCCATCCACCACACCAGGCACCGCCATCGAACTGTAGCCATAGATGTTGCGGTCCTCGACCACGGTAGGCCAGCCGAACATGCTGTCGTCTGTGCCGCCCTGCAGCGGATAATCCGCGGGATCGAGTTTCGCCGCGCTGACGGCGCTGAAATTGATCACATGCGCCTTTTTCTTTTTCGCATCCCAGATCTGCATATAGCCGATGCCGCCGATGCCGCTCATCCACGGCTCCAGCACGCCCAGCGCAAAAGAGGTGGCGACAGCGGCGTCGATGGCGTTGCCGCCGTTGCGCAGAACCTCGGCGCCGATATCGGCGGCCTTCTGGTTCTGGGCAGCAACGACACCACGGCGGCTGCTGCCGGCGGATTTCTTGAATTGCAGCGTGCGATTCAGATTCGAGGACATGGACACTCTCTGTGTTTATTCGGCGGCGAAAGGATCGGCGACGCGCGGCCAGTAGGGTCCGCGCACCTTCTGGAACGGAATCTCGGCAAAGTCCGAGCGCATCGCGCCCGGCGCCTGCACATGCAGAATCTCTCCCGCCATCGGCGCGAAGCCGGCATGGAAATGCTGCGTCGACTTCACCACCACGATGGCTTTTGACTTCAGATCGATACCGAACTGCGCGAAAGCACCGGGATGGAAGGTCTGTGTGCGCGTCGAGATCAGCACGAGATCGATATCGCCGGCGATCTGCACCCAGACGGCATCGCCGATGGGCACGTCGCCGCTCAGCGCCGGCTGCATGGCATCCTTCAGGATGCGTTTCACGGTGACAGTCAGATCGAGCGGATCGCCCGAGGTGACGCCGCATTTGCCGCCGACGCGCAGGTCGAGCGTGGCGCCTTCGCCGGCATCGCAGCAGAAGCGCACCGCCATCGGGTCCCAGTACAGGCCGCTGGCGACATTCACGATGCCGCGTTCGACGATACGGCGCAGGATGAAGGTGGCATCGCCCGGCGCACCGCCGCCAGGATTGTCGGTCACATCGGCCAGCACCACCGGGCGTTTCGCCGCGGCAGAGGTGGCGCGGTCGAGCGCCTCATCGATGCCGAGGTTTCGTGTCGCGGTCTGTTCGCGCATGCCCCAGATCTTCTTGCCGAAACGTTCCGCCACCGCAGCGGCTTTGGCGGCATCGCCATCGGCGATCACGACCATCTTGGCGGTGGCATCCGGCACATCCTGCATCGGGAAACCGTGCGCGAACGAGACCGAGAGGATTCCGTCCTTGCCTTCCTGCGCCTGCATTTCCTTGACGAAACCGGTCATCGGTTCGACCGGGGTGCGCCAGAGGTTAATCATGCGGGTGTCGAACACCGCCATCACCGGCTTTGCCGCGCCCTGATGCTTGGCCAGCAGGATATCGTAGAGTTCCTGGGCGCGTTCCTTGCTGTCGGTATGCGGGTATTCCTTGAAGGTGATCAGCGCATCGGCGCTGGTCAGCATCTTGTCCGTGATCGAGCAATGCAGGTCGAGTTCGGCGCCGACGGCGGCCTTCGGGCCCACGATGGCGCGGATTTTTTCCAGCAGGTCGCCTTCGCAATCGTCGTAGCCATCGGCCACCATCGCGCCATGCAGGCTAAGCAGCACCAGGTCGACCGGCATGGCGGCTTTGAGGTCGGCGAGGATTTCATCGCGGAATCCCTCGTAAACCTTGCGGACCGTGACACCGGCCGGCTGGGCGAAAGCCGACAGGCTTTCTGCCACTTCTGCCTGTTGCGCCTCGGCGGCACGGCGCCAGACGTGCAACGGGGCCGAGAACAGATTTTCAGGCCGCCGGGTTGCATCGCCGCGAAACAGCATCCACTCCCGGAAGCCGGCCTCCGCCGTCGGCAGCGGCGAGAAAGTATTTGTTTCTGTGCCTAGGCAGGCAATGAACACTTTCATCGAACCAATTCCCCATAGCTAAAGGTTCAGACCGGCATCGGTCCTTCGACATGGACCAATGTCTCCGGGTTATGCCGCAGACGCCATGGCAACGGGCATGCTGCACAGCGAAACGGCAGAGACGCAACTGCTTGGCAAAAGGGCAAACTTTTCTTGACCGACACCCACCGAGCATGGTCAGCTTTCATTAGCGGTCAAACAATGACAAGGGGGAGTGCTATGCGTTCGCGTCGTTTCCAAATGTTCGTATCCGCCATCGGCCTGAGTATCGGCCTGGGCGTTCTGGCCGGCGCTGCCGCGGATGCCGTGGCGCAGGACAAGAAAACCCTGCGCTTCATCCCGCATGCCGGCCTGCGCATCACCGACCCGATCATCACGACGGCCTTCATGTCGCGTAATCATGGCTACATGATCTACGACACGCTGTTCGGCGTGGACGACAAGATGCAGGTCAAGCCGCAGATGGTGGACAAGTACGAGGTCAGCGGCGACAAGCTGACCTATACCTTCACGCTGCGCGACGGCCTGAAATTCCATGACGGCGCGCCGGTCACCTCGGCCGACGTGCTGGCCTCGCTGAAGCGCTGGGCCGAACGCGACACGATGGGCCAGAAGCTCAACGACTACACCAAGGAATGGAAGGCGGTAAACGACAAGACCTTCCAGCTGGTGCTGAAGGAGCCCTACGGCCTGGTGCTCGATTCGCTCGGCAAACCCAGCTCGAACGTGCCCTTCATCATGCCGGCGCGCATCGCCGCCACGCCATCCACGACCAATGTGCCCGAGGAAATCGGTTCGGGCCCGTTCCGCTTCGTCAAGGGCGAATTCCAGCCCGGCGTGAAGGTGGTTTACGAGAAGAACCCCGACTACCAGCCGCGCAGCGAGCCCGCCACCTTTACGGCCGGCGGCAAGGTGGCGAAGGTGGATCGTGTCGAATGGCTGACCATCGCCGACCCGCAGACGGCGATGAATGCGCTGATCAAGGGCGAAGTCGACATCTGGGAGCAGCCGGCCTTCGATCTGCTGCCGGAGCTGAAGAAGAACAAGGATATCGACATCCGCAACCTGCAGCCGCTCGGCATGAACTACATGCTGCGCATGAACTGGCTGCAGCCGCCGCTGGATAACGTGAAGGTCCGCCAGGCCATCCTGCATGCCATCCAGCAGGAAGACTATCTGGCCGCCCAGGTCGGCGATCCGGAATACTACAAGGTCTGCGGCGCCATCTTCGGCTGCGCCAGCCCGCTGGCGACCGAAGCCGGTGCCGTCGGCACCAAGAAGGCCGATGTCGCCAAGGCCAAGAAGCTGCTGGCGGACAGCGGCTACAAGGGCGAGAAGATCGTCATCATGGCGCCGACCGACCTGAACAGCATCAATCAGCTGCCGCTCGTCAGCGCGCCGCTGCTGCGTGCCATCGGTATGAATATCGAGGTGCAGTCGATGGACTGGCAGACGCTGGTCGGTCGCCGCGCCAAGATGGATCCGATCGATCAGGGCGGCTGGCATATCTTCCACACCGCCTGGGGCACGGCCGATATGATGAACCCGATCGCCAATGCCGGCACCAAGGGTCTGGGCCGGCAGGGCGGCTTCTTCGGCTGGACCGAAGATCCGGTCATCGAGAAGCTGCGTGACGACTATGCCCGCGAGCCGGACGCCGCCAAGCAGAAGGCCATCGCCGAAGCCGTGCAGAAGCGCCTGTACGAAATGGTGCACTACATCCCGCTGGGCGAGTATTTCCAGCCGTCGGCGATCCGCAAGAACGTGGTCGGCAATCTGCCGAGCCCGGCCTACGTTCTCTGGAACATCGAAAAGAAGTAACTGCTGAGTCGGAGCGAGACGCTGGCATGATTGTTGCGTAGTTTTCACCCATGTTGCGTCTCATCCTTTCACGTCTGCTGGCCGCCATCCCCGTCATGGGGGTGGTGGCCATTTTCGTCTTCCTGCTGCTGCGCCTGAGCCCGGGCGATCCGGCTGCGATCCTGGCCGGCGACACCGCCACGCCGGAAAACATCGCCGCCATCCGTGCCGATCTCGGCCTCGACCGCCCGATCCCGGAGCAGTTCGTCACCTGGATTGGCCAGCTGGTCCAGGGCGATCTCGGCAAATCGGTGCTGTCCAAGCAGCCCGTCGCCACGATGATCGGCCAGCGCGTCGAGCCGACCATGTCGCTGGCGCTGACCACACTGATCTTTGCCATCGTGGTCGCTGTGCCGATGGGCATTCTGGCTGCCTGGAAACATGGCAGCTGGTTCGACCGCGGCATCATGGCGCTGTCGGTCGCTGGCTTTTCGATCCCCGTCTTCGTGCTGGGCTATATCATGGTCTATGTCTTCTCGATGAAGCTCGACCTGTTCCCGGCGCAGGGCTTCGCCTCGATCCGCGATGGCCTGCCGGCCTTCCTGGAACGCATCGCCCTGCCTACGATCACCCTCAGCTTCATCTATATCGCGCTGTTCGCGCGCATCACCCGTACGGCGATGCTAGAGGTGCTGAACGAGGATTACATCCGGACGGCCCATGCCAAGGGCCTGAAGGAGCATGTGGTGCTGGTGAAGCATGCCCTGCGCAATGCCGCCATCCCGATTGTGTCGGTGATCGGCATCGGCTTCGCGCTGCTGATCGGCGGCGTGGTGATCACCGAAACGGTGTTCAATATCCCCGGCATCGGCCGCCTGGTGGTCGATGCCGTGCTCGGCCGTGACTATCCGATCATCCAGGGCGTGATCCTGGTCTTCTCGGGTGTCTATGTGCTGATCAATCTGGCGATCGATATCGCCTATGTCGTGCTCGATCCCAGGATTCGTTACTGACCATGCGGCAAGTCTTTCAGCATGCGGCCTTCCGCAATCCATCCGTATTGATCGGCGGCGGCATTCTTCTGGTCCTCCTGATCGTGGCGCTGATTGCGCCGCTGCTCACCGGGCATGATCCCGGCACCATTGCACCGCGCTTCCGCCTGCGCGGCCCGTCCGATCAGTTCCTGATGGGCACCGACATGCTGGGCCGCGATGTCTGGACCCGGGTGGTACATGGTGCGCGCATTTCGCTGTTGGTCAGCGCCGTGGTGGCGAGCATTTCCATCTCCATCGGACTCGTGATCGGCCTGCTGGCCGGGTATATCCGCTGGCTCGACGGCCCCATGATGCGCGCCATGGACGGCATCATGGCGATTCCCGGCATCCTGCTGGCGATTGCACTGGTGAGCTTGAGCGGCGCCTCGCTGCTGACCGTGATCGTGGCCATCGTGATCCCGGAAATCCCGCGCGTTGCCCGCCTGGTGCGCGGCGTCGTGCTGTCGATCCGCGAAGAGCCTTATGTCGAAGCTGCCGTCGGCCTCGGCACGCCGACCGTCAAGATCCTGATCCAGCACATCCTGCCCAACACCATTGCGCCGCTGATCGTGCAGGGCACGTATATCTGCGCCTCCGCCATCCTGGTCGAGGCGATCCTGAGTTTCCTCGGTGCCGGCCTGCCGCCGGAGATTCCCACCTGGGGCAACATCATCGCCGAGGGCCGCGCGGTCTTCCAGCGCGCCCCCTGGATCATCCTGTTCCCCGGCGGCTTTCTGGCCGTCACCATTCTGGCCGTGAACATTCTGGGCGACGGTCTGCGCGACACGCTCGATCCGCGCATGAAAAAGCGGCTGGGGGCGTAAGACCATGCCAGATATGAACTCGGCACCTGTCCTCAGCGTGAAAGACCTGTCGGTCGCCCTGCCCAAAGGCGGCGACCGCAGCCTGGCCGTCGAGAAGGTCAGCTTCGATGTGATGCCCGGCGAAATCGTCTGCCTGGTCGGCGAATCCGGTTCGGGAAAATCCGTCACTGCCAGCACCGTGATGGGGCTGGGCAGCCTGCCCATCGTCAGCGGCGATGTCCGGCTGGAAGGCGAAGACCTGCGCCAGGCCTCGAAGGCCCGCCTGCGCGACCTGCGCGGCAGCCGCATGTCGATGATCTTCCAGGAGCCGATGACGGCGCTCAATCCGGTGCATCGCGTCGGTGACCAGGTGATCGAATTGCTGAAAGCCCATAACTGGAAGGGCAACGGCGTCAGCGCCGAAGAGCGCGTGCAGCAGCTTTTCGCCGACGTGCATCTGCCCGATCCGGCCCGGCTGATGAATGCCTATCCGCACCAGCTTTCCGGCGGCCAGCGCCAGCGCGTGATGATCGCCATGGCGCTCGCGCTCGAACCGGCGCTGCTGATCGCCGACGAACCGACCACCGCGCTGGACGTGACGACGCAGGCGCAAATCCTGCTGCTGCTGCGCGAGTTGCAGCAGAAGCGCGGGACCGGCGTGCTGTTCATCACCCACGATTTCGGCGTCGTGGCCGATATCGCCGACCGCGTGGTGGTAATGCGCTACGGCGAGGTGGTGGAAAGCGGCAAGACGGATGACGTTCTCTATCGGCCGCAGCACGACTATACGAAAATGCTGATCGACGCGGTGCCGCGCCTGAAGCCGCGCGAAGCAACACCGATCACTGCCGAACCGGTGCTGGAAGCGCACGACCTTAGCAAGCTGTACGTGACCCGCAGCATGTTCAAGGGTGTGCGCGAAGTGCGCGCTGTGGACGGGATCGAACTCAGGCTCTACAAGGGCCAGACGCTCGGCATCGTCGGCGAATCCGGGTCCGGCAAGTCGACTGCGGCGCGCTGCGTCGCCCGCCTGATCGAGCCGACCGGCGGCCAGGTGCTGCTGGATAAAACCGACATTGCCAACCTGAATGTGCGGCAGCTGCATCCGTTCCGCCGCCGCATCCAGGTGGTGTTCCAGGACCCGTATCGTTCGCTCAATCCGCGCCGTACCGTGGCACAGTCGATCATCGAAGGCCCGCTGAATTACGGTACGCCCCGCGACGAGGCGATGGAGCGTGCGCGCAAGCTGCTCAACATCGTCGGCATCGACGCGAATGCACTCGACCGCTATCCGCACCAGTTCTCTGGCGGCCAGCGCCAGCGGCTGGCGATTGCCCGCGCGCTGGCCATGGAACCGGAAATCCTGGTGGCCGACGAGGCCGTCTCGGCGCTCGATGTCTCGGTGCAGGCCCAGGTCCTCGACCTGCTGGAAAGCATCCGCGACCAGTTCGGCATCGCGATCCTGTTCATCACGCACGACCTGCGCGTTGCGGCGCGGCTGTGCGACCGCATTGCCGTGATGCAGCGCGGCAAGATCGTGGAATTCGCCGAAACGGCGCGTCTGTTCGCAGCACCGCAGCACGATTACACCAGGCAGCTCTTTGCGGCCCTGCCGGGCCGCCACTGGCTGGAAGCCGAACGGGCCGTCTAGCTCTTTCTTTCACCGCCGCAGGGAAAGCGATGTCAGCAGCTCTCGATCGTGTCGATCCGACAGGTATCAGGGCAGCGGTCGGCAGCCTGCGCGACGATGCCGTTGCCCTCCTGTCCGATCTGGTACGCTGCCCGTCGCTGCTGGGCGACGAGAAAAGCGCGCAGGATGTCGTGCGCGGCGTGTTCGAGGATATGGACCTGCAGGTCGATGAATTCGCCATCGACGAAGCGAAGCTGAAACAGCATCCCGGCTATTCGCCCTCGATCGTCTCCTACGACGGCCGGCACAATATCGTCGGCACGCACAGGCCGCGCCACGGCACGCATGGCAGATCGCTGATCTTCAACGGCCATATCGACGTGGTGCCGGTCGGCGCGGAGCGGCTGTGGACCAGGCCGCCCTTCGAGCCCTGGATCGACGGCGACAAACTCTACGGTCGCGGCGCCGGCGACATGAAGGCCGGTATCGTCGCTTATATCGTCGCCATGAAGGCGCTGAAGAAAATGGGACTGGAACCGGCCGGCGAGGTGATCCTGCAGTCGGTGGTGGAAGAGGAATGCACCGGCAACGGTGCGCTCGCCTGTCTGGTGCAGGGCTACCGTGCCGATGCCGCCATCATCCCCGAACCGCTGAACGGTATCATGCATGCCCAGATGGGCGTGATGTGGCTGGCGCTGGAAGTCGCCGGCAAGCCGGTGCATGCGTCGGTCGCCCATACCGGCGTGGCGGCCATCGATTTCGCGCTCTACATGTTCGGCGAGCTGAAGAAACTGGAGCGGAAGTGGAATGCCGCCGAGCACCGACATGCCGAATATCACCGCCACGAACATCCGGTGAATTTCAACCTTGGCAAGATCCAGGGCGGCGAATGGGCCTCCTCGGTGCCGACCGCCTGCCGCGCCGATCTGCGCCTCGGCTTCTATCCCGGCATCACGCCGGCCGAGGTGCGAGACACCGTCGAGGAGATCTTTGCCGAGGCGCATCGCCGGCATCCGCAGAGCAACAGTATCGAATACAAGCTGATCTACGAGGGTTTCCAGGCTGAGGGCTTCGTGCTGGACATCAATCAGCCGATGGTGACCACCCTGGCCGAATGCCACAAAAGCATCGTAGGCACCGACGTGACCTTCAACGCCTTCACCGGCACCACCGACGCGCGCTTCTTCAATCTCTATGGCAATATTCCCGCCACCTGCTACGGGCCGGTGGCCGCCAATATCCACGGCATCGACGAATGGGTGTCGATCGACAGCATGCTGGATGTCGCCAGCGTGCTGGCGACCTTCGCTACGCGCTGGTGCGGGGTCAATCATCTCTCATAACCATAAAACCGTTCGCCGCGAGGACAGCATGACCGACCTGCATAACGTGAGCGCCCATGAGCTCTGGATGGGATACCGCACCGGCGCGATCTCGCCAGTCGAGGCGACCAAGGCCGCGCTGAAACGCATCGAGGCCTGGGAGCCGAAGATCAATGCGATGTACCTCGTCGATGCCGAGGGTGCGCTGGCACAGGCGAAAGCCTCCGAGCAGCGCTGGCGCAAGGGCCGGCAACTCAGCCCGCTCGACGGCGTGCCGATCACGCTGAAAGAGAATATCGCCAGCAAAGGCGTGCCGACGCCGGTCGGCACCGCGGCCGCCATCCTGACCCCGAGCGCTGTGGATGCGCCGCCGGCGGCGCGCGTGCGCGAAGCCGGCTGCGTATTTCTGGGCAAGACCACGATGCCGGATTTCGGCATGCTGGCCTCCGGCGTCTCTAGCCTGCATGGCACCACGCGCAATCCCTGGAACCTGAAACGCAACACCGCCGGTTCGTCGTCGGGCGCCGGTGCCGCGATGGCCGCCGGCTATGGCCCGCTGGCGCTCGGCACCGATATCGGCGGCTCGGTGCGCCTGCCGGCGGCGTATAACGGCATCTTCGCGCTCAAGCCCAGCCTCGGCCGCATCCCGATCAACCCGCCCTATCTGGGCCGCGTCACCGGGCCGATGACGCGCACGGTGATGGACAGCGCCATGCTGATGAACCACCTCACCCTGCCCGACGGTCGCGATTACATGTCGCTGCCCTTCGACGAGCGCGACTATCCCAAGCTGCTGGACGGCGAGGTGAAGGGCCTGAGGATCGGCCTGCTGCTGGATGCCGGCCTCGGCCTGCCGGTGCAGCCTGCCGTGCGCAAGGCGGTGGAACAGGCGGCGAAGCTGTTCGAGTCCGCCGGCGCGCGGATCGAGCCGGTGAAACCCTTCATGACCCAGGCGATGGCCGACGGGCTGAACACCTTCTTCCAGGCCCGCGCCTATACCGATTTCGCCGCCATGTCGCCGGAACGGCAAAAGAAGGTGCTGCCCTATATCGCGACCTGGTGCGGCATGGCGGCGGAGTATACCGCCGTCGATGCGATGCGCGCGCTCGGCCAGATCTTCGCCTTGCGCGAAGCCGCTGTCGCCGCCACGCTGCCCTTCGATTATGTGCTCACCCCCACCTCGCCGATCACCGCCTACGATGCCGAGGAGGCCGCGCCGGGCAACGATCCGCAGTTCAAGTCCGAGCACATCCGCTTCACAGCACCCTTCAACCAGTCGGAACAGCCGGCGGCCTCGATCTGCTGTGGCTATGACGGCGACGGCCTGCCGATCGGCCTGCAGATCGTCGGCCGGCGCTTCGACGATGCCGGGGTGCTGCGCCTGTCGCATATCTACGAGCAGATGCGCCCCCAACTGCGCGCCTGGCCGGAGCCGTAAACCGCTTTTCCCGCCGCCGGAAAACCGCTAAGCATCCGCCATGAGCATCGTTATTTCGGGCGGCACCGGCTTCATCGGCCGGCATCTGGTGCGGCAACTGGCCGAGGCCGGCGAGACCGTGCATGTGCTGGCCCGCCCCGACTCTGACGTTACCGCCCTTACCGGCAGTGCCACCGTGCATCGCGTTGCCGACCCGCTGGCGCTCGGGCCTCTGCTGCAGGACCTGCGGCCGCAGATCTGCTTCCATCTCGCCACGCGCTATGCGCATGACACCGCACCGGAGCAGATTCCGGCGCTGATCGCTGCCAATCTCGGCTTCGCCACGCAGTTCGCCGATGCGGCGGCGCGCAGCGGCGCGAAAGCCTTCGTCAATACCGGCACGGCCTCGCAGCTCAATCTGCGCGGCGCCTATATGCCCGCCTCGCTCTATGCCGCCAGCAAACAGGCCTTCGAGGATCTGCTGGTCTATTTCGACCGCCGCGCCGGACTCCCGGCGGCCAGCGTGCTGCTCTACGACACCTACGGGCCGGGCGACACGCGCAACAAGCTGCTGGCGCAGCTGATCGCCGCCGCCAAGACCGGCACGCCCATCGATCTCAGTCCCGGCGAACAGGAAATCGACCTGCTGCATATCGACGATGCGGTGGCCGGTCTGGCGGCGGCTGCGCGCGGATTGCTCGACGGCGCATCGCATCCGGCGCACTACGCGCTGTCCTCGAAACGTCCACTCACCATCCGGGCGCTGGCCGATCTGATCGTGGCGAATGGCGGCGACAGGCTGCAGGCCAACTGGGGGGCGCGGGCCTATCGCGACGGCGAAGTGATGCAGACCTGGAAGGGCGGCACGCCGCCACCGGGCTGGGCGCCGCAGCGCCGGCTGGAAGACTTCCTGCGCGCGGCGCTGGCCTAGCTTCTTGCCTTGGCGATGAAGGCTTCAATCGGGCCGTAGAACTCGGCCTCGAAGGCGCGAATCTTCTCGTCGGGCCAGTCCCACCAGCGAATCTCCAGCAGCGCGGCGACGATCTCGGACGCGAAGCGATGTTTGATCAGCTTTCCGGGATTGCCCGCGACGATGCCGTAAGCCGGCACATCGCGCGCCACCACCGCACCCGCCGCGACGATCGCGCCATCGCCCACGGTGATGCCGGACAGGATCATGGCGCGCGCACCGATCCAGACATCGCTGCCGATCCGCACCGGACCTTTGGTGACGGCATCGGCATTGCCGGCTTCGGGATACAGCAGCTTGGTGCGGAAGGGATAGGTCGAGGCCAGCTGTGTAGGATGATCCGCCCGGCCGAAAATCAACACCTCGGGCCCGATCGAACAGAAAGCACCGACCGAAATCGGCGCCGACGGATGTGGCTGCACGAAATTGCGCTTCGACAGGCCATAGGTATGGCGACCGACGCTGACATGCGCCGGCCAGCCTTCTGGTTTGCGCAGGCCCACCTTCTCACGCAGGCGACGCCAGCCACTCATGCCGCACCCTCCTTGTAATCCGGCCAGGCCGCGTCGCGGTCGTTGATGACAAGCGGCGCAAACGGCCATTCGATGCCGAGCGCCGGATCGTTCCAGCGCAAGCCGCCGGCGCAGCCCGGCTGCTCGCCTTCACTCAGTTCGTAGAGCACGTCGGTCTCGTCGGTCAGCGTCAGGAAACCATGCGCGAAACCGTCCGGCACGAACAGCGCGCGATGGTTGTCGGCGCTCAGCTCGGCCGAGACCCAGCGCCCGCGCGTGACCGAGCCCGGCCGGAGATCGACCGCGACATCGAAGATCGCACCGCGCAGGCAGCGCACCAGCTTGGCCTGCCGCACCGGTGCCATCTGGAAATGCAGGCCGCGCAGGGTGCCGCGCTTGATATTGTGGCTCAGCCCGCCCTGGCGCGGCACGAAATCGATGCCGGCGGCCTTGAAAAGCTCGGTATCGTGCAGGCGATGGAAATACCCGCGCGCGTCGCGGCTCGGCGCGGTCTCGACCGTGAACACGCCTGCGATGCCGGTCGCCGCGATCTGCATGGTCAGAAAATCTGCAATTGCGGAATGGCGATGACGAAATGCCCGTTCCAGTCCCGGATCTGCGCCTGTTCGGCGGCCACTTCGGCCTTGAGATTCCACGGCAGGATCAGCAGGTAATCCGGGCGATCTTCGGCAATGGCTTCCGGCCCACGGATCGGAATCTGCGAACCCGGCAGCAGATGGTTCTGCTTGTGCGGGTTCTTGTCGTAAACCGCGACGATCTCCTGCGCCGTGATGCCGCAATAATTCAGCAGCGTGTTGCCCTTGGCCGCCGCGCCATAGGCGCAGACTTTTTTGCCGTCGGCCTTGGCCGCCGCCAGGAAGCCGCGCAGCTCGTCGCGCACGGCCGCCGCGCGCGGCGCGAAATCGTCATAGGCCGACAGCCGGTCCAGTCCGGCCGCGGCTTCCTTCTTTCGTACCCGTGCCAGCCCCAGTACGTCGGCGTGACCGGCAGCGCGATGACAGACATAGAGCCGCAGCGAGCCGCCATGCGTGGGCAGTTCCTCGACATCGAAGACCCGCAGGCCATGCGCGGCGAAAATCTTTTCGGCCGCCAGCAGCGACAGATAGGAATAATGCTCGTGATAGATCGTGTCGAACTGCACCTGTTCGATCAGGTTCAGCAGATGCGGGAATTCCACCGTCAGCACGCCCTCGGGCTTCAGCAGCACGGCGAAACCGGAGACGAACTGGTTAAGCTCCGGCACATGCGCCATCACGTTGTTGGCAGTCATCAGATCGGCCGCCTTGCCGGCGGCCTTGAGCCGCTCGGCGGTTTCGCGGTTGAAGAACGCGACTTCGGACGGGATACCCTTCCGTTCGGCGACCGCGGCGACGTTGGCGGCGGGCTCAACGCCCAGCACGCCGATGCCGGCCGTTTTGAAATGCTGCAGCAGGTAGCCATCGTTGCTGGCCACTTCGACCACCAGCGACTGCGGGCCCAGTCCGAACCGCTGCGTCATCGCCTCGGCATAGCGGCGGGCATGCTCGACCCAGCTGGTGGCATAGGAGGAGAAATAGGCATAGTCGGAAAAGATCGCTTCTGCCGGCACGTCATGATCCACCTGCACCAGGAGGCAGCTGTCGCAGACGCGGGCATGCAGCGGATAACGCGGTTCCGGCCGGCCGGCCCCGGCCAGCGGCACATAGGAATTGGCCAGCGGCTGCAGGCCGAGATCGACGAAACTGCGCGTCAGCGGCTTATGACAAAAGCGGCACTCACTCATAACCCATCCTCGAAAGCGGCAATCTGGCGGTCGGTCAGCACAGCAGCCTCCGCCCCGGCCATCCAGTCACGATACCATGCCACGGTGGCCTCCAGCGCGGCCTGGGTGGCGAAGCGCGGTCGCCAGTCCAGCGCTCGCACGGCCAGGCGCGCATCCAGCGCCAGCACGCCCTTCTCGCCGATCTCCTGCTGCGGCTCGTGCCGCCAGGCCGGCGCACCGAAGGCCTTGGTCAGGTCGGTAGCGATGGTGCCGACCGTGATGCGCTGATCCTCCAGCGGCCCGAAATTCAGGCTCTCCGGCAGGCCGGGCTGGCCGGCATGCAGCGCCTCGGCATAGCGCAGATAGCCATGCACCGGATCGAGCACATGCTGCCACGGCCGCGTCGCTTCCGGCCGGCGCAGCACCACGCTGTCCTGCCGCTGCGCCGCGCGCACGATATCGGGGATCAGCCGGTCGGCCGACCAGTCGCCGCCGCCGATCACATTGCCGGCCCGTGCGGTGCCGACGCGATGCCGGCCGGCGAAGAAGCTTTTCACCCAGCTGTGCACGGCAATCTCGGTCGCTGCCTTCGACGACGAATAAGGGTCGTCGCCGCCCAGCGGCGCGTTTTCGGGAAACGCCGCGCCGCTTTCGTTATTGGCATAGACCTTGTCGGTGGTGACGATCACCGCCGTCAGCGGTGCGGCATGACGGCGCATCGCCTCCAGCAGATGGAGCGTGCCGACCACGTTGCTGGTCCAGGTGCCGAGCGGGTCGCGATAGCTCGCCGGCACCAGCGCCTGGGCGGCGAAATGCAGTACGATCTCGGGCTGCGCTGCCGCCAGGGCTGTTTCCACCGCCACCGCATCGCGCAGATCGGCCAGCGTCTCGCCGGCCAGCGGCGTTTTCAGCAGGGCATGCAGGCTGGGCTCGCTGTCCGGCGGCAACGCAAACCCATAAACGTCAGCGCCCAGGCGATGCAGCCAGCGCGCTGCCCAGGCGCCCTTGAAGCCGGTATGGCCGGTCAGCAGGACGCGGCGGCCGCGCCAGAAATCGCGCCGGGACTCAGTCTCGGTGCCCATACCTCAGGCCCAGACCTTCCACGGCGCCTTGCCGCCGGCCCACAGCGATTCCAGCACCGTGCGCTCGCGCACCGTATCCATCGGCTGCCAGAAGCCGTCATGCCGGAAGGCCTGCAGCTGACCTTCGCCGGCCAGTTTCTCCAGCGGCGTACGCTCCCAGACCGTCTTGTCGTCGGCGATATAATCCAGCACCTGGCGCGACAGAACGAAAAAGCCGCCGTTGATCAGACCGCCATCGCCGCGCGGCTTTTCGCGGAAGCCGGTGACGCGGTCGCCCTCCAGCGTCAGTGCGCCGAAGCGGCCCGGCGGCGTGACGGCGGCCATGGTGGCCAGCTTGCCGTGCTGGCGATGGAAGGCGATGGAGGCAGTGATGTCGATATCGGCCACGCCATCGCCATAGGTCATGCAGAAAGTATCGTCGTCCTGCAGCCAGCGCGCGACGCGCTTCACGCGGCCGCCTGTCTCGGTCGCCTCGCCGGTCTCTACCAGCGTCACCTTCCACGGCTCGGGCGCGCCGCTCAGATATTCCAGCCGGTTCTGCGCCAGGTCGATGGTGACATCAGCGGCATGGAGCACATAATTGGCGAAATATTCCTTGATCACATAGCCCTTGTAGCCGAGGCAGATAATGAAGTCGGTGATGCCATGGGCGGCATAGATTTTCATGATATGCCACAGGATCGGCCGGCCGCCGATTTCCACCATCGGCTTGGGGCGCAGCACGCTTTCCTCGCTGATGCGGGTGCCGAGACCACCGGCCAGAATGACTGCCTTCATCGCGATTTCATCCCCATCAGATAGGCCAGCGTGCCGCAGAACCGGCCGGCATCGCGCAGGCCCTTGTTGCGGAAATCGGTCAGCAGATAGAACGGCGCTTTCAAGCCGAACCGCAATAAGGCCGGCAGGGCGATCCGCCACATGGCTGCCCGCCCCTTGTATTTCTGCTCGATATACAGCCGCGACCAGGCCATGTGCCAGAATTTTTCCCAGTGCTTGTCCCAACTGCGCTTGATCGAACCGCCGCCGACATGGTCGGTCACGGCATCGGCCACGCGGATCAGCTGCCAGCCGGCCCGACGCATGCGAATGCAGAAATCGTCGTCCTCGTAATAGAGGAAGATCGCCGGGTCGAATCCCTGTACCGCGTCCAGCGCGGCGCGGCGCACCAGCATGGCGGCGCCGGATACATAGCCGGCGCAGATATCGCCTTCGGGCTCGGGATCGACGCGCCGGGATGCCATTTCGGCGCGGCGGAACATGTCGACATCGTGCGACACTTCCCAGTCGCCGGCCGGGGTGCGCAGGGCCGGGGCCAGCACGCCGGCCTCGGGGTAACGCTCGGCGGCGGCCAGCAGCCGCTCCAGGCAATCGGGCCGCAGCTTGGCATCGGGATTGACCAGCAGCACGAAGTCGCTGTCTGTCGCCTGCGCCAGTCCCTGGTTGGCGGCATTGCCGAAACCGCGCCCGACCTCGTTCCGGATCAATGTGGTATTCGGTGCGGCCTGAAGGGTGTCGCGGGTGGAGTCGCGGCTGGCATTGTCGGTCGCCACCAGCGGGCAGCCCGGCGGCAGATGGGCCAGGAATTCGCCGATGACGCGTTCGCTGTAATGGGTCACGGTCACGACCGTTACCGTTGGCGTCACCTGTGGGGCCATCGACGAGTTCACTTCTGGCGTCACATTCCGGCTGGAGTTTCAGGGGTTTTACACAGTTTCCTCCGGGCATGCGAGAGCTTGCCCGGCTGGACTTGTATATACAATTGAACCTATACTGGCCGGGCCGAAGGAACAGGTCCAGACAACAGGGAAAGCCGATGCCCGGGTCAGCCGCCGTCTCGCAGACCGGACCCACGCCGCGCTATCGCCGCGTCAAGGAATTCATCGTCAAACATATCGAGGCCGGCGACTGGCGTGCCGGTGATCAGGTGCCGTCGGAAAGTGCGCTGGTCAAACAGCTGAAGGTCAGCCGCATGACGGTGAACCGGGCGCTGCGCGAACTGACCCATGAAGGGCTGATCGTGCGCGTGCAGGGGACCGGCACGTTTGTGGCCGAGAAACGCCCGATCTTCAACCTGGTCGAGCTGCGCAACATCGCCGAGGAAATCGCCGAACGCGGCCAGCGCCATACCGCCCGCGTCGAATTGCTGCGGGCCGAGCGCGCCACGCCGGACATGGCCCGCGAACTCGGACTCAACGCGCAGGCGAGCATCTTCCATTCCGTGCTGGTGCATATGGCCGACGGCATCCCGCTGCAGGTGGAGGACCGCTTCGTCAATCCAGCCACGGCGCAGGGCTATCTGGAGGCCGATTTCACCTTACAGACGCCGAACGAATTCCTGATGCGGTCGGCACCCGCCACCGAAGTGGAACATATCGTCGAGGCGGCGATGCCGGATGCGCGCATCCGCAAGCTGCTGAAGATTTCCGCCAGCGAACCCTGCCTGCGCCTGCGCCGCCGCACCTGGGCCGGCGCCCAGATCGTGTCCAGCGCCGTACTCTGGTATCCCGGCCATGCCCACCGCTTCACCACGCGTTTTTCCTATCGCGCCGACGGCACGTCGAAGCGCAGCTATCTCTGAACGAGGCTTACCATGTCAGACAACCGCCGCGACAATACCCGCGTCATCCGCAGCCCGCATGGCAGCGACCTGCATACCGGCAACTGGCAGATCGAAGCCGCCTACCGAATGATGCGCAACAACCTCGATCCCGATGTGGCCGAGAAGCCGGAAGAGCTGGTGGTCTATGGCGGCATCGGCCGCGCCGCGCGCAACTGGCAGAGTTTCGACCAGATCCAGAAGGCGCTGACCGCGCTGAAGCCGGACGAGACGCTGCTGGTGCAGTCGGGCAAGCCCGTTGGCGTATTCCGCACCCATGAAGATGCGCCGCGCGTGCTGCTCGCCAATTCGAATCTGGTGCCGGAATGGGCCACCTGGGACCATTTCCACGAACTCGACCGCAAGGGTCTGATGATGTACGGCCAGATGACGGCCGGCTCCTGGATTTATATCGGCAGCCAGGGCATCGTGCAGGGCACCTACGAAACCTTCGTCGAAATGGGCCGCCAGCACTACGGCGGCAACCTGAAGGGCCGCTGGATTCTCACCGCCGGGCTGGGCGGCATGGGCGGCGCGCAGGCGCTGGCCGCCACCATGGCGGGCGCCTCGATGATTGCCATCGAATGCCAGCCGTCGCGGATCGAAATGAGATTGCGCACCGGCTATGTCGATATGAAAGCCGATACGCTCGACCAGGCGCTGGCGATGCTGGACGACGCCAGGAAAGCCGGCAAGGCCATCTCCATCGGCCTGCTGGGCAACGCCGCCGAACTCCTGCCCGAGATGGTGAAGCGCGGCATCCGGCCCGACGCCGTCACCGACCAGACCAGCGCACACGATCCGCTGAACGGCTATCTGCCGGCCGGCTGGACGCTGGAGAAATGGGAAAAGGCGCGCGAGGCCGATCCGCAGGGCGTGGTCGCGGCCGCGAAGGAGTCGATGGCCGCGCATGTGCGCGCCATGCTGGCCTTCCAGAAGATGGGAATCCCCACCTTCGATTACGGCAACAATATCCGCCAGATGGCCAAGGAAGTCGGCGTCACCGAGGCCTTCGACTTCCCCGGCTTCGTGCCGGCCTATATCCGGCCGCTTTTCTGCCGCGGCGTCGGGCCGTTCCGCTGGGTTGCGCTGTCCGGCGATCCCGAGGACATCTACAAGACCGACGCCAAGGTGAAGGAACTGATCCCCGACGATCCGCATCTGCACACCTGGCTCGACATGGCGCGCGAGCGCATCCACTTCCAGGGCCTGCCGGCGCGCATCTGCTGGGTCGGCCTCGGCCAGCGCCATCGCCTCGGCCTCGCCTTTAACGAGATGGTGGCGAAGGGCGAGCTGAAGGCGCCGATCGTGATCGGCCGCGATCATCTCGACAGCGGCTCGGTCGCCAGCCCCAACCGCGAGACCGAAGCGATGAAGGACGGTTCGGATGCCGTCTCCGACTGGCCCTTGCTGAATGCGCTGCTGAACACCGCGTCGGGTGCCACCTGGGTGTCGCTGCATCATGGCGGCGGCGTCGGCATGGGCTTCTCGCAGCATGCCGGCGTGGTGATCGTCGCCGACGGCACGCCGGCCGCGGCCAAGCGGCTGGAGCGCGTGCTGTGGAACGATCCCGGCACCGGCGTGATGCGTCATGCCGATGCGGGTTACGACATCGCCGTGCAATGCGCCCGGGAGCAGGGCCTCAACCTGCCCTTCCTTGGCGGCTGACCTCTTGCCTTGCCGGCACCTGCTTCCCAGATGGTAAGTGGGTGCCGGGATGTTTCACGGGCGATGTTTCACGGAATAAGGGTGATATAAGTCCGCATAAGAGTGCAATAAGCCCCGAATAAGGGTGCGATAAGCCGGTTTAAGCGCCGCATAAGATCGCCATAAGCGCCTGGATCGCCGCTACAAAGCCCGCCCGGGACAACCGTAAGACCGTGATTCGGCTCAACTAAGTTGCCGATTCTTAACGCGCCGGAGCCGGTTTCCTGCGCTATGATCCCCCGACTTACCCGGGAGACCGCATCATCGCCAGCATCAATGTCCTGCGCCGCATCGACCGTCGCCTGCTGATCGGCAGCATCGGCGCTGTCGTCGTCGTGTCGATTCTAGGGGGCGTGGCCTATGCGCTGCGGCCGTCGGCGCGCGACAGCGGGGGCGCCTTCTACACGCCAGGCGTCACGCCGAAACGCGAAGACTGCGTGATCGCCAAGATGAAGACCTACAACAAGATCGACAAGCAGATGCTGCAGAGCATCGCCTTCGAATGCGAACTCACCGTGCAGAGCATCGAGGGGCATGAAAAGCTGCGGCAGGCCTGGGAGGAGCGGCAGGCCGTGCGCGACGCGGCGCCGAAGCCGGCGGCCGCGGAACCAGCCCCGGCGCAGGAAAAGGACCAGCTGCGGCGCGTCTGGCGCTGACACAGCAAGACGAGATCACTCTATCCCATGGTCGCGAAGTATTTTCCGGTACAAGCCCGCATAATTTTCAACGCAGGCCTCAAGCGAGTAGCGCTCGCTGGCTTTCAGCCGGGCAGCTGCGCCCATCTCTTGCCGCGTCTTCGGATTCTGGGCCAGTAGCAGGATTGCATCAGCCAGGGCTGCGGGATGTTTCGCCGGCACGACAAGGCCGGTCTTGCCATGTTCGATTGCTTCGGCATTTCCCCCGACATCCGTGACGATAGCCGGCAGCCCACTCGCCATATATTCAATGACGGCGTTTGAAAAGCCCTCTTCGTGTGAGGTCAAGAGAGCCACATCGGCCGCTGCGAGAAGCGATGGAATGTCCTTCACCGATCCCAGCCAGTGGACACGCTGCGTCAACCCCAGTTCTTCCACGAGATCCTGCAAATCCGACCCGATACCATCGTCGCGGCCGGCGCAAAGCAGCACCCAGTTCTCAGGCAGGCCGGCACTTGCAAGGGAAAATGCGCGAAGCAGATCGGCATGCCCCTTGTAGGGAATCAGATTGGCCACGATCGTAAAGACCAGAGCATCATTACTCAGCCCCAGGCGAGTTCGAGCGACGTCGCGCGGAATTCGCCGGCCATAAGATGAAATATCGACGCCGTTATACAGGAGATGCAATCTCTCTTCCGGCACGCCCTCATCCCGGAGTTGGCTGACCACGCTGCGTGAGTTTCCAAGCACTGCGCTCATGCGGCGGTGCCACTGACGCTCAAGGAACCCGCTACCGAACAAATCTTCCTGATAGTTGTTCTGGCTGCGCCGGCTCATGATCCGAATGCGACAGCGTGCGAGAACCGCTGCAGGCGCGCCGAGAAGATATGCGGCAGGCAGGAAGAAGTGAACGATATCCGGCCGGCGTTTCAGCAGATGGAAGAACAGGATGAAACTGCAGAACAGGACATAGAGGATTCGCTTCGGCAGCAGCGTGGAGACCTGTTCCGGACCCGAGACCGAAACACCACGGCGCTCCATCTCGGCGGCAAGTTCGCCGCGATGGTGCAGGCAGAAGACCTCGACCGTGAAATTATGAGCAGCCAGACGTGGCAGAACCTGCAGCAGGTGCCATTCCGCACCCCCGCGATCCAAGGATCCGATGACAACAGTCAGGCTAGCCGGCGATTTACTTGAAGAGGTCATCGAACAGTGAAATGGCTGGACGGCGGATACACCGCTATGCCGGTATATCGTTTACCAATGCCGAGGTAAAGCAATCCGGCGGTTAACTGCTTACGCCCTCAATCCGCGCCCTGAAACTGGGTCCGCACCAGACCCGCGAACAGGCCATCAGCTTCGACCAGCTGGTCGAAGGTGCCGCGTTCGACGACGCGGCCATGCTGCAGCACAAGGATAAGATCGGCCCGCCGCACCGTCGCCAGACGATGGGCGATGATGAAGGTCGTTCGCCCGGCCATCAGGGTATCCAGGGCCTTCTGAATCCTTGCCTCGGTCGCCGCATCCAGCGCCGAGGTCGCCTCGTCCAGAATGAGGATCGGGGGATTCTTGAGCAGGGCGCGGGCAATCGCCAGACGCTGACGTTCGCCGCCGCTGAGATTCACACCGCGCTCGCCGACCACCGTCGCGTAACCATCGCTTTGTAACTGGATGAAATCATGCGCCTCGGCTAGCTTTGCCGCCTGCTCCACTTCGGCATCGGTCGCTTCCGGTCGTCCGACCCGGATATTGTCGGCGATCGAGCGGTGGAAAACGGCGCTGTCCTGAAACACCACGCCGATATTGCGGCGCAGGCTTTCCAGGGTGAGCTCACGGATGTCGCTACCATCGATCAGGACCCTGCCCGACTGCGGGTCCCAGAGCCGGCTGAGCAACGCCATGGTCGATGTCTTGCCAGATCCGGTCGGACCCACCAGCGCGACGGTTTTGCCGGCCTCGACCTCGAAGGTGACATCGACCACGGCCGGGCGTCTGTCGTCGTAGGACAGCGTCACATGCTCGAAAGCCACATTTCCCCGGATCGCGCCTGCCGGGCGGGCTCCCGGCCGGTCGCGCACCGCCGCCTCGGTATCCAGCACCTGGAAAAATTCGCCCAGCGAATGCATCTGGAAGAACATGCGGCTGATGAAACCCATGGCCGCCTCCAGGCGCCCGATCAGCAGGGTGGCAAATCCCATGAAGCTGACGATCTCGCCCACGCTGGTCTGTCCATGCAGATGCAGCCAGCTACCCAGCATGAAGATGCTGATGATCGTGATGGTGGAGGCCATGCGGCTCAACACCGTCATCAGCGCCCAGAGATTCAGAACCGGGAACTGGGCCTTGAGCAGGCGCTCCATCACCATGGCGAGTTCGCGGGCCTCGAGCGCCAGCCGCACGAAACTCTGCACCAGAATCACATTGCCCAGCGCATCGCCAGCGCGGGCCGCCAGTTCGGAATGATAGGCCTCCACCTTGCCCTGGGCTTTCTCGGTCCGGCTGACGACAATGGCGCTGACCAGCGCAAAAATCACGATCAGCGCGATTAGCAGCAGCCCGAGCCGCCAGTTCAGGTACAGCGACAGCGGCAACAGGGCCAGCACGGCAACAAAGGTGGAGAGATGCTCACGGAAAAAGGCCAGCCACAAACCGAACAGATTGTCGGTGCCGGTGAGCATGATCTTGAGCAGCGTGCCGGAATGGGTGGCGGAATGAAACGCCGCCGGCAGGCTCAGCACATGCTCGAAATACAATGCCATGGCGGCAAGGCGGCGACGATGCGCCAGTCGGTCGGCATGCAGGGCCACGAGGATACCGGCCAGGATACCGGCCAGTCCGGCTACGCACCACAGCACCAGCAATTCGATCGTGCGCGCCCAGTTTTCATCCACTGAAGCCCCGGCCGGATTCGAGAGCACGTCGATGATGCGGCCGAACAGGATCGGTTCGATGAAGCCGACGCCGGCGAGACCGATATTCGCCAGAGCCAGCACGATCGACAGGCGTTTCTCGGGCTTCAGAAGCGCGAGAACGCGCGCATAAATGGCAACGAAGCTCATATGCTTACTATGCGCTGCGCCGCGGCACCGCGCCAGCACTTGTCTGCCCCGACAAAAGCGCGATAGTTCCCGGACTTGATCCCGGAGACCCGCATGAACCGTCCTGCCCTCAACCGTTCGAGCCGCGACCGCCTGGAAGCCTGCCTGGCGCGCATCCAAGACCCGGCCGGTGAGGGTCAGCGGGCCTTCACCAAGCTCTATGCAGAGCAGGCCCGCGCAGCGGCGGATGCTGCAGATCGCCGGGCTCAGTTCGGCCAGAGCCTGGGCCCGCTGGACGGGGTGATCGTGTCGATCAAGGATCTGTTCGATATACGCGGCGAAACCACGACCGCCGGATCGAAGCTCCGCCGCGATGCGGCCCCGGCGACCATCGACGCCCCGGCGATTGCCCGGCTGCGGGCAGCGGGCGCGGCCATCGTCGGCAAAACCAACATGACCGAATTTGCCTTCTCCGGTGTCGGCATCAATCCGCATTACGGCACGCCGGGTAACCCGGCCGACCGCAGCCGCATTCCCGGCGGCTCCAGCTCGGGCGGTGCCGTTTCGGTGGCAGACGGCATGGCCGAAATCACCATCGGCTCCGATACCGGAGGCTCGACCCGCATCCCCGCCGCGCTGTGCGGTATCGTCGGGTTGAAGCCAAGCCAGTATCGTGTGCCGACGGCGGGGGCCTTCCCGTTATCCTATGCGCTCGACAGCATCGGCCCGATGGCCGGCAGCGTTGCGGCCTGCGCTGCCGCGGATGCCGTGCTGGCCGGCGAAAATCCGGCCTCCGCGTCGCCCGCCCCGCTCGCCGGACTGCGCCTCGGCATCCCGCAGGGCCCGCTGATGGAGGCCATGGAGGCGCCGGTCGCGGCGGCCTTCGACGCTGCGGTCAAGACCCTGGGCAAACATGGCGCGGTCGTGATCGACCACGGCCTGCCTCAACTGGCCGACATGCTCGCGGTGAATGCCCTGGGCGGCTTCGCCGCCACCGAGGCGTTTTTCATCCATCGTAAGGCGATGCAACAGCGACCGGACGAATTCGACCCCGTCGTACGCGGTCGTATCGAGCGTGGCCGTGCGGTGACGGCAGCCGACTATATCCAGATGCAGCGGCGGCGCGCCGAGCTCATTGCCGCGATGGATCTCCATCTGGCCGACCTGGACGCGCTGATCCTGCCGACCACGCCGATCGTGGCCAGAAAGATCGCCGTGCTGGCAACCGATGAGGCGGCCTTTACCGCGGCGAATACCCTGCTGCTGCGCAATACCGCGGTGGCGAATTTCTTCGATCTCTGCGCGATTTCCCTGCCGCTGCCGGTCAGCGGCCTGCCCGTCGGCCTGATGCTGGTGGCCCGGAACGGTCAGGACCGGCGCCTATTGCGCTTGGCAATGGGCGTAGAGAGCATATTAAGTATTTGATTTTTATATATAATATGAGACAGAATTAGTTTGACCGGCCGCCATTTCGCCTTTATCGTTCAGATCATGAACGAACAGGCGAAGCCCTCCGACTCGTCCCCAGACGCCGCCACCATGGTGGCCCTGCTGGCTGCCGTCAGCGATTCGGACCAGCATACCCAGCGCAGCCTCGCCGGCCGGCTGGATGTGGCGCTGGGACTCGCCAATGCGCTGCTCAAGCGCTGCGTCTCCAAAGGCCTGATTAAGATCCAGAATGCGCCGGCGCGGCGCTATGCCTATTACCTGACGCCCAAGGGCTTTGCCGAAAAAAGCCGTCTGGTGGCGGAGTATCTGGAGAGCTCGCTGAACTTCTTTCGCCGGGCGCGGGGCCAGTATGAGGAACTGTTCGTCGCGCTAGCCGCACGCGGCATCACCAGGATCGCTATTGCCGGCAGCGGTGAACTGGCAGAAATCGCAATGCTTTCGGCCTCCGCCACCGGCATTAAGGTTCAGGCCGTGATCGCTCCGGGACGCAATATCCCCGATTTCCACGGCCATGCCGTGGTGACCGATCTGGCTGCAGCTCTGGCGCGCGGCGCCGAAGCCGTGGTGATCGCCGACAGCAGTAGCCCGCAAGCCGTTTATGACCGGATCTGCGCCGATATGCCGCTTGATCGCATACTGGCGCCTCGGCTGCTGCATGTGACGCCGCCGCAGGCCGCAAGCAAGGAAATTGCGGCATGACAACGCTTTCGTGGTACGCGGTCTATACCCAGCCGGGCAAGGAAAGGCTTGCTGCACAGCATCTGCGCAACCAGGGCTTTGAAGTCTACCTGCCGGAATACCAGAAACTGCGTCGTCATGCCGGCCGCACCGATATCGTCGCGACTGCGCTGTTTCCCCGCTACCTGTTCGCCGGCCTCGATGTCGAACGGCAGCGCTGGCGTTCCGTCAACGGGACGCGTGGCGTGGTCGGCCTGGTGATGTTCGGCGACAAGCCGATCCCGGTACCGACGGCCGTGATCGATGAGATTCGCAGTCGGGAAGATGACACCGGCTATGTCCGCCTGAACGGTCCTGCTTTCCAGCGTGGCCAGGCTTTGCGCATCGTCGAGGGCCCGATGACGGATACCCAGGCGATCTTCGAGGAACAGGTCGACGGCAACCGCGCTATCCTGCTGGTCTCGCTGCTGGGGCGCATGGTCCGCACCCGGATGCCGCTGCGGCAGGTTGAAGCAGCCTGACGCCGCCTTCCAGCTAGCCAGCGCCCGGATTCAGGCCTATAAGCCGCGCCATGAGCAGACCCGCCCCCGTTGCCAACCCGCCCAAAGTCGGCATCGTCAGCCTCGGTTGCCCCAAGGCCCTCGTCGATTCCGAACGGATCATCACCAAGCTGCGATCCGAGGGATACAGCATCTCCGGGTCGTATGACGCCGCGGACGTGGTGCTGGTCAATACCTGCGGTTTCCTCGACAGCGCCAAGCAGGAATCGCTGGAAGCGATCGGCGAGGCGATGCGCGAAAACGGCCGCGTCATCGTCACCGGCTGCATGGGTGTGGAAGCCGAGAAGATTCGCAACATGTTTCCCGATGTGCTGTCGGTGAGCGGGCCGCAGCAATACGAGGCGGTCGTCGAAGCCGTACATGATGCCGTGCCGCCGCTGCACGATCCCTTCGTGGATCTGGTTCCGCCCCAGGGCATCAAACTGACACCACGCCATTATGCCTATCTGAAGATTTCCGAAGGCTGCAACCATAGCTGCAGCTTCTGCATCATCCCGTCGATGCGCGGCAAGCTGAAGAGCCGTCAGGCCAATGACGTGCTGTTCGAGGCCGAGCGCCTGGTCAAGGCGGGCGTCAGGGAACTGCTGGTGATCTCGCAGGACACCTCGGCTTATGGCGTCGATATCAAGCATGCCGAAAGCCAGTGGCGCGAGCGCAAGGTGAAGGCGCGGCTGACCGAACTGGCCGACGCGATGGGCAGCCTGGGTGCCTGGGTACGACTGCATTACGTCTATCCCTACCCGCATGTCGACGAACTCATTCCGTTGATGGCGGACGGCAAGATCCTTCCCTATCTCGACATCCCCTTCCAGCATGCCGAGCCGCGCGTGCTAAAGAGCATGCGCCGCCCCGGGAACCAGGAGAAGGTACTGCAGCGCATCCGTAACTGGCGTGAAATCTGCGCCGACCTCGCGATCCGCTCGACTTTCATCGTCGGCTTCCCCGGCGAGACGGAGGCGGATTTCGAATTCCTGCTGCAATGGCTGGAAGAGGCCGAGCTCGACCGAGTCGGCTGCTTCAAATACGAGAATGTCGAGGGCGCGCGCGCCAACGATTTGCCGGACCAGGTGCCGGACGAGGTCAAGCAGGAGCGCTGGGAGCGCTTCATGGCAGTCCAGCAAAAAATCAGCGCCAGACGCCTGAAGCGACTGGTCGGCCGCACGCTGGATATTCTCGTCGACGAAACCAAACGCACGACGGCGATCGGCCGATGCTATGCCGATGCACCCGAAATCGACGGTATGGTGAAAATAAAAAATGCCGCCGGTGTGAAAGTCGGCGACATGGTCAAGGTCAAGATCGAGAAGGCAGGCCCTTACGATCTGCAGGGTCAGGCGATCTGATTTAGCTGTTGCTCCTACATCTCCGCATTTGCAGGGAAAGCATAGGGCAACCAGCCGTCGCCAACTGGCTTTATGCAAGCCCGCACGATACCACGCGGCAACTCTCCATCCCACAGTATCTGGGCGGACCGCCCGTATCTCAGGTAACCGTCAGCTAGCGGGAATCTCTGCATTGCATCGATCAGGGAAGTACCCGCCGGCAACGCAGCTAAATGTTCACGATGAGCCAGATCGGTAGAAAGCCGTTTGACAAATTCCGTCCGCCTGACTTCCAACGGATGCATGAGGAGGACCAGACGATTTTCGACGAGACCGACAGAGACCGATTCTCGACCAAATTCGGCAATCAACGGCGTTGCGCCGCCCGGACATGAGATGGCCAGATCACTGGGCTGAAGCACTGGCAAGTGTCGCAGCAAGGCCGCGATCAGTATCGGCGCAAGAGCCAATATCGCAATAGCCACAGACCATCGATGCGTGCCTGAACTCTCCCGCCTTTCATCGGGCTGCGGCTTGAACAGGTATGACACGCCAATGGCAGCGAATATCAGATCAATCGGAAAGGTCGCAGCCAGTATCCGGTCGCCGCCAAAAGGGTGAAGGAACGGAACGGAAAGCACCGTGCCCGCGAGGGCTGTGAGCAGCAGCGACTCGCACGCACCGCGCCAACGCCGGAGACACAAGCCAACCCCCAAGAGCCACGATGCAAAGAACAAGGCGCGCACGGGGAAAATCGGAATAAACGAAAACCAGTTTGCCCCCCACGTTAGGCCAGCCTGGATATAGGCCCGGAAAAATATATTTGGATGTGTAGCTATATTGGTCCATGCTTTATGAAAGACCACACTGGTGAACTGCTCAGGCGATAATCGGGTTAGTTCCGGATGATCGGTCAGAATCTGAAGGTAGGTCGAGCTGTTTACGCTCATTGCGTAGAGCGTGTACGCAAAATTGGTCTGAGTTTTCGCGACTGAACTGCCAAACAGCCATGTCAGGGCCAGATTCGCCACAATCGCCAACACTATGCCAACAATTCCAACTCCAATAGTGATTCCCCTCTCTCTCAAGCCTCCAGTTGTTTGCAGGAAGGCCCAGGCGAGAAGAAACGGAATTACCAAGATCGCCCCCGCTCGCGCAATCAGCGCCAGTGTGAGCACCATCATCGCAACTAGGAGACCAAACCGTGAAATGCGGGTACCCTGCACGAACAACAAGGAGATCGAGAGCAGACCCAGTATCAGTCCCGCTACTTCTGTCAGCACCACCAACGCAAAATAGGTATTGTAAATCGCCAGCAGCGAGAAGCAGACGAGGCCGCTACCATTTCCATACTGCCGGGCAATGACATGCGAGAACCAAGCGGAAATACCCCATAGCAGGGCCGCCTGCAGAAGAAGCGCCAACTGGAAATACCCACCGGCGACGCCGAGAATGGTCCCGAAGAATGCGGTATAATATGGCCGCATGCTGCAGCCGGCATCAATCTCAGCACCAGCGACAAGCTGCCGTGCGCAGGACAGGTAGCCCGCCGCATCGTTCCATGGAATCAACCCGGCGATTGCATTAGGATGGCTGCGCGCAGTCAGCCAGACGACTAGCAGGGCTATGACTCCGGCGATGGCTCCTGTCGTCACGGTCACCAGCACTGGCGGCAGTGAGAGTTTGCGAGCCGGCCAGGCTGCCAACAGTAACGCGAGCGGAATTGCCAGATGTAGACCGGACAGGCGTTCCAGAAACGGCAGCATAACGGCGCAATTATCTCAGCAGGCGATCATGGCAGGAATCATGAAGCAGCAAGAACTTCTCTTTCCCAGAGCGTGAACATCAGCAGCGCTAGGACCTGCTTGCCAGAAAGCAAAGACGGAACCTTGAAGGCTTCGAGCAAGGCGTCGATCGCCTTACCGTTGAAAACTCCAAGCTGCCTGATGCGCCGCGACGACAGCATGTCCTGCGCCATTTCGCGGATGACTGCTGCGTAGCTGCCGTCCTGCGGGATCATGAAGGCGTGTTTGGCACCCTGCTTCGGCAACTCCGGCACCAGCCGATCGGCAGCATCCCGCAGAGCCGATTTTCGGCCGCGGCAGCCAAACCGGGCCCTGAGCGGCAGCTGCGCCGCCAGTTCCACCAGGCGGTGATCGCAGAATGGAACGCGCCCCTCCACAGAATGCGCCATCAGCGTCTTGTCCTGTTTGAACAGGATATTATCGGACAGCCAGTAGCGATATTCGCTGGACCACAGCCGATCGATGAACGCGGCCGATCCCCGCGTGATGTCGCGTGTAACCAATTCTATGCCGGCTTCATGGGCGGGCGACGAGAAGAGACGTCGCCTTTCAGCCCCGTTGAACAGCGAAACGTACGACAGGTAACTGTCGGCGTCGGTTCCGGCGGACCTGATCAACCCGGCAAGCCGGCTCGCTGCCTCTCTGCCGGGAGGCACCGGATAGTCGAACAGATGGCGGAGCAATCCCTGCGGCAGGTTCGCGGCCATAGCAGCGCCAAAGCCCAGCAGCGGCTGGGGTATGTACTTGGCCCAGGCGTTGAGAAGCATGAGATGCTTATGGTGGACATATCCGCCAAACAGCTCATCGGCACCCTCGCCAGTGAGAATGACCTTGACGTCTCGCACGGCGCGCGCGGCCAATGCGTCCATGGCAAGAACAATCGGGTCAGGGAATGGCTCGTCCAGCATCCGAACCACGGCAGGCAGAGATCGCAGGTCCTCCGGGGTGAGTTCAAGCACTGTGTGGTCCGTACCGATAGCCTGCGCGATCCGGCCCGCCGCCTCACGCTCGTCGCTCACACCGGCGAATCCAACCGAATAAGTTCTCACCCGCTGTGGCGATTGCCGCGCCATCAGGCCGGTAACCAGCGCACTGTCGACACCACCGGAAAGGAAAGAGCCATAAGGTACGTCGCTGCGCAGGCTGAGGCGGACGGCATCTTCCAGATGCCAATCGAGTTCATCTTCCTGCGCACGGGTCATCTCGCCTTCCGGAGACGCAAACGCAACATCCCACCAGCGCGTCAGCGTCATACTTCCGCCAGCGATCCATGCGTAATGCGCGGCAGGAAATTTTCTGATCCCGCTAACCATCGTGAGCGGGGACGGGACATAGCGCAGCGTAAAAAAGGCTTCGAGTGCATCCGGATCCAGCTCGCGTTTGACACCCGGCAGTAACAACAGAGATTTCAATTCAGAGGCGAAAGCCAGACCGTGCGGCATTTCAGCCACATACAGCGGTTTGATCCCCATCCGGTCGCGAGCCAACAGCATACGCCGCTCTGAACGATCCCACAGTGCAAGGGCGAACATGCCAATCGTCTTGGTAAGGAAAGCCGGCCCCTCGAGGACCAAGCCGGCCAGCAAAACCTCGGTATCGGACGCGGTAGCGAAATGCCACCCCTTCTGCTCAAGGGCAGGCCGCAATTCGATATAGTTATAAATTTCACCGTTGTAGACGAGGACATACCGGCCATCGGGAGACAGCATCGGCTGAGCTCCGCTATTCACATCGATGATCGCCAGCCTGAGGTGACCAAGCAGAATCCCGGCGTCCGGATCGCGCCAATTGCCATGACCGTCCGGGCCGCGATGGGCCATGACGCGCAGCATCGCGGTCATCACGTCCGTTGCGGCGCCGGGGCCAATAAAGCCGGCAATGCCGCACATGGCTATCACAATTCCTTCATCTGGAAGAAGCGGGAACTGGCCATATATTGCCCACCGCGGCTGCGGCGCTCGATTAGCATATGCACCAGGATGCGGCGCAGGATCTTATTGGCCGCCGCGCTACGCCCGAGCGTTATGTTGAAGATTCTAAAGACGATCAGCTTTAGCGGCGTCATGACCATGGCCAGACCTCCGGTATGCAAGGAAATAGTCTGCCGCCAGAGCATGGCAGTATCTGTCGTCCAGCCAGGTAGGCCGCAGGACGGTCCGCGCCTCGATACCCGCCAGGATGCGACCGAGGGCGCTATCCTGCAGATGGGCCAAGGCATACGGATACAAATACTGCGTGGCGCGGCTGTTGCGCGCGGGGTCGACACTGCCGTCGGCAGCAATAAGTGGCCGGATCGCGTTCGCCGCAGATGCGATCGCGCGCTGCAACTCCGTATCCGCCGGATCACGCTCTAGCACACAGGTCAGCGTCGACATGGTCACGGTCTGGTAGCCCGCATCCAGGCCACCGTATTCGAGCAGGGCGCCGTCGTCACGCTGGTCTTTCAGGACGCGGGCCCGCCGGGCTGCCGCGGCAACACGGATTTCGGAATCGTCGACAAGGCGCGCATAGCCGTCAAGGGCAGACCACGATGCAGCCATCTGGTTTGCCACAGCCGGATTCTCATTCCGGGAAAGCCAAAGGAAGGTGGGCCGAGCGTCCGCTAGTTCCCGCCGCCACTCCGCCGCCCCGCCGAGAAGCATCACGGATTCGACAAATGCCGCCGCAGAGAACGAGCTGGCGCAGAAGCTGCGCTCATTGGGGTAAACCTCGGCCAACGAGCCGTCCGCGTTCCGCTGGCGCAACCAGAAGCGCCAGACCAGTCGCGACCAATCGGCCATTTTCTGCCGCTGATGAAATGGATTGCCTGGCGCCGCCGTATCATAGGCGAGCGCAAACAGAAACCCGGCCTCCTGGTAGCGGGCATTGGAAACGTCGAGAAGCCGATAGTGCCAGTAAGCCCGATCGCAGCTTCCCGCCGTGGCCGAAGCGGGATCCCTGTCGCAAAGACCCAAAGCGCGTGGAACTGTTTCCACGGCCAGAGCGAGCAGGGACTCCATAGATTCGTCAGGTCTGCTTTTCACTGGTGGCGAAACTGAAGACGTTCAATCCGCCAATGACCGCGTTCCTCAGCATATTGCTGTTGCGAATCCGCCCCGCCATCCGCAGCAAATAGCTGGGACGCAGATAGAAGCGACGATAGAATTTCTTCACCGTCTTCTTCAGGTCGCTGGAGTCCACTTCGCAATACAGGTGATTGAATTCGCCCTCGACATGGAGTCGCTCCATGGCCGCATTGGCGGCACCGTCGCCGATCGTCGGGTCCTTGCGCTGCACATCGCGGAACAGCGGGGTACCCGGATAGGGTGTGCAGATGCCAAAGGTCGCCGTCGTCGGTTCGATCTCCAATGCAAGATCGATGGTATCCTGCATCGTGCCGTAGGTATCGCCGGGCATCCCGACCATGAAATGAGCATGCGTGGCGATGCCCACCTCATTGCAATCCTTGAAGGCCTGTCGCGTTTGCTCGAGGGTGATGCCCTTCTTGATCGCATCCAGGACCTCCTGGTTGCCTGATTCGGCGCCAAACTTGATCAGATGGCAGCCTGCAGGCTTCATCACTTCCAGCATTTCGCGGTCGATCGTGTCGACGCGCGAATTACAGATCCAGGTGAATTCGTAGCCGCGCTCCATGATGCCGGCGCAGATATCGAACACGCGTTGACGGTCGGCCGTAAAGGTCTCATCGCGGAAATAAATTTCGCGGATACCCTTGGAGAGATAGTAGCCGATATCATCGACGACCTTTTTCGCCGACTGGAACCGCGTGCGGGTGCCATGGAAGAAGGGCGCGGTACAGTAATTGCACTTGGCCGGACAGCCATGCGAACTCGACACGGTGATATACGGCAAGTTGCGGACGATGGGATTGAAATACACGACGCCCATTGGCAGGAAATCGACATTCAAAGGCGGAATGAGATCGAGATCCTCAATATAGGGATAGCGCTTGTTCTTGATGACGGTACCATCTGGCGCTTTGCTGCACGTGCCGGGCGTCGCGCGCGCCGTGTCCCAATCATTCGCCGCGAGAGCGTTCGCCAGATCCCGCACTACCCATTCCGGTTCGCGCTGAATTGCGAAATCGACGCCCTTCTCCAGCGTCGCTTCCGGCTGGAAGGTCGGATGCGAGCCGTACACCGCCGTGATCAGCCCCGGCACGGCCTCCTTGAGGCGGCGCAGATAGGCTGTGTCGGAGTTGGCTGTCATCACCGATGTCGACATGACGGCCATGTTGCTGCCGCGGATCCGGCGAATGACCTCGTCGACCTCAAGCTGCTCGGCCTGGGCATCGACGAATACGATCTCGTGGCCCTGCTGCTGCAGGATCGTGGCAACGGTCAGCAACTCGAACGGCGGCACCGTGGCGCCGCCGATGCGCTTGCCGCCGCACCAGCAGCCGTAGATCACATCGCGAATGACGTTCTTTTTGTTTTCGAGGCAGGGCTCAATCACGGCAATCTTCATGCCAAATCCTTAAACAGGCCTCCTGAAACGGATATTTGATACGGAAAGCATTGGAAAACCTGACGTTTCCCGCCAAGCCCGCAAACCGGCCGCAAATGCTTATCATGGATCATAAAATTGGATAAGCAGTAAATTATCTAATCTTGATATCCCGAGGATCAATGTTTCCCGCTGCCTTCACGGACATACTGAGCTGTCCCGACTGTCGTGGCACCGTCGCCCGAGAACACGCCACATCATATCTATGTCGAGGATGCGGCAGGGAATTTCCCGTCGAGGGCGGAATCCTTCGCATGCTTCCGCTCCGCGGTAAGCAGTTACCGCCCATTTACGATGATCCCGAATATCGGAAAATGAGCGAGCATTTCGACGATTCGTCCCCCTATTTCACGGACGGAAACAGTATTTTCAAAGCAATCCACGAATCGGCGCATCGTACCGCTCTGGCGTGGGAGCAGCGCTGGCCCGTCGAGGGCTGGACCGTAGATATCGGCTGCGGCCAAGGCTACCACTGGCGCTATCTGAAGGACTTCAGCCGGGTCGTCGGCTTCGACATCCGAATGGAAAGCCTGGTGAAACTGAAAGAACGTTTCCCTGACGCCCTGCTGGTTCAGGGCAACATTCTGAACATTCCGTTCAAGACCGCCAGCATCGCACGCGCTACATCGATATATGCCCTCGAGCATATCTATTTTCTTGAGGATGCCCTTGCCGAAATCGCGCGCATCCTTTCGCCGGCCGCCAAGTTCATTGTCGGCCTCCCTTGTGAAGGCGGCCTGGGCTGGACTTTAGGCCGCAAGCTCACCAGTGAGCGAACCATGTCCAAGCGCTACAATGTGGATTACAGGCGCTACATCGCGCTGGAACACTGCAATAGCGCTGCGAGGATAGAAAAGGCGCTGCGCTTTCACTTTCGCCCGCTGGAGCGAAAATTATTTCCGCTCGCGGCCCTACCCTTTATCGACCTCAACCTGACGCTCTCGATCGCCACCGAGAGGCTGTGACCTCGGATTGTTAGCTGTAGCGCCGCGGCCTTCGAGCCGGCTGCGGCCTCGGCGCATGGCGGCAATCTGCTCGGCAAGAAGGCCGAAACAGAAGAAATACACCGCCGAAAGCAGCATCAACTGAGACGAGCCATAGATCGCACCGTAGGAAATGATCTGGTGCGTCGCAAGCAGGAACCCGATCAGCAGGCTGCAAATCGACAGGGGCAGGAAAAACTTCTGCGGGCTGAACACCACCAGCAGCCGCATCATGATATTCACAAATCGGATGAAATCGCGGACCGGCTTTATATTGCTCTTGCCGTGGTGGCGACGCTGGATACTGTCGACCAGGACATATTTCACGAAGTGCCGACCTTGGATCATCGCCATGGTGATGGTCGTCGGGTAGGAATACCGCGCTGGGAAGAGATGAGTATATTCAAGCAAATACTCGCGCTTGATCGCACGGAATCCACTGGTGAGGTCGACGATCGGATGGCCGGAAATCCATCGCGCGATCGCATTGAGCATGAAATTGCCAAACTTCCTGCGTCGCGACGTTTTTGACTGCGGCGTACGCGCACCCACCACCATATCGTATTCACCGATCGAGGCCGTCAGGATGGGGATGTATTCAGGTGGATGCTGGCCATCTGCATCGATCATTACCACGACATCGCCGGTGGCGTGCCGGCTGCCGGTCACGATGCTGGCGCCGTTGCCCAGATTATAAGTATGCCGTACCACCCGCGCGCCTGCGGCGGCGGCCTCGGCTGCGGTATTATCCTCAGAACCGTCGTCGACCACGATCACTTCATAGCGTGCATCGACCGCAATAATGCGCCGGACGATATCGCCTATCGTCGCGCCCTCGTTGAGTGCCGGAATGACGACGGACACGGAGTTGCTCTGGCTGCTCATAACGTGCGCCCCACAACGACAAGGCCAGCGAAGACAAGACAAATCCCGACCCAGCGCATCGGCGGTATAGGTTCCCTGAAGAATATGAAGGCCAGCAGTACCACGAGTATATAAATGCAGGCACTGACCGTAATGGCGATATTCAGCGGGATCACCGACAGGGCCAGGAACCAGCACACAGCAGCAGTGGCATAGAAAACGCCACCGAACCAGGCATTGCCGGAGCGTAGGGTCGTGAGTGCCATGTCCAGACCGAAAGCCATGGACGAGATTTCACCAGCGCCGCGCTTGAAAAAGAAATTCCCAAGCAGCGTGAAGAGGATGAAACCTCCTAGAAGCAATATACCCTTCATTCCCCGCCCTCCCCCTGGACGTACTGGCGCAGATTCACTGAACGCCCCTTCACCGACCCAAACTGCGCATCAATGAACGCCAACCCGATCTCGGACAGGTATCGAACCTGACCTTCGATTTCAACAATATCATCTTCAATCGGCTGGCGGTCAAATTGTGCGCCATGGAGGCGAACGGCAACGACAGGAGATACGCCCCAACCATAGCTGCCATCAGCGCCGACAACATGGCCGCGGAAATAGACCGGCTGGGCCGGGTCGAGGGCGAAACTCGGAAAGCCGCGCAGCTTGTCGGTAAACCACTTGACGGGCAGATGATGATTTGAGATCGCCACGCGGAGCTTTATGGGTCCAAGTGGCAGATCTGGTGGCGCATGACGGTCCGGCGCATGCTGTTTACTATCCAGAAGGACTTGCGTCATGTCCGGGGCCGGTGCCCGCTGCGACGGCAAGTCGCCGACCAGGATCCCACTCTCCTTGAGGGGGCGGTAGAGATCGCCATGCCAAGCGACAGCTGCTGCCACGACGGCTGCGAAGCCTAGAAAGCCCACCCGATATATAGTGCCGCGATCAAAGTACGGCGCGGCAGCTGACACTGCGTCGTCGGAACCGGCAGCGCGCCGCGCCGCGCCGCATAGCCCGCCGACGGCAGCAAGGAACAGCAGTGGCAGCACCGGGTAATGGATGCGTGCCTCGGTAAACCCGACCACCAGCACCGGCACCATGCTGCCGAGAATGCCTCCCAACAGAAGAAGGCCAACCCTGTCCCGCCGCAGCAAAAGACCAAGCCCCGCAGCGAACAAGACGCATAACGTCGCCAGGTTTCGCATCAACCAGGTCTTGCCGCTGGTCGTCCAGTCCGTCGGCATGACGGCACCCTGCGCAAATACGCCGTCAGGCAACAGTCCGTAGAACGACAGCGATCGCCACCAGGCGCCCTGCATCGTATATAGCGGCTGCGTGAAGAGGTGCGTCACCACATGCCGGCTCATCGCCAACTCACGCTCTGCCTGATTTGGATAGCGCTGACGCCATTCTGCGGAGACTTCCGTAGAGCCGAGATCGCGACGGATGCCGAAGAAGGTTCTGGAGTCCGTCGCAAATGCCATATTCTCCGGCCCCTGCGTGCCGGTAAACGCGAAGCGGCCTTCAACTACGTAATTCCGCACAGCCCAAGGACTGGCTATGGCGAGAAACGAGAAGAGCGCTACCATGCAAGCAATTGTGCGCCGCCCGATCGTGGCATGTGACACCAAAAGCACCGGGGCTAGTAGCAGAAAAAGCAGAAAGAACATGCCCTGTGCGCGGATACTGAACGCTATTCCTGCGACCACTCCGAGCATGATCGCAGAAGTTTGTTTTGGAAAGTTCTGCCAGCGGAACGCCGCCCACAAACATAGCGAAACAGCCGGAATGTACCAGTTCTCGATCTGCATGACATGCGGCGTATATCGGAGATAATCGTGGCTGGCTGCAAGCAGACCGACCAACATCACCCCCCAGGCATTCAGAGGGATGGCACGCGCCGCCAGGCAGAGAAAAATGACTGTGAATGGTGCGAGCAGGACATTTACAACCTGCGGAACGAAGAAGTAGTGGCCGAATGTCCAGTACAGAAAGGCCGATCCATACTGGTAGAGCGGCATGTAATAGGAATGGCCGGCCGGCATTTCACCGCGGGCAATCAAATGGGCGATGCGGTCCCAGAAGACTGCGTCGCCCCAGGCCGGCAGGTCCCAGAATCGCAACACGCTCTCCAGTGCCGAGACAGCGGCGATGGATGCAAGGACCATCACTGCGTGACCGAGCCACGCACCCTCTACTTGATGTCGGATTCGCTCAATTGCACGGCCATGCGCCAGGCACCACCCGATGGCGACGCCCGCGCCAAGCACAAAGAACGTCACGACAATCAGCCCGGCAGATCCAAATCGATCAAAGACTGCATAAATAAGTGGGTTGTTGTGCGGCGCCCCGCGAACCAGAACGATCAGCGCCAAGGCTGTCAGTCCGGCGGCGCGCAACAGCCCGGGCCAGCTCCAGCCGCGCCGGAGCAGGACACCGACAGCCGCCATGATCGCTACCGTAAAGATCAGGGAGGCGACCACCTTGATGGAAATCACGATTCCAAGCAGCATCCAGGCACCAAAGCGGGTTTGTGTGAAATCAGTTCAAAGCTTGCTTTAGCTGACCGCCTGAAACGATCCTGTCCCAGGCTTCATAAACCTGAGCGGGCTCAAAGCAACGCACGAGTTCCCTGGCTTCAGTCGCGAGGGTTTCGCGATGGGCAGGGTTAGACGCCAGTTCCAGTATGGCCTGAGCAAGGGAGTTAACATCGTCGCTTCTTGCAATGCGGACAGCATTTGATCCTGCGACAACTTCCACAGCGCCCTCCATGCTGGAGGTAATCACTGCCGGCAGACCGCAGCTCATGGCCTCCCACAAGGCGTTCGGCGAACCCTCGTAGCGCGATGCCATCACGAACAGATCTGCAGCCTTGTAATATGGAAACGGGTCATCGACATGGCCGAGAAAATCGACCGGGATCGCGAGCTGCGAAGCCAGAGCGCGAAGCTCGCCCTCTAGTGCACCGCTGCCGAGAATTCTGAGTCGGCAATCGGGCACCGCGGCCGACACAATGGCAAAAGCCTTCAGCAGAATATCGTAGGCCTTTTGCGCGTGCAGCCGGCCTACGGCGATGATCGTGAGGCCGGATTTGGCCGCCACCGCCGATGACAGCGACTGGCGCAGCGGATTGGGCAGATAAACGGCCCCCGGCACAATGCCCATATCCGACAAGGCGTGTACAGCTGCCATGGTGTTGGCCGTCACTACATCCGCCAGAGGATAGGTGAATCGCCGCAGCATGGACCAGACTGCCGGCAGCGGCTGGCGCCGCGGATCGTTCCGTTCGGAAATGATGATGCGCTGCCCTAGGCCCCGCGACGCGAGGATAGCTAGGATGTTGGTGGTACTCACGAACGAAACCACTGCGGCGGCACCGCTGCGGCGCAACGCAGAGCGGAGAGCAATGATACGGCTAAGATTGGCGAAGATCGCTTCAACGAGCCCTTTGGATGCGCCACTGCCATCGACGACGACACGACGGACCTGGGGCGGGATCGGGTAGGCGTCGACTTCGGGACCCCGTAAAGTGATGAGGTCGACGCGTCGGCCGGCTGCCGCCCAATGCGCAAGAAGGCTGCTCGCGACCTGCTGGGCGCCACCGCCACCCATGCTTTCAATAACCACCGCAATATCTGCATCCCTTGTCATGCCGTAACAGTCCGGTAGACCGCTACGACAGCCTCGACGTGCCTGTCGACACTATAAGTGCCGGCAGCCTCAACGCGTGCCGCTTCAGCTAGATCAATCGCCTTGCGCGGCTGCTCGATCAGGGTGTGCAGGGCTTCTACGAAGGAATCCGGTTGATCCTGTCGCGCTAGTAGGCCGGTGGCGCGATCACGGATTACTTCGACATGCCCCCCAGAGTCGCTGGCCACAACAGGCGTCCCTGCCAGCATTGCCTCCACGATGGCTCGGCCATGCCCTTCATCCACCGCGGTCGCCAGGAGCATATCAGATCCAGCCAGCAGGCGGTCCACATCGCTCCGGAAACCCAGTACCCTCACGCGGTCGCTCAACCCCGCGGCCCGGATTGCCTCGACGACTTTCGCACGTTCCGGTCCGCTGTCCCGGCCGACCAGAAGCAGACTGGCCTGATGCCCCGCTTTGCTCAGCCTGGCAATCGCCTCGATGGCGACCAGCGGTCGTTTCTGCGGCTGCAGTGTTCCGATACAGGCGATTACTGGCCAATCTGGATTCAGGCCGAGCTCATCGATCAGCGCCGCACGGGCAACGCCGCGATTCAAGGACGCAGGCGATGCGAAAGGATTAGCAATCACGGTTGTACGCTGCTGCAATTCGGGGGGCAGTGTACTGCGTACATAACGCGAGATGGCGAGAATATGCGCGGATTGCGACAGAGAGAATTGCGTGATCCGCGATGGGGCGAGGCGGGTGCGCTGATGGGTAATCAACGCTGTTCTTGTTATTCTCGCAGCCATAGCCCAGGTGATGGCCATCCGGCCATCATTCACATGAACTACCTCCGGCTTCAGCCGCCAGATCCAGGAACACAGGCGCGGAATGCCCATTCCCCAAGCCGCAAGGCCAGGCCAGCCGTTACCCTTCCAAAGCGGCAGCGTCGGCTCGACGATAGCATCTATACCGTACTGGCGAAGAAATTCGGTCAGCGGCCCCTGCCTGTGCACAAGGCAGACCGGCTGCACATCATACTTGGGGAGAGCGGAAATCAGCACGGCGGCGGAATGGTGGCTGCCACCCACTGTATCACCGACAAAGGGGAACAGCACTTTCATGCAGTCATGACTGCATGAAACGGTTCAGAACCTGTGCCCGTAGGACCAGTACATCGGCCCCGTTCTCTTCCCGGCGCCGCCAGAGGTCTGCCATAGCGGGGGCCGCAACAACAGACGTGGAGGGCTGATCGGTCGTGATCGCCATGTAGCGCCGCAGCGGGAAAACAAAGCCTCGCTTTGGCGTATAGACCAACTCGGCGGGGAGATAGCGCCGCAAGAGTCGTTTGAGAACGGCCTTCTGCCCCTTCCTGATCATTGTCAGCGGATGAAACCGCGCAGAAAATTCGAAGACTGCCCGCGACAGATATGGCGTGCGAACCTCCATACTGGCCCGCATACTGCCACGATCGACGGCAGCGACATAGCTCGCTGGAAGCGTGTACAGTAGATCGAACCGGCGGACGGCTCCGAGCATGTCGACACCGTTATCTGCGAAACTAGGCAGATGGGGCGGCCGGAAAGCACCGGCAGCCATCAGGCGCCCCAGTTCCGCATTCTTCAGTGTCAGGAACCGTTCGCTCCGGGAACCGCGAAGCATGCGTTCCATTGTTGACAGCCGCGGATGCCGGCGCAGCAACGGCGTCAGAAGCCCAATCAAAGCTGGCGGCAGGCGGTAGGCAAACCGATAGCGCGCCAGAAAAGCGTATTTGTTATAGCCATAGAAGGCCTCATCGCCGCCCACGCCCCCAAGGGCGACCGTGAATTCTTGCCTGGCCAAGTGGGACATCTGTAGGATCGACAATGCCGTGACGTTATCGTTCGGCACGCGATAAAGGTTCGCAAGCGCCTGCGGAAGGTTGCGCCAGGTATCTTCTTCGCGGCTGTCGAGGATCACATGAGGCAGGTTGAGATGGCCAGCGATGGCGCGCGCCCCACTTGCCTCGTCGACACCATCGGCGAATGACACCGTAAGCGACCGCAGCGATACCCCGAGTTCGCGCACAGCCAGCGCCGCGACCAGTGCAGAATCGGTTCCGGAAGACAGAAAAAGGCCGACCGGCACATCGGCGCGAACACGCCTGTGGAGAGACTCGACTAGAACATCACGGAGCCTGTCGATATCGGCCTCCTCCACAGTCTGCTTGCCGTCCTCGGATTGCGGCGGCATCCAGTAGACCTGCTGGCTAAATCTACCCGGTGCCTCATAGGAGCGCATTGTCGCGGCCGGCATCCAACCCAGGTCCGAATATCCAGTGCCCGGCGGCAAAATAAAGCCAAGCGCCAGGAACTGGCGTATCTCTTCCTCGCTGGGCCGGAAATCCAACTTCAGAAGATCAATGAGAACACCCGGTTCGGAAGAGAAATAAACGCCGTCCGCCGCATTCGCAACGTAAATGGGTTTCTCGCCGAACGGATCGGTAACCAGATGCAACCTGACGCCATCATAGAGCGCAAAGGCGAACATACCGTCGAAACGTTCCAGACAGGCAGGGCCCCAGGTATTCCATGCCGCAAGCAGAACCTCGGTGTCGCTGTCACTGCTGAACGCGACACCCTGTTGCAGAAGCTCGCGCTTTATTTCAGCAAAATTATACAATTCGCCATTGTAGGACACTATGGAATGGCTACGGCGCATCGGCTGCGCCCCGCCCGCGCTGAGATCGATGATCGCAAGCCGGCGATGACCGAAATAGACTCCCCCTTCGACATCGAACCATTCGCCGCCAGCGTCTGGACCGCGATGCGATAGCAGCCTTGATGCGGCACGGCCGAGCTCGATGTCCTGCTCGGTGAGAGGGCGATTGAGCCAGAAACCAAAGATACCGCACATCGGCTAGCGCGCCAGTTGCAAGAATCTGTACAAAGTGGTGAGTGCCATGAGGAAAGCGCCGCCGCCCGGTTCGCCGGCCAGCCAGCGTTCGGCCCGTAGCCGAAGTCGGGGCCAATCGAACATCGGCAGAATATCACCCAGTTCAGGCGAATGAACCGCTTCCAGTGCCAGCGCACGGAAGGAGGCATGCTGACGCATATAGATTTCCCGATCCGGCCAGGTGCGATCTTCCAGCGCCGGCGCGCGCATTGACTGGTTTCCGGTCAGATGACGCAACAGTTTGCGGCCGATCAGCCACGCCGTTTTGAGCGCCGGAGAGGCACCAGCCGGCATACCCCAATTCCCGGTCGGGATACGGCCCAGCGTCGGATTCATTGTGTTCAGTGCATACCGCATCATCTCGGCCTCCACCCGCTGCGCCGGTGGCAGCGTGAGGTAGAAATCGAAAAGATCGTTGTCAAAGCTCGGCGTCCGCTGTTCGGCGCAGGTCAGCTTGCTGTCGATATTGGGGTGGGAATAATGCCGACCCAACGTATGAATGATCAGGTATTCCCAGTAATCGAACTGAGTCTGGCAGACATCGCGGCCCTCTTCGAGAACCTCGGAAACTGCTCCTCGCAAGCCGCTCATCGCCGAAGATGCACCCTCCGGGCGGAGCAATGTCTCGATATCCACACCCTTCACGCGGAAGGAGATCTTGTACAGATATTCGTCAACCAGGTCGTCGCCAAGAGCCGTCAATCGCCGGAAGAAGGTTGGCCGGCCGAACAAATGGATCCAGCGCGCAGGCAAGTACATACCCTGGAACAGGTAGTCGAGCCCGTGCCCATGCAGGACAATATCCGCATGCTGCTGCACTTCGGGTTCCAGGCCGACGAACAGGGCGTCGAAGAACGAATGCATGCCACCACAAAGCCGGACGGCATCGTCGAAATGCTGTTCCATATGGTCGGGCGCGAGGTGGATGAAATGATGCGGTGCGCCGATCGCGGCGGCGGCCCTGCGAGCGCAATCGACCTCAAGATTGTCGGAGAAAGCGACTGTGAAACATTCCGGCGGACGCTGGAATGCCGCCAGCACGGAGCGGCTGTCGTGCCCGCCAGACAGAAAATGTCCGTATCGGCGCGGGTTTGGGTCTGTGGTCAGGCGCGAGACCGACTGACGCAGCAGGTGGATGTACTCCTCGCCGGCGTCGGTGACGCTGCGGTCCGTCCGTTTGGCGAAGTTCGGCCGCCAGTAGCGCCGCAGTTGTGGCTGGTAATTGCCGACATTGAGAATCGTGGCAGGTGTCAGATAGCGTGACGCAGAATCGTACGTTGCATCCCGCAGAATTCGGTTAAGCCAGAGGAACTGAAGCATAACCTCGGGCCTCAGCCGAACCCCCTCTCTTCCGCGCACCGCCGCGAACAGATCGATATAGAGATAACTACCAAGGAACTGATCGCCCAGATTCGCCCAGTACAGAGGGACACCATTGAAGCGATCGGAAACGACGCTGAGCCGGCCTTCGGTCCGATCCATAACGATCAGCAGGAACTGACCGTTGAGTTGCCGGGCAAATCCATCAAGATCATCACTCTGTAATGCAGCTTCAGCGGTCCGGGCGGCATCAACGCCCGCGTCAAAAACAGGCGCTCCGATCACCACAACAGATCGTCGGGCGGATTCGGCGACTACCGGTTTTGGGCGATATCCAGACAGACCCACAACCAGTCCCTGGCCGGCGGGAAAGATTCCATCAGCGACCGTGACGCCGGCTACGTCACCCTTACGCCAGCTGATGGTCAAATGCGGAAGTGTCGTCATTGCTTCAGTGCGCTCGCAACCAGCTTGCAAAAATGCTCGCAGAACAGCACAGGCCCCGTGTCTGCCGCTATATGCCTGCGGTAGCGCTCCTGCCCGGCTGCGGCCATCCTAAGGCGGCCGGCTTCGTCTGCCAGACCGGCCTCCAAGACAGCCTCGATATCCTGCAGGTCCCAGGAATGCGACATCATCGTTTCATCGGCGTGGAACAGGTCTGGCCAGGTTTCCAGATGCGTCATGTCAGGCTTCACGAGCAGGCTGCCCGCCCTGAACACCTCGAAATCCTTCAGGGTTATCTCGCCGAACCCAAAGGGTGACAACACGATTTTGCTGTCCTCAAGTTCCTGTAGGTATTTCCGGCGCGATAGTTTGTCCGTCGGCATGCGCGTACCCAATAGGCGGATGATCTCTCTGCGCTGCCATGCGACGGAGGCACGGCCATAACTGGCGCCGAATCGGCTGGATATATTATTGGGCCGCGAGCGCGCTGGGTCGGCCAGACGGCTTTCCGCGAAATCCAGCAGACACGGGACTGGCAGCTTTTCATAGGCGGCCATCCGGTACGGCCCCAGCAGACTGTAGTCGGCCAGCCCCGAATTCCAAGCCGCATCTAGCTTATCGAGATACTCGGGCGCGGAGACGGGCACCGACCAGGCAGGCTCATCATCCTTTACGCTGCGGGTCCGGTAATAATAGTCGGCATAGATCCGATGCGCATACATTGGCCGAAGATAGGCACTGCGGTCGCGGAGGAGCTGAAATTTCCAATATCGATCAACGAGCGGAAGGACTTCGGACTGGACCCAGCCGGTCGAATCCGTAGTGTCGCAATAGACAAGTCCGCCATTGTTCCGCCGCAGCGTTTCCAGGTCCGCGAGCACCCGCTCTGGACGCACATCCCAGTAATTGCGATGGAACTTGCTGTCGACGAGGACGAGGTCATAACCCCTGCATGCTTCCTTCGCATCGGACAGCAAAATCTCGAAGCCGTGACGCCTCAGCAGCCCGCGCCATACGACAAGCGGAAACAGAAACGCGCGGCCGTTTGGCGTTGTGAATCCGGGCGTCAGAACTGCAATGCGCTTCACGTTCACCGCCCCACCAGAACAGTCCTTATCCCTCCTTCCCGGCAGATAAAGGAGATGGCATCCTCATGGGAGATATCGTCGAACAGCATCCGCTCGACATCATCGGTCCTAATCGGGCTTCCCGTACCCTTATAGCCTCGCGACTTTATCAATTCGGTGCCACGCTGCGACGAGGAGCCGGCCAGCAGGACCTTGTATCCTTGGGCAAACAGGCGCCGCAGCGGCTGCTCCATGTCGTGATCCGCACCATACCGCGACAGATGCGTTTCAAAGATGATCATCGGAGCCATCTCGCCCCGCTCGACTGCGGGCAGCAGGCCATTAATGACTTCGACCTCGTGCCCCTCGACATCCATGCGTATAATGTCCGGTCGACGCCCCTTCGCAACCTCCGGCACGGTCATGGTCGTCACGTCGATGGTCTTTCCGGAGAGGTGGAGCGATCCCGTGCCAGTGTCATGGAATGTGTTTAGATTCGACATCGCCGACATAAAAAAGGCGCGGGTGGCCGACCGATCGGATATGGCTACGTTATGCACCTCAATGGAATGATATCCGTTGAGTGCAAGATTCCGCTTCAGAAGCTCGACATTCGACGGCGAAGGTTCGACTGCGATCAGCGTTCCATTCTCGCCGATCAGCTTAAGTTCCATCAACGCGTAGTACCCGATGTTGGCGCCGATATCTAGAACCGTCATGCCGGGTTTCACCACGCGCTCCAACATAGCCTTGTGTTCAAGTTCGCGCTCGCCAAACAGAATAAGCGTTCGCGAGATTCCGCGATCCTGGAGGTCAAGGCACATCCGGTAATTGTAAATGCGCTTCTCCAGGAAGCGGCGCCCGGCCAGTCGGTTCAGGGCAGCAAAAGTGAGATACATTCCGGCCTGCATGACTGCGCCGAGGCCACGAGTCTGCAAGGAGTTTACGGCACTGCTAATGATCGACATGTCAGCTTTCTTTCGGGGTAGAGGTGATGTCTCGACGTTTAGTCATGGCACGGCGCATTCGGCCGCGTCAGCTGAAACTGTGATCGCCGTGGCTATACTGCCCCGGGATCGTGTCCGCCAGCGTTACTGAGGCAAGATTTGCCCAGAACTGCCGGTTCGGTTTTACATGGGCACGGAAGCCATGCCGCTGCCACACCGGCAGCAGGCGCATTTCTCCGACACGGGCAAACGCCATTACATGACCTGCAGACACGGCAGCTATAACGGTCTTGGAAAGTAGCCGGTCGGCTGCATCCGGTACCGCGGGGTCCGACAGGAACTCCATGATCCGGCAATCGCCATTGGGCAACGACTCAAGCACCGACAAGCCGACAATTTCCTCACTGTCACGTAAGGCGATGGCCCGGAACCGGCCTTCCTCCCTCGCATATCGCCAGACAAGGTATTCTGAGGTCTTAACGACGCAGGCACCTGCTTCAGCGGCACATCGTTCGGCCAGCCGCGTGACCTGACCCGAGGGGATCGCGCTCATCACAGTGCCCATTGCACACACATCCACGCTGAATCCGGGCCGTCCCAGCCAACGACGTACGACGTAGCGTCGCAGCCGGCGATATCGCGATAGACAGGAGGACAACGACACTTCGCTTCCCAGGACAGCGGCACCCCCGGAACGAGTGAGCAGCTTTACGCCGAAATCGATCGCGTGCGGGAGCAGGCTGGGGACCTCCAAGAAAGGCTTGAGCAGCCTGATCCCGCCCAAGGGCACGCCACCTGCGGCGAGACAGAACGGCATGGGTGACACACCGCGCCAAGCAAGTATTCTTGCTGGCACCCAAACGTACAGCACGACGCCTGACAGTTCCCCATTCCTCTCTAGGCCCCATCCGATTGGCTCGCTGCCGCGGAACGGGTTGCCGACAACTGCCCATTGCGCCCATTCCAGCCACGGCTGCAGTGCCATCTGTGTCAGGCCTTCTGCAACATTGATCGCATGAACCCGCGGCAGATCAGAAACATCAAGGGCGCGCAGCTGGCAAGCCGTCATCGTCTCGATTATCCGGCTGCCCGGCGACGAAGAATTTCAGCCACGCCCTTCAATGTGTGGAATTCATCCGATGTCAGGTCGTCATCGGTGAAGCTGACCTTTGTGCGCTCTTCGAGATACGACACGAATTCAAGGATGCCGACGGAGTCGACCCAACCCAACTCGATATAGCGTACTGTGCCGGCCTCTTCGGCCGAGGCAGGTACCGGCAGATTCCGGCTCCGGAAATAAGAAAAGACCAGTTGCTCCGGTGTCATCATCACTCGACCACGCCGGCAACACAGCGGACAGGCGAACCATCGGCACCGACAATGCGCAGCGGCATCACCATCAACTCGAACTCGCCAACCGGGACTTCATGCAGGTTGGTGAGATACTCGACTATGATTACCCCATTCCCGAGAAGGGTCTTGTGGTTCGGAGAATCGTTTGGAGTTCCGCGCCCGTTCTTAGGATTGTCTGGCATTGGCGTATCCATCGCGATCAGTCTGATACCCTGTTCAACCACCCACCTCGCTGCGTCTTCCGACAGATAGGGGATGTCAGTGTAATACTTCATCGTGCCGAAATGCTGACTCCAGTCAAATCGCAGTACCAGGCGTTCGGGTTTCTTGCCGGCCAGCTTAGAACTCAGGTCTGCGACCGAAATTTCGTAGAAGTCCGGCAGGTCGGAGAAATCCACCAGTTCTGCGGGGCCGATCAGTTGCTCAAGGGGAATATTCTCTACAGTTGTTCCGCCCGGGATGAAGTGGCTGGGTGCTTCGCAATGAGTGCCGGTATGAGTTCCGAGAACCAGGCGACGGCTTTCGCGATTTTCAATCCCATGCCGCCCCAATTGCACGATCTCGACCGCCGGATGCCAATGCACCGGAAAGGTCGCCATCCCGCCGTGAATCTGAAGCGACAGGTCAATGTATCTCTTAGCCATTTTTCTGCTTCCTACGATCCTTGCATCTTAGCGTGCGGTCAGTCGACGTTTTGATTCCCGAGAACAAGCTTAGCGATCAAATGCCGCGTTAACGGCGACTGCAGAGTGCCGCATACGCGGCCATAGGCAATACGAAGAAGGCCTCGATATGCTTGTCGCGACAGCTTCGGGGGGCCAGCCGCGTGTTATAGGCATTCAGGCCGAGGGCAAAGTTGGCCCAGTCCCGCACTTCCATCTGCGAGGCATAAAGACGAATTGCATCCGCCTTTGCCGCTGCATGATCGCCCAACGGAACAAGGACATTCGCCGGCAGCGCCGAATACACCTGATAGGACCATATGTCGAGATCATCCGGTAAATTTGCGGCAGAGGAAGCCTGCGCCAGCAAATGCGCAGTTGCGCGATGATCATCATTGTCGTCGAGCAGGAATGGCACAAGGACCGCATCAGGCTGCGCGGCACGTAGCCTGTCCGCAAGAATTTTGGCCGCCCCCACAGCACCAACGAGTTTGTCAACAGGAAGCCCAAGGAATTCGGCTTTTAGGCCAAGCGTTTGCGCCACTCGCTCGGCTTCGGCGCGGCGTTGCCGGGCGGCGTCCGCGTCCAACTCTCCGTCCGTCAAGAATAGAACCGTGATCTCGACGCCACGCTTGCGGGCCATGATCAGTGTGCCCCCCGGACCCAGGACCTCGTCGTCGGGGTGCGGTGCCAGCACGACAAGTCGCTTGCCAGCCGGCCCCTGCAGCAACTCAGGCCGAACGGCACGCGCCGGCCTCAACGTCGCCAGCAGGCTAGCGGCAATATCGTCGTCGGGATGAAACCAATATCGGAGATGGAAACGATAGGCCACACCTCCGCCAATCCTGACTGCCAGCCTGTGCCAGAGGGACATCAGCATCTTCTTCAGCATGCGAACCGGGTAGGAGCCTTTGAGGTCAGTCAAGCAGCGAAGGTCATGCAGAATTTTTCCAGCCGATCCGTGCTGCCAGCCAGCATGTGACGTAGCGCGTCGACCGCGGCAGCCGGTCGATGCAGCGCCGACCTGAGTTCGTCTTTGCTGGTTGCAAGCGGTATCAGGTCGCTGTATCCGGCCGCCCAAATGCTCCTGTCACTTGTTCCAGACTGCAGGCTGACAACATGCCTGCCGGTCAGCAGTGCATCGATCATCAGCGAGGAAAACATACCGACGACAGTACCGACGAGCGGAAGCCCAAGACTGCCGGGCTTCACCACCGTCACGTCCGCTCCGGTAGGGGGCGGCATATCGTCCTCCGGATGAGGGGTGTAGAATATTTTCCGGACTAAGGCAGGATATTCCGTAGCGACCTCGTAAAATAGCTGCCAGATCGTGCTTTCCGTATATCCCAGGGACAGGCCGTAGTGGCGCCTGATCGGCTGGCTGACAAACAGCACATCGCGCCGGTCGCCTGGAGACAGGGGCTGCACAACCTCCCAGGCCGGATGGCCGAGGGTTGCCAGAATTTCTGCGGGAATGCCTTCCATCTCCGCTTGGGCGGCGGCATCGCGGTCTATGACGATCAGGCAGCCTGGCAGGTCGAGCGCGCCGTCTGTTGTCTCGAGGCGGCTGCGGTACCCATACCAGGTGTCGACTATGCGGGCGAATGAAACAGCCCGGCGGCGGGCAAAGTCGATCGCGGCCCGCTCAACGGGTGCGTGGCTGGCTGACATGACAATACATTCCGGCTGCCAGCCTGCCAGCGCCTGCTCCAGCAGAATCGCGTCGTCGCTGTTGATGCGTATGATGGGGAGTCCGTTCAGACCTTCAGCCTCGATCCGTTGCGCAGCGGGGCTTGCAGCCAGCACCCGCCACGCCACAGGCTCTCTCCGCGCCAGCCAGCGCCGCCACAGCGGCGCCAGATAGGCGACGGTCGCACTTTGACCGACCACGAACAGAATACGGCGCGGCATAACTTACGATGCAGAGGCCAGAAGCTTGTCCCGGTTGGCCAGAATCTTGCGGCAGGCATCGGCGAAAGCATCCATATCCGCTTCGGTCAGCGGTGGATATATGATGTTGGTGATCATCAGTTCACGATCCTGCAGTCGCTCGGTCACAGGGCACAAACCCTTGGCATAGCTGATCTGCGCATTGCGCGGATTGGCGGTGAACGGATAGCCCCCGTCACCGAAACAGATCTTCTTCTGATAGACCGGCTGCAGGTAAAGCGGCGTCACATAGCCGGCGCGCAAGGTGAAGCCCTCAGCGACCATCGCCTTGGCAAAGAGGCTGCGTGGGATGCCGGTTTTCTTCTCGTCGTAACGGATCGGATAAAAATAGTATACGTGACTGCAGCCGTCGCGCACCACCGGCGGCGTCAAACCGTCGACCGATGCCAACGCCTTATCGAGCCTGTTGGCCAAGGCAATACGCCGGGCATTCAGCGCATCAAGTTTGCCGAACTGCACGCGCGCAACAGCCGCTTCCATCTCGGTCATGCGGTAATTCACCCCGATGGTATTGACGATGTCGTCCGGGCTCAGGGTATCGACCACAACTTCACCGTGATTGCGCATCAGGGCTGATTTGAGTGCAAGTTTCTCGTCATTCGTCACGACGACGCCGCCTTCGCCACTCTGCATGGTCTTGTGACGGTTGAAGCTGAAGACCCCGATATCGCCGATGGTCGCGGTATAGCGGCCGTGGCACAAGGCAGACGGCGCCTGGGCATTGTCCTCGATCAGGGCGAGGCCGTGTTTCTTCGCGAGTGCGCTCAGTTCAAGCAGTGGGGCAGGATGGCCATAGAGATTCACCGCCATGATGGCCTTGGTGTACGGCGTGATGTTGGCTTCGACCGATTGAGGGTCGAGACAGAAGGTGGCCTCATCAATATCGGCAAATATGGGGGTACCTCCGCACATCAGGATCGCGGTGGCGCTGGCCGACATTGTATAGGGTGGCACGATGACCTCGTCGCCGGGCCCGATGCCAACAGCCGACACTGCGCAATGCAGGCCAGATGTCGCGGAATTTACCGAAATCGCATGCGCCACGCCGTAGCGGTCGGAGAAGGCTTTCTCCAGTGCGCGCACCTGACGGCCGCCCCAGAAATATGCATCGGGTGAGGCGACAAAGCCGGACAGCTCGCCGCCGTCGAGCACCTCCATGACAGCCGCCTTTTCTTCATCGCCGATCGTGTTGTAGGCGGGAAGCGGGGCATTGCGAACGGGCGTTCCACCAAGCAGGGCCAAGGCTTTTGCGTCAGTCACGTTTCTCACCAGTCTTGCGGGTTATGTAGTAATGAGCGATCTCGGAAAAACCGAACAGGGGATTGGCGCCATACAGCGCCGCGAATATCCGCTCTGCTTCCGCGAGGTCCTCGGGCGTATCCACTGCCAGGGTCGGAAATCCGGCGTGGCCATCCAGGCCGGATTCGATGGAAATGCGCGCGAACCGGTCTGTATGGTCGCGGATCCAGTTGGCCACCAGTTCCCGGTCCTGCGCGGTTTCCAGATGATCGTTGCACCATTGCAGCGCCGGCATGCCGATCACCTCGGCACTCATCCCCTCGGGCCAGGTCCATATGATCTTGTTCGAGATGTAGTCGATCTCAGGATTCTCGTTCCAAGCCTCCAGCATGCGCCGCAGGATTGCCGGATCGATCATCGGGCAATCGCCGTTCACTTTCAGGATCGCATCTGCAGAAACTAGCGCGGCCGCTCCATGCAGTCGGGCTGCAATGTCGTCTTCAGCCTTTTCCCGGTGAACTGATATGCCGCGTCGCCGCGCATAGTCGACGAGCAGGTCATTGCGCGGATCGGCTGTGGTCGCGAGCACAATACCGTCCAGCCGCGAAACGGCCTGCAGACGATCAAAGATATGGCCGATCAGCGGCATGCCGCATATCGGGCGCATCACCTTCTCCGGCAGCCGCTGCGATCCCATCCTGGCCTGTACGAGGCCTACAATCCGGCGGGCTGCCATTATTCTGTCAGCGCGATAGTCCGGCCGGACTGCTGCGCCGACCTGCGCGCGGCCTCGAGCACCCTGAGCCCGGCAATGGCATCCGCCGCAGTGCAGACGGCTGGCGGCACGCCCTGAGCCCGATTCTGCCCGATCAGGGTCCAGAGGGGTTCGAGCCCGCTCTCCGGTTCCCCGCCACACATCAATGCCGGAACTCCGAGATGGCTGTAGCCGGGGAAAAATCTGTCGGCAACGCTTGTCTGCTCCCAGACCTCAACCCCGCCAGCCACCAGACTCAATCTGCGATCCGTCAGGAAAATGTCCAGATCGAACTGGTCATAGACGATACCTTCGAGGCCGATCGCCACAACGTCAAACCCGGCAGCCATGCGGCAGTGAAAGGACAGGACGGGGTCCTCGCCTTCGCCCGAACACCCTATCGCTGCAACTTCGGTAATAGGCCCGAACCACTGCAGCAACAGGTCGACCAGGTGACTGCCATAATTATGTAGACCGCGACCGTAGCGCGCGACGATCTTGCGTGGCATTTCGCCGGCCATAGCCTGGTATACGCCGGCAAGGCGCGGAGAGAGGCGGCGCTGGAAATTCACCATCAGGGCCGTGCCGTGCTGCTGTGCCAGCATCACAATCCCCTCGGCCTCGCCCAGCGTCATGGCCAACGGCTTTTCCACAACCAGCAGCCCGACCCTGCAGTGCCCCATAAGCCTTTCGACAATACGCAGTCGCTCGGCCGATGGCGTACAGATCACCGCGACATCGATATCGGCCGGCAATCCACCGATATCGGCGTGGATGGCGTGCGATGGAAGTCGCCAGTGTGCCGCTGCCGCCTGCCGTCGGGCAGGATCGGGATCGACGAGGCCAGTCAGCGTGAGGCCGGCGGTTTTCAGAACAGCCCCGACATGGCTGCGCGCAGCCATGCCACTGCCATCATAGTCATAGGCGCTGCCGATGCGCCCCAGGCCAATGACCGCAACTCGGATCACCGAGGGTCCTGCCTCGCCGCCATGAACTCTTCGCGCAGGATGCTCATCATCAATGCATCGTAATACCGGCCGTTGCGATAGATCAGCTTGCGGCGCACGCCTTCAGGCTTGAAACCGGCCTTTTCGTAGGAACCGATCGCCTGCCTGTTCTCGGTATTCACCCCGAGATAGATGGTCTCGAGATTGAGTTTCATGAAGCCGTAGTCGACGACCAGTCTTGCCGCCTCAGATCCGAGGCCCTTGCCCCGCGCCTGATCGTTTCCAATCAGGATGCGAAATTCGGCGCGACGGCAAATCCACTGAATGGCATAGAGGCCGCAAATACCGACCGGCGCGGCACTTGCGCGGTCTTCGATCACAAAGACACTGGATTCACCGGCAACCGCCGAACTCTGATAGATGGCTTCCATCTCAGCATCTGGTATCGGGCGCCAGCCGCTTTCCATGAAATGGGTCGCCTCGGGATTCTCGAGCCAGTTGCGGTAAACCTCGAGGTCGGCTTTCCGCAGCCCCCGCAACGACAGCTTTGCGCTGGTAATGAAGGCGTTGACCGCCAGCTGACCATTACCCATTCGCGATCTCCATCATTAACTCGGCGAACTGGAGGACTTTGTAGTCGGCATACTTCCTGCCGATGATGCAGACACCCACCGGAAGGCCATTGTTACCAGCCAACAAGGGCACAGAGACAACCGGGACGCCGCACATCGTCCAGATCAGATTGTGATCCGGAACGTCGCGGGTCGCCAGGCCGACGGGGGCTTCATCGCTAGTCGACAAGCCGATCAGCAGGTCGATCCCGGTATCGACAATCAGTTGGTCGAGCAGAAGGCTCAGTTCGGCCTGCCGCGCGGTATCTACATGATACTGCTCGGCGCTGATCTGCGCACCTTCCTCCATCATTTCGCGCAGGATGCCGCTGAAGAGCTCGGGCTTCCAGTCGAACTCCTCCCGCAGATAGTAGGAAAGCGCCTTGGAATAGATCCGATCATGGAGCGGATGCGCCTCGTCGAAATCCCGGGGCAGGCGAACCTTCTGCGCCTCGACCCCGCGCTCGGCCAGCCGGCTGATCACCGCGTGCAGGCCGTGCTGCAGAATCGCCGTCTCGCAATCGGCTTTCGGCCCGACGACAATTCCCACGCGCCACGGCGTGCCGTGCGGCTTTACGCTGCGTGCCGGGTCAGCGAAGCCGCGCTCCATCACCGGATAATTGTGCCCGCTGACGCGCATGATATCGAAGAACAGCCGAAGATCCGGAACGGAGCGCGCCAACAGGCCGACGGTATCCAGCGTGTCGGTCGTCTTAAGCACGCCCGTGCGTGGCAACGTGCCGAAGGAAGGCTTCATGGCTGCGACGCCGCAATAGCTGGCAGGACGGATGATCGACCCTCCGGTCTGCGTCCCGAGCGCGACCGGAACCATGCGGGTGGCTACCGCGACGGCCGAACCCGACGAGGACGTGCCCGGCGAGCGGCCGGTATCGTAGGGATACAGAGTGGCGCCGGGATAATGAACGCCGAATTCTGCCGTGACCGTCTTGCCGGCAACTATCGATTTCTCCAGGCGGAGATTGCTGACCACGCGAGCGTCATTGCCCGGCGTGTAGCCAGCCAGAATTTTGGTGCCACGGCCAGTCGGGAAGTCGTAGGTATTGATATTGTCCTTGATGCCGACAGGCACACCCGGCGCAGACGCCGCGCGCGATCCGGCATCCGCGTCGATACGGGCTGCCCGCTCCTCCATGGCTGCGCGATCATAGACCTGGAAAGCGGAATAGGACGGATTCAGCTCGTCAATACGATCGGCACAGGCACGAACATAATCAAGAGCGGTGATTTCGCCCCTGCGGAAACGCGACAGGAATTCGACCGCGGTGAGTTCGGCGGCCGAGTTGCTGGCGAACCGCTGGAGCAGCTTTGTCGCAATCATGACTGCTGCCGTTCCTTTTCACGCGAATAGAAATTCGGAAGCGTCGTCGCCTTGCCTTCCCGCTTTGCCTGCAGGATTTCGTAGAATTCCTTCTCGGTATAACCGGTGATCTTGAGATAGTAATCCAGGGAGCCGGGCCGCTCGAAATCCACGTCCTTTATCAGTTCAAAGGCTTCCTCGCGAGTCATCAGGCCGCTGCGCACATCCTGCGCCGCCTCGTCGGTACCACGGCCGAAGCCGCGTTTGACGAATTTCGCATAGTCATGCACGCCGGCCATCCGGCATTCGACACTCTTGTAATGCTTGTAGGCGGCTTCGCGCTTGTCTTCCTTCCAACCATACTCATTAACCAGGAATTCGGTCTGACGCTCATGATCCCAGAACAGGTAGTCGCCCAGATGGATGCCGTAGATGCCGGCCTCCTTGAGTTCTTCGGATGACGGCGGCTGGAACAGCACCAGGTCTTTGCGGGATACCTTCTGGCTGACCATCTTGTCGCAACTCACCTTGGCAGAATTCTTCCAGGCATAAGATACCATCTCCTTCTCGCCCTGGGCCTCGCTGGTATAGGTCGACCGGCCTGATGCTTCAGCGAAGGACTCGCCGTAAATCAGAAGCGGAATCTTGAATTTCGTAGCAACGTGGAACGGGTAGGAATACACACCGGAATGGCAATGCCAGCAAGCATCGCCGATCAGCGGTAGCGACTGCCGGGCCAAGTTATCGACCAGACCTCGACGCGGCGTATACATCATGTGGTCAACATCAAACACTTCGAGTACGCGCCACAGATTCTCACGGCCGATATCGGACCACCAGTTATGACTGAATGTTACCGCCAGCGGCTTCATGCCGTAGACTTTGCAGAGGATGTGCAACTGAAACGCACTATCTTTGCCTCCGCTGATCGGGATGATGCAGTCGTAATTGTTGCCGGCCTTGCTTTTGGCATCTTCAAGCAGCTTGCGGAGCTGCTTTTCCTTCGCCGACCAGTCGATCCGCATCTTCTGTTCCTGAGAACGGCACGCCAAGCAGACACCCAATTCATCGAAAGCCATGCCCTCATTCGTTTCAGGCATGCAGCAACGACTGCAATACCGCAACTGCGGGAAAGGCGGCTGTCCGAAATCTTTATCGCTCATGTGCACTCACCTCTTACATTTCGCATGCGGCGCAACGTCCATGCATGCAAGACCTTCCAACAAGTCATTGACTGCGACGTCGACATTTTCTTGCGTCCATCCGTCGCGCCGGAACGCTGCGAAATCGCCCATGTCGAACGACAGCCGTTCCAGCGCCTCCCCATACCGTGCCCCTGCGGCCACGGCTTCCTCATTGTTGATTTTTCCCGAGAAGATTTCATACAGGGCCGGTGCCAAATCCTCTTCACGCTGGATCATTTTCACATGCGGAAGGAACTCATAGCCGTTATGACGCCCGAACAGTACAACCGGGCGGCCCTGCAAGGCGGCTTCGACTCCCGCTGAGCCGCTGATCGTTGCCACCGCGGTCGCTTCGCGCACAACGTCTACGCCTCGCTCGTTTAGATCGAGCAACACGACATTGCTGAATTCCTGAATCTGCCGGTAGAAATCGCGAGGCCGACGGCCCAGCCCCCAGACAGTTTCCTTCACAGCGACCAACGCGCCAGCCGGCAGGTCACGCGCCAAAGACGTAATGGCACCCAACTGAAACAGATATTCCGGTGACATGACCTGCATGGAGAATTCCGGCTCAGTCTGAAGCGGGAGGAAAATAAACGGTTTTCCCTTCAGCTTGGAGAGCGGAATGGTGTTGGGCGACTTCAGATGCTCGCTGTCCCGCCAGTATTGCCAGTGATAGCGAAGCCCCTCCAGCAGAAGATAATATTCGGGCCGGTCGTACTTCTTGTACCAAAGGTACGTCTTCCTTTTGGTCACATTAAGCGCGAATTTAAGGAAGCGAGCAAACCCATTGTCACCGACAAACAGCTTCCTCGTCCCGGTGTCGTGCAGATATGGCGCCTGCAGGTCGATCGGCGCACGATCGCGCTGTCCAACTTCATCGTAATGCGCACGCAGACTTGGCGGCGCCACAAACTCGTCATGCGCCCAATAGTAGTAATTCTTGTATCGCGTCGGATACAGCATTCGATAGGCGACACCCATCCTTCGCGACACAACGGCTGCTTCCTTATTGCCGTTTATGAACAAGCCGATCCGACGCTTTTCTATTTCGGACTTCCAGAACTGCAGCATGCCAGTGATCCCGCGAAGCAACTGCAAATGTGTAGCTGAACGGGAGAACTCGGAATGCGGGTGATATAGCCCAGCCAGTGCAAAGCCTCGACCCGCATCGCGACGGCTCATGAGTATATGCGACATCGGCAAACCGAGCCATTGCTCCAAATGCCGGGCCTGCTCCAGGACCTCTGCCTCGCTGGTGTTCTCGACAGCCAGCCGGTGAAACAGCCCCCAATCCACTAGTTCGTCAACCTTTCCTGCCTTAAGATACTTTTCATGAACTGCCACGGACTCAGGGCCCTGCACATATAGGATCACACGGCGGCCGGTGGATGCCTTAAGCTTCGCGGCAAGAGCGATAGTGAAATCGGCAATATGAGCCGATGTCACCAACGCGATATCTCCGTCAGACATTTTAATAGGTTTACTGGACATGAGAAACTTCGGGACTCATCGTATGCACGATATTGGCAGCCTCGGTAATTGCGCGCTGGTGCGAGATGGCCAGAATGGTCGTTGCGTCCGTCAGCTGCTTCAGCGTCTGGCAGAGCTCGCGCTCAGTCTCTGGATCGAGAGCCGTCGTCGGCTCGTCGAGTATCAGCAGTGCAGGCCGTCTTACCAACGCGCGAGCGAGTGATATCCGCTGCCGCTGGCCACCGGAAAAACGGGCGCCGCGTTCGCCGACCAGCGTGTGGATACCGTCCGGCAGCGCCGACACAAACGGCCAGGCCCCTGCTGCGCGTAGAGCGGCTTCAACATCTGCTTCCGACAATGCCGGATCCCCAAGCGTGATATTCGCGGCGATGGTGTCATGCAGCAGAACCAGATCCTGCGGCATATAGCCGATGGAGGACCGCCAAGCGTGCTGGTCGATGGCGTCCAGGGGCACCCCGTCGACCAAGATACGTCCAGCTTGCGGCCGCAGCAGGCCGATCACTAGGTCGACTAGCGTCGTCTTGCCGGTGCCGGATGCACCGACAACCGCAGTCAGTTGGTTGGCTGGGATATCCAGTGTGCATCGATCCAGTATCCGGCGTGTTTCGTCATAGCTGAACGAAATGTTCTCGACGCGAATACCGGAACGCAGAGTGGGCATATGGCCGGCAGCGACGAAGGCTTCGCGTTCGGTCTCCGCTGCATGCAAACTCGAACGAACCGAAAGATAGGCCGCCTCCTGGCTCGACAACTTCTGATACTGGACTTGCAGAGCGCCGGCCCGCACCACAATGCGCTGAAACAAGATCGCCATGAACAGTAGATCGGCCAGCGAGTATTGCGTATACGTCAAGGCAATATAGAGGCCGATCGCCATGAAAACCGTGAAGACCGGCTCCTGAAACACCGACAGCGCTGCGGTGGTTGTCATCAGCTGCCGTTGCGTCACATTGATTGCCTTGGCATCCTGTTCAAGCAGAGGCACGATACGCCCTTCGAGCGCCATCGCCTTGAGGGGTTTGATAAGTTGCAGGCCGTCTGCGAATCGCACCATCAGGACGTTCATCAAACCGACCTGCCGAGTACCCGCACGCCGCGCCCGCCCCACGAGACCATGCAGAAGCGCAATCATTGCTCCACCCGCGAGCAATCCGATAACCGTGACCTGCCAGGATGCTAGCAGTGCAAGCGCGCTGAACAGCGCCACTTGGATCGCTGCCGCCATGAGGTTGGCCAGTGCGTTATAGGCGCCAGCCGCACTCGTCACCTCGGTCGCCAGCGCGTTCGTGATGCGTCCGGACGGGAGGCGGATAAAATACGACCAGCGCGCCCGCATTAGCGACTGGATTAATCGCAGTCGCAGCTCGGTCGCGAAGTCGGCAGCCGCATGGCCGATATTGCGCTGGGAGAGTAGCGTCAGCGCGGCCTTGAGCGCCACGCCGGCAACTACGATGAAAAGCAGCACCGGCAGGACCGGCTTTAGGCCGACCAGCGCCAGCGCATCAGTCACGATACGATTGAGGTTGCTGTCGGGCATCTGGCCAGTGGCAATACCCAGCACCGGAAGCAGCGTCATCACCCCGAGACCTTCCGCCATTCCGGCCGCCATCAGGCAGAATAGCACCATGGTCATTCGCAGCGGATTGACCGCGAGGAATTCCCGGATGGTGCGCCATGTGGATGGCGCACGGTCGGCAGCGGATGAGATCTGAATCATACTCACGCCAACATGTCCCAATTCAATGGGGTCCCACGCGGGATATCGCGGGTTGCGCATTTTTGGAGCACATCGGGCAGATACTTGGGTGCGAGGCCGTAGCCGGGCCGGATCGAGCGCACCGTGTCGGCCGTGAACCGCTCGCCCGCGCGCATGTCGCGAACGACATACAGCGAGCGCCGGAAAACCACATTGCCTTTCTCGCCTTCGGTGCGGTCGTAATTGACCGCGCCAAGGCTCTGCCAGGCAACATTGCAACCTTTGCAGAGAGCCGCAAGTTCAGCGGGTTCAAGAGAAAAACCAGAATCAGGACCTCCGTCGGCGCGTTTCAGGGTGAAATGCTTCTCAATCACCCGCGCGCCCAGCGCGACCGCGGCAATCGATACTTCGACTCCAAGCGTATGATCCGACAGGCCGACCGAGAGCCCATATCGACGGGCGAGATCCTGGATCGTCCGCAGGTTGGCTTCTTCCGGCTGCGCCGGATAAGCGGAAACGCAATGCAGTAACACAATATGGTTATTGCCCGCCTCTCGCGCCGCAGCCACAGCCTCGGAAATCTCACTTTCGTTTGCCATGCCGGTCGACATGATGAGCGGTTTCCCGGTCGCGGCGGCAGTGCGGATCAGCGGCAGGTCGATCAGCTCGAAGGAGGCGATCTTGTAGGCCGGCGCCGACAGCGTTTCGAGATAGTCAATTGCGGTCGCGTCGAAGGGGCTGCTGAAGACGGTAATATCCAGTTCGCGCGCCTTGGCGAAAAGCTGCGGATGCCAATCCCACGGTGTATGCGCCTCGTTGTACAGATCATACAGGCGCCTACCGTTCCATGGACCTCCCTGGATCACAAATTCCGGGCCATCATGGTCGATCGTGATCGTGTCGGCGGTATAGGTTTGCAGCTTCACTGCATCTGCGCCGGCGTCTTTCGCGGCTTGCATCAGGGCGAAGGCGCGATTGATATCACCATTGTGATTGCCCGACATCTCCGCGATGATGTAGGGTGGCTGGCCAGGGCCGATCACCCTGCCGGCGATGGCAAACTTACTCATACAGCGCCACCTTCTCTTGGGGACGACACATACCATCCGGAGCGCCGACGATAACCTGCAGCCGAGAACAGCGCGTGCGACGCTAGATTGTCGGCATGCACCTCGGCATGAAGGTCTGCCTCGGGGACCAGGCGGCGCGCCAGGGCCAATGCGGCACGCCCGAGGCCGCGGCCATGCCGCTCTGGTGCCACCAGGATCGAAACCTCGTATGCGTATGCACCATGATCATTCCGCCGATCGAGCCGCAGCATGCCGACTGGCGTCTCAGCCTGGGTTAAAATATGGAAGAGACAGTCAGGGTCCCGCAGCTTGGCCGCAAACCAGGCCGTATGCTCGCGCTCGGAGGGGATCGCCGGGTTGCGCGAGAACCGCCTGGTCACCGGATCGGACTGCCAGGCCAGTAACATGGCCGCATCGGCCTCGACCATGCGTCGCAGGCCCACGATCTGGCCGCCTGATACCTCAGGCGCAATCGCCATGGCGACCCGGCGTGCTCCGCGGCCATCGCACAAAGCAGCCAAACGACTGCCTGCTTCGCGACGCGTTGTGCTGTCTTCCACCATCCGGGACAACGCCGGGCCCAGTTCCGCTATCGTTTCAATCACCGGGACAGCCGAATGACTGCGCATCGCCGCTGCAATGCCGCGCTGGTTGTCGGCAACCACCAGCAGGATCGCAGGCAGGCCCACGCAGCACGCCTCCAGCACGGTCGTACCCGCACCAATTACCGCAATATCCACCTGCTGCATCAAGTCTGCGACATGGTCGGCATCAACATGCAGGATGAGTCTGGCATCCCCGGCGGCAAGTAATTGCAGTTGCTCGAGATGTGTAGCTCGCCCCCCGACGACGACATCGATACGGGCCTGCGGCAGCAGAGCCCGGATCACTGGAATGGCTTCGAGCAGGAAGCCGGGCTCGTCCATCATGCCCAGGCTCAGGAAGATCCGCCGAACCTCGCCCGTATCTTGGCGCTGTCCGCGCCGGAGCGCAAAGTCCGCGCGCAGCAGTGCAAAATCCGCACCGGTGAGCGTGCGACATTGTGGGGGAACTAAATAGCGATAATCGGCGGCGACGCGACCCAAGCTCTGATCCAGAAGCAGGTCACAGTCGTGGCGACGATCAGCGAGATCGTCAATCACCATGATCGCACGCGCCCAGCCGCGGCAAGCCGACTCATAGGCCTCGTCCAGCTTGTAGCTGTCCACCACAAGCAGGTCACAGGCTGGCACCGCTGCCGTCAGCATCTGCGGCGCGAAAGGATCGACCAGCGGATGCCACTGGATATCCGCATCCCCCAGTGCCTTCACTGTCACACGGGTCTCGGGCGAGCCGGCGAAATGCGGTTGCCAGCCTTCGTCTCGCAGTGCATCCGCAAGCGCAAGGCAACGCATCACGTGCCCGCCGCCGATGGAACGGCCCGCATCGGCCCGAAACACGACCTGGCGATCAGTCGCCGCCATTGCTCTTCCGCATGCTAAAGACGGCACGCGCCATTTCCAGATCTTCCGCGTCGTCAATATCGACGGCGGCGGTCCAGTGCATAGGCTGGAATGTATGGCCTGGCCCGTAGAAGGTACCGGCTGCGCGCAACGCAGCAGTCTCGGCGATCCAGATGGCGCCCGTCGGGCAATATAGCGTGTCGAGATTCTGCGAATGACTGCTCAACGCGCCACCGAATACAGACTTGGGCACACCATTTTCATCCAGCCGAACCGCCCACCACGGATTCATCCAGCCATAACGGAAACAGCTGATCTGAAAACTGGCGGAACGCGCGTAAAACCGGTCGAGCGCCGAGAGGATTTCCGTACTCCCGCGCAGCGGACAGTTGGGCATCAACTGAACAACGACCGCATGATCCTCATTCAGCTGCTCGCGCACCTGGTCGAGCGCGGCTAACGTGGCAGCACTGGCATGCGCAGCGTCATCGGCAGCGCGATTGCGCAGGAACGGCACATTCACTCCGCAGGACCGCGCTACATCGGCAATCTCGGGATCGTCAGTGCTGACGAGCACGCGATCGAAGACACTCGCCCCCAGCGCGGCGTCAATCGTCCATGCGATCAGCGGCCGGCCGAAGAAATCGACAATATTCTTGCGCGGAATCCGCTTGGACCCACCACGCGCAGGAATGACCGCTATGATTTTGCGCGTCACCATATGGTCCAGCCACCATCAACGGCCATCACATGGCCGGTCATGGCCTGCGAGGCTGGCGAGAGAAGGAAATCGACGGGCCCGGCAATATCATCTTCGGTCAGCATCCGCCCCTGCGGCGTCAGTGCGGCATAACGCTGGCGAAAGGCGTCGTCGACACGCCCCTCCACACCACCGAAGGCAACGCAATTTACCTGGATCTTCCGGCCAGCGAGGCGAACCGCCAGTTCGCGGGTCAGTTGCGCCAGCGCGGCCTTGGCGACGCCGTAATGGATGGGCGACTGCGTGGCAAAATCTTCATACAGCCGGGGCGTGGCGGCAACGCTGCCATACTGCGATCCGATATTGACCACCCTTTGCAGCCTGCTGCCAGCATACGACGCCAGCGTCATAGTCAGCTCATAGGGGGCGACGACATCAATAAGGAATTCGCCCAGAAACTGCGACCGGGCGACCGTTCCATCGGCCTGTGGCTTCAGCATGTCGACGCTGCGGGCATTGTTTACCAGCCCTGTGACATGGAAGTCCGCACGCACGAGGCCATCGAGGAGAGACGGTGCGGCCAGCGTGTCCTGGAGATCGGCCACCAGCCCGACGAGGCGCCCGGCGGCGCCAGGATACTCGGCCAGCACGGCTAAAATTGACGCCTCGCTGCGCGCGGTGAAGGCCACGCGGTCACCCTGCGCGATGAAGTGCCTGACCAGACGACGCCCGAATTTCCCGGATCCACCAGTGATGAGGATGTTGCGTTTCATGCGGCCCGACCTCGCTGAATGATTTCCACCACCCGTCGCACGAACAGCGGGTCGGTACGAACGCTCTTGTCCTTAACCCCTTCGACAAAATCTGCCAGCGCCGCCCGAAAGGCCGGAAACGTTTCACTGAACACCAGGTCACGCCAGCCGCGTTCGCCAACCACCCGAATGGCAATCGGTGCGGCGGCATTCACGACCGTGATCGCCGCCTGCATACCGCTGGCCCACAGAATTTGCAGGCGGCGAATTCCACCCTGCTGCCAGAGACTGCATTCGGTGATGGCGCCCTGCTTTCCAACGATCATCAGCAACGGCTCAATGGCGTGCACTGCATATTTATCCCAATCCTTGGGGACTACGGCGTCGAGATAGCGCAGCGAACCGAGTGCCTCGCGATCCGCCGGCGTAAGCTGAAATTCGCCGGCATAACGCAACGCGGAGCAGGTGAATATCTGTCCGGGATACTGCTGCAGTGCGTAAAGGCGGTCCAGTTCGGGCAACGACAGGGCCACAGGCTTGTCGATATACACCGGCAGCCCGGCGCGGAGAAACGGCGCAGCCAACTCGAAATGAGCTTCCGCGTCGTCGCGGGCCAGCAGGATCGCATCCACTGCACCGATCATTTGCTCAGGCCCATCGACGACATTCGGGATGCATGCTGCTTGGGCCACGCGCTGCGACAGGCAGGTATCCTGCGTCCAGACATGCGTCACATTGGCGCCGGGAATCCGGTCGTCAGGCCAGGATTGCTTTTCCAGGTAACGCGGAATCACTGGAAAGCCGCAGGTTTCCATCGTCGGCGCGTCATAACCGTTGAAAATGGCCGACCAGGAATATGGGTGGCCATTGCCCTGCGACAGACCGAGCACGCCAAGCCTCAGTGACATGTGAGGTTCCATCGTGCCGGATTCACGTAGGCCGGATCGTCACAGGCCAAGTCGTCGGCAGCAAACGGCGTTGCAGTAGCGAAATCGGCGGCGCACTGGTCCAGCTGGTCCTGATCCACAATGCCAACCAGCACCGTATCGATCTCGGGAACATCGCGCAGAAATGCGAGTGCCGCCTGAATCGGCGTAAGGCCCTGCGCAGCCGCAGTGGCATGCCAGCGGCGCAGCTGCGGACGGATCGGCTCGAAATACGCCGGCACCTGGTCCGGCTGCATCAGGAGCAGACCTTGCAGAAAGACAGATCGTGCATGAATGGTCACGCCGGCATCTTTGAGCCGCGCCAGAAACCCGCCGCGCAGCAAGCGCTGGTCCAGGACATTGACCGGCAACTGCACCAGGTCGATGTCGAAACGCGACAGCAGCGATACGATCTGTTCGCCATCATAAACAGAGGCGCCAATCATCGACACCTGCCCGCAATCCTTCAGGATTTTCATCTGCCGCCAGAGATCTGGCCCGGTCTGGTCCAGCAGATCGCCTGCATCATGACAGAGCAGACCGGAGATGCGCGGCAGATTGAGCTTGTGTAGCGACTGCGCGAACGTCCGCGACAGAGCATCCACTTTGTCGGCGCCAGCCAGCGACTTCAGCGGCGGCGTCTTGGTCACGATGCTGAACCCGGTCAGTGATTGCGCTCCCAGCACGGCTTCGCTTTCGCCATAGGCCGCTGCCGTATCCAGTACAGAAATGCCGTGCCGCCTGGCTGCCGCCAGGACGGCAGCCACCTGGTCCGGGGAGGAACGGCCGGCGGCATTGGCAATGCCGTAATCCAACCCGAACTGCACAGTCCCGATGCCGAGGCTGGCGCTCACGTCAGCCCCTTGGCAATGTCCGCCAACGCGCTTACCACCCGCATGACATCGTCGTCTTCCATGCCAACATATAGCGGCAGCGACAGATGGCGTTCGTAGAAGGCCGAGGCGCTAGGAAGCGAAAGATCGCCATAGCGATGCCGGTAGTACGGCTGCAGGTGTACCGGGATATAGTGCACTTGGCTGCCGATGCCCTTGGCGCGCAGCGCATCCATCACGCGGGCGCGCGATTGGCCAATGGCACTGAAGTCGATCAACACCTGATAGAGATGCCAGACGGGCTGGCTGTCACCCCGACGGCTGACTGGCCGCACGACCGGCGCCAGCGGGCCCAGTGCCTGATCATACAGGGCAACAAGCTGTTTGCGTCGGTCGGCGAACCGACCAAGCTTGCGCAACTGCGACAACCCGAGCGCACAGTTGATATCGCTGGCCCGATAATTGTAACCGGGCACCGGCATTTCGTAATACCATGGATTTGCCGCTCCGTCGGTACCATAGGCCATATTCGCCACTTCAAAACGCTGGGCATCCCGCACCATGCCGTGCGAGCGCAGGCGCGAGAGCCGCTCGGCCATTTCCGGCCGATTGGTCGTCACCAAGCCGCCCTCGCCCATGGCAATGGTCTTGACCGGATGGAACGAGAAGCAAGTCATGTCGCTGTAGATGCAGGATCCCACCGCGGGGCCATTCCCGTGATAGGTGCTGCCCAGGGCGTGACAGGCATCCTCCACGACATACATTCCGCGGGCGCTGGCCATCGCGTGAATGGCACGCATGTCTGCGCATTGCCCCCCGAGATGAACCGGGAAGACAGCCTTGACCGGACCATCCGCCCGCGCAATGGCGGCTTCAAGCGTTTCAGGCGTCAGCAATCCGGAGTCCGGATCGACGTCGGAGAATACCACTTCGCCGCCGACATAGCGCACGGCGTTGGCAGTCGCCAGGAAGGTTACCGTGGGAACCACAACGCGATCGCCGGGCTGCAATTCCAGCGCCAGGGCGGCGAGATGCAGCGCGGCGGTGCCATTGGAGCAGGCTATCGCATGATCGGAACCCGCCTGGCGCATGAAAGCGGATTCGAATTCTTGGACGGCCGGCCCGGTGGTCAACCAATCGCTGCGCAGAACGCGCGCAACAGCTTCGACATCGTCATCCTCAATGCACTGGCGGCCATAGGGCAGAAAACGCGTAGACCCCGTCATATACTTGCAAGCTCCCGCTTTGGCCTGAGAATGCAGTCTTTCAAGTGAGGTTCAATCCGGAGGTCAACTGGGGCGCATCGCTGTGGGTAACGGCAGCAAGAAACGAAAAAATGGGGGGTTTGGGCAAGCTACCGCACACCGGGTGCCAGCAGAGTGGTGGCAGCACGGGGGAAACTCGGCGTTCACAGCATGAACGTAGCTGGAATGGCAGAAAAACACAATCTGTCCCTCCCCACCGCAATACATCTTAAAATTGTATATTTTAAGAAACTCTACCTAAGATGCACATTTTTGGAGACTTCGTGACCACTTAGCCATTCTCCGCCAGCAGCAAATCCGCTAGGCGAAAATCCACCGCAGTATCGATATCAACCGCCCTGTCCTCGGGCATCACGTAGGGCCGGCACCGCGCCCCAATGAACCGCCCCTGGCGGATCTGGTCTGCGCGCGTCAGGTACAGGGCCCCGTTGATCCTGTACGCCGGCTCCTCTGGCGCTGGTGAATATTCCTGGGCGGCGGGAAGAAAGGGCTGCAGAAAGCCGTCGAGGATGCGCTGGGCCTTCAATGGATGCCCATGTCGGATCCGGGTGACGCCGATGATCGAATCGCCCCCATCGCGCGCCACCATGCCTATCGCGGCTTCGATGTCGCGCGCCGTACGCAGAGGCGATGTCGGCTGCAGCAGCAAAACCCACTGCGGCGTCCAGCCCTCATGACGCTCCACCCATGCCACGGCATGTTGCACGACTTCGATCGAGCCCGCCGCATCGGTGGCGAGTTCGGGTGGACGCAGGAATGGGACATCTGCACCAGCGGCACGGGCCGCCTCGGCGATCTCCTGGTCATCGGTGGAGACCAGAACCTTGCGCATAGGCGGCGTCACCGCCAGCGCTGCGGCTATCGAATGCGCAATCAGCGGGCGGCCGGCCAGCGGCAGTACATTCTTGCGTGGCAGCCGCTTGGACCCACCCCGCGCCGGGATCAGCGCCAGAACATCCTCGAGCATATCAGTCACCTGGAAACATCGCCCCCAGATCGCGGCGGGCGCGGCTCAGGTCCTCGATATGGCCGATGTCGATCCAGTATTCGCGCAGCAGGAATGCGTGGGTATGATGGGATGCACGTGCGATATCGGAAAACAGTTCCGGCATGTCGATGCGGGTATTTGCCGGCACGAGATCGAGGGCGTTCGGCGAAAGGACATATATCCCCGCGCTGATGAGATGCCGGACAATCGGCTTCTCTTCGATACGCGTGATCCGCATCTCGTCGACATTGATCACACCATAGGGGACCTGCACCTCGTATTCGCGCACCGCCATGGTAGCGACCGAACCATGCTCTTCGTGGAACTCGATCATTGCCGGGAAATGCAGGCGCGTCAGGATATCGCCATTCATCACGATGAAAGCTTCGCTCGGCCGCTCCGGCAGCAGGCTCAGCGGCCCGGCCGTGCCCAGGGCTTGCTGCTCGTGCAGATACCTGATCGTGACGCCGAGGCTGGATCCGTCGCCGAAATGATCGATGATCGTCTGCGCCATGTAATTGACGGACAGATAGAAATTGCGGAAGCCTAGCGCCTTCAAATTCAGGATCGTACGCTCCAGCAGCGGACGGTCGCCGACTGGCAACATCGGTTTGGGACATGAATCCGTGAGCGGCCGCAGCCGCCGTCCCTCGCCGCCGGCCAGCAGCACGACCCAATTGTCGCGCAGAGCGGGAGTGATGAAATCCTCGATGGCTCTTAGGGCGATCACCTGACCCTGCATATTCACAACGGGAATATGCCGGAGCACCTTTTCGCGCATAATCTGAAGGACAGCCTCGTGATCGCTGTCCGCACTGATCACGGTTGGGTTACGGTTCATCACATCCTGTGCCGTCGCCGACAGGTTAAGGCCGCGGATCAGCGCCCGACGGATATCGCCATCGGAAACCGTGCCAAGCAGGTGGCCATCATCATCCACCACGAGCGCAAGCTTGCCGCCGCAACCATCTATGATGCGTAGCGCCGTCTCCAGGCTATCGGCAGGACGGATCAGGTTTTCCAGGTTTTTCATCGCCCGTCTCTCTTGTCCCGCTGATAAATACCGCCCGACAGCATGGCCGCATACTCGGCCTGCACGCGATCCGCATGCTGCTGGATATCGATCAGATGCACCCTGCCCGCATCACCCAGAAAAGCCTGCATCTGCCGCAGAAACCCCGGCTTGAAGCCCTTATCGGCTTGATCGTCGATGCCGGCGTCGACGATCCCGAACTGACCGGCCTCCTGAATCTGCAGGGTTTCCATTGGCCGCAGGATCAGCCGACGTCGCGGCGTATTGATCTCAATTCCCCAGCGCCCGGCGGATGTCCAGTCAGCACCGTAATGGAACAGTGCCCCTGCCACGCTACGGCCGCAGCCGGCAAAGCGGGCTGTCGGATGCCAGTCCAGCCCGCCCTGGACAAGGCACGACATTTCCGCCGGCGCACCGCCAAGATCGAAGGCAAGGTCGACAACGTGGGTAGAATTGGCGAGAAACCAGTTGGCCTTGACTGCATCGGGATGCGGCAGACTACCGACGTGTGACGCAAGTTCAGTAAATTCGAAGCTAAACGAGGTGACGCCACCGTCTTCGGCGATCAGCCGCCGTGCCTCGATCACAGATGCAAAGAAGCGCCGGTTGTAGGCGACATACACAGTGGCTGCATGACGAGTCGCAGCGGCGGCAACGCGGCCGATCGACGCCGGATCGACGCCGGCCGGCTTCTCGATCAGCAGACGCCGGACGCCGGCCTGCATCAGCGCAACCGCAACCGGCTCCAGGTCCCCGGCATCGACGGCGACTATCGCTGCGATGGCAGGCGCGGGAACTGTCGCCAGCCAGGCCGCAAGACCGCCCTGTTGCACAGCGATGCCGGTCTCGGACTGGAACTTCGCTGCGCTATCGGCCCCCCGACCTATGACGACGGGATCATGCCCAAGGTGCCGGAGAGTCACCGCGTGCGCGACGCCCATGGCGCCAGGCCCGACAATCCAAATGCCGTCGGTATTCATGTGATCGGGCATCCTTCCGCTCGCGGGTCGACGGCATTCCGGTAATGTCGCAGCAGCGGATTGAGAATCGCGAGATGCAGCCGGGAGGACTCATCGAACTCGGGCAGGACGCAAGTGCCATCGTCGATCAGCGACGCTACCACCGTGTCTGTCAGCTGGCTCTGCGACAGCACACCGAACGGCTGGTCCCGCCAGGCCCAGTTCTCCTCTGCGCGGCTGACCCTGGCGTGCTGCCGACCTTCATCGATGATTGCACGCAGATGCGGGGAGTCGATAATCGTCAGCGGCGGCAGCGAACCATCGGCATAGGCGGCGAAGCGGAAGAAACTGCCGCGGCGGGAATGGCCGGACAGGGTGCCGGTCAGTTCCACGCCACCGCTGCGGTGCGGGACCGGCGCGGCATCGACAGCAGCCGCCGAAAGGTGAAAGTCGTCGTCGCCCGACAGGTAGGACAGCACATCCAGCAGGTGGATCGCGCTGGTACCAATGCCGTACCGCGCATGCGTCGCAACCTGCAGTGCTACTGGGCCGCTGATGATCCTCCGCAGATCCTGGTATCCCGGCCACATTCGGCGCGGGCAATTCACCCAGGCCCGCGCACCTGCGCGGCGGAGGATCGCGCCGACGGCCTCGTAATCGTCAGGCCGCTGGAAAAGGAATTTCTCGAGTACCAGATATCGAACGGTCGCGTGCCCCAGCAGTTGCTCGATCACCTGGCGGCGAAGCTGTGCAGTCGTCGCCACCACCGCCACATCCAAGGTGCCGGGCAAATCTCCTAGTGCTGACAGGACCTGCAACTTAATCGCACCTGCCTCGACGCAGTCCTGCATCAGAAGCCGCGCCGCGGCCTTGCCGGCATCCGGCGAGGGGTCGACGAGGTAGACCTCGCAGCCGCGTTTCAGACGAGCAAGCGCTTGGGCATGGCGCGACCCGATGACACCGCAACCAATCACAGCGACACGAATCATTCCGACGATCCTCAAAGCGAAATTGCCGCCGCGAAGCCGGGATCACGCAGATGGCGGGCGCGCTGGATGGCGGCCGCCAGCGCGGCGGGATCCACCTGGGCCCGGTTATCGGCATCGAACGATCCTGGTACGATGGCGCATCGCCGCTCGAGCAACGCACGCAAATCTGGCGGATATTCCGTGACGCCGAAATCGATCAGCACGACTGGCCGGTCGCTGCGCAGCACGGAGCCGAAACAGGACTGTGGTGCAAAATCGAACAACACGACATCGAAGTCCTGCATTATGGCCTCGAACCGCTCATGCCGCGTGTGAATCCCCAAACCCTTCTCGAAGAATGCTGCTGGTGGGAACTCCGTCTCCGGATGCGGCTTCTGGGTCACCTGCAATCCCTGCCCGGTCAGCATTGCGAAGAGTCGCGCTTGCCAGTCATAGGCCATCACCGCAGGCATCAGGGGCATCGCGCCGATGCGGCTGCCGGATAGAAAGGGTGTAACATACAACAGCTTGCGTGGCGGCCTGTCTGGCACCGGCGGCAGCGGCGTCAGTTCACCCGGGGCGTCGGGTCCGAGATGAATGATCTCCGGCAGAGTCGACCCGATCCGCAGTGCGGTGGATCGGCGGCGATATAGATCTGCCTGCGCCTTGCTGAAGGTAACGAAGACATCATTTGCCTGCAGCTCGTTGAACGGGATCAATGTGCGCTCACTGTAATTGGCGCCGTAAGCGTGGTCGTGTCCGGTCACATGGCCGCCGTGCGCCTGTACGGCGTCGGCTAGGATGCGCGACCAGATCACGCCGCTCGACCCTTTCCACAAGCGGCGTGGCAGGCGGTTCGGCCGCGCCTCTACGCGTGTCAGATAGAAGTTCACCCATTTCGTCGCACCGTCCAGAAGCTCGGGCAGGAAGTTGCTCTGCCCGCCCGCCGGCCCCGCGCCTGCCTCCCGAATCGTCGCTTCCAGCCGTTCGACGATATGGTCGCGGAACTCGCGTCGGATCGGTTGGGGCGGCCGGGCGCGCAATTCGATGTCTGTTGGAGGACCGAACCACTCATAGAGCGGAACATAAACCAGCTTCTGCGCGGTTTTGCGGGCGTGCGCACGGGTGAGCGGACAGATCGTGACGGCGATCGTATCACCGGCGAAATTGGCGAGTTCGATTGGGCGACGAATGAAGACATCGTTTGAACGGAGGTCACCCAGCGGCCGGAGCAGACGTCGCCAGGTCGGCGGCCGCGCAACACCACGCGCCAAAATTGCTTCCAGCCGGGATATGCCGGCTGGCTCCCCAAGGAAACTGGCGCGCCACTCGGTCATGCGCGTGTGGGCAAGGAGCGGTACTCGGCCGTCGCGGGCGAAGCGAGTGGCCAGCAGGCGCGCGATGGCGAAGCCCAGCAGATCTCCGAACAGCACCGAGCCAACCATATTGACAAGCCGGGCGTCATGGTCGCCTGCAGCCACCGGCTGTCTAAGGGTCTCGACGATGGTGTCGACAACCCGAGCCGCTACCTGCATCACCTCCTGCTGACGCACGGGCCAGTAATAGTCGGCGACGCCCGCAGCAGTGACCTCGATCCGTGCCGGATCGACTTCGACCGGGATAGCCTCCGAAGACGGCATGTTCCGATTAGGCTGCATCGGTGAGAAGCGAATAGACACGGCCTGGATCAACGCCGCGTTCGACGAGATACTTCCTGATCTCGGGCAAGAAGCTGGTGGCGGCAACATAGATCGCATCGGCATCGAGATAGTCGGGACTTTCCGGCGATGCAATGGGATTGGGGCAGGTCGGCAGAAACTTGCCCCATTTGCTGGCATCGTTGTCAAAGACGTGGACGCGGTCGTTGCCGGCCAGTCCGCTCAGCCACAACAGGTTGTTCGCATTGGGGTTGGCGCCGTGGATGGTTATCCTCGAACCCTGCGCCGCCCGCTGGCGCAGCGCATTGCCCACTACGGATGCCGTGTGTTTGAAGGCAGTTGCGGCGGCGTGTAGATCGGTCGCCCGATCCGGCTTCTCTACCGTCGTCGCTGCGGCGGCCAGGCAGTTGTAGAGGTCGTTCTGCGACTGCAGGGATTGTATCGCCAGGCCAGCGGCGGCGAAGGCATTGCCTGTGCCGGCATCATCGAAGTAGCTCAGATGCTCGTGAACCAGGACGGAAAGGTCGCCCTCGCGGAAGGCGCGGGTGCAATCGGGGAAAGTGAGAAATATTCCCTTCGCACCCGTCTTCTGTACGGCACGGCAGGCGCGCAGGAACCGCACCGGATCGGGTACATGCTCCAGGCAGCTGAAACCGACGACCAGATCGAACTTCCGCCCCGACAACGCCGGACTTGGGAAAAAGTCTGGGATCACCTGAATTTTTGCGTCCTTCGCCGGTGTGATGGCGGGATCGACTGCCACATAGCTATTCACATCGAAGCGGCGGGTCAGAGCCTGGGCAACGAACAGGCTACCCGCGCCGACTTCGAGAATGTCCAGCCCGGTCATGTCGGGACAGGCCGCCAGCAACGCGCGCAGTTTGCGCTCGCCCAGCGCATTGGCCCAAGCGGAGGCGCCCGGCGGCGGGGTAATGAACTTGTAGTCCTCGCGCGCGTAGATATGCGCGATGCGATCGCGAATCGCTTCGGAAGTCGACTGGCGGACAAAGCCGGCTGCATCGAGTCCCAGATCGAATGGCAGGATTTCCGGCGCCACCGCCCGGTCATGCAGACCTTGCCACATCGGCAGGCCGTCGAAGCCCAGCGTCGACATTACGATTGCGACTCCTGCAGAATTTCGTCCTGCTCGAAATCGCGCGACGCCGGTGTGCCCAGTATCTCCCAGTAACGCATCGGCGACACCCCCGTAGCCGGTCGCTTGGCCGTCAGGTTGGTCTCATCGAAAATCTCGCCGGCGCGCATGGCTCTACGCGCCACCAGCGAACGTCGCGCCACCTGTGCCACCCCCGCCTCGCAGGCATGCGGCGCCTTGACGCCGTTGCCCAGCGCCGCCGCCACCTCGCGGACCGCGGCAACCAGCTGCGTCAGTTCATCCGGCTCCAGTGACGCCGCGTGATCGGGGCCCGGCATTGTCCGGTCTATCGTGAAATGCTTTTCGAGCATCGTTGCACCGCGTGCCGCGGCGGCGATGGCGAGGACGGTGCCCATGCTGTGATCGGAAAAGCCAGTTGACAGCCCAAAACGCTGGGCGAGCCGGTCCATGGCGCGAAGATTGATGGACTCCACCGGTGCGGGATAGGAGGACACGCAATGCAGCAGAGTGATCTTTTCACGGAGCGCTGCCTGCCCCTCGCGCGATGCGAATGCCTCGGCGAAGGCCGCCAAGGACGGTTTGGCGGCGCCGCCAACATAGCCGAAGGCCAGCACGCCCAGTGCGATTTCCACCTCGCCCTCGGTCGCCATGCCGGTCGAGAGGATGAGTTTACTGCCGCAGCGCGCTGCAGCAAGTAGCAGCGGACCGTTGGTCACTTCGCCAGAAGCCAGCTTGATCGTGGTGAGCCCGATCTCGTCGACCAGGAAGCGAAGACTTGGAATATCGAAGGGTGAAGAAAGGAACTGAATGCGCCGCCGCTGCGCACGCTCAACCAACCGGCGATGCACCGCGAGGCGATCACTGGAGAAGTGCAGGCGCCGCACCATTTCCAGCTGCGAGTCTTCCTCGCCGGTCGTCGCCTTCTGATACTCGGCCTTAGGGGCGTGGATACTGACGACTTCTTCCGGAATCGCGGTCTGGAATTTCACCGCGTCGGCGCCGGCATCTGCCGCGGTGTCGACCATCTGCTCGGCAAGATCGGCCGAGCCGTTATGGTTGACGCCCGCCTCGGCGATGAAGAAGACAGCGTCAGGAGACATATTGCCCTCTCAGCGTAAGAGACATTCCCTCTATCAGCGAAATCTCCGGCACAAAGCCGAAAGCACGCCGCGCCCGGTCGAGGGAAATATGAAACCGGCATTCCGGCTGACGTCGGCCAGCCTCTGAAGGTTGCAGCACCTTACCACGGCCCGCAGCGTGCACCGCGGCTTGCGCGATCTCCTCAACCGTCACCATGGCTGGCCCGCCGATATTGAAGCTGCCCCTGGCGCCAGCCCTCAATGCCATGATGGCGGCGCGTGCGACATCCCCGGCATGCACGAGATTTATGCGGTCGTCAGCCGGCGCGGAAAGCTGAATGGGCTCGCCCTGGCTGGCCGCCGCCAGCATCTTGGCGACCATCTTGCCCGAGGCGAGACCGGCGCCGTAGACCGAGGAGATTCGCAGCACACAGAGATCCAGGCCTGTAAGGCCGACGAGCAGGCGTTCAGCCAGCAGTTTGGTCAGACCATACAAATTGCCGACCGGGCAGTCGGCCTGCGCCGCCGCTTCATCTGCTGGCCGGTCGGAAGCGGCGTAGATGCCGGCACTGCCCGTGAAAACTATCGGAATGCGGCGTTCCGTCGCCCAGAGGCCCAGCGCGGCACAGGCACGCACGTTTGCATCCAGCAAGGCGCGTGGATCGCTACCGGCGCCAGGCATCGCCGCGCCAAAATGGAACACCGCCTCAACGCCGCCGAGCAGGTCATCCAGCTCCGCCGGATCTCTCCACTCACGCAGATCCCACTCAGCGCGACCGATCGCAGCCGCTGAAATACCCTCCGCCGCGAGGTGCGCGATCAGATGACGGCCCAGCACACCCGAAGCCCCAGTCACCGCGACGCGCGAAAAGTTGTGCTGCCGGTTCATTCCCGTCGGTTCCGAAGCAGCCGGACGATCTCACCGAGCTCACCTACGTCATGCGCATTGGATCCGAGGCTGATCGGCGCGCCGGCGCGCCGGCACAGCTCGACAAACAGCCACGGATCCGGGTGATAGCGCGCGTTGACCTCGAAGGCGATCCGGTGTCTGGCGCAGAGCGCGGCCAGTTCCTCGACCAGGCGAAGCGGCGGCTCGGTGTTGAACCGGCGATAACTCATTCCGAAGGGGTGGCCGAGGATGTCAAATCCGCCGGCAGACAGCGCGGCGCGCGAAAGCTCGAACTCGATTTCAACTGCTTCTGCCGTGCTGTAGGGCTGCGGCTGCGACTTGTCGATCGATTTTTCGCCAGGGAAACGATGCACGCTGGCCATCACCATGTCGCAGGTCTTGCGGATGCCGTCATCGATATCGAGGCGGCCTTGGTAGTCGTCGATCTTGACCTCGGTACCGACCAGAGCATGGCACGGCGTCGCGGGCAGCGCGCGTACTTCAGCGGCAAATTCGTGGAACCAGTCGCCGCTGGTGCGCCGACTGTGCTCGCTGAAGAGCATATGGGTCAGGCCTACATCCACCGCCGCACGATACATCTCGACAACCGACTGTGACCCATCGGTCCAGGTGGTGTGAAGATGCAGGTCGGCGGCCGGTACATTCCCGGGCGCCAGATTATCGAACAGACCTATGAACGGATGCATGATCTGGCAGCCTTCATTGCGTAGGAGAGACGACGCGACTGCATCCCCGTCAGAACCACCTGTTGATGGTACCACGAGGGAATGGTGCGGCGATGTCATCGGCCGTGGTGCCGTCGAGAAATATTTCCTCGACATAGCGTATCACGGTGCCCTGGCCTATCGCCGGTTCTTGAATGCTTTCGCCAAGCACATAGCTGCGCAATGCCATTTCCGGCTCATTGAAGCCGTAATGCGCGCGGATCGGCGTGGTGCCCGAGAACCGGGCATTCAGTTCGAAGGGTACCGCCCGGCCGTCATGAATCATCATCTGAACGTTCAGGCTACCCACGCTCGGCACCAGCCGGCCGAGCTCGCGCATCAGATGATCGGCGGCCGGCTCTGTTCTGACCTCGACCAGCCACGAACTGCCGCCGCGCAGGGTGCGCCGACAGACAAATGGGCCGCGCACCGAACCGTCGGCGCAGCGGAAGATGCTGCATGTGTATTCGCCGCCCAGCCCGTTGGTGATGGGTCCGGCCATCTCCTGCAGCATCGGATTGGGCACCGTCGGCAGAAGCGACCGCAGTTCGGCCTCGTCCTTCACCACGTAGACATGGCGCGCTGAGGTGCCCCGCCGTGTCTTCAGCACCAGCGGATAGCTGCGATCCGCCGCCCAGGCGAGCGCCATGTCCGCATTGTCGACACCTATGGCCGGCGCATGCGATAGGCCGTGACTGGCGAGGAAGCGGGTGGTGGCCAGCTTGTCATCCGCCAGTTCGATGGTCTCGGGCGGCGAAACGATCACCCGTGTGCCGGTTTCCGCCTCGATCTGCTGCTGGTGCCGCGCAAAGAAGCGAATGTCGAATTCCGATCCCATCATGATGGCATCGGCCTTGATCCGCCGCAGCTGGTCGAGAATACGCGGCAGGGCGTCCGGCGCCTCCACCGGTGCCATCAGCTGAGCGTCGTCGGCGCGGAACAGCGCGGCATTCAGCGGCGCGATATCGGTCGCAGTGATACGCACCCGCAGCGTCGACATTCGTAACGCCTTCACGATACCCTGGCCGACGATGCTGCCGGCGCCGGTCACGATGACGGAAAGGCTGCTCATGCGACTGACGCCGCCCCAGGACCCGCGAATACCGGCAGGTCGACAAACCGCTTACGGAGGATTTCCTCGGCGTCGCGCGTCGCGAACACATCAGCAAGGAACTGCAGTGCGACAACCGATGCCGCACCGTCTCCATAGGCGCAGTGGATCGCCCGCTCGCGATCGAAGTTCAATGCGCGGGAGATTCCGTCGAACACCGCATCGGCGGTCGGTGCAGCATCGAGGATATTCTCGCTGCGCAGGCGGCCATCCTGGCGATCGCCGATATTCACCGCCGGCAGCCGCGCCACCGGCGCTTCGTGGAAGGCGCTCGACGAATTGCCGATCATCAGTTGCGCTACCTTAAGCAGGCTAAGATAGCGCACCTGTCCGAGGCTGGCGACATACAGATCTGCACCGCCGTCAACAAAGCGGCGCCATGCGGCATCGATGCGGTCGGCGCCGGGGTCGGCGCAAGGGCCGGTGATGACATACTGCAATCCGAAGCGCTCCCGCCCGCGCGCCATGGCAGCGGCGGTGGCTTCGATCAGCCGATCGACCGACTGAGGCGACTGCGTTGGCGGATGTAGCGTGACTACAGCGGTGGGCCGGCCGAGATCAAGCCCGAGATCGCGGCCGAGCGCTTCGCGGTCAAGCAGCGTCAACCGGGTGAAATTGTCCAGCCCAGGCCCACCGCAGATATTGATGCGCCACGCCTGTTCGCCAAGCTGCTGGACACGAGCGCCATAGGTCTCGTTGGCGACGAAATGCAGATGTGCGAACTTGGTCAGGGCGTGGCGGATGCTGTCATCCATGGCACCTTCGGTGACTTCGCCACCGGAAAAATGCCCGAGCGGCGTTCCGGTCAGCATGCAGGCAAGCGCGACACTGACCATCTCCCAGCGGTCGCCGAGCACCAGCACGCAGTCAGGGCGCTGTTGCAGAAGATAGGCACTGACCCCGCGCAAGATAGCCGCGCTGGCCGCCGCCATGTCGGCCGGCGTGCTGTCACCGAGTTCGACCGGCACTTCGCAGGCGATCGCATGGCCATCGGCGCGGATGGCGTCGACGGTATGACCGTGGCGTGTCGAAAGGTGGCTACCGGTTACGACCAGCTGCATGCGGAAGCGTGGGTCGCTGACAAGGTCGCTGATGACCCACCGCATCAGGCCGTATTCCGACCTGGCGGCGGTGACAACGCAGACATTCAGCGGTCCGGCAGATTTCATTGGGGCAGAAGGTCAGCTAGGCGCGGGCTGCTCGGCAGATTGACCAGACGGGCACAAATCGAGTCGGTGACTGCCAGATCAGCGCGCGGGCAATCGCTGTGAAATGGCAGACGGTGCATCGGGATCCAGACCGGGCGGCTCTGTAGCCCTTCGGCATTCAACGCCTCCAGCAACGGGTCGCGCAACTCAGCATTTGACGGGTCCAACAGAATGCCCTGGAGCCAATAATTGCTCTGAGAGCCGGGTGGTTCGCGCACGAACTCCACGTTCCCGATCTCGGCCATCACCTCTGCATAGGCGTCGGCAAGCCGCCGCTTGCGGGCAACGAAATCCTCCAGCCGCTCCAGCTGGGCGCAGCCTAGGGCGGCATTCAGATTGGGCAGCCGGTAATTGTAGCCCACCTCGTCGTGATTGAAGTTCCAGCGGTCCGGCACTCTCGCCGTCGTGGTCAGGTGGCGCGCGCGCACCGCCAGCGTCTCGTCGTCGGTCAGCACCGCGCCACCGCCGCCGGTGGTGATGATCTTATTGCCGTTGAAGCTGAGGACCGACAGAATGCCATGGGTCCCCACCGGCCTGCCATCATACCGCGAGCCGAGCGCCTCGGTGGCATCCTCGATCACGACCAGACCGAACTCCTCTGCCACGGCGCACAATTCCGTCATGCGCGCCGGATGGCCGAAAATATGGACCGGCACCAGCGCGACCATCGGACGCCCGGTGATACGGTTGATCAGCCGGCCGCCCTGCATCTGGCCGATCTGGGCCAGATGGCGGCGCAGCGCCACCGGGTCCATGCCCAGCGTCTGCGCTTCGCAATCGACGAGATGCGGCACGCCTCCACAATGATGGATGGCATTCGCCGTGGCGACGAAGGTCAGCGCCGGGATGAGGATTTCGTCGCCCGCGCGGATGCCAGCCACAAGCAACGCGGCATGCAGTGCCGCCGTGCCGTTGACGCAGCTGATCGCCTTTCGTCGCCCGGTCGCCGCCGCCAGTTCGTGCTCGAAGCGATCGACGAATGCACCTGCGGTAGAGACCCAACCCTCGTCGATGCAGGATTTCACATATTCCCATTCTCGGCCGGCAAATTCCGGCTCGTGCAGCGCGGCCGGCCCGGACGGAACAATACGCCGGACGGCAGCGACGACATCACGCACCAGCATGTCAGATGCCATAACGATCATGGTGATACCAGGCGAGATTTTCCGGCTGCGCAAACCATTTTGCCGTCAAGGTCAACGCCTTGCGCAATCCCTCGGCTCCGGCATATTCCGGCTTCCAGCCGGTCAGACGACCAACCTTTTCGGTTCCCGATAGCAGACGTTCCACTTCGCTTTTCGCGGGACGCAAGCGCTCCGCTTCGCATTCGATGGTCACATCGACTTTCATCACTGCAGCGATCATCTCGGCAAGCTCGCCGATGCTGATGTCGAAGCCCGTACCAAGATTAACGACTTCGCCGATGGCCGCATCGCAGTCCAGCACGGCGATCATGCCGCGGACGGTGTCACGAACGTAGGTCAGATCGCGGCGCGGGCTCAGCGCACCCAGTTTGATGCGCCGCTCGCCGGCAGCGATCTGCGTCACAATGTTGGGGATCACGGCACGGTTCGACTGGCGCGGGCCGAAAGTGTTGAATGGCCTAACCACCGTCACCGGCGTATCGAAGCTACGATAGTAGGAAAGCGCCATCTGGTCGGCGCCGATCTTGCTGGCCGCGTAGGGAGACTGCCCGACCAGCGGATGTTCTTCGGTGATCGGCACGAACTGGGCGGTGCCGTAGACTTCGCTGGTGGAAGTGATCGCGACGCGCGACAGGCTGAAATCGCGCGCCGCCTGGACGACATTCAGCGTGCCGCGTATATTGGTATCGATATACGAGTCTGGTGCCCTGTAGGAATAGGGAATAGCGATCAGCGCAGCCAGATGCAGGATCCTGTCGCAGCCCTTCGTCGCCTCGCGCACTGAGACGGCGTCGCGGATGTCGCCGGCCACGACCTCGATGGCGCCGCCGACTTCAGGTGCGACGGTGTCGAGCCAGCCACGGTGGCCGAAGGAATTGTAATAGACGAAGGCGCGGACATCCCGCCCCTGGCGCACAAGCTCCTCAACCAGATGCGAGCCGATGAAACCATCGGCACCGGTGACCAGAACCTTACCCATCATTCGTCCCTTATCAGTGCGCTGCCCGCGGCATCAGGAAATCATCTCGCGCAACTGCTCGGAGGTCAGCCACTGAGGATTGTTGTCGCTGGCATAGGTGAAACCGTCGGCCAGCGGTGCGGCGCGATAAACCTCGCGGCAAAGCTGCGCCATCGGCTCGAAGGCTGGCGCGATCACATAGCGGTTGCCGAGATCGTAGGTATTTCGCGCATCATCGGCAGTAATCATGATCTCATGAATCTTCTCGCCCGGCCGGATTCCAACCACCGTCTGTGGTAGCTGCGGCGCCATCGCCTTGGCCAGGTCAACGATGCGCATACTTGGAATCTTTGGCACGAAAATCTCGCCGCCCGACATCGTCGCCAGGGAGGATACGACGAAATCCACACCTTGGCCGAGCGTAATCCAGAATCGCGTCATCCGCGGATCGGTAATCGGCAGCGCCTCCACGCCCTGTTCGATCAGGCGGCGAAAAAACGGCACCACGCTGCCACGCGAGCCGACCACGTTGCCGTATCGAACTACGCCGAACCGGGTGCCATTCTCGCCCGACAGGCTGTTCGCGGCGACAAAGATCTTGTCGGAAGCAAGCTTGCTGGCGCCATAGAGGTTGGCCGGACTGGCAGCCTTGTCAGTGGACAGCGCCACGACCCGCTCAACGCCGCAGCGCAATGCGGCACGGACCACGTTTTCGGCACCCAGCACGTTGGTATGGATCGCCTCAAAGGGATTGTATTCCGCCGTCGTAACCTGCTTTAGCGCCGCAGCATGAACCACCAGGTTGACATCGCGGAAGGCCATTTCCAATCGTGAAGCGTCGCGCACGTCGCCGATAAAGAAGCGCAGGCAGTCGCACTTCGGGTGCCGCGAAAGATCTTCCGCCATCTCGAACTGCTTGAGCTCGTCGCGCGAAAGAATGATCAGGCGCTTGGGACTGGTCCTCTCAAGCAGATAGTTGACCAGGTGCTTGCCGAAGGAGCCGGTGCCTCCGGTCACCAGCAGGGACTTGCCGTTCACATAGGTGGGGTCGATGCCGAAATCGGCAAGACGCGGGGGAGTAGAGCTGCTCATCGCATGATCCATTTGAAGGCATCGACAGGAGACATAGTCAGCGGCTTTCTTCGTTGCCAAAATACCGGTCGAATTCGTAGCGCGCCGTGGTAACGCTGTCATGTTGCTGCATTTTCTTGGCAACCGCCTCGACCATCTCGGCGGTAAGGTGAACTTTGTCCACCTTGCAGATTTCAATGATCAGGAGACGCGGGTCGACCTGGTAGCGGCTCGAATAGGTACGGATCAGACCCATATAACTGGAATGGAACTGGGCCCAGCCGCAGACCATGTCAATCGAACTATGACCGACCCGGCGCATCAGCGGGCGAATGTGGCGCTCGCTGACATCCATCACATCCAGCGCATCGATGCCAGTAGCGATGCCGGCGCGATCCAGAGCGCAGACCAGCATTTCGGTCGGCGCGTTACCGGAGCTGCGACCGAAGCCCTGCAGCGAGGTGTCCACCATCACCGCGCCATTCTCGATAGCACGCAGCGAGTTGGCGACGCCGAGACCGAGATTGTGATGGCCATGGAAGGCCAGCGGCACGCTCGAGATATCGCGCACTGCCTTGAAGTAGGCGTCGATGTCGGATGGCAGCATACCACCGCAGGAATCAACAACGTAGACGCAATCGACGCCCATTTTCTCGGCTTCACGCGCCTTGAGAGCGAAGTCTTGCGGATCAGAGGCATAGGATTTCATAAAGTTGACAGCAACGAACATGCCGTACTTCTTCGCCCGCTCGACGAAAGGCGTGGCCTCCAGCACATCGTTCACGTTGGTGCCGACGCGCAGAAAGCCGGTTTTGTAATCCTTGCAGAGCTCGACATCGTCGAGCGACGCAATACCCGGGATGCAGAACATGCCGTACTTGGCCCTGGTGACGGCATCGGCGGCCGCGCGCAGATAACCTTCATCGGTTTCTGCGGCCTCGCCGAAGCCCTTCTTGGATGCTCCCAGTCCGACGCCATGGCCGATCTCAATATAGTTGAACCCCGCTTTTTCCAGGGCTTTGGAAATCGCGGCAGTATCGCTGGCGGTGAAGCCAAAATTAATCGCGTAGCTGCCATCCCGCAGTGTGCATTCAAGAATTTCCATTGCTCACTCTTTCCTTCCGGCTGTCATTCGGCTGATGTCTGGCGGTCCGCCCCGGCTATCGCCTCCAGCAGGCGGGTCTTGAGCTGCGGTTTCTGCACCTTGCCGGTCGAGGCGCGCGGCAAGTCGGCGAAGACCTTGAGGTATTTGGGCAACGCCGCCGCCCCCAGCCGGCGCTGGCAGTGGGCGCGCAGGTCTGCTTCGATCGCGGCCAGTTCGACACCGTCGGCCAGCAGCAGCGCAGCAGCGATCTCCTCGCCGTAAATTTCATCCGGCACGCCGACAACTGACGCCTCGGCGATACCGGGATAGGCCATCAGCGCCTCTTCCACCGCGCGTGGACTGACATTGATGCCGCCCCGGATGATCAGATCCTTGAGCCGACCGGTGATCCAGATGTCGCCGTCCGCGCTGATCCGGGCGAGATCGCCGGTCGGGAACCATTCGACCGGCGCCGGCAGCAATACGCCGCTGTCGGCATCGAGATAGCCGAGCATTTGATACGGCGTGCGGATCATCAGCTCGCCTGCGGCCTCGCCGTCGCGTCGCAATTGGGCTTCCACACCGTCCAGAAGCCGGCCGACGCTGCCAGGCTGATTGTCGAAATGTCCGGCACGGCTGCTGACAAACAGCAGTTCCGACAGGCCATAGCTTTCATGCACAGCGACGCCGAAACGCTCGGCGAATGCCGTCCGCACCGCGTCCGGCAGTGGCGCAGTGCCGGCAAACACCTGGCGCAGGCCAAAGGGCGACGTGAAGCCGCGCGCCAGACGAAGCAGCAGCATCAGCATGGTGGGCGAGGCCCACATCCAGGTCACGCCCTGCTGGCTGACCAGCGGCCAGAAGCCAAGCGGCGTGACCGGCCCGAATGGCTTCGCCAGCACAACGCGCCCGCCCGACACCCAAGGCGACAGCAGCGTATTGAGAATCCCCGCCATATAGGTCATTGGCATGAGATGCAGGCAGGCATCGCTCGCGCTCAGACGGGTCAGCCGATTGAACGCTTGCGCGTCGCCCAGCAGGCGATCAAGACTGTGACACACGCCTTTCGGCCGACCGGTGGACCCCGATGTGAAGGTGATCAGGGACGGTGTGCCGCCGCGGCAGGAGAGCGCAGCCTCAGCGTTGCCGGCTACATCGACGAACAGACTGCTGCCAACCTTCCAGTGATCGAAGCCGCAGGGGTCATCGCCCGCCGGCGTCACGACTAGACGCGGCCGCACCAGCTGGAGCATATAGCGGCGATCCTCGGGCGGCGTGGCCGGGCCGACGGCCACAGCGGTAGCCCCGATCCACCAGCAAGCGAGATAAAGCAACGCAAGCTCTGCGGAATTCGGGAGGCTCAGCACCACGCGGTCGCCGGCACCGACACCACGCAGCGTGAGCTGCGTGGCCAGACAGGCCACGAGCCGCGCCGCCTCGGCGTAGCTCAGCGTCACCCCAGTCTCTGCAACCGTCAGGAGCGGCGCGGCACCGCGCACAGCGAAGCCAGACAGGAAATCTCGCGCTTCAGTCATGGGAGGGGTCAGCCAGCGAAACGGCAGCGCGCCCTGCGGCCTGAGTGCGGCCGAAGTTGGATTCTATGGGCCATAAGCGGATCGCGACTTTGGAGTTGGCGAGACTTGATCGGGCATGCTACCGCACTCCGGGTTGAGTCACCGGGTGCCAGCGCAGGAACGTCCAGATTCTGACGTTCAGACGCTGAACGATAACAGTGCGGCGCCTTTAATACAATGGCGATGCGGGAGGCGGGATGGGGTGGCCACATGGCGGCAAAAGGCACGACGAGGCATGTCAACAGGTTCTGTGCGGCTACCTATCCGGCGAAGGTGCCCGTCGGCAATGCTGCAGTCCCGCGCGGATGCTACCGCCAGCAGCCAGCCACTTGGCTGGCCGCCGCGCGGCCAGGGGCTGATGCTACACAAGTGACTAACAAAAAGCCCCGCACAGGCGAACCTGCCGGGGTTTTTGATTTGGATGCGGGAGCAGGATTTGAGCTTATCACTTTCAGGTTATTTGCCGGAAACCAGCCCTTTCCTGTGTCACTCCGGGGACCTGCCTCAAGAAAATTCAATTACTTAGCTGAAATGGCTTGCACCACTGCCGACCGCTTCACATACGCCAGAGGAGCGTTTGGAGCATGGCAGATCGACCTCGTTAGACCAAGATCATGCAGGCAGCGTTCACTTGAGCTGAGCTAAGTCCGGCCTTTCGGCCAAAGGAACAGCAGAGTCATTTCTGCCATCCTGCAGCCATGACCGCATTGCCGCCATTGGTGGTCGCACCCCCATCCGATGATCCGCTGCTGACCAGGAAGGATCTGGCCGCCCGGTGGCAGTGCTCGCTCTCCGGTATAGAGAAGCGTCCGGCCAACGAACTGCCGCCGACCTGTAGCGTCCTGCCCGGACAGCGCCGCTACCGGCTCTCCGACATCCTCCGTTTCGAGGCGTCGCGGCTGGATCAATCCACCCATAACTTGGGGAAGAGTGCCTCCGGCCGGCATGGAAGCCAGCCCGGCCGCGTGCCCCAGCCACGGCTTCCCGATTCGCCTACCGGTGACCGTCAAAAACAAAGCGGCGCCGACCAGGCTTGCAGCCGGTTCCAGCCACCCGAGGGGCCAGGCCGGCTCATTGGCCAGACTGCTATTCAGGCTCTTTTTCCGGACTAAGCCCCAGGGCGTTATCAGCTTCCCAAGTTTACGACGAGGCTAGCTTGCCCCTCACCCGCTACAGACTCTCGCAAATCCAGGCTATGCGCCCTCCGCGCCCGCGAGAACCATCGACCCCTTCATTGTAACGGCAAGCGGCACAAGTTTTGCGTGAACGTGGCTGACTCCGGAGGAAACCATGTTCACCCTGCACAATCCGACTGACGCCGCTCCCCTTCCCGGTCCCATCAGCTGGGGACTGGAGATGCCGCCCCCCAAGCGCTGGCTTTTCGTTTCGGGTCAGGTGGGCGAAGACGCCGGCGGGAAGCTGGGCGACGGCATCCTGCGACAGGCTGAACTGACCTGGGCCAATGTCGGCGCGGTGCTGCGCGCCGGCAACATGGGGCCGCAGAATATCGTGCGGACCGGTATCTATTTCACCAGCGCCGTCGATATGACCGAGGCGCTCAAGGCCGACCTTAACAAAATCCGCACCGGTTTTCTCGGTGCTCATCGCCCGGTCTCGACGATCCTGTTCGTCCCGCGCCTGATGAATCCGGACTGGCTGATCGAAATCGATGCGATTGCCGCGGAGTTCTGACCGCTATTTGGCCTCGCGGTCATAAGGCACGCCGATGGCGGCCGGCAATCTCGCGGCACGCCCCATCAGCGCCAGAACTACGATGGCGATAATGTAGGGCAGCATCTGCACCACATACGAACTGATCGGCAAGCCGATGGTCTGCACCCTTAAGTAAAGCGCCTCGGCAGCGCCGAAGACCAGGCAGGCAACCAGCGTGCCGAACGGCATCCAGCGCCCGACGATGATCGCGGCCAAGGCTAGATAGCCCCGCCCCGAGGTCATCGCATCAGTGAAGGTGCCGATCTGCTGCAGCGCCAGCACGGCGCCGCCCAATCCGGCAATGGCACCGCCAGCCAGCACGGCCCAGATGCGGATCGTCACCGGATCGGCGCCGATCGCATAGGCGGCCTGCGGATTTTCGCCTACGGCGCGCAGCGTCAGCCCGGCCTGGCTGCGCATCAGGAAATAGAACATCGGAACCGTGATCCCCAGCGCGAGATAGGTGAGCGGCGGCTGCTGGAACAGCAGCGGGCCGATCCATGGCAAGTCGGATAGGCCTGGGACAGGCCAGGCCTGCAGCAGCGGCACCTGGATCACCGGCGCCTGGCCGCGGCCGACGATGCTGCGCAGCAGAAAACTGGTGAGGCCGATGGCGAAGATATTGGCGGCCAGCCCGGTCACCATCTGCTCGGCGCCGAAACGCACGGTGACGATGGCAACCACGCCGGCCAGGCAGGCGCCGCAGGTCAGGCTGGCGACCAAACCCAGCATTGCGCTACCAGTAATAAAGGCGGCGATAGCGGCACCAAAGGCACCCGCCAGCATCATGCCTTCCAGCCCGACGGCAAACACGCCGGCGCGTTCCGACAGGATACCGCCCAGCGCGGCGAACAGCAGCGGCGTGGCAATGCGCAGCGCCGAAACCAGGAAGTCGAGCGTGGCGGCATCCATGGTCAGCTCCTGGGTTTGCGGCTGGCCGAGGCCATCGCCGCCAGCACGAACAGCATGGTGAGCCCCTGGATCACCGTGACCAGCGAGGATGGCACGCCGACCTGGCGCTGCATCGCCAGGGCGCCGGTCTCCAGGAAACCGAAGAACAGCCCGGCCGGCACGACAGCCAGCGGATTGAGCGCGCCCAGCAAGGCGATGGCGACCGCATTGAAGCCGAAGCCATGTGAGAAGCCCTCGATCAGGCGATAATGAATTCCCAATACCTCGATGCCGCCAGCGAGGCCCGCCAGCGCACCGGCCGTTAACATGACGGTGAAAGTGCTGGCAGACGGCGAGAAACCGGCATAGCGCGCGGCCGGCCGGCTGCTACCAAAAACCCGCAGGCCGAAGCCGTAACGGGTATGCCAGAGGAAGACATGCGCCAGCACTGCCAGGATCACGGCGATCAGGATGCCATAATGCAGCTGCGTACCCTTCAGCAGTTTGGGCAGCCAATACTCCGCCGGCAGCAGCGGCGATTGCGGGAAACCGGCGCCCTCCTCGCCCAGACTGCCGTGCAGCGCGGCACCGACGATCAGCAGGGCAACGAAATTCAGCAGCAACGTGACCAGAACTTCATGCACGCGACGGCCGACATGGATGACGGCAGCCAGCCCGGCCCAGGCCATGCCACCCAGAATGCTGGCCAGCAACGCCGAGCCGATGGCCAGTCCCGGATGCGTGAGCGGTAGCATGATGCCGACCCAACTGGCGCAGAGACCGCCGATGGCGATCTGGCCCTCACCACCGATGTTGATGACCCTGGCGCGGAAGCAGAGCGCAATGCCGAGCCCCGTGAGGATATAGGGCGTCGCCTTGTTGAGGCCCACGGCGATGCGGTCAAACGAACCGAAGGCGCCGGTGAACATGGCGCGATAGGCCAGCAGCGGATCCTTTCCAGAAAACACGATCAGAAGCCCGGTGCAGACGAGCGCCAGGAGCACGGCCAGCGCGGCGCGGCGCAGCGAGGCAGGCACATAAACCTGCCAGCGTGAGGCTCTGGCGATACCGGCGGCGATCTCGCTCATGCCGCGCGCTCTTCTGCGGCCGTGCCGCCGGCCATCATCATGCCGATGCGGCCGACATCGACAGCCTCGCGCGCGACCACGCCGACCAGGCTGCCGTCGAACAACACGCCAATGCGGTCGCCGATCGACAAGACCTCATCGAGCTCGGACGAGATGTAGATCACGGCGGCGCCGCTATCCCGCAGCGCCAGGACACTGTCCATGACAAAGCGGGTGGCGCCGGGATCGAGGCCCCAGGTCGGCTGATGGGCGATCAGCAGGCGTGGGCCGCGGTCGATCTCGCGCGCCACGACGATCTTCTGCTGATTGCCACCGGACAATTGCCTGGCCTGCAAATCTGCGCTGGGCGTGCGGATATCGAAAGCGGCCACCAGCCGTTGCGCTGCCGAAGCAAGGCCGGCACGGCTGAGCCAGGGACCGCGCGAATATGGCGGTCGTATTGAGTCGCGCAGCATCAGGTTTTCGGCGATGCTCATGCCCTGCACCAGGCTAGTTTGTGCCCGGTCGGCTGGCATATAGGCCACGCCAGCCCCGACGCGGGCGGCGATGCCGGCCTGGCTGAGATCGGCGCCATCCAGCAGTATGCGGCCAGCTGTGAGACGCCGCAGACCGGCAATGGCCTCGGCCAGTTCCAGCTGGCCGTTGCCGTCGACGCCAGCGATGGCCAGGATCTCACCTGCACCGACATCAACGGTAACATCCTTCAGCGCCACGCCCTGGTCGGGTGCCGTGGCGATACCATGCAGGCTGAGCAGTGCGGCGCCGCGCGGCGACAAGCTGCGTTGCAGGGGCGCGGCAATGTCGCGCCCCACCATCATGCGAGCCAGCGCAGCGCGGTCGGTCTCTGCCGCAGCCGTCCGGCCGGCCACCCTGCCGTCGCGCAGCACGACGATCTCGTCGCAGACCTGCATAACCTCGCCCAGCTTGTGGGAGATAAAGATGATGGATTTCCCCTCGTCGCGAAGGCGCTGCATGATCTGCAGCAGGGCGGTGACTTCCGGCGGACTCAGATTCGAAGTCGGCTCGTCCAGCACCAGGAGATCGGCACCACGCAGCAGCGCCTTGAGGATTTCGACCCGCTGACGCCGGCCGAGCGGCAGGTCGGCGACCAGGGCATCCGGGTCGAGATCGAGGCCGTAGCGCGTGCTGGTCTCGCGCAGCAGCTCGCGGATGGCATCGCGCCGCAGCCAGCGGCCGGCCGCCTGCCAACCCAGCATGATATTCTCGGTGACCGTCATCGCCTCGATCAGCATGAAATGCTGATGGATCATGCCGATGCCGGTAGCGATGGCCTCACCCGGCGTATGGCCGGACAGTTCCTTTCCCTTGAACAGGATGCTGCCGGCGTCGGGCGAAACCATGCCGAACAACACTTTCATCAAGGTGCTTTTGCCCGACCCGTTCTCACCCAGCAGGCCCAGAATGCTGCCCGGTTGTACGGTGAGCGAGATGCCGTCATTGGCACGCACGGGACCGTAGGTCTTGACGATCCCGTGCATGTCCAACAATGGCTTCATAGCGCGGTCTTTCGGACCTTACTTGCCGCCGCGCGCATCGTCCTTGCTCGGCACCAGCTTCATTTCACCGGTGGCGAACATCTTCTTGTAAGTATCGAGTTCCGCCACCACGGCAGCCGGCACAGCAGGGTGATAAGCGCGCTCAGGGGTCTGCTGCAGGGCCGCGCCGCTGGTGGCCGGCGTGTTGTAGCCATACATCACAAGATCGCCCGACAGCTTGCCGGCCTTCACCGCATCCGCCGTCGCGGCATACATGTCGGCCCATTTCTCGACCACGTTGGTGACTACATTCTCCGGCGCAATCGCGGTATGGCCAAAGGAACGCCCGGTGGTGAAGACATTCTTCTCCTTGGCGGCCTGGATCAGACCGGCCTGGGCGGCATTCAGCTTCCCGGCCACGAAATCGGCACCGCCCGCGATCAGCGAGAAGGCCGCCTCCTTGGCCGCCGCGGCATCCTCGATATCCTTGATGTAGATGATGGAAACCTCGATATCGGGCTTGATGCGCTTGGCGCAAAGGCGATAGGCGCCGACCTGCGCCACCATATTGGGCAGGCCTTCCAGCGCATAAACGCCAGCGATCTTGCCGGTCTTGGTCATACGCGCGCCCAGCACGCCGAGCTGGCAGCCGAAATGCGTGTTGTCGTAGTCGATCGACATCACATTCTTGCCCTGGCCGCCGCCACCAGCGCCGGCCACGAACTGGACTTCGGGGAATTCGGGACCGACGCGCTGGGCCGCCGAGAGGAAGCGGCCGGAATGGCCGATCACGATCTTGTAGCCCTGGCGCGCATAGTCGCGCATGGCTTCCACATGGTCTGCAGCCGGCACATTCTCAGAATAGGCGACCTGGTAACCGCTATCCTTGATTTTCATCAGGCCGGCATAGCCCTGCGCATTCCAGCTCTGGTCGTTGATGCTACCAGGCAGCAGCATCGCAACCTTGGTCTGCGCGATGGCCGGCTGCGTCGCGGCGGCGAGGCCGAGCGCGGCCAGCGCGAGCCCGCAATATGTGAGGCGATGATTCATACGCGTCTGTTTTTGCTGAGTGACCATGGCAAGAACCTCCTTTGGTTCGGCAGCCGTTGCTGGGGAAGTCTGCCGCTGCGTCGCTGCAGCGGTATTCATTGCAATAACTGAGCCACCGGCCATCAAGCGCGCCGGGCGATGATGGCGATCGGCCCGCCGCCGTCGGGACCCTGGTGTTCAGCGCCGCCGGAAATGAACAGATCCGTGCGGCCAATCGCGGCGGCGACAACTCCTCCGACCAGGGCGCGGGCATGACGCGTCGCGTTGATGTCGCTGTCATCCCACATGATGTGGCGGTTGCCGCGGATGCGGCCGCTGCGCGCTGGCTCAGCTTTCGCTAGCACCGCACATAGCCGGCCTGCCTCGCTTTCGGGCAATTGCCCGTCAACGGGCAGCCCGACTGCGCGCAAGGCACGACCGACAGCAGGGAGATCGATGCCATCTTCCATGACCGCATGGGCAATGATGCTATCGCCGGCCCAGGCCTCGCTGTTCCCCATGACGATCACTTCGTTGCGGGTCAGTTCGACACCGGCCGAGGCGCTGGCGCGGCCCGACCACAATGTCAGATCCTGCCCGATCGCGGCATCGCAGAGCCTGGTGGCATCGACTTCACCCAGCGCGAGCCCGACCCCCAGCGCAGATGCACCGCGCGACAGTCCCATCGAGGCATAGGTGTCTTCCGTTGCCACGGCCTGGCCGCGCGCATGGGCCTCGGCGATGCGCTCCGAGGTCAGCAACGGGCATTTGACCTGCACGTAATGCACATCCTCGACAGAGGCGATGCCGGCCTGCTGCATGGCCTGCGCCACCGCCGCGGCCGTCGCCTCGACCTGGGCCATGCGGCCGACTTCTTCGGGTAAGAAGCTGCGCGTGAAGGCGGTGCCGATCGCCATCGCCTTCTGGCCGTTGCCGTGGCGCTGCACCGCCGGCTTCACGGAAAACACAATGTAATGCGGCGACAGGCCGCCCTCGGTGCCGCCCGACATCACCATGGCGACGCGCTCGCCCACATCTTCCGGCGTCGATTTAAGGCGGCGCGCCAGCATCACCTGCAGGGCGAAGACGGCATAGGCGCGCGTAAAATCATTCACGCAGCCGTTGCCCTCGGTTTTACCCAGGATGGCGATCACCGAGTCGGGCGCCACGATGCCGTCATCGAACAGCCGCTCGATGCCGCTCATATCGCCCGGGTGCTGCATCGCGACGCGCGTGACGCAACATTCGAATGCGGTGTTGCTGAGTGCGTTCATACGTGCACCGGAACCTTTGCCATTTCGCTTTCCCGACCCATGGTGTTGGCCTTGCCGATCTTGCCGAGCAGGTGATCCCCTGACGTGGTCGGCCGGTATTTCGCCGGTCTGGCGGCGTCCTGACAGGTTGACAGGCAGGCGATTTCGGCGTCGTAGTTGGGCTGGTGGAAGAAGACCAGTGACATGCGACGCGTGCGGTCGGCATCGACATCGCGCGGCGGATTGGCGACGCGATGCAGGGTCGAAACCCAGCGATCGTTGGTCCACATCGCCATCAGATCGCCGATATTGATGACAAAGTCGTTGGGTGCCGTCTGCACATTCACCCAGTCGCCGCCTGCGGTGCGAACCTGCAGGCCGCCGGCGACATTCTCCTGCAGCAGGATGGTGAGGCTGCCGTAATCGGTATGGGCGCCGGCGCGCAACTGGCCCGGCAAAGGCTCATCCGGCTGGGCCGGATAAAGATTCGCCTGCAGGTGGCTGATATGCCGGTCGATCTTGTCGGCAAAGAAGTTGTCCGGCAGATCGAGTGCAACGGCGAAGCTTTCCATCAGCAGGGCGGCCAGCCGATCCATCTGGCGGTAGTATGCGGTCCAGATGGCGCGGAAGTCGGCCGGGCGCTGAGGCCACAGATTGGGGGCGTAATAGCTCGCTGCCGCGCGTTCGGCGTATGCGTCGTGACCCGGCTCGACATGGCCGATGCGGAAGGTTTCCTTCAGATCCGGCGGCGCGGCTTCACCCAGCGAATAGGACAGGCTTTCGTCGCCAACGGCGCGAAAACCGCGGATTCCCTTCTGTCCGCGCGGCGGCGCGATCTGCAGCTTGTCGGCCAGTGGTTGGCCGAAAAAATCGCGTGTGACGGCACGCATCGCATCGAGATCCGCATCGGCGATACCGTGACCGGTGATGATGAAAAAGCCGATCTCGCGACAGGCGCGGTCGATTTCGGCGGCGACGCGACGTCGGTTTGCGGCATCGCCGGTGCGGAAAGGCGCGATATCGATCAGCGGAACATCATTCAGTCTGCTGCCGGTCATCATGCTCCCCCTGTCTGCGGCCCGATTTCAGTAAGCCCGCCGGCAATGATGCCGACAAGCAGCGAATTCAGACCGCACCGCTCTGATTTTTAGAGCGCTCGGATTTGCCGCGGCGGCTCTGGCGTGCAGCCAGATCGGCCTTGAGACTCTCAAGAAAAACCGCGGCTGCGACCGGGAGTTGGCGGTTGCGGCTGGTGCCGATCACCAGCCTGCCGCGCAGGTTGCGGTCGACCAGCGGGATCGCGACCAGCGCGCGGTGGGCATGCGCACCGATTTCAATCTGGAAGCAGATCGCCTGGCTGCGGGCCGCCATCGTCTGCATCACCGCGACAGAATTGCCCGTCACGACCGGACTGAGCGACAGTGACGAACCCTCGGTGGCGGAGTCGAGCAGACGGCGACCGCCCAGACTTTCATCGCCCAACAGGATGGGAAATGGCAGGCAGTCGCTAAGCCGCAACTTGTCGCGGGTAGCCAAGGGATGCCGCCGCGCCATCATGGCTTGCAGGCTCTGTGCTGCCTCGGCAACAACCGCAAACCGGCGGTCTGCCTGCGGATTGAAGGCATAGCCGATATGCGCCTCTTCGCGCACAACCGCGCCGACCACTTCCTGGCTGCCCATCACATCGACAACGAATGTCACGCGCGGGTGGCTAGCCTGGAAGGCGGCGATCTGCTCGGCAACGACCTCGGAAACCGCCTCGATGACGGCAAGATGGATGTGGCCGCGGCGCAAGCCGCGCAATTCCTCGATCTGCGACAATGTCAGGTCGAAGTCATGCGAGATGCGCCGCAGGTGACCAAGCAGGAGTTCGCCGGCGCTGGTGAGCCGCACACCGCGCGCCAGCCGCTCGAACAGTTCGACGCCCAGCGCCTGTTCCAGATCGAGAATATGGCGGTTCACCGCAGACGATGCGATGCTCAGATCGGATGCAGCCTTGCGGATTGAACCAAAGCGGGCCACCGCCTCGAAATAGGTGAAGGCCCGGGCGCGCGGCAGCTGTTTCATACTTGCGCAATCGCGGCGATCAGGCCGCCGCCATCGGGGCCCTGATGCTCGGCACCGCCGGAGACAAAGAGGCGCGTATCTCCGGTGACGCCCGCGACCAGGCCGCCGACGGCGCCGCGGATATGGCGCTGCGCGTTGATATCGGTGTCTTCCAGCATGGTGTGGCGCTGGCCCCGGATCGTACCGGAGCGGGCGGGTTCGCATTTGACGAAAATGGCCCTGAGTCGCCGGGCATCCTGCGCCGAAACCTGCGGCGATGCGGGAATGCCGAGCCCCGCCAAGGCACTGCTGACGCCGCCGATATCCAGGGCATCCCGCATCACGGCATGGGACACCATTAGATCGCCCGACCAGGCCGCGCTATTGCCCAGGACGATCACTTCATTGGCCGCGATCTCAATGCCCGATGAAATGCTGGCGCGCGAGGAATACAGCCCATAATCGGTGAACATCGCCGCCTCACTGGCTGCCGCCACAGTGGTTTCGCCGAGTGCCCGCGCGACGCCAAAGGCGCCGGCCACCCTGGCATAGGCCATGGATCGCCCCGGATCTGCCGTGAGCACCTGCGCACCGCGCCGCGCCGCCTCTTCGGCGCGCGGCAGGGTCACACAGGGCGTCTTCACCTGCACGAAATGCACATCTTCGGGCGTATCGAGACCGGCATCCGCCATTGCCGCCTGCACGGCGGCAGCCACAGCATCTATGTGTGCCTGACGCCCGATCTGTTCGGGCGGCATGGGCGCGCTGAACGCGACGCCGATGGCGAGCCGCTTGCCATCGGGGGGTGCCTTCGCTGGCGATCTGGCAAAAACCGTGTAATGCGGCGTCAGCACACCCTCGGTGCCGCCGGAGAGAATGCAGGGAATGCGCGCGATGACCTGCGGGATATCCAGCTTTAGCTTTGCTGCCATCAGGGTAGCAAAGGCCAGGGTGAAATAGCCCCGCGTGAAATCGTTGACCCCGCCATTGCCTTCGGTTTTCCCGATCACCGCAACGACATGCGCTGGATTCAGCGCGCCGGACTCGAACAGAGCGGCGAGTTCGGACAGATCACCGGGATGACTCATGGTCAGGCGATATACGGACGCTTGCATGACGGCTCCTTTGATTCTGTGAGAAGCAAGACCTGTACCGACATGAATGTGAGAGGGCGAAACTGCAGTCGCCCAAATAATGGGCGCGCCTTGCCCTGTCATGGGCTGTTGCCGAACGATTGGTCAGCGATACTGCAAACAGACACGTCATAAGCGCTGTGGGCGTAACGCGTCGACAGGAATTCGCGCTGGCATGACGATTGCAGAACTTCGACAGCACGTTTGCAGACGAACAAGACTGCTGGCGAAAGGGATGCGCTGCCATGCGGGGCACGATCACCGGTTTATTCCATGTTGCGATCAAGACCGGCGATCTTGCTTTGACGCGGTGGTTTTACTGCGAAGTATTGGGTCTGGCGGAAGTCGCGCGGCCTGATTTCGGCTATCCCGGTGCCTGGATCGCGGTGCCCACACCGGTCGGCGAGGCCATCATCCATATCTATGCCGGCGGCCCCGCCTTGGGCAAAGACGGCGTGGCGCCGCGCGGCACCGCCGCGATCGACCACCTGTCCCTGACTGCGATCGGCTATCACGACTTCATCGCGCGCATCCGCGATGCCGGGCTGGAATGGCGGGAATTCCTCGTTCCCGGCACGACCTACTGGCAGCTTTTCGTTTATGACCCGAACGGTGTTCAGCTCGAACTGACCTTCGATGGTCGCGCGGAAAGCGGCGCACCGCCCGACATGTCGCCGGCTCGCCGCTATGTCGCCGGCACATCCTTCTTCGACGTTACGCAATATGAAATCGCCTGAACCTTCATGGAGCCAGAGATGAAACATCGTCGCGATATCCTGAAAACCGCGCTTCTTGCCACGGCTGCGCTGGCGACCGCCATGTGGGGTGCGAGCGCGATGGCCGCCGACAAGGTCAAGGTCGGCGTTTTCCCGGTTTCGTCGGCGCTGCCGTATTTCGTGGCCGCTGAGCGGGGCTATTTCAAGGAGCAGGGCATCGATGCCGAGATGGTCAGGCTGATGGGCGCGCCGCCGATCGTACAGGGCATGCTAACCAACGATCTCGATGCCGGCGCCAACCTGGTAACTATCGATGGCATGAACGGCAATACCAAAAAGGAAGGGCTGCTTTATTACATGTCGCTCTACGGGCAGAACAAGTTCGCCCAGATGGAGCAGTTCGTCGCCAAGAACGGGCTCGAGGCCAAGTCGGTCAAGGACCTCAAGGGCAATGCCAAGAAGATCATGTCCGCCCCGGGCGCCGGGAACATGGCCATGGCCCGCGCAGTGCTCGGCGCGGTCGGCATGAAGGAAGGCACCGACTACACGCTGACAGAACTTGCAATGAACCTGCATACCGACGCAATGAAGGCCGGCACTTTCGACGCCGGCTACACGCTGGAGCCGAATGCCACCGTGATGAACAAGTCGGGCGCCGCCACGACCGTCGAAGCCGGCGTGGTGTCGAAATACATCATCGGCCGCGAGGAGGCCTATGCCTATATGGCGGGCGGCGCCATCACCGGGAAGCTGCTGAAGGAACGCCCCGATGTCGCCCGTCGCTTCACGGCCGCCTGGCGCAAGGCGCTGAAGGATATCGAGCAGGATCCCACCACCCGCGAACTGCTGAAAGGCAACACCTTTACGCCGCCGGAACTGGCGATGACCATTCCGTTGCCGCGGATGCTGATGGTCGACCAGCTCTCGGCGCAGGACAAGAAGGACTTCCAGAGGGTGATCGATTTCACCATCGAGTCCGGCGTGATCAAGGACAAGATCGACACGTCGAAATATCTGATCACCCCCGACCGGAAAGCCGCGAGCTGATGCTGTCAGGCGCAAAGGCGGCGATCAGACTGGTCAAGGGCGTAACGGCAGAGCCTGTAGCCGCGCACCCGCAGCCGGAAGAAGCGTCCTATCGATGGTTCCCGCCCGGCACGCATATCACCGTGCGCGGCCTGTCCAAGCGGTTCGGCGACAGCCAGCTGTACCAGAACTTCGATCTCGACCTGCCGCGCGGCAAGGTCGTGTCGGTCTTCGGCCCCAATGGCTGCGGCAAAAGCACGATCATCAACATGATCGCCGGCCTGATGCCGGCGGATGCAGGAGAAATCCTCTTCGACGGAAAAACCATCGACGAAACCCGCATTGGTTACGTCTTCCAGAACTACCGCGAGGCTTTGTTTCCCTGGCTGCGCGCGATCGACAATATTCACTATCCGCTCAAGCTGATGAAGCTCAGCCGGCGCGAACGCGAAGAACGCGTCGAGCGGCTGCTGTCGCGCTTCCAGGTCAAGATCGACTTCAACCGATACCCTTACGAGTTGTCGGGCGGACAGCAGCAGACCGTGTCGATCATGCGCTCACTCGTCATGGAACCTGAAGTCCTGTTCCTCGACGAACCCTTCTCGGCGCTGGATTACGAGATGACCCTATTCATGCGCGACCAGATGCAGAAAGCCTTCATGGAAACCAACACGACCATGGTCATTGTCAGCCATGACCTTGAGGAGGCCGTCTATCTGGCCGACCATGTGCTACTGCTGACCCGGCGCCCGACCCGGATCGCCGATTTCGTGGACGTTCCGCTGCCGCGCCCACGCAGCGCGGAAACGCTATCCGATCCACAGTTTGTACAGATCAAGAGCCATTGTCTGGAGATCTTCCGGCGGGAGGCTCGCCTGTGACGGCCGCGGCTAGGCTGCAGGCCTTTGCCAGCCGCTGGCGCCCGCTGATCGGCGTGCTGCTGCTGATCGCGGTGTGGTGGCTCGCAACGGCACTCAAGGTGGCCGATCCCGTCCTGCTGCCCCCGCCGCAGAAGGCGCTGCAGGCGCTGATCGACGGTCTGGTCGGCGGGCCGCTGCTGTTCGATTTCAGTCAGACGATTTATCGCACTGTACTGTCGTTTCTGATCGCCTCTGCCATCGCCATTCCATTGGGCGTGATCCTCGGCGCCGCCGAGAAGCTGTACCGTTCGGTCGAATTCGTGATCGATTTCTTCCGCTCTACGCCGGCCTCGGCCGTGTTTCCGCTATTCCTCGTGCTGTTCGGCGTCGGCGACAAGACCAAGATCGCGGTGGCGGCTTTCGGTGCCTCGCTGGTGATCCTGTTCAATGTTGCCTATGGGGTGATGAATGCCAGAAAGACGCGGGTGCTGGCCGCCAAGGTGATGGGCGCGAACCGGCTGCGCGTGCTGGTCGATGTCTACCTGTGGGAGTCGCTGCCGCAGACCTTTATCGGCATGCGCAACGGCATTTCGCTGTCGCTGGTCATCATCGTGGTGGCCGAGATGTTTATCGGCTCAAGTGACGGCATCGGCCATCGCCTGATCGAGGCGCAGATGCTGTTCGAGATGCCGACGATGTATGCCGCGATCTTTGCCGCCGGCGCGCTCGGCTATGGCATGAACTGGGTTTTCCTCACCATCGAGAAAACCTTCGTCCACTGGGGTGGCAAGTGACCGACCGCCGGAAGCGCATCGTTATCGTCGGCACCGGGGTCGCCGGCAGTATCCTGGCGGATGGTCTGCGTCATCTCGGCAATGCCGAAGTGATCTGTCTCGAACGGGCAACCACGGAAGATCATGCGGAAGCCGGAACCGGCCTCAATATCGGTCCGAACGCCATCAAGGCGCTGAAGCTGTATCATCCCGGGCTCGCCAAAACTCTGCTCGCCGAAAGCCTGCCCTGGGAGAGCTGGCTGATCGAACTGACCGACGGTCGCCAGCTGATGCATCTTCCGCTGCAGGAAGTGGCCGACAATCCGGGCATCCGCATCCGCTGGGCCACGCTGTATCAGCTGCTTCGTCGGCCGGTGCGCGACCATGTCCGCTTCGGCATCGAGGTCACAGCCGCACGCTACGCTCGTGCCGGCGAAACCGGACCTATTGTGGTGGAAACCATCGACCGCGACGGCCGAACCGACCGGATCGAGGGCATCGATCTGCTGGTCGGCGGCGACGGTCGCTACTCCAAAGTGCGACAGGCCTTCTGGGGTGCGCCGCAGCCGACCATGATCGGCGTCTGCATCTTCCGCCTGCTGCTGAACGAAGCCCGTCCCGACCTGGTGGATGATTACGGGCAATGGTTCAACGGCCCCAATCGCCTGCTGGCCTTCCGCGTTCCCGGCGACAGCACCTATATTTCCGGATCTTTCCCGATCCCGCTCGACTCCGATGTCTCCGACGACATCAAGACGGCCGACAGCCTGCGGAAACTCTATACGCCGCCCGAAGGACTCAGCGCGAAATGCGCGTTTCTGGTGGATGCAATCTGCCGTAACGTTGCCCAGATTCACTGGGCACGCCTGCAGGAAGCGCCGGCGGAATTCTGCGATGGGCACGGCCGTATCCTGCTGCTGGGCGATGCGGCCCACCCGATGGTGCCCACGCTTGGGCAGGGCGGCACGCAGGCTATCGAAGATGCCTGTATCGCGCTGGATGAATTGCGTCAGGCCTTCGCCGCGCCGGGCGACACGGATATTTCTGCAGCGCTGGGGCGAATCGCAGCGCGCCGGTTGCCGCGCGTACAATTCGCCGCCGACTTTTCGCGCGATGCAACCGATACGATGCTGGCCGGCGCCGACCCGGTGGCGGGAACGCTGGCAAAAACCTCGCCCGTATTCCGGGCAAAGCTGGCGCGGCTTTACAGGGATGTCTCGGCGGCCTGAGAGCAGGAGGCAGTCATGCTGACCACCCGACAGAAGACCCTGCGGAAATTCTGGTACGCAACGGTCAAACTTGAAGACCTGCGATCCGGCCCAAAAGCCTTCCGGCTGATGGGCGAGGATCTCGTGCTGTTCCTCGATGCAGCGGGACAGCCGGCGGCGCTGGCAGATCGCTGCTGCCACCGCACTGCGAAGCTCTCGAAAGGCTGGTGCGAGAACGGCAATATCGTCTGCGGCTATCACGGCTGGACCTACGACAGCAGCGGGAAATGCATCCGCATTCCGCAGTATCCCGACAACAGCGCCGTATCCGGCAATCTGAAAACCACGGCCTACCGCTGTCGGCCGGCTTTCGGCTATGCCTGGGTCGCGCTTGAGGAGCCGCTGGCGGACCTGTTCGAGATTCCTGAGGACAGCAATCCGGCCTATCGCCGCATCGACCAGTTCTACGAGACCTGGAACTGCGCGCCGCTGCGCATGCTGGAGAACTCGTTCGACAACGCGCATTTCTCCTTTGTGCATAAGGCCACCTTCGGACAGTACGACCAGCCGAAGCCGGAAAAATACGAGATGCAGGAGACCGACTACGGTTTCTACGCCGAATCCATCGTACCGATTGCCAATCCGCCTGCCGCGCACCGCGTCACCGGCACCACGGCACCGACCACCACGCGGCATATGCGTAATCACTGGTATATGCCCTTCTGCCGCAGGCTAGACATGGAGTATCCCGGTGGCCTGCGACACATTATCTTCAATTGTGCCACACCGATCGAAGACGGCCGGATTCAGCTGGTGCAGTGGCTCTATCGCAGCGACCGCGAGGAGGACTGCAGCACGCAGGAACTGATCGACTGGGACGCAGCCATCACCAAAGAGGACAAAGACATCCTGGAAGCGACCGATCCGGACGCCTGCATCGACATTTCACGCCGCGTCGAGGCGCATATGCCCTCGGATCGCGGCGGACTTATCATGCGCAAACGGCTGCTCGAGTTGTTGCGGGCGAATGGCGAACAGGAGATTTATGCCGGGGCGATGGCGTCTGGCGAGGTAGCTGCGGAATGAAACCGACTCGCACGCCTATTGGCTGCCGGGTCGTTGTGGCGCATGTGACCCCGCCGGAAAGCTGAGATTACACTCCGCAGCCGCAGGCCGCGGCATACCAGCGGGAGATTTCACCTTCGAGCGGCTTCCAGGCGGACAGGAAAGCCCCCTGTCCCTGCAGGGCCTTGCGGTAGGCCGCCCGCATCTCGGCTTCCATGACTGGAAGATCAATGCCGGTGGGCAATCCTTCACGGGCGATGGTCCGTCCGGCCACCACGACCTCGGCCACATGCGAGGTGTTGCCGCGCGCGAACAGCAGGTCGAGCGGATCGAGCGGCATCAGGGCATCGCGGTCGAGCCGGTCATAATCGATCACGATGTAATCCGCCGGCGCACCTGGCTGCAGCAGGCCGTCGCCCGGCGCCCCCACGGCACGACGGCCGTTGCGGATCGCCAGCGCGAGGAAGTCCGCCCGGCTCCAAGTGCGGTCGAAGCCGATGCCATCATGGGCCATCTGCACCAGCCGCATTTCGCGCAGGGCGTCGTCGTCTTCGTCCAGCGCCACGCCGTCCACGCCGACCGCAATGGCGCAGCCGCGCCGATGCGCATCGGCAATCGGGGCCAGGCCGGAATGCAGGTGCAGATTCGAGCTGAAATTGGTGACGATCCGCGCGCCCGAGGCAGCAATCATGTCGAGTTCGTCAGGCCGGGCATGAATGGCATGCGCCATGGTCAGCCGCTCGGACAGGAAACCGATGTCGCGTAAGAATCGCACAAGACCTTCGGGGTAGGCCCGATCCGCCCAGCGGCGCTGGTAAATGGTTTCCAGCAGATGCATGTGGATGCGCCGGCCGGTACGGGCGGAATGTTCGGCAATCGCCTGCAGCAAGGCTGGCGAACACCATTGCACCCCGGCCGGACCCAGCTGCACATCGACCATCGGGCCGGCCACGGCCGCCGCGATCTCCTCGACCAGATCGAGATAGACCTGGGGCGAGGCCGGCGCCGGTGGCATCCCCTGTTCGATCACCGCGCGGTCGGCCGGCGACAGTGCCGCGAGAATCCCTGTAGCATCGCCATAGACCAGCGGATTCTGGTCGCGCACCGCCAGCGCAAACGCGATGCGGATACCCACATCACTGGCGGCGCGGGCAATGGCGCGAGCCTCATCCACCATGCCCATGCGACCGCTCGGCTTGGTGTAATGCACCATCATGGCGCCGGTGCCGGCGCGGGCATTGCGGCCGAAGGACACCGCCGCCACCAGGTAGGGATCGGGCGGCGTGATCAGCGGCGAGCGCAGGATCCAGCTCTCCAGTGGCATGTTCAGGTTGCCGAAGGAGGATGCTATGGGCCGCGCATGGTCATGCGCATTGACCAGGGCCGGGATCACCAGCCGACGGCCCGCCTCCACCGATGCTGCCGCATCCACGGACGCAATAATGCCGCCCTCATGTCTGAGGACGGCGTCATGTCTCAGTCCGGCGTCGGGGCCGCAGAAGAGGCTGGTGGCGTAAATCTGCCCCATCTGCGGCCTCCGGGTCTCAGTTCTTGACGTAGACCAGTTCGCGGTCCTTCTTCGGCGGCAGGAATTCGCGCGAGAAGACCTCCGAAACGGCCGGCGCACGCTCAAGCTGGTAACCCTCCACCACGATGCCGATAGCGCGGGTCATGCGATCATCCTTGATGTCGCCGACGCCGATCTCCTTCATCTCCGGCGACACAATCAGTGTGTCGAAGGAATACTGCAGGCGACGCTTCTCGACGGCCTCGTTGATCAGATTGTCATACTTGGTGACGGCGGCCATGGCGACTTTCTGATCCTTGGCCACTTCCAGCATCGCCTTATTGACGGCGCGCACCAGGCCCGCCACCGCCTTCGGATTGGACTGGAGCAGCTTGCGCGACACCATCATGCCGTTCGAATACAGGTCCATGCCGTAATCGCCGAAGGTGAACCACTTGAAATCCTTGTCCGGATCCTGGCGGTTCAGCACCAGATTGAAATAGCTGGTGATGTTGAACACCAGGGCGCCGTCGATGTCGCCCTTGATCAGCATCGGCTCCTGCAGGTTCGGCGCCATGTTGGACACCTTGATCTTGCCGGCATCCAAGTTGTTCTTGCGGACGAAGACCGGCAGCAGGCGGGTGGTCGGCGTGCCCTGTGCGCCGCCGAGCGTGCGGCCTTCCAGATCCTTGATCGAGTTGATGCCGCTATTCGCCTTGGTGACGATGGCAAACGGCGGCTGGTTCCACATCATGTAGACCATCACCGGCGCATCCTGCGGCCGGGTCGAGGCATTCTGGATGATGGCATTGACGTCGCCGAAGCCGGCATCATAGGCACCCGACATGATGCGGGTGACAGTGGCGCCCGAGCCCTCGCCCTGGTCGATCACCACATTCAGGCCCTCGGCCTTGAAGTATCCCTTCTCCAGCGCCAGCAGGTAAGGGGCGTCGCTGCCCTGGGTCTTCCAGCCCAGGGTGAACTTGATGTTGGTGTCCTGCGCCATGGCAGACCCGGCGACCAGCATGCCGCCCATGACCAGTGCTGTCAGTTTCGAAAGCATATGCATCCTCCTCGTTGAACCCCAATCAGAAACCCGATGCGGCGATCAGACCGCGATGTCGTTCTTGCGCGTCGCCCAGCCGGTGACCCGACGCTCGATCAGCGAAAACAGCAGGTACAGCAGCACGCCCAGCCCGGCGAGAATGAACAGGCCAGCGAAGACCAGCGGCACGTTGAAATTTGACGAGGCCGTCATCATCACGTTGCCGATGCCGCGATTGGAGGCGACGGTCTCGGCGAGCACGGTGCCGACGAAGGCATAGGTGATCGCCACCTTCAGCGAGGCGAAAAAGAACGGCATGGTGCGCGGCAGGCCGACATTCCACAAAATGTCGAATTTGCTGGCGCCCAGCGCCTTCAGCACGTCTTCGAGTTCGGGTTCCGTGGTGGCCAGGCCGGTGGCGATATTGACCACGATCGGGAAGAAGCAGATCGCAATCGAGGTCAGGATCGCCGGCACCTCGCCCGAGCCGAACCACAGCACGAAAATCGGCACCACCGCGACTTTCGGGATCGACGAGAATCCGATCAGCAAGGGGTAGGCGGTATCGTAGGCGACGCGCGATACGCCGATCAGCGCACCCAGCACCACGCCCAGCGCGACGCCCAGCGCGAAACCGAACAGCGTGGTGGAGATCGTCCGCACGATATGCGGCCAGAGAATCGGGAAGCGGTTGATCAGCGTTTCCACCACCTGGGACGGACGCGGCAAAACAAGATCCGACATGCCGCTGGCGAGGCAGAAGACTTCCCAGCCGACGAAGAACAGCACGATCAGCGCGAAGGACCAGAATTTCTGGCGCATATTGGCCGGCATGATCAGGCCTCCCCCGCCGGTGCGCCGCGCGTATGCACGATCAGGTCGCGCAGCCGCTGGTTCAGCGTTACGAATTCGGGCTCGAAGGTCATGGCGATGGTACGCGGACGCGCGAAGTCCACGGCGCTATCGTCGATGATGCGGCCGGGCCGCGCGCTCATCACGCAGATGCGGCTGGCCAGGAAACCGGCCTCGCGCAGGTCGTGCGTCACCAGCAGCACCGTCGGCCGGTGCGTCATCCACAGATCCTGCATGATCGCCCAGAGTTCTTCGCGGGTGAACTGGTCGAGCGCTCCGAAGGGCTCGTCGAGCAGCAGCAGGCGCGGTTCGTGAATTAAGGCGCGGCAGAGATTGGCGCGCTGCAGCATGCCGCCGGAGAGTTGCCAGGGATAATGCTTGCCGAATCCCTTCAACCCGACCTGATCGAGGAGCGCATAGGCCTTGTCGCGAAACGCGCCGCGGCGCTGGCGGCGATAGTCGGAACGGTAAGGTTCGACGATCTTGAGCGGCAGCATGACATTCTGCTCGATCGTCATCCAGGGCAGCATGGTCGGATTCTGGAAGGCCATGCCGATCCGCAGCGCCCTGGCCGCCACCTCGCGGCCCCCGACGATTACGGCACCCATGGTCGGCTGCACCAGGCCGCTGACCAGTTTCAGGATGGTCGATTTGCCGCATCCCGAAGGCCCGACCAGGGCGACGAATTCGCCATCGGCAATGCGAAGCGTGGTTTCCAGCAGCGCCGGCACTGCCTTGTCGCCGCGGCCGAAGGTGACGGCCGCCGCGGAGAGTTCGATGGCCCGCAGCGGCTCATGGCCTGCGCCTGCCGGGGCCGCCGTCGCGCCCGCCGATGTCTGCATGCTGTTCATGAGGCAAAGTGTATGCAATGTTAATGCCACACCAGCTGGCCTCTTATTGACCCTTTCCTGTGCCGGCGGTAAGGTGATTTCGAGACTCGGGCGACACTTTGTTATGCAGTCTGCCTGATAAAGTGCATACATATTGGGCGCAGGATTTGCCCTACCGCCCACCTGTCAGAGATCCCGAATGGCCAAGAGCAGCGCCAGGAAAAAGCGTGAACCCGCCGAGGACAAGGTCGGCACCATCTGTCGCGCGCTGCGGCGGGCGATCATCGAGCAGGCATTGGAACCCGGCGCCAAGCTGCCGGAAGACGCCCTTGGCGAACGCTTCGGCGTCAGCCGCACTATCGCGCGCCAGGCGCTCGGCCAGCTGGCCGCGGAAGGCCTGGTCGAATTACGGCGCAACCGCATCGCCGTAGTGGCGACGCCGAGCTGGCAGGAAGCGCGCATCACCTTCGATGTGCGCATGGAACTCGAACGGCTGGTGGTGCGCCAGCTGGCCGGAAATCTCAGCAAGGCGCAGCTGGCCGAACTGAAGGCGCATGTCGACAAGGAAGATGCTGCACGTAACGGGCCCGACGCGATTTCGATCCGGCTGGCCACCGAATTCCATATCCTGCTGGCACAGATGACCAACAGCCCGATCCTCACCCGCTATGTCAGCGAGGTGTCTTATCGCTGCTGCCTGACGCTCTCCGCTTTCAGCCGGCCGCATTCATCGGAATGCGGCATCACCGAGCATCGTGCCATCATCGACGCACTGGCCAAGGGCCGCACCGACGAGGTTATGTCCATGATGCATCATCATCTGGACGCTGTCGCGACCCGCGCTCTGGTGGCGCCCGCCAAGCAGCGCAGCCAGGATCTGGTCGATATCCTGGCGCCCTATGCCGATGAGACAGAATCTGCACCGACCAAGTCGCGCCGCAGCGCCGCCTGACCGCTTTCATTCAATAGACGATCAGGCTTCGATGCCCTCGCGGGTCAGAATCCGCTCGGCGCTGTCGTTCCATACATCCATCGCCACGATCTTGCCCTCACGCACCACGAAGCGGTCGACATAGCGGTTGCCTTCAAAGGGCGTGCCGTCGGGCCATTCGCCGTACAGCGTGCCGACGCTGTAGACCACCGTCTCGCCTTCGCCGGGACAGACATCGAATCTGTCCATGCGCTTCTTCACCCAGCGATAGCGGCCGGCATTGAAACCGGTCGGCCCGCGCGGGTGGTCGAAGACGCGACCGCCGGTGAAGGTGATCTTGGTGCCCGGCAGCATATAGGTGGCAGCACGATCCGGATCGGGCGCCATCGAAGCCTCGAGATAGGCGCGCACGATTTCGGCATCCGGCAGGGTCTGTCTGGCGAGGGAATTCACGATCTGGCTCCCGGTCACGGGCCCTGCCTTGCTTCGGCAGAATCTGGCCCATAAAGTGCATACACTTTTTGCACTATAGACGCCTTCGTCATGCATGCAAGCCGGAAACATGAGTGCCCAAAATGTCAGCAGATGCCGCCTTTGACCTGATCCTGCGGAACGCCCGGCTGGCCGATGGCGCCGCGCCGGTCGATATCGGGATCCGCCATAGCCGCATCGCCGCCCTCGGATCGCTGGACACTGCCTCCGCCGCCCTTACCCAGGATGCCAAGGGCCGGGCGGTCCTGCCCGGCTTCGTCGATACCCATGTGCATCTGGACAAGGCCTGCCTACTCGGCCGCTGCGGCCACAATCATGGCGGCGACCTCTCGGCCGCGATCCGTGCCGTGTCGGAACTGAAGCGCGGCTTCACCGAAGAGGATGTGTATGCCCGCGGCGCCCGCGTGCTGGAAAAAGCCATCGTCAAGGGCACGACCCGGATGCGCACCCATGTCGAGATCGATCCACGCGTCGGCCTGCGCAGTTTCGCGGCGATCAAGCGGCTGAAGCAGGACTATGCCTGGGCCATCGACCTGCAGATCTGCGCTTTCCCGCAGGAAGGCCTGACCAACGATCCCGGCACCGAAGAACTACTGATGGCCGCCTTGAAGGACGGCGCCGATCTGCTGGGCGGCTGTCCCTATACCGACAGCGACCCGAACGAGCAAATCGCGCGGTTGTTCAGGCTGGCCCGTGACTTCGATGTCGATCTCGATTTCCATCTCGATTTCGACCTCGATCCGTCCTGGCGGCATCTGGACGAAGTCTGCCGCCAGACTGTGGCGCAGAACTGGCAGAGTCGCGTTGCCATTGGCCATGTCACCAAGCTGTCTGCCCTGCCGCCGGAAGAATTCGCGGCAACCGCAAAACTGCTGGCCAACAGCGGCGTGGCGCTCACGGTCTTACCCGCCACGGACCTTTATTTGACCGGCAGAAATATCAGTCACAACATCCCGCGTGGCCTCACGCCATCGCATCGGCTGGTGCAACAGGGTGTTACTTGTTCGATTGCCACCAACAATGTGCTGAATCCATTCACACCGTTTGGCGATGCCTCGCTGCTCCGCATGGCGAATTTCTATGCGAATGTCGCGCAGACCGATCCCGGCGAGTTCAGTACCTGCCTGGATATGGTGACGCATCTGCCAGCACGCCTGATGAAACTGTCCGATTACGGAATTGCCATCGGCAATCCTGCCGATCTGGTTGTACTGGACGCCGCCAATCCGAGCGATGCCCTGGCGGAGTTGGCCGAGCCCTGCATGGTCTTCAAAGCCGGTCGGCAAACGGTGCAGCGCGAGCCAGCACAGATTCTGCGCCATTGAGCTAGCCACGGCAGAGCGGCTCTGAAGCCGCATCTGCTGTCCAACAAAACCCGCCCGCCCAGGCGAAATTTGGGTTTCTGGTTTGGCTCAAAGATAGGATTATTACTTTTTAGGAAAAAGAACATATTGCGAACTTAAATTTATCGGCTTATTTCTGAATGCATGTCTCTCCCGCCATCGCTTCAGCAGCTCCGCAGCCAGCTCGCCCGCATGGGCGGCAAGGGTCGGCGCGCCAATCTGTCCGTACTCCCGGTCGGCGTGCCGGAGATCGACAGTCGCCTGCCCGGCTGCGGCCTGACACATGGCGGCATCCATGACGTGGTCGGCGACCGACCGGCGATCACAGGCTTTCTGGCTGCACTGCTCGGCCGGCAGACAGCGCCACGGCAGCTGCTCTGGGTGACGCCGCAGGCCGATCTCTTTGCTCCGGGCCTGGCACAGTTCGGACTGGATCACCGTCGGCTGATCATGGCCTGCACGCGGCGCGGCGACGACCGCCTCTGGGCTGCGGAGGAAGGCCTGCGCGAGAGCAGCATCGGCGCAGTGATTGCCGAAGTGGACGATGCCGACCTGACAGAAACCAAACGCCTGCAGCTGGCAGCGGAGTCCAGCGGCAACATCGGCTTTCTGATCCGTCGCCGACGCCAGACGTCAGCAGCGCTGACGCGCTGGCTGATCGAATCTGCCGTCAGCCGCGATTGCAGCACGACATGGCAGGTAACACTGGAACGCTGTCGCGGCGCAGAAGCCGGCGGCAGCTGGATACTGAGGTGGGATCATGCGGCGCTATCTTTCCGTCTGGCTGCCGCGCTGGCCGACCGACCGGCTGAAAGCGCGGCAGCGTAGTCCGGTGACAGGGCCTTTTGCCCTGGTCGAGACTGCCGGCAATACCACGTGCATCCATGCCGCCAATATGGTGGCGCAGAAGATGAGCATACAAGTCGGCATGACATTGGCCGATGCGATGGCACTGGTGCCGACGCTGATCACGGCCCCCGCCGATCCGGTCGCCGACAATGCCGCACTCGAACGGCTGGCTGACTGGTGCAGCCACTATTCACCCTGGGTATCGGTCGATGGAGATGACGGCCTGATCATGGATGTCAGCGGCGTCCCCCATCTCTTCGGCGGTGAAACGGCGATGCTGGACCAGATGTCACAGGATTTCCGGCGCCTGCAGCTGTCGGTCCGTTTGGCGATTGCCGACTCACCGGCCGCCGCCTGGGCCTGGGCCCGGTATGGCGAAGGCGGTTCCCTGCAATCGCGACCGGCCGCGTTCCAATTCCTCTATACCTTGCCGGTAAAAGCCCTGCGCATCGACTCCGGGGTTGCCGAAATGCTGCATGACCTGGGTCTGAAGACCGTGGGCGACATCGCGCATCGTCCGCGCGCGCCGCTGGTGCAACGGTTCGGTCCGCATTTGCTGCAACGGCTTGACCGGTTAACCGGGCGGCAGGATGACCCGATTTCGCCGCGTCGGCCGCCAGCGCCATGGCGCTGTCGCATGACGCTGGCCGAACCGGTTATAACTCGCGAGTCGATCGACACCATACTGAATGACCTGCTGCAGGCTCTCTGCCGGCTGCTGGAACATGGACAGCTTGGAGCCAGGCAGCTCGCTCTGCATGCCTATCGCGTCGATGGCGATGTGCAAAGCCTGCAAATCGGAACCTCTGCACCCAGCCGGCAGGCCCAGCATCTCGCCCGCCTGTTCCGTGAGCCGCTGAATGGCCTGATGCCCGGTTTCGGTTTCGAAGTCTTCATTCTGGAGGCGGTACGCGCCGAGGCCTTCCAGGCCGAACAGCCCGAGCTGGCAGGCGAAGAACCGAGCCCGGCCAGTGGTTATGCCCAGTTGATCGATCATCTGCAAAACCGGTTGGGACCGCGCAATGTTTTCCGCTTCGAACCTGTCTTTCGCTATACCCCCGAGCATGCCATCGCCCGTTTGCCGCCGCTGGCGCGCAGCAACAATCCAATCCCGGACAGCGAACCGCGTCCGACCCGGCTGATCCAGCCGGAAAGCATCGAGATGGACAACAGCGGCTTGGCGTTCACCTGGCGGCGCCAGCGGTGCCGCATCACGCGGAGAATCGGACCGGAGCGCCTGCATGGCGAATGGCTGCATCACGGTATGGAACCGGTATCGCGCGATTATTTTCAGGTCGAAGACGAGACCGGCCGTCGCTACTGGCTGTTCCGCAGCCATGAGGCTTGGTTCCTGCACGGATTCTTTGCATGAGCGATTACGCCGAGCTTCACTGCTTCTCGAACTTCACCTTCCTGGAAGGCGCCAGCCATGCCGAGGAACTGGTGCAGCAGGCTGCGGCGCTGGGCCTGAAGGCCATTGCGATCACCGACCGCAACACGCTTGCCGGTGTGGTGCGCGCGCATACGGCGGCGAAGGATGCTGGAATCCAGCTGATCGTCGGCGCCCGGCTCGACTTCGCCGACGCACCCTCGGTGCTCTGCCTGCCCACCGACCTGACTGCCTATAGTCGACTGAGCCAACTGATCTCCCTGGGTCGCCGCCGCGTGCCCAAGGGTGAATGTCTGCTCTTCTGGGCCGACTTGATGGAGCGACTGGAAGGTCAACAGATCATCCTGCTGGCACCGCCGAAGCCCGAGCAGGATTTCATGACGCGCATGCGCGATCTGCGCGACCGCATCGGCGACGATCTTTCGCTGGGTATTTCCAATCTTCTGCGCGGTCACGATCAGCAGCGTATCGCAATCTGGTCTAGGATTGCACAGCAGGAGAATGTCGCCCTGCTGGCGCTGAACGATGTGCTCTACCATCATCCGGACCGCGCCCGGCTGCAGGATGTTCTGGTCGCCACACGCCATCGCTGCACGGTACTGCAACTGGGCTTGCGCGCCGAAAGCAATGCCGAACGGCATCTGAAGTCGGCTGCCCAGATGGCCGAGTTGTTCCACGATCATCCGCATGCTTTGGCGCGGACGCTGCAGGTTTCGGCGCGCTGTCGTTTCTCGCTGTCCGAGATCAAATATGTCTACCCCGAGGAAAGCCGGGGCGATAGTCCGACGCCGCAAGCCGAACTCGAACGCCTGACCTGGGAAGGTGCCGCCGGACGCTATCCCACCGGCATTCCGCAGAAGGTACGCACGGTGATCGAGCATGAACTGCGCCTGGTCGAACAGCTGGATTACGCGGCCTATTTTCTCACCGTCCATGACATCGTGCGCTTTGCCCGCGACGAGTGCGGTATTCTCTGCCAGGGCCGCGGCTCGGCGGCAAATTCGGCGATCTGCTACTGCCTCGGCGTGACTGCGGTCGATCCGGAGCGACAGGATCTGCTGGTCGAGCGCTTCATCTCCGCCGAACGTGCTGAGCCGCCCGATATTGACATCGACTTCGAACACGAACGGCGCGAGGAAGTCATCCAGTATATCTATCGCAAATACGGTCGAGACCGTGCTGGCATTGCCGCAACAGTGATCAGCTTTCGCACCAAGCTGGCCCTGCACACCGTCGGCCGGGCACTCGGCCTGTCGATGGGTACGATCAGCCACATCTCCAAGACGCTGCACTGGTGGAGCCAGGAGCGCTATTCCGCCGACTCTTTGCGAGAGGCCGGCATCGATCCGGAGTCGCCGCTGATCCGCCAGACTGTGATCCTGGCCAACGAACTGGTCGGGTTTCCGCGTCATATCAGCCAGCATGTCGGCGGCTTCGTCATCACCAACGGTCCGCTGGCCGATCTTGTGCCGATCGAGAATGCCCGTATGGCTGACCGCACCGTGGTGCAGTGGGACAAGGATGACCTTGAGGCACTCGGACTGCTCAAGGTCGACATACTGGCCCTCGGCATGCTGACCTGCATCCGGAAATGCTTCGAACTCATAAAGCAGCATTACGGCAAGACCTACGCGCTGCATACCGTGCCGCAGGACGATACACCGACCTATGACATGATCTGCAAGGCCGATACCGTCGGGGTCTTCCAGATCGAAAGCAGGGCACAGATGAGCATGCTGCCACGACTGCGCCCGCGTAACCTGTATGACTTGGTTGTGGAAGTGGCCATCGTGCGGCCCGGACCGATCCAGGGCAACATGGTACATCCCTATCTCAAACGCCGGAACAATCCAGATCTGGTGCAATACGAATCGCCGCAGCTGGAAAGCGTGCTCAAGAAAACGCTGGGAGTGCCGCTATTCCAGGAGCAGGCGATGCGCATCTCAATGGTCTGCGCGGGTTTCACGGCCGGCGAGGCGGATGGCCTGCGCCGTGCCATGGCCACCTTCAAGCGTAATGGCTCCATCGGCAAATATCGCGACAAGCTGATCAACGGCATGATCGCCAATGGCTACAGAGCCGAGTTCGCCGAGAATATTTTCTCGCAGCTGAAAGGTTTCGCCGATTACGGCTTTCCGGAAAGCCATGCCGCCAGTTTCGCCATTCTGGCCTATGTGTCGTCTTGGCTGAAATGCCATTACCCGGCCGCTTTCGCCGCTGCCATTCTCAACGCACAGCCGATGGGCTTTTATTCTCCCAGCCGGCTGGTGATCGATGCGAAGGATCATGACGTTGAAGTTCGCCCCATCGATGCGAATTACAGCGATTGGGATCATATCCTGGAGCCGGCAACAGGTCGGCATGGCCGCGCGCTGCGGTTGGGCTTCCGTCAGATCAAGGGTTTCTCTCAAGCGGATGCCAAGCGCATCATGACTATGCGCGGCGAAGGCTATACCAGCATCCGCGAACTGTGGCGCCGCGCACAGCTACCGGTCGCTGCCCTGGAGCAGCTGGCCCGGGCCGATGCCTTCGGCAGCTTCGGTCTCGACCGTCGCACGGCGCTGTGGACCATCAAGGGCCTGAATGACGATCCGTTGCCGCTGTTCGATTTTGGCACTGCAAGCCGACCGGCCGGCAGCAATGCCCCGCCAGCGGAGATCGGCGGCGACGAAGAGGATGCCGATCTGCCACGCATGACGACGGGAGAGAATATCATCCAGGATTTCCGCACGAATGCGCTGTCGCTGCGACCGCATCCCCTGGCCCTGCTGCGCCCACAGCTGCGCCAGCTCGGGCTGGTGACGGCGCACGAGTTGCAAGAGATCAAGGATGGCCGGCGCATAAAGGTCGGCGGCCTGGTGCAGGTACGCCAGCGACCGGGGACGGCGTCCGGTGTGATCTTCGCCACTCTGCAGGACGAGACAGGCGATTCGAATATCGTGATCTGGCCGCGCATCTTCGAGACGTTTCGCCGCGCAGTTCTGGGCGGGCGCATGATGATCGTTGAAGGCCGGCTACAGAAGGAAAGCGGCGTCATCCATGTCGTGGCTGATTGCATTGAGGATGGCACCCCCTATCTGGCCGGTCTGGGCGAGATCGACTGGGATAGAGATTTCAGCGAAATGCTGTCCCCGGCGGATGAGGTGACAAAGCCGTTGCGCGACTCACGTGCCATCCGGGAAGCGATGGAGACATTCCCCGACGGTCGTAACTTCCGTTAGGCTGACCTGAGCCCAAAACCAACAAAAAACCCCGCACAGGCGAACCTGGCGGGGTTTTTTGATTTGGTTGCGGGAGTAGGATTTGAACCTACGACCTTCAGGCTCTTTTCTGGGCCGGCTAAATGGCTTCAGCCTCAAAGACTTACGACTAGGAGCCATTCCGCTCACCTGCTTCAGAACCTACCCGCAGACAGGCCGACCCTCAACGCCTCAGCGATACACCGATGGTCGCTCGCTGAAGATACCGCCGTGCTTGATGGCCTCGGCCTCATAGCTCACGATAGAGCCAGCATTCGGCGGATCGTTCTCGCGCCGGTCGGAATAACCGGCGTAGACGCCATGAATCTGGTACAGACGCCGCAATTCATGAATCGCCGAATTGTGCAGGTCGACACGAAGATCGAGCACAGGCCAGCCGGCAGCTTCCCCGCTGCCCAGGACGCGTACCATGGCCGATCGCTCGCTTAAGCCCAGACCATCGGCCGTCGCCTGTCCGCCGGCGTCTCGGCCGGCTTCCAGCGCCAGCAGCAGACGATCCGACAAGGACTGTCCCGCGGAGACCCTGAAGGCCTGCAGCATCGCCTCGATGACTTTCCGCCCGGCCAACACATTGCCGGCCACCACCACATCGCCATCGACGATATGTCCAGCCCAAGGCCGGCAATCCGGCCCGGAATAAGCCAGCGTCTCTCCGCCGCGACCGAGCAGGATCAGCTGCCGGTAGCTGGGATGGGCATCCATGCTTCGGGCGGCAGCGAATGCCACATCAGCCGACTCGCCGCGTTCCATGCCACTGGCCATGCGATAGCCGATGCGAGGCGAGGCATAGGCCTGACAAACCGCAATATCGCCGCGCTGGGTAAAGAATGGGCACAGACCGCCGGCGGCAATCGAGACCGTCGCCAGAGCGAGACCGGCCTGCCCGCTATCGCGGCAGCGCGCCACCACGGTGAATGTCATGGCTTAATCCTTGAATTCTATACCCTGGGTCTTCAGCCAGTCGATCCAGCCGATCATCGACGGATTATGCGGCCGGACCTTGTAATAGGGGATCATCGGCTTGTAGGTGTCGAAAGCACGGCGCAGCAGATCGACCGCATCGGGCTCGCCGGATTTTTTCGGCGCGAAGTCCACCCGCAGGTCGGTGCGGCCATAGGGTTCCGTGTCATAGGTGATCAGGCAGGCCGAGCGGTGACCGCCGGCATCGCCGCCGGCATCGCGGCCGGCGGTGATGACGCGCATCAGCCGCTCCTCGAACAGCTCACCGGCGCTGTCGCGCCAAGCCTTCTCCATATCGGGCAGCACCTGGTCGGTCAGCAACAGGTTACCCATCACGACATAGCCGTCGCCGATCAGCGCCCCTTTATGTGCCTTGGCTTCGGAACCGGTATGCGCCGCAACGCGGCCGTGGCGGTCAACAATACCGATCTGGCGCCAGGCGTAGCCAGGATCGCTCTCAGCCAGCTCAGCGATCACTTTCTCGGGTGAATAGCCGAGCGACAACAGTTCGATGGCGAGAGGACCAAGGCCGGGATCGGTATAGGCCTGCGTGCTGACCGCGCCGACATTGGCGCGGATAAACGGACAGCGCGCGCCGACAGACAGCGGATTGGTCGATTGCGCGATGCCCAGAAGGCCGGTGTCCTTGTCGCGCGCAACGATCGTGAACGTCATTACAATACTCCCATGAAGCGGCCAGCTGTACGGCCAAGGAAATCCGCCTTCTGATCCGCCGACATGAAATGCGCATGCTTGCGGATCGAATCCACACCCTGCTTGTATTTGAACTTGTCCTCGAACCAGGGCCAGTCGGTGCCCCACATCATGCGGTCGGCGCCGACAGCCTTGGTCAGCGCCTCGATGCGCCGCAGGTAATTCGGATAAGGGTACTCGGTCTCGTCGTCCCAGACCTCGCCGACATAACCGCAGCCCATGATCAGGCTTGTATGCTTATCGGCGATACGCCGCACCAGATCCCAGCGCGGCGTGATCGGATCGGCACAGCCCGCCTGCATCAGCACGAGCGGCAGGCCGGGCAAGTCGGTCAGCAACCGGTCGACCTGGCCGAGATACTCCTCCAGCGAGAACGTCTTCGGCGGTACCAGGGTCTGGAACGACATCAGGATGCGCTTGCCCTGCTCCATGGTCAGGCGGAATACCCGTCGCATATCTTCGTCATCCAGATTGGCTTCGATATAGGCTGGGAAGATCTTCAAACCGGAGGCACCCTCGTCGAAGTCGCGCTGTGCCAATGCGACGGCGTCATACCTTTTCGGGTGCTTGAGCGTATTAAACCACCAGAAACGATCCGGATATTTGCGAAAACCCTGCAGCGAATATTTCCGCCCACCGCTGTAATCCTCTAGATCGAAGCCCTTTTCCCGGCATTCGAACAGGATGTCCTCGGCGTCGTAGCTGATCAGAAATGCCTTGTCGACGCTGGCGTAATTCATCTCCGCAATCAGCAAGTCGGCCGACTGCTCGCACCAGGTATAATGCTTGGTCATCGACATATGTGGATTGCTCGCAACCGGCCGGGCAATCCGTAAGGGATGGGTTTCGATATCGACAATCACGATCGGACTCCCTCAGACAATCGGCGCAGTGAACCGCGCATCGTGCTCCAGAATGCAGACATTCTCGGCTCGCCAGCCGAAGTTTACGGCCTCGCCAAGCTGCCCGCTGAACAGGCCCGGCACATCGGCTCGCAGCGTGCTGTCGGCAGCGGAAATCGTCAGGCGCGATGTACCACCGAGATAGGCAATCTCGGTCAGAGTGCCGGTGGCGCTGAAATCCGCCGAGGCGACGGCGGCACCGATCAGAACATGCTCCGGGCGGAGCGAGAACAGCACCTTGTCGCCAGGGGCTGGCCGATATGCTTCCGGCAGCCGCCCCCCCAGCACGCCCAGAGGCGAGGTCGCCGTGGCGCGGGTGCCAGCACCATCGCGGAAAACGCCGCTCAACAGATTGGCTTCGCCGATGAAATCGGCCACATAGGCAGTAACCGGGTTCTGATAGATTTCGGCTGCCGAACCCTGCTGCACGATCAGGCCATGATCCATCACCACAATGGTATCGGAAAGGTTCATGGCCTCTTCCTGATCATGCGTTACGTAAACAAATGTAATACCGACCTCGCGCTGCAGTTTCTTCAGTTCATGCTGCATATGCTTGCGCATCTTGAGATCGAGCGCACCCAGAGGTTCGTCGAGCAGCAGCACACGCGGTCGCGTCACCAAGGCGCGCGCGAGGGCGACGCGCTGCTGCTGCCCGCCCGACATCTGACGCGGAAACTTTCCGATATGTGCAGTGAGGTCGAGCAGAGCGACGATATCGTTCACCCGCGTCTCGATCTGAGCCTTCGAAACTTTCTGCATACGTAAACCGAAGGCGACATTCTCGGCCACGGTCATATGCGGGAACAGCGCGTAATTCTGAAACACCATGCGGGTGGGACGGCTGGCACCCCCATCGGCGGCGAGCGGTTCGCCGCCGATGAGGATGCGGCCGGCATCCGGCAATTCCAGGCCACCGATCATACGCAGGGTGGTGGTCTTGCCGCACCCACTGGGACCGAGCAGCGTGACGAACTGACCGCGCTGTACAGCGAGGTCAATCCCGTTCACTGCAGTAAACGAGCCAAATCGCTTGACGACTGACTGAAGCTCAACATCGATCTGGTTCATCACTCTGCTCGATCCCCGGTAGTGCAGCATCAGGCTGCTTTGACCTCGTTCCAAATTTCATTCCAGCGGGACTTGTCCTTCGGAATGTCTTTGAACACGAGACGACTGACATTGTTGATGTCGATGCCCAGGTCCTTGATCAGTTGCGGCTCCAGGCGGGAAATCGCCACCTTCGACGCCGGCGCATAGCGCGTAGTACGCGCCATGAACTCGCCGTATTCGGGGCTCAGCGTGAAGTTGGCATATTCTTCGACCAGCTTGAGCTTGGTCGTACCCTTCACCGGCGTGATCGACTCGCTCCAGCCGACTGCACCCTCCTTTGGCCAGACCCAGCCGGCATCGATGCCGGCCTTCAGCAGCGGCGCGATGACCGCGAGAAAGGCCCAGGCCACGACTACTTCGCCCGAGGCCAGCATGTTCTGCACATCAGCGACGCTCTTCCAGTAGGCACGGACCAGCGGCTTCTGCGAGATCAGCAGCTTCTTGACTTCCTGAAGCTCCTTCTCCTCCATCGAATAGGGCTGCTTTATGCCCAGATGCAGGGCGGCGACCGCAAGAGTGTCTTCCGGCTCATCGCGCATGGCGATGCGGCCCTTGTATTTCGGGTCGAACAGCGCGCCGAGCGAGTCGAGCTCGCCGGTTTCCTTGCGGTTGAAGGCCATCGCGTTGGCGCCCCAGACGAAGGGAATGCCATAAAGCTTCCCATCGACACGCCACTGCTTGGACGTCGCGAACTGCTCAAAGATATCCTTCGTGTTGGGCAGCGAAGCCGGGTTCAACGGCTCGATCAGGCCGGCCTTGACGGCCGGCTCTACGTAATTCTGCACCGGCACGATCATGTCATAGATCTTGGTTCCGCCGCCGCGCAGCTTGGCCATCATTTCGTCGGAGCTGCTGTAGAAGGTGGGTTTCAGATCTATATTCAGCTTCTGCTTCGCATCGGTCACGAAAGGTGCTTCGCCCCAGGACGACCAGGTGAAGTAGGACAGGGATCTGTCCTGCGCCATTGCGGAACGCAGAGTGGCCGGCATCGCCGCCGCCAGCCCGGTGGCTCCCATGAGTTGCAGTACTTTGCGCCGCGAAATGCCGCGCGGCAGAAGCATATTGATTGTCTCGCGTTCCATTTTACCCCTCCTGTTAACTGGTTTGAGTCTGCTTACGATTTCTCCTGAGCCCTGCGCAGGGTCATTTCGGCGATCACGGCGAACAGGCCGCTGATGACGACAGTAATAGTGGCAATAGCGTTGATTTCCGGTGTGATACCGAAGCGCAGCTTCGACCAGATCATCATCGGCAACGTATTCTCGCGACCGGTGGTGAAGAAGGTCACCACCACTTCGTCGAAAGACAGTGTGAAAGACATCAACCCTGCTGCGATGATCGCCGGCTTCAGGAACGGCACCATGATTTCCCAGAAAATCGTGGAGGTGCTGGCGCCAAGGTCCCAGGCCGCCTCTTCCAGCGTTTTCTCGAAACCCACCAGCCGCGCCAGAGCAATCAGGATCACATAGGGCATCGTCATCACGATATGCCCGGCGATCACCGTGAATAGCGACAGGTCGATCTGGATCAGGTTGTAGAAGGTCAGCAGGGCGATGCCGATCACGAGGCGCGGCACCATCATCGGTGTCAGGCTGAAGGCACGCAGTCCGCTGGCGAAGCGGCCGCCATATCGGTGAATTCCCACCGCCACCAGAATACCCAGGGTGCAGGAAACCGCCACGGTGCAGAAGGCAATGATCAGGCTGTTCACAATGGCGTCGTGCAGCATACCATCGTTGAACAACTTCCCATACCAGGACAGCGTGAATCCGCTCAGCGGAAAACGGCTGATGGTGGAGGTATTAAAGGAGAAGATCGCTACGACGATCAGTGGGGCGAACAGGAACAGCAGGACCAGGCCGGTCCAGATTCCAAGTACGATTTTGACGACATCCCGCCGCATCAGACCGCACCCCGCGGCTTGCCGTAACGCAGACAGATTGCAGCGGTCGCAAAGATGATCCCCATCAGGGTCAGGGCCAGCGCTGATCCGAACGGATATTCGAAAGCAACGCCGAACTGCTGAGCGATGATGCTGCCAATCATGATGCTGCGAGTACCGCCGAGCAGTTCCGGCGTGACGAAAGCGCCCATCGAGGGGATGAATACGAACAGACAGCCGCTGACGATGCCCGGCAGGCTAAGCGGCAGGATCACCGACATGAAAGTACGGATGCGGCCACCCCCCAGATCCCAGGCCGCTTCCAACAGGCTGGGATCGATCTTCTCCAACACCGCGTAGAGCGGCAGGATCAGATAGGGCATGTAGATATGCACCAGCGCGATGGTGACGGCGAAATCCGAATACAGCAGCCAGGTCTGCGGCTGTGTGGTCAGGCCCAGACCCATCAGGATCTGGTTGATCACGCCCTGAGTACCCAGGATCAGCATCCAGGCATAGGTGCGTACCAGATAGCTGGTCCAGAGCGGCAGGATGACCAGCAGCAGTAGCGTCATCTTGAAGTGGCGGACCTTGCGGGCCAGGAAATAGGCAACCGGATAACCGATTAGTAGAGACAGCACGGTCACATAGATCGACAGCTTGATGGTGGAAAGGAAGACGCCAACATAGAGCGGCCCGCCGATCTTCTGGTAGTTGCGCAGCGTGAAGTCGGCCACGATCTGATAATCAACCACCCGCCAGAAGCTGTAGAGCAGCATCGCCAACATCGGGAGGATGAAGAAGACGAGGAGCCACAGCTTCGGCGCAGCGAAGAAGGCCAGATATGTGGTGACTTTGGCGCGCATGCCGGTCAGGCCATAGCCGCTGCCTGGGCCATGAATTCCTCATAGACCAGGGATTTGCTATTGTTGGTGAGGCGCTCGCAGCCGGTTTCGGTCACGATCAGCGTGTCTTCGCACAGAAAGCCCTGCACGCCCTGCATGTAGTAGCCGACCTCAATATTCAGCGACATGCCAGGCTTGAGACCGCCCTCCACCGACGGCATCAGGAAAGCCGAGGTGGTGGGATCTGCGATGGTCACGACCGGCGGATCGTAAACGCTGATGCCGATGCCATGGCCGCAATGGAAGCGGTCGAAATCCTCGAGACCCAGCACCTGCCCCGGCTTCATCGCCGCGCGATAGATGTCGCGGACATCGGCGCCCGGCTTGACTAGGCTGATGGCGTCCTCGACACCGCTGGCCAGCGCATCCCACAGATCCTGCTGCTGTCTGGTGGCCTTGCCGAGGATGACGGCACGTGCCGTGTCGGAATGGTAATAGTCGTAGGTGCAGCCGATGTCGTAGCGGACGATATCGCCCTTCTCGATGACCTTGTCCGAGGTCAGCATATGCGGATAGGAGGTGCGGCTGCCACTGCCCAGGATCATGAAGGTCGGCTTGCCTCTCAACTCAGCAAGGCGGCAGTGATAGGCATGCACCACATCACTTTCCTTCACACCCGGCCGGATCAGCTTGAAGGCATGGTTCATCGCCTCTTCGGTGATACGCGAGGCCATGCGGAGACGGCGAATCTCCTCCGGCGTCTTGATCATGCGGATTTCCCACCAAGTCGCATTGCCAGCAATGATGTCGGCATTGGGGAAACGCTGCTTCAGTTCCCAGAAGATGAAGGGCGACATGCCGGTTTCATCGACGGCAATACGACCGTTCTGCAAACCGCGCGACTCTATGGCAGCGACCAGCCCGTCCAGCGCACGCTTCACAGTTGACGCACGCTCCAGCAGGGCTTTGCCGGCCTTGCCGACACGATCCATTTCGTTGCCCTGCGCCGGGCCGCGCTTGAACGGGCTGAATATATAGATGTCTTCCACCCAGACGGTGCCATCGACCAGTGCCTCCAGCTCGAGGCTCGGCGCCACGAGCGAGGCTTTCGGTTTATGGTTTGGCGTGTAGATCGAATAGACTTGGAAACCCTTATTGATCCAGTGCGTGACGCACTCGTAATCGGTGGCATACATCACGTTGTCCGGCGAGGTCGCCACAATGGCGTCGATGCCGGCCTTGGCCATGATCTCGTCTGCCCGTTTCTCGTTGAACAGCATCAAACCGTCTCCTTGGTGACTTTCTTGATTTTCTTTCCGCCGGCGCCGGCATATCCCAGCTCGCGCGATAAGCCTGCCGCCTCGCTGCGAACCATGGCAATGAAGCGATCCAGCTCTCCGTCCGGCATACGGAAGGACGGCGCGGAGATCGCAAGGCTCGCGAAGACCCCGCCATCCGGGCCATGGACCGGCGCGCCGACGGAGCGCGACCCTGGCGTGATTTCTGAGTCGCTGAACGCGTATCCGAGCTTGCGGATGCGCAGCAGTTCAGCGCGCAGCTTTTTAGGATCGGTGATGGTGTTGGGCGTGTAGCGCTTGAGCGCTTTCCGCGCGATCAGCTCTTCGATGAAATCCTCGGGCTGAAAAGCCAGAATCACCTTGCCGACGCAGCCCGCATTCAGCGGGAAAGTCTGGCCGGTAGACACTGTGAAGCGCATGGACTGCGGGCTGTCGACATAATCGATACACAGCCCCTGGGTTTCTTCCCGCACGCAAAGGCTCACGGTTTCACCGCTGGCTGCCGCCAGGCGCTGCAAATAGGGCCGCGCCATCTGCTTGAGCGCGCCATTCAGGCCGCCTCGCGGCTGAAGCTGCGCAATCACCGGACCCAGGCTGTATTGACCCGTCTCCGCGTTGCGGGTCAGTAAGCCAGTGCCCGCCAGCGTCAGCAGCAGGCGATGTACCACGCTCTTGTGCAAGCGGACATGTTGCGCCAGTTCGGTTGGCCCCCAGCTATCGGTGCTGATGAACGCCTTCAGGATTTCAGTCGCGCGGGCGACCGACTGAATCTTCGCATAACTCTTGTTGCTGGCACTGTCCTTTGCCACGCAAATCCTCGTTGATTTATTGTCTCGCTATGCGAGACGCTGTCTCGTTATTGAAAACGGTAACATAGAAACCGCGCTCTGCAATATTTTTTTTATGTTCGGAGATTGTGCAGTGCGTGATGGTGGGCGAGACAACCTGAGAGGTATCAAACCCGCACGCGCCCACGACAAGCGCACGCACAGATGGGCATATCAGCTCGGACTATGCTGGTTCTCAGCAGAATCTGCGATATGGGCTGTGGAATTTTTGAGTGCGCGGTCTTGTGCAGTCCCGAGCAGCGATAAGCTCTTCGAGATTACGACGATGGGTGTGATGCCCGCCGTGTCGGCATTTATCCATTATGCCGGGGTCAGAGATCTGGAATCATCTGCGTTTCGGGCACTGCCGCACGGACATCCCGAATGCCATCAACCTGGGATGCGGCGGGGAGGCGTCTTTTATCTCTCCGCCGCTGCATCGCCGGTAAGAGTCAAAGAACCGGTAGGTTGCCACAGATGCACGGTGACGATGCGGCGTCGACTGGGCTCGCCACGCCGAGCACGAAGAGACGCCACTTCTCGGCAGCGTCTCCCGTCGATGAAGGGATTAAGCGCCCGCGAGCACCTTGCCGCCAGCCTCACTCCATTTCGCAGCGGACGCCCACTGATCAGGCGTCATCTTGATATTTCCGACGAACTTGTTGGTGAATACTTTCGCGGGGTCGGGGCGTGCTAGTCCAGGCGGCGCGACATAGGTCATCACCATGTCGATCGCGTCGTTCACGGCCTTCTGCTCGGACCATCCGAGAGCCTTCGTTTTAGGCTCAGGCGCCAGCAGGGAGTCCATCCAGATTTCCATTCCGCTCTTCACGAATTGCTTGCCGTTCTTGGTCAGGGCAACTTCGGGAACTTCCTTCAGGAAGATTTCGATGCACTCGTCTGGGTTAGACATCGTGTAGGCGATGCCCTCGAGTGCCCCATCGACAAACCGCTGGCAGAGGTCGGGGTTGGTCTCTACCATTTTCTGCTGGGTAATCAGTGAGACGCCATACAGATCGACGTTGTATTTCTCGGCAGGCAGGAATTTCGGTTTGAATCCGGCTGCAAGCATCGGCGGCAGGCTCGACAGCCCGATGCAGAAGATCGCATCGACCTGTTTCTGCATGACTGATTGTTCGAGAACTGAGATGTCCAGGTTGTTGATATTGACCTTGCTCAGGTCGAAACCGGCACGCTCGGCCAGGACCTTCCGGAACGGAGATTCTCCGGAATTCAGAACCCCGCCGACAGTCTTTCCTTCGAGATCCTTGAATGTCTTAATGCCGGAGTCCGGATGTGCGGCCACGCCCATCTGGAACTTGTACGACTCGATGCCGACGCATGCCACGGGCGCTCCGCGAGCTGCCGCGAGGATAATCGCGCCGCTCAGAGCCAGGCCGAACGGGAATTTTCCCTCACCAACCGCCAGGGCAGTCGGAACCGATCCGAAGCCCCTTACAATCTCAACGTCGATCCCGCGCTTGCGCCAGAAACCCTTTGCCTTTGAGATATAGGCATAGGCGTTGGACGCCTGCGGCACCCATGACAGGGTGAAGGTAACCTTATCCACCCCCTGCGCATGGCCGGTATACGGGAATCCTGACAGCAAACCACTTGCTCCGAGGGCCATGCCGCCCTTGAGAAGTGTGCGGCGGCTGGGCGACAGGATGCTTTTGGAGGAAGACCTCTGATGCGTCATGGGTTGGCCTTTTCTGGTTTCGGAGATAGCCGAGCTACACAGAAAAGTTTGCAAACCATGTGCCATGTAAAAATGACTTTTAATACAATGTCTTTATATTAATTCAAGTAACTTTCGGATTATTAAATATACTTTCTGAACAAGAAATAGGCTTGATGTTGCTTGTTTTCGAGCCGCTACCGGCAGACGTCACGAGCGATGTCACGGGATCACCCCCAGCCGCCGGTCTTCAAAACAAACTGGGGCGCGCGACAAATCCAGCAACTGCTACAGAGATAACTGGAAGTCCGTGCAACACAGGCACGCAAAACGGCAGCCGATAGCCGCGCTCCTTATACCGCGGGTAGCAAATCAATCTATTTCGCCTCACACATCACTAGCTTGCGGAGACGTGGCACGACACTTGCTGCTTTAACAGCATGAACATCTCACCTCTACATACAGCCATGCTGCCGCCAGACGCTTTCTCTGGAAGCTTCGCCATTGAGGTCCGCGATGTGCGTAAGACATACGTTTCCGGTCGCACATCGGTGGAAGCGGTCCGCTCTGCAAGCCTGAAAATCCAGAAAGGAGAGTTCGTCTCCATCCTGGGTCCCAGCGGCTGCGGCAAGAGCACTTTGCTGATGATGGTGGCCGGTCTGGAAACCGTGACATCCGGAGAAATATTCCTGGATGGCAAACAAGTCAGATCCCCGAGCGCTGATGTCGGCCTTATCTTCCAGGAACCCACTCTACTGCCCTGGAAGACCACGCTCGAGAATATCGTCTTTCCGGCGAAGGTGCTGGGAAAACCACTAGCGCCCTATGTCACACGTGCCCATCAGCTCATGGACGCCGTCGGGCTCCACGGGTTTTCGGATAAGCGGCCGCGCCAGCTGTCAGGTGGCATGAAACAGCGCGCTGCAATATGCCGTTCCCTCATCAATGACCCTCCATTCCTGTTCATGGACGAGCCGTTCAGTGCATTGGATGCGATTACACGAGATGAAATGAACGATTTACTGCTTCAACTCTGGCAGCAACTCGATAAGACAGCTTTGTTCATTACGCACAGCATCCGGGAAGCGGTCTTTCTTTCCGACAGAATCATTGTAATGGGTGCTCGGCCTTCGAGGATTGTGGCTGACATCAAAGTCTCTTTTGCCCGGCCGCGGGATACGTCGATCCAGAACGATCCAGTATTTATCGACCTTTGCCGCGAGCTGAAGTCAATGATTTATCCGCAGGGCGACAAAAAAGAAAAGATCATCCTGCCGTCCATGCTCAAGTCCAAGCCCATTTGAGGCAGCCATGACCGACTCAGCTATTTCACCCATTGAAACGAATACTGGCTGGTCTTTTGCTGCCGCATTTCGAAGCACCCGGCTCGTTCTGCTTCCAGTGACAACTGCGATATCTGCCCTAATCCTGTGGGAAGTCCTGGCCCGAGCCTTTGGTATCCGCGAAGTGATTCTACCCACTCCGAGCACAATCTATGAAACGCTGTCCCGCGGCCTACCGCTACTACTCCGTCATGCCGCACCGACCGCAAAAGAAGCTGCACTTGCCTATATCATCGCCTGCTCGCTGGGTGTGGTGACCGCGGCAATTCTGACATACTCCCGATTGCTGCGCGAATGCGTCCTGCCCAACCTGATTGCACTGCAGTTCATACCGAAGGTGGCACTGGCCCCACTTTTTATTATCTGGTTTGGCCTGGGCATCGAAGCTCGGCTGACATTCGCGGTCTTCGTGGCGTTCTTCCCCGTCATGATATCGACCGCAGCGGGCCTGACAAATACGCCGCCAGAATATGTTCGTCTCGGCCGCGCCCTGATCGCCAGCGAGCCTCAGATTTTTGCCGCAATCCGCTTCCCCTCAGCGATTCCATTTATCTTTTCCGGCATGAAAATTGCCGCTACCATGACCATGATCGGCGTGGTCGTCGGTGAATTCATCACCGCGAAAGAAGGACTGGGTTACCTCATCCTCTTTGCTTCCTCAAAGGCGGAGACCAGCCTTATCTTCGCCTGCCTTGTGCTGCTTTGCGTCATCGGCCTCGCGATGTATGGCCTCATTCTCGCAGCAGAGCGTATTGTGACGTCAATCTACAAACTCCAGTGATTTGTCATTGGGCGGACGAGCGCCTCGACGCGCCCTTCACCAAGTTTGCTGCACAAAGAAATTGAGACGGCATTGGTAAGACACCTTGTGTCCCTACCAATGCTGTCTCGATCTTGGGATGACTTACTCCGCTACTTGCGGCATCTGCTTCAGGGCGAGCGCCATCTCACGCGCGGCCTTGTTCTTGCCACGCCAATGTGCCCCAGAAGTTGTCGGCGGATACTTCGGCGGATTACTACTGTCATGGCAGGACGGCAGGCAAGCGACTTCAGCGTCATAGTTCGGCTGGTGGAAAAACACCATAGACTGTCGGCGACTCCCCAATGTGGCATCCACAGGCGGATTGACGACCTGGTGGAGGGTTGAAACCCATCGGTCATTCGTCCACTGGGCCATCAGGTCGCCGATATTCACAACGAAGGTACCGGGCACATATCCGATGTCGATCCAGTTGCCCACGCGATCCTTCACCTGAAGTCCACCGGGCGCATTCTCGACCCTGAGAATTGTCAAGGCACCGTAGTCCGTGTGAGCCCCGGCGCGCAGCTGGCCTGGTACCGGCGGCGTAACCGGTTCGGGATAATTCACAAATCGGAGACTGCTGACGTGCTTGTCGATCTTGCCATCGAAGAAGTCTTCCGGGAGATCCAGGGCCATTGCGAAGATGCGCATGATCGTCCACGAGAGCGTCTCCATCGACCTATAGTAGGCCTCGGCATTTGCCTTGAAGTCGGCGGGCTGGGCGGGCCACCGATTCGGAGCAAAATGCACGGCGCCGTAACCCTCGGTAAAGTACGGTGTGTCATGCACGACCAATGGGCCGAAGTTGATGCTTTCCTGAAGATCCGGCGGTGCGGACACACCGAGACTGTAGGACAGGCTCTGGTCCTTCAGGAGATTATAGCCGCGGCTGATTTCTGCTGATGGTCGCTTGACCTTCAACTTCTCATCATCGGGCAGGTCAAAAAAGCTGCGCGCAGAATGATAGGTGCGCCGAACCAGACCCTCGTCAACGCCATGGCCTGCTATCAGGAAGAAACCGATCTTCTCGCATGCCTCGCCGACAGCCTTGGCGACAACAGCTTTATCGGCCGCCGAACCAAGGCGATAAGGCGTGAGGTCAATCGTTGGTATCGTTGTCATGTGCTGTTCCTCTTCAGATCGATGGCGGAATATGTTTGTTGATCTCGGTCACTCCTGCCTGCATACCGGACTTAAGAAGATGCACATCTGATCCCCATGCCAGCATGTTGTATCCACCCCGGATAGCGGCACTGGCTGTTTGGGCATTTGCCACGCCGATTGCGGCATAGATCGCCTCTGCCTTGCAGACTTCGGCAATGCGCTTTCCAGCTGCTAAAACCATTTCTGAGTCCAGTTGACCCGGCACGCCTGCGGAGAGGGAGTAGTCGATATAGCCGTACCAGAGCCCACTTACGCCCTTAACCCTGGCAATCTCGTCAGCGCATCCCAACCCTTTCACGGACTCAATCATGCACAGCACAAGGACCGAGGCGTTGGCCGCTGCTACGGCCTCTTTAATAGGCGTTGGCGAGTAGTCATCATGCGCAGTATTGAATGCCGCGCCACGGGTGCCATACGGCGGGTACTGGCACATGCTGACAAGTGCGGCCGCTTCGTCGGCGCTTTCGACGGTCGGCGCAAGAATGCCATCCGCGCCCATCTCCAGAGCACGCTTCACTGAAACTTTTTCGATTGCCGGGACGCGGACTATGGAGACGATGCCGGACAGGCGGCAGACCGCGATTGCGTCCCGCAGCTCTCTCGGCTCGACAAAGCCGTGTTCAAGATCAAAGACCAGGAAATCCAAGCCCGCAGCGGCTGCTACGCGGGGCACTGCCGTGCCGCCAAACTCGGAGACCATGCTGCCGATGGCGTGGCTCCGGGCCTTTAGCTTTACAGTGCGGTTGTGCGCTGAACCTGCCATGTCAGAGGAACCTGCAGGCCTCGGCGACATCTAGCCTGGGCCGCCTCCGATACGGCTCTGAATCGACACCTTGTCCCAGATTCACCAGTAAGCGGGATCGCCAGGCGCCGTTCGGAAAGAACGCCTGGTCGACAAGGCGACTGTCGAAGCCAGACATTGGCCCACAATCCAGACCCAGCGTCCTCGCAGCCAGAATGAAGTATCCCGCCTGGAGGTATGTGTTGGCTATGCCATTCTCCTCGGCTGATGTCGCTGTTTGCGTGAACCAGGATCGTGCGTCATATGGCGCCGGATACAGTTCCGGAATCCTGTCCAGATAATGTGTATCGGTGGCCAGGACAGCGACGACCGGGGCGGACATTGCTTTTTGTAGGTTGCTTTTGGACAAAGCAGGGCGAAGCAGCTCCTTCCCCTCGGCCGACCGAATGAAGGCAACCCTTAGGGGACTGCAATTCGCGCTCGTTGGCCCGAGCTTGGCGAGATCATAGATCTTTCCCAAGGTCGTGTCGGCGATGGGGGTGCTAGACCAGCTGTAATAGGTGTGTCCCCGCTCGAAAACGAGTTCGGCGCCCTTTGCGTTCTCCATCGGTCTCAGGCCGCCACCGCCTGCTTCTGGTACTTACAGAGGGGCAGCACTTTATCGATGATTTTTTTGAGGTCGGTTTCATAGTCCGGCACGATGAAGCAGACACCAGCAATGCCGTTCTCGGCCAGGCCATCAAGATATTTAGCGACCGTGGCGTAAGAACCCGCGACATACGGGATGGCCATGAATGTCTGGACCGCCAGCTCTTTGTAGGTGGCACGGGAGAAGTCCTGCCCGGCATTGCCGGACCAGGTCTGCATGGCCTCACGATCACTGTTCTCGATGAAGAAGTCGCGCTTTGCGAATGCAGCTTCGTCGGTTTCCTCGGCGATAACGGTCAGCAGGACATACGCACCAACATTCTTGCCATACTGCTTTGCGCAAACCTGCAACTTCTGATTCAGGCGGCCCAGGTCCTCAAGGCTGTCATCCTGCCCGCCGAGGAAGCTGTAGTCAGCATATTCGGCAGTGAATTGGATGCCGCGGTCGGACTGCCCAGCACAGATGATCGGAATTTTGCGCGATGGCTGAGGGTAGGACTTGCAATCGTCGAGCTTGAAGAACTGTCCGTCATACGAAGTCCTCCCGGTCTCCCACAGCTTGCGCAGGACATCCAGGTATTCAGTCGCATAGTCGTAGCGATACTTGAAGTAGTCGTCGCCGCGCCACAGACCCATCTGTGAGTATTCGAACTTGTTCCAGCCCGAAACAATGTTGACGCCAAAGCGCCCGTTGCTGATGTCATCAATTGTCGATGTCATCTTCGCAATGACGCCCGGATGCATCGTCGGAATAGCTACCGAGGCGTAGAGCTGAATGCGGGAGGTTACAGCCGCCACCGCAGCCATCAGAGTGAAAGACTCTAGGGAATAATCCCAATGATTGGTGACACCGCCAAATCCGCGCCACTTCACCATGGACAGAAGGAAATCGAAGCCTGCATTCTCGGCAATGAGGGCGTTCTTTTTGTTCAATTCCCAGGTCGGCATATACTGGGGCGGTTCAGTAGTGGCCATGATGGCGCCGCCCTTTGCGTTGGGAAGAAAAATACCGAGATCAAGCGGACGAGCCATTCTGAATATCCTTACTGTTCGGGTAGAAACTAAGCGGCTCCGGCAGCCATCTGCGCGGATGACGGCATTTCAGTCTTGATGCGATAGGCAATCAGGTCCTCGATGCTGGCGACAGCCAGACCGTGGACATGCGCGAAATGCGCAAGGTCTAGGCGGCGCGCCATCGACCCGTCCGGCCGGACCACCTCGCAGATCACGGCAGCGGCGGCGAGTCCGGCAAGGCGGCTGAGGTCGACCGAGGCTTCGGTGTGACCAGGGCGGCCCAACACGCCGCGTGGGTTGGCGGCAAGTGTATGAAGATGTCCGGGCCACACGAAATCTGTGGGCTGCGCGTCCGAACGGATGACTCTGCGTATCGTTTCGGCACGGTCCGGCGCCGACACACCGGTCGTCACCCCATCAGCAGCATCTATCGGCATGCCAAAAGCCGTGCCGAATGCCGTCTTTCGGTTGGGTGACGCCTGAAGGAGCGGGATTCCGAGGGCATTCAGCCGCGCAGCTTCCATTGACAGGCACACGAGACCGCGGCCATGGGTCATCATGAAGTTCACGGATTCGGGCGATGCGTGCTCCGCGGCAATAACGATGTCGCCTTCATTCTCACGATCATGACTGTCGACCAGAATGATGGGTCGGCCGCTTCGAATGAGTTCGATGGTCGTTTCAATGGTGGTGAATGGTGCCACTTGGGTGCCCTGAAACTTGCGATCCTGGGCTCATCGCTCTGCAAGTAGCTTGCCAATTACAACATGTTGATTTCTTATAAAGAAAGTGACTTGAATGATTATCAAGTAATCATCTGGAGCTGAAAATTTAATCAATTGCCTTCAAGTGACTTGCGGCAAAAGGTTGTAGTCCTCTGGAAAGCCTCATAGATTCAGAGGCGATTCCCCCTCTGGTGACCCATGCCCCCGTCCTCATCTGCCAAGAAGATCGCCCCTCAGCCTCAAGACGATGAGATCCGCATCGGCGCGAAACTGCGGCATGCCCGACTTGTAAATGGTATGCGCCTCAAGGACCTGGCTGAACGAGCGGGCTGCTCGGAAAGCATGGTGTCCAAGATTGAGAACGAACGCGTCGTCCCCTCTCTGACCACCCTCCATCGTCTTTGCAAAGTTCTGAACCTCGGCGTCTCCGCCCTTCTGCACGGCGATACCACCACTGCCGTCGCGATCTCACGTCAGGGTGAGCGGCCGGTGATTGGCCATGCGGAAGCGCAGGGAAATGAGCGGATTCATGCGGAAGTGATTGTCCCACAATCGGACGGGCGCTTGCTGGAAGGCTTTATTGTTGTTTTACAGCCTGGCGGATTCAGCGGCGAGCTCCAGCACAAAGGGGAAGAAGCCGGCTATGTTATTGAGGGCCTGCTTGAACTGACCGTCAATGGCGAGCGGTTTCTGCTCCAGTCCGGCGACTCGTTCCATTTTCTATCGGACATGGTGCATACCTACTCCAATCCCGGCGCCGCCGTGACCCGGGTCGTCTGGATCAACACACCTCCGTCTTTCTGATCAGATCGACAACTGATCACTTGCATTCAAGTTGCTTGAATTATATGAAAGCGCCATGGAGGCATCTCATGGCGTCTGATACTGAGTCCAGTCAGCTCCGGCAGGCTTTCGGCACCTACGCCACCGGCGTCACCATTATCACTTGTCTGCATAACGGTTCGCCGGTTGGTTTCACGGCAAATTCGTTTACGACCGTTTCCCTGCAGCCCCCCTTAATTCTCTTCTGTATCGGTCGCAACCGAGAAAGTTTCAGCGCCATCCACTCCGCGGCCAACTTCTGCATCAACGTGCTGAGTTCTACTCAAAAGGCGCTTTCCAATCTTTTCGCCAGATCGGGCCAGTCGAAATGGGAAGGTGTTGCGTATGACTCCGATGCATCAGGCAATCCGATGTTTCCCGAAGCCGCCGCCATTTTCAGCTGCAGACAGACGTCCGTCATCGATGCCGGCGACCATGCTCTGATCCTCGGCGAGGTGATGGACTACCGTCATCGCAAGGATGCCGCACCATTGATATACTGTCGCAGCCACTATCACTCGATCATACAATCCGCTGCATAGGCCGCTTTCCTCGCTACGGTCGACAGCGATCACGTATACCGCCGGATATTATTGCCCGGAGAGCTTCAAGGTGGCCGGATGAACGTCATCCGGATCCCATCTCGCAATCCAAACCGTGGCCCCGATACCCGCCATGCATTTGGCCGAACGCCGCATGACAAAAAACCCCGCACAGGCGAACCTGGCGGGGTTTTTTGATTTGGTTGCGGGAGTAGGATTTGAACCTACGACCTTCAGGTTATGAGCCTGACGAGCTACCGGGCTGCTCCATCCCGCGATGATCTTCTAAAAATTCAAGGGCGCCGATCATCTCGGGCGCCCTTGTTGTCGTTGGTTCGTGAATCGAATTCCGGCGGACCGTGCTTAATAGGCTTGGCAGCGACCTACTCTTCCGCGTCTTAAGACGAAGTACCATTGGCGCTGGGGACTTTCACGGCCGAGTTCGGGATGGGATCGGGTGTTGCGTCCTCGCTAAGGCCACCAAGCCAATAAAGCACGGCGGGCCGGAATTCTGTATGTATCCTGTGTATCAATACTGAGTGCTTGACGTTGCCTGTACTGCGGCGTCTGACCGCTGCACATGGCGAGCTTACGCTAAGATCAAGCCTATCGAGTGATTAGTACTGGTTAGCTCAATGCATTGCTGCACTTACACACCCAGCCTATCAACGTGGTGGTCTTCCACGACTCTCAGGGATACCTGGTTTTGAGGGGGGCTTCCCGCTTAGATGCTTTCAGCGGTTATCCCGTCCGTACATAGCTACCCGGCAATGCGACTGGCGTCACAACCGGCACACCAGAGGTACGTCCAACCCGGTCCTCTCGTACTAAGGTCAGCTCCTCTCAAGTATCCTACACCCATGGCAGATAGGGACCGAACTGTCTCACGACGTTCTGAACCCAGCTCACGTACCACTTTAATCGGCGAACAGCCGAACCCTTGGGACCTGCTCCAGCCC